>Ga0160443_100003_pt1 | contig 802970 bp, 621 predicted proteins | sample HID1972I_E1MG_FD_108244 | JGI IMG/M metagenome (GOLD analysis project Ga0160443, IMG submission 108244) | Enriched pill bug-associated microbial communities from UW Madison campus, WI, USA - HID1972I_E1 MG | ecosystem: Host-associated > Arthropoda: Insects > Digestive system > Unclassified ...
GTGTTCGCGCGCCGTGCCCGCGCTGGATTTCAGCGCTGGGTTCACGGTGCAGCAGCTTTCGCGGCGCTGTCGCCGTGATCGGTTCCGCGCATGGCGATGAGGCGTCACGCAATGCCGCCTGCGACGGCCCATTCATAGCAACGAGCTCAACTCCGAAATAGCGACGAGCTCAACTCCGAAGTCGCTACCACCGACCGACTCGCTCATCGCACGACCATATCGAAGGGACTGACACAACCGCGCGGCCGGCGCATGAGGAACGGGTTCTTCGCCGTAACTGCGTGCTTCAACGATACGGGCCGCCCACGTCCCGCTGACGCACCGCCAGCCCGCGCAGAGAGCAGGACTCCTCGACCGCAACCCAACACAAAATGATCCCGCGCCGCGGTATCATGTCCCGCTGAACGGAACGACTCGTCCCACTTTCACGAAACGCTTGCGCAAGCCTCACGACGTTCCCGCGGGAACGTCACGCACACGTCGTGCCTTCACGGACGATGCCTTCACGAACGGTGCACTCACGGACGGTACCTTCACGGACAAGGCCTTCCCAAACAGAGCCCCCACGTCGAGATCCAGATTCCGACCGCTGCCCCTTGCCGCAGATCGCTTCACGCGCCATGAGGATGCATCTTTGAGCCGGAGGGTAACGTAATAGACATCCCGCTCAGCGATCACGAGATCACCGCTGACAAGGCTCTTTCAAGAGCTCCGCAGACATCATCACGTCATCAGCACAGAGCGAGCGAATGCCTCCCGAGCCCGCAAGGGGAACCCGCACCGCGAATCTCCTCCCCCCCCACCATCCGCGCGGCCATCGCCGATGAAGCCCTCCGGGCTCATCGCCCACCCCAAGCCGCACAACGCCCCCGTACCCCCTCACTCGCACCCGCCTCAACCCCGCCCAGCGGCAGCGCCCCCCTCACACCCAACCCCGCCCCCAAATCCCCTGGCCACACCCCCCTCGCCAAACCTCTCATCCCCTGCCCCACTGACTCACGAGCTGGCCGCCGACCCATTCAGATGCCGCAACCACTCCCCCGCCTGCTTGCGCGTCTCATCAAACGTCATCGCCTTCTGTAGCGCGGCAACCGCGGCCGAGGTGTCCTTCAGGCTGTACTCCGCAACAGCCAGCCGCATCCACGCTTCACCGGTGCGCTTCAGCCCACCCTTCTGAATCGCCTTCGACAGCATCTCGCGCGATTCCTTCCAGCGCTCATTGTCGCCATACATCGCGCCGAGCTTGAAGAAGTACTCGCCCTTCTCCGACGCCGCAGCAAGCTTCTTCAACGTGTCTTCGGCACGCGCCAGCTCGCGGGCATTGATCCACGCGTCCGCCATGGACTCGAGATTCGCCTCATCGCCGGGCACCTTGCCCTTCTCGATGGAGTCCTGCATGAGGAGGCCCGCCTTGTACGGCAGGTCGAGCATCATGTAGACGTTGTACAGATTCTTGCGCTCGTTCGCCTTGTCGATGAACCCCTGCCGCTCGGCGAGCGCGAGCACCGCGAGCGCCTCCATGTCGGATTTCATCTCGAAGAACATGCTCGACAGCTGCTTCCAGTACTCCGGCTTCGCCGGCGCCATGCCGATGAGCGCCACGAGCATCTGCGCGCACGCCTTGTAGTCCTTGAGCTCGTAGGCGACGGCGAGCTTCATTTCGTACCAGGACTGGTTCGGCTTCGAGGTCTTGGCGAGCGCCTGGTCGATCTGCGGCAAGGCCTCCTTGAAGCGTTTGCGCTCCACGAGCGCGTTCGCAAGGAAGATATGAGCCTCCGCGGCGGGCGGCTTGCACGTGGTGGCGAGATACTCCTGCAGCACCTTGATGCCTTCGTCATGCTGGCCGGCGACGACGTACAGCTGCCCCAGATTGAACTGCAGCTGCTCCTGCTGCTGTTGCGGCAGGGATTTGAACTCCAGCGCCTTCGCAAACGCCTTCGCGGCGTTCGTATAGTCGTTCTTCGACGAGTGCGCGAAACCCAGGTTGTAGTGCACGACGGCCTTGTCGAAGTCCGAGCCTTCGTTGGCGAGCTTCGTGAGCTTGTCGATGGCCTCGCTGGTCTTCTTCTCCCCGAGCAGCTTCGTCGCTTCGTTGACGCCGTGATACACGGCCTCGCCCATCGTTCCGGTGGCCTTCTTGTCCTCCGTGCACTGCTGCTGCGCCGCCGCCGGCAGCGATACGCAGTACGCCGCGGCCGCAAGCAGCGCGCCCGCTACGATCCTTCGGATCTCAACTCGAACCGGTTTCATTCGGCCTCACCTGTCAGTCTGGGTGCCACTCAAGCCGCGGGCGCATTCAGGTTGAACTCGATCCGCTGCGAGCCCCGCTGCGGCACCGGCTGACCATTCACCACTTTCGGCTTGAACTTCCAGCGCATCACGGCCTGCACCGCGGACGCCTCGAACAGACCCTTCGGTTTCGACTCGATCACTCGCGCGCTGCGCACGGTGCCGTCCGCATTCACGAGCACTTCGAGCTGCACCCACCCGGTGATGCCGCTGCGCGCGGCGTCCCTGGGGTATTGAGGCGGTATGCGCTGCAGGGGAATGATGTCCCCGTCGAACATGCCGCCGACGCCGCCGCTGCCCATCTGCCCGACGAACGCGCCGCCCGTGACGTTCGCGTTCAGCTCCACGTTGGGCATCGCGAAGCCACCTCCCGCCGCCTGGACGTTGGCGGTCTCCACGCGCATCTTCGACGGCGGCGGCGGTGGTTTCGGCGGCGGCGGCGGCGGCTTGCGCCGCTCGAGCGATTCGACCTGCGAGTCGCGGCGCAGGCGCACGAAGTCGATGGTCTGCAGCGCCTCGGCCTTCTCAACGCCGTGACCGGTCGCGCTGATCACGACATGCATGAGCCCGAAGAGCGCCAGCGACACGCCGAGCGCCAGCCCGAAGATCGGGACGATCCGAATTCTGAACAGCACTTGTGACTGCATCGTCTATCAGCCTCCGCTCGGCGCCGTCGCGATGGACACGTCCCTGACGCCGCCGAGCTTCACCTGGTCCATCACCTTCGTGAGCACGCCCGTCTGCGACTCGCGATCCGCAATCAGCACGACCGTGTCATCCGGACGCTCGACGTGCAGGCGCTCGATCTCCCCGCGCACCTGCGCGAGGTCCACCTGGCGCTTGTCCATCCAGATGTCGCCGTTCGGACGGATGGCGATCAGGATGTTGCCGGACTCCTTGCTCTCGGCCGTGAGCGCCTCGGGCTTCGTGACGATGACGCCGGCTTCCTTCACGAACGAGGTCGTGATGATGAAGAAGATGAGCAGGTTCAGCACGAAATCCAGCATCGGCGCCAGGTCGATGCCGGTCTCCTCGCTGTCCGCCTCCGCGTGCTTGCGCGCCAGCATCTAGGTCTCCGAAGCGGCGATGGAGACGTTCTGCACGCCGCCCTGCCGCACCTGGTCGATCACGTTGACGAGAATGCCCGTGTGGGCCAGGGAATCTGCCGCCACCACCACGGCATCGTCCGGGCGCTGCGCATGCAGACGCTCGATGTTCGCCCGCACCGCGCGGATGTCGACCACGCGGCTGTCGATGACGATCTCACCGCCCGGCCGGATGAGCACGAGGATGTTCCCGGCCTCCTTCTTTTCCGCGTTGGCCGCGTTCGGCCGGCTGACCGTGATACCGATCTCCTTCACGAACACCGCGGTGATGATGAAGAAGATGAGCAGGTTCAGCACGAAATCCAGCATCGGCGCCAGGTCGATGCCCGTCTCGTCGCTGCTCTCGCCGCGCTTGATGTGAGTTCGAATGCGCATGTCAGTACGTGAAGCGTTCGGTGAGCCGCTCGGTCTCCGCGCGCACACGCCGCCTGAAGTAGAACACCGGATAGAGCCCGCTGATGCTGACGGCAAGACCCGTCAGCGTGCAGATCATCGCTTCCGAGACGCCGTTCGCCATCGAACGGGCGTCCGCCGAGCCACGCGCGGCCATCGAATCGAACACGTTCAGCATGCCGGACACCGTGCCCAGCAGCCCGAGCAGCGGCGACAGGGGAACCAGCACGCGCAGAACGCCGAGATTCGCGGTCATCGCGGCGTTCAACCGCGAGATCATGGCCTTGCGGATCTGTTGCGCGCTCCAGCTGCGGTGGTCGGTGCGCGCCTGCCACAGCTGCAAGGAACGGGCGGCATCCTTCGGCAGCACCTTCAGGAAGTACCAGTACCGCTCCACCACGATGCACCACATGACGATGCAGCTGATGAAGATCCAGTCGACGACCGGCCCACCCAGCTCGCGCATCGCGGCGAGCGCGTGGAACGGCGACATCAGCACATCAAGCAACACTGGCTTTGGCCTCCAGCCGCTCGGCGAGGAGCCCGGTGCTCTGCTCGTCGAGAATCTGCACGATGGACTTCGAGATCGACGACAGCCACGCATTCGCGAATAGGAGCGGCACCGCGATGCCCAGGCCGAGCAGCGTGGCGATCATCGCCTGCGAGATGCCGGCTGCCATGAGCTTGGGGTCGCTCGAGCCGGACTCGGTGATGCTCTGGAACGTGATGATCATGCCGATGACCGTGCCGATCAGGCCGAGGAGCGGGCCGGCCGCCACGGCGAGCTTGAGGAAGGACTGGAAGCGTTCGAGCTTCGGCACTTCCTTCAGCACGGCCTCGGAGATGCGCAGCTCCACGACCTCGGTGTCCTTGTCCTGATCGAGCCGTGCCGCCTCACCCTTGAAGGACGCGAGCACGCGGCCGAGCGGGTTGTCGAGCTCCGGCGCATCCGGGAACTTCAGCTGGTTGCGCACCTTGCCGCGGACGGTGGCGAGATAGAAGAACTGGTAGATCGCCAGGACGCCGCCGACCAGGCCGACCAGGATGATGATGTAGCCGACCGACTCGCCGTGCTCGATTCGCTCGAGGACGTTCGGCCGCTGCGCGTAGATCGACAGCAGCACGCCGCGCGTCGGATCGAGTGCGGCTTCCGCGTAACCGGCCGTCGTCGCTTCCAGATCCTTGGCGGCGCCGCGGAACTCGGACGTCGGCTGCCGCGGCATGACGGCGAGCTGGCGCTGGCTCGGCAGGTACGACAGGTACTTCGCGGAGCTCGTCGCGTTGAAGGGGCCAACGCGCACGACTTCCGTCTCGAGCGGCGCGCCCTCCGGCGTCACGACGCTGGTCTTGAAGCGCACCACGCTGCCGCTCTCCGTCATTTCACGCTGCAGCTCGAACCAGAAGCGCTCGAGGTCGGACATCGACGGCAGGGATTTCGCCTGCGCCAGCCTGGTGACGAACTCTTCGCGGTCGGGATACTGCGCGCTGATGATGGAGTTGTGGACGACCGACGAGAAGTCGTTGGCGACCTGCCGCACGACTCCGAACATCTCACCCAGGTTGCCGGCACGCGCATCGAGCTGCGTCTGCAGCTCCGTCAGTTTCTTCTCGTTCGCGTCGAACGCCGCCGCGAGCGACGTGCCACGCTGCCGCTGGGTTGCGAGCGCCGCCCTGGCTTCGGCCAGCATCGCCGCCTGCTTTGCGCGCTCCGCGACGAATTTCTTCTCGCGCTCTTCGTTGGCCTGCGCTTCGCGCTGGCGCGCGGAACGCGTCTGCTCCAGGAGCTCATCGAGGTTGCCCGGCGTGGCCGCCGGCGCGTGGCCGGCGAATGCCGCCGACAGCGCCAGTGCGAGCGGAATCAATCCTCGGAAACGGACTCGGGACATCATCACTTCACCTCTCGCGGAGCACGCACGGGGACGAACAGGAAATCGGGCGCCGACTGCTTCTTGGCGACCTTGAGGCCGGCCGTGATGGCCGCGGCGTAGCCATTGTCCCGTTTCCAGTCCTTCGCCTCCGCATCCCAGTAGCCCGTCTCGCTGCCGTCGAGCGTCTGGTAGAGGAGCGCGACACGCCCGGCACGCAGAAAGTCGACGGTGCGATCGCCGACCTTGCCCTGGTACGCCTCGATCGTACGGCCGTACTCGATTTCGATCTGGTAGGCTTCGACGATGCGCCGGTACTTCTCCGATACTGATACATCCGCCCGGCTCATCATGTCCGTGAGCTGCGCGACGCGGTTCGCGCGCTCTTCCGGCAGGAACGGCACGTCGAGCTTCACGAACTCGGCGAGGGTGGCTACCATCCGTTGCATCATCGGCAATGCTTCGCGGGACGTCGTTTCGATCTCGCTCAGCTGACGCGTCATGGTCGCGAGCTCCTGCTCCTGCGACTTCACCTGCAGGGCGAGCTGATCGTTGTATGCCTGCAGGCCGATGGTCTCGGAGTTGGCCTGGCGGTACTCCGCAAGCATTCCCGTTGCTTCCTCGTCGAGCTGCGCGATGCGCTTCTGCGAGGCCTGCGCGGCCTGCTCCGTGCGCACCTGCTCGCTGATCGCGGTGTCGACCTTCTCCGTCTGCGCCGCGAGGTCGCCGGATACCCAGAGGGCGAGCGCACAGGCCGTCGCGACCGCCCCCGCTCCGTACTTCAGCCGATATTTCGTTTCGTTCATGACTCTGCGCCCAGCTCCGCAAATCTCAAATTGAACATGCAAATGCCGATCCATGCGTTTTGGCGGTGGTTCGGGCTTCTCCCCGCGTGACGATGGTGCTGTCCGCGGGTCCTGCTTCGTCAGACGGCACCATTGCGGGGCACCCTACCTCGTTCATTTTTTCGCCTTCACGGGGCCGAAGGCCGGCGGGGGCACGCGGTGTTTCGTCGCGGCTTCATACGCGGAGGACACCTTGATCACCGTCGCGTCGCTGCCGGGGCCACCCCAGACCATGAGGCTGATCGGCATCGGATTGGGGAGCTTCGATTCGACCTCGCCCGTCACCTCGAGGTAGCTCTTCTTGTCCGGGCTCAGCACGAATTGCGGCTCGAACACGGTGGTCGTGTAGCCGGCCGGCACGTCGATCTCCGGGCCGCCCAGGAGCGCCGTGAACTGCGCGCAGCAGCTCGCGGTGCCGCGGTTGTTGACGGTCGGCTCCGTCGCGCCGCCGAGTTTGTAGGGCGGCAGCGTGTTCTCCGGGTTCACGAACGCGTCGATGCCGTTCTCGTGCATCACTTTCAGCACGATGGTCTGCAGCGCGATGCGCAGCTTCAGATAGCTCATCTGACCCGGCTTGCCGCGCAGATCCTGCACGCCGATGGCGTTCTGCGATGTCACGAGATGCTCGTCGCTCTCGAACTTGGTGTTGGCGACGAAGCTCGCCCAGTCCTTGACGCGCTCGTCGCCGCGTTCGTACAGGTACTTGTTCACCGTCAGCGGGCTCTTGAAGTTGTCCATGCCGGACGAGATGCGGCGCAGGTTGACGCGCGGCGACAGCGGAGCCTTGCCCACCGCGAGCGCGAGAGCGTAGTCCGTCGTCGTCACGTCCCAGCCCGGCACGGCGAACTCGAGCTCACCCTTCGAATTCTTCTGCCAGAAGTACTCGGGCACGTTGTGCGCGAGAATCTCCGCGAAGGCATCCTGGAACGTGTACCGGATGTTCGGCACGGTCGGATCGTCCGGATACAGCGGGTCGACCGACTCCACGAGATCCGCACCCAGCTTGTCGCGCAGGATGCTCTTCACTTCCTGGTCGATCTGGTCCGAGATCGCGCCGTCGTTCTTCGTGTGCTTGACCATGAACTCGCGCACGAGCGCGACGCGCATGCCCTTCAGCGGCTTGCTGCCGACCGCGTCCGGCTTCACCACGAAGCTCGCGAACGGCTCCTTCGGAATGAAGGCCGCGGGGATCGCCGTGAACATGTCGCCGGAATTGAAGCCTTTGACCGCATCGAGCACCTTCGCGGCGTCATCGACCGTGCGGCAATGGATGCCCGCGCGATCGCCGATGCGCTGGCTGTTCATGCCACCGTGCATCATGAGGCCGCGCGTGGTGAGGAAGTTGACGACGTTGTTGCGCGAGGCCGGGCCCTTGCACGAGGCCGACCCCTGTTCGCAGATCGAGCACGCCACCATGTTGGCGGAGACGGACACGCCGGAGCCGCCGCTGGTGCCGCGCGGAACCCGCTCCGTGTCGTAGGGGTTGCAGGGCTGGCCGCCCCACGGCGCATCGGCGAAGTTGCCGTCCGGCAGCCACGATTTCGGCTTCTTCGGGCCATCGAACCCGAGGCCCGTGTCCTGCGCGGTGGCGATGCCGAAGATGATGGCGCCCCTGGCACGCAGATCACCGATGTCCGGGGAATCCACCGGCGGCACATCCATCGCATAGTTCGTGTCGTTGCCGCCGGTCGAGCGCATGTCCTTCGCGTCGTACCAGTTCTTCTGGGAGAAGACGACGCAGTACATCGGCAGCTTCTCGAGGTCCGGGTTCGTCCCGTACTGCGCGTCGAGCTCTGCCGCGCGCTCCAGCGCATCCGGCTGCTGGCGGAAGGCCTCGCACTGCTTCGGGCACGAGGCGGGAATGCCGCCCTTGGACGGGTGCGTGTCGCACGTAGCCTTGCAGCTCACGGAGCGCTCGCCACGCAGATTCAGTGTCTCCAGCGCATTCAGCTGGCCGGCGTTCGGCACACCCACGCGCATCCCGAACTGCTGTACCACGCTCGGGTCGGACACGGTCGGCTCCATGCGCCCGTACTCGATGGGAAGGCCGACGTACTGATCCACGTTCGGCAGAATCCTGCTCACCGCCACCGTCTCGGTCGGAAACTTCAGCGGCACGCCGGCGCGGACGGCGCCCCTGGCAGCCGGAATCGGCTTGCCATCCTTCGTGACGAGACGCGTGCACATGCCGTTGTACGCGCGCACTCGCTCCAGGTACGACTGCACGATGCTCTTGCACGTCGCCTGGCCGCTCTGGATCGCGCGATGCACGTCCTCGATGGTCGATTCCTCGACCGCGAATGCCCTGCCCTGCGCCGCCGCCGGCAACGCCGCGAGGGCCAGTGAGACTGCCGCGATGGCCTGCAGCCAGCGCGCCCCTGTCGAGAATCGGTTCATGTTCAATGGATGCCTTTCAGAAGCTCATGCGCGCGGTGAACTGGTAACGCCGGTCCGGCATCACCGAGACGAGCGCATCCGCCAGCGTGTCGCCGGTCCTGGCCCGGAAGTAGCGCTCATCCGTCAGGTTGAACACGTCGAACTTCAGGTGCCAGCTCGCAACGTCGTACGACACGCCCAGGTTGGCCGTCGTGGCCGCCGGCAACTCGATGAGCTGCAGCCTTCCGGAGTACGTCGAGGACAAGTGGTTCGCGCTCAGGGTGAACCCGAGTCCGTTCTTCATCTGGTACGCCGCGGTCAGGCCGACCTGGGTGCTCGGATTGCCGAATTTCTCCGTGTATTCCGGCAACCCGGCCGGCAGCGTGAGGAACGCACGGCCGCCGTAGAGAAACGCTTCGGCTGGATAGATGACCGCACCGGTCGCGGGGTCCACCACATCCTGGAACCCGAGCGTGCGCGCATCGACGAGGATGTTGCCGCCGGTGTTGAACAGGTACGTCGACTTCTGCGTCAGCCCGTAAAGGGACATGTACATGTTGCTGACCGGTGCGTACTTGATCTCCGTCTCCCACCCTTCTGTCTCCGTGCTCGACACCTCCGCGCCGATGGTCGGATCGTCACTGCGGGAGATATCCGTGCGCGTCTGCCGGTACGCGGCGGTCGCCACCTGCAGCTTGCCGCCGAGGAACGAGGCCTTGATTCCCACCTCCTTCAGCTCGGCCGACCCGATGTGGCCTTCCGTGATGGTTGCGTTGTCGAGGCTGTTGTTGTTGCTGTCGAGCGCGAGGCTCGACTCCGCCAGCGTGACATACGGACGGATGCCGAACGGCAGCTGATGGGAAAGGCTGATGCTCCATGACGTGCCGCTGTCCGAGCCTGCCGCGCGCTCCTCCGCCGTGGGGCGGCCCGGGTTCGCCGCCGTGCCGGCCGCCGGACTGAAGGACGCGAAGTCCGTGTTCTTCGCCTTCGAGTAGTCGTAGCGGCCCCCGACGATGAGATTCGTCTTCGTGAAGAGGTCGATGTCGAACATGAGACCGAGGCCACTCTCCCAGTACTTCGTCTCGTAGTCGCTGGTCCAGGGCGCGCCGTCGGCATTGATGTCCGAGTTCTCGAACGCGTGGATGAACGAGGTGTTCGGCGTCATGCGGCCGGTCCCGAACATCACATCCGTCCGCGTCGAGCCGAAGTCGCCGCCGTAGCGGTAGCCCGTCGACTTCGTCTGCCGGAAGTTGATGGAGCCCAGCGCGTTCATGCGCATCCACTGCGGGAGCTTCGTCACGCGGCGGGTGACCGTGACCTTGTCCTCGATCGCGTAGACGTCCTGCTTGCCGCCGCTTGGCTGCTGGGACACCTTGAACTGATCCATGCTGTCGAAGAACAGCTGGTTCTTGATGGTGAAATCGGGGTTCACGTCGTACACGAGATCCGCGAAGGCGAGCACGAACGTGCCTTCGAGCTCACGCTCGAACGCGCCGGCCCGGCGAAGGTCCAGCGTGTCGTAACCCACCGTGCGCGGGTCGAGCACGAAACCGACAGGCACGAATCCCGACGTGGGCAACGGGCCGCCGATACCCTGGGCACGCAGCAGCCCCGTCGGGTCCGCGCAGCCGGCGGGCGTTGCGGTGGCCGAGCCGCCGCAGCTGTCGACCAGATAGTTGTACATCGACTCCGGAATGCCCGGCACGCTCTGGAACTCGCCCAGCGGCACGAAATTGCCGGCCGAGTCGCGCTGCCAGTTGAAGCGCTGGCTGAGAGGCTGGTTGGCCGCGCTCAGGTTGCCGCGCACGGGCGAGAGGCGGTTGTATTCGAGGAAGCCCAGCGAGCCGTTGCCGTTCTCGTCGAGATTGGCGAGCGGGATGCCCCGCACATAGCGGCCGTTGTCGATGAGCTCCTGCGTCACGCGTGAAGTGAGCGCCCCCGCGGTCTTCGCGAACTGATAGCTCGACCCGACGTCGAGCCGGAACGGCCCGATGAAGTTGTCCACGCTCACCGCGATCTGCCCGATCTTCTGCTGGTACGGCACGTCGCGCGTGAAGGACTCGGAGTCCTCGAGCAGGCCATACGCGTAATAGCCGCCCTGCTTGTTCCTGAGACCGAGCGGGCCGCCGACGCCGAACGACCACTCGGAGCGGTCGTACGTGCCCGCGATGGCCTGTGCGAAGCCTTGCGCGGAAGGCAGATAGCCGCCGAGCTTCGCGCGCCCCGACTTCGGCGTGACGTTGGTGTAGCCGCCGATCTTGCCCATGCCGAACACCGGCGAGGGCGGCCCCTTCACCACTTCGATGGAGTCCATCGCCGCGAGCACGGTGCGCGAGTGACCCTGCAGGTTGATGCGCTTCATGCCGCGGAAATAGGTATCGGCCGGTACGTTGCGCACGTCGATGCCCCCCTGGATGCCGAAGCGGGTGGTCGTGAACGCACCCGGCACGACACGCACCAGGTCCTCGACCGAATTGAGCGCGAAGAGATTGATCTGCTCTTCGCTGATGAACGACACCGAACGCGGTGTCTCGAGCAACGGCTTGCTGAACCCGAAGGACGACGCGCTCGGCTCCGACGACAGCGCGCGCAACGGATCTTCCGTCACCTGGATGTCGCTCAGCACCGTCGCATCTTCTGCGTCCTGGGCATGAGCGGTGGCAAAGAGACTCGCGCCAAGGGCGGCCGCGAGAACGACAGAAACGTGGCGCCGAACCGCGGTCGAGCCGCGGCTCCGCTCAGAGCTCGTCATGATCTTGTTCACTCCCTTGGCGGCAGGTTGCTTCGCGAAAAGTCAGACGCGTGGAACCGCGCACGCCCTACCTCGCAATTGCAGTCCTCACGAGGCCATCCCTGGCTGGAGGATCCATGCATCAGGGGACGGAAGGCGCGGACGTTCCCCTACCTGGATCGGTCACGGCGATGGAGTCGGCCGCCGCCTCGCGAACCGGCCGACGCTTCAGGAGCACGTAGACCGCCGGGATCACGTAGAGCGTCAGCGCGCTCCCGCAGACGAGGCCACCGATCACCGCGACGCCCATCGAGACGCGGCTTTCCGACCCGGCACCGATGGCCATGGCGATCGGCAGGATGCCGAGCACGGTGGCGAGCGATGTCATGAGGATAGGCCGCAGTCGCGCCGTGGCCGCCTCGCGCACCGCCGTGATGACATCCGGCGCGCCCGCCGCGCGCCGCTGATTCGCGAACTCCACGATCAGGATGCCGTTCTTCGTGACGAGCCCGATCAGCATGATGAGGCCGATCTGGGAGAAGATGTTCATCGTCTGGCCGGTGTACCAGAGTGCGAGCAACGCGCCGGCGATCGCGAGCGGCACCGTCAGCAGAATCACGAAGGGGTCGACGAAGCTTTCGAACTGCGCGGCCAGCACGAGATAGATGAGCACCAGCGCCAGCACGAACACCCATCCGAGCGCCGACGAGCTCTCGGCGAAATCCCGCGCGGAGCCGGCAAGCGCCGTCGTGAAACGCTCGTCCAGCACCGCGCGCGCGGCCCGCGCATACGCCGCGACACCGTCACTCATCGTGTATCCCTGCGCGAGCGTTCCGGAAACAGTCGCTGCGACATACCGGTTGTAACGGTAGAGCTCCGGCGGCGAGCTCGTCTCCTCGAAATCCACCAGGTTGTCCAGGCGCACCATGCCCGCGCCCCCAAGGGTGCGCACCGCGATGTTGCCGAGGTCGCCGGGGCGCGAACGGAAGTCCCGCGTGAGCTGCCCGATGACGTCGTACTGCTTGCCGTTGAGAATGAAATAGCCGAAGCGCTGCCCGCTGAGGGAGGCCTGGAGTGTCTGCGCGATGTCGAGCGCGCTGACCCCGAGCGCCTGGGCCTTGTCCCGGTTCAGCGTGACACGAACCTCCGGCTTGCTGAACTTCAGGTCGCTGTCCACGAACGTGAACACCGGGCTCCTGCGAGCTTCTTCCAGGAACGCGGGCAGACCCTCACGCAGATCATCGAGCTCCGGTGCCTGCAGCACGAGCCGCACGCCCGTCTCGTTCGCGCGCCTCTCACCGATGCTCGCCTCCTGCGTGATGTTCAGGCGCGCTTCCGGGAAACGCTGCTGCAGGGATCTCAGGTCCTGCGCGATGTCCTCCTGGGTGCGGGCGCGCTCGGACAGGTCCTTCAGAAAGATGCGCACGAACGCGTTGTTCGTCGCGACCTGCAGGTTTTGCCCGCCTCCGCCGGAAGGCACCTGCGTCATGAGGACGTTCGCTTCCGGAATGAGCTCTGCGGTTGCGGTGGCCAGCTCATCCATGAACGCCTGCATGTAGTCGTAGCCAACTCCGTCGGGCGCGCTCGCACGCACCCAGAGCCGGCCCCGGTCCTCCATCGGCGCAAGCTCGCGCGGAATCTGCGCCTGCAGCAGCCAGATGAGCCCCGCGGCCCCGGCGAGCACCACGATGGCCACCCATGACGCGCGTAGCACACCGGACAAACCGTTTTCGTAGCTGCGCTCCAGCCACGTGAAGAGCGGCTCGGTCCGGCGGAACAGCCAGCCGTGCTCCTGGTGCTTGCGCAGCAGCCGCGCACTGAGCATCGGGGTGAGCGTCAGCGCGACGAGCGCGGAGATGATCACGGCTCCTGCGATGGTGACACCGAACTCGCGGAACAGCCGCCCGGACAGCCCGCCCATGAACAGCAGCGGCAGGAACACGACCGCAAGGGTCAGCGTCGTCGAGATCACGGCAAAGAAGATTTCACGCGTGCCGGCGATGCCGGCGTCGAGCGGCTTCATTCCCGCCTCGATCTTCGCGTAGATGTTCTCCAGCACGACGATCGCATCGTCCACGACCAGGCCGATGGCGAGCACGATGCCGAGGAGGGTCAGCGTATTGATGGAGAACCCGGCCACGTGCATGACGGCGAACGTGCCGATGATCGAAACCGGAATCGCGAGAATCGGGATCAGCGTGGTGCGCCACTCCCGCAGGAACACGAACACGACGAGCACGACCAGCGCAAAGGCGATGAAGATCGTCTCCGTGACTTCGAGCAGCGAGCGGCGCACGTACTCGGTGTTGTCGTACGCGACCCCGATCCGGATGTCCGGCGGCACCTCCTTGCGGATCTGCTCCAGGCGCCGCCGCAGCTCGTCCACGATCTCGATCTGGTTCGCGCCCGGCTGCTGCTTGAAATAGAGGCCCGCGATGGGCGTGCTGCCGACCTTCAGCGAGCTGCGCTCGTTCTGCGCGCCGAGCTCGGCATACCCCACGTCCCGGAAGCGCACCACCCGGTCTTCGCTTCGCTTGATGATCATCGCGTTGAACTCCGCCGGCGTGCTGAGCCGCGACAGAGTTTTCACCGGCAGCTCGATGGACTCGCCTTCGATGCGCCCGGAGGGCAGCTCGATGTTCTCCCGCTGCAGGGCGGCGCGCACGTCCAGGGGCGATACGCCGTAGGCGGTGAGCTTCTCCGGATCCATCCACAAGCGCATCGCGTAACGCTTCTCGGCCGGCTGATCGACCTGCGCGATACCCGGCACCGTCTGCAGGCGCTCCTTCAGCGAATTCGCGTAGGCGCCCAGCTCGAGCTGCGTGCGACGGTCGCTGGCGAGCGTGATGCCGAAGATGGGCGTCGAGTCCGCGTCCGCCTTCGCGAGGACGGGCGGGTTGATGTCGGGCGGCAGAGAACGCACTACGCGCGCAAGCGCGTCCCGCACATCGCTCGCCGCCGTTTCCAGGTCCGTGTCGAGGGAGAACTCGGCGCTGATCTGGCTCGCACCCTCGCGGCTGGTGGAAGTCAGTGTGCGGATACCCGCGACGGTGTTGATGGCTTCTTCGATCGGCTCCGTGATCTGCGCCTGCATCACTTCGGCCGCCGCGCCCGGGTAGCTCGTGGTGATGGAGATGGACGGCGGGTCCACGGACGGATACTCCCGCACGCCGAGCCGCGTCGCGCTGACGGTCCCGAACAGCACGATCAGCAGCGAGATGACGATGGTGAACACCGGCCGCCGAATGCTGACTTCGGCGAGGGTCATGTGGCGCCCGCGGGGTGCGCTTCACCGAGTGGTCGTACAGCCTGGCCGGCCCGCATCTGCGCGAGGCCGGAGGTGATGACGACATCCCCAGGCACGAGGCCCGAAAGGATGTGGACACTGCTTTCGAGACGGGTGCCGGTCTCCACGGCCCGGCGCTCGGCCTTTCCGTTCCTGACGATGAACACGGTCTTCTCGTTCAGCCCCGGCACCACCGCCGTTGCCGGAACGAGGATCGCGTCATCGAGCTGCTCGAGCTGCATCTCCACGCTCGCGAACGCGCCCGCCAGGAGGCGCGCCCCGGGATTCGGACACAGCGCACGGATGAGCACGGTACGCGTCGCGGTATCGATGCGGGGGTCCATGGCGTAGATCTCGCCGTCGAAACGCCGGTCACCGCCCGCGACCGTGAAACGGATCGGGGCGCCGACCCGGATCCGGGTCGCGTATTTCTCAGGCACCGAGAAATCCACCTTGAGCCGATCCACACGCTGCAGCGTCGCGACACGCGTGGCGGCGCTCACGAACGCACCTTCGCTCACGTATCGCAACCCGACCACACCGTCGAACGGCGCGCGTACCTCGGTCTTCGCGATCTGTGCTTCGGTCAGGGCGATCTCCGCATCCTGCACGTTCAGCTCGTTGAGAGCGATGTCGTACTCCTCCTGCCGCGCGACGCCCTGTTTCACCAGCTGCGCAAGACGACGCTCGCGGAGCACTGCGAGCTCCTTGCGATACTTCGCGCGCGCGCGCGTGGCCACGAGGTCCGCATCGTTCAGCTTCACCAGCAGGTCGCCCTTGCGCACACGAACGCCTTCCCTGAACAGGATGGCGACGATCTTCCCGTCGGTCTCCGCCTGCAGCTCCACGCCCTCCTCCGCGAGCAGGGTTCCCGTGGACGTGACGCTCTCCGTGAGTTTCATCGGCTCGACGGTGAACGTCGTGACGACCACTGCCGCGCTCGGCGAACGGCTGGAGCGTGGCGGCGCGGCCACCTTGCCTTCTGTTTCGCCGTCGCTCGATGGCAGCAGCGGCAGCACTTTGGGCGCGGCCAGAAGGCTCAGCACCGCGAGCGCGATCGCAGTGATCAGTGTGTATCGGAGCGCGGGTTTCACGGGCCGAGTTCCGGCCGCCTCGTCAGCGGCCAGTGGGCTCACCCTTCACGGGGCCGAACGCCGGCGGCGGCTTGCGGTGGTGCGTGGCGGCCTCGTAGGCGGAGGCGACCTTGATGACCGCGGGCTCATCACCAGGGCCCGCCCACACGGCGAGACTGATCGGCAGCGGGTTCGGAAGGCGGGTCGGCACCGCGCCGGTCTGCGCGATGTATCGCGTCTTGTCCTCGCTCAGCACGTATTGCGGGTCATACGCGATCTCGGTGAAGCCCGCGGGCACTTCGATCTCCGGGCCGCCGAGCATCGCCGTGAACGCCTGTCCGTAGCCGTTCGCTTCGCGATAGTCCACCGTCGGCTCCGAAGCCTGCCCCAGCTTCGGATGCGGAAGCGTGTTCTCCGGGTTCACGAAGGCGTCGATGCCGTTCTCCATCATCACCTTCTGCACGACGAGACGCAGCACCATCGTCATCTTGAGATAGCTGATCGCATCCGGGGCGATGCGCGCGTCCTTCACGAGGGTGGCGTTCTCGGCCTGCACGCGCAATGCATCGCTGTCGAACTTGGCGTTCGCCACCCAGCTGGCCCAGTCCTTCACCCGCTCATCACCACGCGCGGCGAGGTACTTGTTCCAGCCGATCGGGCCCTCGTTCTGCGCCGTCTCCTTGAACGTGCGCCGCAGGCTCAGTTTCGGCGACAACGGCGCCTTGCCCAGCGACAGCGCCACCGCGTAGTCGAGCGTCGTGACGTCCCAGTCCGGCACGGCGAACTCGAGCTCGCCGCTGCCGGCCTTCTGCCAGAAGTACTCGGGCACGTTGTGCGCCAGGATCTCGGCGAGCGCATCCTGGAACGTGTACTTCATGTTCGGGATGGCCGGATCGTCCGGGTACTTCGGGTCGACCGACTCCACGAGCTCCGCGCCGAGCTCGTCGCGCAGCACCGCCTTGATCTCGCGATCCATCTGGTCGCTGATCGCCTCGTCGTTCTTCGTGTGCTTCACCATGAACTCGCGCACGATCGCGAGCCGCATGCCCTGCAGCGGCTTCGAGGCCACCTGGGCGTCCTTCACGAGGAAGCTCGTGTACGGCTCCTTCGGGATCAGGTGGCGCGTCGAGGCGCTGTACATGTCGCGCGAATCGAAGCCCTTCGCCACATCGAGCACCCGCACGGCATCCTCGACGGTCCGGCAGTTCACCCCGGCGCGGTCGCCGAAATTCTTGTAGCCGTATCCACCGTCCATCATGATGCCCTTGGTGGTCAGCAGATTGACGACGGCATTGCGTGAGGCCGGGCCCTTGCAGGAGCCGCCCGTCTGCTCGCACAACGAGCACATCGCAAGGTTCGCCGCCACCGCCACCCCGGAGCCGGAGCTCGAGCCGCGTGGCGCACGCTCGGTGTCATACGGGCTGCACGGCTGCCCGCCCCACGCGCCGTAGGCCAGGTTGCTGGCGAGCAGCAGGGATTTCGGCTTCGCCGGCCCGGCGTCGCCGTGATTGGCGCGGGCGGCGTTCGCCACGGCGAGGCTGATCGCACCTTTGGCGCGCAGGTCCGCAATGTCCGGGGAATCGTGCTTCGGTGCGTCCATCGCGAAGCTCACATCGTTGCCGCCGGTGGCACGCATGTCGGTCGCGTCGTACCAGTTCTTCCATGCGAAGGCCACGCAGTACATGGGCAGCGCCTGCAGGTCGGGGTTGCGGCCGTACTGCTCATCCAGCTCTGCCGCGCGCTCGAGAGCGTCCGGCTGCTTGCGAAACGCCTCGCAGGCCGCAGGGCAGGAAGCAGGCAGCGCGCCTTTCGACGGATGCAGGTCGCAGCTCGCCTTGCAGCTCACCGATCGTTCGCCGCGGATGTTCAGCGTCTCGAGCGCATTCAGCTGGCCGGCATTCGGCACGCCGACCCGCATTCCGAACTGCTGCTGCGCGCCTGGATCGGACACGGTCGATTCCATGCGGCCGTACTCCAGCGGCAGGCCGCGGTACTGATCGAGATCCGGCAGGAAGGTGGACGCGGCAACCGTGCGGGTCGGGAACCTGATCGGCGCGCCCGCGCGCACCACGCCCTTCGCGGCGGGAATGGCCTTGCCGTCCTTCGTGACGAGCGCCGTACACGTGCCGTTGTAGGCCTTGGCGCGATTGATGTACGCCTGCACGATGCCCTGGCAGGTGATCTCGCCCGCCTGGATCGCGCGATGCGTCTCGGCGATCGTCGCCTCTTCGAGACGGAACTTCCCCTGAGCCGCGGCGAGTGCCGGCACGACGGCCAGCAGCAGCGCGATGATCCTGATCGTCCGCATTCCCGACTCCCGCTCACGCTCACTGGCGTTCGCAGAGTCAAGACGCGGAGCGCCCGGCTCACCCTACCCGCGCGACGAGCGTGTCTAGAAAGTCGCCTTCACCGTGAGCTGCCAGCGCCGGTCCGGCATGGCCTGGGCAAGCACGTTGCCGAGCGTGTCACCGGTGCGCGAGCGGAAATACCGCTGGTCGAGAAGATTGCTGACGTCGAACTTGAAGGTCCAGCGGCCGGTGTCGAGCAGCGCGCCGGCATTGATGACGTAGCTCTCCGGCAGCCGCACCGTGCACAGCCGGCCCGAGCAGGTGGCCGCGAAGTAGTTGCCGCTCAGCGTGAAGCCGAGCCCGTTGTTCAGCTGGAAGCTGCTGCTCAATCCGAACTGCGTGTCGGGATTACCCTGTTTCTTCGCGTATTCGCCCATACCCGAGGGCAGCTGCACGCGGGTACGGCCGCCGTAGAGGAATGCCTCGGCGGGATAGATGACGTTGCCGTTCTCGTCCAGCACGTCTTCGAAGCCCAGGGTTCGCGCATCCACGAGCTGCATGCTCCCCACGTTCGGATCGAAACGCGTGGTCTGGTTCAGGCCGTAGAAGGACAGGAACAGGTTGCGCACCGGCACCCATTTCAGCTCGGCGGTCCAGCCTTTCGTCCTGGTCGCCGTCGCGTACGCGATGATCGTGTCCAATGGATCGTCGCTGTCCACTTCAGTGCGTCCCTGCTCATACGCCGCTGCGCTCAGGAACAGCCGCTCATCGAGCAGGCTGGCCTTGACGCCGACTTCCTTGAGCAGGGCCGAGCCGATGTGCCCCGCCTCGATCACCGTGTTCTCGAGCGTGTTGTTGTTGCCGTCGAGAACGATGCTGGACTGCGCCCACGTCAGATACGGGCGTATGTTCGGCGTGAGCGCGTACGAGACGCTCGCGCTCCACGAAACGCCGTTGTCCCAGCCCTGCGCCGCCGCGTCCGCGGCAAGCACCGAGCCGGGGTTCGCGGAGGTTCCCGCGTTCGCGGTGAAGCTGCCGGCATAGTCGACGTTGCGTGCGGAAGAGCGGTCCAGCCGCCCGCCGATGAGCAGGTTCGCGCGCTCGCCGATGTCCGTGTCGAACAGCACACCGAGGCCGTACTCCGCGAACTCGCTCCGGTAACGCGTGGACCACGGCCAGCCATCCCGCTGCACATCGGAATTGTCGATGGGCGTCGCAAAAGTCGTCTCGGATGTCATGCCCCCCTCGCGCTCACCCCACGATGGCGCCATCGCATCCGTACGATGTGTGCCGTAGTCGCCGCCGCCCGCACGGCCTTGCGACACCGTCCTGCGCAGGTTCAGCGAAGCAAGGCTGTTGACCCGCAGCCATGACGGCAGCCCCTCCAGGCGTCGCGTGACGGTCAGCTTGTCTTCGACGACGTACACTTCCTGCTGCTGCGAGAACGGCTGGTTCGAGTTCTTGTGCTGGTCCATCCGGTCGAAGAAGAGCTGGTTGCGGATGGTGAAGGCCGGATCGGTGTCGTAGATGAGGTCGAAGAACATCGTGAGGAATTCGGCCTGCGACTCCTTCTCGAACGCCGCGGCGCGACGCAGGTCGAGCGTGTCGTAGCCGACGTCGCGCGGGTCGAGTACCAGCCCCAGGGGCACACGACCCGACGTCGGCAACGGGCCTCCCGGCCCCTGCGCGCGCAGCAATCCGGTCGGGTCCGCCTCCGGGTGCGCGACGAGGTAGTCGTACATCGTCTGCGGGATGCCTTTCACGCGCGGGAACTGATCGAGCGGCAGCGGTCGGCCGCTTGCGTCCGTCGGCCAGGCCCAGGTCTGCAGCAGCGGCTGGTTGTTCGCGGACAGCGTGCCCACCGCGGGCGAGCCATCGTGCATCTCGTGGAAACCGATGATGCCGTTGCCGTTCGCATCGAGATCCGCGAGCGGCGTGCCGCGCACGTAACGGCCGTTGTCGACGAGATCCTGCGTCAGGCGTGCTGTGAGCGCGCCCGCCGTGCGCGACTGCTGGTAGTTCGCGCCGGCTTCGAGCCTGAACGGGCCGGCGAAGTCATCCACGCTCGTCGCCGCCTGCAGCACCTGCTGCTTGATGGGCACGTCTTCGGTGAACGAGTCGGAGTCCTCGATGAGCCCGTAGACGTAGTAGCCGCCGCGCTTGCCCAGATCACGTGCGAACGTCAGCGGGCCTCCGACACCGAACGACGCTTCGCGCCGCCCGTACTCGCCGCCGATCAGCTGCGCGAAGCCCTGCGTGCTCGTGAGGTAGCTGCCCGTCTGCGCGCGACCCGATTTCGGCACCATGTTCGTGTAGCCGCCGATCTTGCCCATGCCGTAGATCGGCGCCGGCGGCCCGGCGACGATCTCGATCGTATCCATGGCGGCCAGCACGCTGCGGCCATGACCCTGCAGGCTGAGGCGCCGCATGCCGCGGAAGAAGGTGTCCGCCGGCACGTTGCGCACATCCACCGCGCCCTGTATGCCGAATCGCGTGGTCGTGAACGTGCCGGGCACGACGCGCACGAGATCCTCCACCGCCGACAGGCCGAAGAGGTCGATCGTCTCCTGGCTGATGAACGATACGGCGCGTGGGGTCTCGAGCAGCGGCTTGCCGAAACCGAAAGCCGCGGCGCTCGCTTCGTTCGGCAGCACGCGGCGCGGGTCCTCGAAGACCCTGATGTCGTCGAGTTGAGCGATGTCATCACGGCCCCGCGGGCGCTGCTCGCGCTCCGCCGTTGCCGGGGCCGCCTTCGCCGCTGCCGGGCGCCCCGGCTCGCGCACGGCGATCGTCACCTCGTTCACGTATTCCCAGGCCGCGCCGGATTCGCGCAACAGCCGCCTCAGCGCGCGTGCAACGGTCATCTCTCCCGCAACCTCGGGCGCCTGCCTGCCCTCGACGAAGCGCTGGTCATAGATGACCTGCAGCCCGCTCTGCTCGCCGAGGCGATGCAGGGACTCCGCCAGCTCCCCGGCGGGAATCGCAAAGCGGATCTCGGGTTCCGGCGCGCCCGCGACAGCGGACGCGGCAGCCGTCATCGCGACGACCAGGAGGGTCATCAGCAGTCGGGGAAGCGCTCCCTCGCCCCACGTCGTCGGGGTGACGCGGAGTGACATCGGTTCACTGCCCGGATCAGGGGACTTCGGCTGCGTACCGCCGGAACAGGATGAGCTCGCCGCCGCTGCCCTCGACCACCCTGACCGGCAGCACGGCTGCGAACGCCGAAACGATCAACTCGCTGTCTCCGGCGATGAAGTTGCCGCCCACGGTGAGATCCGCAAGATCCGGATCGCCGAGGCGTACCTTGCGGTCGGCATAGCGATTGATCTCGGCGAGCGCTTCACTCAGCGGCGTGCCGTGGAAGACCAGCCGGCCGCGCGTCCAGCTGGTCATCACCTGGGTATCCACGGAGCGTTTGTGAGGCGCGCCCGCTTCGGACTCGATGCTGATCTGCTCGCCCGGAACGAGCGTCTCCCGCCACGACGCGGAGTCCGACTTGCCTGTCACCGCCACCTTTCCTTCGGCGAGCGTGACGACCACGTTGTGCCCTTCGCGTTGTACCTGAAAGCGTGTGCCGAGCGCCGTCGTGCTCGAGCCCGCGGCGGTGACCGTGAACGGGCGGCTCGTATCGTGCGCGACGTCGAACAGCGCCCGGCCTTCGACGAGCACGATCTGACGTGCATGGGCGGTGATCCGGACGGCGATCTCGCTGGCCACATCCAGGTGGACGGTGGAGCCGTCGGCAAGCGTGATGTCGCGGCGCGCATCGCCTGCGGTCGTGTAGACGACGGGCGGCACGACCGCGCGTTCGACGCCCGGGTTGAGCCGCAAGAGGACCACCGCCATCGCGATGCTGGCGGCAAGCGCGGCCGGCACGAACCAGCGCCGCCGGTTCCCCGGCAACGCGGTAGCGGGCGCGGTGGACCCCTGCCCCATGGCGAAGGCTTCCTCGGCCATTTCCTGCAGGCGTGATCCGGGCGCCGCGACGCGCGCGAGCCCGGCCGAAAGCGCTTCGGCAGCGGCAAATGCCCGCGCGTGCGCCGGTGCCTCGAGCCACCAGCGCTCGAAATCGGCACGTTCCTGATCCGTGCAATCGGGCGAAGCCAGGCGCACGTGCCAGTGCGCGGCTTGTTCGAGCATGTGCTCGTTCGTTCCGGTGCCCATTTCGCTCAAGACGCGCGCTCGCGGCGCCCCCCTACGTCGTTACGCAAAAACTTTTCTCTTATTCACAAACCTTCTTGAGGCACACCGCCAGCGCATGGCTGACATGCTTCTCGACCATCTTCACGGAGATTCCGCAGTGGGTTGCGATCTGCGGGTAGGTCATTCGGCGCACGCGGCTCAGCAGGAACACCTGGCGGCACTTCGGCGGCAGCTGCTCGATGACGTCGGTCAGGATGTCGAGGTCCTGGCGCGCGGAAAGCTGGCGCTCGGCCGAGGGCTCGTCGGAGACGAGCTCGATGTCATCCACGCTGCACTGGCTGTTCACGCGCCGCGCGAGCTCGGCGCGGCCGTGATCCTTGGCGACGTTGATCGCGATCCGGAAGAGCATCGAGGACGGCGAGCGTATCTGCGTCGAGTCCTCGTACTGCATGAGGCGGATGTACGTTTCCTGAGCCACGTCGAATGCATCCTCCGGCACGCGCAGCCGCTGGCGCAGGAACTGAATGAGCGACTCGTGGTAACGGCGGATGGTCGCCTGCACGGACAGAGGCGCCTGTGCCGCGTCCCTGAACGGGACGGCCTCGGCAATGGGTTCCGGTGAGCGGCCCGTCATCTGGGGGACCCCCGCTTTCACTATGTACGACCCCTGCGTGATCTGATCGCCGACACGTGGAAGCACGATGCATGCCAAATGAGACAACTTCCAGATGACGAACACACACGTGGCATGCACCCTCCCCCTGTCCGAATCGGTGCAGTGACTCTCGGGCAACCTGCGCGCGCGAGCTAAGCGGCGGTGCTGACACGGCTTTCCGAGTGCTCAGCGATCGACCACCGATCGCGCGACGTGTCGCAATCGGTCCGCGCACGGCGTCGCCCGCGAGACGTTCCGGCGCTTTCGCGGGCGGCCCGAGTTGCGGATGTGCGACGTGCGCCTGCACCCGACCAGTGCCGGCAAGGGGTGCGGCTCACCATGGGCGGTGCATCGCATCGCCCCGAAGATCTGAGCAACACGCGCTCCGCTCGCCCGGCGGCGATCGTTCACGTCGCCGGGTCCAGCGGCTCCGCCATCCGCAGACCCTCTTCTTCATCCTGGGTGATGCGCACGCGGTGATCCCGTTCGTATGTGCCGATGAGGCAGCCGCTCGCGAGCGCGTGCTCACGAATCGCGTTCGCGAGCTCATCGCGGCCCGGCGCGTGCGAGAAGTGCGGCCCGGCGCCGAGAGCAAATACCTGGAAGGCGTAGCGATGCACGCCGTGACCGGGCGGCGGGTCGGGCGGCAGCCACGCCTGCCGCAGATAGGAGTTGCGGCCCAGGTCGACCGGCAGGCCATGCGAGCATTCCTCGCGCAGATCCCCTTCGGCGAACCCGTCCTGGCCCGGATCGATGTTCACCGCAATGGCGTGCACGAGCGGCTCCGGTGTCGGCGAGTCGGCATCCTCGACGATCAGGACGAGTGACACAGCGTTCTGCGGCACGCCACGCCAGCTGAGCGGCGGCGAAGTGCCTTCGCCGTCCGCGGTGTACTGCATCGGAATCGGGGCATGGTCCGCGAACGCGAGGCTTGCGACTTCGATCAGCGCGGTGCCGCGACGCAGGTCGATGCGGTTGAAGAGAAGCTTCTCGAGCCCGGCCCGCTGCCCCTGCAACGCGTGACCGATCGCTTCCGGCAGTTTCCCGAGCACGGCTCACCTCGATCGCTACTGCGGCCCGAGGCGCAAACTGCGTCGAGCGCGCTTCGCGCGCCAAGGGATGAAGGTCGCGAACCCTTGTCAGACAACTCCGACCGGATCCTTGGCGGCCGAGCACGTGGCCAAGGCTCTAGGGAGTCTTGCGTATGTATCGATCGTCAGTGCGTGACAGCATCTGGCAAGGTTCGATCCGGCACTCGCCCTGCGAACCAGAGGAGGAGACGATGGAACATCGTTGGGGTCGTCGAATACCGACTGATCTGCCCATCCGACTGCAAGTGGCCCGTGGCCAGCTGTTCTCCGGCCGTATCCGGAACGTCAGCGTCACCGGTGCGTTCGTGGAGACGCGGCACGCCCTGCCGCTGCTTTCCCTGGTGCACGTGGCGCTGGTGCCGAGCCAGCCGGAGGATGAGCCTCCGCAGCGCGTCGCAGCGTGGGTCGTGAGGCACTGCCCGAACGGCATCGGCCTCGAATGGTGTGACCTGTCAGGCCAGGCCCGCGAGCGGATTCTGCGTTGGGAGAGAGAATCGGGCGGCGCGACGGCGTCCAAGGCCACGATCCGGGCCGACGCTCATCGCTGATTCCCCCGCCGATGGCGCGCGCCCTCCGCGCTTGCGCGCCCGCTACCGCGATGCCACTCTAGCGTGGCCTTCCGGCTGCACTCCATTTCAACTCATGCTTTCTGCAGAGCTGGTCCGCAGCGCGCTCGACTCCGCACCCGATGCGATGATCATCATCGACCCTGACGGGTCGATCCGGTTCGCCAACCACCAGGTCACCGCCCTCTTCGGCCATGCCGTCGATGACGTCGTCGGCCGCAAGGTCGAGATGCTCCTGCCCCCCCGGTTTCGCGACCGCCACGTCTGCCACCGGGCGCGCTACATCGAGGCCGGCCGCGTGCGGCCGATGGGCATGGGCCTCGACCTCTTCGCCCTGCGCGCGGACGGCACGGAGTTTCCGGTCGAGATCAGCCTCAGCCCCATCCGCGAAGGGCAGCAGCTCCTCATCGCGGCCGCGATTCGCGACGTCACGGATCGCATGCGCGTGGAGCGGGAGCTGAAGGAAGCCCGGGCGGAGGCCGACCGGGCGAACCTCGCGAAGAGCCGCTTTCTTGCGACCGCGAGTCACGACCTGCGCCAGCCGCTGCAGTCCCTCGGCCTCCTGAACGGGACGTTGCGGCGGCTCGTCTACGACCCGGACGCGATGGATGCGCTCGGCCAGCAGGAGCTCGCGATCGGCGCCATGTCGCGCCTTCTCAACGCACTGCTCGACATCAGCAAGCTCGAATCGGGCGCCATCAAGCCCGACGTGACCGATTTCCAGGTCGCGGCGCTGCTCGAAGAGCTGCGGGCGGAGTTTTCGGGGCTCGCCAGCAGCAAGGGCCTCAAGCTGGCGGTACAGTCCTCACCCGATACCGTGCATTCGGACCCGTCGCTCGTCGGGCAGATCCTGCGCAACCTCATCGCGAACGCGATCAAGTACACGGTCGACGGCACCGTCTGGCTGGGCTGCCATCGCGACGCGGACTCGGTGCGCATCGAAGTTCGCGACAGCGGCATCGGCATCCCGCGCGAGCAGCTCGACTACATCTACGATGAGTTCTATCAGGTGGGCGTGGGCGCCAACAGCTCGCGCGACGGCTATGGGCTCGGGCTGAGCATCGTGCAACGACTGGTGAAGCTGCTGGAATTGCGCATCGAGGTGACCTCCAAGGTGGGCGTTGGCTCCACGTTCACGCTGGCGCTGCCCATCGGTGTGCCTCTGCCGGAGAAAGTATCGCAGCGCGCCGTTCACGGTGCGCCGAACGTGCGCTGTGGCACGCAGCAGCACGTGCTCCTGGTGGAAGATGACGCCGGGGTTCGCAATGCGACACGCATTTTCCTCAAATCCGAGGGCTATCGCGTCACCGCCACCGCGTCACTCGATGAAGCCGTGCAACGCGCGACCGAGAATCGGGACATCGATGTCATCGTCTCGGACTATCACCTGGGCGGCGGGCAGACAGGCACTGAAGCGATCGCCACCATCCGCGAGATTCTCGGCCGCGCCACGAAGGCCGTGCTGGTGACCGGCGATACTTCGTCGGCCGTTCGCGAGCTGCGCATGGATTCGCAGCTCCGGATCACACGAAAGCCCATCAACGCGGATGAGCTCGCGAGTCTCCTGCGGGAGCTGCTCGCGTCCTGATCCGGTTGGCCCACGCGCCAGGAGCCTGGTGTCCCGAGCTACTGATTCGTTGAGCGTTTCCCGCCTTGGTCCCCAGGTTGCGGTGAGGCTGAGATCAGCGTTGTCGCACGCGGGGGCGGGCTCGCAGAAGGGACCCGGCGGGCACCGGCGGCAACCTTGATCGGACGGGCCGATGCGTGCGACAGCGCTCCTCCGGCAGACACCACGTAGCTCCGCGTGGAAAATTCAACGGACCTCTGATTCAGGGCACTAGGTAATGTTCCTGAACCGTTAGGCAACGCTACGAATCCCGGCCCATCCGCGGCGCGCGCGACCATGGCCCATCTCTCAAGCGCCCCATTGGAGGCTCGACCATGCGCACCGTTCGCCGGATTCTGGTTGCCGTGAAGGACCCGCATGCGAGGATCCTCCCCGCCGTGGAAAAGGCGGCGCAACTCGCACGGGCCTTCGACGCGCAGCTGGAGCTCTTCCACGCGCTCTCGAGCCCCATCTTTCTCGACGTGGAAGGGCTCGGGAACAGCAGCCTCGCCGAGATCGAGGAGACCCGGCGCGGGCGCCTGCAACAGCGGCTCGAAACGCTGGCGTCCCGCATCCGCAAGCATGGCGTCTCCGTCAGCACCGTCACGGAATGGGACTTCCCGGCGTACGAGGCCATCGTCCGCCGCGCCCAGCGCAGCAAGGCGGACCTCATCGTCGCCGAGTGCCACCCGGGCGAGCATCGCGCGCCCTGGCTCCTGCGGCTGACGGATTGGGAGCTCCTGCGCTACAGCCCCGTGCCGGTGCTGCTGGTGAAGGGCAAGCGCCCGTACCGCAATCCGGTCGTGCTCGCCGCGGTGGATCCCTCACATGCTTTCGCGAAGCCTGCGAAGCTCGATGACGAGATTCTGCAGGTCGCAGGCTCGATCAAGGCCGCGTTGCGCGGCACGCTGCACACCGCACATGCGTACGTACCCCTTCCGACGGACGCGAAACCGGCGGAGCTGCTCGACCCGGAAGCAACCAGCATCCTGGAAACCCGCGCGCGCGCCGCGGCCCGCCAGCGCCTCGAGCCGCTGGCTCGCAAGGCAAACATTCCGCCTGCACGCCGGCATCTTCTGGGACAGCATCCGATCAACGCGATACCGTTACTCGCACGCGACCTGAGCGCGTCCATTGTCGTCATGGGCGCCGTATCGCGCTCGGGGTTGAAGCGTCTCTTCATCGGCAACACGGCGGAGCGCATGCTCGACGCACTCACGTGCGACGTGCTGGTGGTGAAGCCTCCCGGATTCGCCAACCGCCTCCGCAGCACTGCGCGCGGAACGCGCCTGGTCACTGCGCCGGTGCCTCCCCTAATCTGACCGCAAAGCAGGCGTCAGCGCGCGTTGGCGCGACGCGAGTTGATGAGCGATGCGAGCCGTGCGTCCTGGCCGTAGAGGTCGTCGAAGAACAGCGTGTCACCCGCCTCCGTCGCCAGGGCCGTGCCGTAAAGGATGTAGACCCGAATGGGCCGCGCGAGCGGGATACGAACCGGCGCGCCGCTGCGCATGGCCTCAGTCACCCGCTCCGCGTTCCAGCGCGGGTCATCGCGCAACACGTGCGACAGGAGGCTCATCGGGTCGGCCACGCGAATGCAGCCGTGGCTGAAGGCGCGCCGGCTGCGGCTGAAGAGCTCGCGGGCCGGGGTGTCATGCAGGTAGACGTTGTGCCGGTTCGGAAACATGAACTTCACGCGGCCGAGCGAATTCTCCGGGCCGGGCTTCTGTCGCAAGCGCAGCTTTCCCTCCGCCAGCGCCTGAACGTTCTGCGCCGTCGCAGGCACGGGCGTGGCGTCATCACCCGCGCCCCTCACGATCTCGAAACCACGCGCATCGACCCAGCCCGGATCACGCCTGATCGCAGGGAGAAGCTCCTTCAGGAGGATGCTGCGAGGAACGTCCCAGTACGGATTCAGGACGACGTATCGCATGTCGGCTGCGAACACGGGCGTTCGGCGGCCTTCGAATGCGGCGCCGACGATGACGTCCATCTGCAGGATGTCGGCGGCGAAGTCCTGCGTCGTGCGGAAGGCGAAGAGCCTGAACTGGGGGACGTTCACGATCAGGGGAGGCGAGTCGAGCTTCGGCAGCCAGCGCACCCGCTCGAGTGAGAGCACGATCTGCTGCAGGCGGGTCGGAAGAGGCACGGTCAGCGCGCGAAAGGTTTCGCGCCCGAGCACTCCGTCGGCATCCAGCCCGTGCCGCAACTGGAATCGCACGAGCGCCGCGACCAGCGGCGCGTCCATCTCGAGGGTGCCCTCCGTTCCGCCGGGAAGCGGCACGTCCGGCAGATCCCCGAGTGCGGTCAGGAGCACGCGAAGTGCCGGAGCACCCTCGTAGTGCTCGCCTGGACGGACGCTCGCCCCCGGCAACGGCGGCAACTGCGCGAGACCCGGCCTCCGGGCGAGCGTTTGATAGGTCGCCAGCGCTCTCTTCAGCAGCTCATAGTGACGCAGGGAAGGCTCCAGCCCATCCAGCGCCGCGCGGACATCGGTCGCTGCGGAGAGGCGGCTGACCGCCGCTGCCACATCGAACGGCTGCTGCGGAACATCGAGCTCATAGCCCACTTCGGCGGGCCGGACCCGGCCCCGATGCAGATCGGAAGCCAGGCGCGCCGCGGCGACGCTGAGCTGCAGATCGATCGCAACACGCGCGGGCGTGGACATCGCATCGGCAGGCAGCGCCGCGACACGCCGTGCCAGGGATTCGCCGTCGTAGTCCGAGGCAATAAGCCCGCGGCTCCCGACACCGAGCAGCTCGCTCAACAGGCCCATTCCCGACACGGTGAGTTGCCCTTCGCGGAACCACAACGGCGAGAACTCGCGAGCGGCATAGAGCGCGTGAAGCGGCTCCCGCCAGCGCGGCAGATCCCAGAGCGATGTCTCGGCCGGAGCGGCACCGGAGAGCGTGGCCTGGATGCTGTCTGGCAGCGACTCGCTGCCTGCGGCGGACGCATGCAGCACCGCCATCAAGAGCAGCCCCAGCCACCCGAAGCGCATGGCCGGCTTCACTCCGCCCTCTGAATGGAGCTCAGGTAGGCCACCAGCGCAGTGACTTTCTGCGTCGCCTCCCGATGCGCGATGGCATCGTCCGGATCGGCGCCGAAGAACTCGTAGCCCCACACGGGCATGTGCCGCGGGCCGTGTGCCTTCAGATCCGCCTGCCCATCGATGATCCGATAGATCTCATCGTCCGGGAACGAGCCGCCGCGGCGTGCGGCAATGTGCGTGAGATCGGGCACCGGCACACGGAGGAGCGGCGCGACGGCGCCCCGGCCATCCGCATGAGTGCCGTGACAGCCTGCGCAGGACATCTGAAAAAGCGAGGCGCCCGCGTCGACCCCGGCACCCTGCCCTGCGCGCGGCGTCGCGCAGGAGGCCAGCGCCACCGCACACAACACACCCGAAACGAGTTGGGCCCGCAGACGCGCCGAGGTCACCTCAGCTCGCTCGCCGCGCTGAGCGGCCGAGCGATGGGGCAAGCGTAGCTCTCGGATTTGACGAGCACGAAGTCGCAATCGAGCGCATCGACGAGACGGCTCGTCAGCGTGCCGAGCAGTTTCGAGAGCCCGGTACGATGAGTCAGGGCACCCATGACGAGCACGTCGTAGTCACGCTGGGCGGCGTACACCGGCAACGTATCTTCCGGCTCACCCCGGAGCACCGCGACCTGCTCGCTGCCGATCTGAAACTCCCGCACCAGCCGGCCGAGCGCATCGAGCCTTTCGACGTGAGCGTCTTCATCCGAAGCCGGGTCGCTGTAGAGAACGTCGAGCTGCCCCTGGCAACCCAGCGTCAGGAGGCCGGCTGCCTGCAGGATGCTGCGCGGCAGGCTTCCGCCGTTGTTCTCGGTCACGTCCACGGCCGCCGCGAAGCGCGGCCGGGCGCTCCAGGCCCTGCCTCGCGTCAGCATCAGCGGGGCGGGGCAGGTCCGGGCGAGCTGCCAGTCATTGTCGTCGAGCGTCAGGCGCTGCAGAGGGTGGTGCCTGGATGCGCTCTTGATGACGAGGTCGGGGCGCAATTCCAGCGCGCGACGGACGATTCCCTCGTAGAGCGGGCTTTCGCAGGCCACGTGGGTGGTGATCTTCACGTCCTCGGCGAGCGAACGCCGGACGGCATCGAGATAGCGACGGCCCGACGCGAGACAGTCCTCCCTCGCCTCCGCGACGCCGGCCGGTGTGTAGGCATGGCTCAGCGAATAGGCGTGCTCGGAATCGCAGAGAAACAGCTCGAGCCGGGCCCCGAAATGGCGGGCCAGCACCATGGCCTTGGCCACGACGTGGCGGCTCTCATCCGCCGGATCGATCACCACGAGAATCGAAGTCAGTTTGTCCACACCTGCAGCACCCGTTGAAGGTTGGCGGCGATGGTCCTCCCCCAGGGGGGGGGACTGGAATGCGCGCGGCTCCTTAAGCACTCGTGGAAACTGCGTAACCGGGCCGCCCCGGACTGGGATAATACTCGGTAATGTCCTCCAGCGAGCTTCAGGCCCTGATGGATGCCGCGGTCGACGCGGTCATCCTCATCGACCACCGTGGCACCGTGACCGGGTTCAACCGTTCCGCCGAGCGGCTGTTCGGCTACGAATCCGCGGAGATCCTGGGCCGCAACGTCCAGGTGCTGATGCCGGAGCCCTATCACAGCGCGCACGACCAGTATCTCGAACGGTATGCGGCCACGAACGTTCCGCACATCATCGGCGTGGGACGGGAGGTCGAGGCCCTGCGCAAGGACGGCACGGTCTTCCCGGCCTTCCTGTCGGTCGGCCAGGTCGCGGGCGCCATACCGGCCCGCTTCGTCGGGCTCATCCGTGACGTCACGACGGAAAGGCAGGCGCTCGCGATGCTGCAGGCCGAGCGTGACCGTGCCGAAGCACGCCAGGCGGCCGAGCAGGAAGCGCGCCGGCTGCAGGAACGCATGACGCACGTTTCGCGAATGGCCACGCTGGGCGAGATGGCGGCCGGAATCGCGCACGAGATCAATCAGCCGCTCAGCGCCATCGCCACCTACGCGCGCGCCTGCGAGCGGTTCCTCGATTCCGCCGAGCCCGATCTCGAAGAGACCCGCCAGTCGGTGCACGAGATCGGGCAGGAAGCGATGCGGGCCGGGCAGATGATCCGCCGCCTGCGACAGCTCGTCTCGGGCGAGCCGAGCCAGCACGTCCAGACGGATCTCAACGCCCTCATCGAAGACATCGTGATCCTCGCGCAGGCGGATGGGCGCGTTCACCGGACCACCATCGAGCTCGACCTCGCCGCCGGCCTTCCCCGCATCCGCGGCGACCGGACACAGCTTCAGCAGCTGGTGCTGACGCTCGTGCGCAATGCCATCGAAGCGCTCTGCACGTCCGGCCCGCAGGCACGCCGTGTCATCCTGCGCACGGAGCGGACGCGGCCGACCCAGGTCGAGCTCAGCGTCTGCGACAATGGCCCGGGTGTCGCGCCGGAGATGATCGGCCGGCTGTTCACCCCGTTCGCCACGACCAAGAACGCCGGCACCGGTCTCGGCCTCGTGATCAGCCAGAGCATCGTGCGCGCTCACGGCGGTACCATCGGCCATCGGCCGATGGCCCCTTCCGGCGCGTGCTTTTTCGTTCGATTGCCCGTGACAGAGGACCTTGCATGAAAGAAGTGACGCCGACCGTGTACATCGTCGATGACGACAATGGTGTGCGGTCTTCGATACGCGTCCTCATGAAATCGGTGGGCCTGCCTTCCGCCACATTCGCCTCCGCGCAGGAATTCCTGACGGGCTATCACCCTTCACACGGCGGCTGCGTGATCCTCGACATCCGCATGCCGGGCATGAGCGGCCTCGAGCTCCAGGAACAGCTGAACGAGCGTGGCGCGGTGATCCCGGTGATCTTCATCACGGGCCACGGGGATGTGCCGATGGCGGTCGATGCCATGCGCCACGGCGCGTTCGACTTCCTGCAGAAGCCGTTCCGCGACCAGGACCTGGTCGATCGCGTGCAGCAGGCCATGGCCCGGGACCGCGAGACGCGTGAAGGATTGAAAGAGCACGGTCGCATCCGGGCGCGCATCGCTTCGTTGACGCCGCGGGAGCGCGAAGTGCTCGACCTCCTCACCCTCGGCAAGGCGAACAAGATGATGGCGCAGGACCTGGGCCTGAGTCAGCGCACCGTCGAGATCCACCGCGCGCACGTCATGGAGAAGATGGGTGCCAAGTCCGTCGCGCAGCTCGTGCGCATGGTCCTGGATCTCGAGCACGCCCGCACGCCCTAGGCGTTGACGAGCACTGCCGCGCCCCGCAGGCGCCCGTCCCTCAACGCCGATAACGCTTCGTTCGCCTGCTCGAGCGGAAACGACTCGACCTCGGGATGCAGCTCGATGTCCGTGGCGAGCTGCATGAACTCGCGACCATCGGCGCGGGTCAGGTTCGCCACCGAGCTGACAGACCGCTCGCCCCACAGCAGCGCGTACGGGAAGCCTGGAATGTCGCTCATGTGGATGCCTGCGCACACGACACGCCCACCCTTGCGCACACCGGCGAGCGCAGCGGGAACGAGCGCCCCGACCGGAGCAAAGAGAATCGCGGCATCGAGCGGCTCCGGCGGCAGCGCCTCGGAGCTGCCCGCCCACACTGCGCCCAGCTCCATCGCGAACTGCTGGCCGGCCGCGTCGCCGGTGCGCGTGAAAGCAAAGACGCGCCGCTGCTCGGCGATGGCCAGCTGCGTCAGCAGATGTGCCGCAGCACCGAAGCCATACAACCCGAGCCTCGTGCCGCGGCCCGCCGCCCGATATGCGCGGTAGCCGATGAGCCCCGCGCACAGAAGCGGCGCCGCCTGGGCATCCGAGTAGCGCTCCGGCAGGGGAAAGCAGTACCGCGCGTCTGCGATGGCGTACTCCGCGTAGCCGCCATCGAGATTGCAGCCGGTGAAGCGGGCGTACTCACACAGGTTCTCGAAGCCGTGCTCGCAGTCCACACAATGCCCGCAGGTCTGGCCGAGCCAGGGCACGCCCACCCGTTCCCCGGGCACGCGCCTGGCAACGGCCGCGCCCACTTCGACGATGCGCCCCACGATCTCGTGACCCGGAATCACCGGATACCGGGCATTCGGCAACTCGCCATCCACGAGATGCAGATCGGTGCGGCAGACGCCGCAGGCGCTCACTTTGATGAGCAGCTCATTTTCGTTCAGCGGGCGGATCGGCACCTCCTCCCACACCAGAGGCGCTCCCGGCGCATGGGCGCGCATCGCATGCATCGTGGCTGGACGATGGATGGAAGTGGCGGAGTGCATGCTCTCAACCCTCATGCGGTGGCATTTCGGAGCCATCGGGCAGGCACAGGCTGGCTCGCACCGTGCCCTCGCGCGCCGGGCGGATGCTGAAGCCGTGGCTCCTCGCGAGCTCGATCATCCGGACGTTGTCGGCGAGCACTTCGCCGCTGAGCCAGCGCGTCCCCCGCTCGCGGCAGTAACGGATCAGTTTCTCGAGCAGCACCGAACCGAGCCCGTGTCCCTTCAGATCCGAGCGGACGAGAATGGCGAACTCGGCTGCGACGTTGTCGGGATCGGCGTGGGCCCGCGCAACACCGAGCGTCTGGCGGGAGCCGTCGGCGCCGCGCATCTCCGCGATGAAGGCCATCGTCCGCTCGTAATCGATCTGTGTCAGATACGCGAGCTGGATGTCCGGCAACGTACGCACCGAGCCGAAGAACCGCGAATGCATGTCCTCGGGCGTCACGTGCGCAAGAAACTCGCGATGCTGCGGCAAGTCTTCGGGCCGAAGCGGCCGCAGGAGAATCGACTGGCCCGCGAACTCGACGGTCTCCTCGAGCTCCATGGGATACGGCCGGATCGCCAGCCGCTCCGCGGCTCCTGCTGCGGCGGGCACCACGCGAATCCTCGCATCGAGCGCAAGCACGCCCTCCTCGTCCGCCAGCAACGGGTTGATGTCGAGCTCCGCGACCTCCGCGACATCCACGGCCAGCTGGGAGAGCTGAACCAGCGCCAGCTCCAGCGCGCGCAGGTTCACAGCCGGGCGGTTGCGATAGGCACCGAGCAGGCGCCGGATGCGCGTCCGCAAGATCAGGTCCCTGGCAAGCACCGTGTTGAGCGGCGGCAGCGCGAGAGCCTTGTCATCAGCGACTTCCACTTCGATGCCGCCGTGGCCAAAGAGAATGACCGGTCCGAACGTCGCATCGAGCGTGATCCCGGCAATGAGCTCCCGCGCCGCCGGTCGCCGCACCATGGGCTGGACCGTGAAACCGGTGAGGGAGGCTTCCGGCATCTGCTCGCGACATCGCCTCAACATGCGAGTGGCTACTTCCGCAAGCTGCGCGGAGGAGCCGATGTCGAGCGCGACACCACCGACATCGGACTTGTGCGTGATGTCCGGCGAGAGAATCTTGAGTGCCACCGGGAAGCCGAACGTCTCCGCGAGCCGCTGCGCCCCCTCGATGTCGTTCGCCGTATGCGTCGGAACGACCGGGATGCCGTAGGCCGAGAGAACCTGCTTGGCCTCCGGCTCGGTCAGAATCGATCGGCCTTCCTCGAGCGCACCACGGAGCACGGCGCGCACCGCCTCCCGCTGCGGCACGAATGACTCCGGTATGGATGACGGCACTTCCATGAGCTGCTGCTGGTTGCGGCGATAGTTGACCGCCTGAAGGAAGGCCCCGACCGCTTCCTCCGGTGTGGAGTAGGTTGGAATCCCGGCTCCCGCGCACAACTCCTGCGCTTCCCGCACGGCAGGGCCACCCATCCAGCACGTGAGAGTGGGCCGCGATGCTGCGGTGAGCGCGGCGACACTCGCACGTGCGACCTCGGCGGCGGGCACTATGGCCGTCGGCGCATGAATGAGCAGAGCCGCATCCACACCCGGATCGCCGAGCACCTGCTCCAAAGAAGTGGCATAGCGTTCCGCGGGTGCATCCCCCACGATGTCCACCGGATTGCTGCGCGACCAGTTCGCGGGCAACACCGCATCCAGCGCCTCGATGGTGCCCGGTGCAAGGGTGGCCAGCTCCCCGCCGCCGGAGACCAGCGCGTCAGTCGCAAGCACTGCCGGCCCCCCTCCGTTGCTGACGATCGCGAGGCGCTCACCGGCCAGCGGTTTCATGCGCGCGAGTGTTTCCGCGGCGTCGAAGAGCTCGCGCGTCGTGGTCACACGCAGCATGCCGGCTCGCCGGAATGCTGCGTCATACACCTCATCGGCGCCTGCCAGGCGCCCGGTGTGGGAGGCCGCCGCCTTCGCGCCCTCCGGCCGGCGCCCGGACTTCACGACGATCACGGGCTTGTTGCGGGCCGCGCCGCGCGCGGCGGACATGAACTTGCGGGCCGACGTGATCGACTCGACGTACAGCAGGATCGCGCTCGTGTGCGGGTCGTGGCAGAAGTAGTCGAGGAGATCTCCGAAATCCACATCGGCGCCGTTGCCGAGCGAAATGAACGCGGAGAATCCGATGTTCGCGCTCCGCGTCCAGTCGAGCATCGCCGTGGTCAACGCACCGGACTGCGCGATGAACGCCAGGTTTCCGCGCAGTGCCTGCGTGTGCGCAAAGCTTGCATTCAGACCGAGCCGTGGCAGGAGCATGCCCATACAGTTCGGCCCGAGAATGCGCAGCGTGAAGGGCTTTGCAGCCTGCAGCATCGCGTCCGCGAGGGTGCCGCCGTCCGCCGCGGGGGCCTCGAGACCGGCGCTGATCACGACCGCTGCACGCGTGCCGGCCACCCCCAGCTCCTGGATCAGCGCTGGAATCGTGGCCGCCGGCGTGCAGATGACGGCGAGCTCCGCCGGCTCCGGAAGACTCGCCACGCTGGGGTACGCACGCCGGCCCGCCACGCTCTCCCGATGCAGGTTCACGGGCCATACCGGCCCATCGAAGCCCGCTTCGAGCAGATTGCGCATCACGGTGTGACCCACGCTGCCCGGCCGATCGGACGCGCCGATCAGCGCCACGGACCGTGGTGCCAGCAGATACTCGAGATTACGACCGCTCATGGCCGGCAAGTATGCCCTGAGCACGGGTGCGGCTGACCCCGTAGTTCGACCAATGCGGACCGCAACTGCTCAGCAATCCTGCGTATGGTGCCCGGCTCCGGCGCGCGGAGAATGCCGACGGCCCGCTCCTGGGCGAACAGACGAAAGCTTCGGCATGGCACGCCCTATCCGTCGAGTGTTGGTCCCCATTCGAGACGTCCGCAGCGCACCGCGCAGTCAGCTTCGCAAGGCTGCCACGATTGCGCGCGGGTTGAACGCGAGCATCGAGTTGTTCCACGTGCTCAACGAGCCCCTCGCCGTCGAGGTGATCCGCCGCGGGCGCACCGGGGTTCGCTCGCGCACCGACGTCGCGGAGGGCGTGCAGGAGGACGCACAGCGCCAGCTCGAAAGGCTGAGCCGGGCCCGCCACTTCGCCGGGCTGGAGGTTCGCACCTCCACGACGTGGGACTTCCCGACGCACGAAGCCATCATCCGCCGGGCATTGTCCTCGCACGCGGGCCTCATCGTCGCCGCACCACAGCCGCGGAGCCTGGGCGCACGCATCTTTCTCACCAATACGGACTGGGAGCTCATGCGCCACTCGCCGTGCCCGGTGCTGCTGGTGAAGTCGCCGCGTGACTACAAGAAGCCCGCCGTGATCGCAGCGCTCGACCCGTTTCACGCGCGCGCCAAGCCCGCGGGGCTCGATGGCGTCATCCTGAGCACCGCGAGTGAGATCGCGGGCGCGCTGGGGGGCGAGCTGCACGCCTTTCACGCCTACCTGCCGCTCACCGGCATCGCCCCTTCGCCCATGGGCGGGCCCTTCGTGGTCTCCCTGCCCGAGTCCATGGAAGAGGTGCACGTGGAGCAGGTGAGCGCGGCATTCGCCAAGGCAATCCGCCAGGCCGCCATTCCCGAGCGACGGCGACACGTGCGGATGGGGGATGTGCGGGTCGAGCTCGAGACCGTCGTCCGCGAGACGCGCGCGGCAATCGTCGTCATGGGCGCCGTGTCACGCTCGGCACTGCGCCGCGTGTTCATCGGCAGCACGGCCGAATCCATGCTCGACCATCTTTCCTGCGACCTGCTGGTCGTCAAACCTCGGGACTTCGTCACGCGCGTTCCCAAGCGCACGAGCAAAGCACTCTAGGAGCTCGTCAGGTGGCCTCGCCGCTTCGCAGCTTCGATGCGAGATGGATCGCCGCTCGAATGCGTGGATAGGTGCCGCACCGGCAGATGTTGCCGTTCATCGCGGCATCGATCTGTGCGTCGCTCGGGCACGGCGTGCGCTTCAGCAACGCGCACGCGGACATGAGCTGTCCGCTCTGACAATATCCACATTGAACGACATCGATCTGCTTCCAGGCGCTGCGCAGCGCGTCCGCCTCCGCGCCCTGCATGCCTTCGATCGTCGTGACTTCACGAGCGCCCACGGCTTCCACCGGCAAGATGCACGAGCGCACGGGCTCTGCGTCCAGATGAACCGTGCAGGCGCCGCAGAGGCCGCGGCCGCAACCGTACTTGGTCCCGGCCAGCTTCAGGTCCGCGCGCAGCACCCACAGCAACGGGGTATCCGGCTCCGCGTCCACGTCCACGGTTCTGCCATTGATCCTCAAGGTCGCCATGCCCGCTCCTGTCCAGGGTTCATGCCAGCCGGAGCGGCAGACTGCGCAGCCGCTGGCCCGTGAGGGCGAACACGGCGTTCGCGACCGCCGGCGCGATGGGCGGCGTGGCTGCCTCACCGACGCCGCCCGGCGCTGCCGTGCCCGGAATGATGTCCGTCTCGATGGCCGGACAGTCCGCTATACGCAGCGGCGCGTAGCCGTCGAAGTTGCGCTGCTGCACCTGGCCGTTCTCCACCGTGATCTCCCCGTACAGCGCGGCCGAGAGGCCGTACACGATGCCGCTCTCCATCTGCTGCCGGATGAGATTGGGGTTGACGGGAAAGCCGCAGTCGATGACGCAGATGACGCGATGAACACGCACCTGCTTCTCCGCGGTCACGGATACCTCGGCCACCTGGGCAACGATGCTGCCGAAGCAGCGATGAATCGCGATTCCGCGGGCCTGCTTCGCGCCGTCCGGCGCAGGGCCCGCAGGCTCGGACCAGCTCGAGAGCTCCGCCGCACGCTGCAGCACGCGGAGGTGGCGCTCGTCCCCCCGCAGCAGTTGGGCGCGAAAGTCCACCGGATCCCGGCCGGCGCTCGCGGCCAGCTCGTCGATGAAACTCTCGGTGAAGAAGCCGTTCTGCGAATGCTGCACGGAGCGCCAGATGCCGACCGGAACCTGCGATTCGATTCTCTCGCTGGCAATGCGCACATTCGGGATCGCATAGGCCGTGCCCGACAGGCCCTCGACCGAGGTATCGAGGAAAGACGGCGCACCCAGGCTGGAGCCGGCGGAAACCGCGCGCCACGCGATGAGCTGCCCCTGCGCGTCGAGCCCGCCCTCGCATCGCGCCGCATACGCGGGCCGATAGAAATCGTGCGTCATATCCTGCTCACGCGGCCAGAGCGTCTGGACGGGGGCTCCGTGCGCCTCTCGAGCGATGACCGCGGCGAGCGACACGAAGTCCGTGAAGTTGCGGCGACCGAAACTGCCGCCGAGAAATGGCACGTGCACCGTGACCTGATCGGTGTCGATGCCGAGCGCGGAGGCCACCGCGTTTCGGGCCATGCCGGGGCTCTGCGTGCCCGCCCACACCGTGGCGCGGCTTTCATTGAACTGAACCGTACAGCTCAGCGGCTCCATCGCGGCATGAGCCAGAAAGGGAACGCGATACTCCGCCGTCACACGCTTCGCCACGGAGCCGAGTGCCGCGGCGACATCGCCACGTTCGTAGTGCGCCCTGCCCTCGGCAGTTGCAGCGGCATGAGACAGCTCTTCCGCAATTGCATGACTCGACACGGTGGCCGCCGCGCCCTCGTCCCATTTCACTGCCACGTGATCGAGAGCACGCAGCGCGCGAAAAGGCGAATCCGCGATGACTGCGACGCCTCCCGACCCGCCCCCCACACTGCCCAGGCCACCGCTCGGCGGCTCGAGCGCGATGACCTTCCGCACGCCGCGCATGGACAGCGCATCGGTTCCATCGAGCTGCGCAACCTTGCCGCCGAGGGTGGGGCACATCCGCACGCTCGCATAGAGCAACCCCGGCGGCAGCACATCGATGCCGAACACCGCGGAGCCATCGAGCTTCGCGGCACTCTCGAAGCGCCGGACCGGCTGGCCGACGAGCCGGAACTGATGCGGCTCCTTCAGTTTCACGTTCTTCGGGATCGGCACGCGCGCCGCACTGGCGGCCAGCTCGCCGAAAGTCGCACTCCGGCCCGCTGGATGCAGCACGCGCCCGGCCTCCGCACGGCATCGTGCGGTCGAGACATTCCACTGCCGGGCGGCCGCCGCGATCAGGACGGCGCGCGCGGCCGCGCCGGCCTCGCGCATGGGCAACCATTGATCCTTCACGCTGGAGGAGCCGCCGGTGCCGAGCGCGCCGGGCACCTCACGAAGGACGCGCGCCGCCAGGTGTCGCACGGCGCGCTTCATCACACCGTTCTCATCCGGATCGAACGGCAGCGAATCGAGGATCGCAGCCTGATTGTTGTAGATGCGATCGAGCGTGGACTGCTCGAGCCGGACCTGCTCCCAGGCGGCATCCATCTCGTCCGCCAGCAGCATGGCCACGCCCGTGTGCACGCCCTGCCCCATTTCCGCCTGCGACATCACGATGGTCACGGTGTTGTCGAGGCCCACTTTGACCCAGCCATTGAGCGCGAACTGCCCGGGCCGCACGGGCAGCGGCTGATCCGGCAGGAGCCGCTGCCGCGGTGGCATCGCGGCCCAGCCGATGACGAGCGCGCCGGCCGCACCCAGCCCCCCGAGCAGGAAATGACGACGCTTGATCATGGAAGGAGTATTGCGATGGCCGCGGCCCGCGCTGCATCCGATCGCGCCAGAAATTCATCGGATCGCGACGCCCGGGAACGACACGCTCGAGGCCAGGTCGCTTGCAAGCGTTTGACGGCGCCGCAATCTACGGCAGGTCGAATTGAACGGCTGAAGAGCCGCGCCGAAGCTCCTCGGCCGGCGGAGTGACGATGATGAAGACGAAGACAAAAGTGAGTCGCCTGGCGCTGGCGGCGGCAACGCTCGCCGCGGCTCTCGCGATGAGTGCGTCCGCGTTCGCCGCGGGGCAAGGCGGTCATGGCGGCGGCGGCCTCCATGGTGGCGGTTTCTCCGGCCACGGTGCCGCCATGGGTCACGGCAATGTCGGTGGTGCCGCTCACGGCGGCGCTCATTTCGGGCCGGGAGGCGGTGGCTTCGCCGGTGGCGCGCATGCGGGCGGCGGTGGCTTCAGCGGCGGCCATGGCGGCGCGCCGGGGGGACACTTCGGTGGCCCTCCGGGTCACATCGGCGCTCCCGGCGGCCACTTCGGCGGGCCGCCCGGGCACATCGGCGGACCGGGCACGCACTTCGGTGGCCCGCGGCCGCATGTCGGCGGGCCGGGCGCACACTTCGGCGGGCCCGCTCACTTCGGCGGACCCGGGCACTTTGGTGGGCCCGCTCACTTCGGCGGCGGCTTCCATCCGCATGGCGTCGCGTTCGGCGCTCATCCGCGTTTCTGGGGCGGCGGCTTCTACCACGGCAGTTTCTGGCCCCGCGCCCACTTTCATCCGGGCTTCGTCCGGTTCTTCCCGGTGCTGCCGGCGATCTACGCGACTTACTGGTTTGCAGGGGTGCCGTACTACTACTGGGACAACATCTACTACACCTGGAGCCCCACGGAATACGGTTACGTAGCGACGGATCCGCCGCCGGTCACGGACAGCTCCGAAACCTACAGCGGCTCGGCGGACGTGCAGACGCCCGCTGGCCCCGCCACCTCGAACGTCTACGCCTACCCGCAGAACGGCCAGACGGAAGATCAGGCTGCCACGGACCGGTTCGAATGCCATCAGTGGGCCGTCGGCCAGACGGGGTTCGATCCGACTGTTGGCGCTGCGCAGGCCTCGACGGCAGGCACACCCGAAGACTATCGTCGTGCCATGATCGCGTGTCTGGAGGCACGCGGTTACAGCGCCAACTGAGCCCGCCCGGCCCGCGATCCTCCAGGTTGCCGGCGCAGAAGGTGCTTCGCGCCGGCGGAGTCGCAATGGGTACAACCGGTTGGTGGATACTGGCGATCGCGCTGATCCTGGTCGGCATCGTGGGCACGTTCCTGCCCGCCGTCCCCGGCGCGGTTGCCGTCTTCGGCGGCATGCTCCTCGCGGCCTGGATCGATGACTTCCAGCGCATCGGGTGGGTCACGCTGACGATCCTCGGCGTGCTCACCGCACTGACGTTCGTCTTCGACATCATCGGAGGGCTCATCGGCGCGAAGCGCGTCGGGGCCAGTCGCCAGGCACTGGTCGGCGCGGCGATCGGTTCGGTCATCGGGCTCTTCTTCGGGCTCATCGGCATCCTGGTCGCGCCGTTCGTCGGCGCGGTAGTCGGTGAGCTCCTCAGCCGCCGGCAGCTCGGGCCGGCGGCGCGCGTGGGGCTGGCCACGTGGATCGGCCTCGCCGTGGGCTCGCTCGCGAAAGTGGCGCTCGTCTTCGCGATGCTCGCCGTGTTCACGACGAGCTACCTCATCGGCTGACCCCCCTCGGCACGCCGGGCCAGTGCCGCAGCGCTCAAGCAAAGCCATTGCCATCACCTGCCAAGGTGCGTGCGATTGCACAGGGCCGCGCAGATTTCACCTGACATGCTTCGACAAGAGTCCCTTGAGGCCCCCTGAAGCGTTTGCCACCATGCCAGTGGATCTCAGCGAGCGGCCGGCATGCGTTCAGGAGTGGCAGTTCGGAATGTGCGACGAGCGCTGTGTATCTCGCCGGCGTACGCGCCTTCGTTCGGCACGTTCTCGCACGCGTATCGGCTGGCCGGTGCCAGGGCGTTCATGCCGCCGCAGGGCCTGCTGCTGATCGCCAACTATCTTCCGCAGCCCTGGCCGGTTCGTTTCGTCGACGAGAACGTGGGGCGTGCGACGCCCGCGGATTTCGCGTGGGCCGACGTGGTGCTCGTCAGCGGCATGCACATCCAGGCGGCGCAGATCCATGACATCTGCGCCCGCGCCCATGCGGCCGGAAAGGTGACGGCGCTGGGCGGCCCTTCCGTGTCCGCCGCGCCGGAGAGGTACCCGGACTTCGACTACCTGCACATCGGCGAGCTCGGCGACGCGACGGATGAGCTGATCACACAGCTCGATGAAAGCATCGAGCGGCCCACGCCGCAGATGCGATTCACGACGCGGTGCCGCCTGCCGCTCCCGGACTTTCCGAGCCCGGCCTATCACCTGATCCGCTTCAACGAGTACCTGCTCGGCACGCTGCAGTTCTCCTCGGGTTGCCCGTACCAGTGCGAGTTCTGCGACATCCCGAACCTGTATGGCCGGCAGCCGCGCATGAAACTGCCGGAGCAGCTGATCGGCGAGCTCGATTTCATCCTGTCCCAGGATGCCTGTCCCGCCACGCTCTACTTCGTCGACGACAACTTCATCGCGCATCGCAAGGCGGCTCGCGAGATGCTGGAGCACCTGGTGGCGTGGCAACGCAGGAACGGCTACCCGCTGTCATTTTCGTGCGAGGCCACGCTGAACCTCGCGCGGCAGACGCAGGTGCTGGAGCTGATGCGCGAGGCACGCTTCGACACCGTGTTCGTCGGCATCGAGACACCCGAGCTCGACGCCTTGAAGGCGATCCGCAAGGGGCACAATGCGTCGCTCCCGATGATGGAAGCGATCCAGACGTTGAATCGCCATGGGCTCGAAGTGGTCTGCGGAATCATCCTCGGGCTCGACACGGATACGGCCGATACCGAGACGCATCTGAAAGAGTTCATCGACCGCTCGCAGATTCCGATGCTCACGGTCAACCTGTTGCAGGCCTTGCCGAAGACCGCGTTGTGGGACCGGCTCGCGCGCGACGGGCGGCTGGTCGAGGACAGCACGCGCGAAAGCAACGTGAGCTTCCTGCGGCCCTACGAAGAGGTCGTCGAAACCTGGCGGCGTTGCATCGCGCATGCGTACGACCCGGAGCGGCTGTACGCCCGCTTCACCCACCAGTTCGACGCGACATATGCGCACCGCCTGCAGACCCCGGAAGGCGGCCGGCTGACCCGCTCCAATCTCGAGCGCGCGGCGATGCTGTTCTTCAACCTGCTCGTCCGCGTCGGAATGTTCGCCGATTACCGTGGGCCCTTCTGGCGCATGGCCTGGCACGCGTTGAAGAACGCCCAGATCGAATCGCTGTTCGGCGTGGGCTTCGTCTCCTACCACCTGATCGAGTTCTCGCGGGAGGCGCTGCGCGGGGATCAGAACGCCTCGTTCTATTCGGCGCGGGCGCGCGAGACGGGCACGACATCCTCCCGATCCAGCGACGTCCTTTCCTGAACGCCGGCGTGCGGGACTTCGGGCCGGTGCCCCGGGCACCGGCCGGGAAGGTATGATCGCGCCGTCCCGGTTCCCGCCCCGTCGAGCTTGATCAACACCCCGCCCGTCCTGACGATCGCCACGTATTCCGCGCTGCTGCTCACCGTCGCAGGCCTGTGGCACGGGCCGCGGGTGTGGGTGGCGGCGGGCGCAACCGCCGTCGCGCTCGGGTACGCAAGCGGCACCCTCGCCGGCTCTGCCGTCCTGTGGCTGCTACTGCTCGCGGGCGCATGCCTGCTCTATGCGCATTTCAGAGCCGGGCCGCCGCGCCTGCCCGCTCGCTTCGCCCGCCTCGCGGGGGCCCTGGGCATCGTGGCCCTGGGAGCTCTTCTCGGCATGCATGCGCTTCCCGGGTTCCACAACCTGCTCGTCGCACGGAATCTGGCACTGACGCCGCAGTCAGCGCCCTACACGCTGTATCTGAACTTCGACAAGACCATGGCCGGCGTTCTCCTCCTCGGCGCGCTTCAGCACCCGCTCATCAGAACCCCGTGCGAATGGGCGCGCGCACTCCGGGGCGCGGCGCCCGTTCTCGTGCCGACAGTGACCGTGCTCACGATCGGCTCGCTCGCGTTGGGCTACGTGCGTGTCGACCCGAAATGGCATGTGCTGTTCTGGATCTGGGCTCCTGCGAACCTGCTCATGACGTGCCTCAGCGAAGAAGCTTTTTTCCGCGGGTTCATCCAGCGGGAAGTACATCGGCTGCTGGCGCACCGCTCGCACGCGGATGCAATCGCCATCGGCGTCGGCGCCCTCACCTTCGGTGCCGCACACCTGGGCGGCGGCGTCACTTATGCGCTGCTCGCGACGATCGCTGGCACGGGGTACGGATACGTCTACGCTCGAACCGGGCGCATCGAGATGGCGATGCTCACGCACTTCGCCCTGAATGCCACGCACTTCCTGTTGTTCACGTATCCGCGCGTGGCAGCCTGACGTTCACGCGATGCGCGACGGAACGAGACCCGCGCACGCCCGTCGCAACGCGCACCCTCCCCACCGCGTGAATGAGGGAGATGCTGATCCACACACCGACGCTGAAGTACAGGGACATCCAGGTCACTTCCGTGCGCCAGTCCTCCCAGCTGAACGACACGACACGGCGCGTCGCCACATCGACCAGCCCTTCGGCGATGCCCAGGTACGGGCGACCGCTCGCCTCGTCCGCAACCCAGCGCGCCCAGTACATCGGAACATCGACCCAGAACATGAACACCACGTAGGCGAGCCCCGCCGCGCACCACACCACCACCAGCGGGCGCCGGGTCTCATCCCAGCGCGGCAGCGCCACCGCGACGCTGCAGACCACGAGGGCAGCACACAGCCCCCAGATGGAATTCTCCGCGACGTGACCCAGGTTGGACGTGGTCAGGACCGCAGACCACGAACAGACTTCCGCGAGCGCGATGAGAGGAACGAGCGCCAGCGACGCGATGCTGGCCAGGCGGGCGCCGGTGGCCATCGCCGTCTCGCGCAGCACGAGCGCCCACTGGCCCGCGAAGCACAACTCCGCAACGGTCGCGACGGAGCGGCCGACGAGCACGCTGGACAGGCCCGAGTCCACGAGAACGATGCGCGGGATATCGAAAACCGGCAGCACGCTGCGAAACGCGCAACCGAACACATATCCGGCAGACAGCAGCAGCTGCAGGCGGCTTGCGGCCAGCACCTCCGCGGAAAGCCTTGCCGGATTGCGCCTGAGAATGGCCGCGGACCGGAACCAGGCCGCGATGTTGAAGGCCGCCACGGCCGATAGACACATCCACCAGGAAATGACTTCGCCGGACATTGCTTCCTCAGCCGATGGGGCCGCGGCCGGACCTTAGCAGGTGCCATGCCTGCGGCACGACCACTCCTCGAAAGGCCGCGCGGCATACGAATGTCGTACGAGCTTCCGCTCACCAGCCTGCTGGCGTGATCGGATAGTGTTGTGGCGGAATCGGATTCACGCCGCCCGGTCCGAGGGTTCATGAAGGTGCCGGAAGACCCCGCGATCGCGCGCGGCAACAACGCTTCAGATCACGCTATGCCAGTCGATGTGATTCCATTGCCATCGTGGGTGCCACAGGGCCTTGCAGCCTTCGGCATCGACGTGCGCCGTCTGCTGCGCGCGGCCGGCGTGCCGCACACGCTGTTCGACAACGGCAAGGCGCATGTCAGCACGCGCCAGTTCTTCGCCATCTGGAGCGCCTTCGAAGCGGTCGGCGCGCCGCCTGACTTCGGCCTTCGCGTCGGCTCCCGCGAGCCGCCGCCGGGCCAGTACGACATTGCGACCACCGTGGCGATGCATTCCGCGACGTTCGGCGAAGCCCTGGCAAAGCTCAGCCGGTACAAGAAGCTCGTGTGTCCCGAGGTGCTGTCGGTCGAAACGCGCGGCGCTGAAGCCCGCGTGCAGTTCCAGTGGCTGCTGGCGGAGGTGCAGGTGCCTGCCTTCCTGGGTGACGCGACATTCGCATCGCTCCTGCGGCTGCTCACGCGCGGGACGGACAAGCGCATTCGTCCGCTTCGCCTGGAGCTCACGCGCCCGGTGCGCCATGCCGGCATGCTGAAGAAACACTTCGGCTGCGAGATCCGCTTCAATTCGCCGCGCGAGCTGATGGTCTTCCCGAAGGCCGCGCTGGATGAGCCGTTCCGCACGCACAACCCGGACCTCGTCGACCTGATGCTCCCGGGCCTGGAGTCGGCGTTGCGCAAGCAAGGTGCGGGGCCCACATGGGTGGAACAGGTGAGGGAAAGCATCGTGCGGCGCATGCGCGGGCAGCGCCCGAGCATCGAGGCGGTCGCCAGGGATCTTTGCGTCAGCAGCCGCACGCTGCAGCGGCGGCTGGAAGGTGCCGGGACCACCTATCAGCAGCTGCTGGACAATGTCCGCCTCGACACCGCTCGCAGGCTCCTCGCGAACACGGATCTGGATGCGGGTGAGATCGCATTCCTGCTGGGGTTCGAGGAGCTCAACTCGTTCACCCGCGCGTTTCACACCTGGGTGGGCGCGCCACCCATGCGCTGGCGTGCGATGAGGGCGGGAGCGCCTGCCGCGGGCTGACGCCGGGCACCTCGAGCGCTCATTGGCGGAGCCCCCCGAAGCTTGGCATTGTTGGGCCCGTCCGCCACCTGATCAGGGTGCCCGACGGTCCTGACAAGGCCTACCGCATCCGCGACCATGTCGGCCTGCGCGGCCCGGGCTCGAACCGGGGTCACGCAAACGAAAAAAGGGGGGGAAATGCAGAACGTCACCTGGCGGGTCACCGCCATTGCAGCGCTGTCCCTTGCCGGGGCATCTGCGGAGGCGCAGCACGTCGCGGATCCAGGGTTCAAGAGCGTGGGCCGGGGTGCGCCGCTTCCCGCCGACATGCGCGATACGAGCAAGTACGACATCGTCGGCCCCGCCCTGCGCCGCCCCTTCGGCCCCGGCTCGCCGGGCGCGGTGGGAATCACGAACAGCGGCACGTTCCTCGGCTCCGCCCGTGACGGCGCGGCGCCGCCCGGGGTCACACCCCTGCCGGTCGACCTCTTCACCAGCAAGGACTTCTACCAGGACAAGGCGCTCTGGTCCGACCCCCGCTACTTCCGGTGCAACAGCCCCGGCGCGATCGAGGAACAATGGGGCGCCAACGGTCCCCGGCTGATCCTCGAGGACCCCAGGACCGCCGCCTGGGGTTACTGCGACCGCGACTATCCGCGCGCGGCAATTGTCAGCCCCTACGAGTTCGGGAGCGCGCAGGAGCATTACGAGGCACTGCTCGAGGAGACGAAGAAGCGCGGCGGCCCGACCCGGCACACCTATGCGACCGTTCCGGGTGAATGGACCGGCCGCTACATGCACCCGACCCGCACGCCCGGGAACGTCTGGTGGTACCGCATGCGGAACAACCAGATGTCGACGATACTTTCGCTGCTGACGCCGGAGTATCAGCAGCGCATGGTGCAGATGGCCTACCACGAAGGGCATCAGAACGTCGCACACTGGCCGTCCCAGTACTGCTGGCCCGAAGGCTTCATGCGGCGCTGGCACGAAGCCGCCACGTGGGAGTGGAACTTCATGGTCACGCCCAACCAGGTGCAGATCCTGGCCGGCGTGGCCCGCAACTTCATCACCAACATCCACATCGGGCGCGACTTCAACATGACCGGCGCGATCCCGCGCCTGGGCGCCGACGTGCCGCGCTGGTACGGCGAGACGATCGGCTTCTGGGACAAGGACGTCCTCATCACCTGGACGTCCAACATCCAGGGCTGGTTCGCGCACGGGGCGTTCGAGTACTCGAACAAGATGCAGAGCATCGAGATCTACTCCCCGAACCGCGATGCGAGCGGCAAGTTCACCGGCCTCAACCACGAAGCGATCTTCTATGACCCCGAAGCGCTCGTGGAGCCGATCCGCATCATCCGCAACTACATCAAGACGAGCGGCCCCGAGGAGGGCGACCCGTACGTCTTCATCGAGTGCATCCCGACGATCTTTCCGGTGAAGGGCCGCTCGACGCCGGTCTCGCCGGGGACGACCATCGAGTATCGCGTGCCGGACATGTACGGCCGCCCGTGGGCGCAGATGTGGGAGGAGTACGACGAGAAAGGCATGCAGAAGCCGACCGACAAGGACATGTTCACGTTCGAGTGAGCCCGACCGACAGGTCAGCGAGACCGAGCAGCGAGACCTCACAGTGAGAGCACTTATGCAGTCGAGAATGCACAGACACGCCGTGCGCGGCGCGGTGGCCGCCCTGCTTTCGGCCGCCATGATCGCGGCGACGGCCTTCACGCTCCCCGCCCGTGCGCACCATTCCTTCGCCCCCTACAACATGGAAGTGGTCAAGGTCTTCACCGGCGTCGTCACCCGCGTGAACCCCGATGCGAATCACCTGCAGATCTTCTTCGCGGTGATGAACGACGAGCGCAAGAACGTGCTGCGCGACCCGGCCAACAAGCCGATTCTCTGGGCGGTGGAAATGACGGGCTCCGCGCAATCCGCGCAGGAAGGCGTCTCGGTGAACACGTTCCCCGCCGGAACGATCTTCAGCGTCGGCCTGCATCCCCTGCGCAGCGGCGGGCCGGCCGGCGCCCGCGTGGCCGGCACGCCCCTCTTCAAGTGCCCGGACAAGAAGCCCCCCGCGCCCGGCAAGCACTGTGACTCCGTCGAGGGCAGCACGCTCATCGGCAAAGGCAGCCTCCCGGCACCGAAGGAGGCGAGCTAGCCGTGCGCGAGTTCGCGGAGTGGCTGCAGGCGACTCCTGTCAGCGAGACGTTTCAGGCTGTCGCGTGGCTCATCCCGCTGCTGCAGTCGATCCACATCGTCACCATCGGCGTGGTGTTCGTCTCGAGCCTCATGATCGCGTTGCGCGTGCTCGGGCGCATACGCACGGACGAGCCCTTCGCCGCCGTGTGGGCCCGCTTTGCCCCGTGGATGTGGAGCGGTCTCGTGGTGATGGTCGTGAGCGGCGTGCTGCTCATCGTCGGCGAGCCCGTCCGCGAGTTCATGACGCTCTCGTTCTGGCTGAAGATGGCCCTGCTCGCGATCGTCGTGGTGGGCACCGCGCTCCTCGGCCGCATGCTGCAGCCGGCCACTCCGGCCGCGAGCCCCGAGTTTTCCGGCGCGGCCCGGACGGCCGCGATCGCGATCGTCGTGCTGTGGCTCGCCGTCATCTTCCTCGGCCGTGCGATCGCCTACGACGTCGAAGTGTGGGGCGGGCTCTCGCCGCACACCTGAACCCGAAGAAGATGAAGGCGAACGCATGACGATAGCCAGCCTCATACAAAGCATCGAAGCCTCCGCCGTGGCGGAGTGGATGCGCGCCTCCGTGAAGGCCATGCCGTTCGTCGAAGCGATCCACGTGCTCGCGGTCGCAACGGTTTTCGGCACGATCCTGATCGTCGACCTGCGGCTTCTCGGCTTCCCGAACACACAGCGGCCGTTCACCCGGGTTTCGGACGAGATGCTGCGCCTCACCTGGGGCGCCTTCCTCGTCGCCGTCGTGACGGGGCTCCTGATGTTCGCCCCGAACGCGAACACCTACTTCGGCAACACGGCCTTCCGCTTCAAGATGCTGGCCCTGCTCGGCGCCGGCGTGAACATGGCGATCTTCCAGTACATCACCTTCCGTGGTGTCGCGGCCTGGGACAGGGGCACGCCGCCGCCGGCAGGGCGCCTGGCAGGCGTGCTGTCGATCCTCATCTGGGTGACGGTGATCTTCCTCGGCCGCTGGATCGGGTTCACGAAGGGCTACGACTTCGAAGTGCCCGACAACATCGACTTCGAGTTCTGACCCGGACCGCGCCGCGGCTCATCGCCGCCGCGGGCCACTCACGGGTACGTGACGTTCTTCCCGTACGGATAGAACTTGTCGAGCTTCAGGTGCTGGTACTTCAGCCCCTCCAGCCGCACCGTGCCGACGAACGGCTGATCGGGCTCCACGAGCAGGATCGTCTTCGCGTAACCGTTGTCGTAGAAACCGCGGCGGAAGTGCACGCGTGACTTGATCGCGAACACCTTGAAGTCCGCCGGGTCGATGCCGAGATCGAGGAAGGCCTCCGGCCAGCGGATCTGGTGAAGATGCGGGCTGATGACGACCACGTTGTCGTCGCCGAACTTCACGCTCACCCACAGCTGGGATTTCGCCGCCTCCCCGCCCGTCCCGCCGCTGACGGTGTACACCTTGCCGGTGACCCGCACGGGTTTGCCCGCGGATTCGTCGAGCTTGCCACCGATCTCCATGTCGAAGGCATCGCCCACCTTGACGCCCTTCTTGCGCAGGGCCGTGATCGCGTCCTCGTCGGCGATCGTGCCGATCAGCGTGTTGCTGAGCTTCTGATCGATCACCTGCTTCAACAGCCAGGTGGCGGCGCCGGTGCGGTCGCTGTGGTCCGCGAGCACGACTGGCACGTTGCCCTTCGTCAGCGCTTCCTTCGCCAGCCGCACGCCTTCGGCCATGAGATGGACCTTCGTGCCGTGCACGAGCGGGTCCCGCAAACGCCAGGCCGTACCCGCCATGTCGTCGGCAATGTGGTTCGCAAGCTCCGGATCGCCGTTCGTCATCACCTGGAAGGTCATGCCTGCATCCACGACATCCGCAAAAGCGAAACCGTAGTAGAAGCTCACGTACACGTCCGGCTCACGCGCCTCCCAGACGAGCGCGCGCTGGACGAGATCCATCCACGGCGACACGCCGGTCCACTGCAACGCAGACGGAGTGATGATCGGCGGCTTGCGGGTCGCGGTCGTCGGCTTGTAGTCGCCGCGAATGGAGCGGATCAGCGTGCGCGCGGCCCGCTCGCCCTGCAGATACCCGTCGTAGTGCGGGTAGTACTTGATGCAGAAAGCGAGGTTCGCGTAACGCAGGAAGTCCGCATCCTCGTTGCCATGCGGATCGAACGTGCCCGCGATGAAGCCCCTCGGGCCGATGACCTCCCGCACGCGCCGGGCGATGGTGGCTTCGGGCTTTGCCACGTCGCGCACCCCCATCGCGCCGTGCAGCGAGAGGTACGCGCCGTCGAACGGGCCCTGCGCCTTCAGATCCGCGATCATGCGATCCACGAAGTGGTCGAACGCCTGCTTCGTGATCCAGCCGGAGCCCGAGCCCTTCTTGGAGCCGAGCGGTGATTCGATGCCGACCAGCTCGACGTTGGCGTGCTCGCGCGCCACCTTCACGAAGCCGCCGATGGAAGACCGGCTCACGTCGTAGCTCTGGGAGCTCAGCAGGGCCTCGCCGCGAGCGGGCGAGCCTTCGTAGATGAAGTCCTCCGTGGTCGTGTCGTACGGCAGGAACGTGACCGTCTCGTGCTCGAATTTCAGAACCGCGATACGGATCGGCTTCTGCGACGCGCCCGGTCTCGTGGTCTGCGCTGCCGCGCCCGGCGGGAATGATGCGAGGACCCCGAGGACCATCGTGACGACGAGGGAGCGCGCAATATTCACAATCAACCCCGCTGGCGGACCTTTCGGGAAGGTAGGAGGTGCCCCACCGACCATCCAATGAAATTATGACTGGCGCGCATAACCCCAGGTTATGCGGACCGGCTCTTTTTCAACACTCCAGGACGCGCGCAAGACGTATGCTGTGCGGGTCGCGGCTTGCGCGGACTCGTTACCTAGAAATCGATGCTTTCAGCAGCTTCCCGGAATCGCGTGCTCGCCATTGCCGCGGTCATCCTGATCATCATCGCCTCCGTGCCGTACTGGCGCAGCGAGGCGCAGGAACAAGGCTCCCAGAAAGGCAGCGGCTCGAGCGCCGTGCCCGTCTCCGTCGGCACGGTCGAGCTGCGCGATGTACCGCATCGAATCTCCAGCATCGGCACGGTGCAATCGCTGCACACGGTGGTGGTGCGCCCGCAGGTCACGGGCGTCGTGACGGAAGTGCTGTTCAGGGAAGGCCAGCTCGTCGAGCGGGGCGCCCTGCTCGCCCGCATCGACGACCGCACCATCCAGGCCGCTCTCGCGCAGGCCGAGGCCGAAAAAGCGAGCCGGGAGGCGCAGCTGCGCATCGCCGAGCTGGACTTGAAACGCTACGGCGGCCTGGCCGGCTCGAACGTCATTTCCCGGCAGACGATCGAACAGCAGGCCGCCCTCGTCGAGCAGCTCAAGGCCGGCATTCTCGCGAGTGAAGCCACCATTGCCGCGCAGCGCGTGCAGCTTTCGTTCACCCGCATCGTCTCCCCGGTGCGCGGGCGCGTCGGCATCCGCCGCATCGACCCGGGCAATCTGGTGCAGGCCGGGGATGCCAACGGCCTCGTGACGGTCACGCAGATCGACCCGATCTCGATCGTCTTCACGCTCCCGCAGGATGCGCTCGGCCGTCTCCACGCCGCCCTGCAGGGCACGCAGCCCGCGCTCGTAACGGCGTTCGAGCGGGATGCCGGCGTGCCGCTGGCGCAAGGCCGGCTCAGCACCTTCGACAACCAGATCGACACCGCTACCGGCACCCTTCGCCTGCGCGCGCAGTTCGACAACACCGAAGGCAAGCTCTGGCCGGGGCAGTTCGTCGCCCTCCAGCTCGAGACGAGCGTCACCACCAACGCCATCGTCATCCCGGCACGCGCGGTCCAGCAGGGGCTGAACGGCGCGTTCGTCTATCGCATCCGGGATTCGAAGGCCGAGGTGACGCCCATCGTCACCACCTACCTGGACGATGACATCGCGGTCGTCGCCAAAGGCGTCGAGCCCGGTGACAGCATCGTGATCGATGGCCAGTCCCGACTGAAGGCCGGCACCGCAGTGCGGATCTCCGCCCCCGCCGGAGGTGAGCATGTCGCCGGAACCTGAGTCCGCGGCTCCGCCCCCCCCTTCGGCCCGCATCGCCCGGGCGGCGCTCGCGAGCTGGTTCATCCAGCACCCGATCGGCACGGTGCTGCTGACGGTCGGGTTGCTCGTGCTCGGCATCATCGCGTTCCCGCTGATGCCCGTGGCCCCGATTCCGGAAGTGGACCTGCCGACCATCCAGGTGAGCGCATCACTGCCCGGCGCGAGCCCCGAAACGATGGCCTCCGCCGTGGCCACCCCCCTGGAAGTGCAGCTGAGCGGCGTGCCCGGCATCCGGGAAATGACCTCCAACAGCTCCCTCGGCACGACCTCGATCGCGCTCGAATTCGAGCTCACCAAGGACATCGACGTCGCCGCGCAGGAAGTCCAGGCGGCGATCAACGCGGCATCCGGGCGCCTGCCGACGGACATGCCGAACTCGCCCACGTGGAAGAAAGGCAATCCGAACGACAGCCCGATCCTCGCGCTGCGCATGCAGTCCGAGCTCATGACGCTGACCCAGCTCAGCGATCTCGCTGAGACTTCCGTCGCGCGGCAGCTGAGCCAGATCGGCGGCGTCGCGGAGGTGAACGTCTACGGGCAGCGCAAGCCCGCGCTGCGCATACAAGCCTCTCCCGAGAAGCTCGCGGCGCTCGGCCTCACGTTCGCGGATCTGCGGCAGATCGTGCAGTCCGCGAGCGTCAACCAGGCGAAGGGCGCCATCTACGGCCGCAACCGCGTCTCGACGCTTGCGACGAATGACCAGATCTTCGACCCCGTCGACTACGACGCGCTGATCGTCGCGTATCGCGAGGGCGCACCGGTCTTCCTGCGCGATGTCGCGAAAGTCTCGATCGGGGCCGAGAACGAGTACATCGGGTCCTGGCAGAACGGCAAGCCGGGCATGTACATCATGGTGCGCCGTCAGCCCGGCGCGAACATCGTGTCCACCGCGGCGGCCGTGCAGGATGCGCTCCCGGACATCCGCCGGCTGCTGCCCGCGAGCGTCGAGCTCGAAGTGCTCAACGACCGCACACGAACCATCCGCTCGTCGCTCCACGAAGTGGAAATCACGCTGGCCGTGACGTTCGCGCTCGTCATCATCGTCATGGGCGTGTTCCTGCGCCAGCTTTCTGCCACCGCGATCGTCGCATGCGTCCTCGCTGTTGCGCTGGTTGCCACCGTGGCCGCGATGTACGTGCTCGGGTTCAGTCTCAACAACCTCACTCTCGTCGCGCTCGTGGTTGCCGTGGGTTTCGTGGTGGACGATGCGATCGTCGTGGTCGAGAACATCCACCGCCATCTCGAAGCGGGGGCCTCGATGCGCGCCGCCGCGCTGCAGGGCGCGTCCGAGATCGGCTTCACCGTCATCACCATCAGCCTGTCGCTGGTCGCGGCGTTCATTCCGCTGTTGCTGATGGGCGGCGTCGTCGGGCGGCTGTTCCGGGAGTTTGCCGGCACGCTCACCGCGGCGATCCTGTTCTCCGTGGTTGCGTCGCTCACGCTCGGGCCGATGCTCGCGTCGCGCTACATGAAGCCGCAGCCCCACAAGGAGCGCAGCACGGCGCCGACATTCGTCGAGCGGCTCATCGCGGGGTATGACCGCGGGTTGCGGTGGGCCCTCGCCCACCAGCGCACGATGCTGGCCCTCTTCGGGCTGACCGTTGCGGTCGCCGTGACGAGCTACGTGCTCGTGCCGAAGGGATTCTTTCCGCTTCAGGATACGGCGTACGTCGTGGGCTCATCGCGCGCGGCGGACGACGTCTCCTACGAAGACATGCTGGCAAAGCACCACGCGCTCGCCGAGATTCTGAGCCGGGATGATGCCATCCAGGCGATCAGCCATGTCGTGGGGGCCACGAGCCCCAACCCCAATCTTGCGAACGGGCGGTTCTACCTCATCCTGAAAGATCGCAGCGATCGCGACGTCTCCTCCGAAGAGCTCATCGACCGCTTGCGGCCACAGCTGAGCCAGGTGCCGGGCATCAACCTCGTCCTGCGCACGCAGCAGGAACTCAACCTCGGGGGCCGTGGCTCACGCTCCCAGTACCAGTTCGTCCTGAGCGGCGCGGACAGCGGCACGCTGGGCGAGTGGGCGGGCAAGCTCACCGAGAAGCTGCAGAGCATGCCGCAGTTCCGCGACGTCTCGAACGAAATGCAGCTGCGTGCCGCCGTCACGCGGCTCACGATCGACCGTGTGGCCGCCGCCCGCTTCGGCTTCCGCGCCGAGGACATCGACCAGGTGCTCTATGACGCCTACGGGCAGCGGCAGATCGGCGAGTACCAGAATGAAGTAAATCAGTACCGGATCATTCTGGAGGCCGACGCGCGGCAGCGCGGTCGCGTCGAAACCCTGCAGTACTTCCACCTGCGCTCGCCTCTGACCGGGCAGATGGTGCCGCTGTCGTCGCTGGCCCGTCTCGAAGCGCCGACCGTGGGGCCGCTCACCATCACCCACGACGGCATGTTTCCGTCCGCGACGATCTCGTTCAATCTGCCGCCGGGCGTGTCCCTCGGGGACGCCATCAACCTCGTCGTGCAGGCGCAGGTCGAAGTCGGCATGCCTTCGAGCGTGAAGGGGGATTTCCGTGGCACCGCCCAGGCGTTCCAGGAATCCCTCGCGACGCAACCGTGGCTCATTCTCGCGGCGCTCACCACGGTCTACATCATCCTCGGCGTGCTGTACGAGAGCTTCGTGCATCCGCTGACGATTCTGTCGACGCTGCCTTCCGCGGGCGTGGGTGCCATCCTCAGCCTGTGGGCCGTGGGCCAGGACTTCTCCATCATGGCGCTGATCGGCGTCGTGCTGCTCATCGGCATCGTGAAGAAGAACGGCATCCTGCTCGTGGATTTCGCGCTCGAACGCCAGCGCAGCGGGTTCTCCGCGCAGGAAGCCATCCACGAAGCATGTCTCGTGCGCTTTCGCCCCATCGTGATGACGACCGTCGCCGCCATGCTCGGGGCGATTCCGCTCATGCTCGGCTTCGGCACGGGCGCGGAGCTGCGGCAGCCGCTGGGCATTGCCGTGTTCGGCGGTCTCGTGATCAGCCAGATGCTGACCTTGTACACGACTCCGGTCATCTATCTGACGCTCGACCGGCTCTTCCACCAGAAGCGCGAGCGCGTCGCGGCCCCTGCTCTGCCGCTGGCCTCGTAGCCTACGCGGCGGGGGACCCGGTGCCCGCGGTGGCCAGCTGCCTCAGCGCCTGCTCGAAGACCTTTGCGGGCTGCCCGCCCTCGATGAGATGCCGGTCGTTGATGACGACGGCGGGCACCGCACGGATGCCGTGCTCGAGATAGAAGCGCTCGCGGTCCCGAACCTCGTTCGCGAATTCATCCGCGGCGAGGATCTGCCGCGCACGCTCCGCATCGAGCCCGACCCGGGTGGCAAGGTCGATGAGCACATCGTGATCGCTGGGATCACGCCCCTCCGTGAAATACGCCGTGAACAGGGCGTGCTTCAGCGCGCGCTGCCTGCCCTCCTCCTCGGCCCAATGCAGGAGACGGTGCGCGTCGAAGGTGTTGTAGATGTGGGTGCGCTTGTGCATGTCGAAGACGAATCCGAGCTCGGCACCACGGGCACGGATCATCTCCTGGCTTCGTTCGAGCTGATCGGGCGTGGAGCCGTACTTGCCGGCCAGATGCTCCAGGATCGACTCACCGCCCCGGCCCATGTCCGGGTTGAGCTCGAAGGGCTGGAAGTGCAGGTCGGCCTCGATGTCACCGCGAAGCTTCTCCAGCGCCGCTTCCAGGGACTGCAGGCCGATGGCGCACCAGGGGCAGGACACATCGGACACGAAATCGATCTTCATTCGGACAGCCATGCGGCGACACCCCCGGTGGACAGCGTGGAGCGATGGTGACGGCGCTCCCGGAAAACGCAAGCCCCCTTCAGCCTATCGAGGCGTGGGCCTTCCTCGCTGCAGGCGCAGGACGGCCGCACGATAGACGAGCGCGGCGACCAGGGTCCCGGCGATCGCGACGAGCACGATCACCAGCAGCTGGACGAACACGCGGTCCAGCACTTGCTCCAGCTGGGTGGCCGCCTCTTGCGTTGCTCCGCGCACTGCCGGCAACGCACTGTCCACGTTCTGTGCCAGCGCATTGAGCTCGCGCGTCGTCTGCGCAAGCTCCCGGACCATCTGCGTGTACTCGGTGATGTCGAAGGGCCGTGATCTCCCCGCCGCATCCGCAGTCGCCGGTCTTGGCGGATAGCGCGCGGAAATTCGATCCAGCGTTTCGAGCGTGGCGTGCAGCGAATCCGCGGTCTGCGTTCCCGCCTCCAGCGTGGAGCGCAGATCGGCGCTCCACGCGCCGAGGGCGCCGCTGCGTTCCTGCAGCTCCTGCATCAGCTGGGAAATCAACGCCTCCCGTTCGGTCGCCAGCAGATCCGGCAACGACGTGACGAGCCGGTCCGCGGCCGTTCCGATGAGGGAAGCCCGGTCGAGATCGCCCAGCAGTGTGCGGGTTTCCGGCATGGCCGCGAGCTGGTACGTGATGCGCTCGATCTGCAGGTCGAGCAGCCTCGGCGTGCGCTGCATGTAGAAGATCGCGCGTTCGGCCAGCTCACGACTCTGCGCGATCTCCTGGACCGCGGGGTCGAGCTGCGTGAACGGGTCGAGCCCGAGGAGCGCAAAGAGGTTGTCCGGAGCCTGCGACTCACCCGGCCGCGGTGAGCCGATGGATTTCGCGAAGTCGTTGAAGTGCACGTAGGCGAGCGCGCGAACACGGGGATTGTCCACCCGCCACCGCTCGATGAGCCCACGTAACTCTTCGCTCTGCGACTCCGTGAGCATGGTGGAGATGAGCACCCACGCTTCCGCTTCCAGCTTCCGGTGCACCTCCTGCGCGGGCCTGGCGCGGGCGCCGTAGAGCTCCGTCACCCAGAGATCATCCAGCACGAAGCGGCTCAGCGTGGCGAGCACGACCATGTCGAGGGCATTGGTGATGGGGCTCGGTCCGCTCGCGATGGTGTATGCGGATTCGACCTGCTGCACCTTCCAGTTCTGCGCCGTGAGCCGCTCCTGCGGGCCGGCCGTGAGCTGGAAGGTCGTCATGACCTCCCGGACGCGGCCGGCGTACTCATCGGAGAAGCGCATGACACGGAGATTCAGATCCCGCAGATCCTCCGCGCGCTTCGTCGCCGCCTTCTGCCCGGGCATCATCTGTTGGATCATCGCGCAACCGGACAGGAGCCCGAGCACGACGATGAGCGGCGCTGCCTTCACTTCTGGCTCAACTTCCCCATGCCTCGGCACGTCTTCCGCAGGCCGATTGCGGGCGGCGCTGCCTCACTCGGTGGGGAGCACCTCCACCGCGACCGCCTCAGTGTACATCACGTCGACTTCGTCGCCCGACGACAAGGTGCGGATGAACTTGCGCCCTTCGGGCGACTCGACGGCGATGGTGCGAACGAGCCCGTCCGGATGCCGGAACGTCACGGTATCGAACGATGTGTCGACCGACTCGATCTTCACGGTGGTCGTCGTGGACTGGCCCACGCCGCCCGCGGGGCGCTCGCCCCGGGGTGACGACACGATCGCGGTCTCGTCCTGGAACCCCTCGTTGGGCTTCCCGCGCCTCCTGATCTGCGCGGCGAGCCCCTCGTAGTAGCTCACCTGCAGCTGGTCGCCCACCTGCACCTGGTCGAGATTGCGCACGCCGGGCGCCACGGTGATCGTCGTCGGGCCGTTCGGGCCACGCAGCGAGACCATGCGCGTGGGCAGGTACACGGCTTCGACGGTTGCCGTCACCTGCCGGAGGTCGTCTTTGATGAAGGGCTCCGGGTTCTTGTGTGCGCAGGCCGCAAACGTCGCAGCGAAAGCGAGGCCGACCGTCCACCCGGCCAGGGAATTCTGGAGCTGAAACATGTTCGCCACTCCCTTTCGGGCAGGTTGTTCACGGAAGGGCCCCGCGAGCGCAGGCGAAGGCGCGGCAGCACCGCGCGTCACCTTCGTGCGCGTTTTCGAACCTGAGCCGGTTCAGGCCGCCACAATCGGAACGAACGTTCCTCGTGTGAATTGGACCTTGGTCCGATGCCGCGGAAGCCGTGGTCCGCCGGCGCCCGTCACTCGAGCCGGTTCGCGTCGTAGCGGCGCCCCATGGCGAGCGCGGTGATGAAAGCGACGGCGCTGACTGCCGTCACGTAGATGTAGAACCCGCTCTCGTTCCCCCGGTGACGGAACCACAGAGCGATGTACTCCGCCGTCCCGCCGAAGAGCGCATTCGCAACGGCATAGGAGAGCCCCACGCCGAGCGCGCGCACGCCGACCGGAAACAGCTCCGCCTTGAAGACCCCGCTGATCGCCGTGTAGAGGCTGATGATGAGGAGCGCGCAAAGAACGAGCAGCAGCGCCGCCATCGGGCTCGACACCTGCCCCAGGGCTGCAAGCAGCGGGTACGTGCACACGGTCGCAAGGCCGCCGAACAGCACGAGCGACGTGCGACGCCCGATGCGATCGGAGAGGAGCCCGAATACCGGCTGCAGGATCATGAACACGAAGAGCGCGCCGGTCATGATGAGGCTCGCCGTCCTCGCGTCCATCCCCGCCGTGTTGACGAGGTACTTCTGCATGTACGTCGTGAACGTGTAGAAGAGCAATGAGCCGCCCGCCGTCAGCCCCAGCACGATGAGCAGTGCGCGCGGGTGCTTCGCGAGCGCGCGCAAGGTGCCAGCGTCCTGCGTTCGCGCCTGCGGCGGCACCGTCTCGTGCAGCGTACGCCGGAGGTAAAGCACCACGATTGCGAGAACGGCACCGATGGCGAACGGCACGCGCCACGCCCACTCGCGGATCTCGGATTCGGGCAGCACCTGCTGCATGGTGACCAGCACGCACAGCGCGACGAGCTGGCCCCCGATGAGGGTCACATACTGAAACGACGCGTAGAACCCGCGCCGGTGCGCCACCGAGACTTCACTCATGTACGTCGCCGTTGCGCCGTACTCGCCGCCGAGCGACAGCCCCTGGATCATCCGCACGATCAGTAGCAGGACCGGCGCTGCCGCGCCGATCGTCGCATGCGTGGGCACGATCGCGATGGCGAGCGAGCCTGCGCACATCATGAGTACGGACAGCAGCAACGCCGTCTTGCGGCCGTGCCGGTCCGCGATGCGTCCGAACAGCCAGCCGCCGAGCGGGCGCATGAGGAACCCCACCGCGAACACCGCCGCGGCGCTCAGCAACTGGGCGGTGGGATCATCACCGGGGAAGAACGCAGCGGCGAAGTACAGCGCAGTGAACGAATAGACGTAGAAGTCGTACCACTCGACGAGATTGCCGGCCGAGCTCGCAATGATCGCGCGCAGACGCGCGCGGCCGGACAGTGCCTGCGTCCCGGCGAACGCCCGCGCCTCGTGTTCTCCGGGCGACACGATGTGCGGCGCCGGTGCTGTTCTTTCCATTTCGTGCGCGAGCCCCCCTGAAGGCCGAACGAAAACGCCGAGCGAGAAAGCTCGGCTATTCTGCGGTCGCGCTGGCGGCCCGCCAAGACCTCGCTTGGACGCACTGCGCCCGCAAGATCCGGCGCGCCGGCTTCCTGGCGCGGCAGACTGCCGGACTATACTGCCCCCATGGCTACGACCTTCGACGCCCTCATCGTCGGCACCGGGCAGGCCGGTCCATCCCTCGCCGTGCGGCTTGCCCACAGCGGTATGAATGTTGCCGTGGTGGAACGGAACAAGCTCGGCGGTACCTGCGTCAACGACGGGTGCACGCCGACCAAGGCGATGGTGGCGAGCGCGTACGTCGCGCACATGGCCCGGCGCGCCGCGGAGTACGGCGTCGTGCTCGAAGGCACTCCACGTGTGGACATGAAGCGCGTCAAGGCGCGGAAGGACGAGATCGTCAACCACTCGATCGCAAGCCTCGACAAATGGCTTCACTCCCAGGAAAGACTGACGGTCCGCCACGGCCACGCGCGGTTCACGGGCAGGAATGAGATTCGCGTGAATGACGACGTGCTCACCGCGGAAAGGATCTTCCTGGACGTCGGGGGTCGCGCGCGCGTGCCCCCCATGCCGGGGCTCGATACGGTGCCCTGGATGACCAACGCCACGATGATGGATCTCGACACCATTCCGGAGCACCTGATCGTCGTGGGCGGAAGCTACGTGGGGCTCGAGTTCGCGCAGATGATGAGGCGCTTCGGCAGCCAGGTGACCGTGGTGGAGATGGGCCCGCGCCTGGTCTCGCGTGAAGATGAGGACATCTCGCTCGCCATCCAGGGCTTCCTGCAGGCGGAAGGCATTGCGCTTCGACTGAGCTCCAGATGCCTCACGGTGAGGAAGGAAGCCACAGGACTCTCCGTCGGCCTCGACTGCAGGGACGGCGCTCCGCGCGAGCACGGCACCCACCTCCTCCTCGCCGTCGGCCGCGTCCCGAACACGGACGACCTCGGCCTCGAGGCCGCCGGCGTGGAGACGGACGCCCACGGCTACATCAAGGTCGATGAGAGCCTGCGCACGTCGAACCCGCAGGTGTGGGCGCTCGGCGACTGCAACGGCCAGGGCGCATTCACCCATACGGCCTACAACGACTACGAGATCGTCGCCGACAACGTGCTGTCGAACGCCGGCCGCAAGTACACGGACCGGGTTCCGGTGTACGCGCTCTACACCGACCCGCCGCTGGGCCGGGCCGGCATGAACGAGGCCGAGATCCGCAAGTCAGGGCAACCCGCGCTCGTGGGGACGAGGCCCATGAAGCGCGTTGCGCGAGCCAGGGAGAAAGGCGAGACCGAGGGGTTCCTCAAGATCCACGTGGACCCGGCATCGAAACGCATCCTTGGCGCATCGCTGCTAGGCGTCGGCGCGGACGAGGCCGTGCAGTCGCTCATCGATGCGATCTACGCGCGGATTCCGTACACCGAATTCCAGCGTCACGTGCGCATCCACCCGACGGTGGGCGAGCTCCTGCCGACGGTGCTCGAAAACCTGACGCCTCTCGGCTGAGCGCGCGAAGCATTCGGCGGCCCCGGCGGGGCGATGGCTCAATTGCGAGCCAGCCTCTGCAGGCTCGCGACGCCCGCGACGAGCTCGCGCGCCTCGATGGGCTTGGCCAGGTGAAGGTGATAGCCCGCCAGGAGCGCGCGCTGGCGATCCTCCGGCCTCGCATAGGCCGTCACGGCGATGGCCGGGATCGGCCCCGATCGCGGCAACTGCATCTGACGCACGCGGCGCATGAGCTCGTAGCCGTCCATGTCCGCCATGCCGATATCGCTGAGCAGTATGTCGAAGCACTCGCGGGTCAGGAGCTCGAGCGCTTCGGTGGCGCTCGACGCGCATCTGGCCTGCGCACCGCGTCCTTCGAGGATGCGGGCGATCAGCCCGCGGCCGTCGGCCTCGTCGTCCACGATCAGCACGGCGACGCCATCCAGCCGCGGCAATTCGATGGCTTCGAGCGGGTCGACCGCCACGGCGGGCCGCTGCAGACGGACGACATCCTCGCTGCGCACGTGCGAGACCGGAATCGCCACGATGAACGTGCTGCCCTGGCCTTCACCGGGGCTCTTCACCCGCACCGACCCGCCATGCAGCTCCACCAGATTCCGGACGATCGACAGCCCGAGGCCGAGGCCGCCGTAGCGACGGGTGGTGGTCGCATCGGCCTGGCGGAAACGGTCGAACACGTGCGGCAGGAACTCCGCGCGGATACCGATGCCGCTGTCTTCCACGACGATCTCGACGTGCGAGTTCACGCGCTCCAGCACCACCTGGACCCTGCCGCCCGCCGGAGTGAACTTCACGGCGTTCGATAGCAGGTTCCAGAGCACCTGCTGCAGCCGGTTCGGATCCCCGCGGACGAGGCCGATGCCGGAATCGAGCAGCGGCTGGATGCGAATTCGCTTCGCATCGGCCGACGGCCGCACGGCCTCGATGGCATTGCTGATCACGTCGTGGAGGTGCAATGGCTGCACCTCGAGATGGATCTTGCCGGAGATGATGCGGCTCATGTCCAGCAGATCGTTGACGATCTGTGCCTGCGCGCGCACGTTGCGCTCGATCGTCTCGAGCCCGCGCTCCTGATCCTGGCGGCTCGCGCCGGGCGCCCGCAGCAGGGTGGCCCAGCCCTGGATGGCGTTCAGCGGCGTGCGCAGCTCGTGGGACAGGGTGGCGAGAAACTCATCCTTCATGTGGCCCAGCCGCTCCGCCTCGGAACGGGCCGCGCGTTCGGATTCCAGGAACTGTTCGCGCTCGGTGGCCACCTGCTTCAGCTGGCTTTCGCGATCCCGCAGGGCCTGGAACATGCGCGCGTTGTTCATGGCGACCGAGGCCTGCGCCGCGATCCCCACCGCGAGGCGCTCCGCACGCTCGCCGAAAACACCCGCGCCCGGATGGCCGAGGAAGAGCCCGCCGATGACCTCGCCCGACTGCACCATCACGGGCACGGCGAGGTAGCTGCGCACCGGCAGATGTCCCGGAGGCATGCCCGCGTACGGCGGGTTCTTTCCGTATCGCGGGTCGCCGCGGATGTCCGCGGACCTCACGACGCCCTCACCGCGGAACGTCGGGGCGAATACGGCCGTGTTGCGCGGCATCGGAAACCGCGCAAACGATTCGCGGGAAGCCCCGGAGAGCGCGTAGAGCCAGTACGACTCGCTGGCCTCGTCGGTGACGTTGTAGAAAAACGCACCGAAGGCGGCCCCGGTCATCTCCGTCGCCGCATCCGTCACGATCTGGACGATGCGCTCGAGCTCCAACTGGGAAGCCACCGCCTGGCCGACGCGGCTCAGGGTTTCGAGCGCCGCCGCCTCCTCCTTCAACGCCCGCTCGGCCTGCCGCCGCGCCGTGATGTCGTGCGCGATCTTCGCGATCCCGACGACGCGGCCCGAGCCGTCCCGTATGGGTGAGACGGTCAGTGAGATATCGAGCAGATGCCCGTCCTTGTGCAGCCGGACGGTCTCGTATCGCGAAATCCGCTGCCCCGTGCGGAGTTTCGCGAGGATCTCCGTCTCCTCATGGTGGAGATCCGGCGGGATGATGCGCAGGATCGGCTGGCCCACCATCTCCTCCGCCGTGTACCCGAACAGGCGTTCGGCCGCCTCGTTCCAGGAAGTCACGACACCCTGCAAGGTCTTGCTGACAATGGCGTCTTCGGATGAATCGATGATCGCTGCCAGGTGGGCGCGCACACGCTCGAGCTCCACGGGCTCCGGAGACCCGCCCGTCAGAGGGCCCGCGCGGCCTTCGGCGGCCCCGGTTCCTGCTGTCTCATCCGGATGTGTCACGGCCAAGGGCGTGCTCGCGCGACGTTCATTTGGCTCGCCCGCGGAAGCGCCTGGCTCCATTTCCGGGCAAGTCCATGGGGTCAGCAATGAACGTGCCTCGGCAGGCACTTTCGGGCCGGCAGGCCGGGCCGTCTGTCAGCAGAAGAGCCTGAGGGAGGTCAGCGTGGCGACACCGGAGCCATGCTTGTTCGGGGTGATGAACAACCGCAGGTGGGTCACGTTCCGAAGGTCGACGGCGAGATTCTCGCACTCGTAGGTCGCTCCGGTCGGGCTGAACGTGTACTCCTGAACGAAGCCGCCGCTGTAGCGCACGCCCCCGTCGCAAGAGAACTCCATGCGCACCTCCTGCGTGCGCTCGACCTGGCGTTCCTCCACTTCGTACACGATGCGGACGATGTGCTGCGGCTCATCGAACTCCAGCAGGATCTCCTCGCGCGTGTCCGGCCGCGCGCTCGCCCAGTGATTGGCGCCCCTGCCGGAGCTGCCGTCGAGCATGTGCTCGACCGGATGGGCCGCGTCCTCCGAGGAAAAATGCACGGTCGCGCAGGCCGTGAGATCGATCTCGCAGGCATGCTGGGGCTCGCCCTCGGTGCGCGGCTCATGGATCGCGCGTTTGCGCAGCTGTCGGAGCTCGGGGGAGTTCATGAGGGACCGGCCAGGGCTTTGAAGGACGCGCGTCACTCTACACGCCCACAACGGAAGCGCCAGCAGGAGCATGAACTGGGGCTGATCGTGCAGCTCACGCGGCGCGGCCCGAAATGCGACCGGCGTTCCGGCGGCCGGCGTCCCGGCGGCGGCTACGGTTCGGCGGCCTGCGCTGGCGTGGGCGGCGGCGGTTAGCCCTACGTCCAATCGACGCGCGGGCCGGTGAATCCTTAGCGTCCTCCACCCTGTTCCTGCCGCGGAGCGTGTGATGGGCGACCCCCTGCGACTCTGGAACGAGGGGCCGGTCCGGTCGGCCCTTCTCGAGTTCGTCGCCAGGGTGACATGCGAAGGCGCCACGGATTACGTGCCGCCCGCCGAGCGCATCGCCACCTTCGACAACGACGGCACGCTGTGGTGCGAGCAGCCGCTGCAGGTGCAGATCTTCTTCACCTTCGACCGCGTTCGCCAGCTCGCCCGGCAGGACCCGGGCCTCGCGCAGCGCCAGCCCTTCAAGGCCTTCCTCGAACACGACGTCCGGACGATCGCGGCGATGGGCAAACAGGGCGCCTTCGAGCTCGGGTTCGCCACGCATGCCGGCATGTCCCAGGAGGAGGTCTACGCCATCGCGCGCGCCTGGTTCGAGGCTGCGAAGCATCCCGGCCTGGGCCGCCTGTTCAAGCACTGCACGTTCGCGCCGCAGGTCGAGCTGCTCGGCTATCTGCGCGAGAACGGCTTCAGGACGTTCATCGTCTCCGGGGGCGGCATCGACTTCATGCGATCGATCTCCGACGAGGCATATTCGATTCCCCGTGAGCGGGTCATCGGATCGAGCCTGAAGACGCGCGTGGGCGTCCAGGATGGCTGTCTCACGCTCATGAAAACGGCGGAGCTCGGCACTTTCGATGACCGCGACGTGAAGGTCGAGAACATCGGCCTGCACATCGGCCGTCGCCCCATTCTCGCCTTCGGCAACTCCGATGGGGACCTCGCGATGCTGCGCTATACGAAGGCGGGCAGCGGCGCCCGGCTCGCCCTGCTGCTCCACCACGACGACGCGGAGCGCGAGTTCGCGTACGACCGGCAGTTCAGGCTCAGCCCCCTGGTGGAGGCGCTCGACAAGGCCGACGAGTACGGGCTGACCGTCGTCAGCATGAAGCGCGACTGGCAGACCGTGTTCGGCCCGGAAGAGCTGACGACCTGACGGCGTGTGTTCGGAGACGACACGTTCAGGGGCTCAGCGCTCGATCGATCAGCTTGCGAAAGCTCAGCCCGGCGGGCAACGTGCCGAACGCGGCCGGCGCGCCGTTCTCGACTCGCGAGGCGAGGAATGCCTCCGCGACGAACGGCGGCCCGTGTTCCAGCAGCACCGCCGCCTGCGCGGCGAGCGCAACGTGTTCCACGGAGCGCCGCGCCCGCGCTTCGCTCTCCGTCACGTCGTCGAGCTCGCGGAAGAGGCGCTCGATGTGCCGGTCGTAGCGCGCATCGCTGCCAAGGCTTCTGCGCAGCAGTGACGCAAGCGCCTCGCGCACGCCTTCTTCCCGCGAAATGGCCCGAAGCACATCCAGGCACATGATGTTTCCCGAACCTTCCCAGATGGAGTTCAGCGGCAGCTCACGGAAGCGTCTGGCGATCGGGCCTTCCTCGACGTAGCCATTGCCGCCGAGAACCTCCATCGCCTCAGCGCCAACGACAGGGCCGCGCTTGCAGATCCAGTACTTCGCGACCGGCGTCATCACCCGCCGCAAGGCCACCTCCGCTTCATCGTGCCGCGTATCGAATGCACGAGCGAGGCGCATCACCAGCGCGACCGCCGCTTCGCTCTCCAGCGCAAGATCTGCCAGCACGTTCTGCATCAGCGGGTGATCGATCAGCAGCTTGCCGAACGTGCTCCGGTACCGCGCGTGATGGATCGCCTGCGCGACGCATTGATGCATGATGCCCGCCGAACCCACGGCGCAGTCCAGACGGGTGTACACGCCCATCTCGAGTATGGTGGGCACGCCGCGCCCCTCCTCCCCCAGCAGCACGCCATGCGCGTCTTCGAACTCGACCTCGCCCGATGCGTTGGAGCGATTGCCCAGCTTGTCTTTCAGCCGCTGCAGGCGCAGGGCATTCGGCGATCCATCCGGCAGCACGCGCGGCAGGAAGAAGCACGAGAGCCCCCGGGGCGCCTGCGCCAACACCAGGAAGGCATCGCACGCGGGCGCGGAGAAAAACCATTTGTGGCCGGTGAGCCGATACGCCCCGCCCGGGCCGGAAGCCCCGACCGGCAGGGCGCGGGAGATGTTCGCGCGCACATCCGAGCCACCCTGCTTTTCGGTCATGCCCATGCCCATGAGCGCGCCGCGTTTCTCGAGGATGGGAAGCGCGCGCGGGTCGTAGTCCCGCGAGAGCAGCGGCGGCAGCCAGTCCGCGAAGTCCTTCTCCTGGCGCAGGAGCGCGGGCACGGCGCCATAGGTCATGGTGGCCGGACACTGCGTTCCATTTTCGACCTCTGCCCACATGAGGCAGGCCGCCGCGCGCGCGACGTGAGCGCCCGGTCGAGGCTCTGCCCACGCCCCGGTGTGCAGCCCTTCGGCGACGAGCCTGCGCATGAGCTCGTGCCAGGCCGGGTGGCATTCGATGGAGTCGCGATGGCGGCCGAAGCGGTCGAATCGCTGCAGCACCGGTGGATTCCGGTTTGCCACGTCACCGAGCGCGAACATGTCCGCCGTTCCGAGCCGCTCACCGAGCGCGACGAGCGCCTCACTCGCAGCCGGCCTGCCCTCGCGCGCAAGCGCATCGACCAGGGCCGGGTGCGTGGTCAGCAGGTTGTAGTCGACGAGCTCGACCGATTGATTGGTGACTTCGTCCGGGCGCGCTTCCATATGAACTGCTCCGGTTGGAGAACCGCCGGGGAATTATCGCGTCCGCACGAAACGGCGTCAGGTCATCCAGTGCCGCAAACGGCAGCGCTCATGCTCGTGACGTTCCGCCGTCGGACCTAGGTCCAATTCAGGGTTCACCGCCATCGCCGCTTAAATGCAACGTGCCCGCCACAGTACAGGGAAGCAGCCAAGGCAGCCTCAAATGCCCGTCTCTCCACGCAAGCACGCCACGCCTGGTGCATTCGGGGCGTGGATCCTGGGCGCGAGCCTGCTCGTGCTGCCGACGGGCTGCACGTGGACTTCCGATCCCGGCACGTCGGCGATGTCGTTCGCGTCCGAGCCGCTCGTCGGCAAGATCGTCTGGAACGATCTCATCACCGAGGATCTCGACAGCGCGCATCGCTTCTATGCCGGGCTCTTCGGCTGGACGTTCGAACAGACGAAGGGGCCCGAGGGCCGGCCGTACTGGCTCGCACGATCGGGCCGTATCTACGTTGCCGGCATGGTCGCAGTACCTCCTCCACCTTCCGGAAGCGAGGACTTCTCGCGCTGGCTGCCTTACATGTCGGTGAAGAGCGTGGACGCGTCCGTCGTCACGGCGACGACAGCCGGCGCGCGCATCGCCGCCGCCGCGCGTAACGTGAGCCTCGGGCGCGTGGCGGCGATCGTCGATCCGGAGGGTGCGGTCATCGGGCTCGCGCGCAGCCGGATCGGCGACCCGGATGACGCAACGACTGCCCCGGCGGCGGGCCGCGTGGTGTGGACCGAGCTGCTCGCGAACGACCCGTCCTCCGCCGCGCAGTTCTATGCGACCGTGATCGGCTACGTCCCGCGCACGATCGTCCGTCGCGGAGGGCACTACACGTTGCTGACCGTTGAGGGCGCCGATCGCGCAGGCATTCTGCAGAACCCGTCCAACACCGCCGCGCCCGCCTGGCTCACCTACTTCGGTGTCTCCGACCCGGCCGCCGCAGCCGACCGTGTCGAGGCCCTGGGCGGCAAGGTGGTGCTGCGGCCTTCGGAGCAGCTGCGCGAGGGGACCATGGCCGTCGTCACCGACCCGAGCGGTGCGCTCTTCGCGCTACGCAAGGTGAATCCGTGAAGACGCGTAAAAAGAAGCGCTCCGCGGCCGCGCGAGTCATGGCCCTGGCCGCGGTGCTGATATCAGCACTTGCCGTGAATGGCTGCGCGAGCAATGTGGGCGTGGGAGTGAGCGTGGGCGTGCCGATTGGCACGCACGGCTACATGAGCGTAGGAACAGGTCGATGGTTCTGAAGCGCTGAACACCTGGGGAACCCCATGCAATCCGAGACAGACGAGACTGGCACCCCGATTGGCACGCCGGGCATCCTTCCCCGCCCCGACTTCCACTTCGCGGGAGACGTGGGCCGGACCTATCTCGATTCCGATCCCGCACAGTTTCCGCAGCCGGTCGCAGCGCCGAAGAACGCTCCGAACATCGTGCTGATCCTGCTCGACGATGCGGGCTTCGGGCAATTCACCACCTTCGGCGGAGGTGTACCGTCGCCCACGATGGATCGCCTCGCGAAGGAAGGGCTGCGCTACAACCGCTTCCACACCACTGCGCTCTGCAGCCCCACGCGCGCCGCGCTGATCACCGGGCGCAATCATCACTCGACCTCGTTCGCCGGCATCACCGAATGCGCCACCGGATACGACGGGTATACGTGCATCCTCCCCAGGGAGTGCGGCACGGTCGGCGAGGTGCTGCGCCAGAATGGGTACATGACCGCGTGGATCGGCAAGAACCACAACACGCCCACCTGGGAAACGAGCGCGGCCGGCCCGTTCGACCGGTGGGCCAACGGCCTCGGCTTCGACTATTTCTACGGGTTCAACGGCGGCGACATGCACCACTACTACCCGGTGCTCTTCGAGGACCACACGCCCGTTCCGCCCTCGACCGATCCGGGCTATCACCTCACGACAGACCTCGCCGACCATGCGATCGCGTGGGTGCGCAAGGTGAAGAGCATCGCGCCGGACCGGCCGTTCTTCCTCTACGTGGCGCCGGGCGCAACGCACGCCCCGCACCAGGCGCCCCGTGACTGGATCGACCGGTTCAAGGGCCAGTTCGACATGGGCTGGGATGCGTACCGCGAACAGACGCTCGAGCGCCAGAAGAAGCTCGGCGTCGTGCCGAAGGACACGAAGCTGACCGCGCGCTCGAAGGGCCTGCCCGCGTGGGACCCGCTCGACGCGGACCAGAAACGCCTCTACGCGCGCATGATGGAAGTGTTCGCCGGTTTCGGCGCCCAGGTCGACCATGAGATGGGCCGCGTCGTCGACGCCGTGAAGCAGCTTCCCGATGCCGACAACACGCTGTTCATCTACATTGCCGGCGACAATGGCGCGAGCGCCGAAGGCGGCCTCGAGGGCTCGCTCAACGAGAACCTGTTCTTCAACGGCATCACCGAGAAGTGGCAGGACAATCTCCGCGTGATCGACGAGCTCGGCGGGCCGAAGCACTTCAACCACTTCCCGTCCTCCTGGGCGCATGCGATGAACACGCCGTTCCAGTGGACGAAGCAGGTGGCGAGCCACTTCGGCGGCACGCGCAATCCCCTCATCATGTCCTGGCCGGCACGGATCAAGGACCCGGGTGGCCTCCGGGAACAGTTCATCCACACCATCGACCTCGTGCCGACGATCTACGAGGCCTGCGGAATCACCGCGCCGAGGCAGCTGAACGGCGTCCCGCAGAAGCCGATCGAGGGATCGAGCTTCGCGTTCACGTTCGAGGACGCAAAGGCCGAAAGCCGGCGCAAGACCCAGTACTTCGAGCTCGGGTGCAATCGCGGCCTCTATCACGAAGGGTGGATGGCCTCGTGCCCGTCGTTCGTTCCATGGGACCCGAACCGCGGCGACTGGGACCCGGACAAGGCGCCCTGGGAGCTCTACGACATCACGAAGGATTTCTCGCAAGCGAGCGATGTCGCGGCGAAGTACCCGGAGAAACTCCGCGAGCTGCAGGATCTGTGGTGGGTCGAGGCGGCCAGGTACAACGTGCTGCCGCTCGACTGGCGCGGCACCATCCGCTTCAACGCCGAGGCCATGGGACGCCCGAGCCTCATCCGCGGGCGCACGAAGCTCGAGTACTTCGCCGGCATGACCGGGCTGCCCGATGCCGCGGCGCCGCCGATGCTCAACAAGTCATGGACGCTCACCGCCGAAGTCGACCTGCCCGATGACAGGACGAGCGGCATGATCGTGACGCACGGCGGTCTCGAGGGCGGCTACGGTCTCTACCTGCGTGATGGCAAGCCGACGTTCGTCTACAACTATCTGGCAGTGGAGCGGCCGACTTTCGCCAGCAAGGAGGCCCTGCCCCCCGGCAAGGCGACGATCGTCGTCGATTTCGTCTATGACGGCGGCGGCATGGGCAAGGGCGGCACGCTCACGATGATGGCGAACGGCAGGACGGTTGCCGCAGGCCGCCTGCAACGAACCGTTCCCGTGCAGTTCTCGATCGGCGAGGGGCTCGACATCGGCATGGATGGCGGCTCGCCCGTGGACTTCACCTACGAGCTGCCATTCGCCTTCACCGGCAGGATCGACAAGGTCACCATCGAACTGAAGCCGCAAGCGCCGAGCAGCGCGGCGCGTGAAGCGCCGCCCGCCCACAGCAACTGAGTTTCTCCGCAGAGCGTCGAGCTCGCCACGGCTGCGTTTTCTGCAGAGCCTGGTGGCTCGATTTTCGTACCGCCGCAATGGCCGAAACTCTTTCTCGCAAAGCGGAATGGCGCTCGAACGAGCCGTTGATCCGCACAGCAGCAGATTTCTCTGCGCGTTCGCGAGCCGTGTGAAAAAACAAGAACCTGCGGTCTCGCGCGAGTATGGCGACGGCCCCGCATTGCTTGTGACCCGGGAGCTTCCGGTTCACATTCGGCCCTGCCGCGTGCGCCCCCATCGCATGGCGGAAGTTGTATCGGTTCGCCAGCTTCAGGATCTGCCCTAGTCATCTGCCCTAAAGGGGGTAGCCAGCCATGAACACCCGTGTGATGCCTCTGGCCGCTGCGGCCGCTCTCGTTTTCGTCGCCCCGCCAACGATCGCCCAGAATGGCGGCGATACGTTCCGCTTCGGTGCCGACCTGAGCGGTCAACAGGAAGTAACGCCTCCGGATGCGCCGACGACTCCATCGCCAGGCGTCACGACGCAGGCGACCGGCACACTCCAGTTGGCCGTCCTCACCGACTTGTCCTCGCTGGACTACACGATCTCCGTGCAGAACGGCGTCGGTGTCACGGCTTCCCACCTGCACTGCGGCCGCGCGGGCGAGAACGGGCCCGTCGTAGCTTTCCTTTCACCCGCCAACGTGCAGGGTGCGGAGGTCAACGGTGTGCTGGGGCAGGGCACCATCACGAACGCGAACATCGAGGCCACCGCGACGGATTGTGAAGAGCTCATCGGCCGGCCGGTACGCAACATCGCCTCGCTCGCGGAAGCGGCCGTCCTCGGGTTGATCTACGTGAACGTGCACACGGTGGCGAACCCAGAGGGTGAGATCCGCGGCCAGGTCCTTCCGGGCTTCAACCCCTCGAGCGCGCCCCCAAGGCTGCTCTTCCGCTGACGCCGCCGCGGCACGATGATCTTGCCGGGGCGGTTCTGATCGACGCTGCCCCGGCTGCCGCCCGCGTGCGTGGAAGGCGCGCGCCATGGCACCAAGGTCCCATTTCCGGGCGCTGTGCGACGCGCAGAACATCACGCCCGTGAATGCGAGCCCGCCTGCGTCGCCGCCCTCCGCGACGGCCGATCCCTCGGTCGAGTTGTCTTCGCGCCGGACGGGAATGTCGTTTCAGCGCACGCGGCTCAGCGCGGAACGCACGTTGATGTCCGTCATTCGCACATCGCTGTCCCTCATCGGCTTCGGCTTCACGATCTTCCAGTTCTTCGAGAAGATGAAGGAAGCGGGTACGCTCGCGCGCTCCGCCGCACCCCGGAACTTCGGTGCCGCGCTGGTGCTGCTGGGCATCGCCGTCCTGGCGCTCGGCATCATCTATCACCTGCAGTTCATGTATGGGCTGCGCCACGAGCGGCAGGCGCTGGTCGAGGAAGGACTGGTCCATGGCGAGAGCCGCTTCCCGATCTCCATCACGCTCATCTCGGCGCTGTTGCTGCTCGGGATCGGCATCATGGCGGTCGTCAGCATGACGCTCAATGTGGGGCCGTTCCGCTAGTGCCATTGGCAAGAGTCGCCTCCGGCCTGCGTGGCCGGGCGGCTCCTGCGGACGTCCACTTCGCTTCCGGCGGCTGCGCGCCCGCCTCCGGGCGCTGCCCGTAGAGCCGTTTCCGCCCACGAACGACCACTCCACGAACCCGTAGCTGCCGGTGCAACCAGCCCGGCCACGCCGGGCACGTCGCAGCCGCTTCACCGTCGAGCAGTCCACGACGTACACTCCGGCGCTCGGGGTCGATACCAGGCGTGGAGTGGTCCGCCGAAGGCGGCAGCCTCGTGAAGGTCACCGACAACAACCAGCAAATCGGGTGATGCAACGTCGATGAGGCGCTCGAAAGCCCTGCTTCTCGCCCTGCCGCTGGCCGCGCTGCTGGCCGCGACACTGGTGCATGGCCAGCGGCGCATCGTGCAGAACGACCCGCCGCAGACGGAGTTCGTCGCCGCGCGCTGGCACTTCGGAACGAACGGCTACATCGGCCACATGGGCTGGTCGCACAACTACCCGCAGTCGGACCGGCACCTCAACCAGTTCCTGAAGCGCGCAACCCGTCTCGACGTGGAAGAGCTGTCCTATCGCATCGTGGAGCTCGGCAGCGACGAGGTCTTCGACTACCCCTTCGCCTATGTCTCGGAGCCCGGGGAGATGGAGCTCACCGAGCAGGAAGTGGAGAACCTGCGCCAGTTCATCTCGCGTGGCGGTTTCGTTCTCATGGATGACTTCGATGGCCCGGTCCAGTGGGCGCAGATGAGATCCCAGGTGCTGCGCGCGTTTCCGGGCCGGGATTTCGTGCCGCTCCCGATCGACCATCGCGTGTTCAGCACGCACTCGCGCCTCGAGGATCTGCAGTCCATGGCCGATTACGTGCCGGGCGGAGCCATCACCTACTTCGGGCTCTTCGACGCCGACGGCAATCTTGCGATTCTCGCGGGCCACAACAATGACCTCGCGAATTTCTGGGACTGGTACGCGGATGGCTCCATGCCCCTGAAGCCTGCGACCGATGCGTTTCGCCTCGGCACCAATGCGGTAATCTATTCGATGACGCATTGACGCCCACCGCGCTTCGGCGCGGGCGTGGCGCAATTCGCAGGAGGACCCAGATGGCAACCGGTTGGGCAGGCGACGGCGCAGTTCAAGATCAGATCGATGCAACGGTGAAGGATGGCATCCGTCGTGCGCAACATCGGTTGCCGCAGGGCGCCGGCCCGACACACTGCGTGAGCTGCGCAGCCGCGATTCCCGAAGCGCGCCGGAATGCGATGCCCGGCGTGCGGCTGTGTGTGCCCTGCCAGGAAGCGGAAGATCGTGAAGCCTCGCAGTTCAGCGGCTACAACCGCCGCGGCAGCAAGGATAGCCAGCTGCGCTGACCCGCGGCGTGGACGTGACGGTGAGCGCTAGTTGCGCCCCGAGTGCCCCAGCGCCCACACGTACGCGCTCACCGCGTCCACATCGGCGGGTGACAGAGGCGAGCCGCCGAGCGGCGGCATGGCCCCGGTGGAGCGCTTCGGTTCCAGCACACCGTGCACGATCGTGTCCTTGATCCCGCTCAGGCTGCCGTCGCTCCAGAGCCATTTTCCCGTGGTGAGATCCGGACCAACGCCCGTGCCTTTCGCATCGACACCGTGGCAGCCGCTGCACGTGCCGCCCGCGGCCTGCCCTTCGAATATGCGTGCGCCGAGCGCAACCTGCTGCGGCGTGGAGCCGGGCGGTGTCGGAAGCTCGCGACCCGCGTCCGGGTGAATTCCTTCCGGCGGCACGGCCCCGCCGGAGCCCGAGGAAGCCGCCGCCACCTTCGGAGCCGGTGCCGGCGCGACGTGCGTGGTCGTGGCCGGCCCCTGATACGTCACGCGCCAGATGCGGCCCTTCACGTCGTCCGAGATGTACATGGCGCCATCCGGGCCCTGGGCCAGGCCGGACGGACGGAAGGTCGCGCGGCCGGGGACCTTCTCGGCGCCGGCGAAACCATCCGCGAACACCACGAAGTGGCCGACGGCCTTGCCCTCCTTCATCGGCTGATAGACCACGTTGTAGCCGCCCTGGGGCGCGGGCGCGCGGTTCCAGGAACCGTGAAAGGCGATGAACGCGCCGTCGCGATACGGAGCCGGAAACTGCTTCCCGGTGTAGATGAGCAGGTCGTTCGGCGCCCAGTGAGCGGGAAAGAAGGCGACCGGCCCGCGCTTCTGCGCACAGATGCCGACGCTCTTGCCGCCATCGCCGCCGTATTCCGGCGACAGCACCAGCTTTCTTTGCTGGCCGTCGAAGTAGCATTGCGGCCAGCCATAGTCCGCGCCCTGCTCGAGCAGCACGAGCTCTTCAGCGGGCAGCTCATGCCCCCGCTCGGGTGTATAGAGCTTCGGCCAGTTCTCCGCGAGCTGATCGCGGCCGTGCTGTGTCACGTAGAGCCGTCCCGCGGAGTCGAACGACATGCCCTCGGCGTTGCGAAGGCCCGTGGCATAGCGCTCCGCGGGCGAGAACTTCTGACCCGTCTCGTTCGCGTCGTAGCGCCAGATGCCGGCGCGCGTCTCGAGCTCCTTGCATGGCTCGTGGCCGACGGAACCCGGCATGCGATTCTTCACTTCACAGGAATTGGTCGCCGACCCCAGATCCACGAACAGGTTGCCTTTCGTATCGATGACGAAAGGATGCATCGGGTGATCTCCCGTGATGGGCAGCCCCGACACGACGACCTGCGGCGGCTGTTTCGGCACGATGCTGCCCGCCGTGAGCGGGTAGCGAATGATGCGGTCGTTCTGCTCGGCGTAGAGCGCCTCACCGTGGAGGGCGATGCCGGTGCCGCCCGCGGAGCCCTGCGGCACACCATCACCGAAGCGCGTGGTGACGTCGGCACGGCCGTCACCGTTCGTGTCCTGCAGGGCGACGAGGAATCCGCCGCCCGGCGGAGTGTCGTCGTTGTAGTAGCGGCCGCTCCAGGTGTTGACGTAAACGACGCCGTTCGGAGCAACGACCAGCTGACGTGCGTGACCGATGTTGTCCGCGAACACCGTTGCACAGAATCCCGGCGACAGCGAAAGGCCGCTGTCCGCCGGGCATTGGGGACCGGTTGCGGCCCCTGTGTCAGCTGCCTGCACCGGAGTGGAGGCCAACAGCGCGATCGCGAGAAGGAACGCCGCAGCTCTCGTCACTCCAACGCTCCGACACCTCATACCGTCAGCTCCACAGCAAGCCGCAACCGGAGTTGATCGTCGCGCGCGGATGTTGCACGGACGATTTCCGCCAGATTTCAACTGTGACATCACCGGCATGCGAGCCGCGGACGCGGCCACGCGGATGACACTTGAAACACATTGGTGGAGACTGCCGCAGGATTTGCGGGAGATTCGAAGTCGGGGCAGAGTCCACGACACCGCATCAGCCAGAGGAGCGCCTCATGTTCAAGCTCACGAGCCCCGACATCGTCGACGGCCAGACGATCAAGCCCGACCAGGTCTTCGACTCTTTCGGCTGCACGGGAAAGAACATTTCTCCGGCGCTCGCGTGGAGTGACGCGCCGGCCGGCACGAAGAGCTTCGCGCTCATGGTGCACGACCCCGATGCGCCGACCGGCAGCGGCTGGTGGCACTGGGTGGTCTACAACATTCCCGCGAACGTCAGCTCGCTTCCCGCCGGGGCCGGCGCGGTCACGGGCGGCGCGTTGCCGGCCGGCGCCATCCAGGGCCGCACCGACTACGGCACGAAGGGCTACGGCGGCCCCTGCCCGCCGCCGGGCGCACCCCATCACTACCACTTCCGTCTCTTCGCGCTGAAGGTGCCGACGCTCGAGCTGCCGGAGGATGCCTCGCCCGCGCTCATCGGCTTCAACGTGAACGCGAACGCGCTGGGGAAGGCGGAGATCGTCGGGCTCTACGGCCGGTAGCGCCGTGCCGCGAGGGTTTCGCGGCCAGCCGGCTGTCGGCCCGAGCTACTTGCTCAGCGCGGAGTAGAGCGCACTCAGGTTCGATTCCAGGTCCGCCGTGTAGCTCTCCTCGCGGGGCGTGCCCTGAGCGGCGAAGCTCTCTCCCGGGCGCAGCACGATGAGCGTTGCGCCGGCCGCTTTGACGGCCTGCTGGATGGCTTCGCTCGGCTCCCACTTGTGGATCACGACGCGGATGCCGCGACTGGCCAGGTGCTTGCGGAATGCCTCGATGTCCGCGGGCGTCCATTCGATGTCCTGCCGCACGAAGTACCCATCGACGAAGACGCCGAGATCCGTCGTGAGATAGGCGAAGTCCGTGGCGAGCGCGAACACGGCCACGTTCTCGAGCTCGGCAAGCTTGGCTTCGTAGGCTTGCTTCAGGTCGAAGAGCTTGCGCCGGTAGGCGGCAAGGTTCTGCGAGATGCGCTCCGCGTCGCCCGGCGCGAGGCGCGCAAGATCCTGCGCGACGATCTCGGCGGCCCGCGCGCCATTGGAAGGGCTCAGCCAGAAGTAAGGTGACGCACCGTCCTGCGTCGTGGCGATGGACGCATCCGTCTTCTCCCAGGGAGCGCGGCCCGCTGGAGACCGGACGAGCGCGATGCCGGGCATCGTGCTCGAGTACGGCTCGGTCGCATCGATGTCGATGACCCGGATGTTCTGCGCGCGAGCCGCGGCGAACAGCGGGTCTTCGCGCCAGAGCTTGCCGATCGTCACCACCGCATCCGCTTCGCGCAGGAGTGTCAGCACATCCTGGCCTGGCTTCTCGAAGTACCGCGCGAGCGCGTTCATCGGCCTGCCTTCCGACGGAAGATTGGCGACGCGGATGTGCGTTCCCTGCGCCAGCGCCGAGGCGATCGAGTACGTGGCCGGCAGCGAGGTCAGAACCAGCACCTCCGAATCACCCTTCGCCTGAACGGGCAGCGCGGCCACGAGGACGATGATGAGCAGGCATCGCGCAACGGACCACGGTTTCATGTGCGCGCCTCCCGGAAGCGGCTCGACGTTGCGCGGATCACGGTGGTGATCAGGAAGAACATCGACGCCACCAGCACGATGGCACCGCCCGAGGGCAGCGCCAGGTCCCATTGCATGGGGATGTAGATTCCGGCCAGGCAGCTCACGGTCGAGAACCCCACGCTCCACGCGACGAAGCCGCGGACCGAGGACACGAGGTTACGCGCGGCGGCAGCGGGAATCAGCAGCAGAGCTTCGACAAGAACCGCTCCGATGATCTTCACGCACGCCACGGTCAGAATGGTGACAAGCACGACGAACACGTACTCCAGCAGGCGCACGCGTACGCCGCGCGCCGCCGCGAGGCTCGGATTCAAGCTCGCGAGCAGCATGGGGTTGAACAACGGCACGGCGACGGCAAGACACAGCAAGCCGACCGCCAGCAGCACGTTGATGTCAGCGTCCCCGACGGTGAGGATCGACCCGAAGAGCACCGCCTCGAGGATGTGCGTGTTCACCTTCGCTGAGACGAAGAGCAGCAGCGATGACCCCAGCGCCAGCGAAATGGCGAGGAAGACACCGATGAGCGTGTCGGGCGACATCTTCGTGCGGTTCCGCGTGTAGTTGAGCACGAGCCCGAACAGGATGCAGAACCCGAACATCGAGTAATACGGATGCTGCACGGATTCGCCGAGCAGCACGCCGATGGCGACCCCGGTCATCGCCGAGTTGCCGATGGCCTGCGAGAAGAACGCCATGCGTTTGGCGACGACCATGGTGCCGATGCCACCCAGCAGCGGGCCGATGAGAATCCCGCAGATGAGGGCATTGACCACGAAGCCATAGGCCAGCGCCTGTGGAAGCGTTCCCGCGAACACCAGGTGCTCGACCCAGAGCCGGATCGATTCGTAGAGCGAGCTCACGCCACTCCCTCCGCCCACTGCCCGCGCGGGCTCTCGGCCGTGGAGCCGAACGCTTCCGCGAGACGTTCCGGTGTGAGCACCTCCGCCGGCACGCCCTCGAAGCGGACGAAACGATTCAGGCACGTCACGTGATCCGCCATCCGCCGCACCTGCGCCAGGTCGTGCGCAACCCACAGCACCGTGACCCCCTCACCGGTGAGCTCACGAATGATCTTCTCGAAGAGGCGACCGCCGCTTTCGTCGATGGCGCTCATGGGCTCATCGAGCAGCAGCAACGCCGGCGCAGGCACGAGCGTCTGGGCCAGTAGCACGCGCTGACGCTCGCCGCCGGAGAGGTCCCCGAGCTTCCGATGTTCCTTGCCGGTGAGGCCGACGCGCTCGAGCGCCGCCGCGGTGATCTCGCGCTGTCGCCGGCTCGGGCCGAGAAACGCGGGCCGCCGCTGGCCGACCAGTGCCATGAAGTCGCTGACCGAGACCGGCAGCATTCGGTCGAAGTCGAGGGACTGCGGAACGTAACCGATCGTCCGGCCGTCGCGGCTCCATTCGATGGAGATCTCGCCGGTGTTCGGCATCTCGCCGAGCAGCGCGCGCACCAGGGAGCTCTTGCCTCCTCCATTCGGCCCGATGAGGCAATGAATGGAGCCGGCCCGGATGGCGAAACTCACGTCTTCGAGAATCTGCGTGCCGCCCAGCGACAGCCCCACGTGCGAGAAACGAACAGCCGGCCCTCTCATGTGCTATTGCTTTGCGGCTGCGCGCACGGCCTGTACGAGTGTCTGAAGATTCTCCCGCATCTCCTGCTCGAACTTGTCGGCCGTATAGGGGCCATCGGAGATATGTGAGAAGGAATAGATTTCCACGCCGGTGGCGGACCTGATGGAGTCCGACAGCTTGCTCGCGAAGTACTTCTCCGCGAAGAGCACGTGCACGTTCGCGGCCTTGATGCGATCGATGGTGTCCGCGAGCTGACGCGCGGTGGGCTGCACGCCGTGCCGCGGCTCGATGACCGCCGCCACGCGCAGGCCGAACTCCTGCATCAGGTAGCCATAGGCGTCGTGCATGGTGGCGCAGCTGAATCTCGAAACATCCACGTCGGCGAGCTGCGCCATGTACTCCGCTTTCATGCGGCGCAGGCGCGTCGTGTAGGTGCGGGCGTTTTCGCGGTAGTAGGCGGCGTTCGGCGGGTCCATTTCGCCGAGAGTGCGCGCGATGGTGTACACCTGCTGGACCGCGGCTGCGATGGCCACGAAGGTGTGCGGGTTGACGAGCTTCACGTCGCCGCCCGCGCCCGCGAGCGGGATGAGCGCGACGCCATCGTTCGCGTAGATGAGCCGCAGCTTCTGCTGCATGCCTGCGGCTTCGATGATGTGGAAGGCGAACTCGTCGTGCCCGATGCCGTTGACCACGAGCACATCGAGCGTGGTGGCGCGCTTCATGTCCTGCGGCCGTGGCGTGTAGTTGTGGGGGTTGAACCCCGCGTCGATCAACGGGGTGACCTCGGCGCGATCCCCCACGATGTTGCTGACGAAGCTGAAGTACGGATGCAGCGTGGTGCCGATGCGCAGCTTCTGCCCGTTCGACGCGTGCGCCGGCCCGAGCGCAACGAGCGCCAGCAGAATCGCCGTGGCCGCCCTGAGATACCGGAGCATCATGTCAGCTGCTGCCTCGCAAGCGCTTCACCTCGTCCGCGCCCTTGTAGGGCACGACCTGCTTCCAGCCGTTGCGCACCAGCGAATCGACGTTCACCGTTTCGGGCGCCGGGGCCTGTGCGTTCGGGTGCATCCAGACGATCGACTGGTTGCGGTAGCTCGCGCCTTTGTGAAGATGCGAGATCATCAGCAGATAGGCGGACTGGCCCGGCACCTTGCCCTGGTTGCCGAAGTAGACGGTCGCACCGTCGATGGCGTAGCTCGTGATCAACCGCCACTGAACCTCTCCCCCCTGCTTCCAGCTCACGTCCCGCATGAAGGGCTCGAGCCCCGCCTCGGCGTCGCTCAGCTCCTCCACGGTCGGCCAGTGAGGCGCCCCTGAAAAGAGCGAGTCGTCATACCACACCTGGATGATCTCGCCGGCGAAGAGCAGAGCGCTGTAGTTCGCCTGGTCCACTTCGGAGAGATCGCGGAAGGCGCCGAGCTGCCAGTCCGCGATGAAGGTGTTCGGCTCCTCGCTGGAATTGGCGCGCGCCAGCAGCACGGTGCCCACGACCAGGGCAGCGACGACACACAGCATGACGAGCGTTTCGAGCCTGGCACTGGCCGGCCGGACGATCGTCACGGGTGCGGTCGCCCCAGGGCTCATCGCATGTCCGTCGCCTGCACCCACAGCACGGCATCCTGTGACAGCGCCTTGCCTTCGTGCTCCGTGCGCGGCCCAACGCCCAGCGCGCAGATTCCCCACCACCCGGCTTTGGGCAGCCCGATGGCGAACTCGCCACGATCGTTCGCGAGGATGCTCAGGTTCGCGAAGGAGTCCTGTGGTGCCGTCGCCTGCGCGGCGCCGGTGAACCGCTTCGCGCCGAGGTCCGGCGCGTGATTGAGGTAGGACACCTCGATCTCCGCGTTCGCAACGGGCTTGCCCTCTCCCAGCACGACACCGCGGAAGATGCCACCCGTCCAGTTCGCGTAAGGCTTGTCGAGCGGCAGGATCTCCGCGGGCAACCCCACGCGCGCGCTCCAGTTGCCGGGCAGGCCCCCCACGTTCATGACCATCTTCGTGTACTGCTGGATGTACTTGTCCTCGGACGCCTCGAGGTACGGTGACGGCTCCAGCACGAAGACATAGTCGCCGAGCGAGCGCGTCACCTGCCGCGGCAGGGCCGCCTCGAACGCGCGGCCGGAGTTCGTGAGGCTCGTCCAGGTGATGGGCTTCAGGTACGACAGCAGGTCCGTCTTCTGCGGCGTGGCGTCGCTGCCGCGCTGGCTCAGCACGTAGAAGCCCTGGGGCGTCGTCATGTCCATGGTGTGCCCCGCCTCGAACGGGTGGGTGAACACGAGGACGACCGGCGTCGCCTGGCCCGATTTCAGGGCCGTCTGCGGGGTGTAGATGAGCTGGAAGTGGGCGAGTGCCGCCGGGCTCATCGCCCAGCACAGAAGCAAGGCAGTCAGTCTCAGGCAGTTCACGTCGGGTGGGCTCGTCAGGTGATGTCGCTGCTGAACACGGTCACGGAATGGCCGGCGCCGGCGTCGAAGACGATGTGGAAATCTCCCGTCGGACGCGCAAAGGAGAAGCGGCCCTCGGCGTCGATCTTGCCGGACAGGAGCAGCTTCTCGCTCGCATCCAGCACGCGTACGGCGACCCCGGTGGCGGAGGTGCCATCCGAAAAGCCGCCTTCGCAGCTGACGCTGCCGTCGTTCTCGCTGAAACAGTCGAAGACCGGGGAGTGGGCCTCGCAGAGCGCCGGCACCCCCGGCAGGGTGGCGAGCAGGAGAATGCACAGGCGGCGGATCATTGCGGGCGCATCATGCCTCATCGTTCGCGGGCCGGGGTGGCGAAGTTGACACCGTGGCGGGCCGGGGGTTGCCGGGCCGCTCCACGCCCACCACCTCGCGAAGATTCCGTGCCCCCCCTGGAAGCCGGCCATTCCGGCGCGAGATTCCGCGCCACCGGGTGCCCTGTCCACGAGATTACTGTTCTCGCCTGCGTTTCGTAACGTTACGCGGCGTTACCCGGCTTCCGGCAGGCGCTCAGAGCTGCGCGTCCAGATGCAGCAGCCGCGTGATCCAGGCCTGGAAACGCCGGCCGACACCCGCCTTGGGGTCGGAGTCGAAGTCCTCCGTGCCATCGCTCCAGTGCAGGTCACCGTCCTGCAGGGTGACGACCCAGGCGCGTTGCGCGCTGGTCTGGGCTTCGAAGATCGCCTCCAGCTGCCTGGCCAGCACCGCATTGTCGACCAGCACACCCTGCTCGCAGTTGAGCCACGTCGAGCGCGGGTCGAGGTTGTAGCTGCCGACGAAGAGTGTGTGGCCATCGACCGTGAGCGCCTTCGTATGAAGGCTCGCGCCGGAGGAGCCGAACAGGCTCGTGTCGACCGCGCCCCCGGTCAGCGGTTTCAGCTCCCACAGTTGCACGCCGCCTTCGAGCAGCCGCCCCCGGTAGCGCGAGTATCCGCCGTGCACGGCCGCCACGTCGTTGGCGACCAGCGAGTTGGTCAGGACGCGGACCGGCCTGCCGGACTTCGCCGCACCGACGAGCGCGGCGGCGCCCTCCTTTCCGGGCACGAAGTACGGGGAGATGATCGTGACCTCCGTTTGCGCCGCCTCGATCATCGGCAGCAGCGTCGCACCCACGGCACTGCGCTTCGCATCCCGCTCTTGCATGGTCACCTTGAGCGGATCGTCCGACACGAACCGATACGTCCGCGCCCATTGCAGGGGCCACTCCCCGGCCAGCATGCGCTTCACGGCGTCGTCCTGGCGCAGCGCCATGGCGTATCGGCTGGAGTGCGCCTCGCCGGCATGATCCTCCAGATACTTGCGCAGTTTCTGCAGCTGTCCATCGCTCACCCCGTCCCGATCGAGCACGTCCATCGGATAAGCCGAAGGCGAGTTCCAGTACTTGTCGAAGGATGCGGAGGCATCGCGCACCACCGGCCCGACCATGGCGAAGTCGAGATCGACGAAGTTCACCTCGTCACTGGCCCCGAAGTATTCGTTGCCGACGTTGCGCCCGCCCGCGATGGCGATGCGGTTGTCGGCAATCCAGGATTTGTTGTGCATCCGGCGGTTGATGCGCCCGAAGCTGCGCGTGCCTTCCGAGATCAGCGCGATCGTTCCGCTGCGGGACGCGAAGGGGTTGAAGATGCGCACATCGATGTTTGGATGCGCCGCCAGCGCCGCGAACCCCGCGTTCTTCGCGCGGGCATCGAGATCATCCAGCAGCAACCGGACCCGGACGCCGCGATCCGCGCTCTCGATCAGCTGCCGGGCGAGGAAGATGCCCGTGAGGTCCGCGTGCCAGATGTAGGTCTGGATGTCGAGGCTGCGCACGGCCAGGCGGGCGCTATGCATGCGCGTGACGAACGCCTCGGTGCCTTCGACAACCAGGCGAAAGCCTGACGCGCCCGGATTCCGCGCTTCGACGGCGGACGTGGCCCGGTCGAGCGGCCCCTCGCTGCCGGGAGCGAGCGCCACCTCATCGGCGGTCGCGGGCCGGGGCGGCAGCTGCGCGCATGCGCCCAGCGCGACCAGCAGGCAACTGATGATGAGAACGCGCTGAAGGCAGCGCATGCAGCTGAAGGGAACCTTGAAGGATGAGAGCAAGGTAAGGGTGCTCGATGCGCGCCTGCCATTGGACCTTGGTGCACCTTCGGCCTGGCAGGCGCGCGCGGGCCGTGTTCGTCAGTCTCTAGCGGCGGCCCCACCGCTCTTCGCCCGCACGCAGCGAAGAAATGCGGTCGTTCCAGTTCGAGCCGTTGCGCGTCGCGAGTCGCGTGAGGTCCGGGATGTCGCTTTCGACGATGAGGCGCTCGCCCTGAAAATCGTTGTGCTCGTAGAACGCGACGCGAGTGCGCCCGAAGGTGCGGATGGAGGAGATGCCATCATTCCACCCGAGTCGGCCCAGATCGCGCACTTCATCGCCGCTGTCGAAGCACCTGGAGTTGCCGCGGTACTCCACGTGCTGATAGACGCAGATTCGGTCGTCCCCACGCTGCCCCGGCCGCGACCGGCCGGCAAAGCCCGCGACTTCCACTCGCAGGGAGTCCGTCTGGTCGTTCCATCCGCGCCACCGGCTGAGATCCGGCACGTCGTTGCCGAGCACGACCTGGTTGCCCTGGAAGCCCGGATGCTCGTAGAGCGTGATCTCCGCGCGGCCGAAGATGCGCACCGACGAGATGGCGTTCCGCTGATTGCCGAGGTCGCGCACAGTCTCACCGACACCGAAGCATCGTTCCCATCCACCATAGCCGGCGTGCTCGTAGACGCACACCTGATCGCGCCCGTGCCGGGCCTGGGACACCGCCTCACGCGGCAAGACTGCTGCAAGAGTCAGCAACGCACCCAGGGCAAAAGTAAAACAGGCTCTTTTCATGCCGCCATCCTCGACCGGAAACTGGCGGCGACGGTACGCGAAGATCGCTGAGCAAATTGTGAACGACGTCAGCCGGGAGAATACTCGCGGCCACTCCGCGACAAGCCGGGCTCGACGACTGTCGCCGGGACCAGACGCAGATACGTGATCTCGGACGGCGAGCCGAATCGCTTCGGCGGCCCCCAGTAACCCGTGCCACGACTGATGTACACCCACAGGTCGTTGAGACGATGGAGCCCGGCCGTGAACGGCTGCTGCAGGCGGACGAAGAGATTCCACGGCCAGAACTGCCCGCCGTGCGTGTGCCCCGAGAGCTGCAGATCGAACCCGGCTTCCGACGCGGCGGCCGATGAGCGAGGCTGATGCGCCAGCAGAATGCGGGCAGCCGCGTCGCGTGGGGCGCCGTTCAGCGCGCGCGCCGGATCGCTGCGCTGTTCCGGGTTGAAGTGGTGCGCCGAGTAGTCCGCGACACCCGCGACGACGAGGCGCGCCCCTCGATGTGTGATCACGACGTGCTCGTTCATGAGCACGCGCAGACCGAGCCTTCTGAATTCCGCCGTCCAGTCACGCTCGCCCGAGTAGTACTCGTGGTTGCCGGTCACGAAGTAGACACCATGCCGGGCGCGCAGCCTCGCGAGCGGCGCGGTGTGGGAGGCAAGCTTCTCGACGGACCCATCCACGAGATCCCCGGTCAATGCGATCAGGTCCGGCTCCAGCTGATTGACGGCGTCGACGATGGCGGACACGTAGTCCCGCTTGATGGTGGGGCCAACGTGCACGTCGCTGACCTGCACGATGGTGAACCCGTGCAGCGCCTCCGGCAGATCGCGCAGGGGGATATCCACTTCGACGATGCGGGCGCGGCGCCGCGCGTTGAATAGCCCGATGAGCGTCGCCGACACGGCCAGTGCGACGACCAGCACTGCGGATGCCGGCAACAGGGACTGCACACGCGGCGACGGGAGGAATGCGAACGCCGGCAGCAACGCCAGATCCCGCAGCAAAGTGAATACGAACAGGGATGAGAAGAACCCCATCATGAAAAGGCCGACGGCCGCGGCCCGATCAGTCCAGCGGCCCCACTGCAACGAGCGTGCGAGGAAGCCGAGCGGCATGGCGAAATAAGACAACGCCAGCAGCAGCACACCCGCCGCGGCGCCCGTCGCCCCGATGGGCAGATCCGGAAGCAGGCGCCAGCCGATGTAGAAATGCAGGAGGGCGAGGATTCCGAGCGGAACGACGAAGGAGCGGCGGAGGCGCATTCGGGTGGGGTCCGGTGGGCAAACCCGTCACATGGGGCCGGCGGACGGGTGTTCAACCCGACGCCACCCGGCATCGGCGGAAGCGGCGGCTCCGTCTGCAGGGCCACGGCTCGCATCGGGGTGGCCCACATCACTCTGCGGAGTCGATCGGAGGGACCAGCCCGCCGGTCAATCGGGCCTCCGCGCGGAGGAATAGCATTCGATCAGGCGCCGGACCATGCGCAGGGCCGCCAGTTTCACAGGGTCCGCGCCCTCGCAGTCACCTTCGAACGCTTCGCGAACGTCGGGGTCGCGGCCGCCGCCCGTGCCGGGTGCGGCGTACCGCCACGTCTCCGCCGAAGATTCTTTCGCCATGGTCTCGGGTCTCCTGCCTGTGGGGAGCCGTCAGCATGTTGCGGTCCCACATGGACCCTCATGCGCGAAACCATGGCGCAGTGGCTCGAGCGACTGCCCTCATGCAATGGCCCGGACTTCCACGCCCGCGTTGACCTGCGCAACGACCTTCCGGGTCGCGTCGTCGTCGGGCATGCAGATCACCACGCGCACCGTGGGGTGCCCGTCCGGCACGTAGGACGTGTGCTCGAACGCAAGCTCTCCGTACTGGGGATGCCGGAAGCGATGGATGCCGTAGGAGCGCACGTTGATCTCGGGTGTGCGCCAGATACGGCGGAAAACAGGCGAGAACGTATCCAGGCGACGAATCAGCGCCTCGAATCGCGGATCTTCTCCTGACTTGCTGTAGTCGACGCGCAGCTTCGCGAGCACCCGGCGCGCCATCTTCTCGAACTCCGCGGGATCATCGTAGTACGACGCCTGCGTGAACAGGATCTCGACGAGGTTGCGCTCGGCGGGTGGCGTCGTCGCATAGTCGCGAAAGATGAGCGAGTTGAGACGATTCCACGCGAGCACGTCCCAGCGCAGGTTCATGACGACGGCGGGCGCGGTGACACCGTTGATCATGCGAACGATCTCCGACGGCGCTTCGAAACGCACGTCCCGGTGCAGCCGCGGCGGGCGGTGCTGCACGAGGGAGAAGAGATAGATCCGCTCGTCCTCCGAAAGCCGGAACGTGTGACAGATGCGCTCCAGCACTTCGTCGGAGACTCGCATGTCGCGACCCTGCTCGAGCCACGTGTACCAGGACACGCTCACGCCCGACAATGCCGCAACATCTTCCCTGCGCAGCCCGTCGGTACGCTTGCGTTGTGGCACCGGTAACCCGAGATCCGCAGGCTTGATGCGAGCCCTGCAGCTGCGAAGGAATTCGGCGCGCTGGCGATCGATCGCCAGGCGCGTGCCCTTCCGGGTGTTCTCGACACCCGGAGTGGAAGTCATAGCTTCCGCGTTCTTGTCCCTGCCGACACGGTTCATGTCGCCCCCCCTCCCGTCACCTGATGAACCCGGGCCAACTCCGCTCTTGACGGCGGTAACGTGGCCTGCCTGCAAACTTCCGGCCGCACTGCCCCCACGGGCGGGCATCGCGGCAGGGCCGCTGCAGGCACGGCCCTATTACTATTACTACTACGTTTTGGAAAAACATTTAAGCCAGGACGTCAAGAAACCTGTAGCAAGCGGCGCGCACCTCGCGCTACTTTCAGCCCACAAGAAGAAGAAAGAAGACTGGTGACTGGAGAGGGGGAACGATGCGGATACTGCTTGCAGTGCTGCTGGTCGTCGCCTGTGTGGCGGCGAAAGCACAGGAAGGTTTTCCACTCGATGGCACGTGGCGCGGTGAACGCCAGGCGCCTGGAGCAGCGCCCGTCACGATCGTGATGGTGTTGCAGTGGGATGGGCAGAAGGTGACCGGGATCATCAACCCGGGCCCCAGGGCCCTCCAGCTGGTCGACGCGAAGCTCATCCCCGATGGCTGGAAGGTCACGCTCGCGGCCACTACCGCGGCCGGCGCTCCCATCGCCTTCGAAGGCGTGCTCGGTGAGCTCGGCGCATACCACCGGTCGATTTCCGGAACCTGGACGGAGGGCGGACGCACGTACGACGTCCGCATGGTCCGTGAATAGCCGGGGCCAGGTGATGGGGCTCGCGGCTCGCCCCCGGCTGATCGCGGTCGCGTGCCTGGTTTCAGTCGCGGCACTGACTGCCGGCTGCAAGCCGCAGGACAGCGAGGCCTCCGCGGCCAACCCGGTCACGACACCACCGCCTCGATTTGCAGACGGCATGCTGCGCCTCGATCGCGCACCCGGCGAGCAAGGCTACTGGGATTCACCTTCCGCGAGCAGCCTCGTCGAAAGCGGCGTGAAGGTCGACATGGATGCGCGCGGCAGACTCGCGAACATCGCCGATGCGCAGCGCGTCGCGCCGTTCCAGCCCTGGGCACTCGCGTTGTACCAGTTCCGCCAGAACAACGACTTCACGGACGACCCGATGCGCGTCTGCATCGGCCCGGGCAACCCGCGCCAGATGCACACCCCGGGCGGCGTGCGCATCATCCAGGACCGCAACTACAACCGCGTCTACGTGCTGTTCGGCGGCGCGAACAAGGGCTGGCGCGTCATCTATCTCGACGGCCGTGAGCCGCCGGATCCCGAGGAGGTGACCGGCACGTTCTACGGTCTCGCCGTGGGGCGCTGGGAAGGCGACACGCTCGTCGCGGAGTCGACCGGCTTCAACACCCGCTTCTGGTTCTCGAACGGTGGCCTGCCGCACACGGAAGCCCTGCGGCTGACGGAGCGTTTCCGGCGTCCCTCGAAAGAGGTGCTGGAATACGAAGTAACCATTGACGACCCACGCACCTACACACGTGTGTGGAAGAGCGCCTGGACCCTGCGCTGGGTCCCGGGCGACATCACCGAGCAGTACTGTGAGGATGGTCGTGAATAGGAGAGCGACGATGTCCCGAACGAAGATCATGCGTCTCGCGCAGCCCCTTCTCGTCTTGCTGCTGGGCGCGGCCGCCGCCGTGAGCTACGCCCACCACTCCTTCGCCGCGCAATACGACTCGAACAAGCCGGTGAAGATGCACGGCGTCGTGACGCGGGTCGAATGGACGAATCCGCACGTCTACATCTTCATCGACGTGACCGGCAAAGGTGACAAGGTCACAAACTGGGGCTTCGAGATGGGGCCGCCGCACATGCTGCAGAAGGCGGGCTGGAAGAAGAACAGCCTGACGATCGGCGAGCTGGTGGACATCGAGGGCTGGCTGGCCCGCGATGGCAGCAACCACGCCAACGCGCGCCGGGTCACGCGCACGAGCACGGGCGAAGTGCTGGGCGCCGCCTCTTCCGCCGGGCAGACGCTGACCGGCACGCAGGGCAGCAGCCAGCGCGTGCCGCCGCCCACGCAGCCCAGGCCCGGCAACAGCGGAACGCGCTGAGGGGGCCGCAACCCATGAGAGCCATCGCGCCCGTCGTGTTCACCCTGAGCCTGCTGGTGGGTGCTTCGATTTCGGGGCAGCAGTCCTCACAGCCCGGGCAGGAACCGGCCCCGCCCGCGCCACGCTGGCCGGACGGCCGCATCAGCTTCTCCGGCACGCCCGACGATGTGGGCAACTGGGAAGGCCCGGCCAACGCATCGATCTTCTTCGACATCGTCGACGGCAAGAAGGTGACGCCGGCGGCGAGCCTGCCCACCAACAAGACCGTCGACGAGATCCCCTTCCTGCCCGGGGTCAAGCAGCTGTATCTCGGGCGCGCGAGCCAGGCGGAGGACCCGCACACCCGCTGCAAGCCTTCCGGCGGATCGCGCTTCTGGCACACGCCCTATGGCATCGAGATCCTCGATCTGCCGGAGACGAACGAGGTGATCTTCCTGGGCGTCGGCGCGCCGCACAGCTGGCGCGTCGTCTACACGGACGGCCGCGAGCATCCGCAGGATCTGAAGCCGTCCTGGTACGGGCATTCCGTCGGGAAGTGGGAAGGCGACACGCTCGTCATGGAGACGGTGGGATTCAACGAGCGCTTCTGGCTCACGCGCGAAGGCGTGCCGCACACGAGCAAGCTGCGTCTCACCGAGCGTCTCTCGCGTCCGAATCACAACCAGCTTCGTTACGAAGCCACGGTCGATGATCCAGGGGTGTACTCCACGCCCTGGTCGGGTGGCTGGAACCTGCGCTGGTCCGCCGGCAACGAGCCGTTCGACTACCTCTGCCAGGAAAACAACCGCGATCCGGCGCGAATGGTGGGTCCGCAGTAGCGGGCCATTCGCGGTGGCGCATGAGGTTTACCGATGACCAGGGTTGACGTCAGCGCGAAGCTCGCACTGCTGACACTGGCGTGCGTGTTCTGTCATGGCGGCGCACTGGCAGCCAGTGACGTGGCGGATGCCGTCATGCGTCGCGATCCGGCGTCGCTGGAACGACTCCTCTCCGCCAAGGCTGACGTGAACGCTGCGCAAGCGGACGGAAGTACGGCTTTGCATTGGGCCGCGTACCACGGCGACACCCATGCGGCCACGGCGTTGCTGGCCGCTGGGGCCAGGGCCACGGCCCTCACCGACACAGGGATGACGCCTCTGGAGCTCGCGTGCGAAGCCGGAAACGCGGACCTGGTTCGCCTGCTGCTGGAAGCAGGCGCGGACGCCAACCAGACCCTGAGAAACGGCGAGACACCGCTCATGATGGCTGCGCGCACCGGGCGCGTTCCCGTGCTCGAAGTCCTGCTCGCAAAAGGCGCGCAGATCGATGCGCGCGAGAAGCTCCGCGGCACGACCGCCCTGATGTGGGCCGCCGCAAACTCGAACGTGGAAGCCGTGCGGCTCCTGATCCGCAAAGGCGCGGACCTCAACGCGCGCTCGGCCACGGTCGCTCCGGGCCGGCGCCCCTACATCGCGCCGCCCGGCCGCGAGCGTATCCAGGAGTTCATCGATGGCACGGGCCTGCGCGGCGCCATCGTCGAGCAGGAGGCGCCCGACACCCAGGCACCGGGCGCAGCCAATGACCCGGAGGCCCGCGCCGCCGCGCAACGCCGGTTCGAAGCACAGAAAGCCGCGGCGAAGGACGCACTCTCCCGGCTCGAGGAGCCCGCGAAGTACGGTCAGCGGGGCGCGAAGCAATGGGGCGGCCTCACGCCGCTCATCTTCGCGGCGCGCGAGGGGAACCTCGAGACGGTGAAGGCGCTGCTCGATGCCGGGGTGGACGTGAACCAGACCAGCGAATACGGCTGGACGGCCCTGCTCGTCGCCACGCACAACCGCTCCTACCGGCTCGGCACCCATCTCCTGGAGCGCGGGGCCGATCCGAACCTCGCGAACGAGGGCGGCTGGAATCCCCTCTACCTCGCGACGGACAACCGGAACATCGAAGGCGGCGACTACCCGACGCGCAAGCCGGACATGGACCACCTGGAGTACATCAAGCGACTCCTGGCCGCCGGCGCCAATCCGAACCTGCGCATGCGCTCCAGCACCGAGACGCGCACCGTGTTCACGCACCAGTGGCTGCTCGAGGAAGGCGCGACGCCGTTCCTTCGAGCGGCGCAGTCCGGTGACATCGTGCTCATGAAGTTGCTTTTGCAACATGGCGCGGACCCGACGCTCACCACCGATCACAAGGTGTCGCCGCTCATGGTGGCGAGCGGGATCGGCTGGGTCGAAGGCGTCACGTACGAGTGGTCTGCGGAGGCGACCTGCGACACGGTGAAGCTCCTGCTGGAGCTCGGCGCTGACATCAACGCGCAGGACACGATGGATGGCAGAACGGCGCTCATGGGCGCCGCGCACAAGGGGCGCAACGACATCATCGAGCTGCTCGTGCAGCACGGCGCGGATCTCGCGATCCGCGACATCGGCAGCCGCGACAGCATCCATTCGCTCGCGGGCGTGACCTGGCAGGCCATCGATTACGCGGACGGCCTCGTGCGCGTGGGCGTGCAGTCGGCCATTGCGCACCCTGAAACGTCCGCGCTGCTGCGCCGGCTGATGATGGAACGCGGCCTGGAAGTGCCGGCGGAAGGCCGGACGCTGGCCTCGATCTGCATTACGGAGCTCTGCAAGTGAGCGGGCTCCGCAGGAAACGGATGGTGGAGGCAGTCGTGTCGTCACGCGGACCCCTGCTCGGCGCGCTTCTTCTCGGCAGCGGCGCGTTGCTCTGCCCGCCCGGGGCTGCCGCCGCCGAGCCGATGACCGTCGAGGCCCAGCAGAAACTCATCGAGGACTATTGCCGCGGCTGCCACAACTTCAGCGACTACGCCGGCGGCCTCGAGCTCGAGGTATTCGACCCGGGCTCCGCGCACGAGAACGCCCAGGTCGCCGAGAAGGTGCTGCGCAAGGTGCGCGCGGGCATGATGCCCCCCGCCGGCGAGCCCCGGCCCGACGTCGTAACGCTGCGAACGTTCGCTTCGGTGCTCGAGGCGACGATCGACACGCATGCGAAGCCGAACCTGCACGCGCCGAAGCTGCACCGCCTGAACCGCACCGAGTACGCCAACGCGGTGCGTGACCTCCTCGCCCTGGAGCTCGATTCCACGCAGTTCCTGCCTGCCGATGACGTCAGCCGCGGCTTCGACAATCAGGCGGGCACCCTGACACTCTCCCCTGCGCTGCTGGAAGCGTATCTTTCAGCCGCCGCGAAGATCAGCAGGCTCGCCGTGGGCACGGCAACCGCCCCCACACAGGTGATCTACCGCGTCGCCGAGGACACCACGCAGAACTATCACGTCGAGAAGCTGCCCTTCGGCACGCGCGGCGGGCTTGCGATCGATCACACCTTCCCTGCCGACGGCAAGTACACCTTCAAGGTGTTCTCGGTGAACCTCGGCAACATGGGCAACTTCCGGCCGTTCGGCGAGATCCGCGGCGAGCAGCTGCTCATCTTCGTGGACGGCGCGCGCGTCGCACAGATCGACTGGGACAAGGCACTCAACGTGGAGCGCCGCCTCGATGACGAGGGGGCCGGTCAGCTGCGGACCATCGACGTGACCCTGCCCATCACGGCGGGGCTGCATCGCATCGGCGTGACGTTCCTCGCGACCCACTACGCGCCCACACTGGACCTCAACCGGCCGTTCGAGCGCAGCACGATCGAGACCGGCGGCCTTCCCGGCTTCACGTTCTATCCACACATCGGCAGCGTGCGCATCGATGGGCCGACGGAAGCCCGCGTCGCCGCCGATTCGCCGAGCCGCGCCCGCATCTTCACCTGCCGGCCCGCGCAGGCCAGCGAGGAGCAGGCCTGTGCGCGCAGGATTGCGACCACGCTCGCGCGCCGCGCCTATCGCGGCTATTCGACGAGCAAGCATGTCGACGCGCTCATGGAGTTCTACGCGGTGGGCCGGCGCGGCGGCTCGTTCGACGACGGGATCGAGGCGATCGTCCAGCGCGTGCTCGCCGATCCGAAGTTCGTGTATCGCATGGAGGCCTTGCCCGCGAATCTCGCGCCGGATGCCGCGTACCCGGTGAGCGGGCTCGACCTGGCCTCGCGCCTGTCATTTTTTCTCTGGAGCAGCATCCCGGATGACACGCTCCTGCAGCTGGGTGAATCGGGCGAGCTCACGAAGACCGACGTGCTCCAGCAGCAGGTGCGCCGCATGCTGGCGGATCCGCGCGCCTCCGCGCTGACGGAGAACTTTGCCAGCCAATGGCTCGGGCTGCGCAACCTGGCCGCGCACGCACCGGTGGTCGATCAGTTCCCGGACTTCGACGACAACCTGCGCCAGGCATTCCGCCGCGAGACGGAGCTGCTCTTCACGAGCCTGCTGCAGGAAGACAGGAGCGTTCTCGAGCTGCTGACCGCCGATTACACGTTCGTGAACGAGCGCCTCGCCAGGCACTACGGCATCCCGGGTGTGCGCGGCAGCGATTTCCGGCGCGTGACGCTCGAAGGCGGCCAGAGCGCGCGACGTGGCCTGCTGGGCAAGGGCGCTGTGCTCACGGTCTCCTCGCAGCCTGGCCGCACCTCTCCAGTGATTCGTGGCCAGTGGGTGCTGAAGAACGTGCTGGGTGTTCCTGCGCCCGATCCGCCGCCGGATGTGCCCACCCTCATGGCAAAGACCTCCGATGCCGCCGGCAATGCCAGGCCGCCCTCGATGCGCGAGCAGCTGGTGGAGCACCGGAGCAATCCGGCCTGCCAGGGCTGCCACAAGCTCATGGACCCCATCGGCTTCTCGCTCGAGCCGTTCGACGCCGTGGGCCGCTGGCGCACCGAAGATGCAGGCAACCCGATCGATGCGCGCGACGTGATGTATGACGGAACGCCGGTGGATGGGCCGGCGGACGTGCGCACGTTCCTGCTGAAGTACCAGGAGCAGTACCTCCGCAACGTCACGGCGAACCTCATGACCTATGCATTGGGGCGCGGCGTGGAGTACGACGACATGCCGGTGGTTCGCGCGATCCTGCAGAGCACCGCGGGCAACGGCTACAAACTGAAGGGTCTGATCGAGGCGGTCGCGATGAGCGACAACTTCCGCATGAACGCGGCACCCGGTCGCGAACAGGCGGCGGACGATTCGCCTGCCGAGCAGGCAACCGCATCCGCTGCCGGCGGTGCTCGAGTGGGTGTGGCCTCGGCCCGGGCGACCAACGCGCCATCACGAGGAGAATGAGCATGGTCTTTCTGACGAACCGACGACTCGCGCGACGCACATTCCTGCGCGGCCTCGGAACGACGCTGGCACTGCCGTTCCTCGAATCGATGCTGCCGGCACGCGGTGCGCATGCTGCGGCGAAGAAGATGACGCCGAAGCGGTTCGTCGGCGCGTTCGTGCCGCACGGCGCCGCGCCCGGCTACTGGATTGCGGAGTCGAGCGCACCGGGCTTCAGGTTCCCGTTCATCTATGAACCCCTGGAGCCCTTTCGCAAGCAGGTCGTGCTGACGAGCGGCATGTGGTCGAAGTCTTCGGAAAATCCGCCGGGCGTCACGGGTGCCGATCATTTCGTGGCCGCCGCGTACCTGTCGGCGGTGAAGCCGAAGAAAACGACGGGCGCCGACATCGAGGCCGGCACGAGCATCGATCAGGTCATCGCGCAGCACATCGGCAAGGAAACGCTGCTGCCCTCCCTGCAGCTCGGGCTCGAGGACCCGGGTGCCAACTCCACGAACTGCGGTGAAGGCTACAGCTGCGTCTACACCAACACGATCTCCTGGCAAACGCCGACTCGCCCGCTGCCCATGGAGATCAATCCGCAAGTGGTGTTCGAGCGCATGTTCGGCGATGGCAGCTCACCGGAGTTGCGCCATGCGCGGCGGGAGCGCCAGGCGAGCATCCTGGACTCGGTCACCGGCAGCCTGAGCGAGCTGCTGCCGGAAGTCTCCCATGCGGACCGCGTGCGCCTCGAGCAGTACATGGAGGACGTGCGCGAGATCGAGCGGCGCCTCGAGATCGCGGCGAAGGCCAGCACCGAAGTGCCCGACGTCACGATGCCCTATGGCGTCCCCGAATCCTTCCACGAGCACATCCAGATCCAGTTCGATCTGCTGGCGCTCGCATTCCAGGCGGACATCACTCGCGTCGCCACCGTGCTCTATGCACGTGACCTGACCGGGCGTGTGTATCCGGAAAGCGGCACGGACATCAGCTTCCACGGCGGCTCCCACCACGCCGAGGACCCGGGTCGCGTCGCCCAGTACGCGCGCCTGAATCGCTACCACGTGCAGATGCTCGCCTATCTGGTGAAGAAGCTCGCGGCGGCGAAGGAAGGGTCCGACTCTCTTCTCGATCACTCGCTGGTGCTGTACGGCTCCAACATGGGCAACTCCAACCAGCACCTGCACTACGACGTACCGCACGTGCTGGTGGGCGGCGCATCGGGGCAGCTGCAGGGCGATCGTCATCTTGCTTTCGCGAGCCGCTCGGTGCCGACCGGCAACCTGCTGCTCAGCATCCTGAACCTGTTCGACGTTCGTGCCGACAGCTTCGGCGACAGCACGGGCCGTCTGGAGGGAATCTGACCATGCTTTGAAAGCACTGCGCGCCGGTCTCAGGCGCGCAGTGCCAGTCCGTCGTAAAAAAAATTTGAGGGGGAATGATTCATGATCAGACTGCAGAAACAGCGGATGAATCAGGTGGCAGCCGCCGTCGCGCTCGCGATGGGGGCTTCGGGTCTCGTTCACGGCCAGGAAGCAGTACAAGAAGTCACGATCACTGGCTCGCGCATCACGACGCAGAACGGCATGAATGCGCCTGTACCGGTCACGGCCGTGACGGCCGCGGAGCTCACGCAGATGTCTCCCGGCAGCGTGGTGGATTCACTGAGCCAGCTGCCACAGTTCTTCGGCAACATCGGCGCGGAGCAGATCATCGGCGGCCAGAACTCCGGCGGTGCGAACATCAACCTGCGTGGCGCAGGCGTGAATCGCACACTCGTGCTGCTCGACGGCCGGCGCGTGACTTCGAGCAACCGCTTCGGCACGGTGGACGTCAACATGTTCCCCGAAGCACTGCTGCGCGGTATCGAAACGGTGACCGGGGGTGCCTCCGCGAGCTATGGCACGGATGCGGTCGCGGGTGTCGTGAACTTCCTGCTGGACACGGATTTCACCGGCGTGAAGACGCACCTGCAGGGAGGCCAGACCACCCACTCCGACGGCCGCAACTGGGAGGCCAACCTCGCCTTCGGTCGTGGCTTCCTCGGTGACCGGCTCCACGTCATCGGCTCGATCGGCGCGGATGAGCAGAAACCGATCGGCGAGTTCGGATCGTTGCGCAGCCGGCGCTACTTCAACCAGGCCGCACGCGTGACGAATCCCGACCCGAACGGCCCGCGCGAGATCATCCGGCCGTACGTGTCGCCGACGAACTTCTCGTATGGCGGCCTCATCATCGAGCCGGATTTCCCGGCGCTGAACCGGCTCGAGTTCCTGCCGGACGGCACCACGCGCCGGCTCGATTTCAGCGGCGTCGGCAGCCTCAACGGCGGCTGCCTCTGCTATGCGAGTGACACCCAGACCTACGGCGTCGATGCGGATACCGAGATCGCCCCGGGATACCGGCGCTCCAACGCGTTCCTGAACGTGAACTACGACCTCACGGACAACACGAATGTCTACGTGCAGGGCCTGTATGGCACGACACGCACGAGCGACCGTCGCGAAAGCATCTCGCTGCTCAGCACCTGGCAGGCACGCATCTATGCCGAGAACCCGTTCCTGCCGGAGAGCGTGAGGCAGACCATGCAGGAGGTGCTGCCCGCCAACCGGCAGTTCTTCGGCTTCGGCATGTTCGGGCTCGATACGCCCGGCACGCCGCTCGGCGACTCGCGCCAGATCACCGACAACCAGCTGACGTCCACGACCGTCGGCTTCAAGAGCCAGTTCAGCGACGGGTTCCTGAGCGGATGGCACTTCGACGGCTACTACCAGTACGGCAAGAACGTGCAGGACTTCATCACGCAGAACGGCATCCGCACGGATCGCCTGCCGCTCGCCCTCGACGCCGTGCTCGACGCCAATGGGCGCCCCGTGTGTCGCGTCAGCCTGCCGGAGCTCGATCCGAACGGCATTTTCAGGGACTGCGCACCGGTGAACCTGTTCGGCGGCGTGCAGAACCTCTCGCCCGAGGCGGTCGCGTGGATTCGTGATGACGGCAAGATCGCGCGGCAGTGGACCGACCAGCATTTCGCCGAGCTCGTGCTGAACGGCGATCTGTGGGAGGGCTTCGGCGCCGGCGCGGTGGCGGGCGCCTTCGGTATCTCCTACCGCAAGGACAGCCTCGACCAGCGCACGCTCGACCCGAGCGACGAGTTCCCGGCCCTGCCGGATGGCACGTTGCTGAGCGCCATCGGTGTGATGCCCGACGGCATACGCGGCGTGGTGCCGCAGGGCTCGACGGCCGTGCCCGGCTACGGCGGCATACCGGGGTTGCGGCATGTCCCCGCGGGCTACCTGGGCGACTCGAATTCGAGCTCGGTGCTCTTCAGCAGCCTGCGCGCCTTCGCGGGTGAGTACAGCGTCAAGGAGGCGTTCGCGGAGCTCAACCTGCCCCTGCTGCGCGACCGTGCCTGGGCGCGGAACCTCGAGATCAATACCGCCGGCCGCTGGGCCTCGTACTCGGGCAGCGGCTCGATCTGGGCATGGAAGGTGGGTGCGAGCTGGGCCCTCAACGACCAGGTGCGGTTTCGCGCCACGCAGTCACGAGACGTGCGTGCGGCGACGTTGCAGGAGCGGTTCGACCAGACCCGCGGCGGCGTGAACGTCCAGGACCCGGCCAACAACAACGCGACGGTCACCACCGCCTCGTTCTCGGGCGGCAATCCGAACGTGAACCCCGAGGCAGCGGACACGACGACCATCGGCGTGGTGCTGCAGCCCGCCTTCATCGAAGGCTTCTCGATGTCCGTCGACTGGTACAACATCGACATCACCGATGCGATCCAGCAGCCGACGGCGCAGAGCCTGGTTACCGGCTGCCACAACGGCGACCAGACGCTGTGCCAGTACGTGATACGCCGGGACAATGCACCGAACGGCGTGATCGACCGCGTCGAGAACCTGTTCATCAACATGGCGAACCAGGTGATCAGCGGTATCGACGTGGAGACGAGCTATCGACGCGACATCAGGCTGTTCGGCGGCGGGCCGGAGTCGCTGACCCTGCGTCTGTATGCCACGTACCTCAAGGAGAACAGCACGCAGAACGTCGGGGCCCCGCGCGATGAGCGCGTCGGGCAGGTGGGCGCACCGTTCGCGCTGCCGAAGTACAAGATGACGAGCAACGTGTCCTACCGCAACGGCCCGTTCACGGTGTTCCTGCAGGGCCGCTGGGTCGACGGGGGCATCCTCGACCGCCTCCGTGTGGAGAGCACGACGAACATCCCGAACTCGATCGATGACAACACGGTCGCTTCGGTGTTCTACACGGACGTCAACCTCAGCTACAGCGGCATGCGCGACAACAACATGGAAGTGTTCTTCAACGCGACCAACGTGTTCGACCGGGCGCCGCCGCCGGCACCGGGCGTCATCGGCCGCGCGGGCACGACCGAGTTCAACGCAGCGCTGCACGATGTGCTGGGCAGGCGTTATGCGCTGGGCCTGAACTACCGATTCTAGTATGGCCTGAACCCGGGACAGGGATCAGGCCATGATGTCTGATCTGGCCGCAGGCCACGCCGGGCCAGATGAGTGGCCCGGCGAACGGTCAACGACGATCGGGGCGGGGGCGAGACCCGCCCCTTCTTTTTCCGCCCTCGCATCCTCGCCCCGTGGCCCCGTGGCCCCGTGCCCGAAAGTGCCCGAATTGCGCCACCCCGCGGTCCGGTTCGCCTCGCATCCTGCCCTCCATGTGAGGAGGCGGCCCGAGCGGCCCGGCGGAAGGCATGCAAACGGATCTGAAAGTCTGGCTCGATCACTTCGAATATCACTCCACCCGACCCGGAAAGCTTCCCGAGGGCAGGACGGATGACCTCACACCCCATGAGCGCCGCCTGATCGCGGGCTCGATCGCCACCTTTCAGCTCGGGGAGCAGTCGGAAGGCCGCACCCTCCTGCGCGCCGCCCGGCGCCACGAGCAGGCACACGCAGCTGCGCCGCTCGCGCGGATCATCGAGCTCTTCATCGCGGAGGAACAGCACCACGCCGCACTGCTGGGCGCCTTCATGGATCAGCACGGGCTGCCGCGCAAACGCAGTGACTGGACGGATCACGTCTTCCGGCGCGCGCGGCGTCTGGCGGGTTTCGAGCTCCACATCACCGTGCTCATCACGGCTGAGCTGATCGGCAAGGTCTACTACCGGGCACTCGAGGCTGCCACCGGCTGCCGTCAGCTTCAGGCGCTGTGCCGAATGCTCGTTGCGGACGAGCTCGCACACGTCGGCTTCGAGTCTGAGCTGCTGCACGCCCTGCGTGCGCACAAACCGCCTCTGGCGCGCGCGGCGTGCGCCACGCTGCACAGGACGTTCTTCTTCGGCACTGCCCTCGTGGTCTGGTTCGGCCATCGCCGCGTGCTTCGTGGCGCAGGCTACCGGATGAAGAGCTTCATGCGCGCTTGCACCGCGCAGTACTCCTTCTACCTCGACGAGTCGCCCGGCTACACCACCTCTTCCGCGCCTACACCGCAGTAGCAGAAGGAAGCGCCTCGCTCATACGCTCCACTTCGCCCACACCCACACCGCGATGGCCGCCGGCACCAGGAAAATGAGCAGGAAGATCGGCAGCTCCTCCCGAAAGGAATAGCCGGCGCGCGCAACTCCGAACCACATGTTGAAGGCTGCCGCGACGAACCAGAGCGCAACGAATGCGAACGTCGCTACTGTGGTGGGTGAGCCGGCACCCTTGAGCAGGCGGCTGATGGCGAGGAGCACTGCCCAGCAGAGGAACCCGGCGGCGATGATGATGAGCGTTCTCACGCGCCCGCAGATTGAACCTGTTCCGGCTCGTGCAACAGATCCTCTACACGGATCGGCAGCGAGCGCACGCGCAACCCCGTCGCGTGGAACACGGCATTCGCAATGGCCGGCGCCACGCCGATGAGCGCGATCTCGCCGAGCCCTTTCACCCCCAGCGGGTTCACATACGGATCGTCGCTTTCGATGAAGAGTGCCTCGAGATCCTGGATATCGAGGTTCACCGGGACCAGGTAGTCGGCCAGGTGTGCATTGACCGGACGGCCATCCCGCGGGTCGAGCACGGTGCGCTCCATGAGCGCCATGCCTATGCCGCCGACGATTCCGCCGATGCACTGGCTGCGCGCGAGACGCGGGTTCACCACGCGCCCGACGTCGTATGCACCCACGACGCGGCGCACCCGGACGATGCCGAGATCCGGGTCGACGCTGACCTCGACGAACACGGCCCCGAAGGCGTGCGTCGAGTACTTCTGCGCGATGGCAGGATCGCGCGCGACCGATGCAGTGGCCTCGACGAACGAGCCGCCGTTCTCCGAAGCCGCTTCGCCGGCCTTCTCCCGGGCCGAAAGACAGGCGGCACGTACCGCCGAGCCGACCGACGCCATCGTCTGCGAGCCGCCGTGCGGGGGCGTCGGCGGGAAATCCGACCGGCCCAGCCTGAAGCGCACACGCTCGACCGACAGACCCAGCGCATCGGCCGCAACCTGTGTCATGGACGTGTAGGTCCCGGGCCCCATGTCGCTGGCAGCAGCCTCGACGTCTGCGCTGCCGTCGGCATACAGACGCGCGCGGGCGCTGGCCGGGCTCTGTATCGCCGGATACGTCGCGGCCGCCGTGCCCCAGCCGATGAGCAGCCTGCCATCCCGCATGGAGCGCGGGATCGGGTTGCGCCGCGACCAGCCGAAGCGCGCGCCCGCCTGCTCGAAACACTTCGTCAGCGCACGGCTGGAGAACGGCCGGTTCTCCGACTCATCGAGCGTCGGCTCGTTCCGGCGCCGCAGCTCGACCGGGTCGAGGCGGAGCAGGTACGCGAGCTCATCCATGGCGCATTCCAGCGCGTAGATGCCGCTCGCCTCCCCCGGGCCCCTCATGTGATTCGGCGTCGACGTGTCGAGCGGAACGATGCGATAGCGTGTCTGCGCGTTCTGGCAGGAATACATGAACTGCGAGACCGCGGTGAGCGCCTCGATGAACTGCTCGTATCGGCTCGTCTCGCCGGTGCCTTCATGCGTCAGGCTCAGCAGCCGGCCTTCTTCGGTTGCCCCCAGCGCCACGCGTTGAATGGTGCGCGGCCGGCCGCCGGTTGCAAAGAACATCTGGCGACGCGTGAGGACGAGCTTCACCGGACGCGCGACGTGTTTCGCGGCGATGGCCGCCAGCGTCACGTGCGGCCAGGTACGCAGGCTCGTGCCGAAGGCGCCACCGATGAACGGGCAGATCACCTGCACGTCCTCGGGCTTCATCCCGAAGATGGCCGCGAGCTCCTGCTGTTCGTTCACCACGAACTGGCTCTTGCTCCACACGGTCAGCCGATCGCCATTCCAGGACGCGACCGTCGCGTGCGGCTCGATCGGGTTGTGGTTCTCGCGCGCCATCTCATACGTCACGTCGACCGCGCGCGGCGCTTTCACGAGCGCGCCATCCGCATCACCCCGCGCCTTGTCCGCCTGGAGCCGGCCCGGGCGGCGCCCCACCTCGGGGATCACCGCCCGAGCGAGCGAATCGCGCAGCTCGATGACGGGCTCACTCTTCTCGTACGTGATGCGCACCGCGGCCGCCGCCCGCTCGGCCTGGTCGAGGGTCTTCGCCACGACGATGGCCACCGGCTGCCCATAGAAATGCACCCGGTCGTCCTGGAGCACGTGAAGCCGTTCGCCCGCGGCCGGATCGATGCCCCCTTTGTGAGGGTTGTAGGGCAGGCGCGGGGCGTTGCGATAGCTGATGAGCGCGATCATGCCGGGCATATCCAGCACCGCATCGTCGATGCGCGTGATGCGCCCCAGGCCGACGGAGCTGGTCACGATGACCGCATAGGCCTGATGGGGCTGGTTGAAGTCCGCGGCGTACTGCGCGTGGCCCTGAACCTTGGCGGGCCCCTCGACCCTGCCCAGCGGCTGGCCGATCACGGGCGTATTCATGGCGCGTCCCGGGCGAGCTCGAGCGCCTGCACGAGCGTCCGCGGCAACAGCACCACCTTGTATTGATTTCCAGGCAGCGCCTGGGCGCCTTCCACGGCGATGGCTGCAGCCGCCTGGAATGATTCACGGGTGGGAGGCCGATCGATCAGCACGGCCTCCGCCGCCCGCAGACGCCATGGCCGCGTGCCGACACCGCCCGCCGCGAGACGCGCCGCGCGAACGAGACTGCCTTCTATGTGGAGCGCCGCGGCAGTGGAGACGAGCGCGAACTCATATGAAGCGCGATCCCGCACCTTGAGGTAGCGGGCCTTGCGCGTGTACGGCCCCGCGGGAATGCGCACTTCCAGGATCAGCTCGCCAGGTTTCAGAGTGTTCTCCAGCTGAGGCGTTTCCCCCGGCAACCGGAACAACTCTTCGACCGGGAAGGTGCGCTCGCCCGCCGGCCCGCGCACGCGGAGCGTTGCATCGAGCGCGACGAGCGCGACCGCGAGATCCGAGGGATGCGTGGCGATGCACTGGTCGCTCGTGCCGAAGATGGCGTGACCGGCATGAACGCCGCCGATGGCCGCGCACCCCGAGCCGGGCTGCCGTTTGTTGCAGTCGGCGTCGAGCATCCGGAAGTACGGGCATCGAACGCGCTGGAGAAGATTGCCGCCGATGCTCGCCATGTTGCGCAGCTGGGGAGAGGCGCCTTCGAGCAGCGACTCCGCGACGAGCGGCTGCAGGCGGCGCGTTTCAGGGTGCACGGCAACGTCCGCCATGCGCGCGAGGGAGCCGACGACCAGCGTGTCGCCGTCCGCGCGAATCCCCCGGAGCGGCAGCGCGTTGATGTCGACGAGGTAATCGGGGCGCTCCACCTCGTCGCGCATCAGGTCGATCAGGGTCGTGCCGCCGGCGATGTAGCGCGCGCCGGCGGCGGCCCGATCGATGGCGTCACGCTCGGAGCCCACCTTCTCGAATCTGAACGGCAGCACGCGATCAGGCCTTGCCGGCGGCGTCGGCAACCGCTGCGACGATCCCGGGATAGGCCCCGCAGCGGCAGAGGTTGCCGCTCATCCAGAACCGGATCCGGTCCGGCGACGTGGCATGGCCTTCGGCGATGCAGCCGACGGCGGACATGATCTGGCCGGCCGTGCAGAAGCCGCACTGGAAGCCATCGTGCTCGATGAAGGCGGTCTGCAGAGGATGCAGCTCGCCATTCTTCGCGAGCCCTTCGATGGTCGTGATGCGGGCGCCCTCGTGCATCACGGCGAGCGTGAGGCACGAGTTGACGCGCTTGCCGTCCACGAGCACGGTGCACGCACCGCAAGCGCCCTGGTTGCAGCCCTTCTTCGTTCCCGTCAGCCCCAGCGTTTCCCGCAGGACATCGAGGAGCGATTGCCGGCTGTCGAGCTCCAGCGAGTGTTGCTTGCCGTTGACGTTCAGATGCACGCGAGACATTCGAGGGCTTCCCGGGCGGCTGGCCTCGGCCGCGGTGGCTCCGTGACAGACGGCGCCAACGTACACCGCGCCGCACGCGAGCTGAAGCACTTCACGGCGCGAGACCTCGGTCATCGTCTTGCCCTCGAGTCTGCCTGGGCAGCAGCGTATTCCCGGTGAATCGCCGTGAAATCACATGTTCCTGCTAGATGGGGCGCGAACCGATCCCGGTAGAGTGCGGCCATGCAACGCAACGTCCGCAGCCGCGAGCGGCAATGTGAAAGAGAACGTGGTCCCCGGGCCTGGCCCGCTGCGGGCGCCGAGGTGGCCGCCGTGGGCCTCGATGATGGATCGGCACACTGTGAGCCCCATGCCCATGCCTTGCGGCTTCGTCGTGTAGAACGGCTCGAAAATCCGCTCCAGGTCCGCGACGCCCGCGCCGTCGTCACACACCTCCACGACCACGCGATCCGGCGGCTCGCAGCGCGATCTCAACAGGAGCAGGCGCGGATGGGTGATCGTCTCGCTCATGGCCTCGATGGCGTTGTGCGCGAGATTCAGCACGACCTGCTGGATCTGCGTGCGGTCCGCCTGCAGCAGAGGCAGGCTCGGCTCGAGCTCCATCCTGACGACGACGCCGCGCGCGCGGATCTCGTCCATCATGAGATGCAGCACTTCGCCGATGAGATCATTGATGTCGAGCGCCGCCTTGGAGGGCGGCGTCTTCTGGAAGAGCGCCCGCGTTCTCTTCACGACGTCGGCCGCGGCATTGCCATCGCGCACCACCCGGCTCGCCGCCAGCATGGCCCGCTCGATGTTCGGCGGAGTGCTGGACAGCCAGCTCTGGCAGGCATGGCCGTGCGCCACCACCGAAGCGAGGGGCTGGTTGACCTCGTGAGCAATGGTCGCGGAGAGCTCCGCCACCGTGGCGAGCCGCGCCGAGTGCGCAAGATGCTCCCGGGTGACCCGCAGGGTTTCCTCGACCCTCTTCTGCTCCTCGACGTCGATCTGCGACCCGTACCACTGGGTCACGCGGCCCGTTTCGTCGCGTAACGGCTCGGCCACCGTCTGGCACCAACGATAGCTGCCATCGTGACGACGCACCCGATGCAGGCTCGCAAAGGAATCCCCCGTCCTGACGGAATGCATCCAGCGCTGCTCCATGGCTGCGCGATCCTGCGGATGCACGATCTGATACCAGGAAGAGAACGTCAGTGCCCCGATCTCCATGCCGATGTAGCCGGCCATGCGGGGATTGATGTACGACAGCTCGCCGTCCGGCCGCGCGCACCAGATCTCCACCGGCAAGGTCTCGAACAGCTGGCGCAGGCGGCGCTCGCTGTCCCGCAGGGCGTCCTCCGCGCGTTTGCGATCGTCCACGTCGATGAAGAGCACGCACCACCGGCAGATCCGGCCGTCCTCGAGCCGCAGCGCCTGGGCACGCCCCTCGAGCCAGCGGTAGACACCGTCGAAACGGCGCGCGCGATAGAGGACCACGGAGGACGCGCCGGTGGCCAGGCGCTCCCGGCGGGAGCGCTGCACGGTGTCGAGATCATCCGGATGGATGACGCGAGTCCAGCCGTCACCCCCCAGATACTCGAGGTCGACGCCGAGGAACTCGAGAAGCCGCGGGTTGGCGTACTCGACGGCACCCCGGGCATCGTTGATGAGGACCATTCCGCTCAGGCTCTCGACGATCAACCGCAGGCAGCGCTCGTCGAGCGGCGGCTCCAGGCCATCCATTTCCTGTTCGTCCTCGATGTCGGTGGCGACGTCGGTCATGGCGCAGTGCCCTCGCAGGAAACGCGGCCAGGGCGACCAATGCTAGGGGTCGAGGACGAGTTCTGCCAGTTGCCGATGGGCGGCGCCGCCACGCTCGCGGTGCGGCTGATGCGCTATTACAGGTTTCTGCTACATCCGGCCCGCAAGGCTTTCGGCAAAATGCCTGCCATCCGAGGTGGCAGCGGTATGATCGCGCGCAGGACGCACTGTGCACGTCGCAAGCAGGCAGAGCCGCAACGTGAGCGCAAGCGAGCACATCGTTTTCGTGGTCGACGACGATACCCGGGTGCGCGAAGCCTTGCAGGAGCTGCTGGCATCCGTCGGGCTGTCCACACTCACCTTCGGGTCGGCTGCGGAATACCTCGAATTCGCCCGGCCGGACGTGCCGGCCTGCCTCGTCCTGGACGTCGAGCTGCCGGACATCAATGGCTTCGCCCTTCAACAAAGAATCGCCGAGGGTGGGCCACCCATCGTCTTCCTCACCGGACACGGCAACATCCCGGCCTCGGTGCGCGCCATCAAGGCGGGGGCGGTCGATTTCCTGACCAAGCCCTTCAGCGTCACGGACCTCCTCGAGGCCATCAATCTGGCCCTGGAACAGGATCGCGCGGCCCGGCTCGAACGGGCGGAGCTCGTGCGACTGAAGCAGCGCTACTCGTCACTCACGCCGCGGGAGCGGGACGTCCTGCCCCTCGTGGTCAGCGGCCTTCTGAACAAACAGGCCGCGGCGGAGCTCGGAATCAGTGAATTCACGATCCAGATCCACCGCGGCAGCATCATGCGGAAGATGGAGGCCAGCTCGCTCGCCGAGCTCGTGAGGATGGCGGGCAAGCTCGCAGTTCCGATGACACACACCCGATAGATGAACACCGTTCCCCGATCGATCGTGGCTGTCGTTGATGACGACCCGCGAATGCTGGAGTGTCTGCAGGATCTGCTCGAATCCGCAGGCTACACGGTCCGGCTGTTCCCTTCGGCCGCGGCGCTCCTCGAGAACGACGGCCTTGCCAGCATCGACTGCCTGATCTCGGACATCGTGATGCCCGTCATGGATGGCCTGCAGCTGCGCCGCACGGCGCGCTCGGCCCGGCCGGATTTGCCGGTGATCCTCATGACCGGCCGGCAGGAAATCGCGGAACGGCAGAGCTCACTCGTTCCGCAGGATCAACCGCTCTTCCTGAAGCCGTTCGTCGCCGAGCAGATGCTGGCCGCAGTCGGCAAGGCGCTGAGCCCGCCCGTGGCTGAGCCGCGCTAGCAGCGCCGGATCGCGCGATCTCTCATGCCCATCGGCTCATCGAGGTTCGGCCAGCGCGTCACCTGCTCGACCTCGAAGGTTGTGAATGGGGAAGTGCAACCGCGGCGGCGGGCGCGCCTTTCAGCGGGAGTGCTTCGCGCTCGCAGCCAACGGATACTTGAATGTGACGCGGATCGTCCGCGTAGCCGCACACGCGGCCGGTGAGGCGGAGTGTGTATGAACCTCCTGAGAGACGCTGTACTCCACCGGCATGCGCTGGCGCGAGCTTGACCTGCCCCCCGATTTCCGTGCCACCGGAAGGTTAGTAGAGTTCGATTTCCGGGGAGAAATCGAACATGAAGAAGTCGAGGTTTACGGACAAGCAGATCATCGGGGTCCTGAAGCAGGCCGAGAGCGGCGTCCCGGTGAAGGATCTGTGCCGCAAGCACGGGTTCAGCGACGCGAGCTTCTACAGGTGGCGCAGCCGGCTGGGCGGGATGGAGGTCTCCGAAGCACGGAGACTGCGTGAGCTGGAGAGCGAGAACACGAAGCTGAAGAAGCTCCTGGCCGAAGCAATGCTGGATATGGAAGCGCTGAAGGTCGTCGCCCGGGGAAAACGGTAGGCCCACAGCGATTTCCGCGTGGCAACGCGCACTCGAGTTGGGACCCGAGCTTCGCTCTGCGCTCGATAGCCTCGGTGTGCTTTGTTTCGACCTGGGAAGATTCATCGAGGCAGAGGCGTATTTCCGCCGTGGACTCTCGTATGCTCCGGAGAGCGCCTGGCATCAGACCAATCTCGGTTGTGCCTTGTGTGCACAGGACAAGCTCGATGACGCGCGGTACGCGTTGCAGTCCGCCGTCACGCTCGATCCTGGTTTTGCCCTTGCCTGGTTCAATCTCGGGACTCTTCTCGTTCGAACGGGAAAGCTGGATGAGGCAAGCCACGCTCTGGCGAAGGCGGTACAACTGGCGCCGGATGATCCGTTGTTTCGTTTCAACCGGGCGCTGGTGCTCCTCAAGCAGGGTCACTTCGCAGAGGGTTGGAAGGAGCATGAGTGGCGGCCGTCGGCGCGCGCGCTGGATGCGCAGCTTGCCTCACTCCGTACTTCCCTTCGACGTTGGCACGGTGAGCCGCTGAAGGGTCGCTCGATCCTCATTCGATCAGAGCAAGGACCAGGCGACACTCTGCAATTCTTTCGGTACGTTCAGCCAGTGATAGAGCAGAGAGCGCACGTCACGCTCGAATGCCAGAGCCGGTTGGTGCGGCTCCTTCGAGCCAACACCACGGCACGTGTGGTCGCAGAGGCCGGCGAGTTCTCCGCCTTCGACTTCCATACTCCCCTCATGAGCTTGCCGCACTATCTGGGGACACGATTGGATACGATACCGCGCAGCGGCGGTTATATCCTCGCAGAGGAAAAAGACAACGATGCATGGAGGAAGCGTCTCACCTGCGATCAGCGAATCCGAGTCGGATTGGCCCGGGCAGGTGGACGGCGGCCATGGACTAGCCGCCAGGTCGCGACCGATGCTGAGAGAAGTATTCACTTCTCCGTTCTCAAACCTCTGCTTGCCGGCGATTGGACCCGCTTCTACAGCCTGCAGATGGGTGAGGCTGCCGCGCAGGCCAGAGAGGCTTTTGAAGCCGGTGAGCTCGAAAGCTGGCAAGATGAGTCCGAGGACCTTGCCGGCACTGCCGCACTCATCGCCAATCTCGATCCAGTCATCTCTGTTGACACTGCCGTTGCGCACCTGTCGGCGGCGATGGGCAAGCCCACCTGGATTCTGCTGGGGTCCGGAAGCTGTTGGCGCTGGCTGGAACATCGCGATGACAGCCCCTGGTATTCGAGTGTGAGGCTCTTTCGCCAGATCGAGCCAGGTGATTGGTGCGACGTCACTGGACGCCTGACTCGGGCTTTGGATCAATTTCGAGATATCGGCTCTCGAGAATCCGAGCTGCCGACCCCCTGACTACGAATTCGAGGAGTACCAATCCGCGTCCGCTCACCCGCGCACGCTTCGCCGACAGAAGACCGCCGTGAGCACGAGCACGGGGATCCACACCAGGAACATCGCGCGCAGGCCGAAATGCTCGGCTGTAACGCCTCCGACCGTAGCGCCGAGCAGCGCGCCCGCCATGCCGACCATGTTGTAGAGGCCGGCGAGCTTGCTCTTGCTCACCTCGACGCGGCTCAGCTGATGCATCTTCAGCAAGTGGATCAGTGCTGTGCCGACGGTGAGAAGCACGGTGCCGGCGACGAGGACCGTGAAATTCTGCGCGCCACCCAGGAGCGCGAGCCCGATCCCCGCAGAGAGGAAGCTCGCGAAATGCACGGCCCGCGGGGCCAGTGTCGAAAGCACCCGTCCCAGCAGGAACAGCGATGACACCGAGGCGATGCCCTGGATGAGCACGAGCGAGACCGCCTGCTGCTGCGGCAGGTGAGTGACGTTCACGGCCAGAACGATGATGAAGGTGGTGAAGGCCGCGGCGACGGAGCTCGAGACGAGCTCGACGATGCAGCTTTCGCGCACGGCAAGGTTTGCGAGCAAGGCACGGATGTCACCGAGGAAGCTCGCGGCAGGCGCCGGCGCGGTCTCGGTCGGAGCGTCGTCCATGTCCGGCAGGAACACGCGGCTGTAGGCGGCCATGAACGCGAACTGCAGCCCGATGACCGCGAAGCCGATCTCGTACCCCGTATGCGACAGCAGGAACGTGCCGAGCGTCGGCCCTATCAGGAACACGCCGGCGGACTGGGAGCCCCGATACCACCCGGCCTTCGAGGAGCCGAAAGCGCTGAGCCGGTGCAGGAACGAGCTGTTCATCGCGACGACGCGGAACGGAACGCACAGGCTCACGAGCCCCCGCGCGACAGCAACGCCGTACCAGCTGCGCATCCACGGCACGATGAGTGTCAGGAGCATGGAGCCCACCGTCGCGATCGAGTAGACGGTGCGTGCGCCGAAGCGGTGGATCAGGAAGCCGGCCGGTAGCGTCACGAGGAGCTTGCCGGCGGCTTCGGTCCCCGCGATGAAGCCGATCTGCATGGGCGTGGCGCCCAGATGCATGGCATAGAGCGTCGTCAGAATGCGTCCCGCACCGATGGTCACGCCGCTGACGACCGACAGCAGCATGAAGTGTGCGAGGAAACGCTTCACGTCGCGCGGGGGCCGGTCGTGTTCATCAGCTCGCTTAGCAGGCTTTCCCGAATCTGTTGCAGGAGCGGGTTGGCGTGCTCACGGGGGTGGGCCACGGGGACCTCCAGCACGTGCCGGATCCGGCCCGGCCGGGCGTCCATCACGACCACGCGGTCGGAAAGCTGCACGGCCTCGTCGACATCGTGCGTGACCATGATCATGGTCGTGCCTTCGTGCATCCAGATGCGGGCAAGCTCTTCGCGCACGCGCACACGCGTGAGCGCATCCAGGGCACCGAGCGGCTCATCGAGCAGCAGCAACTTCGGCTTGTTGACGAGCGCGCGTGCGAGCGCGGCGCGCTGGGCCATGCCGCCGGAGAGCTGTTGCGGATAGGCTTTTGCGAAGTCCGAAAGCCGTACGAGCTCCAGATGCGCCTCGACGCGCCCGGACTGCTCCGCGGCCGACAGGCCGCTGTTGCGCATGGCGAGCGCCACGTTCTGCGCCACGGTCATCCAGGGGAACAGGCGGTGATCCTGGAAAACGAGGCCGCGCTCGAGGCTCGTGCCGAGCACCGGCTCGCCCTGGAAACGGATGCTGCCGCTGAACTCGCGATCCAGGCCCGCGATGAGCCGCAGGAGGGTCGACTTTCCGCAGCCGCTCGGGCCCACGATGCTGAGGAACTCGCCGGGCCTCACCTGCAGCGAGATATCGCGCAGCACCGGCAGTGTGCGCCCGTCGATGGAATAGTCCTTGGCCAGGTCCTCGATCGACAGGTTGTGCATGCCGCCATTATGCATGCCGCCACCGCAACAGACGACGCGCGAGCCACTCGACCGCCGTGTTCATCGCGAGCCCCGCAAGCCCGATGCTGACCACGCACAGGATGATGATGTCCATGCGCCCGGCCATCTGCGCATGCTCCATGAGCCCGCCGAGGCCGGGCCCGACGGTGAACAGCAGCTCGCAGCCGATGGTCGCGATCCACGCGAAGCCGAGCGCGTGCAGCACACCCGTGACGATCATCGGCACCGCCGAGGGCAACTGCACGGAGAAGAAGAGCTGCCGCCGGTTGAGCCGAAACACGTCACCCACTTCCCGATACTTGTCGTCGCTTGCACGCAGTCCTTCGTAGGTGTTCAGCACAACGGGCTCGAATGCGGCGAGGACGACGATGACGAGCTTCGACAGATCCCCGCTGCCGAACCAGAGCGCGATGAGCGGCACGAACCCGAGCGTGGGCACCGGCCGCCACGCGTTGAACAGCGGGCTGATGATGTCGTCCGCGATGCGCGAGACACCCATGATGCTGCCCACGAGAAGGCCGAGCACGGTGCCGATCGCAAGCCCCACGCAGGTCGTCTGCAGGCTGGCGAGCAGGTTCTCGAACAGCTGGCCGCTTATCAGGATCTCCTGCAGGCCGGTGGAGATCTCCCGCACCGGGACGAATGCGTATCGAAAAGAGTCGTTCACGCGCGACAGCACGTCCCATGCGAGCACGAGCAGCACGGGCACGTAGAACGGGCGCAGCCAGTGCGAAGCCTTCGTCATCGCGGCCATGTCACTGCCACCGGACGAAGCGTCGCTGGAGGGTGGAGAACCCGCGGTCGAGCGTGAAGCCGATGAGGCCGATCAGGATGACGCCGACCATCACCACATCGATCCGGAAGAGCTGGCGGCCGGACTCCATCATCTGTCCGAGCCCGGCTTCGGAGGCGAAGAGCTCCGCCGCCACGAGCACGCCCCACGCCTTCCCGAGCCCCAGGCGCAACCCCGTCATCACGGGCGGGATCGTCGCCGGCACCATGATCCGGGTCAGCACGGTGGCCGGCGGCAGCTGGTAGATGCGCGCGACTTCGAGGTAGCCCCGCGGGATTCCCTTCACGGCATCGAACGTTGCCAGGGCGACGGGAAAGAACGTGGCCTTGCCGACGACGATGATCTTGAGCAGATCATTGATGCCGATGAGCAGGATCAGGATCGGGATGAACGCGATGCTCGGCACCTGGCGCACGGCATTGAACATGGGCCAGAGATAACTCCGGAGCGCGGGAATGACCGCCAGCAGCACGCCGAACGCAAGCCCGAGAGCCGCGCCGGAGGCAAACCCCGTGACGAGGTGTTGCGCGCTGCTGGCCAGATGGAGTCGCAGCTCGCCAGAGTCATGGACTTCGCGCAGCGCGCTCAGCACGTCACTCGGAGGAACGAATACCTGGGACGGGAATATCTGCGCCGCCGCGACCGCCGCCCACAGCCCGACGAAGGCGAGCGGGCTGATGAGCTGCAGGTGGCTGCGGACGTATCGGGCGATCGAAGACATGAAACGCAGGCTTCAGGGACTGGACGAGCTCAGGGCTCGGCGCTCGCGGTACGCGCGGCGGGCACGTCCCAGAACGCGGCGATCTGCAGCTCCTGCAGGGCGCGGTCCGCGAAGCGGCGGTCGAGCAGGTCCTGCGACTTGACGGGCTTGCGAATCAGCCGCGCCTCCGTGGCGATCGCAGCGGAGTCGTCGAAAAACCGGTACAGGTTCTGGTCGAAGATCGGCGCGAAATGCTCACGCCACGCGAGACCATCCCCTGCGAGGTCCCGCTCCACGGCGCTCGGCGGGGTGCCCGGGCGCGCGTAGATTCGCACGACGTCCGCGCGATTCTCCTCCTGAGCCGTCCAGTAGGCCGAGCGCACATAGGCCGTCGCGACGAGCTGCGTGATCTCCGGGTACTGGTCGATGAATTCCTTCCGCGCATACAGGTCGACCCGCGTCTTCCAGCTTCCGTCGCGGGTCGCGATCGCATCCTTGGTGCTCCAGATGATGCGCCCTACTTTCTTGTCTTCGAGCGTGAACGCATCCGAGCTGCCGTAGTACGCATCGACGTTGCCCGCCGCCAGGGCGGAGGCACCCGAGGTCATCGGCAGATTCATGATGCGGAAGTCGGACATGCGCAGCCCGTGCGCGGTGATGAGCTTGTAGAACGGCAGCTCCGCCGGACGCCCGCGTTGCAGGGCGATGCGCTTGCCCTTGAGATCCTGGATCGAGCGGGCCGGAGAGCCCACGGGCACGGCGAGATAGGTATTGCCGATGCCGCCGTAAGGCACGATCAGCCTGATGTCCACACCGCCCGACTTGCCGATGAGTGACGGCAGAACGCCGTAGCTCGCGAAATCCACTTTCCGGTTGATCAGCCCCTCGTTGAAGGCCGGGCCGCCCAGCGACGATGCAACCGGATACCACTTCAGCGTCACGCCGCGCCTGGCCAGTTCCTGTTCCAGCCAGCGCTCTTCCTGCACGCGTGCCGACTGGCTCGTCACCGTGACCTTGCCCTCGTGCATCGTGCCGATGCTCGCGATGGTCACCTCTTTCGGAAGGGCCGCCGCTTGCGCCGGCACGGCAGGAAAACCCAGTGCGAACGCGGCCAGCACACCGCCCAGGACGCGAGGAATGAAGTGTTTCACGATCTCACCTCGTCGGGTTCTTCGATGGCTCGCGCGCCGCCGAGCAGGTGGGCCCGGGTCGCCACGGTCGCGAGCTCCTCGAGCTTGATGACGAGCCGGGCAACCGAGGCAATGTCCCTGCCCCAGAAGAACGGCCCGTGATTGGCGATGATGATGGCCGGCGCGGTCGCGTGCTCGCGGACGGAGCCGACGATGGCGGCGGTGGAATGCCGTGGCGCGAACGGGATCAGCGGGATCGGCTCGCGCGTGACTTCGAGCAACGACTCGTCGAATACGATGGGCAGCGGCCGGTGCGAGATGGCATAGGCTTCGATCTGCGCCGAGTGCGTGTGAATCGCGGCGTTCACGTGGGGCCGCTCCCGGAATACGGACGCATACACCTCGAGCAGCTCGAGGTGGTTCTTCTTCACCTTGCCCTCGTAATACGTGCCGTCGAAACCGATCACGGCGGCCGGCGCGAGCTCCTCCCCGGGCGGAGCAAAACCGCCGAGCACGAACTTCTCCTCGCCGGGCAGCCGCACCCCGGCATTGAAGGAGCGGCCGGGGGACAGCGCCCCATGCTCGAGCAGAAACCTTCCGGCCTCGTTGATCTCGTAGCGGGCGCGCTGCGCAAAGTCCGAAAGCTCGACGAACGCCGCGGCGCTCTTGCGGGCCGCGGCAAAGCCCAGTGCCTGGATGCTGCTCATGTCGCCACCCTTCTGCGCGGCTCCGCGTGCGCGATCGCCTGCAGCGGCGCGGCGTCGACCCACGCGGCGACGTCGAAATCCGCATCGAGGAATCCGTTCTGGAAGAGGAAGTCCTTCACCTGCCCCAGCGCGGCAACCGAAGTCTCCGCGAGATCCAGCTGCAAGGACTCCGCGATCTTCGTGCCGTACCCATGGCGCACCCATGCCTCGGCCGTGCTCGTCTCCTGGCCGATGAACTGCACGGTCTCGGCCGGGTGGCTCGCAGCCCATATCCCGGTCTCCGCGACGATCTTCACGAGCTGCTCGACGAGGTCCGGCCGCTCGCCGAGCAGGCGCCCGTCGACGGTGAGCGGGCGCGGCGTGCAATTGTTCGCGCGGACGAACGGGTCCGGGTGCGACCCCAGATCCGCCACGACGTGCAGGCCGAGCTGGTGCACCAGCTGCAGGCCGCGCGGGCCCTTGAGGTAGAGCGCATCCACCTGACCCCGGATCAGCGCGAGCAGCTCCGTCGAGCCGCCCTTCCTCGCGGGGCCCGTGAAACGGCTGCCCGACACGGCGACGGCACCCTGCTCCGCAATGGAGTTGCGACGCTCGTGAAGATCCACGAAGGCGACGTTCGAGCGCGCGATGCCGCCGAGGGCCAACGCGCTCAGGAACCCTCGCAACGCCGATGCGCGCCCGTGATCGATGAACGCGCTGTCGTGCTTCGGCAGGCCGAGCTTTCGCCCGGCCAGATCCGGCACGCTGCGAATGCCGCTGTCCGGCAGCGCGACGATGCCCTGAAACTCGTCCACCCACGAGATGCCGACCACGCGCGTCTCCCGCCCGCGCGCCCGCGCCCAGATGGCCGGGATGCTGCCGCCGAGCCTGAACGAATAGTCGAGCCGGTGATCGTAGTGCGATTCACGCTCGGAAACGTTCTCGCTCTCCGTCACCGTCTTCACGGTGATGCCGTCGGCCTTGAACTCCTCGTGCAGCCAGCCGAGCCGCCCGGCAACGCCGAGCGGTGTGGGCACGGCGCAGCGCGTGTACCAGAGTGCTTCGAGGGCCATGCGCGCGCTCCTCAGGAAGCCTTGGCCAGCGCTCCTGCGCGCTTCGCGCGCAAACGCTCGAGTGCGTCGTCCACTCGCGGAAGCACGTACTCGCCCACGCGATACGCTTCTTCCAGGTGGGGCTTCGCCGCCAGGATGAAGGTCGTGATGCCGATGTCGCGATACTCGGCGAGGCGTTCGGCAATCTGCTCGTTGCTGCCGACGAGCACGCAGGTGGGCCCACCGACCTGCCCGCCCTTCACCTGTCCGCCGGCGGCCTTGCCGGCCCAGAGGTTCGGCGACACGATGAGGTCTTCGAACCTGTCGACCTTGCCGTTGTGGAGTGCCCACTGCCGATGCGCGCCGATCGATTCCGCGCGCGGCTTCGCCTTCGCGAACGCTTCGAGCTGCTCCTTCGGGATGCTCTCGTAGAACTTGCGCACTTCGTTCCAGGCTTCTTCTTCCGTGTCGCGCGAGATGATGTCCACACGGATGCCGAAGCGGATCTGGTCGCCACGACCGGCAGCCTGCGCGGCCTGGCGCACCTTCGCGACTTCACCAGCGATGCCCTCCGGGGGCTCCGCCCACATGAGGTACACATCCGCGTGCTTCGCGGCCACGGCAACGGCGGCATCCGACGAGCCCGAGAAGTAGATGCCGGGCTTGCGGCTGTTCTTCAGCGGCGCGCTGAGGCCACCGTTCTCGAACTGGTACAGGTTGCCCTTGTAGTTGAAGGGCTCGCCCGCGGCCACGCCGCGGAATGCGTCCAGGAACTCACCCGTGCGCGAATAGCGCTGATCGTGGTCCAGGAAGTCGCCGTAGGCGCGCTGCTCCTTCGGATTGCCGCCGGTGATGATGTTCCAGTCCACGCGACCATTCGTGATACGCGAGAGCGTGGCCGCCATCTGCGTGGCATACGCCGGATGGATGAAGCCAGGCTGGAATGCGATCAGGAAGTTGAGATTGCGCGTCTCTCGTGCGAGCGCCGAAGCGACCACCCAGGGCTCATCGCCCGAGCGGCCGGTCGGCAGCAGCGCCCCGTGGAAGCCGTTGATGTCCGCGGCACGCGCGACCTGCGACACGTAGTCGATGTAGCCGTGTCCGCCCTTGCCGTTGGCGATGCGGCCGTTCTTGCCCCAGTCGCCGCGGGTGTTGAGGGCCTCGCGGCCATCGCCGCCACTCGGCAGTCTCCAGAAGTATTCAGCAGCGGTCATTTGACTCTCCTCGAGTGATTTCTAGAAATGCGCGCGGAACGAAACGCCATAGGTCTGCGGATAGCCCGTGGTCGTGCGGTAGGCGCCGTTGGCCGGCACCACGGTGATGAGGTCGTAGCTCTTGTCGGTGAGGTTGCGGATGAAGGCCGAGACCTGGACCCGGTCGAGCACGTAGGCCACCTCCGCGTTGCCGAGCGTGTATCCGCCCTGCTTCTGGAACGGGTCCACCTGGTCGACCGAGCTGTAGTAGATGCCGCTCTGGTACTGCCAGTCGGTCCCGAGCTTGATCTCGTTCCCGTTCGGCAGCGGAATGCGGTAGTCCGCGTCGAGCCCCACCGTCTTCTCGGGCGCGCGCGCGAACTTCAGGCCGGAGTGATCCACGATCGAGCCGTTCGCGAGGGTCTCGGTGAAATCCTCGTAGCGCGCGTGAAGATAGCTGCCGTTCACGCCGACACGCAGATTGTCGAGAGGAAGCGATGTCACCTCGAGCTCCACGCCGCGCGCCTTGCCCAGCGCCGCGTTCTTGAGCGTCGAGGCATTGAGCCCCGTTGCCGTCACGCCCTGGATGTTGAGCTGCATGTCGTGCCACTGGTAGTAGAACGCGGTGGCATTCGCGACGAGCCGGCCGTTCAGCCACGAGGTCTTCGCCCCGACCTCGAACGAGTCATTGCGTTCGGGCTCCACGGTGTTCACCGCCGCCTGGGTCGTCACGCTCGCGTTGTACCCGCCGGAGCGAAAGCCGCGGGCATAGCGGAAGAAGAGATTCACATCGTCGGTGAGCTGGAAGGCGGGCGCGATATCGTAGGTCCACGCATCCCAGGTGTGCTCTTCGTTCTGCACGGCGTTCACCCGCAGAGGCGTCGCAACGGATGATCGACGCCACCACTCGCCCGGGTTGGAGTAGACCGTCGCGCCGCGCGGGCCGCCGTCGACGCCCTGCAGATCGATGCCGATCGTTTCGGTGGTCCAGCGCAGGCCGGCGGTCGCGCTGAGCCGTGGCGTGAACTGATAGGTGATGCTGCCGAAGCCCGCGTAGCTTTCGGTATCCACGGTCGAGATGGTGTTCTGGTAGAACACCCCGAACCGCTGCGGCACGCTGGGCAGCGTGGCACTCGTGGAATCCGCGCTCTGGGTGTCCTTGAAGTAGTAGATGCCCGCGATCCACGTCAGGTCCCGGTCAGAGGCCGACGTGAGGCGCAGCTCCTGGCTGACCTGGTGCCCTTCGCGCTGGTCGAACGTGCGGATCACTTCGTCCGGTGACTGCTCGCGGTCGCCGTACAAGTTGCTCTCGACGCTCTCGTATGCCGTCAGGGAGCTCAGCGTCAGATCGCCGAACCTGTACTTGAGGCTCAGGAACTGCCCGTTCGAGCGCTGCTCCTGGGACAGATCGTTGTTGCGATCGACTGGATCACCCACCCGCGGATTGGGCCCGGCCGGTGAGACATAACCGAAGTCGTTCGCGCCACCCGGGCGGATGCCGACGCTGTAGCCCGGCACCCCGAAGCTCTCGATCGAACGAAAGTGCACATTGAGCAGCGCTTCGAAGTTCGCCGTCGGCGTGAACAGAAGCTGGCCACGCACGGCATCGTCGTCATAGGCGCCCGCGCGCCGGTCGCCCGTGAGCAGGTTGCGCGCCCAGCCCTCGCGTTCCTCGTGCAGATAGGAAATGCGCCCGGTCAGCGTGTCGTCGATCAACGCACCGCCGAACGCCGCTTCCAGCGCCCGCAGGTCGAGGTTGCCCACTCCGAGCTTCACGTAGCCGTCGGTCTCGGACGTCGGCTTCCTGGAGACGAAATGAATCGCACCGCCGGTCGTGTTCTTGCCCCAGAGCGTGCCCTGCGGCCCGCGCAGCACCTCGACGCGGTCGAGATCGAAGAGCGGGAACGAGTGCAGGTCGAGGTTGCTGTAGTACACCTCGTCGAAGTACACGCCGATCGGGCTGACGAGGCTGCTCGTGTTCACTCCCACGCCGCGCAGGAACCAGCGCGGACGGGCGGAGCGGCCACCGGTGGGGTTCCCGTACAGATTCGGGACCAGCCGGACGATGTCGGACGGACCGGAATCGAGCTGGCCCTGCAGCGCATCGCCGCCAATGGCGGTGATCGCGATGGGCACGCGCTGGATGCTCTGTTCACGGCGCTGCGCGGTCACGACGACCGACGCGATAGCCACGTCGTCGGCGACCGCGAGTCGCACTCCGCCATCCCTGGCTTCATTGGTGTCGGCTTGCGCCAGCAACGGCATCATCGTCGCTGCCAGCAGGGCGCGCCGCACGGAAAGCGCCACGGAACGGCGTCGGAAAGCAGGGATCATCGGGTCTCCAGCAGGGGTGGGAACGTCGCGAACGCGACAACTATTCGAATGCAGCGCCTTGCTGCACGGCCTGGTGCGCGTCGGGTGGAAACGCACACGCGCCGCCAAGCGCGATCGCATTGATCGTGATGCCAGCCGCTTCTTCGAGCGACGTGACCACACGTGCGAGCGCCGAGAGCGGCTCGCGGCCGAATACGACAACGCCGCGGTTGGCAAGAAGCACCGCGGGGGATCTCGGATTGCGCTCGATCGCCTCCAGCACGGCCTCCGGACTCAGGTGTCTCTGGCCACGCGTGACGGGAAGATCGTGCGGAGTCCGGCGCAGCAGCCCGAATCCATAGACGACCGGCAGCGGACGCCGGGCGACCGCGAAGGCCGTGAGGTTCGGCGACTGCGTATAGATGACGGATTGAACCTCGGCGCGCGCGCCCAGCAGCGCGGCAATCACCGGGGCAATGTCGCGGATGACAGGCGATGGCTCGCCTTCCACGAGCCGCGCGGTGCGGATCGCGTAAACGGCGGCACTGGGCGGAACGGAGCTCGTGCGCAGCGAGAAGCCACCCGCGACGAGCTCTTCGCTCTCGGTGAGGCGCACGGCGCCCACGTAGGTCCGGCCGATCGAGAGCGAGCGGGAATCATGAATGAGCCGGCCAGCCTCACTGATCTCGAGACGCACACGTTGAGTCCTGGGCAACAGCTCTTTCCGGGGAGCAGGTGCGTTCTCGATCGGGATCACAGCGCTCATGTCAGCGGGGCCGGCTTCGTACGACGGGCCGCAAGCTAAGGCCAGTCCGCTGATGCCAGCCAATCACATTTCGTTCGCTGAGGATTCCGTTCGCTCATGTGACCGCGCGGCAACCGCGGAGGAATCCCCTTTCACCCGCATTTCGCTCCCGGACGCAGACCAAGTTGTTACCGGGCTGTTACGTCATGGTCCCTAGAATCGCGCCCTTTCGTCCTTTTCACGCGTTCCATGACATGACGGCACTCGATTCCAGCGTCCTCGACCGGTTGTTTCGCGAAGCGCGCTCGACACAGGTCTTTCTTCCCGAACCGGTCACCGACACGACGCTCCGCGAGCTCTACCACCTCGTGAAGTGGACGCCGACCGGCTTCAACTCCCAGCCGGCCCGATTCCGGTTCGTGCGCTCGCCCGCGGCGAAGGAGCGGCTCGCACCGGCGCTCTCCTCCAGCAATCGCACCAAGGCGCTGGAGGCGCCGGTCACGGTCATCGTGGCCCACGACGTTCGCTTCTACGAGCGGCTGCCGGAGCTCTTCCCCGCCTACGACGCGCGTCCGTTGTTCGAGGGCGATGCGGGCTTCGCGGAGTCGACGGCCCGGCACAACGCGACCCTGCAGGCCGCATTCCTCATCGTCGCCGCGCGTGCGCTCGGCCTCGACGCAGGCCCCATGTCCGGGTTCAAGCCGGAAGAAGTCGAACGCCAGTTCTTCCCGGACGGGCGTCACCGCGTGACGCTGCTCATCAATCTCGGCTACGGAGATGCCCAGCGCACCCGGACACGTGGCGTGCGCCTGCCGTTCGAAGAAACGGCGGAGATTCTCTAGGAGCCTGTCCGAGTAAGCGCCGCCCTCGCTACGGCGCCTATTACCCGAACAGGCTCCTGGCACTGTACGGCAAACCCCTCGACGGACTTCCGATCAGCGCGCGGACGGCCCTTTGGTCTTGCGCTGCGCGCCGATGATCGACAGTTGCCGCTCGATCCCGCGCCGGGCGGCATCGGCAGCCTTCTGGTCGGTGATGTCGCGATTCACTTCCAGCACGATCCAGCGGCCGTTGTGCTGGGAGAGCAGCGCCAGGCGGCCTTCCACCTGCAGCTCGCGCCCCTCGCGCGTCGTGTGTCGCAACTCCCCTACCCACACACCAAAGCGGGCGAGTTTGGCCTCCAGCTCCCCCACTCCGCCGGTGAGCCGCGTGTTGAGCAGGACGTGTGTCATCTGGCCGACCGCCTCACTGCGGCTGTAGCCGTAAAGCTGCTCGGCCGCGCGGTTCCAGTAGAGGATGCCGCCGCCGCCCATCTCCCAGATGATGATTACGTCGTTCGTGTACTCCAGCAGATGGCTGTACCAGCGGCCATTGCGGCCCGCCATCGACGGCGCTGCAACCAGCGGGACATCGGGCAACGCCGAGGAGTCGTCACCGGCGATCCGCGATGACGCGTCCGCCTCGATCGCATCGTCCGGCACCCTGAACGGCTCGGGTGCCTGTGGGGTCCCGAGACCTTCGTCGCCCGGCTCATCCTTGCGGCGCAGGCGTGCGATCTGTGTCCGGACCGCACGCGCGATTCGAAAGATGACTGGCGGCGCGAGAGCGTTGGCCACGGCGACGAACGCGCGCGCCGGATCGAAGCGGCCGCGAAATGAGACTGCGCGCTCGCGCGCCGCCCACCCGAGCGTCGGAGGTGCGGTGTAGAAGTACCAGGACAGACACAGCCGCGCGCGGCCCGGCGGGCATGCGATGGGCCGGCGATGCCCGTGCAAGGCGTTCGGCGTGTTGAAGATGACCATGCGGTTCAGGAGCGGCTCCACCGTGACCATCTCGTGCGCGGGGCTCCGCAGGTCGTCGCTGGAATGCAGCTCGAGCTGCCCGCCCCACTCCGTGCGCCAGTCCGGGTTGAGATAGAGCAGGACGTTGACGCGGCGCTCGAGCTTCAACTCCTTCTGCGTGGCGAAGTCGTAATGCAGCCCCAGGTGCCCGCCGGGCGGCACTTTCATGTAGCCGGCCGCACGCAGATGCGGATCGGGAATGAGGCCGGGAATGCCCGTGAGCTGTTCGAGGAACCGCAGGAACGGCGCGCTGTTCAAGGCATGCACGATGGTCTCGGCTGCCGGGCCGAACGCCTCGATATCCGAGCACACCTGCTTGCGCTCGTTCACCGTGTCGTAGCGATTCCAGTGGGCTGAGCCGCCCGGCACTTCTACGATCGCGCGCTGGAGGAGCTCCGGCGGCAGCAGGCCATCGAGCACGACGTGTGGAAACGGCGACGCCGCCCGGTATTCGGCCTGCCGGGCTCGCGCGATGCGCGCCAATCGGTGCCAGTCGACGACCCGCGAAGGAACGAGATCCGGAGTGCTGGTGCGCATGCTGTTCGGCCCCCGGTCAAGGGCGGTAGCAAGGGGCGTGCCCGGGCCGGTAAACTTCGCGCGCGGGCGTCATGTGAGAATATCGCCCTCGACACTTTGCGGAATGACGCGGGGACGAACGTGAGCTCGACATTACGTGAGCAGCTGCTGAAGGCTGGCCTCGTCACGGAAAAACAGGTGCGCGCCTCGGAGCAGCAGACCCACCACCAGCGGCCTCCGTCCCGGCACAAGCCCGCCCAGCAGACCGAGCAGCAGAAGCGGGCAGCGCAGGCCCAGGCAGCCAAGGCCGCGCGTGATCAGCAGCTGAACAAGCAGCGCCAGCAGGCTGCCGAAGCGAAGGCGCGCGCCTTCGAGATCAAGCAGCTCATCGAGGAGAATCGCCTGCCGAAGAAGCTGGACAGCGAGGATCGCTTCAACTTCGTCGCCGGCAGGAAGCTGCGCTTCATCCTCGTGGACGCGGCGATGCGCGAGGGGCTCAACAACGGCACGCTCTTCATCGTGCGATATGACGGCCGTAACGAAGTGGTGCCCGCGGCCATCGCGGAGCGCATTCGCGAGCGGGACGAACGGGCGGTGATCAGCCTCGAGGCACCGAGCGCGGCCGTGGACGAAAACGATCCCTATAAGGACTTTGTCGTACCGGATGACCTCAAGTGGTGACGGCGGCGGGCCCTTCGGGCACAGTGGGCGCCGTCCATGACGGGTTCTTGTTTTTCGGGTTCACTTGATGCATCGACGACGATTCCTGCTCAACGGCGCAACGTTTCTTTCCACGGCGGCAACACTCACCCGATTCGGCTTCGGTGATGAGGCACGCGCCAGCTACCTGAAGCGGCTCGGCGCCCCTCAGCCTTTCGACTACGCGCGCCTCAAGGGCGTCGCGCGCTCGATGGCGGCCGAGGCGTATCGCCCGCCGACGCGCAAGCTGCCGCCGCACGTCGCCGCGCTCGATTGGGACAAGTGGCAGTCCATCACGTTTCGCAAGGACCACTCGCTCTGGGCGGGTGAGGATCTGCCCTTCGAGGCCCGCTTCTTCCACCTGGGCTTCACGATGATGAAGCCCGTGCGCATCTTTACCGTGGAAGGCGGCATGAGCCAGGAGGTCGCGTACGATCCCGCGCTCTTCGACTATGGCCGGTCGGGATTGAAGCCGGGCGATGCCCCGCCGGACCTGGGCTTCGCGGGTTTCAATCTGTACTTCTACACGGACTGGAATCGGGACCGCGCCGCCTTCCAGGGCGCTTCGTACTTTCGCGCCGTGGACAACGGCCGCCAGTACGGCATGTCCCAACGCGGGCTCGCCGTCGACTGCGCCATGCCGACCCCGGAGGAGTTTCCGGATTTCGTCGCCTACTACCTCGAGCGGCCGCAGAAGGGCTCGAACGTCATCACGGTGTACGGGCTCCTGGATTCCCCGAGCGTCACCGGTGCGTACCGCTTCGTCATCACCGTGGGCGACACGCTGCTCATGGACGTGGATTCAGCGATCTATCCGCGCAAGCAGATCGAGCGCATCGGCATTGCGCCCGGTACCAGCATGTTCTTCTACGGCAAGACGGATCGCCGCCCGGCCGATGACTGGCGCCCGGAGATCCACGATTCCGACGGTCTGCAGATCTGGACCGGCGGCGGCGAATGGATCTGGCGGCCGCTCAACAATCCGCGGGAGCTGCGGGTCAACTCGTTCGCGGACGAGCAGCCGCGCGGCTTCGGACTGATGCAGCGGGAACGGGATTTCCAGCAGTACCAGGACGACGGCGTGTTCTACGAGAAACGTCCGGACGTGTGGGTCGAGCCCAGGGGCGACTGGGGCAAGGGCTCGGTCATGCTCGTGGAGATTCCGACTCGCGACGAGACGTTCGACAACATCGTGGCGTTCTGGAATCCGGCGGAAAAGCCCCAGCGCGGGCAGGAATATCTCTACGCCTATCGTCTCTACTGGGGGCGGGAGAACCCGTTCCTGAAGGCCGCGCGCGTGCAGGCCACCCGCACCGGCATCGGCGGGGTCGTCGGCCGCAAGCGGCACTATTTCTCCTGGCGATTCGTGGTGGACTTCGTCGGCGGCAACCTCACCGCGCTCGGCGAGAACCCGCCCGTGGAGGCCATCGTCACGGCTTCGCGCGGCCGCATCGAAACCGTGTCCGCGCGGCCCATCGTGGGCACCGACGCCTGGCGCGCCATGTTCGACCTCGTGCCGCCCGATGACAGCGTGGAGCCCGTCAACCTGCGCCTGTTCCTGTCCCTCGACGGCCAGGCCCTGACGGAAACATGGCTCTATCAGTACGAGCCGCCCCCTGCGGATCAGCGAAAATTCTGGATCACCAGTTGACGCAATCCGCGCCCCCTCTTTTCTGATCGGATCACCGTGCTCGCTACTTCGAATGTCGCCGTACAGTTCGGCGCCAGGCCGCTCTTCGAGAACGTCACCGTCAAGTTCACCGACGGGAACCGCTATGGCCTCATCGGCGCGAACGGCTGCGGCAAATCCACCCTCATGAAGGTGCTGAGCGGCGAGCTCGAGGCGAGCGTCGGCGACGTCATGCTGCAGGCGGGGCTGCGGCTCGGGAAGCTGAACCAGAACCAGTTCGCGTACGAGGACGAGCGGGTGCTCGACGTCGTGATGCAGGGGCACGTGGAAATGTGGCGCGCGATGCAGGAGCGCGATCGCATCTACGCCAGCCCCGATGCCACCGACGACGACTACATGAAGGCCGCGGAGCTGGAGGAAAAGTTCGCCGCCTACGGCGGCTACGACGCCGAAGCGCGCGCGGGCGGCATTCTCACCGACGCCGGCGTGGACGAGTCGCTTCACCAGGGGCCGATGCGCGAGGTCGCCCCGGGCCTGAAGCTGCGCGTGCTGCTGGCGCAGGCGCTTTTCTCGAGGCCGGACGTGCTCCTGCTCGATGAGCCCACGAACAACCTCGACATCCACTCCATCCGCTGGCTCGAAGACGTGCTGAACGGCTACGACGCCACCATGATCATCATCAGCCACGACCGGCACTTCCTGAACCAGGTGTGCACGCACATCGCCGATCTCGACTACCAGCAGCTGAAGATCTATCCCGGGAACTACGATGACTTCATGCTCGCCTCCGTGCAGGCGCGCGAGCGGGTGGAAGCCGCGAACGCGAAGGCGAAGGACCGCATCTCGGACCTGCAGGAGTTCGTGCGCCGCTTCTCCGCCAACGCCTCCAAGGCCCGCCAGGCGACCTCGCGCAAGAAACTGCTGGAGAAGATCAAGATCGAGGAAGTGAAGCCCTCCTCGCGCCAGAACCCCTACATCCGCTTCGAGCAGGCGAAGAAGCTGTATCGCTCGGCGGTGAACGTCGAAGGGCTGAGCTTCAGCTATCCCGGCTCGGACGTGAAGGTGCTCGACGGCGTTACGTTCAACGTCGAAGCCGGCGAGCGGGTCGCCATCATCGGCGCCAACGGCATCGGCAAGACGACGCTCATGCGCTGCCTCGCGGGGAACCTCACCCCGTCCGCCGGCCAGATCAGCTGGGTGGAGAACGCACAGCCCGGCTACATGCCGCAGGACCCGCAGGACGAGTTCGCGGAGAAGACCGACCTCTTCACCTGGATGTCGCAGTGGACCGGCAAGGCCGACGACGACCTCATCGTCCGCGCGACGCTCGGGCGCCTGCTGTTCTCAGGCGATGAGACGCGCAAGTCCGTGCAGGTGCTGTCCGGTGGCGAGAAGAACCGCATGCTCTACGGCAAGCTGATCCTCACCCGGCCGAACGTGCTCCTCATGGACGAGCCGACCAACCACATGGACATGGAGAGCATCGAGTCGCTGCAGATCGCGCTGGAGAAGTACCCGGGCACGCTCATTTTCGTCTCCCACGACCGCGAGCTCGTGAGCGGGCTCGCCACACGGATCATCGAGCTGAAACCGGGCGGCAGGATCCAGGATTTCGCGGGCACCTACGACGAGTACCTGAAGGCGAGCGGCGTCATCGCGTAGGCTACCGCACACCGCGCGACACTCGCCGGTGCAGGCCGCGCCTACGGGCCACCTGCTGGCTACGCCCGCGGCTCCCCTCTGATGCGGCACGAGAGTTGCGTGTCCGGGCGGTTCTACGAGGAGAAATCGCATGCAAGTACTGGTCAACTCGGATCACCACATCACGGGCGACGAAACCCTGACGAAGCGCGTCGAGCATCTGGTGAACACCAGGCTCGGGCGCTTCGCCGACCGGATCACGAGGGTCGAAGTGCACCTGAACGATGTGAACGGCCAGAAGCCCGGCGACCGCGACAAGCGCGCCGTCATGGAGGCGCGGCTCGCGGGGCTGCGGCCCATCGCGGCGAGTGACCAGGCGGGAACGCTCATGGAAGCCATGGAGGGTGCCGCGGAGAAGCTCACGCGCGGAATCGAACGCGCGCTCGGCAGGCTGGACCACTCCGCAGGCCGTGCCCCGCCCGAACAGGACATCGCCACGGTCGAAGAACTGCAGCAACTCGACGAGGACGACGAAGCGCAGCGCTGAGAGCCGTAGGGCGGGTCAGGCCACGCGCGTGCTCACTCGCAACTGCGCGCTTGCAGCCACGAATCAATGCGGGCGCGCGGGCGCGGCCTGCTCGACGCCTTCCGGCCGGGCGCGTGCCTGATCGCCCACGAGATCCTTCGCGATCGAGCTGAGCTGCTGGTCGAGCGCCTTGTCACGATCCGCGTACTCCGCGAGACGCGAGGCCTCATCGACCCGGCCCAGCGTCTTCGCATACGTGGCGACGGTGCCGTAGCCGGCAATCTTGTAGTGAAGGATTCGCTGCAGGGACGCCACGAGCGCGGCGGAGCGCACATTCTTCGCGGCAACCTGCGCCATCTTCCGCGTCTCGGTCAGCAGCGCCTGCATCGCCTGGTCGGGATGCTGGCGGGGATTCACGCCATCGCCGAGAAGGATGCGCTCCAGATCCTCGCGGCGCGTCCTGATCTCCGTGCCATAACCACGCAGCTCGCGCTCCAGGCTCAGATTCGGTACGGCCTCCGGCAGATCACGAAGAAGCGCGCACAACTGGGACTCGGCGCTGTGCAGTTCCTGCACCTCGGCGGTGTAGAGCGCCTCCATGGTGTCGATGTCACGCGCGGCAGTCGCGATCCCGCGAGCTCTGAGCGCGCTGCTTCGCATGCGCGCCCACTGATCTCGAACGCCCTCGCGCAGCGAGGTCTCGCCGGCGAGCGCCGCCTTCATCGCGCAGTGCCCGGCCGCCCCGCGCGCGATGAGGGAAAGACCCGCAATCGCGCCGAGACTGCGGATCGCAGTGGTGCCGCGTGTGAGCGACGCGAGCGCGAGCCCGATTCCGGACAGAACCGAGATCCAGCGCTCTCTGGGGGCAAGATTTCCTCGTTGCTGCAACATGGCACGTCTCCCGGTCTGATCGATTGGTTAACCCGTCGCGTCCTCTGCGGTTCCGCCCCGGACTCTCCGCGGCAGAGCGGCCCCGCGTCGTCGGCGACGTGAGCTCCACGCTGATCCCTCCGCAACTTGACGGATCACAGCGTTGGTCTGTGACGGCGCCCGCAATGCAAGGCGGAGCAAGTGGCATTCCGGAAGGAACGGAACCTGGCCCCGCGTATTTGGCTTCCACAGTGTCGCACCGGATCGCCCCATGCCCGACGCCACCGAAGTCACCTCCCCCTCGCTCCTCGCCCACGGCGCACAGCAGCTCAGCCATGTCGTCGTGGACGCCTACAACGCGGGCCTGCGAAGCGCGGATGGGTTCCTGGGAGACCGGGCCAGCAAGCGCGCCTTCCAGGCGATCCTGGACGACTGGCGCGATCGCGTGGCACACGCCGGCGAGGACCCGCTTGGCGAGGCACCCAGCGAAGAGATCAGCAAGAAGCAGCTCGACAAGGTGCTCACCGAAGGTGACGCTGAAGCAGCCGGTGTCATTCACGGCGCGATCGAAGAGTTCTCCCAGGAGTTCGCGGGCGTCATCCGTCGCTTCCTGCGTCTCAAGGACTGGAAGGAAACCGAGCGCATCGTGGTGGGCGGCGGCCTGCGTGAGAGCCGCATCGGCGAGCTCGCCATCGGCCGGACCGCCGTCATCCTCAAGGCCGGCGGCTTCGAGGTCGAGCTGCGGCCGATTCGCTACCACCCCGATCACGCCGGCCTGATCGGCAGCGTGCACCTCGTGCCCTCGTGGATGCTCGCCGGCCACGACAGCATCCTTGCCGTCGACATCGGAGGCAGCAACATCCGCGTCGGCCTCGTGGAGCTGCGCACGAAGAAGAAAGCGGATTTTCCGGAAGCCGCGGTCGGCAGATTCGAGCTCTGGCGGCATCGCGAGGATGCGCCCAAGCGTGAGGATGCAGTCGCACGCCTCATCGATCTGCTCGCAGACCAGATCAAGCGCGCAACGAAGGATGGGCTGAAGCTCGCTCCGTTCGTGGGCATCGGCTGCCCGGGCGTGATCCGGCCCGACGGCTCCATCGAGCGCGGCGGCCAGAACCTGCCCGGCAACTGGGAGACGAAGAGCTTCAACCTGCCGCAGCTGGTGCGCGAGGCCATCCCGAAGATCGCTGATCACGACACCGTGGTCGTGATGCACAACGATGCGGTGGTTCAGGGCCTGAGCGAGCTGCCGTTCATGCAGGACGTGACGCGCTGGGGCGTGCTCACCATCGGCACGGGCCTGGGCAACGCCCACTTCACCAATCGTGCTCAGTCGGGATAGAAGCGCCGGACCACGTCCATCTGTTCGAGGGACAACAGCAGCTCCAGAAGGAAGAGCGAGGCACCCGAGACGAGCAGATAGGCGTGGCCCGAATAGAGCCCCGCCGCGATCAGGGCCGAACCGATCACCGTCACATGCAGGCCGAGCCGCGCTCCCGTGTAGTGGATGCGGCTGTCCGAAGCTCGCTGGAACGCGAGCACGTGAAAGAAGGCGTCTTCACGCGGTTCCTGCAGCAACACGCGCAGTCGCTCGCCATCGCGGAGTGTGGCCGTGACCGAAGTGCTTTCGACGCAGACGACACGACCGCCGAGCTCGAAATCGATGATGCCGGCAGCGTCCATCAGACCGGAGACCTCCCCTTCCACGAGGCGATAGTATTTTTGTCTGAGTCGGCTCACTGCTGTCTCCAAGACTGAAGCGCCGCCTGCAGGCGGCGCTTCACAAACCACCCCGCTTGCGGGTGGCGCGACCCCCATATTCTTCTTGTCTGAGACCTGTGACATGCGGATTCTCGCACCCGGCTCGGCGCTCGACGCATCCGCAATTACCGCACGGCGCCGCTGCAGCATCGGTCTCCGCAATGCACATCGCGCTGCACGCTCACGCTTCGGAACAAGCTGCCGCTGGTTGCCGGGCCAACACCACCGGCGCCGTTTCCCTCAGCGCGAATGCGAGTGCACACGTGGCAGCACTCAGAGCGACCAGAATCCAGAGCGTTGCTCGCAGACCATAGGCGTCCGCGGCGGCACCTGCAATCGCAGGGCTCAGCACGCCGCCGATGACTTCACCGAGTCCCATGGTGAGACCGAGCACGGTGGCGAGCAGCTGCGGGGGCACGGTCTCCGACGGAATGGTGGCCATGACGATCGGAAAGATGCCGCTGACGGCGGCACCCACGCCGAACAGCACGAACAGCGGCCAGACCGGCCCCTCCACGAACAGAATGCTGAGCGGCAGCAGCATACCGACGGCCGCCATGGCGATGACGACGGGCCGCCGGCCGACCAGATCCGAGGAGCCCGGCACGAGGAACGCAAACGCGATCGATGTCAGACCGAACATGGACATGAGCCAGCTCATCACGGAGGGCTGCATGCCGCGCTGGTTCACGAGGTACAGCGGCACGAATGCCATGAACACCACGGCGAACGCGACCAGGAGGATGGACAGCACCACGCACACGACGACGTTGCGCTGCCTGACGGCCGAACGAATCATCGCAAACGTGTTGCCGCTCGCCTCGTCGGCCCGGGCCACCGGAGGCTCCCGCACCAGCAGCAGAATGAGAATCGCCACGACCACGCCGGGAAGCGCTGCGAGATAGAACGCCTGGCGCCACCCGAACGCCACGGCAAAAGCGACCACGACGATCGGCCCCAGGAAGTTGCCGAGCAGGTTCGCGCCGAAGTTCTGTGTCACGCCCATCGCGAGCCCGCGCCGTGCGGGCGCCACTTCCGCGGCCACCATCGCCTGGCTGATGGGCATGACACCGCCTTCCGCGAGACCCATGAGGAGCCTTGCGGCGAGCAGCGCGACGAAGGAATGCGCCAGGCCGGAAAGGAAGCACGCGCCGGAGAACACGAGCGCGGCGACGACGAGCAGGGCCTTGCGCCGGCCCAGCGCATCCGAGAGCCGGCCGACGAGGAGCCCGGCGAGCGCCCAGCTCAGTGACAACGCGGACGCCAGCACGCCCACCTGGGTATTGGTGAGGCCGAGCTCGGGCTGGATGGACGGCATCAGGAAATTGAGCGCGTTCCGGTCGAAGAACACGATGCCGAAATTCAGGCTCAGCAAGCCGACGAGCACGCATTGATACGCCCGGCTACGAGGCAGCACGTCATTCACTCGAAGGCTCCCGGCTGCAGAACGCACGCGAGCTTAAGTCAGGATCGCCGCGCGGCGCGCGGCGCGTTCGCCTCGTGGATCGTCCAGCGTGCTGCCACCCGCGGCGCACCCCGGACACCGCCCGCTCCCCTAGAATCGCCGGGTCGATCGGATCACGTGAGATCTCGCATCAGGTGGGGGGGCCCGATGAAGCGACTCTGCATTTCCGTCGCGCTGGCGGCCGCCGCGATGACACTCGGCGCCTCGAGTGGCTGCGGCAGGACGAGCCCGGATTCGTCCGGCCGCAACGGCACGGCATCGGGCGCGCCCGCGGCGCAGGAGAACGCCTACGCCGCGCTGGCGAAGCTGCCCGACTGGAGCGGCGTGTGGGAGCCGGCGCGCCTGGCCCGGCCGAACGCCGAGGAAGGGCCTCCGGCACCTCCGAAGCTCACTCCGGAATACGCGGCCCAGTACGCCGCGTACCAGGAAAAGAACCGGACCACGCCCGGCATCAACTTCGTTTCGAATGTCGCCAACTGCATCCCGTCCGGGCTGCCCGGCAGCATGCTGCAGCCCTACCCCATCGAGTTCCTGTTCACGCCCGGGCGCGTCACCATCAACATCGAGACGTATTCCCTCGTCCGCCGCATCTATACCGACGGCAGCCCGCTCCCCGAGGAGCCGGACCCGTCGTACCAGGGCACGTCGATCGGGCGCTGGGAAGGTGACACGCTCGTCGTCGAGACCCTCGGCATCCTGCCGGAGACGAGCCCGCTCGCCGGCATCAATGGCCACAGCGACCAGCTGCGCATCACGGAGCGCATCCGCCTCGTCGAACCGGATCTGCTCGAGATCGCGACGACCCGGGAAGACCCCGCCGTCTTCCTCGAGCCCTACACCACCATTGCTCGTTACCAGCGCCATCGCGACTGGAAAATCATGGAGTACGTGTGCGCCCAGAACAATCGGGACAGCGTGGACGAGCACGGCAACCCCGGATTCGATCTCGAGCGCACGCCAGGAGAGTAATTCGTGAAAGTTCAGAACCTGATCCGGGCGTCGCTCGTGTGCCTCGCCGTGAGCCTGATCGGCGCGCCCGTCATCGCACACCATTCGACCGCCATGTTCGAGTGGGGCAAGGAAAAGAGCGTGAGCGGCACGGTCGACAAGTGGGAGTGGACGCAGCCCCACACCTTCGTGTGGATCAACGTGCCCGGCAGGGGAGGCAAGGTCGAGCAGTGGGGCTTCGAGGGCATGAGCCCGAGCTGGCTCGGCCGCCGCGGCTGGAGCCTCAAGACGCTTGCGAAGGGCGACAAGGTGAAGGTCGACTACTACGCGCTGCGCGATGGCCGGAACGGCGGGTTCTTCGTGCGCGTCATCCTGCCGGACGGCCGCGCCATCGAAGCGTTGCCGCAGCGCTCACAGTGAGCGCCTGACTCGCGTCAGCCCGGCGCGAGGTGTCGCGTTGCGACTGGCGCGAGCGGTGCGGCGCTGATCACGGCAAGGAGCAGGCCCCCGTCTCGACGGCCTGGTTGAACGCCCCTTTCCCGAGCGACTAGTATTTCCGCGCCATAGCGATATTGCCGCGGCACTCCCGAAGCGAGGGCACACATGCCACGCCTCATTGCAGTCGTCATCGGGCTGTTTGCACTTCTCGCGGCGCCCGCCGGTCTCGCGGCTGACCCCTGGAAGGAAGGCACTCACTACTTTCTGATCAGCCCGCCGCAGAGGACGAGCGTGCCGGCCGGCAAGGTCGAAGTGCTCGAAGTGTTCTCCTATGGCTGCCCGGCGTGCTACAGCTTCGAACCGGTCATGCGGAAGCTTGCCGCAGCGCTGCCCGCCAACGCGCGGATAGCGCACCTCCCCGCTGCCTTCAACCCCAGCGAGGGCTGGCCCATGTTTCAGCGCGCCTACCTCGCTGCACAGGCGATGGGAATTGCGGATCGCACGCACCAGGCGATGTACGACGCCGTGTGGAAAACCGGCGAGCTCGGCATCGTCGATCCGGCGACCGGGAAACTGAAGAAGAACCTGCCGACCATCGAGGATGCCGCGCGCTTCTACGCGCGCGAGGCCGGCGTGAAGCCCGAAGCGTTCCTTGCCACGGCGAAGTCCTTCGCCATCGACGCCAGGATGAAAGCCGCCGATCGCCAGATCATCGAGATGCGCGTCGACCGCACGCCCACGCTCGTGGTCAACGGCAAGTACCGGTTGCATGCGCAGTCCGCTGGCGGATACGACGAGCTCATCGCGCTCGTCAAGTGGCTCGTCGAAAAGGAAAGCGACGGCAAGACCTGACGCTCGGGTTGCGGCAACTCCTTTGACCGCAACTTGATCGCAGCACGATCTGCCAGGCAGGCCGTGCTGCGCACCCGGTCAGCAGTGTGCGCGGTGTGTGAGCTGCGAAACCCGCAAAGCACGCACCGGCTTTGTCACTGCTGGGCGGCGGCCTCGTCCTTCCAGTCCTCGTTCGCGCGGGCGATGAGATAGGCGTTCACCGCATCGGCATCCGCGGGCGTCAGGATGTCTGCGAAGCCGATCATGCCTTTGTCCTTCAGCGCGCCATCGAGCACGATCTCCTTGAACTGCGCCCGCACTTCGGGCGTCATGAATCGCAGATCCTTCAGCCCTCCGCGCGCATTCTCGCCGTGGCAGCGCGAGCAGGTCTCACCGAAGATTTTCTGGCCAGTGCGCACCATCTCTTCGCTCGCTCGCAGCGGCGGTGGCGGCGGAATCGCCGAAGGCGGCGGCATCGGCGGCAGCGACACGCCCTTCGCTCCGAGCTTGAACACCATGAGCCGCCCGGGGCCGAACTGCACCGGCTTCACGGTAAGGCCATGGACAGGCGACCCACCCCACCCGAAATTCGCGGCGATGTACTGCTCGCCGTCGAGCTCGTACGTCATCGGGCCTGCGATCGCGACCGTCTGCGTATCCATTTCCCACAGCTTATTGCCGTTGTCGGCGCGATAGATGGCAAGCTTCTTCTCGATGGTGCCCTGAACGAGCAGATTGCCGGCCGTCGTCAGCACACCACCCGAGCCGGGATACGGATACGGAACGCGGAACGCCTCCTTCTGCCGCACCGGATCCCACGCCAGGAGGTAGCCCTTCTCGCGGCTGTCGGCAACGGCCTGGAGCTCCTTCCTGAGCTCGGGGTAGCTCGTGAAGCTGTACCCGCTGTTGGAGCGGAACGGCACGAAGCGGAAATCCTCGTCCGACACGCGCGAGATGACCATCCACTGTTCCTGCGCCGGCCAGTAGACGAGCCCGGTGAGCGGGCTGTACGACATGGGATTCCAGCTGTGCGCCGCGAGCCACGTGGGCGTCATCAGGAACGGCTTCTCGGTGAGGTACGAATCCGGGTTCACGGCGGGCCGGCCCGTCTTCTTGTCGATGTGCGTGGCCCACAGGTTCGGCACGTAGGTCTCGGCCGAGATGAGCTCGCCGGTCTTGCGGTCGAGCACATAGAAGAACCCGTTCTTCGGAGCCTGCATGAGCACCTGGCGCGTGCGGCCGGCGATCTCGAGCTCCGCGAGAATCATGGACTGCGTGCAGGTGAAGTCCCACTGCTCGTTCGGCACCATCTGGTAGTGCCACGCATACTTGCCCGTGTCGGCATGCACCGCCACGATGGAGCACAGGAAGAGATTGTCGCCGCCCCCGGGGCTGCGGAAGTGCTGGGCGTGCGGCGAGCCGTTGCCCGTGCCGAGATATACGAGCCTGAGCTTCGGGTCATAGACGAACGAGTCCCACACGGTGCCGCCGCCACCGAACTTCCACCACTCGCCGGTCCACGTCTTCGCGGCCATGGCCATGACACTGTCGGAGGCCTCGCCGTCCGGCCCCTTCGAGGGGTCGCCCGGGACCGTGTAGAAGCGCCAGATCTTCCGGCCGGTCCCGGCGTCATAGGCGGTCACGAAGCCGCGCACGCCGTAGTCCGCGCCGCCGTTGCCGATCACCACCTTGCCGTCGAACACCCGCGGCGGGCCGGTGATGGAGTACGCCTCGGAGGTGTCGAACGTCTGGACCGACCACTTCTGCGTACCGCTCTTCGCGTCCACGGCGATGAGCCGGCCATCGAGCGCGCCGATGTAGATGTTGCCCTTCCAGGCCGCGATGCCCCGCGCGGAGGGCCCGCAGCACGCGAGCCGCGCCCACTTGCTCTCGACCTTCGGGTCGAAGGTCCACAGCACCTTGCCGTTGCGGGCGTCGTAGGCCGTCACGACGTTCCAGACGGAAACGTTGTAGAGCACGCCGTCGATGAACAGCGGCGTGGCCTGCACGCCGCGAAAGGTGTTGAGGTCCGCGTACCAGGCGAGGCCGAGATCACCGACGTTCCGGTCGTTGATCTGCTTCAGCGGGCTGAAACGCTGCTCGTCCCAGGTACGGCCGTAGGACATCCACTGGCCGGGGTCCTTGTCCGCGCGCAGCATGCGCTGCGTGTCGACAGCAGCCGCCCCGCGATCTGCCGCGACGGCCCACGCCGGAACGCCGGCGAACGCCACGGCCAACAGGGCCCCGAGCACCCGTGACGAGCCCTTCATGAAATCTTCCAGCACGTGCGCCCCCTCGTGAATCGTGCGCGGGCGACATCATAAGCTCCCGGGCACGCCCTACTTGTTCCATCTGGAAGCGCCGGTTGACCCGACTGGAGGTGTCTGACCGAGAGGCGGAGATTCGATGGAAAAACGGCAGGTCATCGGGCGAGCATCCATGCCCGGTGGGCGCCCGCCTGGCGAGTGGCGCTCGACGATGGCCAGGTGTGGCAGGAGACCATCACACGAGGAACCTGGTGCTGGCGCCCGGCGAGACCGTGCGCATCGAGCCAGGCGCGCCGGGCTCGTTCACGCGAGCGCCCCTCGTGAAGCCGCCGCCGCAGGCAACCCGCACACCCTGGACGGGTGGCGGGCTGCCCCGGCGTGAACATCAGTTCTTCGAGTTGCCCCCGAGCTGCGCGTCGTCGAGCCGCATCCGCACGTTCAGGAACCACTCGAGCGGCCGGTTGTACGAGCCCACGATCTCGCCGGCCGGGAAGTTGACCGACCCGACCGTGAGGTACCGATCGTTCGTGAGGTTCGTCCCGCCGAACGTCAGCTCCAGTTTGTCGTTCGGCGACAGGTACTGGATGGCCGCGGCCAGCGCGTTGGTCGAAGGCCGGCGCAGCTCCGGCGTGTTCGGCGCGTCGTTGAACAACTCAGCCGTGTGCGTGTAGTCCGCGCGCACGCGCATCCGCCCACGATCGCCACCAAGACTGAACTCATAGACTGGCCCGAACGTCACCTTGTATTCCGGTGTCTTCGGAAGGCGCGCGTCGATGGAAATCAGGGTGTCCGGATTGATGCGGTGGTATCGCGCGTGGATGTAGCCGGCGCCCAGGTTGAACGAGAACCCGGCGCCCACGAGGGCCTGCACGTCGAACTCGGCGCCCTTGATGATGGCATCACCGGCGTTCTGGAGCACGGGCGACGGACCCTGCTGCACGTTGAGCTGGATGTCGTCGTACTCGCTGTAGAAGAGCGCCGCGTTGATGATCGCGCGGTTGTCGAAGAGCTCGGACTTCACGCCGACTTCCGTGGCCTTGTTGAATTCCGGTTTGAACTCAGCCTCCGTGCCGGACAGGATCGGCTGCGACAGGCGCGTGGTCCAGCCACCGGACTTGAAGCCCTTCGACCAGCTCGCGTAGACCATCACATCGTCCGTGACCTGGTATTGAAGGCCCACTCGCGGCGTGAACACCTTGAAGATCTGTTTCTGCTGAGCGGCCGGGAAGTACCGCAGCGGCTGGTCCGCCTCCGGGAAGCCGAGGAGCTGCTGGCACGTGAGCCCGTCGGGGTTGGGCAGACCGCCGGGCGGCCCGAACGGCGCCGGGTCGGGCCGCGACTCCGGCGGGTTGCAGCCGGCGAGCTTGTAGCTGAAGCCGTTGAGGTCGGCCTGCCCGCCCGTGAACAGCTTGCGGTCCTGGGAATAGCGCCCGCCCACTGTCAGCGTGAGGCGGTCGAGGAGCTTGGTGTCGGTATTGAAGAAGGCGGCATACGCGTCCGTCTCGATGTCGTTCGCCAGGTCGAACACGTAGAGGAGCCCTTCGAACGGCACGAAGTCGTGTACGTAGCCCGTCTCCTGGAAGAAGTAGAGCCCCACGAGATAGTTGAGCCGGTCGTTGAAGGCCTCGCCCTGCAACTGGATCTCCTGGCTGAACTGTCGCTGGTGCTGGGAGTCGGTCACTTCCTGCATCTGCTCGGGAATACCGTCGAGATCGATGCCGATGTCCCACTGGATCTGGCGATAGCCCGAGATGAGTTTCAGCGTCAGCTTGTCCGTGAACGCATAGTCGAAGGTGAGCGAGCCGCCGAACGCATCATGCTTCGCGAAGCTCACACCGTTCGAGAACGTGGTGTCGCGATTACCGGTATTCGTCGCGTTGAAGTCCCAGAACATGCGCGGCTGCGGTGACAGCAGCAGGCTCCCCGCCGGGCCGCCGACGAAACCGGCTCCACCCAGCGCGGTGGCGCCCGGAGCAAAGCCCGTTCCGGTGGCTCGCGGTCCGCAAAGCCCGTTCGTCGTGTTGAAGATGGCGCCCGTCTGGCCGATGTTCGGAAAGTTCGGCATGGACGCGGCCACGAGCGGATCGTCGACCGTGATGGTGTTGAGCAGCGACACCGGGTTGCTGATGCAGAAGTGATAGATGCCGGAGAAGAGCTGATCCGGGAACACGGCAAGCGTCGTCACCGCGGTGGACGACTGGTTCTGGTGCTGCCAGTCCGCCGCGAACGTGACGCGCAGGTCATCGATCGGGTCCCAGAGCACCTTGCCTCGAAGCACTTGCAGGTTGTGCTCGCCGTTGCGCCCGGAGCTGTCGTAGCCGGCTTTGGGAAACGCGCCCACCGCATCCGTGATGAAGGGGATCTCGGCGTAGGGAGAACCCTCCGGATACGGAACAGACCGCTGGTAGCCATCGCGCACATCCGACACACCCGTGAGGCTCGTCAGCAGGTTGCCCATGATCGGCCAATCGAGCGTGAACCCGATGTCGCGCCGGTTGAACCGGCCACCCGTGGCCTGCACGTCCAGGCGCCGCTCCGTGCCGGGCGTGTGGGTCACGATGTTGATGGCACCACCGATGGTATTGCGGCCGAAGAGCGTGCCCTGCGGGCCCTTCAGAATTTCGATGCGCTCGACATCGAGCAGATTCTGGTTCGCGCCGATGGTGCGCGCGAGATACACACCATCGAGATACACGCCGACGCCGGGATCGAGGTTGAACGCGAAGTCATCCTGGCCGACGCCGCGGATCGAGGCGGACAGCACGGAGTTGTCGCCGGAGAAAGGCGCGCTCGCATCGAGGTTGACGTTCGGGGTGAGATTGCTGAGCTGGTTGATGTCCGTGAGATTCTTTTCCCTCAGCGTCTCGGCCGTGAACGCAGTGATGGAGATCGGCACTTCCTGGATGTTCTGCGCACGCCTCTGCGCCGTAACCGTGACTTCTTCCAGTGCCTGCTGCGAGTACGCGACGGAACAGATGAGCGAGAGTGTTCCGGTGAGCGCAATGGGAGCGATGGACCTGTGGTGTGGCGCCGTCTGCAACCGACGCGTTCGCGCTGACGTTGACATCAACCTTCCCCTCTAATGCCGCACATCGAAGGGGCAAAAAGCTAACAGTTCCGTCGCACACAGACTATTTCGCTGGACGCAGAAGCATTTGCAGCATGCTTCTATTTCAATACGTTGAATGCTACGTAAATGAAGTACGTTTCGCCACGCGAAGGGACGAGAAGGTGTCGCGATGCAACCACGGTGCGCTGCGAAGCGAACGCTGACGTGAGCCCGGCACGATTGCCGCTGACTGTAGCGCGGATGCTTCGGGGCATCGTCGGAGCATCTGCGTCATGCGCTTCGTCGAGTGTTTCGTGAAAGCCGCAATGCATCGAGCGTGAGCGTGTCTCTTCGCTTCACGCGCGTCAGGCCGCTTCGGTCACCGCCGTGCCGACACGCCTTGCCAGGACGCGCGGCGCCGTCTCGCGCAAGCCGAACGACAACAATCCCGCGATGATGGTGAGGCCGATCATGATCCACAGCGGCGCCTGCGGGCCCACGGTGTCTGCCGCATAACCTGCGATCGTGGGTGAGAGCACGCCGCCGAGAATCTCGCCCATGCCCATGCACACGCCGAGCACAGTGGCGGTGTGACGCGGGTCGACACTCTCCGAAGGCACGGTGGCCATGAAGAGCGGGAAGATTCCGTTCACGCCCCAGCCGATGAAGAAGATCGCGGCGAGCACCCACACCGACCCGTGAAAGAACATCGCGCCCAGCGGCAGGATGATGGCGATGAGCGGCATGGCGATCATGAGCGGACGCCGGCCGATGCGATCGGACAGCGCCGAGATCAGGAACGCGCCGACCGCGGCCGAGATGCCGAGCGTGCCCATGAGCCAGCTCATCGTCGATTCATCGAAGCCGCGCACCTGCGTGAGATACAGCGGCATGAAGGCCCAGCACACGACGAGATACGAAACGAGCAGCACGCCCAGCATCGCGCAGATGAGCACGTTCCGCTCTTCCAGCGCCTGCAGGAGCGTGAGTTTTTCCGCCTTCGCCACCGGCGCCCGCGAGGCGGGGGTGTTCCCCTGGTCACGCACGAGGCGCCAGATGAGGAACGCCGTGATGAGCCCCGGCACGCCCGCCAGGAAGAACGCGTGGCGCCAGCCGAACGCCGTGGCAAAGGCCACGAGGGCCACCGGCGCGACGAACGAGCCGAGCAGGTTCGAGCCGAAATTCTGCGTGACCCCCATCGCAAGACCGCGCTGCTCCGGCTTCACGGCGGTGGCGATCATCGACTGGCTGATCGGCATGATGCCGCCCTCGGCCACGCCCATGAGCAGGCGCGCCCCGAGCATCATGGCGAACGTGGCCGCGATGCCCGAGAGAAAGGAGCAGACGGAAAAGGCCAGCGTGGCCAGGACGAGCAGCCCCTTGCGCGAGCCGGTTCGATCGGAGACATAGCCGACGCCGAAGGCCGCGATGGCCCAGGTGAATGACAGCGCGCTCGCGAGGAGCCCGACCTGCGTGTTGTTGAGGCCCAGATCCGGCTGCACGAACGGCATCAGGAAGTTGAGGGCGTTGCGATCGAAGAACACGATGCCGAAATTGAGACTGAGCAGCGTCACGAGCATCACCTGATAGCCCGTGCCCGGCTGTGCGTTGGCCTGCGTCGTCATTGCTGGATGTGCCTCTTTGTACTGCGGTCCGAGCCCCCGACCGGTGACACAGGGTAGTCGCGAGCCATCGGGATTCAAGCAATTTCGTGGCGCCGAAACGTGGACACCGGAGGCGCCGGACTGGGCACGCCCGCGGGGTTCGTTCACAGTGCCGCCTCACACCGACTGCTCCGGCAGGCGGACGGCGCTGGAGAACGATCTGAGAGTTGCCGCGAGGCGCTCGTCTTTAGAACTGATCGGCTTCGCGCCGAAAACGACAGACCCACCGACAGGGAGAAGACAATGATGCGTTCCTTGCAGATTTTCGCCGCCAGCGTCCTCCTGGCCTGCTCCGCCCTGCACGCGCAGGAGGCGGTGACACCGCACCCCGACCCGGAGTCGCTGTTCACGAGCCCCGACCCGAAGCTGCACGCCAACAAGCAGGTGGCGTACAAGATCATTCTCGAGCTGCTCGAGGCCGGTCACTGGGACCGCGCTCCGCAATACCTCACGCAGCGCTACATCCAGCACAACCCGCTCGCCGCTTCCGGGCTCGACGGTGTCGTTCACTACTTCACGCAGGTCGCGAAGGTGCAGCCGAAGCCGATTCCGCCGAAGCTGCAGACGTACAAGGTCGTCTCGGTGCTCGCCGAAGGGGATCTCGTCGTCGTCTCGTTCGTGCGCGAGATGAAGCACCCGACCGATCCGTCGAAGACCTACACCACCACCTGGTTCGACATGTGGCGCTTCAAGGACGGCAAGGCGGACGAGCATTGGGATCCGGCCACGCTGCCGACGCCCGCGCCCCAGGCCGGGAGCTGAGCATGAGCCCCTTGAAGTCTTTCTACGGGGTAGTCGCGGCCGCTGTGCTCGCGGCGAGCTACGCGGGCGCCGCCGGCGCATCCGATCCGGACATCCTGCGTCAGACCCGGGACCGCGCCGAAATCCAGGCGCTCATGTGGAGCTACGTGCGCGCGCTCGACACGATGAACGAGAACGCCTACGCCGAAGTGTTCACGCCCGATGGCTCGTTCGGCAGCGGCGCGAACGCCGCCAGGGGTCGCGACGCGCTGCGCAAGATGGTCACGGACCTGAAGAAGAGCCGCGCGGAACGCGAGGCGAAGGGCGAGCCGAAGCAGCCGCCGATGCATCACATCATCACGAACGCGCACGTCGAGTTCATCGACAGGGACAACGCCGTCCATCACTCGTACTGGATGACGGTGTTCGCGGGTGGCCCGGGCACCCAGGCACCGCGCGTCGCGGCCGCGGGGCGCGGCATCGACGAGCTCGTGCGGCTCGATGGGAAGTGGCTGATCAAGACACGTAACGTTGCTCCAAAGGACTGAGGGTGGTGTTGCTGAGGTGCGCGGCCGGGGAGGGCGCTCGCTGTGGGTGTTCGGGACCGCCCGGAAGACGCATCCTGCGAGGCTTGTCGAAATGCATCCATGCATTTCGACATCCCTCACACCCACAGCGAGCGCCCTCCCCGGCCGCGCACCTCAGCAACGGTAGGTAAATAGAGATCGGAGGCAGCCGTCGTGAAGATCGCGGATCTGTTCAGCGTCGAGGGGTATGGCGTCGTCGTCACGGGCGGTGCGAGCGGCCTGGGGCTCGCGTTCGTGGAGGCGCTCGGCGCCAATGGCGCGCGGGTCACGATGCTCGATGTCGATGCCGGGCGCATCGAAGCGGAGACCGGGCGGCTGCGACGGGCCGGATGCGACGTGCGGGGCGAAGTCGTGGACGTGCGCGATCACGCCACGCTCGACCGGGCCATCGACGGCGCGGCGGCCCTCTACGGGCGTCTCGACGTGGTGTTTGCCAACGCGGGGGTCGATTCCGGGCCGGGCTTCATCGGCGCGTGGGCGGGCTCACCCCGGCCGCGCAATCCCGAAGGGGCCCTCGAGATCTACGAGGACGAACGCTGGAACAAGGTGATCGACATCAACCTCACCGGCGTGTTCGCCACGCTGCGCGCCGCCGCGCGCAACATGCGGCCGCGCAAGTCCGGCCGCATCATCGTGACGACATCGCTCGCGGCGCTGAAATCCGAAGCGGTGGTCGGGGCCGCGTACATGGCTGCGAAGGCCGGCGCGGCGCACCTCATGCGCAACGTGGCGCTCGAGCTCGCCGCGTACAACATCACGGTCAACGCCATCGCCCCGGGGTTCTTCGTGACGAACATCGGCGGCGGCCACGCTCACAACCCGCAGCTGCAGAAGGCCGTCTCCGCGAGCATCCCCATGCATCGCGTCGGCCTCCCGCCTGACATCGCCGGGCTCGCGCTGTTCCTGGCCTCCCCGGCCTCCGGTTACCTCACCGGACAGCAGATCGTGATCGACGGCGGCTGGGGGCTCGGCGAGGCGGACTGATTCATTGGAAAAGTCGCCGAGGACCGGCGCTTTTTCGGACAGCGGCTTCGCTGCCGCCGGCAAAAGGCGTGACTTTGCCGGCTGCGTCATGGTTGCCACCCGTGTGCGAGCGCGCGGTTCAGCAGCCGCCCGCTCCACTTTCCTCGTCGCGCTGGTCGCCCGGCAGGCACACCGCCGGATCGAGCGTGCCGAACAGGCTCACGTTCGGGTCGTAGGACGCCCAGTCGAGACCCTGCACCGTCTGCACGGTGTTCGTCTGGTTCTGGATCGTCCGCGCCAGCGCCTCGGCCTGCGAGGTGAACTGCGAATCGCTGAGACTCTGGAACTGGCCGAAGCCCGCGCTCGTGGCACGCGCGTCCGGCGAGCCGAACAGGCTCAGCGTCGTGAGCACGCCCGGCGAGGGCAGCGTCGAGGGTGCGCGGGTGGGATCGTTCGGGTCGACCGTCTGCGGCACGAACAGGCGCAGGCTGTTGCCGGCACTCAGGTTCAGCTGCAGCAGCTCGGTGCTCGTGCCGATGCGCCCCGCCCCCGGGTCAACCCCGCCCGCCCGCAGCTCCGCCACACGCGCCGTGATCGGCGCGGCGCCGGGCAGCGCAAAGATGTTGTGTCCGGCGGCAAGCAGCAGCGTGTCCGACGCGGTCACGTTCAGCAGGTTGAGGTCGCCCGTCGCGGTCAGCAGCTCGATATCGCCGGCCGCCCCTCCGCCAGCCTGCACGCTGACGCTGAGCAGGCCATCCAGCTCGTCGATGAACACGCCGCCATCGGATGCGGCAGCATCGAGCGTCGAGACGCTGGTGTCGAGCCGGCCGCTGCTGTCGAGCGTCGCACCCGTCAGCGTCGCAGGCGCGCCGATCGAGCGCGCGCGCAACGTCAGCGTGTTGGCCGCCAGGCGCGAGGTATCGTCGCCGTCATCCCTGATCGCGCCGCCGTTCGCGGTGAGCGACGCATTCCCCGCCGCGCTGACAGTGCCTACCGTGATGTCGCCGGACGTGCTCGTCACATTGACGTGACCATTGGCGCCAGCCGCCGTCACCGAGGCCAGCGTCAGGCCGTCCTGCTCGGCGATGTACACGCCACCATTGCTTGCCGTGGCCGACAACGACGTGACATTGGTGTTCAGCGACGCCGCGCTGCTGCCAACGGCGGAGGCGTCGATCGCCAGCGCGTTGCCGCTGACCTGGTGGCCCGCGTTGCCGACGATTGCGCCCCGATCCCCTGCGGTGCCCGCGGTGAGCGTCACATCCCCCATGCCGCCGTTCACCGCGCCGTTGAGAGTGATCGTGCTGCCAGCACCGCCCGCCGTCAGCGTCACCCCCGTGCCGCCTGCCGCGCCGACAGTCAGAGCGCCGCTCGTCGTCTGAACATCCACCGCGCCGCCCGTGGCGTTCGCAGTGAGGTCGAGGGCATCCGCTTCCGTCACGAAGGTACCGCCGTTGGTGCTCGTTGCGATCAACGTCGCCACGTTCGTGTTGAGCCGGGCCGCACCCGTGCCGATCGAGGCGCCGATCGCAGTCAGCGAGCTGGCATTGATCTGCGCGCCCGCTCCTGCGGTGATGGCGCCGCGGTCCGCAGCGGAACCGGCCGTGAGCGTCACGTCGCCCGCGCCGGCGTCGATGACCCCATTCAACGCGATGCCGCCACCCGGGCCGCCACTCGTCAGCGTCACCCCATCGGCCGTCACTGAATTCACGGCGAGCACGCCTGCAGTGCGCGTGGCCACATCGACGACGCCGCCGGTGGCGCTCGCCGTGAGCGCCACCCCGTCGAGCTCCGTGATGAAGGTGCCGCCGCTCGTGCTGGTCGTGTCCAGCGTCTGCGCGGCCGTGTTGAGCCGCGCAGCGCTGCTGCCGATCGACGAGGCAACGATCGTCGCCGCATCGGCTGCCAGATTGCTGCTCGCGCCTGCGATGACCGCGCCGCGATTTGCGACAGTGCCTGCGGTGATGGTGCTGCTGGAACCCTCGACGACCGAATTCAGCACGATGTCCCCACCTGCGCCGGTGATCAGCGCGACGTTGCCGGTGCTGCTGACCGCATCGTTCAGCACGATGTGGCTTCCGGCTCCGGTGGTCGTGATCGTCACGGCACCCGCCCCGGCCTGCACGCCACCAGACGATCCGCCGTTCACAGTGATCCCGTTGCCGTCGCCGCCCGCCACGAGCCGCACGCCGTCGCCTGTCGCAGAACCGACGGTGAGCGCGCCGTTCAGTGTCTCCACGTCGAGCGTGCCGCCCGTGACCGCCGCCTCCAGGCTCAGTGCATCCGCTTCGCTGACGAACGCACCACCGTTCGACGCGAGAACGTCGAGTGAATCCACGGCTGTGTTGAGCTTCGCAGCGCTGCTGCCGACGGACGAGCCGCGGACGACGAGGTTCGTGCCGGTAACGAGACTTCCAGCGCCCGCCACGATTCCGCCGCGACTGCCGGCCGTGCCGGCCTCCATGTTGACGTTCGTGCCCGCGACGGTGGCATTGAGGGTGATCGCATCGGCGGCGTTGCTGCCAGCGACCAGTGACACGGTGCCTGTGGTGCTGACGTTGGCATTGATCGCCAGCTGATCTCCCGCCGCCAGACTCACAGCGCCCGCGCCAGTGTTCAAAGCGCTGTTCAGCGTCAGGTCGCCATTGCCACCTGCGGCCAGATTCACGGCGTTGCCGCTCGCCGCGGCGACCGTCAACGAGCCATTCGTCGTGATCACGTCGAGCCCGCCGCCCGTCGCGCTGGCCGTGAGGTTCAGCCCATCCGTCTCCTGCACGGCAATGACGCCGTTCGTGCTCGTCGCATCGAGCGACGACACCGTCGTATGCAGGCGCGAGCTCGCGCTGCCGATGGAAGAGCCCACCGCCGTGAGCAGGTTCGCGGAGATCTGCCCGCCCTCGTCGATGATAGCGCCGCGGTCCGCGACGCTGCCTGCGGTGAGCGTCACGTTGCCCGGCGTGGTGATCGCGGAGGACACCGTGATGTCGCTGCCCGCGCCATTCGCCGCCAGCTCGATGTTCCCCGCCGTGCTGCTGACGGAGCCATCGGTGCGGATATCGCTTCCGGCGCCGCTGGTCGTCAGCGTCACACCGCCTGCGCCCCCGGAGACGGCACCATTCACCGTGAGGCCGTTTCCATCTCCGGTGGTCGAGAGCGTGACGCCATTGCCGCTGGCCGATGTAACGGCCAGCGCGCCGCCGGTCTGCACGTTCAGCGCACCAGTACCGCTCGTCGCCGTCAACGTGAGACCGTCGGTCTCGGTCACGAAGATTCCGCCGTTTCCGCCCGCAGCGTTCAGCGAGCTCACGGTGGTGTTCAGGCGCGCGGCACCCGTGCCGATGGCCGTGCCCGTGGCCGCCAGAGCGTTTCCACTCACATGGTGGCCCGCGTTCGCGACGATGCCGCCGCCGGCGCCCGTGCCGGACGTCAACGTCACGTTGCCGGCTCCACCGTTCACCACGCCGTTCAGCGTGAGCGCGCTGTTCGCGCCGCCAGCAACCAGCGTGACTCCCGTGCCGGTTGCAGTTGCCACTGTCAATGCGCCATCGGCAGTTCGAACGTCGACTGCACCGCCGGTGGCATTCGCCGCTGTGAGCGTGAGGGCATCGAGCTCGCGCACGTAGATGCCACCCCCCGTCGCCGTGGCGGTGAGCGACCCGGCCGCCGTGTCGAGCTCGTTGCCGGCCGCGCCCAGCGCCGTGCCGCTCAGCCCGACGGAATTGGCGACGATACGAGTCGTGTTGACGCCGTCGTCGGTCACCGCTCCTCCGGCCATGAGCATGAACGTGCCGCCGACCACGCTGATGGAGCCGAGCATCACGGCATTGGTCTCCTGCACCGTTAGCGACTGGCCGTTGCCGATAGTCGCATCGAGCCGCCCCACCGTCGTGTTGAGCGTAGTGGCCCCGCCCTGGGCGCCGGACTGGAAGTTCAGGTTGTTGGCGGCGAATGTGAACACTCTAGGCGTCCCGTCCGAATCGACCACATCAGTCGCGCCGTGCACGAGCAGGCTGTCGGCGGGTGCATCGGTGAATCCGCTGCCGCCAAGCGTCAGCACGCCGCCAGAGCTCAGGGCCACCGAGGTGGTGTTGCCGTCACCGATGTTGATGGCTCCTGCCCCGAGGCTCGTGGCATTGAAGTTGCCACTGGATTGCAGCACCACGTAGCCATTGCTGCCGCTGCCATCGCCAAGCGTGATGGCACCGGGTGCCGACAGATTCGGAGCGCCGGAGATGTTCAGATTGATCTGCCCGGTGTTGCTGGCGGACGTCACGGCGAGCGCACCGGCGGTGTTCACGTCCACCGAGGAGCCGGCGAGCGCCGCGAAATCGTCCACCGTACCGACATTCGTCGCCGCGCTCAGCGTGACGCCGCCTGCACCTGCACTGATCTGCGTTCCATCGTTGCCGTCGTCCAGAATGGAACCGGCGGTGGCTGCGAGCGTCACGGCATTCGTCGCGGACACCGAATTCACGGTGATGTTGCCGCCGTCGCTCGTGACGGCGACGTCGCTGCCGGCTCCGTTCGCGGTCACGTTCGTCAGCGTCAGCCCGTTCAGCTCGCCCACGTGCACGCTGCCGGCACCCGCGGTCGCGGTGAGCGAGGTGACCGTGGTATCGATCTGGCCGGTGGCCCCGGCCGCGCCGATCGCGCCGCCCGCGGTCAGCGTCAGGCTGTTCGCGCCGATGCGCGTGCCATTGTTGCCATCGTCCAGAATGGAGCCGCCGCCGTTTGCCGTGAGCGTCACGGCGTCCGGAGCGGTCACGGTCCCCACGACGATGTTGCCGGAGTTGCTGGTGACGGCCACGTCGTTGTTGGCGCCCGCGGCGGTCACGTTCGTGAGCGTGAGACCATCCAGCTCGCCGATGAACACGCCGCCGTTGCCTGCGTTGGCGGTGAGGGTCGCCACGTTCGTATCGATGTCGCTCGCGTCTGTGCCGATCGAACCGCCTGCGGCCAGGGTCAACGCGCTCGAGGCGATGCGTGTGGCGTTGTTGCTGTCGTCCAGAATCGAACCGGTACCGTTCGCCGTCAGGCTCACCGCGTTCGTGGCGGTCACCGTTCCCACGGTGATGTTGCCGCTGGCACTGGTGACCGTGATGGCATTCGTCGACGTGACACCCGTGAGCGTCAAGCCGTTCTGCTCACCGATGAATATGCTGCCAGCACCCGCATTGGCGTTCAGCGAGGTCACGGTCGTATCGATCTGCCCGTTTCCCGCTGCGCCGATGGCGCCCGCCGTCGCCGTCAGGGTCAGGTGATCCGCCGAGATTCGCGTGTCATTGTCATCGTCATCCAGAATCGAGCCGGCCGCCGCCGTCAATGTGACGTCGTCCGCCGCGGAGACGGTCGCCACCGTGATGGTGTCACCTGCGTTGATCACCACGTCGCTGCCAGAGCCAGCTGCGTGCACATCCGTAAGCGTGATTGCGTCGGCCTCGTCGATGTAGACGCTGCCGGCGTCTGCCGTGGCAGTGAGCGAATCCACATTGGTATTGATCACGGCGCCCAGCGCCCCGATGCCCTGGCTTGCGTCGAGCGTGAGATCCGTGGCCGTGATCGAAGACGTGTTATCCGTGATGGACCCACCTCCTGCGGTGAGCGTCACGTTGTCGGCGGTCACCGTGCCGACGGCGATTCCGCCGCCGGACGAGGTGATCTCGATGTCCCCGCCGCTCGCCGTCACGCTGGTCACGGTAACGTCGTCACCTGCGGTGATGATCACGTCGTTGCCCGTGCTTGCCTGAATGATGTTGAGCGTGACGTCGTCGCTCTCGTCGATGTAAACGCCGCCATCGCTCGCGGTTGCGGTGATCGTGTCCGCGTCCGTGTCGATGGCAGTCGACACGGTTCCGATTGCGCCACCGGCCGTCAGCGTCAGCAGGTCCGCCGCGACGTTCGTGCTGCCCACGCCGTCGTCCGTGATGTTGCCTGTGGTGGCCGTGATGACGACCGCAGCGCTCGAGGTGATGTCTGTGACACGCGCATTCCGGCCGGCCAGCACGTCGACATCGCCGCTGCCCGCGTTGATGGACGAGCCGTTCTGCATGGTGATGTCGCGACCCGCGAGCAGCCGCACGTCGCCATTGTTGGTGGTGATGCCGCCGGCGAGCAGGATGTCGCGACCGGCGTCGAGTGTCAGCGCATTGCCCAGCGCGTCGTCTTCTCCGGATACGTCGATGGTCGCATCGGCTTCCTGGGTGATGTCGTTGGTCGCCTGCAGGATCACGTCCGCGTCGGCCAGCAGGCGTTCGATGGTCTGGTTGCCGATCGTGGGAGACGTGCCCTCGTCGGCCTCGTAGATTCCGTCGTCCTCGAGCTCCGGATCGGTGTCGTCCGAGTCGTTGATGGTGATGTCGTCCGGGTCCAGCAGCAGTGTGCCCTTGGCCCCGTTTTGCGCGCCCAGATCCGCCGTGCCCCGGAACAGCAGCGTCTGCTTGCCTGACACCTCCGCGAAGCCGCCATCGCCCGACAGCGTGCCGCCGCGCGCGCTGATGTGCCCGCCGAAACGCGTCACCTCGTCGGACCACACGATCACGCGGCCACCCTCGCCAGTAACGCCCGCGTCCGCATTGATGGTCGTGCCCGCGCTCACATAGGTGCGCGACGCATTCAGCACATCCGGATTCCTGCCCTGGAAATCACCACCGATGAGCGCCTCACCGCCGCCAGTGGCGCCTGAGACATCCACGACCGCATCGCCCAGCAGCCCCACGCGATCACCGAGCACGGCGACCGAGCCGCCTGTGCTCACCGCATCGCCAGCCGACGCGTCGAGCGTGCCGCTCGACTCCACCGTGCCACCCGCGCCGACAAGGCGGATCGTGCCACCGATGTTCTCGATGCGATTCGCACGCACGACGCCCGTGTTGTTGACGAGGTTGGCAAAGACGTCCTGCACGGCTGACGCGCTGAGCAGCACGGTGCCGCCATTCGCCTGGACGGTCCCGCTGTTGAGGACGGCATCCGCGGAGCCCCCGGAGCTCGTCAGCAGATCGTCGCTGACTTCGAGACGAAGCAACCCGTCGCCCGCGAGATCGAGTGTCGCGGCCCGGCCCGCGGCGAGGTTCACCGTGCCGAAGTCTGCGACGATGGCGCCTGTGTTGGTAACCTGCCCGCCGAGCAATGTGACGGAGCCACCCCGCCCGGCCGTGATCAGTCCTTCATTGATGACAGCACCCACGCGATCACGCGAAGCGCTGAAGCGGTAGCGCCCGCTCGCAGCATCGAAGTCGATGGCATCGAGGGAGCTCGCCACGAGCGACCCGACATTGAGCTGCGCCGTGCGCCCGATGAGGAGCCCGTTCGGGTTCACGAGCACGACCTGCCCGTTCGCCTGGATGCTGCCGAAGATCTGGCTCGGGTTCTGATCGAGGATGCGGTTGAACGCGACCGCCGAGGAGGACGGCTGGCGGAACTGCACGCTCTCGCTCGCCCCGACGTTGAAGGAGCTCCAGTTCAGATGCAGGTTGCGCGATGCCTGGTCGATGAGCGTCTGGCCCGCGGCAGGCGTCGAGATCGTCCCCTGGCCTTCGACGACCACACCACCGGTCGGCCCCGCGAGGGCGGATGACAGCGTGCCGAAGCTCAGCGAAGCCGCGAAGGTGAACGCCGCCGGGCCCGGCAGCCGTGAGCGTCGCGAGCGACCCGGACGGGGAGCGGTCTTGCAGGCGGGAAGCGTTTTACGAGTGTGCATGGATGGACGTCCTCGGGCTGGCGGCGCCGCGCGTGCGAGCGCGGCGCGCCGCCGCCCTCAAAAGGTCATGCCGAAACGGAAGTAGTACTGGGGATCGCGATCGTTGCTCGGATCGCGACCGGTCAGGGGGGTGGCCACGTCGAGGCGGCTGAACACCTTGCCCGGAATGCTGAACTGGATGGAGCCGCCGACGCCGGCGAGCTCCACCGAGTCGGTTTGCTGCGCGAGCAGCGGATCGTTCAGCTGGCCGTGCGCGTAGTCCGCGAACAGGGAGAGTTGCAGCATCTGCCCCCAGGTGCGCCCGCCGAACGCCGGGCGGTTCACGAGGCCCGGCGGACCCGCGACGACCTCGATGGACGCGAAGCCGCCCTTCTCGGCGAGCGTCTCCGCCACGGGGTACGCGCGCACGCTGTCCGGCCCGCCCAGCGAGAACTGCTCGAGCGAGACGAGTGGGTCGTTCGTGTACTGCCCCTCGAGGCGCAGGACCACCGAGGTGTACTGTGTTACACGCTGCAGGCGCCGCAGCTGCACGGCGATCTTGTCGAATGCGCCTGAAGCCCCGAGACGGCTGGCGCCGAGCGCGTCGTTCGAGTCGTACTCACCCAGCGAGCCGAAGAGGTCATTGAAGCCGTGGGTGTAGGAGACGGCCACGCGGTTGACGCCGCGAAACCGCGTGTCGATGCGTTCCAGCTGCGCCTCCAGGCGCGCCGTGGTGAGCTTGTCTTCGTAGATCACCGCCGGCGGTGCGCGGAACTCCGCACTCTTCACGTTGAACGCGAGACCGACGCTCGCGGAGCCGAGACGGCTGCGCGGGAAGTCATGTCGATAACCGATCTCGTCGACGCGTGTGTCGCCCTCGCTATCCGCCGAACTGATGCCCGAAGCAGCGCCGCCTACGGTGTATGCGTTGGTCAGATGCAGGAAGCGCAAGGAGTCTCGCGGGCTGAACAGCGGGATCTCGTAGTCGAGACCGCCATATGCGCCATGCGAGCCGCCATCGCCAGATGAGTTCCTCGCATAGAGCCCGATGAGCTGCAGCCTGTCCGCGCGATGCAGCGGATCGTTGATGACAAGCGTGGCCTGGCCGCGGTACTCGCCCGCGAACTGCGAGCCGTAGTTGTCCACTGCGGTTTCGACGCGGAACCGCTCCTCTGCCTGAACACGAAGCGTCAGATGGGTGGTGCCTACGTCACGCCCCGCACCGAGCACGCCGAACGCGGTGATACCTGGGTAGTTGGTGAGGGTGAGCAGGGCAGACTCGATGGAGTCCTTGTCCAGAGGAGAGCCGATGAGTGGCTCGAACGGCCGCAGGAGCACGGGTGCGGTGTAGCTCTTGTTGCCCTCGATGATGACTCCCGCGAGACGCCCTTCGAGCACCTGGACCACAACTTCCCCACCAGCGACCTGCTGCTCGGGAATGAACGCCTGCGCCAGGATGTAGCCGTGATCGCGGTAGTACGTGGCCACCTTGGTAGCCACTTCCTGAAGCTCGTTGATCGAGAATCCCTGCTCCGGCTGCGCGGCGCGAGCGGCATTCAGAATCGCCTCGGCCTCACTCACGAGCACGCCGCGTTCGGGACGATCCACTGCGCCTTCCAGCTTGAAGGCCTGCACGACGATCCGTGGCCCTTCATCGAGGCCGAGCGGCCTGTCGTAGACGCGTGGGATCTCGAACAACTCACCCTGCCGTTCGGCGGGCGGCACAGCCTGCTCGACGCGCGGCAGCGCGCCGCCCGGCGTGGCGCCCGGCGGCACCTGCGCGGCCAGCGGCGTGCACGAGAGGCCGGCCAGAGAGGCCAGCCATACGATCGATTGTCGGCGCGACCCGCGCGCCCTTGCCGCGTCATTCACGCTGCACCCTGTCTGTATTGGTTTGAGTAAGTGAGGTCGTCGCTGACCCGACGGATCGCCTGTCGAGCCATGATGCGAGGCAAGAAAGCGTGGGCTCGGCTTTCTGGACCGGCCATCGCCCGGCAGACGCGCTGCTGCAGGACTTCACGGCAGCTCGCGGACGACTCGAAAGCCGGTCAGTCCATCCCGGGTGCCCTCGGGCAATCCTTCGCGGGTCGAGAGACGCAGCTTCGCTGCGGTGTCGGCGTACGAGCCACCTCGCGCGACGCGCAGCGCGCCTTTGGCCGGCGAAGCGGACCCATCCGTCGGCGCGGAGGTGAAATCCTCGCTCCACCCGTCTTCGACCCACTCCCGCACGTTGCCCACGGTATGCACGAGTCGAAACGCATTCTGGTTGAACTTCTGAGCGCGGCGAGCGGCTTCGGTCTGTTTCGCGACCATCGAAAAGTGCGCGTCCGTCGGTGACAGCGCATCACCGCTCGGAACGAGCCCGGTCTGACCGGCACGCGCCGCGTACTCCCATTGAGCCTCGGTGGGCAGGCTATACCGATACCGTGTGACGCTCGAAAGCCAGTCCGCGTACGCGCGTGCGTCATCCCAGGTGACGTTCACTACGGGGTAGTCGTCGCCGGACTGCGGCTGCGCCGGGCAGGTTCGACGCGTCTGGGCGCAGAACTTTGCGAACTCTCCCTGCGAGACCTCGTACACCGAAATCGCGAACGGGCGGTGGATGGTTACGCGATGCACCGGCTGTTCCGTGGAGCTCTCGCTGCTACCCATGTCGAACACACCGGCAGGAATCAGGGCGAGCTGCGGCCCCTCAGCGCCGTCGGGTAGCGTGTCCTGGCAGAGGGGGCGACGGGAGCGGATCAACTCCAGCCGGCACGTGCTCGCAGCAGGAGCCGCGTTCGTTTCGGTGGCGGAGCCTGCCCGCGCACCTTGCGCAGACGTGGTCGATTCCGGCGCGCCTGAACGCTGCGAGCCAACGCTGGGAGCCCGAGCGCTCGAACCAGCGCTTTGTTCGGCGGAAGCGGGCCCCGATGCGCTCACGACCGAGGCAGCCCCGGCTGCTCGTTCAGTACCGGAGCTCGTCGCGGCACCGGAGGATGGAGATGCGGCCCGGTGCTGTGCTGTCGAAGCACTGCCATCAGCGCCGTGAGCCCCTGATGCGGACGCAGAAGATTCCGACGCCCCCGTCGGCTCCGCGGCAGCGATCCTGATGGCCGCGTCCGGGGAGTTCAGATCCAGGCCCACGGTGACTGCGAGTGCGGCGAGAGCGCTGTTGTCTGCCGTGAGCGTCGTCGATGCGAGCGCCTGTTGCTCCTTCAGCCGCCGTCGCAGCTCATCGACGAAACGCAGGAACCAGTGCTCGCGCGCAACCTCGCCGATGCGCTGCCCACCCAGCTCCAGCAGAGAGGCGTTGAGCGCGGCGAGGCGCCCGTCGCTCCAGTCGCCACGATCCACGAACGGGCGCACGGTTGCGTAGACCGGATGCATCTCCGCGGCGGGAGTGGAGACAGAGGCGCCATCACCCTGCGGGCTTTGACTCGTCCAGAACCACAGCCCGGCGCCCGCAATGGCGACCAGACCTATGATCGCGACGATGAGCCCGGTCGGTGTTTTCGTACCGCCCTGCACCTGCGGGGGCGCACTTTCGGAGGCGCGTGCCGCGACGCTCGGTCGCGCGGCTATCCGCGGCTGCGTGACCGCCATCGCGTCGACTGCGCGTGGCGCATTCAGCACGAGCGAATCGAGCAGCGGCGCGCGCAGTGAGCGGTAGGCCGCAAGGTTCAGGCGGCCATCCTGATAGTCCTGTGCGAGGGTGCGCAGACGTGCGGCGAGATCGGCGCTCATGGCGGGGTCATTCCAGCTCCCGCACCACGCGGATTCCGGTGATCGGGTCTGCCGCCCCTGAATGCGCGCGGCTCAACTCCGGCGCACAAGACGAGACGTTGTCTGTGAACGCCCCACCGCGCGCCACCACGGAACCACCCGACAGCACCCACTCCTGGGCATTGCCCAGCGCGTTGTACACGCCCCAGGCATTCGCGGCGCCGGACTGCACCGGCTCCAGCGCAAGCCCCCTCACCTTCTTCCCACCAATTTCGACGGAGCAGTTGACGGAGCTGCGATCGAAGGCACCGCCCTGCGCGGCGACCGAATAGGTCCACTCATCACTGGTTGGCAAGCGGTACACGGCGCCGGTTACCTGCGACAGCCAGTTCACGTAGCTGCGCGCGTCCTCCAGCGATATGCCGGTCACCGGATTGGCCGCGGCCCCTGTCGGCGGAGCGCAGCGGCCGGTGCGTGAGCAGTACGTTGCGTAGTCCGCATTGCTGACCTCGGTGCGCCCAAGCGCAAAGGGCTTCGCAATGGTTCCGCCTGCGGGAATCACCACGAGGTCCGGACCCTGCCCGCCGCCATTGAAGGTGTCGTAGCACACCGCCTGCTTACGGCGCCCGTACCCCGCCAATTTCGATGAGCACGGAATATCCGGAGGCAACCGGGCGGTACCACTCTGATCGACGGCAGACTGCCCCGGCTGCACCATCGCCACGCGCGTGCTGTCCGGCGCGCCCGCTGAGCTCGCCGCCGCGGCACCAGTTGCCGCGGCCGCTGCAGGCGACGCGGCCGCGCCGCTGGCCGCACTGGCACCCGGCTGCGGCGCAGGCTGCGCCCCTGTAGACGGTGTCGCGCCCTGCGGCTGCGTGGAGGACGGCGCGCGCTCGGGAGCCGCCGGCTGCGAGAGGCTCTTCACCGCGGCCTGATCGCCGAAGACGTCCTGCGCAACTGCGGTGAAGCGCTTCGCGGCGTTCGCATCGCTCGTGGCGCGGATGCGCGCCACGAAGCTTCGCGCCAGCCTGTCCTTGACGGCCGCGGCTTCCGAAGCATCCTGCCGTCCGAGCCGTTCGAGCTCGCTACGCAGCGCAGCTGCATCGAGCGTATTGCTGGTCCTGAGCGTCTGATCCAGAGCCTGGTACCTGTCGTAGCGCTCGGCGGCCGGGGCGACATCCCGCATCCCCGGCGCGATCTCGTTCGCCCGCGCCGTGAGGCTCACTGCGTTGCTGAAGCGTCCATCCTTCGCCGCATTCGAAGCGAGGCGCAGGTATGCAGCACCGATAGCCTCTGGGGCCTCGACAGTGATGTAGCCGTCGTTCGGATCCAGGTTCGAACGCAGTTCCCGCAGGGACGCCAACGCTTCGTTGACGTCGCCCGCGCGAGCCTGCACGAGCAGCTTTTCCTTGAGCGCATCGAGCTGCGCGAGACGATTCCGTTGCTGGGCGGCTGTTTCCTGCGCCGTGCGAGCCTCCACGAGCAACTTCGCTTCTGCGGAGACTTGTGACGATTGAGGCGCGTAGATGCGCGCCTGCTCCAGCATCCGGTTGGCTTCAGTGAGACGCTGCGACGTTCGCAACGAACGCGCCTGCTGCAGATAGCCGTTGGCTGCGCTCGCGCGAACCTGCGCGACATACGGGTCACTCGCAGGCACATATGCGGAGAGCCTGCGCAGCGCCTGCGCGAACTGCGTGCCCCACGTGGCGTCCGCGCTCTGATTCTGGAGCAGTGAGTCGATCTGCCCTCTGATCTGGGCGACCGTAGCTTGGCTCTGCTCGAAGGCGCCTCGCGCAGACGCCAGCCGCTGGCGCTGTTGGTCCACGAAGGAAGGCTGTAGCAGATCCGCGTAGCGCGCGACGAGATCCAGCGCCTGCGCGTGCTGCCCCTGTGCCACGAGCTGTGCGCTCTGCGCGCTGATGCCACGCTGCATGAGCTGCTGCACAGTCGCGAGCACGGGGCTGTTTGGGCCGACGGATTGCAGCTCCGTGAGCTCCGCACGCTTCTGATCCACGTCTGCCAGCGTGGCTTGCGGCGCTGTGAGGGACGCAAGCGACGCCTCCAGCGAATCCATGCGTGCCACGAGCTGCTGCGCACCGATCGCTCTTTGCACCTGGTCGCGCAGATCGCCGAGGGTGGCGTCCTGCGGGTCGAAGGACAGGCCAGCCGTCACCAGGGACTGAGCGAGCTGCACATCGCCATTGCGAAGTGCGCGGGTAGACTGCTGGGCGAACACGCCCGGCAGACGCGGATCACGCAGCAGACGATTGTCCGAGTCGATGCGGCGGATGGAGGCCAGCGCGGTCCCGGCGTTCTCGGGCCCCTGCGCATCGATGAGCAGGCCGCGCTGCAGGTAGCCGTCGAACAGGTCGCTCAGGCGCTTGATCTCGTCGTTCTCGCGGGACGCGAGACGATTCTCCAGATCCTTCACGGCCAGCGAATCCGGCAGGAATGCCTGAAGCTCGGCGAGCAGAGCGCGCGCACCAGGGAAATCCACCGTAGTCTGGTTGGCATCCGTGGCCGCATTGATGCGGCCCTCGAACGCGCCAATGAGCCCCGCCCGCGCGGTGTCGTTCAGCAGAATCGCCGCTCGCTGCTCCGGTGAGAGCGCGCGCAATTCCTGCACCAGTGCGTCAAGACGCTCGGTGTCCGCAGTGGCGAGCGCGTCTACCAGCTTCTGCTCCCGGTACTTGGCGAGATAGCCCGGGATGAAGACGGCAGCCAGCACGAGACCGATGATGATCACAGCGGCGAGTCCAACGTGCACCGTCGGTCGGCGCTTGCGCGGCATCAGCTCATTCAGGAACTGCTGCGCCGACGCGGTGCGGTTCTCGCGGTTGAATTCCAGCCCGTGAAGAATGGCGCGCCACTGATACCGCTTGAGGCCGCGCGGCCGCTTCGCAACCATCCGCTTGTTGCGCGCTTCCACAGCGGAAAGTCGATTGAACGGATGCTTGCCGGCGAGAAGCTCGTAGCAGACGCACGCGATGGCATACACGTCGTCGCGCGGATCGGGCTCGAGGCCCTCGATCATCTCGCAGCTCGCGTACGTGGGCGTCAACGCGCCAAGCGTTCCGGGGTCAAACAGCGTGGTCGAACCCGAGACATTGTCCGAACGCTTTGCCGCACGCGCGATACCGAAGTCGAATACCTTGACGACCCGGTCCTTGGTGAGGAATGCATTCGCGGGCTTGAAGTCCGAGTGCACCACGCCCTGCTCGTGGGCGTATGCCATGGCGCGGCACATGTCCCGCGTCAGCCGCAGGGCGCGCTCTACGCCGACGCCGTCCTCGTTGTCACGGATGAGCCGATCGAGCGGCTCACCCTCGAGCAGCTCCATGACCATGAAGACGTTGCCGCCGTCACGATCGAAGTCGTAGACAGTGACGACGTTGGCGTGCGCCAGGTGCTGCGCCTTGCGGCTCTCACGTTGAAGCGCCTTCAGCGATTCCGGGTGCCGGCGGAACTCGTCATTCAGCAGTTTCAGCGCCACCCAGGGGTTGCGATCCTGGGCTTCTTCCTTGCGCAAATCGCGCGCCTTGTAGACGACGCCCATGCCACCGCGACCGAGCTCTTCCTCGAGCACGAAGCGGTCCTTCACGATGCTGCCCGGCCCGAGCGACGCCCCTTCCGCCACCCATCTGCCGATATCGCTCCAGTTGGAGCCCGTGGGGCGCGAGCCTGTGGGCGCGCGAGAGCCGGTTGTTGCGCCGGTGCCCGTGAACCCGCCAGTGCCGGTGAATCCGCCGGTGCCCGTGGCACCACCGCCGGTAAAACCGCCCGTGCCGGTTACCGCTGCAGCAACACCACCGCCTGTCGTGTCCGTCGAAACAGCTGGTGGCTGCCCAGGTGCAGGATGGTGTGGTGCCGGCGCTGCGGCGGGCGCGCTGGGTGCGCGCGGCGCGCGAAACTGGGTTTTCTCCGGTTCGGCGGGCGCGGGGGTGCTCTTGGCGTGCGTCGAGGCAGCCGGCGCACGGAACCGTGTCTTGTCCGCGGCATCCGCAGGCGCGGGTGCAGGAGCGGCTTGCGTCGGAGCAGGTGGCGCCGGAGCAGCCGGCTGACTCTGCTGAAATCCGCGAATCGCCTGGATCAGCTTGAGATAGCTCTCCCCCTGAATGCGCCCCCCACGGTAGAGCGCTTCCACCAGCGCGCCATGAGCCGGCGCGAGATGCGGCTGCCGCGTAAGTGCGAGATTCAGCTCGCGCTCCACGGTGCCGAGATCCAGTCGGCCCGCTGCGTGAGCATCCAGCGCTTGTCGGAACTCGTTCATGTGCTGGAGAACTGCACGACGATGGCCGAAACGTTGTCGCTGCAGGTGCCGCCGAGCGCCTGCTTCATGAGCGCCTTGCAGGCGCCTTCGGGATCGTTCCCGGTAAGGTGATGTCGCATGTCTGCCTCGGCAATCTCCCTGTACAGCCCGTCGCTGCAGAGGAGATATCGATCCTGGTTGCGCAACTCACGCAGCTCGAGGTCCAGGAAGAGCTCCTGCGAGCCGCCGACCGCGCGCGTAATGACATTGGATGACGCGACAGCGCTCTGCGGCATGCCGACATCGAGCATCTCCTGCGCCTCGCTGTGATCGCGGGTGATCTGCTCGAAGATGCCTTCGCGAGCGCGATAAACACGACTATCGCCTGCCCAGATACTGAGGCAGTGCCGCTCGAAGGCCAGCAAGGCGGCGATGGTGCTGCCGCTCATGCCGGCGTGATTGTCGAGCGAGGAGCGATAGAGACGATCGTTCACTCCGCGCAGACGATCTTCCACCTCGTCCAGCTGTTTGCTCGGGGAAGCGTGCTTCGTCACACCCGACAGCGCCTCGATGATCATGCTGCTGGCCACGTCACCCGCGTTGTGGCCGCCCATGCCGTCCGCCACGACCCAGAGGCCAACGGCCGGCAGATCCAGCACGCCGTCCTCGTTGTGTCCGCGCACGTTGCCTTTCGACGTTGCCGCGGCAGACCGCCACGAGAAGCCAGTGCGCAATGGAGTAGTCACAGCCATTCCTGCCTCACTTCTTCCGGCTGCGCGCATCGGCCGCGAGCTTCTGCAGGTGTTCGTTGTAGGCGCGCGCGAACTCCTCCCCGAACAGGAGCTGGAAGTGCGCTTCGCGGTCGCGATCGATTTCCTCGAACTGTGAGCGATACAGCTCCCAGTACTTGAGCTTGCTGGCGAGGCCGAGCATCGCCGTACGCCGCAGCTTGCGCTCGTAGAGCTCCTCGAGGTTCTGCGGATGGAACTTCGCGAGCATGGCGTTGTACGCGGCACGGATGCCGGCCAGCACTGCGGTCTGGTGGAACGCCACGTCCTGGAAGCCTTCCTCGAAAGCCTCCACCGGGCCGAGGTAGCCGGAGTTGCGCTTCACGAAGAGGATGTACAGCGCATCCTCCGCATTCGTGGCGAACTTGAGTGGGTTGTTCTCCACCGGCTTGATGCTGGTGGTCGGCATACGGAAGCTGTTCTTCACTTCCGTACGCGACTTGAGCACATCCACGAGCCCTTGGGTCGCCAGGCGCAGGATGATGCCGAGCTGCTGTTTCGCCGCGGGGTCCACTCGCGCCGGATCCAGCCCGAGCGCGACGAGCAGATCCGCAACGTCTGTCGGCAGCGCGCGCGCAGCTGGGGCTGCGGCAGCCATGTTCACGGCTGCAGGCACGCCGGCCGGCTGCGGTGATGCAGCCTGCACTGGAGGCGTGGGCGGTGGAGACCGACGCGGCTCGGACCGCGCACCGCCGAGAGCTGCGAGCGGGTCGACGGTGCCCAGACCGAGGCCCGGCGGCATGGCTGAGGCAACCGCCGCCTGCGCGGCAGGCATCTGGACCTGCGTCGGCGCGGATGCCGCGACAGGCGCTGGCGCATCGCTGAAGGCCGGCTCGCTGGGAATCAGCTGAACGATGATTTCGTAGTCGCCGATGTAGAGGCGGTCGCCATCCTGCAGCACGACCGGCTCGGTGCGGGACGCAGGCTGGTCAGGCGCATTGATGAACGTGCCGTTCGAGCTGGTGTCCTCGAGGTAGAACACGCCATTGGAAGCACGCACGCGCGCATGACGACTGGAGACGAAGTTCTGCGGGTCCGGCAGCACCCAGTCGTTCCCTTCCACGCGCCCGATGGAGCCGCCCCGCTCATCGAACACCTTGTAGGCCGTCGGCCCGAGGCTCGCGCCCTGCGCGCTGATGATGCTGAGTGCGAGGAGCATCAGGCGACCCCACCCACGCGAAGACGCGACCAGTCAGCGCTAGCCCAGTCACCAGACAGCATCGCCACGAATGCACGTGCCTCCGGCAAACCCTCAGTGGAGAGCCAGCATGGTGAGAGCGCATTCGAGCCCTGCGTCCACCAGAGCGCGAGCGGCTGTGTGCCGCGGCTCATTTCGCGCCAGGCAAGCGCATTGACCGCGCACTGCAGAGACGCAACCGCTCCAAGTGGCACGTGCCAGCGTGTCGGCTGCGAAGGGAACTGGCTCGGCCGCATCAGCCTCGCGAGCTCTGTCGCTTCGCGCGCCGAATCGCCGGCAAGCAAATCTCGTAACAGGGCGATCTGCTCATCGAAGGTGTCGAAATCCAGTGCCTCCGCGGCAAGCGCGTCCAGCACCAGCGCTTCCGCGGACTCGAACCAGCCACCGCTGGAACACGCAATGTCGAGGGGGCAATGATCCGCGTCGAGCTGCGCAATGACCGTGAGCGGAAAATACCGGCCCACACGATCGACGCTTGGCACGAGAATGCCGGCGTAAGCACCACTGCCGCACACACCAGCGGCTAGCACGAAGCGCCACACCGGCCCTGTCAGGTAGGTGTCCAGCCACGAATCCTGGAGCTGCTGGCGGCTCTGGTGAATGCATTCCTGCAGCCACGCGTCCCAGGCATCCACAAACTCCTGTGGCGCACGGCGCTGCAGGAAGTCCCCCCTGCAGGGGAGCTTGCCGTAGAAGCCGACTTCAGTGAGCGTGCGATTCATGGCTTACATCGCGCAGCGGAAGCCCGCGAGCTCGTTACTCACGAATGGGTTGCGGATGGATGCTGCTTCCATCACCACACGCATGGAATGCGTGCCAGCCGTGAAAGTGACCTGCAGGCGCGTGTCCGAATCCTTGCGCACCTGCGCCTGATCCAGCGTCCTGAACCATGCCCATGGCCCCTGCTTCACCACGCTCGGGCCACCCCCAGCGCGCTCTTCGAATGCGAAGCTCGCCTGCCCGACGCTGCCGCCCGGCCATGTCAGCGGCTTGCTCTGCTGCGGACCGTGGCGATAGTCGAAACTCTGACCGTCCACGTCCAGGCTGAAGCGCGTGGCCGCGGCATCGAGCGCGTCGGGCGTGAGCGTGAAACGCGCCTCCGGCACCTGTGAGCCAGGCTTGAAGTACACGTCACGGATGCGCTGTGCCTGCTGGAACTGGCGGAGCATCGCTGCCGAGCCGCCAATGGCGGCCGCGCCTTCGCGCCAGCGCCAGGGTGTGCGCGACACATCGACGAGTGATGCCAGGTTGTCCCGGAAGAAGGTGTCGAACACGCCACCGAAGCCGAACACGCGGCCGAAGTCTGCGAGCGGAACGTCATTGGCGGCGCTGCGCGCAAACGGATAGCGGCCCTCGATGAGCTCACGGCACTCGCGCGCCACCTGTTCGTCATACCGCCGTGAGAGCTCGCCGCGAGCCTGCCCCACGGCGAGCGATTCACTGCGCAACCCGATCTGCGCCACCATGTCGCCCACCGGCCCGGGCAGCTGCTTCGCCTGCTGCTGGAGGCTCTGGAGCGCATCCGCCTGGCCGGACTTCACCAGCGCATCGAGCGCGCTCGTATCACCTAGCCCGGTGCCCATGGATTGCAGCTGGGCGTGTGTTCTGGCGAGCGAGGCGAGCAGACCATCGATGGGCGCAGCGCCAGGCGGCCCCTGCATGAGCGTGCGAATCGGAGCAAAGTGCGCCGTGACGGCCGTGCCCGGCTCGTCCGTGCCCGGCGGCGGAGCCCCCAGCACTGCGGCGAGCTGTCCGGCCCTCGCTGTGAGCGCCGCACCGGCTGCCGCGGCGGGGTTGCTGCCTGCCGCGGCATCTGCGGCCGGCTTCTGCAGATCGGTGTTCGTGGCAACCGCTGCAAGGAAGCCCTTCAGCGGTGAAGCCGGGCTCGACAGCATGCCGAGCGCCTCCGTGAGCGCGCGTGCATCCGGCGTGGGACGCACCTTCACGTCCCGCAGGACGGCATCCCAGTTTCGGATGTAGTCCTGCTCATAGAGATTGAGCATCGCGTACATGAGTGCGCCGCCGTTGCGCGCGTCGAGCACGCTGCCACCGAACACCCACGCGTCCTCGGCGAACTGCTTCATCACCTCGAACTTGCCGGTGCTGTTGATCTCGCGAAACACCTCGCGCGTGTAGATTGCTGGCACAGGCTCGGAGAGTGCCGCGCCGCTCGCACGCACCAGAACCTGATCCGCGCCGGGTCCGGCCGCAAGGTCGAGCCGCAGAGAGCGCTTGACGTCGCCCGAGTACGCAAGCTTCAGGCGGCTGTACATCAGGACGGGCAGGGACGCCGTGCGTAGTGCGTTCCGCGCCTGCTCAACGAGCTGCGCGTTCACAGGCACCGAGCTCATGCTGCGCTCGTCAGCCAGCAGTTCCTCGAAGTGTGCACCCAGGCGCTGGCGCGTAGCCTCATCGCCTGGGTACATGCGCCGCAGCTCCACTTCCGTGAGGAAGCGCAGATGATCCGCGTCGCGATGGCTCGCGTCGGCGAGCATCAGATAGCCCTTGAGGTATTCGTACAGGCGGTCCGGCGTTGCGACGTTGGAGCGCACCTGCTCGGCATAGCGCGACGCCATCACCGGAAGCAGCAGGCCGTTGAGCTCGCGCAGGTACGCATCGTGCGCGGAACCACCCAGTGAGCTGCCTCGATACAGCCCCATCCGCATGCGCCAGGGCGTGTCACTGTTGTACTGCCGAGCGGTCTCCGACACGACACGCAGCGCATCCAGCCGCGGCAGGAGCGCATCCGGCGGCAGCGCGGCAGCGCCCGCGATGAGCTTTGTTGCTTCGAGGCCCTTCGCCGCCTCGCCCACCTCGTCGATGTAACTGGCATTCGCCTTGTAGCTGACGGTGAGGCCGATGAGCCCGAGCACGAGCAACGCGGCGCACGCTGCATAGGCAGCGGTCTGCAGCCCGAGCTTCAGGAACTGCAGGCGACGATTGATGCCCGCGAGCCCGGACTCCTGGAAGATGACGTTCTTCAGCAGCCGTTCGATGAAGAAGGCCTTGCCTCGCCCCGCCGCGACCGGCGCAACGGCGCTCGTCACGCCGAAGGCACGAGCGATGGCGCCAAGCACCCGATCCACGGGCGTGCCCTCCTGCGTGCCGCTCGTGAAATACACGCCGCGCAGCAGGATGCGGTTGTCGAAGTCCGTGGTGGCGAAGACGCGCTTCAGCAGATCATTGAGCAGCGGGCCGAACGCGGCCATCTGCTGCGGAAACGCGAGCACGCCGACGCGGCGGCGCGGGTCGCGCTCGTCTTCCATGCGGCCGAGCATGCGCTGCTGCAAACGCTCGATGAGGCGCGCGAAATCCTGATCGAACCGCTCGGCGGCGCGGCCGGACTCGGTCACTTCCAGCGGGAACGTGGTTCCCCACACCTGCGCGCGGCCGTCCTGCCCGAGATCGTCGAAGAACTCCGAGAAGCCGGCGACGAGATCGCACTTGGTGACGAGGAAGTACACGGGCACGTCGATGCGCAGCGTGCGGCCGATCTCGTCGAGCCGTTCGCGGATGGCGGCAACGTGACGCTCGCGCTCCTTCTCATCCGCCGAGAGCAGGTCGGAGGCGCTCATCGCGACGATGACGCCGTTGATGGGCTGGCGGCTGCGGAACCTGCGCAGCAGCTGCAGGAACGCCACCCACCCGGCCGAATCGGCACGGGAGTTGGAATCCTGGGTGGTGTAGCGGCCCGCGGTGTCGAGCAGGATCGCCTTGTCCGTGAACCACCAGTCGCAGTTGCGGGTGCCGCCCACGCCGCGCAGCGCATCCTTGCCGAACTTCTGCGCCAGCGGGAAATCGAGCCCCGAGTTGACGAGCACGGTCGTCTTGCCGGAGCCCGGCGGACCGATGATGACGTACCACGGCAGGTCGTAGAGGTTCGCGGAGCCGCGCTTCTTCGTCTTCTTCAGCGCATCGACCGCCTCCTCGAAACGCTTGCGCAGCTGCGCGGCATCCGCGGAGCTGCCGCGCGAAGCGGCGTCCTTGTCCGCACCGCCCTCGCCCGTTTCCTGGGCCACCACTTCACTCGCGAGCTTGCTGCTCGCACGCGAGCTGCGCAGGAGCCGCACCTGCACGATGACCGCCCACACAGCCACGAGAACGAGGATCGCGACCAGGCGCGCCGTGACGCTCTCGAGCGGCTTGTAGTCGGCGAACGCGAAGTACGGCCCCACGAACCACAGCAGCAGCGCAACGAGCGCGAGCCCGATGAGGATCAGAACCGTGCGGTTCTTCAGGATGGCCAGCATGTCAGCCCGCCCCGCGATGGATGATCTCGACGCGCCGGTTGCGCGCCCGGTTCGCGGGCTGGTCCGCCGGTTCGTAGCGCGGCTCCAGCGAGCCCTTGCCCGCGGCTTCGATGCGCGAGCCGTCCTGCACGGCGCGGCGGATCAGGTCCGCCACCTGCAGGGCACGCGCCCGCGAAAGCTCGTAGTTGTCCTTGAAGCGGAACGAGCGCAGCGGCTGGTCGTCCGTGTGACCGATGACGATGATGCGTCCCGGCACGCGCTCCAGCGCCGCGCCCACCTGGTTCACGAGGGTGTCGTAGCGGTCGTTCACCGTGGCGCTGCCCGAAGCAAAGAGATCCGCGAGAGTCAGGGTGATGAGCGTGCGATCGCCCGACTCCTCCACGGAGACCTGGCCCGCCGCGATCTGCGGCGCGAGCAGCTCGCGCAGGCCGCTCGCGCGCGCGACGGGCGCCGCCGGGACGACGGGGTCGAGCGAATCCAGGCCGACGCCGGCGAGCATCGCGTTCACGGGCTCCGCGCGCCCGCCCAGCTTCGAATCGAAAATGATGTAGCCGCCCAGGAGCAGCACCGCGCAGGCCGCGGCCACCACCCACAGCGGAACGAAGCGCAGCACGGCATTGCGCCGGTCCTCCACGCCTTTCCAGCGCGGTGAAAGCTCCGGCTCCGCGCGATCCCGCAGCCCTTCGATGCGCCGGTAGAGTGCCTGGCGCACCTCGGCGAGGCGCGCGGCCCCGCGCTCATCGAGCCGGTACTTGCCTTCGAAGCCGAGGGCAAGACAGACATAGAGCAGCTCGAGCAGCGCGAGGTAGCGCTGCGGCTCGCCGGAAACGCGATCGAGGATCTGGAAGAACTTCTCGCCACCCGAGCCCTCCCGATGGAAGGTGACGAGCAGCGACTGCGCGGCCCAGTTGCTCTGCGCGCCCCACGGCGTGTTCAGCACGGCTTCGTCGATCACCGTGCAGAGCGCATAGCGCGCGGCGAGCACGTCTTCCGCAGGAACCTCTGCGCGGCGCGCGCGCTCCTCGAACGAGCGGATCTCCTGAATCGCCTGTCGTTGCAGGCTCTCGATGTCGGCCTGCGCGATCTGGCCGCGCAGCCGGCCGGCCAGCACCAGGAGCGGCACCGCGCCTTGCAGCAGCGGGTTCGTGCCCGCGGTGAGCAGCTCGCCCAGCGGCGGCCCCGAAGGCAGCGGCTGCGGGCGCGGCGGCGGCGAACAGGCCAACGGCTCCGGGGCCGGTGGCGCATAGCCGCTCGAAGGTGGCGCGGGAGGCGGTGAATACGCACCGGCAGGCTGCGCGGCGCCCTGCGGGTATCCGGCCGGAGCAGCGGGTGGCGGCGCCGCCCCGGGCGCGGGTGCCTGACCTGCACCGGGCGGTATCGGCTTGCGCCCTGCCCCGGGCCGCGGCCTGAGGATCGTCACATCCCGCGGAGCGAGATCGTCGTGTTTGTCCTGGCTCATACGCTGCACTCGCCCTTCATGCGCGGATCGCCCAGAGTTCCATCGTGAGATTGGGCAGATCGCCGGACTGGTGGAGGGCGATGCCGCCCGAGCCCTTGAGTGCGCGCCACAGGTCGTTCGCGCGATCGAGCTCGAAGTACGCGAAGCCCGCGTGATACGGAATCTGCCGTGGCGCCACGGCCATCGGCTGCAGCCCGATGCCCGGGAGCTGCAGGTTGACGAGATCGCGGATCTTCTCGACCGGCCCGATCTTCAACTGCGCGGGGAAACGGCGGCGCAGCTCTTCCGACGGCAGGTCGGCGCGCGCGGCGAGCACGAACGCCGCCGAATCGAACAGGCCCTGGTCCGCAACCGAGGCGACGCTGATGCCGTACTTCTTGTGCGCAAGGGGAATGGGAATGGCGTTCTGCTCCATCACCACGCTGAGGCACGCGCGCAGCGCATTGATGACCGGCTCGAAGCTTGCGCGGAGCGCATCGTGGCGATACGTGGGGAACTGCGGCGGGCGGCGCGACGATGCCGTGAGCGTCGAGAGCTCCCCGGTGATCTCGAGCGAGAGGCGATAGAGCTCCTCCGGATGCAGCACGGCGTTCGACGCGAAATGCGCCACCACGGGCTCGTACCGGTTGATGATCTGGAGCATCAGGAAATCCGCGATCTCGGAGGCGCCGCCGCGGCCGGAAGCGACCGCGCGAGCGGCCAGCGCTTCGGCGCGTTGGTGCAGCAGGCCCTGCAGCTCCATCAGGAACGTGGCGAGCCGGCCGGCCGCGCTGCTTCTCAGCACGGTGGGAATGAACCGGTCGTCGAGCACGACCTGCCGGTCCGCGCGGGCTTCGACGACGTGCGCAACCGGGATGCGCGCGAAATCGTCCGCCGGCTCGCTCTGGGACATCAGGCGAGTGTTGAGCGCGCCGACCTCGAGCTCCGTGGCGGCGGCGGAATCGGAAGTGATGTCGCGGGCGTCCTGATCACGCGTGTGGTAACGGGTGAGATCCGCGCCATTCGTGGCGCGCGTGGACTGCAGCGCGCCCGCCTTCCTCAACGGCACGGCGAGATACACCACCTGATCGCGCAGCTGCGGCCCGATCTCCAGCGGCGCCGGAAGCGGCTCGTTCTCGGGCATGGAGAATGGGGTGCCATCCGGAAACACGCCGCGGGCCCGACGCAGGCCGAGCTTGCCGATCGCGAGCAGGTCGCGCTCGATCTCGATCTCCACGAGGCCCCACGAATGCGGCCGCAGCGCGCCGGTGCGGCCTTCGATCCAGGACTCGAGGGAGCGCTCCTGCTGCTGGAAGTGCTGGGGCCGCAGGAAGAGGCCCTCGGACCAGACGACGCGATTGTTCTCTGACATGGTGCTCGCAAGCCTTCCGGATCAGTCTTTGACCACCAGCGTCAGGGAGTCCTTCCCGATGCTGAGCGTGACACCGTCCTTCTTCAGGAGATCGGTGAGGGTTTTCTCGGGCGCTGGTGTCAGCGCCCGCCAGCGCGCCGAACGGTAGTCACGGAATGCAGCGACCGCGCCGATGAAGCGGGCTTCCGCATTCAGCGGCAGCTCGAAGGAACGTGTCTCGCCCGGATCGAGCACGTATTCCTCGCGCGAGATGAGGCTCGCGCCGAGGGTTTCCTTTTCCTTGTCGTAGAGGGCGAAGAAGTCCGCCGCCGAGAATTCCCCGTCGTTGCGCAGCTGGAACACGCGCACCACGATCGGTGAGGGTCGGCCCGACGCATCCGGATTGACGTCGCTGCTCGCCATGATCTGCGCGCGGGCCGGCACCGGCTTGGCGGGCTTCGCGGCGCACGCGCCGATCACGAGGGCGCACGCAACGAGCAATGCCAGCGCAATGAAGGCACGAACCGGCTTCGCGATCGGCGCGCGGACAGCCGACGGCCCGCGACGTGCCGCGGCAGATGCGAGCCGGACAGGCGCCACACGCGCCGGGTGCGCCCGCGAAAGGCACTTGTTGTTCAACCGAAAGACCCTCCCGTTGCGCCGGGCCCGCGCGGACCTGCCCGCACGGCGCGCCGGCCGCGCGTCAGCGTTGAGTGCCGCCGCGCCCGCGTTTCAGGACGGCGAGCTGCTGCTCGTACGCCCTCGCGAACTCTTCTCCGAACAGACGCCGGAACGTTTCGTCACGCTCCGCCACCATCGACTGAAACCTTTCCACGTACATTTCCCAGTACTTCGCCTTCGCGCCGCCGATCAGCAGGCCGCGTTTGCCCTGCCGCTCGAAGGCTTCCTGCAGCGGCTCGGGGTCGAAGCGACTCAGCAGGCTGTCGAAGCCCGCGCGCACGCCCACCAGCATCGCGAGCTGATGAAAGCGCACGTCGTTGAAGGCGTCCTCGAACGCTTCCTGGGGGCCGAGATAGGCGGCGTTGCGCCGGCCGAAGAGATTGCTGAGCGCATCCTCGGCGTTGGCGGCGAACTTCAGGGGATTGTTCTCCGACACCCTCACCTGCGTGACGGGCATGCGGAACTCCGTCTTGATCTCCGAGCGTGCGCGCAGCACCTCGATGAGCCCCTGAACCACGCTGCGCATGATGTGGCCGAGCACCGCCGCGGTTTCGGGCGGCACGGTTGCGGGGTCGACGCCCGCCGCGCGCAGGAAGCCCTCCCAGTCGAACGCGGCGCCGGCGCCGGATTCCGCGGCCCGCGGAGCAGGCGACGCCGGAGGCGGCCTGTTGAATGCCGGCGCCTGGGGCGCGTTCCCCGCGAGCGGGCTGCCGGCACCCGGCGCCGAGGGAACGGGTCGTGGTGTCGGGGCCTGCCCGGCGGTTCCCCAGGCCGGCGCCTGCGGAACCGGCGCGGCCCCCCACGACGAGGGTGGGGCCGATGGCCCCGCGGGCTGCAGCTTCGATCGATCGAAAGAGGTCTTGTCCCAGTTCTCGGGAATCGCGTTCGCCGGCAATTCCAGGGGCGGCGGCGTGAAGTGATCCGACAGCGACGAGGAATGATTCCAGGCCGGATCGAGGGTGGGCCGCGGCGCGCCCGGGCGCGCGGTGGCCGACCCGGTCAGCTGGCGCAGCGGATCGAGATCTTCCGCGGACTCGATCGGCACGCCGAGCGAGGGCACCGGCTGGCGCGCGCCGGGCCCGGTGGATTCCGCGACGGGGCGCATGGCCTCCCGTGCGGGCGCGCGCGGGGCCGCGGGCTCGGCCGGCGCCACGGCCGAAGCGGTGGCGGTGAGCTCGAATTCGTCGATGAACACCTTGTCGCCGCTCTTGAGCGGATAGGGCTCATGGCGCGGCAGCACCACTTCGGGATTGTTGATGGCGATGCCGTTCGTGCCGACGCCTTCGATGAAGAACACGCCGTTGATGAACCGGACCGTGGCGTGATGGCGATGCACGCCCGCGCCGGGCAGCACCATTTCGTTCTCGGGCGCACGCCCGATGCGGCCACCTTCGACGGAGAACACCTTGCGGCGGGCTCCCCCCAGCGTGGCGGCGTTGGTGCTGACGACTTCGAGAGTCAGGAACATGATGTCAGGCTCGCGTGGCGCGCGCCCTCAGCCTCCGATCAACACTGTGGGACATCCCGCGACGATCGTTCCGCCATGCGCGGTGGAATCGCCCATGCGCGCGGCCGGCCTGCCCTGGATGAGCACGGTGGCCGAGCCCGCAAGAATCACGTCCGGCGGGCCCACGCACAGGCACTGGTTCCCCACCGTGGCGGCGGGCAGGTTGCCGATGAGCACGGTCGGCACGCCGGGCGGCATCACCGGGCCACCCACATGCGGAATGGGAGGCACGGCAGGTGTCTGCATGGGGCACGTATGCATGTCGCTCACGCGCGCTGCGGGCTTCATGCGCTTGCTCCTGCCCGAGCCGGCGCGGCGGCCGCGGGGCCGAAGATCTGCAACGCGCGCGCGACGAAACCTTTGCTCATGCCGAAGTAGTCCGCTCCGCGGCTCGCCGTGAGCCGCAGTGCCGCCACCGCGGCCTCGGCGGGGAGATGGTCCGGCGGGGCGACGACATCGTAGCCCTTCGGCAGCAGACTCCCGCCGCACCAGCCGGCGCTGGCCGCGAGCCACGCGCCTGGTGAGGCGAACTCACCCCGCTCGGCAAATTCCAGCGCGGCGCGACGATTCTCTTCCGTCGGGTCCGCAAGCCAGGCCTGCGCGAGCGCAAGGCCGGCGCGATCGACGTTGCTCGTAGCGGGGTCGCTCGCGAACACCCCCTTCAGGCAATCACATGCCCAGGCCACCACGTAGCGCTTGGGCAGCGTGCGCGCCACGACCGCGAGCGCATCCGCCGGCAGCCCGCGGCCGATCAGCTCATCCAGGCAGCGGCGCACGTTGCCGCCCGCGCGCAGCAGCGCGAGCGCGTCGCTGCTCACCGATGGCGGCGGCGTGAGGCTCGACGCCGGCGTCTGCGAGTTGGGATCGAAAGCTGCGACCATGGTGTCCTGCATACTTGCGTAAGCGCATCACCCGATCTTGGTGATGCTGCCCTTGAGTGAAGCGGCGCCGCTCGACGCGAGGTCGAGCATGCCGCTGCCCTGCACCGCCGTCCTGGTGCCCGTGATCTCGACCTGGGTGCCCGAAACCTTGCCCTGGGGCGCATCGATTTCGTACCTGGCGCTGCCCGAGAGCTTCAGCTGCGAGCCGGAGATCTCGATCGTGCCATCGCTCTTCATCACGATCTTCGCGCTGCCCACTTCGAGCGTGATCTGGCTGCCGGCCTTGAGGGTGAGTTTCTGCTTGACGTCGGCTGTATCGTCACCCTTCACGGTGGTGGTGCGATCCTTGTCGACGGTATGCGACTCCTTGCCCTTCACCTCGGTCACGACGTCATTCCTGACGGTGAGCTTGTCGTCGTTCTCGATGGTGACGGTGCGGTCGCCCTTGTCCTTCTTCGAGCCGATCGTGATCGTCTGGTCGTTCTCGACCACCACCTGCATGTTGCGCTCGGCATGCAGGTACAGCTCCTCCTCGTCCTTCTTGTCCTCGAAACGGATCTCGTTGAAGTTCGCCGCCGCACCCTCGCGCGTGCGGGTCTTGATGCCGCTCTGCGTGCTGGAACCGGGCAATGCATAGGGCGGCATCTGTTCGGCGTTGTAGACGCTGCCGATGATGATGGGGCGGTCCGGATCACCCTCGAGGAAGGACACCACCACTTCCTGGCCGACGCGCGGCACATACTGCGCGCCCCAGTTCTTGCCCGCCCAGCTCTGCGCGACCCGGACCCAGCAGGAGCTCGTGTCGTCCGACTTGCCGGCGCGGTCCCAGTGGAACTGCACTTTCACGCGCCCGTACTTGTCCGTCCAGATTTCCTGGTTCGAGCTGCCGACGACACGGGCCGTCTGCGTGCCCTGGATCACGGGCTTCGGCGTGGTGCGCTCCGGGCGATACGGCGCGGTCGCATCCACCGCCTCGATGGCAATGGCGAACTGCGGCGCCGCGGCTGCCGCGCCGGTCTGGGCGCTGTCCGACGTGAGCTCGCACTTCGTCGAAGTGATGAGGTACTTCTTGTTGGCGTCGGCGCGCGGATAGCCCTTCAGCTTGAACACGCGACCCGCGCCCAGACCCGCCGCGTCACCTTCGCTGCGCGCCACGGCCTGGGCCGACTGCATCTGCTGCGCTCTCAGCTTGGCGATGCGCTCCACGTCCGTGGACGTGAGCTCCCGCGCGCCGGCCGGGTATTCGAAGATCTCGAACTTCGAAGGGTCCTTCCGCTGCGCGACGGTGGACGCGCCGCTCGCGATGGCCGTGGGGGCTTCGAAGTTGTATTCGCGCGAAGCGAACGACGCCGGCTGAAACGACTTGTGCACGGCCCACGACTCGAGGTGATCGCGTTCGCGCTGCGCCGGCGTGGTGCTCGGCGGGTAATACGGAACCTCGTCATAGCCGCTGACCGGGCTCAGCTTGCCGACGTCATCCGTGAGGACGAGCACGTGCTTGTCGGCGAAGTGCTCGAAGTAATAGTAGAGGCCATCGTGCTCCAGCAGACGGCTCAGGAAATCGAAGTCGCTCTCGCGGTACTGAACGCGATATTCCCACGGCGCGTACTGCGAGCTCAGTGCGTTACGAAACTCCACCGCCCCGCCCTGCCCGCAGACCGCAGCGAAGATGTCCGGCGTGGATTTGTTCTGGAAGATGCGGCAATCCGCCCGGCGCGTGAGCAGCCAGAAGGACGGCCGCAGCACCGCGCGGTATTCGTGGAAGCGCTCGCCGTAGCCGACATGGGCGAACTCGGTGACGATGCCATTGAAGTGGCGCCTGGCCCCGGCCGCGTTCATCGTGAGGGTGACGGTGGCGGACTGGCCGAGGATCTTGTCGGCATCCGGGGTGGCCGCATCGTCGCCGATGAGATGCAGCTCGTACTCGAACGGCCGGCTGATCTGCTCGCTCCCGGACAGGCGAACGGGCTGCAACCCCTTGAGCGCGGCGGGGCCTGCGATCTCGACGGAGCGGTTGTCCTGATAGCTCGATGCCATGTGCCCTCAAGTCCCCGCGGACGCGCGCGCCGCACGCCATGCGCCGCTCAGATCGAAACCAGCCGCAGGCAGCTCTCCTCGTTGCGCGAGTAGAAGTACAGGCCGTCCGTGTCCTTGCCTTCGGCAATGATGACCGGCACCGGCTTGTCGAACTTCTGCTGGGCGATGGCCGTGGCCGCCACTTCGTTGATGCCGTTCTGCTTCACGTAGTCCGCCCAGCGCGTGTCGCCCTTGTCGATGCGCTGGCCGCCATCCGACGCCCGGCGCAGGAGCTTGGTGAACTCGTAATAGTCGAACTCCACGACTTTGCCGCGGGCCATGATGCGGAGACCTTATGTAGAACGTTGCGGGCGTAAGTACCTGAAAAGCTGGGGGGCTGCAAGCAGCGATTGCCCGCTTCGAGCAGTTGGTCATGAGTCTTGGCTGGAATGATGTCGGGACGGGGGGAAGGTTGCTCGGACGGTCGTGGTGGTCGCACGCGGGGAGCGTCTCGCGAGGGGCTTGGGAGGCACCGGCCGGAAGACGCATCCCTGCGAGCCTCGTGAAAATGCGTCCTGCATTTTCACGTGCCTCCCAAGCCCCTCGCGAGACACTCCCCGCTTTGGCGCTGTGCCACTGCCGGCCTCCTTGCGAGCTACGCGCCGCTTTGGGGCGCCACTGCCGACCTTCTTGCGAGCCACTCGCCGCTTTGGCGTCGGGCGACTGCGAACCCGCTGGCGAGTCGTGCCGCTCCCCGTGTCCCGGCACGCGATGGTCTGCGTTGGGGTCGCGTGGTTCGGGCGGCGAGGGGCTCGGCGAACCCTCGTCGCGCGGCCACCGTCCGGGGCGCGCGAGTGGGGTGCGCGTTTGTGTGGGGGGTGGGGGCGTTCCGGTCACGGGGGGCTTCCTCGCGGGGTCAGGCGAACGAGTACTCGAAGTCGCCGTTCCTGACCGAGAGTGTCACGGCGTTCGTGGCGGTCGCCTGGGACATCCGTGTGAGGAACTCGCGGCTGATCTGGGGCAGCACGGTGTTCGTGAGGATGGCGTCGATCATGCGGCCGCCGCTTTCGGGCTCGGTGCAGCGGGAGGCCACGAGGTTCACGACTTCGTCGTCGTAGCGAAGGTCGACGCCGTGCTGGGTCCTGATGCGCGTGACGATGCGGCCGAGCTGCAGGCGGATGATCCGGCCGAGCATGTTGTCGCTCAACGGGTAGTAGGGAATGACGACGATGCGGCCGAGGAGCGCGGCCGGGAACGTCTTCAGGAGCGGGGCCCGGAGTGCCTTGGCGATGCCTTCGGGGTCGGGGAGCAGCTCCGGGTCCTTGCACAGGCCCATGATCAGGTCCGTGCCCACGTTGGTGGTCAGGATGATCAGGGTGTTCTTGAAGTCGATGAGGCGGCCCTCGCCATCCTCCATGACGCCCTTGTCGAACACCTGGAAGAAGATCTCGTGCACGTCCGGGTGCGCTTTCTCCACCTCGTCCAGCAGCACCACGCTGTAGGGCTTGCGGCGCACGGCTTCGGTGAGCACGCCGCCCTCGCCGTAGCCGACATAGCCCGGCGGTGCGCCCTTGAGCGTGGAGACCGTGTGCGCCTCCTGGAACTCGCTCATGTTGATGGTGATGAGGTTCTGCTCGCCGCCGTACAGCGCTTCGGCGAGCGTGAGCGCCGTCTCCGTCTTGCCGACGCCGGAGGGGCCAGCCAGCATGAAGACGCCGATCGGCTTGTTCGGGTTCTCGAGCCCGGCGCGCGCGGTCTGCAGGCGCCTGGCCACCATCTCGAGCGCATGATCCTGGCCGATGACACGCTGGCCGAGTGAGCTGGCCAAGGTCAGCACCGTGGCGATCTCGTCCTTCACCATCCGGCCGACGGGGATACCGGTCCAGTCCGCGACCACCGAGGCCACAGCCTGCTCGTCCACGCTCGGCAGCACCAGCGGGCGCTCGCCCTGGATCTCGTCGAGCTGCTTCTGCAGTTCCTGAAGACGCGCGATGGCGGCGGCCTTCTCGGCATCCGACATCGCGGCAGTCGCCGGTGCGGACGGGCCGGCACCAGCAGCGGCGGTGGGAGCTCCCGCCTTGCTGGTGGCGGGCGCGTCGCTGACGGTGGGCGCATCGGCCTTGCCGGTGGCTTCACGCAGACGCGCGCGCAACGTGAGGATCTCGTCGACGAGCTCCTTTTCGCGCTTCCACGCGGCCTGCAGCGTTTCCCGGCGCGCGGACTCGCTCTGCAGAGCGTCCTTCGCCGATTTCTCGCGCTCGGCCGTGTCGAGGCCGATGGCGGCTTCGCGGGCGATGATCTCGAGCTCCGTCTGCAGCGCTTCGATGCGACGCTGGCAGTCCTCCACCTCCGCGGGCGTGGCGTGATGGCTGACGCCGACGCGCGCACAGGATGTATCGAGGAGGCTCACCGCCTTGTCGGGGAGCTGCCGGTCCGGAATGTAGCGGTGAGAGAGCTTCACCGCCGCTTCGAGCGCCTCGTCCAGGATCTGCACGCGGTGGTGCTTTTCCATGGTCGAGACGATGCCGCGCATCATCAGGACGGCCTTGTCCTCGGCGGGCTCGTCGATCTTCACCGTCTGGAAACGGCGGGTGAGCGCCGGATCTTTCTCGATGTACTTCTTGTACTCGGCCCACGTGGTGGCGCCGATGGTTCGCAACGTGCCGCGCGCGAGAGCGGGCTTCAGCAGATTCGCCGCGTCGCCCGTGCCGGCGGCGCCGCCCGCCCCGACCAGCGTATGCACCTCGTCGATGAACAGCACGATGGGTTTCGGTGAAGACTGCACCTCGTCGATCACCTGCCGCAGGCGCTGCTCGAACTCGCCTTTCATGCTGGCGCCGGCCTGCAGCAGGCCTACATCCAGCGCGCGCAGCGCCACGTCCTTCAACGCCGGAGGCACATCGCCCGCTGCGATGCGCCGCGCGAAGCCTTCCACCACGGCGGTCTTGCCGACGCCCGCCTCACCGGTGAGGATCGGGTTGTTCTGCCGCCGGCGCATGAGAATGTCGACGATCTGGCGGATCTCGTCGTCGCGGCCCACGACCGGATCGATCTTGCCCTGGCGCGCCTGTTCCGTGAGATCGACAGTGAAACGCTGCAGGGCTTCCTGCTTGCCCATCTGGGCGGGCGCGAGCGCACCGCTCGCCTCCCCGGGCGCGCCCTGCGAGAGCTGCGAGCCGTCGCTCGCACCGAGTGCCGCTTCGGGCGAGCCGGCGACGACCTTCGCGAAATCCTCGGCGAGCTGATCCGCCTTCACCTTGTCGAACTCACGCGAGATGCCGGTGAGCACGTTCTTCAGGCTCGGCGTCTTCAGGGCCGCGAGCACGATGTAGCCCGTGCGGATCTGCGAATCCCCGAACTTCAGCGTCGACCACACCCAGGCGCGCTCCGTGGCGTCTTCGATATGGGCGGAGAGATCGGAGATCGACGTCGCGCCGCGCGGCAGCCGGTCGAGCGCGGCGGTGAAGTCGCTGGCGAGACGCGAGGCGTCGAGGCCGAACGCCCGCACGATGCAGGCGACATCCGACCCCGGCTGCTGCAGGATCTGGTGGAACCAGTGCGCCAGCTCCACGTACGGGTTGCCGCGCAGCTTGCAGAAAACGGTCGCTCCTTCGATGGCCTTGTAGGCCAGGCTGTTCAGCTTGCCGAACAGTGCGACCCGATCGATGTCTCCCATGATGCTGCCTTCTTCCTAAGTAGCCTTGAATACGGTGGCGCGCGTCGTCAGGCGGCTGCCTGCGCCGCGCGCTGTTCCTGGATCACGACGTCCGCCGCGCTCTCGCGCCGCTCGCCCAGCCAGCTCGTCCAGCCAAGCTGGCTACCGAGGCCGAGCCGGATGCCGGGGATATCCACGTCGCGCAGGAGCAGTCGCACCTGCCACGCCCACTCGTCGTTCGTGTACAGCCGCACGAGCGCGTGCAGCTCCGCGAGGCCTTTCGACCCCGGCAGGAAATCGGTGAACGCGTCGCGCGCGAGCGGACCGAGTGCGATCTCGAACTTGTGCTGGCATTGCCAGGTTGCGTTGCCCAGCGTGGCGCTCGTTCCGAGCCCGGCGAGCTGCGGGTCACCGAGGCGGCAGTGCAGGTCACCCGGGATGTCGAGCCACGCGCCAGTGAACTGGCGCACTTCCACCGGGATGCCGAAGTAGTCGGCGAGGATCGCCTCGAGACCTTCCGCCGAGCGCGCCTGCGCGGCGAAATGCCCCACGCGGCTGAGCTTTGCGTAGTCGTGCACGGCATCGGCGTCGCGCGCGCTTTCCGGCGCAAGGCCGAGCAGCGCGCCGACGAAGACACGGAAGCGGTCGCTGTCCGGGCGATCGAGGCTGACCGCGGGCTCGCTTGCGGCCCACGCACGGTAGAACAGCGAGATGAGCCGATGCTGGAACAGGTTGAGGAAGTCGACGATCGTCGCGTCTTCCTTCTGCCGGCGGCGCTCGTACGCGAGCTCCGTCAGGTGCAGCGGCAGCGCGCCGTTGGGGCCGAGCATGCCGAAGCCGTACTGCTCGAGGAACACGCGGCCATCCTCGAGCGGGCCGGCCGCCGCCACGTCGCTCGGCGCGAAGGACAGGTGCGCGGCCTGGCCGAGCCGCACGCGATCGTCCGCCGCCTTGCGCGATTCGCCCAGGCGCGGCTGATCCGCGAAGGATTGCTCCAGCACGCGCAGGGCCGCGAACAGGCTGAAACCGTGCGGCGCGGATTGCAGGCGGGCGAGCGGTGTCAGATCGTCTGTCGGCATCCGACCCTCACCGGCCATGTTTTCACGGCTCCACGCGCGGACGACTGAAGCCGCAGCTGCGTGAAGGAATTGATGGACACGTACCGGGCGAAGAACCGGTCGAGCACACCGCCCAGCGCGACGATGCCCGCACCTTCGAACGATGCGTCATCGAGCGTCAGCGTGATCTCCAGCCCACGCCCGTAGCTGATGGGCCCCGGCACGGGGATGCGGCGGACGACCGGGCTGTAGCTCACCGCCCGCACGCCGTCCACCTGCCGAAGCGCGGAGGCGTCGTTCGGATCTGCGTACAGCGCGAGCATGTCTCGCAGCAACCCGGTGCCCTGCCCCGGCTCGCGCTCCACGAGCGACAGGTAGTTGAGCGACAGGTGGCTGATGAGCTTCCACGACGTGGCGCCGAACCCGGGCGACTGCCGCGGATAGCTCGGGCCGGCGATACAGCGCACGGCTTCGACCGGCGCGCCGCCTTCGATCGTGAAATCCGTGCGCGACTGACCCGTTGCGATCTGCACCGGCAGGTCGCGGTTCGTGCACAGCGCGTGGCCGTCGATCTGGCGAATCTCGCTCGTGAGCGGGCGCTGCGCCGAGTCGACGATGGAAATGAAACACTCGCTGCCGATGTAGCCCGACCGCGCGCCGCCCTGCTGCTGGCGCTCGGACAACAGGCGGGGCCGCCGCTGAAGCGTGTAGTACGCGGTTGCGCGCTGGCGGCCGGCGCCATGGCTCACCGAATAGAACGGCAGAATCTGCGTGATCGATTCGCCTCCGGCGCCGATGCCTTCCAGGCCCTGGAGGCTGTGGATCTCGAAATCCATCGGACGGTTGCGGTCGGGAACGAGGTGGAATTCCGTCTCCAGGGGCGTGACGTGCACCCGGTCCACGCCGCGCGGAAAGAGATTCACGGCCGGCGTGCAGAACAGCCGGAAGTGCGCGGCATCCAGCGCGTTCTCGAGGCCGGGCTGCGCGCGATCCATCGCGAGGTAGATTTCCAGCTCGTCGCCTTCGCACGCGCTGACGGCCTGGCGCAGGTCGTTCACCGAGAAGAACAGGAACCGCTCGGGGAACGAGAAGTACTCCTGCAGCAGCCGGTAGCCCTGGAAGCCCTGGCGTGTCACGGGCAGAAGGGCTTCGGAGTCCTCGAGACCCACCTGTCGCACGCTTCGGGCCGGCAGGAAATGCACGGCACTGCCGGGGCGCGTGCTCCGCACGTATGCGCCGATGCAGTCCGCAGTCACCTGCTCGAAGATGCGATGCGCGATGTCCGGCGTGGCCTTCAGGTAGAACGTGAGCGAATCGAGCGGCAGCGACCTGATGCTGACCCCGGCAGCCGCCTTCAGGCGCAGCCGGATCGCCGTGCGCGCGCGCCCGTCCGTGGCGATGCCCTGAGTCGAGAGCGCGCCCGAGCCGGAAAGGTACTTCGCCTCGGTGACCGTGAGCGGCCACAGCGTGACGTCGTGCGCCGTCCGGAACTCGCACGACGTGCGGTCACCTTTCACGAGCGGGCTGCGCAGGCTCGTGTGACGCCGCACGAGGTGGCCGTTCTGCAGGCTGCCTTCCTTCGCGTCCGGCACCAGCTCGACGATGGCGCAGGAGGGCGTGGGGTTGAGGAAATGGGGATAGACCATTTCCATCAGGTGCTGCGTGAAGTCGGGGTGGCGCGAGTCGAGCTTCAGCTGCACGCGCGCCGTCAGGAAGGCGAAGCCCTCCAGCAGCCGCTCCACGTAGGGATCGGTGCACTCGAGCCCATCCATGCCGAGCCGGGCCGCGATGCGCGGATACGCGTCCGCGAACTCGGCGCCCATCTCGCGCACGAACTGCAGCTCGCGGTTGTAGTAGTCGAGGAGTCGCGGATCCATGGCTATTTCTGCCCCGCCTCCCCGATGCTGACGTTGCCCGAATCCACATCGATGCTCGTGCGCAGCACGAGATGCTGCGGCATCGGCTGGCCCCACAGCTGCGCTTCGACGCGGAAGGCGAGCACATGGGTCTCGTTGCCGCTCTCGCCCAGCTCCGGCACCACGCGCAGCGCCGAAAGACGCGGCTCGAAACGGCGGATGGCCGCCTCGATGGTGACGCAGATCTGCTGCGGATCCACCGACCGGGCCACTCGCCCGGCCAGCGACGGCATGCCGAAATTCAGCACGGAGGACTGCACGTGCGGATAGGCCGAAAGATCGACGACGGCATCGAGGCTCGCGCAATTGAGGAGCGCGGCCAGATCGCGGCACACGTATTCACGGAGCCTGCGCATGGACACGGCGCTGTGGTCCCCGGGCTCGATCGTGTCGTTGACGATGCCGCGGGTGGCTATCTCGCAGAAGCTCTGCAGCGCGACGCCCTGGGGCATGGCCCGCGGCTTCAGCAACAGTGACTTCAATTGCGAGAGCGTGACGCGGCCGGCAGGAGCCGTGAGCGTCAGCCGTAACGTGAGGCCATCGGCCGCGGCGCCCTCGTCTTCGACCAGACGCAAACCCTGCGCGACGAGGATGCCGGCGAGATCGCGCTCGGCGATGCCGAGGCGACGCAGCTCGTCGCGGCGGAAAGTGAATTCATAAGCGGTCAGGAGCCGCTCGTCATCGATCAACCGATCGAAGAGTGCGGGCTGGAGGCGTTCGCGCAGGCTGAGCTGGGCCATGGCGCCGGGGACAGGCCTCAGCCGCCTGTGGGAGTGAGCACGAGCTCGCGCACTTCGAGCAGGCCGAGCTCATCGGCGCTGGTCGACAGCACGCGCTGGCCGAGGCCGGCGTAATGGCCGCTCCCGAGGTCCTGCCATTCGGTCTTGCGCGACAGGCGGATGGCGGGGTCCGCGCTGCTTTCCGAGCCGGGATAGCGCACGGGCAGCAGCCCCATGGCCTCGCCGCCGTTGGACCACGTGAGCTGCGCGGGCAACCACACGAGATCGCGTGCATCGGCCGGCGGCTCGATGACGATGCGCTGGATGCGCTCGAAGGGCACCCAGTAATAAGCGCCGTTCAGCAGCACTTCGAGAATGGGCCCCAGGCGCGAATCCGCGTCCGCGATCCATTCGAAGGCCGTGCCGTTCAGCGTGCCGGCGGTCGCCGCCGCGGCTTCGAGCGCTTCGCCGCGCAGGGCCGCCGCCTGCTCCGCGTGGCCGTGCGCCTGCACCGAAAGCGCCTGCAGGAGCTGCGCGATCCAGGGCAACGGCTCGCCGAACACGAGTGGCGAGCGCTCGCCCGTGAACACCTGGGCCCGCAGGCGCTCGCATTGAATGGCCGCGCTGTAGGCGTGCAGCATGGGCAGCGCGCCGGCCTCGATCTCGGCGGCCACCGTGAGCTGGTTGATGGCGCGATCCCAATCGCCGGTCACCATCAGCAACTGGGAAAGGAACACGCGCAGCTTTGCGGCGGCGGGCTGCTTGCGCACTTCGCCTTGCAGCTGCGCAAGGCACCCGGCCAGATCGCCCGCGGCGAACAGCTCTTCAGCAGAACTCATGCGTCACCTGCAATGCCCGGTGAGCCCGCGCCGCAAGGATGCAGCGCGGGCGACCAGGCAGGTGTGTGCCGACGTCAGACCTTGACGTTCGCGCCGATGTCCCACCCGAAGGCGTGCGGCGTGCCCTTGCCGCCCTTCTCGGACTGCTGGACGTACTCCACTTTCACCTTGGCGAAGTTGAGCACGACGTTCTCGGTGAGACGCTCTTCACCGCCGCTGCCACCGGTGGAGTAGGAGGTGACCATCACCTTCTCCAGGTCGATGTTCAGGTACTCGAGCGGATTCTCGCCCGCTTTGCGGACGATGATCTTGCCCTTGGCGAAGTGCTTGCCGTTCGCGCAGAACAGCATGAGGTTCGGCGAGGCCGCATCGATGAACTTCGTGATGGAGATATCCTGGAAGCTCGCCTTGCCCGCGCCACCGCCGCTGCCGTGGTGGAAGGTGCCGGTGTTGGAGAGGCCCCAGGACCAGGCGAGGATGTCGATCTTGTCCTTGTGAGTCTTGTCGATCGACTCGCCCTTGATGCCTTCCAGCTCGAGAAACATGTCCACTGCCATGATCGGATTTCCTTCGGTTGCAGAGAATTCTTCGTTGCGCGCCTGGTTGTCAGGCAAGTCGCGGCCACGCGGGAACCGCCCGATGGCCGCCGGGACGAGTCAATCGACCCTCGAACTGCGGATCAGCCCTGTTTCTGCGAGGGCAGTCGCGAGACGAGACTCAGCGTCACGTTCACGCCCTCGAGCTGGTAGTGCGGCCGCAGGTAGAACTTGGCGGAGTAGTAACCGGGGTTGCCCTCCACCTCTTCCACTTTCACTTCGGCACCGGCGAGCGGCTTCTGCGCCTTCAGGGTGTCGCCGGCGTTCTCGGGGTTGCCGAGCACGTAGCCCATGATCCAGTCGGACAGGAACCGCTCCATGTCGGCGCGCTCCTTGAAGGAGCCCACCTTGTCGCGAACCATGCACTTGAGGTAGTGCGCGAAGCGGCAGCTGGCGAACAGGTACGGCAGGCGCGCGGCGATGCGGGCGTTCGCGGTGGCATCCGGATCGCTGTATTCCGCGGGCTTCTGCAGGGACTGGGCGCCGATGAAGGCCGCCACGTCGGAGTTCTTGCGGTGGATGAGCGGCATGAAGCCGCAGTTCGCGAGCTCCGCCTCGCGGCGGTCGCTGATGGCGATTTCGGTGGGACACTTCATGTCCACGCCGCCGTCATCGCTCGGGAAGGTGTGCACGGGCAGGCCTTCGACGGCACCACCGGATTCCACACCGCGAATCGACGAACACCAGCCGTAGCTCTTGAACGAACGGTTGATGTTCACGGCCATCGCGTATGCGGCGTTCGACCACGTGTAGCGGCTGTGATCGCCGGCGCCGGTCTCTTCCTCGAACTCGAATTCTTCCACCGGGTTGGTCTTCGCGCCGTAAGGCACGCGCGAGAGGAAGCGGGGCATGGCGAGGCCGAGATACTTGGCATCGTCCGAGTCGCGCAGCGAGCGCCACGCGGCGTAGTCGGGCGCGGCGAAGATCTTGCCGAGATCGCGCGGATTCGCGAGCTCCTGCCAGGAATCCATACCCATGAGCGAGGGGCTGGCGCCCGCGATGAACGGAGCGTGCGAGGCCGCGGCGATCTGCGCCATCTGGCCCAGGATCTCCACGTCACCCGGCGTGTGGTCGAAGTGGTAGTCACCGACCAGGCAGCCATAGGGCTCGCCGCCCAGCTGGCCGTATTCCTGCTCGTAGAGCTTCTTGAAGAGCGGGCTCTGGTCCCAGGCCGCGCCCTTGTACTTCTTCAGGGTCCTGCCGAGATCCTTCTTCGAGATGTTCATGACGCGGATCTTCAGCTGCTCGTCCGTCTCGGTGTTGCTCACGAGATGGTGCAGGCCGCGCCACGCGCTCTCCACCTGCTGGAAGCGCTCGTTGTGGAGGATGACGTTGATCTGGTCCGTCAGCTTCTTGTCGATCTCGGCGATGATGGCCTTGATGGTGCCGACCACGTCGTCGGAGACCACCGCCGTCTCGCGCAGTGCCTGCTCGGCGAGCGTGCGCACCGCGCGCTCCACTTCGACGCGCGCACCGTCGGTCTTGGGTTTGAACTGTTTCTGCAGCAGCGCGGAGAACTGATCCGCATCCGCGGCGACCGCCGTTTCGGCGACTTGTTTGGCTTCAGCCATGATTCGACCCCTCGAAGAAATATCCCGTTGCGTTGCGCGGCATCACTCGCCCGATGCGGGCTTGGCCTGCTCGACCAGCGACTTCAGCAGCGCCGGATCATTCAGCGCCCTGGCGATGAGATCCTCGGCACCGGCCTTGCCATCCATGTAGGTGATGAGGTTCGACAGCTGCGAGCGCGCCTCGAGGAGCTTGTTGAGCGCTTCCACCTTGCGCGCGACGGCGGCGGGCGAGAAGTCGTCCATGCTCTCGAAGGTGATGTCCACCTGCATGTTGCCCTCGCCCGTGAGCGTGTTCGGCACGCTGATGGCGACGCGGGGCTTCATGGACTTCATGCGCTCGTCGAAGTTGTCGACGTCGATGCTGACGAACTTGCGGTCGTCCACGCCCGGCAGCGGGTCCTTCGGGTCGCCGGAAAGGTCGGCGAGCACGCCCATGACGAAGGGGATCTGCACCTTCTTCTGTGCGCCGTACAACTCGACGTCGTACTCGATCTGCACACGCGGCGCGCGGTTGCGAGCGATGAATTTTTGACTGCTTGGCTTGGCCACGTCAGATCTCCCTTTGAGTCCTGTTTAGTCGTTGGAATCCCGCACGCCGCTTGCGGCCTTCGCCTGCGCCAGCGCGTCCGGTGCGAGCTCTTCGAGCACGGCAAGAAAGTCCTTGGCGACGAGCCGCTTCGTGCGCTCGAGGAGCAGCGGAATGGGGCTCGACGGTTCGTTCGTGCGGAAATAGGCGGCGACGGCGTCGAGCGCACGCGTGGCATCTTCGCGCGAGCGGATGCCGGCGACCGCGACACCGCCACCGGCGCCGTTCGACGCCGCTGCCGCACCGTCGCCTTCGGCGGCGGCGGAGTCCGCGCCGGCGCGCGTGGCCAGGTGATCCCTGACGAGCTTCAGGGTGCGGGCCAGGGGCGTTGCGAGCGTCGAGAACTCCGGCGCGGCTTCCACCCCGCCCTGCGAGCGCATGCTGTCTTCGATGGACTTCAGACTGCCCACGGCCTCATCGAGCTGCGCGCTCAGCGCACTCAGCTCTTCGACCGGCGTCGCGCTCAGCAGCGCATTGAGCTGCGAGGCGTCCGCCGCGGCGGCGTCGCCTTCGGCCGGAGGGACCTGGCCCGTGGCGATCTCGATATCCCGGATGGACAGTGAGCCGAGCTGGCGATGCACGAGGATGGGCGTGCGCCTCACGCCATCGACGATGGCCATGCGGTCCGCGAAACCATTGAGTGCGTTCCGGCGCAGGATGGCGTCGTCATCCACGCGCGGGAACACTTCCTTCTCCCAGAGCTCGAGCCAGCGCGCGGCGACCGAGAGGATCTGCGGAAAAGGAGCGAAGCCATCGGTGCGCACGGTGGCGCCGGCGAGGTGAGCGAGCAGGCGGAAATCCTTGCTCGTTTTCAGGGCATCGAGTGAGCGGTCCCGGATCTCGCGCCAGTCGGTCTCCGCATCGAGCGGGGCGCTCTGACCGAATAGTCGGTACGCGTCGAACGACGCGAGAAGTTGCGTATCCTCGAGATCTTCCCCACAGGGGTGCTCGGCGGAAATTGCTTCGAGTAGACCCGTACCCGCGATCTGCATGCTCGTACCGGATTCTTGGCCCTATACCGACATATATAAGGTGTGACCGGCGCGCGCGAACGAGCCGGCGCTGCCCCGCCGCAGGCGAAGAATGGACCAATTCGCGCTCAAGTCAACCGCGTGTTGTATTAACTGTCGATCAGCGCGATGTTCTGAAAGATCAATGTGTGACGGACGTCGCCTTCGCTGCTTCTCGAAACGGAACAGTACGGATACCACGTTGCTCGTGCGCAGCACCCGTGCCCGCATCGGCCGCATCAGGACGCGCGCAAGACACCGCATCGGACGCAACGCTGCCATACAGCGGCAGTGACGGCGAAACAACGGCTTGGAGGCTGCCGGCTGCTTATAGAATCCGCCCGGCCCGGCACGAAACGAGAAGACGGAGAGCTCATGAACAGCCGCACTGTTCTTTTCATCTGCCTCATCGCCGCGTTCACCGTCGTCGTGGCCGCCTGCGCCGCGAAGGCGCGTGCGCCCGAGGACCCGGCGCGCGCGAAACCCGAGGACACACTCGCCGCACTCGAGCAGCGCAAATCGCTCATCGAGGACATCAACGACATCAAGCGGCTGCAGCGGGCTTACGGCTACTACGTGGACGAAGCGTTGTGGGATGACGCTGCGAATCTGTTCGCGGAGAACGGCTCGATCGAGCTCGGGCTCGATGGCGTCTATCGCGGCAGGAAGCGCGTGCGCGAATATCTCTACGCACTCGGTGGCGGCAAGGCGGGCCTCGCGCCCGGCCAGGTGAACGAGCACATGCAGCTCATGCCCGTGATCACCGTTGCGCCGGACGGCCAGAGCGCCCGCGGGACCTGGCGGGACGTGATGCTCATCGGCCAGCTGGGCCAGAGCGCCCTGTGGGGCGAAGGCCCCTTCGAGAACGAGTACGTCAAGGAGAACGGCGTCTGGAAGATCAGCCGCATCCACTGGTTCCAGACCGTGCTCGCGCCGTACGCAGGTGGATGGGCGAAGCACGGGGATGCCAACGGCGGCCGCTTCGTCACGAGCCTCACTCCGGATGCGCCGCCGACCGTGGCATACAAAACGTGGCCGGGCGCTTTCGTGCCACCGTTCCACTTCAAGAATCCGGATGCGGGCACCGCTGGTGCGCGGAGCCCGGCCGGCACGGCGCGCGGCTCGCCAGTGAAACCGCGCTCCCTGGCTGAGCGCGTGGCCATCCTCAAGCAGGAGGTTCAGCTCCTCCAGGACCAGAACGACATCGAGAATCTGCAGCGCATCTACGGCTTCTACATCGACAAGGGCCAGTGGACGCAGGCGGCGGATCTGTTCGCGGATGACGCCACGATGGAGATCGGGGGCCGGGGCGTCTACACCGGCAAGGCCCGCGTGCTCGAGTACCTGCGCGCCATCGGTCCCGAAGGGCTCGCCGAGGGGCGGCTGTTCGACAACATGCAGCTTCAGCCGATCATCCACGTGGCGCCGGACGGCAGGACCGCCAAGGGTCGCTGGCGGCTGTTCGCACAGCTCGCCCAGGCACACCAGTTCCACGAATGGGGCATGGGCATCTATGAGAACGAGTACGTCAAGGAAGACGGTGTGTGGAAGATCCGCAGACTCCACCTGTACCCCACTCTGTACACCCCTTACGAAGAGGGCTGGGGCAAGGCGTCTCTCGCCCACTCGAGCTTCGAGCCGCAGCTCGCGCCGGACCGGCCGCCGACCGGCCCGAGCCACACGTATGAAACGGTGTTCGTCGCGCCCTTCCACTACGACAACCCGGTCACCGGCAAGCCGGTGTACTCACTCGAGCCGGCCGCCCCGCCTTCCGCAACCCTGGCATCAGGCACGGCGGCCCTCGAGCAGACGCTGTCGGGGCTCAGCCGCAGCATCGGGAAGCTGGAAGACGTGGCGCAGATCGAGAACCTGCAGACCACGTACGGCTACTACCTGGCGACGCTGGAGTGGGACCGTCTCGCGGATCTCTTCGCCGAGGACGGGACCATCGAGATCGCGCTTCGCGGCGTCTATGTCGGCAGGCAGGCCGTGCGCCGGAATCTCGACCTCTATGGCCAGCAGGGTCTCGACGACGGCGTACTGCACAACCACATGCAGTACCAGCCGGTCATCCATGTCGCCGCAGACGGCAGCACCGCAAAGCTCCGTTCCCGCGCACTCAGCATGATGGGCAACTTCCAGAAGAACGGGATGTGGATGGGCGGCGTGTACGAAAATGAGTTCATCAAGATCGACGGCGTGTGGAAGTTCAGGAAGGACCAGGTGATGAACACCTACTTCGCGCCGTATGACGTCGGCTGGAAAGAGCTCGCCCTGCGCCCGCCGCCGGGCATCACGGAGTCGAATCCGCCGGATCGGCCGCCGTCATTTCACTTCGACATGTATCCGAAGGGGTTCCTGCCGCCCTATCACTACGCGAATCCGGTGACCGGGCGGCGTTAGGCGCCGCCCGCGGACGAAGGGGGACCGCGATGAAGTTCCATTCGCGACTGCTGACTCTGCTGCTTCCTGGCGCCCTCTGCGGGGCATGTGTCACCACGAACCCGCAGCCTGCCTCCGACTATCACCGTGAGGTGAGCGCCGGCCTGGAGGAGATCCACGTCGTTCGCACGGTCCGCATCGAGCACGCGCGCGGTGCCACGGAGAAGTGCGCGGCGGCGCCCTTTCCAGTCGTCACCGAGGACGTGTTCGAAACGTGGTCCATCGAGACGCAGCCGAATGACGGCCGGATCATCGACACCCGCAGGCAGCCGGTGGGGTCGTTCCGGGGCTGCATCGGCCAGATGGCCGAAGGCCGCGCGTTGCAGATGTTCGTGGTCGGCACGATGAACGACGTGCCGTACACGAGCCTCGTCGAGTGCAGGGCACCGCCGGCACCGGGACCTCTGCGCACGCTCCTGGCGCTGACTTGTGTGGGCAGCCTCACCGACCTGCCGCCCGCGTATGCGGGCGGCCTCATGGTCTCGAGCACACTCGCGCCGGTGCTGGGACGGGATCAACCGGTGGACGCGCACGTGCCCGGCTATCTCTCCACATCGGTGATCACGACGCGGCTCTGGAAGAAAAGCGACTCGTCCGCCGCTCCCGGCTCGCGGGCCGGCAGCCCGTAGCCCGCCCTACGCCGCCGCGAGCGCCTTGCGAAGGAAGGCTTCGAGACCGATGGGCGCACGCCCCAGGAGGTTCTCCAGATCCTTCGACGCGAGGTCGAACTCCCCTGCGCGAACCGCGTCCGCCAGCCCGACGGACATGGCAATGGCCGGCGGCGGCAGCTTGCGCTCCGTGAGAACCTTGGCGAGCTCATCGGACGTGACACTCTCGTAGCGCACCGGTTTGCCCGATACCTTGCTCATCGCCTCCGCCACTTCCCCGATGCTGTAGCACGGGCGGCTCGTGGTGATGGGGTAGATGCGGTTCTGGTCGCCATCGCTGCTCGCCGACACCGCCAGCGCCTCGGCGATGTCGTCTCGTGCGACGAAGCCGACGCGACCGTCACCCCCGGCGTAGACCAGCGTGCCGCTCTCGATCGCTCCGCCGAACAGGAATGGAATGAGGTCGAGATAAAGGTTGTTGCGGAAGAACGTGTACGGAATTCCGGACTCCCGGATCAGCGTTTCCGTGCGCAGGTGCCCGGGCGAGGCGACGAAAAGCGCAGGGTCCAGAGGCTTCACGACGCTGGTGTAGATGATGTGTCCCACACCCGCGTCAGCTGCGGCGCGAACGACGTTGCTGTGCTGGAGCACCCGCTCCTCACCGACGACATTCGTCGAAATGAACACCAGCTTGTCGATGCCGGCGAATGCGGCCTCCAGCGATGCGGCGTCGGTGTAATCGCCCGACCGGACGTTCACGCCCTGCGCGGCAAGACTCGCGGCCTTCGCCGGGTCACGCACGATGGCGTGCAGAGTGGAAGGCGTCACCTTGCGGGCAAGCAGGTGGCGAAGCGTGGCGCTCCCGAGTTGTCCGGATGCGCCGGTCACGGCAATGGTTGTCATCGAATGCAGCTCCAGGATGTCGCGCGGCTGGGGAATCGTCTCGGGCCGCGGGGACCATAGCCTACCCCGTGTCGCGGGGCGATTCCCGTCCGGCCACCGGACGGCATCGCGGCAGAGTCAGGGGCAGGGTGTCGCGCCCTGATGAGATCCCGCGCCGGTGGAGACGATCGACGGGCTCACGATGCAGGAAGTGGAGCGCTCCTCCAGAACGACATCCGCGCGACCCGCCCGGCAGCCGCCGGCTCCGCTGCGCCGCGTGCTAGCCTGTCCGGCCTGCCGCGGATCGGCTCGAGAGACAGAACGTTGAGCTCCCTTCATTTTGCAATCCTGGGCGCCGGAGCGATGGGCTCCATCATCGGCGCACACCTGGCGCGCGCCGGCCATTCGGTTGTGATGCTGGCGCGGGGAGCCCGGGCGCAACAGATCGCGGACCAGGGTCTGCGCATCCGTGGGCTCGCGGAGTTTTCCACGCCGGTGCGAACGGTCACGGATGCGTCACAGCTTCACTCCGCGGACGTGCTCATCGTCGCCACGAAAGCCATTGGCACCGCCGCCTCGCTCGAACCGCTGCGCGGCGCGAGGATCGGCGTCGCGTTCTCCGTCCAGAACGGCGTGATGAAGAACGAGCTGCTCGCCGAAACGTTCGGGCGGGAACGGGTACTCGGTGCGCTCGCCAACATCAGCGGCGAGCTGCTGCCATCTGGTGAGGTCATCTTCACGCGCAACATCAACGTCATGGTGGGCGAGCCTGCCGGCGGCAACAGCGCACGCGTGGAACAGCTCACTCGCACGATCGACGCCGCTGGTGTGCGCTCGACGGCAGTGCCGGACATCCAGAGCCAGGAATGGTCGAAGTTCTCGGCCTGGGTCGGGCTCGTCGCACTCGCGGTCACCATTCGCACGCCCACCTGGAAATACCTCATCGACCCGGATGCCGCCCTCGTGCTCGTGCGACTCGTGCGGGAAGTGCAGACACTTGCCACGGCCTGCGGGGTGGAGCTCACCGACGAGTCGATGTTCCCCGTCTCGACACTCTGCCGGGTCCCAGAGACGGAGGCGGTCGAGATGATGCGAACCCAGGGCGAGGAGTTCCGCAGGAACGCGCCGGCTCATCGGCTTTCCACGCTGCAGGATCTGGAAGCCGGCCGCGCGCTGGAGATCGAGGAGACCCTGGGATACGCCGTGCGCAAGGCGGCACAGCAGGGCCTCGTGCTGCCGCTGCTGCAGACCTTCTGCCAGCTCGCGGGCACCATCGATCGGGCTCGATCGCGCACGTCGTAGCGGCGGCAACGCGTCCGACCAAACGGCCCTCGATGCCGATGGCACCGGCATCGTGGCCCACATTGATATCATGCGATGAACCGTGTGCTCTTCGGGCCTCATGCTTCGATTCGCCGTACCCGCCCTCTTCGTGTTCATCTGGTCGACAGGCTTCATCGTCGCCAAGGCGGCGTCACCTCACGCGGACCTGCAACTCTTCCTCGTCGTCCGGCTCTTCCTGACCGCTCTGCTGATGGCGCTTGCCGCCGCGGCAGCCGGCGCGACCTGGCCGAGAGGTCGCTCGCTCGGAACTCACCTGATCGCCGGCGCGCTGATGCTTGGCTTCTATCTTTGCGCGAGCTACTGGGCCATCTCGCGCGGCATGGCCGCCGGCGTCATGGCTCTGCTCGGCGCCCTGCAACCGCTGTTCACTGCGCTGTTCCTGGTGGCGGCGACCAGCACGACACTCGGGCCGCGCACCTGGTGCGGGCTCCTCGTCGGCTTTGGCGGCGTTGCGTTCGTGCTCGCTCCAAAGCTCGCGGTCACCGGCGCAGGCTCGTTGACCGTGCTCACCGTGACGGCGGCGTTGCTGAGTGTCGTAGCCGTGACCGCGGGGACACTCGTCCAGAAATCCCTTGCCACCGCGGATATTCGCGCCGCGGCCAGCCTGCAGCATGCAGGCGGCGCGGTCGTTGCGGTTGTCGCCGCGCTGCTCGTGGGAACCGCGCGCTGGGACAGCGCACCCGTACTCTGGGCGTCGCTGGCGTGGTCGGTGCTCGTGCCATCGATCGTGGGCACGAGCCTGCTGATCTGGATGATGCGAAAGGGCGAGGCCACGAAAGTGACCGCGTTGATCCTGCTCGTGCCGCCCCTCGCGGCCGTTCAGGCGTTCGCGTTCTTCGGTGAGACGCTGTCCCCGATACAGTTCGTGGGATTCGCGCTTGCGCTGGGCGGAGTGCTGCTCACCCGCTCGGAGCGCATGGCGCCTCAGCGAGCCAGGGCAGCCTGACGCTGCTGCAGGAAGCGGCGCACCGCCGGATCGCGCTCGAGGCCGATGGCAATCCCGTAGGCGCTGCGCGCCTCGCCGTGCGTCCCTTGCCGCGCAAGCAGCTCCGCACGCGCAGCCCAGTACGGCTGGTATTGCGTGAGTCGCGAATCCGCCGCCACCTCCTGCATCGCTGCCAGCCCGGCCGCGGCTCCGGAGATCTCCGCGACGGCCAGCGCACGATTGATGGCCACGACAGGTGATCCCGAAAGCGCCAGCAGCGCATCGTAGAGCTGCACGACCGCGGGCCAGTTCGCCTCCCCCGAGCGGCGGCGGTGAACATGCGCGGATTGCAAAGCCCCTTCGAGCTGATAGCGACCGATGCGCTCCAGACTGCTGGCGCGCAGGAGAAGCGCCTCCGCAACCGCGATCATCTCCGCGTCCCACAGCGCCGGATCCTGCTCGGCGAGCGGCACATACTCACCGAGGGGCGTTCGGCGCGCGCGACGTCGCGCCTCCGCGTGCAGCATGAGCGCAAACAGCCCCAGCGCCTCGGGCTCTTCGGGCAACAACTCTGCGACCAGTCTGCCGAGAAACAACGCCTCCTCTGCCAGATCGCGGCGCGCATGGTCGGTGCCCGCGGCATCGACCCAGCCTTCTGCGAACGCGGCATAGATGGCGTCCAGCACTGTATCGAGCCGACTTGAAAGCACCTCCCGGCCAGGGATCCGGAAAGGAATGCCTGCGGTCCGGATCTTGTTTTTCGCGCGCAGGAGACGCTGGCCCATGGCCGCCGGGGACAGGAGAAACGCGGAGGCGATCATCACGGCATTCAGACCGAGCACCACCTGCAGGATGAGTGGCGCGCGGATGCCCGCTTCGATCGCCGGGTGCGCGCACGCGAACATCAGTGCCAACCGCTGATCAGGAATCTCCTCCTGTGACGCGGCCGCTTCGAAACCCTCTGCCAGAATCTGCAGCTCGTTCGCTGCAAGCTCCCCGCTGCGCCTCCGTCGAGCGCCATCGATTGCCTTGCGCCTCGCGACGGTGAGCAACCACGCTTCCGGGTTCGCGGGGCAACCGTTGACCGGCCAATCGGCCAGCGCGGACGCAAATGCTTCGGAAAGCGCGTCTTCTGCAGCGGCCACATCCCGCGTGCGTGCCGCGAGAAAGGCGACGAGCTTGCCGTAGCTACGACGCGCCACCGCGTCCGCCATGCCGCGTGCGTGCACGTCGCCTTCGCGCGGGCTCACGGGCCGCTTACGGCTGGTTGCCGGTCACGCTGGATCTGTCCAGAACGGCCGCACCTCGACGATGCCGTGATGCGCTCCCGGACAGCGTGCGGCCCACGAAAGCGCCGCATCGAGATCGGGCACGTCGATGGCGAAGTAGCCGCCTAGCTGCTCCTTCGACTCGGCATAGGGCCCGTTCAGCACTTGCGCCTTCCCTTCCGCCATCCGCACCGTCGTCGCGGAGCCACTGCTGCCGAGACGATTCGCTGCCACGTAAACACCCGCCTTTTTCAGCGCTTCGCCGTAGGCCATGTATGCGGCCACTGCCTCCGCCTGCTCCGCCGGGGCAAAGGTCTCCCAGCTCTTCTCGTCCGCATAGAGCAACAGCATGTACTGCATGGTGAAATCTCCGTCCGGTTCATGGGCGGGCATTGTGCTCCGCCGGCACCATGACGCTCGAATCCGGGCGATTCCGACAGGCAGCGGCCGGGGTGTCCAGCCGCCGTGCGCCTGACCGGGCTGTTGGCGGGGGGCGAGCTCCCCTGCGCCATCAGGAAGACGTGGGCTTCAGCGCGCGCGCCGCAGCTGGCTGCGGCATGGGCTTGCGCCGAAACCAGAACGCCCAGACAGAGAACGAGCCGAGCGTCGCCAGCGTCAGCCCCGACGCAGTCATCACCAGCCGATACGGGAGCCCACCCACTTTCGCGGCGTGTAACGGATACACCAGGTTGAAAATCTGCAGGCCTGTCGGGAGCGTCAGCGCATTGCGCGCTTCGATCAACCGGCCGCTCTCCGGTGCGAACCACAATGTGGTCCGGCCGTTCGGCAGCCACTCTTCCGGCTGCTTCATGCGCAGGGAGATGAGATCGCCCGGTTTACGCGGCAACCCCAGTGTGCGGAACTCCGCCGTGGGGAACTGGCGCCGCGCTTCCGCGAACATCGACGCCCAGTCGGACGGGCGCATCGGCTCTCCACCCTTCACTCGCGGCGCTGACTGGCCCGCGCTGATCTCCGCGGGCGAGGACCAGGGGCTCATCAGCAGCAGGGCCACGGGACGCAGCGTGAGCAGCGTGCCCGTGAACAGCGATAGAAAGAGCAGCGGCGCCATCACGACACCGAGATCGCGGTGCTGACGAACGATGGCCGGGCGGGTCATGCGCGCGGGCCACGCGCGAAACTTGAACGTCTTGCGAAGCGGCCACCACAGGATCGAGCCGGTGATGACGAACCCGAGCCCGGCCAGGGCCATGAAGCCGGCCACTGTCTCGCCGACGTGGCCTGTGAACAGGTAGTGATGCAGGTCGAAGAGCCACAGCTCCACGCGGTCCCACTTGCTGTCCCAGCTCGTGACGAGGTTGCCGTCCTGATCCGCGTAGGCGCCACGGTCTGCGTCGTAACGCACGCGGTGCAGGCCGAACCCGGAGGACGCGAAGAGAATCGATTCGGGCTGCGCAGCCGCGTCCGCCGTCAGGCGCGTGACCGCGGCCGACACGCTTGCGACATCCTGCCGCTGGGCATCGCCGGCGTGCGGAAGCAGAACCCATGCATCCTTGTGAACCAGGATCGCGCCGGACAGACCGAGCACCGCCAGCAGCACCCCGATGAGGCCCCCGGTCCAGCGGTGCAGCAGATCGACGATCTTCATGAGCCGCGCCGCGCTTCAGAAGCGCGTATCCCACCCCACGGTCCAGGTGCGCCCGCGGCCCGCGTAGTAACGCAGGTCGTCCGTCGGCCGCTGGGTGTCGCTGTTGTAGGTGATGTACTGCTTGTCGAGCAGATTCTGGATGCTGAGCGAGAAGCCGCCGAGTGACGTTTCGTAGCGCGCGGTCGCGTCCGTGAGCGCATAGCCGCCGAAGGAATTGCGCGGATCGTCACCCTCGAAACCGCGCGACAGGTAGAGCTGCGACTGCAGGCGCGCCGACACCGGCCCCCGCGAATAGATGGCGGCGAGATTCACCCGGTCCGGCGAGATGTTCGCGCCGTCCAGATCGATATCCACCCGGCCATCGCCGTTGCTGTCCGTGCGGCCATCGAGGTGGGCGTAGCCGCCGGAGAGCGACAGGCCCGGCACGGGTGTGCGCACGGCGAGATTGAGCTCCAGCCCCTGGATCTCCACGCGCTGGCGCTGCACCTGGTACACGCCATCGACCAGCACGAGCAGCTGGCCCTTCGTGCTCGTCGACCAGAAGTACGTGGCGCTCGCATCCACCGGCCCGCGCTTGAGCTCGACGCCGATCTCGCGGTTGTCCGAGACGATGGGCGTGATGTCCAGGAAGTCGTCGATGTCCACGTTCGGCGCACTCACGGCGCGCGTGACACGGCCCACGTCGGGGACGGTGTAGCCTTCCGCGAAGCTCGCATAGATGCGCGCTCCCGGCACGGGCTCCACCACGACACCACCATTGAACAACACGTCGTCGAACTTCGGCGCACCGCCCGACACGTGCTGGGAGCCTGAAGACGCCAGCGTCGTGTAGTCATCAACCGCGATGCGCACGTTCTCCTGCCGCACGCCGCCCGCGAGCCGAAGCTTGCCGTCGAGGAGTGCAAGGTTGAGCTGCGTGAACGGCGCGATGCTCCGGAAATCCGTCGGCGGCACCCAGACGCGATTCGTGGCGATGAGGCGCTGCTCGGTGGTGTCGAACAGCACATCGAGACCGGCGGTCGCGGTGAGCGCCTCGAGCCCCGGCAGGGCTCGCTCGTAACTCACCTTGCCGCCCCACTTGCGCGAGCGGTTCTGCGACTGGTCGAACAGCGTGCCGACTGGCGCGATGGCGGGATCCTGGAACGTGGCGATGGGTGAAGGCTCGCCGCCGAACGTGTCGCGCGAGCGGTTGAAGAAGACCTGGCTCACGAGGTTGCCGGAACCGAGGTTCGTGTCCGTGTAGGACAGCGCCACGCTTTCGGTGAGATTCGTTGCCGGCACACCGGGCGGGTTGCCGCGCACCGAGCTCGCCGGCAGGCCCGTGTTGCGGTCGCCCGCCACCACGACATAGTCACCGTCGCCCTTCAGCTCGAAGCGGCTGGCGATGAGGTCCAGGCGCGAGCTGTCGCCGAGCTGGTAGCCGAAGCGGCTGAAGAGCGACCAGCTCGCGGAGTCCTGCGTTTCGCCCTGCGTGCTGTCCACACCGATGCGACGACCTTCCCCGTCGTAGAAGGCGCCGCGCTTCTCGTAGGCCGCCCCGAACGTGGCGTCGAAGCGATCCATGCGGTTGCTGACGAGCCCGGCGACCTTGCCGCCGACACCGTCACCGCCCGAACCATCGTCCGCGGCCCCCTGGACCAGGAACCGCCCGCTCCAACCCGGCGTGCGCGGCGCGCCCACCGTGACCTGGTTGACGATGCCGCCCGTGCCGCCGATGCCCTGGAGCGCGTTCGAGCCGTAGATGAGCTCCACGCGATCGACGAAGAACGGGTCGATGGTGAAGCCGTCGCGAGACCCGTCGCGAAGGGGCGTGGACTGCGGGATGCCGTTGATGGCGTACAGGGGAGAACGGCCGCGCAGCGATTCGCCCGCGCCGGACAGCTTCTGCCGGGTGGGTGAGAACGACGCGACGAGGGTCGCGACGGCATCGACGACGGAACCGCCGATGGCGGCCTGCTCGGCCAGCGACTTGCTGTCGATGACATCCACGGTGAGCGGCAAGGCGTTCGCGGGCAGCACCGTGCGGGCCGCGCTCACGACCACCTCGCCAGCCTCATCGTCCGCGGTGGTGCTTTCGGCGGCCGAAGCACACAGCGGCACGAGGGCCGCCGCCAGAACCGAGGGAATCCAGAACGGGTACGTCAAACGGACCGGTCGCACCAGCGCACTCCTGCCAATCTCAGAAAAAACCAATGGAAACAGAGGCTGGCGGCGGCCGGGCGGACCGAGCTGGCTGACCTTGTTCGTGACGTTCGTGGCGGGTGCCGGGCGGCGCCTCACGAGCGGGGCCGGATGATAATAATTCTTAGCCGCGTACATCAAACATTCTCATCCGCCCGTGACGCGCGCGGCCCGCCTGCCGGGCTCCGGCGCGCGCGCCCATTCCGCACTGCAGGCACAAAACTTGTTGGCGCGGGTGGGTTTGTACCGCGCCAGGACACGTCGTCCGGCGCCTGACATAAAGAAGCCCGCACTTCATGACCGGCACTTCGGCCTCTCTCCAGCAGTCCCAACGCGTTCGCTCCGGGCTTGCCCTGCCCCCCGGACCGCTCATCGGGTTCGTACTGGCGGTGGTGGCGCTCATCATCGTCACGTTCTTCCGCCACACGTCGCTCGTAAGCAGCGAGGAAAGCGCGCAACTCGTGGCCCACACCATGGAGGTCATTCGCGAAACGCAGGGGCTGGCCTCGGCCATCAAGGACGCAGAGACGGGCCAACGCGGCTTCCTGCTCACTGGCGATGAGAGCTACCTCGAGCCCTACAACGACGCCACGCGCTCGCTCGAAAGCTCGCTCATCCGCGCGCGGACCCTGACGGCCGACAACCTCCAGCAGCAACAACGGCTCGCCGCCCTGGACGACGCCATCGGGCAGAAGCTGCAGGAGCTGGCGCAGACCATCGCCCTGCGCCGCGAAGGGCGATCCTCTGAGGCGCTCGCGCTCGTGCGCACGGATCGCGGCAAGGCCGCCATGGACCGCATTCGCACTCTCACGGACGAGATCCAGAACAGTGAGCAGGCGCTGCTGAATGCGCGACGCCTGCAGTGGGACGAGGCCGCGCGCAGCACGTCACTCATCATGTGGGGCGGTTCGGCGCTGCTGCTCCTGCTGATCGGCGCCTCGGCGCTCATGACTTCCCGCGACTACCGGGCGCGCCAGACACAGGCGTGGCTGCGCTCCGGCCAGATGAGTTTCAGCCAGCGCATCCAGGGCGAGCAGCGCCTGGACAAGCTCGGCGACAACATCCTCGAGTTCCTGGCGGAGTATCTCGGCGCGCAGGTGGGCGCGGTCTATGTGATGGACGGCAGCGGCATGTGCCGCCGCGTGGCCGGTTACGCCTTGCCGCCCGGGCATCGCGATGAAGCCGTGAAGCTCGGCGAGGGCCTGCTCGGGCAGGCCGCCAAGGAAGATCGTCCCGTTCACCTGCGCGAGGTTCCCGAAGGCTACCTCCCCGTGAATTCGACGCTCGGGAGAGGCAACAGCCGCGAGCTGCTCATCGCGCCCGCCACCGCGGATGGCGCGGTTCAGGCGGTCGTCGAGCTCGGCTTCCTGCGCGAGGTGGAACAGGAGGACACCGAGCTGCTCGCACGTGTGTCCGAATCGCTCGGCGTCGCGGTGCGTGCGTCGAAGGACCGCACACGACTCGAGGAGCTGCTCGCGGAAACTCAGCGACAATCCGAGGAGCTGCAGACGCAGCAGGAAGAGCTACGGGTCACGAACGAAGAGCTCGAAGTGCAAAGCCGGGCGCTGAAGGAATCCCAGGTGCAGCTGGAGGCGCAGCAGGCCGAGCTGGAACAGACGAACTCGCAGCTCGAGGAGCAGACCCAGCTGCTGGAGCACCAGAAGGACGAGCTGAGCCAGGCGCAGGCCACCCTCACCGAGCGTGCGTCGGAGCTCGAGCGCGCGAACCAGTACAAGAGCGAGTTCCTGGCGAACATGAGCCACGAGCTGCGCACGCCGCTCAACTCGGCGCTCATCCTCGCGAAGATCCTCGCCGACAACAAACCCGGCAACCTCACGGACGAGCAGGTGAAGTTCGCGAACACCATCTCCTCCGCCGGCAAGGATCTGCTCGCGCTCATCAACGACATCCTGGACCTGTCGAAGATCGAGGCCGGCAAGGTCGACGTGACGCCGGAGCCCGTGACCATCGCCCGCACGGTCGACACGCTCGCGAAGGCCTTCGAGCCGCTCGCGCAGGAGAAGCACCTGGCCTTCGAGGTCACGATTGCGCCCGACGCGCCGGAGCTCGTCGAAACCGACAGCCAGCGCCTCGGGCAGATCCTGAAGAACCTGCTCTCCAACGCGGTGAAGTTCACGGAAGCGGGCTCGGTCAGCCTGCAGGTCTCCCCGCTGCCTTCCGAACGCGTGGCGTTCACGGTGCGTGACACGGGCATCGGCATCCCAGCGCATCAGCAAGGCATCATTTTCGAGGCGTTCCGGCAGGCCGACGGCAGCACGCATCGCCGCTTCGGCGGCACGGGCCTGGGGCTTTCCATCTCACGCGATCTGGCGCGGCTCCTCGGCGGGGACATCACCGTTCAAAGCGCCCCCGGACACGGCAGCAGCTTCACGCTGGATCTGCCCCTCACCTACACAGGGCCTGCAGCGCCAGTCGGCACGCCCGCCGCCTCGAGCCCGGCCTCGAGCGCGAAGGACACCGGCACCCACCGCCGCATCGTCGCTGAAGCGCGAGCGAACCCATCGCCCGAGCTCGGCCCGAGCGAGATCGAGGACGACCGCGCGCACCTCGCGCCGGCATCGCGGGTCATCCTGATCGTCGAGGACGACCCGCGCTTCGCGACCATCCTGCGCGACCTCGCTCATGAAATGGGGTTCCTGTGCATCGTGACGCATACGGCGGCCGATGCGCTGGCCGCGGCATCGATTCACAGGCCGAACGCGATCGTGCTCGACATCAACCTGCCGGATCACTCGGGCCTCGGGGTGCTCGATCAGCTCAAGCGCAATCCACACACGCGTCACATCCCGGTGCACATCGCATCAGTAGCGGATTTCACGCGGGAGGCGCTGGAGCTCGGCGCAATCGGCTATGCCCTGAAGCCCGTGAAGCGCGAGCAGCTCGTCGATGCGTTCCGCCGCCTGGAAGCGAAGTTCTCGCAAGGCATGCGGCGCGTGCTCGTAGTCGAGGACGATGACCGTCAGCGCGAGAGCATCCGCCAGTTGCTGCTGAACGGCGACGTCGAGATCAAGGGTGTGGAGACCGCGCACGAGGCCCTGGCACAGCTCCAGCAGGGCACCTTCGATTGCATGGTCATGGACCTGAACCTGCCGGACCTGAGCGGCTACGAGCTGCTCGAACGGATGGCGGGGCAGGAGGACGTCTCGTTCCCGCCGGTCATCGTGTACACGGGCCGTTCCCTCACACGAGACGAGGAGCAGCGGCTGCGACGCTTTTCCCGCTCGATCATCATCAAGGACGCGCGCTCGCCGGAGCGGCTGCTCGACGAGGTCACGCTGTTCCTTCACCAGGTCGAGTCGAAGCTCCCCGCGGAGCGCCAGCGGATGCTGCGAGCGGCACGCAGCCGCGAAGCGGCGCTCGATGGCCGTCGCATCCTCGTCGTGGAGGACGACGTGCGAAACATCTTCGCGCTGTCGAGCCTGCTCGAGCCCGCCGGCGCGCGCATCGAGATCGCCCGCAACGGGAAGGAAGCGCTCGACGCGCTCGCACGCAGCCAGCAAGGCGACGCGAGCTCCATAGATCTCGTGCTGATGGACATCATGATGCCCGAGATGGACGGGCTCACCGCGACGCGCGAGATCCGCAAGCGGCCCGAATGGAAGAAGCTGCCCATCATCGCGCTGACCGCCAAGGCGATGAAGGACGACCAGGAGAAATGCCTGGCCGCGGGCGCGAACGACTACATCGCCAAGCCCCTCGACGTGGAGAAGCTGCTGTCGCTCGTCCGCGTCTGGATGCCTCGATAAGGGCGCTGACCCCGTGGCCGCCCTCAAACCCGATCTCGAGCTGGAGCTGCTCATCGAGGCGATCTATCACAGGTACCATTACGACTTCCGGCAGTACGCCGTCGCGTCGCTGAAGCGACGCCTGGCCTCGGCAATGCCAACGCTCGGCTGCGAAACGATCTCGCAGGTGCAGGACAAGGTGCTGCATCAGCCCGCCGCATTCCAGAAGCTGCTGGATTACCTCACGGTACCCGTGAGCGAGATGTTTCGTGACCCGCGGTATTTCCGTTCCCTGCGGGAGAACGTAATCCCCCTGTTGCGCACCTACCCTTCCCTGAAAGTGTGGGTAGCAGGATGCAGCACCGGCGAAGAGGCGTACTCGTTTGCCATCCTGCTGCGCGAGGAAGGTCTGCTCGCGCGCACGCTGATCTACGCCACGGATATAAACCCGCACACACTCCAGAAGGCACAGGCCGGCGTCTACGACGCCGAACGCATCGCCGGCTTCACGGAGAACCACCGGCAGTCCGGCGCCAGCATCTCCCTGTCCGAGTACTACACGGCGGCGTATGGCCGGGCTGTGTTCGACAAGAGCCTGAAACAGCACATCGTGTTCTCGGATCACAGCCTCGCAACGGACAGCGTGTTCGCGGAGGTGCAGCTCGTCTCCTGCCGCAACGTGCTCATCTATTTCAACCGCGAGCTGCAGGATCGCGCCATCGGCCTCTTCCGGGGCGCGCTCTGTCGCAGGGGCTTCCTGGGCATCGGCGCGAAGGAGAGCCTGCGGTTCTCGTCGCACGCCGACGCGTTCACGGCGGTTTCCGCGGACGATCGCATCTACCAGAAGAGCGCGGACCCATGATTCCGCTCGAATCGCTGAAGGACAGAATCGAGGCCGTCGTCATCGGCGCCTCCGCCGGCGGCATCGAAGCGCTGAGCGTGCTCCTGCCCGCGATTCCGGCGGGGCTTCGCGCGCCAGTCTTCATCGTCATCCATCTGCCGCGCGACCGGCCGAGCCTGCTGGCCGAGATCTTCGCGCACAGGTGCGTCCGGCCCGTGCGCGAGCCCTCGGACAAGGACCTGATCGAGCCGGGCACCATCTACGTGGCGCCGCCCGACTATCATCTGCTCATCGATGCGGGCCCGCAGATCGCCCTCTCCACGGACGACGTGGTGAACTTCTCCCGCCCGTCGATCGACGTGCTCTTCGAATCCGCGGCGGACTTCTACGGTGATCGTCTGCTGGGCGTCATTCTCACCGGGGCGAACGAGGACGGCGCCGAAGGCCTCGCTGCTGTGCACCGCGCCGGTGGCGTCACGGTCGTCCAGCAGCCGGAAGGCGCCATGGCGCCTTTGATGCTGATCTCTGCATTGCAGCGCAGCCCCGCGGACTTTGTATTATCGCTGGCGGAAATCGCGGAGCTGTTGAGCACCCTCGAACCGGGCAGCGTCCGGAAAGGTGAGTAAATGGCGGCACCGGTGAAATGCCTGATCGTGGACGACCTGGAGGAGAACCTCCTGGCCCTTTCCGCCCTGCTGCGCGAGGACGGCGTGGAAGTGCTGATGGCGCGTTCCGGCCCCGAGGCCCTCGAGCTGCTGCTGCGTCACGATGTGGCGCTCGCCTTCCTCGACGTGCAGATGCCCGGCATGGACGGCTTCGAGCTCGCGGAGCTCATGCGCGGGACCGACCGGACGCGCCACGTCCCCCTCATCTTCGTCACCGCGGGCTCGCGCGATCAGTACCGCCTCTTCAAGGGTTACGACGCGGGAGCGGTGGATTTTCTGTACAAGCCGATCGAGCCTCATATCCTCAAGAGCAAGGCGGATGTCTTCTTCCAGCTCTATCGTCACAAGCAGCAGCTTGCGCAGGAGCTGCACGAGCGCACCGAAGCGCTTCGCCTCAGCGAGATGTTCACCGCCGTGCTCGGCCACGATCTGCGCAACCCGTTGAACGCAATCGTCACGTCGGCCTATCTGCTCCAGCGCCAGTCGAGCGAGGGGCCGGTGATGCAGAGCGCGGAGCGCATTCTCTCGAGCGGCAAGCGCATGGGCCGCATGATCCAGGACATGCTGGACCTCGCCAGAGCACGCCTCGCCGGCGGCATTCCACTGAAGCGCGAGCCGCTCGATCTGGGCACGTTGATCGAGCGTGTCGTCCGCGAGCATCAGACGATCTTTCCCGCCCGGCGCATCGAGCTGCATCGTGAAGGCACGCTCTGGGGCGACTGGGACGCCGACCGCCTCTCGCAGCTCACCTCGAACCTCGTCGGCAACGCACTTCAATACGGAGAAGCCGATACCCCGGTCGAGGTGCGCGTGAACGGCGCGGATGAGGCGCGCGTCGTCCTTTCGGTGGCCAACGCCGGCGCCATCCCCGCGGAGGTGCTGCCGCATATCTTCGATCCGTTCCGCGGCGGCCGGCGGGAGTCCGGCCGCGGCGAGGGGCTCGGCCTCGGCCTCTATATTGTTCAGCAGCTTGTGCACGCACATGGAGGCACGATCGAGGTTGAGTCAGGGCGCACGCCGCGGACCGTCTTCCGCGTCAGCGTTCCGCGACACCCGACGAGGCTGTAGCACTCCGACGACGCTCGTTGCGCTCACGACGCACGTGCCAATCCCGACTCCCCGAACCTTGAATCGGGAGGTGCGCGGGAGTAGGTTCCGTCGGGGTCTCGTGAAGCACATCTCCCACATCAGCAACCCATCGAGGCGGGCGGATCTGCGTTCCCGTGAGGCGCCCGCTCGCGCTCAATCCGTTGTCGCGCTCACGAGCGAACGGCAGCGTTTCGAGTCCTTCCTGCTCGAGCTCTCGACGTCGTTTGCGCAGGTGCGCAGCGAAGACATCGATCGTCAGATCGATGTCTGGCTCGCCAAGCTTGCGCGATTCATTCGTGTCGATCGCGCGAGCCTCTGGGAAATGAGCGTCGACGAGGACACGGTGTGGCGGCGGCACTTCTACACGTTGCCGGGGCTCGAGCCGCGCCCACCCACGGACGCCTCGACGCGCGAGTTCGCGTGGCTGACGGAGCAATACCGCCGCGGCAACACGGTCGTATGGTCCCGCGTTCCGGACGATGTGCCGCCTGGGGCAACGGGTGAGCTCGCGTGGACGCAGCGGGTGCGCGCGAAGTCCGTGCTGTGCATTCCCACGCCATCCGGCCACCTCATCTGCGCGGTCGTGTTCACATGCGTGCGCCGCTATCGCAACTGGTCCGCGCCGCTCATCTCGCGCTTGCGGCTCGTCGCGGAGATCTTCACGAGCGCAATCGTTCGCCGCCGCGCAGAGACGGCGCTGCAGTCGAGCGAGGCGCGCAATCGCGCCATCCTCCAGGCGCTGCCTGACCTCATGTTCGTGTTCAGCCCCGAAGGCGTTTATCTCGACCAGCACAGCCGCGATGAAGGCGAGCTTCTGCTGCCGCCGGAGCGTTTCCTCGGCCGCAACGTTCGTGACGTGCTGCCTCCCGACGTCGCGGAGTCGTTTCGCAGGGCTTTCGCCGTCGCCGCGCAGGGCGGCGGTGTCGTGGAGCTGGAGTACACGCTGCCCATTCGTGGAGTGGACCAGGATTACGAAGCGCGCATGGTCCGCCGCGACGATGGCGCCATCGTCAGCATCGTGCGCAATGTCACCGCTCGAAAGCGAGCGGCGCGGGAGCTGCGTGAAAGCGAAGAGCGCTTTCGCGGGGCGTTCGAGCATTCCGGCATCGGGATCGCGCTCGTCTCGCCGGAGGGGCGCTGGCTGCGCGTAAACCCCGCGCTCTGCAACATCTTCGGGTACTCCGAAACAGAGCTGCTGGCGACGGACTTCCAGTCGCTCACGGCGCCGGAGGATCTGGCGACGAACATGGAATGCCTGCGCCGCGCGCTTGCGGGCGAGATCAACTACTACGAGCTGCACAAGCGCTACATCCACAAGGACGGGCACCTCATCTCCGCGCTCCTCACCGTTTCTCTGGTGCGGGACGTGCAAGGGCACCCGCTCTACTTCGTGTCCCAGGTGCTGGACCTCACGGAGCAGACGCGCGCTCAGCTCGAGATCGAGCGCCTGCGGCTCGAGCTCGCGCATTCCGGGCGTCTCGCGCTCACGGGCCAGCTCACCGCTTCGCTCGCACACGAGCTCATGCAACCCATCACGGCGGTTCTGAGCAACGCCGAGGCAGGCCGCCGGTTCGTTTCCATCACGGATGCAGCGAACGGCTTCGCCGCGGAGGAAATGCAATCCATCTTCGCGGACATCGTCGAGAGCTGCACGCACGCCGCCGAGGTGGTCCGCGGCGTGCGCAGCTTCCTGAGGAAGGAGCCCAGGCCGCGGGGCCCGGTGGATCTGAACGGGCTCGTCAAGGGCGTCGCGGAGGTGGTCCGCAGCGAGCTCATCCTTCGCCAGGTGCGCCTGGAGCTGCAGCTCGATCCACAGAGCGCGGCAATCGACGCGGATCCGGTGGAGCTGCAGCAGGTGATCCTGAACCTGCTGCTGAACGGCGCGGAAGCGATGAGCGACAACCCGCCGCACGACCGCGATCTCGTCATCTCCACGGCGCTGCGCGATCGCGGCGTCGAGCTCAGCGTCCGTGATCGCGGGAAAGGCGCGGACCCTGCGAACCTCAACCTGATGTTCGAGCCCTTCTTCACGACCAAGCCCGATGGCATGGGCATGGGGCTGCCCATCTGCTCGGAGATCGTCCGGCGGCACAAGGGCCGGCTCTGGGCGGAGAACAATGCCGGCGGCGGCATGACGTTGCGGTGTCTGTTGCCGCGAGCGTAGTGCTCTGTCCCGCGAGCGTCTTGCATCGTTCGAGAGCGTTTCAGCGCCGGTGCGAGCGCAGCCGCGATCAACAGGCTCGTGTGGGGGACCGCGCGGAAGACCGGTCCGTCGGGCGCTCGTGGCCGTGCAATCCATACACGGCCACGTCCCCCACACGAGCCTGTTGATCACGGCTGCGCTGAAACGCAGTGCCGCTTTCGAGTAATGCAAGAGACTTGCGGACGCCACACCAGCAATGTTCGGCTCGTCACGCATTCAGCGCAATTGATCCGACCTGCGCGACCGGCGTCGCGACACCAGGCGCTGCAGGCCGAGAGACAGCGCGATCCAGGCTGTGAGAGCGCCCAGCACGGCGAGTACGTTCAGGGGCGTCGGGCGCTCCCACACGGATCTCACCTGCCGCCCAAATATCGTCAGCATGACGATGCCCGGGGCCATGCCCAGCGCGGTGCCAAGCATGTAGTGCTTGAAAGGAATCGCGAGCGAGCCGGCAGCCATGTTCACGAGCGTGAAGGGCGCGACGGGCAGCAGTCGTATGACCGCAATGGCGATGACGCCTCGATCCACGAGTGCTTCGTTCACGCGCCGGAATGTGGGGCCGAGCGCCGACCGGGCGGCATTGCTGAATGTGGCGCCTGCACCGTAGACCGCGGCGGCGCTGCTCAGGGCCCCAGTGAAAGACGCGGCGAGCGCCATGAGCGGATCGAACACCGCTGCCGTCGCCGCAATGAGCAGCGTGACAGGAAACAGCACGAAGCCCGCCGCGAGATAGATGGCGACGACGATCAGGAAGGACGCCCTCGAGCGCGCGAACGACGCGAGCCACGCGGTGAGTTGTTCGGGCTGCGCCAGCGCCGACAGCGGCGTCGCCCGCCAGAGCAGCAGCCCGCCTCCGACGAGGGCGACGAGGCCCGCGGCGAGGATGACGAGCCGGCGCCTGTCCACCCGCGCCTCAGAACATCTGGAGCTGGCGCTCGTCGCCGATCATCAGGGCAAAGTCCAGGCCGAGCGTCGCCAGCACCGGCTCCGCGACCGGCCGGATCTGCCTGGCGACGTAGTGCTCGCGATCGAGATCGTGCTGCACGTTGTCCGTCGGCTCGGGGCCGGCGGTGGTCATCACGTACGTGATGGAGCGGCCCGGAGGCTGAGTGGATTTGCGCGCGGCCGCCACGTGTGGTGGCGTCGTGGCCGTGTACTCCTCTGCGCCCTTGCGCAGGTTCTTGCGGTAGACGAGCTGGTCGTCGAGCTCGCCGGCCCGCACCCGCTTCACGACATCCGTGAGGTAGACGTCAACCGGCTGGTCCGCAAAGAGGCGCTCGTAGAGCTCTCGCTGGATGTTTCTCGCGAGCGCAGTCCAGTCGCTGCGGACAACCTCCATGCCGACGAACTCCACGGTGTTGCCGGCCTTGCTGTGGCCGTGGCCCTGGCGCAAGCCGGCGTACCGCTTGCTGGCCCCTCGCGTGCTGTTACGCGCCTGGGGCAGGAAGAGGCGCAGATAGAGTTTCTCGAACTTCAGCTCCAGCCGGCTCTGCACGCGCCACTTCCCGAGGATGTGACCCGCCAGCGCCGCATTCAGCTCGCGCGCCAGCTCGGCGCCCTTCTCCCGTACGCCCTCCTCGCTCTCGCTGCCCGAATCGACGAAGAGGCTGTCCGTGTCGCCGTAGAGCACGCGGAAGCCCTGTTCCTCGAACCAGTGCTTCGACCAGAGCAGCATTTCCCGGCCCGTGCCGGTGATCGAATTGGCTAGCGCCGGGTTGTAGAAACGGCAGGCCGGCGTTCCGAGCACGCCGTAGAAGGAGTTCATGAGAATCTTGATGGCGTTCGACGCCACATCGTCGCCGGCCTTCTTCGCCGCCTCCCGGCGCGGAAAGAGATCATCCAGCAGGCGCGGCAGAATGGCCGGCGCGCGACGGAATGCCCCGCCCGGCGTGCGGATCAGATCCTCTCCGGCGCCGGGTTCGGCAACGTACGAGAGCGGGTCGATGTTGAACGTGCGGATGACACCTGGATACAGGCTCTTGAAGTCGAAAACCCAGACGTTCCGATGCAGGCCCGTCGCCGGCTCGAGCACGTGCCCGCCCTGCTGCGCGGCGTGGACGCGCGCATCGCCCGAACGCACGGTGGGTGCGACGATGCGCTGCTTTTCCAGCTCTGTCAGGTAGACGAAGTCGAACGACGCGATGCTGGCAGCCACCCGGTCCGGCGTCATGCCGGCAAGCTGGCTGCGCGCAAATGCGAGCCGGACGAGATTGAGCTTCTCCACGATCCCGTATGCCAGGCGCGCATCGGTGCGCGCGTAGAGCGCGAACGCCGGCAGGTCGTGACGGTAGTTGTGCATGATCTCGCCGATTCGATCGCGCACGTCGCCCTTCACCGCCTTGCCTTCACCGAGCACGGCGCGCGAGACGGCGTCGAGAGAATAGTCCTCCATGCGCACGAAGGCGCCGCGCAGGAGATCGATTCCGTCGAGCACGAGCCGGCCGGGAATGGAGGCCTGGCCGCTGCCGAAGTAGCCTTCCGGCTTGCGGATGCGAAGCGGGCCCTTGTCGCGCCCGAGCTGGAAGGGATGTCGCGTGCGCTCGGCCACGCGCTGCAGAACCGTCAGATCGAAATCGATGGTGTTCCAGCCGGTGATCACATCCACATCGTGATCGCGCACGCGCTCACAGAAGGCGCTGAGTGCCGCACGCTCATCGGCGCAGCGCGTGGCCTTCTCCGGCATCTCGCGCCCGCTGCCATCCACGATGAGCACCTCGTCGAGGCCCGGGGCAAACATCGAGATGGCGAGCAGCCGCTCCCCTTTCGGATCGGTCTCGATGTCGAACGACAGGACCTTCGGGACCACATCCACCTGCGCCGGCCGCACGATCGGATTGTCGAAGACCCGGGTGATGCCTTCCCCCGGCACCGCTTCGCCTTCGATCTCGCATCCGCCCTTGATGCCGCGGTCAATGAGATAGCGCACCGCGAAGCGCACGTCGCCCTCGAACGTGTCGATGCCGCCGGCGAGCAGCCGATCCCGCAGTCCGGGCACATCCGAGGGAACGTCGACCTGGATACGAGAAGCAGGCGCCCCGTCGAACGTGTGCTTGTCGGTGGGCACCGGGCTCACCGGAGCAAGCGTGCGGGCCCGCTCGGCGTCGCTGGCGCGAATGTAGAAGCGCGGCCGCGGCCGGTCGTCGCGAACGAGAAAGGTGCCACCGCCCTCGAGGCTCCCGTACAGATGGACGACAGGAACCCTCGCGCCTGCGGGCGTTGATGTCACACGGTAGCTGGCCTGGAGGATGAACCCTCTGGTGATGGTCACTGCTGCGAAATTCGGGGTGATTACTGCAGCGCTTACAGTATCACCTCGGGACGGTCGGCTGGCACGGAGCCCGATCGTCCTTTCGGGAGAGAGCACTGGAACGGAGGAATCGACATGCTGGCAAACCGTGACGCAATCGCGAACCTCGCGGTGAAGGATCTGGGCAAGGCGCGAAGCTTCTACGAGAACACGCTCGGGCTGAGGCCGGTCGATACGGAAGGGGATGAGCTGGTCGTCTACCAGAGCGGCAACTCGACCCTCAACGTCTATCGCTCGCAGTACGCGGGAACGAACCGCGCAACGGCCGTGACGTGGGCGCTGGGGGATGAGCTGGAAGAGACCGTCCGGTCGCTGAAGGCGAAGGGTGTCACGTTCGAGCACTACGACCTGCCCGGCGTGACACTTCAGGGTGATCTTCACGTGGCCGGCGACATGAAGGTCGCGTGGTTCAAGGACCCGGATGGCAACATTCTGAATCTCGTGAGCAGCTGAGCCTGCGGCCGGTGGTCATCGTCCCATCCGCCGGCCGTAGTCCCGCCGACGCGGCGCTCAGCCCCGCGTGCGAATCCTGATGCGCGCGCCGGCCAACGCGGCAGCTCAGTTCCCAGGCGTGTCGTCACTCGGCCGCCGCACACAACGGAAGCCTGTGTGGCACGTCGCCGTGTCCACCATTTGCGGGTATCGCGCGGCCGGCCGGTATCGCCGGCAATAGCTCGGCGCACAGAGGAACGAGCCGCCTTTCAGCACCTTCCGCGCAATGCGCGTCTTCGGCATGCAAGGGTCGTAACTGTGTTCCACGGAAGGCCCGCGAGGGTTCATCGGCACGCAACAGCTCTTCTGCTGATTCGGCTTCTTGTGCTTGTCCCGGTACCAGTCGGACGTCCACTCCCACACGTTGCCGGTCATCTCGTAGAGGCCATGGCCGTTCGGCGGGAATGACATGACGGGCGCGGTGCCTTCGAAGCCATCCTGGCAGAGGTTGCGCCACGGGAATTCCCCTTGCCACGTGTTCGCCATGTGCGTTCCGTCGAGGAGCATGTCATCCCCCCACGCGTACACGGCGGCGTGAAGGCCGCCGCGTGCGGCGTACTCCCATTCCGCTTCGGTGGGCAGATCCTTGCCCGCCCACTTCGCATACGCCAGCGCATCCTCGTACGCGACCTGCACGACCGGGTGGCTGGCACGCCCTTCGAGCGTGCTTCCCGGCCCTTCCGGATGCCGCCAGCACGCGCCCGGGACGTAGCGCCACCAGTTGCGGAAGTTGCCGAGATCCACCTGCCGCCGCGGCTTCTCGAACACGAGCCCGCCCGGCACCAGCATGGCGGGGTCGGCGCCCGGATACTGCCGCGGATCGAGCGGCCGCTCCGCGAGCGTCACGTAGTTGGTGGCCGCGACGAAGCGCATGAAGTCCGCGTTCGTCACTGCCGTGATATCCATGAAGAAGCTCGACACCGCGGCAAGGTGCGCGGGAGCTTCCTCCGGATAGAAATGGTCCGAGCCCATGAGGAAGGTGCCGCCGGGCACCCAGGCCATCCCGGGCGATTCACTCCAGCCGCGCGAACGGGCGACATCGCCGGAAGGTGTTTCGATCCCACGCTGCCGTACTTCGGTTTCCATGACACACCCCTGCGTTCAGACCCGGTCATTCGCATCGTGCACGGCCGGCCGCGGCTGCCACGGCCAGCGGCCCTCGACCTCCACCACGATGGACCAGCTGAGGAACGTTCGGATCACCACCAGCATGCCGAGCTCGATCACGGTCTCGAGGGTCGCCTGCAACGCGACGGTGCGAACGATGTCCGCCGCGACGAGGATCTCGAGCCCGAGCAGCAATGCCCGGGCCAGACGCTTCCGGTAGCGGTCGTAGTGCTCGAGCCGCGAGCCCTTGTGGGCGAGGATGTCGTACACCCACGCGAGCGTGGCGATGGCGATGAACGCGACGATGAGCGCCACGGCGAGCGCTTCGATGAGGAATGCGCCGTACTCCGCCCACACGTGCGTGCCCAGCGCACCGTTCGTTACCGCGGGTGACACGGCGTCCATGACACTGGCGCCTCAGCGCTTCCGCTCGGCACGCGCCGCGACGGCCCGGCCGGCGTTGTTTCGCGGAGACCACGTCGGCTGCCGGGCGCCCATGCGCGCCCGCTAGTTCTTCTCGGCAGTCTTGATCGGCTGAGCCTGGCCGGCCTCGAACGGATACCTGGCAAAGATGTTCGCGACCGCGTGATCGATCGAGGCCTGCCGGTTCTCGAGCTTCTCCTTCGTCACTTCGCCGATGCTCACGCCTTCCCAGACCATCTGCTTCGTGCGCGCATCGATGAGGTCCACGTTCAGCGTGCCTTCCGTGTAGTTGACGGTGTACACGTCGCTGCCCCAGCCGTAGCCCGGCCAGGCACCATAGAACCCCGCCCGGTAGCCGTAGTACGGCCCCGGCACCGACTCGATGTCCTGCTTCTCCCGCAGCTTGCCGGAGAAATTGATGAGCAGGTCCGGATTGTCGGAAAGCGTGTAGCCACGCTTCTCCATCTGCGCCGTCACGGCATTCTTCAGATCCTGGGTCAGGAGCGTCGAGTAACCGGCTTTGTCGGTCGAGGGCTGCGGCACGAAATTGAAAGTGCGGTACTTGGCGAAGTCGGCGGCGTGGTCGTAGTCGGAGCGCACATCCGCCTGGGTCGCGCAGCCCTGCAGGAGCAGCGCCGCGGCCATGAGCAGTGCGACGACGAGCAGGGTGAGCAGACGAATCGATTTCATGGCGTTCTCCTCTTTCCGGGCTCGCGGTATCTCAGGGGGTGGACCCGATGTCATCGCCGAGCACGACGAGGATGCGTAAGCTGCAGCATCTGCGGGGGCTCCTGGAGCATTCGGCCGGGGTGTGACTGGTGGCGCACGATCGACAGGTTCACGCGGGCGAGCAATTGGACGTTGGGCCAACGCTGACGCCATGACGCACCAGCCGCATTCGCGTGGCGCGATCGTTGCGGTTTCAGTGATGCCGATGCGCGGGAGAATTCCCGGGGCCGCTGGTGGTACCCGCAGCATGTGCTCGCCTTCGCCACGCCACGTAAGGCGCTGAAACGATCGTGCCAACGAGCAGTGCGAGCAACACTGCTGAAGGAACGAGCTTCTGCTCAGGAAAGCTGGCCGACGCGATCGCCAACGCGACGGCAGGGTGTCGTGACGCCGTCGCCAGTGCGAGAACGGTACGATCCTCGGGTTCCGGCCCACCGAGCGCATGGCCGAGGATGAGGCCGACGACCGTGAACGCGATGATCGCCAGCAACGTTCCGTCGCCGAGCAGCGAGCGTATCGAAGGCCACTGCGAGACGAGCACCGGAATCATGACGATGACCAGAAGAAGACCGCCGACCTTGGTGGCAAACGGGGTCAGGAACTTCGCCATCCCGGGTGCGATGCGCCTCACGAGAATGCCCGCGGCGAGCGGGACGAGCACCGTGGTCGCGACGATGGTGAGGATCTTCGCTGCACTCACATGTAGCCCGCCCGCAACGCGCACGCCGATCAGCGTCATGACGGCAGGAACCAGTACGACGGCGAACGACGCCGCCGCGACGAAGAGCCCAAACGTGTAGCCCGCGCTCGCGGACACCCGGAGCTGCTTGCCAGGCAGAAACGGCGGTACCGGCGAGAGCGCGAGCGCCACCAGCGCGATCCTGACCGGCGGCTTGAGATCGAAGCTCAGGACGAGCCCGATCATGAGCAACGGCATCAGCACGCTCATCGCCAGCAGCGAGCGCGCGAGAAGTGCTGGCCGGCGCAGCACGTAAGTTGCTTCGCCAGCCACGCAACGCAACCCGAGCCCGAAGACGAGCAGCACCATGCTGACCAGGATCCCGAGACGGATGAGGCCTGCAAGATCCATGGTCGACGTGGCGCTGCCGGCGTCGCGCCGGCACGTTTACTTCGATACGGAGCGCTGGAACATGCGTTCCAGCTTCTCGTTCGTGGTATCGCAGCACTGCTGGGAAGCTTGCGCGGCCGCCATGGCCTGGTTCGCGGAGCTCTGTGCGGCGCTCGCCGTCTGGGTTGCGGACTGCGCCGCGCTCGAGGCCTGCTCGGCGGCCTGCCGTGTAGCGGTGGAATCCGACTGCAGGCGTGACACCTGCGATTTCAGGTCATCGACCTGTGCCTGCAATGGCTTCAGATCCTGGCAACCGGCAGCGGACACAGCGGCGGCGGCAATGGCGACAGCGGCCCAACGAATGTTCATGACGCTCTCCTTCGGTTCGCTCGAACACTAGCTTTCGAACGCGTAGATGCGCGACCAGTCAGTCGATTCCCGATGAGCCTGCAGATGCTCACGGGCTCACCCCGCTAACTTGCCGCCGACCTGCAAGATGATCTGGTCGAACCGCAGCGTGTCGTTGATGTCGTAATGGGCCCACCCGATGTTCCATGGAGCTTCGCGAAGCGCATCTCGTGCCTCAATTGGCCCTTGGTCCAATTCGCGCACAACCTTGCGTTCGAGAAGTCTGCATGAAATCGGGAGCTGCGCGTTGCCGCGTGCAACGTCGAGGGAGCACCAATGCGAAACGATCATCTGCGCAGCCTCGGGCTCCTTGCGCTCATCGCGACATTCGGCGCCGGCTTCGCGAACGCCGGCGAGAAATGGGAATACGAAATCGTGCCCTTTCTCTGGGCCGCGAGCATCGACGGGCGCGAAGGCGTGAGGGGCTTCTCGACCGAAGTGCATGCGGACTTCAGCGATCTCGTCGAGTTCGTGGACACGGGCGCCGCCATGCGAGTGTACGCACGGCGCCCGCCGCTCGGCTGGTTCGGCGAAGCCAACTACGTCGAGCTCGAAAGTGACGTCGGCAGCGCGCTGGGCCCAGTGAGCCTGCGCTCGACATCGACGATTGCGGAGCTCGGCCTCTCGTACGAGCTCACACCGCAGCTCGCGGTGTATGGCGGAGCCCGTTACCAGAACGTCAGCGGAGTCATCTCCACATCGCTCACACGAACATCGGAGAGCAAGGGCTGGGTGGACGCGATGGTCGGCGGCCGGTGGACGCCGCTCACATCCGAGCACTGGGTTCTGTGGGTGCGCGCGGATGCAGGCGGCGGCAGCTCCGATTTCGTATGGCTCGCCGAAGCTGGCGGTGGATACCGATGGGGCACGCGCTGGGGCGCGTATCTTGCCTATCGCTCTCTCGACACGGACTACCGGGACGGCGGCTTCCTCTACGATCTGCGGCAGTCGGGTCTGCTGTTCGGCTTTGGTATCCGGTTCTGAAATTCCGCACGCGCGCGCAACTGTGGGCCAAGGTCCAATGGACCGGGCATGCCTCGCCACGTGCAATCCGACGCAGTGGCCTCGTCGGTGTTCAAGTAAGATGAAGACTCCTTCCTCATCCGTTCGATGCATGTTTCTCCGCACGCTGTCGGCACTGCTGCTGACGATGCCTGGCGGGGTTGCGCTTGCGGCGGCGGGCAACCCCCTCACCGATCGCTTCTCGGTGAGTCTCGGCGCATTCTTCATCGGCACGTCCACTGACGTTCGTATAGATGGCACGGGCGGCAGAGGCACCGAGTTCAACGTCGAACGCGAGCTCGGATTCGATGACACCGACCGGTTCCGCGTCGAAGGCTACTGGCGGTTCTGGAATCGTCACAAGATCCGCGCGCTGTGGTTCGACACGGATCGCAACTCCACGCGCACGCTCGACGAAACACTCCAGGTGGGTAACTCCGTATTTCCGATCCAGGCGACCGTGAATGCGCACTTCAACACGCAGATCGCGGAGCTGGCCTACGAGTTCGCGTTCCTGCGCCGGGACACCTTCGAGCTCGGCGCCAGCATCGGCGTCCACCACCTGAGCTTCGACCTCGGGATCACCGCCTCGGCGAGCTCGACGGGCACCGAGGTCGGGACGAGCCAGACCACCGAGGCCGACGGCCCCCTGCCCGTGGTCGGCCTGAGCGGCATCTGGCGCATCAGCGACCGCTTCTATCTCAACGGGCAGGCGCAGTACTTCCAGATCTCCATAGACCCGTACGACGGCAACATCCAGGACTACAACCTCTCGATCGTCTGGTCGGCGATGAAACACGTCGCATTCGGAATCGGCTTCAACAAGTTCATCATGCACGTCAATGTCGAAGCCGACCGGTACGACGGCAGCCTCCGCTGGCACTATCAGGGCGGGCGAGCGTTCGTGACCGCGTCGTTCTGATGCGGGAGATCGAGCGGCGACGCTGATCGTCGTGAGCGCGCCGTTCCTGGTATTCCGAATCAGAAGCTCGTTGAATTTTTCCACGCGAAGCTGAGCGGCGTCTGCCGGAAGCGGTGGAGCGCTGTCGCACGCAGCGGCCCGCCCGATCAAGGTTGCCGGCGGGCACGTCGGAATGCAGGATGCATTCCGACGCGGCCGGCCAGGCGAGGCTCGCAGGGATGCGTCTTCCGGCCGGTGCCCGCCGGGTCCCTTCTGCGAGTGTGCTCCCGCGTGCGATGACGCCGATCTCAGCCTCACCGCAACCTGGAACGATGGCGGGAAACATTCAACGAATCAGTAACTCGGCACACTAGTGCTCTGCGCGGCCCCCACGATCCGGCTGTTCCCGGGCCGCGGGCTGCGGCGTGGCGGGGGTCAGCAGGTCCGACGCGCGCAGGGTCAGGCGGAAGACAGCACCGCACTCGGCGGTTTCCGCCCAGAGCCGCCCACCGTGAGCGCGTACGATGGAGCGGCAGATGGCGAGCCCCAGCCCGAGCCCGTTGGGCTTGGTCGTGATGAAGGGCTGGAAGATCCGCTCCCGCTGGCCCGGCGGGATGCCGGTGCCGCGATCGGAGATCGCAAGCTCGATCTCCCCGGGCCGGGGGCCCGGCCGGGTGACGATGCGCAGGAGGCGAGCGTCCATCGGCGCGTCGTTCATCGCCTCGCATGCATTGACGATCAGGTTGAGGATCACCTGCTGGAGCTGCACGCGGTCGCCTTCCACGGACTCCAGTCGCGGGTCGAGTTGCGTCTCCACCTTCACGCCCCGGCGCGCGAGCTCCGTCTGCATGAGCCGCAACATGTCCGACGTGAGGTCGTTCAGATCCTGCTGCTCACGGTGCATCTCGCCATTTCTCAACAGCGCGCGAACGCGCTTCATCACCTCCGCCGCGCGCAGGTCATCGGCCACGATGTCCCCGAGGATCTCGCGCACGGAATTGAGATTCACCGGCTTGGCCGCCAGCAGGCGCACGCCCGCCTGGGCATTGCCGAGGATGGCGCTCAACGGCTGGCTGATCTCGTGCGCGATCGCGCCGGAGAGCTCACCCAGCACCGCGGCGCGCGCCAGATGAGCCAGTTGCTGGTACTGCTCCTGCGCTTCGAGCTCCGCGCGCTTGCGCGCACTCACGTCCGTGAGCGTCACCACGGCCCCGCCCTCCGGGCGCTGGAGACTCTCGATGGACTGCTCGATCCAGCGCGGCTCGCCCGTATGACGCACTTCGTATTCGAGCCTGCGCCGGGGCGCGGCGCCGGACAGCACGGCCTGCAGGGCATCCGACAGCTCGCCTGCGAAGCCGCTCCCACCGTTCGCCTCCTCCCGGAGCGCATCGCCGTAGTTCCGGCCCGGCAGCACCCCGTCCCGCGTGCCTTGCGAGCGCAGGACCTCCCGCCGCCATGAATCGTTCACCTCCAGCACGACGCCCTCGTTGTCGAGCACGGCGATCTGATCCTCCAGGGACGCGAGCACCGCCCGATGCAACTCATTCGTCTTGCGGTAACGGGCTTCGCTCGCGACGAGCGCATGAACGGTCTCGTCATGCTCCTTCAGCAAGGCAGCCAGGAGCAGGAGCGGGATGCACGTGACGACGAGGAAGCAGACCAGGGACAGCGCGTTTTCGACAGGGTCCTGGTGGGAGAACGGCCCGCTTCCGTGCAGGACGCCCCAGGTGGACACCGCCCCGAGCAGGAGTACCGACGCGCAGACACCGATCGTTCCGAACCGCACCGTGGCCCACAGCAGCAAGGGAAGTGGCGCATAGAGTAGCGCGGCAGACTGACCCGGCCCGGCCTTCGGCAGCACGAAGACATACACACCGATCGCGATCAGCGCGGCCGCGAGCAGCGCGACCTCCGCGGTCCGCCGCCAGGAGACGGCGGCCTTGATGGCGTGAAACCCCGCTGGCGCGTGGAGGATGAGCGGGACGAGCGTCAGGATGGCGAACGTGTTGGTCAGCGTTCTGGCCGCCGTCGTCAGCCAGAAGTTCTCCGCCAACCCGACCACGACGAAGGCGGCCGCCATCACCACGCTGGTGGCGAGGGGCGCGAGCACCGCTCCGAAGATGACGAGGTTCCCGGCGACCCGCAGGCGGTCGAACCTGAAGGGCGGCTCGTGATAGCGCACCAGTGCGAGGGCACCGAGCTGCGCCTCGAGGCAATTCACGACGTACTGGATCGCGACCTGGCTCAGCGCTTCATTGGGCACCTGGGCAATGAAATGAGCCGGCAGGACGGCAGCGAACTGGATCCACCAGTACCGCAGCGGTGTCAGCAGCAGCGCTGCGAACAGGATGGCGTTCGGAGCCCAGAGCGCTGAAACCGGAGCGGAGGGAAACGCCAGCGCCTCGCCGACTTCCGCGGCCGCGTAGTAGCTTAGAGCAGTAAGCCCCGCCGCAAGCGTCGTGCGTCGGAGCGAATGCTCCAGTGCGTCTTCTGTCGGTACGGATATCTGCGCTGAACGTGCCAAGCGATTCTGCGCTGCATCAGGCCATCGCCATCGGGACTGGCGTGAGCCGCGGTGTGCTGCACGCCGGGGCAGCAGCTTGATGCGCAGCTTTGCGGATGCGCATTGGCCCAGGGTCCAATTGACGGCAGCACTTCACTTGTGGCGGGGCCTCTGCAACGTTCACACGGCGGCAGGTTCACACCCACCCCTCCCGTACACGTCGGCCTCCAACGGTACTCGCGGTCTCCTGCAACGTGAAGTGAAAAGTGCTGCCCCGGTCGGCATTGTGGGTCGCCCAGAGCCGCCCGCCATGCGCGGCGATGATGGAACGGCAGATCGCGAGCCCGAGACCCAGTCCATCGCTCTTGGTGGTGTAGAAGGCATCGAAGATCCTCTCGATGTCGTCCGCTTCGATACCCGTCCCGTTGTCCCGGACCGAAATGCGTACGGCGCGTGTCTCCCGGACGGCGCTGATCTCGATGTGCCGGTCGCCCGGCGCGTTCTTCGCCATCGCCTCCGAAGCATTGAGCAGCAGGTTGAGCAGGATCTGCTGGAGCTGCACGCGATCCCCGCGAACGGGCGGCAGGCCCGGCGGCAGGCGCAGGCTCACGTCCACTTGCCGGACCGCGAGATCACTATGGGCGACCGTGAGCGCGTCGCGGATGATCTGCGCCACGTCGAGCTGCTGGAGCTGGGTCTCCCCGCGCCTCAGAAGATCACGCAGGCGCCGGATGACCTCCCCGGCCCGCTTGTCGTCGTTGACGATGTCCTTGAGGATCTCGCGCACTTCGTCGAGGTTGACCGGCTCCGCGGCAAGGAAGCGCTGGGCCGCCTGCGCATTGCTGAGGATGGAGGTCAGCGGCTGCGTGAGCTCGTGTGCCAGCGCGCCGGAGAGCTGGCCGAGGATGGCGACGCGGGTCAGGTGGGCGAGCTGAAGGCGCTGATGCTGCACTTCGGCTTCAGCGATCCGACGTTCCTCCTCGAGCCGGCGCCGCCGCCGGCGCTGCATGACCAGCGCCGCGAGCAGCCCGGACTGCAAGAGCGCGACGGCGGCGGCGAGCAACGTGCCTCGCCGCCCGGGGGCACTCACGTGCCGGTCGCGAGCATGCGCGTCGCTGCGGGTGCATCGCGGGTCCGAAGGACGCATCGGAAGCCAACATGGCACGCGGCGAGGTCGATCCGCTGCGGCATCCGTGCAGCGGGTCGATAGCGCCGGCTATGCGTTGCGGAACACAGGAACGATCCGCCCTTCAGCACCTTGCGGGGAACGCGCGCACCCGGCGTGCGCGGATCGTAGCTGTGCTCCATCGAGGGACCGCGGGGATTGATCGTGCACAGGGCCGAATCCTGGGGCGTGTGCCGCGGCTGGTACCAGTCCGAGGTCCATTCCCAGACGTTCCCGATCATCTGATACAGACCATAGGCATTCTCCGGGTAGGAGCGGGCGGGCGCGGTGCCTTCGAAGCCGTCGTCGCAAAGGTTGTGCAGGGGGAAGTCGCCCTGCCAGAGGTTCGCCATGTGGCGGCCACCGGGGGTGAGCTCATCCCCCCAGGCAAACTCGGTCCCTTCGAGACCCCCGCGGGCGGCGTACTCCCACTCCGCTTCGGTAGGCAGGTCCTTGCCGGCCCATCGCGCATAGGCAAGCGCGTCCTCGTACGCGATGTGGACCACGGGATGATTGAAGCGGCCGGCGAGCGAGCTGCCCGGGCCTTCGGGACAGCGCCAGCAGGCGCCGGGCTCGTGATGCAGCCAGTACCGGAAATTGTGCAGGTCGACACAGAGCCTGGGCCGACTGAACACCTGCCCGCCCGGTGCGAGCTGCCGGCGGTCCGTTGCCGGCGAACGTTCGACCACGGTCAGATAACCCGTGGCGCGCACGAAGCGGGCGAAGTCCTCGTTCGTCACGGCGGTGACGTCCATCCAGAAACCGGAAACACTCACGCGGTGAGCCGGGGCCTCCTCGGGAAAATGCCTGTCGGAACCCATCGTGAAAACCCCGTCCGGACACCAGGCCATGTCCGGATGGTGAACGACACCCCGCGCCTCGTGTTCAGCGTAGCTGCGCAGATGACGGACGTGCGGTTGCGCTCGACTGCTCATGTGCCCTCCCCTTGAACCTGATCCCTCGAACGACGATCCCTTGCAACTTTTCTTGTGCCCTATGCGCGGTGGCGCGAGGGGCCAGCGACGTGCGGCGCGGCGCACAGCGGCACCGCCCACTTCGCGACGACGCAACGCGCCCCGGCACTGCCGCTCACGCGGCCAGCGCTCCGCAGGCGCCCGGAAGCCGAATCCTCATGGCAACGCCCGACGCACACGAACGCGCCGGCGGCTCGCACGGCCGTGGCGAGTCGCCTTTGCGGGGTGAGTACGTGGCGCATGGTCGGCTCCGGCTGGTGTTATTCGAGTGCTTCAGCCAGAAGGTCATGCGCTTCGGCCAGACCTTCATCGTTCTGCAGGACGGACAGGACGGTCGGCGCGAATTCCGCGGCCGCTGCCTCGTCGATTCCCAGCCGGGCGAAGATCGGCCGGAGGCTTTCGCCATCCTCGAGCGGAGCCACCACGACGCCCTGCATCCTGGCCATCTGAATGTACTCATCGGCGTACGGCATCACCTTGAGGAGGGTGTCGAAGTCCTGGGGCAGGAGGCGCTCCTGCGCCAGCGTGAGAAGCGCACCGAGACCTTTTTTCGCCTGGCCTTCCGTCACGCCGAGCTCGCTTTCGAGTGCCGCGATGATCACGTCGGGAGTGGGTGGCGCGGCGAGCACTGCAAGCGATCGCACAGCACCGGCGCACGTTAGAGCGATCAATGCCGACACGAGACCTCTGCGATTCATCAGGCACGGCCCGCCGCGTCATCCACCGTTCCGAGGGTGCGTGCGGCGCCACTCGAGCGACAATTGGTCCTTGGTCCAATCGTCGCTCGATTCGTCCGGGCATCGTTTCGCGCGCGACGGCACTCGCGGCACGCGCAGCTGGCGCGACCGTCCGTGATCCGAAGTCACGGTGCGACGTGATTGGGAGCTCAGAAGAAACCGGCGAGCTGGTCGGCAATCTGCCTCTGGTCCACGCAACTGCATTGGCTGCCGCCGATCTTGCCCATCGGGCTCACGCAGACAGCAACCAACGGAGGCGGGCACTGCGCGCCGCCCCGCATGTTGTACATGCCGGGGGAGGATTCGTAGCGGTTGATGACATCGAGCACCGATTCCTGTGCGGGCTCGCGCGGCGTGGAGGAACAGCCTGACAGTAACCCCGCAGCGAGAACCGCGGCGAAGGTCGGAAGGGATTTCATCTCAGCCCTCCTTAGGATGCAGCCGGATGACTGCATTCCTCGAGGAAAAGAGCTTCGCGACGTGAGCGCGTTGCCTCAATTGGTCCTTGGTCCAACCGGGTGCAAGGAACTGTGCGCGCGATGAGACACGCGCGCGGGCTTCAGTGAATTGCGTGAGTTATTTTTTTTCGCTATTTCGCTGGCTGTTTTTCCGGCCGGGCAAAGACGCGCGAATCTGCCCGGCCTGCCTGCTGCTGTGAGCGCTAGCGTATTTCGAGCGTAACGGAGCCGCGTGGCCAGCGTTGCGCGACGATTCCCGCCGAGCTCGCGAGTTGCACGAGCTCGGCGAGCGAGCGGGCGCCCATCTTGTGCATGACCCGGGCGCGATGAACCTTGATGGTCTTTTCAACGGTGCCGAGATCCGCGGCGATCTGCTTGTTGAGCCGGCCGCGCACGACATGCTCGAGCACTTCGCGCTCACGCGGCGTGAGTGTTCCCAGCCGCTCGCGAATGACGAATCGCAGGCGACCGGAGTTGCGTTCCGTCGCGTCGATGCGCAGCGCTTCGTCGACCGCTTCGAAGAGACTGCGCTCTCCGATCGGCTTGGTGAGAAAGTTGACGGCGCCCGCCCGGATCGCGGTCACCGTCATGGGGATGGTGCCGTTGCCCGTGAGGAAGATGACGGGTCGCAGACAACCGGAGGCGGCGAGCATCGCCTGCACCTCCAATCCATCGAGCTCGGGCATGGCGAGGTCGAGGATGATGCAACCGGCAGGTTCCGGATCGTGCTCGGCGAGGAACTCGAGAGCGGATCGAAACGTACGCGTGTTGTATCCGGCGGAACGCAGCAGGCGCCCGAGGGCACGGCAAACGTCCGCGTCATCATCCACTATGAAGATCGTGGCTAGCGAATTATCCATGCACGTTCTCCTTCGATGGAAAAGCGCGGATGGGAACGAAGAGACCCTTCAAAAAAAGTCTACGCCGCAGCTCCCCGTTCGCCCATTCCTGGCAACACGTTATGGTAAGTATCTCCATCTCATGCTACATCGCGGATGCGGGCGTGTCACGCATCATGGGAAGAGAAATCGTGAATTCGCTGCCGCGCCCCGGACCCTCGCTCTGCACTGAAATCGAGCCACCATGCAGCTCCACCAGCTGCCGCGCCACCGCCAGCCCGACACCGAGCCCACCCATTCTCGCCGCCGAATGCGACGCCTGCGCGAACAGCTCGAAGATCCCGGACAGCTGCTCGCGCGCGATTCCGATCCCATCGTCCCTCACCCTCAGCAGAACCCTGCCGGGCTTCTCACCCTGCATGTCCTGTACCGGTTCGGTGATAACCGTGATGTGACCGCCCGGGTTCGTGTACTTGGCCGCATTGATGAGCAGGTTCGTCAGCACCTGAGCCATGCGGATGGGGTCCGCATCGACCAGCAGGGGGCCCGGCGGCGCGAAGGTCGAGAGGTTGTGATTGCGCAACTCGATCAGCGGGCGGGCGGTCTCGATCGCGACGGCGACGATCTCCGCCACATCCAGAGCGCTCCGGCGCAGCTCGACATGGCCCAGACCGATCCGTGAGACATCGAGCAGATCATCGACGAGGCGCGTGATCTGCCGCAGCTGCCGCTGGATGATGCCCCGAGCCGCAGTCACGGTCCTCACGTCATCGGACTGCCGGCCGAGCAGCTCGAGGGCGCTCGCGATCGGCGCCAGCGGGTTTCGAAGCTCGTGCAGCAAGGTCGCGAAGAACTCGTCCTTGCGATGGAGCAGGGCGCGCAGCTCCTCTTCCTTGTGCTTGTGCTCGTCAATCGGGGACGCCGTGACGAGCCAGTGCTCGATGTTGCCGGAAGGCTCACGCAACGGGATGCCACGCTGGAGATACCAGCGGGTGCCCCCGTCTTCCCCCGACAGCATGCGGTGCTCTATCTCATAGGGCTGCCCGGCGGCGAGGGCACCACGCCACGTCGCAAGCCAGCGCTGGCCGTCATCCGGATGCACTCTGCCAAGAAGCATCCTCTCTACGGCCTCGCCCTCGTCCGCGGAGTGCCGCCGCCACGCCTCGTTGACCAGGAGGACGTCGCCGGAGGCGGCAAGCACGGCAATCTCGCACTGGAGGGCATCGATCACCGCGCGTAACACACCCGACTGCTGACCGTTCGGCGGAAGGCCAGTCCACGCGGAGCCGGGGTCCATTGGGCACACCACTACCATCTGCATCAGCCGGACGCCGGTTCGACACTGACCGCGGTCGCTTCGGTGTAGGTGATCTCCACGGCATCGCCAGGTTTCAACGTCCGGAGAAATTTCTGTGCATCGGGGCTGTTCACCGCGATCGTGCGAACGATGCCGTCCGGCCGCTTGAAGGTGACGGTATTGAAGGAGGTGTCGACGGCCTCGATCTGCACCGTCGTCGTGACACTCTGGCTCACCGCTGCCGCCGGCCGCTCGCCGGCCGGGGCGCGCGCCGACAGCACGGTCTCCTCCGGCTCCGTCGAGCCCTCCCCCTTCTTCTGATGCGGCTTGATCTCTGCGGCCACGCCTACGTAATAGCTGAGTACCACACGGTCACCCTTCTTCACCTGGGCGAAATTGCGCACCTCGGAACCGACGGAAAAGATGGCGCGATTCCCATCCGGGGCCAGCAGCACCACCGTCCGGTTCTGCTGATCGACGTCCTCCACCGTTGCGGTGAACTGCTGCAGCTCGTCCTGGACGAACGGCTTCGATCCGGCGGCTTCGGTGACGGGCGTCCAGGACACGGCGACCAGGCAGGTGGCCAGCAGGTTGAGCGCATTTCGTTTCATCGGTCGATCCTCGTCAAAGCGGTGTTCACCCCGTCGCGGCGCGCGGCAACGGGGCCCGAGAGCCCTGCCTGCGGCTACTTGCGGCGCTTTCGGATCAGGGTCAGTGCCAACGCCAGCGCGAGGAGGAACTGCCCCACGAGCGCCACGAGACCGAGCGAGCTCGCGGTAGCGGGCATGGAGGGCGAGCTCGAGCTGGATGCGAGCGGCGGCTCTTCGGCAGCGGCGACGAGCGGAACGACAAACAGCGTTTCGGTCTCGACGGCCGGCGCAAGGGCGACCATCGGTTTCTGGACCTGCACATAAGCGGTCAGCTCCTGGTTGGGCACCAGGTCCCTGACGGGCGTGGGCTTGCCGTCGATGAGTACCCGGAAGTTGGCTTTGGTCGGCACATTGATGGGCTTGCCGGTCGTGCCGTCAGGGTGTTTGAACCGCACGCGCAGCGTATTGCCGAACACGTCCAGGAGCTCCGCCCTGAACACGGCGTACTGCTCCCCATCGCGACTGATCACGTCGAGACAGGCATCGGGAGCGCGAGGGAACTCACTAAGCACTTGTTCACTGAACTTCACCTCCTGGCAGGCGGCCGGGTTCTGTGCCTGGAGCGCGCCGGCTCCCCCGATCAGCACGGCAGCACACGCAAGCAAGCGAATGGTTCGACTCATGTCTCTCTCCCCTGGGTGGAAAGGAGCACGCCCCGCACGACGAAGCGCTGCGGCGCGTGCCCGACGAAGTAGAACGGATAGCAGGTGACGAGCGTGACCACCGCGTCCGCTGTCTGCGCGAGCAGGCGCGCATCGCTCGACTCCACGATCTCGATCTGCGAGACCTGATAGGTGTAGAGACGGTCGGCGGTACGGACCTTGATGAGATCGCCTGCCTTCACGCCCTTCAGCACACGAAAGAACCCGTCCCGGTGGCCGGCGATGCCGAGGTTGCCGCGGCCGACCGGCGCGGCCGTTCCCTCGATGACCCCGGCGCCGCGGTTCAGATGCAGCTCGCTCGTGTCCCCGAACAGGGGCACTTCGAGTTGCACTGACGGAACGGTGACGCTGCCCAGCAGCGGGCCCGCCTTTTCTTCGAGGCTCTCTCGATACGCGCGGACCCGGGACTGCGACCAGGCGGTCTGGTCAGGTGCGATGGATTGCTCGAAGCGCGCGAGCTCCAGCCTGCGACCGAGCTCGGCATCGGCTCGGGTGATTCCATAGACGGCCATCATCGTCGCGCCCGCCACCCAGCAGGCGATCTCCAGCCGTCCCGCGCGCATCAGACCGACCTCTGTGGCAGCGGGGTTTCGTTGCGCCCGGCCGGAGGGGGTCGGCCGGCATCCCGCCACGACCCCTTCTCGTCACGGCACACGTTGTACTGCGTCGAGCCGGAGTACCCGGAGGCGAGGTTGTCCACCCGCAGAAGCTTGCAGTCCCGGCCATCATCCGAGCGGTACACCTTGAGCGTGCGCACCTCGCCCGAGTGACCGCTGACATCGTTCTTCCAGCTCTGTGTGGCGGTTGCACTCGAGTCGTTCAGCACTTCGGTGACCGCCTTTCTGAGGAGCTGCCAATCATCGTTGCTGAAGTGGCCGATGGGCGTGTCACCCAGGAAGCCAAGATTGCCCTGCCCGAACGCCGCCACGGTCCAGCCGCCCCAGATCACGAGGGCGATCCGTCCCGGGGTGCGGCGTGCACACATGGTGAGCTCCTTCGGCGGTTTCCTTGGGGCGCAGCGAGCCGCGACGCCGGCGAGACGGGCCCTACCTGCGGCGCGAGCGGGAAAGGGTCAGCTTTCCGCGACGGGAGCGACATTGGCCGTTGGTCCAATGCGATCCGCGCCGCGGGTTCTGCAGTAGGGTCAGTTCAGGGATCGTGGGGCCAGGCGGAGCGTATGCCCGACCCACACCTTATATATATGAGTGACCTGTGCGTGGCGGGAGGGCCTGCTCCTGACCCCACGCGCCTTTGCCTGGCGCGTGGGGCGGAAGAGCGATGGCTAGTTGAAGTTACGCTTCACCGACAGCGCCCACATCAAGGGCGGTCCCGGGTTGGCGCTCACCGTCGAGGAGCTGAGCCGCTGATCGAAGCGGCTGTACTCGTAGTACTTGTTCGTCAGGTTGGTCGCTTCGAATGACGTCACCCAGGTGTGCTCCGGAGAAGCCCACGTGAAGCGCGCGTTGGCCAGCGTGTAGCTGTCGATGCGGTTCGAGAAGGCGTTGATGGCCTCCGTGTAGATCTCCGACTGATACGAGCCGTCGATGCGGGCGGTGAACGCGCCCAGATTGCCCAGATTCCACGTGTACTGCGCGCCGAGGCTCGCCTTCGTTTCCGGCGTGAACGGCGTGATCATGTCCAGCGTCACGCTGGTGAGCGGGGCATTCGTCTCCTTGTACTTGAAGTCGAGCTGGCTCACCGACGCGTCGAACAGCAGCGCATCGGTGGGACGGAACTCCATCTCGAGCTCGATGCCCTTCACCTCGGCCTCGCCCACGTTGTTGGGCTGCAGGCACGGGGAGATCGGGCAGGCCGCGGACGTCAGGATGATGTCCTGGTAATCGTTGTAGAACACCGCGACGTTGAGACGCATCCGGCGGTCGAGCAGGTCCGTCTTGGCGCCCAGCTCGTAGGAGGTCAGCGTCTCGGGCTGGAAGGCCTTGAGCTGACCGACGTCCGTCAGGGTGCCGTCCGGGTTGATCGACCCGTTCAGCACCGGCAGCATCGTGCCCGGCGCGAAGAAGGGCCGCGGATTCACGCCGCCGCTGCGGTAGCCCGTCGAGACGAGACCGTAGGTCATGAGGCGCTCGGACAGGCGGTAGTCGAGCGATACGCGCCAGTCCGTACGACTTCCGTTGAAGCTGTCCGGCAGGTCGAACAGGCCCAGGAGCGCGCAGTTGGGCGCATTGGTGGGTGCGCTCGGGGCGCCCTCGCAAGGCACCGAGGGGACCGTACCATCCGGGTTGCGCCGGAAATACGTGTAGTCCTTCTTGTCCTTCGAGTAGCGGATGCCCGCGGAGAAGTCGAGCGCGTCCGAAAGATGATAGGTCGATTGCAGGAACGCAGCCTTCGTGGTCGAAGGCGTGGTATCCGGGCCATGGATGAAATCGAGACCCGCATAAGGCAGATCGACGCGTGCTTCGAGCGTGCCGTCCTGATCGAAGTAGAAGAGTCCCGTCGTGAAATCCAGCCGGTCTCCCAGGACGGTGCCGTTCAGGCGGAGCTCCTGGCTCTTCTGGCTGTGCTCCAGGGTTTGCAGCAGCTGCTGGCTGCCGATGGGTGACCCATCCACATCCTGCGCCCAGGAGGAGCTGTACTGGCGCCACGCAGTGATCGACTTCAGTGAGAAGCGATCATTGAGCTGCCAGTCGATGGTGGCAGAGACACCGCTCTGGTCCAGGTCCTGGATCGGTGGGATGAGCAGCGGCTTGAAGGGCTGCTGCGAAGTGGGCTGCGCCGGATCGAGGAAGGTTGCGTAGCTCAGGTACGGATCGTTCGGACGGTTCGGGTCGCACGAGCTCGCGCCATAGGGCACGAAGCGGCAGTCGTACGGTACGGGCGGCGTCGACGGGTCACCGTCATCGATGGTCGTCGTCGGGCTGTTCGCAGCGCGCAGCACGTCCGCGCCGGCCTCGGACTGGTCGTTCGTGATGTCACCGATGAGGTTGACCTCAACGGCTTCTGAAGCCACCCAGCGCAACGTCAGTCGCCCGGCCGTGTAGGCCTGCGCGCCCAACGTGCCGAGGTCGCACCCCATGCCGACGTTGAAGGTCGGAACACCGGAGCCCGGATGCGAGCAACCATAGTCCCGCCGCGTGACGAAGCCGTTACGGTTCTTCGACACACCCGCGATGCGCGCGAAGAGCCTATCGGGTACCAGGGCGAAATCCGCCGTGGCACGCGCGTCGATGCGGTCGAACGAGCCGTAAGTGAGTGCCGCGGAGCCCCCGTTGCCCGTGGGCTTCTTCGAGAACAGCTTGATGGCACCGCCGATCGAGTTGCGTCCGGCCAGCGTTCCCTGCGGACCGCGGAGCACCTCGACACGCTCGAGATCGAGCAGGTCGACGAGGGAGCCGGTCAGCGTCGGATAGTAGACGTCATCGACATACAGACCGACGCCGGGCTCGAGGGCGTAGTTGAAATCCGTCTGGCCGACCCCGCGGATGAACGCGATGAGACCCGATCCATTGGCCTGCCCTTGCGGAGCCAGGGTGACGTTCGGGGCCTGCGCGGCCACCTGGAACACGCTGTTCTGGCTGCGTGATTCGAGCATCTCGGCCGTGACCGCAGTGATCGCGATCGGAGTGTCCTGCAGCCGCTCTTCACGGAACGTCGCCGTGACGGTGACTTCCTCGAGTGGTCCGGCTTCGCTCTGCCCTTCCTGGGCGGTTGCCTGCGAAGTGAGACCCACTCCGCATACCGCCGTACTCAATGCTGCGACCACGTAAGACCGGACGGCAACCGTCCCGTCGGATGCACGCGCACGCTTCCCCATGAGTCCCCCCTCTGAGTTGCTGTGTTGATGACCTACGACTGCTTCGATTGCTTGTTCTGTTGTCTCCGCGGCCTGAAGGCTCGCGTCATCGTCGTGTGCGCGAAATCTAACAGTTCCGCATTGCACAGACTATTTCGTATGCCGCAGAAATCAGCCGCATTTGTACGCAAATCAATCAGATGACATTGAGAAGACAGAGCATTGACTGCGCTGTGCGAACGCAGCAGTTGCAGTAGCAATTTCTCGATTTATCGCTCGTATCGGGCCATTGAAGGGCGCCGTTCACCAATGCAATTGCGCGGACACAACGCCATCAATGCCACACAGCGAGGGGCGATTGCGCTCGGGGATTCATGAGACGCATGGGGCGAGAGCCGAGCGGGCACCATGCACTCGCGGCCGGTTCGCAACGAAGGTGATCGACGCGGCTCGATCGAGGTTCGCGCCGGAAGGCACAGCCTGCCCCGCTGCGGGACAGGCTGCGCCGGACGGTCGTTCAGTCCGCGGCCGAAAGAGTGATGTCGGACAGTTTCTGGAAGCGCTCGATGTTCGCGTTGCTGTCCATGACACCGGCGCTGAGGAAAGCGAACGTGACGTCGCGCTCCGGATCCACCCACCAGAGAGTGCTGCCCGCGCCGTAGTTCCCGAACGTGCCGGGCGAGGCGAGCGTGCCGAACATGTGATGACACATCGCCGTGCCGCGCAGGGAAAAGCCGAGGCCGATATAGGCGGGCGCCGGCGGCCAGCCGCGCTCCCTGGCGCGAAGGGTGTAGAGCTCGTTCGGCTTCTCGCCCGTCCAGTTCCTGCGCGCCAGAGCGAGTATCGCGGGCGAGAGAATGCGGGCGCCATCGAGCGTGCCGTTCTGACGGAACATTTCGGCGAAGCGGAACATGTCAGGCACCGTCGAGGCGATGCCCACCCACGGCATTTCCGCGTGCTCTTCTTCGAAGGCGCCGTTGGGGCCGAGGTCGCTGTGACCGCGATGACCGATGGGATAGTTGCCGCGGAAATCCGGCACGACGTGGCGTTTCTTCAGGTCCGCGCGCAAGCCCACGGAGGTGTCGCGCATCTGCAGAGGATTCAGCAGATCCTCCTGCACCATGACGCGATAGGAGCGGCGCTTCGGGTCCGTGCGCCGCAGGGCCTCGGCCATCAGCACGTGATTCACGAGCGGGGAGTAGGCCACGCTCTGGCCCGGCGGCTCGGCGGGCTTCACGACTTCGATGACCGCGGCGACCATCTCGTCGAAGCGGTCGATGTACATGCCGGGCTTCACCTCGAAGATGATCGGGAAACCCGACTGGTGGCTCAGCAGATGGAACAGCGTGACGGCTTCACGGCCGTGCCCGGAGAATTCGGGAATCAGCTCGCTGATGCTCGTCGTGAGCGAAAGGCGGCCCGCCTCGATCGCTCGCAGCACCAGCGTATTCGTGAACGCCTTGGTGATGGAGAAGATGCTGAAAACAGAATCCTGCCGCAGGGGCTTCGTCTGGCCGGCATCGGCACTGCCGATGGCCACGTCGAGCGCCACCTGGCCGCCGCGAGCAATCTTCAGCACGGCGCCGTGGTAGAGGCCCGCCTCGATATCCGCCTTGATGACGGCCTGAAGATGCTCCAGCCGCTGCGCGTTCATGCCGGTTTGCGTCATCGATGTCTCCTGCGGCCGAAAAAATGGGCCAAACGAGCCGCGCGGTATGTTCGCGGCGACCGCTTTCCGCGTCAACGCGGGAGCACGGCCCCCGCCTCGAACGCGCGCCGCATCGGTGAGGCGGTTCGCGGTGCGGATGGGCCACTTCGAGGCCCGTGGACTTGCCACGGGAATCCGGCGGGCGCAGCAAAGCGCTCGCGGGCGGTGAGGCATCGCACCGATCCTGAAGCTCAGCGGTGCAAGGCGCCCCGTTCACGCCCCGACGCAACGAAGTGCTGTGGCTGACGAGGCAGAGCTGAAACCGCCTCAGCCCGATTCAGCCGAGGCGATAGTCCGTCTGCCGCTTCTGGTAGCGCACGAACCACTCGAGCGCGGGCACATCGGCAAGCGCATCGGCCCCGGCAGCACGCTCCACCGGAACGCCCAGGAGGATGCGCTTCACCGGCACTTCCATCTTCTTGCCGTTGCGTGTGTAGGGAATGGCGCTCACCTGCAGGATGCGATCGGGCACGTGCCGGGGTGAGCACTCCTCCGCGAGTCTGGCGCGAAGACAGGCAGTGATGTCGTCCGTCAGCCGCACGCCGTCGCGAAGCTTCACGAACAGCGGCATGAAGAAGCGGCCGCGGGAGAGCTCCAGGTTGACCACCAGCGCGTCATCCACTTCGTCCAGATGCGCTAGCGCGCGATAGATCTCCGTGCTGCCGATGCGAACACCGTGGCGGTTGAGCACCGCGTCGGAGCGGCCGAGCACGAAGCACGCGCCACGCTTGTTCAGCCGGAACTGGTCGCCGTGCGCCCACAGCCCCGGGAAGCGCTCGAAGTAGGCCTCGCGGTAGCGCTTGTCGCCAGGATCCCGCCAGAAGTGCAGCGGCATGGAGGGCATGGGCTCTGTGATGACGAGCTCACCCACTTCGTTCAGCACCGGCTGGCCGCGGTCATTGAACGCGCTCACCGCGCAGCCAAGCGCGCGCGCCTGGATCTCGCCGGCCCGCACGGGAAGCGTGACGACACCACCCACGAACCCCGTGCACGCTTCGGTGCCGCCGCTGCCCGGCGAGACCCACATGTCCTGCTTGATGTGCTCGTAACACCACGCCATGCAGTTCGTGCCCACCGGTGATCCGGCGAGCGTCAGCGCTTCGAGCTGCGGCAATGAGAACTGTTCCTTCGGCGCATAGCTCTGCCGCTGGAGCATTCGGATGTACGCGGGGCTCGTGCCGAACAGCGTTACGCCGGCGCTTTCGATCAGCCGCCAGAGCACGGACGCATCGGGATGCGCCGGATGCCCGTCGTAGAAGACCGGTACCACGTCGGATAGCAGCGCGCCGACGAGGAAGTTCCACATCATCCAGGCGGTCGATGTGTAGAAGAAGATGCGTTGGCGCGGATGCACGTCGAAGTTGAAGCTCAGATGCTTCAGGTTCTCGAGAAGGATGCCGCCGTGCCCATGCACGATGGGCTTCGGCAAGCCGGTGGCGCCGGAGGTGAAGAGAATCCACAGCGGGTGATCGAACGCCACCTGCTCGAACTCGAAGGCATCCGGCTTCACGTCAGGGTGATCGAACAGCGCGTGCCACCGCACAGCGTGACGAAGCAGCGGCGCATCATCACCCTGCCCCGCCTGCGGCACCTGGATCACGTGCCGCAGCGAAGGCAGATTGTCGATGACCTTCTGCATCACGGCCATGCGATCGAAGCGCTTGCCGCCATAGCGGTAGCTCGCGCAGCAGACGAGCACTTTCGGCGTCACGGGCGCGAGGCGCTCGAGCAGGCCCAGGGCGCCATACTCCGGGCTGCAGCCGCACCACACCGCACCGATGCTGGCGGCCGCCAGCAAGCTGATCACCGCTTCCGGCACGTTCGGCAGACAGCCCACGACGCGGTCCCCGGGCTTCACGCCCAGCTTCCTGAGCTGCGTCGCGAGCACTCTCACCTTGCCACCGAGCTCGGGCCACGAGACGCGCGAGAGCGGCACGGCTTCACCCGCGAAGAGAAACGCGTCGACGCCGGGCCGCTCGTGACGCAGCACGTGCTCCGCATAGTTCAGGCGCGCTCCGCAGAACCATTGGGCTCCCGGCATCCGCCTGCTCTTGAGGACGCGCGTGTAGGGCACCGAAGGCTTGATCAGGAAGTACTCCCAGATCGCTTCCCAGAAGGCTTCGATCTCGTTGACGGACCAGACCCAGAGATCGTCGTAGGTGTCGAACCTCAGGCCCTTCCGCAGCTCGAGCCAGCGCATGAAGGACGCGAGATTCGAGCGGGCCACGCGGTGCGGATGCGGGCGCCACAGCACTTCCCCGGTGCGGACACGCGGCGCGCGCTCGGAAGCCCGCGAGTGCTGGCCGACACGGCGAAGTGGTCTCGCTGGCATGGAAAAATCCTTCTATCTATCCAGGTGATTCGTGCGCGGGCCGCATGGCGTGCTGGCGAGGGGCACCCGCCGAATCGACCGTGGCCGATCGAAGCGCAAGCGGCCTGCGATCTGGAACGTCAGCGGAGCGTTGGCGCGAGGGCACCGCCAGCCCGTTCGCGAGGGCGCCGGTTTGCCCGAACTGCTGGAACGCAAGAAGCAGGCCGCGCTCGTCGTGCGCGGTTCGATGGCCCGCATCACCCGCATTCCCGCCAGTGCCGGCGGACGCGACACGAAGCCGCCGCTCCGATGGCGGTAAGCCGCGAATGCGCGCGTGGGCCCTGCGCAGCCCGGATGATCTCGACACACCAAGCCCCCTCGGCGTCGATTCCCGCGGGGATTCTTGCGCTTCGCGCAAAATTGATCCAGAGAAAAAACAGCGCTGCGACGAAAGGGCCAACCCCTCGCGGGATGTGGCCCTGCTGCTGTCGTCGTGCCCCTCCACTTCGCGCGCGCGTTCAGGCGCGGGCATCCGTGCACGCCAAGTGGTGGCCCACAGTGGGCGCCCCACGCCAGGTGAAGCCGTTCAGTCGTTCGCCGGCGCGGCCTCGGAGTAGTCCACCAGCTTCGACTTGTAGGTATCCCGCGGCAGCGTGCCGTGGGGTACGAGATGAACGTCGGCGGTGATCGACAGCCGCGCCTTGATTTCGGCGACGATGCGCTCCTGCAGGCCGGCGGGCGCCTCCGTGACGCCCGCGAGCAGCTCCACGATGATCGGCAGCGGCGAGGGCTGGCTCACGCCCTGGACGCGAGGCCGGATGCGGAACGTCTCGCCGACCTGCGAACGAAACGCGTGGAGCACACCGCGAATCGCGGTGGGATACAGATTGACGCCCCTCACGATGAGCATGTCGTCCGTGCGCCCGATGCACCGGATGCGGGGCCCCGTCCGGCCCGTCGGATTCGGGCGCATGTTCACGACGACGCGGTCCCGGCTTCGGAAACGCAGCAGCGGCATCGCCTCGCGCTTCAGGGCCGTGTACACGAGCTCGCCCTGCGCTTCGTGCTCCCAGGCCATCGGCCGGCCCGAGTCCGGGTCGATGAGCTCCACGTGCACGAAGCCGCGTGCCGCCAGGTTCATGCCGGCGCCGTCATCGTCTTCCGCCCACACGGAAAGAGAAATGTCCCCGATGCCCATCGACTCGCGCACCACGCAGCCGAACGCTGTTTCGATGCGCTCGCGGATCATGGGGTCTCCCCCACCCGGCTCCGCGGCTGTGATCATGTTGCGCAGGCCGAGCGAGCGCGTATCGATGCCACGCTCACGGCACCAGTCGATCAGATACAGGCCGTAGGAAGGCGTGCAGCTGATGCCTGTGGCACCGAGGTTCTGCATCGCGCCCGCGAGCCGCTCGGTGTTGCCGGTGCCAACTGGAATGACGTTGCAGCCGATCTTGTCGAACCCGTAGTACACCGCGCCCGCGACGAACGGCCCGGCGTTGAACCCCACCGCAATCCGCTGCCCCTTGCGAAACCCCGCCGCGGTGTAACCGCGCGCGACGTTGGTGGCGTACATGTCCAGGTCGTGAGGTGTGAGCCCGATGTAGCACGGGACGCCGGTGGTGCCGCTCGTGGAATACACACGGATCAGATTCGCCGCATCGCAGGCCAGGTGGGCGCCGAACGGCGGAAGCGTCGCCTGCGTACGCCGCAGGTCGTCCTTCTCCGTGAAGGGCAGATTGCGGATGTTCTCGAGCGGCCCGACGTCTGCCGGGCCGCGAAAGCCCGCGGCCCCCAGACGCTCCCGATAGAACCCGGAATGGGCGAAGAGGTACTCGACCTGACGCCGATACTGGCCGGCGTCGATGCGGAGCTGCTCCTGCGGGGCCCGCTGCTCGACCTCAGGGTCGTAGATCATCCCCGCATCCTTCGGCGCGACTCCTAGCGGAACATGTTGTTCGACGTGAGATCCCCGGCCAGCCAGCGCTGCAGCTCGGCGTGCGCGTCCTCGCGCCGGACGGCGTTGATCTTCTCCACGTCCGGATGATCGACGGTGAACTCGCAGATCATCCCGTCCGGATCGGCCACGTACAGCGAGCGGCAATAGCCGTGTTCGAGGATGTAGATGCGCGGCTCCGCATACCCGGCGGCGCGCAGACGCTGCTCGATGGCCGACTGCGTCTCCGAATCCACCAGCAGCGCCACGTGATGGAAGGGCGATTCCGGCATCTTCGGGCCGAAGAGCTTCTGGTCCTCGGGGCGCGCGAACTGGAAGAACGCGAGCGCGCTGCCATCGCCGAGACCGAAGAAGCAGTGCGCATAAGTACGCTCCGCGCCGAACAGCACATCCGCCTCGCACCAGGTGGCAAGCAGTGGCAGACCGATCAGGTCCTCGTAGAACCGGCGCGTGGCCTCGAGGTTGCTCGAGACATAGGCAGTGTGATGCAGGCGGGCGGGAAGTTTGGCGGTGGACATATCGTCATTCTCCAGAGATTCGTTTTCACCGGTCGGCCGCTTCCTGGAAGCGGTAGGTGAAGTCTACCCCCCACACCAGCGGCATCGCCTTGAAGACGAAGTTATTCACATAGCCCGGATTGGGAAAGCCCATCGGGCCGGGCGACCACTCCGCGTTGTACTCCTCGTCGAAGAGGTTCTTCGCCCAGGCGATGAGCGCCCACCGGTCGCTCTCCACGCCGACGCGCAGATTCAGCAGATCGACGGGGTCGCGACGCGTGAAATTATCGGGGTACCAGTAGGTTGGCCCGATCCGCTGGAAGTCCGCGCGGATCACGCCCTGCAGGCCCGGGCCGCCGCCCAGCGGGTGGCGGAACTGCGCGCCCAGATTGACCGTGTACTTCGACACCAGCGGTGCCTGGTTGCCCACGTCCGTGGCGGCACGGGTGGATTCCTTGATATCGCTGTCCGTGACGCCGACGCGCAGATACAGATCGAGGTGGTCCGTGGCGCGCGCGCTGGTCTCGAGCTCGAGGCCGCGGTAGTCGACCCGGCCGAGGTTGCCCAGGTTCTGCGTGCTGGTCGTGGGGTCGAAGACGAAGAAGTACGACCCCTTGGCGCGCGTGTAGTAGAGGTTGGCGCTCGTGGTGAGGCGACGGTCCAGGAACTGCCCTTTCGCTCCGACCTCGAAAGTGTTCGCCGTTTCCTGGTCGAAGAGGTCACCGATTCCCGGAATGCCGGCGGCGCCGACGCCCGTCTGGTTGAACCCGCCGCTGCGAAACCCGCGGCTGTAGCCACCATAGAGGTTCCAGGTGTCCGAAGGCATGTATCGCAGCGTCACTTTCGGCTGCAGATCGTCCCACGTGTGGGTGCGCACCTGGCCGGGGAACGCCAGGTCGATGAGCGCCTCAGGAATGAATTCCTGCGGCGTATTGGTGGTGTTGCGCCGGTGGTCGCGGTCGTACCGGAGCGAAACGCTGCCCTCGAGCTGTTCCGTGATGTCGTAGCTCAGGTCGCCGAAGAGCGCCCAGGCATCGTTGTCCTGCGCATCGGCGAGGAAGGTGAACTGCGGGTCGAAGATCGGCAGCGGCGTGCGCTTCACGCGCGGCACGACGCCGCTGCCGAAATCGAAGACATTGCCGGTCGAGATGAAACGATCGGTCTTGATGTAGTACGCACCGACGATCCAGCGCAGCCGCTCGTCCACCGCCGAGGACAGGCGCAGCTCCTGGCTCCAGGCATCGACATCGAGCCACTGGTGCTGGGCCTGGTCCGGGAAGCCGATGCCGACGAGCGCGGATTCCGGAATCGGCAGGAAGTTGAACTGGTCGCCCGTCAGGAGCTCGTCGATGTGATCGAAGGACGAGATCGAGGTCACGAGCCCGATCGGCGTCTCGAAATCGAGCTTGAGCGAGGTGCCGTAGAGCACCCGCTCGTCCACGCCCCTGTTGTTGACGCGGACGCGCAGGCTCGTGTCGTTGACGCTCTCGGTGATGTTGAAGTACAGGGCCTGCGTATTCACCTCGGAATACGAGAGCCGCAGATCGGCCCTGAACGCGTCGTTCGGCTGCCAGAGCAGCTTTGCCCGGGCCGAGCGGTCCCGGAACGGGTCTGCGTTCCCGCCGAGGAACTGGTTCTCGATGTAACCCTTGGTGTCGAAGTACGACCCGGAGACATTGAATTTCAGCGACTCGGACCCCGCGATCGGCCCTCCGACGCTGCCGCGCACCTTGTAGCCGGGCCCGGAGTCGTAGCCGACCATGAACTTGCCGCCGAGCGTGTCACCCGGGTCCTGCGTCCTGATGAGAATGGCGCCGCCGATCGCATTGCGTCCATAAAGCGCGCCCTGCGGCCCCTTCAGCACCTCGATGTGCTCGACGTCGAACAATTCCTGGTTGAACTGCGAGGGGTTTGCGAGTGCAACACCGTCGATGAGCACTGCGACAGAAGGCTCGCTGTTGCGGGCCTGGGATATGCCGCGCACGGTGATGAACGAGGTGCCCTGGTTCTGCGTCTGAACCATGGTCATGTTGGGGGTGAGCGCGATGAAGTCCTGGGGCCGGCCGATGCCGGCAGACTCGATTTCCGCCGCGCTGAACGCGTTCACGGCAACCGGCACGTCGTGGAGGGATTCGTCCCGCTTGCGCGCGGTGACGACGATCTCCTCGAGCGTCACCGCGTCCTGCGCGGGAACGGGAGCCGAGACTGCCGCAATGACTGCGATTCCAACGGCTGCCGTGAGGCTGCTTCTTCTCATGTGTACACCCCCTCGGGTCGAAATGACCCGCTGTACACTCGCCGAAATCTAGCGCCGGGAATCTAGCAATTTCGCGTATCGAAATCCATTTCGCATAGCGCAACGGGCACTCGGCCGGCCTTGCCTATCAACCCATTACGCGCGAGGCTACGCTTGTTCAAGTTCGTTGCGCGAAGGCACGCAGCGTACCAGAGGGGGACCCATGATGCGCGAAGCGCGCCGCAAGGCCGAAGAAGCCGAGGGCGAATTCATCACGTCGCTTGCGAGAGGGCTGTCCGTGCTGCGGGCCTTTTCCAAGGAACACCCGGAAATGACCCTGAGCCAGGTTGCGAGTGCCACGCAGTTGAGCGCCGCAACCGCGCGGCGTTGCCTGCACACCCTGGTGGATCTGGGTTATGCCGCCAAACGCGGCAAGCTGTTCCTGCTGCGCCCATCGGTGGTGGCGTTCGCCTCCGCGTACATCGAATCCATGAATCTCGAGCAGATCGTGCAGCCCTACCTGCAGGATGTTCGAGACAAGACAGGCGACAGCTCCTCGCTCGCCGTCCTCGCCGAAACGGAGATTCTCTACCTGGTGCACGTGTCGACGAACCGCATGGTGCGCGTGCCTTGCACGGTCGGCACGCGGTTTCCCGCCTACCCCACCTCGCTCGGCCGCGCGCTGCTCGCCTTTCAGCCCAAGGACGCGATGGAAGATTACTTCCGCAAGGTGCGCTTCACCGCGCTGACGGAAAAGACGGTCACGTCGAAATCCGCGCTGCGCAACATTCTCGGGCGCGTCAGGGAGGAGCGTTATGCCTCGATCGAAGACGAGCTCGACTACGGGGTCGTGTCGGTGGCGGTGCCGATCTTCAACGCGGAAAACGAGGTGATTGCGGCCGTGAACTGTTCCACGTCCACCGCAAGGGCCGACAAGGCGGAGATGACCGGGAGCCGCCTGCCGATCCTGCGCGAGGCCGCGCGCAGCATCGAGATCGAGCTCAGACGCTACCCAATGCTCGCTCACTCCATGGCCGTGTAGTGTTGATCAGGAACTCGCTGACACAGCGGTTGTAGTAGCCGATGTGAGTCATGTTCACGAAGTGGCCACCGCCCCGGACGATGCGCCGGCGTGCGCCGTGGATGTTGATGGCGATGCGGTCCGCGATACCGCGCAGCCACAGCAGCTCCTTCGAACCGGTGATCACGAGCGTGGGTGCACGGATGCCGGCGAGATCCGCGGCCAGCACGGGCCACTGCCCGGTCGGGGTGCCTTTGGGAGCGAGCAGATCCTCGGCCCGGTAGTCGCCGATCATGGCATTGATTTCGGCCTGGGCCTGCACGAAGCGGCCCGCGCTCATGAGCGGGTGACGCGTGAGATCCCGCACGAGCGTGGCGCGCTCACCGCGCCTCATGAGCTCTGCGTACCGCGCAAGCGGGAGGATCGACGGATCCGCCGGGGGCGCGGACGGAACGTCATCGAGCGGGGCGCCGTGAAGCACGAGCCCGCTGACGCGGTCGCCTCGTGTGAGCGCGTAATGCATGGCGAGGCGACCACCCTGCGACATGCCGACGATCCCGGTCGTGGCGAGCTTGAGCTCGTCGAGTATCGCGTCGAGATCATCGAGCTCGAGGCTCAGATCGGCGGACGCGGTGGATTCTCCGCAGCCGCGCCGGTCGAACGAGATGGTGGTGAAGTGACGGCGGAATGCGGACATCTGGTGGACCCACATGCGCCGGTCCACCGCCCAGCCGTGCACGAGCACGACAGGAGGGCCGTGGCCCGCCACTTCCACCACGAGCTCACCGCCGCCGGTGCGCGGCGTGACGCGCACGACGGACCGCGCGGCGATACGGCCGGCGCCATCCCGCATGGATCTTTCCGACTGGAACATGCCCCCAACCTTCGATGCGCTTACCCGGCTCGGGAGGAATCTAGCATTTCACTTGGCGCATGCGAATTCGTATGACGAATTTTGCGAAGCATGCTAATTATTGACCGCGCCGGGGTCGCGACGGCGGGGTGGAGGGGGACTCATGGCGGACGAGGTCGATGTGATCGTGGTCGGCGCGGGCCCGGTCGGGTTTCTCACGGCGCTGGGCCTGGCGCGCGCGGGCATCAGCGTGAAGCTGCTCGAGGCCGAATCGGCCATCAACGAGTCGCCGCGCGCCGCAATCTATTTCCCCACGACGGTGCGGATTCTCGATGGCCTCGGCCTGCTCGAGGATGCGCTCGCGGTCGGTCTGCGCGCCCACGAGTTCTGCTACCACGTTCCGGAGTGGGGCATTCACATGCCGGTGGATACGCGCATCGGCCTGCCGCCGGACGAGCCCTATCCCTACAACCTCCACTTCGGCCAGCACATCCTCGCGCACCTGGTGCTGAAGCATCTGCAGCGGCTGCCGAATGCGCAGGTGCTGTGGAACCACCGCGTCGTCGCATTGACGCCGGATGCTTCCGGCGTCACCGTGACCACGGCGACCGGGTCCGGTCCGGTGGAACATCGGTGCGCGTGGCTCGTCGGCTCGGATGGCGCGCGCAGCTCCGTGCGTCAGCTGCTCGGCCTGCCCTTTCCCGGCCACACGTGGCCGGAGCGTTTCGTCGCGACCAACGTGCGCTTCGACTTCGGCAAATATGGTTTCAAGACCGCGAACATGGTCGCCGACCCGGTGCATTGGGCGGTGATCGCCAAGCTGGGGCGCGATGATGTCTGGCGATGCACGTTCGGTGAGGACGCCGCGCTGCCGGAAGATGAAGTGCTGAAGCGCATTCCCGGGCATTACGCGGCCATCTTCCCGGGCCCCGCTCCCTACGAGATGGTCGCGGCCTCACCCTATCGAGTGCACGAGCGCTGCGCCCCGACCTTTCGCGTGGGGCGCGCCCTGCTCGCCGGGGACGCGGCGCATGTCTGCAACCCGTGCGGCGGGCTCGGGCTCACGACCGGTGTCATCGACTCGAAGTGCGCGGTGGAGGTGCTGACTGCGGTGATCCGCAAACAGGCCGATGAAGCCGTGCTGGACTTCTATTCCCAGGAAAGACGGCGCGTGTACCTCGAGGTGACTTCGCCCATCGCCAGCGAATTCAAGCGCCGCCTCGCCGAGAGCGACCCGGTGCGGCGCCGGCAGGACGAGGCGGAAATGCGTCGCATGGTCGATGACCCCGATCACTCGCCATCGACCGCGATTCTTTCCGGGCAGCTGCACGGCAAGCCGATGCCCGTGTGAGGCGGTCCGCCGCGATCAGCGCTTCCAGAGCCGCTGGCTCGCGATGCGCGCCCCTTCGGCCATCGCGGCGAACTTCATGTAGGTGATGTCCGGGTCCACCGGGCCGAACCCGGCGAAGGTGCTGAATCCGCAATCCGTGCCGGCGAGCACCCGTTCGCGCCCGACGATGTCTGCAAAACGGCACAACCGCTCGGCCACGAGCAAGGGGTGCTCCACGTAGTTCGTCGTCGAGCTCAGCACACCGGGAATCAGGATCTTGTCATCGGGAATGCGGGCGTCGCGGAACGCGGTCCACTCGTGCGCGTGCCGCGGATTGGCGGCCTCGAACAGCAGCGCCTGAGGCTTCGCCTTCATCACGACCGGCAGGAGCTGCTCCATCGGAATGTCGTGATGGTGCGGCCCTTCGTAGTTGCCCCAGCACACGTGCATGCGCACGCGATCGCCGGGAACGTTGCGCAAGGCGTGATTCAGTATTTCGACGTGCAGGGCGGCGAGCTCGAGGTACTCCTCGACGCTGCGGTGCTTGTACATGGTGTGGCGGCCCATGCCGAGATCCGGCGCATCGATCTGCAGCAGGATGCCGGCCTGGACGATGGCCTCGTACTCCGCCCGCATGGCTTCGGCCACGGCAGCGAGGTATTCCTCCTGCGTGGGGTAGTAGTCGTTCGGCTGGAAGAGCGCGATGACGCCAGGCGACGCTGCATTCATGAACGCCTCGGCGGGCCCGGCGGCAGCGGCCGCACGCCGCAGGTGATCGATGTCCATCTGAACCGGCTCGAGGCTCTTCACCGCGATGGGCCCCACGCAGCGAGGCCGGCGGTACTTCGCGGTCGCGCCGGAATCCGCGAGCTTCTTCATCAGGCGCGGGAACTCGATGAGGTCGAGCCCGGGCTCCCTGGGCGTATCGCCGTCGAAACCCGTGATGCGGTCCTTGATGTACGTGGCGTAGCTGATCTTGCTCATCTCGCCATCGCTGACCACGTCGATGCCCGCCTTCACCTGCTGGCGGACAACCTCGTCGACACCCGCCGCAAGGGTGGCTCTGGCGCTGTCGGTCAAGGTCGGGTCATCCGCCTTTTCACGGGCGAAGACGACGTCCGTCACCGCCTGCGAGCGAGGCAGGCTGCCAACGTGCGTCGTGAGAATACGGTCAGTGCTGTTTTTCACCTCTGAGCCCCCTCAGGTTTTCTGCGCCGCATAGTCTCCGGCGCGGCCGTGCGGTTTGCAACGCCATTCCGCGCGAGCCTAGAATCGAAGCATGCTTTGTATTCGGGTGCGCACATGGCGCTGAGCTGCACGACCCTGGCGCCCTCGTTCATCGCCGAAGTCGAAGGAGTGGATTTGCGCAGCCCCGTGAGCGAGGGCTCGTTGCGCGAGATCATTTCGGCTCTCGACCAGTATGCGGTCTGCGTCTTCCGGGCGACGGGCCTCGACGATGCATCCCACATTGCCTTCAGCCGCCAGCTCGGCACGCTCGAGCACGCGCCGTCACTCTTCGGCAAGGGGGTGAAGCGCTTCAGGCACCCCGAGCTCTTCGATGCCGGCAATCTCGATGCGGCCGGCCACATCCTGGCGGATGAGCGGCGCCGCCTCTACAACAAGGGCAACGCCCTCTGGCACACGGACTCTTCCTTCAACCCTCATCGCTCCACCTACTCGTTGCTGCTGGCTCACGAAGTCCCTCCCGCCGGCGGCGACACGGAGTTCGCGGACATGCGGGCCGCCCATGACGCCCTGCCCTCCGCCCTGAAAGAAAAGATCGACGGCCTCGTCGCCGAGCACTGGCTGTGGCACTCCCGCATGCTTGCCGGCTATCCGCAACCCACGGAAGAGGAGCGGCTCGCCAAGCCACCCGCGCACCACGAGCTCGTGCAAGTGCACCCAGGCTCCGGGCGCAAGACGCTGTATCTGGCTTCGCATGCATCCCACATCGTCGGGTGGCCGCAGGAAGAAGGCCGCCAGCTGATCCGGGGGCTGATCGAATTCTGCACCGAGCCCCGCTTCTGCCGCGCCGTCGAATGGAAACAGGCGGGCGATCTCGTCATCTGGGACAACCGCTGCACCATGCATCGCGCCACGCCGTTCGAAGACACGCTGTTCCGTCGCGACATGCGCCGCACCACCGTGCTGGAAAATCGGCGCTGAGGCGGGGAGCGCGCGGCGGCGATCGCCCTCAGCGCCTGTCGAGGTTCGCCAGGATCTGCGCGAACACACCCATGCAAACGGCCAGCTCCTTGGGGTCGATGCCGCGCAGCAGGCGCGCCCGCACGGAATTCTGGATGCGATCGATCTCGCGCATGACGGGCTTCGCCGCGTCGGTGAGCTGAATCACTTTCGCGCGCCTGTCACCGCTGCCGGCGGCCCGCTCGATGAGCCCCTCGGCCTCGAGGTCGCGCAACACGCGGCCGAGCGTGGGCTGCTCTACGCCGATCCGGTCGGCGAGCTCCGTCTGATTCACGGTGTCGCCGAACACCGCGATCCAGTAGAGCGTTCCCCAGCGCGCCTGGCTCTGCCCGACAGCACGCAGCTCCTCGTTCATGAGGTTGCGCCAACGACGGGCGACGAAGGTGAGGCCCTGGGAAAATGGGTAGTTCATTTCACCGGGAGTGCCGGAAGCCGGCACCTCGCGCCGGCGCAGGAAAAGCTCGCCGCTGCGCGACACCTCGGGCATCCATCTCAGCGTGCCCGATGCGCGCTTGCTGCGCTTCGCCCCGTCCGCACGCGCGGTCTTCTTCTTTTTGATCGTCTTTCGAGCAGCCATCCGAACGCACGAGCTCCGGCACCAGGGCAATGCGCGAGTATGTCACGCGTGCTCGCGAAGGCTCAAAGGCAGTACACCTGCAGCCCGCGCCGCGACGGCGCGATGTTCGTCACCGGGTGTCGTTGGCGATGCCCACAGCGTCCTCGGCCCGGCCCGCGCGTGCTGATCACTGCGCAAGCCCGAACGGTGGCCTACGCCCCGCTCCGCCGGGTGACCAGCCGGTCCGTCACGATGAGATTCATGGGGATATCGTGCGGCTGAGGGTGGATCGTGGGCAGATACGCCTCCGCATACCCGACGCCGATGCAGAAAGGCCGCCGGTGTGCAGCCGCGAGCGTGCGGTCGTAGTAGCCCCCGCCATACCCCAGGCGGTAGCCCGCCGCGTCGAAGCCCACGACCGGGATGATGAGCGCATCCGGCACCAGCACTTGCCGCTCCTCGGGAATCGGAATGTCCCACAGCCCGAGACGCATCTTCGTGCCCGGGCGCCAGCTCCAGAATTCCACGGGCGCCGCGCGGCTCACGACCACAGGCAGCGCCACCTGCCCTCCGGCATCCAGGTGCTTGCGGGCAAGCGAGCGCGCATCGATCTCGCCGCGCATGGGCCAGTAGATGCCGATCGTGGCGTATTGCTGCAGATCCACGCTCTCGGCGAGCCTTTGCTTTGCGCGCTGCCCGCGCACCCGGCGCACGTGCGACGGCAACTCGAGGCGACGCGCGATGAGCTCTTCACGCGTTCGCTTGCGCCATTGCCGGATCTCTTGCCAACTCGCCGGCGACGTGACGGCCGACGCTCCCTCGATACGTTCTTCGACGTGCTCGTTCATGCCGGCATGCTAACACCTCACGTTGTGATATAAGCCGGGCATCGGTCGGACTGGCCACGCAATGACGGGCGATCCATGACATCCGAAGACGGCGTCAGCAAGCGCCAGTACGAAGTGCTCGCGAACTTCCGCTACCAGTTGCGTCGCTTCTTGCGATACAGCGAGCAGATCACGCGCAGGCATGGCCTCACTCCCCTGCAGTACCAGCTCATGCTGCAGGTGAAAGGGTTTCCGGGCCGGGACTGGGCCACCGTTACGGAGCTGGCCGAGCGTCTGCAGGCCAAGCATCACGGCGCCGTCGCGCTCATCACCCGTTGCGAGAACGCTGGCCTCGTCGAGCGCAGCGTCAGCGACCAGGATGCCCGCGCGGTTCACGTGACGCTCACCGCGAAGGGGGAACGCGCGCTCCGCCGCCTTGCCCAGTTGCATCGGGATGAGCTCCTCGCCCATCGCGGCCGGTTCGCCATTGCCGACATGGGTGAGCTGGAAGGCTGAGCAATCCGTTTCGCCCCCGCCACACTCGCGCCCCACGAGGGCGCACGCCGCCCCGTTTTGAAGCTTCGCCGCATGAGCGCGGCGGCGATCACACCGCCGGCAAGTCGTTGATGCTATTGTCCGCGCCCGAAGATCCCGATCCCTCCGAGGAGCGCATGGTCGCCAGAATCATCGATGGCCGGAAGGTTGCCGCCAGCATCCGGAACGAGTGCAAGGAGCGCGTGGAAGTCCTGCGCCGTGAGACTGGCGTGGTCCCGGGCCTCGCGGTCATTCTCGTGGGCAACAACCCGGCCTCGGCCATCTACGTCGCGAACAAGGTGAAAGCGTGCGGGGAGGTGGGCATCCAGTCCTTCCGTATCGAGCTGCCGGCCAGCATCGATACGGATGCGCTCGTCGCCACCATCGAGAAGCTCAATCGCGATCCGGCGATCCACGGCATCCTGGTCCAGCTTCCGCTTCCGCCTCACATCGACATGCGTCGCGTGCTGAAGTCCATCGCGGCGGAGAAAGACGTGGACGGTTTCCACCTCTACAACGTCGGCGGCCTCGTCGTCGGGGACACCGTGTTCCCGCCCTGCACGCCCTACGGTGTCGTGCGGCTGCTCGAATACGAAAAGATTCCGGTGGAAGGCTGCAACGTCGTGGTGGTCGGCGCCAGCAACATCGTCGGCAAGCCGATGGCTCTCATGCTCATGCAGCGTGAGGCCACGGTGAGCATCTGCCACGCCAAGACGCGTGATCTCGCCCAGTTCACCATTCTCGCGGACATCCTGGTCGTGGCGGCCGGCAAGCCCAATCTCATCCTGCCGCAGATGGTGAAGACCGGCGCAGTCGTCATCGATGTCGGCATCAATCGCCTGCCGGATGGCCGCATCGCGGGCGATGTGGATTTCGAAGGCGTGCGCCAGAAGGCCTCGTACATCACGCCCGTGCCGGGCGGCGTTGGCCCCATGACCGTGACGATGCTGCTCTTCAACACCATCACTTCGGCCGAGCGCACCGCGCGCGCCAGCGGCGCCCGGGCGGCCGAGCCGGCTGCGCTCGCAACCTGACCTTCTCCCGCCGGGGCTTGCCGGGCCTCAGTCGCTCGCGCGTGAGCGGCACGCCATGAATGGCGCCCGCGCACGGCACCACCGCGGCATGATTCATGCTCCGTCCGGCTGCGCGTGAATCGAAGGGGAGGACGTGCACATGGCCCGGTACGGCAAGAAGGCATCGAAGAAGGTCGAGTCCGCCATGCGCGAGCGCAAGCGAGGGACCCTCCGGAGCGGCAAGTCCGGCCGCAAGGTGAAGAGCCGCAAGCAGGCCATCGCCATCGGGCTCTCGGAGGCGCGCCGATCCGGCGCCAAGGTACCGCGCAAGAAGAACAGCGCGAAGAAAGGCAAGAAGCGCGGCAAGCGCGCGAAGCGCTGAATCAAGGGCGAGCGCGCGCGCCGATCTGCCCACTGGCGGCGTTGCCTGCGCCGCCCTCCCGGTCTTCAAGAGGCACTCGGCCGGCCATCGGGACGGGCGCCGGGCTCCCTCAGCCGGGAGACGCGCCCGCACACGCCGTTCTATATATTGCGCGCATGCTTCCCTTCTCCGTTCTCGATCTCGCGCCCATCGCCCAGGGGTCCACCGCTGCGGACGCGCTTCGGAACTCCGTGAGCCTGGCGCAGCACACTGAACGACTGGGCTATCAGCGCTTCTGGCTCGCCGAGCATCACAACATGACGGGCATCGCCAGTGCCGCGACGGCGGTGGTGATCGCGCACGTGGCCGGCGGCACGAGCACCATTCGTGTCGGCTCCGGTGGCGTCATGCTTCCGAATCACGCCCCGCTCATCATCGCGGAGCAGTTCGGGACGCTCGCGTCCCTCTTCCCAGACCGCATCGACCTCGGTCTCGGGCGCGCGCCGGGCACGGACCCCGTCACCGCCCGCGCCCTGCGGCGCGACCTGAACACGCGCGCCGAGCAGTTCGCGCACGACGTGCAGGAGTTGCAGGCCTACTTCGAGCCTCCCGAGCCCGGCCAGGTCATCCGCGCCATTCCCGGCGCCGGGCTGCACGTGCCGATCTGGATCCTCGGGTCGAGTCTCTACGGTGCGCAGCTCGCAGCGCTCCTCGGCCTGCCGTACGCGTTCGCATCGCACTTCGCGCCCGGGGACATGATGCAGGCGCTCGAGCTCTACAGGGCTCGTTTCCAGCCTTCCGCGCAGCTCGACCGGCCGCACGCCATGCTGACCGTGAACGTGTTTGCCGCGGACAGCGACGCGGAGGCGCGCCGCGCCTTCACGTCACTCCAGCAGGCATTCCTGAACCTGCGTCGCGGGACCCCGGGCCAGGTCCCGCCGCCGATCGACGACATCGAAACCTTCTGGACGGAATTCGAGAAGGCGGGCGTCGAGCAGGCACTCTCCTGCTCGTTCGTGGGCACCGCGAAGACGGTCGAGCGTGGCCTGCGGGACTTCATTGCGCGCACGCGCCCGGATGAGCTCATGGTCGCCGGACATTTCCACGACCACGCGGCGAGGATGCGCTCGTACGAGATCGCCGCGCAGGTGCGTGACGCGATCAACGGCAAGCCGCCGGCGTGACGCCGGCGGCCGGCGCGCCAGGAGCCTGTCCGAGTAATAGGCGCCGTAGCGAGGGCGACTCTCATGGAGCAGCTTGACGCGATCGTTTCGCGCGCATAGCGGGGACCATGTAAGCGAAAGGATCGCGGCAGGCTGCCCCATGAGAGACGGCCGCAGTAGGCGGCTATTGCTCGGACAGGCTCCTAAACGCCGTCCGGATTCTCCTCGCCCTGACGGGCCGCCATGTACTTGCGGTGGCAGCCGTCACACACCTCGTAGATCTGGTTTCCGACGTCGAGCACCTTGTCCACGTCGCGCTCCTGCGCTGCGAGCGCGGCGGCCTTGGACGTCGTGATCAGCGCCTGGCAGAACCCGTTCCATTCATTCTGGTCCACCGCACGCGATCCCATCAGCAGCAGGTTCGCGGATTCGGCCAGCGCCGCGGCGCTCGCCTGCACTTTCTCCCACTCCAGGTCGTCCTTGGGGGCGGCCGCGCCGACCTGGAACAGGACATCGGATGTGGGGATGGTGATGCCCAGCATGACCTGGCGGGTGGTCGCAATCGTCTCCGGGGGCGCAGCCTGCGACAGGGCAGACGCCGGTGCCGAATGCTGCTGAGTGCAGGCCGGCAGCAACCCGGCCAGGACGAGACAGACCGTCACCCTCAGCGCACCAGAGCTCATTCTCGATTCGTTCACGCCCGACCCCATCTCGCTGAACCGATGCAGAACATCGCACAACGCGCGGCAGCGCGCACTCCCCCCGCGCCCGCGTTACGGTTCCTGCCCGGTTCGCTAACGTTTATGACGGGCACGATGGTTGCGTCCAGCTGGCGACCCCTGCTCCGCCGCGCGGGTAACGCTCATGCCCGCCGATGGAAAGAGCCAACGATCCCATGCCCACACCGAATCGCGGTCGCGGACGATGACGGTCGAACGCGCGCCCCAGGCCGACGGGGCAGCCACGGACCGGTACCGGACGCTCTTCGACTCTCTCGACCAGGGCTTCTGCACGGTCGAAGTGCGGTTCGCCCCGAACGGGCGGCCGATCGACTACGTGTTCCTCGAAGTGAATCGTGCATTCGAGGAGAAAACCGGATTGCGTGATGCGGTGGGCAAGAGCATGCGCGAGCTCGCCCCGGCCCACGAGGAGCACTGGTTCGAGATGTACGGCCGTATCGCGATGACGGGCGTGCCGGAGCGCTTCGAGAGCCGGGCCGAGGCGCTCGAGCGCTGGTACAACGTATACGCCTTCCGCATCGATGAGCCCCATCAACGGCACGTGGCCGTGCTCTTCGAGGACATCAGCGAGCGCAAGCGGCTCGAAGAAACCCTGCGCGACAACGATCGCAAGAAGGACGAGTTCCTCGCCACTCTCGCGCACGAGCTGCGCAACCCGCTCGCGCCGTTGCGCAACGGTCTGCAGATCGCCCGTCTCACGTCCACGGCGGACTCCCCCCTCCAGCGCACGGTCGACATGATGGACCGGCAGCTCACCCACCTCGTGCGGCTCGTGGACGATCTGCTCGACGTGAGCCGCATCAACTCCGGCAAGGTCGAGCTCGAGCGCCGTCGGCTCCCGCTCAACCAGATTCTCGCGAGCAGCGTCGAAGCCAGCCAGTCGACGATCGACGCGCACGAGCATCAGCTCGCGATCGAGACGCCCGGCGAGGAGATCCTCGTGGAGGGCGACTTCGACCGGCTCACGCAGGTGTTCACGAATCTGCTCTCCAACAGCGCGAAGTACACGGAGCACGGCGGCCGCATCGTGCTGCGGGTGAGTCGCGAAGGACCTGACGCCGTGATCTGCGTGATGGACAACGGAATCGGCATCCCGCGGCCCGACCTGGAGCGCGTCTTCGACATGTTCTCGCAAGTGCGATCGCATCAACCGCGCGGCGAAGGCGGCCTCGGCATCGGTCTCTCGCTGGCGCGCAGCCTGGTCGCCCTGCATGGCGGCTCCATTTCAGCCCACAGCGGCGGGCCGGGCCTCGGCAGCACGTTCACCGTGCGCCTGCCGCTGATTTCGGAGGGGAAAGCCGTGCGCCCGCCGGCAGCAGCACCGGCCCTGCAGGCCGAACATCCGGCGTGCCCCGGAAGGCGCGTTCTCATCGCGGATGACAACGCCGACGCCGCATCTACCCTTGCGAAATTGCTCGAGCTCGACGGCCACGAAGTCGTGACCACAGCGGACGGCGAGGGAGCCGTGACCATGACGCGGTCCTTCCGGCCCGATGTCGTGTTCCTCGATCTCGGCATGCCGCGTATGGACGGCATAGAGGCCGCCCGGCTCATCCGCCGCCTGCCCGAAGGCAAGGCCGTGTTGCTGGTGGCGCTCACCGGATGGGGCCAGGCCGCAGACCGCGCACGCACGGTGAATGCAGGTTTTGACATGCACCTCGTGAAGCCCGTCAGCGCTTCGACGCTTGCAGGCGTCGTGGGACGAGCCTCTCGCGCACACGCCAGAGGTTCATCGCCCGAATGAGGGCCCAACGCCCACCTGAAATGTAGGCACGCACCTTGCGTGCCCTCGGATCTGCCCGGACTGGGACGTAGGACGCCGGGCTGGGTACCGAGGGAGTCACCGTCCAGGCGGCTCATATGAATGCAGGGACAAAGGCCGTTCCGTTTCAGGCGGTCGAGTCCGTACTCGCGACGGACGAGCTCGCCCGACGCAACAGCCGTCCTCCTCAACACGAAGCGGAATGCGGGGCGCTCAGGCGGATCGCGCGGACGCTCGCGGATTCGCCGGACGCCATCCTGCAAGGGCTCGTCGATGGGGTAATGGATTTGTGTCACGCCCATTCGGCGGGCATCAGCATCCTGGAAGACAACGACGAGACACCCGTCTTTCGCTGGCATGCGATCGCAGGGCGCTTCTCGCCGAACCTGCTCGGCACGGCACCGCGGGAATTCAGCCCCTGCGGGCTCGTCATCGATCGTGACGAGCTCGTGTTGTTTCGTGAGCCGAGCCGCTACTACCCCTATCTTTCCGATATGAGCCCGCACATCGAAGAGGCGCTGCTCGTTCCGTTCCACGTTGGGGGGCGCCCCATCGGCACGCTCTGGGTTCTTTCACATGATGCGTCGCGTCGATTCGACGCGGAAGACGCGCGGCTCCTGACGAGCGTCGCCAACGTGGCTGCCGCGTCATACCAGGTGGTGAAGGCCATGCGCGCGCTGGCAGCCGACAGCGCCGCCCGCGCCGAGATGCATCGCGAGCTCGAGCAGCGCAATGTCGAGCTGTCTCTGGAGATCGCCGAGCGCAAGCGCGTTGCCGACGCGCTCCGCCGGAGCGAGCAACGTCTGCGGCTCGCCATGGAATCGACATCGCTCGGCACGTTCGAGTGGCAGATCCAGACCGATCGGGTCGAGCTTTCCGAGAACATCCGCAGGCAGTTCGGCCTCGAGCTGGCCGGCCACCTGACGCTGAGCGAGACGCTGGAGCACGTCCATGCGGAGGACCGTCCCACGGTCACCGCAGCCATCCAGACCGCGCTCGATCCCGAAGGCGCGCGGGTCTATTACGCCGAGTTCCGCACCACCCTGCCGGACGGGCGCATCCGCTGGTTCGACGTCCGGGGCGTCGTGATCTTCGACGGGCAGAGCAAGACGCCCCAGTGCATGGTGGGCATCTCTGTGGACATCACCCATCGCAAGGAGAAGGAAATCGGCCTGCAGAACTCGGCGGAGGCGCTCACGCGCGCGAACCGGATGAAAGACGAGTTCATGGCGACGCTTGCGCACGAGCTGCGCAACCCGCTCACACCGATCCGCAACGGCCTCGAGATCCTGTCGCTCACGGGCCTTGCGAACCCGACGCAGCGTCGCGCGTGCGACGTGATGGGCCGCCAGCTGCGGCATCTCGTCCGCCTGGTCGATGACCTGCTCGACATCAGCCGCATCACGCAGGGAAGGCTCAACCTGAGGCGGGAGACGGTCACGCTGCGTCGGGTCATCGACAGCGCGGTCGAGACGATCCTGCCGCAGATCGAAGCGGCACAGCACTCTCTCAAGATCGACGTGCCGGAGCAGACGATCTACCTGGACGTGGACCCGGTGCGCATAGCGCAGGCTGTGGGCAATCTTCTGGCGAACAGCGCGCGGTACACGCCGTCTGGCGGGGCCATCGAGCTTCGCGCCCGGCCCGAGGATGGCGGCGTGCAGATCAGCGTGCACGACACCGGCATCGGCATCGCGCCCCACATGCTGTCGAAGGTGTTCGAAATGTTCACGCAGGAAGTGCGCGCGGAGCGCCAATCCGAGGCCGGCCTCGGCATCGGGCTGTCGCTCACGAAGGCGCTCGTGGCCATGCACGGCGGACGCGTCTGGGCCGAGAGTGAAGGCGTCGGCAAGGGCAGCACGTTCACGATCTGGATTCCGACGACGCGAGCGGGTGCCAGCGACCCGTCGTACCCCATCGGCACGGCGCCGGCCCAGGTGTGCAAGCGGCGAGTGCTCGTCGTCGACGACAACCTGGATGCCGCCGATTCCACCGCGTCGCTCCTGGGGCTCATGGGCCACGAAGTCCACGAGGCGCGCGATGGGTTGCAGGCGGTCGAAGCGGCGCGCGTCTTCGAGCCCGACCTCATCCTCATGGACATCGGGATGCCCGGCGTCGACGGGCACGAGGCGGCACGTCGCATCCGCGCGCTGCCGCTGGCGAAGCGCCCGCTCATCGTGGCCATGACCGGCTGGGGGCAGGAAAGTGAGCGGCGCCGCTCGCGGGAAGCCGGCATCGATGCGCATGTCGTGAAACCGGTCGAGGCGAGCACGCTCGCCCGCCTGCTCTGCGACATGCTCACGGAAGACACGCTCGCCTGAAGACGGGCGCGCAAGCATCTCAATCGCGACCCGCACGGGCCGCCGGCCGCCGCGCGAAGCTTCAGCGCCCTCCAGCGCCAGACCACCCGATGGTCAGCACACCTTGCGCCCTCGGGGTGTGCCCGACCACCCGCGCTACGCTAGCCGAGCTTCACCAGCCCGAGCTTCACCAGCGCCCCTTCAAAAAACGAGCTGCGCCGGCCGGATCGAACGCCGCGCGCGGGGAGAGTCCATGCCATCGAATCCACCGTCCTCGCGCTTCCGTCGCATCGCGACCGAAGAGGCGTTCTCGATTCCCGAAGTGGCCGAAGCGCTTCGCGGGGTATCGCGCGCGCCCGGCAGCAGCCTCGACCTCATGCTCGTGAAGACCATCTACGACGCCGATGCGGGCGGGCCGCGCGCGCACCTCAAGGCGCGGCTGCTGGACCTGGAGGACCACCGTCTGCGGGACATGGACGAGAACGGCGTCGACGTCCACCTCCTCTCCCTGACTGCGCCGGGCGTGCAGATGTTCGATGCCGATACGGCCACGGAGCTCGCCGCCCTCGCCAATGACCGGCTGGCCGAAGTGATCTCGCGTCACCCGACGCGCTTCGCAGGGCTCGCGACCTTCGCTCCGCACTCCCCCAGGCGCGCGGCAAAGGAGATGGAACGCGCCATCACGCGCCTGAATCTCAATGGCTTCGTGGTCAACTCGCACACGTACGGCGAGTATCTGGATGACCAGAAGTTCTGGCCCGCCCTCGAAGCGGCGGAAGCGCTCGATGCCTGCATCTACATCCACCCGCGAGCGCCTGCGGAAGGCCTTGCCGCACCGTTCCGTCACTACGGGATGGACAGCGCGCTCTGGGCGTATGGAGTGGAGACGGCAACGCACGCCGTGCGCATGATCCTGGGCGGCGTGTTCGACAGATTCCCGAAGCTGAAGATCTGCCTGGGGCACATGGGCGAAGGCGTGCACTTCTGGCTCTGGCGCATCGACTACATGAGCACGTCCGCCCAGGCGCAGGGCCGCGCGCCGAAACTGCAGTTGAAGCCCAGCGAGTACTTCAAGCGCAACTTCGTCATCACGACGAGCGGACAGGAGTCGCACCTCGCGCTCGACTTTTCCATCAAGGCGCTCGGCGCGCAGAACGTGCTGTGGGCGATCGATTATCCCTACCAGCCCTCGGCGCCCGCCGTGGCGTTCATGGACTCCGCGCCCATCTCCGACGCCGACAAGGCGAAGGTGTATCACCAGAACGCCGAGCGCGTCTTTCGAATCAGGCCGGCGTAACTGCCGGCGCCGTGTCAGCTCATGGACGACCGTTCGTGTAGGCGGGAACCGGCGCGGGCGTCAGGCCCTCACGAGCGGCATTGGCCTGCATGCGCCACTGCTCCGGGGTGAGGCAGGTGGTCTGGTACTTCAGGCGCGTGCCGGAAGCCATCTGCTTGCGGCAGAGCAGGCTCTGGCCGTTCTCGTTCACCACCTTGTAGCCCTGCCTCTGGGCCTCGGCGATGTTGTCCGCCGTGATGGTGCCCAGGTCATCCCTGGCGCCGGTCTTCGAAGCGCCGGCGGCTGCCGGGACAGGTGCCGGCGCCGAGGCCGCGGATGCTGCTGGTGTCCGGGCCGCGGCGGAATCCGCGGCCGTGGCGGCGGGCTCTCCCTGCGTAGCGCACGCCGCCACGAGAACAACTGGCAACAGAACGAAAAATCTCATCGGAGTCCTCCCAATACCGGTTCTTCCGACCGGCCGCGCATCTTCGCATGTCCATGGGGCCGATCAAATCGCGAGACCGAACTGCCGCAGGGTGTCCTCCAGGCGCTCCGCTTCGAGCGGCTTCGTCATGACGCCGTCCATTCCAGCCTCGAAGCACTGCTGCACCTGTGAGGCCATCGCGTTCGCCGTCAGGGCCACGATGGGCGTTCTGCGCGCCGTCCCTTCCATTTCGCGGATACGCCGCGTGGCCGTGTAGCCATCCATCACCGGCATCTGCACATCCATGAGCACGAGGCGAAATATGTCTGCTCGACAGGCATCGATCGCCTCCTGTCCGTTCGCGACCACCGTCACTTCGCACCCGAGTCGCTCGAGGAACCGCTGGCCCACCTTCTGGTTCACCAGGTTGTCCTCCACGAGCAGCACACGGCCGGCAAAGGCCGTTGAAGGCGGCGAGGGGCGCGGCGCAGCCGGCGACGACGTGTCGCACGACCGATCCCGCTCCAGCGGCAGCGCGAACCAGAACGTGGAGCCCTGGCCGAGCTCGCTGCGCACACCGACTTCACCGGCCATGAGCTCGACGAGCCGCTTGACGATGGAAAGCCCGAGCCCCGTGCCGCCGAAGTCGCGGGTGGTGGAAGAATCCGCCTGCACGAACGGCTCGAACAGGCCGGTTGCGGCGTCACTCGAGATGCCGATGCCCGTGTCGCGCACTTCGAAGCGCACGCTCCCGGACTCCCCCTCGCCGCGCTCCACCGTCACTTCCAGAGTGACCTCGCCTTCGGCCGTGAACTTGATTGCGTTGCCGAGCAGGTTGGTCAGGCACTGTCGCAGCCGCTGTGCATCGCCCAGCACTCGCCGCGGCACATCCGGCGCAATGCGTTTGACGAGCGTCAGCCGCTTCGCCTCGGCCTGGAAGGCCATCATCGTCACGACGTCTGACACGGTGGCGTGCAGGTCCATGCTGGCGCGCTCGATCTGCATCCTCCCCGCCTCGATCCTGGAGAAGTCCAGGATGTCGTTGATGATCGAGAGCAGCGAACACGCACTGTCACGGATGGTGCTCGCGCACTCGCGCTGCGTCTCGTCCAGCGCGGTGTCGAGCAGCAGGCTCGTCATGCCGATGATGCCGTTCATCGGCGTGCGGATCTCGTGGCTCACGTTCGCGAGAAAGGCGCTCTTCGACCGATTCGCCGCCTGCGCCGCCTCGGACACCTTGATGAGCTCGTCGCGTGACTCGCACTCCGAGGTGACGTCCTGGATCGAGCCGGACATGCGCTGGACTGCTCCGTCCGGCGCCAGCCCAGGTGTTGCCCGCAGGCGGAACCAGCGGTAAGCGCCCTCCTTCGTGCGCAGGCGCATCTCGCGGTCTATCGGCAGCTTCTGGTCGAGGCATTCCTTCAGCGCCGCATCGGCGACCGCAAGATCTTCCGGGTGAACGCGCTCGCGTAGAACATCGACGTGATCCCCGAGCTCGCCTTCCGCAAACCCGAGCAGCGCCTGCATGCGCGGCGACAGCCACATGACCCCGCTCGCGACATCCGCCTCCCAAAGACCATCCTGCGTGCCATGGATCGCGCGCTCGAAGCGGCTCTGCACTTCGCGCAGCGCGTCCTCGGCGATCTTCTGTTTCTGGATGTCCTGAATCGAACCGAGGAGCCGGACGGGCTTGCCGGACGCATCACGCTCGGCACTGCCGCTCAGCCGGAACCATCGGTAGCCGCCATCCTTCATGGCGACACGCAGCTCCACTTCGTACGGCACACCCGGATCGGCCATGTGTCGCCTGGCCGTCGCCGTGACTGTCGCGCGATCATCGGGGTGGACGATGCTCGAGACCTTCTCGAAGGTATCGAACGAAGTCTCGTCCCGCTTGTATCCGAGGAGCGCGTAGTAGTTCGACGACGCCCAGTGCGTGCGCGCCACGAGGTCGAGCTCCCAGTGACCCTCCTGGATGGCGAGGGAAGCACGCTCGAGCCGCGAACGCTCGGCGGCAGAGCTCCACGCCATGGCGAGCGTGGCTTCCGCCGCCCGCTCCATGGGATCCACGTTTGCCTCGGGCCGGGGCCCGGATCGCTGGCGCCTGGACAAGATGTGATTCCACGCCCTGTACGACTTGGCCGGGCACTGTATCAGCCCTCCGTGGCGCGCCCGTGGGTGGCAGTTCACACCCTGTCACGTATCGAATTCGAACCGGCGTGCCTTTCGCGGGCCGGCCGTTCTGCCGGGCGAAGGAACTGTGCGACAGGTCATGGTCCTGCGAGCGGAAGGCCGCTACGCCCACAGCCTGGCGCCACCGCAGCGCTGAAGTATCGACGGGCCGACGCGGGGAACCAGATCGCGGGAAGCAGGTCGCTGCTCGCCATCGAGCGCGGCAGCATCACGCGACCGGGCGAGATCAGCGCATTTCGAGCCGCGGCATCACGGGGGCGGTCAGCACGTCTTCGTTGATCGCCTCCGTGGCGGGCCGTATCAACCCCGACAGGCCCGGCAGACGCGAGAGGCGGATGGCGAGATCGCGCGCCCGGATGCCCGCGGTGGTGGCCGGCACGAGCCACTCGGCCGTCTTCCGGACGCCTCGCCGGATGCGCACGATGGCCGGACGCACGCGATGCTCGTAACGCTCGAGCGCATCACGCACGTGCACGCCGGAGCAGAGCTCCTCGCCGAGAACGAACGCCGCCGCCATCGAAAGCGAGGCGCCCTGCCCGGGCAGCAGCGACACGGCCTGACACGCATCACCGAGCAACGCCACGCGGCCGCGACACCAGTGCCGCATCACGACCTGCCCCACCTGCTCATAGAGCAGGGTGGGATGCAGCTTCACGGCCTGGAGCGCGCGCGGAACATGGCCTCCGAGATCGCCATACGTGTCGCACACGGCTTGAACGGGAGACAGAGGCGGAGCGCTGTTCTGCGCGCGATGCACGAAGAACGTGGCGACCTCCCCTCCCAGCACGGGATAGAACCCGACGAGCCGGCCCGGCACGGATACGATCTGCAGCCGGTTCTGCAGGGCCGCGTGGACCTCGCCGTCGCGGAACGAGAATGCCGCCGTGTGGAACCCCATGAATCGAAACCACAGCGAGCCATCGCCGAACACGAGGTCGCGGATGCGGGAATGCAGGCCATCCGCTCCGATGAGCACATCGCAGCGCTCCATGCCGCCTGAGTCCAGGTCCACCTCGATGCCGCCCACGGGAGCGCGCACCTGCACCACGCAGCACCCGAACCGGATTGCGACGTTCGGCGGAGATTGCTCGATGAGCACGCGCTCGAGATCGCCGCGCATGAGACTCATGAGTCGCCCGGAAAAGCGCTCGCGCAGCGCCTTGAACGGCAACCGTGCCGTCGAGCGGCCCTGGACGTTCAGGAACTCGACGGAGTCGAAGTCGTAACTCAGGCGGGAAAGCTGCGGCAGCACCTGCATCCGGGCAGCCGCATCGAACCCGGAGCCGAAGAGGTTGATCATGTAGCTCTCGCCCCGGGCGGCCGGCGCTGATTCCAGCACGAGCACGTCCCATCCTGCCCGTCCCAGACGAGACGCCAACGCCAGCCCGGCGATACCCGCGCCACAGATCACGGCCCTCACCCCGTGAGAACGCGACGCTTGCGCGCTCGGTTCCCACGTAATCCCCACCAGACCCGTGCCCCGCGCGCTAAAGTGGCGAGGCTCCACCAGAAGAACGGATGCTCGGTGAAGCTTCAGGCAACGTCTCGAAGTGCCAAGCGCTTCTGCTCAGCGAAGAGGAGCCAGCCATGGCAGCGAACGATAGCGAAGAGGAGCTATTGCGTACCGTCGCACTGAGGAATGCACAGAGCATCCTCCAGGCCCGACAAAGAGCCGAAGAAGCTGCCCGAGCCGCGCATGAAGCGCTGCGAGCCAGCGAAGACCGCTTTCGCGCCATCTTCAGCCAGGCTGCCGTCGGCATTGCGGTCGCGCAGCTCGATGGCCGATGGGTGCAGGCGAATCAGAAGTTCGCGGACCTCATGGGCATGACGATCGAGGAGCTCACCCGGCGCACGGTGACCGACATCACGCATCCCGACGATGTCCCCGTGACGCAGGAGCTGGGGCAACGGCTCGTGAGCGGTGAGATCGCGCACTATGTCCTCGAGAAACGCTATCTGCGGGCAGATGGCGCCAGCGTATGGGCGAACACGACGGTCACGCTCCTGCGCGATGCGGAGAATCGGCCCCTTCATTTCATCGGCATCGTGGATGACATCAGCGAGCGCAAGGCCGCCGAAACCGCGTTGCGCGAAGAGACGCGCATCCTCGAAGTGCTGAACGCCACGGCACCTTCCATCGCGAGCCAGCTGGACCTGCAGACGCTCCTGCAAACCGTCACCGATGCGGCGACGGCGCTGAGCGGCGCGCGCTACGGCGCATTCTTCTACACGCATCGCGATGCGTCGGGTGACGCCTTCGCGCTCTATACGCTGTCCGGCGCGCCGCGCGAGGCGTTCAGCAGGCTCGGACATCCCCGGGCAACGACCCTGCTCGGCCCCACGCTCCGTGGCGAATCGCTCGTGCGCTCGGACGACGTGTTGCGCGATCCGCGCTATGGCAAGTGGAGCCCGCATCACGGAATGCCGCATGAGCACCCGCCTGTGCGCAGCTTTCTCGCCGTCCCGGTGAACTCGCGATCCGGGGAAGTGCTCGGCTCCATCTTTCTCGGGCATCCGGACCCGGGAGTCTTCACGGAACGCACGGAGCGACTGATCGTCGGCCTTGCCGCGCAGACCTCCATCGCGATCGACAATGCGCGGCTCTACGACGCGGCCCAGCGTGAGATCGAGAATCGCGAACGTGCCGAGCTCGCCCTGCGCGAAATCGACCGGCGCAAGGACGAGTTCCTCGCGACGCTCGCACACGAGCTGCGCAACCCGCTCGCGCCGATCCGGCAGGCCGCGCTCATCTCGCAGGCCACTGCCGCGACCGAAGCGCAGAAACGCTGGAGCCACGAAGTGATCGCGCGGCAGGTCAACCACATGTCGCTGCTGCTGGATGACCTGCTGGATATCTCGCGCATCACCCGTGGCACGCTCGAGTTGCGAAAGAAGCGCACGGAGCTCGCGTCCATCATCGACGCCGCTGTCGAGACGGCACGCCCCGTCATCGACGCGAAGCGGCACACGCTCATCGTGCAGGTCCCGCCCGAGCCCGTGTACTTCGAAGCGGATTCGCTGCGTCTCGCACAGGTGCTGTCGAACCTGCTCACCAACGCGGCGAAGTACACCGACCCGGAAGGCCGCATTCAGCTGGAGGTCGTGCTGATGGATGACGAGATCGTCTTCACGGTCACGGACAACGGTATCGGCATCAGCGCCGACGCGTTGCCGGACGTGTTCAGGATGTTCTCGCAGGTGAAGTCTCACAACGATCGCTCGGATGGCGGTCTCGGCATCGGCCTCGCGCTCGCGAAAGGCCTGGTCACGCTGCATGGGGGCCACATCGAGGCGCGCAGCGACGGCCTCGGCCGCGGCAGCGAGTTCATCGTGCGCATCCCGCTCGGCGCGCCGCTGGAGCACGCCACGGATGGCGGGCACGCTCGTTCGCAGGCCACCCAGCCCGCGCGTCGCCGCGTGCTGATCGCCGACGACAACCGGGATGCGGCGGAGAGTCTCGCGATCCTGCTGCAGATGGATGGCCACGACGTCAGCATCGCGCAGGACGGCGCCGAGGCGCTGGCCATGTTCGCGAGGCAGCGGCCGGACGCAGTCGTGCTCGATATCGGGATGCCCGGCCTCAACGGCTACGAGGTCGCACGGCGCATGCGCCGGCAGACGAACGGCACGCCGCTGCTCCTCATCGCCGCCACGGGCTGGGGGCAGCCTGCCGACAAGGCTCTCGCGTTTGCGGCGGGATTCGATCATCACTTCACGAAGCCGCTGGAGCCCGCTGCGATCAGCCGGTTGCTGCACGCCTGAAGCCTCCACCAAGGCGCCCGCCGTGGCGGCGGGCGCGGGCGCAGGGCTGGCGCGGGAGCGCAGCGCCGCCGTCTTCGACCAGCACGTCATGAGGCCGATGGAGCCGGCCTGGCTGCAGTCCTTGTCGCTCGAATCTGCCCGCGCCGCCTCAGGGCCGTGGACCGCGCCGCCTGAGCCAGGGCGCCCCGATTCCGACCGCCCGCCGGACAGGCGGCACAGGATTGGGGCAGGCAACGGGCGCGGGGCAGGCTATCCTTCGCCGCCCACAACTACTCCAGGCCACCGAGCCCTCAAGATGGAAAAGAAAGTCGTCGAAGTCACCGGGGTCGTCGATTCCGCGAAATTCATCGGCCTGCCCCTCGGCATCACCCTGCTCACCATCTGCATCATGCTGGTCGACGGCTTCGACCTGCAGACGATGTCGTTCGTGGCGCCGGAGCTGGTGCACGAGTGGGGCGTCGAGCGCGTGTACCTCACCCCGGTGCTGACGGCCAGCATGATCGGCATGGCGCTGGGCTCGGTCGTCCTCGGGTGGCTGGGCGATCGTATAGGCCGCAAGAGGTCCTACATCGTCTGCATCGTGTTCCTGGGCATCGGGTCGCTGTTGAGCGCGCATGCCACCGGGCTCTGGGACCTCTTCGCGTGGCGCTTCATCACCGGCATCGGCCTTGGGGGCGTCACCCCGCTCGCGGCCACGTTCATTTCGGAGTGGTCGCCGAAGCGGGTGCGCAGCGTGGCCGTGGCGTGCGCCATCGTCGCGGTGCCGCTCGGCGGCATGATCGGCGCGGCCGTCTCGCAGTGGATCATTCCCGCCTATGGCTGGCGCATGATCTTCTACATCGGCGCGGCGTTTCCGCTGTTCTTCTTCCTCGCGGCCATGTTCCTGCTGCCCGAGTCGCCCAAGTACCTCGCGCAGCGGCCCGAGCTGCATCCCAAGCTCGCCGTCGCCCTGAACCGCCTGCTGAAGCGCAAGGAATTCGACGGCACCGAACGCTTCATGGTGGATGAGCCGCCGCCCCCGCCGGGGAACTGGTTCACCACCCTCCTCAATGCGGACTACCGCCGCACCACGCTTCTTCTCTGGGCGGCGTTCGCCTTCAACACGCTGGCGCTCTATTCGTTCGTCAACTTCCTGCCCACCGTGCTCACCTCCATCGGCATGTCTCGCGAGACGTCGCTGCAGGGCTCGATGTACCTCAACTTCGGCGGCTTCTTCGGCGCCGTGGGCGGAGCCGTGTTCATCGGCTACTTCGGCTCGCGCATCGTCGGCTCGACGCTGTCCACCATCGGGGCCATCGCCACGTTCTTCATCGGCCTCACGCTGGTCTCCGCCGGCGCGTCGGATACCGTCAAGCTCATGCTGCTCCTCGTGGTCGCCGGCATGGCGGTGAATGGCATGCAGGCGTTCGTGTATGCCGTGGGTGCGCACTCGTACCCCACTTACATCCGCGCGGCAGGCGTGGGCACGGCTCAAACCGTGTCCCGTGTCGGCGGTGTGCTGAGCTCATCGATCGGCGGCTGGTTCCTCGCCACCAACGTGCCGGTGAGCTACTTCTTCGGCGCCATCGCGGTGGTGATGCTCGTGGTCGTGGTCAGCTTCTTCTCGCTCCACACCCACATTCCCCCGCGCAGCAAGTCCGAGCGCGCAGGCACTCCCCTGCCGGCTACAGCTCAGCCCGAACGCCAAGGTTGAACGTGCGGCCGACGACCGGCGCCCACGCCTCCGTGACCGGCTGACCGCCGAGACCGGGCGTGGGGCGCAGGATCGGGGCGAAATCCCCCTGGCGCACGTTCGTGAGGTTGAGTGCGTTCAGGAAGATTGCGGCCCGGCCGACCCGGGCCTCCACGAGCGCGTTGATCTCGAGGTAGCCGCGCCCCTCGGCCCGGAACGGGTCATCGTCGAGCGGCTGGGTGCCCGTCCACTGGATCTCGATGCCCACGCGGCCACGCTCCTCGTCTTCCAGAATGCACGCGACTTCGGCGGAAAAGCGTGGCACCAGGTCTTCGCCGGTGCGGCCTCCTCCCTCCGCGCCTTCCGTCGCATCGAGGTATGTGGAGTTTGCGAGCACATGCCAGGGGCCATGTGTGTACCCGACGAGGAGCTCGGCGCCGTGCACGCGCAGAGGCTCCGTGCTGCTGATCAACGCAAGACGGCCGGGCTCTGCACCTTCGACGGCCATGAGCGGATGCCGGATCTGCGACGCGAAGACGCTGAAGTTCACGTCCCACGGGCCGCGGGCCCATTTCGCATCAACCGAGGCGCTGTAGCCGCGCTCCGCCCGCAAACCGGTCAGCGGGTCGAGGACAGCGAGGCTCCTCTCCTGCACTTCCTCGATGAGCGGAGTGGGCGCAGCGAACCCCGCGCCGATGGAGCCCCGCAAAGACCAGGATTCCCCGGTACGGAACAGCGCCGAGAGCCGCGGGCTGAAGAACGTGCCAAACTCGTTGTGCACATCCACGCGCGCACTCGCCGCAAACGACAACCAGGGAAACAGCGCGAACTCATCCTGCACGAAGATGCCCGGCACGGTGTAGTCGACACCAACCCCCGCCACATCGGGCGAACGAAGGCGCTCGTACTGGATGGCGGCACCGAGCGTCCACTTGTGCCCGCGCAACTCGCCTTCCGTCGATAGCTCACCAAAGACCGTGGTTCCCTTGTCCTCCACGCGCGTGGCGCCGTATTCCTGATCGTGCTCGGTCAGGCTCGCGGCCCAGCGCATGTGCATGACGTTCGCTTCGCTCGTGCGCAAACGGAGTGTGGCGCCCCCGTCGATACGCCGGGTGCGCAGCGCCTGCGGGAAGATTTCGCCCGAGGGCAGTGTGCGCCCGCGCATCGTGCCGCCCTCCCGATGCTCCTGCATGAATCCCAGCGTGCCGAGGAACGTGCGATCCGGCCCGTCGCTCCAGTGCACGCGCGGCCGCATCGTCACGCGCTTGTAGCCCGGCAACTCGGCCCAGCCATCGTGATCCGGGTCCCTGCGTGACTGGTAGTCGGCGCTGCCGATCAGCGTGTAGCCCCACGCCCCGCGTGTGGCGGTGAGGAAGGCGATGGCATCGCTGCCTCCCCGCGAGGTCTGGTTCAACATGATCTCCGACTCGTCCTGCGCAGGCCGCGACACGAGATTCATCACACCGGCGAGCGCCGAACCGCCGTAGATCGCAGAGGCCACGCCCTTGATGACCTCCACCCGGCCGAGATCCAGCGGCGGTGTTTGCAGCAGACCGAACGCGTCGGTCTGCGGGCCGCCGAGCGGGAGGCCGTCCGTCAGAATCTGCGCGTGCCGGCCTGGCAGGCCACGGAACCGAAGCGCTGTCCCGCCGAGACCAGGCGCCGCGCTCTGCAAGCGCACGCCGGCGAGCTCGTTCAGCAGATTCGTGAGATTGCCCGGCGCGACGGTGACGTTCTCTTCGATTTCCGCATCGGGAACCACTTCGACTCTCAGCGGCTCGTCCTGCACGATCTCGCGCGTGCGCGTCGCCGTGATACGCACGGACTCGAGGCTTTCGCGCTCTGCGCTTTCTTTTTGTGCTTCATCCTCCGCAGCACCGGCCGCCTGCACTGCCAGAAACGACACCACCGAAAACAGGGTGGCCATCGTTGACCGCCGAACACGACGGATGACTCGCTCCATGCGGCCAGCATAGTCGCCTTCACGCGAGACGCGAAAACGCGACGCCTCCGCCCGTGGCGCTCGCCCCCTGGTGTGTCAGAAATGGGATGGTGTTATTTCGCAGGCTCGATGCGCAGCAAAGCGCCATCGTCCTCGTCGGTCAGCACGTAGAGCAAGCCATCCGGCCCTTCCCGCACGTCGCGAATGCGTTGATGCAGATCGGTGAGCAGCGTTTCGCGCCGGACTTCGCCGAGCGTGTCGTTGAGCACGACGCGCTCGAGCCCGCCGGTGCGCGGGATCTGTCCGCGACGCACGCTGCCGACGAAGAGATTGCCCTTCCACTCCGGAAAGCGATCCCCCGTATAGAACGACAGACCCGAGGGGCCGATGGAAGGCACCCACAGGATGAGCGGCTCTTCCATGCCGTCGGCGAGCGGCGAGTCGACCATGCGCGAGCCGTCATAACCGTGGCCGAACGTGACCCGCGGCCAGCCGTAGTTGCGCCCTGGCCGAATGAGGTTCACCTCATCGCCACCGTTCGGGCCGTGCTCGGCGGCAAACACCGCGCCGGTCACCGGGTGCACGGTGAGCCCGAGCTGATCACGATGGCCCAGGGTGAACACTTCCGGCCGTGCGCCGGGATGCGAAGCGAAAAGGTCTCCCGCGGCGGGCTTGCCCGTATCCGTGAGACGCAGCACTTTGCCGTACACACTCTCCGGCCGCTGGCCCTGATCGCCGAACGGTGCTCCGGTGGTCATGTACAGCGTGCCGTCCTTGCCGAACGCGATGCGTGAGCCGCTCGTGCTGCCGGACTCGCCCGCGAACAGTTCCTCCACGTGCGTGAGTTGCTTGCCAGCGAGCTTGCCGCGCATGAGGGTGATGATGCTTTCCCTGCGCACCGGGGGCTTCGCGTCCGGCGGCGGCGGCGTGCCGGGCCTGTTGTACGTGAAGTAGACATACTGGTTCTGCGCGAACTGCGGGTGCAGGACCACATCATGAAGCCCGCCATTGCGATACGGCGGCTCGAGCGGCGGAATGCCCGCGATGGGCTCCGCCTCGAGGCTTGGCGCGCCCGCCGCGCCGGAAGCGTTGCGCACCAGGCGCAATCCGGCACCTCGCTCCGACACGAGTGCATCACCCGAAGGCAGCAGCGCAACCGAGAACGGATGATTCAGACCCTTCGCCACCACGACGACGCGAATCCTGTGGTGCTCGGCTGTATCGAACACATACACGCTCTCGGTGAGCGAGACGGGCGCGATGCCGATGTTCAGCTGTTGTGCGAGCGCCGGAAGCGGCAGGATCAGCAGTGCCGTCGCGGCCAGCAGGCCGCGCGTGCGTGGCGACATCCCCATCAGCGTCCACCTCGTTGTGATTGTCAGGCGGGACGCATGTTACCGGACCGCCCCGCAAATTTCGTGCGGCCGCGGCACCGCTGCTGCGCGCGCCAATGCACTTGCCCTCGCATGCATGTCACCTCGTTCGGCTATAGTCCGCCTCCCCCGAAACTCCTGAAGGAGAGATCCCATGACGGTCAAGAAAGCATCGGCAGTATGGAAAGGCGGTATCCGTGACGGCGGCGGCACCATCTCGACCGAGACCGGCGTGCTGCGCGAGGCGCCCTACGGCTTCAAGTCACGCTTCGAGGATGGCCCGGGGACCAATCCGGAAGAGCTCATCGCCGCCGCTCATGCGGGCTGCTTCTCGATGGCGCTGTCGCTCATGCTCGGCGAAGCCGGCCTGACGGCGGAAAAGATTGAAACGCAAGCGGCCGTGACGCTCGAGAAATCGGCTGAAGGCTTCGCCATCACCGCGAGCCACCTCGAGGTCAACGTGAAGATTCCCGGCGCGGACGCGGCGAAGTTCCAGGAGATCGCGAACAAGGCCAAGGCGGGCTGCCCGGTATCGAAGGTGCTGAACGCCAGGGTCACGATGAACGCGAAGCTCGAGGCGTAGGACGTATCAGGTCGGGCCTTGCGGCGCGTTGGCCGCAGGGCTCCCGCCTCCGCCGCCCACGAAATTCCGCGCGGAAGCCGCTACTTCGCGTCGTGGAAGATGATGCCGAGCGTGTGGCGGCGGCCTTCGCGAATCTCGCTGACTCCGTGTCGCATGTTGACGCGGTGGAAACCCCTGGCGCCGCGAACGGGGCGATGGTGGACGGCGAAGATCACTGCATCGCCTCGTGCCAGCCTCACGACGTGCGGGCGGGACTGCATGCGCGGCCGCTGCTCCGTCATCACGAACTCACCGCCGCTGAAGTCCTCGTCGGGAGCGGACAAGAGCACGGTGAGCTGCAACGGAAAAACCTGCTCGCCATACAGATCCTGGTGCAGGCAGTTGTAATCGCCGGCTTCGTATCTCAGCAGTAGTGGCGTCGGCAGGCACTGGCCGGCTGCGTGACATCGCTGCAGGTAATCGGCGTGCGACTCGGGATAGGCCCCCTCGAGACCCATCCGCGAGCTCCAGCGATTGGCCACCGGCGCGAGGTGCGGATACATCGCGCCACGAAGCGACTCCACCACTGACGGCAATGGATATGAGAAGTACTTGTACTCGCCGCGCCCGAATCCGTGCCGTGCCATCACCACCTGCTTGCGGAACGAGCTCTCATCGTCATAGAGGGCGGCAAGGGCCAGGCACTCCTCCGCGCTGAGCAGCGGGCCGGCCACCGCGCTTCCGGTCTCATCGAGGTCGCGCCCGATGCGGGACCAGTCGAGCTCATCCACGCGCCGGGGGATGGCGGTTGCGGGCGTCACGGAGATTTCAGGCGTCATGGTGTGAACGAGCATCATGGATGGACGAAGGTTGCATCAAGCCCGTGCCGCGGGCATTCCGGACCTTGCGGTGAGCATGCGGGCGCCGGCCGCGAAGAGCGCCGCCGCAGTGCGCGCCGATGCCGCCCCGCTGGCCTGTCACCTGCGCTGCCCGCCTGCCGCCTGCTGCTTGCCGGGTCGTCGGGTTCGCCGGCGCATGCCGCCGCGACGGGAATGAGGCTTGCTTCGCCTTCGGCCAAGCCATGCCCAGCCGGAAAGCCGCTCCGCAGATCCTGGAGGACGTGCCGTTCCACGAGCGGCAATGGATCGTGCAGCGCGCGGGTTGGCTCGTCGCCCTGCTATTGCTGATGCTCTCCATGGCGGGGCTCTTCGGTGACGGCCCGTTGAGCCGTGCAACCGTGGGCGAAGCGCCTCTGCACGTGGCGTATCAGCGTTTCCTTCGCCGGGATGCGCCGATGCGGCTCGATGTTACGGCGCAGGCCGCCCAGGACGGGAAGCTGCGGCTCGCGATCAGCCGCGCGTACCTGACCACATTCGAGATCAACAGCATCGTCCCGGAGCCGGAGCGCACCGACAGCGGCGTGGACGAGCTGATCTTCGTCTTTCCCGCAAGTGCGTCCGGCGAAACCGTCACCGTCACATTCGATGGAACGGCCCGCCATCTCGGCCGTCACCAGGGCCTGTTCCGCAACGACGGCCTGCCGGAGCACCCTGTCGTGCGGATCAGCCAGTTCACCTACCCGTAAGGTGCCTCATGGAATCGGTCGTACGCGGGACACTCGTCTACCTTTTCCTGCTGATCGTGTTTCGCTTCTCCGGCACGCGCGCGCTCGCGCAGGTGACGACGTTCGATCTCGTGCTGCTTCTCATCATCAGCGAAGCCGTTCAGCAGGCGCTGATCGGGCACGACAACTCGCTGACGCACGCGGCCCTCATCGTGCTCACGCTCGTCACCCTGAACGTCGCGCTCTCGCTGCTCAAACAGCGCTCCAGGCGGGCGGAAAAGCTGCTCGAGGACGTTCCGCTCGTGCTGCTCACCGAAGGGAAGTGCCTGCAGCAGCGCATGGACAAGGTGCGCATCGACCAGGATGACATCCTGGAGGCGGCCCGCGAGTTGCACGGCCTGGAGCGGCTGGAACAGATTCGTTACGCCGTGCTGGAGCGGGACGGAAAGATCACGATCATTCCGCACGCCGCCGCACACGGCGACACGTGAACCGCGCGCCGCCGGGGCGGTCTGTCCTAGAGCCCGGCCTGAAGCTCGCCTTGAGCGCCCTGTCGCGTGCGACAGACGCAACCAACGTTCAGGCCGACCGTTGTTCTGGATTGCATGAGGGGCGCCACAGTGTTTGACGCAGTCCGCAGATACTTCTCCCCGCTCGAGGTCTTCCGGGATGCCAGCCGCGGCACAGCCGCCGAACGGGCCGCTGCGTACCGTCATAACTACGAGATGCGGGCCTGCCTGCTCGGTTATATCCAGCGATGGCTGTGGACCGGCACGCTTGCACTGTTTCTGGTCATGTTTTTCGACTCCCAGAGCTCCCACGGCCCGAGCCTCGACATCTTCGTGCTGCTCGCCGCGGCGCCGGCCGTGTTCGCCTCTGTCGCGGTGTGCGGCATCTTTCTCATGGCGTATGCCTACGTCTGGCTCTCCTACGGCGGCGCCTCCCCGCTCAGCGAGCCCCGCGACGCGGCACGAAATCTGCTCACGAGACCCGGAAAGGCAGGAACCGGAGGCAGATCATGAGTGCTCTCGTCGTTGCTCTCTACGACTCCCATGCGGCCGCCGAGCAGGTGCGGACGCAGCTCGTCAGCGAGGGGTTTCCCACGGATCGCGTGGAGCTCACCTCGCAGCGCGAGCCCGGGCAGGCGGCGGTCGCCAGCCCGTCCGATGACCTCTCCCAGGCCCTGGAGGATTACTTCACCCGCCTGTTCGATCGCGAGGAAGAAAGCGAGCACGTGCGCACGTTCGTGGATGGCGTGCAGGAAGGGCGCGCCGCACTGACTGTGCACCCGCGCGGTGACGTCGAGACGGACCGGGCGCTGCAGATCATCCGGCACTCACGCCCGCTCCACGTCCGCGATCACGACCTGCACGACCAGGCGATGGAACAGGCCGCCTCGCGTCAAGAGGAAACGGTCATCGGCAAAGTGCTGCCGAACGCGCGAGACAAGCGCAAGCAGCACTGAGCGCCGGCTAGTACTTCTCGAGAATCGCCTCGATGTCGCCGCGTGCTGCCGCCATGGCACGGAACAGCGGCACGCGCTTCATTCCAGGCCCGCCGTTGACCATGACGGCAAACGCCATCCAGCCGCCATCCTTCTTGCGCAGGTAGCCTGCGATGCCGCAGACCGAATGCGGCTGCTCCATGGTGCCGGTCTTGAGCGCCACGCGATCGAGCCACGCCGGAGTGCCGGTGCGCAGGAACTGGAACGGCGCATCGCGCGGCACGACGAGGCCCCCATAGAACGCGGGGAAGCGCCTCGTGTCGCGATACTGGTGGGCGAGAAGCCCGACGAGCTCGCTCGCCGAGATGAGATTTTCCGGCGTGAGACCACTGCCACTGAAGAGCTGTGACGGCGTCTTCAGTGACGAGACCTTTGCCGTGCGCTGCGCGCGGCTCACGAAATCCGACAGCACGCTGCTGGCGCTCGAAAGCTCCGTAGGCGGCTGCCTGGTCACCGCGGCCGCGAGATTCAGCGTCAGCACATCGGCGATGTAGTTGTTCGAGAACCTCAGCATGCGGCCGAGCTGCTCCCGCATCGAAAGGCCCTCTACCTGCGCGAGCACGTAGACGGGCGACGGCAGTGCCGCCGCGGTGACAGTGGGCGGACCTTCGATGCGGATGCCGATCTCGCGCAGGATCTCGATGAACAGCAGTCCGGCGCCCGTCGCGGGATCGGACATGGCGCGATAGACATCCTGGCCGCGGTCGATCGGAATGTCGCCGCCGACCCGGATGCGGTCGCCGTCCGCGCGTGTCACACGCTCAACCCAGAAGGTCTGCCGCCCGCCCTCTCCCACCGTCTTGATCGAGCCCTCCACGGGCACCGGCAACGTCTTCACCCCGCAGCCCTGCACCGCTGCTGCTGCCGCGAGCGTGGTGGGCCGCACGCTGACGCACCAGTTGCCGAAATCCACGCCGAACGCGGCGAGCGGGGCGTTGTACGCCGTGTCGCTGCGCTCGAGGGCCTTGCAGCGGTCCGAGGTTTCGCACTTCAGGAGGCCAAACGGCGCGGCATTCACGACGAGCCTGCCGCTGACGGCGGTGACGCCCGCCCCTCTCAGCTGGGCCGCGAGGGCCCAGAGCGATTTGCCGTCGAGCGAGGGATCGCCCGCGCCCTGGAGGATGAGATCTCCGGTCAGCATGCCGTCCTTCACCGGAGCGACGGACAGCAGCTGCGTGCGGAACGTCTTGTCCGCCGGCCAGGCGTCCAGCGCCGCTGCCGCCATGGGCAGCTTCGTGAGTGATGCGGGCGTGCGACGCGTATCCGCGTTGAGATCGGCCAGCAGCCGGTTGTCGCCCAGATCCAGAACGGCCGCGCTCACGCGTGCGCCGACTTTCTCCAGCGCCGCGAGCTGGTCGAATGCGGCCTGCGCGGGCAGCGCGAGCCCGACACCGAGGCATAGAACGGCAGACGCGATGTATCGCAAACGAACGCCCCCCGAAGACGCCGACGCAAAATGATGCGCGAGCTTAATCGAGATCGTTTGCGACGGGCAGGCGCTCAGGGTCGCGGCGGCCCACAGGCGCGCCGGCCGAAGCCGCGATCCGCTGCCGACGGCGGCCCGCAACCGCCATTTGCTACACTGCCGCCGGACAAGAACCGGCCGTCGCACACAGTGTCAGCCACTCAGCTTCCGCTCCACATCGTTGTTGCCGGAGAGCGCGCCACCGCGCTGGCCGCGAACGCCGCCGACGACCCGCTTCACCCTGTGCGCGTGAGCGTGGTGCAGTCCGCGGAAGAGATCCTTCACCGCCTGGACGAGCTCGCTCCCGACGTCGCGCTCATCGATTCGGACGCCGCGGGACCGGGCCTCGCCCTGTGCCGCACTCTCAAGCAGAACCCCCGCACGGTGCTGCTGCCGATGGTGGTCATAGGCCGCTCTTCCCGGAGCCGGGTGGCCGCGCTCGCCGCGGGCGCGGATGATTTCATGTCCGGTGAGGTGACACGCGAGCTCCTGCACGCCCGCATCGAAACGCTCGTGAGAGCGAGCGCGGCGCGCCGCGAGCTTGCGGCCGGCCAGCTCGGCGAGGAGATCCGCCGTCGCGAGGATCTTCGGCAGATGTTCCGCCGGTATCTCTCGCCGCGGCTCGCGGATCGCATCCTCGAAGATGCGGGGCTGCGACGAACGCTGCTCGCGGGATCGGACCTCCGGGCGCAGGCCGTCGTGCTGTTCGCGGACCTCCGCGGCTTCACCAGCATCGCCGAGCGCCTCTCGCCCGATGCCGTGGTGCTGCTCCTGAACGAATACTTCTCACTGCTCACGGAGATCACGTTCCGCCACGACGGCACGATCTTCCACATGGCCGGCGACTGCCTCATGGTCGGGTTCGGCGTGCCCGTGGCGCAGGCCGATGCGCCTGAACGCGCCGTGCGAACCGCGCGGGAAATGCTCGACCGCTTCGGCGCGCTCGCGCAGGCATGGAAAGAGCGGCACGACGTCGAAACCGGGCTCGGCATCGGCATCAACGAAGGCGACGTCATCGCGGGGAACGTCGGCTCCGCCGCCTACATGAACTACACCATCATCGGTGACACGGTGAACGTTGCTTCCCGGCTGTGCCAGCGCGCGCGCGCGGGCGAGATGCTGTTCTCGCGCTCTTTCAAACGCTCGCTGGACGAGCGCGGCGTGCCGCTGGAAGCACTGGAGCTCCCGCCCATGACGCTGCGGGGCCGCCGCAACCCGATCGACATCTATTGCGTCCCGCTGCCGAAGCGGCTGGATGTCACCACGGCCTTCGACGATCGCCCGATCTGACCTGCCCGCCTTTCCGCGGCTAGGAAAACGGCGGCCGCGGCGGCGCGGGCTCACCAGCGGGCAGCGGGATGAACTCGCCGTGGTCGAGATCGGGCAGCTTCATGCGTCCCGCACGCCAGTCGGACTTCGCCTGCTCGATGCGCTCCTGCGACGAGGAAACGAAATTCCATTCGATGAAGCGCTCGCCGACAGGGTCGCCGCCGAGCCCCATGACGATGGCCGGCTCCAGCGCCGTCACCACCGCATCGGCTCCGCGCGCGAATACGAGCATCTGCCCCGCGCCGAAACGCTGGTGATCCACTTGAACGGACCCCGCGACGACGTAGGCCGCGCGTTCCGCGTACGTTGCCGGAAGCTGCGCCTTCGCCCCCTCGCTCAGAACCCAGTGGATGTAGAAAAGCGGCGAGTGTGTGCTGACATTCGATTTCATGCCGAACGCCTCGCCGGCCAGCAGACGCGTGGATACGCCACCACCTTCGGACACAGGCAGGTCCTCACGCCCGTAGTGCGTGAACTGCGGCGCCGTTTCCTCGTACTCCCGCGGCAATGCGACCCACGACTGGATGCCATGCAGCGTGTCGCCCAGGGCTCGCGCCCTCTCGAAACGTTCCGAATGTGTGATGCCGCTGCCCGCGGTCATCCAGTTGACCTCGCCGGGATGGATGGGCGCCTCGGAGCCCACGCTGTCCCGGTGCATGATCTCGCCGTCGAACAGATACGTGACGGTCGAGAGCCCGATGTGCGGATGAGGACGCACGTCGATCGACTTCGGAATGCCGGGCGGAAAATCCACCGGCCCGATGTGATCGAAGAAGATGAACGGGCCCACCATCCGTCGCTTCGTGTACGGCAGTACGCGGCCCACCTCGAAGCCGCCGAGGTCGCGGCGGCGTTGGTCGAATACGAGCTCGAGCATGGAGACAGTCCTCGTGAAACCGGTCAGCGGTGCGCCCAAGTGTACGCTCATCGAGACGAGGAACCGGAGTGCCGCCGCGGCGTTATTCCCCACCTGCCGCTGAAGCCCGTCGAGCGCGCAACGTGGCCACCCGCAAGCTTGCAACCTACCGTTCGAAGCGTGATTTCTCGAGGACCGCGGAGCCGAGCGGTGCGCACGCCGTCGCGCCTTCCTCACGCCTGCGGTTCGTGATCCAGAAACATGCGGCGCGGCGGCTCCACTACGATCTGCGGCTCGAGCTCGATGGAGTGTTCAAGTCCTGGGCGGTGACTCGCGGCCCCTCGCTGGACCCCGCAGACAAACGCCTCGCGGTGGAGGTCGAGGACCATCCACTCGACTACGGCGACTTCGAGGGGACGATTCCGCAAGGCGAGTACGGCGGTGGCACGGTGCAGCTCTGGGACCGCGGCTACTGGAAACCGGAAGGCAGTCGCAGTGCGGCGGATCAGCTCGCGGCGGGCCAGCTGAAATTCTCGCTCGACGGCGACCGGCTCGGCGGCAGCTGGGTGCTCGTGCGCATCCGGAACGATCGCACCGGCGGCAAGCGCACGAACTGGCTGCTCATCAAGCACCGCGATGAGTCCGCGCGCCCCGGCGCGGGCGAGGCCGTGCTTGCGGAAGACCGCTCTGTCGCGTCGGGCCGCGACATGTCGGAGATCGCTGCGGGGCACGGTCGTGCGCCAAGGCCCTTCATGCTCGCATCGCGCGCACGGGGCCAGGCGAACGCGGTCTGGCACTCGAACCGCGGGAACGGCAGCGCCACGAAAGCGAAGAGCATCTCACGTGGGGCCAGCGCGGCTGATGCGCGCGCTGCGCACAGCGCACCCAGGCCACAGCCGCGGGCATCGAGCGCCCGGCGCGCGCCGCCCGAGTTCGTGGCGCCTCAGCTCGCAAAGCTCGTGGAACGGCCACCGACCGGCCCGGGCTGGGGTCACGAGCTCAAGATCGATGGCTATCGCATGCAGCTGCGCGTCGCCGGTGGGAGAGCGACCCTGCGCACCCGCAAGGGTCTCGACTGGACGGAGAAGTTCTCGCGCATCGCCGAAGCGGCCGACGGTTTTCCGGATTGCATCATCGACGGCGAAGTCGCCGCGTTCGGCTCCGACGGCATGCTGACGTTCCACGCGCTGCAGGCAGCGCTCTCCGAAGACAACCAGGACAGCCTCGTGTACTACGTCTTCGACCTGCTGTACGAAGACGGCGAAGATCTTCGCAAGCTTCCGCTCACTGAACGTAAGGCGCGGCTCAAAGCGCTGCTCGACGCTGCGCGGGCCAGCGGCCCCATTCAGTACAGCGAGCATTTCGAGCAGAGTGGCGACGCTGTATTGAAGTCCGCTTGCCGCGTGGCGATGGAAGGCATCGTCTCGAAGAGGCTCGACGCCCCTTACCACGCGGGCCGCGGGAACTCGTGGACGAAGGCCAAGTGCCGAGGCGGCCAGGAAGTGGTGATCGGCGGATGGACGCACGACGGCGGGCGCGTGCGCTCCCTGCTGGTGGGCGTGCACCGTAACGGCGAGCTGAGGTACGCCGGCCGCGTCGGCACAGGCTTCGGTGCCGCTGTGGAGAAGACATTGCGGTCGCGCCTTCGCGCCGTCGAAGCCGACGAGAGTCCCTTCGAAGGGACTGACGCGCCGCGCCGCGAAGCCAATGTGCGCTGGGCGCGGCCCAGGCTCGTCGCCGAGATCGAGTTTGCCGGCTGGACCGGCTCCGGCATGGTGCGCCAGGCGGCCTTCAAGGGCCTGCGGGACGACAAGCCCGCCGCGGAAGTGCGCTTCGAAGCCGCCGCGCCGCCGCCCGGCGTCTCGAATGCCCGGAAGACGAATGGAAAGAACGCAGCGACGAAGGCACGCTCATCCGCACGCCGCGGGCGGGTGACGCCCGCCCGCCCCGCACCCACCGCCATACAGGCTGATCGTGTCATGGGCGTGACCATCTCGAAACCCGAGAAAGCCTTGTGGCCCGACGGCGGCGACGGCCGGCCGGTCACGAAGCTCGACCTCGCGAAATACTACGAAGCAGTCGGCCCCTGGATGTTGCCGCACCTGAAGGGCCGCCCCTGCTCCATCGTGCGCGCGCCGGATGGCATCGACGGTGAGCAGTTCTTCCAGCGGCACGCGATGCGCGGCACCTCGAACCTGTTCACGCTCGTGAAGGTGAAGGGTGACAAGGCGCCCTATCTGCAGATCGATCGCCTCGAGGCGCTCGCCGCGGTGGCGCAGATCGCAGCGCTCGAGCTGCATCCCTGGAACTGCGTGCCGGGCGACCCCGAGCTGCCGGGCCGTTTCGTCTTCGACATCGACCCCGCGCCCGACGTCGACTTCGCGCAGGTCATCGAGGCTGCCCTGGAGCTGCGCGAGCGGCTCGAGGGTCTCGGCCTCATCACCTTCTGCAAGACGACCGGCGGCAAGGGCCTGCACGTGGTGACGGAAGTGACGCAGCCGAAGACATCCAAAGTGGACTGGCCGACTGCGAAGTCCTTTGCGCAGACCGTGTGCGCGCAGATGGCCAGCGACTCGCCCGAGCGTTATCTCACCACCATGGCGAAGAAAGACCGCACGGGGCGGATCTTCCTCGACTACCTGCGTAACGACCGCACGGCAACGGCCGTTGCCCCGCTCTCGTCACGTGCCCGCGCGCGCGCAACGGTCTCCATGCCGTTGACCTGGAGGCAGGTGAAGCGCGGTCTCGATCCGCAACGCTACACGGTGCGAACCGCACCGGGCCTGTTGAGCAGAAGCGCCGCGTGGGAAGGCTACGAAAAGTCCGCTCGCCCTCTCAGGGACGCCATCCTGAAACTGACACGGCATACGTCAGCGTGAGGCTGCACGCCGCGACGGCGGCCGCCACGATGAACGCTGCCGCGAGCGCACGCGACCCGATGCCGCGAAGGTCTGACAGCGAAACACTGAGCCCGACTGCCGTCATTCCGCACACCAGGAAGAGATCCGAAGCGCCGAGCCCCACCGCCACGAGCTGAGACCATGCGGCAGCGGCGCCCGTGCCGGTCAACATGCTGTCGCCTGCCGTGCGCACTACCGCAAGCAATACGAAGAAGATCAGAAATGCCGGCAGTACCTGCGAGCGGCTCACCTTGGTGCCGGCACCTGCGAGGTTGCCGCTCCATATCGCGAAGAACGGCACCAGAATGAGCAAGGACAGATTGCGCAGCAGCTTCGTGAACCCTGCGATCGGCACCGCGTCGGGGGCCCCGAACTGCTGGGCATAGATGAGCGAAGCCCCCATCACCTGCGACGTGTCGTGGATCGAGGTGCCGAGGAAGATGCCTGCCGCCTCCGTCGAGCCATCGAATGCGGAATGCGCGAGCCACGGATACAGCAGCATGCCGGCGCAACCGAGAATCACGACGCACGTCAGCGCCAGGCCGCTCTCCACGGCACGCGCTCGAACCACCGGTGTGATCGCGCAGATTGCCGTACACCCGCAGATGGATGTTCCGGCAGCGAGGAGCAGCCGCAAGGGCTGGGACAGACCGAACAGCCTGCCGACGAGCATGCTCACGCCGATTGCGGTAGCGATGCAGGCAACCACGACAGGCAATGCAAGCGCCGCCGTCGACGCGAGCCCGTGAAGGGACAGGCGCAGGCCGACGAGCGCGATGCCCAGCCGGAGCAGATTGTTGGTGACCCATTGGAGGCCCGGAACGAACCCGGCGCCGAGCCCGACGGTGTTGCGCCAGGCGACACCCAAAAGCACCGCACACAGCACGGGGCTCACGGGCGACGGGCCCTCGGGGTTCAGCCAGTCACGGAAGGCCCGCGAGGCAACGATGGCGAGTGCCGCCAGCGCGATCGCGAGACCTGCTCCGTTGGCCAGAGCCCTCCAGGCCGGTCGCTCGATCGCCGGCCGTGCCACGTACCGGTCTCAGCGCGCCGCGCCAGCGCGCGCCGTACGGGCGCTGGCAGCCGTGCGATGAGTGACCATGCGCTCGTGCAGCTCGCTGATGCAGTTGCTGCCCGTGCGCCGGAACGCGAACGGCAAGAGGGCATGGAGGAAGCACGCCACCGCACCCACCAGCATGCGCGCGGCGAACCCGCTTGCCGCACACAGGTGCTGCAGATAGGTCTCGCCGACCGAAGCCGGATGCTCAGTGAAAAGACGCCGCAATCCCATGCAGCCAGAGTAGGGAAATCACGGTGAGATTCGGTTGCGAAGTCCAGGGGCCCGGAGGCCACACGCGCAACAATGTTGCGCGCCCGAGCGCTTCGGACCCGATTGCGTTCCATTCGTGCGCGGGGTCGCGGGTGGCGGAGCGGCGGTCGGGGTGGATCGCCGCCGCGTGCGCGCTAGCGCTTCCGAAGCACGAACTGATGATTGCGGAACGCCACGACGTCGACCGGATTGTTCCTCACGAGCTCGTCGACGGCCCGCGTCACTCCGTGATCCCAGAACCCCCGCCGGTCATAGTCATCCCCCGTGATGAAGCCGCCCGGCTTCACCTTCGGGAACCACACCTCGAGGTCCAGCTTCACATCGTCGTAGTAGTGGCTCGCGTCGAGATACGCCCAGTCGAAGTGACTTTCCGGAAACCCTGGCGCCGCTTCGTGCGACAGCATGCGGTGGATCTCCACCTGCCCCGACGATATCTCGGCCTGCAGCAGGCGCACGACGCGCTGGTACTGCTCCTCCAGCGAGCTGGACGCTTCCTGAGCGGAGGAAAAGCTCTGGGCGGGGCCGTCGAACAGCGTGCCGTCGGCTTTCGTGCGCCAGGGATCGACGAGGTGCAGCTTCCGCGGCTGAGTGAGTGCCAGGGCGCGCTCCGACAGCACTCCATCGAATACGCCCACTTCGACGCACACACCCCGCTTCGGCATCAGCTCGAGCAGGAAGTCGCGCCGGACCGCACGGCGAGCCGCGCGGGACTTCACGCGATCCCAGAAACGGATACCAGGCAGCTCGTGCGCGGGACGGGCCATAGTCGCGTACTCCCCCTCGGTCGGGGCGGATTGTTACCAATCCCGACCCCGAACACTATCGTCGTCGCCGAACCCTTGTTGCCGCGGAAGGCCGTCCTGCGACATCATCGTTGCATGGATAAGCTCGATCGAAGAATCCTGGATCTGCTTCAGAAAAACGGCGAGCTCACCGCGGCGGAGATTGCCGAGCGGGTCGGGCTGTCCAAGGTGCCCTGCTGGCGCCGCATCCGCCGGATGCAGGAGACGGGCATCATCCGCCAGACCGTGGCGCTGCTCGATGCACGGGCGCTGAACGTCGGCACCACCGTCTTCGTCATGATGAAGACCGCAAACCACAGCGCCGCGTGGTTCGAGCGCTTTTCCAGGGCGGTGCGGGACATCCCGGAGATCACCGAGATCTATCGCATGAGTGGCGATGTGGACTACCTCATGCGCGTCGTGGTGCCCGACATCGACGCGTACGACGTCGTCTACAAGAAGCTCATTGCCTCCGTCGAGCTCCTGGACGTCAGCGCGAGTTTCGCGCTCGAGACCATCAAATCCACCACCGCCCTGCCCCTTCACTACGCGAAGGCGGAGTAGCGCCGTCTCAGGGAATTGCCCAAAGTCGGCGGCTCCTTCACTTACCCCAAGGGTTGATTACTTCGAAGCCGCACTTCTCAAAGTCCCTGATGTTTCGAGTGGCGAGCTGCGCTCCACGCGACCTCGTGATGCCAGCAATCTGCGCATCGAGCTGCGCGATAGGCCGCCCGGCTGTACGTCTCGCCGCGCTGATCTCCGCAAATTCGTCGGCGGCTGCGCTATCGAAGCTGAGAACCTGACCGTCGAAATCAACTTCGAAGATCTTCGTCGCTGCGTCCCAGAGTCTGTCACGGCGTCTTCCTGCCGGCAGTACTCGAATGCCGTAGAGAACCTCCCCTCGCGTAATTGTGGTCGTGAACACCGAAGCGCGGGGTTGGTCGCTCAGCCACTCCATGACGCCAGGCTCGGGATTGGCACGCAGCAGCTCCGACAAGACGTTCGTGTCGAGAACGATCATCTGTCGAGGTCGATCGGCTCGCGCATGGCTTCGCGGGGCGCGATCTCGAGCTCCACGCCGCCGAGGGGCTCGATGCGAGCGCGAATGGCTTCCACCAGCCCGCCCGTGCGCGCCGGCTCGACCGACAGCGCCGTGCGCAGGATGTCGCGTGCTTCATCCTCCATCGAACGACCATGTCGTGCGGCCTGGATGCGCAGCCTGCGCTTCAATTTCTCGTCGATGTCTCGAATGGTCATGCTCGCCATGCCAGCCTCCATTAATCATTGATGGCATTTTATTCAGTGACATTACGACAGGCAACCAGTGACGTTCCGCAGTCTCCTCGGTCGGCTGGATCATCCCCCGCGGTAGTTCCGTAGTGTCGCGCGCTCTTGGCGCGGTCCCCGCGCCGCTGACTGGGCGACCAGCAGCCCGCTGAGAGCGGGCGCGCAAGGCTCGTGCGAGCTCGTCGAGCAAATGCGGCGGACGGCCCACTTGCTGAGCGTCTCGTCGCCCGAGATACACGGCCGTGATTTGTGGCGCAGTGGCCCAGCCGAGGCTGATGGTTTGGCGGGCGATGAAATCGAGCATGCGTTGCGCGGGCGTGAGCACCGGCGCAACCGGACCGCCTGCGGCGGGTACGTCCAGCCCATCAGCGCCTCGTATCGGGATTGCGCGCAGCGGTGCCGGTGGTTTGGGCGCCCGCCAGCCCGCGGCCCCGCCTTCCCGGCGATACGAGGTTTTTGCCGCAGCCCTTACAGGCACTGCCGGAACAGCACAATCCGCCCACGCGGCAATTCTCCCGCACCCAGTGCGGAGCACCGCCTCAGCCGAAAGGATGGCGCAGAACGATGGTCTCGTCGCGGTCCGGGCCCGTGGAGATCATGTCGATCGGCACGTTGACGAGCTCCTGCACGCGCTCGAGGTACTTACGCGCGTTCTCCGGAAGCTTGTTGTAGGCCGTGATGCCTACGGTGGATTCCTTCCATCCGGGCAGGTATTCGTACACCGGCTGCACGTTCGCGTAGCCCTCCACGAACAGCGGCGGATCACTGCCCACGTGGCCGTCGATCCTGTAGCCCGTGCAGAGGTTGATCCGGTCGAGGCCGTCGAGCACGTCGAGCTTGGTGATGCACAGGCCCGTCACGCTCGAATTCACGACCGAGCGGCGCAGCGCCACCGAGTCGAACCAGCCGCATCGGCGCCGGCGGCCGGTGACGGAACCGAACTCGTGTCCCACCCGCGAAAGATGCTCGCCCGCATCGTCGAACAGCTCCGTGGGGAATGGCCCGGCACCCACGCGCGTGGTGTACGCCTTCACGATGCCCAGCACCTCATCGAACACGCGCGGCCCGAGCCCGGTGCCCGTAGCGGCGTAGCCTGCCGTGGTGTTGGAGGATGTGACGAAAGGATACGTGCCGTGATCCACGTCGAGCATGGCACCCTGGGCGCCCTCGAACATCACGTTGGCGTTCTGCATGCGCAGCTCGTGCAGCGCCTGCGTGACATCCGCCACGAGCGGCTTCACCTTCTCGCCGAGCAGCAGCTGCTCGTCCAGCGTCTTCTGGAAATCCACCGCGGGCTGCTTGAAGTAGCTCTGCAGCACGAAGTTGTGGAAGTCGAGGATCTCGCCGAGCTTCGCGGCGAACTTCTCGCGCTGGAACAGATCCGCCACGCGCAGCGCGCGCCGCGCCGCCTTGTCCTCGTACGCGGGGCCGATGCCCCGCCCCGTGGTGCCGATGGCATTCGCGCCGCGCGCCTGCTCGCGCGCCTTGTCGAGCACCACGTGCGACGGAAGGATCAGCGGGCAGCTCGGCGACAGCCGCAGGCGGTCGAACACCGGCACGCCCTTGTCGATGAGCATCTGCGCTTCCTTCAGAAGCGCCTCGAGCGAGATGACGCAGCCGTTGCCGATGAAGCAGCGCACCTGCTCGCGCAGGATGCCCGCCGGGATCAGCGACAGGATGGTCTTCTGGCCGCCGATGACGAGCGTGTGGCCGGCGTTGTGCCCCCCCTGGAACCGGGCGACGGCGGCGGCGCGATCGGTCAGCAGATCGACGATCTTGCCCTTGCCTTCATCGCCCCACTGCGTGCCGATGATGACGACGAACTTGCCCACGTATGTATGCCTTCAGCGGACGAGAAAAAGTATGGCCACGCCCACGAGCATGCTGCCGAGCCCCGCGACGCGCAGCTCGCGGTCGCCCAGGGTGAGAAGCTTTTCCAGCGCGCGCTTCATGCCGGAGGGGTTGAGGAACGGAATCATACCTTCCACGATGAAAAACAGCGCGAGGGCGGCCAGGAGATCGGACAGGTTGAGTGACAAGGTCGGAGATTTCCCGGGCGCGAGGGCGCCGGAAGGCGCGGCAGGAGGCCTAGCGCCTGCCGGGGTCCTTGAGATACTTGAAGAACTCGCCTTCCGGGCTCACGACCATCACGTCGCCTTCCTTGCCGAGTGAACGCTCGTACGCCTGCAGGCTGCGGTAGAACGAATAGAACTCGGGATTGCGCTGATAGGACTTCGCGTAGATCTCGGATGCGATCGCGTCCGACCGGCCGCGCACCGTGAGCGCCTTGCGCTCGGCCTCGGCAATGATCTCGGTACGCTTGCGCTCGGCTTCGGCGCGGATGGTCACGGCCGCCTTCGAGCCTTCGGCGCGCAGCAGGCTCGCCTGCTTCGCGAAGTTCTGCTTCATGCTCTCGTAGACGCGCGTGCTCACGTCTTCGGGCAGGTCGATGCGCTGCACGCGCACATCGATGAGCTTGATGCCCAGGCCTTCGGCATTGGCACTGGCGTTCTGGAACATGTCCCCCGTCACGGCGGCACGCTCCGAGGTGACGATCTCTTCCAGCGGACGCTGCGCGACCACGCCCTTGATGCCGTCCTTCACGATCTCGGCGAGACGCTCGCCCGCCAGCTCGTCGCGGCCGCCGGTGGCCTGGAAGTAGCGCGCGGCATCGTTCACGCGCCACTTCACGTAGAAGTCGACGATGAGGCCGCGGTTGTCGTTCGTGAGGAACGTTTCGCCCTGGTAGTTCTGCGAGAGGATGCGCCGCTCGAACTTGACCACCTGGTCCCACGGGAACTTGAAGTGCAGGCCCGGCGGGTACGTGCCGCCCATGATGGCGCCGAACTGCGTACGAATGGCGAGCTGCTGCTCCATCACCGTGAACATCGAGGTGAGGACCAGGATCAGGAGCACGCCCAGCCCGACGATGACTGGCAAGCCGCGCGATGGCATCAGCGCTCTCCTCTGGCGCGGCCGTCCACGGCGCCCGTGTCGGCCTCCGGCAAAACTCGCACACTGGGGTCGAGCGTCGAGTCCGTATCGCGCGTCGTGTGTGAGCGCTCCAGGAGCTTGTCGAGCGGCAGGTAGAACATGTTGCCGTTGCCGCCCTTGCCGCCGTCGTCGACGATCACCTTGCTGGAGCGGCCCATGACGCTTTCGATGGTATCGAGATAGAGCCGGCGCCGCATGACGTCGGGCGCCTGCTCATAAGCCGCGGCGAGCTGGGAGAAGCGCGAGGCCTGACCTTCCGCCAGCGCGACGACCTGTGCGCTGTAGGCCTGCGCATCCTGCTCCAGGCGGGCCGCCGCACCTTCGGCCACGGGCAGGATGCCGTTCGCGTACGCCTGCGCTTCCTTCACGAAGCGCTCCTGGTCGGCGAGCGCCTTGTTGGCGTCCCGCTGCGAGGGGATCACCGCCTCCGGCACCTGGACGTCCGTGAGGTTGACCGTGGAGACGACGATGCCCGACCCGTACTGGTCGAGCGTCTGCTGGATCAGCTCCTTCGTGCGCAGGGTGATGTTCGGGCGCGTCTTGCCGACGAGCACATCGTCCAGGACGCTCTGGCCGACGACCTGGCGGATGGCGCTTTCACTCACCTCGCGCAGGGTCATTTCCGGATCGGAGATCTGGAACAGGTACTTGATGGGGTCCGCGAAGCGGTACTGGACCGCGAAGCGCACGTCCACCAGGTTGACGTCCGCCGTCAGCACGCGGGACTTGAAGTCGCTGCTGTTGACGCTCGCCACGTTGACCTTGCTGACGGTCTCGATGGGCCACGGCCAGCGCCATCCCCAGCCTTCCTGGCGCACCGGCAGCACGAGCTTGCCGAACCGCTGGATGACCCCGCGCTCGGCGGCCTTGATGGAGAAGAAGCCGCTCCCGAGCCACAGGGCGACGACCAGCAGCAGCACGGTGACGAAGAGCGAGCCGCCCTCCCCCTTGCCGCCGGGTCGAAACAGCGACTCGAACCGGCGCTGCCAGTCCTTCACTCGCTCATCGAGACTGGAGCCGCCGCCGCCATTGGCCGGCCGCTTGCCCCAAGGGTTGTTGTTCTGTCCGCCAGGTTGATTCCACGCCATAGGGAGCGAGCTGCGCCGACCTTACGTAAGAGGATGTATTCAGCGCAGTTTGTTCGCGCTCAGAAAGGGGCCCGATTGTAGGTACCCCTCCCCGGGTGCACAAGGCATGACCGAATCCGGGGCCGCCAGGATCTGCACACCGGGCATGCGCGCCAGCGCCAGCAGCTCCACGTCCGGCAACTCCACGGCGAGGTCGAGAGACCCGTCCTCCGCGGCACTTTCCCGGCGCACGGCACCTGCCGCATAGAGGCGCGAACGCAGCGCGCCCGCGCTGGCAGGCACGCGGATATGAGCCCGCCTGGCAACCCGTGCCAGGCGCTCGGCGACAGCCGTCTGCAGCAGATCCAGGCCTTCACGCCCTGCAGCCGAAATCCACACAGCGATCGGGCGGCCTTCGTCATCCCGATCCAGTCGCGGCGCGACCTCCAGCCGGTCGATCTTGTTGTAGACGAGCACCTGCGGAATGTGATCTGCCCCGATCTGGGCGAGCACGCCATTGACCTGCGTCATGTGCTCATCCCTCCGCGGGTCGCTCGCATCGACGACGTGGAGCAGAAGCGTGGCCTCGCGTGCCTCGGTCAAAGTGGACTGGAACGCCGCGACGAGCTCATGCGGGAGCTCGCGAATGAAACCCACCGTATCCGCCACCACCACCGCGGTACCGCCGGGAAGCGCAATGCGTCGCACGGTGGGGTCGAGCGTGGCGAAGAGCTGATCGGCGACGTACGCGTCCGCGCCGGTGAGGGCGCGAAAGAGCGTGGACTTGCCGGCATTGGTGTATCCGACGAGCGCAACGGACGGCACGGGTATCTCGGCTCGCTGGGCGCGACCCGTGTCGCGCTGCTGCTTGATCTTCTCGAGGCGCTTCGACAGCACCCGGACTCGCTGGCCGATGAGGCGACGGTCCGTCTCGAGCTGGGTTTCACCCGGACCGCGCAGGCCGATGCCGCCCTTCTGACGCTCGAGGTGGGTCCACCCGCGCACGAGGCGCGTGGCGATGTGCCTCAGCTGCGCAAGCTCCACTTCGAGCTTGCCTTCATGACTTCTCGCGCGCTGCGCGAAGATATCCAGGATGAGGCTGTTGCGGTCGAGCACGCGGCGGCCCGTGTGCTTCTCGAGGTTGCGCTCCTGGCTGGGCGAGAGCGCATGGTCCACGAGGATGACGTCCGCCGACTCCGCGGCCGCGATGTCACGCACTTCGTCGGCCTTGCCGCTGCCCATGAAGAAGCGGGGGTCCGGCCGGTCGCGGCGGCCGATGATGGTGGCTACGGGGTGCGCGCCCGCGGAGACCGCGAGCTGCGTGAATTCCTGCAGGTCTTCCGGATCCACATGTGCGCCCAGGCCCAGGCGCACGAGCACGGCACGCTCACCGGTGCGTGGGCGCTCGAACACTCGAGGGCTCCGTAACGCGCGCCATTACTCGACAACGGGCTCCGCCGCCGGGCCACCGTCTTCGCCAGCCTGCAAGCGCACGTTGCGGGCGGGCACGACCGTGGAAATGGCGTGCTTGTAGACCATCTGACTGACACTGTTCTTCAGCAGCACGACGAACTGATCGAACGAGTCGATCTGGCCCTGGAGCTTGATGCCGTTGACCAGGTAGATGGACACCGGCACGCGCTCTTTGCGGAGCGCGTTCAGAAAGGGATCCTGCAGCGATTGGCCTTTGGCCATCTCGTGTTCTCCTTGTTCTCGCGAGTTCTAGTTGTTCAGCGGTACGACACTTGAGACCGGCCAAGCGGGCCGACTCATTCGGGTTGGTTGACGAGATCGCGCGACCCACTCCATGAGGCGCGATCCAAGCAAGCAGCGTTCCTCACAAACGCGAGGTCAGCGGCGCGGGATCTTATCATGGCGTCCCGTTCATCGCCCAAGCTCACGGCGTATGCTGACGAAGCACCGCATGCACGCCGGCGCTCCAGCTCTCGAACGCTCCCTCTTCGTGGGGATTGATCCACGTCAGTCCTGGTTCCGAGCGCAGCCAGGTGAGCTGCCGCTTGGCAAGCTGACGAGTGGCGGTGATGCCGCGACGCACGGCCTCTTCGAGCGGAAATTCCCCTTCGAGATACGCCCAAAGCTGTCGATAGCCTACAGCGCGGATGGCCGGGTGATCGGCAGTGAGGTCACCGCGCGCGCGCAGGGCGGCCACTTCGTCGAGGAACCCGAGCCGCATCATGTCGTGAAAGCGGCGCTCGAGACGTTCGGCCATGGTGACGCGGTTCGCCGACACCAGGGCCCACCGATGGAGCGGCAGATCACCCAGCGCGCTGCGGGTGGCACGTTGCAGCTCCGAAATGGGGCGGCCGGTCGTGATGCTCACCTCGAGCGCACGCTGGATGCGCTGCGGGTCGTTCGGGTGAATGCGCGCAGCGGTTGGCGGGTCGAGCCGTGCGAGCTCGGCATGCAGGGCTGCCCATCCCTCGCGCGCTGCGCGCTGATCGATGAGCTCCCGAACCTCCGGTGATGCTTGCGGCAGCGGCGCGATTCCACGCCACAGTGCACGCAAGTAGAGCATCGTCCCTCCGACAAGGAACGGCATGCGGTTTCTCGACTGGATCTCCCCGATCAGTGCGACGGCATCGGAAACGAAGCGGCCAGCGGAGTAGGTCTCCGTCGGCTCGCAGATATCGATCAGGTGGTGGGGGATGCGTGCACGCAGCTCGCGGGAGGGCTTGGCTGTCCCGATATCGAGGCCGCGATAGACGAGAGCGGAGTCCACGCTCACGATCTCCACCGGCAGCATCTCGGCGAGCCGCACGGCCCAATCGGTCTTGCCCGTGCCGGTCGGCCCGGTGAGGACGATCACCGGCGCGGTCATGGGCTTCGCACCTTCGGCTGGCGCACCGGCTCAATTGGCAAAAGTCGCCTCCAGCCTGCGCGGCCCGGCCCGCGCGACCCGGTGCTCTTGCGGACATCCGCTTGGCTTCCGGCAGCCCAAGGCGCGGCTTTGGCGGCCCGGGCCGGAGCACGACGCAGTGTGAGCACGGCCCTAACGGCCCCGCAGGAAAAGGTGGTCGAGCTCGGCCAGGGTGAGGCGTGTCCAGGTCGGCCGGCCGTGATTGCACTGGTTGGCGCGATCGGTGGCTTCCATCTGGCGCAGCAGGGCATTCATTTCGGGCAGTGTCAGGCGGCGATGCGCATGGATGGCCGTGCGGCATGCAAGCGTGCCGAGGAAGCGGTCCGCGGCGGTATCCAGGTGGTGGGCGCCGGCGTCCAGATCCAGGTCGCGGACGACCGCGTGCACGATCTCCGGGATGTTCTGGCCGATCAGCAGGGCGGGTACCGCGCGCAGCGCGAGCCGGGTCGGGCCCAGGGCGTCGAGCGTGAATCCGGCCCCCTCCCACTCGTCCCGGCTTTCGAGGATTCCATCCAGCTCGTGTGCCTTCAGCTCGACGACGATGGGCTCCATGAGGTGCTGGGATGCCGGTGCGGCACCGCCGCGCTCAGCCTTCAGCTTCTCGTAGAGCACCCTCTCGTGCGCGGCATGCATGTCCACGAGCACGAGGCCGTCGCGGTTCTGCGCAACGATGTAGACCCCATGCAGCTGTGCGATGGCGACGCCGAGGGGCTGATCTTCATCCGGGACGAAAGTCCCGGGTGTGTGGGCGTGAACGGACTCCGCGATGTTCCATGGGTTGCGTGGCGCTTCGCGCAGATCGAATGTCCGTTGCTGCGAAGGACTGGGCGACACCCCGCCGTGAGTGTTCATCCTGCCAGCGAAGAACGCGTGTCGTTCCTCGTGCGGCAGCCCCGCGATCCCGGGGCCCGGGCTCTCGAGATGCGTCGCCGGGCCCAGCGGTGCGGCGAAACGCGCGGCGTCCTCACCCGCGACAGCGCCGCCGGTACCCGCAAGCGATGCCGCAGCCCCGGAAGTCCCGGGTTTCGTCGCAGCCAGCGTGCGCTCCACCGCGCGAAACACGAAATCATGGATCTGCCGGCTGTCGCGGAAGCGGACTTCGAGCTTCGCGGGGTGAGCGTTCACATCCACGAGACGCGGATCGAGCGTGAGATAGAGCACGTAGCTCGCGTGCCGGCCACCGTAAAGCACATCTCGATACGCCAGTCGCACGGCGTTCATCAGCAACCGGTCGCGGACGCAGCGTCCATTGACGAACCAGAACTGCTGGTCCGGTTGTGCGCGCGCGGCGGTGGGCAACCCCACCCAGCCGCTGATCGAAACCGGCCCGGCCTGGTGATGCAGCGGCACGGCCTGGGCCAGGAACTCTGCGCCAAGCACGGCCTTGATACGCGCTTCGCCCGCGCCGTCGAGCTCGGCCAGCTCGCCGTCGGAGCCGTCGTCGCCGCGACCCGCGCCGGGGGCGACCGGTGCATCCAGCAGCACCCGCGTTCCGCTCTTCAGCCGAAACGCCACGTCGAATCGCGAAAGCGCGAGCCGTTCGGCGAGGCGCGCGATGTGCCCCACTTCCGTCGCATCACTGCGAACGAATTTGCGTCGTGCAGGCACGTTGAAGAACAGGTCCCGCACTTCGATCGTGGTGCCCGCGGGATGTGCCGCGGGCCGCACGGCCGCCACGGCGCCGCCGTCCACGTTGATCTCCGATGCGCGATCCGCATGCGCCGGATGCGACACCACCCTGAGCCGCGCCACCGACCCGATGGACGGCAGGGCCTCGCCCCGGAAACCGAGCGTCGCCACGGCCTCCAGATCATCCAGCGAGGCGATCTTGCTCGTGGCGTGGCGTGAGATCGCAAGAGGCAGCTCTTCCGCGGGAATGCCGCGCCCATCGTCCCGCACGCGCAGGAGGCCGAGGCCACCGCGCTCGACGTCGATGTCGATACGGGTGGCGCCGGCATCGAGGCTGTTCTCGACCAGCTCCTTCACCACGGACGCCGGGCGTTCGATCACTTCGCCCGCGGCGATCTGATCGACGAGCTCACTGGGCAGGATTCGAATGGGCATGGGCGGTGGGCGTGCGAAGGCAGGCGCGCAGTATAGCGGCAGAGCTCACCGGACTTGCGCGCGCTGCCGCCGCAGGCGGCTTCACCACTCGCACGCCGTGACCAGCGCGGCGACGTTCCGCCGCTGCGAATGAAGCCTCAGGGAGCGGCGGGGCTCGTCGGCACTACGCCCGCAAGCTGGCTCCGGCGCATCTGTGCGAACAGCGTTCCGGGTGGCGGGCTCGATTCGAAATAGCTGCGCAGGCCCTTGAAGATGGCCTCCGCCAGCTTCTGCTGGTGGCGTGCCGTGCCGAGCCGCGCTTCCTCACGCGGGTTCGAGATGTAGGCCGTCTCCACGAGCATCGAAGGAATGTCCGGCGACTTCAGCACGATGAGGCCGGCCTGCTGCACCTTGGGCTTGCGCACTTCCACCGCCCGATCGAGGGACAGCAGCACGAGCTCCGCCGCCGTCATGCTCGCGCTGAGGCTCGCCGTCTGGGAAAGGTCGAGCAGCACGGATGCGAGGGACTGCTCTTTGTCGTCCAGCTTCACCCCGCCCATGAGATCCGCCGCGTTCTCGCGCTCTGCGAGCCACCGCGCGGCCTCGCTGCTCGCCCCGCGTTCGGACAACACGTAAACCGATGCGCCGCTGATGTTCCGGTCGCGAATGGCGTCCGCATGAATGGAAACGAAGAGGTCCGCTTTCGCGGCGCGCGCGCGCAGCTGCCGATCACGCAGCACGATGAAGTGATCGCTGTCGCGGATCAGCACGGCGCGCATCCCGGGCTCCGCGTTGATGCGCGCGGCAAGCGCGCGTGACACGGCGAGCACGACATCCTTCTCGCGAGTGCCGTTGCGGCCGATGGCGCCCGGGTCCTGTCCGCCGTGACCCGCGTCCACCGCGATGATGATGTCGCGATTCCCATCCGCTGGCGCATGCGGGGCGCGCACCACTTTCGGCGGCGATGCAGCCGCGGGTGATTTCTTCCCGGCAGGTGACTTTGGAGCAGCTGACTTCTTTTCGGAGGTGTCGGCAACCGCCCGCGCGGCGGCCGCCCCAGCCGGAGCCTGCGCGCCCTTCGAGCCTGCCGCGGCGACGAAAGCCTTCGTTCCGACAGCGACGACGAAACGATTGCCCACATCCGCGAACGCGGGCTGCCATGCACCGCTCGACGCAGCAGCGGACTCGAGCTCGATGACGACGCGCAGCGTTCCGCGCGACTGCTCACCAGTGCGAATCGTCGCGACGATGCCCTCGCCCTTCGGCAACCGGACCCCGCTCGCGAGGCGTGTGCCGGCCAGATCGACGACCACGCGGTCCGGGCCCTCGAGCGTGAAGAACCGGTGTGTGGTGGGCGCAGAAGTCGCGAGCGTCACGAGCATGCCGCCATTGCCGGACGACACGCTGATTCCCCTCAACTCGACGCTGGCTCCGGCCGCGAATGCAGCCCAGGGCAGCATCGCCAGCAGCAAAGCGACAAAAATCTTCTTTTTCATGGACTTCGCCGCAAGATCTGCCGCGTAATCTACGAGCAGCCCCGCGCGAATTCAAGCTTATGTCCATGACAACTCCGGCGGGCGCCCGCTCGATTGCGCGCGGCGGCCGCGTGATGCGTGCTTGCGAGCTCGCGTTACGCGACTTTGCCGAGCCAGCTCCGCCCCGCGGGAGTCAGGGCGCTTGCGGAAATGCCATGAGTGCCTGCCTGCGCTCCCGAGCCCACCGACAGCGTCAGGAGCAGGTCCGGCGCCGGAAGCCACCCCTCCCCCCGCTGCGGCCACTCGACCAGCCACACGTGGCCGGGCAGCGCCAGATCGCGCAGCCCGAGCGGCTCGAGCTCGGAAGGGTCCTGCAGTCGATAGAGATCCAGGTGGACGACCGGGCCGCGCGCCGTCTCGTAGGTCTCGAGGAGCGTGTACGTGGGGCTGCGAATGGCGCCCGGGATGCCCGAGGCATGCAGGAAGCCCCGGGCCAGGGTCGTCTTGCCGGCGCCCAGGTCGCCGGCGAGATGTATGGTGATCAGTGCATCCGCACCGGCCGGGCGGCTGGCCGCGAGCCTTGCGCCCAACGCCTCCGTCTCTTCCGGCGAAGACGAGCGCCAGACCCGCGTGGAGTCCGTCAGAGATTCACCCAAGTGCGCAGCTCTTTGGCGACGTCACTTGCGAGCAGCCCGCGCTCGCCGGTGCGTGCAACCGCATCCCCCGCCATGGCGTGCACCAGCACGCCCACGCGCGCGGCGAGCCACTGGTTGCGGCACTGGGCCAGGATCCCCGCGACGGCACCAGTGAGCACATCGCCCATTCCGGCGCTCGCCATGCCGGGGTTGCCCCGCTCGCTGACGCCAGGCGTGCGGCCACGCGACCCCACGAGCGTGCCCGCACCCTTCAGCACCACGGTGCCGCCGTAGCGTTCGACGAGCGCATCGAGCGCGGCAAGCCGATCGCGCTGCACGTCATCCGTCTGCATGCCGAGCAGGCGACCCGCCTCGCCGGGATGCGGCGTGAGGATCCAGTTGTCCCGTGCGGGGGCCGCGCTCTCGGCGATGAGATTCAGCGCATCCGCATCCACGACGAGCGGCTTGTTCGCTTCGAGCACGGCTTCGAGGGCGCGACGTGCCCACGCGCTGCGGCCGAGCCCGGGGCCGATCGCGATGACGCCGGCACGCTCGATGGCATCGTGAAGATCCGTGGGGTCCCGGAACGGCAGGCAGATGAGCTCCGGCCGGCCCGGGGCGATGGCTGCGACGTTCTCTGGTGCGCACGCCACGGTGACGAGCCCCGCGCCCACGCGCAGACACGCCTCACCTGAAAGGCGCGTAGCGCCAGGCATGCCCACATCGCTGCCCACGATGAGCACGCGGCCGAAATCCCCCTTGTTGGCGGCGCGCGCCCGGCGCGGCAGGGCGGCGACGACTTCCTGCTCGAGGATGCGCTCGAGTCGCGGCTTGAACTGCTCCGTGAGCGGCGCGACGACTTCCAGATCATCGAAGTAGACGGTGCCGGCGTACTCCGGGCCATCGCCGGTGAAGAGCCCCGTCTTGAGGCCGACAAAGGTGATGGTGCAGTCGGCCCGCACGGCTTCACCCAGTGCCACGCCCGTGTCGGCATCGAGGCCCGAGGGCACGTCGATGGCGAACACCGGGCGGCGCGAAGCATTGATGCCGTGGATGGCAGAGAGGATCTCCCCGCGCGGCGAGCTCCGGAGGCCGGTGCCGAGCAATGCATCCACGACCACTTCACCCTCACTCAGGAGTGACGCGGAATAAGGCTGGACACGAGCTCCGCTGGCGATGCAGTCATCGTATGCCTGAAGCGCGTCACCCTTCAGCGCCTCGCGGGGGGCGGCGGAGAGCACGGATACGGTGAGGCCCGCGGCTTGCGCGAACCGCGCGAGAACATAACCGTCCCCGCCGTTGTTGCCGGTGCCGCAGACGATGACGACCCGGTAGGCGGTGGGCCACCGGGAGCGCAGGTGGCGCAGCGCGCCCTCGCCCGCTCGCTTCATGAGCGTGTAGCCCGGGACGCCAAGAGTGCCGATGGCGTGCGCATCGAGAGCGCGAACCTGGGCCACGGAGTACAGAACGGTGGGCAGAGCCATCCGCTGATTATACTGGGGCGCAAGGCCCGCCCATGCACGAACGCGCACCCATCGACTTTTCCGCTGCCCGGCACGCGCTGGCTGTGCAGGCGCGTGCCTTCGGATTCGACGCGCTGGGCGTCGCCAGCATCGAGCTGCCGGAGGACGAGCGCCACCTCGTCGCCTGGCTGGACGCAGGCCTGCACGGCGACATGGACTACATGCAAAGGCATGGCTCCATGCGCAGCCGCCCGGCCGAGCTCGTGCCCGGCGCCATCCGCGTCATCAGCGTGCGCATGAACTACTGGCCGGAACAGGCGCGCGATGCTCGAGCGGTGCTGGCCGAGCCCGGAACAGCTTACGTCTCGCGTTACGCGCTCGGCCGCGATTACCACAAGGTCATGCGCCGGGCGCTCGCCCGCCTCGCCGAAGACGTGGCGCGGCAGATCGGGCCGTTCGGCTACCGCGTCTGCGTGGACAGCGCCCCGGTGCTCGAGAAGGCGCTGGCGCGCAACGCAGGGCTCGGCTGGATCGGCAAACACACGAACCTGCTCGCGCGCGATGCGGGCTCGTATTTCTTCCTGGGCGAGATCCTCACGGACCTGCCCCTACCCGTCGATACACCCGCGTCGGCGCATTGTGGAACCTGCGAGGCCTGCATTCCGGCCTGCCCCACCCAGGCGATCATCGCGCCCTATCGCCTGGACGCGAGACGGTGCATCTCCTATCTCACGATCGAGCACAAAGGCTCGATTCCCGAGGAGCTGCGCGCCGGACTCGGCAACCGCATCTACGGCTGTGACGACTGCCAGTTGGCCTGCCCCTGGAACAAGTTCGCGCGCGAGGCCGCGCACCCGGACTTCAAGGTCCGTCATCGGCTCGACTCGCAGCGTCTCGCGGACCTCTTCGCCTGGACCGGGCAGGAGTTCGACGAGCGCATGCGGGGCTCTGCGATCTACCGCATCGGCTACGAGCGATGGCTGCGGAACATCGCGGTCGCGCTGGGCAACGCTCCCTCCTCGCCGGAGATCATCACCGCGCTGCTGGCGCGGCGTGAGCACGCCTCACCGCTGGTCCGCGAACACGTGGAATGGGCGCTGAGCCAGCACCGTGAGCGGCAACTGGAGCCGGCGATCGCCTGATCGTAACGGGGCGGGCTGCCTCGAACGCGCCCCTGACGCAGCGATGGCGCCGCAAGGTCAGCGGGTGACCTGAAGATTGTCGATGAGCCGTGCCTTGCCCAGGCGCGCCGCGACGAGCACGACGAGGTGGCGAGATTCCGCCGTCGGCAGGGTGAGGCGCGCGGCATCGCGAATCGAAAAGTAATCCGGGCGAAACCCGCTTTGCCGCAGGGCTTCCAGCTCGCCGCGCTCGATGCCGCGAAGATCGGCCTCGCCGGCGCGGATACGCTTCACGGCGCGAGCCAGCCCTTCGTGCAGCAGGGGCGCGATCTTGCGCTCCTCCTCCGTGAGGTACTGGTTGCGCGAGCTCATCGCGAGCCCATCCTCTTCACGCACGGTGGGCGCACCGACGATCTCGATACCGATGCACAGGTCCGCCACCATGCGGCGAATGATGGCGAGCTGCTGGAAGTCCTTCTCGCCGAAGACCGCCACGTCCGGCGCCACGATGTTGAAGAGCTTCGCCACGACGGTGCTGACGCCGTCGAAATGCCCCGGACGAAACTCACCGTCGAGGACGCCCGAAAGCTCGGGCACCGTGACGCGCGTACCGCGGTCTGCCCCCTCCGGATAGATCTCCGCCACGTCCGGCATGAACATGAGGTCGCAGCCGGCGTCCTCCAGCATCGTCGCATCCTTCTGCGGCGTGCGGGGATAGTGCGCGTAATCCTCGTTCGGGCCGAACTGCATGGGATTCACGAAGATGCTGGCGACGAACCGGTCCCCGCGCCGGCGCGCCACCTCGATGAGACTGATGTGGCCCGGATGAAGGTTGCCCATGGTGGGCACGAAGGCGACACGCTGGCCCTCGCGGCGCCAGGCTCGCACGCGCTCACGAACCGCGGCGATCGTCGTGACGGTTTCCATTTTGATCGGAACGCTGCCTCTAGAAATTGTGCTCGGGCGCGGGATACTCGCCCTTCTTCACCGCGCTCACGTAGTTCTTCAGTGCCTGCAGGTTGTTGCCGGCGCCTTCCATGAAATTGCGCACGAAGCGCGGCTTGCGGCCAGTGGTGATGTCCAGCACGTCATACAACACGAGGATCTGCCCATCCACGTGCGGCCCCGCGCCGATGCCGATGACCGGCACGTGCAGCGCCTCCGTCACGGCCTTGCCCAGCGCGGGCGGGATGCATTCGAGCAGCACCAGATCCGCGCCGGCGGCCTCGAGCGCCTTCGCATCCTTGATCATGCGCTCCGCGGCGGCCTCCTCACGCCCCTGCACGCGAAAGCCGCCGGTCTTGTGGACCGATTGCGGCTTCAGGCCGAGATGCGCGCACACCGCGATATCGTGATTGGCGAGGAACTCGACGATCTCCGTCTGCCCGGAGCCGCTCTCGAGCTTCACCATCTCGGCGCCCCCGTCCTGCATCAGGCGAACGGCGTTGCGCAGCGCCTGATCCTTGGAGGGGTAGCTCATGAACGGCAGGTCCGCCATGAGAAACGGACGATTCAATCCTCGAGCCACGGCGCGGCAGTGGTACACGATGTCGTCCATGGTGACGGGCACCGTCGTGTCATGCCCCTGGATCACCATGCCGAGCGAATCACCGACCAGCGCCACTTCGGCGTCGGATTCGTCCACGAGCGCGGCAAAGCTCGCGTCATAACACGTGAGACAGGCGATCTTCTCGCCCTTCTCCTTCATCTGCGCGAGCGTGCTGAGCGTGACGGGCGGACGCGCGGAATCCCGCAACTGCAGGTGGGTATACATAAATTTATCGCAGGACGCCTCTGTGCCAAGGATGAGGCAGCCTCGGGTCGCGCGCAACTTCGGCGCCTTCGCGGATTGGCGCATGAACGTTCCGCACCATCGCAGGCGAGGCCTCGCTCGGAGAGGGGTTGGGAGGCACCGGCCGTAAGACGCATCCCTGCGAGCCTCGTGAAAATGCGTCCTGCATTTTCACGTGCCTCCCAACCCCTCTCCGAGCGAGGCCCCGCTTCGACGCCGTGCCGTTCATGCTCCAATCCGTCCGCGCCGGTCGTCTACAACGCCGCGTGGCGCAAGGGGTTGTAGTAGAGCCGCCCCTTCTTCATGCGCGTGATGGCCGTGAACAGCTCGTCGTAGTCACTCTGGTTGTTCACCGGGTCGATCGATGCCGCGTTCACGATGAGGAGCGGTGACGCGTCGTACTCGTGGAAGAACCGCGCGTATGCCTCGTTCAGGCGAATGAGATAGTCGCGCTCGATGTGCTGCTCGAACCCGATGCCCCGCTTGGCGATGCGCTCGATGAGCACGTCCACCGGCGCCTGCAGGTAGACGACGAGGTCCGGCTTCGGACACTCGATCTCGAGCTTCGTGCTCACCTGCTCGTAGAGCGCGTATTCGGCTTCGTCGAGCGTGACACGGGCAAAGAGCTTGTCCTTGTCGAGCAGGTAGTCCGCGACGATGACGGGCGAGAACAGATCCTGCTGCTTGAGGGCGGCGAGCTGCTGCGCGCGCTGGAAGAGGAAATACAGCTGCGCGGGAAACGCCCCCGCGCGCGGGTTGCGATAGAAGCGCTCGAGAAACGGGTTCTGCATCGCCTGCTCGAGCACGAGATCCGCGGACAGGCTCGCGCCGATGCGGCACGCGAGACTCGTCTTGCCGACGCCGATGGGCCCCTCGACCACGATGAAACGATGCGAGCCTTCGACAGCGGGAGTCGTCATGCGTTGAGCGGTGCGGATTTCTGAAGTGGCCAGATGCCTTCGGACGGCACCCGCCCCTTGAGCTCGGCGACGCGGCCGAGCCCGGGCACGTCGAGGTCCGGGGCGATGTCCGCAAGAGGATACAGAACGAAGTTCCGCTCCACTATCCCGGGATGAGGGAGGGTCAGCTCCGGAGTCGCGACTTGCTCACGCCCGTAGACGAGCAGGTCGAGATCGATTACGCGCGGGCCCCACTTCTCGTGGACCTCGGGGCGGCCGAGTGCGGCCTCGATGGCGCGCGTCGCCTGCAACAGTGCCTGCGGATCAAGCCTCGTCAGCACACCAACCACGCCGTTGACGAAGTCCGGCTGCGCTACGGGGCCGAAGGGCTGCGTCCGATAGAACGAGGAAACGCTGACCACCCGCAGCTGCGCGGGCGGCAACGCGCGCAGCTGCTCGATGGCCTTCAGCACTTGCGCGTGCGGGTTCTCGATGTTGCTGCCGACGGCGATGTACGCCGGCTGCCACACTTCCACGGCGACGCTCAGAGTGCGTTCGGAGAGCGGCGGCGACGCCGGCGGCGCGGCCCGCGGCGCGTGCCCTGACGCGGCGGCCCGCCTTGCGGGGCCATTTCGTCCGCCATGCGCGCACGCTCCTCGCCGGAGACGTCCTGGATTCGCGTCCACCAGTCCGCCATTTCCCTCGGCGCAAGACCGAACTCCGCACGCAGCAGAAGCATGTCGTACGCGGCACGAAAGCGCGGGTGCTCCAGCACCCGCAACGCGCGCCGCCCGCGTGGATGCTCGAGACGCGGCTGAAGTGCAAACATCTCCCGCAGGCCGAGCGAGAACCGGCGGGGAATCGACATGTTCTTCTGCGCCTCGCGCACGGCGCGATCGCACGCGTCGAGAATGGTGTGCAGGTCATGCCATTTCTCGGGCGGCGCGGATTCGATCTCGCGGGCAATCGGGCCGTACAGCAGCAGCGCGAACAGGAACGTGGGCGTCACCGGCTTGCCGGCGCGCGCGCGATCGTCCGTGTTCCGCAGGCCCTGCATCAGCACCTTCTCCACGACACCGCCCGGGTGCTCGTCGAGATAGCTGTTCGTGGCGGGCAGCAGCGCGCCGAAGAGGCCCCGGCGCCGCAGGACCTCGAGGCTGCGGGCACCATGGCCGGACAGGAAGAGCTTGAGCGTCTCGTCGAAGAGACGAGCCGGCGGCACGTGCGCGAGCAGGCCATGCAGCCGCTCCAGCGGCTCGGCCGTGCGGGGCTCGATGTCGAAACCCAGCTTCGCTTCGAAACGCGCCGCACGCAGCATGCGCACGGGATCTTCGCGATAGCGCGTCTCCGGGTCGCCGATCAGGCGGAGCTGGCGTGCAGCGATGTCCTCTGCGCCGCCCACGTAATCCCAGAGAGAGAAGTCTGCGATGTTGTAGTAGAGCGCGTTGGCGGTGAAATCCCGCCGCCAGACGTCTTCGTCGATGTTGCCGTAGACGTTGTCCCGCAGGATGCGGCCCGAGGAATCGAGCAGGCGCTCGGTGTCAGCGTCCTCGTCGAAGCGATCGCGCCGGCGACCCTCGTTGCGCCGGCCATCGCGTGGATCGCTGCGCTCCGGCGAGGCCGTGCTGGTGCCGGCGGACGACGTCGCGTCCGACGGCCCGCTCGCAACGGCAGCTTCGCGTGCCGACGAACGACCGGCCGGCCCGGGCTCGCGCGACCGGGGCTCGTCCTCGCCGAGGTCCTCGTCGTCACCCTCGTCCTCGCTTTGGTCCTCGCTTTGGTCCTCGCTTTGGTCCTCGCTTTGGTCCTCGTCATCGCCCGGGTCTTCGCCCTGGCCCAGCGCCTCGTCGCTGTCCGCATCGTCGCCGAGCGAAGCCACGAGAGCGGCCTCGACATCGGCCGGACTGTCGAGCTCGGCCGCCTCGCCATCCTCCGGGTCCGCGTCGGGCAGGGGTTCCTCGGCCTGGGACGGCGCGCTGGCCGCCCGGAACGTGGCGACTTCGATGGTCTCGCGCCCGAAGAACACGTGCGCGAGCCGGAACCGCCGGCCGATGAGGCGGCAGTTGCGGAAGAGTTTCTTCACGTCCTCCGGGAGCGCATCGGTCGCGACGTCGAAGTCCTTGGGCTCGACGCCGATCAGCAGGTCGCGAACACACCCGCCCACGAGGAACGCCTGGAACCCGCCCTCCCGTAATCGATACAACACGCGCAGCGCGTTCGGCGAAATGTGGGAGCGGGAAATGATGTGCACGGATCGCGGAATGATCCGTGGGGCCGAGGCAGGCGCCGCCAGGGGCGCGTCGGGTGAATTCAATGCAGTCTTCTTGGGCTTGGGCAATCGAGAAGGGCGCCTATGATAGCGCCGCCGCGACGCCGTAACACGGTCCCAGACGCGGAAGCTTGGCTTTATCGATCAAAGGGTTGCAAATTCCGCCGCTTCGGGCGAGTCGGAAAAGCGACGCCTGCGCCTCCGCCGCGGCCGCAAGGCAGGCCCGCGACACCCTCATCGCGCCGCATCTGGCGCTGACCGCGGGCGCCGTCGCTCGCCCGTTCGAGGTTTCGGCGGCGGCAAATGACTCGCCGGGTACGTGACGCGCGCGGGCCGCGCCGTTTCAGCCGCAAGCAGCAGCGCGCGGTTCCGCAATCCCCGGGAAACGGGCGACCGCCAACACTCCCGGGGAGACTCAACTGGCGGGGCCCGCGGCAGAATGAATGCCATAGTCGAGATCGCCCTGAAGCGGCCGTACACCTTCGCCGTCCTGGCGATCCTGATTCTCATCTTCGGCATCCGCGCGACGATCCGCACACCGACGGACATCTTCCCGAACGTCGGCATTCCCGTGGTCGCGGTCATCTGGACCTATAACGGCCTCACGCCGGAGGACATGTCCGGGCGCGTGATCTATTACTACGAGCGCGCGCTGACGACCACCGTCGGCAACATCGAGCACATCGAGAGCCAGTCGCTCTATGGGCGAGGCATCGTCAAGATCTTCTTCCAGCCGGGCACGGACGTTGCCGCGGCGGAGGCGCAGGTCACCGCAACCTCCCAGACCGTGCTGAAGCAGCTGCCGGCCGGGATCACTCCGCCGCAGGTTCTCTCGTACAACGCTTCGTCCGTGCCTGTGCTGGCGCTGCAGGTGTCGTCCGACCAGATGACCGGGCCGGAGCTCAACGACCTCGCCACGAACCTGATCCGGCCGGCGCTCGTGTCGGTCCCGGGCGCGGCGATTCCCGCTCCCTACGGCGGCACGAACCTCAACGTCCAGGTGGATCTCGATCAGCAGAAACTGCTGGCGCACGGCCTGACCGCGCAGGACGTGTCGCGCACGCTGGCGCAGCAGAACATCGTGCTGCCCGCCGGTGACCAGAAGATCGGCGCGCTCGACTTCCTCGTCGTGACGAACTCTTCACCCGCCGATGTCTCGACGTTCAACTCGCTGCCGATCAAGGACGTGAACGGCAGGGTGGTGACCATCGGTGATGTGGCCCACGTGTACCTCGGCGGGCCGCCGCAGACGAACGCCGTGCTCGTGCGCGGGCACCAGTCCGTGCTTCTCGAAGTGCTGAAGGCCGGCGACGCCTCGACACTCGAAGTCGTTTCCGGCGTGAAGGAGAAAGTGCGCGAGATCCTGCCGACGCTGCCCGCCGGCGTGAAGATCATTCCGCTGAACGACGCCTCGACGTTCGTGAAGGCATCCGTCGCGGATGTCGCGCAGGAGATGCTCACGGCCGCTGTGCTGACCGGCATCGTCGTCCTGCTGTTCCTCGGCTCCGGACGGTCGACGCTGATCGTCGCGACGTCGATCCCGCTTTCGATCCTCACCTCGATCATGATGCTCTCCTGGCTCGGTGAGACCATCAACGTGATGACGCTCGGCGGGCTCGCGCTGGCGGTCGGCATCCTGGTGGATGACGCCACCGTGATGACCGAGAACATCGACGCGCACCTGAAGAAAGGGCTCGAGCTGCGGCCGGCGATCATCGAAGCCGCGAACCAGATCGTGGTTCCGACCTTCGTGTCCACGGTCTGCATCTGCATCGTATGGCTGCCGCTGTTCCAGCTCTCCGGCGTCGCGGGCTACCTGTTCCTGCCGCTCGCCGAAGCCATCATCTTCGCGATGATCGCCTCGTTCATCCTCTCTCGCACTCTCGTGCCGACGCTGGCGGCGTATCTGCTGCGCGGGCAGGTTGCTGCGCGCGGCGCGGGGCCCGGGCCGAAGAGCGCTGTCAGGAGATTCCAGGAACGCTTCGAGCAGGCGTTCGACCGGTTCCGCGAAGGCTATCGCGCGCTGCTCGAGAAAGTGGTCGCGCGGCGGGGCCGGTTCATGCTCGGTTTCCTCGCCATCCCGCTGCTCTCGGCCGGGCTCGTGCCGTGGCTCGGGCAGGACTTCTTTCCCGGCATCCGCTCCGGTGAAATCGACATGCACCTGCGTGCGCCGCTCGGCCTGCGCCTCGAGGAAACGAGCAAGGTCGCCGCGCTCGTGGACCAATCGGTGCGCAGGCTGCTGCAGGGGCACGTCACCAACATCATCAACAACTGCGGTCTGCCGGCCAGCGGCATCAATCAGGCCTACAGCGCAAGCGGCACGATCGGCCCGCAGGATTGCGATGTCACGATCGCCCTCGACGACCAGGAGTCTCCGGTCGATGAGTACCGCGCGATTCTCCGGGCCGAGCTGCCGAAGCTCTTTCCGGGAACGAGCTTCACGTTTCCGCCCGGCGACATCACCGCGAAGATCCTGAACTTCGGCCTGCCCGCGCCGCTCGATGTGCAGATCGTCGGGCGGAACATCGACGCCAGCATGACGTACGCGCAGCGCCTGGTTGGCGAGCTGCGCCGCATCCCAGGCATCGCGGACGTGCGCATCCAGCAAGCGCTCAACCAGCCGGCCCTGCTCGTTTCCGCGCACCGCACGTACGCGCTCGGCGCGGGGCTCACCGAGTCCGACATCGCGAACAACACCCTTGCGACGCTGTCGGGCTCCGGCCAGGTGTCACCGACCTACTGGCTCGATCGCAAGACCGGCATTTCGCACCTGGTGAACCTGCAGACCCCGCAAACCCAGCTGACCTCGATCAACGATCTCGAAACGATCCCCATCGACCAGGGCGATGGCGACCCCGGTGGACGGGGCGCACAGATTCTTGGTGGCCTCGCCAGCATCACGCAGATCGGGCAGCCGCTCGCCGTCTCCCATCGCGACATCATGCCGGTCGTGGATATCTACGCGACCACCCAGGGGCGCGACCTGGGTGCCGTGCGGGACGCGGTCCATGACGTGCTCGAGCGAATGAAAGGCTCGGCGCCCCGGGGCTCGATCGTGCGCCTCGAAGGACAGGCGGTCACGATGCAGAGCGCGTACGCGCAGCTCCTGGCAGGCCTCGCTTTCTCGATCCTGCTCGTCTATCTCGTCATCGTCGTCAACTTCCAGTCGTGGCTCGACCCTTTCATCATCATCACCGCGCTGCCCGGAGCGCTGACCGGCATCATCTGGTCGCTGTTCCTGACGGAGACGACCCTCTCCGTGCCCGCCCTCACCGGCGCCATCATGTGCATGGGCACGGCAACCGCGAACTCGATTCTCGTGGTCTCGTTTGCCAGAGATGAGCTCGCCAGGCACGGTGACGCCGCGCGCGCGGCCGTGGCGGCGGGTCATGCCCGGCTGCGCCCGGTGCTGATGACGGCGATCGCGATGATGATCGGCATGCTGCCCATGTCCATGTCCAACACACAGAACGCACCGCTCGGCCGCGCTGTGATCGGCGGGCTGCTCGTGGCGACGTTCGCGACGCTCCTGTTCGTGCCGTGCGTCTTCGCGCTGGTGCATCACGAGCGCGCGGCCGGAGGGCGAGCATCATGAAGCGACGTACTGTCCTGCTCATCAGCGCGTTGGTGGTTGTGTTCGCAGTCCTCGGCGCCTACGGCATCGTGAAGCGCGAACGGGCCGTTTCTTCCTTGCGGCAGGCGGCGATGGCGCAGGCCGTGGCCGTGCAGATCATCAAGCCGCAGCCCGGTCCTTCGGAGCGCCGGCTCGTTCTCCCAGGAACGCTGCGCGCATGGTACGAGGCACCGATCTTCGCGCAGGTCGCCGGATACGTGAGCCGCTGGAACGAGGACTACGGCGCCGATGTAAAGGCTGGGCAGCTCCTGGCGACGATCGAGGCACCAGGGCTCGATGCACAGTACGCGGCGGCGAAAGCGAACCTCGAGGTCGTGAAGGCGAACTATCGCCTCGCGGTAACGACCGCCAGGCGCTGGAAAGCCCTCGAGGGAACACCAGCGGTCTCGAAGCAGGAAGTGGACGTGCAGGTCGCCGGCGCCGCCGCGCGGCGCGCGGAGGTGGAGGCCGCGACACAGGAAGTGGCGCGCTACGCAGCGCTCGAAGCGTTCAAGCGTGTGGTTGCGCCCTTCGACGGCGTGGTCACCGCGCGCCTCACAGATGTTGGAAACTACGTGAATGCGGCCGGAGGCGATGCCGGAGCCCGTGCGAACGCCACACAACTCTTCACCGTCGCGGACGTGCACCAGATGCGGGTGTTCGTCTCGGTTCCCCAGCGATACGCGGAGCGGCTCGGGCCCGGGGTCACCGCAACCCTCCACATGCCCTCCCAGCCGGACAGGCTCATCCCAGCGAAATTCCTGACGACGGCGCGGGCCTTCGATGCGAACACGCGGACGGCAGTGACGGAGCTGACCGTCGACAATCCGGATCACAAGCTCTGGCCGGGCACGTACGTGGACGTCGAGTTCCAGGTGCCGACCGACCCGACGCTGCTGACGATTCCGCAGGAGGCGATCATCTTTCGCGCCGAGGGCGCGCAGGTGGCCGTCGTCGATGCGCAGAATCGCGTTCATCTGCACCATGTGACGCTCGGGGACAACCTCGGACGTACCGTGCAAATCACCGGTGGCATCTCCGCGGACGACAGGCTCGTGAACAATCCGCCCGCGGGTTTGCTGGCCGGCGAAGCGGTGCAGCCTGTGACGCCCGCCCCGGGTTATGCGTCGACACCGCCGGCGCACGAGCCCAGGCGCCCGACGCATTCCGCCGGTGCCGAGAGCCCGCAGAGCGTGCGATGAAGACCCGTCTCTTCGCGCTGACCACATCGCTATGCCTGGCCGCGCTCTCGGGCTGCGACCTGGCGCCCGTCTACGATCCGCCGCAGCTGCTGCTGCCGGACTCCTACAAAGGCAGCGGCCCGTTCGGCGTGGCCGAGCCGGGAGATGCGCTTGCACGCGGGGACTGGTGGACGATGTTCGGGGACCCGAAGCTGAACGAGCTCGAAGCGCAGCTGGGGAGCGCGAACCCCACGCTCCAGAGTGCGGCGGAAGTCTATGCACAAGCGCGCGGCCTGGCAGCGGAGGCACAATCGCGCCGTTACCCGCAGGTGGATGCAACCGCATCACTGTCGGAAAACAAGCAGTCCGCGCAGCGCCTGTTCCGGAGCAACAGCGCCAATCAGGGTCGGGATCAGGAGGCTTCGAACGAAATCGGTGCCGCGGCATCGTGGGAGCCCGATTTCTGGCACGCCATCCGCAACAGCGCTCACGCCCGGAAACGGCTTGCCCAGGCCAGTGCGGCGGACCTGGAGACGGCGCGCCTGAGCCTGCAGGCAGAGCTCGCGAGCAACTACATCGCCCTGCGGGGGCTGGACGCGCAGCTCGAAGTGCTCCGGCAGTCGATCGAAGCGTACGCGGCGGCGGTGGAGGTCACGCGTTTGCGCCAGCAGGGCGAGATCGCTTCGGGCCTCGATGTTGCGCGCGCATCGAGCCAGCTCGAATCGGCCAGGGCCCAGCAAACCGAAACCCGGCTGCAGCGGGATCTGCTGGAGCATGCCATCGCCGTGCTGGTGGGCGCGATGCCGAGCACGTTCTCCATTGCGCCGGTGAGCGAATTCACGCTGGAGGTGCCGGATCTTCCGCCGGGCCTGCCTTCGCAGCTGCTCCAGCGCCGCCCGGATATCGCAAGCGCCGAAAGGCTCATGGCCGCCGCGAATGCTGCCATCGGCGTGTCGCGCGCGGCGTTCTATCCGAACATCGTTTTCGGCGGCGCTGCGGGGTTCCAGAGCAATGCGTTCGATCTCGCGAGCCTGCCGAACAGCCTGTGGTCGGTCGGAGCCTCCGCGATGCTGCCGCTCTTCGAGGGCGGCTTGAGGCGAGCCGAGCTGCGCCGGTCGTGGGCGCAGTACGCGCAAACGCGTGATGACTATCGCGCCACCGTGCTGGCCGCCTTTCAGGAGGTGGAAGACGGGCTCAGCATGACACGACACCTCGCGACGGAAGTGAAGCAGCAGCAGGCGGCCAGCACCCACGCCGGCCAGGCCCTCGCCATCTCGACGCAGCTCTACAAGGCGGGGCTCGACAATTACCTCAGCGTTTCAGTCGCACAGGTGCAGGCGCTGGCCGCGCAAACCGCGGAAGTACAGGTGCAGGTTCGCGAAACGCAGGCGTCGGTCTCGCTGATCCGCGCGTTGGGCGGCGGCTGGACGACGCAGGATCTGCCCACGGAGAAGCAGACGCTGGAGCACTGAGCGCAAGGTCGCCTGATCACGCGACCGGCGCCATCATCGCTCTGTGAATGCGCGCAGAGCTACTGCGACAACCGGGTCATGAGCAGCGCCGCCCTCTTGATCTGGCGATCGAAGCTCCTGAGATCGACCGTCTCGCCGGGCGCGTGACTGCCCCGGCCCGCGGCACCGAAGCCGATGAGGCCATCGACTTTGCCGGCCACGAAGGCGATGTCCCCCGCGCCGCGTTTCAGCGGATCGAGCTCGTTCATGGGCTCGAGCCCCAGATCGCGGTTCACCTCGTTGAGCACCTTCAGCAGTGAACGGCTCCCCTCGGTCGGCGGCATGGCCGGATAGCCGTCTTCGAAGTGAATCTCGGCCTGCGTGCCCGGCAGGCTCTGCCCGACGATCTGCTGCATCTTCTCGCGGAGCCGATCCGACTGGTCGTTGCTGAGCGTACGCAGGTCTCCCCGCGCCGATGCCGTGGCCGCGATGATGTTCGTCTTGCCCGTTGCCGTGCCGCCCGTCTCCGCGGCGTTCCGCTCGGCTGTCGCGCCACCGAGCACCAGGCCGACGTTGCAGGTGGCATTCGGCTCACGCAACTCGCGGCGAAAGGTGTCGAGAATGCGTGCGAGCTCATAGTTCGCGCCGAAGCCCGCGCTCTCCGAGAACACGCCGGAGGAATGGCCGGACTTCGCGGTCACCGTGAGCGTCCAGCTCGCGCTGCTGCGCCTGGCGATCGACCCCATGTCCTTCCCGTCTTCCTGGGAAAGAGCCTCGAATTCGAGCGCGACATCGCTGTTCGCGGCGGCGGCCATGAGATCTGCGCGCGACACCGAATGCGGCTTGCCGAGGCGCTCTTCATCACCCGTCAGCACGATGGTGATGCGCGCGGCGTCGAGCGTGCCGGCGCTCTTCATCGCCTTCAGCGCCGAGACCATGATCGCAAGCCCGTCCTTCATGTCGTTGACGCCGGGCCCTTCGGCGAAGTCCCCGCGACGGACGTACTTCTGGAACGGGCTGTCCTTCTCGAAGACCGTGTCGAGATGGCCGATGAGCAGGATCCGCTTTCCCCTGCCGCGGCCTGCGTGCTCGGCCACGAGGTGCCCGGCACGGCCGACGCTCGCCATCGGCACCCAACGGACCTCGAAGCCCAGGGGCTCGAGCTCCGCGCGCATCATCCGGCCGACCTGCTCGACGCCTTCGAGGTTCATCGTCCCGCTGTTGACGTTGACGAGTTTTTCCAGGAGCTCGATCGCATGGGCATCCTGGCCCTCGGCTGCGGCAACCACACGCTGCTCCGCCGCGCCGAGGCTGGCCGCGGCGGCGCAGAGAGGGAGCGAACAAGCGAGAAGCGACGAGGCCAGTGCGGCGATGGAAAGGTTGCGAACGTTCAGCATCCGGGCCGATTCCTTCGGGTCATCAGGGCGGGATGCCGATCCTATCGCGACGCGTGGACGGTATGCATGTTCCAGGGCCATGCGCGCGCGTCATGGGCGCCGTGTTCAGGCCATTCTGAAGGCCTCCGCCACCGGGATACGGGCCGCTTTCACGGCGGCGAGTGCCCCGCCGACGACCGCAATCCCGATGCCGCAGGCGATTCCGGTCGCCAGCAGCGCGGGTCCCACGTGCAGGCCGAAGGTCAGTTGCGAGCTGCTGATGCCGCTCATCGCACTCACTCTCGACCCATCGAGAAGCGCCCAGGCGATGAGCGCGCCGATGAGTGCGCCAGTCAGTGCGAGCAGTACCGCCTCGATGATCACGGAGGCAACGACCGGCCCCGCCCCGAAGCCCATGGCGCGCAGCGTTGCGATCTCGCCCGCCCGCACGCCAACGGCCGTATACATGGTGTTCAGCGCTGCGAACACGGCCCCGAAAGCCATGAGGCCACCGATTCCCCAGGCCACCGCGGTGAGCAGCGACGACACGTTACGGGACGCGAGCTCGAAGTATTCGTCCTCACGCCACACCTTCACGGTGAGCGTGGGATCCGACTGAGCTGCGGATCTGAAGCGCTCGAGAGCACCCTCGCCCTCGAGCGCCACAGTGAGGCTGGCGAAGACGTTGCGACGTGTGGCATCGAGCAGCATCGCGGCATCCGTCATGAGCTCCGACTCGTGGGCGTCCCCTCCCGACTCGAAAACGCCGGTGACCGTCCAGTCACCGTTCTGCATCGGAACGGTAGCGCCCGGCGCGAGCCCCCCGAGCCGGTGCTGCACGGCGCGGCCCACCACGACTTCGCGCGCGCCCGGCGCGAACATGCGCCCTTCCACGAGCTTCATTTCAGGGCGCAACGCAGGCGCTTGCGGCCCCACTCCCCTCACGGCCACATAGGCATTGAGGCCGGTGATGGAGTTCCTGAGTCCGATGAACGTGAGCGCATCCGCGGATGCAACAGGCTCACCGCCCGCGGCCTTGCGGATGCCAGGCGCGTTGAGCAGCGTGAGCACGTTCTCTCGAGTCAGCGCGCCCGCGCCTTCCGTGTCGCCGTTCAGAACGATGGCGCGGCTCGCACTGCCCGTTTTCCTCGCCGCGTCCCGAAAGCCCTGCGCGAGGGCGAGCGCGGAGACCAGCACAGCGACCACGGCCGCCAGACCCACGACGATCACCATGGACGTGCCGAGACGCGCGGGCACGCTGCTCAGGCCAACAGCAGTCACCGAGCGAATCTGATTGAGCCAGCTCATGCGCGCATCCTCAGGGCATCGACGATATTGAGGCGCATCGCTTTCCACGCGGGCAGCGCGGCGCTCACGGCGGTGAGCGCGATGGCGGTGACAACACCCAGCAGCAGCACTCTGCCCGAGAGCCGCGGCGTGCCCAGGTAGCCGCTCAGGTTCGGGAGATAACTTGCGACGAGGGGGAACGTCACCGTCGTGATGGCAAGACCGATCAGCGCTCCCAGCAGACAAAGCAGCAGCGCCTCGCCTACCACGAGCGCGAGCACCTTCCTGTCCGAGAAGCCCAGCGTCTTCAGCATGCCGAATTGCGGAGTGCGCTCGCGCGCTGCCTGACGGATGACATTGACCGTCATGAACAGCGTTGCGAACAGCACGGCGGCAGTGATCGCCGCGGTGAGGCGCTGCACGTCCCCGATGGTGGCCATGTCCGACTGCGCGTACTCGTTTTCCGCCTGCGTCCTGGAAGGGGCTTCGGAGCTCGCAAACAGCTCGTCGATGGCCTCTGCGGTCTCCAGCGAACGGCGCGGGTCATCCACGCGCACGACGAAGCGCGTGACCCGATCCTTCAGGTTCGTGCGCGACTCGTTGACGTAGTCATAGTTCGCGAGCGCGAAAGGTACCGAACCGGGGTTCGAGGGATTCGTGACGAAGCCGACCACATCGAACGTCCATGGCGCGCCATCCGCGCGAGGCACCAGGGAGCCGAGGGGCACCTTGTCCCCGATCTTCCAGCCGAGCTCCTGCGCGAAACTCTCGAGCACGAGCATTCCGGTGCGCGTGGCGAGCAGCGCCTGCAGTTGTGCGGGCTTCACGACGTACTCGTTCCGTACCTGGATGAAGCTGACCGGGTCGGTGGAGATGACGACGAAGCCTTTGCGCGCGTCCTGGTAGAACGCGGGGAGGAAGCCTGTCCACGTGACCTCCTTCACCCCGGGGACCTGCTGGATCTGGCCCAGGTAGCTTTGCGGCAGCGGAGATTCGAACCGCGGGCTGATGAGGAGCCGGTCGGCCTGCGTGCGGCTCGTGGCAAGCGCGAAGGCCGTGTGCAGACCCTGCAGCAGCCCGAACAGCAGAAACCCGACGATCAGCGACACCAGGGTCAGCGTGGTGCGCACGGGCTTTGCCCACAGACCCGCCCACGCGAGCCGGAACATCTTCATTCTTGGCCCCCTGTGGCCCGGCTCGCCGCTCATGGAGGCGGGTGCCTGCCAGCCTGCATCCCAGTTCGACCGCTCGCCCGGCGAGACTACAGGGGAAAGGGATGCGGGCGCGAGATCAAACCGCGAGGCGGCCGGCGTGAGGAAGGCCCGCGAGCGGGAGCTCGCGGCAGAGCGGCCCGAAACATCGGGGCCGCTAGTGTTGGACCGATGCCGAAGCGATCAACCGCGCCCGGTGAAGCGCCCGCGGCGAAGTGAGTCGGTGGGTCGCTAGGTCTCGGGGCCGAAGGATCGCAATCGGCTGATCCGGTCGCCACGCAGTTCGAGCATGAGCAGGTTGGAGCGTTTCGAGGTTTCACAGCGTGAGGTGGGAGCCGCGTTGGCTTCGTATTGAACGAACACGGTGTTCGAGTCGGCGGTCGGGAAGATCCACACGTTCGAGATCCGCTGCGCTTGCGCGTGAGCCGCCATGCAGCCGGATGCGGGGAACAAGGCGTAGCCCGCGACGGTGCGGTAGGTTCCAGGAACCGAAGCGGCGTACTCGACGGTTGCATCGTCCGTCATCGCTCTGGAAAGAGCGTGCGGCTCCTGCGAAGCCAACGCAGCCATGTAGGTGGTGAAGGCGCGCTCCGCACGTGCCATCGAGCCGGCTTCATGCGAGGCCGCGGCCGTTTGTGGAACATTCGCGGGCGCAGGCGCGGAGCCCGCCTCGACAGCAGTCGACGCTACGGCAACGAGCATTACGAGAAGCCCAGGGAGAAGCCCAGCGTGGCTCTTCATCGCGACTCTCCTCATCGTCACTTTGACGGCTTGCACCCTAGGCAGGCCGGCGCGACCTGACAAATTATTATTTGTCAGGCACACATGATTCTCCGTCTGCGGCAGAGCGGAGACTCGGCACCAGATGCAGGCAGGCGAAGGCTGCCCAATCCCGAATGAGGAACAGGCCTGGGGCTGAGACGCGGCGCTGCGCAACGAGAATGCCGGCGTGCGCTGATGTCGCGCGTGCGCGAACGCATGCAACGTGGATATGGATGTGATGGATGTGGACGCGTGCTTGCGGGCCGCATGCACGCGCGCAGCATGCAATGCGCGCCCGGTTTGATGAGGAGCGCAAAGAAGGTTAACGAGCTGGACGGGAGATGGCACCATGCGCAGGTGGCTTCATCAGTCCCGGCGCCCCATTCGAGCGCATCGCAGGAGTCGCCGGATTCATCGTCAGTCGAGGTTCTGGATGTCGGTTGAGTCGAAGGCTGCCGGGCAGCCGTTGTTCGAAGTACGGCGATCGCCGGTCCATGGAATGGGAGCGTTTGCGGTTCGCGACATCGCGAAGGGAGACGTGATCTCGGAGTATGTGGGCGAGCGCATCACACATGGCGAGGCCAACCGGCGGTATGGCGAGCAGCACGCGAATGACAGTCACACGTTCCTCTTCACGGTGAACGCCCGAACGGTCATCGACGGGAGTGTCGGCGGGAACGACTCCCGTTTCATCAATCATCGCTGCGACCCCAACTGTGAGGCCGTGGTCCGCAAGGGCCGGATATTCATCGTGGCGACCCGGCGGATCCGCGCGGGTGAGGAGCTGGGTTTCGAGTACAACATCGGCCGGGAGGAAAACGATCCGCCGAATGTGGACGAGATCTACGCGTGCCGATGCGGAGCGCGCCGGTGCCGCGGGACTATCTTGTGGCCGCCGCGGCGGCCTGCGCCGCGCTCCCGCGCCGGACGCCGTCGACGAATGAAGGGCGGGAGGAGCAGCGCTGCGTCGGAATGATCGCGGAACTGCGTTCCAGCGCGCTCGGCTCGGCCTAGCCGCGAAGTAGCAGCATTCCGATGACCCCCGCGATGACCAGAATCACGCCCGCGAGCACGAGCCATGTCACGGTCGAGGTGCGGTACTTCACGTGCGGTGTAGCAGCGACGATCGCCGGATAGTCCGCCTGGAAGACGCGCTGCCCCTTCTTCGCGAGCAACAAGTAGAGAATGTAGCCGTTGATCAGCGTCCCCAGAGGAAACCCCAGCAGACCGATGCCGGAGAACACCAGCGACGCGATGCGCGCCCACGGCTGGAGCTTTCTCAGGCCGTGCGCTACGAAGATCGACAAGGCGCCGAGTGCCAGATAGACCGGCCCCACGAACCTGGTCGAATCCTCCTTTGAAATGGCGGCGATGAGCACGAGGGACGCGATGACGAACACGCCGCCACTGATGTAGTACAGCAACCCGACCGAGCGGATCGATGTTTCGTGCTGGATGTGCTCCCGGCGGATCACCTCGGCGTCCGCGTTCGATTGCGTGACGTCATCGACCTGCGACCGCGGTGGAGCATATGGATTGCTTGTTTCAGGCATGGGTGAATTTCCGATGCGATCTCAGACAGTGACGGGACTGTGACGGCACAAACCCATGCTGTCTCTGCGGGAATCTCAAGGCGCCGCGAATGGCAGCCGGAGATCGAATATACAGCAGGTCGTCTCCGCCACGTCCTGGCAGCTGCCATACGGGGTCACGCGGCGGTGATCGTCACGTATGGCCGCGAGGTCCGGAGGATGTGCTGGCGCGGTGTAGCCTGCTCGCTGAGCATCCCGATCCGTTCATCAGCAGTCTTTTCGCTTCCGGGAATCAAGGAAAAAGACTGAACGCGAGGCCCTGCCATGCAGCCTCACCCGCTCTGAACCGCCTGCCGTTCTCTGCGGCGATCGCGCGGAACAGCTGCGAGGCGGAAAGATCATCCATCGCGGAAACATCCCGGCCAAGGTGTTCGCGAAGCAGCTCGAACAACAAGGCGTGCGACGCGTCTCGACACCAGAATGCAGCGTTCAGCTCGCAATTGCCGAAGAGCGAATACCGGTGCAGATCGCACGAGCCCACGGTCGCCCATTCGCCATCGACGATCACCACCTTGGAATGAACCCAGACGGGCGTTCGCCGACCATCGTTCGCGAGCCCGGCTGCCGGCCAGCGTGACATTGTCGACAGACCGCAAGGCCACCAGCTTCTTCGGCGAAAGTGTCTGCGTCAGGCTCGCGGCGCCGATGATCACGGTCTGCGAGCGTTGGCGGCGGCGACCGGGGTCACGGTCACGCAATGAGAATGAGGCAGCCGCTACTTCCACAGATCGGTTTCCGCGGGGAATCGCGTACTTTCGTATCTGTAGCTTGCAGGCTACACTCGTGACCGTAGAGGTCGTTCAATATCAGACCGCGGCCGGCAGAAGGCCACTCGTTGAATGGCTGGACGGCTTGAGTGATGGGCAGACACGAGCGCGCATCACCGCCCGCCTGGACCGACTCAGTGCGGGACTGCTTGGCGACTGGAAGAGTGTTGTGCGGCGGAACCAAGCGCACGCGAGCGAAGGATATCGAGAAAGCTCATGCGTACTGGAAAGACTACAAAGCGCGTACCCCCCAACGCCCCGTTTCGCCCGGCAGACCATCTGCGCAGCGACGCCGAGGTTGCGGTTTACATCGAAGAAATGCTCGCCGATGGCGACGCGCGCGCCGTACCCGTGGCGCTTCGTACGGTCGCCGATGCGCTAGGCGGGATGGGAGTGCTCGCCGAGAAAACCGGCCTCAGCCGAGAAACGCTGTATCGCACGCTGTCCGAGCGGGGCAATCCGCGTCTCGACACCCTGGCAGCGATTCTCGCCGCCTTCGGCCTCCGTTTGTCCGTTCGGCCGACGAGGCAGGCCCGGTCTCGCCACGGCAGTGCGCGATCCGCGCATGGCTGAGACCCGAGCCGCATTCGTCGCGCTGCCGGAGGTCTGTCGTTACGCGGCGCTTCTGACTCAGCACAGGTGATGTCACGCAACGGAAACGGGGCGGTCCTTAGACTGATGCAGTCACGGGTACTCCGCACGTTCCATGCGCAACTCATCAGTTCACGCGAGCATCGCGCTCGCCCTTCTGGCTCCACTTGCACAGGCAGCCACTCAATCCAATGTGACGCTCGACAGCGCGCGGCGCGCACTCGCCAACGGCGACGCCATCGCAGCGGTGCCCATGTACGAAGCGCTTGCACAGCAGGGCGAATCACTGGAGGCCGAGCTCGGCCTGGTACGGGCAGCACTCCACGCCGGGCAGTTCCGAAAGGCCATGTCGTGGGCCACGCTGACCGCCGGAGAGCACAAGGACTCCGTCGAAGCCATCGCCCTGCTCGCCTACCTCCATGACCGCATCGGCCACACCGACGAGGCGCTCAGATCCCTGAAGCAACTCCGCGCGGCACAACCACAGTCCGCCCTCGCCGTCGCGGCATACGCCGATATCCTGATCGACCGGCTGGCTGCCAACCAGGCCAGATCACTCATCAGCAACTGGTCCGCCGCCAACCCGGGCAGACGCACCGGCGATCTGGAGCGGCTGCTGACACGCGCCGGGATTGCTGACGGCCTCAACGCCGCGACGAACATTCCAGCGGGCACACGCAGCGCCGACGGCCCGCTCGCGTGGCCGCAGCCTTCCTTCGAAGCCTTTCCGGCTGCCGGCCGAAAGATCGTGGGCGCGGGGAACGGGATCGTCGTCGATCACGGGCGTCAGGTGCTGACCTACCAGGGTTTGTTCCCGAAGGACGCGTCGGCGATCTACGTGCGCAACGGGCTCGGCAAGATTCGCCGCGCGGAGCGCAACTCCACCGGCGGTGAGCGCGGAGGTCTCATCCGCCTGCGCCTGAGTGAAGCCTATCCGGCCGAATGGAGTCTTCCGCAAGCGGACGTCGTGCCGCCAGAAGGCACGCGGTTCTGTTTTGCGCTCGGCTACGCCGTCCCGGCGAGCGCTGACGCCGCCTTCCCTGCCGTCATCCCCGGCGTCGTCTTCCGCGCGAACATCGAAATCGGCGGGATGATGCAGGTCACGAGCGCACTGGGCCCTGGCCACGCGGGCGTCCCGATCTTCGACCCGCGCGGACATCTGCTCGGCATCTCAGTAGGGGCAGGAGACATCATGCTCGCGGGCCACACCGTGCGCGAGCGGGTAGGCGCCGGGCACTTCGCGATCCGTGCTACCGGCCCGGCGTCTGCGAAGAAGCAGACCGCGGCACCTCCACCCGCCACGCCGATGCCACCCATGCCTTCGATCGAGGAGCTCTACGAGCGTCTGGCACCCGCGGTGGTCCAGATCATTCTGATCGAGTGACTCGGAGGTCGCCTCGCCGGGGACCGGACGGTGCCGAAGCCTGCGGGCTTCAGCACCGTGCGCCGCCGTATCTCAGGGAAGCCTCGTCACACGAGCGGGCACGGAACCCGGCGCGTACGGCGCTGCCGGCGCCTTGAACGCAGCCAGGTATGCGATGAGTGCGTCGATGTCCTGCGCGCCGCCCAGGAGATCGGTGCCCTCCATGAGCACCGTGAACCCATCGCCTCCCGTGGAGAGGAAGTTGTTCACGGTCACTCGATGGACCGCGGCCGGGTCGAGCACGAGACCGTTGCTGATGAGGGGCAACCCGTTGAGTGACGCATCGACGATGCGCGCGCCACAGTCATTCGCCGGCTGATAGGAATACTCGAAGCCCGCCGACACCTGAAGTATTCGCGTCGTCGTCTGCTCCAGGCAGCCTGCGAACTGCTGCTCGAGCAGGTCGCGAAGCTGCAGGCCCGTCAGCGTCATCGTCACGAGGCTGTTGCCGAACGGCTGGACGGTGAAGGCCTCTCCGTAGGTCACATCGTGCGGGTAGGTCGCCGCGACGAAGCCCGGGTTACGCACGCCGCCCGGGTTCATGAACGCGACCACCGCGCCGCCGAACTGAGGGGGCTGGGTGGCGAGGAGCTGCGAGTCCGCGATCAGCTTTCCTGCGGGCATCTCGCCGGCCGCGTTCGCGGAGTTCGAAGCGGGGCCCGTGATGGTGCCGATGACGGCGTTCGCCAGCGGAGAGACGAGTCCACTGTAACCGTTCACGATCGCGGCAATCTCCGCCACCGGAGTGACGGCATTGCGATCGGTCAGAATGTTGTTCACGGTAACGCCTGTAACGTCGCCCGTCGTCGTATCGATGCTGAGATCGATGTCGGTCAGCACGCGGCCGAACGAGCTCGCCTGCGTCACGGGAATGTTGCGCCCGACCTTGTTCGGTAGCGCGCAGTTGTAGCCCGTGTGCGTGTGGCCCGATACGACGAGGTCGACCGCGTCGTCGAGCTTGCGCACGATCGCCCGGATGGGTGATGTAACGTCGTTCTGCAACGCGGCCGAGCAATCGTTGATGAAGTTCGGCGCGGGCCCCTGGAAGCCGCCCTGGTGAATGAGCACGACGATCGCCTCGACGCCGCGCGCGCGCAGCTTCGGCACGAGTGAGTTGATGGTCTGCGCTTCATCGAGGAACTCGAGCCCTGCGACACCCGACGGCGTGACGATGGTCGGCGTCTCCTTCAGCGTCAGGCCGATGAAGCCGACGCGTATCCCGCCCATCTCCTTCACCCCGTAAGGCGCGAACAGCGTCTTGCCGGTTGCAGTGTCGATGACGTTGGCGGAGAGGAACTTGAACCTCGCCCCTTCGAATGGCACGGGCGTGCCGACCGTGGCGCCCTGGCACGAGCTCGCGTCGCTCGGATGGCAGCCACCGTTCTGCATGCGCAACAGCTCCTCGCGGCCTTCGTCGAACTCATGGTTGCCGACCGCATCGAACTCGAGCCCGAGGCGATTCATCGTCTCGATGGTCCCCTCATCGTGAAAGAGTGCCGAGACGAGCGGGCTTGCGCCGATGAGGTCGCCGGCGGAAACGACGACGTTGTTGGGGTTCTGGGCCTTGAGGGCCGCCACGTGCGCGGCGAGCGCGTCCACGCCGCCGACCTCGACGCCGGAGAGTGATCCCGGAGACTGCAGGTTGCCGTGGAAATCGTTGAAGGCGATCACCTTCACAGTGGTGGTCGCCGCGTGCGCGTGCCCCGCAGCGAGAGCCAACGCCACCACGAGGGGAAACCAGCGATGCCACTTCGGCTGCGTCGAGGAAGCCATTTTCCTGTCTCTCCTTACAGTCATGCCCAGATTGCCGCCCTGCGCCGGCGGACCCCGAGGAAGCCGAGCAGCCCGCTGCCGCTCAGCAGGAGCAGCGCGCTCGCCGGCAGCGGCACTGGTGTCACACGCAACGCGCCGACAGTCGCGTTGAGCGCGTCTCCGAAATCATCGAGCGCCGAAATCACGAGGCGTCCGGTGATCGTGTGGGTTCCCGCACCGAGCGCAAAGAAGGCACGGCCGTAGCTCTCACTCCCGAGTGCCACATCGAAGTTGAGCCCGACGCTGTCGGGATAGCTGTTGAGGCCGGCCGTCGTCAGTCCAAGCAGCGAGCCGTTGTCGAAGACCTCGTACTGATCGCCTCCGAAACCGCCATCAACGATCGTCAACAACACGGACGTCGTGGTGGTGAACGTGAAGGAGCGCGCCTCGCCTGCCACGTTGATCCACTCGAGACCGCCCAGCTCGGATTGGTCGATGTCGACATCGAAGTGGTACCACGATCCATCCGGCACGACCGCGACGGTGTCCGCATGGGCTGACCCTGTGCCGAACGCGACGAGGACGACCGCAGCTGCGAGTAATTTTTTCAACATCGCTCCCTCCCAAACAGCGTGAACAGCGGACGCGCGGACGTCGAGCCATCGACCGCCAGCATTGCGCGTGATGAAAAGTTAAGCGCCGACGTGTGTCAGCGAAGTGAACAATTCGAGAAAGCGCATCGTTCTCGAACGACGCGCTCGAGCGCGACGGGCACGCTAAGATCTGGATGAATGCGCAGCCCTCAGGAGAAGGACATGAAGAAGGCGACGACGAGACGAGCGCTCACACTCGGCGCGCTCGCGTTGCTCGGCTTCTTTGTTGTCGTGGCTGTGCGCAGCTTCGGTAGTGCCGGTCACGAACCGGGCACCATGGCAGTCGCTGCGCCAGCACGAGCGGTGCCGACTTCACCCACGAGTGCTTCTGTCACGCCGGTTTCGACACCGCCGATCGCACCCATTCCAGCGCCCGAAACGGCGGCACCGAGCGAGCAGGTGGGCCAGGCGCAGGGTGATATCCACTTTCAACAGGAGCCGCGCGCGTCTGGCCCGCAGGGCAGGAGCATCGACATGGTCGTGCGAGCCGGTCTTGGCGTCTGGGTGCCCGCCGAGAGCCGCATGCGAATTCTGCTTCTGGAGTCTGCTCCTGCGGAGGCGAACATCGCGCAGTTGAAGGAGGCCCTGCTGTCAACCGGAGGGCAGGGTGGACGATCAGCGCTCATCGAGCTCAAGTTCATTCCGACTGCCCAGGCCTTCGACATCAACGAGCTCGAGAGCGCAACCCTCACCGTCCGCGATGGCCTCGCCTCGAGCAGTGCCAACGCTCTCAGCGGCCTGAGCTGGTCCGGGAGCCTGCCCTCCCCGCAACTCGAATTGCCTCCGGGCAGCGAGCACCCTCGCATCGAGCTCACGTCGAACGGAGATACGGTCGCCCCGGAGGGCGAGATGTGGCGTCAGTCGTGGCGCCTCTCCCTGTCGGTGCCGGTGATCATGGGGTACTAGCGCGGGTCACGCTGACGTCCTCACCCTCTTTGGCCCTGCGAGTGGTCTGCAGCGGCGACTACCGGGAAGCGCTCTCGATGTCCGCCGGTGTCGCCACTGCACGGTGTGCGCTCTGCTGGAAATGCCAAAGCCGGGAGTAGCGCCCTTCCATCTGCAGCAGCTGTTCGTGGACGCCCTGCTCGAGAATGCGTCCTTCGTGCAGCAACACGATCTGGTCCGCGTGTACGACGGTGGAAAGTCGGTGGGCGATGACAATCGTTGTGGAATGGCGGCAATGCTGTCGCAGGTTTTCCATGATCTGACGCTCCGTCAGGGCGTCGAGGGACGATGTCGCTTCGTCAAAGAGAAAGATGCGCGGCTGCTTGATGACTGCTCTTGCAATGGATATGCGCTGGCGCTCTCCCCCGGAGAGTTTCACGCCACGCTCGCCTACGCGGGTCTCGTACCCATCCTGCAAGCCGAGAATGAAGTCATGCAGCCGTGCCACACGTGCGGCCTGCTCGATGTCGGCCCGGCTGCTGCCCAGCCGTCCGAAACCGATGTTGTAGGCGATGGTGTCCGCGAACAGCACTGTTTCCTGCGGCACGACTGCGATCGCACGCCGATGCACATGGAGCGGGCATGCGTCGATGGGCGAGCCGTCCAGAAGTATCCGGCCCGAATCGGGCTCGACACTTCGCATGAGCAGGCGAACGATGGTCGACTTTCCCGCGCCGCTCGCCCCGACGATTCCCAGGGTCTGCGCGGCCTGCACCTCGAAACTGAGGTCCTTCAGAATCGTTCGCCCCGGGCCGTAGGCTGCGACCACTTTCTCGAAGGCCAGCTTGCCCGGGGACGATTGCAACGGCGCACCGCGCGATCTGCCCGCTGTCGCCGAACACACGGGAACGGCGGTTGGTTCGACTCGAGCTGCGGCCTCCGTCTTCTCGCGCAGCAGGGTGAGCAGCTTTTCGAGAAAGGCCACACCCTGCGAGAACTGCTGGAGCGCCAAACCCGCCTGTTCGATCGGCGAAACCAGTTGAAACATGTAGGTGTTGACGAGCACGAAGGTACCGAGGGTGATGCGCCCGTGCATGACTTCGCGGATCGCGTACAGGACCGTCGCGGCAAGGAAAACAGCGAAAATCGTGCTAACCCAGAAGCCGGTCAGTGACCGAGCACGGTGAAAGCGCATCCACTCCTGCTGTGTGCGCGCAAGCGCAACGCCGAATCGCCCCCGGACGATGTCCTCCGCGGTGAAGTACTTGACGGTCTCATAGTTGAGGATGCTGTCGATCATGAGCGCTCGAGTGTCGACCTGCGCGGCGGAGGCCGCTCTGGCCGCACGCATGACCTGCGACGCACCCCGTGCGAAGGCGATCGCATACAGGAACAGTGAAAACAGGAACAGTGACAGGAAGACGGGTAGCTCCAGGCGGATGAGAACGATGACAACGATTCCGAGCTGCGCGAAGACGGGGAGCGCGGTGTAGACCGAGCTCTGCAGGATCATCTGGTAGCCTTGAAGGCCGTTCGCGAGCACTTCGTTGATTGCGCCGGTGCGACGCTCGAGGTGGTACCGGACCGGCAGGTTCAGCACGTGCGCAAACAGTCGATCGCTCAGCGCCGAATAGATCTGCCGATCTGCCTGCGCGTGCACATAGCCTCGTATCTCACCGAGCACCCGCGCGAGCCAGTGCGCTACGACGTACAGGCCGCCGATCAGGAAAACCGTGAGATCCGCCCGCCGGGAGCTGCCCAGCTCGTCGACGAGGCCCTTCAGGAGAAGCGGTGCAAGCGAGGCGATCGATGCAACAGCAACCATGAGCACGAAAGAGCACGCAAGTCGTCTGCGGGCGTACGAGTCGGCCGTCGCCCACACGAGCGCCAACACTTCGCTGGGCAACTTCAGCTGTTGGATGCGCACGGCGGACTCTCCATGTCCTGATTCGCCCCGACTCTAGCATCGCAACGCGCTGACCGGGCACTGCCTCCAGGCACGTCTGCCGATGGAGCTCGCATCACAAGCCAAGAGCGAGATTGGACTCGCTCGCCGCCGCCTCATCGTCATCGCAGCAGTTCGCGAATGAGGCGCAGCTCTCATCCGCGCACACCGCTCGGGTATTGATCTTGGAGGAGGCTGCCGGCAGGGTCTGCGTCTGGTTCAGCAAGGATGCTTCCATGACACCATCACGCAACGCTATCGACGAGTACGTCCTCCTCGTGGGCCAGCCGCCCATCACGGACCACCTTCAGTTCATCAGGACCATGACAGCAGACGGTCATTCTGCGGACCGTGCTGCGCTTGCCGAGGAATGGCGGGCTGCCAACAAGCGCCTGCATGAGCTGGAGAGTACCGAGGGCGGTTGGGCTGCCGATCCACCGCTGCGTCGCCTTCCCGCGCACCTCAGCGAGTTCGCTGAGGCCCAACTGCGCGAAGTTGCTGCAAAACAGGTCTATCGATTCGCTCCCCATCACTGGTCGCTCGTGGAGCTCGATCGGCTGATCGTCTACCAGAAGTACATCAATGTGACATTCGTGGAGGAGATCGAGAGGGCACTGGGGCCAGACCCGACCGAGGAGGATCTCGCACGCGTGGCGGTCGGCCACGGGCCGCATCGGCCGGAGATCCAGGTTCGTCAGATCAACGACACGACCTACACGTTCTCCTGCGCGTCGAAGGACTTGCGCTGCCTCAACACTGCGATCCTCAGTCCCGACATGGTTCAGGGATATCAGCCTGCCGGACATGCCTCGGCAATTCTCGGGCTCTTTGTCGGATTCGGGGTCAACTTCCTCAGCGCCCTGCACTTTCAGGGTCGCCTCATCCTGCTCAACGGTAGTCATCGGGCGTACGCGTTGCGAAAGCGCGGAGTGACGCATGCTCCCTGTCTCATTCAGGAAATCACGCGCGAGGACGAGCTGGATCTCCTCGGCATTGCGGAGACGAGACAGAAGTTCGAGCGATACGCGAAGATGCCGAGGCCGCCGCTATTCAAGGACTACTTCGACCCGCAACTATCGAAACGTATTCCCGTTCCGCGCAGCCAGGTGATGCTCCAGCTTCAGTTCACTACACAGTACATCCGTGCGCCGGGCGTCTGAGGCAACTCCCGCGTGCAACGCCTTCCTCGTCGTGCGGACCCATACACCAAAACCAAAACGCTTGACACGAAGACACACCGTGAGGCGGCCCTGAGTGGCCGCCTCACGCGAGAGATCTTTCTTCACGTAGAGAGCAACGCACGCAGAAGGCCGTTCCGCGCGGCTCATGCGCGCACTCGGGTCGCCGCCCCCCACAACGCATCCGCAGCTGCGCGGGCGGCAGCGCACACGCCCACTTCCGAGAGCGCCGATGCAGTTGACTGGCGGCCTTCATCGCGGCACCTTCGTAACGCCACCCGCGGATGGCAAACCCAATCCAATCATCTTTCGACTCAAGGAGAGAGCAATGAACACCATGATCGAGCTGGGCAGCATCGTTGAAGAGACGAAGGCCTCAGGCATTCCCGGACCGAAGGACGTGCTGAACGTGTCCACGGAGAACTGAGAGCCCTACCGGGTGTGCGGCGCGCAAGCGCCGCACACCCGGTTTTTCTCGTCCAAAGAACAATATCCACATGTACTTCCTCGCAGAACATGCGCACCTGTGCGTGCGGAACGGTGAGGCAATCGTCCTCGACCTGCAGAGCGGCCGATATCTCGGACTCGCCGCCGTGCAGGCAGGCAGCCTGGGGCGATATGTCCGCGAGTGGCCGCTCTGCGACCTGGCGTCCGATGGGACGCCGGCCGTGCAGATGCTGTTGGCGCGGGGACTGCTGACGCGCGATGCTGCACGCGGCAAGACTGCCCGGCCCATCAGCGTGCCTCGCGCTACACAGTACTTTGGAGACTGGCTGCCGCTGCGGCCGCCGAGCATTCAGTTTCACCATGTCGCCAACTTCCTGGCGGCCGCGTCACTAGCAGCTGCGGCGCTGCGCTTCATCCCGTTTCGAGTCGTCGTGGCGCATGTACGCCGGCGAAGAATGGCGCGGGCCAGTACCGGCAACGAGCCCGAGATGTCCGCGGTCATCGCCCTCCTGCTCACGTTCGAAAGGCTGAGACCCCTCGCATTCGGCCGCAAAGACACATGCCTCCTGCACACGCTGGCCCTTGCGGAATTTCTCGCCCGATATCATGTGTACCCCGACTGGATATTCGGAATCCGCACGGGGCCGTTTGCCGCACACTGCTGGCTGCAAATGCATGACTTCGTCCTGACTGACACGCCCTTCAACGTGGAAGGGCTCACCCCCATCATGATGGTCTGACGAGCCGGACCGACGAACCCGATGTGACTGCTGAGGACGTCCCGTGAACCGCTTTGTAGCTTTGGCCTGGAATGCCCACGACGCCGCGCAGGTGTCCGCGATGCGCCAGCTCACTCGCAGGCTTGAGACAGCGTTCCCCGAATTGCGGCCGGCGCTCGAGTGCCCGGATCTTGCCGTCTACTGCACACTAGATGAGCCGCGCACGTTCGCCGCCTATCCCCTTCCCGGCGATGCCGGCGTGGTCGTCGGAAAGGTCTTTTGCTTCGATATGGATGGGGATCACGTGCCCCGGCCGGTGCAGTTCGATGAGCATGCAGCCGCCGCTGCCATCGCTCGTCATGGCCGCAATCTTTTCGAGCAATACTGGGGAGGATATGTGGCGTTCCTCCGGGACTCTCGAACAGGAGCCGCGCACGTGCTACGAGACCCCTCCGGTGCCATCGCGTGCCATGTGACGAGGCATCGCGGGCTCAGCGTCGTATTCTCCGAAGTCGAGGACTGCGTCGCCCTCGGCATCGCGCTGTTCGCCATCAACTGGCGCTATGTCGCAGCATGGCTCGTGCAGCCCTATCTGCAAATTGCGGATACGGGGCTCGAGAATGTGATGGCGGTGCGTCCAGGAGAATGCGTGACACTTCAGGACGGTGCCATCGCGGCGCGCGCCCTCTTGTGGAACATTGCAGAGCTGGCGGATTCTGAACCGATCGAAGAAGTCAGCGAAGCAGTGAACGTCGCGCGTCGCTCACTGCGCGCCGCGATCGGTGCCTGGGCCTCCTGTCATCCGCGTGTCGTCTGCCGCCTCTCGGGAGGGCTCGACTCATCGGTCGTCCTTGCCTGCCTCCTTCGCGCACCATCCAACCCCGAGATCACATGTCTCAACTACTTTGACCGGACCGCTGCGGGCGACGAGCGAGCCTTCGCGCGCCTCGCCTGGGAAGGAGCGCAGACGGGAACCGGCAGGCATTGCGAGCTGATCGAACGCCTGCGCACACCGGATCAGGTCCCCCTCGATTCGGTGGTCCACCTGGCACGCTCGCCGACGCCGGGTCGTTACCTCGGCTTCATGGCGGAGCGCCATGACGATCGGATGATCTCGTGCGAGCGGCGCGCGGTGATCTTCAGTGGCATCGGAGGCGATCCGATCTTTTTTCGATTCAGCAACGATGCTGCCGCCATCGACTATGTCCACCGCCATGGGCTCGGGCGCGATTTTCCGCGAGTAGTCTTCGAGAACGCGCGCATGGCCGGCACGGTCTGGAGCGTGGCCTGGCGCGCCATCCGTCTCGGGCTCTTCGATCGCCAGCGCCCATACACAACGATCTTCCTGAGAGAGGCATCGCTCCTCGACCCTGCTGTGCACTCGGCACTCGCGCGGAACGAAGATGAGTACCTTGTCCCGGAGTGGCTCCGCGCCGCCCGCGCGGACGTGCGGCGCCGCCTGTCGCCAGAGAAACTGAAGCACCTCGACACGATGTCGATTCCCTGGCACGTCCGCGATCCGTTCCCGCAGCTTGGTGAAGTGCGTTGGGTGACTCCGCTTGCCTCCCAGCCCGTCATCGAGGCCTTCGCGCGCATGCCACTTTCGATACTCACGACGGGTTCTCAAGATCGCGCCATTGCCCGCCGGGCGCTCGAGCCCGACCTGCCCGCACGACTCCTTGCACGCCGCAGCAAGGGCCTTCTCAACACCTTCTATATGGACGTGATCCGGCAGAACATGGGCTTCTTCAGGTCGGTTCTGCTGGATGGTGTTCTTGCCAGTGAAGGGCTGCTCGAGCGAAGCAGACTGGAGAGCGCCCTGCGCTCCTGCGACGACCGCTCCAGGTCCTTCAGCGCTCTCACTCGCTACTTCGACATGGAGATCTGGCTGTCGAGCTGGCTCAGGCGGAGCCAGCCTCGTCAGCACGCACAAGGCTAAGTTGCGATTCTGCGCTCGCCGCATCTCCCTTCGATCACGCTAGTGTGACAGTCACGTTCCCGACACGTGATTGCTTCATGTCAGCCACTGAAATTCTCCCGGTGCAGATAACGGATAGTGCGATCGCAGCCGTCTGCACTAACGACGCGGGACGCGTCATCCCTCGTTGCATGGATGCCGAAATCAGGAGAGCGGCATGCTTGCGACCAAACAGGTCTTTTGGGCGGCGGGTTCGGTATCGATCGGGGTGCTATGGATAGGCGGCGCATGCGCAGCCGAAGCGCCAGCAGAATCTGCCACGAGCCCTGTAACTACAGAAGCGCGCGTACGCGTCGAATTGTCCGAAGTGATCGTGACCGGCAGTCGCCTGCGCCAGAGCGGCGAAGGCGCGGCGCCGGTCATCGTCTTCGATCGGCCGCGTATCGAGCAGCTCGGCGTCACCAATCTGGCAGATGTCCTCAGCTATCTGCCCCAGCAACCCTTCTCCGTGAACGAATTCACGAACGTCGGCGGCGCACGGGCCGTGCAGTTGCGTGGACTCGGCCTTGGCACGACACTCGTGCTCATCAACGGCCGGCGCACCGTCACTTCCGCCGTTACAAGCTCAGCGAACTACTTCGACCTGAACACAATCCCGCTCGCTGCCGTGGAGCGCGTAGAAGTGCTGGCCGACTCGGCGTCTGCCATCTACGGAGCCGACGCTGTCGGCGGCGTCGTAAACATCATTCTCAGAAGCGACATCGAGCGACCCTCACTCGCGCTCACCTATGGCTCGGCGGAAGATGGCGCCGGCGAACGCCAGGCCTCGTTTGCGTTCGGGCATTCGACGGAGCGTTTCCGGACCTCGGCCGTTCTGAGCTATGAGGACCGTGATTTCCTCAACGGCGACGAGCGCAATCTCAGCGCGGATCAGGACTACACGCGCTTTGGCAGCACCGACCGCCGCGTCACTACCTCGAACCCGGGCAACATCACGTCGGTCTCGAGCGCAAATCTTCCGGGGCTTGCGTCACGTTCAGCGGCCGTACCGGCGGGAAGCACGGGTGTGGGTCTCACGCCGGAAAGTTTCGCTGGCACCGCGGGACAGGTGAATCGCGAAAGCCTCTCGCGCTTCAGCTCGATCATTCCGGAAGCAACGCGGTACGCCGCGCAGGCGGTTGCCGAGCTCGATCTGCTGGAATCGCTCACTGTTTCTGCGGAGCTTTTCTACGCCAAGCGTGAGGACACGCGCCTGCGCAGCCCGATGAGTCTGTCGAATCGCGTCGTGCCAGCCACGAACGCCTTCAATCCGTTTGGTCAGAACGTGTCCGTCAACTGGCTCTTCAGCGACATCGGACCACGTCGCGATCGTACCGAAGCAGAGAGCCTGCGAGGCGTGCTGGCACTCAAGGGGCTGCTCGGAACATGGGAGTGGGAGGTGTCGGCACTTGGTCTCAACGACGAGGCGGACAGCCGGACGTTCAACAACGTCGACATCGCGCGGGTCGACGCTGCGCTGGCCAGTAGCGACCCGGATCAGGCCCTGAACGTCTTCCAGGACGGCCCTGGCGGCAGTGCAGCCCTCTTGTCCTCGCTGGTCACTGCGCCCGTGGTGGACAGCTTCGTATCCGACGCCATTCAGGAGTCCGCGTTCGTCCGCGGGCCTTTGCTTCACCTGCCTGGTGGCGCCGTGGAAGCGATCGTCGGCGGCGAACACCGGACCGAGAAGCTCACCTTCGACGCACGCAGCGCCAACGTACTCCTCAACGAAGACCGCGCCGTGACTTCCGCGTACGCGGAAGCGCGCATCCCCCTGGTCGGCGCGGATACGCCGCGGCCTGGGATCCGCAAACTGACGCTGACGCTCGCCGGGCGCCTGGACGACTACAGTGACTTCGGAAGCACGTTCAACCCCCAGTTCGGCCTCGAATGGTCGCCCGCCGAGAGATGGTTGTTGCGCGCCTCCTACGGCACGAGCTACCGCGCGCCTGCGTTGTTCGAGCTCTATCAGCCGGTGTTGACCACGCCTTCCGTACCGTTCGTCGATCCTCGTCGCGGAAATCAGTCGGCGCCCGGCACCCGTATCCTCGGAGGCAATCCCGGTCTGGATCCGGAAGAATCGCAGTCGCTCGTGACCGGGTTCGTGTTCACGAGCCTCAACGGGCTGCGCGTCGGTGCAAGCTACTGGCGCGTGCTGCAGAACACGCGAATTCTGCGGCCCGATGTGCAGTCGATCATCGCCAACGAGAATCTCTTCCCGAGCCGCATCACGCGCGCCGCGCCAAGTAGTGCGGACATCGCGGCTGGGCAGCCGGGACAGATCCTCGTCGTGGATGCAACCGGGCTCAACGCAGGCCGTCTCGACACGGACGGGATCGACTTCGAGCTGTCCGATTCGATCGCTACCGCCGCGGGGCGCTTCACGCCACATCTGAAGGCAACCTGGGTGAACGAGTATCGCGCGGCCGCCTTCCCCACGGCACCGATCGTCGATCGGGTCGGGGTCGCGAACACGGACGGGACGATCTCCCGCTGGCGTGCGGTGGGCAGCCTCGCGTGGGATCTGCGCCGGTATCAGCTCAACGTGGCCATCAGGTATGCCCCGGCTTACGACGATGCGAGCACGGCCAACGTGCGCACCGGGCGCACGGTGCCTTCGCAGACGCTCGTCGACCTGCAGGGCTCGATCAACCTGGGTGAACCCGGTGCGAGCGCCGGCCGATGGCTGGACGGAATGAGCATTCGGGCCGGACTGCGCAACGTCTTCGACGAAGAGCCCCGCTTCACCGAGAACACGGCGAACGGCTACGACGCGTCGCTTGCTGATCTGAGGCAGCGCTACGGCTATATCACATTGACGAAGACGTTCTGATTGTCAGTCATGGCACCGCGTTCGCTTCTGGCGACTGTGTGGTCACTCGCCGTTGTCGGGATGTGTCGTGCTTCCGGGGCAGAGTTGACTACGGAGCGTGCGCTGGAGCTCGCAAGCCAGCGCAGTCCGTTCTTTGTCGTGGCACGCAACTCCGCTCCCGCGTGGATTCCCGGCACGAATGCCCTGCTCTACGCTGTAGTTGGCGAAGATGGCACCATGCACATTCATCGCTTCGAGACCGACACTCGTACGGTCACCCGGCTGATCCCGGGCAATCATCCGAAAGTATCGCCGGATGGTCGGCATATGGCCTTCGTGCGCACCGACCGGAACGCCGGGCAGGGCACACCAAGGATGCAGCTGTGGATTGCGAGCACCGATGGCGCGGAAGCGCAGGCTGTGACGGAAGATCCCGACGGGATCTCTGGTGGAAGCGACGCCGGGCGCTTCGAGTTCGCGTGGTCGCCGGATTCGACGCGGATCCTCTTTGCGCGCCAGCAGAAACGCACGAGCGGCGAGGGCAGGCCATCCGATGGCATGAAGCCGCACAGCTCGGCTCGAGCGTATCCGCGCGCTGCTTCGGATGATCGGACCAGTACGACTTTGCGAATCGTCGACGCAAGAACTCGACGGCAGCGCCTCGTCGTCGAATCTCGCGACGTGGTCCCCTCCTTCGGCTGGCTCGACGTCGACGCCATCTACTATGAACGCAGCGACGGCCGCTCTCTGAACGATGCCCGTGCGCTCGTCGTCTCGCGTGCGCTGCGCACCGGGCGTGAGAGCGTGCTCATCTCCGGCTACCACCGTCAGCCACGTTACCGGCCGGTCGCAAACTCCGCGGGAACGAGGATCGCATTCGTTGCGGACCCCGGTGAAGAGGCGTTCTACCCGAGCCGGCGCGAACTGGCAGTGTGCGAAGCATCGCGAAGACAGATTCGCGTCCTGACCAAGGACTCCTACGTCGAGCACGTCGCATGGGCACCGGATGCACGCGGCCTGCTCTACGTAGATGGCCCGTCGACTCGTCGCGGGCTTCGGCTGGTGGACGCCTCAGGCCACCACCGATCCCTGACCGATGATCGGGGCGTCGCAAGCGCACCAGCATTCTCGAGTGACGGGCGGCGGCTTGCATGGATCTTCACCGACCCGGCCATGCGCCGGACGATCCGGATCGGTCGCTTCGACGGCCAGGCGCTTGCGGATATCGTCGAAGGCCCTGTCCTCGAAGACCCGCTCGAAGAGATCACTACGAGCACCACACATGCGATCGAGTGGCGCAGTGCGGACGGGCTCATGGTCGATGGATACCTCACGCTTCCGCGCGGCGAGCCAGCGGCGAAGAACCTTCCGCTGGTCGTCATGCTTCACGGCGGCCCCCAAGGCGGCGTGAAAGTGCAGGATTCGGAATGGCCTTCCGGGCCTTACTTTCCGTCGCTCCTCGCCGCGCAGGGCTATGCCGTATTCCGACCGGATTACCGCGGCAGCGGTCTCCTCGGTTACGACAAGATCCTGGCGTCAAAGGCTGCCAGACACCTCTTCCGAGCGGATTCCGACGACGTGCTCTCAGGAATCCACCACCTCGAGCAGCTGGGCATCAGCGATCCGCAGCGCACATTCATCATAGGTCACAGCCACGGCAGCTCTCTCGTCAACTGGATGATCGCAAGCGCGAGCCCGGGCCGGTTTCGTGCTGCCGTCTCATACGAAGGCGGCGACATGCTCTGGGATTGGGGCGGGCGTAGCACGACGCCGGAGCAGCTCAGCTCACTCGAGTGGTATCTCGGCGGAACTCCGGTCGCCCAGTACGAGATCTATCGGGAAAACTCGGCAATCGCCAACATCAGCGGAGCAAGCACCCCTACTCTGTTCGTCAACACACAGTACGGCACGGGCTACGCCAGCAGCCTCGTATGGCTGTACAACGCACTTCGCGCACAAGGGGTCGACTCTGCGTTCGTGCACTATCCAGGAGAACTGCATGTGCTGACGAAGCTAGAGAATCAGAAGGATCTTCTCGAACGACTCCTGAGCTGGCTTCGTTCACATGACCTTCCGTCTCACCGCGACTCGAATCGCGTGACGCGGTCCGCAGGCGCAGACGCGAAGCTCCAGTAGCCCACCGTACGGGGACGATATTGGAGGGTTCGGGTGCAAACATATCGCCCGGAGTTCCGGCGATACGTTGCGCCCCGTTTGAATGCAGGGTTCCGCGCCGCACGGCACTCGTGCGCAGTAGGCCGTACGGCCAATTGGGTACGGACGGAGCCCGCGCTCTAATCATCTGACGTGCGATGCCTCGAACGCATGAGCCTGGAGGCCGGAGGGCGGGACGCTACGGTCAGATGGCACGCCGCAACACATCGGACGAGGTGCACGCACCGGTCAATGCACACGGTGAGGTGATGGCCTATGTCAGGCGCGGGCACTGAGGAAATACTCGTAGTCGATGCCGAGCGGCCGGTACGCGAGCTGGTGGCGTACGCCCTGCTCCGCGCCGGGTACCAGGTTCGAGAAGCGGAGGACGCTCGTAGCGCACTCAGGTGCATGGAGAAGCATCTACCCGATCTGCTACTGCTCGATTGGGTGCTGCCCAACATGAGTGGGCTCGAGCTGATCCACACGATCAGGACGAACGCTACGCAGGACATCGCCATCATCATGCTCACGGCACGGTCCAACGAGATCGAGCGGATTACCGCGCTGGACAGCGGCGCAGATGACTATGTGACAAAGCCGTTCTCTCTGCGCGAGCTCGTGGCGAGAGTCAGGGCGGTACTGCGCCGCCTCTCGCCGCCGGTGAGCCCGGATGAGCACATCTCGCTGCACGGCTTGACGCTCGATCGCGCGGCTGAGCGCGTCACGGCTGGCAACTTCCGTTTGGATCTCACTCCCAGGGAGTACCGCATGCTCGAGCTCCTCATGAGCAACGCGGAGAAGGTGTACACGCGCGAGCAATTGGTGGATCAGCTCTGGACCGATGGCCGTGACGTTGACCAGCGAGCAGTCGATGTCCACATCAAGAGACTGCGCAAGACTCTCGCGCGGGTCGGTTTCGAACATCTCGTGCAGACGGTGCGTGGAGTCGGCTATCGGTTCTCGGTGCGAGCCGACTGATCTCGTCACCGACTGGCTCAGTTCGTGCTCGGCCGGGAACGCCACCACCGCGACGGAAGCGTGACAGGACGATAGCAGCGCGCTGTGCGAGTTGCGCTCAGGCGCTAGCGGTTGCGTGGCTGAGGAACCGGAGAGCGCCGGGGGCGTCATCGCCGCTGCTTCTTGCAACGAGACGGCTGCGTCAGCGCCCAACTTCATCAAGTCGCCTAAGTGGTCTCCTAGACTCGACGCACCAGAAGAGAAATCGTTCGCGGCGCCGAGCTTCACGAGATCGACACGGTCTGCGTACCGTCGATCGACGGCCCCGAGCGACACGGGTGTTCGTCGCATGCCTGGTACGGAGCGCGCAGATGAAAGTTCACCACCTGTTTTTTCTGGGCCTCGCAGTCGTCATTGCGGGCACGAACACCCGTGCGCAGGGTGCCAACCCTTGCGCAAGCTACACGGATCCGGTCAGCAGCGAGCTTCGCCAGGGAAGCTTCGACGGCACCCACTGCACCTACGACCCGACATTCGTCGGGGCCGCCAATCCGCTGCGCGTGAGCATCACGATTCCGTTCATCGCCGGCGTCCACATCTTCGAGGACAGTCTGTTCGTGGGAGAGGACGTCAGTACTGGCGTGGCGCCCGCGGGCGGCAGTGGCCCCACGCTGACGATCGAGGCGGGTAACAAGCTCGCCTTCGGAGACGCCACGGACTACATCCTGATCAATCGTGGCTCCACGATCATTGCAGAGGGAACGCTGGACGCCCCGATCACACTCACCGCGATCCAGGATGCCGTCGATGGCACGGCGGGCGCGGAGGATGTGCAGTTGTGGGGTGGTCTCGTCATCAACGGCAACGGCATCACCAACAACTGCACCGAGGCCGAGCGTCAGGGCAACCAGTGTCATGTGCTTGCCGAGGGGCAGCCATCGCACTACGGCGGCAACGACAACAGCGAGAGCTCTGGTGTCCTGCGCTACGTGGTCGTCAAGCACCCCGGTTTCGAGGTGGCGCCCGGCAACGAGCTGAACGGCATCACCTTCAATGCGGTCGGCGCCGGCACGACCGTCGAGAACATCGAGGTCTACAGCACGTTCGACGATGGCGTGGAATTCTTTGGCGGCGCGGTGAGCGTGACGAATCTCATCGCCCTGTACGTGAAGGACGATTCGATCGACTTCTCCGACGGATGGGTTGGGACGATCCGGAATGCGCTCGTCATCCAGAGCCAGACCGACGGCAACCGCTGCGTCGAAGGGGACAACATCGGTGAGGAACGCAGCAACAACCTCGAGCCATTGGACGCGACGCCCCGGACGAGCCCGACGATCCGGAACCTGACATGCATCACGGGCAATCTTGCCGCCGTGACCCATGGGGACTCGGAAGGGGTGCTGCTGCGCCAGGGCGCGCAGGCCCAGATCATCGACAGCATCGTGTACAGCGGCTACGGCACGGTGGCGAACGGCACGGGCTCGAACGAGTGCTTCGAGATCGAGAGCCCGGTGTCCCTGAGCGATGCGGCCGCCGGAGCCTCGACCCTGGTGAACACAGTCATTGCCTGCGAGGAGCCGACGAGCGGTACGTTCGCCAACGGCGACTCACTTTCGGAATGGGTTCTCGCCGCCAACCCGAGCACGAACGGTGCCGCGTACATCTTCAACAGCGGCAACATCCTCATCACCGAGCCGACAAACGCGGCCGTGACGCTCTTCGAGCCGGGAACGTTCTACACCGCGCAGACCCTCACGGATGAGGCAGGAGCCCCGATCACGATCGTGCCGCAGGGCGCCCAGCTCGGTGCGGTGACGAGCGCGACCGACTGGACGGCCGGCTGGTCATTTGGGCTCAGCGCCGACAACCAGAGTCAGCCGTTGTGGTTCTCAGGCGCTCCGACAGAACCCCTGTGACGCTCACAGAACCGGCCTGAACAAACCCGAGTATGCGAGGGGACGCGCCACTCGCCTCGTGCGTCGTCGCGATCGCGAGCTGCTGCCCGGTGGCCCTGGCCCAGGAAACCGGGGTGCCACGGGCCGAGGCAGAGCAGGAGGACGCACGGCAGGGTGAGGTGCCGGAAGGCGAGGCGAACCAAGGCCGTTCGCAACAGGACGAGGCCGAACGCACGCAGCCTGAGCCTCCTGATCGCGAAGCACCAGCGCAGGAAGGCGCCGTCGAGGAAGTCGTGGTCACCGGCAGGCAGCAATCCGCCGCGACGGATGTCCTGCAGGAGCGCATCGAGCTGCCCGTCGTCGCCGACCTCGTGTCTGCGGAGCAGATCAGTCGTGTCGGTGACAGCACCGTCTCGCTCGCTCTGCGCCGCCTGCCGGGAGTCACGCTCGTTGGCGACCAGTACATATATGTCCGGGGGCTCGGAGAGCGTTACTCGAGCACGACTCTGAATGGCGCCCATGTGCCCTCTCCGGACCTGACGCGGAACGTCATTCCGCTGGACATCTTTCCCGCGGAAATCATCGAGTCACTCTCGATCACCAAGGGGTACACGGCCGATCAGCCTGCCGCGTTCGGCGGGGGCAACATCGATATTCGGACGTTGGCGATTCCAGATAGCCTCCTCGCCACGCTGCAGATCGGGTCCGGCTGGGATACGAACAGCTCGGACGAAGCACTGACGTATACGGGGGGCGGCGAAGACTGGCTCGGCACGGACGATGGCAGCCGCGCGTTGCCTGCCGCGATTCTCGACGCGATTGGCCAGTACGGCGGCGAGCTCAGCACGAGCTCGATCCTGCGAAGCCTGCGCACTACCAATCCGCGTGCGGACCCGGCCGAAGCCGAAGCGATCAACCGCGAGCTCGCGATCAGCCTCAACCGCGACATCGGCATCCGTGAGCACAAAGCGGCCCCGGACATCGCGCTCGAGGGGGCACTTGGAAACAGCTGGCCACTGGGTGAAGCCCGGAAGTGGAAAGTCGGCGCGCTCGGGTTGATCGACTACAAGAATCAATGGCGCAATCGCGACTACTTCCGGGCCTCGGCCACCTTTCCGGACCAGGTGCGCTCCGATGTCCAGCGCAGCATCCACAAGGTTACCCTGACGGGATCTCTGAGCCTGGGGGTGCAATACACCGACGAGCACAAGGTTCAGGTCGGCAGCCTGTATCTGCGGAACACGGATGATGAGGCCTCCATAGCACTGCGGAACAGCTTCAACTTCCAGGTGAGCTCCGGACAGCGTTTGCGTCAGTACTGGTCACGATTCGAAGAGCGTGATCTCACCCTGCTGCAGTTGAATGGATCCCACGCGCTGGGCGAAGAGACGCTCGGCCTGCTCGGTGATTTCGCAGACCGGGTGTCCTTTGCGGAGGATCTCAAGCTGTCGTGGCACTACTCCGATGCCACCGCGCGGACGCAGATCCCGAATGAGGTGAGGACGGACGCGCTGGACCGCGTCGACCCTGTCACCGGCGCGTTGATCTCGACGGCGGTTCGGCCGCTCATCAGCGCGGGAGACTTCCGGTTCACGGATCTTCACGACGATGTGAAGAGCTACGGCGTGGAGCTTCGCCAACCGCTCGAGCTCGGCGGCTCCGCTCTGACCTGGAGCGCGGGTTGGGAACGCTACGAGAAGGACCGGAGCTACCTCGAAACACAGCTCAGTCTCGGGACTTCGCGCGGCGGCGCGAGGCTGGGTGGCGGCCCGCAGGATGTCTTCACGGATGACAACATTCGCGATCCGGCGAATGCCTTTCGCCTGGATCTGGGCGGTCTCGGCACGGAAAGCTATCTGGCGGGTGAGAGCATCGACGCCTGGTTCGCCCAGGGCGATTTCGCCTGGAACGAGAACTGGCGCATCACGAGCGGTGTTCGCCACGAGGCATTCGAGCAGTTCTCCACGCCGATCGACCAGTACGGCACGAGCGGCGTCCCGCGCAATCGGCAGGCGGCCGTCGCGAGGAAGGAGGACGACTACCATCCCGCCCTCGCGCTGACCTATATCCGCCCGGGGTTCTGGGCCGAGCGGTTTCAGCTTCGGGCCGGCTGGAGCCGGACGACGGCGCGGCCTGACCTGCGCGAGATCTCCGACGCGACCTACATCGACCCGCTCACCCAGTACCGGGTGCGTGGCAATCCGCAACTCTCGACCGCCGGACTCACGAACTACGATCTGCGGGCGGAGTGGTTTTTCGAGAACGGTGACAACTTCACCGTGTCGGCTTTCTACAAGCACATCACGGATCCGATCGAGACCGTGCAGGGGGCCGGCAGTGACGATGACAGCTCATACACGTTCGTGAACGGTGAGTCCGCTGAGATCCGTGGCGTCGAGCTCGAGTGGTTGAAGCGACTCGACGGGCTCAGCACCTGGGTCGGCGATTGGGTGAGCCAGTTCTTTCTGGCGGGAAATCTGACGGTCAGCCATTCGCAGATCACGATCGGCGATGCGGCGCTCGGCGTGACCCACAACAAGCACCCGCTCTCGCAGGCCGCAGAACATGTCGCGAACGTGCAGCTCGGGTTCGACTCGGCCGGCGGACGCCACAGCGCCACCCTCGTTTTCAACGGCACTGGAAAGCGGTTGTTCTTTGCAGGCAGAGCTGGTGCGCCGGATGCCTACGAGCAGCCGTTCAATTCGCTGGATGCCATCTACACCTGCTATCCGACCGAAGCGCTGAGCTTCAAAGTTCGCATACAGAACATCCTCGGCGACGACGTCAGCATCGAGCAGGGCGGCGTGACCGTGCTCGCGCAGGATATCGGAACGATATTCAAGATCGATGCGACGATGAGCTTCGGCTATTGAAGGCTGCGCATCACCCGGACCCGGCGTCACACACTGCGGTCGCCACGCCGGTGCGGGCACCGGCCAGATCGATTTGCTCGATCGTCGTCCTCCCTCCGCCGCGCGGTCAAAGACTCCCATGGACGCAGAGACCTTGGATCCAGGCCCCCGGGTTGCCGAGGAATGCGCCCGCCGACCTGCAAGCGGCACCAACCGAGCCGACCAGACGAGGCAACCCCCCGCTCCGGATTACGTGAAATAGAACCAGGGCGTCCCGTCCCACCCCCCCTCAAACCGCCAGCACCCGGACACCTGCCCCGCGCAAGCTCGCCGCGAAAGCGTTCCAGGACGTGCCGACACCCCCTCTGCCACGGCATACTTCGCCCCGCCGATCGCCCGCCCCTTCCAGAAGGACTCCTCGTCATGAGTACTGCGGTTACCTCGTTGCGTTCGACACTTCCCCTCGCTCTCGTCGCCACCATGATGCTGGGCGCGCCCGCGATGAGCGTTGCGGGTGATGAAGCCGCCGATGCCGTACGCCGCGGTATCGGCAGTGTGTTCGGCGCGTTCGGGTCCAAGAAGACGCAGCAGGACACGCAGCAGTCGCCCCAGGATCAGGACAAGAAGAAGGAAACGGAACAGTCCGCCACAGCCCCCCCCGCCACCGAAGAGAAAACTATGGAGCAGGCCCAGCGTGCGGACCGCGTAAAGGGAACAGCCGTTGGTGCTGCCGTGGGCGCCGCAGCCGGTGCAGCGATCAAGGACGACGACCGGCTGAAAGGTGCCGCGATCGGCGCGCTGGCCGGCGGTGCGGCAGGCTTTCTCGTTGGAAACACGATGGCCAGGAAGCGTGGTGACTACGCCGCTCGCTACGCGGAGCTCGACGAGGCAATCGCCGTGGCCGGGCAGAAGAACCAGTCACTGCGTGAGGAATCCAGTCGTATCGAGAGCAGAACGGCTCTGCGCGAAGCGCAGATCAAGGCAGCCACCGCCCGCAACGCGTCCAACGAAGCTGCCATCGAGGCCACTCTGAAGATGCTGAACGAGGTCAACAAGGACCTGTTGGCGAATGCCGCCGCCTCCGAGAATGCGGAGGTCGCGATCCGCACGCTCGACAATGAGCTGAAGGCCCTTGGGGGCGACGCGCAGGCTGACGTGCAGCTCGCATCGCGCGAGGCGGAGTTGAAGGTGCGCCGCACCGAGCTGCTGGCGACGCTGGAACGGCTCCGCGGCACCGATGCAAAACTGGCCGCTCAGCGCGATCTGCTGAACGCCCGGAACAAGGGATGACCTCGATGACCGCCGCCTTGCCTGCCGGCGCGACCAGAATCGTGCTCGCGCTCTGCACCGTCGCGCTCGCGTGCGCCGCGTGCACCTCGACGGAAACGCGCCCGTCGCAGGTGACGTGGGGCGACCTGGTGGAAGGCAACCGGCTGGATGCCTACCTGAAGTCGCGGGAGGCGGATCTGAAGTCACTCGAGAGCCAGTCGGCGGGCCTCTCCGCACAACTCTCCAAGAACGAGGCATCGCTCGCCGCCGTGGAAGCGGCACTCGCGGCGGCGGAGAAGACCGCGAGCCAGTCAGATGCGGAGCTGGCCGCTATCCGCCGCAACCTCGAGAGCGCGGAGGAGGAGCTGGCAGAAGTCCGAGGCCGTGCGACGGATGTGCAGGCGCGCATAGCCGGCTTGCGCGCAGGGCTTCAGCACGTCAACGACAAGGCGACGGCCCAGGAGCAGATCGCGAGAAGCGAAGTGCAGCTCGAACGGCTCCAGAGCGAAGTTGCTGCGCTCGAGAAGCAGATCCAGGGCACCCTGCTCGTGCGGGCGAGGGATGTGCTGGATAGATAGGTTCGAGAGCCTTTGGGGAACCGGCCGAAGACATCGGGTGTCGCGCTTCGAACGACATTGCGGCACCTCTGGTTTACGCACGCGATGTGACGAGTCAGGTCGCCGGTTCAACTCCCAAACTGGCGAGGTGGCGGCGGGAACGAGAGGGGTCGTTTCCGGGAACAGGGCTGAAAACCCGCTGACGTCCCGGCGAGGGGGTATGCAGGGCCCGAACAGCCGACGACCATTGGACGACTATTGCCAAACAGTCCCTCACCCTCGATACTGACAAATAATAATAGTTCTCATTCATGATCCACGTTCCCCCCTGCCCATGCACGCGCGGACGGCCTCGCCCAGCCTGGAAACGCTCTACGCCGATCACCACGGTTGGCTGAAGACCTGGCTGCGCCGCCGGCTGGGCTGCACCCAGCACGCCGCGGACGTCGCGCACGACACCTTCCTGCGAATCATGACCTCGCGGGACGCGCTGCTCGGCATGCGGGAACCGCGCGCCTACCTCACCACCACGGCCAACCGGCTGCTGGTGGACCAGTCGCGCCGCAGACTGATCGAGCAGACGTATCTGGCGGAAATCGCCCTGCTCGCCGGGAGTCTGCCCGGCTACCCCTCGCCCGATGAAATCCTGATGGCCGTGGAAGCGCTGGAGCAGATCGGCGCGGCGCTGGACGACGTTCCACCGCGGGTGCGCGAGGCCTTCCTGCGGCACTACCTGGATGAGCAGACTCACGCTGCCATTGCTGCAGATCTCGGCGTATCCAGGCGGATGGTGCAGAAGTACCTCGTCCAGGCGCTGCTACAGTGCCGCGTCCATTGTCTGGCAATCGCAGAGCACGGTGCGTGAGCTGCCGAGGATGACGACCACCACTGCCAACATCGACCCGCTAGCCGAACAGGCAGCGCAGTGGATCGTCCTGCTGACGGATGACGACGAGGCCGAACGCGAGCGCGCGCGCGTTGGCTTCGAAGCCTGGAAACGGGCCGATCCGCGCCACGCCGCCGCCGCGGTGGACATGGAACGATTCATCGGCCGTATCCAGAGCGTGCGCAAACAGGCCGCCGGCAGCGGCCGCCCGGTCCGGGCCGCACTCGAAGCGGTCTTCAAGTCACGCAACCGCCGGCGTGCCAGACGCATCGGAATGACGTTCGCCATGCTGCTGGCGATTGCTGTGCCAACCTGGCTGGCCCTGCAAGCCCGGCCACCCGCCTATCTGATGGCGGACATACGGACCGCGACAGGCCACTGGCAAACTCGAACACTCACGGATGGCACACGCATCACGCTGGGAAGCTCCGGTGCCGTCAATCTGCAATACGACGAGCGCCGCCGTACCATCCAACTGGTACAGGGCGAGATCCTGGTGGATGTGGCGCATGACGCGGCCCGACCCTTCGCCGTCGAAACTGCACACGGCAGCATTCGTGCGCTCGGAACGCGCTTCACCGTCGAACGCCGGGACGACGCCACCGTGATCAGCATGATCGAATCACGGGTCTCGGTGCAGACTGCCGCGCAGCGGGCCGCCGGCAGCCCGGAAACCGTAGAAGTCGATGCCGGCCAGCGTGTACGCATCACGGCCGATACCGTCGGCCCTGCCGAAACCATCGACCCACTCAGCCTCGCCGAGGCCTGGGAGCACCACCAGCTCGTGATCAGCAGCCAACCGCTGACCGAGGTGCTGGACGAGCTGGCGCGGCACCGGCCCGGCCACATCCTCTACGATCGGGCGCAAATCGAGGACATCCGCGTCAACGCCGTGCTGCCGCTCGATGACACCGACCGCGCCCTGCAGCTCTTGCTGGACAACTTCCCCGCCCTGCGCATCCGCACCTTCACGCCGTATGTGGTGTGGGTGGATGCACCGCCGCCACCGGGGCGCTGACCCGGCGGTTCCACATTTCGTTTTTCGCTCGTCAACCAGACGAGAGAACAACGGACCGAGGAACCGCCGACCATGTGTGAACCGTTTTCGAGCCCCGCCCCTGCCGACACCCGCCGAGGCCTGACGCCGCTGGCGCTCGCCGTGCACATGGCTGTCGCTTCCGTGCTGATCCTGAGCACGACTGGAGAGGTTCATGCCCAATCCGAGACGCAGGCGATCCAGTACGACATCCCGGCAGGCCCGCTGGCCGATGCCTTGAACCGGTTCGCACAGCAGTCCGGCGTGTCGCTCGTGCTGGACGCCCGCCAGCTCGAGGGTTTGCGCACGACTGGCCTGCAGGGGCGGTATGGAGTCGAAGAGGGATTCGGGATTCTGTTGCGCGGTAGCGGCTACGCCATCGGCCAGACGGCAGCGGGATATGTACTACGCGCAGCACCTGCAACGCGTCCCGCAACAGATGAGCGGGAAGTCCGGCAGCTCGGCCGCATCTCGGTAACAGGAACACCGCTGGATGATGGCACCACCGAAGGCACCGGGTCCTACACCTCCGGCTCCATGAGTACCGCCACGGGTCTATCACTGTCGCCGCGCGAAACTCCCCAGTCGGTCAGCGTCGTCACGCGCGCCCAACTGGACAACGAGGCGGCTCTGACGCTCAGCGACGCACTGACGAACGCCACCGGCGTGAAAACCAATGAGATGGAGTCCGACGGCTACACCATTCTGATGCGTGGCTTCAATATCGATACGATCCAGGTCGACGGCATGAGCATGGACTACGTCGTGCAGCCGGGACTGTTTCCTTTCGACATGGCGATCTACGATCGGATCGAGATCCTGCGCGGGGCGGCCGGACTCACTCAAGGCGCCGGCCGGCCGGGTGGAACGATCAATCTCGTTCGCAAGATGCCCGCCTCCACGGCACAGCTGAATTTCATCGCGCGGGCCGGCTCATGGAATGACTATCGCGTCGAAGCCGACGTCTCCGGGCCGCTCGATGACGGCGGGGGCCTTCGCGCGCGAGCCGTTGTGGCGTATCAGGACCGCGATTCGTTCACAGACTTTGTGGGCGAGAAGAAAGAGATCGCCTATGGAGTCCTGCAGGCCGACCTTGGTTCGGCCACCGTTGCCACGCTGGGTGTTGACCGGACAAGAGCTGAGGGCACCCCTTTCTCGTGGGGCTACCCGCTCTATACAGACGGTGGGGACTTGCGGCTGCCGCGCTCGACTTATCTCGGCGCACCCTGGAGCCACCGGGACAGCAAGTCCACGACAGTATTTCTGAGGATCGACCAGCAGCTCGGCAGCGAGTGGCACGCCAGGCTTTCCGCCTCGGCTATTTCGGCATCCACCTTCAACCGCAGGCTGGCACTTACGGGGCAGGCGGTGGACCGGGAGACGGGCACCGGCCCGCTGGTATTCGCTCCACAAGCCACCTACGACAACGACCAGGAGGTCTTCGAGCTGCAGGTCGACGGACCGTTCTCGCTGTTCGGGCAGCAGCACGGCCTGGTGTTCGGTGCCAGCCACCAGCGCAGCAAAGGCCGCAATGTCGACGATTCCCTGAGCGGCCCCTGGTTTCTGGAGCAACCGAACGTTTTCGAGTTCGATCCGAACGATTACGTTTTCCCCACTGACATCACGCGCGACATCGCCCGGACTTCCGAAGTCACCGAGCAGGGCGGCATCTACGGCCTGGCCCGGTTCTCCATCTCCGCGCCGCTCAAGCTTTTCCTCGGCGCGCGCGTGAACTGGTGGCAGACAAAATACGACTATGCCTCGGAGCTCTACGAGGAATTCTCCTCGTATGCATTCGATTCGGATGCGGAAATCGTGCCCTATGGCGGCGTCACGTTCGATGTGGCACCGCAGACCACGTTATATGCCAGTTACACGGATATCTACCAACCACAGAATGTGACCGATCGCTCGGGAGCGCTCCTCGATCCTGTCGTCGGCGCGAACTACGAGATTGGCGTCAAGCGCTCGTTCGCGGACGAACAGCTGCTGGCTACGTTTGCGGCCTTCCGCATCGAGCAGACCAATCTGCCCGCTGACGATCTCGCGGGTCCATTTCCATGCCCGTCTGATCCGGGTGGCTTGAGCTACTGCCAGGTTGCCAGCGGCGAAACACGCGTTGAAGGGTTGGAGGCGGAGCTGGCCGGAAACATCCGGCCAGGCTGGCAGCTGACGCTGGGCTACGCATTCACGGAAACAAAGTACGTTGACGGCGAGAACGCGGGCCGCCCATTCAACCTGTACCAGCCCAGGCACAAGGCGAACCTGTCTACGGCATACCACTTCGAGGGCGCGCTGGACTGGCTCACGCTGGGCGGCAGCATCTACTGGCAAAGCGAGTTCCGCATACCCGCTCAAGACATGCCAGAGCTCGACATCGTGCAGAACCCCTATGCGTTGGTGGGACTCATGGCCCGCGCCCGCATCAGCAACTCGCTGTCGGCCGGTCTCAACGTCAACAACGCGCTCGACAAGCGGTACTACAAGCTTCTCACTCATGAGCGCGCCTACAACTACTACGGCGATCCGCGGAGCTTCATGCTCACCCTCCAGGGCACGTTCTGACAGCGGCCGCCTCCGCGCGGCTCCGCCCATGAAGGACGGGTTTCGCCAATGCATGGCGTGGCTTCATACCTGGAGCGGCTTGATAGCCGGCTGGATCCTGTTCTTTGTCTTCGTAACAGGGGCAACCGGCTACTTCAGCAAAGAGATCACGCGCTGGATGCAGCCGGAGCTGCCAGTGCGCGCGGCGCAGGAGCTGCCGGCAATGCCGGCGATGCTGGATCTCGCGCTGGGCCGCCTGGAACAGACAGCTACAAACGCCGCCTACTGGCACATCGTTCTGCCTCATGAGTCGTTGGGTTCACGGAACTGGCAGAACCTGTCCATCGCATGGGAAAGTCTCGAGCCGGACGGCAGAGAAGGCGTATACACCAGCCTCGAGCTGGATGCGGATAGCGGGAGGGTGCTCCGCACGCCGCCCGCCCGCCAGACAGGCGGCGGTGATGCTCTCTATGAGATGCATTACGCGCTGCACTATATCCCCTACGACTCGGCAATTCTCATCGTAGGTGCCTGCACGATGCTGATGTTGCTGGCGATCGTGTCTGGTGTGATAACCCACAAGCGAATATTCGCGGATTTCTTCACTTTTCGTAGCGCGAAGGGCCACCGGTCCTGGCTGGATGCGCACAACCTGGCCGGCGTCCTGACGCTGCCATTTCTCCTGATGATCACGTACTCGGGTCTGCTTTTTTTCGGGACGACATACATGCCGGCCGCGTTGGCGGCTATCTACGGCGATGATGGCCTCGGAAGGGAGCGCTACGAGGGAGAGCTCCATTTCGAGGACCATCGCCCTCACCTGGCCGTGGCGCGGCCCGCGGCGTCCCTGGCAGACATGGTCTCAAAGGCTGAATCAGCATGGGGCGCGAGCCAGGTCGCATTCATTGCCATTGAGCACCACGAGGGTCACGACCCGATTGTCAGCCTGCAGAAAATCAACGGCGGACAATTGCTGTTCTACGATCCGCCGACCATGAGCTTCCATGCGGACACCGGCGTGCGGCTCGCGCAGCCCTCATCGAGCAGCCTTGCCATCAAGACGAACGAGGCGTTGCTCGCGCTGCACGAAGGCCGCTTCGCCACAGGTTGGTTGCGCTGGCTCTATTTCATCTCGGGATTGATCGGCTGCGCGGTGGTAGCGACCGGCCTGGTGCTGTGGACGGCAAAACGTCGTAGGCACCATCAAGAGCTCAAAGGAGATGCCCGTGTCGGGCTACGACTGGTTGAAGCTCTGAACGTAGGCACAATCGCCGGACTTCCAACCGCCGTAGCCGCATTTTTCTGGGGCAACCGCCTGCTGCCTGTTGATCTGGACCGACGCGCCGAATGGGAGGTTCACATCATGTTCATGGTCTGGGCCGAGCTATTCCTCTATGCCGTTCTTCGGCCCAGGCGCCACGCGTGGGTTGAGTTGCTGTGGCTTGCCGCGGCTGCGTACGGCCTATTGCCACTTCTGAATTTCCTTACCACCGAGCGCCATCTGGGCGTGACACTCCCTGCGCAGGACTGGGTACTGGCGGGATTCGACATTACGGCGCTCGGACTTGCAGCACTATTTGCCTACGCGGCACTCAAGGTAAGACACAAGTGGGCGACATCTGCTCAGCAGATTGCCTCGACCTGCCGCGCCGACGACCCGACAGAGCTGGTGCGATGAATACACGGCTCGCGAACAATGGGGCCCGCTACCGTCTATCGGTCGCTTCGCGTGTAGTGGCGGCGGCCGTCGTCGGCTACGCGTTTACGTCGACCGCGACCGTGCTACTTGCGTTGCTGTGGCCCTTGCCACGTGCTGAGGCGGTCCTGGCCGCTACCATGCTGAGCTTCATGCTGTACGCGCTGGTAATTGTCTGGGCGTTCAGCGTCAAGCGTGTGGGGCATGTGTGGATCGTCCTCTCGGCAACAACGGTCATCGTGGCCGCTGTCACCTGGTGCCTGCTGCCTGGCGCGGCCGCATGAGTGCGAATCTCACGGTGCTGCTCCTGAACCTTGCCGGCTTCAGTGCGCTGTCCCTTGCCATGCCAAAGCATGCCCGGCAGTTGCTGCCACGCGCTCTCTCCAAGGCTGCCCGGACGCTGCTACGAGCAATCGGCTGGCTGCTGCTCGCCGCAGCCATTGCGATCGCCGTTCACTACTGGCGCCTCGGCATCGGCATGGTGGTTTGGGTTGGATGGTTGAGCGTTGCAGGTCTGTCTCTGGCATTTACCCTGCCCCGATTCGCGCGCGAGAGCGCGCCACAGGATGCGACACAGAGGCAATCGCACGGCCGCTGCAACCCCGATCTGCCCGACGGCAAGACAGTTCATCCAACATAGCGATCGCTGTGACTGCTGATTGCCGCGGCTTGCCGTCATCTCGCGACGATAGTGCTCCGGGCAGCGTCATGCTCGCCAGCGGGACAACGGAGGGAACACTCGCCTGGCAAGGAGCAGCGGCACGGCGAGAGAAAGGAGTAGCAGGCCGTGCTTGCGCACACGCGTGAGAAAGGATCGACGGCGCCGTCGCCCCCCTCGTTCCACTACGCCCCCACGATCGTCGAGATCGCGTGCTTGTAGACGAAATGGGGCGTTTTTCCCTTGAGCGTGAGCGCGAACGCATCAAACGAATCGATCCTGCCCTCGAGCCTCACACCATTCAGCAGGTAGACGACCACTGGCGTCTGTCCCTGCCGGGCGCGCTCCAGGAAATGGCTTTGCACGGACTGGCTCTTCACGACATTTTTCCACTGCACGCTGCATCATCCCAACCCCTCCCCCACGGCGGTACCCGTCCCCTCAATTGGCGTGTGAGCCGGACCCGTCGAGCTGTGCAATCGTTGCGGTCGATGCGCGGGTCGTGCGCGCCAGCCTCGCGCCGATCGCCTCCACTTCCGCCATGACCCGCAACACGTTCCCGCCCGCGAGCTTGGCGACTTCGCCATCTGTCCAGCCGCGACGCATGAGCTCCGTCAGCAAGACAGGGTATCGGTCCACACCTTCGAGCCCGACAGGAGCGTCCGGCACGCCGTCGAAATCGGAACCGATGCCGACGCAATCGACACCCGCGACCTTGCGCACGTGATCCAGGTGGTCCGCAACCTGCGCCAGTGTGACAGCCGGCTTCGGGTGCTCCTTCTCCCATGCCGCCAGTGCGGCGCTGGCTCGCTCCGGCTGGCCGATGTACAGGCCGCCGAAAGGCGGGCTGTCGTAGCGCGCCTGCTCCGCGACACGATCCGCGTCCCACCTGCGGCGTGCGTCGGACACATACGCCGTTGCGAACGTCACCATCACCAGCCCACGGTTGCGCGCCACCAGCCGCAGCACTTCATCGTCGACGTCACGGGGATGATCGACGAGCGCCCGCGCCGAGGAATGAGAGAAAATGACCGGGGCGGCGCTCACCTCGAGCGCCGCCAGCATGGTGTTCCTCGACACGTGGCTCAGGTCCACGATCATGCCCATGCGGTTCATTTCCCTGACCACTTCCCGGCCAAACGCGGTCAGGCCATGGTTTGCGGGTGCATCGGTCGCGGAGTCTGCCCAGGCAGTGTTCCTCGAATGGGTGAGCGTCAAGTAGCGGGCGCCCGCGTCGTACATCTGACGCAGGATGGCGAGCGAATCATTGATCTGGTGTCCTCCTTCCACGCCGATGAGCGAGGCGACCCTTCCGGCTTTGTGGATGCGGCGTATGTCCGCGGCGGTGTAGGCCATCTCGAGATCGGCCGGATACTGCCGCGCGAGCTGCTTCACGAGGTCCATCTGTTCCAGCGTCGTCTGTACGGCTTCAGGCCCCTGAATGGTGACCGGGATCCAGACCGACCAGAACTGGCCGCCGACGCGACCGGCCCGCAGGCGTGGAATGTCGGTCATCAGCGGCGGCTCGCCGGGTGGAGGCGGCAGTGTGGACGTGTCGGAGCGCAGATCCGCGCCGGCAGGGTTGCCAGCGAAGCGCTCACGGATCGCCCAGGGGAGATCGTTGTGACCGTCGATCAGCGGCGTGCTCGCGAGCACGCGATCGACGCGTCTGGCGATATCGGGATCCATGGAGTCCGCAGACGCTGCCGCGCAGGCGGTGAGACACAACAGCGCCGCGATGGCGCCACGAGGCCGCGCCGCCTTCCCCGGATGATGTAGTGGCGGCTGGTGCGCCCGGAACGAATTTTTCATGGTACCTCACGATCCACTTCCGTGATTCGGCTGGATTTGCCCGCCGCACGCTAGCGCGTTCGCGACAGTCTGGATCGCAATCACGCCAACCTCGGTCGCATGCTGAAGGTGCCCTGCCCGGTTGTCGTCTCAACGGCAGAAGAACGCGGAGATCCTGCTACAGTCCGTCGCGATACGCGTCGACGTGCTCATCAGCATACAACCGCATGCCCGAGAGCCGTCGACGCGACACGCCTGCATATCGTCCACCAGGAGACTTCCGCGAACCATGTCACTCGTGACGCCATTCGTGCTTTCGTCCCGCGCCAGGCTCGCAGCCCTGGCCGCTGTCGTGCTGGCAGTTCTGCCGGTTCTCTGTTTCGCAGCGAGCTCGCCTCTGCGAGAGCCCAATGCGGACGACGACTTCACGCTGCGCGAAGAGATGATCCCGATGCGCGACGGCGTGAAGCTGTACACCATCATCCTCACTCCGAAGCAGTCCGGTGGCTCTCTACCCATGCTCCTTCAACGCACGCCGTACGAGGCGTCGGCGGCGATGGGTTCCAAGCCACACACGACACTCGCATCGGTGCTGGGGCCCCGGTACACCGCGCTGGCCAGCTACATCTGGGTTTTCCAGGACATCCGTGGTCGATACAAGTCCGAGGGGGACTACTCGCACAACCGGCCGCCGCGCGGCCCGCTGAACCCCACCTCCACCGATGAATCGACGGACGCCTGGGACAGCATCGACTGGCTCGTAAAGAACGTGCCAGGCAACAATGGCCGCGTCGGCATGTACGGCACCTCCAACCCGGGCTGGCTCGTGTTGAACGCGTTGCTCGACCCGCACCCTGCGCTGAAGGCCGCCGTGCCGGTCAATCCGGTCGGCGATCTCTGGATGGGCGATGACTACTTTCACAACGGCGCCTTTCGTCTCAGCTTCGCGGTCGAGTACCTGTATCGCATGGGCACGCGCGCCGACGCACAGCTCGCCATGGCCTTCAGCCAGCACGACCTGTATTCGTGGTTCCTGCAAGCGGGCAGCGCTCGCGACATCGACACCCGCTACTTCGATCAACGCCAGGCGTTCTGGCGTCTGGTGATCTCTCACCCGGCCTATGACAGCTACTGGCAGAGCAAGGCGATGCCTCCCCTCCTCGCCGCGAGCCGCGCGCCATCCGTGCCCACTCTCAACGTACATGGGTGGTTCGACCAGGAAGATCTCTACGGCTCCCCGGCAACGTATGTGGTGCTGGAGCAGGCCGACCGGACCAATGACAGGAACTTCTTCGTCGCCGGCCCGTGGTATCACGGTCAGGCGTGGGGCAACGGGGAAGGCATCGGCGTCATGCGCTGGGGCGAGGACACTGCCCGTCGGTGGCGCGAGGACGTGCTTGCCCCTTTTCTCTCGCACTATCTGAAGGACGGCCCCGCGCACGGCGTTGCGCCGGCCACTGTCTTCGAGACTGGCAGCAATCGGTGGCGTGGCTTCGACGCCTGGCCGCCGCGCGGCCTGGAGACGCGCAAGCTCTATCTCGCCTCCGGGGCTGGCAGGCCTGCGCGGGGCATCAGCTGGACCCCGCCCCATGAAGCGCGGGCATCCGACTCGTTCGTCTCGGACCCTTCGAAACCCGTGCCGTATCAGCCACGCCCGGTACGCAGGCTCGTGTCGGATGCAGATGGGGCGGCGGCATGGCGCTCATGGCTGACGATGGACCAGCGCTTCGTCGATGGCCGTCCGGATGTGCTGACGTATGTGAGCGAGCCGCTGGAGGAGCCGGTCACGATCCGCGGGCCCATCACCGCCCATCTGTTTGCCGCTACGAGCGGCACCGATGCCGACTGGGTGGTGAAGCTGATCGATGTGCTGCCGGACGACAATCCCGGGAACGATCGCCTCGGCGGATATCAGTTCATGGTTTCGGGGGACATCCTGCGCGGCCGCTATCGTGAAAGTGTCAGCGCGCCGCGAGCGATCACGCCCAACGAGCCGCTCGAGTACGTGTTGCGCCTGCCTCAGGCGAACCATGTCTTCGGCCGCGGCCATCGCATCATGGTGCAGGTGCAGAGCACGTGGTTCCCGCTCTACGACCGCAATCCGCAGAAATTCATTCCGAGCATCATGGATGCGAAGCCGTCGGACTATCACACCGCGACACACACCATCTATCGGGATGCCCGCTATCCCTCGCACCTGGAGCTGCTGGCCGAGCCCTCGCCGCCCTGAGGCGGCCGCGGTTCCATGGCTGCCACACCGCAAATCCCAGCGGCGACGGATCCGGGCTGATCACCTCATCCAGAGATGATCAGGCGGCGTCCACACGCCGCAGATCCTCACCCGACAGCCTCACCCGCATGCAGCGGCCGTTGACGACGTCGCTGAAGGCAAGCCATTCCGGGCTGTGCGGTTCATCGCGCAACAGGAAGCGGTCGCCCGCGGGCTGCAGTGGGATGGTGCCGTTGATCCAGAGCCGGCCCTTGCAGGAGACGATGCGAATGCTGCCAACCCAGGGGTTCTCGCTCCGGTAGTGCCCAACGTAACGCTCCCACTGCGGCGGATGATCGAACTGCCTGGGCCCCTCATACGCAGCGCCGGCGTACCAGTCACTGCCCCACATCGCTTCCGTCACGGCGCTCTTCGGGTCCCCGGGGTCACGGCGCAGAAACTGCAGGGGGAAGCGGAACGGGGCCCTGTTCACAGGCGCCACCGTGAAACGATCCGGCTCGCCCGCGCGCTCCAGGAGGGCGCGCTCGCTCCCGCGCACCACGAACAACCTTTCCCCCTCCCGCTCGATGAGCACGCGATCCACCGCGCCTTCGTACGCTCCCTCGTAGTCTGATGAATTGGTGATACGCGTTGGCGGGTCCGACGGCGGACTCTGCGGCAACGGCCGGCCGTCCTGCTGCGCGCGCATGAGCTGGATGGCGAAGCGCGCCACCGGGTTCGGGCGATAGCCCTGCATCGCGTTGATGGATGCGAACGCCCCGACACCCGCATCGATGTCCACCATCATCGCGGACATGAACGAGATCATCCCACCTGTGTGGCGCAGGAGCACGTTGCCGTCCAGCTCATCCACGGCGATCCCGTAGCCATAGCTCGCACCCGGCCCGAAGTCCGCGGCATCGAGGTGACGTTGCGAGAACAGCTCGAAGCTCTCCCTCGACAGCAGCGGGCCGTTCGGCCCCACACCCCTGTTGGCGATCATGCGCACATAGGCGCCCATGTCCGCCGCCGGCGAGGCGATGCAGCCGGCGCCTTCCGTGAGCAGGATGGCGGGCGCCTCGCACAAGCGCGCACCGGCCGAAGCGGGCCTGTCATCCTGGAACGCGGAGTAGCTCTTTACCAGGCGATCACGCATATCGGGCGTGATCGCAGGTTCGGTGTGTGACATGCCGAGCGGCTCGAGAATGCGCCGACGCAGCAGCTCCGGCAGCGGGCGACCATCCAGCGTCCAGGCCAGGTGGCCCAGCAGCGAGTACGCGAGGTTGCTGTAGTAAAAGTGCGCGCCGGGCGGATACGCCGCGCGATGGCCCTGCGAGACATCCGAAAGAAACACGGCGGCGTTGCCGGGCAGCCCGGAGCCATGCGTCAGAAGATGGTGAACGGTGATGGGCGCGAACGTCGACTCCACTCGAAACCAGGGCAGGTAGTCGTAGACCGGTCTGTGCAGATCGAGCTTGCCTTCGTCACGAAGCTGCAGCAGGCAGATGGCGACGAACGACTTGCTGATGGAGCCGATCTGGAAAAGCTCCTCGGGGCGCGCCGGCTTGCGCCGCTCCAGGTCGCCCAGCCCGTAGGTCGCTACACGCTGGACGCCCGCGCGGTCGGCCAGCACGAGCGTCATGCCGGGCGAGCCCATGTCGCGCATGTACTGCTCGACGAACCGATCCAGGCTTCTGAATGTTTTCCGATACATCCCGCCAGCAGGATCCGGCGAGGCGGCGACCGTGAAGCGCGCGGCCGCGGCGGCGGCAGCCGTTCCAAGCCCGGCGCGCAGTATCTGTCGACGATTGGTGAGCATGGCGAATTCCTCATGGCAGACCCGGATCGAGCTCAACCCTATACGAAGCGAGCCACCGCATGCAGGACCCTGCGTCGCCGCGTTCGGCGCATGCGGCCGGCGCCGGCGGAATTGACGTTTGCACGATGCCGGCTGACGGTATCTCGACAGCACGCGCGCGTAGACTGCGAATCAGCGGTCGCGCCGGTGCGGTGGCGAACCCGTCTGCCCGCTCGCGCGCGACACCGCCAGTGGTCATCCGAATCGCGACGCATGGCGAGAGCCGTCACTCAGGCGCTCCGTCCGGAAGTGATGGTGATTCACGCCTTCCGGAGCCATGACATGACTGCGTATTCGTTCGAGTTCGAGTTTCGCAAACCCTACCTCGTCTTCGTCGGCGACGCCGGCAGCGCACCCGATGCGAAAACCGCGTACGGGCTGCGTGACTGGGCGGCCGACGACTGTCTCGGTCAGTTCGGGCTGCCTGGCAGCACCGTCGAGCTGGGCGTGCCACATATGACGCCGGAGGTTGCCGCCGCCGCAGGCGCGCGTTCGCTGCTCGTCGGCGTCGCCCCGATGGGCGGCCGGTTCGCGCCGGAATGGGAAGTGGTGCTGCTGCGTGCCGCCCGAGCGGGGCTCGACATCATAAGCGGGCTGCACACGCCGCTCGCCGAAGTCGTCGGCCTGGCGGAAGTCGCACGAGCGCGCGGCGTCACGCTGCACGACGTACGCGTACCCAGGCGCAGCTTCCCCGTTGCCAACGGCAAGCGACGCCCCGGCAAGCGCCTCCTCACCGTCGGCACCGATTGCGCGCTCGGCAAGAAGTACACGGCGCTGGCGCTCACGAGAGCGCTGCGCGACCGCGGCGTCGACGCGACATTCCGTGCCACGGGCCAGACCGGCATCATGATCTGCGGCTCCGGCATCGCCATCGACGCCGTGGTCGCCGATTTCATCGCCGGTGCCGCGGAGTGCCTCTCCCCTGCCGCAGCCGCCGACCATTGGGACATCATCGAAGGCCAGGGCGCGCTGTTTCATCCCGCCTATGCCGGCGTGACGCTCGGGCTGCTGCACGGCGCGCAGCCCGACGTGCTGATTCTGTGTCACGACCCGGCGCGAGCCCACATCGAGTCCATGGCGGCTTTTCCCCTGCCCCCGCTCGATGTCGCGGCGGAGATCTACCTCCATCACGCGCGGCTGACCAACCCGTTCGTCCGCCTCGGCGGTGTGAGCCTGAACACCGCGCGGCTGGACGACCAGCAGCGAGACCGGGTGACCAGGCAGACCGCCGAGTTGCTGCGCGTGCCTGTGTTCGACCCTCTCAAGACTCCGCTCGATGCGGTCGTCAACCGGATCCTGGAGGCCTGAGCCTGCACACGGCCAGCTATGGCGCGGCCCGCTCCCCTCGCCGGCTGCCCAGATGCCGATCGAAGAAATCGAGCGTGCGCTCGACACGCAGGTGGAGCATGCGGTGCGTGGCCGGCCCGTGCGAACCGCCCGGCTCGACCATCGCTTCGACCTCGATGCCGCGCCGACGCAGGCGCTGGCCGAGCTCGATGGCCTGTACGAGCCAGCCATCCCGGTCGTCATCGCCGCTGATGAACAGAATCGGCGCACGCCACCGATCGAGGTGCGCATTCGCCGAAGACTCGTGCGCCAGATCCTCGTATTCCATTCTCCGCGAGAGGCGGAACGGCAGGCGCGCACCGCCTTTGTCGAGCTCGAGCTCCATCTGCCAATCCGCCACGCCCACGAGGCTTGCGCCGGCAGCCCACAGGTCTGGCGCACGGGCCAGGGCAGCAGTCGTGAGATAGCCGCCATAGGAGATGCCGAAGATGCCGATGCGTGTGCCATCCACGCCGGCAAGCGCCGCGAGGAAGCGGCCGGCCGCAATCACGTCGAGCGTGTCTGTGCCGCCGCTGCCCCCGTAGCCCGGCGCTTCGCGGAAGCGAAGGCCATATCCGATGCCGCTGCGATAGTTGGGCAGCAGCACGACGTAGCCTCGTTTCACGAGCGCCTCTACGATTCCCCACGCGTGGTCGGGCTCCGGAGTCTGGATCGATCGTGAGCCACCATGAGCGAACACCACCGCGGGACGCTCGTCGCCCGCCTGCAGACCGGCGGGCTTGAACAGCAGTGCGCGCGAGACGACATTGTCCTCGGAGCGAAGCTCGATTGCGCTCGGCGTCACCAGCATGCCCTTCGGAAAATCCGCCGGAATGAGGTTCGGCACCAGCGGCACCGGCCTGGCGGCCGCATCACTCAGCATGATCTGCGCCGGCGTGTGCACATCGTAGCCGATGAAGGCAATGCGGCCATCGACGAGCGCAACGGAAGTCTGATAGTGAGCCGCGCCATACTCCGCGGACAGCCGTTGCGGTGCGCCGCCCTTCGCGGGCACGCGGTAGAGCTCGAAGCGTTCAGGCTCACGCGCATTGACGACGTAGTGAATCCACATGCCGTCGGCGGACACCGCGGGAGCCCACACTTCTCCAGGGCCCGTCGTCAGCGGCAGAGCCTTCCCGCCAGATGTGCCGATGCGGTAGAGCTGCGCCCACCCCGTCTTCTCCCACGAGAAAACCAGCTCCCCATCCCGGGTCCACAGCAGCGGTGGCCGAACGGCATTCTCGCCTGCCGCCTGCTCCACACTCTTGCCACCCGTGCTGCCGGCGCCGGCATCGGCTGTCCAGAGGGTGCGCGCGTCGCCGCTGTGCATGTCCACGAGCATGATCGACCATGGAATGCTCTCGAGGCGAGGCGTGAAACGGTAGACCTGCGTTTCTTCCGGCACGCGCACGAAGGCGAGATAGCGCCCGTCCGGCGACCATGCGGCAAGCTGATCGCTGTCCAGGCCCGGAGCGAGATAGCGGATCTCGCGCGTGCCCACGTCGAATACTCCAACGAAACTGTGCGTGCCGCGCCGGCTGACGAAGCTCAGCAGCTGTCCATCCGGCGACCAGAGCAGCTCCGCTGCCGTGCCTCGGATGGTGAAGAGGCGCTGTGGGACGGCATCCGCCGTGGCCAGATCCAGGGACCACACTTCCCTGCCCGCCGTCCAGACGAGGCGGTTGCCGTCCGGTGAGAAGACCGGCCCGGCGACCGCCGGCGAAGCACCTCCGGCAACACGCCGCGGCGGTGCATCGCCACGCGCCGAAAGAAGCCATAGCGCCCGCTCCTGCGGATCCGCAAGATTCAGCGGGTTCCCGACTTCGCCCTGTGCATTCGTCGAGGTGCCCCGCACATACGCCATCCATCGGGCGTCAGGCGAGAGCGTGAGACCCGAGAGCGGCTGGCCATCGTCCTCGTAGCGATGGAGTGCCCGACGCGTCGTTCCCTGAGCAAGCCAGATGCTCTGGCTCCCGGCACGGCGCTCCACCCACGCGAGCGCGGGAGCCAGGCGCGCGCCCGTCAGTTGCGACTGACGCGGCAGCAGGTCGAGATATCGGTCGAGCATCTCGTCCGCGGCGGCGGTGCCGGCGAAGAGGCTCAGGAACAGGCCCGCAAGCGCGAGCCGTCGCGCGGCGAGAACGAGTCGATTCATCATCGATCCTCCGTACATCATGTTGCCACGAGCGGGGTCGGCTCGATTCGGCGCAGGTCGGGCAGCCATGCGGCGAGCAGCCCGAGCAGCGGCAGATACGCACACAGCCGATAGACGAGCGCGACGCCGAAGTGATCCGCGACGTATCCGAGTGCCGCGGCGCCGAGCCCGGCCACACCGAACGAAAATCCGAACAGCAGCCCGGAGACCATTCCGATGCGCGTGGGCAGCAGCTCCTGGCCGAACACCACGATCGCCGGGAAGGCGGACGCAATCAGCAACCCGACCACTACGCTCAGCACCTCCGTCCAGAGGAGATCGACGTGGGGCAGGAGCAGCGTGAACGGCAACGCGGCCAGGATGGAGAACCAGATCACCGCGCGACGGCCGAAGCGGTCACCCCAGTAACCACCCACCAGCGTGCCCACCGCAAGCGCGCCAAGGAACAGGAACAGGTGCACCTGCGCCTCGATCACGGAAACGTGGAAGCGCTCGATCAGATAGAAGGTGTAGTAGTTCGTGAAGCTCGCCACATAGACGAACTTCGAAAAGATCAGCAGCAGGAGAATGCCCAGGCCCCGGCCGGCCTCGCGCCGCGACACTCCCGAATCCACACGGGCGAGCGCGCGTTGCGCCTTCAGCCTGGGCAGACCCTGATTCCGGTACCAGACACTGACGTTCCACAACACCGCGCCGGACACCAGCATCAGCAATGTGAAGGTGCCCAGGCTCGACTGGCCCCAGCGGACGACGACCAGCGCCGCGGCCAGCGGTCCGATCGCCTGGCCGATGTTGCCGCCCAGCTGAAAGAGCGACTGCGCCAGACCATGCCGCCCGCCGGCCGCCATGCGCGCCACGCGCGATGCCTCGGGATGAAACACCGATGAGCCCATGCCGAGCAGACACGCCCCGACCACCAGCAGCGCATAGCTGTGCGCCAGCGAAAGAACCAGCAGCCCGATTCCGGTGAACAAGGTTCCCGCGGGCAGCGAGAATGGCGTGGGCCGCCGATCCGCGTAGTAGCCAACGACCGGCTGCAGCAACGAGGCCGTCAGCTGATACGCAAGCGATATCCAGCCGAGCTGGACGAAAGTGAGGCGATAGCCCGCCTTCAGCGCCGGGTAGAGCGCTGGCAGGAGCGACTGCATCATGTCATTCAGCAGATGACAGAAGCTGATCGCGAAGATCACGGCGTACGCCGTCTCGCGTCGCGGGCTCAATGAGCTTGATTCGGCCATCCCGTCCAGCCCGGACCGCGCACCACCTGGCCCGGAAACACGCCCGTATGCTCCCCGTCCCTCAAGACCTGCACGCCGTTGACGAAGACATGCACCATGCCCGTGGCGAGCTCGCGTGGCTGCGCGAACGTCGCATGATCCGCGACCTTGGCCGGATCGAAGATGACAATGTCCGCATGGCACTGGGGCGAGAGGCAGCCCCGATCTCGCAGCTTCCAGTTCTCGGCAGGCAACCGCGTCAGGCGGCGAATTGCGTCCGGCAGAGTTGCCACGCGCTCCTCGCGCACGTATTTGCCCAGGAACCTGGCGAAGCTCCCGTAGGCCCGCGGATGATTGTTGCTCTCCAGAAAGAGGCCTTCGGGCGCATATGCCCCTTCATCCGAATCGATGCTCACCCAGGGCTGCGACAGCCCGAGCCGCACGCCCTCCTCGGACATGACGAAGTACGCCGTGGAGATCCGCGTGTGATCCTCGACGACCAGGTCGAGCGCCGTCTCCTCCGGGGCAGTGCCGCGGAGCCGCGCCACTTCGGCGAGCGTCTTGCCCGTGAGGGGCTTGAGCCTCTGCGTCTTGAAACCGATCAACAGGATGCGCTCCGGCGAGCCGGCGGCGAGATAAAGGTTCTCCCAGTCCTTGCCCGGCACCCGCATCTCCTGGATCACGCGGGCGCGGATCCGCGGGTCCTTCAGCCGCTCGACCCACGCATCGAGGCCGCCCTCCTGTACCCACGGCGGCATCGCCGCATCCAGTCCGGTGGCGCTCGCCGCGTACGTGTACATGTTCGCGGTGACGGGCAACCCGCTGTTCCGCGCTGCCTCGATGCGCTTGATGGCCTCGGTCATCTTCGGCCAGTTCGCCTGCCCCGCGGCCTTCAGGTGATGTACTTCGGCATGGACACCTGCGGAGCGGCCGATCTCGATCAGCTCATCCAGTGCCTCCAGAAGCCGATCGCCTTCACTGCGAATGTGGGAGATGTAACCACCACCTGCCTCGCCCGCTGCTTTCGCCAGCGCGATCAGCTCATCCGTCTTCGCATAGGTCCCGGGCGCATAGATCAATGCGCTGCCCAGCCCCAGCGCGCCCTCGCCCATGGCCTGCCGCACGAGCTCCTGCATGCGGGCCAGCTCGGCTGGAGTCGGCGCACGATCGACGTATCCGAGCTCGTGCGTGCGCACCGTTGCCGCGCCCACGAATGACGCGACGTTCACGGATACGCCCTTGTTCACGAGAAAATCCAGGAACTCGCCGAGCGTCTGCCACGTGATGTCGTAGCGGATGTCGCCCTGCGTCTTCAGCATTTCCGCCTTGCTGGCCTCCGAGAGGGGCCCGTAGGATTCACCTTCGCCGAAGATCTCGAGCGTGACGCCCTGCTTGATGTCGCTGAGGCCGCGGCCATCCTGGATGAGCGAGTCGGGCGCCCAGGACAGCACGTTGATGAAGCCGGGAGCAATGGCAAGGCCCTGCGCATCGAGCGTCTGCGTGGCCACATAGCCCTCCAGGTTGGCGCCCATCGCAACGACGCGCCCGGCTGACACCGCCACGTCACCGTGAAACGGCTCGGCACCCGTGCCGTCATGGATCGTGCCGTTCCGGATGAGCACATCTGCATGCACCGTCCCGGCTGCGACCTCCCGCGGCTGCGTCGGCTCGCGCAGAAAGAGGAATGCCCCGGCAGCCAGACCCAGTGCGACGACAACGAGAAGTCTCTTTCTCACGACCGCAACCTCGACTCACAAAGCAGAGCGAGCCGAGGTCCGCCCGACCACGGGACCACAGATGTCCGGCTCACCGCAATACCCGCCGCCCGACGACGTCAGCGCAGGCTCGCCAGCGCTCGTCGGGAACCCGACAGGGCACGTACACCTCAACGCGGAGGCTGACGCCCGGCAGGTGCCAGCACCCGACCCGGCAGGGCCAGCGTGCGCTCGCCCGCGTCGACGACGAAGCGCCCATTGACCAGCACGTACTCGACACCGCTCGGGTAGACGCTGGGCTCGAGGTACGTGGTGTTGTCACGTAGCGCTCCCATGTCCAGCACGACGACATCGGCCTTCATGCCCATCTCGAGACGGCCGCGGTCCCGGAGATTGAGGATCTGCGCCGGCAAGCCGCTGGCGGAGCGCACAGCGTGCTCCAGGGAATCCACGCCGCGCTCCTGGCTGAAGTACGCAAGGCGGCGCGGATAGCTGCCGAACAAGCGGCGATTCGTGTTCGAGTACTTGAGCTCGCCGACCGCCTCTTCCGGCAGCACGATCCAGCCATCGGTCGACACGGCGCACCAGTCGAGGCTGTAGAAGCGCGCGATGTCCTGTTCCTCCATGCTGAACGAGCGCATGCGGCTGCCACCCGGCCGTTGCGGCTCGCCTTCCCTCTGCAGGGCGATGGCGAGGCCGACCTCATCGAGGCCGCGCAGGGCCATGAGCTCGGCGTAGCTCTTACCCACGTACTCGGCGCGCGGAAACTCCAGCACGCGCACGTTGGCCGCGCCGCCTTTGAGCGCGATCTGGTGGCGCACGTCGAGAGCCAGATCCTGCATGCGGGCAGGGTCAGCGCCGGCAAGCACGGCTTCGAGCGCGGCGCTGTAGTCGAACGGCGCTCGCTGCTGTTGCGACTCCGGCTCGAATGCCCAGGGTGGCAGCGCCACGAAGTCCCCATCGGAAGCGCTGCTGTCATAGGGATACACATCCATGTAAACGCGGGCACCGCGATCGCGTGACTGCTGGAGTCTTTCTATGAGACGCGAAGCCTGTCCCCGGTACCCGGGCCCCCATGCCTTCATGTGAGTGAACACGACCGTAGCGCCGGTGCTCTGCGCAACCTGCAAGGTCTCGTCGATCGACTGGTCGAGCGTCGGCGGCGGGGCCTTCTTGTCGGCGCTCGGCCGATACCACATCGGCGAGATGCCCTGGCTGCGCAGATGCGGGATGAAGATGCCGCCGTACAGGCTCAGCACGCGGCCAAGAGCCAGCTCCTCCTCGAGGGACGCATGGCGCGCGTCGTCGTACTCGAGGCCCAGCGACATGCCGAACGAGCCTTCACGCGCGAGGTCGCTCTGCAAACGCTGCTGCATACGGCGTATTTCCTCCGCCGTGGCGGGGCGATCCACGTCGCCTCGCATCACCTCGCGCCGCATACCGCTGTGCCCGCTGAGAAGGATGACGTTGGGCCCGATCCCTTTCTTCGTCAGCAACCGTCGCTGGCGGGAGAGCGGCATGGTCTGGCCGCCGTCGGGGTTGGCAACGCAAGTGGTAATGCCCTGCGCCACGAAATTCTGCGCCGCACGCCGGCGGCGGTCGGCTGACAGCAGGCCCGTCTCGCCGGACTCGCCCTCTGCGACGTGCGAGTGCATGTCGATGAAGCCCGGCGTGACGATGCGCCCTTTCGCATCGACGATGCGGGACGCCGCGGCCTCTTCGAGGCGACCGATGGCGACGATCTCATCCCCAACGATGCCGATGTCGGCGCGATAGCGCGGCGAACCGCTGCCGTCGATGATCTCGCCGCCCCGGACCAGGATATCGAAGCGGCGTGGCGCGATGCCGCTGTCCGCGGCATTCGCCGCCGAGATGCTCGGGCAGGGCAGCATACCCTGGAGCACAAGCGCGGCCAGCAGAGCCCCCGAAATACGTGCTTTGGCAGCCGTTCGACGGCTCATGTGAACCTTCTCTGCGATCGCGCTCAATCCTGAAGGCGGGGCTTCCAGGGCCTGGCATCGATGTTCCGCAGCAGTGTCTTCTGGCGACTCGAAACCACGTCCCGGTCGATATAGGCCTGCTGCATGTGGCGCACGCCCGTCTCCAGGGTGAACCCGCGGCGCGCGTGGAACAGGCGGTAGTTGTCCACCATGAACATCTCGCCGGGATTCAGTTTGAACTGCAGCTGCGTCTGGCTGGACTTGATGAGGTCCGAGTAGACGCGGCGCGCCTTGAAGAACGTATCGAGCGTCTGCACATCCGTCGCGGTGACACGGTCGCAGCGGCCATGGTAGCGGACGTGCGTGATGCGCCCATCCCGATCGACATCGATGAACGGCGACGTGTTCTCCAGGATGGCCTGGTCATCGGCATAGCGAAACACGATCGGCACGGTCGCGAGCGCGTCGAAGAGATCGGCATGCTCCCGCCGCATCTTCTCCGCCACGTACAGCCCGTCGCTCAACCCGGATTCGCCGCCGTTCGCATCGTTGCGGATGCAGTGGAGCAGCGTGTACCCCGGCTGCGGAACCCGGTAAGGGTTGTCACAATGCGGCTCCAGCGCGCGCGGAGTCATGCTGAGGTCATAGACTTCGCCCTTCCCGAGCGCTTTGATGTCCTCGATGCCGCCGTTGTTCGTGATGCGCATGTAACCGATGAGATCGATGAACTGCGCCATCCCGTTGCGCACGGGAGGTATGCCACGCACGAGCGCGAAGCCGAGCCGCGCAATGTCGTTCAGCAGCCGAAGCAGCTCGTGCGGATCTTTTGCGAGCCGGTCCTGTTCGTACCAGGGAAGTGGATCGATACTGGCGTCCCACGGCACCTTCTGGCCCACGAGCTCCTGTGTCGCGGGGTGCTCCGCGGCCTGGCGCAGCACACTCAGAGAGTATCCGGAGCGATGCCCGTCGCTGAACTCGAGCTCGATGGCATCGCCGCTCTCGATCACTCGCGAGACGACGACATCGAGCGGCAGCTCGTCCGCGTCGCACAGCTTGTGCCCGGTGCCGGGATCACGAAAGTCCTCGTTCGTGCTGGCCTCGCGCAGCCAGAATGCATGGAACTCGTGCGAGAACCCGTCCGCGTAGGACACTCGCAGTCGTCTGCCGAAATTCTCGATCGTCATGAGGGTATTCCTGCCCAGGGGCCTCTGCTGCCAGCGTCGCCGCATGCTAGTGCTGCATACGGCGGCGGGCTTACGTGGCAGCGCCAGTCTTCGTCGGGAACCCGACAAAGCGGCCGCATGAGCCGCGCTACCAGCCGTTGACTCTCGGCCAGCGACACACGCCCTCACTCGTTCCGTGCTGCAGGACGCAGTACTCGGAGTGCTGCGCGCCCGTTGCGCAGGCGTGATTGGGCAGAATGCGCAGCAGCCTCCCCACGGGGTACTGATCCAGATCGAGCGGGTTGCCATGACGCTGGGCCACGACCCCGTGCTCCTGGTTCGCGGAGGTCACGATGAGGTCGTCAGCAAGCACGTCCCCTTCGACATCGCAGACCACTCCATAGCCCTGGTCTACCGGCTGGCGCGCTGTCCCTCGATCTCTCGACATCGCCATCCAGCCGCCATCCGTGATGATCCAGCCGCGCTCGGGTTGATGACCGATCACGGTCACGAGAACCGACAGCGCGATATCCTGCAGCGTGCAGACCCCAAGGCCAGCCATCACGAGATCCTGCGCGAGATAGACCCCCGCCCTGACTTCGGTGACACCCGTGAGGTTCGCTGCGAATGTGGCCGTCGGCGTCGAACCCACCGAGACGACGGGAGCCGCCATACCCGCGGCACGCAACCTGTCCGCCGCAAGAACAGCGCCGGCGCGCTCGCGTTCGGCCATGCTGCGGATCTCTTCCACGGAGCGGCAGTTGTAGGACTCACCTGCATGGGTCATCACGCCGTCCAGCGATACGCCCGGCTGCGCGTGCAGATACCTGCCGACCTCGAGCAGCAGCTGCGACTCCGGCCGCACGCCGGAGCGATGCCCATCGACATCCAGCTCGATCAGCACGTGAACCGGCACGCACTCGGATCTCACGGTCGCCGCAACGGACTGGGCGGCAGCGATATTGTCGACCACGACGCTGAGCTGCGCGCCGCGGCGGATGAGGTCCGCCACGTGTGCGAGCTTGCGCGGAGCGATGCCCACGGCATACAGAATGTCGCTGATGCCGTTCTCGAGAAAATACTCGGCCTCCTTGAGCGTGGAGACCGTGATACCGCCCATCTGCCCACGCAGCGCCCGCCTGATGATGTCGATCGACTTCACCGTCTTGACGTGCGGCCGCAGGCCCACGCCGCCGAGCCCGATCAGGTGCAGCCGCATGCGCTCGATGTTCCGTTCGAGCCGCTCCGGATCGAGCAGCAGCGCGGGTGTCTCCAGTTGCGCCAGTTGCGTTGCTGCCGACATTGCTCTCTCAGTTCTTGCCAAAGCGCCCTCCGATTCACCGCGTCGTTCAGGAGCAGCTTCGCAAGCGCCACGGCCGCCCTCCTCGCGGTGAACCGTCATGAATCATCTTGATCACGACAAGCTCGTCACCGGCTCGCTGACAGCATGCGGGGCACGCCCTTAGCATTCCATCGATCAGACGCATCCCGTCACCGGCGCGCAGCGACCGACCCGCCGCGCCAGCAACTTCCTGCACGAACCACAAGGCAACGAGCGAGCTCGACATGAACCCGAATACTGTGAAACTGCGTACGCCCTATCTCGTTTTCGTCGGCGACGCGGGCAGCGGCCCGTTCGCCAAGACGGCATACGGTGTGCGTGACTGGGCGCCGGAGGCGTGTCTCGGCCAGTATGGGCTGCCCGGCAACACGGTAGAGCTCGATCTCCCGCGCATGACGCCGGAAGAGGCGGCAGCGGCCGGCGCCGGATCATTGCTCATCGGTGTCGCGCCGATGGGTGGCCGCTTCGCGCCCGAATGGGAAGCTGTCATGCGCAGCGCCGCGGCCGCCGGGCTCGATATCATCAGCGGGCTGCACACGCCGCTCGCCGAGATCGATGGACTCGCGCAGATCGCAAAGCGCCGCGGCGTCGCATTGCACGACATCCGGCAGCCGCGACGCAGCTTTCCGGTCGCGACGGGCGAGCGGCGCCCCGGCAAGCGGCTGCTCACCGTGGGAACGGACTGCGCGCTCGGCAAGAAGTACACCGCCCTCGCGCTCGCGAAAGCGCTGCAGGCACGCGGTGTGGACACGGATTTCCGCGCGACCGGCCAGACAGGGATCATGATCAGCGGCGCGGGGGTCGCCATCGATGCCGTGGTAGCCGATTTCATCGCCGGCGCCGCGGAGGTGCTGTCTCCCGCAGCGGGCCCGGCGCACTGGGATGTCATCGAGGGACAGGGCTCGCTGTTCCACCCCTCCTACTCCGGCGTCACCCTCGGGCTCCTGCACGGATCACAGCCGGACGTGCTGATCCTGTGCCACGACCCGACGCGGTCCCACATCAAATCGCTGCCCAACTTTCCCTTGCCGCTGCTCAACGTCGCCGCCGATCTGTACCTGCAGCACGCGCGACTGACCAATCCGCTCGCGCGCCTCGCGGGTGTGAGCCTCAACACATCGAAGCTCGACGAGACACAGAGGCTGCGGGCGTTCGCCGCGACCGAGGAACTGCTCGGCGTCCCGGTGTTCGACCCGATGAAGACCTCACCCGACCCGATCATCGACCGCGTGCTCACGGGCTGACGCAGCCTGTTCGCCTGACTCCTGTCCGATGGATACTGCGCGATAGTCATGATCTGAGAGGAACCGCCGATGCGCCCAGCCGTGCTCGCTCTCGCACTGGCCACCATTACCTTGCCCACGCTGGCTCGGCCCGCGCCGGTTCCGTGGCCGTCGCTCGGCGAGCGCGTGCTCGCCGCGGCGGAGCAGGAGCGCGCGGCACAGCGGCTGCCTTCAGTCTCCATTGGCATCGTGGACAAGAGCGGCCTCGTCTGGTCGGGCGCCGTCGGCCACGTCGACCGCTCCGGCACCCGTGCACCCGATGTCCGCACGTTGTACCGCGTGGGCTCCGTGAGCAAGCTGTTCACCGACATCATCGCCATGCAGCTCGTGGAGCGCGGGCAGCTCGATCTGGACAGCCCGGTGCGCAAATATCTGCCGGACTTCGCGCCCGCGAACCCTTTCGGCACGCCGATCACCCTGCGCCAGCTCATGAGTCATCGCAGTGGCCTGGTGCGCGAGCCGCCGCGTGGCAACTACTTCGACATGCAACCCGTCACGCTGCGGCAGACCGTGTCGAGCCTCAACTCGACCACGCTCGTCGCCGAGCCAGGCACGACTTACAAGTACTCGAACGCGGGCCTCGCCGTGGTCGGCCGGGTGCTGGAGGTGGTCACGCGAAAGTCTTTCGAGCAGCTCATGAACGAGGCACTGCTGAAGCCACTGTCCATGCACGACACCGCTTTGCGTGCGACGCCAGCCGTGCGCGCGCAGCTTGCGCATGCGCAGATCGCGCCCTTCGACGCCGAGCGCTTCGACGCGCCCGTCTTCGATCTGGGCATGGCCCCCGCGGGCAACCTGTACTCGAACATCGAAGACATGAGCCGCTTCGCCGTCGCGATCCTCAACGGCGGCGCCACGGAGCACTCGCGCATTCTCGGTCAGAGCACGCTGACGGGCATGTGGGAACGACAGTATCCGGATGACAGCACGCGCGACTACGGCATCGGCTTCGTGCTGAGCTCGCTCGACGGCCACCGTGTCGTAGGCCACGGTGGAGCGGTTTATGGCTATGTCACGGACCTTGCCGTTTTTCCGGACGATGGCTTTGCCGTCATCGTCATGATCGCGCTCGACGAGGCTTCGCACGCGGTGGCGCGCCTGCGTACATTCGCCGCGCGCCAGGTGTTCGCGGCACTGGGCGGTGAGACTGCCCCGCGCTACACGCACAGTGACGGCATACCCTCGTCGTTGGGCCGCCAGCTCTCGGGCCACTACAGCGACGGCGAATACAGCCTCGATGTTCGGGTGCTGGATGGCCGTACCTACGTGGAAACGCCGGATACGCAGGCGGAACTGCGGCGGGAAGGCGAGCACTGGGTGCTGGACGATGTTACGACGTATCGTCGTGACGTCTCCGTCGATCCGAAGGCCGGCACGCTGAACGTGGGCGGCAGAACGTATCGCCGCGCCAGCTGGACACAGCCTGCCCCGCCGCCCCGGGATCTGGCGGGACTGATCGGCGAATACGGCTGGGCACACAACGCGCTGCGCGTGTACGAGCGGGACGGACAGCCCTACGTGCGCATCGAGTGGTCCACGCACGCGCGGCTGGAGCGCGTTGCGCCGGATGTGTACCGATTTGCGGACGTACCCGGCATGTACGCGCTCGAGCAGCTGCACTTCAGCCGCGGCGCCGACGGAATCGCGCACAGCGTATCCCTGAACGGCATCGTGTTCGGGCGGCGCGACTTCGGCGCGGAGATGAACGCACGGATCGAGGCCATGGTGCGCTCGCAGTCCGAAGAGCTGCGCGCGGGGGCCCGAAGCGCAACCCCACCGGCGCCCGAGCCGGGCACTCGAGCGCCGGAGCTGGTCGAAGTGAACCGCGTCGAGCCGGGGATCCGTCTCGACATCCGCTACGCCTCGACCAACAACTTCATGGGCATCCCGTTCTATCGCACGGCGCAGGCTTTTCTGCAGAAGCCTGCCGCCGAGGCGCTGGGGCGGGCACACCGCAGGCTCGTTCAGGACTATGGCTACGGCATCCTCATTCATGACGGCTATCGCCCCTGGTTCGTCACCCGCATGTTCTGGGATGCGACACCGCCCGAGGGCCAGGCTTACGTCGCCGATCCGTCGGAGGGCTCCCGCCACAATCGCGGCTGCGCGGCGGACATCACGCTCTTCGACGTGCGCACGGGAGAGGTGCTGGAAACGGCCGGCCGCTATGACGAAATGTCCGCCCGCTCCTCACCGCTCTATCTGGGCGGCTCGTCACTGCAGCGCTGGCGGCGTGATCTGCTGAAGAACGCGGTCGAGGCCGAGGGATACGCGGTCTACACGTATGAATGGTGGCACTTCGACTACCACTCGTGGCGAACGTATCCGGTGCTCAACCTGGATTTCAGCGAGATCGGGGCGTCGGGCGCAGCGCGCTGACGCGAAGGCCGACGCGACCGGGCCAGGCGCAGCGCGGGCGCACCGCGCCGCCGGCCGTCATCGCACCGTCACTCACTTCTCCACGAAGGCTCTCTCGATCACGTAGTCCCCGGGCTCACCGATGCGCGGCGAGATGTGGAAGCCCCGCGCATCGAGCAGCACCGACAGCTCCTCGAGCATGCCCGGGCTCCCACAGATCATCGCCCGATCGTGCGCCGGGTCGAGCGCCGCCTCGCCTGTGTCGCCGCACAACCTGCCGCTCGCGACGAGGTCGGTGAGGCGGCCGCGATTGCGGAACGGCTCGCGCGTCACGGTCGGGTAATAGATGAGTTTGCCGCGCACCTCGTCGCCCAGATGCTCGTCGGCCGGCAGCACCTGCGTGAGGTATTTCTCGTACGCGAGATCCTGCCGATGACGCACGCCATGGACGAGGATGACGCGCTCGAAGCTCTCGTAGACGTGCGGATCGCGCACCAGGCTCATGAACGGCGCGAGGCCGGTGCCGGTGCTGAAGAGAAACAGCCGCTTGCCGGGCCGCAGATCCCGCAGCACCAGCGTGCCCGTGGGCTTCTGGCTGACGAGGATCGCTTGTCCGGGCTGAATCGCCTGCAACCGTGAAGTGAGCGGCCCGTCGGGGACCTTGATGCTGAAGAACTCCAGATGGTCTTCGTGGTTGGCGCTCGCGATGCTGTAGGCCCGCAGCAGCGGCCGGCCGCCGACGGGAAGGCCGATCATCACGAACTGCCCGTTCTCGAATCGCAGGCTGCGGCTGCGCGTGGTCCGGAAGCTGAACAGATCGGTCGTCCAATGGTGCACGCTCATCACTTGCTCGGTCGCGAGGGAAGCCATCGATCCTCCATCATGAAGAACTGCGCGGTGTCTTCGGCATCGCTCACCGATTCACCGCTCACGTGACCTGTCGGGAAGGGCGAGCACGATGCAGACGGCAGCAACCGTCAGCAGCCCCGCCCACGCAGCGATACCCGCGGACGTGCCCCAGGTCGCCATCGACATCGCCAGCCCCGCGACCAGAAGTGCCCAGCCGGCGACACGCAACGACCAGCGCGCGCGTGCGGAAGGCTGGCCGCCCAGGACCTGTTCGTGATGCCGATTCATCGCCAGGCACTGCGCAAGCAGGCCGAGCACGACGAGTGCAAATGCGATCAATGCCGGGCCCATCAGGCGGGTCGCGCTTCCGACGGCACCGAATGTCTGCGCATCTCCTTGCGGGCGCCCATCGAGTGACGGGACGTCCTGAGCGCGCCAAGGGCGAGCAGCGCGCCCGCCGCCAGGGCCACGAGGTCGAACGCCGCCACGGCCCGCGGCCCGCTGACGAGTGCGCTGAACAGGGAGCTGCCGCCCGTGAGCGCGTTCAGCAGCGGCAGCAAGGCCAGCAGCATTGCCCCTGCCCACAGCTGCTCGACCCATGCCTGCCGGTAGGATCGGAACAGCGGATGGATGAAACACAACAGCCACGCGATGAAGAATCCCCGCACTTCCCAGTCAGCGCGATCTGCCAGACCGGCAGGCACCAGGCGGTTGAGAAAGAAATAGGCCGCTATCGCGACCGGCAGGCCGGCGACCGCAGCCACGTTCAAAACTTCGACGAGCCGGTGGCCGAGCGGCGTGCGGCCCAGGCGCCGGCGATCGGGCGCGCGCTTGACCACCCACAACACGACGCCAGTCGCGACCATCAGCGTGCCGGCCAGGCCCGACAGGAACAGCAGCCAGCGCATCGTCGGCCCCGCGACCCTTCCCAGGTGCAGGCTGGTGAGCACGTTGTACGTGGCGCGAGCGGCCGTGAGCGGAGGCGTCTGCGGCGGCGGCTGCAGCTCACCGGTGACAGCGCTGAAGATCAGGAGATCACTCGCGCCCCGGTCGACGAGGCTGCCGCCGCCGCGGCGGCGGAATTCCACCGTCGCCTCCGGAGTGCCGCGCCCGTTGATCGACACCGAATCGATGCCGTCGGCCTTCCAGAGCGCCGTCACCCGTGCAATCAACGGCTCGAGCGGAACCGTCGCGACGTGGGAATTCCCGTCATCCCGATCTCCGTGAAAGCCACCGCCACCGCGGCCACCCTCGACGCGGGCGGCAGTGCCTGCGCCCGCCTGGCGCGTCCCGGCCGCGCCACTGGTGAGGCGGCCGCTCGCTTCGGCGAAGTACGTATCCCGATCCCCGCGATACGCAAAGTCGACACCCCACGGCATCAGCAGATTCATGAACAGCAGCAACCCGCTGTACGTGATCATGAGGTGAAACGGCAGTGCGAACACGCCCGTCGCGTTGTGCGCGTCCAGCCAGGATCGCTGCCCTTTGCCGCGCCGGAACGTGAAGAAGTCCTTGAAGATCTTCTTGTGCGTGATGACTCCGCTCACGATGGCGATGAGCATGATCATCGTGGCGATGGAGACGATCCAGCGCCCCCAGATCCAGGGCATGCCGTAGAGCTGGAAATGGAAGCGATAGAAAAACCCGGCACCCTGCGTTTCGCGAGCCTCGAGCACTTCGCCCGTGCCGGCATCCAGCAGCGCGCGCTGGGTGGCTGCCCGGCCCTGCGGTGTATCGGGCTCGCGCCAGAAAACCCGCACGGCCGTCTCACGCCCACCGGGCAGGCCAATCGTCCAGCTCCTCGCGCCCGAGGCCAGCGCTTCCATCCGGCGCACGGCCCGGGTGAGCGTGCCTTCGTCAGCGACGGACCGATGCAGCTCCGGCTTCATCCACAACGTGATCTCGCTCTGGACGTAGCTGAGCGTGCCCATCAGGAACACCGCGTACAGCAGCCAGCCCACCACGAGGCCGGCCCAGGTGTGCAGCCACGACATGGACTGCCGCAGCCCTTCCGGCGCGCCATCCGCTCTCATGCCAGCAGCCCGATGGCGCTCATGCCGGCGCCCCGGAGGCACGCGTAACGATCGCTACCAGCGCGAGCACCGCGATCGCACCTGTGATCCCGATCCACACATGCATCGAACTTCGTACAGCAAATGCCCAGATCACCACGCAGGCATGAACGAAGAAGGAGAGCAGCGTTGCGAGAAAAGCTGCGTCTGCCCGCGGCAGAGGCAGCACGACGCTCAGGCACGCCGTTGCGACGGCCGCCAATGCGTATCCGCCGATCGCGGCGGCGAGGACTCTCGACAGGACGTTGAGCCGGTGTCGCGCCGCCCGGCTCACGGCGCGGACACCATCGGAACCATACGCATGCGACATGGAAGCAGGCTCGGATCAGCCGATTCATAAATGAGAATGGTTCGTATTATTACAATACCCGAAGAGAAAACACCACGCACTCGCGCAATACAGATGAGTAATCATGGGTAACGGGGCGGCGCATGTGGCGCCGGATCACGCCGCACTCATGGTCCTGCTGTCCACGCATGAAGCCCACGAGCAGATGCGCGGCAGGCGGCTCGCCACGTTTTGCACACCTCGCCACCGCGATCGCCGGAGGCGCGAGATCTGTCGCAATCGCGACGAGTGATGACTGCTCCTCGTGCCAGAACCCGCGGTCGCGCGCGATAGCTTCCGCACAGATTCCCCCCACTCATTCTCGAATTTCGCACCGATGCACCACAGATCACCGACCCTCACCACTCGCGCCGCCTTTGCCGCCATGAGCCTGCTCGCCACGGCGGCGTCATGCCCCGCGTCCGAATCTTCCCGCACGGGCAGCGCACGCGTGGAGCAACTGCTCGAGCAGATGACGCTGGTGGAAAAGATCTCGATGATTCACGGCGCGCTCGAGCCCGAGGCGACCGACCAGGGACAAGCCGGTTATCTTCCCGGCCTGTCGCGACTGGGCATTCCGCCCCTGCGCATGGCGGATGGCCCGCCGGGCGTGCTGACGATGCATCCGGCGACGGCGCCCACGGCAACCATGGGCCTCGCCGCCACGTTCAGCCGCGAGACCGCGCGCCTGAACGGTGAGCTCATCGGGCGCGATGCACGCGCGCTCGGCCAGCAGGTCGTGCTGGAGCCGTTCATCAACATCTATCGCGACAGCACGTTCGGGCGCGGCTACAACACGTTCGGAGAGGATCCGCTACTCACCGGGCAGATCGGCGCCGAGCTCATTCGCGGCATCCAGTCCCACGGGATCATGGCGCAGGCGAAGCACTTCGTCGCATACGACGGCGCGGACGATGTCACCGTCGACGAGCAGACGCTGCGCGAGATCTATCTCGCGCCGTTCGCGGATGCGGTCGATGCCGGCGTGTCTTCGATCATGGCTTCGTACAATCGCGTGAACGGCCGCTATGCCGCGGGCAACGGGCCTCTGCAGCAGGATTACCTCAAGAACGAGCTCGGTTTCGAGGGCTTCGTCACCTCGGACTGGGGCGCCGTGCACTCGACCGACTACATCAATCACGGGCTCGACCTCGAGATGCCGGGGGCGTACGCGCTGACGGGTTCCAACGCCGTCGAGTCGTTCTTCATGGCCGAGCTGCCTCGTGGGCGTCAGGCATCGTTCTCGTTCGGCCGCCGCATGCCCGAAGAGGCCGGGCCGCTACGGCTCGGCACCGATGAGTCCGAGCCGCTCGGCATGCTCGACGCCGTCCGCAGCGGCCTCGTCGAGGAAGCCACGATCACCGCGGCGGTTCGGCGCATCCTCGTGCAGATGGAACGCTTCGGCTACCTGGACGGGAAGGCGAAGTACAACGCCACACCCATCACGCTTGCGGAGAATCTCGCGGTGGCGCAGAAGACGGCCGAGCAGGCCGCCGTGCTGTTGAAGAACGAGGGCGACGTCCTGCCGCTCGGGGGCGAGGCCACGCGGCGCCTCGCGCTGATCGGGCCCGGCGCCCTGCAGACGGTGGCCGTCGGCCGCACCGGCGAGAAGGCGCTGGGCGTCGACTCGGCCCGCATCAGCCCCTGCGCGGCCATGGAACAGGCGCTCACGCGCAAGCGCGTGACGTGTGCCGTTGCGAATGACATGACCGGCACGGCGATTCCCGCCGAAGCACTTTCACACGGCGCCGCCCGCGGCCTGCGCCGCACCGATGCCCGCTCCGGCGCGGACGTTCAGGTGGATGCGCAGCTGGATTTCACCCTGAGCAATGGCCGCGCCCTGCCGCCCGGATCATCCTGGACCTGGTACGGGCACCTCGACGTCCCGGAGGACGGCGACTACCTGATCTACCTGCAGACACTCGGCGCGACCGCGAAACTGGTCATCGATGGCCAGACGATCGGCACGACCTCGACGCTGTTCCAGCACGGCAACATTCTTCAGCCCAATCAGGACAGCATGCTGCCGACGACGGACGGGCTGAACAACGTGAGGCGCAGCGTTTCACTCACCACTGGCAAGCATGTCGTGCAAGTCAGCATCGAAGGCGAAACAGCGGGCGCGCCCGTGCAGGTACGCTTGAGCTGGGTAACGCCGCAGGAGCGCGAAGCCCATTTCCAGGAGGCCGTCGAGGCAGCACGCAATGCGCACACGGCAGTGGTGTTCGCATGGCGGCGAGGCACGCCGCGCTTCGGGCTGCCGGAGCACGAGAACCGGCTCGTCGAAGCGGTCGCCGCCGTCAACGCCAACACCATCGTGGTGCTGAACACGAGCGACCCGGTGGCGCTGCCGTGGCTGCCGCGAGTGAAAGCCGTGCTGCAGATGTGGTATCCGGGTGATGCGGGCGGGCCGGCAACTGCCAATCTTCTGCTCGGCCGCACGAGCCCGGCGGGCCGCCTGCCCTTCACGTGGCCCACGTCGCTCGAGCAGGGCCCGGCCAACGACCCGGCGCACCCGGAACGCAGCTCCAGCGGCGTGAACGGCAAGACGGTCTACTCGGAAGGCATCTTCATCGGCTATCGCTGGTTCGACCGGCAGCAGCTCGAGCCACTGTATCCCTTTGGATACGGCCTCTCCTACACCCGGTTCACCTACTCCGACCTGAAGGTGACGCCGGCGGAGGATGGCGGGCTTCAGATTCGTTTCCGGGTGCGCAACACCGGCCGGCGCGATAGCGATGATGTGCCGCAGGTATACCTCGGGCCACCCGGCGCCGTGCCGCAAGGTGTGCAGATTGCGGAGCGCTCGCTGGTGGCATTCGATCGCATCAGCGTGAAAGGTGGGGCAAGCCGCGACGTGACGCTGCACGTTCCCCTGCGGCGCTTGCAGTACTGGGACGCGGCGAACAGAGCCTGGGTCGCGCCCGAAGGCGCGCGCACCGTGTTCGTGGGCGCGTCGTCTCGCGACCTGCGTCTGGAGTCCGCCGTGCAGACTCCACGATCACCTTCGGAATCGCCATGACGACGTCGATTCGCGGTGCATACCGCGCTCTCGTGGCTGTGTGTGTCCTTGCGCTGCCGGTCATGGTGCACGCTGCCGTACGTGAGCCGAGCCCCGACGACAACTTCACGCTGCGCGAAGTGATGATCCCCATGCGCGACGGCGCGCAGCTCCATACGCTCGTTCTCGTGCCGAAGCAGGCCATCGGCGCATTGCCGATGTTGCTCTTGCGTACGCCCTACGGTGCCTCGGACAGGCTGCGCGTCAAGCATCGCACCGACCTGCGGAACGTGCTGGGCGCGGGCCTGGCGCAGCTCGATGGCTACATCTTCGTGTTCCAGGACATTCGCGGCCGTCACGGCTCCGGCGGTGAATTCGTGCTCGACCGCCCCGTTCGCGGGCCGTTCAACTCGAGCACCACCGACGAGACCACGGACGCGTGGGACACGATCGAGTGGCTGGTGAAGAACATCGCCGGCAACAACGGCCATGTCGGGATCTACGGCACCTCCTATGACGGCTGGACCACCCTCATGGCGCTGCTGGACCCGCACCCGGCCCTGAAGGTGGCCGTGCCGGTGAACCCGGCGGTGGATTTCTGGATGGGCGACGACTGGTTCCACAACGGCGCGTTCCGCCCTGCGTACGCCTTCGAGTACGTTCACGCGATGGAGACGAACGTGAACGACTGGAGCCCGTTCGCATTCGACCAGTACGACACGTTTTCCTGGTGGCTCACTGCCGGCTCGCCGAAGGATATCGGCCGGCGTTACCTGGATGAGAAACGCCACAAGTACTGGACGCAGCTGACGGACCATCCGGTATATGACGCCTCATGGGCAAACGCCGCGGTGGATCGTCTGCTGGCAGCCAGCCGCGCGCCCCTCGTGCCCACGATGCACGTTCACGGCTGGTTCGATCAGGAGGACATCTACGGCGCGCCCGCCGCCTATTCGGCCATCGAGCCGCGCGACACAGCGAATGATCGCAACTTCTTCGTCGCCGGCCCGTGGTATCACGGCCAGAACTGGTCCGCCGGCCAGCGGCTCGGCGCGCTCGACTGGAACCAGGACACCGCGCGCCACTGGCGCGAGGACGTGCTCGCGCCGTTCCTGGCGCACTACCTGAAGAGCGCACCGGCACCTGGCGTCGCTCCGGTGACGGTATTCAACACCGGCTCACGCCGCTGGGAACGACTCGATGCGTGGCCGCGGCCCGCTGGCTCGAGTCCCGCCCGGCTCTATCTGCAACCCGATCAGGGCCTGGCCTGGCGCTCACCCACGGCTGCGCGCGGTGTGGCTGACGCGTTCGTTTCCGATCCGGCGAAACCGGTTCCGTACCAGCAGCGCCCCGTGCGACGCATCTACGACGACAGCGAAGGGCTCACGGCGTGGAGAGCATGGCTCGTGGCGGATCAGCGATTCGTGGACGGCCGCCCCGACGTGCTCACCTATGTGGGCGAGCCTGTGACCGAGGCCACCACAGTGCGCGGAGCCGTGACGGCGCGTCTGTTCGCCGAAACCACCGGCACCGACGCCGACTGGGTGGTGAAGCTCATCGACGTGTTCCCGGCTTTCGATGCGGCGGAGCCCGAGATGAGCGGCTACCAGCTCATGATCTCCGGCAACATCATGCGGGGCCGCTACCGTGAAGGCTTCGACCGCGCGCAGCCCCTCCAGTCGAACGAGGTGCTGGAGTACGTCTTCAGCCTGCCTCACGTGAACCACACGCTGAAGCCGGGACATCGCCTCATGGTGCAGGTGCAGAGCACGTGGTTTCCGCTGTATGACCGCAATCCGCAGAGCTTCGTCCCCAGCATCATGGAAACGAAGCCTGCGGACTACCGCGTCGCCACCCACAAGGTTCACGTGAGCGCCACGCATCCTTCCAGCATCGAGCTGCAGGTGGGAAACACCGCTTCACCGCCGAACTGAACACCGCAGGCCCCCGACTTTTCCGTAGAACGACCACTGCCCGTGAGCACGACATGACCGAACGCCGCAAGCTTCGCCTTACGCTCCCCTGCGCCCTGGCGCTCGCATCGGGTGCATTCCCCGCCCTGTCGACGGCTTCCGAAGCCGACCTGATCGCCAACGGTGGCGATATTCCGGCCACCTTCGAGCAGCGCACCGAAGCGTACGACCACACACGCCAGGAAGTGATGATCCCGATGCGCGACGGCGTGAAGCTCTTCACGGTGATCATGGCCCCGAAGCAGCTGCAGGAGGCGGCGCCGATCGTGCTCACACGCACGCCATACAATGCATCGAAGCGCACCAGGGGCGCCGGTGGTGGCACGAGCCCGCGGCTGGGGATGTCGCTGCGCTCCGCGGTGGACTACGAGCCGCTGGTGCGGGAGGGATACATCATCGTCGTGCAGGACGCGCGCGGGAAATACAAGTCCGAAGGCACGTACGTCGTCAACCTCCCGTTGCGCGGAGCCCTGAACTCCGGCCAGGCCGACCACGCCACCGACACCTGGGACACCATCGACTGGCTGGTGAAGAACGTGCCCGGAAACAACGGCCGCGTCGGCATCACCGGCATTTCGTACGATGGCTTCCTTACGCTGATGTCGCTGTTCGATCCGCACCCGGCGCTGAAGGCCGCCATCCCCGTCAACGCGATGGTCGATGGCTGGATCGGCGACGACTGGTACCACAACGGCGCGCTGCGCCAGACCATGATCGAATGGATCTACAGCCACACCTCGACGAAGGGCGACGACCTCGAGGTGCCCCTCGGCTATCGCGATCTCTATTCAGCGTTCCTGGATGCGGGTACGGCCGGCGAGTTCGGCAGGCGCTACAACGCCGAGGTGCTGCCGGCGTGGAGGCGCGTCATCGACAATCCGGCATACACCCCGCTCTGGCGGGACCAGGCGCTGCAGCGGCTTCTGCAGAACGCCGGGCCGAACGTGGCCGTCATGACGGTGCACTCGCTGTTCGACCAGGAGGATATCTTCGGCCCGCTCGCAAGCTACGCCACGCTCGAGGAGCAGGATGCGCGCAACGACCGCAACTTCCTCGTCATCGGCCCCTGGACCCATGGCCAGTCAGCCCGTGACGGGTCGGCCTTCGGCAAGATCGGCTGGAGCTCGGACACGTCGCGTCATTTCCGCGAGAAGGTGCGCCAGGCCTTCTGGGACGAGCATCTGAAGGGCGCGAAGCCGGCAACACCGCTGGCGCCCGTGCTCGCGTTCGAAACCGGCGCCAACGAATGGCGGCAGTACACGAGCTGGCCGCCGCGCGACAGCGTAGACAGCAGAAAGCTCTACCTGCAGCCTCACGGCGGGCTCTCTTTCTCGGCGCCCACCGCCGGAGGTGAGGCATACACCCAATACGTGTCCGACCCCGCAAAGCCCGTGCCCTACCGCGTGAGGCCGATCCTTGCGAGCTCGGATGCCGCCTCCACGTGGCGTACCTGGCTTTCCGATGATCAACGCCCGGTGGCGGACCGCACGGACGTCGTCAGCTTCGTCTCCGGCGTGCTCACGGAGCCGCTCACCGTGAGCGGCGAAGTGGTCGCCACGCTGCTCGCCTCCACGTCGGGCACGGATTCGGACTGGGTGGTGAAGCTCATCGACCTGTATCCCGACGAGCATCCTTCCGACCCGGAGCTCGGCGGCTACCAGCTCATGATCAGCGCCGACATCCTGCGCGGGCGGCACCGGGAAAGCTTCGAAGCGGCGCGGCCCGTAGCGGCGAACGAGGTGCTGCCCTACCGCATCGCCCTGCCGAACGTGAACCACACGTTCCAGCGCGGGCATCGGCTCATGGTGCAGATCCAGAGCAGCTGGTTCCCGCTCTACGATCGCAACCCGCAGACGTTCGTCGAGAACATCGCGCGCGCGAAACCACAGGACTTCAAGCCCGCGACCCAGCGCATCCACCACTCCCCGAACGCGGCGAGCTTTCTGGAGCTGCCCGTCAACACGGGCGCTGGACGCGCGCGCTGAGCCGTCACGTCTATTTTCGATCGGACACGTGCTCGCCGTTCGGATCGGTCTGCTTGAGGCCGATGATGCGCCCGTCACTCTCGATGAACTCGTACGTCACATCCGAGAAGCGCGGGCTGCGGAAGGTGAGCCCTTTGTAGGGCACGAGCTCCAGTGGCAGCTGCCCGGGAGACAGCAGCATGAGCCTGCTCCCCGGCCGCACGCCGATCCGGAACAGGGTACCGGTCGCCGTCGCATATGACCCCGCGAGCCGTTCCAGCACCTGCGCGTCGAGCGTGGGCGGCTTGCGCACGAAAGTGGCTTCGGCCTCATCGAGCGACAGGGTCGCGCGGTCGATGTCTCCCTGCGGACTGGTGGAGAAGTTGACCGACCACCGGCCCTCTTCTTCGTCGTCCGGCGTGTCGAAGCGGTCGTAGTGGAAGTGCTCCATGGGGAACCGCAGCGTATGGAAGTCGAACTGCAGCTTGCCCGCATCGAGCCCGATCTTCAGCACACCGTATGCCTCGTGCGCATATTCGCCGACGTAGTCGGCCAGTGCGTGTGAGGGCGTGGTGCCGGCCGCGCGTGCCGCGCCGGCCTTCGAGCGCGCCTCCTTGTCTGCCTCCTTCTGCTTGCGCCGCACTTCCAGCAGGCGCTTCGACCAGGGAGTCTCGCTGAGACCCAGGGCCTGCTCGTAGATGTTGTAGCTGATCGGGCTGTAGAGCTGCCGCATGTGATCGCCGATGACGAACACGATGACGCCGATGCGCTCCTGCGGCATGTAGGAAATCTGGGAATGGAAGGCAGGCAGGTCGCCACCGTGAAAGGTGATGAGATGCCCGCGGTACGAGGCCGTGTTCCGGCCCATTCCGTACGCGGAGTTGATCAGCTCCCACCAGCCGCGCGTCTCGCCCGACGTGTTCGGCCGGGCGATGCTGGGCTCGAGTGTGGCCTTCAGCACTCCGGCGGGCAGCACCTGCCTGCCCGCATAGCGCCCATCCTCCATGAGCGCGATGAGCCAATGGGACAGATCATGGATGTTCGAGACGATCGCGCCGGCCGGCGCGAGGCCCCCGGCGTCCTCGTAGTATGGAATCTGGTACAGCTCGCCGGACTCCCGCCGCTCCGTGTATCCGACGGCGTAGTCGGGGCGCTCGCGCATTTCGCGGATGGAGAGCACGGTGTCGTTCATCTCCAGCGGTTGCAGGATTTTCTCCCGCACGTACTGTGGCCAGGGCTTGCCTGAAACCCGCGCCACGATGCACCCCACGCCTGCGTACATCATGTTGTTGTAGAGGTACGTCTGTCGCAGCGGGGCGGCGGGCTCCAGATACCTGAGGCGCTCGCAGAGCTGGTCGGCCGTGAGGTCCGACTTGTACCAGATCGTGTCGTGCCGCGTGATCCCCGTGCGGTGAGAGAGCATGTCCCGCAGGGTGACGCTGTCGTTCAGCCGGTCGTCATGGAAGACGATCGAAGGCACGCTCTTGCGGATGGGTGTGTCCCATTCGAGCTTGCCTTCCTCCACGAGGAAGCCGGCGGACACGGCGGCGAACAGCTTGGTATTGGAGGCAATGGGAAACAGTGTGCGCTCGGTGATCGGCAGCTTCTTGCCGTAGTCCCGGTAGCCGTAGCCGCGGGCGAGCACGAGCTTGCCGTCCACTACCACACCCACACCGACGCCGACGCCGTTCCAGTCCCGCAGCAACTGCTGCATGTAGGCATCCAGACCGCGCAGATTGCGCACGACCTGCGCGCCGCGATCCGCGGCGTGCGCGGAAGCGGCCACGCACACCGTCAGGACGCAGGACCAGAGAGGTACGAACAGTGATTTTCTCGTCATGGCTTGTCTGGACTCGCTGGGAAACTCGACGGTTGTGCAAGGTCGAAAGCGACCGCCTGCGTGGGCGCAGAAGCTCGCTCTTCAGTTCGCGGGAATGCGCGTCAATCGCAGGCCGCGCAGCCGATAGAGATCGGCCAGCAGCGCGGTCGGCTTGCCATCGGCGCCACGCTCCACCGCGAGAATGAGCCCGGCGAGTGGCCCCCGCGGCAGCTCGAACCGGTCCGGCGCCGTCGGCACCAGCACCTGGGGCTGAGGCAGGTACAGCGAACGCAACGTGAGCTGCCCCGACTCGACAGAGAGCTCGTACGTCGTGTCGATCTCTTCACCGCGATAGCTGCCGGCGAGCGCAGCCAGGGCTTCGTCCGTCAGCTGCGCGGGCGTGACGCGTTCCAGCCTGCCGACGACACGCAGGCCCGAGCCGCCGGGCTGGATCTCCTCCAGCGCGGCGACCTTGCCCGCGCGATCGTGCACGGGACGATAGAGCAGACCGTCGTAGTCCCCCTGCCCGAACGTGCCATCGGCCCAGAACGACAGCGCGCCACGATCGCCGGACGCTGTGCGCGCCCCCAGCTTGCCGGAGCCAGTGTCCTGCAACGTGATCATCGGCCCGCGCTTGCCCTGGTAGTGCCCGGCCAGCGCGGCGAGCATCGACGCCTTGGGTGCGAGCGCCGCGGGATAGGTCTTCTTCTGCTCGACCGCGCGCGGCTCGAGGTAGATACGCGCGAGCTTCTCCGTGAGGGCCTGCTGGTCGATCGGCCGATTCGCGAGTATCACGATGCCGAAGTCATCGTCGGGAAAAAATGCAAGGGTGGCATTGAAGCCGGAGATCGCGCCGTCATGCGTGATCACGCGGTGCCCGAGCACGACATCCCGGCCGAGCCCAAAGCCGTAGTTGACGGGCGTGCCGTCACGGAGCGTCGTCGGCGCGGCGATCTGCTCGATCAGCGCACGGTCGCCCACCACCGGATTGGCGAAGTTGCCGACCCACTTCACGAGATCCCCCACCGTGGAGAGCACATTGCCCGGCCCGATGGTGATGCGGTTGTACACCGCGCGCGCCCAGGGCCGCCCCGGTTCACCCCCGGGCTCATAGCCGACGGCATAGCCGGGCTGGGTACGCGAGAGGTCATCGCGCAGGCGTGTCCGGGTCATGCCCAGTGGGGCGAAGATGCGCTCGTGCATGAGCTCGCGCAGGCTCTGTCCCGATGCTGCCTGAACGATCTCCGCCAGCAGGGCGTAGCCGCTGTTCGAATATTCGTACTGCGTGCCCGGCGCGAAGCTCAGCGACCGCTGCTGCCTGATGAGGCTGATGGCCTGCTCCTGGCGCAGCAGGCTGTCGTCGTCGTGACCGCTCAAGGCGCCGAGCGCCATGTAATCGCGCACGCCGGACATGTGATGCACGAGATCGGCGACCGTGACCGGCGTGCCCAGCTCCGGCATGTCCGGCAGGTAGGTGCGGATGTCGGCCTGCAGGTCCACCTTGCCTTCCCGCGCGAGCAGTGCGATCGAGAACGCCGTGAACTGCTTGGAAACGCTCGCGAGGTTGAACACCGTCCGCCCGGTGATCGGCACGGAATGATCGAGATCCGCATAGCCGTAGCCGCGCGAGTAGATGAGCTCGCCGTGCTGGTAGAGCCCGACCGCCGCGCCGGGAACGCCCGGCCGGTCCATGTCGGCGAACACGGCATCGACGGCTGCCTGGCGCGCAGCCGGGCCGGCGTTCGCGCCGGCCCGCGCCGCGCCCTGCGGCAGAAACAGCGTGGCCAGGGCTTCGGCGGCATCGATCATGACGACCGCGCCGGAGCCGGCATTGAAATGCAGGGCCACGACCACGTCATCCTCGACGTAATTGAAGAACTGCGACTGCGTGCCTTTGACAGCGCCGGCGTGTTGCGCGCGAAGACGGCCCTGGTGATCCGGGCTGACGCGGAAGATCAGCGCCTGGCTTGCGCCGATCGGCGGCGGCCGCGAATCGTCCGAACCGAAGCGCGGCAGGTCACCGCGCAGCTGCAGGCGGTACATCTCCTTGATGGTGGCGGGCTTCAGCAGCAGTCCGGCATTCAGTGCGTGACCGAAGCGACACAGATCCTCGTCGGTGGAGATGATGCCGCCGCCGGCGTACTTGTAGCTCACGTTCTCGTCCACGGCGTTCTCGAGCCGCCCGAGCTCATCGTTGTACTCATATCCGCGGCCGCGGTGAACGACGATGCGCGAGGGCACGTCGAACTGCGTGCTGAGCATTCCGGCCGGGTGCCACACATGATCCGTCAGGTAGCTCTCGAACGGCTGACCGCTCACCGTCTCGACGATGGCGTGCATGAGGCTCGTGGCATACGACGAATAGGACCAGTGGCTGCCGGGCTCGAAGAGCAGCGGATCGTCCCGCCAGAACCGCGTCGACTCCTCGAAGGCGTCGTATTGCCGGAAGACCATGACATCGCCCGGGCCGAACTCGCCCCTCCTGTAGTGCCGGATGCCCGAGGTGTGCGTGAGAATCTGCCGGACGGTAATGGGCTTGCCTTTGCGCGGAAACCACGGAACGTAGCGCTGGATCTGCGCATCGAGATCCACCTTGCCCTGCTCCACCAGCTGCATCACCGCGACGACCGCGTGGGTCTTGGAGATCGAGCCGATGTTGTGCACGGTCGTTCCGGTCTGTGGCGCCCCTGTTTCCAGGTCTGCGCTGCCCACGCCGGCGGAGAACACGACGCGTCCGCCCACCGAGACCGCCGCCGAGACGCCGGGCGACCCGGACTCGGCCTGCAGGCGCTGCAGATACGCAAGTGCCGGGGAATCGAGCGGGGCAGACGCCTGCGCGCCGCCCGCAGCCCAGAGGGGCGCCAGCGACAACAGCAGGAGAAGAACACGCAGGCTGGCGGAACCTGCCAGCGACCGCACGAGCCGGGCACGGATCATGGTGTGACCTCGAAGTTGAGTTGCGACACGCACGCGCGCGGCTGGCGTTGGGCTTGTCGCGCATGCGTGCGCTCGAACGTAGCACGCCTGCGCCCCAGCACAGCCGCGTGGACCTGCCAGCGATCGTCGCGATCACGACGCCTCGTTGCCGACGAATACATCCGCCGGTGCGCCGGGCGCGGCTCCTAAGCCTGCTGCTGGAAAAACTGGCTTGGTGGGTGGCCGAGGATGCGCTTGAACATCGCCGTGAATGCGCTCGGGCTGTCGTACCCGAGATCCATGGCGACGTTGGCGATGGAAGCACCGGCGGCCAGCCGGGTCATCGCCGCCATGAGGCGCGCCTGGCGCCGCCACGAGCCGAAGCTGATTCCCGTCTCCTTCTGGAAGAGGCGCTCGAGCGTGCGGGCGCTGGCGCCCACGTTGGCCCCCCACTGTGCGCTGGTCTTCGAGTCCGATGGATTCTGCAGGATGCCCTGGCAGATGCGCCGCGCACGCGTGTCCGTCGGCATCGGGATATGAAGAGGCAGGGCGCCGATCTCACGGATCTCGCTCAGAATCATCTCTGTCAGGCAATCGGGCGCCGGCACGGGCGGCTCGGCCTCGCCAAGCGAGATCATCCGCAGGATCAGCTCCCGCAGGAGCGGCGAGACGTCTATGACCGCGCAGTCGCGCGGGAGGCCGGCCTTGATCTCCGGCCTCAACAGCAGCGTGCGCAGGCTGATGTTGCTGGTGGCGCGAATCTCGTGCGGCGTCATCGAGGGGACCCAGATGGCCCGCATCGGCGGAACGACCCAGATGCCGCAAGGCGTGTCGACCCGCATGATGCCCACCGATGAATAGATGAGCTGGGCCCGCAGGTGACTGTGGCTCTCGATGAGGTGGCCGGTGGGATAGTCACGCCCGAAGGCCACGATGGGCTGGGGCTGGTGCTCGAGCTCCCGAACCCGAAAGAGGATCGAAGGTATCTTGGTCGTATACACGCCGTAACTCTCCCCGGCAGCCACACCACCGGTCAACCCCCCCGAGACGGCCTCTATGACGGATTTATAGCCGAACGCGGCAGGTTCCGATCCGCGCGGTTCTGCCGCTCACTATCGAGAATACGACAATGAGGCTGGAGGGTCCTCTATCCGGTCGCCCCATCCGCGCCCCGTGTGCGCGGTTGCGGCTCGCCGACTGGCGACGGCAAGCGATTTCGCCTGCGGAAGAGAATATAGCCGCCGCCGGCGACGGCGCCCGTGAGCGTCACGGCTGCCAGGCTGAGCAGTTCCTGGCTCGAAGAGCCCAGCATCAGCCACATGCATGCACCAACACCCGTTGCCGCAACCAGCGGGCCTGCGGGCACCCGAAACCCTGGTTGCCCGACACCCGCATCGCGCGAGCGCAGGACTACCAGCGCGGCACACGTAGTTACATAACCTACCAGTCGCGTCAGCGCGGAGACGACGAGCGCGCCCATGAACGAGCAGTAGATCGCGAGAACGCCCGCGCAAAGGCCGGTGACCAGGATGGCCACGTGAGGCGTGCGAAAGCGCTCATGAATCGAGCAGAGCACTCGCGGCAGCTGGCCTTGCTCGGCGAACGCGAACGGCAGGCGTGAGCCGGTGAGCATGATGGCGAACATCGAGCCCAGCATGGTCACCAGCGCCCCCGCACTGACGAGATACGCGCCGACAGGGCCCACCGTCCGGGTCGCGGCATCGACCAGCGGCCGCTGCGAGCTCGCAAGATCCGGAACCGTGCCGATGCAGACCACCTGGATCGCGATGTAGAGCAACGCGATGACGATCAGCGCAGCGCCGAGCCCGAAAGGCACGTCGGCCCGCGGGTTCTTCATTTCGCCGGCCGTGATCATCGCCGACTCGATGCCCAGGAAGGCGAACGTCATCAGCATGATCGCCGCCTGCCAATCGGCCACGGAAGTCGTCCCGCTGGGCACCAGTGACGCGGAATCGACGAAGGGCAGGCACACGATCGTGAAGCCGACGAGCACGAGAAGCTTGCAGGCGGTGAGCGCGTTGTTGACGTGAGCGGATCGCCGGACCCCTGTCAGCACGAGCGTAGTCAGGACAGCGGTGGCGAGCGCGATGGCCGTTGCCCGCGTCGGGCCGCTCATCAGCGCCGGGACGGCCCCACCCAGGTAGGTGACCGCCAGGTTGGCGATGGTGGCGAACGAGAACAGGCGCGAGATCCACGCCAGCCAGCCGACCAGAAACCCGACGGCCGGCCCGAAGGCCGCATGGGCATAGAGATAAGGCCCGCCCGTCTGCGCGAAACGGCTGCCCACCTCGGCAAAACAGGCCGCGACGACGCCCATGATCAGCGCGCAGACCACCCAGGCCACGATGCTGTAGGAACCGATGAGGGCGAAACTCTTCGCCGGCAGACCCATGATGCCGGCGCCGATCACCACGTTGATGAGAATCGCGACCAGGTCCCAGCGCCCGATGCCACGGACGAGACTGCGAGCGACAGGTGTCATGCTCGCCGACGTTACGCGGCCCGCACCGCTCGTGCGCGCGCGCACGCGCCAGGCCTCGTCGCAATCACGACGCGACCCCCGCGCCCTTGCTGGCTTCCGGTGATGCAGCCGGCGCGGCGCAACGCCCACGTGAAGAAATCGAGAGTGTCGGAATCAAAGCGGAAAGTGTCGCGAAGTCACGCAGAGGGACCCGCGCCGTCGGCTAGATTGCGAAAATGACAGCCCACGCGCCGCCTGATTCAACCCCGCGCGAGGATGCGCCGGCCCCCGGCAGCCCGGCCGCCCGCCGCGACACGCGTAGCGCCGGGGTGGCCGTACCGCGGCATTCCAGGGCACCAGCGGCGGACGCCGTGTTCGTCGTGCGCCCGCTGACGTTCGGACGCAACGCGCAGACGGCGTCTACGAATGCACTGCAGGCGCCCGGCGACATCCTCACGCCCGGTGACCGGAATCGCGTCGACCGGGAATTCGACCGCGCTGTCCAGCAACTCACCCGGGCCGGCATCGAGGTCATCGAGTTCGACCCGCCCCGGGAGGTCGCGACGCCGGACGCTGTATTCCCGAACAACTGGGTCTCCACGCACGCGGATGGCACGGTCGTACTGTATCCGATGATGGCGCCGAACCGCCGCCTCGAGAGACAGCCAGCGCTGCTGGAAAGCCTTTCGCGAGACTTCCACTTCCACATCTCCCGCATCGTGGACCTTTCATGGCTCGAGAACGACCATGAATACGTGGAGGGCACCGGCAGCATGGTCTTCGACCATGCGCAGCGGATTGCCTACGCAGCCCTGTCGCCACGCACGACGCCGCGTGCCGTTGAATGCGCGGCGCAGGCGCTGGGGCAGGAAGCCTGTGTCTTCAGCGCCACGCATGCCTCGGGAGCGGCCGTGTACCACACGAACGTCATGCTGTCGGTGGGCAGCAGCATTGCCGTGGGCTGTTTCGAGATGATCCGCGCGGCACACGAAAGAAACCACGTGCTGCGCCGTCTGGAGTCGGGCGGCCGGCCCATCGTGACATTGAGCGAGGCGCAGGCAGGGCACTTCGCCGCCAATGCACTGGAGCTGAAATCCCCCAGTGGTCCGTTGCTCGCGCTGTCCATGCGTGCGTGGAACGCGCTCGAGCCGGACCAGCGGCGCACGATCGAGCGGCACGTGCTCGTTCTGCCCGTCGACGTGAGCACCATCGAACACGTGGGCGGCGGGGGTATCCGCTGCATGCTTGCCGAGATATTCCTGCCGCGCGAGCCGGCCCGTGCGGCCTGGCAGCCTGCCGGACTCACCAGGCCCGGATGACGACAGCAACAGGCAGCGGGCCGCCACACCCAATGGCGCCCGCGCGCCATGCATCGTCGTGAACACGACAAGGCACGCCTTCTCGCGCTGACAAGCTCCGGGCGCCGGCCTAGCATTTTTGCCCGACTTCACTACTGGATACGCTGATGCGCAAACTGACCGTCTCGCAAAAGAGCTGGCCTCTGAAAGAACCGTTCGTCATCTCCCGAGGCACGGAGACGGAAAGCGAAGTCGTGCTGGTACACCTCGAGGAAGATGGTGCGGTCGGCCGCGGCGAGGCCGCGGGTGTCTCCTATCACGGCGAGACGCCCGACTCTCTGTGCGCGCAGATCGAAAGCGTGCGCGACGCTGTCTGCGCCGGCGCAGGCAGACGGGAGCTTCTCGAGCTTCTGCCACCCGGCGGCGCACGCAACGCACTCGATGCCGCCCTGTGGGATCTCGAGGCCAAGCAGACCGGCCTCACCATCTGGGAGCTGGCAGGCGTGGAGCCCCAGCGCACCGTCGTCAGCGCGCTGACGATCGGCATCCGCACGCTGGCAGCCTACGAGGAGCGAGCGCGCCTCCTTGCGCAGTACGCGTGGATCAAAGTGAAAGTGGGAAGTGATGACCCGCTTGCCGCGGTGGCTGCGGTGCGTCGGGGAGCACCCCGCGCACGACTCATCGTGGATGCCAACCAGGCATGGACCGTTGCGCAGCTCGAGCGCCTGGCGCCCGCGCTGGCGCGCATGAGCGTGGACCTGCTCGAACAGCCGATCGCCATCGACGACGACGGTGGCCTGCGCGGGCTCGATCTGCCGATCCCGGTCTGCGCCGACGAGCCCGCCGATACCGCGGCGGACCTGCCGCGGCTGGTGGACCGCTATGACTTCGTGAACATCAAGCTCGACAAGTGCGGCGGCCTGACCGCGGCGCTCGACTTCGTCGCGGCCGCCCGCGCGACCGACATGCGGCTGATGGTGGGCTGCATGATCGGCAGCTCGCTCGCCATGGCGCCCGCCATGGTCGTCGCCCAGTTCTGCGAAGTCGCGGATCTCGACGGCCCGCTCCTGCAGGCCGAGGACTGGCCCGAGGGCATCCGCTATCGCAATGGCGCGATGAGCCTGCCCTCCCCGGCGCTGTGGGGATAGCGAACCGGTTGGCGCCCGCCCTGGCGAGCTCACTTCACACGAGGTGAGTGACGCTCGTCACACGCGGAAAAGCACACCGTTCTATCGTGATGAAAAGCCGTAGCGCGCCGCAACCACCAGCGGCACCGTCAGGGCGAGCCACGCGACCCAGTGCCATGCGCCTGTGCCGATCAGGGCGGCGAGCAGGCCGAACACAGTGAGCACGGCGAGCACCAGAGGCATGCCCCAGATCGCCCGGAATCGGCTGCGGGACTGTCCCGTTTGGCTGTTCATGCGCGCGGCAGCGGCTCGCCCGGAGCATGCAGCCGGATCAGCCGCGCGATACGGGCTTCATTGCTCCGGCGCCGCACGAGCCAGAGATACAGGCCGCTGCCCAGCACCACGATCGTGATGAGGTCGAGCACGGTCCAGATGATCTTCAAAGGCAGACCGCCGTAGTCGCCGAAGTGCAGCGGGCGTGAGAGCTCCAGCGCCTTGAGGTACCACGGAAGCGCGACGACCGCGGTCAGCTCACCCGTGCTCGCATCCACGAGCGCCGGTGTGAACAGGCGTGAGGTGAGCGGGCTCGCGCCACGCGTCCAGAGCACATAGTGCGCCGGGGTACCCTCTTCCGGATCCGGCGCGCCCAGCCCGGTGATGACGTTGTCGGGTAAGGCGCGCTGAACGGTGTCGAATGCGGCCTGCACGGAAGACAGCTCTGCCGGCACGGGGCTGTTCTCGTATGCGGTGAGCGCCGCGCGAAGATCCGTGGCGCGCCAGAGAGAGAAGAGCGGCGTAGAAAGCTCGTTGACGATGCCGGTGACGCCGACCACGAGCACCCATGCGAGTGTCACGATGCCGAGCAGGTTGTGCAGATCGAGCCACCTCAGGCGGCGGGACCGCTGCGCCCGCACCGTGCCGAAATCCAGCTTCTTCATGAAGGGTCCGTACAGCACCACGCCCGAAACGGTGGCGGTCACGAACAGTACGCCCATCACTGCCAGGAACATCTCACCGGGCAGCTCGGCAAAGAGGTCCACGTGGAGCCGCAGCATGAGACCCATGAAAGTCATCCTCCACTCCTGCGGCGGTGGTGACTCCTCCAGGATATCGCCCGTGCGCGCATCGAACTTGATCCAGTGGTAGTGCTCGGGAACGTCATCGTTCACCGTCGGCTTCATGCCGACGAACACGACGGGCTCATCGTCGTCCGGGCTGACGCCCGTCACCCATTCGCCCGGATACTTCCCGAGGCTCGCGGCCACCAGCGTATCGAGGCTGAGACGAGGCGTGTCCGCCGGCAGCACGGCCAGCGGCGGATCATCGTCCAGCCATTCGTTGATCTCGTGCAGGTAGATGAGCGGCAGGCCCGTCACGCACAGCAGGAGCAGAAAGGCTGTGCAGATGAGGCTCGTCCACTTGTGGACGGCGTACCAGTTGCGAAGCGTGCTGTTCTTCATCGATGGCGACCGACACCGCGACCCTCGAGGCTATAGCCGAATGAAGCGTGCGCTATCTGCGAACCGACGACCTCTGTCGACTTTGCGTCAAACAGCGCTGCAGGGCTCGGTGCGCGCCGTATCCTCCCATCGGGCAACCACCGCCGTCGCCACGGAATTTCCAACGACGTTGGTCGCCGTGCGCCCCATGTCCAGGAACTGATCCACGCCCATGATGAGCAGCAGCCCGGCCTCGGGCAGATCGAAATGGGGCAAGGCAGCGGCGATCACGACGAGGGACGCCCGCGGGACACCTGCCATCCCTTTCGACATCACCATCAGCAGCAGGAGCATCGTGATCTGCTCCGCGAAAGTGATCTGGATGCCGTATGCCTGCGCGATGAACATGAGCGCGAAAGCGCAGTACATCATCGACCCGTCGAGATTGAATGAATACCCAAGGGGCAGAACGAAGCTCGCGATGCGCTTGGGGATACCCACGCGCTCGAGCTGCTCGAGAGTCCTTGGGTATGCGGCCTCGGAGCTCGCGGTGGCAAACGCCAGCAGCACCGGAGCTTGGATCGTCCGAATGAGAGGAACGATGGAGCGCCCGAGCACTGCATAGCCACCCCCGATCAACAACGCCCACAACACGATGAGCGAGACATAGAAACTGCCTATGAATTTACCGAAGGTCACCAGGATGCCGAGCCCCTGCGTGGCAATGACGGCGGCAATGGCGGCGGACACGGCAACCGGCGCCGCGCGCATGACGTAGTCCGTGATCCGCAGCATCAGGTGCACGAGGGCATCGGCTGCACGCAGAAGAGGTTGCCCCCGCTCCCCCAGGGCAATGAGCGCCACGCCCGCGAGCACCGAGAAGACCACGATCTGCAGGATCTCGTTCGTGGCCATGGCTTCGAAGATCGAGCGCGGCACGAGGTGAACGACGAACGTCCTCAGGTCGAAGGCCGTGCCGCTCATCGCCGGTGGCGCGGCCGAAGCCGCCGGCACCAGACCGAGCCCGGCGCCCGGCTGCAGCACCTGCACCAGCACGAGGCCCAGGGTCAGCGACGCGAGGCCTGCGCCTACGAACCATAGCATCGTGCGGGTGCCGATCCGGCCGAGCGCGCCGCCATCTTTCATGTGCGCGATGCCGGACACGAGTGTCGCGAACACGAGCGGCGCGATGATCATCTTGATCAGCCGCAGGAACACATCCGTGATGATCGACAGCAGGCCTGCCGTCGCGGTCGCCCGCTCCGGTGTCAGCGCGGCGTGGCAGAGATAGCCCACCGCGGCCCCGAGCAGCATGCCAATGAGGATGTGCTGGGTGAGACGCCTGTGCTGCGTCATCACTCGCGCAACGGCCCGAGCCGGTCGAAGTGGACGTTGCGGATTCTCCCCGCGCTGATGCTGAACCCGGTGATGCGGCCCAGGCGATCCCGCGCGAAGTACACGCCTCCCACATCGCCGATGAACGTGTCTCTCGTAACGGGCTGCAGCGGCTCCGGCTTGCTCTTCAGAGAGCTCAGCGACAGCACACCGTCCTGGAGAACGATTCGGTACCGTGCCTCGAGCTCCTCACTGCCGTAGATGCCCGTGTACGCCTCGAGCTGCTTGCGCGTCGGGGAGAAATCCGCAACCCGCTCGTACGCCTCCGCCTCACCGTCGCCCACTACGGCCGTCATGCCCGCGGGCCGGCCGGCGGAGGCGGCGCTGAACGCCAGCTCCGTTACCGGACCTGCCGCGACGACGCGAAACCTGCCCTTGCCGACCGGCACGAGCTCGTGACGCGGATCCTCTCCTTCAACCGTGCGCAGCTTCCCGTCCTGCAGAATGATTCGATAGACCTCACCCTCGTCGCGGTTGAGGTAGGTTCCGGCGGCGCTCTGAAGCTCTGCCACCGGCAACTGCACGACCGTGGGAGCCGCTGCCTCGACCGGTGCGAGCTCTGGCGCGAGGTAGATGTCGGCGATCCTGGCCGCAAGATCGCCCGGCCTGGCCTCTCTGATGTTGCAGAGACACGCCACGCTGAAATGCTGCCCGGGGAAGCGCAGCAGATCCGCACGGTAGCCGGCGTCCGCCCCGCTGTGCTCGACGGTCGGCAAACCGCGATAGCTGCCGATCCTCAGCCCGAATGCGTAGTCGATCTTCCTGCCGTCTTCGAGCACGCCCTGTTCCAGCATCTGCCGGACGAAGGCGGCGCCGCCCACGACGGGATCGTAGAAATTCTCGTCCCAGTGCAGCAGATCGCGCACCGTCGTGAGAAGACTGGTAGCGCCCACCGTGTCGAAGTTCGTCACGCTGAGCTTGAAGACGTCGCCCTCGCGCCGGTAGCCATATGCCATTCCCGGCACGATCTCGGTGAAGTCGTCGCGAAAGTGCGTGCTGCGCATGCCGAGCGGCCGGAAGATACGCTCCGTGGTGAGCTCGCGGAACGTCCGGCCGCTCACGCGCCGGGCGATCTGTGCCAGCAGCGTGTAGCCCGTGTTCGAGTAGCTGTACTGCGAGCTCGGCGGAAAGTTCAGCTGTTTCTGCCTGGAGACGATGCTCAGCACATCATCGTCGGTGATGAGGTCGTGCGAATAGCGCCAGCCGGCCAGTTCCAGCATGGCCCACTGATCCCGCAGGCCGCTCGTGTGATGAATGAGCTGGCGTATCGTGACCGGCGCCCCGAAATCCGGCAGCTCCGGAACATGCCGGCGCACCGGATCGTCGAGCGAAAGCCTGCCCTCCTGTGCCAGCAGAACGATGGCGGCGGCCGTGAACTGCTTGGAAATGGAGGCAATGTGGAACACCGTGTCGGGCGTGATCGGGACGCCGTGCTCCAGATTCGCCATGCCGTAGCCGCGCTCGTGCACGATGCGGCCGTCCTGCATCACCGCAACGGCGCACCCCGGCGAAGCAGTGCTGTCCCATCTCGCAAAAAGCGCGTCCACTTGCGCTGCCGCGGGAATCGAGGCCGGATCGGCTTTTGCCGGCGCGTTGGCGGCGCAAGAGGAAGACGTGCCCACCGCCAGCAGAAAAAGCAGTGCAAGCATCGCGGCCCACCTCAACATGGTGATGGGGCGTGCGTCTGTCGGAACCTTCTTCATCGGCATCTCACGTATTCCAGAACAATCGAGGCACGACGGCGGGAGCTTCCGGATGTGAGCGCGCGCAGGCCGCAGTCACACCGCGGTCTCGCAGGCCACATGCCGAGTATCCAGACCGCCTCAGCGCGCGGCGTCGCGCGCTCTGATGAACTGCAGACCGGTGGTGTCCGGCTCGCTCAGGGTGAACCCCTGTGCCTTGCCGCGAACGGGCGGCGAGAACTGCAGGTGCAGGCCTGTCTGCGGGCTGACGAAGTGGTGAGGACCTTCCCAGACCATCGGCCGGACCGGGCCTTCGCGCACCTGGAACGAAAGGCCCTGGCCGAGCGCTTTCACGACGTAGTGCGCGTCGAGCTCCTCGCTGTAGTAACTGCCGGTGTATGCGCGGAGACGTTCCGCATCGATCGCTGTCGTGGCCCGTTCGCCCCCCGCCTGAGGCCGTTCTCGTGGTGACGGTTGCGGGGCAGGTTCGGTGAATGCATCCGCCAGGTACAGATCCGCCACTTTCCGCGCGAGCGAGGACGGGCCGGCTCCCTCGAGATTGCACAATATGACGACGCTGAAATGCTGCTGCGGAAAACGGATGATGTTCGTGTTGAAACCGATGAACGAGCCGCTGTGCTCGACCGTGGGCAGCCCGCGATAGCTCCCCAGACGCAGGCCGTACGCATAGTCATTCTCCCTGCCGTCGTTCAGAGTGCGTCGGGTGAGCTGCCGCGCGACGAGAGGGCGGCCGGTGGGGCGCGAGGATTCATCGTCGAAATGGCGATCCCACGACACCATGTCCTCGACGCTGCTCAGCAGGCCGCCATCGCCCACGAGCGCGAATGTCGTCCGCCGCAAGCCCAGGCTGCCGTCCGCGCGCCTGAAATGGCCCAGCGCGCGCTCGCCCACGATGCGGGTCGCGTCGTCATGGAACTGCGTATGCCGCATGCCGAGCGGAGCGAACAGGTTCTGCTCCGCGAACTCCCGGAGTGTCAGACCGCTGACGCGCCTGATGATGATGGAGAGCAGGAAGTAGCCGGAGTTGCTGTAGGAATAGCGCGCCCCGGGCTCGAAGCCCAGTGACTTCTGCCTGGCAATGAGCGCCAGCGCGTCCTGCTCCGAAATCGAGTCCAGATGACCACGTCCCGACAGGCTCCACAGGCCCAGATAGTCCCGGATGCCGCTCGTGTGATGCACGAGATGGTGAATGCGGATGGGATGCGCGTAGACCGGCAGCTCCGGCAGGTACTTGCGAACCTCATCGTCGGCGGAAAGCCGGCCGCTGTCTTCCAGCAGCGCAACGGCCGCCGCCGTGAACTGCTTCGACACCGACGCCAGGTAGAACGTGGTTCTGGGAGTGATCGGCACGTTGCGCTCGAGGTCGGCCATGCCGTAGCCCCGCTGATAGATGGCCGCCCCATCGCGAACGACGGCGAGCGCGCAACCTGGCGAGCGGGTGGTGTCGAGCCCCGCGAATATCAGGTCTACCTGCGACTCCAGCGAGGTGCGGGGAGAAGATGCGGCACACGGGCCGGCGGCGAGCGCGCCGAGCATCGTGAGCCCCGCCGCGCGGATGACGTGTTTCACTGCACCCACCTTTCGATTCGGCGGCAGGCTAGCGCCGGAGCGCGGCCGCCGGCCCGTTCGTGCACGCCCAGATTCGTCGGGATTGCGACAATCACGGCCCGGAGCGCGCGCGCGCGGCGATGCGTGCGTCGTTGACCCTTCCGCATCACTACCTCATGTTTGCATGGGGCCGCCAGTCCGCCACCGCGCATTCGCGCACCACGTTCCTCATCGACGCGCGGCAACAGGAAGCCTGCGTGCGAACCACAAGTACAGCCCGCTGCCCAGGACGCCGGCCGTGATCGTGTCCAGCGCGGCCCGGGCGAGTGCATGGGCCTTCTGTACGAGCCCATCGAGGCTCAGACGAGGGGCATCCGCCGGCAGCGGCGCGACCGCCACTGCCGGCTCATCGTCGAGCCAGGCGTCGATCTCATCGGCGAAGATGAGAGGCAGCCCCGTCAGACACAGCAACAACAGAAATGCCGTGCAGATGAGGCTCGTCCAATTGTGGATCCAGAACCAGGCCTTCAGCGGCATCGATCCTCACCAGCGGTACTTGATGTTCACGAACACTACCTTGCCTTCCCGCGACGCGCCTGGCAAAGAGCGGATCACCGGGTGTCGGAATCGAGCTGGAGGGTGTCGCAAAGTCACGAAGACGAGCCTCATGCATACGATAGATTGGGAAGCAGGGAGTGCGAGCACCCAACGCACCGTGGCATCGCCCCCGAAAGATCACGGGCTGCATTCACCCGCACGCCAGAGCAAGAGTGGATTCGATGCCCAATCCATGCGCGCGTGACCATCCATCGAGCAGCAGCAGGAATCACAACACAGACCGTCGAGGCCAGCGCGATGCGTATCGGCCGCGGCGTCCGGTGCATGCGCCCGGGTCGTTGCGAAAGTTGAGCCACGGCGCGGTGAAACTCGCCTGCAGCGCTCTCGTGCTGGCGCTTGCGACCCCACTGCGCGCCGACGCGATCGATGACTACGTCAACGCCGAGTTGCAGCGGCAGCGCATTCCCGGCCTTGCGCTCGCCATCATCCGGGACGGCGAGCTGCAACGAGCGCAGGGCTACGGATTTGCAAATCTGGAACACCGTGTGCCGGTGCACGCAGACACCGTTTTTCAGGCAGCCTCGGTGGGCAAGCAGTTCACGGCCACTGCCGTGATGCTGATGGTGGAGGATGGCAAGCTGCGCCTGGACGAGACCCTCCGCACGTATCTGCCGGAATCACCCGCGTCCTGGGCACCGATCACCACGCGACACCTGCTGACGCACACTTCTGGCCTGGACAGTTCTCCCAGCATCGATCTGCGCAAGGACTACACGGACGACGAGCTTCTCGCGGTGATCTATGGCGCCAGGCAGCTGTTCCCGCCGGGCAAGGGCTGGAGCTACAGCAACACCGCCTACGCGCTGCTCGGTCTGCTGGTGAAGAAGGTCGGCGGTGAGTCGTACATCGAGGTGCTGCGCAAGCGCGTCTTCGCTCCGCTCAACATGACGACGGCAGATCTCATCAACGACCGGGCGATCGTTCCGAACCGCGCCGCGGGGTACGAGATCGTCGACGGCAAGGTGATGAACCAGCGGTGGGTGGCCCCGACGGCCAATTCCACCGCGGACGGCTCGCTCTCACTCACCGTGCTCGATTTCGCGCGATGGGAAGCAGGCATCCGCGCTGGAAAGATTCTCGAGGCGCAGTCCTGGAAGCAGGTCAGCCAGCCGGTCACGCTGTCGAGCGGCCGCACCTATCCCTACGGATTCGGCTGGAGCCTGGAAACAGAAGGGGGCCGGCAAGTATGGCGGCACTCCGGGGCCTGGCAAGGATTCACTGCTTTCTTCATCCGCTATCCCGACGATGGCGTTGCGGTCGTGGTGATGACCAACTCCAGCGGCGGCAACCCCGGCACCATTGCCCGGCATGTCGCCGGCCTCTTCGAGCCCACGCTCGCCCCACAGCGTGCCGGGCCGATCGAGGATCGCGCACCCGAACCGGCGCGGCGGGCGAATGGGCTGCTCGATCAACTGGCCACAGGCCGCGTCGATGCGTCGCAGTTCGACTGGCAATCCGGCCGGCCGCTCGAGGAGGTGGCCACGCAGGATCAGAAGCTCGTGCAGCCACTGGGGCGGCGGCTGGCCGTGCAACTCTTCGCGCGGCACGAGCGCGGGGACGACACGGTCTACCGATACCGTGCGCGCTATGAAACAGGGCTGCGGGAGTTGCGCCTGGTGCTCGGCCCGGACGACAGGATTCGCGGCTATCGCCTGACGGAAATTTCCGCGTGGGACGAGCCTCTGACCCCTGATTGATCTGTCGATGGGGCGAGCCTGACAACCCCCGCAGAGAGGACTCATGACATTCTTTCGAACCCGGCGATTGCTCATCCGGCAGCTTGCGCTCGTGACAGCGTCCGCCTCCCTGCCCTGGCGCCAGTGCGCTGCCGCGCTCGCCGATGCGGGCAACGAGCCCATGTCCGATGCGATCGCCGTCTGGCAGATGGCCGATCTGAGCGATTCGGCCGGCCTCGACAGCAGGATCGAAGCCCGGGGCAATGCTCGTGTCGGGGTCGAGCTCGGCAAAGCCGAGCGGGCCGCCTCACGCGCGCGGGGCGGCGACGGTTTCGCGGCAGAGCTCTCGGGAGGCTGGTTCACCGCCGGTCGCGGAGCCGGCGACGAGCTGGTGCTGTCCGGCGGCGCGCTGACGGCCGTGATCCGGTTTCGCGCCGCCCACGCGGAATGGGGTTTCCCGCTGTTCTCGCAGTATGTTTCCCCGACCACGGGCGTGGACCCCGCGCGCCGGGGCATCTTCAACCTCCTGAGCACGGACTTCGGCGCCGGCCCGGTGCTTGCCGCGCAACTCGGCAGCGACGAAGTCTCCGGCTTCCATCTCGTCCAGACCAGCGTGCGGGGTCTTTCGCCACGAGACTGGCACGACGTGGTGCTCCGGTTCGACGGCCGCACCCTGCAGCTGTTCCTGGACGGAGCGTTGTGTGATGAGGAGATTGCGGTGGGCGTGCTGAGCAGCCGGCACCGCCCCTGCCTGATTGGCGCGGACGCCCACGCCGAAGCGCGGAACGGCCGGCGTGTGTTCCACGGCCTCATCGATCATGCGGCGCTGTGGAAGCGCGCGCTGACGGATCGGGAGATCGCGACGCTGAGCGGCGCGCGCCGCGTGTCCGACCGCCGCCCGCGCTACTACCACGAAAAGTACCGGCCGCAGTTCCACTTCTCGGCGCGCAAACACTGGCTGAACGATCCCAACGGGCTGGTCTTCTACGACGGCGTCTATCACCTCTTCTTCCAGCACATGCCACCGGGGCGGCCATACGCCTACAAGGACTGGGGACACGCCGTGAGCACCGACCTGGTCCACTGGCGCCAGCTCGACAGCGCCCTCACGCCGCATCGCGAGCTGGGCGGCTGCTGGTCCGGCTCCGTGGTCGTCGATGTGGAGAACACCAGCGGCTTTCAGGCCGGAGCCGAGAAGCCCGTGGTCGCCATCCTCACGAACGGCGGCGGCTGGAACCGCGAGCCATTCGGGGCGCCGCGGAACACACAGTGTCTCGCCTTCAGCACCGACGGCGGCAGGACGTTCCAGTACTACGAGAACAATCCCGTCATCGGTCACATCAAGGGCTACAACCGCGATCCCAAGGTGCTGTGGCACGCGCCTACCGGCCGCTGGGTCATGGTGCTGTACATCGAAGACAACGACTACAGCCTCTTCAGCTCGCCCGACCTGAAGAGCTGGACCCGGCTCTCCGACATCACGCTTCCGGGAACGATCGAGTGCCCGGACCTGTTCGAGCTGCCCGTGGACGCCGACGCCACGATCCGGCGCTGGGTGTTCTGGAGCGGCGGCGGCACATATCTCATCGGCGTCTTCGATGGCACGACCTTCCATCCGCAGAGCCCACCGCTGCGAGGGGACTACGGCGCCGACTTCTACGCCGCGCAGACCTGGAGCCACATCCCGGCGAGTGATGGCCGCACGCTGCAGATCGCGTGGATGCGTGAAGGCGAGTATCCGCAGATGCCGTTCAGCCAGCAGATGAGCTTCCCGACGGAGCTGTCACTGCGCACCACGCCGGAAGGTCTCAGGCTGCACAGGGTCCCGGCGCGCGAGATCGCCAAGCTCCATCGACAGGAACGGCGATGGAGCAACCACACGGTCAGCGCTCACGACAACCCGTTCGCCGGGCTCGCGGGCGACTCGTGGCACATCCTTCTGGACATGGAACCCGGTAGCGCCACCGCGTTCGGTGTGAAGATTCGCGGCTATGACGTGCGGTACGACGTGGCCGCCCGCCGGCTCTCCGCGGTGGGCTGCGACGCGCCGGTGGCACCGAGCCACGGGCGGATCCGGCTGGAGATTCTCGTCGACCGGACTTCCATCGAGGTCTTCGCCAACGATGGCGCCGTAGTCCTCAGCTCCTGCTTCCTGCCGCCGGACGCGGACACCTCGCTCGCCCTGAACGTCGAAGGCGGCTCGGCACGGATCGATGCTGCGACGGTCTGGTCGCTCGCTTCGATCTGGACGTAGCAGCCGCGCAAGTGCGATACCACCGTGTACCCGCTGCTCATCGCGAGCTCGATGAATCCGCGGGGGGGGTCACGCGCGCCGATGAGTGCGTTCGAGCTCGCTGATGCAGTCGTGGAACTGATCGATCGCCCACTCGAGCTCCGCGCGCCCGATCGTCAGGGGTGGTGCCAGCCGGACGACGGTGTCATGGGTTTCCTTCGTCAGAATGCCTCGTTGCAGCAGCCGCTCACAGACCTGCCGGGCGCGAATGTACGCTGGATCGAAATCCACACCGATCCACAGTCCCTTGCCGCGAACCTCCCGGATGAGTGGCGAGCGGATCGCCGCGATGCGCTGCTTCAGCAGCGCGCCGCGCTCGGCGCTGCGCTCGATGAGCCCTTCCTCCTCGATCACGCGCAGCGCTTCCAGGCCCACGGTCGCCGCCAGCGGATTGCCGCCGAACGTGGAGCCATGACTGCCGGGGGTGAGGACGTTGATGAGCTCCCGCGTTCCGACGAAGGCGGAAACGGGCAGCACGCCACCTCCCAGCGCTTTTCCGAGACACAGGCCATCCGGACGCACGTCTTCGTGATCACACGCGAACCAGCGCCCGGTGCGACCCAGCCCGCTTTGAACCTCATCGAGAATCAGCAGGACATGGTTGTCCGTGCACGTCTTCCGGACCTGCCGCAGCCATCCGGCCGGTGGCACACGGATGCCGGCCTCACCCTGGATCGGCTCGACGAGCACGGCGCATGTGTTCGGAGAGATTGCTGCAGCGAGCGATTCGGCGCTACCAAACTCCACTCTGACGAAGCCAGGCGCAAACGGACCGAAGCCGCTTCGATACTCCGGTTCGTCGGAGAAGCCGACGATCGTCGTGGTCCGGCCGTGAAAATTTCCGTCGGCGACGATGATCTCGGCCCGATCACGCGGGATTCCCTTGACGCGCTCGCCCCACCGCCGCGCCGCCTTGATCGCGGTTTCGACGGCCTCCGCGCCCGTGTTCATCGGGCATGCGGCATCCAGGCGCGTCACGCAACAGAGCTTCTCCAGGAAGACACCAAGCCGGTCGCTGTAGAACGCCCGTGAGACCACGCTCAAGGTCGACGCCTGTTCGACGAGAGCCCTCAGAATCCGTGGATGCGCGTGCCCGTGGCTGACCGCGGAGTACGCGCTCATCATGTCCAGAAAGCGCCTGCCGTCGTCGCTCCATAGCCAGACGTCCCGCCCCCGCGTCAGTATCACGCGCAGGGGGTCGTAGTTCGGCGCGCAGAAAGCGCTCTCCAGATCGATTGCAGTCACGTTTTCTCCATGCGAACGGCTGTGTCATCCGCTGCCGGGCGAAGGCCGCTCAATTGACGCTATTGCCGCGGATCTGCGGGACAGACTTTCACTCGCATCACTGCCAGGGTGCGCGGCGCAGGCCGGGAAGCGGCCTCGCCGTCCGTCATCTACCGTTCACTCAGGTAGATCGCCTGCGGCGGTGACCGCAGCAGCTCGCGGGGTCCACGCCTTCATGCGCAGGTATCCAATCACGAGCACACAGAGCCATATCGGGCCTACGTACAGTGCCACCCGCGTTCCGCTGTCCAGCGCCAGGAGCCCGGTGACGACGAGCAGAAACCCGATGATCAGCCAGTTGGCCCACGGCGCACCCGGCATCCTGAACGCCACCGGCCGGGCTGTTCCCTGCGCGACGGCAAGTCGATAGCGCCGATGCGCAACCACTATGGCGATCCACGTCCACAGCGTCGCGAGAAGCGAAATGCTGGTCACCCACGTGAAGACCTCCTCTGGCACGATGGCATTGAGCACCACGCCGATGAGCATGAGCGCCGCGGAAACGTGAATTCCCATAGACGGCACATGCTGCGCGTTGAGCCGCGCAAAGCACTGCGGACCGTGTCCTCTGCGGGCCGTGGAATAGAGCATGCGCCCCGTGCTGTACAGGCCTGTGTTGCACGACGAGGCCGCCGCCGTGATGACCACGAAGTTGATGAAGTGCCCGGCGCCCGGGATACCGATCTTGTCGAACACGACGACGAACGGGCTGATCACCGGGCTGAGCTCCCGCCAGGGCACGAGCGACATCACGATGACGAGCGCGCCGATATAGAAGATCAGGATGCGCAGGATCACGCCATTGATTGCGGTCGGGAGCGTGCGCGCCGGATGCTCGGCCTCGCCCGCGGTGACCGCGATCACTTCGACGCCGGCATACGCGAACATCACCATCTGCAGTGCCAGCAGCACGCCGAGCACGCCGAACGGAAACAGCCCGCCGTGGGACCACAGGTTGTGGAAGCCGGCAGTGGGCCCCAGCGCCCCGACGTCAAAGAAGATCACCACGAGGCCCGCCACGATGAACAGGACAATCGTCGCCACCTTGATCACCGCAAACCAGAATTCGAGCTCGCCGAACGTGCGCACCGCCAGGAGATTCGAGCCATACAGCATCAGGAGCACGCACAGCGCGGTGACCCATTGCGGAATCTGCGGGTACCAGTAGTGCACGTAGATGCCGATGGCGGTGAGCTCCGCCATGCCCACGACGACCCAGGAGAACCAGTAGGTCCATCCCGTCGCGAAGCCCGCGAACGAGCCGATGAATTCCTCGGCGTATTCGGCAAAGGCGCCGGCCACCGGCCGATAGACGAGGAGCTCGCCCAGCGCGCGCATGACGAAGAAGATCACGACGCCGGCGACGGCGTACGCGACGATCAGGCCCGGCCCGGCGCCCTGGATGGCCTTCGCGGATCCGAGAAAGAGCCCGACACCGATCACGCCACCGATGGCGATGAGCTGGATGTGGCGCCCGCGCAGACCGCGCGTGAGCTCCTGGTCACCTGCCGCTGCTGGCTCGGTCATCTGATCCACCCCGGAGTGCTGCGTGCCGCCATCGTGGGGAACGTAACACCCGGGTCACGGCATCGTCGGCGCACAATCGTCACAGCTCGTCGTGAACACGACACGCTGCATCACGCGACTCATCGTGTGCTCGCGCCGGTCTGCGCCGCGGGTCGTCATCGTCGTGACGACCCGCGGCGCGCTGCTCATTACGTCCCTGCGCCGGTCACCTTCGAGAGCTCCACCCAATACGACAGAGCATTGCCGGCGCGATCCGGCAGCTCCAGGGATACGGCGGACGCTGCCCCGTTCAGAACGTCCGGGCCGCGCGGGTTCAGGCTGAGATTCAAGCGATACGGATAGCGGCGCGCATCAGGCGTGCCGATGTCCCCGGCGATGCCGCGCAGCGAAAGCGCGCCATCGTCGCTCATGCGGACCTGCGAGACTTCCTGCGCCGTCCCCGATCCCACTCGTGCGAACACGCTGCCGTTTTCCTTGAATTCCAGCTCGACCGGCGTGGGTCCGGTGTAGGCGTGCACCGCACCCTTCCAGCGTCCCACGATACCGGGCTGCGGCTTGAACCCATGATCGTGCCGTATCGTTTCCGGCAATACCGCGTGGACGATGGCGGACTCGATGCCCGTGAGCCCTGTGCCCGTGTTCGCGAGCACCGCGATCACGAGATCCGCCTCCGGGAAGACCGACAGGCGCGTGCTCACGCCGGGCATTCCGCCAGTGTGGCCGAAGTGCTTGAGCCCATACCGCTCGCCGATGCCCCAGCCGATGCCGTAGTTGTTGGCACCCTCGACCGCCTTCTCGTCCCGCATGCGGGCAAGCGTGCTCTTCTGCAGCACGGCCTTCTGCTGCCCGGCCAGCGTGCCATGCAGGTGGAACATGCCGAACCGGACGAGATCGTGCGCGCTCATGAAGACCGCCGACGCGCCACGATGATCGAAGTCATAGAACGGCACGACACTGCGGTTATCGCCGTAACGCAGCGCTACCCGGTTCTTCAGATCGGGCATCCGGTTCACGGCACTTTCCGTCAGCCCCAGCGGCAGGAACAGCTCCTCCAGCATGAACCGGTCATAGGGCTTTCCCGACACGCGCTCGATGGCATATTCGAGCAGACCATATCCGAAATTGCTGTAGTTGCTGGCCTCTCCCGGAGCGCGCACGAGCGTGCCGTAACGACGGATGCTCTCCTCCATGGAAGGCCTCACGACCTTTTCGTCTTCGTACAAGAACTGGTAGTGCAGCGGCAGACCCGAAGTGTGATTGGCGACGCGCCTGACCGTCGCCTGCCGCGCGTCCCCTACGTGGGCGACCAGCTTCTGCGCGCCGAGATAGTCGTTCATCGGCTTGTCCAGGTCGATCGCGCCGCGCTCCACGAGGATCATGAGCGCCGTCGCCGTGACCGGCTTGGAAATCGAAGCCAGGGAATACAGCGTGTGCGCGTCAGCCAGTGTGCGCTGTTCGATGTTGGCGAAGCCGAAGCCATCTTCCCAGACGATCCGGCCCTTGTGTGCGACGGCTACCGAGATCGACGGAACGTTCTGGGAGGCCATCACCTCCCGGATCTGCAGGCGCACATCGTCGAATGCGTCCGCCCGCGCGGTGCCGGCCGTCGCCAGCAGCATCATGGAGAGGAATGAAGCCAGGATCACCGACATGGATTTTTGTGTTTGCACGTTGCCCTCGTTCTGAATGGCATCGGGCGCGCCGCCAGCAGCACGCTAGATGCGATCTCCTACCCGTACCGTGAATTCCACGCCCCAGGTGCGCGGCGCGGCCGGCACGCCGTGCAGCACACCTGGAACGATGAGCGTGTAGTAGCGCTCCGCAGTCAGATTCTCGCCGAACGCCGTAATGCGCCAGCGCGCGGCTTCGTAGCCGGCCCGGGCGCTCGAAGTTACGCGCGCGCGCTGCGCGAAGCGCGAAGACTCGGCTTCGTCGAAGAACGTCCTGCCGACCGCCGTTGCGTCCGCGGCCGCGAACCAGCCGTTCGCGTGCCACGCCACGTTCACACGCGCGTCGAACGCGGGTGCGTACGGCGTCCTGTTGCCGGAATAGCGCATGCCACTGAAAGGGTCTGCAAACTCGCGCAGCACCGACCGGGTCGCTCCGATGGAGGTGCCCGCGCTGAACTGCGTGCCGGGCCGCCATTTCAGCTCGATTTCCGCGCCGGTCGAGCGGGCGCGCGGCGCATTCGCGACGAGGTAGTCCACTTCGGTGAATGAGCGCTCGATCTGGTAGTCCCGGGTGTCGTACGCAAACATGCGGGTGACGATGTCGATCGTGTCATTCCGAAGGCGCGTCGAGAACGACAGCTCCAGCGCCGTGGTCCGTTCCGCGGCAAAGGCGGCGAGCTCCGGGTCACCGGTATACGCGGACCATCCGCCCGCCTTGGCACCGCGGGACAGTGACGCAGTGATGCTCGTCCGCGCCGATGCCGAATACGTCAGCGCGAGACGCGGCAGGAACGCATCGAACGTGCGGGACGACGTGAACATGCCAGGCCCCTGAAACGCGAGGCGATCCTGGCGGTCGAAACTACGCTCCGTGCGCTCGATCCGCAGTCCCGCCATCAGCGACCAGGCGTCACCGAGCACGCGGCGCGCTTCACCAAACAGCGCGGTGGAACGCGACTCGAGCTCGAACACGGACGACTCGATCGGAAACAGGTTTGGGATCGAGCGCGTGACGTCCCCCGCCGTCGTGCTGCGGGAAAACCATCCGCCGGCGCTCCATTGCAGCGCATCGCCCGGCGCGGAGACGAATCGCAACTCTTCGTTCCAGGCGCGCTGCCGCTGTGAGATGCGTGAATCCAGCGCGGGTGGCAGCACCATGTGGTTGTCGTAAGGCTCGAGTTTCCAGTCGGTGTGGCTCGTGATGCTGCTGAGTCGTCCTGCTGAGGTGTCGAGCTCTCCTTTCATTGCGAGGCCCAGCAGGTGAATGTCCGTGCGGCCCTCCCTGTCCCGCTCGATCGAGTACGGAAGACCATCGAGTGGCACGAGGGGCTGCGCGCCGTCGGCGTGACGGTCCGTCAGAAACTGAAACGCAAGCCGCGATGCCTCGCCCGTACGCCAGCGGACGCGTGCAGACACCGATGAGCTGTCCAGGTCGTTCACGCGCGCGCCGATCCGCTCGTTGCGAATGTATCCGTCGCGCCGTGACAGCGATGCCGTCAGTGTGGCATCGACGGGTGATGCCGCTTCTTCGTAGGCAGAGACCGTGCGCGCACCCAGAAGGAGACCACGGGCGTCGTAGCTGCCGGCGCTCGCGCGCAGCTCCATGCCTGCCGACTCGCCCGGCTGTTCCGAAAAGAGCGACAGCACGCCTGCCGTTCCTGACCGGCCGAATGTCGAGCCCTGCGGACCCCGCGCGAATGCAGCCTTCGGAAAACCGGCGAGCAGCGCAGGGTTGGTGGAAGTGCCCGGGAGCGGCAGGTCATCGAGATACACGGTGACGGCTGGATCGCTGAAGTACGGCGTATTCGTGAGACCCCGGTACGTCAGCAGATCCCCGAACGAACCTGCGCCTCCACCTTGCACCTGCAGATTCGGAACGCGCGCGGTGAGACTGCTCAGCGAGCGGCTCGCCACGGGCCAGTCATCTTCCGACGCCACCGCGGCGAGCGCCGCCGCGCCGTCGTCGGGCCGCTCGGCCGAGATGACCACACGGTCTTCCGCAATTTCCGCGGCCCCCGCCGCTACCGGCACCACCAGTGCCAGCACGACCAGTGCGGATGCCACCGAAGGTGCCGTGACAGGAGTCACCGTAGCGGGGATCGAGCTACCAGGTGTCGCCGAACAGGTTCCCGATGCTGAATGCCGCCGCCCCGGGCCCGATGCGACAGGGAAATTCGTTGCTGCGAGACTCAGAAGCATCATCGTGGCTGCTTGTTCCGATGGTTCTGCCAGGCGACGTGCACGATATACGCATGCACGGCCTCGGCCTGGCGCTCGCTCAACGCGTCACCGAACGTGGGCATGCCCCGCAGCACCCGCGTCCCCTCACGGACGATGCGGAAGAATTCGCGGTGGGTCTCGACGGACATTCGAGTGAGGTCGGGCGCCCTCGCCTCGTAGGCATGACAGGCGGCGCAATGGCTCTCGAAGAGCCGCCCGCCCTCTTCGATCTGGGCACCCGTGCCGGCATCGGGGAGCGCGGGCGGCGCGTCGACATCGTGACTTCGAGCGAGCACGGGTCGCTTGGGAACGCTGCCGCCTCCCAGCTTGAAGGCCACGACCCGGCCCATGTTGCCGTACTTGTAGTCCACGAAGCTGGGATCGCCGGCGTTCGCGCCGGCCATGAGCGCGATGTACTGCTCACCGCCGATGGCGTAGCTCATCGGCGCTGCAGTGATGCTGGTGCCGACATCGATGTCGTGGAGCGTCTGGCCGGTTCGCGCATCGAACACCCGCAGGTGTCCGTCGACATCACCCTGGAACACCAGATCACCCGCCGTGGACAGCACGCCGGCGAGCTTGCGTGCCGAGAAGCCCGAATTGTCGACGCCACCTGGCATTTCGACTTGCCAGACGAGCCTCTGCCGGACCGGATCCCAGGCCCGCAGCCACCGTCGCGGCGCCGGGTCGGGCTCGGCGCCGCGCAGAACCTCGAGCGACGGCCACTCCCGGGTGGCGGGCGAGCTCAGTCCCAACGGGCCGGGAATCGGCCTGCGCTGGACCATGCCGATGTTCCACTGATCCTTCCTGTATTCGAACGGCACGGAGGGGAGCCCGAAGACCTCGCCCGCCTCCTGGGCCGGGATATAGACGAGGCCCGTTCGAGGGCTGTACGACATGGGATTCCAGTTGTGTGCACCTTGCGTGGTGGGAAAGACCAGTTTCGGCGCCTGTGAATAATCTCCCTTGCCGGTCTCGACCGGCCTGCCGGTCTTCGGGTCCACATGACTGGCCCAGTTGACGTAGACGTGGGGCCTGGCAGAGATGAGCTCGCCCGTGGCCCGGTCGATGACGTAGAAGAACCCGTTCTTCGGCGCCTGCATGAGGACCTTGCGAAGCGCGCCGCCGATCTCGAGATCCGCGAGGATGAGCTTCTGCGTCGCTGTGTAGTCCCAGTTGTCTCCCGGTGTGGTCTGGTAATGCCACACCAGACGGCCGGTATCGGGGTTGATCGCCAGAATCGACGACAGAAACAGATTGTCTCCACCTGCGGGGCTGCGCAGCTTGCGATTCCACGGCGTGCCGTTGCCCGTGCCGACGTACAACAGGTTGAGCGCGGGGTCGTAGGCCATTCCATCCCAGGCCGTGCCTCCCAGGCCCACTTCCCAGAGGCTGTGCGGATCCCAGGTGCTGGCCGCCTTCTCGAGCTCGGGATGCTCGAAGCCCTTCTTCGGATCTCCCGGCACGGTGAAGAATCGCCACGCCAGCCGGCCCGTCTCGGCGTCATAGGCGGTGATATAGCCCCGGGCGTCATACTCCGCACCACTGTTGCCGATGACGACCCGATTGCCTGCGATATAAGGTGCGCCCGTGCTCGTATAGGACCGGCTGAGATCTTCGATCGTCCTCACACGCCAGACGATCGCGCCTGTCCCGGCATCGAGCGCGTAGAGCTGACCATCGACGGCAGCGACATAGACCTTGCCACGCCACACCGCCACACCACGATTGACTCCACCACAACACTGGCTGCGGAATATCGCGGGATCGAGCTCGGGCTCGAACGACCAGCGCACCGCGCCGGAACGCGCCTCGAGCGCATGGACGGCGCCGCGATTTGCGCTCGTGAACATCACCCCGTCGACGACGATCGGCGTCGCCTGAAACGATGCATTGAAGGCAATGTCGTGGCTCCACGCGAACCCGAGCCGCCGGACATTGGCCTTGCTGATAGCGCTGAGCGGTGAATGGTAGCTCTGCCGCCAGTCGCGCCCCGGGGTCAGCCATTCGGCGGCCTTCTGCTCCACCAGGCGCTGCGGCGTGACGTCACCGATACGCGGGTTGCGTTCGCGCGCCGCGGCGTGAACCGGGGAACCGCCTGCCCAGGCGGCGAGCACCGCGAGAACGACAGCGAACGCTACTTTCATTGCAGCACCCTGCACATACCAGAACCGCGGACCGCAACGGCTTTGGATCGCTCTTCGATGCTCACGTGTAATTCCATTGTCAGAAATCTGGCGCACGGCGCGACGACGAGGCGTACTGATCCAGGCGCTGGACGATGCTTTGCATCGTCCACACATCGCAGCTCTCGACGTGCACGTCCGAAACCTCGGCGAACAGCTCGCACGCCATGCGCCGCGGATCCCGGGGATAGAGGCGCTCCGTGATGCACACGGTGCCGTTGACGTACAGCTCGACGATCGAATGGTCGAAGTACAGACGCAAGTCCAGCAAGGCGGACTGGTCGAGCACCAGCGGCGCGCTCAGCCGCGCGGCCGAGGTTTGAATGAATACCTGGCCCGTGCCTGCATCGAATCCGGCGCGCAGCTCCAGTGCTCCATCGTGCAGGCGAGCTCCCGCGACTGCGTTGGGCGCCATCCGCACCTGCGCTCGTATTTCGAATTGGGAGCCTCCGATCGCCATTCCAGCTCGCGCGCCCCTGCGCAGAACGAGCGGGCCCACGCGCGAATGTTCGTCACGAAGCCGGTCGATCTCCGGCGCAGGCTCGATATGCAACGCTCCGTCGACCAGGCTCAACACGCGAGGAAGTGTCTGCGCACCGGCAAAGCCGCTGCCGATGTGCTCGTCGGACAGTGAGAAGAGACCCTTGCCCCGGGGCGGCGTCTCGAATACCCAGCCGAACATCACGACGCGACCCGCCGCATCGGTCAGCACCTGCGGCACATAGACCCGCCCGTAGTCCAGGCGACCGCTCTGCTGCGCGTCGAACCGTTGCCCGGCATAAGAGCCGATGTGAAAGCGCGCCTGCCTGGAGAAGCTCAGAACGTGTTTGTCGCCCAGCCTGAAGAACGCCGGGCATTCCGTGAATTTTCCATCGCGCTGCGGATCGCCGACGAACAGCGGATGCAGATAGGTCCAGTTCCTGAGATCAGGCGAGCTGTAGAGCGGCACCGCGGCGGCGCCTTCGAGCCCGCACCCCGCGATGAGATACCACAGCGGGCCTTCCCGCCACACGCACGGGTCACGCATCTCCTTCGCCCAGCCGGGCCCCGGCGGACCTTTTATCACCGGATTCCGCGGCGAGGTCGTGAAGCACGCGAGATCCTCGTCCGCGCTCGTCGCAACCCAGACATCGATGTTGTCGATGGTGTAGATGGCCGTACCGACCCCGCCGTCATCTACTACACATCCCGACCAGATATGGTTCCGTGGATCGCTGCCATGATGCTCCGGCGTCAATGCAACGGGCAGGTGCTTCCAGTGCACCAGATCCCGGCTGACGGCATGACCCCAGCTGTGCGGCCCGTCATAGGGTTGATCGGCAAGCCATGAAAACTGATAGAAGAGGTGATAGGCGCCCTTGAAGAAGACAGGATGCGGGTCGTTCATCCAGCCGTAGGGCGGGGCCAGGTGGAAGCGGGGATACAGCGGATGGTTACGGACCCGCTGCTGCCAGCGTAACGCTTCTTCATCAGGAGCATTGCCTGCGATGCTGCAGGCGGCGGCTACCGTCCGGGGCAGCAGCGCTGCCGAAGAAGCCGCGCAGGCCATTAGCCGAAGCGCATGGCGTCGCGAGAGACGGTTCGGCATGTACATGATCTCGAAGACTCCCCAGCCTCGCTGGCACGGACCGCACTCCCGTGCGATCCGTGCCGCATCGTCGCGTCAGAAGCGCTTGTGCATGCTCACATAGAGACTGCGCATGCGCATGTCGGCGAACCCGGAGTAGTAGCCGTTGCCGTGATAGGCGTCATAGGGCGGCACCTTGTCGAACACGTTCTTGATGCCGAGCTGCACCGTAGTGTTGCTGAGGATTCCCTCGCCGTCGAAACGATGACTCACCATCATGTCGTGGTAGAGCTGCGAGGAGATCTTGTCCCTGCCCTGCGCCTGAAGCCAGTAGGTGTAGGGAACGGCATTCGCATTGCCTCGATAGTAGGGCGAGCCGGGCGCACCGTAGATCGGGTAGTCCGAGAAGTAGCGCATGTCCCACGTCGCATACCAGGGCCCCTTCTCCCAGGACAGGAGCATGTTGCCGCGGAACTCGATGGGGCCGCCCTCGTTCACCCAGCCGCCGTAGTCGACCATGGGGGTTTCCAAGGTGAGCTGGCGCCGCTCGCTGTCTACCAGGGTTGCAAGCGTGCTCACGCCGAAGTTGCCCCAGCGCGTCTGCCGGACGTAATCCACCTGCACGTCCCAGCCCTTGGTGATGTACTGGTACAGGTTCATGAGGCTGGTATCGATCATGGTGATGCGCCCGGTCGCCGGGTCGCGCGTCACGCGATGGCCATAGGTCCCCTCGTCTGCGACCATGAACTGCGCACCCAGCGAGCTGATGATGTTGTTCTGGGTGATCTTGTACCAGTCCAGGGAGATGCGAAGTCCCCGGAGCGCCTCATGCTCCGGCTGCCAGATCACGCCTGCGCCGAGGCTTTCCGAGTCGAGCGGAGTCAGGTCGGGATTGCCGCCGCTGATGGTCTGCACGTCATAGCTTTCTCCCAGCAGCGGATCAGTGATCAACGTCAGGTTGCCATTCGGTAGCACGTTCGGGCGCAGCTGGTTGAAGGTGGGAGGCAGAAAGGCCTCGGCATAGGAGGTACGCAGAGTCAGCGTACGTACTGGCTGCCACTTCAGCGCGGCCGTCGGACTGGTGGAATTGTAATCGGTGGAACCCTTCCAGCGGGTCGGGCTGGCCGGAATGAAGACTTCCTCCGGCGGCACACGGTTGTAGTAGTACTCGTTGTTCGTCGTACCCGTGTCCACCTTGTAGCGGTCGGCGCGCACGGCCAGCTGCAGCTCCAGGGAATGTACCAGCGGGATCTCGTTCTTCGGCGTGACGAATGGGGTCTTCAGTTCCGTATAGAACCCGGCGATGTCCTGAGCCTTCTCATAGAAGGTAAAGCTGCCGTCCATCCAGTCGCGCACGCCCCAGTCCGTGTGCCCGCTCGCCTCGTCGAATCCCTCATGGCGATAGGACAGGCCGACGGCAACCGTCGCCATGTTGGCACCCGGCAGCCTGAAGGCCGGACCGAACAGACGCAGATTCACATCGTGCACGAAGGAGTCAGTAGGTGGCGGATAGACCTGCGTGCTCCACTTGTTCAGGTTCTGCCAGTCTTCCATCGTGTCGACGAAGGGATTGTATTCGCCTGTCTGCATGGCGTCGTAGAAGGCGGGATCATCGATCTCGCCGAGGCTCAGGTTCTTGTAGCTGCTCAGTGACACGGAATAGTCGAGCATCGCGCTCCATTCGCGAGGCAGCTTGGCGACCAGGCCCGTGGCCAGATTGCGCGTGATGGTGACGGTCTCATCCAGGTCGCTGTACGTATTGGGGAAGCGCACGTCCACGTCCTGGTTGAATGGGTTGGTAGGCGCATCGGCGCTCACGCGGTAGTCCCACCAGAAGCTGTTCGCCTCCTCGCGGCTGACGTTCTTGCCATAGGAGAACTCTGCAAAACCTTCCAGCCGCGGCGTGAATTCGTGTCTCACGGTGGCCATCAGGGATTCCGTATTCGGTGCCTTGACCAGCGCACGGGTCAGTCCGCCGTAGCTCTGCGGCGTCATGGGCAGATCCAGGTTCCATGAGCCTGCGTTGGCGACCAGAGAGGCGTAGTAATCCGCCTGAGGAGTCAGGGGCGAAGTGCCCGGCGCGACGTGTGTCCTGGGCGCGCCCAGGGAAGTGCCGTCCTTCAACACGAGATTCGAGCCGTCCGCGCTCTTGATGTTCGGCGTCGAGCCCAACGGAACGCCGTCGAAGAACAGAGGCTGATTCGTCACCGCATTGCGTAGATACTCCCCCACGATATTGCTACGGTGCTTCCATAGCAGATGGTTGCCGGTGACGCGTTGAGCGGAGAGGGATATGTTCGTCTTGCCGTCACGGAAGGAACGTCCCGTGGACAGCGCGAGGGTCCTGATGTCGCCATTTCCGTCGAAGGGCGAATCGTAAGACAGACGCAGGTCACTGCCGCTGTAGTCCCTCTTCAGCACGATGTTGATGACGCCGCCGAGGGCGCTACCGCCGTAGATGCCCGAGGATGAGTTCGGCAGCACCTCGACGCGCTCGATGGCGCCGATGGGGATGGCGTTGATATCCGGCTGATAGCTGTTGCCGTAGAGCGTCGGGCCGCCGACGCGCCGGCCGTTCACCAGGATCAGCGTCTTGTCCGTACCGAGGCCGCGCAGGTTGAACTGCGATACGTTGCCGATCTGGTCGCCGCTGTTCTGCGCGCGGAAGGTTGGCGCCGTGTTCATGGGCAGCCTGTTGCGCAGCAGGTCTTCCAGCTTGGTCACGCCGGACTGCTCGATCTCGATGGAATCGAAGATGTAGTACGGCTGTGCGTCGTCCTCCGTGCGCAGCAGGTCCACATTGGACGTGTCCTGCCAAGGCTTGTTGCGCGCCGCTTCGATACGCACGGTATCGAGCTTCGAGTCCTCGGTAGCGTCGGCCTTTTCCGAAGACGGCGATGTCTGTGCGGCGGCTTCGAGCGACAGGCCTGCGAGCACCAGGCCGACTGCCATGCGCACGCCGTTCCGCTGCGGGCGGTGCCGCGCCTGAGCGGCTGGTGGTATGACATGAGCGGCCTCCAGCGTGGCCGCACGGCGGCACTTCTTCGCCAGGTGTTCGTTCTTCTTGCGAATGACAATCGTCACTTCGTTCTCTCCACAAAGTTGCAAATCTCGGGCGTCCTCGCAGGCGACAGATCCGTGCGAGCCAAGGGACGCAGTGGTTTTTCGCGGCCGCACGTGCCCTGGAGCTTGCGGCACGGACCGCACTTCCGTGCGATCCGTTGCCGCATCGTCGCGTCAGAAGCGCTTGTGCATGCTCACGTAGAGGCTGCGCATGCGCATGTCGGCGAAGCCGGTGTAGAGGCCGTTGTCGTGATAGGCATCATAGGGCGGCACCTTGTCGAACACGTTCTTGATGCCGAGCTGCACCGTACTGTTGCTGAGGATTCCCGCGCCTCCGAACTGCCGCTGCACCATGAGGTCGTGGTAGAGCTGCGAGGAGATCTTGTCCCTGCCCTGGGCCTGGAGCCAGAAGGTGTAGGGAGTGGCATTCGCATTGCCACGGTAGTACGGCGATCCGGGCGCGCCGTAGATCGGATAGTCGGAGAAGTAGCGCATGTCCCAGGTCGCGTACCACGGCCCCTTCTCCCAGGACAGGAGCATGTTGCCGCGGAACTCGATGGGGCCGCCCTCGTTCACCCAGCCAGCGTACTCGACCATGGGAATGTCCAGAGCGAGCTGGCGCTGCTCGCTGTCCACCAGGGTCGCGAGCGAGCTCACCCCGAAGTTGCCCCAGCGCGTCTGCCGGACGTAATCCACCTGCACGTCCCAGCCCTTGGTGACGTACTGGTACAGGTTCAGCAGACTGGTGTTGATCAGGGTGACGCGCCCGGTCGCCGGGTCGCGCGTGACGCGGTCGCTGTAAGTCGCCTCGTCGCCGAGCAGGAACTGCGCGCCGAGCGAGCCGATGACGTTGTTCTGGGTGATCTTGTACCAGTCCAGAGAGACGCGAAGCCCCCTGAGTACTTCATTGTCCGGCTGCCAGATCACGCCCGCCCCGAGGCTCTCCGAGCCGAGCGGGGTCAGGTCGGGATTGCCGCCGCTGATGGTCTGCACGCTATAGGTTTGTTGCAACAGCGGATCGGTAATCGTCGTCAGGTTGTCGTTCGGCACCACGTTGGGACGCATCTGGCTGAAGGTCGGCGGCAGAAAGGCCTCGGCATAGGACGCACGCAGGGTCAGCGTCTGCACCGGCTGCCACTTCAGCGCGATCGTCGGACTGGTGGAGTCATAGCTGGTGGAGCCCTTCCATCGGGCATCACTCGCAGGAGTGAAGTAGTACTCCGGAGGAGTTCTGTTGTAGAGGAAGTCTCTATCCGAGGTTCCCGTCTCCACCGAGTAGCGGTCGGCGCGCATCGCCAACTGCAGTTCCAGGAAATGCACCAGCGGAATTTCGTTGTTCGGAGTGACGAACGGCGTCTTCAACTCCACATAGAGTCCGGTAACGTCCTGGTCCTTCCCGTAGTATGTGTAGTAATAGCTGTCCTGATAGTTGGTCGTATAGTCCAGCAGGCCGGTCGCATCTTTATAGCCCTCCTTGCGATAGGACAGACCCACCGCCACGTTCGCCATGTTGGCACCCGGAAGCCGGAAGGCCGGGCCGAACAGGCGCAGATTTACATCGTGCACGAAGGACTTCGTGGCCGGCGGGCGATTGCGGGCGCTATATTTGTCGAGATTCTGGTAATACTCCATGGTGTCGACGAAGACGTTGTACTCCCCGTTCTGGAGCGCATCGTCCATGGCGCCCGAGTCGACGTTACCCAGGTTCTGATTGTTGAAGTCGCCCAGCGAAGCCGAGTAGTCGAGCATGGCGATCCATTCGCGCGGCAGCCTGGCGACCAGGCCCGTGGCCAGGTTGCGCGTGATCGTGATGGTCTCGCGCAGAGCGCTATAGGTATTGGGCCAGCGGACGTCCACGTCCTGATCGAACGGGTTGGTGGGCGAATCGGCGCTCACGCGGTAGTCCCACCAGAAGCTGCTCGACGGAGCACGGCTGACGTTCTTGCCGTAGGAAAACTCCGCGAAGCCCTCCAGCCGAGGCGTGAATTCGTGCCTGACTGTCGCCATCAGAGACTGCGTATTCGGCGCCTTGACCAGCGGCCGGGCCAGTCCGCCCCGGTCCTGCGCCGTCATGGGCAGATTGAGATCCCAGGATCCCGCGTTGGCGATCAGCCCGGCGTACAAATTGGCCTGGGAAGTCAGGTTCGAAGTGCCCGGCGCGATGTGGGTCATGGGAGCGCCCAGGGAGGTGCCGTCCTTCAGCACCAGATCCGAGCCGTCCGCGCTCTTGATGTTCGGCGTCGAGCCCAGCGGCACGCCGTCGTAGAACAGGGGCTGATTGCTCATGACAGTGCGCACATTGCTTTCCATGATGTCGCTGCGGTGCTTCCACAGCAGATCATTGCCGGTGACGCGCTGGGCAGAAAGCGACACGTTTGTCTTACCGTCGCGGAAGGAACGCCCGGTGGACAGCGCGAGCGTCCTGACGTCGCCATTGCCGTCGAAGGGGGTATCGTAGGACAGGCGCATATCGCTGCCGCTGTAGCTCCTCTTCAGCACGATGTTGATGACGCCGCCGAGGGCGCTGCCGCCGTAGATGCCCGAGGATGAGTTCGGCAGCACCTCGACACGCTCGATGGCGCCGATGGGGATGGAGTTGATGTCCGGCTGGTAACTGGTGCCATAGAGCACGGGTCCGCCCATGCGCCTGCCGTTCACCAGGATCAGCGTCTTGTCCACGCCAATGCCGCGCAGGTTGAACTGCGACACGTTGCCCAGCATGTCGTTACTGTTCTGCGCGCGGAAGGTCGGCGCCGTGTTCATGGGCAGCCTGCTGCGCAGCAGGTCTTCCAGCTTGGTCACGCCAGACCGCTCGATCTCGATGGAATCGAAGATATAGTAAGGCTGCGCGTCGTCCTCCGTGCGCACCAGGTCCACATTGGAGGTGTCCTGCCAGGGCTTGTCGCGCGCACCTTCGATGCGCACGGTGTCCACCTTCGAGCCTTCATCGTCCCTGGCTTCCGCCGTCGACGACGATACCTGTGCAGCGGCCTCGAGCGACAGGCCCGCGAGTACCAGACCAACTGCCACGCGCACGCCGGTCCATTGCGAGTGGTGCTTTGCCTGGACCGCCGGCCGGGCATGAGCGTCATGCAGCACGCCCGTCACGTCGTGCAGCTCGCGCAGGCTGGCCGTGCGATGGCTCTTCTGCGCCAGACAATTGTGTTCTTCTATATTCTTCTCGCGTAGGGTCTTCATCACTTTGTTCTCCCCGTAGATAGGCAAATCTCGGGCGTCCTCGCCGGCGACAGATCCGTGCGAGCCAAGGGACGCAGTAGTTTTTTGCGGCCGCACGTACCCAGCGGGGCACATCGGCAACTTGTCGGCGGTCCTGCCCTGAATGCGCGGAACTGCTGCTCCGCGCGAATACGATGATCAGTCGGGTGGTTCCGGTGGAGGAGCACGCGCCTCGGCGCTCGTCGCCGCTCCTCCCGTAACGCGTGCACCCGGCAACACGAGCGGAGCCAGACGGTCCAGCGGCTCGCGTACGCTCCACATCATTCCGCGGAAGATGAGGATGCGGTAAAGCGGATCGTCATAGGTCCACGTGTAGTGGCCGGGTATGCTGACGAACACGCGTCCCGCGCCCCGCTCGATCATCCACATCTGCGGGCGCGGCTCACCGCCTTCCACGATGGACATCAGAACGCGCGTCCGCTCGTGCGGCAGCGTGCCGGTGAGGTTCCAGTAGCTTTCGTCCGGCGCCTTCCAGTCCGGCAGCCCGGCCGCGAGAGGGTTCGCACGATCGAGCAGCCAATCGCTCGCGCCGTGACGATACTTCGCGGGCGGCACCCTCCATGCCAGACCTATGCGTTCCGCCAGTGCGTCCGCGCTTTCGCCTGCGGACAACGCGTAGTGCAGGAACACGAGCCCGCCGCCCCGGGCGAGAAAGTCATCGATCTGCTTGCCCAGCTCCGCGATGCGCGGCGCGCCTTTCTCTTCGAGCGACCACGCCGGGTTGTACGAGTTGAGCACGATGACGTCCGCGCGCTGCCATTGCTCCGCGGTCGGCCAGATGTCCGCCTGCTCGACCGTCACGCCTTCGGCCATGCCGAGCAGTCGGGTCCAGCGGGTGCGCCAGAGTGGGTAGTCATGTGAGCCAGCGCTCGAGTGGCCTGCGTCCTTGGGTGACGCGCACAGCACGACGCGCAACGGCTTCGGGTTCGCTGCCGGCGCCGTGAGCGCCGCTCCCAGGATCGATTCGATTTCCGCCCGTGCGCGCGGCGGCGGCGGGTCCGGCATCGGGAATGGCGCCGGCTCCAGGGGCGGCACGAGCAGGAAGGTCATGAGATCGCGCAGCTGCGTCGCCGAAAGCACCTGGTCCAGGCCAGGCGGCATGAGCGATACCGGCAACTGGTTCATGCTGGAGATGTCCGCGCGCGGGATGCGCAGAACCTGGCCATCCACCTGCGCGAAGGTGATCACGCCACCGCTCTCCCCAAGCAGCACGGCGACGAGGGCCGAGCCGTCCGCGCGGGTGACCGCATACGCAACGTGTTCCGGATTGATCGCCGCGCTCGGCTCGCGGATGTCACGCAGCACGGAGTCGTAGTCGCGGTCGATGAGATTGGACAGGTCCGGCCCGACGCGGCCGCCTTCGCCGCGCATGGCGTGACACACGGCGCAACCGGACTGACCGAAATAGAGGCTCCGGCCGCGCAGCCAGCTGCCATCCGCGAGCTCCGGCAGATCCTCGTTGCCGCGCCAGAGTGGTGGTGCTTCCACCGGGCGCGCATACGACAGCAGGAACCGGCGCACCGGAAACGGCCGCGGCGTCCCGCTGAGATCAGTGTGCCAGCTCGCCCGCAGTTGCGGGTCGCCGCGACCCTGTTCAACGTCGATGGCGAACGGCTGCCACGTGCCGGCACGGCTCGCGGTGCGCACGCTCGCTTCGTGCCGCTGGCCCGCCGCTTTCGAAACCACCTCCACCTTGCCGAGGCTGAATCGGAACGGGCGCGCCGCGGACAGCACGACTGTGACCTGCTCGGGCGGATAGTCCCAGTCGATAAGGGAACCGCTCTGGATGGAGGGCTGCAGCATGCGACCCAGATCGAGCTGGCCGCGCAGGCTCAGCGTGCCGGAGCCGCGCAACTGCTTCCAGAACGCATCATGCTCACCACTGGCCGTGGTGAATGCCCGAGCGACGGCAAGATCGACATGCGGCAGCCAGGTCTTCGTGGCGGCACTCGCGGAGGCTCGTGCCGGCTTCCACTCCGCTTCGACGCCGGTGAGATCGGAGAGCAGATCGATCTGACCGTCGTACGCGGAAACATCGCCGGCGGCACCGTGGCCACCCAGGTTTGCCGCGAGCACGACGCCGTAATTTTCCGCATCCGAGCGCTCGGACGTACGAATGACGAGTGTTCGCCCCTGATCCGCGAGCGACAGGCCTTCGACGCGCACCGCGTAACGAGGCTGCGCGACCTGCCCGCGCACGATCGCGTAGCCCGGCCGGAACGTCGTGAACCGGTCGCCCGCTTCCACATGACGCCCTTGCGTGACGGACACGTTCCCTTGCAGGCGCGACAGCGCGCCCGCCGGAAGCGGCGCGTCGAATGCCACGCGCAGCTCCGTGGGGCTCGCGCTCCACGTCATGAGGGGCCGCGCGACGGATTCCTTCACCGCACTGATGCGCCAGATGGCGCCGCGGCCGGTCGGGCCCGTGCCCCAGTCCGGCTTGCCGCTGTGGCACGCCACCACGAGTGCGCCTTGCGGCGAGAGCGCGACGTCGATACCCAGCGACTGCAGTTGAGCGAGCGGCTCGGTGCGCGCCACGTACCCTTCGGCCGTGCGCACGAGCTTTGTGCGGAACAGGCGACCGCGCGACATCGCCGCCATCAGCACATCCCCGCGCCAGGACGATGGCCCGAAGATGGCGCCACCCGGCCGCAGCGGCTCATCGAATGCGAAGCCGACCGTGCTCTGGTGCTGCGGGCCGTAATCGAACGTGCTGGGCTCGTCCACTACGTCAGGCGCGTACTGCGGGTGGCGCGGCGGAAAGCCATAGTGCCGCCCGCGTTGCACGTGCAGCAGCTCGTCGAAGGGATTGCCGTTCGGAAGCCACGTCGCACCCTCCTGATCGCTGGCGAAGAGCTCGCCCGAAGGGCTGAACATCAGGCCGTACGAAAACCGGATGCCGGTCGCGAAGGTGCGCCGCGTGGAAAAATCCGGCGACACCTCCTGGATCGTGCCGCGCTCGCCCTCCACACGGTACGCGGGCCGGCCAGTGCGCTCGTCGAGCAGATAGGGATTGGTGTAGTCGCTCGTCCCGATGCCGAAGAAGACGCGTCCATCGGGCGCAATGGCCACGCCGAGCGAATCGGAGACGCCGGACGGCGCGTTGAGCGGCGCAGGCCACCCTTCCGCCACCGTGACGATCTGATCGCCGCGCCCGTCAGCGTTCGTATCCAGGATCAGCATGATGCGCGCGCGGGTGGCGACGAAGACGCCTTCGCCACGCGCGTAGCCGGGCGGCGTGAGCGCCATTCCCGTAATGACTTTCAGATCCTCGCTCTGCCAGAAGACGTCGGCCTGGTCCTCGAGCCCGTCGCCATCCGTGTCGCGCAGAAGATAGATCGTTCCGTCGTACGCGCCGGCATACAGCCTTCCGTCCGGGCGATAGCGCACGAAATTGATGTTGCTGAGATCGACGGGCAGAGGCTGCGCGACGAAGCCCGGTACCAGCATCTGCACCGCCGGCGGATCCTGCACGGGCACGAGCGGCACGCTGACTGCGGTTCCTGCGCTCGCCTGGGGCGCCCCATCCGCGGCTTGACACATCCACGGCAGCAGCGCGAGCAGCACGGACCGGATCAGCACGCTCATTGCGGCTGCGGCACGTGCTTCGAGCGCGGACTGTCTGGTGCTATTCATCAACTTCTGAACCCGACACTCTCATGGTGATCATTCGACGGACACTGAAAGCCCGCATCGCGGCCCACTGCAGGATGCCCGGCCTCGCGGCAGGCGTGATCGGGGTGAACACTATTCGCGCCATTGATCATTCATCCGGATGCGGCGTGCCGCGGTCGTCATCGCACGGTAACGGTACACCCGCGCTGCGGCAGCGCCACTGCGCAATCGCCAAAGTTCGTCTTGAACACGACACACGCCATACATCGATGGTCGAGCGCTCGAACGCCGGGAGGATCGATGACGACCGCACCGGCCTGCCCCGTGATCCGTGGATTGCAGATCCAATCCTTCACGCACGGCTCTAACTCTTTCCCGATACATCGAGCCGCAGCAGGCGCATCTTGTTGTAGAGCGTCTTGCGCGAGATGCCGAGATAGCGAGCCGTCTCGCCGCGGCGAAAACGGTGCCGCCTCAGCGCATCGAGAATCCACGCCTTCTGATCGTGCTCTGGTGGATGCGACGTTGCCGCCGCGTCGTCTCGCGTCAGCACGATGTGCCTCGCGGTGAGCACGACCTCCGTGGTCGACCTCACCGCGTGCTCCAGCGTCGCGCACAGCTCGCGCACGTTGCCCGGCCAGTTGTGCGACATGAGCACGCGGTAGGCGGAATGATCGAGCCCTGTCGCGCGCGAGCCGAGCGTGGCGCGAAACCCGCGCAACATGTAGTTCGCGAGCAACGGCACGTCCTCGAGCCGTTCCTGCAATGGCGGCAGCACGATGCGCCGGCCGTGAAACAGCAGCGGCAGACGCGGGTCGAGCCGCCCTTCGCTCACGAGCGCCTCCGGGCTCTTCGACAACGCGCAGATGAGCTGCGTGTCGCGACCCCTTCGCGCGGCAGGCACGGCAGAGCGCGCGTTGCGCTGGCCCTCGATCACGTGCACCAGGCGACCTTGCACGCGCAGACTGAGCGCAGACAGATCCTCCAGGAACACCGCCTGACCTGACGCCGCTTCCAGCACGCCACGGCGCGAGTACGATGCTCCAGCCCCGCCGGGCGCGCCGAACAGGCTTGCCTCGGCATGCTCGTCACAGCTCAGCGCCACGAAGCAGCCAGGCGGCCGGCCGCTCGCCGCGCACGCGGCGCGCGCCACATGCTCCTTTCCCGAGCCCGCCGCCCCTATGATCAGCACCGGACGCCCGTGGCGGGCGATGCGGCCGATCTGCGTCTGCACCCGCTGGATCGCCGGCGAGCATCCGATGATCCCGTAGTTGCGCTGTGCACGCTCGATCTGGCGCTCGAGCTCGTCGATGTTCTTCTGGATGACACTGACCGCCTTGAAGGCAGCCGTGACCTCCTCGACGGAGGTCTCGAGCGGTACACGGTCGATGGTCGAGCCGCCGATGTAGCCGTCGGCGCGCGCGACCTGGCACACGTGATACATGTCCGTCGGACCGACGATGGGACCGCCCTCGACCATGCACAGAATGCGCGGGTTGATGCGGCGGATGCGGCGGAACGTCTGCCGCGCGTATTCCGCCGCCTCCGCCAGGCTCAGCTGCGGGCGGACGCCCTGCCGGCCGCCATGGTTCCAGCCGAAGTTGAGGTTGATGGCGTCCACACCGATCGCGGTCATCATCCGCGCCTCGCTCTGCGAGTGCACGAACGCCAGGGTCATCAGACCCTCCTCCCGCGCCCGCTGCAGCAGCTCCAGCTCGCGCCGGAAGCCCACACCGGCTGCCTCCAGGGCATCGCGCACCTTGCCGGAAAGAAAGATGCAGGTCGGAAAGTTCGCCACACCATGAAAGCCCGCGGCAGCGATCTCGCCGATGAGATCTGCAAGGCAGCGGCGCGGGTCGAAGGCGGACGCGCCGAAGAACACCGGCACGTCGGCACAGGCCGGCAGAATCTCCGCGCAGCCAAAATCCATGACCCACGCATTGCTGTCGCGCAGGGGAAGCAACGATGCAACCGAAGGAGCACCCATGCTGCGCAGGCGCCCCGCATTGAGGGCGAGCAGCAGGTCGGTTCCACCGCGCACCGCCGCTTTCGCCGCCATTCCAGTGCCGATCGCCGCACCGACGAGCAGGCCGCGTCGATGAGCCGAGCGGTGCGTCCGGTGCTGAGCCAGCCTGGCGGCGAAGCCACTCATCATCGATACCTAGTCGTCTCGCGACGCGCATACCGGCGCGCGCATCGTTTGCCGGAACGCGCTGGTCTGAGCGGTAATCGCGCTTTCGGTGGGCAGGCGCTCGATGCTGCTTGCGCCATAGAACCCGTGACACACGTCCGTTCTGGCCAGCACGTACGCCGCATCGTCCGGCGACGAGATGGGGCCTCCGTGGCAGAGAATGATGATGTCCTCGCGTATGGCGCGCGCCGCGCGTGCGCATTCATCGATACATGCAACGCACTCGTCCAGCGAACGCGCCGTAACCGCGCCGATATCGCCGCCCGTGGTCAATCCCATGTGGCACACCAGGACGTCCGCGCCGGCCTGCGTCATCTGTCGTGCCTGCTCTGTATCGAACACGTACGGCGTCGTCAGCAGGCCGAGCCGGTGAGCGGTGGCGATCATCTCCACTTCCAGGCCGAACCCCATGCCGGTCTCTTCGAGGTTCTGACGAAACACACCGTCCACCAGGCCCACCGTCGGAAAATTCTGCACGCCCGCGAAGCCGAGACGCTGCAGGCGGCCGAGAAACTCCTCCATCACGACGAACGGATCCGTGCCATTCACGCCAGCGATGACCGGCGTATGCTCGACGACCGGTAGCACCTCGCCCGCCATCTGCAGCACGATCTCGTTGGCGTTGCCGTAGGCCAGCAGACCCGCGAGCGAGCCGCGCCCCGCCATGCGGTAGCGCCCGGAGTTGTAGATGACGATCAGGTCTATGCCGCCCCGCTCTTCGCACCGTGCCGAAAGCCCTGTTCCCGCGCCGCCGCCCAGGATGGGATGCCCCGCGCGAATCCTGGCCCGCAGCCGCGTCAGGATGTCTTCTCGATCGTGTCGTCTCATGTACCTCTGCCTTGCTGCCGTGGGTGAATCGTCGTGATTTCCCGAAATGCTTCGACGAGCGCGCGTGCGAAACCCTCGTCGTTGATGTGATGGGGTATGCGCAGCAGCCGTCGCGACGGCGTCTGCCGGAGATCCCGCTCCAACGCGGCGAACAGCGCGGCATCGGCCTCCGGGTCATGGAATGGCTGGCCCGGCGCATCGAGCGCTGACACGCCGCCCTCCGGAATCAGGAAGCGCACCTCGCCTTCGCATGCGTTCAGGCGGTTCGCGATCCACGCGCCGATGCGCTCACACTCCTCGGGTGTCGTGCGCATGAGCGTCACCTGGGGGTTGTGCACATGGAGCCGCCGCTGGCGATAGCGCTCCGGAACGGTTTCCATCGCGCCGAAGTTCACCATGTCGAGCGCTCCGCATGAGCCGACGTATGGCACGCGGGTGCGGATGAATGCGCCGAAGCGGTCCTCCGTGGCGGCGAACACGCCCCCCAGCAGCAGGTCACAGACTTCGGTGGTCGTCACATCGATCGCACACGTGAGCAGGCCGGAGTCGATGAGCTTCTCGAACGACTGGCCTCCCGTTCCTGTGGCATGGAACACGATGCAGTCGTACTCGTCGCCGAGCTCCTGCGTCACGCGTTGCGTGCAAGGTGTAGTCACGCCGAACATGGTGAGGCCCACGGCCGGTTTCTCGCCGCCCGCGATGACTCCTTCGGCCCCGCGATGGCGCAGCATGCCCGCCAGAGCATGCGCTGCGTTCGCGAGCACCTTGCGCGAGATCGGATTGAGGCCGGCGATGTCGGTCACGGAATAGACCAGGCTGATGTCGCTCGCGCCGACATAGGGAGCGACATTGCCCGAAGCGACGGTGGACACGAGCACCTTGGGCATGCCGATGGGCAGCTGCCGCAGGGCCGGCGCCACAAGCGCGGTGCCACCCGAGCCGCCGGCGGCAATCACGCCTTCCACATCGCCGCGCGTGACGACGAATCTGGCCAGCGCCTCCGACATGGCGCTGATGGCTTTGCCGCGATCGTGCAATCCGAGCACGGCGCCCGCACCGTCAGGATGAAACGAGGCCACTTCGGCCGCACTGATGTCGCATTCGTCGCCGGTGCCGGAGGTCGATACGTCCACGAGCAGCGCAGCCGCGCCTTCGGAACGCAGGATGTCGCGGATGAACTTCAGCTCTGCACCCTTGGTATCACACGTACCGATCACATAGGACTTTCCCACGGCCGCCTCCCTTCACAAATCCTGAGCGGGACTTGTTGGAAACCAGCTCGCACGATAGCGTCGCCGTCATGTCCGCACTACGCGCCTGCACACGCCGAATGAGTAATCATGGGTAACAGGCCAGGTCATCCGGGGTCGGCGCCGTCGTGCGTGCCGGGCGCGGTCGCGCGCGTGCTGACGCGTGTCGATGAGCTCGGCTGCGGGGAGCCGCCGGAACGGACGCGCCGGTTCTTCTGTCCGTGCATGAACGGGCTCGCGCCCGAGCATGCCGCGCTCGTGGCGCTGCTGCCCATCCACGACGTCAATGAGCTGCTGCTGCGTGGGGTAGCCGAGTGCCCGAGCTGGCCACGAGCAACCTACGCGTGCGTTCTGGCCATGGATCCTTTCCGATCCACTCATGCAATGCTGCGGACGCTGGCGCGGCACGGCGTAACGCGCGTCTGCAACTATCCGAGCGTCGTGGCTCTCGAGCCGACCCTGTACGAAGCGCTGGACGAGTTCGCGCTCAGCGTCCAACGCGAGGTGGCGTTCGTGCGCGACGCGTCGCAAGCCGGATTCCGCGTAGCCGCGCGCGCCGAGTCGGTTCATGGGGCGCACGAGATGCTATGTGCCGGCGCGGCTGCTCTTTGGGTTCCCGGATCACTCATGGATGTTTCCGGCGATCTGCTCTGCGAGGCCGCCGCGCGGCGTGGCACGGAAATCATCGTAGATGCCGTCATGCCGTGACGGCGGCCAGCCCCGACATTACTGCATCCGCGCAGCCCCTGGCGCACGCGACAAGGCACTCGCGCGTGGTTTCGAGCCACGTTGACGCTGCCTCGTGAGCCATCGACGATCTGTCGCGATCACGACGAGCGATGATCGTCTCTTCGTCTCGTCGGCCACCGCTGGTTCGACCGGCAGGTCATCGAGCCACTGTATCTGTCTGGATACGGGAGCAGCCTCAGAGCCGGCAACCCGCGAGCTCACGACGCACGTGCCCTTGCGTCGCCTTCAGCGCCGTCAATCCGCCTCCACTCGCGTCAGCCTCAGGCCGCTCAGCCGTTGGAAATCCGCCACCAGCGCGACCGGCTTGCCGTCAGCACCACGTTCGACGGTGAGGATGAGCCCGCGGAACGGGCCGCGCGGCAGCTCGAACCGGTCCGGCGCCGTCGGCACGAGCAGCTGCGGACGCGGCTCGTACAGCGAGCGCAGAGTGAGATGCCCGGACTCGACGGCGAGGCGATAGGTGGTATCGATGCCCTCGCCCCGATAGCTGCCTGCGAGCGCGGCCAGGGCTTCGACGGAGGGCGCCACAGGCTCCACCCGGTGCAGCACGCCGGTGGCGCGCAAGCCCGACTCCTGCGGCTCGACCAGCTCCAGCGCCGCAACTTTCCCCGCGCGGTCGCGCACCGGGCGATAGAGCACGCCGCCGTAGTCTCCGCGGCGGAACGTGCCGTCCGCCCAGAAGGACAGCGTGCCACGATCCCCGAGCGCCGTGCCTTCCACGAGGCGGCCGGAACCGTCCTCGCGCAGCGTGATCATCGGCCCGTGAGCGCCCTGAAAGTGGCCTGCGAGCGAGGCGAGCACCGCCGCTTTCGGCGTGATGGGCTTCGGATGTTTCCGCGGAGTCTGCCCGGCAGTCGCACGCGGCTCGAGATAGATGCGAGCCAGCTGCTCCGTGAGCGCCTGCTGGTTGATCGGCCGGTTGGCGAGCACCACGACGGCGAAGTCATCCTCCGGGAAAATCGAGATCGTGCTCGCGAACCCTGCAACGCGGCCATTGTGCGTGATCACGCGGTGGCCGATCACCGACTTCTGCGTGAGACCGAACCCATAGTTGACGGGCGTGGAGTCCCGCAGCGTAGTGGGCGCGATGATCTGCTCGATCAGGGCGCGGTCGCCGACCACCGGATTCGCGAAATTCGCCGCCCATTTCATGAGGTCGCCGACGGTCGAGAGCACGTTGCCCGGCCCGACGGTGATGCGGTTGTACACCGCCCGCCGCCACGGCCGCGCAGGGTCTCCGCCCGGTTCGTAGCCCGCCGCATAGCCGGGCTCGATGCGCGAGACGTCGTCACGCAAACGCGTGTGCGTCATGCCGAGCGGCGCGAATATGCGCTCGTGCACGAACTCGCGCATCGTCCGTCCGGACACGGACTGAACGATCTCCGCAAGCAGGGCATAGCCGCTATTCGAATACTCGTACTGCGTGCCGGGTGTGAAGCCCAGCGAGTGTTGGCTCCTGATGAGGCTGATGGCCTGGTCCTGACGCAGCAGGTTGTCACCGTCGTGACCGCTCAGGGTGCCGAGCGCCATGTAGTCACGCATGCCCGAAAGATGATGCACGAGGTCCGACACGGTGACCGGCGTGCCGTAGTCGGGCATGTCCGGCAGATAGGTGTGGATGTCTGCGTTCAGATCCAGCTTGCCCTCGCGCGCGAGCAATGCGATCGAGAACGCCGTGAACTGCTTGGAGACACTCGCGAGATTGAACACGGTCTGCGCAGTGACCGGCACGCCGTGTTCGAGATCCGCGTAGCCATAGCCGCGCGTGTAGATGAGCTCGCCGTGCTGGTAGAGCCCGACAGCGGCACCGGGAACGCCTGGCCTGTCAATGTCGGCGAACACCGCATCGACCGCCGCCTCGCGCGCGACCCGGTCCGAGGTCGCGGCCGCGCGGGCCGTGCCCGGAGACAGAAACAGCGTCGCGGCGCCACCAGCTGCCCAGATCAGAGCCGACGACAGCAGAGCCGAGAGAACGCGCGCTCCGATGGAATTCACGAACGGGCGCGCGAGCCGAGCACGGAACATGGTGTGTCCTGAAGAGATGGATTGTCAGATGCACGCGCACGCCCGCCGGATGGCTCGTCACGCCCGTGCGCGCAAGAACGTAGCACGCTGGTGCATCGGCGAGCCGCGCGGAGCTGCCAGTGATCGTCGCGATCGCGACGCATTGCCGCGTGACCCGCGTGGCGCGCGATGCGTGGCGGGACGGCGGCCGTCCCGGGGTTACAGCCCGCTATCGACGAGGCCGCAAGTAGCGCTCCAGGAATTCGACGGTCGCCGCGTTCATCTTCAGCACGTTGGAGTAGCGCAGGATGCCGTGCGTCTCGTCTGGCAGATTCAACGTCTCGAATTCGACACCCTCCTGCTGCTGCAGGCGTTGCACGAGATCCACGGTCTCGCTCACCGCCACATTCCGGTCATCGTCCCCATGGATGAGCAGCACGGGCGATCGCCAGCCGGCAATCGTGGAAACAGGTGAAGCACGCCACGCCGCCTCGACCGCCTGATCCGCGTCCGTGGGCAGGTCGAAGCGCGACCGGGCGAGCATCTCCTCGAAATTCAGGTGTGTCACCCAGTTGTGAACGCCATGGATGTCCACGCCGACCTTGAAGAGATCGGAGTCGTTGGCGAGGGCCATCGCGGTGAGGTAACCGCCATAGGAGCCGCCGTAGATGCCGATGCGGTCGGCGTCGACGTTCGGCAGCGATTGCAGGAAGCGGCCGGCGGCCTGGATATCCTTGTATTCGGACCCGCCGCGCCGGCCTGCACGCGGAGGAAGCTGAAAGGCATGCCCATAGCCCACGCCCAGGCGGTAGTTCACCGAGAGCACGGCATAACCCCGGCTCACGAGATACTGGTTGACCGCGTAGTCGTTGGAGTAGTACTCCATGGGGTGCCATCCGAGCAGCATCTGCCGCCGAGGCCCGCCGTGCACGTACACCACGGCGGGATGCTTGCCACCACCCTTCGGCTCGAAGAGCTGGCCATAGGCGATAGTCCCGTCGTCCGCGGTGAACGAAACGGATTTCGGTGACACGAGCTGCGCCGCCGGGTGATCCGCCGGAATGGATTCCGGCTTCAGCGTGCGCGCCCTGCCACCGTTCAGCGGCTGCACGGAGACGAGAGGCGGACGCTGCGCCGTCGAGCCGGTGAATACGAGATGGCCATCCCCGGTCACCACGGGCGACCATTCGAGGCCGTCACCGGAGGTGAGCTGCCGCACGGCGCCGCCGGCCGTGCCGACGCGGAACAGATGGCGGCGATCCTTGTCCTGCGCGCCGTCACCGTGGTTGGCGCTGAAGAAGAGGAGCTTCCGGTCGGTGCTCAGGAAGACTTCCTCGACCATGTACTCGCCCGGCGTCAGCGCCACGGGCGCGCCTCCCGAGCGCGACACGGAATACAGGTGCTGCCAGCCATCGTGATAGGAGCGAAACACGATGCGGTCATCGGCGGCCCATTCGAAAGGACCGCCGTCGTATGAGTCGCGCAGCGTCGGCCCGCTGCGCCACACTTCCCGCCCTGCGCCGCTGGCCGCGTCCGCAACCCAGATGGCCCAGGGCTGGGGCGGAAAGTCGAGCATCGGGCGCGGCGGTCCGCCCCGCCCGGGCAGGCGGACATAGGCGACGGACTTGCCGTCGGCAGACCAGCGCGGCGAAACGTCCCGCGAGAACGAGGGCGCGAGCCACTGGATGGGCGTGCGCTCGTCGGTGTAGATGCCAACGAGCGAATGGCTGCCGCGCGATGACACGAATGCCAGGCGGTCGCCATCCGGCGACCAGGTGGGCGACTGCGTGGTGCCGCGAATGGTGAACAGCCGCTTCGGGTCGGGCTCCGCGCTGATGGAGGCAACCCACGCGGCACCGTCCTTGATGAACGCGATGCGGCGGCCGTCAGGAGCGATCACCGGCCAGTCGCCCTCCGCGATCCGCGCCGGCACGCCCCCTGCGAAGGGCACGTACCAGATTTCAACCTTGGTCCCCGCCGGGTTCGAGGTGGGATTGGCGGGCAGGCCCCCATCCCAGTTCGCGCCGTGCTCACCGCCACGCACATAGACCACGGAGTTGCCGTCCGGAGAAATGGCGAGACTCGTGATCTCCTGGCCATCGTCCTCCGCATAAGGTGTGAGCTGGCGTGGCGTGAACTGCGGGCCGGAGGCGACCCACACGTTGCGCCGGCCGCGATCGTTCTCCACCCACGCAACCCGCGACCCGCGCTCGGCCGCGACGAGCGCCTCCGGAAACGGAAAGTTGCGGATCTGTTCGAGCGTGAAACCCGGGGCCGCCAGGGCCTGCAGTGGCAGGCAGATACTGAGTAGCCACAGCAACGTGGAGAGGATGCAGGGGCGCGGAGATGATTTCGTAGTCATCTGCTCAGTATAAGAGGCCCTCGGGGGCTGGCGGCGGCGCGAACGAGGCAATTGTTGTCGCAAACACGACAGTGACGCCGGCTTGCAGGCGATGTGCCGCGGAAGCTCGTTGGACGGCGGGCGACGAAATCGGCACAACGGCTCGTAGACAAACCCGGTAAGTGACGACTAGTCACGAGGCGGTGCGTACGCGTGCACGCCAACTTTCACTGCTTCGATGCGGGTATCCAGAACGCGCACTGACAAGCCACTGATCCGACCCCCGTAGTCTCTCAGGAACTCGACGCGCAGACTTCCGTCCTCCGTGATAAATCGCAAGGCATCAGTCGGGATGAGGTGCTGCCTCGCCTGTTCGCCTGCGCGCAGACCCGTGAGGTAGAGGCGATTGGACTCGTGCGATACACGATAGGCGATCTGGTCAGGGCGGTGGCGGAAATCCACGACCTGGACTGCCTCCTGTGTCTCATATACGCCGACCAGCATCCGCAGCTCGTCAGAACTGATCTCGAACGCCGGAACGCGCACGTGATCCTGCAGGGCCGGAGCCCACTCTTCCACTGCGGCGACTGCGCGTTTGACCTCGGGATAGAGCCGATCGCCCTGCCGGGCGTTCGTAAAGATCACCACACCATTCCCGGTACCTGGATGTCCTTCTATCCGGGCTTTGTAGGAATCATTGGAACCGTTGTGCCAGAACCGTCGCTCGAGTCCCTGGCCATACAGGAATGGCCCCAGCCCCACGTGGCTGCGCCCCACCTCGGTGAGCATCTGGCGAGCAGTAGCAGCGTTGAGGAAACCGCCCTTCTTGCCCTGATAGGACTCGATGATGGCGATCACGAGCTTCGCGAAATCGCTTGGTGTCGTCCACAGGCCCGACGCAGCAACCTCGGGCATGCTCTCATAGCCGCGGGGCAGCGCCTGCGCGGCCCCGTTTTCGTCATGGGCTCTGGCGATATTGCCGTGAGCAACAGGGAGTGGACTTTCATATGTACTTCGGTGCATGCCCAAGGGGGCGAACAGATACTCCCGCGCGGCCTGCAGGAAAGGCTTGCCGGTGACTTCCTCGATGACCAGCTGCTCGAGCGTCGTACCGCCACCGGAATACCTGAAACGTGTCCCGGGAACCTCGATGACGCGCACGGGCTCATTGCGAGCCGGGTCTCTCCCGTCCAGCGTGTCGAGTATTCCAGGGAGCGGGTCATCGGGTTGGAAGTCTTCGAATCCGTGCACGGTAAGTCCGGCCGAGTGGGACAGAATGCCACGCAGTGTGACTGGCCGAACGGCCGTGTATCCGCTCACAGGAAGGCGCCAACGCGTAAGGTACGCGTTGACGTCACGGTCAATGTCGATTCTTCCTGCATCCGCGAGCCGCAACGTCATGGCTGCCGCGCCAACCTTGCTGACAGAGCCGACGGAGAACACGGATTGTGTGTCGATGCGCTCTGGCCGTCCGGCTTGCAGCACGCCATACGCTTTGGCCCACGCGAGCTTGCCATTGCGAATGACAGCAATACTCAAGCCGGGGACGTGCCAATGCTGCATGCGTTCGGATAGCGTCCAGCGTTGATCCGGTGCTCCCTCGACGCTGACTGCCGGGCGCAGCGCGGATTCAAAGCGGCGTATCCGGTCCGCTTCATCGCTCGCAGCATGCGCGATCGCGAAGAGCGCCGATGCGAGAAGGCTGCCCATGACCATCAATGCGCAGCGCCTGCGAGAAACCATCAAGGAACGACCAGTGCTCACGCTATCCACCTTGTGTTGCATTCACGGAAGACGGCCACGAGATCGACATCCTGGCAACTTCGCCACGATGCGACATGAACGATTTCCAGTCCCTCGGCCACAAGAAGCGCGACGCACCGATCTTCGGAACGCCCGCCCGTGAGCAATCCGACGTGAGTAGTGGGACGGGCGCCTTCATATGCTAGCGATCAGGCCACCATCGACGCGGATCATCGCGCCCGTGATGTAGCCTGTGCGACGACTCGCCAGGAATGCCACCACATCACCGTACTCCTTCGCATCCCCATAGCGGCCCACTGGGATGGCCGCGGCGCTCTCTGCGGCCACTACTTCGACAGTTCGCCCCTCGCTGCGCGCCTTCTGCTCGTCCAGAAGCCGGACGCGGTCCGTTGCAATACGGCCCGGCAGCACGATGTTGCAGGTCACTCCCGCTTTGGCCACTTCCCGAGCCAGTGTCTTGGACCAGCCCACGAGCGACATTCGAAGCGAATTCGAGATACCGAGATTCGGGATCGGGGCGACCATGCCTGATGACGTCGACGTGATGATCCGCCCCCAGCGACGCTCACGCATCCGCGGTCCGTTGTCGCGATCACCGAAAGGACCATCATCTGAAAGTACTTCATCCATACTGCGCTGTCCTGCCCAGCAGCGGCGGTGGGCGGCGGACCACCGGTGTTGTTGACGAGGATATCGATGCATCCGAGGTGCTCCTCGATCTGCCGTATGTTTCCGTCAATTGCGGTCAGATCCGCGAGATCCCAGACAAAGGGCTCGGCCACTCCCCCCGCATCGCGAATCTGCTGCACGCTCTTTTCAGCCGCAGCCAGTGTGAGGCTCGCTACTGCGACCTTGACGCCCTCCTTTGCCAAGGACGCTGCAATTGCCGATCCCAATCCGCCACCTGCGCCCAGCACGAGCGCGACACAACCATCGATTTCCAGGTTCATGAGTCGGTCGATCTCGCTTGAGTATCGATGCAAGCCACAGGGCGAGGCATGCCTTGCGTGCCAGGGACCGCTGCCCTGGGTTCAGAACGTTTTCGAGGCTTCATAGCGTTCCAGGGCAGACTCATCCGGCGGATACAATCCGGGCAGCGGCACATCGCGCCTGACCTCCTCCATGATCCAGGCTTCCAGGCGTTCCTGCTCGACGGCGAGAGGAACGACCTCACCCACCAGGGCCTGCGGAATCACAACCGCTCCGTCATCGTCCGCTACGATGACATCATCAGGGTAGACCGCGACACCACCACAGCCGACAGGCTCACCCCACCCGACGAACGTAAGCCCCGCAACGGAAGGCGGTGCTGCCTGACCGCTACACCAGATCGGAAGGTCGGTAGTCAGCACTCCCGCAACGTCGCGAATCACACCGTCGGTCACCAGCCCTCCCGCCCTACGCCTGCGCATTCGCGCGCACAGGATGTCGCCGAAGATGCCTGCGTCCTGCACACCCATGGAGTCCACAACGGCAATGCAGCCGGGCGGCATGGCTTCGACGGCCGCGCGGGTCGATCGGGGATTGCGCCAGGACTCCGGGGTCGCAAGATCCTCTCGCGCCGGAATGAACCGCAATGTGAACGCTTTTCCGATCAGTCTTGCCTGGCCCGCGCGCAATGGACGGCCTCCCCGGATCCAGACGTTCCGCAGTCCCCTGCTCAACAGAACTGTAGAGAGAGTTGCTGTCGAGACATTTCCGAGTGATCGAAGGTCGGTAGCATCCTGGTGCATCAGCATCTCTGCGTTGGCTCTGGAATTCGTTCACACCCGGCTCGCGAGCGAGCAAGCCCATGTCGCCGTCATGCCCGGCCCTGAATACGATGACCGCGCTCTGCAAGCTCGGCGCACGTTCACCATCCGCTCAGGGTGGGATGTTGGCCACTGCGTGCTGACACAGGGCCTCCCCGAGTAGCCGAAGGTCGCCTGCCAGCTTTTCGTAGCCGTCACTGCGTTCGCGTGTCGTCTCGTCCATGTACAGGCGTCTGTTGATTTCAATCTGGAGGCTGTTGCGGTGGCGTGATGGATCCGAGTATGCGGTGATGAGCTCCGCGCCCTTGAACGGCACATTCACCGCAACGGAGTACCCGAAGCCGCGCAGTACCGTCCCCGCAAGATCGACGAAGGCCTTCGTGCAACTGGTGCCAAGATTGTCGCCGAGCACGAAATCCGGCCTGGCGACGCCCGGCGGGTCGGGTGACAACGCGTGACCGGACGCCGGCATCGAGTGACAGTTCACGTGGTAGACGCATCCGAACAGCTCGTAGAGGGCATCGAGCAGGCTCTTCAGATTCCGATGGTACGGCCACCAGTACCGATGGATACGACCCTCGAGCTCTGCAACGGCAAGGGGACCCGAGTACATTGGAGTGCCGCCCCAGGCGTAACGCCACACCAGGCCCATCCCGCGCCTGGCCACCGCGCTATCACGAATGGCATGAGGCCACACGCCCTCGACGAGCTCGATATCCATATCGAGCAGGGAGCGGTTGACGTCCATGTAGCTGCGCGGGAAGTGTGCGAACAGACAGGCGGCGCCGATCCCGGGCGCAAATGAGAAGAGACTGTCCACGTAGGTGTCAGACGCCAGCAGGACGAGCTCCCGTGGCACCGCCGGCTTGAACTCCTCCGGGAAGAGCAGCCCGCTGTGAGGGGAATCGAAGACGAGCGGCATTGGTTCACCCGGAGCCGGGATGACTGACAGCACACCCTCGATCTCGACGGCCTCGATGCGCGCCTTCATCCCGGCACCTGGCTGTTCCGGGGACCCAGCAGACGCCCTTCGGGCAACTCATCGAGCGGCCAGAGCGGGCGGGAGATCCTGCGATACGGGAATTTACGCACATCCGGAGAGAAGACGCCGCCGCTATCGCAATGGAGAACCCGGCTGGCCAGCGATGCGAACTCCGCTTGAAAGTGGTAACTGGACTTCACGCCGATGAAGCGCTTTGCTGCCAGATCTATACCAACCGCGGTGAACACCTCGCGACCCAGCGCCTGAGTACGTATGGCAATCAACGATATCTCCACGCCGGCAACGCGAATGGCCGCAGCGTCCCCGAACTTGACGCTCGATGCGCCGAACTTCTGGACGCCGCTCTGGACGAGGCCAACCACCGTGACTTGCGCATCGATGGGCTCTCCGGAAGCAGGGCCCGTCTTTCCCCCGAATCGCAGGGAGAAAGTGGCACCGACTCCGGCGGCGTGGCAGAGCTGCACGGCAATCGGGTCCCACAACGGCCCGACACAGGCATCCTGGCAGCCTCGCTCCAGCAACCTTCGGATGATGCTCGTGTTGTCGGACGGCGCGCCGGCCCCGGCGTTGTCGGAATAATCCGCCACGAGGGCCACTCCCTCCCCGCCGTAGGCTGCATCGATCGCCTCATCGACGGAAAGAAAGGCATGACTCCATGTCCCGCGGCCCGAACGGACCTGCTCCCCGAGCTGTATCGCGATCCGCTCGCCCGTGGGACGGTCCTCATCCGTGACGACGAGCACCCGCATTCCACATTCCGGCGCGTCGCCCGGCACGAAGCCATGAGCCAGTGAGACGGAAAGCACGTTCTCCGTTCGCTCGATCTGCCTCATTCTGTCGACAAATGAACGACCCGGCTCGCAGTACGTCGGCATCATCTCGACCATGCGGCAGTCAAAGACCGACATGACGGGACGAATCTCGCCGCGAATGGTTCGAAGAAGCAGCGTCAGAGCATCTTCTGCACTCTGCATGAAGTCCGTGTGAGGGTACTCCTTGTACAGCACCATGAGATCGGCGATCTCGAGCCGCCTTGCGGTGAGATGGCAATGAGGGTCCATATGCAACGCGATCGGCACTTCCGGGCCCACGATGTGACGGGCTCTCTCCACGATGTCGCCCTCACAATCCTCGTAGCCGTAAGCCATCATCGCGCCGTGCAATCCCAGCAATACACCGTCCAAGGGCATCGCTTCGCGAATCTGTTTCAGGATCTCGTCCCGCATGCTCTCGTAGGCTGCCGTTCGCACCGGTGCAGACGGTGGCGCAAAGAAACACGAGCCCTCCATGAGCGCAAAGCCTTCCTGACCTGCGCGCCGCCTTGCTACGACGAGCGGTGCGGTGCATTGCGTCGCGATATCCGGATGAGCTCCAGGTGGATAGTATCGATCCTCGAAGCTGCGCCGATCGGTCGGCAACGGAGAGAACGAGTTGGTTTCAGTCGCAAGCGAGGCCGTGAAGATTCTCACACCGGCTCCTGCGGATTAAGGCGTTGCCGCGTAAGCCGCGGGATAACTCGTGTCGGGCATACCGATGAATCCGCCTTTCCGGCGACCGATTGCCGAAGGAGAGGCGAATGGCCGCGGATAGACCGTGCGCTGTGCGGGATGCAGCGTCCCCAGCCGTGCGAGCTGCTCGAGGCACTCGGGCGCGAGATCCACGTCAACGACGATCTCCCGTGTGGGGCCCGTGTTCATCCGGGGCGCGTTCAGTGCCTGTTCGACCGACATGTCCGCATGGATGAGCATGGCGGCAATCTGCGCGAGTGACGGCACGATCTGGTTGCCGCCCGAAGCGCCGAGCACGGCGAAGGCCCCGTCAGCACGGGTGATCGCGGTGGGGCACATGTTGTTCGCTCCCACACCCCCGGGGCGCAGGCTGTTCGGCCGGCCCGGACGTGGATCGAACCAGGCCATCCCGTTGTTCAGGATGATGCCCGTGCTGGGCGAAAGCACGCGCGCACCAAATCGATTGAGGAGAGTGAAGGTGATTGCGACCATGCGCCCCTCATGGTCTACCGCATTGACATGGCTGGTGCTCGTAGTGGCATTGAGCTCAGCAGCGGTCAACCGTTTCCGATGGGCAGAGAATGCGTCCCATAAAGCATGCACCATGCCGACAAAGAAGCCCGCGTCAGCCGGCCCCCTGCCGCGATGCCTGTCAAAGTGCACAAGCGCATCGTGCAGTCTCTGACCGCCGCTCGTGGCACCGGGAACGTGAACCCTCAGATTGCCGAGAGAAACGTGCTTCGCGGGATAAGTCACTGGCTGGTACCTTGCCAGATCCTCCGCGGAGATCGCGCTCCCTCCCGCCCTCAGGTCACCGACGAGCCGCTCTGCGATCCGACCGCAGAAAAAATCATCCGGGCCGGCATCGGCAAGCCGCGTGAGGGTTGCGGCCAATCGCATGAGTGGGAGGACCGTGCCCGGCTCGGGAGGAGCGCCGCCGGGTAGCAGCACCGCGCGGGCCGCAGCATCTCTGCAGAGGTCGGCCTGGGCCATGGCAATCACAAAGCTTGTGTGCCAATCGACCAACAAGCCATCGCGTGCATGCTCGATCGCCGGGACGAGCGCTCGATCAAACCCGAACGTACCAAACTGCCTCAGTGCTTCCGCGAAACCTCGCACGCAACCCGGAACCACGACAGATGAATACCCTCGGACGTTCGCGTGACTGATCGATGCCGGCATCCCGAGGAACGTCGTGACACCGTTCGGATCTGGCGCATAAGCCTCAACGTCGAGCTGAGAGGCCGCACTGCCGGTAAATTCGATCACTTGAGCTGTGCCGGTCGGCTCGACCACCATCAGGTAGCCACACGCGGCCAGGCTCGTCATCCACGGCTCGACAGCCTGAAGCACGAAGGCCGCAGAAACCGCCGCGTCTACCGCATTCCCGCCGCTCGCAAGAACCGCCGCTCCTGCTTCGGAAGCTGCGTAATGTTGGGAGGTAACGACCCCAAGCTCACTGGCTCCGGCCGTCTTGCGTGTCTTCCAGCGCTCTACGCGAGTACGCCGAAAGCACGTGTTCATCATGGCTCCCCCGCTTCCGTCTGACTCGATCGAGCGCGTGATTGAAACAGGCGCGTTACAATGCGTCCAATATGGGGTGGCCTGAAATTCATACATGATGAATATGAAACACATCGAGCTTCGGCATCTGCGGTACTTCATCCGCGTCGCCGAGGAGCTGCATTTCGGCCGAGCCGCTGAACGCCTCGGGATGGCACAAGCACCGCTCAGCCAGCAGATCCAGCAACTCGAGGAGCGGCTCGGTGTGCGCCTGCTCGAGAGGACGACGCGCCAGGTCCGACTGTCCGCGGCCGGATCGATCTTTCTCGATCACGCGCGACGCACCATCACAGATCTCGAAAGTGGCGTGGAAGCCGTGCGCAGCGCCGGCGGCAACGACATTGGCCCGTTACGTATAGGAACCGTATACATCGCCATCTATCGGCTGCTCCCGCAGATCATCCGGCGCTTCCATCAGCGCTATCCGAAGGTGGAAATCGATATCCGCGTGGGCCGGACCGAGGAACACATCGAGCTCATCGGGAAGCGCCAGATCGATGTGGCATTCCTGCGCCCGCCGAAGACACCCGCGGATCTCTCGATCGAACGCATCTTCTCCGAGGGATTCGTTGCTGCTCTGCCGAAGGAGCATCCGCTCGCTGCGCGTTCGCATCTCACCCTCATCGAATTGAGAGACGAAAACTTCCTCATCAATGCGCCGATTCTGGGCGTCGGATATCAAGAGCTCTTTCTGCAACACTGCAGGCTGGCAGGCTTCCGGCCCCGCATTGCGCACGAGGCAAGCGAGGCCCTCGCCATCGTGACGCTCGTCGCGGCGGGGATGGGCATCGGTGTCGTGCCCGCCTGGCTCACCTTCATGCCGCACCCCGAAGTAGTCTATCGGCCGGTCAGGGATCTTCCCGTGGCCATCGACCTGGCACTGGCCTGGTCGTCTGATGATCTGTCCCGGTTTGTCCGTCATTTCATATCGATAACGCGGGAGGTCACCCGCGGGCTTCGATCGAAGGGCTCGATTCGTTAGCTACCGGCCGAATGCCCGCATGAAACCAATGGTCCGCTGTAGTAGCAGGACAACTGCCACCGACAAGACAATGAGCACCACGGCAACGACGGCCACGGTGGGATCAGCGCGCTCCGCGACGTGTCGATAGATCGTCACGGGCAACGTGTTGAGCTTCGGACCGGCAAGAAATAGCGATAGCACCACTTCGTCAAAAGACAGGATCATCGACAGAGCGGTGGCGGCAGTCATTGCCGGCTTGAGCAGCGGCAGCGTGACGAGCCGGAAGGTCTGTGATGGCCTCGCGCCGAGCGTCGCCGAGGCATCTTCCAGGTCGGAAGTCGACGTCGACAATGCGGTAGTCAGGATCCTGACCGTAAAGGGCAACGTGATCATCAGATGCGCCAGCACGATGCCCGGATACGTCGCGACGAGGCCGAGCTGCGAGAAAACAAGCAGAATGGAAAGCCCGAGCACGATCGTCGGCAATAGTAGCGGCAGCATGAGGAGCGTCTGTATCAGGTGCCGCCCCCTGAAACGCCCTCTCGCCAGTGCATAGGCCGCGGGAATTCCCACTAACAGGGACACCCCCGTTACCACAACCGCGATGACTGCACTCTTCGCCGCGGCGTTGACGAAGATCGTGTCGGATAGCAGAGCCCCGTACCAACGCATCCCCCACGACTCCGGTGGAAAATTCAAGTAGCTGTCGGCACTGAACGAGATCAGTACGACAAGCACCAGGGGGATGAAAATAATCAGGTACACCGCCGCGACCCATATCCGGCCGACTACGAAAAGAATCCGGTTCACCACGCTCCGTGCCTCATGCGAGTCGCTGCGCCACTCGATCGACGAGGAACAACGCGACACCAAAGAACGCCAGCATGACCATCGCCAGGGCTGCCGCTCTGGGCCAGTCCAGATTGACCAGGGCGAGCTCGTAGATCTCCGTGGCCAGAAGGAACGCTCTTCCTCCCCCGAGAAGAGAAGGTGTGATAAACGCCGAGATCGAGAGCACGAACCCGACCGTCGCCCCGAGCATGAGGGACGGCAAGCTCAGTGGAAGCGTTATCTTGATGAACACGAGTACCGGATGCGCACCCAGAGACATGGCGGCCTCCTCCAGCCTGCTATCGAGGCGGCCCAAGCCAGCAAGCAGAGTGAGGAGGACGTAAGGCATGACGCTTTCGGCAAGACCGATCGTAACGCCGGTCATGTTGTTCATGAAGCGCAGGGGCACGCTGATCAGCCCCGCCCGGAGCAAGGCATCGTTGACCCAGCCCTGATCTCCCAGCACGAGCATCCATCCATAAGAACGCAACACAGCAGACACGAGTAGCGGGGCTACTGCAAGCACAGCAAGCGGAGTGCGCCAAGGTGACTGCCATCGGTAAAGAAAAAGGGCAACCGGGTAGGCAAGCACGAGAGCGGCGAGCGATGTCGTCGCCGATAACTGAATGGAGTTTGCGAACAGCTCCAGGTAGTAAGGATCGGAGAACAGACTCTGATATGTCGAAAGGCCGACCGTCTCCACGACCCTGCCGAGATCGGTTGAATTGAGCGACATCCGCATGAGCCAGATCATCGGAGCAAGAAACGAGACAGACAGCGTCACGAGCGCGGGAAGCAGCATGAGGTATGACGTGGCGCCACAAGGCTGCGAGACGGACAGCCGCGACTTCATGCGGGGAACACGACGGCCTTCTCTGCAGGCCAGTGCAGCGCCACCCGTGACCCTGCAAGAGCGAGCCTGTCCTCGGCACTTCCAGGCCGAAGCTCCGCGACGAGCTGCATGCCTCCACAATCGATCTCGATCTCGAGCTTGCTTCCAATGAACGTGCGCCGTGCAATCGTTCCGGTCAGGACACCCTCTGCAGCGTGCCCCGCCTCCCCCAGCCCGATCAGGTGTGGCCGGATCATCATGACGCCCTTCTGCACAGGCGGAAACGATGGCGGGCACGGGAAGGATGTGTGACCGACAAACGCGCAACGCTTCCTGCCATCTTCCCGTATGTCGCAGAGAACAAGGTTGCTGTGGCCAATGAACTCTGCGACAAAGCGTGTCGCCGGGTGGTCGTACACTTCCGTGGGGCCTCCCACCTGCTCGAGTTTTCCGTCGCGCAATACTGCGATCCGATCGCAGAGCGTGAGCGCTTCCTCCTGATCGTGAGTGACGAAGATCGTCGTGATTCCCGTTCTGCTCCGGATCTCACGAATCTCGTTACGCATCTGCATTCGAAGCCTGGCATCGAGATTCGAGAGCGGTTCGTCAAAGAGCAGCAGCTCCGGCTCGACAACCAGCGCCCTGGCGATGGCAACACGTTGCTGCTGCCCGCCCGAGAGGTCGCGCGGTCTACGCTTGCCGAGCCCCTCGAGCCGCACGAGGCGCAGCGCTTCGTGCACACGCCCCGCGATATCGCCGCGCGAGAGTCTTTTGAGCTTCAGGCCGAAGGCGATGTTTTCGGCGACCGTCAGGTGTGGGAAGAGCGCATAGCTCTGAAAGACGAGCCCGAAGTTACGACTCCAGGGCGGCCTGTCCGTGATATCACGCCCCCGCAACAGAATCGATCCTGCTGAGGGCTCGACCAGACCCGCGATCATGCGAAGTGTGGTCGTCTTCCCGCACCCGGAAGGGCCCAGCAGCCCCAGACACTCGCCTTCCGTCACGGCGAGCTCGAGGTTATCTACAGCAGGCCTGCCTTCTGTCGCGTAGCTCCGTGTCAGGCCAATGAGCTCGACGTGTGTTTTTCGGCTCATCATGACCTGCCCGGACTACTACGGTTCGGCCGTGACGACTTCACGCCGCCATCGCCTGTTCCACTGGTCTCGGACGGTGGCTATCCAATGCCAGTCTACGGTTGCTGTGCCCTGCAGATGACGCGCGAGCGTTCTCTCCGCAACGTCATCGCTGACGACCGCACGTCGATTTACGGGGGCGTAGAACATGGCCTCGGCGAACGCCTTCTGCGTCGCGGGCGACAAGGCATGCTCGATGAAAGCCACCGCAGCAGCTCTATTTTTCGCGCCCTTTACGAGATTGATCGTGTTCATGACGGTGACATTGCCTTCTTTTGGGAGCAGCACACCCAGGCGCCCCCCTGACGCCGACCGGTAATACTGGGCGCGCCCGTTCCAGCCGGTCGCCAGATCCAACGCACCATTCAGCACCATCGTATAGCCGTCGGGTGCCGGCGCGAACGTCTGCACGGCAGGCGCCAGTTCGGCCAGCATCCGGATCGCCACGTCGATGGATCTGGTGTAGTCCTCACCGGCCAGGACCGATGTCATGAGGGTGAGCACGATCGCCTGACTGTTCGGCATGCCTGCGATGCCAATGCGCCCGCGGTACTCCGGCTGCCATAGCGCTGAGATGTTCCGCGGATCGCTCCGGATCTTCGCGGCGTCATAGACAATCACGAGATGGTCAAACGTGACGGCCGGACCGAAACCCGGATCGATGATCGCTTGCGGATACAAGTCCCGGAGACTGGGCACATCGACATTCGTGAGCTCTTCGAACAAGCCCTCGCGATTGGCGACGATGCTGGTCGATGCCTCCAGAAGCGCGACATCGACCAGCGGCGCCTTTCTCTGCGCCCGAAGCGCACCCAGATTCTGTGCGGAAAGCCCGGCCGTCGAGTAGTTGATGCCGAGTGTCGGGTATTTCGCTGCGAACGGCGCCAGAACAGTCTTCCGATATTGCTCCTCGAAAACCCCTCCAAAGCCCAGGATGGTCAGCTCGCCTGGCATGTCCTTCGAAGTCGCCAGGTGTCTGGCTGGAGCGCCGCTACGCCAGAAGCCCAGACCCGCGAGAACGAATGCCGCAGCAATGACCGGCAGTAACCATGAGCATTTCCTGTGCAGGTCGGGCGATCGACACACGATCAGGTGCTCAATCCGTCACTTCTTCCATGCCGGCCAGCCGACTGTGTGCAACAGCCGGCCTGGATGGGCCACGGCACTTTGTCCCTGCGTCGGCATGACCGGAATTCTTGAAGACATGCTGCGGTCTCCTGTCTATTCGACTCTCGTTCGACGGGAGCAGGGCAATCCACAGCCGCTTGCCGGTCGAGCCCGGTCAGCAGCTGTATCGAACATCCCGGCCACACCACGCCTCGGGAACGCATCAGAATTTCTTGCCGACCGATAGCTGTACGCTTCGCAGGCGATAGTCCCCAAACGGGGCATAGAACTGAACCTGGCTTTGCGCGACATCGATCGGCGGTACGCTGTTGAATAGGTTTCTGATTCCCAGCGTTATGGTTAGATTGGACAATGCCTCGCCTGCAATGGATGCCTGGGGAGAAGCACCGAAGCGATACGTTGCAAGTACGTTGTGATAGATCTGACTTGGGATCGTCGTTGTACCCTGCGCCAGAATGTATCTTGGCTCATTGCTCTGATCATAGGGCCCATAGTAGAGAGACGCCCAGCTCAGATACCACGGTCCGCGCTCCCATCCGACCATAGCGCTGGCGCGGACTTTCAGCGGTCCACCATTGAGAATCTGACCAGCGATATCCTCCTCGGCGCTATCTACGGTGAGATTTCTCGTGAACTTGTCGATTATCGTCCCGAGGAGATCCACATTTACGATGCCGAGCCGCTCGTCTTCCCACCGATAGCCGATGTTGAAATCAAATCCTTCAGTCGAGACGTGTTGCGTGTTCAGGGCCCTCATGTCCATGAATGACACGGGTCCGATCCCAAATGGATCGCCCGGCTGAGGATCGGAACGGATTACGCGTTCCGGAAACGTGCTTTCGTTATCGAGCAGTTGCTGGCCGGTCGGATTGAAGATGAGGTTATCTCGCTTTATCTGGAACCATTCCAGACCCAGTCGCATGCCTTCCAGCCATCGTGGCTCGAAGATGATTCCTGCGCTCAACGTCTCCGATTCGAGCGGCTCGAGATCCGGATTGCCGCCGGCGACCGTTGTGGGGAAGACCGCCTCATTGCCGCGTCGCGGATCGACCTGGCAGCAGCGGTTCGGGAGGGGAATGCCAGGAAGCAGGTCAGAGTACCGGGGCGGCAGAAAGGCCGTTGCGTAGCTCGTTCGAATCATCACGGAGTCAACCGGCTTGTAGCGCAGACCCACGGTGGAATTGAAAGCATCGTACTTGATGCTCTCATTCTGGAAGACCTGGCTGGGATCCACAGCATGGTCCGGAGGAAACGTGACGATGCGGTCCGTCCCCGCAGCGACGGAGAAATCCTCCCAGCGGCTGGCGATCTGCAGATCCAGAGCCCGAACGCCACGCACTTCGTTCGCCGGTGCGATGAGTGGCACCAGCCCTTCCGCATATATGCTGAATATGCGCTGTGACTGCGGCAGATACGTCTGCAGTCCAAGCCCGGCGAAGTCGTTATATCCCCTGTTGCGCATTTCCTTTCGATGCCCCAGACCCAGCGTCAGATTCGGCGCACCTGCGGGCAGATGGCCAATAGCACCCGACACCCTCAAACCGACATCCGCAAGTGTCGCGACGCCCTTGCTCTCCAGCCGATCGTCCGCTTCAAGGTATTGTGCGAGATCGGGCGGATAGGACAGTGTGTCTACGAGCGGATTGAACGTGCCGGCCGCCAATGCCGCTTGAATTGCCGTTGTGCCTGTAGCGCCATCGAGGTAACCAACATCGTAATAGCCTTCGCTTCGATTCCAGGTGTAGTCACCTTGCAGGCGCCATTCGTTCGGTAGATCCAGGACGAACCCGGCGACAGCTCGCAGTGACTCCGCCCGATCGCTCTCGGTCACACTCTGCGGCAGCGGAACCACAACGTTGATGGCCTGCTGGAATGGATTGATCGGCGAGCTCGCAGGAATCTGCCATCTGCGGAAAGCCTGTTCCGCACCCTCCGTATGTTCAGCTCTGTTCACGGAGTAGAAGACTTCGCCGATCAACTCCAGGCGCTCCGTCATCTTCCGCCGGATCGCACCTGTGAGCGCCTTCGCATCCCCAACCTTGGAGAACTGTGTCAACTGGGCATTGCGGAACTGCCCTCCTGGCGCATCTGGCATGACGGTGTTCTGCTGACCGGCATTTGCCCGCAGCCCGGACCACAGCTCGGCTGCGGCTGTGCTGCCCGATACGCCCGCGGGGACGTAGGTGAAAGGCGAGCCGAGCGAGGTACCGCCGAGTGCACTGCCATCGTTCTTGAAGACGAGAGCACTGCCATCTGCCGAGCCAATGTTGGCGGCGGAGCCAAAAGCAGGGGCGGACGGAGTGTAGAGAAGCGACGGATTCCTGGCGAGGATATGAGATATCCCCCGCTGCACCAGCTCTGGCCGATCCCTGTACAGCAGCGTGTCGTTGTCGCGGTACGACGCGCTGAGAGTGATGTTGGTCCTGCCGTCCTCCAGTGACCATCCATATCCACCCACAACGCTGCGAATGGGTGCATTCGCATCCATTGGCGTGTCGTAGGTCAGCTGTATGTCGCCGCCGGTGAAGTCACGCTTCAGGATGACATTCAGAACCCCGCCGACCGCGCTGCCGCCGTAGATCGCCGATGCCGAGGCGGGCAATACTTCGATTCTCTCGATGATGGACGGGGACAGAGCGTTGATGTCGAACTGCTGAGCGGCGGGGCTGCTGGTATTTCCTGAAACACGCCGCCCATTGACCAGAATCAGTGTCTGATCCGTACCCAGGCCTCTGAGATTCACGGTGCTCGAGTTGCCGCCAGCGCCGCGCCACGCGCTTTGGCTGTTGGTGGTCGACGTTGTATTCATCGTCAACCTCTGCTTCAAGAAGTCCTCCAGATTGGCCGTGTTGGCTTTGGCGATATCTTCACTCTTGAATATGTAGTAAGGCTGTGCGTCGTTCTCGGTGCGCACGATGTCGACATTCGCATCGGTGAAGGGCTTTCCACGGACGGTTATTTCCTCGAGCGTGGTATTTGATGGAGCCGATCCTTCGGCGTCGTCCGCCGATCTGAGCTTCTGCGCCTGTGCCACTCTGACACCCTGGCGAAGGGATCTTCTCTTCTCTGTCGATTGCAAGGCATCCGAGGATGACGACTGCGGCAACTGCAGGGCACGGGGTCCACTGGCGACTACCCCCCCCTGCGGGCCCGCAGACCCGTTCATGGTTTTTGGCGCATCCGTCGGATACACGGTGACCGTCGTCTCGTCCAGGTACCGGAAAGTCAGGCCCGTACCACGAAGCAGCTGCATCAATGCTTCATCCGGTGTCAGCTCGCCCGAAGCTCCCACGGTCTCTATCGGATCCACCGCTTCGGACAGATAGACGATCTGGAAGCGTCGCTGCTTTGCCAATGCCTCGAGTGCGGTACCCAATGCCTGCGGGGGAATGTGAGTTGCCTGGCGAACTGCAGCCTGTGCAGGTTCCGCAGCGGACAAAACCGAGATGGACAGACAGGCTACCGCCACTGCAACGCCTAGACGCATAAATACTCTCCCGTTTTTTTTGGAATCGGGTGTCATCAGAATGACAAACCCCTATCCGTGATGAGGGGCCGGAGAGTGGGAATGGATACCCGCAGGGGAGAATATAGTTGTCCGTTTCGTGCAACCGCGGATGAACAGCCTCCGGCTTCTGGTTGGCAGCTGACGCGACCGCGCCCGCCCGAAACGCACTGAAGAAGGCTTGGCACGGTGCGTGGGTGGCACATCGTGCGGTCAGTGATCAACTGCATCAAGCGGCTTGCACCCGTCGGTGCCAGATGACCGATTGCTGGCGCATGACAGCCATGTCGAGATCTCGGAGGGTTCTGCAACGAGTGGGAATGCCTTCGTCTCCACCGTGCCGACGCATGGCACATGCGTGACGAGAATTCTATCGCCGGGATATTTGAACGCTTTCATCACCCTCGATGACTTCAAGATGCACCTGCTCCCGCAGGAAGCGCAGCAATGACACCGGCTCGGTCGAGGAAAAAACCCCGCTGACACGCACGCTTTGCAGCGTCGGGTCCAGGATTTCCATCTGTCGCGGGTTATAGCGATTGAACTCCTCGACGACCTCACCGAGGGATGCACCCTGAAACACGATCTGTCTCTGGGTCCATGCGGTGACGGCCGGGATGTCGGCAGGCCTCGGCAGCGATGGCATCTTCATGCTGACGACGAGTTGCTCACCCGCGGAAAGGGAAACGGGAGCGGCGCGAAGATTCGTCTGAGCGGGGCCCATGGCCCGCCCGGCCGGATCTCCTGCAGCCGAAGATCCGGACGAGCGCGGCGCTCGCGCCGAGGGATCCACCACCACTTTGCCCTCGATCACCGTCACCGTGGTTCCCGTTTTCTTTCGATAGACGTCGAACTGGGTGCCCACCGCGCGCACGCTGGCATCTCCGCTGCTGACGACAAAGGGCCGCCGCGAGTCCTTGGTGACGCGAAACAATGCCTGCCCCTCGAGCAGCTCGATATTGCGTGCCTTATCGGTGAAGCGGACGCGCAGGCGCGACCGGGCATTGAGCTCCACGGTTGAGCCATCTTTCAGGAGCACCAGACGTTGCTCGCCGACATGGGTCCGGTACGTATCGCGTTGCGTGATGAGCCATGAGCCAGCCGCAACGATTGCCACTGTGAGAGAGGTAGCCAGCACGCCTCTCCTCCAGAACGAACGTGTCCTTGCAGGTGTCGTCGGTGCTATCAGCACTTGCACGGCTACAGAGTCATCCGGCTCGGCATTCTCACGATACTGGCGGTGGCTGGCTGCGACCAAGGGGACGATATTATCGTCGGCCCGGGCGTAGGCGATCAGCGCTTCGACGTCGATATCCTCTCTGGTTGCCACGTTTGGAACGTCGGCCCAGAAGGCGGCGACTTCCATGTACGCGGTGATGTGTTCCGGTGAGGTCCGCAGCCAGGCCGTGAAATCCTGTTGCGCAGCTGCATCGAGGTCACCCTCGCGTAAATCGACGAACCACTCGGCGGCCTCATCGAGAATTTGTTGATTGGGTCTGTTTCGGGTGTGAATCACGGATCCATCCTCATCCAATTTCCTGATCGTGCCGGCGGCAGGCGCTGAGCGCTTTGGCGAGGTACTTCTTCGCCATGGGTCGCGAGATCCCCAACTGCTCGCCGATCTGATCGAGCGGCATCCCGCCTATGCGATTCAGAACGAGCGTGACATAGGCCTTCCTGGGCAGCTGCGACAACGCACGCTGCAGCTCCGCCAGACGCTGTTCGGCGTCCAGTTGGCCCTCGGGGCCAATGGCGCCCTCTTCCTGGATCTCCGCCAGGACGTCCACGATGTCGACCGCCACGGGCGTCGCTGCCTGTTGCGCTCGATGCTGGTGGAGCACCGCCTTGGCGACCGTGAACAGATAGGCCTCCGGCGTGCGGATGGAATCGGGATTGGGCACCCGCATGAGCCGCAGGAAGACTTCCTGCATGAGGTCCGGGACATCAGCCACGGCATTGCGCAGGCGCGATCTCAGGAACCGCCGCAGCTTGCCGTCGTGCTGCCCGGCCATGGCAGTCAGAAAGGCGCGCTGTTTATCACCGTCCACGCGCGACCCCAGTCGAGTTGGAACTCACCATATAGTAGTAGTGCGCATTTTCAGAGCCAGTGGATACCTGTCGCAAAAAAAATAGTTCCGGTCGCGCGCACTTGGAGTTATTTGCTTCGTTTTCCCGCACTTATAAGAACGGGACGGGGCCGGTTGCCGTCCGGTCGCGACGCCGTCGAGTGGATACTGTCGTTCAGTGCTAATCGCGCCTGGAAGGGCTGGGCCCGAGCCGCCGGCGGGTCGAACCTGCTGATCGAAGCCACAAAGCACTTCGATCCGCCGGAATTCTCAGCCGGACCCTGATGTCAACCGGATCACACGGCACTGAGCTCTGTTCCCCGGCACTTTCGCTGAGCTTCGGCGAGCAGCGCGCGTGCGGCGTACAGATCGTACAGGGCCATGCCGATCGATTTGAACACGAGTGTCTGACTCGTCCCGAGCGCACGCCGCCCGATGACCAGATCCGCAAGGTGAACGATGTCGCTCTCGTGCAGCAACCCTGAGGATAGGGGGCCAATGAGATCCCCGACTTCATGCTTCGCCGCATCCGAGTCGACGACAACGTACCGAGCGAGCTCGTAGACCGCATCCGGCAGCTCCTGCATCGTGGGCCTGAATGATCCGACGCTGATGAAGCACTTGCCGGCCAGGAGCTCCGGCTCATTCGGCAGAACCGGCGTGCTCGAGGTCGTTGCAGCAATTACGACCTGCGTCCTGTCCAACAGCTCTCCGATGTCAGCACACCGCGTGAGCCGCACCGATGGGATATGGCGCGACAAGGTATCTGTGAAATGTCGTACGTTGCGGTTCGAACGGGCGAAGAAAATGACTTCGGCGATTTCGCGCACAGCGCAAGCAAAAATTGCCTGCCACGCAGCCTGCACTCCCGTCCCGATGATTCCAATGCAATCGATGTCGGAACGCGTGATGAATTTCAGCCCGAGCGCTCCGACTGCGCCGGTGCGCTGCGCCGTCAGCATGGCCGCGTCGAGAACGGCCAGCGGCACGCCCGTCACGGCGTCACCCAGCATCATCAAGCCATTCGTGACAGGAATTTCCCGCGTGGCATTCGAGGGAACCACGGACACTATTTTGACGCCGAATACACTCCCTCCAACGACCGGCATGGTCAGCAGTGTGCCGCCGCCGAGCCCCATGTGGCTTCGCGAGGGAACAGTCACTTTTATCTCTGCGAAATCCCGCAGGCCCTGCTCGAGCTCGGCGACGAGCCCGTCCGGAGCGATCAAACCCAGCAGATCGGTCGCAGATAGATAACGCATCAGCGAGCGAACCTCGACAGAGCGTAGGGAGCGGGATTAATCGACGGTCTGTCCCCTGATACCAGGTCGGACAGGAGTTGGGCGGATCCCGCCGCCATGGTCCATCCCAGGTGGCCATGACCGGTGCTCACCATCAGATTCCCGCAGGTAGTGGGCCCGATGATCGGAACTCCGTCTGCTGACATAGGCCGCAGTCCACTCCACGGCCTGGACATTCCAGGATCGAACGGCACCTCGGGGAGGACAGCCTGCAGCAGCCGCATCAGGTTCCGAATGCGAGCTTCATTGATGGTCCGATCATATCCCGCAAACTCTGCGGTTCCAGCCACCCGGATCTCCGCCCCGAGCGGCACGATCGCAGCATGCAGCTCGTCATCAACGAGAGGAATGGCGAGCCGCGGCGCATTGGGCGGCGCATCCAGCAAAACAGAGTAGCCCTTGGCCGGCCTAACCGGCAAAGGCAGGCCAGCGCTCCGAAGAAGCGGCGCGCTGTAGCTGCCAGCCGCCACGACGTAGCGGTCTGCGACCATCCGCTCACGGCCGGCGATCACCGCCGCCACTCGACCGGACCGCGTTTCCAGCGTCACGGGAGTGCGGAAGCGAAACCTTACGCCTAGCCGGCGCGCGTGCTCGGCGAGCCCGACGCAGAATCGATAGCAGTCGCCGATCTGATCCGCGCCGTAGTGAATGGCACCAGCCAGTTGCGAAGCGATGGGAGCCAGAGCCGGCTCGAGCGCTATCGTTTCCGATGGGGACAGCTTCCGGGAGGTTACCCCTTCGGATGTCCGTTCAGCTGCCACCTCGGATGCTCGATCAAGCGCTCCCTCACTGCGGAACAGTCGCAAACTGCCTCTCGAAACGTGGCCATACTCGATGTGCGTCTCCTCCCGAATCGACTGCATCACCGTGAGCGAGTGAAGCGCCAGGCGCAGATTGCTGAGAGCGCTGCGCGCGAAGACATCCGGGCGGGAATTCAGCAGGAACTTGAATCCCCAGCCCGCCAAGGTGGGTAGCGCTTCAAAACGAAACTGCAGTGGCGTATCGGATCGGCCCAGAGAACGCAGCAACACCCGCCAACACCCCGGCGAGTTCCAGGGCTCGCACATGCTGGGCGTCAGGAGCGACCCGTTGGCAAAACTCGCATCGAGGCCGGGTCCGTCCAATCGCTCGACCACCGTAACATCGTGACCGCTGCGCTGGAGGAGGAATGCAGCCGTTATTCCGATGACGCCGCTTCCGATGATGACGATCTTCACGGCCGACGATGCCTCTGGCGGATCCTGCGGCTCAAGAAATTTCGGGCAAACGACGGCGAGGCTTTCAACTTCTGACCTTCGTGCGCAGAGGGGCTTTGGAGACCTTCGCCACGCCAGCCGGACCGCAGCATCGTCACCGCTGTGTACAGAACGACAACAACGACCAGCCACCGTAACCACACGAGCGGAAGGGAACGCACGAGGAATGCGGCGATGAGGACACCAGGAATTCCACCGATCGCCAGCCCCCACGCGGCACGAGGAGCGCACTTCCGCGCGCGGATGAACCGCGCGCCTGCGACAGGCATCAAGCAGGCACACGAGCCCATCATGATCGGAAATGCGGTCATGGGGTTCATGCCCAGCAGGCTCACGAGGATCATGCATGGCGCGTAGAGCCCGACGCCGAGCGTCATCAGCGCGCCGAAGGCGAGGTTCCCCAGGATGCCGATGGCCAGCCGCGGGCCCTCGAGCCGCACGGCTGTACCCCCGCCCGGCAGCAAGTCCAGGTTCATGAGAACGAACACGATGGCGGCGACAGTGAGCGCCAGACCCATGCCGATCTGAATTGCCCGCCGCGGCAGGCGGGCGACGATTCCCGCCCCGAGCCACGCACCAAGCACTGCCGCGGCAATCATCGAGACGAGTGTCACCGGCCCGACCACCACGGCGCCGATGAATATCAGTGCCTGTGTGACGGTAGGCAGGGCATGCCCCACATTCAAGGTACCGGGAATGAGCTCATCCGGAACCAGACGACGCAGCTTGAAGATGGCGGTGGTTGGTGCGAAGGAACCAATCCCAAGTGTGTCGAGAAAATTGGTCACGAAACCGACCAACACGTGCAACAGGCCCGCCGTGAGGGTTGTCGCGGCGCCCAGTCCTCCCTCGGAGGACGAGCGCGGAGACACATCTGATAACTTCACTGACATGGCACGACCATCACTCATGTTCTTGCCGGCGGCTGAACACTCCGATCTCTTCGGCATTCATCGAGGATACGCGACCCTCGGGATCGACATTGAACTGCACGAAAGTCTTCTGGCCAACGCGCCCCGCCCAGTGCAGCCTGAAAGTGTCGTTGTGCCAATGCTCCAGCTCCCCGCTGAAGGCGCCAGGGCTGTCCATGAGCAGCTCCAGGCTGCCGTTCTTCAGACGAACGACCATACTGCCGATCAAAGGCTCTTCGTATGTGCCCACATACCGTGCGAGCGGCAACGAGGTGTGTGTGCCCTGCAACCGCGCCGCCAGCAGACGGCTCTCATGCTGCTGTTCCTTCTGAGCCTGACTGTCTCGCAACTCTCTCAGCACGCGGTTCCAATCGCGGCGGGGCAGTTGAAGAAGCTCGTCGGTGATCTGGAAAGACAGGGCATAAGGCAGCGCATTGCGCCCACCGCTGCCCAGGGAGTTCATCAGCACGACGAAGCCGACGTTCTTTTCCGGGATGAAGCCTGCGAATGCATAGAAGCCGAAGATCCCACCTGTGTGGCTCACGAAGCTCAGATCCCGATAGCTGTGCGATTCCCATCCCATGGCGTAGTAGCCGGGACGTGTCTGGATGGATGGAGCGACTTCGCCAACGGTATCCCAGATCCACTTGGCGGGCTCGCTCGAGGCCGAGTTGAATAGCATCTGCGGGGCGTGCAGCTCACGCATCGTGGACTGGCTGACGACCTGCCGGCTGCCCACTCTCCCGGATGACAGATGGAACTGCACCCACTTCAGCATGTCCTTCAGGTTCGACACATTGGATCCGGCCGCCGCGGAGATGTCGTAGGAGCGCCAGGGCAGCACCTGCCAGCCGGTGGCAGTCCAGACGTGGGGCATCGCGATGTTGCGCACGTTCGCCATATCCGCATGCACACCGCCCGAGGGCGCCCTGCCAAAGTAAGAAGGTGCTACGAGCTTCCGATCCCAGTACTCGTAGGGAGAACCACCGCTCGAGCTCATCCCGATGGGGTCGAGGATCTCTTCGCGCTGGAAGCTGGACCAGCTGGCGCCCGTGACGGCTTCGATCAGCCGCGTCACGAAGAATCCGGACATCATGTTGCTATAGAGAAACTCTTGCCGGAATGCGGCACTCGCTCCCACGAGTCGCGCTCGCCGGACCACATCCTTCGGCTCCATCGGACCGAAGAACATGAAGCTCTCCTCTACACCGGTTCGATGCGCAACCAGGTCTCTCACCGTGATCCTGTTCGTGAGCCAGGGATCGGCGAGCCGGAACCCGTCGAGATGCTCGACGACCGCATCGTCCCAACCGACCTGTCCGCGATCTACCAGGATTCCCAGCGCAGTCGCCGAGAACGCCTTGGTCAACGACCCGATCTGGAACAGCGTGTCGGCATCGACTCGCGAGGTGCTGCCTGCCTCCCGCAAGCCAAAGCCCTTCTCGTAGATCACCCTCCCCTCCTGGATGACACCGATCGCGATGCCCGGTGTCGGCCAATCGACCAGAGTGCGCTCGATGATGCTCGTGATGGCCTGCGCAGCGGGCTGCTCGGCCCTCGTGCTCCATGGCCATAGAGCAAGACCGCAGATCAGAATGCTGGCCAGAAACCTTCCCGGGAGTTTGCGCATCGATTCAGTCTCCATGCCGCGGTCTACAACGGCTCGGCGTTTTGGACGAAAGGCATCTTTGCGCTCAATCGTTGCCCTGTGCCCGCAACGGAAATTCCTTCGGTGGCGCTACGCCCAGGAGATGCTTCACGAAGAAGTCCCAGCGCGTGCGCAGGAAATACGGGTCCTTGCCGTCCGAAGTGGGGCGACCCTTACCCACATCCACCAGAGAATGGTTTCGATTGGGAAGAATCAGCAGATCGAAATCCTTGTTGGCGGCGATCAAGGCGTCCGCCAACTGGAGCGTATTGCTGGGATGCACGTTGTCATCCATATCGCCGTGGACGAGCAGCAGCTTGCCCTTGAGATTTTCAGCGAGTGCTGAGTTCGTCTGGGTCAGATAGTTGTCGCCGACTGGAAAACCCTGGAAGAGCTCCCCCCACCCCGCATAGTAGCTGCGCTGGTCATGATTCCCGGCCGAAGCGACGGCGACTTTGTAAAAGTCGGGAAACTTCAGCATGGCACGTGCCGAGGCGTATCCCCCACCCGAGTTGCCGTAGATCCCGACACGAGTAACGTCCATATATGGATGCCGCTCCGCCAGTTGCCGGAACGCTGCGATGTGGTTCTCAAGGTCTCCGGCGTTGCCAAGATTCCCGTAGGAGAATTCCCTGAACCTGCGGGAGCGGAGCGGCGTACCGAGGCCGTCGAGCGTTATGACGATGAAGCCGAGCTCCGCGAGCGCCTGGGTCTCCTCGAAGTTCTTGTCCACCTCGAACGCCTTTGGCGTCCGGATCATCTGTGGCCCGGGATAGATCGAATCCAGCATTGGATAATGTTTGCGCACATCGAAATTGGACGGCCGGAAAATGGCTCCGTACAACCGGGTGCGGCCATCCAAAGCCTTTACGCTGAACGGCTCGGGGGGCTTCCAGCCAGTTGCCGCCAGGCGCGCGATATCCGCCTGCTGAAGCTCGCGAACGTGACGGCCATCCGCCGCTCGAAGCAGGGAAACCGGCGGCGAGTCGATGCGAGAGAATGTGTCCAGGAAATACCGGCCGCTCGGTGAGAACGTCACGTCGTGGTCTGCGGGCTCCGCGGTCAGATGAAGAAGACCTGTCCCATCGAGCCTGACGCGATACAAGTGACGATAGTAGGGATCCTGGCCCTCCTCCCTGCCTCCAGCGACGAAGTACACGAAGCCACGTTTCTCGTCGACATGCACGATGTCGCGAACCACCCATTCACCCCGAGTAATCTGGCCAAGCAGGGATCCCGTGCGAGCATCGATGCGGTAGAGATGATTCCAGCCGTCCCGTTCGGAGGCCCAGATGACTTCATTACCCTCACCGAGAATCCAGGCCGGGAAGGAAGGGTTCACGTACGTGGCGCTGCGCTCCAGCACTGCGGTTCGCACCTCACCGGTCTGAGCATCGGCTACCTGGAGCTTCGTTGTCTTGTAGCCGCGCTCGCTCTCCGTGAAGCAGACGTGCGTGCCCGCGTGGTTCCAACGAACCTGCATGTCATAGGGCGTTATCATTGCTATCGGCGGGTACCGCAATGGTGTGACGACCCTGGATTCCAGATCGATCACAATCATCCTCGCCGCGGCAACCAGGCGGTCACCAGCTATGGGATAGCGATAGGTATGCAGCACGGGCCGCCCGCCGCTGACCGACTGGATCACGGCCAGAGGCTGAACGCTCCGCGCGTCGATCTGATAAGTGAGAATCCTCCTCGAATCCGGAGAGAAGTGGACCTTCGGAGCCGCCTGTTCATCCAGCAACTCATCCGAGACGGCCGAGTAGCTGATGCCCGCCGTACTGCCATAGTCGTGATCCGGCTCACCATCCGAAGTGAGAGGCGTCCGCTCGCCGGTGATCGTGCTGCGCACCCAGAGATTGTGGTCCTTCATGAATACCGCCCAGCGTCCGTTCGGAGAGCGGGCTTCTCCTTTTCGAGCGCCCGGCGCGTGAGTCAGTGAGCCACAAGTGTATGAGCGCAGAGCGCAGCGCCAGCCGACGTTGCCGACACTGAAAACGATGGCTGCCTGCCCCGTCTGATACTCGAATGCATCGAAAGGCAAAACATCTGCGGAGTACCGGTTTCCCGTGGCAAGGGAAAGGGCTGCAGCCAGCCTCGCGTGATCGAACGCCGGTGCCTGACTCTTTCTTGCCGGATCGACCCGGATGAAGGACCTGGACCTGCCCGCCTTGCGCAGGTACCAGAAACTATCGGTTCCGGCGATCCAATGCGGCGTGATCTTCAGGTCAGCGACCAGCATCCGCGCATTCTGGAACACCGCCGCTCGCTCGTAGTCTGACAACGTGCCCTGCGCGTGCACGCCACTGATGGCAAACGCCAGCACAATGCCGGCAGAAAACCTGCGGCAACCGCGGGAGCCTCCCGCGGCCTGCCCATGGGACGCCTTTGACGCCCCCGCGCTTGTCGAGGGCCGAGCGAGTCTCTTCATGAAGGCTACTGCGAGCTCTCGGACATTTCCTCACGAAAAATAGTGCTCCAATCTCGCTTGGGCCCGTCGAGATACTCGTCAAACACGCGTAGCATCATTGCGAACGGCAGAATGGAAGGCGTGCGATTCACGCCCACGTAGACCGCGAGCTTCTCTTCGGGGAGAAGCCCCACGCCGGCACGGAAGCCGTCGATGGTGCCGCTGTGCCACACCATCTTGCGGCCCCGGTACTCGGTGATGTACCAGCCCATGCCATAGGCCCAGAAGTTTTTCCCCTCCATCAACGACTGCACGCGCCCCGGGAACTGCGAGACGTCACGCTCCGGATACCGAATGACTGTCTGAGCTGCGTGCATCTGACGAAACACCTCACGGCGAATCAACTGGCGGCCGGCAAAGGCGCCCTCGGCGAGCTGAAACCGCAGCCACTGCGCCATGTCGCGCGCATTCGAGTTCACTCCACCGGAAGGCACTGCCACCGCATCCGGGTAGCTCCACGCTTGCGGCTCCGGATCGATACTGATCGCACCGATATGTGGAGACGCGGCATTTGGATTGCTGCGCGCGGATGCAACATCGGCACCGGTGCTCGTCATCCCCAGGGGCGCCCAGAGCCGCTGGCGAGCGAATTCGACCCATGGCATGCCGGAGACCTCTGCGACTACCAAGCCCGCAGCCGTCACCATGTTGTTGCTGTAGACGAACTCCGCGCGGAATGGCGCAACAGGCTTCAAGAAACGACTGCGCTCGAGAAGATCGCGGGCATTGCGTGCGACACTGCGCAGCCTGTTCTCATCGACATAGGACGTTCCAACGTGGTGGATCAGCAGATCCCTGACGTTCAGCTCGTTCGTCACCCAGGGATCATAGAGCTCCAGCCAGGGAAGATAGGCTTTCACTCTGTCTTCCCATTGCAGGGCACCGTCGCTCACCAGCAGCACCACCGATGCGGCGGCGAACGCCTTGCTGGTCGACCCTATCGCGAAGAGCGTCTGATCATCTACTCGTGCGGCCTCGCCTCGCTTGCGCACGCCATAGCCCTTCGTGAGGACCACAACGTCGTCCTGGACCACCGCCATCGTGAGTCCGGGCGTATGCCAGTCGCGCAGTGCTTTTTCGACGTAGGCATCGAGCACTGCCGAGGCGTTTCCGACAAGTGGAGCCCCGCCGACCAATAGCAGCAGCCCGCACGCGAAGAGCCAGTGCAGTGCGCGGCATCCGACTGATGCCGGTTCGAACCTGCCCATTGCGCCGGTCATGGGCTGTCTGCACGATAGCGCTGCAACAGGTCATCAATGACCTTCCCTGCTCGACGCTCCATAAGCGCATTCAACTCTGCGACGGACTTCTCTGCTTCTCCCGGCCGATAGCCGAGCATGCTCATCTGCACGACCCAACGATTCCGTTCATTGATGAAGCCCGGGATGACCGTAAGCGGCTTCCAGTCCACGACTGGCGCGAGATACACGTACCCATCCGCGTAGTCACTCAGCGTGAAGCCCGAGCTCTTCCCGTCGACATACCCTTTCGTCTCTATGTCCAGCTTCCCGAGCGGACTATCCTTGAGATGCGTGCCGAATGCGGCACCTGAGCGGGGTAGCTGCGCGATGGCGTCTTCGATTCTGCGCAAGGAGCCGCGCGCCAGAAGCCCTTCAGCGCTTCCGTGCAGCAGCACACGATAGGCCCGCTTCCCGATACTGTGATACACGATATTGCCTGCTGTGATCGATTTGCTGGCCCCGCGGTCCTGATAGAACCGCGTCGTCGTGTGGCCATTGCCGCAGAAGATCAGTGCCTTCTCTCCTTTTCCAACGATCTCCGTCATGATCACGTTGGCCCAGAAGACGTTCTGATCGATCCAGCTGAGCCAGTACTGCGTCTCCCGCGAGTCACCCGGATACTCCCAGCTCTGCCAGACGACAGGCGTATTGAGCGCGACGATCCGGAACTTCCGGACGCCGCCCGGCAAGGCCTTGTTCAGGCGCCATGCGGCGCGAAACACGTCCTCATATTCCTTATAACCCCACACCAGCCTCCCCGGGTGCCTCCAGCTCAGCATGATCGTTGCGGAGAGCGCTTCGTCATAGATCGGCCCGGAGAGCAGCTTGTCTATGAGCGCCTGATCCTTCTGGTGCGCGAACTCCCACCCGAGGTTGTATACGCCCGCCTTGTACAGATCGGGGAGCAGGCTGGCCAGAAACGTAAGGTTCTGCGCGATCATGTGATACTCACTGAGGAACACGACGTCGTGCTCGGCAAACGTCTGTGTGACGAACCGTGCGGGCGACGGATACAGCTCGGCATATCGCGGGTCATCTGCGGCGATGACGGGCAAGCTGCCCGCAACCGCACCGATTGCGATCACGCGTGCAAGAATTCGCCTGCCGGCGCAGATCCGCCCTACTACGCCCGGCAACGCTGCGGCCCACAGTGCCGAAATGCTGCCGATGCAGCGTCGGAACGGAGTTGAAGTCGTGCTGTTCATTGCGCCCTACTGGATTGGATACTGATGCGGAGGTTCTGTTCTCGGCGGCTCGTCGCTTCGAGCTCTGCGCACGTTGTGGCAATGGAGTGTATTCAAGGGTCGCTCTCGAAAGTAGATCGAGGAGCGGGAAGTGAGCTTCATATATCTGGTCCCTATGAATTCGTTCATCCGGGATATTGGACGGCCGGTCGATGGTTGCCCGATGTTTCCGCATCCGCATTCACTTACGGACGGGATGATGACTCATTCGACTTCGTCGAGACCACGGGCGCCTGCGATGACGAACCGTTTCTCCTGGGGCCACCCGAAAAAACGCGGTGAGCAAGGCTTCCGTGGCATGGGTCGCGTTCAGAACACGGGATGCTTGCTGTGAGATCGTCGCCCTGTCGGATCCCCCGACCTGTCGAAACGAGAACGATCGTCTGAGGCAAGCGCGGATCGAGACGATGGGGGAGCCTTTGCCTGAGGGGAATCAAAGAATGCGCGCGCCGGCCTGTCGTCGGACGGCAATCAGATGCTTGCTCCTGATCGTACTATGTGCATGCACGGCCATCTGGGCCAATCAGGAACCGGATGTAGAGTCATGGATTCGCGACCACACAGTTCCGCTCCGCACGGTCGAGCCCGGCGGCGCAGCGGATGATCTGAAGTTCCTGGAGCCCTTGCTGGAAGGCAGGAGAATCGTCAGTTTCGGAGAGGGCCGCCATGGTGCACATGAATTCCTGGCACTTCGCAACAGGCTGTTCGAATTCCTGGTCCGCGAGCACGGATTCACCGCGATAGCACTCGAAACGGATTTTTCGGACGCCATGAGGATCAATCGGTATCTGCATGGCGAGAGCGACTTCGATGAGCGTTTCGTCGTCGGCTTGTTCTCGTTCGGGGGGGCGCGGCTCGAGGAGAACCTCCAGCTGCTGACCTGGATTCGGAACTACAACGCGAATATGAAGAATGGGCGCCAGATCAGCGTCTACGGATTGGACATGATGGGAAAGAGCACCTGGATGAGCAGCGCTTCGCCGATGTTCAGCGCGCTCGATGCCTGCCTGGCCTACATTGGCGAGGTGGACCCGTCCGCCGCAAAAGAGGCCACTGCCAGAATCAATGACTTCAGGAAGCGTATCCACAATGCAGAACAATATGATCAGGCGAGCGAAGCGGACCAGAACGGCCTGACGGCCGAGATTGCCCGCATTGCGAGCCTCTACGAAAGGAACGCCATCGACTGGAGCAACGCAACCTCGAGGCAGCGGTTCTCAGCGGCGCGCCAGCTTGCCTTGAATGCTCTGTGGGCCGATGCAGATCTCCGCGCACGCGGGTGGTGGAGCGCCCGGCGGGATGGAGATCACCGCCAGCGTGACGCTGCCATGGCGAGCAACCTGATGTGGGCGCTCGAACAGGAGGGCGCCAATGGCAGGATACTTGCGTTCTCACACGCCGGTCACGCCATGAAAGGGCGGCTCTTGAACGAGCCGAGTTTCAGGACGATGGGAGAGTATCTGCATTCCGCCGTTGGCGACCGCCTGCTCGTGATCGGGTCCACGTACTCCGAAGGAAGAGCCGGCAGGCCAGGACATGTGGAGGACATACCCGCCCCAGCCAGAGAGAGCTTGAACCACGCGCTTGCTGGAGCCGGCACGGATCTCTATGCACTCAACCTCAGGCAGATCGAACCCGCTTCGATCAGGAGCTGGTGGAATGACGCGAAGAGGATCGAGCACAGGGTCAGCGGGCCCTATCGTTACTACGAGACTCCGCCAGCGGCGGCGTTTGACGTCATCGTCTTCGTCAGGCGGCTGACTGCGGTCGAGTGATGCGCGCAGGAACCTCGTCCCTGACGCCACAACGGCTCGCTGCTCGACAACCAGGCACATGATGGAAAACACATGATTCCAAGAAGCTACGGCAGCCATGCAGCGGCACTCGTCATCGGACTGATGTATGCATTGGTCGCCTCGAGTGCGCCTGCTGCCTCCCAGATCGCAGCAAACGTCGACGCCGCTTTCGCCCCTTTCGACAAACCCTCCAGCCCGGGTGCGGCCGTGGCCATCTACCGCCATGGCAAGCTCGAATACTCTCAGGGCTACGGTCTTGCCAACATCGAGTACGACATCCCCATTCGGCCTCGAACACCGTTTGAAGTGGGAAGCGTATCCAAGCAGTTTACGGCCTTCGCGATCGCACTCCTTGCGCGAGACGGCAAGCTGAGTCTGGACGACGACGTTCGACGCTACCTCCCCTACATGCCGGATTTCGGACGGCGCATCACGATTCGTCACCTGCTCCTGCACACGAGCGGTCTCCGGGATGCGATGTCGCTCTTTCATGTTGCCGGGCATGAGGTCGGCAGCCTGCTGAGGCAAGGACAGGTTGTGAGCATGATCGCCCGTCAGCGGCAGCTCAATTTCCCGCCTGGCACCGAGTATATGTACTGCAACACGGGGTATCTGCTACTCGCCGAGATTGTCAGAGCCGTGTCAGGCCAGACGCTTCGCGACTTCACATCGGAACGCATCTTTCGGCCGCTGGGAATGACGCAAAGTTTCTTCTTCGATGACGTGCGAGAGGCCGTTCCCGGCAGGGCCTATCCATACGAGCGCTGGCACGGGATGGGAGCTGGGGAGGCAGCCCGATGGGGCCGAACCCCTCTCAACTGGGAGATCGTGGGGGGGATGGGCCTGACGACGACGGTGGAGGATCTTGCCAGATGGGCCGGCAACTTCGGCCGACCCGTCGTCGGCGATCCTGAGCTCATCCGTCAGATCGTGAGGACTGGCGCGCTCGATGACGGCACGCCCATACCCTACGGCTTCGGACTGCGGGAGATGCAGCTTGATGGCCACCGAGTCTTCATGCACTCCGGGGCGGCGGTTTCCGGAAGCCTCAAGGCGATATTTGTCTACTATCCCGATCATGACTTCGCGGTCGCCATTGCGGCCAATGGCGCGCGCGAGGTCAGCCTGGACGTTCTCGTCAGGCGCGTCGCAAACCTGTATCTGCCTCGTAATCCGAAACAGTCTTCATCCGCCGAATCGGTAGCGCAGGATCGCACGCACAGAGATGTCGTCGCGGGGATGTATACAAATCCATTCATGCCGGCGTTTGACATCGAGCTTCGCGGCGAGCGGATCATCTATCGTGAGATCAGTGATGGCTCGGAGACCGATCTGGTACTACGCGCGGATGCGACGATGGATTTCGGCTCCCCAGGCGGATCGCACTATCGCCTGGTGTTCGACCCCGATGGTCGCGTCGCGGCGCTCGATCTAGTGCCCGCGAATGGCGTTCCGGTTACCCGCTTCAGCCGCACCACGAGAGTCGAGCCGAGCGCCGGCGCGCTCACGCAGCTCGTCGGTGACTATCGAAGCGACGAGCTCGACGTGACGTATCGGGTATCCATCGAGCTGAATCGGCTCGCGCTTCGCTCAACGTGGAACGTAGGCCCCATCACGCTGACGCCCGTTCTGCCCGACCGCTTTGAGGGACGTGCCGACCGCATCAACTGGGACGTCGTCGTGTTCGAACGCGATGCATGCGGCCGACCCACCGGATTGCGCCTGCATACCCACCGCGCGCGCGGCTTGTTCTTCGAGAAAGTTTCAGTTCTCGACGCCTGCAAGGCTGTGGATTGAACGGCAGCGCGTGCCTGCGACGGTGCCCGAGCGCCCACTTCCGCTCTCTCGCCCGGATACCGAAGGACTGTGGCGCGAATCTGGAGAGCAACGACACAACCTGGAGCGATGCGGCCCGGACTTCGGGCGGCGGGAGATCTTCGATGCTGCGATTCATGAGTCGTAATAGATTGCACGCCGCTCTGCTCGTCTCGACAGTGATCTGGCTAGCCGGTAGCGGCAATCTCGCGGCAGAGGTCCTGAGCGAACCTCCCAGGCATTTCGACATCCTCATCCGCGACGGCGAGATCGTCGACGGGACCGGCGCGCCGCCACAGCGCGCCGACGTCGGTATCAATGGGGATGAAATCGCCGCCATCGGGAAGTCCTTGCGGGCGACGGCTGATCGTGTCGTCGATGCGCGCGGTCGCGTCCTCACGCCCGGCTTCATCGACCTGCACTCCCACGTCACCGATGGCGCGTATGGCGAAGCAGGGCTGCTTTCGCCGGACATCCGCCGGCGAGCGGCTCAGAATCTCGTCGGACAGGGGATCACGCTGGCGCTGGTGAACCCCGACGGTGATCAGTCCCTGCCGCTTGCCGAGCTGCGCCAGCGTCTCGAGATCAACGGCATCGGCGTCAATGTCGCGATGCTGACCGGGCACAATCGCCTGCGTACGGTCGCGATGAACGGCCAGGTCGGACGTGCTGCAACGGAATCCGAGATTCGCACCATGCTGGCGTTGCTGCGGGATGACCTTGCGAAACAGGGCTCATTCGGGATGTCGCTGGGCCTCGAATACGAGCCGGCCCGACATACGGCGCTCGATGAGCAGATCTCCCTGGCGCGCCTCCTCGGGGAATACAACGCCGTATTCAGTCCCCACATGCGCAGCCAGGGTATTGCGCCGATGTGGTATCTGCCGAGCGAGAACAAGGGACAGCCGCCGCCGACTCTGGGGGACTCTCTCGCTGAAGCATTCCAGGTGGCGCAAGACACTGGCGCGACCGTGATCCTGACGCACATGAAGGCCTGGGGACCGGGCTATCGAGGCCAGGCAAAGCGCCTGATAGATCGTATCGAGTCGGTGCGCAGTCAGGGCGCGCGCCTGTACATGGACGTATATCCGTATGACAGCAGCGGTTCCGATGGCAGCTTCGTTGCGCTTCCGGGCTGGGTGTTTCCCCGGGGCCCGCAGGAAGGTCCCGTCAACTATCGCGAGGCGCTGAAGAGCTCGCTTGCCTCCATGGATGCGGCCCGCCGTGCAGACCTCGTCGCGGATGTGCGCGCGCAGCTTGCGCTCAAAGGCGGCGCCCCGAACGTGCGCATACTGGAGTTCCCTGACGCAAGCTACGTCAACAAGACGTATGCCGAGCTCATGAAGGCCAGGCGCATGGACGAGGTCGATCTTGCCATCGCGCTTCAGCTCGAGGGCCATCCCAATGTCCGCGGAGGAGCACGCATGCGCTCCTTCAGCATGCTGGAGAAAGACATCGAGAGCTTCTATCAACTCAACTGGTGCGCGGTATCGACGGATGGCTGGATCGTGCTGCCGGAAGAGGCCGTGGGCGATCTGAAGTACGTGGACACCAATCGCCGCCTGTTCGGCAGCTTCCCGCGGCGAATCGCGCACTTCGTGCTGGAGCGAAAGACCGACACGCTCGAGCATGCCGTCCGCTCCATGACAGGGCTGCCCGCGGAGATCCTGAATCTGACGGATCGCGGCCGACTCGCCGTGGGACTGAAGGCTGACCTCGTGGTGCTGAATCTTCATTCGCTTCAGGACAACACCACGTACCTCGAGCCCAGTGTCTATCCGAGTGGCGTGGATTACGTCCTGGTCAACGGCAAATTCGTCGTCGACGCCGGCAACCGAACCCTGCGACTGCCGGGGCGCGTGCTGCGACCCGCCGGACGTTAGAGAGGAGTCAACTACTTGAAATCGATCGTGGATCTGGAAACGCCAACGCTGCTCGTCGACCGCGAGCGATTGGACTGGAACATCGCCAGGATGCGCGAGCGACTGCGCACATTGGGGGTCGCGCACCGGCCGCACGTGAAGACGGCGAAGTCCATCGACGTGCTGTCCCGGATCTATCCGCACACGCTTCCGCCGATCACTGTCTCGACGCTCAAGGAAGCGGAATACTTCTTAGCGCACGGCGTCCGCGACATTCTCTATGCCGTAGGGATCGCTCCCAGCAAGCTGCCCCATGCAGCGAATCTGATTCGTCGTGGAGCCCAGCTCTCGCTAGTCCTGGACAACGCTGAAGCCGCGCACACGCTTGCCGCGGCGGCAGCGCGGGAAGGGGTCGAGTTCCGTGTGCTCATCGAGCTCGACGTCGATGGGCACCGCGCCGGCATCCATCCGGAATCGGATCTGCTCCTCGAGGTCGGCCGGGTCGTTCACGCCGGTGCAGGCACGCAGCTCGTCGGAGTCATGACACACGCCGGCGGCGCGTACGATTGCCGCTCCGACGATGCGCTGCGCGCCATGGCCGAGCGCGAACGTGCGGGCGCTGTGCGCGCCGCCGAGCGACTGCGCGAAGCAGGTCTCCCATCGCCGATCGTCTCGGTTGGATCGACACCGACGGCAACTTTCGCGGTGGACCTGTCAGGTGTGACCGAAGTTCGCGCAGGCGTCTATTTGTTCCAGGATCTGGTCATCGCGGGAATCGGCGCGTGCGACATCGAGGATATTGCGCTGTCCGTCCTCGTGTCCGTCATCGGCCATCAGCCGGAGAAGGGCTGGATCATCACCGACGGCGGCTGGATGGCGCTGTCCCGCGATCGCGGGACGGCGAACCAGCCGGTCGATCAGGGATTTGGGCTCGTGCGCGACCAGACGGGCGCGGCGCTGCCGGACGACCTCGTCGTGATCAGCACGAACCAGGAGCACGGCATAATCGCGCGTCGCGATGGTGGCAGGGCGAACCTCGGGAGCTACCCGGTGGGCACATTGCTGCGTGTACTTCCCAATCATGCATGCGCAACGGGAGCGCAGCATGCTCGCTACGAGGTCGTCGTAGGCCGCTCGCCGGATCTCGTTGCGACCTGGGAGCGAATCAATGGCTGGTAACGGTGCCTCACTGGCTCCGGCAACTACGAGCAGGCCGCGATGACCTCCCTGGCAATCCCTGCCCCGATGCCAGTACGCCGCGGACCGCGGCTCACGACGTGGATCATCGCCGGCGCGATTGGTGGAATCCTGGTGGGCTATGCGTGCCACTTGATCGTAAACTCTCCGGAGGATCGCACGCAGGTGGCGGGGCATCTTTCCATCCTGAGTGACATCTTCCTGCGCGCGATCAAGATGATCATCGCGCCGCTGGTCTTCGCCACGCTCACGGCGGGCATCGCCAACGCCGGCGGTCGCAAGGCATTGGGTCGCCTCGGCGTGCGCACGCTGCTGTGGTTCGTGGTGGCCAGCATCGTGTCGCTGCTCCTCGGCATCTTCCTGGTCCAGCTGTTCCAACCCGGTGCAGGGCTCGATCTCACGCTGCCGCACGGGGACGCGCCTGAGGTCAGCGCGCCCTTTGACCTGAGCACCTTCATCACGCACATCGTGCCACGATCGATCTTCGAGGCGATGGCCACCAACGAGATCCTGCAGATCGTCGTCTTCTCCATCTTCGCAGGCGTCGCGCTCTCAGGCCTCGGCGAGAAAGGCGCGCCGCTCATGCGCGGCGTCGATGCACTCGTCGAGCTGATGCTGAAGATCACCGGCTATGTGATGTGGATCGCCCCGTTCGCGGCGTTCGCATCGATTGCCGCGGTGGTGGTGGTCAACGGCCCGGGCATCCTGCTGACGTTCGGCAAGTTCATCGGCTCGTTCTATGTGTCCCTGATCGTGCTGTGGCTGATTCTCGTGACGGCCGGCTTCGTCGTCCTCGGCAGGCCGGCGAGCTGGCGCGTGGTCCGTGCGGTGCGCGAGCCGCTGCTTGTCGCCTTCACAACCGCGAGCTCCGAGGCGGCCTACCCGAAGACGCTCGAGAGTCTGGAGCGCATCGGCATTCCACGGCGTATCGCGGGATTCGTGCTGCCGCTCGGCTATTCGTTCAATCTCGACGGATCGATGATGTACTGTACGTTCGCGTTGCTGTTCATCGCGCAGGTCTACGGCATCGACCTGACCCTCGGCCAGCAGGTCACGATGTTGCTGCTCCTGATGGTCGCCTCGAAAGGCACGGCGGGCGTGCCGCGTGCCTCGCTGGTGATCGTTGCCGCGGCGCTCCCGCACTTCGATCTGCCAGATGCGGGACTGTTTCTCATCCTCGGCGCCGACCAGTTCCTCGACATGGGGCGCACCGCAACGAACGTGCTAGGCAACTCGATTGCCACTGCCGCTGTCGCCAAGTGGGAGGGTGTGACCGTGCGAGCGGGAACAACTGACGATGCCGGAAGGCAGAAGTCGTTCTGAGCTCATCGATGGAGGTTTACAGCGTGTCTCTGCATCTCTCTGACATCCAGGACGCACACCGTCGCATTCGCGACAAGATTCACCACACGCCGGTGGTGACGAGCGAATCTCTGGATGCCCTGGCCGGCGCTAGACTCTTCTTCAAATGCGAAAACCTGCAGAAGGCGGGAGCGTTCAAAGCGCGCGGCGCGACCAATGCGGTGTTCCTTCTGACGCAGGAGGAAGCACGACGCGGCGTTGTCACTCACTCATCTGGAAATCACGCTGCCGCACTTGCGCGGGCCGCGCAGCTGCGCGGCGCGCCGGCATATATCGTGATGCCCAGCACGGCGCCCAAGGCGAAGCAGGCTTCAGTCCGCCGCTATGGCGGCGAGATCATCCTGTGTGAGCCGACTCAGCAGGCGCGCGAGAGCACGGCAACCCGGGTTGTAGACCGAACCGGCGCGATCTTCATTCACCCTTACAACGACCTGCGGGTCATGGCGGGACAAGGGACGACAGCCATCGAGATGCTCGACGAGGTGCCGGATCTGGACCTGGTGCTGTGTCCTGTAGGCGGTGGCGGCCATCTGAGTGGCGTGGCAGTGGCCGCCTGCAATCTGCGTCCGGAAGTCTCCGTGATTGGTGTCGAGCCGGCAGGCGCGGATGACGCCCAGCGCTCGTTCCGGGCCGGAAAGCTCATTCCTGCCATGAATCCCCGAAGCATCGCGGACGGGCTTCTGACTTCACTCGGAGACAACACCTTCGTCGAGATCCGGCGTCACGTGAGCGACATCGTCACCGTCTCGGAGGAGGCCATCGTGCAGGCGATGCGCACGATCTGGGAAGTTCTGAAGCTCGTGGTCGAACCGTCGGGCGCCGTGGCTTATGCCGCGCTCGTCGAGCAGAAGTTGAATGTGAGTGGCAAGCGCGTGGGGCTCATCCTCACCGGCGGCAATCTGGACCTCGACTCACTGCCGTGGCAGAGGCGATGATGATGACTTGCCACATCCCTGAAAGGTGTTTGTCGTGACGGAAGTTCAACCGATCGTCGTACCGGGCGCATCCCCGATCAATGGCCACTACTGCCATGCCGTCGTGCATGGCGGAGTCGTTTACGTCTCGGGGCAGCTTGGGCGCGGCCCGGGCATGTCCGACGAGCATGCTGGAGACATGCGCTCACAATGTCGCCGCAGTCTCGAGAGTCTCGCGGCGATTCTGGCCGGGGTCGGAAGTGACATGTCGCGGCTGCTCAAGGTGACCATCTATATTCCGAACATCGAGCACTGGCCGGTGGTCGATGAAGAGTATCGGCGCGCATTGGGTACTCATCGACCTGCGAGAGCCATCGTGCCGGTGGGCCGCTTGCACTTCGGCGCACTGATCGAGATCGATGCCATCGCGGCGCTGTGACCGGCCGTGGGTTTCGGGCGAGGGCAGAAAGTGACGCAGGAATTCGGATCTGACGCCTCGGATAGCGACGGCGAGCGCACCATGCTCGACCGCATAGACTCGGACACCGCGTGCGGATCGCTGCCACGGCAGTGGCTCAGGCGTCAGTGCCGAAGTTGGCGTGCAGGGATCGGGCGGCGCGGATGCGCATCCGACTACGTAGCGCCTACGTAGCCGTTCTGATGTCACCGCTCACGCGCTGCTACGAGCATACCGCCCGTGTGAGGAGGCAGTTGCGTGGCCGGACCATTGCTCAGCGTGCATCACCTCGACGTGGCCGTCGGGCCGCGGGTCATCCTGCAGGACATCGATCTCGCCGTCGGCGTGGGCCAGACGCATGTGCTGTTCGGGCCGAACGGGTCCGGCAAGTCCTCGCTCCTTGCCGCGCTCATGGGGCTGCCGCCCTACCGGGTGACGCGCGGCGAGATCCTGTTCGATGGCCAGCGCATCGACACTTTACCGACGCACGCCCGAGCGCAGCTGGGGCTCGGAATGTCGTTTCAGCGGCCCCCTGCGCTGGAGGGTGTCACGGTGCGCGCACTGGCGGAGGCCTTGGGCGCGCAGGCGCGGCTGGAGCACGAGGCTGAAGCGCTCGATCTCGCAGGATTTGCGTCGCGCGACATCAACGTCGGTTTCTCCGGCGGCGAGATCAAGCGCTGGGAGATCCTGAAGCTGTTCCTGCAGCGTCCGCGGCTATGCCTGTTCGATGAGCCCGAAAGCGGGGTCGACCTCGAACACATCGCTGCCGTCGGCGCCGCCATCGAGCGGCTCCTCGCCACCGGCCGCCCGGCCGGCGAGCGACGTTCGGCGCTCATCATCACCCACACCGGCTTCATCCTCGACTATCTGCAGGCCGACGTGGGACACCTGCTCGTGAACGGGCGGCTGATCGGCTCAGACGAGCCCCGGCACCTGTTCCAGCACATCAAGCGGCACGGCTACTCGATTCCCACGACGTCTGCCGCGGCTTGGCAAACGACCCCTGAGCGAGGGTAGCGATATGTCCGAAATACTGTGCAATGACATCACGCAGGCGGAGAAGAGCCTGCTCACCGACGTCGGCTATGGAGACGAGAGCTTCAGGGGCGGTACGTGCGTGCTCGTCGACCAGGAGGTGCGCTACATCAGCGCCGCCAACACCGACGTGGAGATCCTGCCGCTCAGCGAGGCGCTGAGACGGCACGACTGGGTGCAGGATCTGATGTTCGGGCTGATCGCCCCGGATGAGAATGCGCACATCGCCGAGCTCGCCGAGAGCCGCCATGCGCCGGTCGGACATTTCGTGCGCGTGCGCGAGGGCGCGAAGGTGCGACTGCCAGTCCAGCTGTTCACGCTGCTCGAAGTGCCGCAAGGACGCCAGTTCCATCACAACATCACCGTGATCGAGCAAGGCGCGCAGGTCGAGATGATCTCCGGGTCCGCCGCACCGCGCTCGGTGCATGCGGGCCATCATGTCTCGCTCTCGGAAACCTACCTGCGGCAGGGCGCGGTGTGCCGGTCGGTGTCGATCGAACACTGGGCGCAAGGCATGGAGGTGCACAGCTATGCCCGCGCCCGCCTCGAGAAGAACGCTCACGCGACGGACAGCACCATCCAGCTGGCGCCGATCCGGCATCACTATTCCCAGAACCGCAGCTTTATCGGCGAGGGCGCCACGGCCAACGACCAGTCCATCCTCTACGCGCCCGAGGGCACGACGCGCATCCTGGAAAGCGACACGTATCTGCAGGGTGCCGGCGCGCGCTCGGAGAGCATCACGCGGATGGTTACGGCCGGCGGCATCATCAGCAACCGCGCCATGTTCATCGGCGAAGCCGCCGCCACGCGGGGCTTCCTCGGCTGCAACGGGTTGAAGCTGAGCGATGCGGGCGAGATATTCTCGGCTCCCGCATTGCGGGCGTTGAGCGCCACATCGCAGCTGTCGCACGAGGCGTCGATCGGCCTGATCGACCAGGACAAGCTGAGCTATCTGATGGCGAGCGGGATGACCGAGGACCAGGCGCGCGACCTCATCATCCAGGGCTTCCTGAAGCTCGATGAACAGATCCTGCCCGATGCCGTACGCGAACAGGTGAAGACGACGATTGCTGCCGCAATATCGGGCGCGCTGTGATACCGGCACGGACGGCGAGCCCCGCCCGGCGCGTCACGTCCTCGATGTCAACGCCCGCGCGTTGAATCAGGATACGTCGCCAGCAGCAGGGCCTCCCCCGCGGTGAAGGTCGCGGACCGCACGCCGAAGCACTCGCGTACGAAATCGCTGTTCAGCACCTCGCGCGGTGCGCCCTGCGCGAGGCACTGCCCTTGCACCAGCGCGAGCACGCGATCCGCGTACTGAGTCGCCAGGTTCATGTCGTGCATGGACATCACCACGGCGGCCCCAGTGCTGCGCGCGAAATCGCGCACGACGCGACAGACCTGGTGCTGGTAGTACGGATCGAGGCTCGCGCAAGGCTCATCGAGCAGCAACAGCCGCTCGGCCGGTGGATCGTCCTCGTACGGCCACAGCTGCAACAGCACCCGCGCCAGATGCGCCCGTGCCTGCTCACCGCCCGACAGTGCCGGCAGCGGCTGGCGACGCAGCGTCAGGAGCTCAGTGGCCGCGAGCGCGGCTTCGACTGCTGCCTCGCGCGTGGGCCCCTGCCGCGCGTGCGCCAGGGCCCCGAGCCGCACCACTTCCTCGACAGTGAACTCGAGCGTCATGGCCGTGTGCTGCATCAGTACGGCGCGATGCCGGGCCAGCGCGGCCGGTGACCATTCGTGCAACACCCGTTCCGCCAGCTGAACCGTGCCGACCTCCGGCACGAGCTGGCCAGACAGCGTATGCAGCAGCGTCGATTTGCCCGCGCCGTTCGGCCCCAGGAGCATCAGCACTTCACCGGCGTCGAGCCGGCATCCCACGCCCCGAAGGACCGTACGACGATGCCCCGCCGCGCCCCGGCGCACCGTCAGGTTCGCAACCTGCAGCGCCACACTCATCACAGCACCATGCGACGGCGGTTGCGCAACAGCAGCACCAGGAAGAACGGAGCACCGAGCAGCGCCGTCAGCACACCGATCGGCAACTCAGCGGGTGCCGCGGCCGTCCGCGCGATCACGTCCGCAACGCTGATCAGCACGGCGCCGAGCAGCGCCGCTCCCGGCAGTACGATCCGCGCGTCCGGGCCACCGAGCAGGCGCACGCAGTGTGGCGCGACCAGGCCGATGAAACCGATCATGCCGCAGAAGGCGACGCTGGCACCGACAGCAATGGCGGTCCCCAGCACTGCCCGGCGCTTGAGCCGCTCCACGGGCACGCCCAGGTACGCAGCCTCCGTCTCACCCAGCGCCAATGCATTGAGTCCAATGCGCAGCGGCCATAGCACCAGGAGCGCGAGTGCGGTGCCGGCAGCGACAGCGGCTGCGACTGGCCAGCGCGCCTGGCCCAGTGTGCCCAGGCTCCAGAACGTCAGATTGCGCAGCTGCTCGTCGTTCGCCAGGTAGCTCGCCAGTCCGATGAGGGCGAGAGCCAGCGCGTTGATCGCGATCCCGGCCAGCAGCATCGCGGCCACCGAGACGCCCAAGTCCGTGCGGCCGATCCGGTAGACGATCCCGGCCGCGATCCCTGCACCGACGCACGCCGCCAGCGGCAGCAGCGCCGGTCCGAGCTGCGCGGCCCGCGGCCACAGCACGCCCCCGAATACGATGGTCACCGCCACGGCGAGCGCCGCGCCGCTACTGACGCCGACCAACCCCGGATCCGCCAGCGGGTTGCGGAACAGGCCCTGCATCGTGGCCCCCGCCATGCCGAGTCCGGCACCCACGCAGACACCGAGCAGGATGCGCGGGATGCGAATCGCCCATAGCACCGCGGCCTGCTGCGCGTTGAACGCCCCACTGTCGATTCCGAGGCGATCCAGCAGCACCGCGACGACCGTACGGCTGTCGATGGCATAGGCGCCCTGGCCCGCTGCGACGACGACAACGAGCAATAGTAGGAGAGTCAGCCCGCCGAGCAGCCACGCCGCGGGTACGCGCCGGCGAAGACTCACCGGCCGATCACAGCGTGGATCATCTCAGCAGCGCCTGGTACAGGGTCTCCACCGCCTCGGGCAGACGCGGGCCAAAGCCCAAGGCCAGCACGATATCGACCACAGCGATCCGGCCGTGCTGCCCGGCAGGGGTGAGCGCGACACCGGGCATCGCCTTCACGTTGTTCAGCACGGTCGCGGCAGCCTCGGGACTTTCGGTCGTCGCCACGATGACGTCGGGCGCAGCGGCCGCGAGACTCTCGGGCGACAACGGCTTGTAGTCATCGAAGGACGCGCCAAACGCATTCTGGGCGCCAGCGAGCTGGAGTAGCGCATCGGCCCCGGTGCCGCGCCCGGCGGCCATCGACACACCACTGTGGGCCATGACGAACGCCACTCGCAGCGGCTGCCCAGCAGCCGTACGCGGCGGCCGCACCTGGAGTTGCTCCTGCACCGATCGCCATTGCTCATCGAGCCGCTGCACCAGTCTCTCGCCATCCGGTTCGCGCCCCAATGCCTGTGCGACCAGGCGTACCCGCCGCACGAGCCCGTCGAACGTGTAGTCGCCGTCCACGCGCACCACGCGCACGCCGGTGTCCTCGATCTGCTTCAGTACCATGGGAGGCCCTGCTTCGTGGCTTGCCAGCACGACAGTCGGATGGAGCGAGAGAACACCCTCCGCCGCCAGCGTCCGCTGATAGCCGACCTTGGGCAATGCCCGCGCCGCAGCCGGCCAGGTGCTGCTCGTGTCCGAGCCCACCAGCAGCGCCTCGGCGCCGAGCGCGTAGACGATCTCCGTGACGCCACCACCGACGCCAATCGCGCGCGGCGCAGATTCAGCAGCCCACGCCGGAGATCCGGCTCCGAACACCAGTACGCACAGCAGGATCACGGTGCGGCCGGCGGCCGCGGCAAGATGCGTCGCGGTCATACGCCGCGCACCCGGGTCAGCAGATCACCGAAATGCTCGAACGCCGCGCGCGCGCCACTGATCACCTCCGCGTCGTCCTCCTCGCTCAGCTCCAGCGCATCGAGCGCATCGGAAAAGCGCTTCCAGTGCTTGGCACGCCCGATGGGGTGAGGCGCGAGATGGCGCGCGCCAAAGGATTCGTTGAGCCCCAGGGGCCGCACGCGCTTCAACAACACCGCGGCGCCGAGCGTGGAGCCCTCAGCGACAAACATCCAGCCGACCGCGTGCGGGACATTGAGGACATCGGCGATATCCGGCTCCACCTGCGGCAGCGCCTGGCCGAGATCGGTGAGATCGGCCGCCGCGGCCGCACGCCGGCTGCGTTCCGGCAAGTCCGGCAGCAGCGCCTGAAGGGCCGGCCGCTGGTACAGCGGCTCGATCTCGCGCTGGAAGATGTACTGTGCCGACACGAAGCGCGCGTAGTTCTCGCGGCTCTCGAATGGAGCCAGCGAGGCCACCAGGATGTGCAGATGCTCGTGCAGAGTATCTGTCGCACGGGTCAGCCGATGGTGGCGGGGCTCAATCGTCATCGCGGGGGTGGACATGTCTCAAAGCTCTGCATCAGTGGTGAGGAGAAACGGGCGGGCCTGAAGTCACTCGTGCGGCACTCCCGGGGCGGACTGCCGGTTCGGGCGCAAAGAGCTCCGCCACGCGCTGCAGGTCATCGGCCTCGAGCACGCCGGCCAGACGATGCAGCTGCAACTGTGCGATGAGATAGGTGTACCTGGCCTCGGCCAGGTCGCGCCGGGATTGCGAGAGTTGCTGCTCGGCATCGAGCACGTCGAGATTGACTCGGGTACCGCTCTCGACGCTACGACGCGTGGCTTCGATCAACAGTTGCGCCGATTGCACGGCCCGCTCGTAGGCGCGGATCTTCGCCGGTGCGTTACGGCACACGTCGAACTGCCGGCGCAGGTCCGTCAGCGTCTCGGCTGTCTGCGCATCGAGCTCGGCGCGGGCGGCTTCGCGGTTGAGCGTCGCCTGGTGCGCGGAAGCGGCGACGCCGCCGCCAGCAAAGAGCGACATGGTCACCTGCAAGCCGATCGTGCGCGTGTCATAGCGCTGCTCGTATGTGTTGGGCGTGTCCGACCGCGTTCGCGAGCGCGAGACGTAGGCCACGAGCTTCGGCAGGTGTCCGCTGCGCCGGCGCAGGATCTCCTGCGACAGCGCCTCGATGTTGTGTCGCTGGGCCGCGAGCATCGGATTGTGATCGAGCGCGATCTGCTGCCACTCCTCGAAAGTCGCCGGCGTCAGCGCCAGCGCTTCGAACTGCGTCAGCAGCGGCGCGAGCGATTCGGTGACGGGCATGCCGATGAGCGCCTCGAGGGAGTGGCGGGCGGCCTGGAGCGCATCGCGCGCCTCCAGCCCCTGGACGGCAGCGATCTCATGACGTGCCTGCGTTTCGATGAGATCGGTACGCGTGCCCTCGCCCTCGTCGAACAGACGCTGGTTGAACTGCTGCTGTTCCCGGAGCGTGTGCTGCTGGGCGACCACCAGCGCCACATGGTCCTGGGCGAACAGCACATCCGTATAGGCGGTCAACACTCGCACCGCCAGCTCCTGTGCGCCCGCGCGTAGCCATTCATCGGCGAAGAGCGCCTGCGCAGCGGCCTGTCGATAGCGTGCCCAGGCTTCCAGATCGAACAGTGGCTGCTGAAGTCGCAGCACCGCCGCGTAGCTGTTGTAGTCGCGTCTCTCGTAGCCCTCGATCGGCTCGCTCTGGGCGTTGCGGGCCGGATACCAGACCTCCTGATCGTTGGTCGGCGCATTCATGTAGGAGAGCTGCAACTGCGGCAGGAGCCCCGCGCGTTCCACGGCCCGGCCGGCAAAGCCCGAGTCTCGCTCCAGCCGTGCATGTCGCAACACCGGATCGTGATCCACGGCAAGGTTGTATGCGTCGACCAGATCGAGCGCTGCGACCGGCATCGACATGCCCAGGCCCCACGCCAGCAAGGCGGTGCGTAGCCATTGCGTACTCACCGCTCATTCCTCTGACAGCGCAATATGCGCACGGTCGGCGAGGGGCTTGAAGAGGTAAGACAGCAGTGAGCGCTCGCCGGTCTTCACGAACGCCTCCACCGGCATGCCGGGCCTCAGGTTCAGTCCCTTCAGACGCTCTATGCCCTCGTCCGTCACGAGCGCGAGAAGCCGGTAGTACGGCGTACCGGTGCGCTCGTCGACGAAGCGGTCAGCCGACACACTGGCCACCGTGGCGGGGATGCGCGGGGTGCGGTTCTGGTTGAACGCCGTGAACAGCAGCTCCACCGGCAGGCCCGAATGCACCTGGTCGATCAGGTGCACCGGCACCTGGCCCTCGATCTCGAGCCGCTCATTTTCCGGCACGATGTCCATCAGCGGCTTGCCGGGCGAGACGCTGCCGCCAGACGTGAACACAGTCAGTCCCATCACCGTGCCGGCTACAGGAGCCCTGACCTCGGCATGATCGAGCGTGAACTGCGCCGCCCGCAGCGTGTGACCCAGTGCTTCGGCGCGCACCTGCGCGTCAGAGAGCTCCGAGCCAATCTGGCTCTGGTCCTCCTGATGGCGACCGGACAGACGCAGGCGCGCATCCAGCAGCTGACTCTGCGCCTGCCCGATGCGGCCAATGTCCTCGGAGACCGCACCGTCGACCTGCGCGTACAGCCGCTCCTGCTCGAGCAGCCGGTTGCGGGGCAAGTACCCCTCGGCGGCGAGGTTGCGCAGGCCCGTCAGCTGCTCGGCGAGCACCGCACGCTGTGCCTCCTTGCTCGCGCGCGCCGCGGTGAGTCCCTCGAGTTGCGCCTCGTACCCGATGACCAGTTCGCGAAGGATAGCGAGCTCGCTGCGCACGACTGCGCGGCGCGATGCGAACAGCTGTTGCTGCGAGCTCATCGCGGCCGCGGCGTGCGGTTCTTCATAAGCCTCCAGCAGCACGGCCGGATACGAGATGCGCTCCGCGCCATCGCGTTCGGCGATCAGGCGCGCTTCGGTGGCAAGCGCCGTCCAGTACTGCACCCGCAGAGACTCCGCCTCCGCGCGGGCCTGCGTGTCATTCATCCGGATCAGCACCTGACCGGCGACAACGGCATCCCCATCGCGCACCAGAATCTGGTCGACGATGCCTCCACCCGCGTGCTGCACGGTCTTACGACTGCCCGAGACAGTAACGGTGCCAGGCACTGGCACGCCCTTGTCGAGCGGCGCGACGGCGGCCCACAGGAGAAAGCCGACGAGCCCGACGCTGACCAGCCACCAGCCAGCACGGCTATGAGGACGCTCGTCGGTGAGGACGGCTACCTCGCCGCGCGGCAGTGTGTCTGCCGCGGCAACGAGCTCGTTTCCCGTCAACGTCGAGCCCTCCTCGGGCAGCGGGCGACTGTCGAGCCACGCGCACAGGCGCGTCAGCGGTACGCGCAGCACCGCGTTCATGCCGCACCTGCCTTGAGCGTCGTTACACGGCTCGCTTCATCCTCTGCAGCGCGCTGTAGCGCTGCGAGCACGTGCTGCGGAGGTCCAAAGGCCTGCGGACGTCCGCCCTTGAGCACCAGAAGTCTGGTGGTCGACGCCAATATCCCGCTGCGATGAGTGACCAGCACGACCGTTCGACCGCGCTCGCGTAGCACCGTGATCGCCTGCAATAGCGCGGCTTCGCCCGCTTCATCGAGATTCGCGTTTGGCTCATCGAGCACGACCAGCGCCGGATCACCGTAGAGCGCGCGTGCCAGCGCGATGCGCTGCTTCTGCCCACCGGAGAGTCCACCACCTTCCTCGCCGAGCACGGTGTCATAGCCCTGCGGAAACCGCAGGATCATCTCGTGCACGCCAGCGAGCTTCGCGGCTGCGATTACCCCTTCAGCATCGGGCTCGCCAAAGCGAGCGATGTTGTTGCCAATGCTGCCCGGGAAGAGCTCGACGTCCTGCGGCAGATAGCCGATGGCCGGACCGAGCTCGCTCTTGTTCCAGCGATAGACGTCGGCGCCGTCCAGGCGCACGGCACCCGCCTGGGCGGGCCACACGCCGACCAGCAGCCGCGCGAGCGTCGACTTGCCGGACGCCGACGGACCGATGAGCCCGAGCACATCACCCGGTCCGATCGCAAAGCTGACGCCGGCCAGCACGACCTGCCGGCTGCCCGGCGGGGCGGCGGACACCGCCTCCACGGTCAATCTGCCTTCCGGCCGTGGCAAGGCCATGGCGGGCGCCTGTTGCGGGTGGGCCGACAGCAGCGCATCCAGACGTCGCCAGGCAATCCGTGCGCCGCTCCATTGTTTCCACGCACCGATCACCATCTCGATCGGCGCGAGCGCCCGGCCCATCAGAATCGAGGCGGCGATCATCATGCCCGGCGTGATGCGATTCTCGAGCACGAGCCACGCGCCGAACCCGAGCACCAGTGACTGCAGCGCGATGCGCGCAGCACGCGTCACGGCGCCCACGGTGCCCGTCTTCTCGCTGGCAACCTGCTGCTGACGCAACATGCGCTGCTGCAGTTCGGACCAGCGCTGTCGTAGCGCCGTCAGCATACCCATCGCCGCAATGACCTCAGCGTTGTGGAGCTGCACCGTGGCAAGACGATTGGCGCGCACCGACAGCTGGTTCGCTTCGGCAAGCGGTTCGACGGATACGCGTTCGTTCAACCAGGCCAGTGCCAACAGGATCGTGGCACCCAGGAACGCGAGCAGCCCCAGCCATGGATCGAACAGAACGATCGCCAGCAGGTAGACCGGGAACCACGGCGCGTCGAAGAATGCAAACAACGCGTTGCCGGAGACGAACTGCCGCACGGTGTTCAAGTCCCCGAGCGCCTGCCCCGCATCGAATCGACCGCTGCGCAAGTTGGCCTCGAAGGCGGCATCGAACACGCGGGCGCTCAACTGCTGATCCAGCCGCGCACCAGCGCGGATCACGATGCGTGCGCGGATGTGATCGAGCGCCGCCATCAACGCAAACAGTCCCAGCATCAGCAGGGTGAGCATCGCGAGCGTCATGCCGTTACGCGAAGCGAGCACGCGGTCGTAGACCTGCAGCATGTAAACCGCCGGCGCCAGCATCAACAGGTTGATGCTGGCACTGAAGATCCCGACATCGCGCATCGCTGCGCGGCACGTGCGCAGCGATGCGGCGATCTGTCCCTGCCAGAGCGACGTCATGGCGGACCACAGCTCCCGGAGGACGACGCAAAGTCGCGCACTGGCACTACCCCTTTGCAACTCCGCGGTGGCGCCCGTGCACCCACATCGGGGTGTGCAGCCGCAGCGCGAGCAGCAAACCGAGTGACAGCAGCGCAGACCACGACAGGGCGCCGCCACCACCACCTCCGCCGGAGACGATGCCGCCGCCAGGGACGGTCACCTGCACGTTCACGGCCGGTGAGGCCTTGACGTCGGAGCTGCCGAGCAAGCCTGTGCACGTCAGCACGTAGGATTGGTTCCCCACCTGATTCGGCGTGACGGTGTACTGCCCTGCGGCTGCCTCACTGCCTTCGAAGCGGCGGCTGATGCCGTCGATCTCGCAGAAGGCAGCATTCTGCGTTTGCCAGCTGAGGATGAAGGGCTTTTCGGCTTCGACCGAGCTCAGGTTCGACTGGAAGGAGGCAATGTTGACCGGGCCCGGCAGCTGATCCGCCTGAACGAGCTCGGTTTGGACGGTCGTCTTTGCTGCCTCATCGCCGTTCTGGCAGGTCAGGGTAAACGTGGTCTGGCCATTGGCGATGGCCACCTCCTTGGTACCCTCGAGGTCCGTGATGGCCCCGGACCAGTCATCCTGCTCGGTGCTGCTCGTCGCCGTGCAACTGCCGGAAGACGAATCCAGATTCTCGACCGACCAGTGCAGGGTCGTTCCGAGCGGGGACCCCTCGTACGTCAGGGCGACCTTCTCCGCATGGAAGTACAGGATCGAAGGATTGGGTTTTGCACCCTCCGGCGTGATCTCGATCACCCGCCGGGCGTTCCCATACAGCTTTCCGTTCCTGCCTTCGATCAATCCCTGCGGAAGGGCGATCTGCTGCAGATCGTTGCCGACGAATGGCAGCTGGGTGAGCGTCAGGCAGGCGGTTGCCGGTGCACACTGGCCGTCGACGATCGCGGCCGGATCGAACCGGAACAGCACGCCGGAGTGCACATTGGTGACGGCGCCATTGGCCGTTCCGTAGATCTTTCCGTCGTAGGCCTTGACCAGTCCGCCGCCGACCGAGGTGACGTTGAAGCCGCCATTGCTCGCGGAGGTGAACGTATAGAGGGTCTCGAACGCGTTCTCTCCGCCGTTCTGGTTCACCCGGAAAATGGAGTTGCGCCCGTTCGCATTGGCGAGCGGCAGGTTGAAGAACGTCGTGCCGTAGATATAGCCGTCGCCGCCATCGACCAGATCGGAGATGAACGTCGAGAAGGCGCCTGTCGCCACTGAGCCATCGGTGGCCTTCACGAAGTGGTGCAGGACGCTGAAGGTCGACGTGGGCGTGGTGCCGTCGGGCGGATTGGGATCGATCTTCCACAAGGTTCCACCTGAAGACTCGCCACCGGCCGAGGTGCTGCCGTAGAGCCAGCCATCGCTGCCCAGCGTTACCGCCACCGGCAGGCTGCCCTGCTTCACCTCATCGTTGTTCACGAACACGTGCAGGCGCGTCAGCTCACCGGACTCATGCAGGCGCCACAACGTGCCGTTGCCCGGCGGTGTGAGATCGGCCTCGGAGGCCACATCGGTCGTCTGATCGTTCAGGTAGCCCGCGCTGTCGTCGAAGAAGTAGACGTAGGGGCCATCGCTCAGCATCTTTCCGAGCGGGCAGCGGATCTTGTAGTCGAGCGCCGTGAGCTTCTCGAGGCCCACGCCTGGAATCACGCGCCAGATCGACCCGTACCTGCGCGGCTCGCTCGATGTCGGTGGGGTGGAACAGAGAGTCGGATCCGTAGGTGTCGGCGCGGCGGTCGAATACGTGAACAGCGTGCCGTTGCGGGTCTGCGCCAGAAAACCCTTGATCTGGACGCTGAAACGGGCCTCCTGCGGCAGATACGTCTCCACATGGCCGCTGCCGGAAACATCAGGCGTCAGCGAATACGCACGGCTGATGTCGCCATCCGAGGCGATGCCCCATAGATTGCCATCCTTGCCCTGGATGAGCTTTACACTCTGTCCGAGAAAGGCTTCGGTGTAGGTGTGAAAGGTCCCGTAATCGATCGCCTGTGCACCGGCCTGCAAAGGCAGCGCAGCCATGGCCATCGCTGGCAGCAGGAACATGTTCTTCATCTCTCTCGTCCACTTCATCTCTGTATACCCAGTGAGGTCACGTGAGGATGCAGGGCGCCGGCTTCGGCGCCCTGCATTGCCGGTACGGCGCCCGACTATCAGACGATCAGGTTATCCGCCCCGAAGCTGGCACCGCTCGCCAGAAAAATGAGCGCCTCGTTACCCAATCCGTCGCTCACCACGTAGCCGCCACCGAAGATCTCTACGTAGCTCGTGTAGTAGTCGTACACGTCCTGAGCAGTCGCCCCTTCGAAGAACTCGTAGCTCGACACATCCACGGAGTCGTTCGATCCGAAGACCCGGATGACATCGCTGCCACCGTTGGTAACGAAGGTATCCGCGCCAGCAAAACCATCGAACTGATCGTAACCGGCCGTGCCGACTTGATTGGTTCCATACGCATCCAGGTAGTCTTCGAGCACGCTGGTGCTGCCAGGGCCGTACGGACCGCCCACGCCGCTGGTGCCGCCGCCCATCAGGTCGAGGATCAATTCGTGCACCAGATTCGGCCCATTCGGATCGTTGCGATCGTGGATCGCGTCGTACCAGCCATCGCCAACCGGCGTCTCCGTATCCTTGAAGCCATTGCCGATCGCCGCGCCGAGGCCGGTGATCGTGAACAGCTCCGTGTTGAGCTCATGGGTCGTGGAGTTGTAGCCGTCTCCGCCGAACACCAGCGAATCGATGTATCCCGACAGCGTGTGGTTGTACGGGCCGGTGTAGAACATGTAGTCGATCGTGCGCTGACCCTGCGTTGCGCCCTCGACGGGTACCTCACCCCCCGTGACCAGGAAGTCCACGTTGCTCGACGCGGACGTGTTGTGCATGTACTTGCCGATGATCGGGATGCCGAGCCCCGGATAGACGTTGTAGTACGAAGTGCTGCCGATCTCGACGTTGGAGCCCGGATTGCCATCGAACCCCATGTTGGCAGCGTGACCTGGACTGGCGTACGTCGAGCTGTAGTAATCCATGTAGCCCTTGATGCCGACAACGCTGCCGAAGCGGGTCGCGAGATTGTCGTCGTACGTGATCGTTATGCTCATGATCTTCATCCTCTTGAGAGCCTGAGTTGTTCGCTATGCCCGGGGGGCAATGGCTTCCTGCGAATCCGGCTCGCCCTGACGCGCGAGCCAACGCGGCTGGCATCGCCAGCCGATTCCGTCTTTCACAGATCGAGCGTGAAGAAGGCCGTCAACGTCCTCCCGGGGGCATAGGTTTTCACCATCGCATCGCCCAGGGCCTGCGAGTACTGGCGATCGGTCAGGTTCCTCAGGTGGTAGCCCGCCGTCAGATGACGAGCGAACCGATAGCTGCCGTAGAGGTCCGGGACACAGAAGGATCGCTGCCCCATGTTCCGCCCGAACTCGGCGATCTGATTGCCGCCGCCGAGGTGGTAGCCGGTTCGGCTCGCACACGTCATGCGCGCTCCGACATCGAGCTTGCGATCGAAGAACAGCAACCCCGCTGTCAGCTTGCCGCTCCACTCCGGAACCATCGGGTCATACAACCCGCCCGCGGCGTGGCAGTGACTGAGGTTGTCCTCTTCGGCCGTGCAGTAGGTGCCCGGACCCGTGGCATTGCCATCGGGGCCCAGGCCGCCCAGGGGAAATATCGGCCGCAGCAACCGGTCGAAGGGGTTGTCGACGCTGCGCCCGTCGAAGATGGTGTCGGTGGTACTGCGAAGCGTATGCGTCACTGCGAGCAAGCCATAGAACCGTGGAGCGTGATAGACGATTTCCAGCTCCCCGCCGCGAAAGCTCAGATCATTCGTCGCATTGGCATACATGCTGCGCGTCAGCGAGCCGCGCTCCATGCCGGGCAGGCCGATGCCACCCGCGTACATCAGGAAGTCTTCCGTCGTGTTGTGGAAGTAGGAGAGCTTGAGTTTCAGCTCATCGCCTCCGGCGAGGAGACCGCGCTGGATCCAGTTGACGCCCGCCTCCCAGTCACGCGTTTTCTCAGGCTTCAGCAACCAGTTGGGAAACGTGCGGATAGGTGGGTTGTGGTACGGCACGCTCCCTGCGGTCAGCGTCTCGGTAATGGCCGGCGGTCGCCAGCCTAGCCCCGCATTGGCGAAGAGCCGCAGGCTGCCGCCCGCTGTCTCGCGAACCGTGTACGCGGCCCCGAACGTGGGCAGCACGCGGCTTTCAGTATGGTCGACGTCGATCCGCTGGAATTGCCACAGACGATTGCCACGAGTCGGCGACCCCTGCAGCAAGTCGTAGGCGTCGAAGCCCGTGATGCCCCAGAGCCGGTAGTGGTCCCACCGCAGGCCAGACGTGAGCGTGAGGGCGTTCGTGTACATCCATTCTGCCCGCAGCCATGCGCTACCGATCTGCCGCTGTCCCTGTGGGGTAATCCCGGAGGCGAGTGTCAACGCCTGCCCGGTGATGTCTGTTGACTCCGCATCGGGCCTGTTCTCGTCGCGGAATACCTCGACACCGTAGTTCACCGACGTCGCCGTGTTGGCGGTCGAGAAGGTGGAGACATTGGTCGCGACGAGCCCGACGGTGTCGGTGCGCGTGACCAACGAGAAATCGCTGCCGACACGCTCGCTGTCGTTGCGCGTCGTGACGTAGTACGCCTTGCTGCTGAAATCGATCCAGGGACCGCCAGGACGAAAGAAGTAGTCCAGCGCAGCGCTGATACTGCGGGCGGAATTGATGCTGCGGATGGGATAGGCGCTGTTCGGATCGTATTGGAAGGTCTGGCAGAACTCGAGATCCGGTATGGTGCCACCCTCCCCGCAATACTGCCGATAGAAGTCGAGCTGCTGCGCCTGGTCTTCGTTGATCTGCGGGCTCTCACCGTACTCCAGGCGCGAGCCCAGCACCGTGAACCGCAGTGACGACGCGTCACTCGCATACCAGTTGCCCTTCAGCAGGAAGGAGTCCATGTTCTGGTTGGTCCCGCTGATGATCGTGACGGGGATCTCGTAGTCGTCGCCCCAGGGACCCTCACGCTCCTGCTCCCAGTAGAAGGCCTCACCGCGGCGACCCGGCCTGTACTCACCGGAGCGCTTTCGCCCATAGGCGAATAGCAGGTCGGTGGTATCCGTCAGCCGCGCCGCAAATATCGCGGCTCCGGAGAGATCCTGCTCGTTGGCGTAGGCACCCACGCCGTGCGACAGCTTCACCAGTCCGCCAGCCTTCTGTTCGCTCGTCAGGACATCGGGAACTTCCAACGTGCGAAAAGTCGCGACACCACCATTGGCCTGTGCGCCGCCAGCACCCGCGTAGCTGCCTTTCGTGACCTCGACCCCGGACAGGAAGTCCGGGTCGAAGAACATCTCCCCGTTGCGCTGCTGGTGACCGGTGCGCTGGTAGTTCTGGCGCATGCCGTCGATGTTCATGTTGACGCGACCGAAATCCTTCAGGCCGCGGATGCTGATCGAGACACTCGGGATCTGCTCGTTGGTGGCGGTGTAAACACCGGGCACGGACTGCAGGATCTCCGAGGCGTGGCGCGCCCCGGTGCGATCGATATCCTCGCGCGTGATTCGGGTGACACCGCGCGATTGCTCGAAGATGTCATCGTCAATGGCTTCGCCCTGCACCCGTACAGGCGCCATGAGCGTTGTGCGCCCCTCTCTGCCCTCGGCGGCACTCTCACCGATAGGGATCCTGCGCAGCAGATAGCCACCCGGCTGGGCGATGGCCTCGAAGCCGGTTGCCTGAAGGAGGACCGACAGCGCCGCCGAGACGCGGTGCTCGCCCGAAAGGCCTCGGGTCGTCGCCTCGGCGACCGACGCCGGGTCGTAGCTGAGATTGATGCCCGCTGTGCGCGCGAACCGGTCGAGCGCACTGTCGAGACGACCGGCTGGCACGTCGAAGGTTTTCACCGCGTCGTCGACGGGGCGGGCCGCCTCGGCCTGCGCGAGCACGGGGTGCGCACGCAGCACCACGGCGGTCATACCGATCGCGCATACCGCGGCCCAGCGCACGAGCAGCCGATCACGGCCGGCAGGCGCCCTTCCCGTCGAAACGGGGGTCGAATAGTCAAGGGTCGTCATGAAGAAACAGGGATGGATGAAGCCTTCAGAACACGCTCACATCCAGTGGGCCGGACGAGATTCGAAATCCCCTCAGTTTTCGAAACGCCCGTCAGCTCGCGGTCTCTCCCGGGGGACCGACCCGCACGAAGTAGCGGGTGAAGTACGCAATGCGAATCGGCAGGATCTTTGCGAGGAAGGACAGCGCCGCGTCGGTGTCATCCACCTGGAACGCCCCGGAGACACGCAGCTGCGCAACCTGCGGATCGCAGATCACGTAGCCTCCGCGATGGCGCGCCAGTTCCGCGAGCAGGTCGCCGAGCGGAATGTCCCGCCCGACAATCACGCCGTCGATCCAGGCATCCTCCGCGAAAGCCCGAGGCTCAACTGGGAACGTGCCGCCCTCGCCGAGCCAGCGGCTCTCGCCCACATGCACGACGGCCGTGGGTTCACCGGCGGCTGGATGCAGCTCGACCGCGCCCTCTTGCACGCTGACGCGCGCACGCTCGTCTTCCAGCCGCACGACGAAACGCGTTCCCAACGCCTGCATGCGGCCGAATGGTGTGTCGACCCAGAACTCGCGCCGCACCCGCAGGCCAGTGTCCGCACCGGTGCTGACGTGGATTTCGCCGCGCCGCAGGCGTAGCACGCGGCGCTCCGCGAACTGGATGCCGACTGCACTGTCGGTATTCAGGGCAACCGTGGTGCCGTCGGCGAGCTGCAGCGTCCGTCGCGCGCCCACACGCGTGCTCACATCAGCGAACAGGCGTTGCCACGGCGTGATCTCGCGAGCCAGCCACGCAACCGCAAGGCCTGCGCCACCGAGCGAAAGCATGTTCAGAGCGTTGCGACGACTCACTCGTCGCGTGCGGCGACGGTTCTGCACTGTCTGCAAGGTATCGAGGACGAGCTTCGGAGGGACCTGTGCGCCCAGGTCCTTCAGGGAGTGCGCACGCTGCCACGCGAGTGCGTGCTGCGAGTCGGCACGCAGCCATTGCTCGAAGCGTCGGTGGGTTTCAGGCGTGGGGTCGCTGTAATCGAGCTTCACCGCCCACGCGATGGCCGCCTCGATGACGTCCGCCGAGAGTGCCTCGCCGCTCATGGTTCAAACTTCACCGCATAGCATTGGCGCAGCGCCTGCGCGATGTAGCGCTCGGCTGTCGCGAGTGATACGCCCAGGCGCGTGGCAATCTGAGGGCAGGTCATGCCTTCCAGCTGCGCCAGGAGGAAGGCGGTGCGCACTCGGGGCTTCAGCGCATCGAGGATGCGGTCGATCTCGATCAGCGCTTCCAGAAAGATCAAGCGGCTTTCCGGCGGCGGGCTTTCCGATTCCGGAAGCGCGGCAAGGGTCTCGAGCCACGCCTGCTCGAGCTCGCGCCGGCGCCAGTGGTCGATCACGAGGCCGCGCGCTATCGTCGAGAGGTATGCACGCGGCTGGCGCGGCGGCACCGACTCCTCACGCGTCAGCACGCGCACGAAGACGTCCTGCGCCACATCGGCAGCATCGAACGCATTGCCGAGCTTGCGACGCAACCAGGTCTGCAACCAGTCGCGGTGCTCGACGTACAGGCCCGTCACTACTTCGGCGACCAACGCGTACCCTCCCGCTTCGAGCCTGACTATTGATTGTTGCAGATAAGAATTATTCTCATTTGAGGAGGTTACTATGGCCGGGCAGCAATTTCCAGCCCTCCCCGGTCCGGGTAGCGGGTCAGTTCGCCTGCGTTGGTCAGCTCCCGGTCCTTACTACCCGCTAACCCACCACCCCATCGCGGAGCGGCAACCGGCATGGACGGACGCTACACCAGAGCAATGCGCGCGGCCGACGCACGCACCCGGACGCACTCACCGCTTCAGCTCGAACTCGATGGGCACCAGCACCCACGCCTCGATGGCGTCCGTGCCGCGGCGTGCCGGCACGAACCGCCAGCGCTGGACCGCCTCGATCGCCGCCGAATCCAGCCGGCCGGAGCCGCTGCTGCGTTCGATGCGTACCTCGGCCGCCGTGCCGACTGCCGTCACCCGCACGCGCAAGAGCACCACGCCCTGTTCGCCAAGTCTGCGCGAAATCGCCGGATACGCAGGTGCCGGGTTGCTCAGGTAGTCCGCATCGAACCGCGGCGGCGTCACCCAAGGCGATGACGCAGCGGCCGGCGCACTCGAAGGCGCCAAGGCCGGTGCCGACGGTTGCGCGGGCAGGCTGATGGCGTTGGGGGAAGGCTCGATGTCGATCTGCACTTCCACCGGCACCACCACATCCGTGCGCGGCTGCTCCATGGTGACCTCGGGCACCGAAGGCGCCGGCTGTTCGAGCTGGGCTTCCTGATCGATCATCATCACCTGGATCGGCGACGTCAGTTCGGCAGGCTTGTCGTAGCGCCAGTTCAGCAGGGCCAGCGCCAATAGCATCATGTGCAGCGAAACGGCGATCGTGAGCGACACGATCCGCTGCTTGATGCGATCCCACCACTCCTCGAGCAGCGAGGACCAGTCGAACGCCTCCACGAGGTGCATCGCAGTCGGCGGCACGGCTACCACGGCGGGCGTCGACGTGGCACCGCACGGAACAGCACACCGCCGAGCCAGCTGCGCACCGGCCGGCGTGTGAGCCACGGCAGCCCGAGCCCTACAACCAGAAAGGTCTGCGTACTCATCTCTATATATCTCTACGTGCCTCACGCCCCGTTCCCACGCTCCCCTCGCGTCGACTTCGGGGCTACGATGCGAATGATTCTCAATTATGATAGACGAATGGCTGATCCCTCGACGAATCCCGAGCACACGACCACCGTCGCCCCGGTGCTGGCGCCCCTGAACCTGACGCCACTCATGTTCGAAACCTTCGCCTGCACGATCGCGGTGATGTCCTTTGTCGCCGTGATCGGGCCGGTGGCCCGGATTCTGGACCTCGCACCCTGGCAGGTCGGAACCGCGGTCACCGTGGGCGGCATCGCCTGGATGTTCTTCGCTCGCCTGTGGGGTGCGGCGAGTGATCGCCATGGCCGTCGCCGGGTTCTGCTGCGCGGGCTCAGCGGGTTCGTGGTGTCGTACGCCGCGCTGTGCGCTTTCATCATCGCGGCCCTGCATACCTCACCCGCCGTGCCGCTCGCCTTTGCCGGCATCGTCCTGCTGCGCGGACTGGCTGGCGGATTCTATGCCGCCGTACCGGCCACAGCTGCCGCGTTGATTGCCGATCACATCGTCCCCGAGAAGCGCGCCGGAGCGATGGCGACTCTCGGCGCCGCGAGCGCCGCCGGCATGGTGATCGGGCCCGGGCTCGCGGGGCTCCTCGCAGGCCGGGCGCTCGCCCTGCCGCTCTACATCACGGCCATCCTGCCGATCATCGCCCTCCTCGTGCTCTGGCGCGTTCTGCCACGCACCGAGCACACTGCACCACCGAACGCGCGCACGCTCAAAATCAGCGATGCACGCCTGCGTCGACCATTGGCGCTTGCCTTCGTCGCGATGTTCAGTGTCACCATCGCCCAGGTCACCGTCGGCTTCTACGCGCTCGACCGGTTGCATCTGGCGCCTGCGGCCGCAGCGCGCGCCGCCGGCATCGCGCTGACGTCGGTCGGTGTCGCGCTCGTACTAGCCCAGCTGCTCGTTCGCCAATTCGGCTGGCCACCGGCCCGACTGATCCGCATCGGCGGCACCGTCGCGGCGTTCGGTTTCGCCTCGGCGATGCTCGCCGACCGCGCGGCGCTGCTCTGGGCAAGCTACTTCATCGCGGCTGCCGGCATGGGCTGGGTCTACCCTTCGGTCTCCGCGCTCGCCGCCAATGCCGTCGAGCCCCATGAACAGGGCGCGACCGCCGGGACGATCGGCGCGGCGCACGGCCTGGGCATGATCGTGGGTCCCGTGGTCGGGACATTGATCTATGCGATCGACATCGGCGCGCCCTATGTCCTCATCGCCATCCTGCTGGCCGTCGCCGCGTTGTGGCCCGCCAGCAAGGCAGGCAGCGTCACGCGCACGACGGCCTCGAGTGGGACGTGATGGCCTCACTTTCACCAAACGATGGTAGCTCCATGCACAGCACCCGCCGATTCCTGCTGACGATCGCCACCCTGCTGCTCCCTCTGGCTGCCGGCACGGCCGCGGCGCAGTGCGGTACGGAACTGCGCGATCTGCGCGGACGCGTCGTGACGCTCGAGGGTCCCGCCCGCAAGCTCTCGATCGACGACGGCCGCTATCTCATCGCGCTGTCGCTGTTGCATCCGGACCCGGTGAGCGTCCTTGCGGCCTGGCCGCGCGACATCAACCGGATCGGCGCGGAGACCTATGCGCTGCTGAAGCGCAAGTTCCCGTCGATCGAATCGCTGCGCCAGGTGGCAAGCTCCGCGGGCTCCTTCGACCTGGAGGCCGTGCTCGCCGCCGCGCCGGACGTCGCCGTTTTCTCGCTCGGCGGGGGGCCGTCGGATGCGCAGGTTGCCCAGCTGCAGCGGGCAGGCATCCAGGTGGTCTTCATCGACTTCTTCACGCACCCGTTCGAGAACCAGGCGCAAAGCCTGCGCGTTCTTGGCCGGCTGACCGGGCGCGACGCACAGGCCGAACGCTTCATTGCCTTCCGGCAGCAGCGAATCGACGTCATCGCGCAGCAGGTCGCGCGCTTGGCGCCGAACGCACGCCCGGACGTGTTCCTCGAGGCCCACGCGGGCATCTCCAGCGACTGCTGCAACTCGCCCGGCAAGGGCAATGTCGGCGACTACATCGAGTTCGTCGGCGGCCACAACATCGGCGCCGACGTGCTGAAAGGCGCCTCCGGCAAACTGAACATCGAGTACGTGATCTCCCGCGATCCGAAGATCTACATCGCCACCGGCGGACCGCACCTGGCGAAGACCGGCGGGCTGGTCCTGGGCCAGGGCTATGACGCCGCCACTGCGCGGGCCTCGCTCGCGGCCATGGCCGCTCGCCAGGGCATCGCGCAACTCACCGCCGTCAAGACCGGTAACGTGCATGGGCTCGCCCACCAGCTCATCAACTCACCCATCGACATCGTCGCCATCGAAGTGCTGGCGAAGTGGATCCACCCGGAGCTGTTCGGCAGCGTCGATCCGCAGCGCACGCTCGATGAGATCAACCAGCAGTTCCTCGCCGTGCCCTATGAGGGCGTTCACTGGATCGACCTTCGATGAGTCCGTCCAACTACCCATCCATTCAGGAGGAGAACATGAACCGCATCGACTTTACGCGCCCTGCCCTGCACGGACGCGCCCTTGCCGCCCTGCTGGGCATCGGACTCTCGATGGCCGCCACCGCAGCCATCGCCGCGCCCACCATCGAGAAGTCCGTCAAGGTCGCCCCGGGCCTGTATGAGCTGGTGGCCAATTCGCAGAACGGCACCGTGCTGGTCGCGAGCGCCGGCGCACGCGGCGGCGGCGCAGCCAAAATCGTGGTGCTCGATGGCAAGACACTGGAGAGCAGGTCGAGCATCGATGTGTCGTCCGCCCCGCTCTACGGCCTGGGGCTGAACGAGGCGACCCAGACCCTGTACGGCACGGCAACGCGTGATGGCGTCGTCTCGGCGATCGATCTTCGCAAGGGCGAGATCGCCAGCAACATCCGCCAGGGTGAGAACGCGCACCTGCGTGAAGTCATCGTCGATGAAGGCTCCCATCGCGTCTACGCCTCGATCGTCGGCGGCCGCGACAGCCCCAGCGCCATCTGGGTGATCGACGGCAAGACCCACGCCCTGCTCGATTCGATCAACGTGGAAGGAACGCTCACCGGCATCGCACTCGATGCGTCCGCCCAGAAGCTCTACGGCACGCTCATGTCCGAGAACCAGGTGGCTGTCGTCGACCTCGCGCAGAAGAAGGTCGTGCAGCAATGGGCCGCAGGCGGCGAGCGGCCGACGAACATCGTGCTGGATCCGGCCGGCCACCGGCTGCTGATCGCCAACCAGCAGTCCGGAAGCCTCAGCGTGCTGGATGCCCAGGACGGCAAGCTGCTGAAGTCCGTGAGCACCGGCAAGGGCGCGCTCAGCGTGGCTTTCAATCCTCGCAAGCAGCAGATCTACGTCGCCAATCGCGAAGCGGGCACGGTGAGCGTCATCGACGCCAAAACCTACGAGGTGCTCGCAAGTCTTTCCACGGGCACGCTGCCGCAGACGATCGCCATCGATCGCCGCACGGATCTCGTGTACGTCAGCAACAAGGCGCGTGGTCTGCCGCGCAACGCTCCGGCGGGCACTCCGCCCGTCGAGGACCCGGCAGGCGATACGGTGACGCTCATCAGGCCCTGAGGCCAGAATCCCGCCGCATCGGCTCGACGCTGTCGAGCGAAGCGGCGGGAGATTCTTCGAGCAAGCCGTCCACGCCGATCTGCAGCCGGCCGGTGGAGTCACGCTCCACGCGCGCGCGCACGTTGTAGACCTGCGCCAACATCTCGGGCGTGATCGCCTCCGCCGGCGTGCCGAAGGCGGCGAGCGCGCCCTGCGAGAGCACGATGACACGATCCGACCACTGCGCCGCGACCTGCAGGTCGTGCAGTACGATGAGCACCGTCACGCGCTGCTCGCGCGCGAGCTGGCGAACGAGCTGCATCACGCGCAGCTGGTATTGCAGGTCCAGCGCGCTGATGGGTTCATCGAGCAGTAGCAGCCGAGGCTCGCGCACCAGCGCTTGCGCCAGCGAGACGAGCTGGCGCTGCCCGCCCGAGAGCCGATCCAGGCTCTCCAGCGCCAGGTGCGCGATGCCGATCCGTTGCAAGGTAGCCGCAGCACGCTCCACCGCCTCATTGCCGGCGACCGGTACAGCCTGGACGCGCGAGGCGAGCAGTGCACCGATCACGGTTTCCAGTACCGTCAGGGCAATGCCCTGCGGCAACGACTGCGGCATGTAGGTGACATGACGCGCGCGCTCGGCGAGCTCCATTCCCAGCAGCTCATGCGCGCCCAGCGATACGGCCCCGGTGGCCGGCAGCAAGCCCGCCAGTGCGCGCAGCAGCGTACTTTTGCCGGCCGCATTGGGTCCGATCAGCGCATGCACTTCGCCGGCCGACAGATGCGGCAACCGAAACGCCTGGAACACCGGCCTGGCTCGATAGCCGGTGGACAGGGACTCGACCCGCAGCCCCTCCTCCGCGACCGTCACGACAACCGCTCTCGCCGTCTGAAGATCAGTGCCAGGAACACTGGCACCCCCACGATGGCCGTGACGACGCCCACTGGCAGCAGCGCCCCGGGCACCAGCGTCTTGCTCGCGGCCGATGCGAACGACATGATGGCTGCGCCCGTCAACACGCTCGCCGGCAGCAGGAAGCGGTGATCCTCGCCGAGCAGCAGCCGCGCGATATGCGGCCCGACCAGGCCAATGAAGCCGATGGTGCCCACGAAGGCGACACAGGTTGCCGCCAGCAGGCTCACCCGCAGCAGCGAGAAGAAACGCAGTCGCGCGACATCGACGCCGAAACTGCGGGCGCGATCCTCGCCCAGCCGCAGCGCCGTCAATCGCCGTGCGGCGCGCAGCGAGAACGGCACCACGATCAGGAGCACACCAGAGAGCACTCCTACGTTGGGCCAGGTGGTGCGCGACAGAGAGCCCATACTCCAGAACACGAGCTGCTGGAGTGCTTCCTGTGAGGACACGAACTGCACGAAGGCGACCGCCGCGTTGAAGGCGAAGACCAGCGCGATACCGAACAGCACCACGGTCTCCGGTCCCCCGCCCCGCAGCTGCGACATGGCCTGAAGCAGCAGCACGGACCCGAAGGCGAACAGAAAGGCGTTGAGCGGGAGCAGCCAGTCGGCCGGCACGCCCGGCAGGCTCGTCCCCAGCACCAGCGCCAACGCTGCGCCGAAGGACGCGGCCGAGGACACACCGAGCGTGAACGGACTCGCCAGAGGGTTGTTGAGAATGGTCTGCATCTCGGCGCCAGCGAGCGAGAGCGCCGCGCCGACGAGCAGCGCCATCAGCGCCCACGGCAGCCGCACCTGCCAGATGATGGCGGCCTGCGGCCCTGTCAGGTGCTGCGGCTCCCACAGACCGCGCAAGACCTCCAAAGGTCGCAGCGCAGAAGGACCGGTCATGACATCGATCATCAGAGCCGCGATACAGACCACAGCGAGAACCGCGACGATGGCAGCGCGACGCACGAGGAGGCGGCGATAGGCGGTGACCAGAGACGCCTGCATGGATTCCTTAACAGTCGCGACTTGCACTTCGGCGGGCCTTGCACAGTGACATTGCTTTCGGACGTCGCGCTACAGTAGCACCATGAGTGACAACGACAGCCTCTGCACGTGGGCCCCCTTGGTGCTCCCCGGTGCGCGGACCTGCCTGATGCGAGGGCGTGCAAATGGCGAGCGCTACCGGATCTACCTGTGGCAGCCGCCCGATGAGGTGCCTTTGGAAGGGCTTCCCGTCATCTACGTGCTGGACGCTCTCGCCCAGTTCGCCACCTTCGCCGACACGTTGCAGCGGGTCAGTCGACGGCCGGAGGGCACGGGCATCCGGCCCGCTGTCCTGGTGGGCATCGATTTCGCTGAAACTCCTGCCACCAGCCACGCCGCACGCCAGCGCGACTACACGCCCGGCCCCTGCCGGCTCGAACCCGAGGCTGGCCCGTCGCACGGTGGCGCGCCGGCGTTCCTCGAGTTCCTCGAACACGAGCTCATGGCGAAGATCGAGCGCGAGCTTCCGGTCGATACCACGCGCCGCGGCCTCTTCGGCCACTCGCTGGCGGGCTACTTCTGCCTGTGGTCGCTCGTCACGCGTCCTGGGCTCTTCGCCTATCACTTCGCGATCAGCCCCTCGCTCTGGTGGGACACTGAAGCGATCGAAGCGGGCCTCACGCGCCTCACCGGGACCCCTCACGAGCCGCGGGCCTATCTGGCCGTGGGCGGCTGGGAAGGTCCGTTCGCTCCCTGGCAACGCGCATCCTCGACCCTTCCCGCGCAGATCGAGCGGCGCGCCCGACGCGCCATGGCGGAGAATGCACGGGCGTTCTGCAACGGGTTGCGCGATCGGTTGCCGCCGGATCACGTGAGGTTCGATCTGATCGACGGCGAAGACCATGCCTCGATCGTGGCACCGGCCATCCACCGTGCGCTTCGATTCATGGGCGGCTTCTGATCGACGGCGGATCGCGGTCGGCCGCAGACGCACGCTGGCGCGACCATGCCGCCCAGACACTGTCACGCCGGCCGCCGAGCGAGCGCGCGCGCGACGCCCACGCAAGCGTGGCGAATCCGATCGCGCCCGCAAGGGCCACGACATCGATCAGCACCGCACTGCCACCATGGTTCCAACCGCCGGGAAGCCACCCGAGCGCGGCACATGCGCTCGACAGCGGAATCGCAAGGGTCGCGAGCGCACAGCCCAGCAGCAATTCGCTCGAAGCGCGCGCGGCCCCGCGCAGGAACGCCCAGGCCACCGCGGCAAGGAATACCGCGTAGTAAATGCCCGTATGCCAGGCGGCCACATCCTCGACACGGCCGGGCAGCCACTTCGCCGCTGCAATGGTCAGCGAGATGCCCGCCATGCAACCGGCGGTCACGCCGATGGTGAGATCGGCCATCACGTGCGTCGAGCGCTTCTGCTCGACGCTGACACCGCGCTTCTCCATCCGTCGCCGCGACTCGATCCACAGCAGATTGCCCGAATAGAACAGGAACGCACCGGCGAGGCCCAGCAGGAAGTAGCCCCATCGCACCGGAGTGCCACCGAAGCTGCCGAAGTGCAGCGTGAAGAAGCCAGTGATCGTGGAATACCAGCCGTCCTGGTGGCCGGGGAGATAGTCAGTGGAGGTGATCACCCCCGTGTAAGGATCGACGCCGGCAAAGCCATAGGTCGGCGCGCGATGGCCATAGCGGGGGTCGCTGCCGGCAACACGAATCTCGCGGTGGCCGTCGTGCATCGAATAGTCCACCGCCATCACGTTGAAACCCGGCACCTGTGCGTTCACGCGCGCTACGATCTGCGCCGGCGTGAGTAGTGGTGTGCCCGGCGCAGGCACGGACGGTGGCGGCTCACCGATCTCGAACATCTCCCGGATCCTGCCGTCGTAGCTCACCGCGTTCTGCACGCCATAGATCGGATCGTGGAAGGCGAACACAACCGCAGTCAGCGCCATGACGAGATGGAAAGGCAGGCTGAGCACACCGAGGACGTTGTGCACGTCGAGCCACATGCGCTTCAGGTTCCGGCCGAGCCGCGTCGCGAAGAGATCCTGCACGAACGTGGGCAGCAGGATGATCACGCCGGAGACGAGCGCGAGCGCATACATCAGCGAAATGATGCCCATGATGGGCATCGCCACCTCATGAGCGAACAGCAAGCCGATCTGCTGATGCAGCACGTCGACGAGTTGTGCGACCGGCGCAGGCTCGTGACGGATCACCTGCAGCGATCCGTCTGGCGCAAAGCTCGACGCGTAAGGAGTCGCCGGGGCGCCGCGGCCTGCGCCGGGAGGGCGCACCTGCCAGGTCATGCGCGCCGGCTCCGCGGGCCCTGTCTCGACGATGACGCGATAGTTCCGCGCGGCGTCCGGCCGGGCTGCGAGCGTCGCATCGATCAGCCGCTGCGCATCCTCGAGCGGCGGCGGCGGCGCGAGCGCCACGGGGGGCGATGCCCAGCGCTGCAGCGGAATCTCGAACATCGTGATCGCGCCGGCATAGAAGGCGATGAACAGCGCCAGACCGCCAATGATGCCGGTCCAGGTGTGCACGTCCTTGTACACGCGGATGATGTCGCTACGCAGCTTCATGTCATGTCACCAGTGCGCGACCCGCAAACAGCAGGCCGAAGCACATGGCATTGGCCAGCAGCAGCCAGCCCCACGCGCGCGCGGCCGAGCGAAACAGAAAACACACGCTGAGTGTCGCCACCCAGATCGGTGGCACGAGCCACATGCTGAGCTGGGTCTTTCCGGAGCTGCCCATGAGCCCTCCCGGCCCGAACCAGGCGAACAGGCCGGTCAGCGCGATCGCCAGCGTAAAGCCACAGACGAAGCCTGCCGAAGCCTTGCCGAACCAGTCCTCGCTGCGCAGTTGCGGCGGAGTGTTCATGTTTCGCGGCTTTGCCGGTAGCGCCACCAACCGGCGATGAGCGGCACGACGGACCAGAGGAACATCAGGAGCGTCAACAGCAGGTAGACCGAGGTCGCAGGTCCCGCTACTTGCAGGAGGGAGAGCAGGCTGACGAGCATCCCGGCGGCGCCGACGCCAGCGCCGACGCGCAGCGGCAGGTGCTGCGCCCGCAGTTTCTGGTTTGGCGAGGCCAGATAGAAGCCGAGCGCACCCGCCATACCGAACGCCACCGCCACGATCGCCAGCACAGTTGTCACCACCGCGAGCGGAACGGAGTTGGCCACCAATGGCCCTCCAGCGTCTTGCCGCCGGCGCGTTGCGCGAGTCGCACTACCATCGGTACTGCGCGCGCAGCGACACGGCCCGGCCCGATCCGTAGTAGCACGAGGCCGTGCTATTGCAGGTCGCGACATACGTCTTGTTCGTCAGGTTGCGCGCGTTCGCAGACAACGACAGGCCCTCCGCGCCACGCAAGCCGATGGTGTGGAAGTCATAGCGCGCGAACAGATCGATCACCGTGTAATCGGGGATCACCAGGTCGTTCGCAGCGTTCCCGTAGCTTTCACCGGTATAGCGCACGCCGCCACCGAGGCCGAGCCCGTGCAGCGTGCCCTGGAAACGGTAGTCGAGAAAGGCAGACGCCATATTCTCCGGCACCTGCGGCAACGTGTTGCCCAGCTGGCCCAACGTGGTGGTTTTCGTGATCTCCGCGTCGGTGTGTGTGGCTGTGACGATCAGCGCCATGCCGAATGGCAGTGTCGCCCGCCCTTCGAGCTCGACGCCGCGCACCCGCCCCTCACCCGTCTGCACCTGGCAGGTGCTGCCGGCGCAAATGTGTGTGGGATCCGGATCCGGCGTTGCGATGTTCTGCTGTGTGATCTCGTAGGCGCCCAGCGTGATGAACATCTGCGAGCCCGGCGGCTGGTAGCGCAAGCCGAGCTCGATCTGCTGACCCGTCGTGGGGTCGAATGGCCGGCCGTCGTAGTACGCACCCGTGGCCGGCTGGAAGGACTCCGAATAGCTGGCATACGGTGCGAGCCCATTGTCGAACAGGTACACGCCACCCACGCGGCCGGTGAACGCATCGGCCCTGGTGATGGTGGTGGCCGCGGCCGGCGACGCACTGAGCGGGTTGAAGGCATCGTCCTTCGCGTCGTCGTAGCGTCCACCGAGTGTCAGTCGCAGCGAGCCGACCTTGATCTGATCCTGAAGGTAGACGCCGAACTGTTCGCTCTTCGTTTCGGTGTAGATCTGCGGTGCCAGCGCCGTGTCGTAACCGACAGAGCCGCGCGCCACAGGGTTGTAGAAATCGAGCAGTGGCAGGACGAGGTTCGGTGCCACCCCATCGCGGTAGTGCTCCCATTCGGTGTGGAAGTAGTCGACGCCGCCCAGCACCGTGTGCTCGATGCTACCGGTGGCGAAGCGGCCCTCGAGCTGCGTGTCGACAGCGATGCCGTCCGTCTCGCCAGTGCCCTGCACCGCGCGGCGCTGAATCGTCTGCCCGGGGACGCACCCGGGGAGCGTCGGCGGGCAGGTCTTCAGTGTATCGCCCTGAAGCACGGTCACCCGATACAGGGTATCCATGTGGGTGTAGCGGATGTTGTTGCGTAGTGCGAGCACGTCATTGAAGCGGTGCTCGAAGAACGAGGCCACCAGAGACTGATCACGATCGAACTGGTTCCAGTCCGGCTCGCCGAGGTAGGCATCGAGCTCGATGCGGCGGCCGTTGCTGGAATATAGCGTGCCCGTCGCCGGCAGGAACTGATACGTCGAGCCGCCGCGATCGCGCTGATACTGGCCGAGCAGCGTCCAGGTCGTACGCTCGCCGGGCTTCCATGTGACGCTCGGCGAGGCGAAATAGCGGCTGTTGCTCGTCTCATCGATCTGCGTATCGCCATCGCGCGCCAGCCCCACGAACCGGTACGCCCACGTACCGCTCGAAGCAATCGGCCCGCTGATGTCACCAGCCAGCTGCGACTGCCAGCGCCCGAGGTCCGTGTAGCCGGCCGACTGCACCATGAGCTCGCCGTGGGGCGTGAACGTCGGCCGCTTGGTGACGAGGTTGACGACGCCACCGGGGGCGGTCTGGCCATAGAGTGCACCGGAGGGCCCCTTCAGCACGTCGAGCTGTTGCAGACCAAAGGGGTCGAACGAGGGCCGGGTCCACTGGCCGCCCGACGGCAACCGCAGACCATCGACAAAGTTGTTGTTGCTGGAGAATCCGCCGGCGCCGAAGCCGCGCACGCTGACCTCATCGACGCGGCTATCGATACCGGCCGCCTCGGCCTGCACGCCGGCAGAGTAGGACAAGGCATCGGCCACAGTGGCCACGGCCCGCACGTCCATTTCCTCGCGCGTGATGACAGAGATCGATTGCGGGGTCTCGATCAGCGGCGTGTCGGTCTTGGTCGTCGAGCTCGCCGTAGTCTGTCCGGTCGCGGTGACCACGACCTCTTGAAGGGCCTCGTCCTGGCGGGGCTGCTGGGCCAGCGCCGGGATCAGCGGAAAGAGCAGGAACGTCGCGGACAACCGACGCAGCGGCAAGCGGTCGCACATAAGGATTGGAGTCACTCCGGAAATTGGAACCAGCTGAAAAGCAAGGGAATCCGAGCCAGATATTGATATTGATTCTCATTAATACCTAGAATCAAGGCGGCAATTCTGGAGAACGCCACGCCGTGCAGACAACGCCCTCACCTTTGCGTAACGCGCAGCATGTTTTGCGGAACGGTCAGCGGCGCGAATGCGCGGGCCGCCCCCAGGTGCGCAAGCGGCATTGCAGGACGTGAGCGCGAAGTCCGACATCCGCGCCCTCGCCGGCCGGGCCCCTCCCGGGCTGCGCGTGGAGGATTTCCTGCGCCGCAAGGAGGTCGTGCTCCGGATCCCCGACCACCGGGTGCGGCCGGAAGACACGCTGATCCGCGGAGAGTTCTTCCACCGGGAGTTGCGGAAGGGTCTCTTCCTGCACAGGACAAACGCGTTCGAGGAGCATGCTTTCAGTGTCACGAGCTCGCAGGAGGCCGGCCTGTCCTGCATCTTCTTTCTCGAAGGCGAAGTGGCAGCCCGCTTCGGGGATCATCAGTTCGATATGGGCGGCGGCGAACACCGCGTGATGAGCGCCACGGCGGTACTCAAGACGCGCGCCGAGCATTTCCAGCGCACGACGCGCGTGCCGCAATACGTGCGCCACCTGGTCGTGTCCGCCACTCCCGAGTGGCTGGACCTGGAAGGCTTCGAGGAGGTGTGCGCGAAGCGCCTGAATACCCGGGCGTTCCAGCAGCACCTGCTGTCGCTCAGCTGGACACCGAGCGCGCGCCTTGCGGCGCTGGTGCAGGAGGCCTTCAACCCGGCGCTCTTCATGCCCGAGCTGCTCAACCTCTATCTGGAAGGCCGCTCGGTCGAAATCATCGCCGAAACGCTCGCAGTGATGCTGAAAGCCGGCCGCGACCAGGTTCGCGCGCAGGGCTCCTGCCGCCACGACCGCATTCGGCTGGCCCGTGCCCGGGAGTGGATCGCCCACCACCTGGACCAGCCCCTGACGGTCACCTCGATTGCCCAGGCGGCCGGCGCAAGCGCGAGCGGGCTGCAGCGCCTGTTCCAGCGCGTCGAGGGCCAGAGCGTCTTCGAATACATCCGACGCCTGCGCCTGGAACAGGCGCACGAGGCACTACGGGTCGGACGCCTGAGCGTGCAGGAAGCCGCCGCGCTGGCCGGCTACACCAACGCGGCAAACTTCGCCACGGCGTTCAAGCGCCGCTATGGTCAGACGCCGAGCGAGGCCGGTCGACGGACGTCCAGACGTCCTTGACGTCGGTGCGACCAGAATTTTGCACAGCCCGAGGGTCACGCTGTGCCGCCCTGTTTCCGCGTGCGCCAGATCGCACGCGCCGCCGCGACACACAGCCGAGAGTCACGCTACTGGAGGTCGTGCGTCTAACCTGAATTGCCTGGGGTGCGCATGGCGACGGTGTCAAAGCGGAGGCGGCGATGGCGGGTCAGAACGCGCTGGTCGAGATGCCAATCCTCGCCTGCGAAACCGTTGAGCGCGCGACGGGCGACAGCGGCGTAGAGCTCGATCATGGGTTCACCTCGCTCCACGGGGGCATCGGAGCCCGCGGCGGTGATCGCGCCATGGTCGAGGAGCGCGCCATGCGTATGCAGCCGACACCCGTGAGGGCCGAGGCGCGCGGGCGCGAAGTACATGTCACTGATTGCATGTGAGGGTTGCATGGAAGCGATGACGCCGAGCTTCGCGAAACGCCGGGATGTCGTCGGCGTGGATAACTTGCGCATGCTCGATACGCCAGCCGGGGGGGTCGTGGACTTTGCGCTGCGTAGGTGGAACGGCGGCGGCTTTGTCGCGCACGTGCCTGCATCGCACGCAGGACCGGCACTGACAGCGGTCCCACTCCGACCCATCCGCCCGACGACACCACCTAGCGCCGAAGCGCCCTCCACCTCGCGTACTGTTCGGCCTTGGCCGGATCCGCGTCCTCCTCACCATTGAGCCAGAAGCGAAACCAGTCCGTGTGCACGCTCAGGGAGGTGAGCCGGTGACGCGGGGATTTGACCGAGTGGGGAGCGCCAGGGAAGAAGTAGAGGTCGACAGGCACTTGCCGCGTCTCGAGCGCCGCGTAGGTCTCGGCCTGGTAGAGCAGGGAGCTCCCGTGCGCCTGCAACAGGAATGGGGTGGTGATCCGGTTGAGGGCGAAATCCGTGGATTGCTCGAACCAGCGCTGCGCGGTCTCGCCCCATGGAGCAAGGTTCCCGGTGTTGCGACGATAGTATTCCCACGCAATGGGCGTTGGTGCGAGCGCGTACTCCGTGAGCGAATACTGGATGTTGTCGATCTGTGACGCGGCCTTGAAGCGCCGTGAGCTGCGCGCAATCACGTACTGGGTCAGGTAGCCCGCGCGGCTCCAGCCGGTGATCGCGACGCGCCCCGGGTCGATGAGACCCTGACGATCGAGCTCGTCGATGCCGGATTCGATGTGCGCGAGGAACCGTCGGGGCTCTTCCGGCGTCACGTAGACCTCGGCCATCGATTTCGGGAAGGGCGTGAACAGCACGACGAACCCCGCCGCCGCCCACGGCTGGATCGCCGCGCCGCTCAGCTGGCCCTGGCCGTCGAGGATGAATGAGCGGTCGTCGGGCGCGTACTTCACGTCCTTGACCTGGATGATCAGCGGATAGCGCTTGCCGGGCTCATAGTCGAGCGGCCTCACGAGGTAGCCAAATGACGTGCCCCGGTCGAAGGGTCCGGACCAGGATATCGGCGTCACATCGGCCTGCGAGCGCTCGCGCAACCAGGGGTTCAGGTCCGACAGCACACGCGTGCGGCGCATGGCGAAGTCGAACACCGCGATCTCTGGCGCCGTAGTCAGCGAGTCGCGCACGCCGACGAGTTGTCCCGCACCAGCCGCAGGGGCGTATCGCAAGTTCAGGTCGAAACCGCGGCGCGCTATCGGAACCACCCTGCCCCAGCGACGACCGTGCCTTTCGAGGGTGGCAAGCGGTGCTGCGTCCGGGGTCGCGTCAGCAAACGGCGTGCGCCGTCTCAGAAGCACCAGGCGCTTTGAGGATTCGCTCCAGTCGAGTGGCTCCCAACCCCCACCGAGCGGCAGTGGAACGGATTCCTTCGTCGCGAGCGAATATTCGGCAGCATCCGGTCCGGAGATGAACAGGAGATGCGCGTCGCCGATCCACAGCACACGCCGGGCTTGCGAGCCGTCTGCGATGCTCGACCAGGACATCGACCCGATGTCGAGCAGACCGAAGGTCCGCGCGCCATCGGGGGTCATGTGGGGATAGACCACCGCATGACGTCCCCCAGGAGAAAGCCATACCCGGCCCCTGCCCCCCACGGACGGATCAACTGGTATCGGCTCGGTCAGGCGCGTGGAATTCCCAGTGCTCGTGTCGATGAGCTCGAACTGGATGGCGGGGTCGGTCCAATCTCCCGCGGCGATCTGGCCAAACGCGCGCGCGTCGAGAAGCGCGGCGACAGAGAAGCCTTCGCTCCGCAGGCGCTCGCGCCGCTCCGGCGCGGCCGGCACATGGACCGCGACAATCAGGCGCCTCCCATCGGCGGAAATATCGAATGCCTCTACGCCATGCTGCGTGCGGGTCAGCGGCCGCAAGTCCTGTGTCTCCACGTTCAGTAGATAGACTTGACGCGGCTCGCCTCGCAGCGTCGCCAGCAAGGCGAGCTCGCGATGACCCGCCACGAAAGTCATCTTCTGCACTGGGCCCGCATGCTGATCGTGCGGATCTGGAACATAGTCGATCGTGAGCAGCGTGCGTGGCGGCGCCTTCGCGGCGGCATCGAACATCACGATCCGGTAGCGATTCTTGTCTTCCGCGAGATCGCCGGACCAGAGCGAGACCGCGAAGCGCGCTCCATCGCGAGAGACCACGATCATCCGATCATCGAGGTGCGGTCGCTGCTCGATTCGGACGAGGCGGATGCAATCCTCGATCGTGATCGGCACCTTGCCGTTTGCGGCAAAGGCCGCGTGGCAACCCAGACCGACGAGAACAGCGAGCGCTATTGCGGGCCAGCGTGAGATCAAAACGACCGCCTCACCGACAGGTAGTAGCTCGACAGGCGCGGATCGCCAAAGGTGCTGTAGTAGTAGAAGATGTTGTTGGCATCGAACGGTGGCTCGCGGTCGAACACGTTTCGGATGCCCAGCTGCACGTCCGTCCCGGAAAGTATCGTCCCGAGGCCGCTTCCAGCGGCCCGCTCGTCGAACCGATAGCCGGCCGAGAGGTCATGGTAGATCTGGCTTGGAACCCGCGCGGACCCCTGGTTCAGGATGATGGTGGCACTCGATGCCACGGCCGGATCGGCGACGAAGTAGGAATCGAAGTAGCGCGTCTGCCAGCCCAGTGTCCACGCGCGATAGGTCCATGTGGCGCCTGCATTCGCCTTGAACTTCAGTGGCGTGACGCCTCCCAGCCCCGTGCCGATGCCCAGAGCATCGACGACCGGCGCGCTGTCGATGACCTGCGTCGCGTAGCGAGTCTGCCAGGTTGCCTGCACGAAGAGTTCGAACGTGCCCGCACCAGCGCTCTCACGCGTGTAGTCGAGCGCGACATCGTAGGCTCTCACGAAGGCCCTGGAGAGGTTGACGCGCGTTGCATCCACCATCGTGATGGCACCGACGCCGAATGGATCACCGGGCGTCACCGGCCCGCGAGTCACGCGACCCGGAAGCAGACTCTCGTTGTTCACGATCTGCTGCAGTGTGAGGGTCGCCATGTTGTCGCTCTTGTCGATGCGTGTGTAGTCCGCGGACAGGCGCAACCCGTCGAGCACTCGCGGCGTGAACACAAAGCCCGCCGACCAGCTCCGCGATTCTTCCGGCCGCAGCTCCGAGTTGCCGCCAGTGAGCTGCTGGATCGCGCCCGATGGCGTGTTGCCGCGCCGGGGATCGCTCACACCGATTCCATTTGTGGACGGAGGGTTGCCGGTCACCTGCGCGACGGTAGGCGGGCGGAATCCCGTACCGTAGCTTGCTCGCAGCATCAGATCCCGCACAGGCTTGTAGCGCAGCCCGATGGTCGGATCGATAGATGTAACGCGCGTGGTCGCGCGCAAGATGGGGGCCGTCGAGCCGACGATGATCGCATTCGTGCTTCCCTTGACGGTGTAGTCATCGCGCCGGCCGGCTATCTGCAGCTCCAGCTCCTGGACCGCACGCATCGCGTTACGGGAGGAGAACAACGGCAACTTCGCTTCCAGGTACGCGCTATCCACGGACTGAGCTCGGGGGGAGTAGTAAACGTTGTTGCGTCCGAACGCGTAGCCCTCTCCGTAAGACTCATCGCGGAGCTCGAGCAGCAGCGACACGGTGGGACTTCCGCCCGGAAGCGAGCCGACAGGGCCGGCCAGGCGCAGAGTGACATCCTTCAGGGTGGTGGTGAACGGCGTGTTGTAGGAGTCTATGTAGTACGGTGAATAATCGATCGGATAGGCAATCGTGTCGCGCAACAAATCGAGACTGCCATTCGCCACCGCACTTGCGATTGAGGCGGCGTTGCTGTCCGGTGGATTCTCGTAGCTCAGACGCGTGCGGTTCCAGGTGTAGTCGGATTCCGCCTTCCAGCCGCGCGGCAGCGCCAGGATCAACCCGGCGACGATGCGACGATCACGATACTCGGTATGGGTTGCCGCGTCGGCGGCAACCGGCACCGTTACCTGAATGGCCTGGCCGAATGGATTGTTTGGCGCGCCCGCCTGGATCGTGAACGTCGAATCGAGCAGCGTGTAAGGCAGATAGCCGATGTTGTTGGATGCGCCGGCCTCGAGAAAGCCCTGCAGACTGGCCGTGAGCTCGTGACGTAGCGTGGCGGTAAGTGATTCATTGGTCGGCGCATTGACCAGACCGGACCGCGCACCCCCGACAGGTTGACTGGTCTCGGCCAGATCAAAGTTATAGGAGCCGGCATTCTGCTGCAGAGGCGCAAGCCCGCCGCCACCGGCATAGCCGACCGGGACGTGAGTGATGTTCGGCGAACCGGCACCGAATAGCGGCGCGCCATCGAGGCTTCGGATGTTGGTGGTCGCACCCACCGGCGGCGCGCCGGTAAGGAAAAAGGAGGGATTGTTCTCCAGAATGCGCTGGCGCCCACCCCTGAAGAAATCGCGCTCCGCCACCGTGAGGACGCTCGCATCGGAGTAGCTGCCCGCCAGGAGCAGATTCGTCTTGTCTCCAAGCGCCGTGCCGGCGCTCAGATCCACACGACGGGTGCCGGCATCGCTGCGGAAAGTGTTGCCGTAGTTGAGGCTGACTTCGATGCCGGAGTAGTCCCGCCGAAGCACGATGTTGACGACGCCGCCGGTGGCGCTGCCGCCGTAGATTCCCGATGCCGTGGTGGGCAGCACTTCGATGCGCTCGATGGCGGCCAGCGGAATGCCGTTCACGTCGGCCTGAAAGATCGCACCCCCGCTGTTGCCGGTGGCCGTGCGATGCCCATCGATGAGGATGAGTGTCTGGTCCGAACCCAGCCCCCTGAGGTTGATCTGGCTGGTTGCGCGGCCGCCGACCGACTGGCTGTCCGAGACGGATGTCGTGTTCATCGTCAGACGTTGCTTGAGGAAGTCCTCGACCGTGGACGCGCCGGAGCGCTCGATCTGCTCGCGGCCGAAGATGACGTAGGGCTGCGCGTCATCGCGGCCGCGGGCGATATCCATGTTGAGGACTTTGGACCCGACGACCAGCACCTCGGGAACATTGACCCTCACTTCTTCGAGCCGCGTTCGTCCCTCGGCCTGTGCCTCCGCCGCTGGATCACCCGGCGCTGACGATCTGACGTCGCTTGCGCGCGGCAACTGGGAGATGCGCGTCGTTTTCTGCGCGCGCTCCGCGCCCGATTCTCCGACGACCATGATCGTGCTGTCCCCGCCGGCGCGGAAGCGCAGCCCGGTGCCATGGAGAAGCGTCCCCAGAGCCACGCCCACCGGATACTTTCCGTTGACGCCTGGCGTCTGGCGCGTACCCAGCTCCTGTGTGGATGACATCACCTGGACCTGCGCTTGCCGTGAAAATTCGAGCAGCGCAGAGCTCAGCTGCTGCGGAGGGATGATGAAGGTCACCTCTCGCTTCAAGTCCACCGCGTGCGCGGAGAAGCTGAACGAGGCGGCGATCAGGACTGCGACACTGCGGGCACGGATTGCACGCAGGATGGATACTGGCATCAATGTTCTCCCCGAATGACATTCGACGCTCCTCTCAGCGAAGTGGCGCAAGGCAGCGTCTGGGGTATGACGCATCAGCTCCAACTATCGGCAATGCGCGCGTGTGCCTGTGCGGGGTCGCATTTCGCCCCGGCGGAGCCGGTCGCTTCGTCATTCATCGTTCATCAAGATGACGGTTCCATCCATCGCGCGAACTGCGCGCAGCGGAAAGACTTCGGGCAGGTTGACGATCCATTCGTCGGCGTGCTCACGCAGGACGGTGCCGGTATACGTGAGGTCGCCCACATCCCGGTCGCCTATGACCACTTTGGTGTGCGAGTAGCGGTTGACGCTCTCGATCACCACGCTCAACGGCTCACCAGCGAACTGGAGCCGCCCATCCAGCCACGCCGTCACTACGACCGGGTCTATGCGCGAGACGGGAGGAAGCGCGTCACTCGTTGGGCCGGCACCGGTAAGGAAGACGGTCCGGTGCCCCGCGGTCAGGCGCAAAGGGGAATGAGACATCCCGGTCGGGCCGGTTGAGGTGCGATTGCCTGAATTGTCGCTACCTGAACTGCTGCTACCCGATTTGCTGTCGGCGTTACCGGCATCGTCAGTGCGTGATTCGGATGCGCGGGGACTATTGCCGTCGGGGTTGTCACCTGCCGCACCCGCATTGCTGATGTCGTCCGCTGCTCGCTGCGGCGAGGTGTGCAGCACATCGACGGCCCCCTCCGTGACCGCAACGGTGACTCGCTCACTGGCGCGCAGAACGTCGAAGGCGGTGCCCACGGCAGTTACCTGCACAGTTCCAGCGCGTACGACGAACGGGCGCGCGTGGTTCCGCTTTACGGTGAAGTACGCTTCGCCGCGATGGATGTCGACCAGGCGGCGCTGTTTCCGGTATTCGACCTGGACCATCGAATCCGCCCCGAGAGCCAGCTCCGAGCCGTCCTGCAGCGTGAGCGTTCGATGCTCTCCTCGTGCCGTCGCGTAGCTCTGCGCAGGGGAGCTTCGGCTCTGATACCACTGCTGCAGCATCAGCCCCGCAGCCACCACAACCAGGGCGCTCATCGCCACCGCAAGCCATCGCCTCGATCTGAAGAGACTGAACAACATCGATCGCGAATCAGCAGCGCCAGACGGCGCATCCGCCAGCCTGCGCAGCGCGTCGCGATACTCAGGCGACGCCTCGCGAATCTTTCCGTACAGGGTCTGCACCTGTTCGTATGCCCGCTGGTTGTCCTCGGATTCGCTGCACCAGTTGAGCCACTGTTGCAGCACTCCCTCCGATACATCGTGCCGATTCACTTGCTGCAGCCAATCGGAGGCTGCCATCAAACGGGCTTCTGCTTGCCGTCCTTCGCGATGTTTCATGTGGTTCTTCCTCGGCCGCGCGGCGCTACCCGTCGCGCTCGCCATCCTCCAATCGAAGCTTGCACTGTGTGAGCACACGGGAAACGTGAAGCCGGACCATTCGCTCGCTGAGGCCCACGGCCCGAGCGACTTCGGGCGTGCTGAGTCCGTCGACCACGTGCAATACGAACGCGCGGCGGGCTTTGGCCGGCATCCCGCTCAACACCTCCCGGACGATCTCGAATTCCTGCATGGCGAGCACGGCCCGCTCCGGCGGCTCGTCGTGCTCGGGTACGTCGAACAGCTCGGCGGCCACGCGCTCGCGCACCGCGCGACGGCGAAGACGGTCCACGGCCAGGTTTGCGGCAATCCGGAACAGGTAGGCGCGCAGCAGGCTTACGGCGCCGGGGCGGTCGAGCTGCAACAGGCGGACGTACGCTTCCTGAGCCACGTCGCGCGCCTCGTGAACCGAGCGCAGGCGCAGGACCAGGAAGTTCAGCAGTGAGCGGTTGTGCTCCCGGAACAGGTGACTGAGGAGCTCCGAACGTTGCTCCGCAGACTCGGCCGCCTCGCCCGTGTCGGCCGCCTCGTCGGTATCGGCAGTCTCGCTGGTCTCGAGGGTCTCATCAGTATCGACACCAGAGGGCGTGGCAGAGCCACCCTGGCTGGAAGCCACGGCGGCCCGGTCCGCCTGAGCGGAATCCGCCGGTCGCGGGGGCTTTTTCGGCTCCGCCTTGCTCATCAGGGCACAGTACTCCGTCCGGGCTGGCCGGCCCACGAAGGGCCGGCGTCAGCGGGCTCGGCACGCACGCCGCCTTATTGCTAGACGCACGAGCTCCCCGAATCGGCAATGCGGCGGCGGGGGGCGGCGACGCTCAGCTCCCTGAAGGTTGCAGGAGGGTCTGCGCAGGCGGAACGTTCTTCACGTACTTGTCCAGCCACATCGAGATCTCCCACAGGATGTGCAGCGCCGATTCGCGCGCGCGATAGTTGTGACCCTCTGCCGGCAGCTCCACGTAGCGCACGACGCCACCCAGGTTCTTCAGCGCCGAGTAGAGTTGCGGGGACTGCACAGGGGAGATGGACATGTGATTCTCCTCCTTGCCCCTGAGAATCAGCAGGGGTGCCTTGATTACTGATCCTCATCACTGGACAACGTGCTGGAGATATCAGGGGCGGGCGCTACGAGGTCTCCCTTGATCTTCACCGTGCCCCTCATGTACCGAACAGGGATTTGGGCTGCGACGGAATCGGCGCCAACTGCGCGACAGGTTTGCCGTGCCGGGTGATGACGATGGACTCGCCCGTCTCTGCCACCCTTTCCATGAGCTTCAAACATTCGACCTTGAAGACTGCTGCGGGACTGTTCATTGGAAGCGTCCCAATGTGACCATTGAATGCGGTGACTTTATCCCACCGGCGAACGGAAAAATGCACCGGTCAGTGACCGTTGCCGTGCAGTCGGCCGAACGCGGAAAGCAGGGCCTTCACGTTCTCCGCTTCATTGACGAGGCTCGGTTCTGCCTCTTGCAGGGGCCCGGTCTTGCCCGTTGCGGCTTCGTGTGCCACCTGGCTCTCACCACCACCGGACGCCGGTCTGGGTGTGAGTCAACGTCGCGAATGTAGTCCCTGACCCTGCCTCCAGCATCACCCCTACCATTTACTCAATTTATTGAGTAAAAATACTCAACGTATTGAGTAATCGGTAACTCCCGCCATGACCTTCCGCCGTGCCCATTTCGCCGTGCTGACACGCCGTCTGCGCGAGGCGCGACGCTTCATTCAGGCAGTCGTCGGCCCTCGACAAGTTGGAAAAACCCTGTTAGTTCAACATGTTATGGAGAACGGCCCATTCGAGGCCCGCTACGCCAGCGCGGACGAGCCGACGCTGCGAGGCCGGGCGTGGATCGAGCAGCAATGGGAGGCGGCCCGCCTGAGCGTGTCTGGCACTCGCAAGCGCAGTACCGTGCTGGTGCTCGACGAGATACAGAAGATCAGCGGCTGGTCGGAAACGGTCAAGCGCCTATGGGACGAGGACACGCGCGCCCGCATGCCGCTGAAGGTGGTACTCCTTGGCTCCGCGCCACTGCTCATCTCCAGAGGCCTGACGGAAAGCCTCGCCGGACGTTTCGAGCTGCTGCACCTGCCTCACTGGTCGTATCAGGAGATGCACTCCGCGTTCGGCTGGTCCTTCGAGCAGTACGTCTTTTACGGAGGCTATCCGGGCTCCGCATCTCTGATTCGCGAGCCCGCGCGCTGGAAGCGCTACATTCTCGACTCATTGATCGAGACCACGATCTCGCGCGACATACTGCTACTGTCGCGCGTGGACAAGCCCGCGATGCTGCGGCGTCTGTTCGAACTGGGGTGCAAGTACTCGGGGCAGATTCTGTCGTATAACAAGATGCTCGGCCAGTTACAGGACTCCGGTAATGCCACCACACTGGCACACTACCTGGAGTTGCTGGAGGGCGCCGGCATGCTCACAGGCTTGCAGAAATTCGCAGGCGAGGCGGTGAGGCAACGTGGCTCGAGCCCGAAGCTGCAGGTTCTGAACACCGCGTTGATGAGCGCGCAGTCGGACCACACACTCAAGGAGGCGCGCGCTGACACGGAATTCTGGGGACGCCTGGTGGAATCCGCGGTGGGCGCTCATCTGACGAATGCGCAAGCCGCAGATACCTGCAAGGTGTTCTATTGGCGCGATCACAACATGGAAGTGGACTTCATTGTCCGTGCGGGTGCCACTATCACGGCCCTCGAAGTCAAGAGTGGTCGCACGCAGGATGCACGCTCGGGCATCAACGCGTTCAGCCAGGCATTCAGACCACAGCGCAAACTACTGATCGGGGGCGACGGAATTTCAGTGGAAGCCTTTCTGTCCCGGCCCGCGGATCACTGGGTGAAACGCAGGGCGGCTGCATGAGCTCGAGGTCAGCCGGACCCCGCCTACTGACGTGCAAACGGCCCGAATGCTGACAACTCGCCTGGCTGCAACGGCGGAGCACCCTTCCGTGACCCTGCCCGATCGCCGGCGAACACCATGACGCCACCGCTATCGCGCGCGATGTCGCCAAACTCATCCAGCCACGCGATGATCCTCGCCCACATGTCCCGGACATTGGCCGGGCTTTGCAGAACGTGCCCCTCGCCCCAGTAGCGCACGAGCTCTGCGCGCTTGCCCTGCCGATTGAGTGACATGAAGAACGCTTCGCTCTCGTCCATCGGCACCTGATCCAGGTCTCCGTGGATCAGCATGACCGGTGTCTGTACGCGATCCACATAGAAGATCGGGCTGCTCCGCAGGTATCGACCGGCGTCCTCCCATGGCGGCCGGCCCATCCTGCCCTGCCCGGATTCGCTCCAGGTGAAGTGGAACAGGTGCTCGTGCGCCAGCTCGGTGTAGCGGATCGGACCGAAGAGTGAGCCGTACAGACTCGTCAGGTCGGTTATCCCGGCCAGGGAGATGGCGGCCTTGAAACGATCGTTCTGAGTGATGAGCCCGCAGGCGGCGAAGCCGCCGAAGCTGTGGCCGGCGACGAACACGCGGCCGGGATCCACGAGACCGTCGGCGACGACCTTGTCGATGGCGGGGAGCACACCATCACCCAGCTTCAAGAGCGGATCATCCGTCTCGCCCGGCGGGTTGAGGGGCATGCTCGGCCACAGCACCGCGTAGCCGAAGGCCGCAGCGATCTGAAGATTGAGCGCGTTGGCCATGTTGAGCTGGAGCTGGGTGAACGGGCGATCCTTCGCCACGATGCCGGCGTACACCCACGTGAGGAGCGGATATCGCCTGCCGGGTTCATATCCCGGAGGAAGGAGAATCCACCCCCGGAGCTCCTTTCCATCAAGACTCGTGTACTCGACGGACCGGATATCACCTTGCGCGATGCCACGCAGGAAAGGTGTTCGTGGCGACAAGCGTCTCGGCGGCTCCGTTCTGCTGCGACATCCGCCATAGATATGTGCCGCTGCGATCACTCATCTCGAAGACGGATTGTCCCGTGCCGGGGTCATGGGCACGGAGCATCGCACCGGCGGCGGGCTTGGCAATCAGCGCCGAGACTTCACTTCTGGTGTCGACATGGAAATATTCGAGATACTGACGCGCAGTGCGTGCGGCAACAACGACTTCCACATAGGTGCGATCAGCATCCGATGCGTTCAGGGGCCGCGCGAACCCGGTGACACGCGCCTCCAGTTTGCGGGTCAGGTTGCGGAAGGTGCCATCGATATCCACCCGCCACAGCTCACCATTCGCGACGCCAGCGAAACTGCGCCTGCCTGGCAGAGGCAGCACTTCGGAAGGTACGTGCTCCAGCCCGCAGAGTATCGTGAAAGGCGCTAGCTTCGTTGGTCCGGTGCCGGTGGACTTCCAGCAGTTCCGCGCGCCATCGCAATGTTCTCGCAAGATTCCTGCAAGAAAGCTCTCGTAGAGTTTATGTCAAGGTGGTCTTCTGGAAGACCACATGAAGGAAATGCGCAGGAGTATATGAAGGTGAAGTCAGCGAACATTGTTGCCAGTCTTGCAGGTGCCGTCGCGTTGGGTGCGACCCAGATCGCTGCAGCAGAGGTCGTCTATGAGCAGGCCTTTGGCGCGGCATCGGCTTTGCCTGGCAAGGCGGGTTACGTCGCAGACGATCCCCGGTGGACGCAGCACGACAACTTCACCCTGCAAGAAGCGGCGATCATCGACGGCCTCACCCTGTGGGGCAGCTATGGGCAGTTCCCGCTGGCACAGTACCCCACGACGTTCCAGATTTCGATCCACACCGACACTTCCTGGGACGATCCGCTGTACAGCTTCGTGGCGACGGCGGATTCCTTCGTCGACACCGGCTACGATGCACAGAACGTCCCGAACAACCATATCTTCGAACTGGGGTTCAGCTTCGCGGGATTGCAGCTGGATGCCGGTGCCGAGTACTGGCTGGGCGTGCATGCAATCAATCCGCTGACGACCAACAGTTTTTACTGGAGCCAGTCGGCCGTCGCCGCGGATGGCCTCTTCTATTCGCAGGATCACCAGACCGGTAACACGATCGCCAGGGCGGGCGATCTGGCGTTCAACCTGAAGGGCGAAGCGCCTTCGCCGGTGCCTCTCCCGGCAGCGGCGTGGCTGCTGTTCTCTGGTCTCGGTACGTTGGGTTTCTTGCGGCGACGCCGCTCTGCCGGGATAAACCCCGAGACCGCGATCTAGATCAACGAGCGAAGAATCGACAGGAGCAATCGGCACCGTGCTTGAGCAGGTGGCCTTCCCAAGCGTACCGCACGTACTGCGCAGGCTTCCGCTGTCTGCGCAGCGCGGAGAAGAACTCCTCCGCCTGTTGAATGGGCACGTGGTCCAGGATGGGTTTGTGTGACGAGCGCATACGTTGCGTATCCGCCGAAGCTGTGGCCCATCAGGAACAGGCGCCTCCGATCCGCGATCCCGGCGTCGATGGCTTTCTGCACTGCTGGAAGGACCCCGTCTACGGTCTCTCGACGGTCGAAGTGGCGGAGCAGATGCATGTCGGATCGCATGGTGAGCGTGGGCACTGCGCTTCCTCGCGCAGCCCTTCGTGACGCGGAGGATCAGGAGCTAGCGAGAGCGGCCTTTGATCTGGAGGGCCGGGGGCACACTTCCCGAGGACGACGGATACCCCGTGGCGGAAGCCAAGCGTTCCCGGCGAACGAGGAGCCTCCCAGGCTCTCGTCCTTCATCGCCGTCGTGGGCCACCGGCAAACACCGTGATCAGGTCTTGCGGTCGCGGGCGTCAGCATCTCTCCCGCCATCGCAAGTACTCCGATGGGCGCAATCCTTAGCGGCTCAGTGAACCCTCGTGCAGGCGGCGCAGCTCCTCGAGGATCAGCGCTTGTACGTTCTCACGGTCCGCATCCGCAACGAGCTCGATCACTTTGCGCTGAACGACTCGCAGTGAACCTTCTTCGGCATGCGTCACTACTTCGTGGATGACTTGCCTGATGACGTCGCGATAGGCCAGGCGAGTCGGATCAGGCTCGGCGAGATCCTGTTTGATCGCCAGGCACTCCTGCGTCGACCGTTCATAAGAAACGGCTTCCAAGGTGGGTCACGGCCTTGATCCCTGGACCTCCACCTGCGATTCGGGAGGAAGACGTTAGTTGGCATCAGCTGGCGGTGACTGACCCGACGAGTTTGGCATCGTGCTGGCACGGCGAACCGCCAGGTTTGGCAGGGCCGGTGCCTCACGATATTGGTGGGTTTTTCGTGCAGCGGATTCATCATGGTGCGCGAATACCCCGGCGCTGGCACTGTCACCGATCGCCGGCGCGCTCGTCTCCTGGGCAAAGACCGTCCGACCCCCGGAAATTCTGCCCTACCTGCTGATGCGATCGGAAACCCCGCCGGACCTGATCGAATTGTTGACGGCGGCGCTCACTCCCCATGAATGGCTGAGGGAACCCTACGTCGAACGGCCTGATCATCTTTCGCAGATGTGGGCGGCGGCGCGGGAACAGGCGCAGAGGATGAGTTGAAGGCCCGAATCCAGGCAATGCCGTTTCGGCGACTCGCCAGGCCCGGGCTTTAACGGCCGAACAAATCTTCCAGCAGCACGCAGCGGTCGATCAGCATCTTTGCGTACTGGTTGCGGCGCACGCCGTAAGTGGTGATCAGGACCAGAAAAACCGTGTAGCCCCGCTTGCCATGCCGCAGCAGGGCGTCCTTCTTCCGACGCAGCACTTGCGCGCAGGGCTTGTCGATGACGAATTCCTGCTGGCTGAACTTGATCTCGCACAGCGAGTAGCAATTGTCCGCCCGCTCGATCAGCCGCAGACACATCGCCTCGAAGGAGAAACCCGCCCAGGCCTTATATCCCTGGTCCAGCGCATTGACGACCTTGGCTGCCGTCATATTTCGTCCTGCAGATCTACAAACAAACGATCAAACAAACTATGTCTGCATTCTATGTTCATCAATTAACCCCGTTGACCCCTGCACCGGCACCGGCACCTAGCAGCCTGTCGGACTGAGGTTTCTCTTTACTCGATCAAGGAACGCAAGAGCGCATCGATTCATGTGGATGGCTATTGAAAATGTGACGACGAAGGTTCGCGGTGCTCGCTCAGGCGGGCTGCAGGGCGAACATCCGGCGGATGTTCCAGCTCATCCTCACCAGGTTCCACTCGCCTTTGGCATTGGCCAGGCCGCGCAGCAGGAACTGTCGAAAGACCATCACCGACTTGATGATGCCGAACACCGGTTCCGGAGTCTGCTTGCGCAACGCGTAGAGTTTGCGTCCCGCCGGGGTCTTCAACCGATACGCCATCTTCGCAAGCGCGGTGGCGTGCGGACCGGGTGCTTTGGGCGCCGCGGCGAAGCGCGCTCGCCAGCCCGGGTGATGCCGTTCGCGGCCCAGTGCGATCAGTGGCTGGATGCGCGCCTGCGCACAGCGCTCCACATTGGCCTCACTGAAGTAGCCGCTGTCAGCCAGCAGATATCGGGGCGCCCCAGCACTTTGGGCAACGCTTTGAGCTTGCCGAGCATCGGGGCAAGCTGTTCTTTGTCGTTGGCCGCCTGCGTCACGTCATTGGCCACGATCAGAAGACTGCCGCTGCTCACCAGCGCCTGCGCGTTGTAGGACTGATCGAACCCGCCGCCGGCCACCGGCATGATGCGCGACTCCTCATCTGTCAGATTGAGCTGCTCTTTGGCATCGACCCCACCGCTGGGCGGCTCGGGCGGCCGGCCGCGCGGCTTCTTGCCGGTGCGCTGCTGTTTCTCGGCGCGCGCCGCAAGCTTGCGCTGATAGTCCGCCTGCTCGCGCTCCTCTACACGGGCCTGGATCTTCGCCGTCGCTTCGGCGATCGCCGCCAGACGCTGCTCACGCCGTTCCAACTCCTCGGGGATCGACATCCCATCCGGAATGTTCACCCATCGGCCTGCTCGGCCAGACGCAGCAACTGCTTCACTTCCTTCTTCAGTTGCTTCTCAATCTTCTTCGCATGCCCGTACGAGAGCGCACTGTGCCGGCTCGCATTGGCATGCACCTTCGTGCCATCCAGCGCCACCGTGCCCAGCTTCAGCATCCCCATAGCGCGCGCCACCTTCAGCACTTCCACAAACAGTTTCTGGATCTGCTCGAGAAAACGCTTACGAAAAGCAGCGATGGTGTCGTGATCGGGGTGCTCGTTCCCCGCAATGAAGCGGAACGCCACCGAGTCGTGTGTGGCGCGCTCGATGGCGCGGCTGGAAAACACCTTCGTCGCATACCCGTACACCAGCAACGACAGCAGCATCGCCGGGTGATACGAGGCCGAGCCCGACCCCCGGTAGGCTTTCTGCAGCTCCGACAGGTCCAGCCGATCAATCACTTCCACCACGTACCGCGCCAAGTGCCGCTGTGGCAACCACTCGTCCACCGAAGGTGGCAGCAGAAATCCCGTGTCGCGATTGATCGGCCGGAAGTTGCTCATGGTTCGCCGTGCTGTCAGAGGACTCTCATGATTATCGCGCACAAATCGTTAAGTCCGACAGGCTGCTAGTCCCCGGATAATTGTGGACGGACACCATGTGTCGGCAGCGACGTGAAGCTGGCGCTGCGGTGCAAGCGGCCGGACCGGATGATGCTGGTGACGGACGGGATGCCGAGCGTGGGCGCGACGGAACAGCAGGTTCACGCTGCAGGGGCGGCCGATCTCAGTGGCTGGCGGCGTGTGCGTCGACGAGCATGGCACCTTGGCGGGCGCACACCTGGATATGGCAGGCACGGTGCGCAACGCGGTGAGCATGCTCGGGGTGGAGCTGGCTCAGGCGGTGCGCATGGCCAGTGAATATCCGGCGGCGTTCCTGGGGCCGAAGAAGTTGACGATGATGGGATTGCGGGAAATGCGTTTACCGGCAAACCGCCGCGGCCGCGCTCTTATTGACCTCTTGCCACATGCTCGCCCAGAAACGCGAGGAGCCGTTGCCAGTAGTCGTGCAGGTTCGCCGCGGAAAAAAGCACGTGACCTTCCCCACCGTAGCGCAGATAGAGGGCCTCCTTGCCGAGCCGCTGCAATCCAACCCAGATCTGATCCGAGCCCGGCAGAACACCCGAGTCCTCCTCCCCGGCCTGGATCAGCACCGGCGTCTGGATGCGGTCGAGATGGTAAATGGGCGAGTTCTCGATGTAGCGAAGCGGGGCCTGCCACGGCGGCACGCCCATGCTCCCGCCCTGCTCCTCCAGCCAGCTCGTGTAATGCCCGAGACCTGTGTAGCCCATGCGTCCATACAGGGCGGTCAGGTCCGCAAATCCAGAGTTGACCACCGCCGCCTTGAAACGCTTCGTCTGCACGATCAGGGACATTACCGAGTAGCCGCCGTTGCTGTTGCCCATGACGGCGAGCCGTTCCGGATCGGCGAATCCCAACGCCACGGCGCGGTCGATGGCCGGCATCACCGCTTTCATCACATCCTGCATCGGCGTGCCCAGGCTCACCGGAATGTCCGGCCACATCACCGCATAGCCGCGCGTGGCGAGCATCTGGAGATTAAAAGCGGGGTAGCCCACGAGCCCGAAGCGATTGACCGACGCGGAGCCGAATTCACTCGCATAGACCCAAAGCACCAGCGGATAACCGCGAGCCGGTTTTTCGCCAGGCGGCAGCAGCAAACTCGCCTGCAACGCGCGGCCATCCTGGCTTTGAAACTCCATCAGCCGGCTGACGCCCAGGCGCCGCTCGCGCAACTGGGGATTGAGATCCGTCAGCCGCCGTGGCGGGCGCGAATCGAGGCTGGCGATCCACAGCTCGCACGGCGACTGGGCGCTCTCGGCGAAATAGAACAGATCACGGCCCTGCGGCCCGCCAAACGGCGCAAGGTAAACACCGCCATAGGCCTTGTCCTCCTCGAGCAGCATTTCGCGCCGGCCGCTCTCAAGAGCCACGCGGGTGAAGCCCTGTTTTTGCGTCAGCACATTCCGGCTCGCCACAAACAGCGACCGGCCCTCATCCGGCGACCAGATCTGATTACGGTCCGGCGTGGCGACAACGAACTGATCGGTGCGCGCCTCGTCGTGCCCCAACGGCCGCAGGGCGCCGTCGTCGACGTTCGCCTGCCAGAGCTGGCCCGCGCCCACCAGGTAAAGGCGGCGACTGCGCGCGTCCCACAAGGGCGGCAGGGAACCGGTATTGCTGAAGTGGTTGGGCGGCGCTCCGGTGAAACGCCGCGGTGTTCCGCCGGCGGTGGACACTACACGCAGGTCGCCCATCGTGCGGGCGCGCTCCAGCCACTGCCCCGGTGCAGGCCGATACGCCGCGGCGTTGAAGTCGATGTAGGCGATCCACCGTCCATTGGGCGACCAGGTCACTCCCGTGCCGGCACCCTGCAGGATGCCACGCGCCAGCGACTCGGTTTGTCCGGTGCGCAAATCCAGTTTGACGAGTGTGTAGGCGCGCGCACCGAGCCCCGGTGGGGCGGGCTCGCGCCCATCCAGATAGGCCAGAGAACGCCTATCTGGGGACAGCACGGCCGGCAGGAGCGAGTAGACACCCTGCGCAAGCCGCTTCGTTTGTCCGGAGGCGACCTCGATCAGTCCGATGTCACGGACCATTCTCGCTACCAGCTGCGGATTTTGGGTGGCGCCCGCCGCGGCGCGCGGGGAGCGGAACACCGTCACGGTGGTGCCGGACTGCGACCCTTCTCTCGGCGCGGACGCCGCTTCGGGCCGCAGCTTCACAACCAGCGCCCGATCGGCCTCCGTCCACAGCGGCGCGTCCATTCCGAGCTCGGTGTGGATCTGCGTGTCGGAAATTCTGCGCAGCGTATTGTCGGCCCGCGTCCATAGCCACGCGTTCGGCGTGCCATCCCGGTCGGAGTAGAACGCGAGGAACTCCCCCTTGGAGGACCAGGCCGGAGCCCAGCTGCTGCCTTGGCCCGCGGTTAGGTTGCGTCCCGGACCGCCTGCCAGCGGATACAGCCAGATATCGCATCCCTGGCTGTGATACGCCGTGCGTAAGGTTGCACTCTTGCCGCCGCGGGCCTCGGCCGCCGTTCTGGCCGGATCGCAGACGGTGGAAGCCGCGAAAGCGCCGTCCGGGGAATACGCCGCGGCGATCCCCGTCGTTTGAAACGACTTCGCCCACACTGCCTCCTCGATCTGCAGCGTTCCTGGTGTTGACGGCGTTGCCAGACACGACAGGGTCGCAGCGGTCAGAACAGCCGCCACCGGGAGACGGAGCATCGGCATCAGGCTACTCGAACGAATGCTTGATCGTCAGGTAGTAGGTGGCCAGGCGAGGATCGCCGTAAGGACTGTAATATTTCCCGGAATAGTTCTGATCCAGCGGCGGCTCGGTGTTGAGCACGTTCTTGACGCCCGCCTGCAGCTCGGTGTTCGCGAGGAGCCCCGCCCAGCGCCCGCCGGAGTGCTCGTCAAAGCGGTAGCTGGCGAACAGATCGTGATAGATCTGGCTGGCCACTGTTGCCGAGCCCTGGTTGCGGATGATCACGGTGTTGGCGGCGCTCACCACATTGGTCGTCACCCGGTAGGAATCGAAATAGCGCGCGCTCCAGCCGAGCGTCCAGCCGCCCTGGCGCCAGTTGAGTCCCGCGTTGGCCTTGAATTTCAATGGGTTGTTGAACGAGTAGCCAACGTTCTCGATGGTGGGCTGGGAGTCGAGGAGCCGCGTGCGATAGTGCGTTTGCCAGGTGGCGAGGGCATACCAGTCAAACGTTCCGCGCGAGGCGGTGTCCAGACGATAGTCGAGCTGCACGTCATAGGCTTCGATGTTCGCCTTGGAGATGTTGAGAAGAGAGGCATCCACCAGCACGATCGGCCCGACGCCAAAGGGATCGCCCGCAGGGGAGCCGCGCACCACGCGCCCGGGGAACAGCGCCTCGTCATTGATGACGCCCTGCGTGCTGGCGGGGTGAAACGCGATGTTGTCGCTCTTGTCGATCTTGAGGTAATCCACGGACAAGCGCAGGTTGTCCGCGAAGCGCGGCGTCAGCACCACTCCCACCGACACGCTCTCCGATTCCTCCGGCCGCAGATTGGGGTTGCCCTCCTGGATCATCTGCCCGGGCGGCAGCACGAACTGCTGGTCGCCGCGCCGCGGATCGGTGAGCGGGTTGGCGGTTGATGAGCCCAGCGCCGAAGGCACCGGCAATATCTGATTGACGGTGGGCGGCAGGAACCCCGTGCCATAGCTCGCGCGGAACATCACGTCCTGCAGCGGCTGATAGCGCAGCGCCACGGTGGGGTTGGTGGAGGTCACGCGCGAGTCGATGCGGCTCTCGATACCGCTCGGCACTCCGTTGATGATGGTGATCGAGCTCGTGGCCCCTTCGAGCGAGTAGCGGTCGTAGCGGCCCGCGAGTTGCAGCTCCAGCATTTCCGCCCAGCGCATACGGTTCTGGGCGGAGATGAGCGGCACGCGGATTTCGGCGTAGGCGCTGTCGATCACCTGGGAGCGGGCGGGATAGAAAAACCTGCGGTCCGCCAGCGTGGAAGACTGCAGTGAGGAAGCCGCGAAGTCTTCATCGCGCCGCTCAAACAGCGTCGAGACGATCGGCCGCCCGCCCGGCAGTGTCCCGACCGGGCCTGTCAACCGCAGGCTCATGTCCTTGAGCGCCGACTTGAAGGGCTGGATCGTGAATTCCGACGGCTGCAGATACGAGGCGATGTTGAGCGGGAAGGCATCGATATCCCGCAGGACGTCGATCTGCCCGCTGTTGGCCGCGTCGAGAAAATTCGTGTTCACGTTGAGAGAGGGACCGCGGTGGTACTCGACCTTGAAGCGGTTCCAGGTGAAATCCGCTGCCGACTTCCACCCCCCGGGCAGACTCACGATCACCCCACCCACGAAGCGCGTATTACGGACTTCGGAGCCGGTCTCCCCATCGGCCTCCGCGAGCGGCGCCGATACCCGGATCTCCTGTTGAAAGGGATTGTTGGGCGCGGTCGCTGGCAAGGTGAAAAAACCCGTGTGCGGGTTCAGAAACAAATGTCCCTCGGTGTCCGAGTGGGCAGCCTCGACGAAGGCTTCAAGCTTGCTGGAAAACTCCCGCCGCACCGTGGCCGTCAGCGACTTGACCGTGGGATACGTCAGCAGGCTTTGGCGTCCGCCACCGTCGCCCTGCGCGCTGCTCGATAATTCCAGGTTCTGTTTGCCCGCGTTGGCGACCAAGGCCGCACCGTTGTCCGTTGCGGTGCCGGCATAGCCCACCGGAACGAAAGTGCGGGTCGAACCCAGGTTCGTACCGTTTTTGAGCACAAGGTTCTGGCCATTGCCACTGCGAATGTTGGGTGTTCTGCCCTTCGCCGGGGATTGCGCAGTCGGGTCGACCGCCACATAGTCACCGCCGGTGCCGGCAAGCGCCTGGTCGAGGTGCCGTTGGTAAAAATCCCGATCCTGGACAGCGATCGAGCTCTGGTCGCTGTAGCTGCCGGCCAGGAGGACCCTGGTCTTGCCCCCTTCGAGCGACAGACCACTCGCCAGATCGATGCGGCGCAGGCCCACGTCGGTGTCGAAAGCGTTTTCATAGTTCAGGCGCAAATCCGTGGCGGCGTAGTCGCGGCGCAGGATGACGTTGATTACCCCGCCCGTGGCGCTACCGCCGTAAATCCCCGAGGCGGTGGTCGGCAGCACCTCGATCCTTTCCACCGCAGACATCGGGATGCCGTTCAAGTCCGGCTGCGCGAGCGAGCCGCCAATATTGGAGCCCGCGATGCGGCGGCCGTCGACCAGGACGACCGTCTGGCCAGTGCCCAAGCCGCGCAGGTTCACCTCGCTCATGGTCCCCTGTGACAGCAATCCCGCCTGAGCATTGGTGCGCCCGACGGTGTTCATGGGCAGGCGGTTCTTGAGGAAATCCTCCATGCTGACCGCGCCGGAGCGCTCGATTTGCGACCGATCAAAGATGACGTAGGGCTGCGCATCGTCGCGCGTGCGGCGAATGTCGGTGTTGAAGCTGCGGGAACCTTTCACCAGAATCTCGGGTACGCCTTTCGATGACTGATCTTCTGCTCTTGAAGCAGCGGAATATTTCGAAACGGGACCTTCGGAAGAAGACTCGACCTGTTGCATCGTCTCAGCCCGAGACTGCGCAACCCGCAGACCAGGCCCCACGCGGACCGGCGCATCGCCATGACCTGTCCCGATTGCCGTCCTGGTCTCCTGCGCAGAGACCAGGGTGATCGTGCGAGGATCCACGAATACGTATCCGAGGCGCGTGTTGGCGAGCAGTCGCTCCAGGGCAGCTCGCGGACTGAATCGGCCGGCGAGCGCCGGCGCTGTATGCCCTTCACTCAGCGTACTGTCGAACATGATCTGCAGATGCGCCTGCGCGGCGAATTCGTTCAGCGCATCGCTCAGCGGCTGCGACCGGATACTCAATTGCAGGGGCGCAGTCGGCTCGCCCAGTACATCGGCCTGGGCAGATGGATTGCTCAAGACCGCCAGTGCCAGTCCCAGCCCCAGCGCCACGTTCAAACGAATCGAGCTCATGCGGTCTCCCCGGTTTTCTTGTGCCCCCTCACCCGCGTAAGTCAGATCGGGCGGTCACGAAGGGGGGTACTTCGTGGCTCGACATCCGTACCGTGGTCGGATCGGAGCGAAGCACCTACCTGATTGCCGCCCGGATCAGTCTAGATAGGCGTAGGCGGGGTACTCATGGCGACTCATTCCGACACAAACCCCTTGCAGCTGGCAAAAGACCTGACGGCTCGGGTGTACGAGCGGTATGGCAAGCAGTTGTTCAGCTACCTGCGGCGTCGATTGCGCAACCCGCAGGACACCGAGGATCTGCAGCAGGAGGTGTATATGCGGCTGCTGCGTGTGCCGGACGCCGAGCTGATTGCGAACCCGCAGGCATTGATGTTCTCGATCGCGGCGCACGTCTCCCACGAGTTCAACCAGCGTGCCAGGCGCGCACGCGTGACCGCCGATTCAGACAAACTCCAGGAGCTGGACGAACATCCCGAACCGGAGAACGTGGTGCGTGATCCGCTGATCGAACAGCTGCACGCCCGGGAGCAGCTGCAGCGCGCACTCGCCAGAATGCAACCGACCTGGCGAACGGCCTTCATTCTGCATCGGCTGGCCGGTCACACCCATGCGGAGGTTGCCCAGCAGATGGGCATTTCGCCGCTCACGGTGAAGGAGTACATGCACAAGGCCGTCATCGTACTGCGCGATGACATTCTCGAGGCACAACGGGAGCGACAGCTCACCCCTCAAGAGGCAGCAGATGGAACCCCGCTCTCAGGATGATGTGATTACCTACGAAGCAACCGTGTGGTGCAGCGTGTTGCCCACCGCCAGCGCACATGAGCGGGCCGAATTTGTCGCCTGGCTGAAGGCGTCGCGCAAGCATGCAGTGCAGTTTCTGAACGTCCTGGCCGTGTACGATCACTATCTCGGCGACGATCTGATCCAGGATCTGGATATCAAAGCGCTGCTCGCTGACGCGTCATCTGCGTCTGCATCGGTAGTGGTGCCCTTCCCTGGCCGCGCTCGCCCCTCTTACGCCCATGAACCAGGGGCGCCGAACGCGCCAGCTCCGCCAGCCGTTGGCGTGACCGCCGCCCATCAAGAGGTTCACGCTCGACCACGCAGAGCCCGACGCCGGCTGGCGCTGATTGCCGCGGCACTCCTCGGTACATTGACGCTCGGTATCAGCGGATACTGGATGGCGCGTGAGGGCTCGCGGGAGTACGCCACCGCTCCGAGGGAAACTCGTTCGGTCCGCCTCAACGACGGATCGCTGATCCATCTCAACACCGACTCGAAGGTTCAGGTGCACTTGACCGCAACCGGGCGCGAGATACGGTTGCTCGAGGGTGAAGCACTGTTCACGGTGGCGCATGATTCGACGCGCCCTTTCCGCGTGCAGGCGGGCGCCACGCTCATTCAGGCCATCGGCACGCAGTTCAATGTGCGGCGGGAACAGAAGGGCACCACGGTGGCGGTGATCGAGGGACGCGTGCAGATCCTTTCAGAAGAGGCTCGCTCTGCTCTTCCTGCGCAGCGTCCCGACCGCCCGGCGGCAACACCCTCCGCCGCACCACAGTTCAGTGCGGGTGAAGGAGCGCGCATTTCCGCCGATGGACAGATCACTCGATTGACCGCCATCGACGGCGATGCCGTAACGGCCTGGCGGCAACGTCAGCTCGTGTTCCGTGGCGAGACGCTTGCGAGCGTCACGGAGCAGTTCAATCGGTACAACCGCACGCCGTTGCGTCTTGAAAGCGAGCGTCTCGAGGCGCGTCGCGTGCATGGCGTGTTCGATGCCGATGCTCCGGAGTCTTTTCTGCGTGTGCTGGCGCAGATGGGTGATGTGGCGATCGAGCGGCGCGACGGTGAGATCATCCTTCGTGACGCGACGCCTGCGGGGCAAAGCGCAGACAACTGATTCTGACCCTGCAGAAAATGAGTGGATCGTGTCGGTGCCGGATGCCTGGTTCCAACGGTCGTCAGCTTTGGCTGCGACCGGATCCGTGCGATCCGGCAGGCTGGGCATGACCACGGCCCAGCTCGGCCGGCGCCTCGGTGTAACGCAGCTCCGCGTGCTCGCGCTCGAACAGGGCTAGGTTACGTGTCCTTGTGCGAACGGCAACGGCCGTCATTCGCGGCCCACGGTGGATCTCCTTCCGCCCCCCACCCCTTTATCCTCCTCCCGTAGGTCCTCAACGCTTGCGCCGCCTCGCACCGATCAGATCGGATGAACTGAGGAAGAACGCCCGGCGGTCTTCTGCAATCAGGCGGCGCAGCTCCACGGTTGCCGGCGTGCGCGAGAAGATCAGGTGCAGCACCTTGTCGGCCTGACCGGCATAGAACGGGTTCGACGCCACGTGCTCGCGCAGCTCCCGCAAGATGGCGGCACCCGCGTTCTCACGGCGCCATTTGCACTCCCCCGCCAGGAGGCGCCCGTCCAACAAGCGTCCCGCGACATCGATGTCGTAGTCCGCATTCCATATCTTGCCGACGTCCTGGACGACAGCACGCAGGCGCTCCGCGCCGTAGTAACGCGCCCACTGCCGGCAGATCACTTCGAACCACCACGACATGTGCTCATCGAGATGCGGGACGATTGCGTCGCGCAGCACGGCACGTCCGTGGCCCGCCTGAATGGCAGAAAGATTTGGAAAGATGAATCGATAGTGGAACGCAAGAAACGGGTCGTCGACGTAGTACCGCGTATTGCGTTGCCGCCCCCCGTCTCGCACGTCCATTGAGGAGACGGCCTGCACGAGCCGCAATCCCTGCAGCGTCGCAAGATATGGGCTCAGCGCCCCGCCGCTCTCACCGGCCGTAAGTACACGCCCGGCGATGTCCTTGAGTTGCGTGCAACCATCGGCAATGGCGCGCAGGATGCTCGCGTAGCGAGCGATCTGATTGAGCTCCGCTTGCAGCAGATGCACTGGCTCCTCACGCAGCGGAGCGCCGTCTGCGATCAACAGACGGTGGATGTTTGCGGCAAGCGGCTCTCCGCCATCGATCATCGACAGGTAGTACGGCATGCCACCAAAGACGCTGAACAGCCGCAGCCGGTCTTCAACGGACCACGCAGGCACGAAGCGAGCCGCTTCCCGATAGTTGAGCGGCTGGATCACGAGCTCCGCCGATTGGCGCCCGTGCAGCGGATTGCGCTCTGCCAGCAGCGTCTCCATGAAGCTGATGCGCGAGCCGCATAACACGAGCATCAGCGGAACGCCCCGCTCGCGAACCTCATCCCATACCTTCTGGACGATGGACGGCAGTGCGGAGTTGTTCTCGCACAGGTAAGGAAACTCGTCGAGCACTACGACGAGCCCTTTGCTCCGTTGCGCCGCGCGCTCGGCAAGCGAACGCAACAGCCCTTCCCAGCCGCGCACCGAGGTGAACGCAGTGTCATCGCCGATCACGGGCGCCGCTGCCAGCTTGAACAGCTCCTGGCTGTCCACATCGGCAACGCGCGTGGCCTGGTAATACACCGCGTCGAGGCGTTGCAGTGCCCGGCGCAGCAGCGTGGATTTTCCCACGCGCCGCCGGCCGTAGATGACCACGAGCGCCGGCTGCGGTTTGGTCAGGGCGCGCGTGAGCGCTTCGAGCTCACGTTCGCGGCCGATGAAGGCGGGCTGGTTCACGGCTGATAAGGCTCGTATTAGTATAATCTCGATTAGTGTAATTTATATTATATAAATAGAAGAACCTCCGGCAAGCGCGTTCAAGCCGATGGGAAGCTGCCTGATAACTACAACCTCCGTCGCCACCGACCTTCCTGCATCAGCCTTTCAGCCAGATACGTGTAGATCAAGGCTCCATGCCGGGGCTCATTCCCGCCGCGAGCCGTTTTCCTGCCGACGTTCATTCCCGCAGCTCATTCCTGCTGCCGCGGACGGATGTGAACCTCCCGCGAACCGGAAGCGACGGTGAAGTCGGGCTGGTCCTTCAGGAATTCCACGAGCATCTGCGTATCCGTCGACGAGAACACGGCGGTGATCGGAATGTCCGGAGCATTCGCATCCAGGACCAGTCGACGGGTGTTGTACCGGTTGAATTCCTCCACGACGCTGGACAACGGCACGGACCTGAACACGAGCTTTCCCTGCGACCACGCCGTGACTTCCGCCACGTTGGCGGGCATCGGGCGGGGCGCGGACCGCTCGTCCACGATCACCTGCTCACCTGCATCGAGATAGAGCAGCGATGAGCGGGAAGGAATGGGGGACTCCCTGCTTCCTGCAGTGCCGCCTTCTTCGGCTACCTGGCCCTTCGACAGGCTCCGTGCACTTTGCGGGCCGCGCGCGGCCGTTCCACCGCCCAACTCACCTTCCGCTGCCGAGGAAGGCCGCGCGGGCAGAGAAGCACTGCTCCCTTGTGCCGGAAGGACGGCGACTGTGCCCTCGACAACGGTGATCACCGTTCCGGTGCTCTTTCGATAAACGTCGAACCGCGTGCCTACCGCACGCACGACAACGCCGTCGCTGCGGACTATGAACGGCTTTCGAGCATCCTTCGCAACGTTGAACAGCGCCTGCCCTTGCAGCAGATCTATCGAGCGCTCCCTTTCCGAATAGCGCACGCGAATGCGGGAGCGTGAGTTGAGCTGAACCGTGGAGCCGTCCCCCAGCTTCAACGAGCGTTGCTCGCCGACTTCCGTTTTGTATGCGGGAGCGCGATGAGCTTGCCACCACCCAGCCGTAACGACGAGTGCGCCTGCCGCGGCGATGCCGGCTAACAGAAGACTTCTTTTCGTCACGCGCGGTCGTTGAACGGCGGCCCCCGGTGAGCTCAGCAAAGCCTCGGGTCGCGAAGACCACATTGATTCCGGTCCCATCGCAACGACGTTCTCGTGCGCCCGCGCACGAGCGATCAGCGTTTCCGCATCGGGCGTGTGCTCCGGGCGCACGGTGGCCAGATCCCCCCACAGAGTCATGACGCCGAGATACGCTCGAACGTGCGGGGGACCGGTGCAACCACTCCAGGAACCGTTCCTGGGTGCGGGCATCGGAAGCCGGCTCGCGCAGGATCACGAACCAGTCGGAGGCTTCATCGATGATCTGCCGATTGCTCGAGGATGTGTCCTTATCCATTACCCGCGTTCCAGACGATCCAGACACTTCCGGCATTGGGAAAGCGCCTGCGTCAGATACTTCTTCGCCATGCTTCGCGAGAGGCCAAGCCGGTTCCCAATGGCCTCGAGCGAAAGCCCATCGCGCCGATGCAGCAGCAGGACGGCCTGCGCCTTCGGAGAAAGCCGGTCGAGCGCGCGCTCGACCGCACGCACGCGCTGCTCGGTGTCCATTCGGTCTGCCGGGTCCTCGAACGACGTGGCCTGCAGCTCGCTCGCGAAGTCGTCGATGTCGACCACCGGGGGAGTGCCCGCTTGCTTCACGCTGTGCTCGCGAAGCAGGTGGCTGGCGATGGTGATGAGATACGCCTCCGGACTGCGGATATCCTCGTGGCGCTCGGCGCGCAACAGGCGCAGGTACACCTCTTGGGCCAGGTCCGAGGCATCCACCCGATTCCGCAGCCGGCGGGAGAGAAACGGTGTAACCGCCGGCCATGGCGCAGGACCACGGCGGTGACGAAGGACTTGTTGTCGTCGGTTGCCAAAATCAGGTCATGGCGGGGAACAGGGAGATGACTGGAATACCAGAGGGGGTCAAACGGCGGAGTGGACACCTTTTTCTTGGGTTCGGGTCGTCTTGGCCACCCTGGAAGACCGCTCGACACGCGCCTGACCCCGAGCCGCAGCGTACACGCCCGACGGGAGAAGCAGGGGCCTATCGAGTGGATGCGCAGCCACGATCGTCAGCAGTATTTGCCGTTCGGGCGCAGGCACACCCCGCCGCCGCTGAAGGGTCAGCAACGCGGAATGGACGCCTTCTGTGCGCGTTCTTTCGTGCCGGTCTTACCGGCCCCTACAGCGGCTCGGTGGTCCCGTCGATCCTTGCGCGAAGCACGCGACCGTTTTCGATACGCAGGCCCTCGGCGACCGATGCGCCGGTCTGTTCATCGCGGTGGGGATAGACCTGCACGGCCACGACCTTGCCGCCGTAGAGCGAGGTCACGGTGGGGACGATCGTGTGGCCGACGAGAATCTTCGTCACGCCGAAGAAGCGCAGCGCCGCCTCGACGTCTGTGTCGCTCGCGATTGGGAAGCCACCCTGCCGGGCGACCTCGGGAAAATAGCCGCGGTACCAGAGCGGGCCCAGCTTCCCGAAGGTGATGAACCCGGCGCGCTCGCGATCAGCGTCCGTCGCGGCGGGGGCGCCGCCGAGCAGTGCCAGGTCGGCCAGCGCGTATCGCGGCTTTGGGCCCGCGTAAGGTTCCGTGTAGCCGAGGACGTCGCGCACCGTTTCATTGATCTCGTCGAGTGCCATCTTGCGGTTGACGAGCTCCGCGGAGATGCCCCCGTGGAGACAGAGGAAGTTACCGATCTTCTGGACAGCGGGCTTCGTGCGGAGCCAGCGCCCGAGCAGGGATCGGGTGTCCCAGAGGGAAGCATAGGTCGGCACCGCGAGCGCTTTGGCGACCTCGGCATACTTGGCGTTCAGGTCCTGGCGGCTACCCAGCAGCACCAGCGTCTCGTGATTGCCAAGGACGAGGTGGACTCCACCGCCGGCTGCCCTCGCCTCGCCCTCGAGCTTGTAGAAGAGCCAGAGCAGCTCGGTCTGGTTGGGGCCGCGATCGAAGACATCGCCGAGGATGACCAGATGGCCCTTGCCGAAAGACCAGTTGAGCTTCGAATCGATGATCCGGTGTTTCTGGAAAAGCTCGGTCGCGATCTCGAACTCACCGTGGGTGTCCGCGATGACGAAGAGCGAGGTGCCCGACGACAATGAGACCTCGCTCGGAGTGATGGCCGGGTCGCCGCGGAGTCGAACTTCGAATGCGGACCGCGGGCCCACCGCGGGGACCGTGATGACGTCACCGGCACGGACGGTACGTTCGCTGATCTTCGGCGCCGAGTCGTCGCCTTCGATCCAGCGCGCGGACCATTGGCCCTCGCTCGTCTGGAGGACATACGGGCCGTCGGTGATCGATGCCGCCGAGCCGAGGACAGGCAGCAGCAGACTGACCAGGAGAACCTGTGTTCGGCGACGAAAGCACTGAGTCATGAGGATTCCAGTCCGGAGCCCGAAGATAGGGAGAGGGAGGTCCGTCGCGGCGACCTGCGCGACCGAGCGCCCGCCCATACGTGCCCTTTGGTCGCGAGCGACCATGACGTCATGGGGGGCTTCCGCGGTCTGGTGGGCCGCTCCGCAAGTGGTTCGGCGCGGATGGTACCCGTGATGTACCCGTTTGCTGCGAGCCACTCGCATGCCGCACGTGATTCTTCCGCACGAAGTCCCAAGGCGCCCTCCAGCTCAGCAGACTCCAGTGCGCGCCGTGTCATTCCGAGCAACCAGAGGACTCGTTCGTGGGACGGGTTCAGCGCGACCGTGATCTCTCGGCGGTCATTCGGCTCGTCAGAAGCATCTCGGTCCGCATGCGTGTTCACCCTGTATTCCTCAGAAACGTGGCTTCAGTGTTCGCGTGCGCGGCATGCCATCCGCTGTCACTTGCTCGCGCCTGAGGATGCGCTGCTCGACAAAGTGCCAGAACACAGGGGCTCTGAAGGCGAAGACCGAAAGGCCGAAGGATCTGGAATCGGCAAGCTCTGCGACGACGTAGCGCGGCAGATGCGCGTGACGAGGATCGACCACGGCATTGCGGATCGAACAGATCGTGACGCCACTGAGATTCATGGCCATCGGCGCGAACGACATCGCGCCCTCCTGCAGTCGGAGACCGAGGATCGCACGATCGGTCTGGCTGTGCACGCACGCCCATTGGAACCCCTGAAAGACCGCGAGGCCGGCAATCTCGAGCAGCTTTGCAGGCCACGTGAACTCGTGCTCTATCCACTCGGCACCGAGGTTGCTGCCATCCCGGATGTAGCTTTCGAGCCGAGCGCGGAGGGGGCGGGTGTGGGGCATGACGAATGCACGCGAGCTCGCGCGGTTGTATCTAAAGGCACTGGTTGCGACGAGTTGGCAAGGCGCCAGCGGTTTCGTTCCGAATCATCCAAGACGTCTGAGAGGGCAAAAACAGCACACACAGCGGGGCTGGTGGCCACACTGTGGCCTTGCCCGCCCGGTGATGCGGAAACCAGAATTCGCATGCGCGCCAGTATCCGCATCTTCAGTCACTCTGCGGTACTGCGTCATGGTGGAGTGAAGGCCGAAGAAAGAACTTCCGTGTGAGGTGCCATGACAAGAAAACCTTCCTCGCATAACGGTCACCCGCCGGGTCCAACAGAAAGTTTTGCTGAAGGACGAGACTCCGCCGGATCGATCGGCAGATCCTCAGTGGCCTGGATTCGGACAGCGTGCCCGCCCCTCCCGGCCCGCAAGACTCGTCGGGTCGATACGGTCAGCCCGGCCCCGGCCACGCAAGCGCGAGGATCGCTCCACCTGCAAGGATCGTCCCGACGGGCAGTATCAGCCGTGCGAACAACGCGGCCGATCCCAGCGCAAAGGCAAGCCCGGTTTTGAAAACGACGTTCGCGAGCGTTGCAATCGCGATGAGGCGCCAAGCCGTGTCGGCTTCGATCTTCCCGGTTGCCGCCAGACGCGATGTCGACAACGTGATGGCATCCACATCCACGAAGCCGGACACGACGGCCACGGCGTACAACGCTTCGCTGCCGGCAATCTCCTTGGCGGCAGCCGTGACCAGCAGAATGACCGCGTAGAGTGCACCAAAGAGGATGGCGCTCTTGAGCTGCGCTGGATTGCTCTGATCGGACTTCTCGGCGTCGGGCTTCTCGGCTACAGCGAACACGACGCAGGCCACGACGGCTATCAAGGCAAGCAGAACGCCCAGCGGGGGCAGCATGTGCTCCCCTGCTCTTCCCGCGGCAACAGCGACCTCCACCATGACCCTCGCCGCCGCAACGCCTGAAGCGATCAGAATGATGAGCGCGGCCAATGAAGGCGTGACGCCGCCGTCGCGCACACGCCGTGCATACGCGACGGTCGTGGCGGTGCTCGAGACGAGGCCACCCAGTATGCCGCCCACGACGACGCCGCTGCGGGCACTCAGCAACCGGAAGCTCACATAGCCGACCAGACCGAGGCCGACGATGAGTACGACCATCAACCAGATCTCGCGCGGGTTGAGGACGTTGAAGGGGCCGAACTCCTGGTCTGGAAGCACAGGCAGCACGATCAGCGAGACGATCGCGAACCGCATGATCGCGCCGACATCCGTTTCGCTGAGGCGCCCGGCAAAGCCCTCCATGCGCTGCTTCAGATGAAGCAGCACCGCCGTCACACCACCAATCACGATAGCGACAGGCCGGTATTCAGTTGTCAGCAATACACCGGCCGCGTACATCAGGAGCGCGGCGACCTCAGTGGTTTGTCCGCGGGTGTCCTGCTCCTTGCGCAGTTTCGTCAGGTTCGCCAGGAGGGTGACTGTCGCTGTGGCGAGGAGACCCGCTGCGATCGTAAGGCCACCCCATTTGGCGGCCAGCAGGCCGCACAGGGTTCCAAACAGTGTCAGAAGCGGAAAGGTGCGGATACCGCCGAAGTCCGAGCCCGCTCTCTCGCGCTGCAGACCGACCAGGAGCCCCAGACCGAGGGCCAGGCTGAGGGCGCCGATAACCGCACTATCCATGGGGACGCGATGGTACCCACCGCTTCAAGGGAGGTCGATCTCCTTCGGTTGCCGGTCGTCGAGCACCGTCATGCGATACGGCTCGACGAGCCGGCGTGGAATCCGGGTCCCGAGCGCTCGAACGAGAAGGCCGTCGACATCAAAGCGATCGTCGCGGCTGCGCCAGGTCAGTTTCTGCACGTCACCCGGCTCGAGCTCGTGCAACCGCTCACCGTAGTGCGTCAGTTTGCGCCAGCGAGGTTGGGAATGGGTCCTCACGTAGATCTCGGGCGGTGTATTCACGTTTTCCAGCACCGTGGCAATCGTTCGCCCACTACCCGAGACTGCGGCCTCAGTGACGCTGAGCTGGCCCGAATTCAGGAGCCGGCGACGGCCGGTATCAATGTTGAGCTCGATCAGATTGCGCTCGGGACGTGAGTCCTCCAAGACATAGACGCTGTTGCGACGCTCGCTGGCAAAGAATCTTGGCGCCGAAACGGGCGTCGACAGCAGGCGCTCGGGCTGCGTCGCCGCAGGAGAGAGTCGACCGAGGTAGAAGAACGTATCGCGCTCCGGCATTCGATCCAATGAAAGGCTGCCGTCATCGAACGCGACGATGAGCTCACCGGGCAACCTGCCAGGCAGGAAGTCGACGAGATCACCCCGACTCAACAGACGCACCTCGTCGGTCTCCAGATCGAGCTCATAGACTCCGTATTCGCGATCCCGCTTGTGAGAGCGGGGCTCGATTTTTCGTTCGTTGATCGAGAAGAGGAGCGTGCCTGGCTGCCGGCCACGGCGCATGCGAAGCAGCGTGTCACCGAGTCTACTGTCGCCCAGATCGGTCCGAAGCTCATGCGACCCGGCGAGCTCAGTCCATTTCTGCGTACCCAGGTCAACTCGAAAGAGGCGCAACCGCGAGTGCTCGAGCGTGCTCAGGAGGAGCTGGTTGCTTTCCGACAGCCACATCCAGTTCACGATACGCGCGGAGGTGAGCGGCCCCCGGCTGAAGTCGACCAGCGATGTGCGCGAGGGCAGCTCACGTCGGGTCGCGTTGTGGCGCACGAAGCTCAGGACCGAATCCTGGAAATCCAGAATAGCAAGCTGGCGACTGTCGCCGGACCACTCGACCTTGAACAGCCGACCGGGAAGAGTCGTCGACCTGAAGCCACCGTCATGCCCCGGCAGCGTGAATCTGGAGGCGCTTGCGATGTCCAGGGCCGAGGCCGTCTGCTGGACTTCGCGTGCGCGCTCCACGAAGAAAATCTTCGTGCCATCCGGCGACACGCTGATGTCGCTGGGTAACGCAACGGGTCGCTGCAGCGGTTCGAGCGCGACCTGACCTGAATGGAGCGGTTCGGTAGCACTGAACGCGGCCAGGCATCCCAGCATCAGGACGATGGACAGCCCTGCGCACCAACGCTTCGCACGGGTCTCTTCTCGCACCGTCACCCCCTCCTCCTACTCAAAATATCTTGCGGACAGAGAGGTAGTAGGTCGACAGCCTCGGGTCTCCGAAACGACTGTATGTGTTGCCGGCTGATCCGAAGTCGAGGGGCGGCTCGGAGTTTCCGCACTCCGGCCTGAAGCTCGAGACCGCGCGTGATGACATTCTCGCCTGAAGTGTCGAAGCAGTACCGGGCGAACGCGTCGTGATAATCCTGACTGGGCACGGTGTCCGTACCTTGATTCAAGGTCTCCAAAAAAAGGCGCCGCAGGCGACTTTTTTCCGATCGGCTAGTCCGCCCGCCTCGCCCGCAACATGGGCGCAAGGTCTCCTGCGCTGACGCGCTCGCCGAAAGTGAGCGCTTCCGCCTGCCTCATGTATTCGAGTCCCGGGTCTGTGCCCTGTGCCCGGTTCTGCTCATTCCAGTCGTGCTGTTCTTTGAGGATGTGCCATCGGGCGTACTGCGATACTTTCTCCGGCGCCGGATCTTCTTCGTCCATCAGCCAGAAGCGGAGCCAGTCGATGTTGCGCTTGTAGATCGAGAACCGCTGCGCGGGCTGATTGATGATATGGGCTGCATCGGGATAGATGACCACGTCGAGCGGCTTGCCGAGACCTTGCATCGCCGTAAAGGTGTCCAGGGAGCCGGCAAACTCCTGGTCGGAATCGTTGACCAGGACGGGGGCGCGGATTCTGCCGGCATTCTCCACGGTCGACACGCGGCTCCAGGCTGCCTTTGCCTCCGCAGCGATCACGGGCACTGGCAGGTAGCTCGTCGGGACGACTCCACGAGAAGGCGGAGACAGTCCTCGCATGTAGAACGGGAATGGCGACAGGCCGCCATCGCTCACGATCGCAGCCCGAAACAGCTGGGTGTCGATCAAGGTCTGCCATGTCAGGCCGGCGCCGAAACTGAGCCCAGTCAGCGCCGCTCGCGAACAGTCGACTTCCTCGTGGCTGCATGCCTCACGCATTGCCGCCTCGACGGTGGACACCTGGGAACGAAATCGCAAAGTCCGTGCGTCAACACTGTCGCGACTCTGTGCCGTCGCATGTGTCTCACCTATGTCGAGGACCAATACTGCAAACCCAGCAGCGACGAGCGGATAGATGGGGACCTCGTCGCCGGTTCCGCCGCGGAGAAAGCCGGATGCCCGGTAGGTGACGACAACCAGCGGTGCGGCCGGAGCCTGATTGGTGGAGACTGATGCCGTGCGATGCCGGTTGTCCGCACGCAGCCCCGCCTGGGGGAACAGGAGCATGCCAAATCCCCTTGCTCCGAAGTCATTCGACCACTCCAGGCGCAGCGCGCCCGGGAGTGCTCGCTCGCTGATCCATGTGTTCGGATCGAGGAGAACGCGCTCCCGCGCCGTTCGCAAATCGACGGAGACGACTACCGGTGGCTGCCTGGCATCTGACCTGAGGGCGAACGCTCTCGCCGTCGCGCGGTCGAAGATAACGCTCTCAATCCTTGCCGCAGTGGCGTACACGCTCGTTGGCGCACTCCCCGCCCTGTCGATCCAATATATCCGGACGTGCTCGCCGCGACCGTCGTAGCGTTGCTCCACGAAGTAGATGCGCGCTCCATCAGCACTCCACGTGATGGAAGAGATAGAGGTCTCGCGACTTCGATACCACTCCGAGAACTTGCCGCTGGCGACATCACTGACGAGCACGTGTGACCAGCGCTCACCGGCGATGCGCTCCGTCCTCGTGATCGCCGATCGCCCATCCCGGACTGGCCGCGTAGCGACGCCTCCGGCCCTGTCCGGCGACTGCACGGAAGCAAAGCCCATGTCGCGAAACCTGTAACGGTAGTCATCGTAGTCCGTGCTGTCCGGCATAACCAAGTCGGCAGTACCTTGCAGATTCGCGACGCTGCTCAAGTGCCCGTTTTTTGCATCCACGATGCGATGAGCGAGTTGAATTCCCGAATGAGCGCTCACGTAGCGCTGCACGCCCCGCGCCCCGAGATAGTCCCCCCACAGTATGGGAGGACTCCAGCTCATGCCCTCCTCCTTCGCCGATCTGACGAGGCGCGAACGTTCTTCATCGGAGCCGGAGAGCTCATAGGTGGTGATGAGCACGTTGCGCCCGTCAGGCTGCACCGCAAAGGCCAGCACGTCATCCGGAAGCGACGTGAGGCGACGCGGCGCGCCGCCGGCCGCGCTCTGAAGCCAGAGCTGATCGACTCCCTCGCTACCCGACAGGTAGAAGATGCCTGAGCCGTCCGCGGACCATTGAGGCGTCTGCCTCAGGAATCCGCTGCGAGCCCTCGTCCGCGACGCGATACGGCCAAGCGAACGAGGGAGTGTCACGCCCGTGGCGTCGAGAACGACGAGCTCACAGTCATAGGCGTTCTCCGTCAGGTTTGCGCGGCGGAGAATCACAGCAACGTTTCGGCCATCCGGCGACAGCGCCATTCCGGCAACGTCAGTGATCTGAAGAAGGTCATACGCGGTGAGGCTGTGGCCTTCGTGCGCGCACAGCCCGCAGCTCCCGATGAGGATCGCAACTCGCAACGCCCGAGTCGTAAACCACCGCGCTCGCGCCCGACGCATCGATCTCTCTCCTCTAGAAGCTCAGACCGACCTTGACGAACGCGTATCGGCCCCGCAGGTCTTCTTGCGAGAAATCGAAACCCGTGGCGAAATTCGAGTACTCCGGGCGCCGGTCGAAGAGGTTGACGGCGCTCAAGGAGACGTAGGCGCTCGATATCTGACTCACACCGTGCTGTAGCCAACCGCCGATCTCATACCGGACGTTCAGGTCAGCGAACCAGTTGTTGCCCAGCATCTGGACGACCCCGCCCGACAGCGGCGCGTAGTCGCGGTACTTGCCGACGTACCTTCCGATGGTCGTCATCTGAAAATCCCGATAGTCCCAGCCAAGCTGCACAGTGCCCTTCCATCGGGGTGCAAAACCGCTGGAATTGGCCTGCGAGACGTTGCTGGTCGGAACGGCCCCCACTACGGCCTGCCGCTCGTACCGATAGACATTCGAGATGCTGACAGCGGATCTGAAGTTGCCGAGGAACGTCGCCACACGCCCTTCCGCACTCATGTCGATGCCCGCTTCGTCGATGTAACCGAAGTTGAGGAACGACTGATCGACCAGCGTCACACGCCCCGAGCTGTCGCGCGTGATCCGTCCGGGATAGATCTCTGGATTGTCGACGATCGACTGCGATGTCGGTGAGACGAACCCGTTCTCGAGATGGAGGTCCCAGTGAGTGAATGAGACTCGCAGATCGTGGGCGGATGGCGGCGCGTACACCACTCCCCATGTCACCGACCTGCCGGTCTGAGGATCCAGATCGGGGTTGCCGCCATTGATGAAATCGATGACGTATGCCTCGCCACCTCTTCGCGGATCCACGATTCTGACGCCGGTCCCGAGCGTGCGGGGCCTGAACAACTGATACAGCGACGGTGGTTTGAACGCGGTGCTGTACGCTGCTCGCAGCAGAACGGACTCAGCCGGCCGGAACTCCACGCCTGCACCCGCAGACACCCGGCCGCCGAAGTCACTGTAGTGATCGTATCTGACCGCACCGTTCAGCGTAATAGCCTGTGGCAGCCGCACTCTGAGCTCGCTGAAGATCGCGCGTTCATCCCGGTCGCCCTTCACTCCGAATGAGTCGCCCGGCGCGTACGCCAGTTCGTGCTCCGAGTACTCCGCGCCGATCAGCGCTTCTGCCGCGATGTTCTCGGAAGTGAAGAGCGGACCTCGCAGAAAGGCGTTCATGGCGCGCAGCTCTCCGGAATACTCCGACCGGGCGTCCACCAGTAGAGACTCGATGAGTGCGGGGCTGCCGCCGCGGCCCTCCTGGAACACGTTGAGCGCCGTGGCCGGATCGCTCGAAGCCAGGGCCGCACGGACCGCTGCCGCGTTGAGCGCGTTGGTTCTGCGCTCGTCCTGGGCGTCTCTGGAGAGCCACGTCGCGACCTCCCAGTTCCATGATGCCAGCGAGCCCCGCGCGCCCACGAGCCCCCGCCTGTAGTCCTGCTCGATACAGCTACACTGCCGGTATGCGTCGTCGAAGAGATAGTCGACACCGACATCGACGCCGAACGGGTTGTACGGGTTCGCGGCCGAGACGACCCAGGACCCCGATGCGCCACCGGTCATCAACGGCGGAATGTTGTAGCTTCGCGTCTCATTCTCCGAATAGAGAAGCTCCGTGAACAGCTCCACCTCATCGACCGGCGAGAACGTTCCGTACGCCAGCACTCCCAGACGGTCCTGTGGCGCGAAGAAGGAGCGCTTGGCGAAAGTCGACGTACGCGTGACCAACCCGGCAGTGGCCGCAAAGTCCGCTGGAGTGAGCCCGGTGCCCGAGCTGCCAGTCGGCACGGCGGCGAACCGCGCATCGAGCCCGGGCAGGTTCTGGGTCGTGCGCGAATACACCGTGCCGGGGTTTCCGGTCGTGGAGCGTTGATCCGTTCCACCGAAGCCCGTGAAATCCTGCGTAGCGGTGATGCTCCGCTCCGCGCCGGTGAGCTCACTGTTCTGCGAAAAGCTGCCGATGACAGAGAGCGATCCGCGCGACCAGGTGCGGCCAAAGCCCACACTCGAGTGAAGGTCATCGTACCCATCGGCTCGCCCCCGCTGCAGTTCCGCGTGAAAGCCTTGCAGCTCCTTCTTGAGTACGATGTTGACGACACCCGCGAGCGCGTCTCCACCGTACACGGCTGAAGAGCCGCTGGGCAGAACCTCGACGCGCTCAACGGCAGCCAGCGGTATGGTGTTCAGGTCGAAGTAGCCGCTGGTGGCCTGAACGCCAGTTGATTCGATTCGGCGCCCGTTGATGAGCACGAGCGTGGTTCCGATCGGCAGGCCACGGAGCTGGACCGTGCTCGCACCGTATGTATTCGCGACGTTCGACCCGCTCGCATTGACGGAGACTTCGGTGAGCGTGTTCAGCACCTGCGCAACAGTGGCCGCGCCGCTCCGTTGAATGTATTCGCTCGAAAGCAGCCTCGTCGGCTGCGCGGACTGCGTCGCCGTGGCCCCCAACCGGGAGCCCGCCACTACGATCTCCTCGAGCTCCACGCGAGTGCGAGTCGGGCGCGGCTCGGCATCAGGAACTTCGGCCCCAGATGTCTCCCGCTCGATGACGATCACACCGGTACTGCTGCGCCGGGCGCGAAGACCCGTGCCGGCGAGCAGTTGTTCGAGCGCCGCATCGGTGGAAAGCGCACCGGCAAGCGCCGGACTGAGCTTCTCGCGCACCGCCCTCTCATCGAACACGATCTGCTGCTTCGAGGCCCGCCCGAATGCCCGCAGCGCGGAGCCGAGATCCTGCGCCGGAATGTCGAATGTGTAAGTCGCTTCTGTTTGCGCGACTACGATCGGCGACGCCGAAAGGGCCACCAGTGCGGCAACGACCGCGGCGCTGATTCGATGGATCACCCGACCTCCCCGTCTCACGGATTCAAATTGTGAGGAGTGAGACGCGCGTGTCGGGAGAACACATACCTCAGGGGTTCCGCCGATCGTCGAACACCAGGGTCGTTTTGCCCCCGGCCTGCTCGGCGCGAACCGGGAAAAGTGTCGTGACACCGTCGATGAACGCCCTGGTATCGCCGGCGTGGAAGATGCCACTGACGCGGACGGCCGCGGCGGCGGAGTCTCCAATCCGCACGGGTGCATCGGAATAGCGGTTCACTCGCTCGACAGCGAGCGCGAGTGGCTCGTCAGCGAAGGCGAGGTCGCCGCTCTCCCACGCAAGGGAGCGCTCAGGGTCGATCGGGATCACTTGGGAAGCAGACGTCGTGCTGACGACAGGCACGCGTCCTACCGCCGTCGTCACAAGCTCCTGTCCAGGCGCGAGATCGATCTTTGTCGGAGCGGGTACAGGCCTCATCTTCGACACGCCAGCTGGGAGCACTTCAACATGCCCCTCGTAGAGAACCACTCGCACCTGGCTCCCAACGAGCTCCACGCTGAAGGACGTACCAGTGGCAACGACGACCTTGTCGCCCGCCTCAACGGAGAACGGGCGCAGCGGGTCTCTTGCCACGTCGAACTTCGCTCGACCTCTTTGCAATGTGAGATGTCGACGATCCTGCGAATAGCCGAGCCTGACCTTCGTCGCGGCATCGAGGGACAGCTTCGAGCCATCCGCGAGCGCAACGACCCGCCGCTCTCCTACGCGTGTCTTGAAGGTGGTCGCGTCGAGCTGCAACCACATACCAACGGCGCCGAGCACGAGCGTCAGGAACACGATGCTCGCGGCAACACCTGCGCGCGAGGAAAGCACCGTCGTCACTCGCCGTATGTCATGCGAGCGCCGGGCCGTCACCAGCGCGTCGCGGCGAAGCTTCAGCATCTCAGGTGTGCCAGCGAAGTGATCGATGTCTTCGAGCGTTTCCTCGAGCCGCTCGAGCGTCGCCGCGCCGTGAAGGTTGGCGGCCAGCCACTCCCGGTAGGTCGGATCGTTGTCGGCCGACCTACCCAGTTCCGCACGACGAAGGCTCCAGCGAGCAGCTTCTTCGAGGTGGAGTGCGTCGGAGGGGCGATTGGTCTGGCGGTTCATGGCTCGTCCTTCAGCCGGGTGTGGAGGTGGACCATCGCCTTGATGAGATGCTTGTCGATGCCACTGACGGAGAGGCCGAACATCGCCGCAATCTCGGGCTTCTTCAGCTTCTCCAGGCGGTGGAGGATGAAGATGGCGCGGGTGCGCTCAGGGAGCATCTGCAGGGCGTCTATGACCTGCACAAGGGTCTGGCGGCCGGCGACTACACGGTCGGGGCCAATGGTTTCGGTGCCGGCGAGATCGTCCGCCCGGATGGCCTCGCGGTAGTCCGCCCTCACCTTCTCGCGGCGACCACGATCGCGCAGGAGGTTGGCGGCGGTCTGGAAGACGTAGGCGTCGGCGTGCTGGAACGCGCGGGGCGCGGCGGCGAGCTTGGTGAAGACCTCCTGGGTGAGGTCTTCGGCTTCGGTGCGGTTGCGGACGCGGCGGACGAAGAAGGCCATGAGGGCCTGGCGGTAGCGCTCGTCGAGGGCGGCGAGGTCATCCGGGGTCGGAGCAGTTTCAGGGCGGGGGTCGGGCATGCGTCAGAGTAAGACGCACGAGGGGGAAGTTCATACACTGGGGGCAACGCCAGGCCGTCGGCAGTAACACCGCGCCAGTCAGGAGTGGTGGGGCCAGCATGCCGCTTGCGCGGGAGGTCGATCAAGTCCTGAGCCGTCTCATGGGCCTCACCGCCAGTGGGCGCTGGATGAGTCTGCGTCTGCGACAGGATTCTCCGCGCCGTCAGCAGAGGACGAAGCGCGGGCGCTGTGAGGCAGCTCGAACAATGATAGGCAGCGTTACCTTGCTGCGGAAGGCACAACCGTGCTTTTGCAGGCGATTGCGCGCGATCGCCGCTTGGGAAGCAGTTCGATTTTTCTTTGCGAACGCATTGACTCAGCGCTCCGCTGAGGACTACTTTCCGCACCGGACCTGTGAGGCCCTTCCGGCCGAAGTCCTTCGACGGCATGCCGCTTCAGCTCCACTTCGAGTGGGACCCTGCCAAGGAAAGTGCAAACGTCCGCAAGCACGGCATCCAGTTCCTTTCCGCGCAATCGGCTTTCCACGATCCTCTGGCCATCAGCCGTCAGGACGATGAGACCGTGTCTGTCGAGGAGCGGTGGGTAACCATAGGGCAGACCGCCGAACTGACGCTCGTCGTGCTCGTGCACACGTACGAGCCGCTGGAGGAGGAGCGCGTCCGCATTCGCATCATCTCGGCGCGCCGGGCTACCGCGCACGAGCGACGGAACTACGAGATCAATCCCTACCGCGTGCAGGAACCCAGGGCGCCATACCGGGCGCCGGAGATCGCCATGAAAGACGAATACGATTTTTCCAATGCGGAGCGCGGCCGATTCTATCGGGAGGACGCCGTGCATATTCTTCCGGTGCATCTCGAGAAGGAAGTCGTCGAACGGCTTTCCGCCCTCGCCAGAACGAACGGCGGGGACGCGAGCGCGCTGGCGAACAGCATTCTGAAGCGCGGCATCGGCGAGCTCATGGCGCGCGACACGCGCTGAGGGACGCCTCACGAGGATGGCTGCCATCACCATTCAAGTTCCCGACTCTCTGCTGCTCGCCAATGAGGGCTCATTGGAGAAGCTGGAGCAGCGCAGCCGGTTCTTGCTCGCACTCAAGTACTTTGAGATAGGCCACCTCAGCTCCGGCCAGGCGGCCGGCATGTGCGCGATGAACCGTGCCGATTTCCTGCTGAAAGCGGGACGCAGTGGCTCTCCCGTCACGGATCTGACGGAAGTTCATCGTGCGAAGTACGGCTGAGACGGCCGTCTGCAATACCGGTCCGCTCATTGCGCTCGGCAAGATCGGGCAACTCCACCTGCTCTCCGCGCTGTTTCCGCGGGTGCCGGTACCCGGGGCCGTCTGGCAGGAGATCGTCCAATCGCGGCGCGGGCCGGAGCCGGAGTGGCTGCACCCTGAGACGCTGCCATTCGAGATCATCAATGACTTGCCACCGGCCGACCCAGTGTTGATTGCTCAACTGGATGCAGGCGAAGCGGCCGTACTCATGCTCGCGCGGTAAACGCCCGCAGTCTCGTGCTGCTCGATGAGCGTAAAGCGCGCCGGGTAGCCGACCTCGTGTACGGACTGCCGGTGCCTGGCACCGGAGGTCTGTTCCTGCGCGCCAAGCGAGCGGGACTGGTGCCGGAGGTCCGTCCTGTATTTCAGCGCCTGCTCACGCAGGGCTACTACGTGTCTGACCGCATTGTCGAACGAATCTGTCTCGAGGCCGGAGAGGCAGCACTCCACGAAACGCGGAGAACTTACAGGGCCTCGTGGTCGAGCGATAGCAGCTCTTTCCAGACAGCCGACTCAGCGCGTTGACTTCAGCGAAGCATCGGGGCTAACACCGCTTCGTCGAGCGCTTTCCCAAACGATCTCGCATCCGTCTGGCGCGCAAATTCCACGCTGGGGTCCTGGCCACGCGCCCACATCTGCTCGTTCCACTCATGCTGCTGCTTCAAGCGGCGCCAGCGCGCGTACTGCTCGGCTTTCCCGGGCGAGGCGTCTTCTTCGTTCATGAGCCAGAACCGGAGCCAGTCGATGTTGCGATTGTAGATGGAGTAGCGCTGCGCCGGGCTATTGATGATATGCCCCGCGCTCGGATAGACGATGAGCTCGAACGGTTTGCCGAGCCCCGTCAGCGTAGTGAGGGCGCCCTGCTTGCAGCCGAACTCGTTGTCGGAATCATTGATGAGGATAGGCGCCCGGAGGTTCATTGCATTGCCGGACACGCCCACGTGCTCCCAACGAGCGCGCTGGGCCGCAGTCAGAACGGGCACGCGGAACGTCGACCAGAGATCACGCTGAGATCGATTCGTGCTCCCGATGCCCGCGCAGTAGAACGCGTAGGAGTCGAAGCCGCCGTCGCTGACGATCGCCGCACGAAAGAGGTTCGAGTGGCTCAGGATGTACCACGCGGTATCCGCTCCGTAGCTGAGGCCGGTGATCGCGCGTCGGGAGTGGTCGATCCAATCGACGGGCTCCAGCTGCTCCAGCGCCTTTTTCACCGTCGCGAGCGCGGACCACCATCGGGAGTAGACGGAGAAGTCGTCTCCGTCTGCGGACGAAAAATAAGCTTCACCGGCATCCAGCGCGAGAACGGCGAAGCCCGCCGTGGCCAGCGGGTAGATGGGGTACTCGTCACCCGTGCCACCGCGAAGAAAGCCCTGTGCCCGATAGGTGACGATGACCAGTGGGTACTTCTTTCCACTCTCGCGACCCACCGGCTCAACCAGCCGGCCGAAGGCCTTGACGCCGTACTCATTGGTCCAGGTCAAGAGCCGGGGCGATCCGAGACGCTTCTCCGCGAGGCCGGCATTCGGATCGTAGAGCGCCCGAAGGTGACGATCCGCGAAGCTGAACCGCACGATTCTCGGCGGCTGCGTCGCTCCGGAGAGCAGGAACACGGCCGCATCGCCCGCGTCGTCATAGGCGATGGCCGATACCGCATCGGTGGTGGTGAACACAGGCTCCGGCTCGGAACCTGCGGCGCCGATGCGATAGATGCCGCTCACCGGACCCTGCCCATCGGTGTAGTGATGCTGATAGAAATACAGATGCCCGCTCGTGGAGCTCCAATGCAGCGCCGACACACCGCCCTCGCGCATGCGGTACCACGTGTCACGTTGCGCGTCGTCCGGGCTGCCAACACGAATCACCTGTTCCCGTTGGCCGGCTCGGAGCTCCTGGCTCACGATGGCAACGCGCCGGCCATCGGGCGACTGCACCATGTCACTCGCCCCGAGCGGCCGTGGCGGAATCTCAAACAGCCCCCGCTCCCGTTGCAGCGAGCCGTCGATCTCGTCCCACCCAGGGAATCCGGGTGCGTACGCTTGCAGATCCTGTTGCGTCACCTCGCTAGTCCCGCCCCTCTCGAGGTCGACAACCCAGTGCTCGAACTTCCCGCCGGAAACGCGTGCAACGTATCGCTGGATACCCTGCTCGCCTTGGTAGTCGCGTGCCTGCACAGGCGCGGTGAAAATCATGCCCTGCTCGCGGGCCTGCTTCGCAAGCGCCATCTGTTTCGCTGGTGAAGCGTTGATGCCGAATGTCGTGAACAGGAGCCTGCCATCGGGCAACACGGCCTGCGACACAACGCCCGCATCTGCATGCGACAGTTTTCGTGGCGCGCCGCCGTCGATGCGCCAGGCCCAGACCTGGTCGAGCCCGTCGAAGTTCGAGATGTACGTGACTTCCATTCCGTCCCGCGTCCAATGGATGCGACGGTTGATCCAGCCACTGCGGACGGACAGCGCCGGGCTGACGCTGCCGAGACGCGTCAGCGCTCCATGAAGCTTCGACTCGATGACTTGCAGAGTGCAATCGTATGTGTCGCTCTCGAGTTTCGCGTTGCATTCGACAAATGCAACGTGTCGGCCATCAGGCGACACGCCGAAGGCCACCACGTCTCTCAGCATCAGAAGCTCATCCGTAGAGAGGCTCCGACTGCTGGCAGACGCAGGTTCCGGCGAACGAGGCGCACCGATGCAGGCTGTGGATAGAAGGCACGCGGCCGATGAGATCACCCAGCCCGATACGCGCACGCCCCGAGTGACTTCCGTCCTCAGAACGTCACCTTGAGAGAGAGGTAATAGCTGGTCGGTGTTGGATCACCCAGGTAGCTATACAAGCTGAGCGTGTTTGCCGCGTCGAACGGCGGCGTCTTGTCGAACACGTTGCGAATGCCGCCCTGGATACCAAGACCGGAAGCAAGCCCCGTGTGCCCCTCGAAACGATAACCGGCAAAGAGGTCGTGGTACGCCTGGCTCGCCACACGCCCATCGCTTCCCTGGCTGAGAAGCGTGGCGACGCTGCTGGTGGCACTCGGGTCGGCGGCGAGATAGGAATCGACGTACCGCGTGTTCCAACCGGCGGTCCAGTTCCGCTTGCTCCAGTTGAGCCCCGCATTCGCCTTGAGCTTCACGGGGAAAGAGGTGCTGATACCCACGTTCTCGACGTCGTCAGCCGCAGGCGCGAGCTGAGTCCTGTAGCGCAGCTGGCGTGTCGCCACGGCAAAGAAATCGAATCTTCCGAGGGCACCGAAGTCCCGGCCGTAGTCGAATGCCAGATCGAACGCTTCGATCTGCGCGCGGGAGATGTTCATCAGCGTCCGGTCGATGCGAACAATCGGACCGACGCCGAACGGATCCCCCGGCGCCGCCGCGCCGCGAACCACGCGATCGGAAAGCAGGCGCTCGTTGTCCACGATCGCCTGTGGCTGGAGCGCGAAGATGTTGCCGGTCTTGTCGATGCGCGTGTAGTCGATGGAAAGGCGCAGCCCGGGCAGCACGTGAGGCGTGAGTACCGCGCCTGCCGACCAGCTCTCCGACTCCTCTGGATCGAGCCCGGAGTTGCCACCCTGGACGAGCTGAATCGCGCCGGTCGGCTCGTTGCCTCGCCGCACGTCGATGACTCCGGCCGCGAAGTTGCCGGGCGCGCCGGCGACAATCTGGTTGACGGCCGGGGGCAGGAAGCCCGTGCCGTAGCTGGCGCGGAGCATCACATCCGACGAGGGCTGGAAGCGCAGCCCCAGCGTGGGGTTCGTCGAGCGAGTCCGATTCTTCTCCCGCACGACCGACGTGGTGGAGCCTGCTGTCACGGAAGCAGCCCCATTGACCGTGTACTCATCCCACCTCGCCGCGATCTGCAGCTCCAGCATCTGTGCAAAGCGAATCTGTTGTGCCGGCGAGATCAGCGGCAGTTTCGTCTCTACGTAGGCACTGTTGACGGTTTGCGAGCGACTGGGAAAGAAGGACGTGGATGTGGGTGTGACGAACTGGTATCCCGCGGCGAGATCGAGCTCCAAGCGCTCGAGCTGCACGGACACGGTCGGTGATCCCGTGGGCCAGGAGGCGATCGGGCCGGCAATGCGCAGGGTCGCATCCTTCAGAACCGTCTCGAGCGGCGAAGACGACTGGCCGCTGACGAAGTAGGGGCTGAAGTCGGGCGGATACTGGTCCGTATCGCGAAAGACATCGAGCGCACCGCTCGCCATGGCCGCTGCCTCCGTCCCGTCGAGCGACGTCGCGGTCGAGTATTCGTAGCGCGAGCGGTCCCACGTGTAGTCCACGCCGGCGCTCCACTTGAAAGGCAATGCGAACACGAGCCCACCTGCCGCCCTGAGATCCTCGCGAGCCGAGCGCAGCACTCCGTCCGCGCTCGAGGTGGGCACTCGAACCGCAATCGCTTGATTGAAAGGGTTTCCGGGTGCGTTCGGTGCGAGCGAATAGAAGCCGGCGAAGAGGCTGTGTGGAAAGTAGCCCACCGTGTCCGAGCTCGACAGGTCGAGGAACGCCCGAATGTTGTCCGTGAATTCGCGGCGCACGGTGGTCATGAACGAGCGGCTCAACGGAGCATTGAGCAGGCCGCTCTTCGCTCCACCGCCCAGCTGGGCACTGTTTGCGAGATCGAGGTTGTATTGACCTGCGTTGGCGACCAGCGCGGCGCCCCCGTCCGAGTCGACTCCCGCGTAGCCGACGGGTATATACGTGCGTGGAGAGTTGAGAGGCGTACCGTCCCTCAGTACGAGATTGGAGCCATTGGTGCTGCGGATGTTGGTGCCCGCTCCAAGCGGCGGAGTGGCAGAGTTGAGCAAGGCGCCTGGATTGTTGGCAAGCATCGCGCTCCGTCCGCGCTGAAGCGCGTCGGTATCCTGAAGGGTCAGGAAGTTCTTGTCGGCGTAGTTCGCGGCAACGAGCACCTGAGTTCTGCCGCCCTCGAGCGCGAAGCCCGCAGCGAAGTCCAGCCGGCGCCCGGCGGAGTCCGTTCCGAAAGTGTTGTCGTAGGTCGCTTTCAGCTCGAGGCCCGCATAATCACGCCGCAGAATGACGTTGACCACGCCGCCGGTCGCGCTGCCTCCGTAGATGCCGGAAGCAGTGGTGGGCAGCACCTCGATGCGCTCGACTGCGGCCATCGGGATGCCGTTCAGGTCGGGTTGATTGGGTGATCCGAAGGAGTTGACGCCGACAGCGCGATGGCCATCGATCAGGATGAGCGTCTGGCCCGAACCGAGACCTCGCAGGTTGATCTGGCTGGAGTTGCCATTGATGTTGCCGCTCTGGCTGAACGTCTGCCCTTGCGCATTCATCGGCAGCCGCTGTTTGAGAAAATCCTCCACGTTCGTCACACCGGAACGCTCGATGGCCTCGCGCTCGAAGATGACGTAGGGCTGGGCATCATCGCGGCTGCGCTTGATGTCCATGTTGAGGACATTGGACCCGGTGACCAGCACTTCGGGCAGGTGCACGCGCACTTCCTCGAGCTTGCTGCTCTTCTCGCTCGCACGCGACTCGCGACTCGCTGCCGGTGCAACCTCCTCTGCCTGCGCCAGGCGGATGCCACCATTGACGCCGTTCGTGCCCGACGTCTTCTTCGCCGGAGCGCCCTCGCCCGGCTTCGCGGCACGAACCGCAATGGTGCGCGGGCTGATGTATTCGTATTTCAGACCGCTGTTCGCGAGCAGCCTGTCCAAGGCGGTTTCCGCCGTGAACGTGCCCGAGATCCGGGGTGAAATGATGCCGGCGCCATCTTCGGAGCTCAGGAACACCTGGAGCCCGGACTGGCGCGCAAACTCGTTCAGCGCCGCGCCGATGGGCTGAGAATCGATCTCCAGCCGCAGGTCGGGCTGGGACGGCTCCGCGGCGAGCGCCGGATCGCACACCGCCAGCAGGCTCATCACGATCCAGGCGCGCCCGACTGCTTTCATGGTTTCCCCGTTCATGCCACTCCCCGTTGTAGTTTCTTCGGCAGCCCAACGAGGCCATGATCACGAATCGTTGGAATGCTTACCTGCATAGAGTCGGCACCGGGATCGCTGGGAGTACTTTGACCGGCGGGTACTCCCATACGCCTCGAAACGCGCTCTCTATAGGTATGAGGGCACCGAATGTGCTGAGTGTGGCGCCACCGAAACGAAGCGGAAAGTCGAGCCGTCGCGCCGGGTTTGCGGCGCTGGCCTTCGAGCAGTTCAGCGCAGGCCTGCACCGGTTTCTGCTTCGCCGTGTTCGTCACGCCGAACACGCTGAGGATCTCGAACAGGAGGTCTACGTGCGGCTGCTGCGCATCTCGAACGAAGAGCTGGTGCGTTGCCCGGAGGCCTACGTGTACCGGATCGCGAGCAATCTGCTCGGGCGGTTCACGCTCCGCGAGCGGCAGGAGCCCCTGAGCCTCGACTCGGAAGCCCTTGCCGGTCTCGCCGAGGAATTGCAGGACGACGCCCCCACGCCCGAGGAGCTCTACGACGAGCGCGGCAGGGAAGAACGGTTGTGGACAATCGTCATGCAACTACCACCGATGCAGAAAGCGGTGTTCGTGCTGGCCCGCTATCAAGGGCTTTCCCACTCTGAAATCGGCGCCAAGCTCGGCATCTCCGCGCTCACCGTCAAGAAGCACATGTCGAGGGCGATTTGCCGCTGCAGACTTGCGCTGGAGGATGAGGGGGCGGCACAGGGAAGGAGTGAGCGATGAAGTCGTATCGTGAGGATCACGAGCAGCACCTGGTCAGTGAGCAGGCCGCAAGCTGGTTGTGCGAGCTGGCCGACGACGAGCCCGGGCGACGGGAGGCGTTCGTCGCCTGGCTCAAGCGATCGCCGCGGCACGTTGGAGAGTTCCTGACCGCGTCGATGGTGTGGAGGGATCTCGGCCGGGCCGCCCCGATCGACGCGTCCGAGATCGAGAGAATCGTGGCGGAAGCCAGGGCCCAGGAGGCCTCGAGTAATGTCGTGACGCTGCCCGGTGCCGCGGGAGCTGTGCACGATTCGCGCCGAGCGATGGCTAAACGGCTCCGCCGGGCGGCGAGCATTGCAGCGGGGATTGCGATCGTTGCCCTGGGTTCGATATGGACGGCACGGTTGATTTCCGCGCACGCACACGTCTATTCGACAGCTATCGGAGAGCAGCGGGCGTTCCGGCTGCCAGACGGCTCGCTGATGCAGCTGAACACCCGATCACGCATCGAGGTGCGGTTCGCCGAGCATGCGCGAGACATCCGCCTGCTCGAAGGTGAGGCACTGTTCACTGTGCATCATGACCCTGCCCGCCCCTTCCGCGTCGTTGCGAACGGCGTCGTCATTCAGGCGATCGGCACCCAGTTCAATGTGTATCGGCGTGTGTCGGGGACCACCGTATCGGTGATCGAAGGCGTGGTGCAGATCTCGGCGGACGATTCGGGGGACCAGTCGGCACAGGGAACGCTCACCGGGACGGGTTCGGCGGTCAGTGGCGCGGACGAGCGACCGGGGCTCATCAGGGTCACGGCCGGAGAACGAGCCGACCTCGACGCCAAGGGGAAGATCCTCAATCACGGCACGGCCGATGTCGCGCACGCCCTGGCCTGGCGCGAACGCCGCCTCGTGTTTCAGGACGACAGGCTCGAAGACATCGTCGCGGAGGTGAATCGATACACGCCGGGACAGATTCGTGTCGAAGGTGACACCGCCCGCAGCAAGCGCATCACCGGCACGTTCGATGCCGACGATCCGCGCTCGCTCGTGCTGTTTCTGGAGAAGGTGGAGGAGTTGTCCGTGGAAGCTCACGGCGAGACGTTCACCATTCGCGGGCGGGAGCCGCAGGCTCGATAGCAAGCGGCGCGAGTCAGGAGCTCGTACTGAATCTGCAGCGCCGGCTATCGAAGAAGGGCGCGCGGTGCTCAGCCGGGCGGCGACCTGAGTTTCGCTACATCTCGCGAATCACGATGTAGCGGATATCGTCCAGGACCCGCAGTTGACCGGCACGCACAATTCCCTGAGGGACATCGATGGCCTCGAGCTTCCGGATCAGCTCGTCAGAAGCGGGACGCAACGTAAGGTCGTCATCGCGGCCTCGCTGAGCTCATTTAAACCGCCAATCCGAACGCGCGCGCGTTTCCTTCAGCCCAGACGACAGCGCACGCGAGGTGCCCTGAGATGGGCTCCTCGCGGATAACACTGACGGCGAGGCGTGCGGTACCCCGAAGGGTAAGACGCAAGTTCGTCGCGCTGGCAGACCTCGCTGTGGGGTCCCGGGATCCAAGAGCATCAGGGCAATCAGGCGCGCAGGGGATCAGGGCGTCAGAGGTGCGGAGTTGCACCATCATCATTCGCTGGCCGATATCGACTGGCGGCTCCGAGTCGGGAGGCGCGAAGCACGCCCTCCCTTTCCGGTCAGCGGATATTCGTAAATATGAAGTACGTGGCGCCGAGCGTCACGGCGATCTGGGCGAGGATGGACAGATACATGCGGAATGCGACCTCACCAATGTTCTTGTGTACCTCGACCTTCAGCTCGGAGAGGTCTGCCCTGGCCTGCTGCCGGAACTCCGCGAGACCCTGACGCAACTCGACGAGGTCGCTCTTCGTGGCGAGATCCTCACGATTCATGGCGGCGCTCGCCTCGATCGCCTTGGCGATGGCGCGTGCGCTGGCCGGCGCGAAATCGGCCTCTTCCAGGATTTCAAGAGCGGCGATGGACACGGCCATGGATGATACGCCTCATGATGCGAGGTTCGAAAGAGTGAGGCGTACCCTAACGACAGGGAGGGTTCGGATGGCCTGGCAATCGTGGTGGATTCGTACAGATATTCGAGAATGAGCGGATGGGCCGCATGCCTTTCAGCCACTGGAGGCTGAGATCTCGGCAGCACCTGCTCGAATCCAGTGAAGTGGCGCCTCATCCCCGCGCGGAAGCTCGCATGGAAGGGAGCGCCTGGATTCGAAATCCTGCCTGCGCGTGCGGATCGAGGTGTTCGATGCGCTCGATGACGATCGGCGTGAGCGGCGCATTCTTCCTGAACGGCCCGACCTTGCCGGTCGGAACGACACGGATGCGCTCGATCACCTCGAACCCGTCGACCACGCGCCCGAACACGCGATAGTTCGAGCAGTACGGGTCCAGGCCGAGATTGTCCTTCAGGTTGATGTAGAAGTCCTCGACGACGCCTTTCGGGCCTGGGCCACTGCGCGCAAGAGCCGCCGTACCTCGCAAGTTCTGCAGACACTTGCCGTCATCCAGCCGCACCGGCTCATGAGCGGGTTTCTGTTGATAGTCCGGGCGGGAGTAGCCGCCGCCTTCCAGCAGATCATCTCCGGCCACGCGATGAATCAACGTGCCTGTGTAATGGCCATCCTCCACATAGCGCAAGAACTCCGCCACGGCGACTGGCGCTCGCTGCGCTTCGAGCGCGATGACGAACGCACCCAGGCTGGTGGTCACGCGCACACGTTGAACCGCCTCCTGTGCGTTCACGTGCGCCGCGAGCCATGGCAGGCAGAGAATCCAGCTCAACATCCTCGCTCGAACGACCATCACTCCCCCGCCGCCTGCGCTGGCGCCGTCGCCATCCTGCAATCGATGAACGCTTGAGCCGGGTCCCTGCCCTCTGAAATCAGGTGCTCGTTCCACTCCTGCTGCTCACGCAGCGCACGCCAGCGCGTGAACCGTTCCGGGTCATCGGGCACGCCGGAACGTTCGTACCCCTGCAACCAGAATCGAAACCAGTCCACGACCTGCTGCATGGAGACCTGCTGCATGGAAGCCTGCCTTTCGGACGGGAGCTCGAGATTGTGCTGCCCCTCCGGGAAGTAGATGAGCTCGACCGGTTTACCCTGCTCTTGCAGCGCCGTGTAGAACGGCATGGCTCCCAGAATCGTCTTCCAGATTGGCAACAGCCCGCGACGCATCGATATGTTGACCAGGCATCAGGCGTTGACGAGCACTCGACCCTCGCGCGCCAGCTCGGCCGCGTAAGCGATCACAGCCTCCCGACGCAGCGTTGGATAGAGCTGAACGATCCCGTCCGGAGATTGGCTGGCCGCACGGTCGTCCGGGACCGCGGAAGCCATGATGTGCGTGCCCTTGTTGCAAGCCTTGCCGTGGCAGACCACCGGGTCAGTGAATGCGGGTTCGCCAATCCATCGGGCGCAGTATCGACACCGGGTCAGGAAGGTAACGTGGCCATCAAGAAAGGACCGCCGGATCGCCAGAGAAAGTTGCGAATGGCCGCGGTTCGCCCTAACCCATTGATCTCGCAGGCCCCAGCGGAATACCGCGCCATCTCACCCGGTTCGCACGGCGACTGCTGAAGCATGGCGAGATCCCGTGGCAGCTCCCAAGCGCTGCAGCACGCCCGCTTGATCCCGCAACGGTTCTCGGCGACTCTTGCCACCATGTCCAACCGGGCAAACTCAGACGACAGCGTCTTCATTCCAGCCGATCAACAGCCCGTTCAGCGGGTGATCGGCAAGCGCAAGACACCCCGTCCTGGCACACCTCCGAGCGCAGAGGCGCGAGCCGCGATGACGGCAAACGCGCAGTACCGGACGCGAGCGCCCAAAGGACTCTACTTCTACAAGAACCACGAAGAGATGGCGCGCGACCGCGAGCGATGGACGCTTGACGCGATGCTTGCGAGGCAAACGGAACGTGACTGAATACACACGTCCCGCCACCTGGGACGATGTGATCCGTCTCGCGCGCCTGCTCAACGAAGCCGGTGTCGACTACGCTCTCGTGGGTGGATACGCCATCGCGGCTCACGGTTTCAATCGGTTTTCCGAGGACGTCGATATTCTCGTGAACCCATCCGTGGAGAATTCGCGCCGCTGGATTGTTGCACTCAGCGCTCTCCCGGATCAGGCAACGAGCGAGTTGCTGAGCAACCCTGATGTGTTTGCCACCGACGCGCGCTACGCCTTGCGCATCAATGACGAGTTCACGATCGACGTGATGCCGTCGATTGCCGGGCACACCTGGCAGGAGATGCAGCCGCACATCGGAACCGTGGAGCTGGATGGTGTACCCGTGCGCCTGCTGAATCTCGAGGGCTTGCTGCTGACGAAGCAAGGAGCACGACCCAAGGATCAGGCGGATGCGGTACTGCTTCGACAGGCGCTGGATGAGGTGAGGAAGAGGAGAACGTAGCGGCCCGACCGGGGCGCTCGTGAACGCGAAAGCTCGATGCCGAACGGCACTTCGTAGCGCGGAGCTGAGTGGTGCCCGAAGGGATGACGGCAGCGCCCGCGGTGCGGGAACACCAGAGACGGGCCAGCGGGGCAGACTGAACGCATAGTCATGCGCCAGCGCAATCCATCAATAGCGATGATCTGAAGCGCACGCTCGTACGAGCGCGATGAGTTTCGCGCATTGACGCGCACCTGTCAGCAGCGTGGAACGTCGACGCGGGCCTTCACGGACCTTCGGCTCGTTGCCCTGGCGGCGCCAGGCGACTCCCAAACCAGCCCAGCGCTCGCGTCAATACGGCGAGCTCAGGCCGGGCAGATTCTGCCCGTTGAGGGAAGCGATGTTGCCCGGATTGGAAAAGGTGGAGCGCCGGTCGGCGCCACCATAGGGACGGAAGTCCTGGCTTGCGGTAATCGCGCGCTCGGAGCCGTGAAGCACGCTGTTGCCGGAGTACGTTCCGATGAGCGACAGCAAGCCTCGTGGCCAGGCCTGCCCCCACGCAAGGCTCGTCTGCGTCTCGCCGTAGCCGTCGGCGGACCCGTGGCTATGCGTGCGCACCTTCGATCCTGAACAAGACCGTAGAACACGAGCCCCAGCAAGCCACTGTGCGGCCCAGATCAGGGTTCGCGACCCGTCTGGAGCAGGATCTGCCTCATCAATGCTGCTCCTTACGAAGCGTCGGTGCCACGTCCGCTGGATCATCGACCTTTCCGCCGCGCGTCTGGCGCCGCAACTGCTCGGCAAACTCGACTCCAGGGTCCGCTCCCTGCGCCCATCGCTGCTCGTTCCACTCGTGCTGACGTCTGTACTGGCGCCATCGTTTGTACTGATTCTCCCTGTCCGAGCCCGATTCCTCTTCTCCTCGCAGCCAGAACTTCAGCCAGTCCATGTTGCGGCGGTATATCGAATACCGCTGCGCGGGTTTGTTGATGATGTGCCCGGCGTGAGGATAGATGATCAGCTCGAAGGGCTTGCCCAGACCCGTCATCGTCGTGGTGATGCCGAGGCCGGCCGCGAACTCGGAGTCCGAATCGTTGATCAGCACGGGGGCACGCAATCGGGGAATGTTGAATGAGATGCCGACGGGCTCCCATTCCTTTCGCTGTTCCTCGGTGAGAATGGGCGCGCGAAAGGCGCCGAGCGTATTCCGCTCCACCGGCAACTCGATGCCCCACAGGTATCGCCCGAACGGGTCCAGACCGAAGTCGCTGAATATGGCCACCTGGAACAGGTCGGAGTGTGTGACCACGTACCAGCCCGTATCCGCGCCATAGCTCAAACCCGTCAGCGCCCGGCGCGTCGGGTCCACGTAATCGAAGCGTTCCGTGCGTTTGATGGCTTCTTCGAGTGTGGCCTGTGCGGAAAGGTACCGGGCGTAGAGCGTGGAATCCCTGGCTCTTGCCGGCGCAAAGTACGCCTCGCCGGCGTCCACGACGAGCACTGCAAAACCCTCGCGCGCCAGCGGGTATACCGGATACTCGTCACCCAGTCCGCCGCGCAGAAATCCGGTTGCGCGGTAGGTCACGACCACCAGCGGATACTTCTTGCCCGCCTCGTAGTTGAACGGCCTGACGAGGTAAGCGAACGCCTTCACACCGTATTGATTGACCCAGCTCAGAAGCGTGGGCTGCGGCAACGGATTCTGCGCAAGCTGCGGGTTCGGATCGAAGAGCACACGGCGCCGACCGCTCTTCAGGTCCAGCGAGACGATCTGGTCGGGCTGCACCGCGCTCGACTCGAGAAACACCGCGCGCCCGGTGGAATGTTCGAAGCTGAACACGAGATTGGTGATCTTGCCCGACGTCGAATACACAACGGTCGAAGTCTTCTGCCGCTCTCCGACACGCACGATCTGGTAGCGCACCCCGTGCGCCGCATCGAACACGTGCTGCCCGAAGTACACGGCCGAGTCATCGAGGCTCCACTGGAGCGAGAACAACTGTGCCTCGGTACCCCGAAACCACTCGATGCGATTCTTCCCGTCCGCATCACCCACGGACAGAATCGAGACTCTCTGTCCGTCGTGACTCTTGGTGTGATAGGCCCGACGCTTGCCGTCGTGAGAGAGCGCGGACTCATAGATGCCGGTTTGCACCACGCCCGGTTGCGCCGTGCGCACGCCAAGCTCGCTCGTCAGGCGCCAATCGACTTCGTCCACCGCGGGGAAGCCCGACGGAAACATTGCCAGCTCCTGCTCCGTGGCCGGCCGGATTTCCCCGCTTTCGAGGTCGCAGCGCCAATGCCGAAAGATCGCACCGCGATGGCCCGCCACGTAGCGCTCGACGCCCCTGTCTCGATAGTAGTCGCCCCAGAAAGCATAGGGCTCGAACACCATTCCATCATCGCGCGCGCTGCGATCCAGGCTCACGGCCTGCTCCTCCGTTCCGCCGAGCTGCAGGGTCGTATAGAAGACCGATTTGCCGTCGCGGGAAGTTTCGTGAGAAAGCACATTCGAGGTCGCTCGCGAGACTTTCTTCGGAGCATCACCCCGCAAGCTGTACTCCCACACCTGATCGAGCCCGTCGAAACTCGAGACGAGCGTGACGGCTTCTCCGCTCCTGATCCAACGTGGCCGTTGCTCCACGAGCCCGCTTCTGACACCCACTCTCGGAGTGGACTTTCCGAGCAGTCGAGGTGTGGCGGCACCCGAAACCGGCATCACATAGAGAAGACGTTCGTAGCTGTTGCTTTCAAGTGACGCAGTGCGCGTGACGAACGCGATCTGCGAGCCATCGGGTGAGAGCGAAACGGGCTCGACATCGGTCAGGGTGAGCAATGCATACGTGTTCAGCGCTGGCTCTTCTCGCCTCGCGGCATCCTCAGCCGCTGCAGGTAACGTGACCGTGCACAGGAGGGCGGCGAACACCCATCGCATCGAATGGCGGGTACGCATCGCCGTCAGAACACTTTCTTCAGCGTAAGGTAGTACGCTGCCAACCTTGGGTCGCCGAAATAGCTGTAATAGTAGAACTGGAAGTTCCCGGCATCGAAGGGCGGCCGTTTGTTGAAGACGTTCTTGATGCCCGCCTGAACTTCGATCCCGGACAACAGATCGCCCGCAAGCGAAGAACTGCGCGTCGGAAAGCCGTAGCCTGCCGACAGATCGTGGTAGATCTGGCTCGCGACGCGCCCCCCGTTGCCTTGATTGAGCAGCGTCGTGGCATTGCTCGCCGCGCCGGGATCAGCGACGAGGTACGAGTCGAAGAAGCGAGTGGTCCAGCCCAGGGCCCACGCGCCGAACGTCCAGTTGACACCGGCATTGGCCCTGAGCTCGAGCGGATTGGAATATGCGATGCCCACCTCGTCGATCCACGGCGCGCTCGCGACCACCTGGGTCTCGAAGCGCGTAGTCCACGTCGCCGCGGCGAACACGTCGAACGAGCCGAAACGCTCCGTATTCTTCAGGTAGTCGACTGCGAGGTCATAACTTTCGATGCGGGCCGCCGCGGCGTTGACGAACGAGGTGTCCACAAACGTGACCGGCCCCGCCCATCCCGCAGGATCATCCGGGAGAGTGCCACCGCGCGTCACACGGCCCGGAAGATACGCTTCGTTGTTGAGAACACCCTGAACGTCGAACACGGTGATGTTGTCGGTCTTGTGAATCCGGGTGTAGTCGACGGAAATTCGCAGGCCCGGCGTGAAGCGCGGCGTGAAGACGACGCCTCCAGACCAGCTTTCGGATTCCTCCGGCTGCAGCGTAGGGCTGCCGCCCGAGAGCGCATTGATGCTGCCGGTGGACGTGTTGCCCCTCCTGGGGTCGACGGCAACACTCGTGAACGGGCTGCCTGACGGGGTCAGTTGGGTGACTTCGGGAGGCAGGAATCCCGTCCCGTAACTCGCCCGCAGCATTACATCGGCTGCTGGCCGGTAGCGCACTCCGATCGTGGGATTGGTCGATTCGATGCGGTTGCGAGAGCGGGTGACGGGTAGCGTGGCACCGCCCGCATCGCCGCCGCTCGAGCCGTTCGTCTCGTAGTCATCCCACCGGCCAGCGAGCTGCAACTCCAGCTCGCGAAGGCCTGCATATCCGTTCCGGGCCGAGACGAGCGGCACCTTGGCCTCGAGATACACGCTCTTCACGCTCTGGGAGCGGCTGGGAGCGTACGTCGTACGCGTCGGGCTGACGAAACGAAATGTCTCGCCGTACTGCTGGTCGTTGTGCTCGACGAGAGCCGACAGTGTCGGTTGCCCGCCAGGCAACTCGCCCACTGCTCCGGAAACGCGCAGAGCCACGTTCCTCAATGTGGATCGCGCTGGCGTGTTGGCCGTGTTGGGCTCGACGAGATAGGAGGAAACGTCGAATCCGGCACCGGGATCACGAAGGACATCGAGCGTGCCGTTGCCGATGGCGGCTGCAAGGGCGGGCCCGAAGATCGGTTCGGCCGGCAGAGCGAATTTCGAGCGGCTCCAGGTGTAGTCCGCTTCCGCCTTCCAGTCGCGTGGCAGCTGAACGATGACGCCAGCCACCGCCCGGCCGGTCTTGTTGGTCCGCTCGGAGATGCGATCCGCGCCGCTCAGCGGGACATTCACCGTGACGGCCTGACCGAACGGGTTGTTGGGCGCTGACGGGTTGATCGTGAACGTACCGGTTGCCGGCGCAGTCACGAAGTTGCCCTCGTTCTCGGTCGCCGACAGGTCCAGGAACGCCTGGAACCTTTCGCCGAACCGGCGACGCACCGTCGTCATGGCCGACTTGATTCGCGCGGCGTTCAGCATGCCCAGATGGCTGCCCCCGTTTGCTTGCGCGCTGTCGGCGAGATCAATGTTGTAGCCGCCTGCGTTGGCTTGCAGGGGAGCCAGACCAGCGCCGCCCTGGTAGCCGGCGGGAACGGAAGTGATGTTCGAGGTACCCGCGCCGAAGAGCGGCGAGCCGTTGGTACTGCGGACATTCGTAGTCGCGCCGAGCGGAGGCGCGCCACGGAAGAAGGATGGGTTGTTGTGAAAGATGGTGTCGCGGCCGCGCTGAACCAGGTGTCGATCCTCCACGAGCAGGCCCGCGTTATCGGACCAGGTCGCGGCGAGCAGGACGGTGGTCTTGCCCTCTTCAAGGCTGAAGCCGCTTGCGAGCTCCATCCGCCGGATCGCGGAATTCGCCTCGAAAGTGTTCTCGTAACCCAGCTTCAACTCCGCGCCGCGGTAGTCCCGACGCAGAACGACGTTCAACACGCCGCCGGTCGCGCGGCCACCATAGATTCCGGAAGCGGTGGTCGGCAGCACCTCGATGCGCTCGACGGCAGAAAGCGGAATGCCGTTCAGGTCGGGCTGAGTGGGGCTGCTGAAGTTGCTGCCATTGCTGATGCGATGACCGTCGATGAGGATCAGGGTTTGATTCGTGCCCAGGCCGCGCAGATTCACGGTGCTGGTGTTGCCGAACGCTGTCGCCGCCTGATTGTACGATTGCGCAGATGCGTTCATCGGCAGGCGCTGCTTGAGGAAATCCGTGAGGTCGACCGCCGCCGAGCGCTCCAGCGTCTCGCGATCGAAGATGACATACGGCTGGGCATCATCGCGTGAGCGTGGAATGTCCATGTTGAGGATCTTCGAGCCCGTGACCAGCACTTCCGGAACGGTCACGCGTACTTCTTCGAGCCGCGATGGGGGCCGCTCGCCATCTTCCTCGACTACGCCTGGATCGCCTCCCGCCCTGGCGCCTATCTGCGACTGCGCGAACCGTATCGGAGCCTGTCGCCCAGCCTGTGAACTGGCCCGCGCGCGTGATGAGACGATCCGCACGGAATGCGTTCCGACAGCATCGAAGCCCAGCGGCAGGCCCTTCAACAGCGCACCCAGCGCATCACGGCTCGTGCGCTCCCCGCTCACGCCGTCCGTCTTCGCATCTGACACGGTGTCGGTGGCACCGATCACCTGTAGATCTGCCTGCATGGAGAACTCGATCAACGCGGTCTCGAGACGTTGCGGCTTGATGTCGAAACGGCGCACGGATTCGAGATCTGCAGCAAGCGCTGTGACCGCGGCGCCCAGCCCAAGCGCCACTGCCGTCAGCAGCGAGATGATTCGAACCCGACCTGAATGAATTCTCGTCATGCGACCTTCCCGCTCCCCGACCCTGTCAGCGCAGTGCTGAGGGTTCATTTGGAGGTCTAGACGAAGATCGTTGCCCAGGCGGAAGGAGAAACCCGGGAAGACGGTGCACACGGAGCGTCAGCGTGTCACCCGCAGATGCTGGCCGGCGAGGAAGTGCGGATGCAGAACAGATACATGACAGCGGGCGTTCCCGTGTGGAATGCGCGAACGCTCCCGTCACCTGGCGCGAACGATCTCGCGGGAGCTATCGCTCTCCCGCACGATCACAGGCAGTGCGCCACTGATGCCCTCGAGCCACTCATCCAGGTGATCGGGAAATACCGTGCCGCTGTAACGCAACGAAGCTACGCTGTCATCTGCGAGAATGATCGGCCTGTCGGTGTAGCGATTCAGGTCTTCGACGATGTAGCGCAGCTCCTCGCCGCGGTATTCGAAGCGGCCCTGCCGCCACGACGAGATATTCGTCGTCATGCGCGCGTTCTGTTCCACCCGCCCCGCGCGATCGATGGCCGCGTGTTCACCGGCAGAGAGAAAGAGCTTCTGTCCGTTCGCCTCGTCGTCCAGGTGCGTCGATCGCACGGCGACACGCCCCTCGGTCACACTCACCAGCACGCGGCTCGGCGCGGCACGCACGTCGAACGACGTCCCGATGGCGCGGATTTCGCTCGCGCCAGCCAGCACCGTGAATGGCCGAGCCGGATCGTGTGTCACTTCGAAGAACGCTTGGCCCTGGGTCAGCTCCACCTGGCGAGTCGAACCGTCGAATCGTGGCGTGAGCCTGCTGTGCGCCCCCAGCGTGACGCGAGAACCATCGGGAAGCCGGACGGAACGCTGTTCGGCGATTGACGTGGAGTACGCCTTCGATGCGGGCCACTCCATGAAGAGCGCACCGGATACGATTCCGGCCACAGTGAGCAGTATTGCCGCGATGGCCCACGGTCGCTTTGCGCGGCTGCGCGGTGCGGGCGCTTGCGGTTGCGCCCACGCCGAAGGCATCTCCCCGCGTTCAGGCGCTTCTGCGGGCGCAGTCCGGGCTTCCGGCTTCCCGGGTGATCGCGCTTCCGGCCCCTCGGCCGGGCTCCACGGCACAGGCTGCACTTCGCCGATCAGATTCCACGCCTCCTCGATCTCGCGATAGATACGGTGATGATCGGGATGCTCGGTCAGCCAGCGCTGCCACTCGGCGAAGTCCTGTTCAGAGACCTCGTCCTCCTGCAGACGCGCAAACCATTCAGCGGCCACGCGGGCCACTTCCCCAGGCGCGCTCTCGAATCCAGCAGCGCTCATGTTCGATCTCCTTTCGCGGAACGCCGCCGCGCATGGCCGGCCTCCAGCCGCTCGCGAATCAGCACGAGCGCTTCCGCCACGTACATCCTGACCATCCGTGTGCTCACTCCCAGCTCCGCCGCAACCTCGCTGGTGCTCATGCCATGCAGCCGGCTGAGGAGCACCGCCTGCCGGCAGCGCGGAGCAAGCTCAGCCAGGCACGCGGAAACGATGCGCACCTCTTCTGCCCCGGACACGTACTCTTCGGGCGAGCGCCGGTCGACCGCGAAATCGAAGGGGTCCGTGGCGGATACGTTGCGCGCCAGGCGACGCCGACGCAGGCGGTCCGTTGCAATGTTCGTCGCGGTCTTGAACAGGAACGCGCGCAGAAACCCTACGGCCTTGGGCTGATCGAGCTGCAACAGGCGAACGTACGCTTCCTGCGCCACTTCCTTCGCCTCCGCATCCGAGGACAGCCGCGCGGCCAGGAACCGCACCAGGCCCTGGTTGTGTTCGCGGAACAGCGCCTCCATCAGGGCCCCGCGCGAGCGCGGATCCGGGTCGTCCGGGTCCTCGGGCGCCACGGGCGGGTCCGGTGGGGTCTGGTCGGTGCGGGACGTCATGACGGACAGTGGGCATCCTGTGAGCCGTGCGGTCAAGACGAACAGGGGGCGGGAAGCGGAAGCAGGTGGTGCGGGCGTCGCTTGTGTTTCGAGCGGGTTGCCGCCGGACACAGCTCCATCCACGTTCCCACTTTGGCATTGGTGGAGCTTGGAGAAGCCTGTCATCGGAGGATCATCGCCATCAGCTCAGACGCAGGTTGCGCGCGTAGAACAGGTCCTTCTTCAGCACACGCTCCTGACCGCTATCGAGGTCCACCAGCGTGATGTGACTGAACGCCAGATCATCGAACGAGGCACCGAAGAACACCGGGTCCTCGCTTCTCGCGACGACCAGCCGCCCGGTGCCATCGCCGATCGGCGGTGGGGCGACACGCACGGTGCGCGCGACGGCCACCTCGTTGCCGTCCGGGCTCAACGCGAATTCGCTGACCGTCGTGCCTTCCAGGGCGCTGGACTCGAGCGCAAGTCCGCTCAGCTGTCGCGGATTCAGGCCATCGACATCATTGATCCAGACCTCGTCCCGGTTGCCCACTGCGCTCAGGTAGAGAATATGACGGCCGTCGGCATGCCCGCGTGGTCTCTGTCCGCTTGCATGAAATCCGATCTGCGCCAGATCAGTCCCTGCTGCAACCGGCTTCACCGCGCGGCTCCGGAGATCCATCACGTAGCAACGTACGGCCCGTTCCCGATCCGCATCGGTCGCGGTCGGAAGTCCGCCGAGGACGGTGAGGTCGCCGAGCGCGTAGCGCGGCTTGGGGCGTGCGTAGGATCGGTGTGGCGGAGAACGTCCCGGACAGTGCTGTTGATCTGGTCGAGCGTGAACTGGCGTTTCACCAGGTGCAGGTGGACAGCGCCTCCTCCGCACAAAGGCCGAGAGCTCCGCCGCTCCATTGCGACCCGAAGCCCCACCCGATGAGGGTGATGCGGTCGTGGCCGAGGGCGCGGCAGAGGTCGTTCACGTCGGCGGCAGTCCCTCACTGCGTAGCCGCGGAAGGTCGACGCGTCGGCGGCGCGCGCAAGCTTGCGCGTAGTCGGCGGTGGCGCGCTCACGGCCCGCGGGGCGGTCGACGGGCTCATCGGCGGTGCGGTGGCAGATGAGGAACATTTCGTCGCGGGCGCCGTAGCCGCGCTGGTCGAGGAAGATGGCGTCGCTCACCTGGCGGTGGAGCGCAATAGCGGTGAGGGCTCGCCTGGCATCGGCCAACCCCGCCCGCGGGGGCAAACTTCAGAATTCGTTCAGCGACGATCTGCCAACTTCGCGTCCGCCAGAGGGAGGCCAACCGTCAAGGCCCCCTCCAAAGACGGAGGACATCCATGAACAGGTCGCTACTGATCGGATTGATCGTCGGTGTGGCTGCTACGGCGGGCGTCGGCGCGCTGGCAAGCCTCGCGTTCAAGGGGAATCACGAAGCGCAACGTCAGATCGTGGCAGCCGAGGCGGCGGCAACGACTGAAGATGAGGCGCAGCTTGACGCGTCGAGTCAGGAGCCGCCCGTGGCCTCAACCGCAGTTCCGTTGGAAGAGCCACCCGCCGCTGTCCCCACTGTGCCAGCGGCTTCTTCTCCCGCACGGCGCGTCGAAACGGCTCCGCGCACAGAGCCGAAGTATGCGCGCGTAGTGAACGTCCAGCCGGTGAGCAGCACCGTTCTTGAACCGCGCGAGATCTGTCAGGACGTCGAGGTTGTTCAGCAGGCGCCCGTTCGCGATGAACACCAGATTGCGGGCACCGTGATCGGTGGCGTCATGGGTGGCGTGATCGGCAACCAGATTGGCAGCGGGGACGGTCGGAAGATCGCCAAGATTGCGGGCGCCCTCGGCGGCGCCTACGCCGGCAACAAGGTGCAGGAGCGCATTCAGAGCTCCCGCACCGTGACCACGGTCGAGAAACAGTGCCAGACGGTGAACGAATCACGTGAGGTGCCGGACGGGTATCGGGTGACGTACGAGTGGAAGGGCAGCACCCGTACCGTGCACATGGCCAACGACCCGGGATCGCACCTGCCCGTGCGAGACGGCGACGTCGTTCTCTCAGCAGCACGCTAGGATTCGAACCCGCCAGAGAGCTCGAGCGGAATCGACAAGGCGGCAGAAACTGGCAATGCGCCGGTAGCCTGGCCCCCACGCCCCCACGTCAGTGTCCCAGCGAGGCTTGGCAGCCGGGGCTGGGCTCTGGTCGATGGGCGTCAGCTCGACAGGTCGTACCGACCTGTCTCGCACAGACGATCCCCAGAGCCTGAGGTGAGGACGACGCCGCCCTTCATGTGCCTCCCTCGAGAGCCAGATGCTGTGCCGACGCCAACACCCTGACCCGCGAGCGGATGACAAACCGCGACGGAGCCACGTTACATCTTCTTCGATCTCTTCTGGCAATCCTGGCAAATGCCTTTGATCTCAACGTCGGGAAGATCGGCCGTGAAGCCCACACCGCGTGCCGTCTTTGCGATCAGCGCAGGAATCGCGTCATCGTCCAGTTCCGTCACACGCTGACACTGCCGGCAAATCAGGAAGTGCTTGGGATGAGGACGATCCGGCGACTCGCAGGCCACGAACGCGTTGAGCGCATCGATGCGGTGGATGAGGCCCGCTGCGAGCAGGAACTCGAGCGCACGATAGACGGTCGGCGGCGCAAGTGCGGCCTCGCCCTTTTTCAGCGCCCCGAGAATGTCGTAGGCGCCGATCGGCGCATGGCGCTGCAAGATGAGCTCCAGCACCCGCCGACGGATGGGCGTGAGCTGCAGCTCTTTTTGTTCGCATAGCTTTTCGGCCGCACGCATGGCGCGATGGATACACTGCTGATGGTCGTGTTTGCCGCGTGATTCGGCAAACTTGGTCAGGCTCATTTTCATGTGAAGTGCAGATCCAGGGGCGTGTGAAAGTCAGGAGGGCCGCGGGGCTGCCCTACCGTTCGGGGTCGTTCAGCGCGCTCGGGGACCTCCGGCAGGGGCGTGACTCTGAAGACCACCCGCTTCGCTGACGGCAGCGGAACGTCTCGAGGGGCATCCATGAGGCCACCGAACGCGAAACAAAAGCCACACTTCCAGCTGTGACCCTGGGGGGTTGTCGCCGAGTCGTGCCGATGGCTGTAGTGGGCGAATGAGCTCAGCAGGAAGAGCGTGCACAGAAGCGCTGCGATGAACCGCAGAAGCGTGGAAGCCGGCTGAAGAGGCTCTCGAGCCATCATGAGGAAGATGGGGTCAACGCGCGTCTGGATACTATAGCGTTGCATAGTAGCAGCAACCGGCCGCGCGGTCGCATGTGGTGGCAGGGTTTGCACACCCGCAGTTCGGAGCGGATAGCCTTCGGTGACAGGCCACCATCCGCAGATGGTGGATGGGCGAGGACCTGCGCAAGTGCCTGACACCCTGCGAAGCAGGCATCATGTCGCCACGCCGCCCATACGAGCGTGGCGACATGACACAGCTGGGAAGAACGCTAGGTTGCAGCGACCTCGGGTCGCTGCCGACGCGCGATGGCGCCCATTCCCATCAACCCGGACAACAGCAGCCAGACTGCCGCCGGCAACGGCACCGGCGCGACACGGGCATCGACACCGGCCTCGAACAGCGCTTCCGACAACCCGTAGTTCATGACAAGCATGAACGGGGCGGAGTCCGCGTACGGCGCGGTGGGGTCTGTGAGCGAAGTCTCGCCGAACAACCGCACGAAAAATCCGTACGCGCCGGTGGCCGCACCCGCGCTGATGCTCATATCAACGTGCTCGTGCAGCGTGCCGGTCGGGCTGACTTGCCCGAGATAGCCGTTCGGATTGTCCACGCCCGCTGAGCTGAATGAGATGAGGCTGCCCAGCGCATCCTCGATGCTCACCGTCGTGCCCGCCGCGGCCGTCGACCAGGTATTGCCATCCCAATATTCGAGTACGCCCATTCCGCGAATACCAAGCAACGAGCCCGGCAGAAGCAGACCGTCCTGATGGTCATAGCCGGGATCGTCGGTGGCTCGCGGCCCACCGCCCAGGTCGCCGAAGTCGCCCTCGTAGATCTTCGCGCCCGTCAGCGCATCGATCGGCCGGTCGCCCTCCGTCGCCAGCTGGCCGCCGACGACCGTCGGAAGAATATCGCCCTCATGTTCGTGCACCTGCGCCGAGGCCGTGCCCGACACCAACGCCGCCAGGACAACCGTTGCGAGAAGCGCGTGGATGCGCCTTCCGTAAACGGATAGATCGATTCTCTTGATCACAGTACACCTCACCTTGCCGTTCGTAGTTCGATCGTCATACATCTTCAACGTCGTTCATTTCTCGCCTCGAGCACGCGCATTGTTATAATGTAACTATTGCGGATTCGTGACGCGCTCACTGCAGCCCTCTCATGTCATCGACCCCACGCCACGGCTTCATCGCTCTCCTGAATCGTTTTCGGTACCTTCCTGCCGCTGCCTGGCTCGGCGCATGGGTCGCGTTCTTTCCGCTCGTTCAGGCCACAGGGGCGACACCGACCCAGGAGACTTCTCCATCGAGCCGGACACAGGTGCTCAACGAAGTCATCGTGTCGGGTGAGCGCGCTCCGGAGAGCGGTGAGCTCAAGGGCGATGACCTGCGCAGTCGAGCGCGTAGCACTCTGGGTGCGACGCTCGAGGAGACACTTGGCGTTGCCAACGCGAGTTTCGGTGCCGGCGTCGGTCTTCCTGTCATTCGTGGCCTGCAAGGAAGCCGGGTGTACGTGTCGGTCAACGGTCTTGGCAGCCACGATGTGTCCACGATCAGTCCCGACCATGCCATTCCCATCGAGCCGCTCCTCGCCAACCGCATCCGCGTGTGGCGCGGGCCCGCCGCGATCGTGTTCGGTGGCAGCGCTCTGGGCGGCGCCGTGGAGATCGATGATGGGCGCATTCCACTCGCACCGCCGGGAGATGGCAGGTCGCGCATGCTCGATGTGCGCTACCAGTCGACGCTGCAGGAGTACGTCGGTGCCGGCGCGGTTGATCAGGCGCTCGGTGCATGGGTCGTTCACGCCGGCGGATTTCTGCGCGACCGCGGTACGTTGAGCATTCCTGGTCTGGCGCTGGATGAGCCCGCGATTCGCGAGCAGTTCAGTCTTCTGGAGCTGCACAACACGGACGGCGAGGTCGCGAACGCTGCTGCCCGCAACTACGGCGGCAGCCTCGGCACCTCACTCATCCGCGATTGGGGGCTCGCAGGCATCGCCGTCACGCAGAATCGCTACAACTACGGCATCCCGCCCGGCGGCCATCCGCCGCATAGCCATGGCGTGCCGGCCCCGGGCACACCGCCCGCTGACACGAGCGAAGAGGTCCGCATTGATCTCGCGCAATCGCGACTGGACTGGCGGCTCAATCTGGATCAGCCGTTCCGGCTGCTCGACAGAGTGGAGTTGCGCGGCGCCATCGTCGACTACACGCACGATGAGCTGGAGCGCGGAACACCGGCCACGACCTTCGACAACGAGGTGCGCGAGCTGCGCCTGGATTTGACGCAGACGACGACGCCGCACTTCACGACGCTGGCCGGATTCGCGTTTGTCGATCGGGATTTCGCAGCGACGGGCGCCGAGGAATTCGTCCCGCCCGTAGGCGTCCGCTCATACAACGTCTTTGTCCTCGGGCAGTGGCAGAACGACCGTCGCGAGGCGGAAGTGGGCTGGCGCTGGGAAACACACACCACGGAGCTCAAGAAGGAGAACCGCCTCATTGGCGGGCTCGATGTGCTGCTGCCACCTTCCATGAAGTACGAGACCGTCTCGTTCTCGGGCGGCATCACGCAGCATTTTTCCGAACGCTTTTCGATACGTCTGTCGGCCCAGCGCGCGCAACGGGCGCCGGAAGTGCAGGAGATGCTGGCACTCGGACCGCACCTTGCCACCCGCTCCTTCGACGTCGGCAACCTCGGGCTCACGCTGGAAACCGCGACCTCGGTGGAGCTGGCCTTCGACGCGCGCGTACACAGAGCGCATCTCGAGCTCACCCTCTTCGGCAACCGCATCCGCGACTTCATCTATCAGGAGAGTCAGGGCTACTTCTACGATCTCGACGAAGCGCTATTCCGCGTGCGCTGCGTGCGCCTGGAAGAGTGTTTGCCCGTGCTCGGCTACAAGCAGCAGGACGCGCAGTTCTATGGCGCGGAAGCCCTGCTCCACATTCCCATCACACTGCCCTCGCTCCTGCTGGAGCTCGATCTCTTCGGCGACCTCAGCCGTGGTGAGTTCATCGCGGAGGGTGCCGGCGATGTGCCTCGGCAGCCGGCGCCACGGTTGGGCGCCGAGCTACGGCTCGCGCAGGGGCGCTGGACAGCCCGGCTGCGATGGACACACGCCCTGGACCAGCAGCATGCGGGATTGAACGAAACTCCCACGCGCGGCTACGACCTCGTAAATCTCTCGGCCGAACGGGAGGTCAAAGCAGGCGCCGTCACCCTGCTCGGTCATGTCGCCGTTCGCAACCTCCTCGACAGCGAGATCCGCAACGCCGTGTCGTTCCTGCGCAGCTTTGCACCGGAACCAGGCCGCGGCGTCGAAGTCGGTGTCCGTCTCTCCTATTGAGGCCTCGCATGCGCACGGTGAATCTCAACACCCGCAGACGGTCGCTGCGGCTGTCACTGCTGGTCCTGGGTCTGTGGGGCTTCGCTTCCAGCGCCGTTGCCCAGTCGCTGTCGTTTCATCTGGATGTGGCCGTACGCGCTGAGGACGGCCGGCTCATCGCCCAGTTCTGCGGTTCATCGCAGCTCGGCTGCGACAGCCTGCCGGTCCTGGAACAGCTTGGGTTGGACCCAACCCAGGTGCCGATCGATGCGCTCACCGGCAGCCCGATCTTCGTTTCCGACCTGGGCGATTTCGCGGGCGGCCCCTACAGCACCGACGACCCCGGCTTTCAATCGCTCGCGGGTTGGCTGCCGGCCGATCTGATGCTGATGTATGAAGCGCAAGACACGATGCGCTGGTGGGACCCCGCCCGGAAACTCTGGACCGCGGAGGTTCCGGATGATGCTCGCGTGCGCTTGTACGGCGGCTTGCCGCCGGAGGCCGTCTCCACCGACCCGGCCCAGTGCGGTGGGCTGCCGTTCTGCCTTGTCGGCACGGAAGGCAGCACCATTTTCACTGTGCGTGGCATTGAAGCGAGCCCGACCCTCATCATCGACAACACGGGGCCCGCCGGCGCCTTGCACGCACACCTCGACTGGTTCCTCGAGTCCCCGGCCGGCATACCTGGCGGCGCGCGCGGCGCTTATCTCATGACGCTGCGGATGAGCGCGCAGGGTTTGACGCCATCCCACTCCTTCATGGTGATGCTGAACAATGGCCTCACCGTCGATGAATTCGCGGAAGCCATTCAGGCCCGCATCGCTTACCGGGTCGATGCGGTCAGCGGTACCGGCGGTAGCATCAGCCCAACGACGGTCGAAGTGCGTCACGGACAGACCACGTCGCTGACCGTCACGCCCGCGGCCGGCTATAGCATCGATCAGGTGAGTGGTTGCGCCGGCACGCTCTCCGGCACGGTCTTCACGACCGGTCCTGTGACGGCGGCCTGCACAGTGAGCGCCACCTTCCGCCTGAATCAATACGCCGTGACCTCCAGCGCAGGCAGCGGTGGCAGCATCGCACCGTCCGCCGTTCTGGTGAATCATGGCGGTACAGCGAGCTTTTCGGTGACGCCGCAGCCGAATTACAGCATCGCCAGCATCGCCGGCTGCAGCGGAAACCTGAGCGGTGACACTTACACCACGGGCCCGATCACGGCGGCCTGCACCGTCACGGCGACCTTCACCCTGACGGCCGCCCCCCAACACCCCGTGAGCGCCCGAGCGGGCACCGGGGGACGCATCGAGCCGGCTGCCACGACGGTCAATGAAGGAGGCACCGTCAGCTTCACCCTGACGCCCGATGAGGGCTACGCCGTCGCGACGGCTTCCGGTTGCGGCGGCACACTCAGCGGCTCTGCCTACACGACCGGGGCAATCTTCAGCGCCTGCACGGTCGATGCAACGTTCGCTCTGCGTCGGTACGCCCTCACCGCAAGCGCCACCGCCGGCACGATCGCGCCGACAATGATCACCGTGAATCACGGGGACGCAGCCGCCTTCACGCTGACGCCGCAGCCTGGCTATGGGGTATTGAGCATCGCCGGCTGCCCGGGAACGCTGAACGGCAACGTCTATACGACGACTGCAGTGAGCGGCGCCTGCACCTTGGTTGTGACCTTCGCGCCAGAAAAACCCCGCTTTGAGCCGGCGGCGCCTGCTCCCTACGACCTGAATGCGATCGGCCTGCTGACCGAACTGCCGGCCGAAGCAGCGCCGCGCGCCCTGGATGTGGAAGGCAATCCGCTCGCCGTGACCCTCGTGGGTGAGCAAACTCATTTTCCCCCAGGCACTCACGTGCTGACATGGCGGGCGGTGGACCGCCACGGCGCAGTCGCAATGGTCGAGCAGACCTTGTACGTCCACCCGCTGGTGTCGATGGGTCCGGATATCGTGATTGGTTACCGGCAAGGCAATTGGAATGCGTTCCGCATCGTCCTCAATGGACCCGCGCCGCGCAGCCCACTCATCGTCGGCTTCAGCGTGGACGGCCACCTGCAGGATCACGATCTGCGCAGCGGCAGCGTCGAATTCGCGGGCGGTGAGCTGATGAAGGAGGTCTTTCTCACGGTGACGGGCGGTCCCTCGCCGGGTGCGGCCGATCAGCAGATCACCGTGACGCTCGACCCCAGCGTCAATCGGAGTGCGCGGGATCAGTTGAGCGTCACCTTGCGAACCGCCAACTCCGCCCCGGTCGTTCGTGTTTCGGGCGTACAGGCGGGCCGGTTTCTTCCGGCGTTCGGGCGCGACAACGGTTCAGTCGTGTTGACGGCAGATATCCTGGATCCGGACTCAGGCGACGGGCAGACCGTTCAGTGGCAGTTCCCGGCCGGCGCCGTTGCCACATCGAATGGTGCGCAACTGACACTGCAGCCGGAGAGTCTTCCCACAGGTATCCACTATGTCGAAGCGGTAGTAACCGACAACGGCGTGCCTGCGCAGATCGCGCGCGGCGGTCGCTATCTGGTGCTGACCGACGTCGCTCCCACGCTGCCCGACGGCGCCAGCGCCTGGGCAAGCAATGGACTGCCCGATCACCCGAGCTACTCGCCCGCGGCTCAAAACATCCTGCCGCAACGCGCCCAGGGTCTGCGGCAATTCCTGATCGAAGCCGATCCCGGCGCACAGCTGGCGCTGGGCCCCTATGCCATTCGGCAAGGTCAACACCGGGCGGAGCTCGCGGCGTTCGCATTGCCGCTCGCCGATACGCTCGACAATGTGGGGGGCTACTTTGATTTTCAGGTCGAGGATCTGCCGGTCGCGGAGTCCACCGTAAACCTCGTCATTCCGCAGCGTGCGCCGATTCCGCAGGACGCGGTTTATCGCAAGTACAACCCCATCAACCGGGCGTGGCAGAACTTCGTGCTCACCGCCAACGATGCCCTCGCCTCGGCGCCGGGGCACGAGGGTTACTGTCCCCCACCCTCCAGCACGCAATACCACACCGGACTTCAAGCCGGTGACTGGTGCGTGCGTCTCACCCTCAACGATGGCGGTCCAAACGATGGCGATGGACAAGCGAACGGCTCGATTACGGATCTGGGGGGTGTAGCCGCGACGTCCGCTGTCATCGTGAGAGAGCGGCCACCACCGGGCGGGGCGGGTGCGATCAGCGGCATATGGTTGGCATTGCTGGTCTGCATCGTTTTGTGGGGGCGGTCGCGGAGGTTTTCGCGGCGCCGATAAGTGGAGCTCTGCGGGTTAGCGTGTCGCCGCGAGCGGCAGTGAGCCGAAGGGGAGCGCGCGAGACTCGATCTCACAGGATCTGATCACCGCCCTGCCGTTCAATCCACGGCGTGGGGCATTCCCCGGCTCTGCAGATGTTTGCCGCGCACTGCACTGGGCAACTGGCCAATGACACGCTTGAAGGCTCGACTGAACGAGGCTTCGGAGTCGTAGCCCAGCCGATGAGCGGCGACGGTGACGCGCATGCCTTCGCGCGCGATCCAATGGCGGGCCTGGAACATCTTCACCTTGGTCACGTACCTGGCGGGAGTATCGCCAACGGTGCGGGTAAAAGCCTCGGCAAACGTCGAGCGCGAGGCGCCCATCAGTTTGGCCAGCGCCGGTACGCTCCAGTCGCGTTCCGGCTCGGCATGGATGGCTGCCATGACCTTGCCGATTCGCGGGCATTGCACGGCGGCGATCCAGCCGGTCGAGTCGCTGCAACCGCATTCCACCCACGCACGGATGATGCTCGCGGCCAGCACATCCGCCAGACGCGCAAGGATTCCGCAGGAGCCGACACGGTCGAGCGACACCTCGCGCTCCATCGCCTCCAGCAGGCCAGGCACGGTCGGATCGCGCTGGACCAGGGCGCCGGCGTGCATCACGTCCGGCATCATCGCCAGTAGCGGGTGCAGGGGATCCAGGTTGAAGCGCATGGCACCGCAGAACATGACACTGGATGGAACGTCGTCGGCGGTAGCGTTACTCCGCACGAGATAGATGTTGTCAGAGACTGGCACGCGGGCCAGTCGGTCGATGTCCACGGCCGGTACATCTGGTGCGCTGGCGAGGACATGGAAGCTGCCGTGCGGCAACAACACGGCGTCTCCCGCTTCCAGCCGCATCCATTCCGACGATGGCGTGCGCAGCGAACAACTGCCCTGGGCGATGAAGTGGAAGCTGGCCTCGCGTCTCGCGGGGAAGGCTACCGACCACGGTGCCTGCATCAGACAACGACCGTACTCGACGCCTTCCAATCGCAGCCCCAGCAAGACCTGGGTGAGCATGTCGCGCGCGGCGGGCGACGCGGGGCCAGGTGCAGGTGCGGGTGCGGGTGCGGGTGCGGGTAAAGGATCGGACAAATGGACAAGCATTCCGGCTTTTCCGTCATGGAAACGCCGAAACGATAACACCAAACTGCCCGCCCCGTTGAACCAAGCGCCCCCACGTGTCTTCCACCGCCTGTACCGAATGCTCTGATCTTCCCCTTCCCCCCGATACCACCGCCGTCCCGCGCTGGGCCGCCGTCGGCTCGCTGGCACTGGGCGTGTTCGGCCTGGTCACCGCCGAATTCCTGCCCGCCAGTCTGCTGACTGCGATGGCCGCCGACCTGGGCGTGAGCGAGGGTGCCGCAGGCCAGACGGTCACTGCCACGGCGCTGATCGGCGCCATTGCCGCTCCGTCGATTCCCCTGCTCACGCGTCGCATCGATCGCAAGCACGTGATGCTCGCGCTCACCTTGCTGCTGGTGCTATCCAATGTCATCGCCGCCACCGCGGATAGCCTGTCGATCCTGCTCGTCGCGCGAGTGATGGTGGGCATCGCGCTGGGCGGCTTCTGGTCCATGTCGGCTGCCCTGGCCATGCGCCTGGTGCCCGAGCACCACTTCGCGCGGGCGATGTCGATCATCCTGACCGGTGTCTCCGTCGCCACTGTCTGCGCAGCCCCGATTGGCGCCTGGATGGGTGAGCTATGGGGATGGCGCAGCGCATTCGTTGCTGCGGGTGTAGTCAGCGTCGTCACCCTGGTAGCGCAGTTGTTCTCGCTGCCGGCGCTGCCACCCAAAGCCAATCCCGACCTGCGCGTGCTCGGTGAGCTGCTGACTCGCCCCGGTGTGCGCATCGCCTTGCTCGCCGTGCTGCTGGTGATCTCGGGACACTTCGCCGGCTTCACCTACATCCGTCCGATGATGGAGAACATCACCGGGCTGCCGGTGAGCGCCATCTCGGCGATCCTGCTCGGCTACGGCATCGGTGGTTTCTTCGGCAACTTCGTCGGCGGCTACATCGCCGGACGCAGCGAGCGCCACGCCGTCGTTTTCGGCGGCACACTGATCGCCGTGTTGACCGCGAGCCTGCTGCTGGCGGGTCACTCGTTCACGGTCACCGCCATTGCCGTCGTGTTGTGGGGTTTTGCCTTCGGCGCGTTCCCGGTCGGTTTCCAGATCTGGATCGTGCGCGCTGCCCCCGATCAGGCCGAAGGTGCCGGTGGCCTGCTGGTCGCGACGTTCCAGATCGCCATCGCCACCGGCGCCATAGGCGGCGGATTGCTGGTCGACCACATCGGCGCCACCGGAGGCCCGCTGTTCGCCGTCGTCACGATGACGCTGGGGACGCTGCTGACGCTGCGATACGGCCCGGGCGCTGTGCGTGTGCAGGGCAGTGTCACAGCGCCGTCCGAACGTCGCGCCGATTGACGAAGCCGGAGGAACGCATATGGACATCGGGATCCACGCCGTCCTCTACGCGCCTGAGAGAAACCCGGCGCAGCTCTGATCGCCTTCATCCGTAGTCGCGATGCCAGTACAGATCTGGCTCATGCGGCCACGTATGGCGGCAATCGCCGCATCGTGCCGGCCATTGGAATTCCAGTCACGCAACCTGGAGTCGAGCACAGCGAGCCTGCCCTTCGTTCGGCCGCGGAGCCTGTCCGGTTCTCCCTGCAGCTCCTGCAGAACTTCGAGCGCCGCACTGCGCACCGCAGCCTCATCATTCGGCCGTATTCTGATCAGGCTCGTAACGTAGGTGACACCAGCCTCGAACCGCGTGGCGTCCCCACGGGCTTCACGAAACGCGCGCTCGTGCCACATCAGCTCCTGGTCCGGCCTGCCGCGTTTCCTCTCGAGGCTCGCCAGTCGCATCATGAGTTTGTACGCAGCAGGCGAGGACTCCACTTCCTTGGAAAGAATCTCGTACGAGCGATCGTATCGCTCGAGGAAGCTCAGCAGCGACGTCGCAATCAGTCTGTCTGGCGCCGAGCTTTGCGGGTCGTGCTCCTGGCTACCCAGAATTTCGAGCCAGCGGTCTCGCATCGCCGTCTCTGTGCCCACGCCTGCTCGTTCGCTTTCGGACGGTAGCGACAATACGCTCTGCAGAGGACGTGGGAGAGCACGGTCGGAGAGCAGGACATGCTGCTCGCGCATGAGCTGAGCCAGGAACGGGCTGGGCGGCGCACCGGCATCAATGGCCGCGCGTTCACGCTGAAACGCTCGACCCAGCGCAAAGGCCATCAGTTCGCGCGTTCGAGCTGTGCATCTTTCGGGCAGCGCTGCGCCACGCGCCAGATATCCTGTGGAAGATCCTGCGTACCTGCGTCCATGTTCCGCGGTGAGCATGCGAAATGGCCGCAGAAACCATCAGTCAAGTAATGCCCCTCGCTCCGCCTTCGTGAGCACCGCGCTACCGCGGGCCAAAAAAACGGCGGAGCCCTCGCGGACTCCGCCGTCCCTGCTCGAGCATTACTACGCGCGGACCAAGGTCATCCGCACGGCAACTGCATCGGAGCGTCCATCCGCTGGACCCGGTCGCGCGCGTGGCGAGAGCCTGCGCGCATCCCTCTGTGGCCTCCTGGCCAGTACGAGGCCCCGACTAACGATGAACCTCGCCACCAACCAGCGCGCCCAGGGGCGCGACCGAACCAACGTTTGTATGTGCCACTTGGATCACCTCCTTCAGTTGCCGTGGGCTCATCGTCGGCGCGTGCCGCCCACCGAAGCCGCGCGCCCCAAACTGATACTCGAAAAAACACTGACGGCGGCGCGAATCAACAGACGCCGTGCGATCTGCCCCAGACTCGCCGCCAGCGTCCGGTCCACGCGGACGTCGAGCTGTGCCTGCCGAAAGCCATTGAGGAGATCACAGCGTCGCGAAGCGTACACCGTCGGAGTTCCCTGCCGCTACTGTCCGCAAGCGCAACGAGCGCAACCGGTGTGTGACGTTGCTCCGTCGCCACCGTGGCCGTCAACGCGGAACTTTGGGTTGCAGGCGTCAGCTCCGTGGCCTGACGCGCGGCATGCAACCGCAAATCAACTTTCTCGAAGAACAACGTAAGGTCAGATCATGAACATCAAGGGTGTCGCACTCACATTTCTGCTTTCCGCCGGCCCGGCATCGGGTAGCAGGCGCGGGGCTGCAAATTCAGTTCGACGAATACTGCAGGGAGTCTGGCAGATCGACATGGCTGCCCGAATCGCGCTTTCCTGTGAGCCGAGCCGGCTTCGCAATCGAGCCCATCTGAAAGACATCAAACGCTTCGGAGCTTCCTTGACGTTCTGAGCCAGTGCTGCGCCCTGAAGTGTGCCCCCCGGTCTGGCGGAGGACCAGGCGCGCGCGCCCGGATCGACGCCGCGACACACCTTCTCTCAACGAACACCACCGACGAGAGACGACCGCTGCATGGTTCACGAGCCTCTGCGCGGTCGCGCCGCGCGCTCGCCTTGGGAGCCCGCATGCCATTGCTCTAGCATGGCGGTGCTACTAAAAAAATACGTCAGGGGGCGCCGATGTCCATCCGGTCGAAGACGTTATACGCGTGCGTAGTGGCCGGCTCGATGACGGTGAGCACCGGCCATTCCCAGGAGGCACCCGAAGCAGGAGCAGGTCCGGAGGTCGTGATCACCGGCTCGCGCGTCATACGCGACGGGTATCGCGCGCCGACGCCGTTGACCGTGCTGTCCATGGACGAGCTGCAGAAAACGGCGCCCACCAGCCTGTCGGATGCAGTCAACCAGCTGCCGAGTTTCAAGAACTCGTTCACGCTCGCTTCGACCGGCTTCCGCGTCGGCGCCGGCGGCGGCGGCGCATTCCTCAACCTGCGCGGTCTGTCGGCGAAGCGCAATCTGGTGCTGCTCAACGGCCGACGTGTCGTGCAATCGAGCGTCGTGGGAAGCGTTGCCGGCGGCACGGATCTCAACATGCTGCCCCAGGCGCTGGTGTCGCGGGTAGACGTGGTCACCGGCGGCGCTTCCGCGGCCTACGGCTCGGATGCGGTCTCCGGCGTGATCAACTTCGTCCTCGACACGCAGTTCGAAGGACTGCGCGGCGATGTCTCCGGCGGTATCTCGCAGGCAGGCGACAACGAGAGCGGCAAGGCCTCGCTCGCCTTCGGCATGCCATTCGCCAACGGCCGCGGCCGGCTGCTAGCGGCCGGCGAATACGCCACGAGCGACGGCGTCGTGGACTTCACGGATCGCGATTGGGCCAATGGCGGCTATGCGGCCATTGCGACCCGCACTCCGGCCACCAACCAGACATCCGCGGACAACCCGACGCGCGTCATCGCGCCTGACGTGCGGCCTTCGAACATGGCCACTGCAGGCCTCATCACCACCGGCCCGCTGGCCGGCAACTACTTCCGGCCGGACGGGACGCTGGCACCGTTCCCGTTCGGTACGCTGCGCACCGCCACCACGATGAGCGGCGGCGGCATCGACGGAGATCTGGGCCGCTTTTTCTCCGCGGTGCCGCCACAGGAGCGCTACAACCTCTTCGTTCACGGGCGTTATGAGGTTGCGTCCGGCTGGACGGCGTTCGCCGAAGCGCTCTACGGCCGCGCCGAAACCGAGTACCGGGGCATGCTCTCATCATCAGGGAGCCATCAGAACTACGTGATCTTCGAGGACAACGCGTACCTCAACCCCGCGGTGCGCGCGGCACTCGGCTCCACGCCATCGTTTCAGTTGGGACGCATCGACACCGACCTGGGCTACAAGAGGGAATACTCGCTGTACGACACGCTCCGCGGCGTGATCGGCGTCGATGGCGACCTCGGCGCCTGGAAGATAGGCGCGCACTACACCCATGGCCGCGCGGTACACGATACTTCCACGTCGGGTAACGCGATCCTCACGCGGCTGTTCGACGCAGTTGACGCAGTCGTGGCCCCCGCCGGCATCCAGGGTGTGACGGCCGGTTCGATCGTCTGCCGCACCACGCTCACGAACCCCAACGACGGCTGCATTCCGATGAACGTGCTCGGCGCCAACACTGCGAGTCCCGAAGCCGTAGCGTGGGTCACCGGCGCACCGACGCTGCACCAGGTGCTGGAGCAGGACGTGGTCGACTTCGCCGTCACCGGCGAACCCTTCTCCTCGTGGGCTGGGCCGATATCGATCGGCGCCGGCGCAACCTATCGACGCGAGCGAGCGGTGGGACGAGCCGATGCGATCTCCGAGGCTTACAACCCGGCAGTTCCAGGCACGGCAGCCTTCAAACCCGGTCTGACCCCCGCCCTGACCGGCAACGTCAATCGCTTCCCCAGCACGTTGCGCGGGCAGCTCGGCGGCTACGAAGCCGGCAGCACCGGCTCACTCGAAGGCGACTACTCGGTGAAAGAGGTGTTCAGCGAGATCCTCGTGCCGCTCGCAAACGGCATGTCGTTCGCGCAATCGTTGGAGTTGAACGCCGCGGTGCGCTATGCGGACTACAGCACCAGTGGCGGTGTCACGAGCTGGAAAGGCGGACTGACGTGGGAGCCCGTGGGCGGCCTGCGTCTGCGCACCACCCGCTCGCGCGACGTGCGCGCCGCGAATCTCGCAGAGCTGTATCAGGGCGTGTCGCAATCGAACCCGGCGATCACCGATCCGTTCCGCGGCAACGAGAGCAATCCCAATGCCGTCACGCGCTCGTTCGGCAACGCGAGCCTCGAGCCCGAGCAGGGCGACACGTTCACCATCGGAGTCGTGTTACAACCCACCTTCGCGCCCGGGCTGAGCCTGTCCGTCGACTACTACGACATCGAGCTGACCGAATCGATCGGCCAGCTGGGCGGCGCCAACATCGTCACGCAGTGCTTTCAGGGCGCCGCCGACCTGTGCAACTTTCTGACGCGCAACACCGATCCGGCGAGCTTCGGTCCATACGGGGTCGGGCCGATCGTGTCGGTGGAGAATCCCTTCCTCAACGTCGGTACCGTGACGACGAGCGGCATCGATTTCGAGGTCGGTTATCGCAAGCCGCTCGACGAGCTGCGCGAGAGCTGGAAAGGCACGATCTCGACGCGGCTGCTCATCAATCATCTCGACAAGCTGAACACCGAGGTGCGCAACGCGACCTCGATCACCGCGGGGGCGGGCGTGGTCGGCGGCACCATTCCATCCGGCTCCGGCGGCGGCGCGGCGTGGACTGGCTCCTTTGGCGTCACCTGGGAGAACGGGCCGTTCGCGATCTTCGTGCAGGAGCGCTTCATCGACGGTGGCCGCAACCAGGGAACGGTGGACGAGGCGGGAAATCCCAATCCTGCGGACGCGCGCTACAACGCCAACCCGACCCAGAACGGCCTCGTACCCAACACCGTCCCATCGGTGTGGTACACGGATATGACGCTGAACTACAAGCTCGGAGCCGAGCGGAGCTACGAGGTGTACCTGACCGCGAACAACCTGTTCGACAAGGCTCCGCCGATCATTCCGAGCTACTTCATCTATGGCACGCTGGCGACGAACTATCAGATCTACGACATGATCGGTGCCAACTACACGGCCGGGGTTCGGCTCAGATTCTGAGCCGAACCGTCATCACTTCGACCGTCACTCGCGGGTCCGCGGCCCGCCGGCGGGCCGCAGCTCAGGTGGCCGCGCCGAGGTTGAAGACGCGCTCCGCGTTGGTCTGGAAGAATTTCTTCTTGTCATCGTACGAGATCGGCATTGCGTCCATCGCGTGCACCTCTTCCACGTCGTACTGATATGGATAGTCCATCGCGTACAGCACCTGATCCACTCCGAGCACCTGCTGCGCGAACATCACCGCCGGCGCCCACGCAACGCCGCTGCTCGTGATGAAGACATTCTTCTTCATGTAGAAGCTCGGCGGCTGCCTGGAACGCAGATCCGCGCGACGGACGGGCCAGGTGCGATCGATGCGATAGAGCTGGTACGGAATGCCCTCTCCGCCGTGGCCGATGACCAGCTTCACGTCGGGGAAGCGATCGAATACGCCCGCATTGATGATTGCCTGCGTATGCAGGGCGACTTCGACACCAAAGCCGAGGTCGCCCCGCTGCAGATCGTGATCCACGAACGGCTTCAGCATGCCCCCCGAGGGTTCACGCGGGTGAATGTAGATCGGCGCATTGTGCGCCTGCGCGGCCTCGAAGATCTCCCAGAATTTCTGATCCGAGAGGTACTCGCCGTTCGTGTGCGAGTTGATGATGATTCCGCGGATGCCAGGCTTCTTCATGGAGCGCGCGATTTCAGCCGCAGCGCGTTTCGGATCCTGCGGGGCAATGGCCAGCAGCCCCGCGTAGCGTTGGGGGTGGGCCTTGATCGCATCCGCGAGCTGATCGTTGCTGTCCGCCGCAAGAGCGGTGCCGGTGGCCGCATCGAGCACCTGCACGCCCGGCGCCGTGAGCGACAGGATCTGCATGTCGATGCCGGCTTCGTCCATGGCCGCAAGGCGCGCCGCACCGAGGTCGGAGAGCCGGTCGGTGAAGCGAGTCATGTTGCTGAGATTGCGCCACGTCGCCCCGAGCCCCACGTAGTCCGCGGTTTTCGACTCGAGCACCTTGCGCCAGGCCTGGAACAGCTCGACGGGCGCCCAGGCCTCCTCAGTGGCGATGCGCTTGTACGCCGCGGGCTGGACTCTTGGCACGGACTGCCTTGCCCGTTGCTGGGCGCCGGCTCGCACGGTGGTGAGAACCGTGCCGCCCGCGGCAGCGAGCTTCAGAAAGGATCGTCGATCGACACTCATGCGGCACCCCCCTGGTCTTTTTTCGACGCGCTGCCAACGTATCACCGCTGCGGGGCGTGCGTGCCAGCACGACAAGGGTCGACCACGCCATAAACGGGGGCCGGATGAAGGGGTTCGGGTGTCTGGCGAGGCATGAGCCACCGGTGGATCGGCCGCCGCATCCTCACCAAGTCGCCCGACTCACGCCGGGCAGGAAACCCGTGAAAGGCTCGTCGTTCGCGCATTTCGCTCTGCGCGGCCGAAACGCGGATCCGAGGAAGGTGAACTGTACATGCGGATACGCTGCACACCGCCGGCCATCCTTGCAGCAATTGATCCGGGGCTTCTCCGGATGAAGCTCCACCCCGCACGCCGCAGAGCGCTCGGTTGGCAGCCTCTTGACCTCCAGAGCCTGTCGCTCCGATGGACAGTGCACCACTGCATCGTCAGCGCAATTCACTCCTCCGCCGGAACCGCGATCATGTCGACGACCGCGGCCCTTCCCGGCCGACCGAGACCGCTGCCCACGGGAACAGCCGAGGCCGCCGGCGGACGCGCTGGATCGAAATAGACACCCCGGATGTCGCTGAGCACGGCGTGAGCGGCCGGGTCCGCAAGGTAGTAGGTCGCCTTCGCCAGGTTCCGATAGCTGCTGCCAGCTTCGAACAGCATGGATCCCTGCCGCTCGAACAGCGTCTTCATCTGTTCGCGGGGCGCGTCCGCGGCGTTACCACTAACGGCCCCGAGAAAGATCAGCGGCGTGCCGGCAGCGACGTACGTGACATAGGAGAAGCGCGACGCAGGCTTCAGCCAGGGCAGCGGCAGGTAGGAGATCGTCTTGCCCGCGACTGCGTCGGCAGGAGGTGCTTTCGCTGCTGCGATCAGCTCGATCTCCGTCAGCCGCGGGTGACTCCACTCCGCCAGCACCACGGGCGGCGCCCCCCCATCCTTGAAGCTTGCGTTCACCTCCCGCGCCGCGTCGGCATGATCCGCGAACGGCTGGATGAACGCCTTCACCTGCACGACGTCCTTCGGCGTCAGCCCGAGATGTTCGATCGTACGGAACAGCTCAGCCATGGTGAGCCGCACCGACGCGGCGAGATCCGCGCCGTCGGCCGCCTGACCGGACACGAACACCTTTCCTCCGGCGGGAAGCACCGCGGTTCCCTCGCGCTGAATCGTCACGGCAGCAACGTTGCGCGAGCTCGCAGCTACCGCATCGAAGGCCACGCGTGCGCCGGCCTGCGTGAGGGGGGAGCGTATCAGCGTCAAGGCGGGCGGCGCCTGCGCGAAGCGGCTCGCGATCGCGAGATCGACCGCAATCGCCGAGTCGTCGTCCGTCACGTAGGCGTTGAGACGCAACACGCGCCCGAGATCGCTCCCGGACTTCTCCAGCGCGACGCCAAGTGCATCCAGAGCGCCATCCGCCTGCGTGCGCGGGTCGCTGCTCGTCGTGTTTGCAGCGGAGAATTGGCGAGTGAAGACCAGCGGCGCGTCGGGCGTGCGAACCGAGGCGGCAGTACCGGCGGCATCCGTGCGCGCGATGCGCTGGATCGAAGGCTGCGGCTGGGTCGAAGACTGCCCGAGCACTGGGGCCGCCGCACCCACCAGCCCGACGAACAGGACCACGAGACGATTCATTGCGCTCTTCCGGAAAGCTGCTCGAAATGTGCCGCGTCCAGCCTGTTCGCCACGGCTACGGCTTCATCGACGATGACGCGATCCACCTCCGGGGTGAAGCGCGCCGTCTGCCACAGCCACCAGTAGAAAACCTGAATCTCGTAGTTGCCGCCGTTCTGCGGTGGGGCGAAGTTCTCGGCGCACGGAACATACGCTTTCACATTGTTGTTGTACGCGAGTACGAACGTGCGCTGCGGCGACAGCCGCTGCTCGATCTGCCGCGCGACGCAGGTGAAGACTTCGCCGTCCAGCGCGGCAAGGCGGAAGTCGTCGCCGAACTGGATCATCCTGATGTCGAACGCGCCGGTGGTGCGCGGAATGGTCTCGCCACGTTCGTACTTGTCGAGCATCCACTGGCCCCACCGCCAGTACCACGGATCCTTCTGGTTGTCGGGGTTGTCCGCCGGCGCCGCCTCCCCTTTCGCCACGCGCGCCACGAACTCCCGCGAATAGGGCTCCTCGAGCGGCAGATTCACGGTGCCCATGGCTGCCCGTACCGGGCCCTGAACCGGCGTCGCAGGTTTGTCGAGCGCCTGCAGAATCGTCGTGCCAAAGCGCCTGCCGAACTCGCGGTTCGGCGCCAGGTTGGGCAGCGCGCTACCGTCGAAGCCCTGGCTCGGGTCACCGTTGACGAAGTGCGCCATCCGCACATCGCCGCCCGCACCCTGGGCCGTCATCACCGTGGCTTCCGGATAGCGCCTCGCCACCTCGTCGCGCCCGAAGCCGAAGAAGTCCGCCCCGTAGGAAGCCGGGCCGTCCTTGACCACATGCACGTCGCTGGGATGGCATGCGAACAGCGCGAGAACGGCCCTCAAGGTGCCGTTCTCGGGATCGCTCACGCGCAGCACCCGCACGCGGCGATCGATGCTGCCGCCGGGATTCGGAATGATGCCGCCGGGAGTATGCGGCGGCCCGTCGCGATTGACGCACAGATCGGAGTCGGCCTCCGACGTGGCGAGCACGGCAGGCTTCATGTCCTCACGCGCCCGCTCGATGACCGAGACGATCTTCCGTATCAGGAACTCCTGATACTCGGCAATCGGAGACTTCACCACATCCAGTACATCGGCCGGGCATACCGCCGGGGCACTGTGGTTGTGCGAGGCGTTGAGAACGACTTCGTGCGGCTCGAATCCGAGCCGCTTCACGCGCGCGTACACCTGCTCGCTCACTTCCGTGCAGAACATGCAGATGTCCGCGGTGACGATGACTACCGGTGAAGCGCGGTCGCCGATGGCCATCGCCTGCACCTCCATGCGGCGGTAGTGGTCCGTGACACGCCGCTCCGTGCCCATCTGCCAGGCCGGAAAGGGGGGCGTAATGTCGTCTGCCGCCACGCCCACGAGCGTCGGCGCGACGGAGGGCACCGCTCCCGTTGCCTTGGGCGCACCGACGCACGCGAGAAGTACGGCGCTCGACAACGCCGCGACGCCGGCACGCACGAGCGGGAGGGCCCGCGAGAAAACTGCGCTGTCTATCATCTGAAATTGCCTTGCTTCACCCGGAACGCTCTGCCGATGGCGTCTCCGGAGCGTCGTGACCGCCCCGGACCCTGTCAATCGCAGGGACGCAAGTGGAGCTCGCCGGACTACGAATGACACCGATTTGCCTAAATTCGATTCGCTGTGCGCCGCTCGGCGGACCGCTATGATGGGAGCCGATCCCGGATCGCAACGCTCACCGGTCACGCATTGCCCACGACATCGCCCCAGCTCCAGGAAGCCATCGCACTGCTGCGAAACGGCCGTATCGAGGAAGCGGCCCGCCTCTGCGAGGGCCTGCTCGCGCGGAACGCAAAGGACGCAGGCGCGTGGCACTATCTGGCTCTCGCTCGCATGCAGCAAGGGCACCTGTCGAAGGCCGCCGAGCTCCTGGAAAGGTCGCTCGCGATCGATCCGATGAACGCCAACGCGTTCAGCGATCTGGGCACCATCAGGGTGCGCCTGAAGCAGTACGAGCCGGCGGTTGCACTGCTCTCCCGTGCGCTCGCACTCAATAGCCGGCACGTCGACGCCCTGAACAATCTGGCCGCGGCATTCAACACACTGGGACGCCCGCAGGATGCGTTGCCACTGCTCGAACGCCTGCAGGCAGAACGCCCGGACGTTGCCGAGACGAGCCGCAGTCTCGGGCAGACGAACATGAAGCTCGGCAACTCGGAACGCGCCGTGAGTTATCTTCGGGAGGCGGTTCGCCTGGACCCTGCTTCCGCCCGCGCACGAATCCACCTGGGCGAAGCCCTCGAGGCCGAGGGTCATTTCAAGCAGGCCGAGATGCAGTACCTGAACGTGCTACGCCGGGACCCTGACGATGCCGTCGCGCTCGCCAGGCTGCTGCAGTCGCCCGAAGCGCAGATCGAACAGCACTGGGTCGCGAAGGCGCACGACCGGTTGCAGAGCCCGCATCTCGAGGAAATGCAGCGCATTCGCCTGCACGTGGCACTGGGTCACTTCTACGACCGGCGGGGCGAGCACGACGAGGCTTTCGCCAACTTCCGTGCCGGCTACGACCTGCAGTTCGCACGTGCTCCGTTCAGCAGCGCAGGCTACCGTCAGGCAGTCGATTTCCTGATCCGCACCTGCACGCCGGAATGGTTCCGCGCCCTGCCGGGGCACGACGTGAGCAGCGAGAAACCGATCTTCATCGTCGGGATGCCCCGCTCCGGCACCACGCTGATGGAACAGATTCTGGCCAGCCACTCCCGCGTCGCCGCCGGCGGGGAGCTCTCCACGATCATGAACATCGGCAGTCAGTTCCATCACATGGATCGCAGCTACAGGCCCTATCCCGAAGGACTCCCGGACGCCCGGCCGGCAGACCTGGCGCGCATGGCGCAGCGCTATCTGGCGCGGCTGGATCAGATCTCCACCACCGCTGCGCGCGTGACGGACAAGCAGCCATTCAACTTCATGCACCTTGCTCTCGTCGCGGCACTGTTCCCCGGCGCGAAGATCATCCACTGCCGCCGGGACCCGCTCGACACGTGTCTTTCCTGCTACTTCGTCAGCTTCGCCGACGAGTTCCAGTTTGCGAGCGACCTCGAGACGCTGGGCAACTACTACCTCGACTACCACCGGCTGATGAAGCACTGGCACGAAGTGCTACCCGTACCGATTCTTGACGTTCAGTACGAAGATCTCGTAGCGGACACCGAGAAGGTAGTGCGCAGCGTGCTCGAACACTGCCACCTTCCATGGGAAGACAGCTGCCTTCGGTTCTATGAGACGAAGCGGGCCGTTCGCACACCGAGCCGGTGGCAAGTGCGCCAGCCCATGTACTCGCGCTCTGTTGGTCGCTGGAAAAAATACGAACGACATCTCCAGCCCTTGAAGGCCACGTTGGCTCCTATCCTCCAATCGAGCGCCACTCCGTAGGCATTCAGAAGAAATCTGTAGGACAGCAGACCCGGCGCGCTTCCGAGTATTGACCACCAACTGTGGCGCACACAGTCTGGGCGCAATAGAGGCGTTTCTTTAAAGCGTCCAGATCCTCGGGAGAAATCTTCGTGATGAATGAAACGTGCTCGATCTCTTTATCGGTACGGACCTCGGTCCGCGCGTCAGTGCGGGCCATACTGGCGACCACCGCGCTCGCGACCGGCGCCGCGCAGGCACAGACCGGCTCCGACCCCGGCGGCGCACCGAACGAACAGCTCGACGAAGTGGTCGTGAACGCCCGGAAGTATCTGCCGGACGACCGGACCTCCGGTACCGGCCTGCCGATGAAGCTCATCGAGACACCTGCCGCCATCTCCGTCCTGACGGAGGAGATGCTGCGCATCGCCAATTCGCGCAGCGCATACGATGCGGCGGACATGATCCCGGGTGTCGAGAAGAGCGGTCAGAGCTCCTCGCGCGAGTACCTGTACCAGCGCGGGAACCAGGTCTTTTCACGGATCAACGGGGTGGGAGGCACGCGCAACAGCCACCCCGACGCGTTCGCTCTCGAGCGTCTGGAGTTCGCACGCGGCCCCACGACGGGGATCTATGGTGTGAGCGGCTCCTTTGCCGGCGAAGTGAACAGCGTCCTGAAGAAGCCGCGAACGGATCTGATGACGGAAGCGAGCGTCCAGGTCGGAAGCTTCGACAGAACGAGGTACGAGCTGGACGCGACGAGCGCCATTCCGGGCACCGGCGAACGGCTTTCGGCTCGCCTCCTCGGCGCGTATACCGAATATGGTACGCCCGTCACGACGGTGAATCGCACGAACCGGGACAAGATGGTGCTTGCTTCCCTCGCCTACGAGCCGGCACCCGACTGGCAGGCGGTGCTTCACTACTATCGGGAAGATCGCAATCTGGATCCGATGGATGGCTGCGCCATGATGTTGCGACCCGATGGGACGCTGGCGCTGCCGGACATCGATGCCAGGCATTTCTATTGCGGCGACCCCAACGACTCCTGGCAGAAGCAGACCCAGGAGTTCTCCATGGCGTCCATAGCACACCAGTTCGGCAACGAATGGGAGGTGAAGGCCTCGGTGGGGCGCGCGAAGACACACGACGCTTTCAGCTACATGTACCCGTTCGGCCCGGCCGGCGCGTATGGAAACGGCGAGAGCGAAGTCCTCCTGTACACGTACGACCCCGAGTTCTGGCAGGAACAGCTCACGTACAACATGAGTCTCGGCGGCGGCTTCTCCCTCTTCGGTCGCAGCCACAGGTTCTTCGTCGGCCTGGAGTACAACGACCAGCCCAGAGCCGGCAATCGGGACAAGATCCTGCGCTCTGTGGGCGTGGGCGTCCTGGACATGCGTGACGGAGGCCTTGGCATTCTCGCCGATGGCAGCCCGATTCCTTTCGTCGATCGCAGCACGCTTCCGGTGTCATGGGCCTCCCGGAGAGGCAGCGAGCGCTATAGCGGAACCGTCCAGCTGCTGCTCAATCCGATCGGGCGCCTGCAGGTTCTTGCGGGCGTAAGCCTTCTCGCCGGCAGCAGCAGCTTCTACCAGCGCACGGAGCCGCTCAATCCGGCCGAAGAGACAGACTCCCCCGTGAAGTTGCGATTGGGGAAGGAGCCGCGGTTCGGCGTCACCTACCAGCTGACTGACGGCTGGAAGCGGGTGAACGATGCACGTGTGTACGCCAGCTACTTCGAGAGCTCGAGCAACAACACCGCAGGATTCCCTCCCGTGCAGCAGACCTCCACCGAGGTCGGCCTGAAGACGGAGCTCTTCGACGGCACGCTCACGGGGTCGCTTGCCGCATACGATCAGAAGGTCGATAACATCGTCGTCTTCGTGTACGAAGCGGGAGGCATCGCCGACGCCCGCTATGAGGCCGCAGGCAGCCAGACCACGCGCGGCATCGAGACCGAGATTCTGGGTCAGGTGGTTCCAGGATGGAACATGTCGTTGACCTACGGGTACACGGATGCGGTGAGAGTCGACGCCAGGGGCTCGAGCGTCGGCGGTCTGCTGGAGGTGCCTATCCGTGCCATTCCAAAGAACCGGATCAGCCTCTTCACCACGTACGAGTTTCTGACAGGATCGCTGAGCGGCCTGCGCGTTGGCGGAGCGGTTGTCTACAAGCAGGACTATCCGTTCGTGGACGCCTCGACGACGCTGATCGACAGGTTCGGCCAGTTCAAGGGAAGCGGCTACACGCGGCTCGATCTGAACTTCTCCTACGTGGGATTCAGTGGAGCCCTGGCGAACATGGAGATCTTCGGCAACATCGAGAACCTCACCGATGTCGACTACTTCTATTCGAGGAACGGGGATCCCCGCTTCACGATCATCCACGCAGCCCCGCGCACGGTGAATGTCGGAGTTCGATACAGCTTCGACGCGCGCGCGAGGCGACGGTAGACGTCAAGGAGCCTGCGCCGCCGGCCCGGCATCGAAATGCCGCTGGATCCAGTCGATCCAGCGGCTGTATTTGTCTCGCTCGTGCACGGGGTCCGAGCTGATGCTGTGCCCTCCGATGGGATACACCACAAACTTCACTGGAGCGCCGTTGTCGCGGAGGGCGTGGTAGAGCGCATACGACTGGGTAATCGGCGCTACCGCATCGCCGGTGTGGGCCAGTATCAACGTCGGCGTCGTCGCCCCTTTCATGTAGGCCGCCGGCGAGTTTCGCCAGTAGTCGGCCATGTTGTCGCCGACCCAGGGCGAGCCCTTCAGCATGCCGTCCATCCAGACGTTGCAGCAGGAAAGATTGTAGTAATCCAGATAGCTCGTGATCGGCACGCCGATCACGGCCGAGCTCCATCCACGCTCATGACCGATGAGCCATGCGCTCAGGTAACCGCCGTAGGACCAGCCCGATAGCGCGATGCGGCTCGTGTCGATGAAGCCCCGCCCTTTCAGCGCCTCGATGCCGGCCACGACGTCCCGGCCCGGCCCCGCACCGAGATCGCCGATCATGGCGCCCTGGAAAGCCCGGCCATGCGAGTTGCTGCCACGGTAGTTGGGCTTCAGCACGACCCAGCCCTGGGCGGCGAGGATGTGATCGAACAGACTGAACGCGCCCGTCGATGTGGAATTCGGCCCACCGTGAATGTTCAGAACCAGAGGGTACTTGCGACCGGCCGCGAATCCCGGAGGGTAGATGACAACGCCGGTCGGGCTGAAAGCGTCGCTGCTCCAGCGCAAGGTTTCCGTGCGGCCCAGATCCAGATCCGCGAGGGCCGCGTTGAAATGCGTCACTCGCCTCGGACGAGCGCGGACGGACGCCATGACGAACACCTCCGGGGGTGAATCCGCATCGCTGCCGATGAAAGCGATGACGCCGGTGCGGCTGACCGTGAGATCGGAGATGTGGAGCAATGGCCCGATGTCGACACGCCGCGCGCGACCGTTCAGAGGCTGCAGCCACAACGCCTGCCGATCCTCGTCCGGACCCGTCATCAGCAAGTGGCGGGAGTCCGGCAGCCACTCGAAATCGTCGATGTCGCGATCGAGCATGCCGGTCGATTCGGGAGATCGGGCTGCGGGTGCAGGCACCACCGCCAGTTCCCTCGGCAAGCTCCACGGGTCCACGCCGCCGAACCGCAGGTACGCAAATCGATCCGCACCAGGCGCTACGGACGGCGCCGACTGCAGCTTCGCCGGCGGCGGTACCATCACTTCTGTCTGCAGCGTCGCGATATCGATGCGTTTGATGGAGGTTTCGCGCATCGACATGCGCATGAATTCCCCGTTGACCGCGCGTGGCTGGGTCACATACAGGATGGACCGCCCATCCCGCGACCACTCGACGCTTCTTGCACTCTCCGCGCCGGAGGTGAGGCGTCGAGCCTCGCCTCCGGCGCTCGCGACCAGCCAGACGTGCGAGGGCACCGGGCTCGCGACTGCGAGGTAGTTTCCGTCCGTCACCTCGAAGGACCGATTGAATCGTTCGCTTCCGTCAGCCCGAGGCCGGCTGTCTCCCGCAAGGAAAGCGATCGCGCGTCCATCGGGACTCCATGCATGGCGAGGCATGCCGGGAGAGCCGGTCCCTTGCTCCGGAACGTTGGCCGTGACGATGGGCGAGGAAGGCGCCGGCCCATCCAGGGCTCGCACGTAGATGTGGAAACGCCCGTCGCCGGCGGACTCGAGCCACGCGAGCCGGTCGCCGCCGGGCGACCAGCTCGGCGAATGCGCGCGAGACGGTGCCGGGCTCACGACCTCCTGGACGCCGGTTGCCACGTCCACCAGCACCAGCTCGCCTGCGAACTCGTTGGTTGCGTAACGAGGGCGGTAGGTCATCAGCACCACCCGACGACCGTCCGGAGAAATGGAAAGCGCGGACAGGTCGACCCGTTGCTCCAGGTCCGCGAGACTCGCGCGGCGAACCGCCGTCTCACCGGGGCTGGCGCAAGTGGCGGCCCACACGAGCATCGCCATGGGCGCACACGCCCGGAGCGTTCGGAAAAGACGCACGCGCCTCACTCGATCTGCGATGAACACGAGTCGTCGTATAGCCATGCTCTTCCAGCCTCGTCTGCTCACGTTGCGATTCAACGATGCCAACCGAGGGCGCCTGTCACCGGGACAGGCGCCCGGCGGGACACCACGCTAGCGTTCGATCACGAGGTCGCTCTGCGGAAACGAGCAGCAGGCGAGTATCTTCCCCTGGTCGATCTCACGCTGATGGATCCCGCCCTGGTGCCGCATATCGACGGACCCTTCGAGGAGGCGCGACTTGCAGGTTCCACATAAACCCATCGTGCATGCGGTAGGGATCCTGATACCTGCTGCTTGCGCGGCAGAAAGTACGGTCTGGTCAGGGCCGCACACAACCGTCTTCCCGCTCACGCTGAAACGTATGGAGTAAGTGCCTGCATCGGCCACCGGCGTGTTGCGAGCGACGGTTGCCTGCGCCACGGCTTCGACGGAGAAACTCTCACTGTGATAGCGCGACGGATCGTGCCCGGCCCGCGCCAAAATATCTCGCACGGATGACATGAACGGAGCGGGGCCACAGCAGAATACTTCCCGCTCAGAAAGATCCGCCACGGTCTGCAGGAGGTCCGACGTCAAACGTCCCGCGTAGCAATCCCCTACCAGAACGCCTGGCGCATCCTCACAAACGAAAATGTTGTGTAAGCGTGGTCTGCGACGCGCGATCTCGCCGAGCTCTTCACGAAAGATGATGTCCCGAGGCGTGCGTGCAGCGTGGACGAACACGATATCCGCGTCGACGTGCATGTCGTCCAGATACCTGGCCATGGACATGACCGGCGTGATGCCTGATCCGCCGGAAACGAAAAGATACTTCGGCGCCACGTGCAGGGAGCAGGAGAAGTCTCCGCTCGGCCCCGACGCCTGCACGGTGTCGCCTGCGTGGAGGTTCGCATGGAGCCACGGCGAAACAACACCGTCGGGCTTTCGCTTGACCGTGATCGAAAGCATGTCCGGCCTCGTGGGAGGCGAGGAAATCGTGTAACACCGGTGGACGGTCCGGCCATCGATGTCGAATGCGAATGTCAGGAACTGACCAGGAAGGTGGCGAAACAGCCGGCCGCCCGCGTCGCGGAAGAAGAAACTCCGGACGTCATGGGTGTCATCACGGATCGCATGGCAGATCAGCGTGCTCGGGGTATCGCCGCTCCACGCGCGCAATGATTCGCCCTCTTCTTCCGTGACCATCGAGTGCATCGTGCCCGGAAGCTGCTCAGGAAAGCCCCGCGGCCATCTCGCGCACGTACCAGTCCGTGAATTTCTCGACGAGACCCTCCGTGTATGGCGAGTACGGCCCGGGCTCGTAACCCGGCATTCCGGCACCCTGCTGGCACAACCCGATGAGCTGTTTGTCCTGGCGGTTCGTCGCGTTCCAGACGGAGACGAGATTCTCCGGGTCGTAGTCGATGCCCTCGCGCGCATCCTTGTGGACGAGCCACTTGGTACGCACGAGCGTTCGGTCGGCGGACAATGGGAGCACCGAGAACGTCACGATGTGATCGCTCATGAAGTGGTGCCAGGAGTTCGGCTGCGTCCAGAAAGACAATCCGCCCAGATCCCGGTGCGTGAAACCTCCCAGGAGTCGCTGCGAGGCAACCCGGGTGTCCCTCGTCTGAGACTCGCCATGACCGTCCAGCGGCAGACGCACGACCCTGAACCCCGTGCAGTCACTCAGGCGCTCTATTTCGGCTGAGGGAAGACCGAGCGCCTCCCAGCGCGCGTGTTCGCTTCGCAGACGACGTTCGAACGCCTGCAGCTTGTCGCGGTTGGCGTCGGTCGGCTCGAAGCCGAATCCGTACTCGTACAGAGAGACGGTCAGCTCCGGATGATTGGCGCTGCAGTGGTAGCACTCACGGTTGTTCTCCATCGTCAGCTTCCAGTTTCCCTCCTCGACGAGGTCGATCTGGCGCGCAATCTTGCAGTCCGTGACGCGGTGGGGCGTCAGGTAGGGCTCGATGGCCGCGCGCATCGCCTCGAAGCCAGCGGGCGGCTCACTTGCGAGACAGATGAACAGGAGGCCGGCCAGACTTCGTACGTGAACCGGGCGCAGCCCGAACCGAGCGCGATCGAAACCTCCTCCCATGTGCTCGTTGTAGACGAGGTTGCCTTTCAGGTCATACGTCCATTGATGATAGGGGCAGACCAGGTTCCCGACGGACCCCGTCGATTCCGCGCACAGGCGCGCGCCACGATGGCGACATACGTTGTGAAACGCGTGGATCGACAGGTCGTCGTCACGCACGACGATCACGGATGCCCGACCCAGCTCCACCGTCAGAAAATCGCCCGGCTCCGGCAGGTCGGGCTCAACTCCGACACAGATCCAGTGCCGTCCGAAGACCATGGCGAGATCGAGCTCGTAGATGTCGGGGCTGTTGTAGAACGCCGCCTCGAGCGTGTAGCCGACCTTGCGACGCTCGAGCATGGCCCGCACGTCCTCGCGAATAGTCATTCCGTCTCCTCGTGACGCGCGTCGACGTATCCATGCTCCCGCAGATAGGCGAGCAGCACTTGTGCTTTTTCGACGTCCGATCCGTCGTTTACGACACGCCCGGCGCGCGTATCCGAAGTCACGGCGGCGAGCATGCGGGCGTGACCTTTCATGTCCTGAACAGCCACGAGCTTGTGTGGAGCCCGCGTCGTCGGCCGACAGACCCAGGCATCGGATGGCACCTCGCCCCGACGTGACCCCGGGACGACTCGAATCCTTCCTGCCCTGCGCTTCGCAAAAGCGTAGCGAGGCCGTACGGGAGCCATGGGATGCACGGAAACGACGGCCGGGGTACGCACCTCGATCCGGCGCCGGGTTCCCCTGGGCAGGAACTGAGTCACCTGGACGACGTTCCCGCGGGCTTCCAGCGCGAGCCCCTGAGCGACCAGGGGACGCTGCAGAGCGTGGGCGATGAGATAGGGCACCATCCCGCTGGCCTCTCCGTGCTCGGCGCGCGTGCCACTCAGGATCAGATCCGAATCGGCAACGCACGGCAGCAGTGCCTCGACCGCGTCGTCTCCGGGCTGCATGGAAATGACGATGATCTCCTCGACGCCCGCTGCGAGATAGCCCGGCAGAGCCGCATCCGAAGCATCACCAGCATGCAGGACGACGACCTCGCTGTCCGGTACCTGTCGTGCGACCTCCAGCGCCGCGGCATCGTTGGAACTGCGACGCGGGATTCCGCTCACGGGGTGAACTGAGCTGCTCACGAGCACGGCAATCTTCACCCGGGTGACTCCACCAGTCTCAGCAGCGCGCGCGCGATCGCATCCGCGTCCCCGATCACACTGAGATCCGAGCGCTTGACCATCGGAGCGCTGGCATCGAGGTTCACAGCCACGACGCGCCGGCAGTCCTTGATTCCCTGAAGGTGTTGAACGGCACCCGATATCCCGAACGCGATGTAGAGGCCTGCGGCGACGGTGCTTCCTGTTGCACCAATCTGTCGGGTACGGGGAACCCGGCCGTCGTCGACCACCATGCGGCTCGCGCCCAGGGCAGCACCCAGTCGGTCCGCGAGCTGCCGCAGCAGCGAGATATCCCGCACGCCGTGACCTGCCGCGACGATGAAATCGGCTTCCTGCAGCGAGAGATCGGACGAAGCAAGCGATGCGCAACCGAGATCCCGAATGCTCGCTGATGCCGGCGAGGTCGCCGATGTCCGGGAAGGCGACGAAGTCGTCTCGCATCGAGTAGCGAAGGGCTTCCCCACCACGTCAACGCGCTCTCCATGCCCGACCCACGGCAGCCGCGCATCGGCAACGTCGAGGGCCAGTAGCACGATATCGGTCCAGACTCGCTCAGCAAACTGCGTACGTCCGTCGCGGTAGCAGGTCAGCGTTCTGGCGTTGATCTCGACAACCGCCGCAGCGATGCTCATGCCACGTGCCGCAGCAAGCCTCCGACCCAGATCGCCACAGCCCTCCTCTGAGTCTGGAAGGAACAGGTGCGCAGGGCGAAACCGTGAGATCAGTGCGTCGAGATGCGCCATTTCACGATCGGGCTGGAATGCGCGAGCTTCACAATCAGGCAGCACGACGAACTGATCTGCGCCGAGTCGGGCGAGGTCCTCTTCCACGTCTCCCAGCACCACGGCTATGACAGCCGTAGTGGCATCGGCAAGCAGTGCTGCGGCGGCGATCGTCTGTTGAGCGTGCCTGTCGAGCAGACCTCGTTCACCGTGCACCACTGCCATGAAGCAGCGTTTCGGTGCCTCCGTCGTTCGCAGGCGCGGCCCGCTTTCCACGACCGGAACGCGTACAGCCGCCGCGGCTTCGGGCCGAGCATGAGCAACTGCATCGGCATCCGGCAGGATGCGGCGGATACCGTTTGCACCCATGACGGCCGGACGCCTCGGATCGACACGTCGCACGCCGCTGCGGGACGGCGCCCGGTCGACGCCCGCCAGATCCTGCGCGCCGCTCATGCCTCGAGCGCCTCTGAAACGAGCTCGACGACGTCCTTGACCTCCGGGCGCGGCCCCGCGACACCCTCGAGCATCGCCGTACAGTTCGGGCACGCCACCGCCACGACCTCAGCATGCGTCGCGCGCGCGTCATCGATGCGAATATCGGGGATGCGTCGTTTTCCGGGTATATCGCTGAGTGCGGCACCACCGCCGCCACCGCAGCAGCGCCCCCGCATGCCGGAGCGAGCCATCTCCTCGACTTTGATGCCGATGCCGCGAAGGACTGCTCGAGGCACTTCCACCTCACCGTTGTACCGCGCGAGATAGCAAGGGTCGTGATAGGTGATCCGCTGTGACGGCTCACTGCTCTTGATGCGCAAGCGGCCGGAACGCATGAGCTCATCCAGCAGCGCAGTATGATGGACAACCTCGTATCTTCCGCCGAGCGCCGGATACTCATTCCGCAGGGCATGCAACACGTGTGGGTCGGGTGTGACGATTCGGCGGAACGTCAGACTGTTGAGCACTTCGATGTTGCGGCGTGCGAGACGAACGAAAGTGTCCTCGTCTCCCAGCCGGCGCGCGACGTCGCCGCAGTCTCGTTCGAGATCCCCGAGCACGGCGAAATCCAGTCCGGCCGCCTTCAGCGTTTTGACCAGTGCACGCAGCGTGCGTTGATAGCGCAGATCATAGGCGCCCTCTCCGGCAATCAGCAGGCACTCCACAGTCTCGCCCGGCCGCGCCACACGAATCGCGAGATCTGTTGCCCACGTGTATCGGGCTGATGCTGGATAACCACCAAGCGTTTCCGTTTCCCGCAGGCGCTCCAGTGCCTGTGCAGCCTGAAGCGGCACGTCCCCCCGATGCAGTGTCTCGTAGCGGCGCAGGCCCACTATCGCGTCGACGTGCTCTATCAGCATCGGGCACTCTTGCACGCAAGCGCGGCACGTCGTGCACGACCAGAGTGTGTCCGCTTCGATCAGTTCCGGCACGATCGCCCGAAGCGGTGCACCGGAATGAACCCGCCTCGCCTGCCCTGGATGCCCGCGACCGGCGTATGCCGTGTCCGACCCGCCCGCCATCCCAGCGACGAGATCCTGGATCAGCTTCTTCGGATTGAGCGGCTGTTCGGCGGCAAATGCAGGACAGGCCGCCTCACACTTCCCGCATTGAACGCACGCGTCGAAGCTCAGCAACTGCTTCCAGGTGAAGTCCGCAGGCCGCCCGCTTCCCAGAGTTTTTTCCTCGAGATCCAGCGGCAACAACGCCGTGGAGATGCGCCCGTCGAAGCGCTCGGGCCGAGGATGAAACGCCAGGTGAAGCATTCCGGCGACTGCGTGCTTCATCGGCGCGCCCAGTCCTGTTCCCAGGACCAGCTCCGCCGCTCCAAGAAGTATCAGCAACAGCGCGAAGGCGCTCACGGCAGCAGCGAACGAACCCACCGGCGCCATCGTGATCAGCAGCCAGCCAGCGGCGAACGCGGCAAGCGTATGGGGCACGCGCATCCAGGCACCGCGAGACAATCTCGGAATGGGTTGAACGCGACGCAGCCAGACGAAGACCGCTCCTGCGAGCATCACGAACGCGGCTACGGCGATGAGGACATCCAGCTCCCTTGCGTAGATAGCGAAGCCATAGTTCAACGCAATGCCCAGAATCAGCGCCACTGCGCCACCGGCTACCGCGACATGCGTTCTGGCGATGTAGGGATCGAGCGCTACGACACGATGCACGTCGACGAGGTATCTTTTTGGAATCGCGAACAGCGATACCCAGTCGACCGGCACCCGACGACCGCGAGACCAGATTCGAACGCGGCAGAGCACCCCCACGACGAGCGCGAAGACAGCAAGCCAGAACCCTGCGGTAAGCGTTTGCGCGACCGCCATGCTAAAAATCTTTGCACAGGCGCAGTGCGTCGTAGATCGCACCGTGAATGTTGTGCGGCGAAACGCAGTCGCCGATCCGGAACAGCGCAAAGCTTCCAGGCTGCATCGGTCGCTCGAGCGCAGGTTGGGGCCTCGCGGCGAAGAGGGCCGCGAGGTCGGTCTCGCCGCCGTTGACGGAGCGCGCCTTGAGGGCCCAGTAGAGGGCGTCGTTCGGGGTGCTGCCGTTCTCGATGACCACCTGGTCGACCACGCGCTCTTCCAGCTGCTCGGTGTATTCGTTCCGCAGCACGGCGACCCTGCGGCCCGCTTCGGCATAGACGCGATCGAGCCACCAGTTCGGCGTCAGCACGACATCGAGCTCGTACAGGCGGCGGTAGAAGATCGGAAAAGTCGTGCCACCCACGTCGTCCGCGACTTTCACGTCAGGCGTGACGATCTCCACCTTGTGTCCGCGGCTGGCGATGAAATCGGCGACGCCCGTTCCGGCATGCGCACCGACCGAGTCGTAGACGAGCACGCTTCCCACGGGCTCGACTTTGCCGGAGAGGATGTCCCAACCGGACACGGCGAGGCCTTCCTCGATCCCCCACCCCGCAACCTCGTGCGTGTGGGGCCGTCCGCCCGTCGCGAGCACCACGATGTCGGGCGATTGCGCGAGAACGGTCTCGACAGCCGCCTCCGTTCCAAGGCGACAGTCGACCCCGAGCCGCCGCAGCTCCATCGCAAACCAGCGGACGATGCCGCTCATCTGCTCGCGCTGGGGCGCCCTCGCCGCCAGGTTGACCTGCCCACCCACCGCAGCCTCGCGCTCGAACAGCACGACGTCGTGCCCGCGTTCCCGGCCGACACGCGCGGCCTCGAGCCCGGCCGGGCCGGCGCCGACGACAACGACCTTGCGGCGGGCTCCGGAAGATTTCGCAATCACGTGCGGCATCGTCTGCTCTCGCGATGTCGCCGCATTCTGGATGCAAAGCACATCCTGACCGTGGTACTGACGGTCGATGCAGTAGTTGGCGCCCACGCACTGCTTTATCCGGTCCTCCTGGCCGTCACGGATCTTGTTGACCATGTGCGGATCCGCAATCTGCGCACGCGTCATGCCGACCAGATCGACCCAGCCGTTGGCGAGAATGCGCTCGGCTTGCGAGGCATCCCGGATGCTCTGCGCATGCATGACGGGCACGCTCGAGGCGGACTTGATGCCTGCGGCGAGATGCACGAAGGGCTCCGGCGGCAGGGCCATGGGGGGCATGCAGTTGGCGAGCAGGTTGTGCGTGTCGGCGCCGGAGCCGATCACGCTGATGTAGTCGATCAGACCGCTGCCGGACATCCGTCGGGCAATCTCCTTGAGCGCCTCGTGGTCCAGGCCGTCCTCGTGAAACTCATCGCCACACATGCGCATTCCGACGCAGAAGTCCTTGCCCACCGCGGCGCGGATCGCTCCGAATACTTCGAGGCCGAAGCGCAGCCGGTTCTCCAGGCCGCCGCCGTACTCGTCCTCGCGACGATTGGTGCGGGGACTCCAGAACTGGTCGACGAGGTGCTGATGGGCGCAGGAGATCTCCAGGCCATCCAGTCCGGCGGCCTGAACGCGTCGCGCGGCCGCCGCGAAATCGGCGACGATGCGGCGTATCTCGTGGTGCTCGATGCGCTTGGCGAATCCGCGATGGACGGGCTCCCGGATGCCGCTCGGCGAGACCAGATGCGGCCAGTGCTCGCCGTAGTAGCTCGAGCGCCGGCCCATGTGCGTCGCCTGGATCATGATGCGCGCGCCGTGGCGATGCATGGTCTCCGCCAGTCGCGCCAGCGGCTCGATGACCCGGTCCGTCGTGAGATTCACGGAGCGCCACCAGCCCTGAGGGCTGTCGAGGGAGACCGGGCTCGAGCCTCCGCAGATCGCAAGGCCGAGACCGCCGCGCGCCTTCTCTTCGTAGTAGCGGATATACCGGTCTCCCGGGAAACCACCCTCCTCCGCATACACCTCGGCGTGCGCTGTGCTGACGATTCGGTTACGAACCGTTACCTTGTTGAGCGTGAAAGGCGAGAACAGGTGTGGATATCGCATGCGTCGAGTGCTTACGGGGCGACACTGAACACGCAGTGCGAGGCACCCTCGCTGGCACATTGGGTTTCGCTGCAGGTCGTCTTCATCTCGAGGCCGCGACTCTGTGCCACCCAATCCATCGCGCCCGCGAACCAGCCGGCGAACATGTAGCAGAGCCGCCCGCCCGACCCTGGAGCGGCAGCCAGCACGAACGCCGAGTGCTGTACGCGGATCTCCGCACGACCCTCGGTCGCGTCTGCGAAGGCAAGACTGAACTGGCCCCAGCCGCGTTGCGAGAGTCGTTTCAGATAGTGCTCAAAGACTGCCATGCCATCGAGCGCGTGTGTCTTCGCCTCGGAGGCGCACCAGAACCACGCAGATCGGTGACCCGGCTCATGGAGCATGCGGGCGTAGCGCTCCCGTCCCAGTGCTTCTTCGGTCATCCTGTGGTTGTTCACGAGGAAGTGTCTTGGTACGTAGAGCATCGGCAATCCGTCGGTGCTCCAGACACCTGTCGCGGCATCGACTTCGATCGGCACGAGCGGCTGCATCGGGTCAGCTCACCCACACTTCGGAGAAGACCCGCAGCCAGTTTCGTCCCATGACCTTCTCGATGCGCGCCGTGCTCCAGTTCGCGCGCTCCATGGCAGCGATCAGGTTCGGGATCTCACCGATCGTGCGGATGCCTTCCGGGTTGAGCACGGTCCCGAAATCTGTCAGCCGCCGATGGCGACCCTTGTCGTGGGTCAGCCAGTCGAAGAAGGCCTGGCCGTATCCTTGCGTGAAATCCGTGCCGATCCCCACGCAGTCCTCGCCAACACGGTCGATGACGTAGGCAATGGCCTCCACGTAGTCATCCACCGTGGCCTCCGTACCCCTGCGCAGGAAAGGCGGAAACATCGTCACCCCGATGAAGCCGTCATGGTCCGCAATGAATTCCAGCTCCTCGTCGCTCTTGTTGCGGGGATGAGCCTTCAGCCCTGCCGGCAGGCAATGCGAGTAGCAGACGGGTTTCTTCGATTCGAGGATGGCTTCGCGCGACGTAGTGGCTCCGACGTGCGAAAGATCGACCATGATGCCGACGCGATTCATCTCCGCGATGACTTCACGGCCGTAGCCGGAGAGGCCGCCGTCGCGCTCGTAGCAGCCCGTGCCGATCAGATTCTGCGTGTTGTAGCAGAGCTGCACGACCCGGACGCCCATGTCCGCGAAGGCGCCGATGTTGCCGAGGTCGTCTTCGAACGCGTGCGCGTTCTGAAATCCGAGGATGATGGCCGTCTTGCCCGAACGATGCGCACTCTCGATGTCCGCAGTCGTGCGCGCGAGGACCAGCAGGTCCGCGTTCTCGCGAATCATCGCCTTCATGCGGGCGATATTGGCGACCGTATCCTTGAATCCCTCCCATACCGACACGGTGCAGTTGGCTGCAGCCAGGCCGGCACGCCGCATGTCTTCGAAGACTTCGCGGCTCCAGCGGGAAATGATCAGTCCATCGACAATCAGGCACCGCTGATGCACGGTCACGGGAAACTCTCCAACTCAGTCGCCTCGCCCCGAATGGGGCGCTACGGAATCTCTCGTCGGATTCTCGCGGGAACCTTGCGACAGGAACAGCCCGCAGCAGGCAGGGACTTTCGCTTCGGCGACATCGAGGTCGGAATTCCAACCAATTGCGCCGCCTGTCCTAGGAGCCTGTCCGGGCAACAGGCTCGTGGCTGGACGCGGCAGGCGCCGCGGCTCGCACTTCGCGTACCAGCCCCAGAGCCAGGAGCAGCAGGACACAGGAGAACGGAAGTGCGGTGACGAGGGTGGCGGTCTGCAGCGCGACCAGTCCCCCGGAAGCGAGCATCAGAGCCGACACGGCGCCGATGCAGATGCACCAGTAGATGCGCTGCCAGGTCGGCGTGTTGATCTGCCCGCCCGACGCAACCATGTCGATGACGAGCGCCCCGGAGTCCGCGTGCGTCACGAAGAACAGCAGGATCAGAAGGACTACGAGGCTCGAGGTCAGAGCCCCGGCCGGCAGGTACTCCAGGAACTGGAACAGCGCCACCGTCACATCGTTTGCAACCGCGGCAGAAAGACCCCCTTCGGCGACGCCGCGGTCCAGCGCAATCGCGGAATCGCCGAAGAAAGTCATCCAGAGAAAGCAGAACAGGGAAGGCACCAGGAGCACGCCGACGACGAACTCGCGGATCGTTCTGCCACGCGATATGCGAGCGATGAAGGTGCCGACGAACGGCGACCACGAGATCCACCATGCCCAGTAGAACAGCGTCCACTTGCCGAACCAGTCTCCCTGCTCTCGCGCGTAAACCCTGAACGTGCGCCCGACGAGGTCCGTGAAGTAACTGCCGAGGTTCTCGATCAGTGCATTGACGAGAAAGGCGGTAGGCCCTGCGAACAGCACGAACAGCATGAGGGCGACGGCACAGATGACGTTCCATTCGGACAGGCGGCGCAAGCCGCGGTCCAGACCCAGAACGATGGAGATGATCGTCAGCGCGATCGCGCCCGCGATGAAGGCTTGCTGGATCCAGAGCGACTGCGGTACGCCGAAGAGGTAGTGAAGCCCCGCGCTGGTCTGCAGGATGCCCAGGCCCAGAGACGTCGCGATCCCGAACAACGTGGCGCAGATCGTGAGCACGTCGATGGCGTTGCCGAGCCACCCGTCCGCGTTGCGTCCGAACATTGCGCAGAACGCGCCCTTCATCGTCAACGGCAGGCCGCGGCGGAACGCGAAGTACGCCATCGAGAGCCCTGCGATGGCATAGATGGCCCAGGCATGAAAGCCCCAATGGAAGAACGTGATGGACATCGCCTCCCGCGCCGCCTCGATGGTGCGGGGAGCCGCGTCTGGCGGCGCGCCGTAGTGCTGGATGGGTTCGGCTACGGAGAAGAACAGCAGGCCGATGCCCATGCCGGTTGCGAACAGCATCGACACCCACGTGACGAACCGATACGCGGGTTTCGAGCCCGCCGGACCGAGCTTCAGGTTTCCATACCGGCTGACGGCGAGATAGACCGAGACGAGCAGCAGTACCGCGACGACGAGCACATAGAACCAACCCATCGTGGCAGTCACTGCGGACTGGACGCGGCTGGCGGCAGCACCAAGCCCGCCGGGCAGCACCAGGCCCAACACAACGAGCACACCGATGATCGCACTCGCGCTCCAGAACACCGGAGGGTTCCGCGTCCTCGGGGGACTCATCCAGCGGGCCTTTTCGAATCCAGATGCGAGGGGGGGTACGGTAAGCGGTGCCCGCTGCCGCCATCCGTGCTATTACGACGCGAATCTGCCCATGGGCGTCATGCCCCCGGCGTTCCCGATTCAGGTTGCAGCACGTTCCTGGGTGACGGCGGGGCGCGGGCGGGGCGAATCCAGCCCCGCGCTATGGCGCCGCTCGGAGCTCGGCGAGCAGCCGAACAACGCCCGGTACGACTTGGTGAAATGACAGGGCGATTGGAAGCCGCACGCAACGGACACCTGCATGACGGACATGCTCGTCTGCAGAAGCAGCTCGCGCGCGCGCCGCAAGCGCAAGTTCACGTAGTACTGCGTAGGCGTCATCCCCAGATACTGGCGAAACATGCGTTGCAGCTGACGCTGAGACAACGAAACCATCTCCGCCAACACTTCCAGCGACAGCGGCTCCTCTATGTTGTTCTCCATCAAGGACGCAACGTCGCCGAGCGCGTGATGGTTCACCCCCAGGCGTGCCGCCATGGGGATGTGCTGACGGTCCTTGTCGTCGCGGATGTGATCGACGATGAACTGATCGGAAATGCCGGCGGCGAGCGTCTTCCCGAAACGCCCGGTGACGATCTTCAGCACGAGGTCGATGGGTGCGGTCCCGCCGCTGCAGGTATAGCGGTCCCGATCCACCACGAACACTTCCTGCGAGAAGGCGATCGACGGAAACAGCTCTCGCAGCGCTGACATGTTCTCCCAATGGATCGCGCAGCGGTAACCGTTCAGCAGGCCAGCTCTGGCAAGTGCATAGGAGCCGGTGCATAGCCCCCCAAGGGCGATATCCGCTCGTGCAGCCATTCGCAGGAGCCGCACGACATCGTCATCGACCGCACGGCTGACGTCGATGCCCCCGCAGACAAAGAGAATGTCGGGCAGCGCATCGGGCCCCAGAGCCACCGTCTCCTGCACCGTGAGGCCGTTGCTGGCGGCGACAGGACGACCGTCGACCGAGTAGACGGTCCATCGATACAGGGGTTCGCCGCTGAGATAGTTCGCCATCCGCAGTATCTCTATCGCGTTGGTGAACGCGATCATCGAGTACTGCGCGAGCGTGAAGAAGCCGAAGTGTTGCAGCGACGCGGGTGTCTTGGTCACGGTCGATTCTTGACACTGCCTCGTGCTTTTTGCAACCACGCAGTCATTCACCATACCCACGCCGCGGCTGCGGACCGGAGGCGGGCTCCAGGAAGCGCGGCGGGCGCGCCCGCTCGAGCGCGCGCAGATCGGGCGAGCGCAGAGCGGAGGGCCGCGTACCGTACTCGCGCAGGAATGCACTGGAGAGGTGCGCGAGATCGCTGAAGCCCGCTTGCTGTGCAACGGCCGTCAACGTCTGCGACGAGGTGGTGACGAGCCACATCGCGAAACGAAGGCGCATCAAAAGGGAGGCACGTCGCGGTGAGACGCCGAGCGCCTCCTGGAAGGAGCGCTCCAGCTGCCGCTCGGAGATCCCCAGCCCGCGGGCCATCTTCCTTACGGGAACCGGCGCAGACAGGTTCTGTTCCATCATCAGCAGCGCCCGCTGGACGTGCGCGTTCCTCACCGGCCGCCAACCCGGCGGCTGCGGCTGCGGCGTCTCTGGCGGCCTCCCGATGTCCGCCTGCAGGATGTGCAGGCTCTTCTGCGCGCTGGCAGGCCCGCAGTGCCGGTTGATCATCCACGCCGCGAGATCGACCGCGCCGACCCCACCGGCGCAGGTGATGCGATCGCCATCGACCACGAAAAGCTGATCGGCAACGGGCGTGGCGTCCGGAAACTCGTTCAGAAGATCCCAGTAGTGAAACCAGCTCACGCAGACGCGCCGGTTGGACATGACTCCCGCGCGCAGCAGATCGAATACCCCCGTACACAAGCCGACGAGCGTGGTGCCCGATCTGGCAACGGAGCGAATGAAGGAGAGCGTCGCTGCGTCCGCCTGCTCGACTGCGTCCAGGAGGCCCCCGCACACGATCACGTAGTCGAACCTCCTGGCCGGCGCCGAGAACACTTCGAACGGCGTGATCTTCGTTCCGCAGCTCGCCACCACGGGCTCGAGCGATGGAGCCATGACGGTCCACTCACAGCGCCCCTGGCGACTGCGGTCCCCTTCGTCGGAGGCGAGACGCAGGGCGTCGATCATCAGGGCGAAGGGCGACAGCGTGAAGCGGCGGATCGGTACGAAACACACCGAGAGGTCTGCCGTTCTTCTGCTCATGACTTTCCCCGGGATGCTAGGTTCCTGCGACATTGGCACCGATGTCGGCTGGATACTAGTCGTGCTTCGGATCCCTCCAAGCAGCGGCACGCAGGGAAGTGGGATGCTGCAGACACACGCGGGGAAACTCTGTGCGTCATTCTTTCCTGACTCTGCTCGCCAATGCCATTCGCGGCCACACGTCGTGGCCCCGTCAATGGCGGGACGCCACGCCGAAGCCGCACTATGACCTCGTTATCGTGGGCGGCGGCGGGCACGGGCTCGCAACCGCGTACTACCTCGCGTCGGTGCACGGCGTTCGCAACGTGGCAGTCGTCGAGAAGGGCTGGCTTGGCGGCGGCAATACGGCACGCAACACCACGATCATCCGGTCGAACTATCTGCACCCGGAGAGCGCGGCGCTCTACAACCATGCCCTGGTGCTGTGGGACACACTCAGCCAGGAACTGAACTACAACGTCATGTTCTCGCCCCGAGGCGTGATGATGCTGGCCCACTCCGTGCATGACGTGCAAGTCCTGAGGCGGCACGTCTACGCGAATCGCGTCGCCAATGTAGACAACGAATGGCTGACCGCTGAAGAAGCGCGGGAGCTCTGTCCGCCGCTGAACACTGCCGATTCCGGTCGATATCCAGTCATCGGCGCAGCATTGCAACGCCGAGGAGGGACCGCGCGCCACGACGCCGTCGCCTGGGGTTATGCACGGGCAGCGAGCCTTCTCGGTGTCGACGTCATCCAGAACTGCGAAGTGACGGGTTTTCAGCTGGGCGGCCGAGGCCAGATTCAGGGACTCGAGACCACGCGCGGAACGATTCGCACCGAGCGCGTCGGCGTCGTCGCGGCCGGCAACTCGAGCGTCGTTCTCAGCCGGGCGGGACTTGCGATGCCGCTCGAAAGCTTTCCGCTGCAGGCCCTCGTCTCGGAGCCCGTCAAGCCCGTCCTTCCCTGCGTGGTCATGTCGAACACGGTTCATGCGTACATCAGTCAGTCCGACAAAGGCGAGCTCGTCATCGGCGCCGGCACCGATCAGTACGTTTCCTACACGCAGCGTGGCGGGCTTCACATCGTCAATCACGCGCTGGAGGCGATCTGCGAGCTGTTCCCGATGTTCCGGCGCATGAAGATGATGCGTAGCTGGGGCGGAACGGTGGACGTGACGCCGGACCGCTCTCCCGTCCTCGGCAGCACTCCGGTCGAAGGCCTGTTCGTCAACTGCGGATGGGGTACCGGCGGATTCAAGGCCACGCCGGGTTCCGGTCATCTCTTTGCCTGGCATCTCGCGCGGGGCGAAGCGCATCCGATCGCGGCACCTTTCGCGCTCGAGCGGTTCCGGACCGGCGCGCTCATCGACGAGGCCGCCGCGGCGGCGGTCGCGCACTAGGAGCGCCAATGCTGCTGATCCCCTGCCCGTGGTGCGGTGAGCGGCCGGAGCTCGAGTTCCGGTACGGCGGCCAGGCCCACATTGCGCGGCCCGCGAATCCTGCATCCCAGAGCGACTCGCAGTGGGAGGCGTTCCTCTTCATGCGCTCCAACCCGCGCGGCGTTCATCGCGAACGCTGGCGCCATCTGCACGGTTGTGGCCGGTTCTTCAACCTGATGCGCGACACGCAGAGCGACCGGATCGTGTGTGCCTACAAGGCCGGTGAAGCACCACCTGGCGAGTTGCGATGAGCGCGCAACCCTGTCGATTGCCCACCGGTGGCCAGATCGATCGTGCCCGGCCCCTGCGCTTCAACTGGGATGGCCGCGACCTGCAAGGCTATGCCGGCGACACGCTGGCCTCCGCTCTGCTGGCGAACGGCATCCACCTGGTTGCGCGCTCGTTCAAGTATCACCGTCCCCGCGGCATCGTGAGCGCCGGTTCCGAGGAGCCGAACGCGCTCGTGACGCTTCACGCGGATTCGGCTCGGCACGAGCCGAACGTACGGGCGACCTGCGCCGAGCTGCGCGATGGATTGAAGGCAAGCAGCCAGAACCGATGGCCGAGCCTGTCGATGGATCTCGGCGCCGCCAGCGGCATGCTCTCGCGCATCTGGCCGGCAGGCTTCTACTACAAGACTTTCATGTGGCCTCGCAAAGCCTGGCAGGCGCTGTACGAGCCACTCATTCGCCGCGCGGCGGGCGCAGGCCGCGCGCCGATGCACGCGGATCCGGATCGCTACTCGAGCCGTTTCGCGCATTGCGACGTGCTCGTGATTGGCGGCGGCCCCGCTGGAATCGCCGCTGCGCTCGCAGCCGCAGAGTCCGGTGCACGAGTGATACTGACCGAGGAGCTGAATGCCCTTGGCGGTTCCTTGTTGAGGACGCCGCAGGACACTTCTCGCGGCAAGCCAGCGCTCGCCTGGCTCGCAGGGGCGGCTGATGCCCTGGAAAAATTCCCGAACGTCACGTGCCTGACTCGCACGACCGCCTTCGGCCTCTATGCGGCGAACTTCGCCGGGCTGGTCGAGCACCTCGAGACGGAAAGCGAACCGGGCTCCCCACGGCAGCGGCTCTGGCAGGTACGCGCGAAGCAGGTGGTCCTGGCGAACGGCGCGCTCGAGCGGCCGATGATGTTCCCGAACAACGACCGCCCGGGCATCGTGCTCGCGGACGCGGCACGCACGTATCTCAATCGATTCGCGGTTGCCGTCGGCTCCGAGATTGTCGTTTACGCATGCCACGACAGCGGCTATGCCGCAGCTCTCGATCTGCACCGGCAGACAGGCAGTGTCCGTGCGATCGTCGACCCGCGGCGGTCGCCTGCCGGCGCCCTTGCCGCCGAAGTGCGCGCAGCAGGTATAGAACTGCTTCCGGGTCACGAGGTCCGGGACACCCGTGGGCACCAACGCGTGCGCTCCGTTGCGGTAGCTCCGCTCAACAACAGGGCTTCCCGCCCTCGCGAGCTGAAGTGCGATGCGCTACTGATGGCAGGTGGCTGGACACCTTCGGTGCACCTGTTCTCGCAGGCGCGCGGCGGCCTGCGCTGGGACACGGCCCTGCAAGCGTTCGTGCCGTCCGAAAGCACGCCGGGGATCTGGTGCGCCGGGGGGATACGCGGACTTGCGAGCCTGGATGAGTCGATCTCGGATGGCGAGCGGGCCGGAGACCTCGCGGCTGGCGCAGCCGGACGGTACTGCGCTTCCGGTACACGGTCCGCCGACTCGGCGAGCGCGGCCGAAGGGCGCGGCGCCGCCGGTGCAAGGTCCGCCGACTCGGCGAGCGCGGCCGAAGGGCACGGCGCCGCCGGTGCAAGGTCCGCCGACTCGATTCCGGTCAAGGCGAGCAACTATCCCTACCCGCCCTCGCAACTCCAGCTGCTCGCCCAGCGCGCGAAGGTCTTCGTCGATCTCCAGCACGATGTCTGTTCGTCGGACATCGCACTGGCCATCCGCGAAGGATTCCACTCGGTCGAGCACATCAAGCGCTACACCACGACCGGCATGGCCACCGACCAGGGCAAGAGCTCCAACCTGAACGCGATCGCCCTCGCGGCGGAACTGCTGCAGCGGCCCACCGAATCGATCGGGACGACGACTTTCCGCCCTCCCTACACACCGGTGACATTTGGAGCGCTGGCGGCCGAGCATCGCGGCCTCGATCTCGATCCGGTACGCCGCACACCCCTTCACGCGTGGGCCAGCGAACGCGGCGCCGTATTCGAGCCGGTCGGGCTCTGGATGCGAGCGCGCTTCTTCCCGTCCGCCGGTGAGCCCATGAGCGCCGCGGTCGAGCGCGAATGCCGCATTACGCGCGAACGCGCAGGCATCTTCGACGCGTCGACGCTCGGCAAGATCGAAGTCGTCGGGCCCGATGCGGCCGAGTTTCTCAACCGCCTGTACACGAATGCCTGGACGCGGCTGGAAGTGGGCCGATGTCGCTATGGCCTCATGCTGCGCGAGGACGGATTCGTCTTCGATGACGGTGTGATCGCGCGCCTCGCACCCGACCGTTTCCACGTCACCACGACCACCTCCGGCGCGCCGCGAGTGCTGCACCACATGGAAGACTACTTGCAGACGGAGTTCCCGGAGCTGCAAGTCTGGCTCACGTCCATCACCGAACAGTGGGCTGTCATTGCCGTGAACGGCCCGATGGCGCGAAGAGTGCTGGAACCCCTCGTCGAGGGCATCGACCTCTCTGCGCCTGCCTTCCCGCACATGGCGGTGCGGGAGGGTCGCATCTGCGGCGTCGATACGCGGCTGTTCCGGGTGAGCTTCACAGGCGAGCTCGGATTCGAAGTGAATGTTCCCGCCTCGGCGGCTGTCGCAACGTGGGAGGCCATACAGCGTTCTGGCGCGAAAGTCGGCGCGGCGACGTACGGAACGGAGGCGATGCATGTCATGCGCGCCGAAAAAGGCTACATCCTCGTGGGGCAGGACACGGACGGCACCGTGACGCCGAACGATCTCGGCCTCGACTGGGCGATCGGGAAATCGAAGCCGGACTTCGTCGGCAAGCGCTCCCTCGCAAGGGTCGACCTCTGCAGGAGCGGCCGCAAGCAGCTCGTGGGGCTGCTGACCGCTGACGCTCGCACGGTGCTCGACGAAGGTGCGCAGGTGCTGCTGGAGTCGTCACCATCGGGACGCGGTATCAGCCAGGGATACGTCACCTCCTCGTACAACAGCATCGCATGCGGACGCCCCATCGCACTTGCGCTCATCGCCGATGGCCGCGCACGCATTGGCTCCAGCGTCCACGTAACCACCATGGCGGGTACCGTCGAAGCGCAGGTCGTGGCGCCGCTCTTCTACGATCCTGAAGGCAAGCGCCTCGATGTCTGACCTTGCGATCCATTCGTTGCCGATTCACGCGCGCTGGTCTGTTCGCGCGGCACCCGAGAACGTGACGCGTGTGGGCGAGTTGCTCGGCACCGCCCTCCCGCTGCAGCCGATGACATCGGCCGAGCACGATGGCGTCGAAGCATGGTGGCTCGGCCCTGATGAGTGGCTCGTGCTGGTGCCTGCCGACCGCGCGGTCCAGGCACGCAATCGGCTGCGGGCATCCGGTGCTCCGCCATTCTCAGCAGTCGACATCACCGATCGCCACCTGGCGCTCGAGATCGTCGGCGCAGGAGCATCGTGGGTCCTCAACTCGGGCTGTCCGCTGGACCTGGGCACTTCGGCGTTCCCTCCCGGTACGTGTACCCGAACGCTATTGGGAAAGGCCGAGATCCTGTTGCGCCGGCGGGTCGCTGATGTCGAGACGTTCCATCTCGAATGCGGCCGCTCGTTCATGCCCTACGTCCTGAATCGCCTCCGCGCCGCGGCCGACGAGCGCACGTGACGCTCAGCGTCTTCGACATCTTCAAGATCGGCATCGGCCCGTCGAGCTCCCACACCGTGGGTCCGATGAGGGCCGCCAAAGCGTTCGCCGAGGAGCTCCACAGCGAAGGACTCGATGTGCGTGCGGCGGAGATCTACGTTCGTCTGTACGGCTCCCTCGCACTTACGGGCGCAGGGCACGCGACCGATACTGCCGTGATCCTCGGCCTGACGGGTGCCGACCCGTCGACGATAGACCCCGACGCGATTGCATTCGCGCTCGACGATACCCGGACACGGGGACGCATCCGGCTGGCTGGCGGCCACGAACTGACGTTCGACGAACCGATGCACGTTCTCTTCATGAAGAGCGAGCGACTGCCGGGACATTCGAACGGCATGCGTTTCACCGCGCTGGCCTCCGACGGAAGCCTGCTACGAGATGCTGTCTATTACTCGACGGGTGGAGGTTTCATCGTCCGTGAGCGTGACTCGCCTGACCCGGCCGCAACGGCCGTCGAGCACCGACCGCCCTACCCGTTCAGCTCCAGTGCCGAGCTGCTCGCACGATGCGACGGCAACGGCCTCACGATTCCCGAGCTCGTGCTCGCAAATGAATGCAGCTGGCGCGACGGCCGCGCCGTTCGCATCGGGCTACTGGATATCTGGAACGTGATGCAAGCCTGTGCCGCGAGAGGATTCCGTCAGCGCGGCGTCCTGCCTGGTGTTCTCAAGGTCCCTCGACGCGCACCGGCGATACACGACGCGCTGCGCAGCCGTAGTGCGGGAGACGCATTGGCCGTTATGGACTGGGTGAATGTGTATGCGATGGCGGTGAACGAGGAGAACGCCGCAGGCGGCCGGGTCGTCACTGCGCCGACCAACGGAGCCGCGGGTGTCGTGCCGGCCGTGCTGCACTACTACCAGCGTTTCGCGCCCGGCGCAGACGATGACGGCATCGTCCGTTTCCTGCTCACGGCAGGCGCAATCGCCATGCTGTACAAGAAGAACGCCTCGATATCCGGCGCGGAAATGGGCTGCCAGGGCGAAGTGGGCGTCGCCTGTTCCATGGCGGCCGGCGGCCTGGTGGCTGCACTGCGCGGAAGCAACGGGCAGATCGAGAATGCCGCCGAGATCGGCATGGAGCACAACCTCGGGCTCACCTGCGACCCGGTCGCGGGGCTCGTGCAGATTCCCTGCATCGAGCGCAATGCCATCGGTGCCGTGAAGGCGATCAACGCGGCGCGCCTCGCGATGCACGGCGACGGCTCCCACAAGGTCTCGCTGGACCAGGTCATCGCGACGATGCGGCAGACCGGACGCGACATGTCCTCGATATACAAGGAGACCTCGCAGGGAGGTCTTGCGGTCAACGTCCCGGAATGCTGACTCCCTTCCGCGTCGGCACGATCGCCCGCATCCACTAGCTCTGACGTCGGAACTCCTAGGTCGCCCGGGATGGCGTACGCCATCGCGCGGCTAGTATTCCTCGAGCCCCTTCGGCTCACGTCCATCAAAGACACATCTGCGCTGGGAGTCGACATGAAGCACTTGATGTCCATGCGCCTGTACTGCGTCCTGGGCGCGCTGGCAGCGCTTCCCCTGGTAGCCGACGATGCCCTCGCTGCCTGTATGGATGGAATGACGTCCTTCTCGGGTACGTACGGAACCGGTTGCCAGGGCGACAACACCTGTTGGCGGGAGAAGAGCAGCGGTGGCCTCGACGGCGTTGCCGATGCGGCGCCCTTCGGCTATCCGGGCTGGTTCGTGCAGTGTCAGGTGGAGCAGCCCCAGCTTGCACCGATCTGCCAGCTGGGCTCCGTTCCGTATAGCGGCACCTACTCCACGGCCTGCGATGGCAGCTTCACCTGCTGGCGCCACAAGTCGAGTGGCCTGATTCCCGGAATCGCCGATGCCGGGCCGCACGGCTACGCAGACTGGCTCATGCAGTGCCAGGTGACGTCGGTGGAGCAGCTCGCCCCCGTCGTGCCCCTGAGCCGGATCGGGGACTTCGAGCTCGATCCCGAAGCACCCGCGATCTCCCAGGTGTACGAGCCGGATTTCTCCACGTTCCCGGTACCCGCCGCGCAGGGCACGCCCGGCGAGCCGTACGACTCCATGGACCACTTCCGCGACACGTTCGCCGCGCAGAGCTGGTATCCCGACCCGATCAACTCCCCCGGCTATGACGCCGGAATCGACGGCCTCACGCCGCAGAGCTGGAATTTCGGCTACCGCATGCAAGCGCTCGCGCAGATGTACGAGACGACGCAGGACACGGCCTATCTGGATCTTCTCGTGTACATGGGCCACAAGATCCTGATCGAACGTGACGATCATCCGAGCCGCATCGCCGGCGCGGACGATCTGCGTGGCGGCTACGGGCTGCCAGGCTGGGGCGCCACCAACGACGATGGCGATTGGGGCCACACGCGTACGATCTTCAAGGAGATGAGCGGACTCTACGTCTATCCGCTGCTGAAGCTCGCCCGGATGGTGTACGCCGATCCCGGCTTGCACACGAAGTACAAGGAAACCGCAGACCTCTTCTATCAGCTCGGCAACGAAGCCGTGGCCGTTTACTTCGACGACCACCCAGTCTCGGGATACGAGTACTCGTTCTACGACGTCCCCACCAGCGACTACGGATACGTGTACTTCAAGGAGCCCTCGACGATGGCCGGAATCACCTGCCCGACGGGAAATTCCACCTGCCTGCTCTACAAGAACTATTACAACAGCCCGGTTCCGACGAACATGGCCTTTCTGCTCGGACGCGCGATCCTCGAGATCTGGAAGGTGGAAAACGACTATCCCCTGGTTCCGGACGTGGACGCCGGCGCGAAGCTCACAGCGCACATCACCGATCTGAACGAGATCGCCTCGAAGCTCGTGCAGTACTTCACCGAGAATTCGAGGTCGGAGGAAGAAGACGAGACGACGGTGAGAATCTGGAACTACTGGGATGTGCCTGAGTGCCCGGGCTCCTCGCCTTGCCGGGTGGAGGATGTCTCCCATGGCGCCCTGGTCGTCGACTTCCTCGTTCAGGCTCACGAGCTCGGCGTGCCCAGCCTCGACGATGACGACGTCCCCGGTCCCGCAGTGGTGAGTACGGCGCTCCTGCAAGAGCTTGGACGGACCTACAGCCTGAGGCTGGACAAGCTCGACTCGACCGAGAACAACCTGGCCTACGATCTGAATGGGGTGGCCCTGTCCTCGAGCGACCCGGACGATGACTACCGCTTCTATTGCGGCTACTTCTACATCCTGGATGAGCTCGGCGGCAACGTTCACGACAACTGTGAGCCGCTGATGACCGACCGCGACGACAACGACAACGATCTGGGTCTGGCCTACTACATCAAGAGAAAGCTCGAGCTGCTCCCGTAGCCCGGCGCACTCCGGAAGGTCACAACAGCGACCTCCGGCTAACCCGTGTCAGCGTCGACATGATCTCCCGCTTCCACTAGCTCTGCCGTCGGAACTCCTATGTCCGCCGCGATGGCGTCCGCCAGCGCGCCACTAGTATTTCCTCGAGCCCCTGCGGCTCGTTCTTTCAACACGAAAAATTCTGGAGTCGACATGAAGCACTTGATGTCCATGCGCCTGTACTCCGTGCTCGGCGTACTAGCAGCGCTTTCCCTTGCATCCGACGAGGTCCTGGCTGCCTGTATGGATGGCACGGATTCCTACTCGGGCACCTACGACACCGGCTGCGGAGGCGATAACACTTGTTGGCGAGAGAAGAGCAGCGGTTGGCTCGCAGGTCTTGCAGACGGTACGCCATATGGATACCCCACGTGGTACGTGCAGTGCGAGATCGAGTACCCTCAGCTTCCAGCGACGGACCCGCCTCCGCAGATCGCCCCGCAGAGCAGGATCGAGGATTTCGAGTTCGATCCCGAAGCCCCCGCGATCGCGCAGCTCTACGAGCCGATTTTCACGACGTTCCCCCAGCCCGCCGTACAGGGCACTGCCGGTGAGCCGTACGACTCCATGAACCACTTCCGCGACAGGTTCGCCACACAGAGCTGGCTGGGCGCCCTGACGCCTCAGTCCTGGAACTTCGGGTACCGCATGCAAGCGCTCGCGGAGATGTACGAGACCACGCGGGACACGGCCTATCTCGATCTCCTCGTGTACATGGGCTACAGAATCCTGGTCGAACGCGACGATCACCCGAGCCGCGTGCCCGAGCCGGACGATCTGCGTGGCGGCTCCGGATTGCCGGGCTGGGGCCTCACGAGCGCGGACTGGGGCAACACCCGCGCGATCTTCAAGGAGATGAGCGGACTCTACGTCTATCCGCTGCTGAAGTTCGCTCGCATGGTGTACGCCGATCCGGGCTTGCATACGAAATACAAGCAGACCGCCGATCTTTTCTTTCAGCTCGGGACCGAATCCGTGACGGTGTACTTTGCCGACCACCCGCTTTCCGGGCACGAATATTTCTTCTCCGAGCGCGATCAACGCAACAGCCACCGTCGATGCAAGAAGCATCGACGAGGTCATTCGCGGTGCATCGAAGCGCACCGGCGCCACGTGCACCGGCATGCACGCGACGACGACAAGCCGTATCTCTACTTCACCGAACCGTCGACGATGGCCAACCTGACGTGCGGAACCAATACCGTCTGCCCGCTGTACCGTGACTACACCGATACGCAGGTGCCGACGAACATGGCCTTTCTGCTGGGGCGGGCCATCCTGGAGATCTGGAAGGTCGAAACGAGATACCCGCTGCTCCCGAACGTGGATTCGGCCTCCCGATTCGACGCGGCCACGGGCGAAGACATCGCCTGGGTTGCCTCGACGCTCGTGCAGTACTTTCAGGAGTTCTCCAGGACGACGGGCTCACCGCCGCTGCGGCTGTGGCACTACTGGGATCTCCCCCAGTGTCCGAACGGCTCTCCCTGCCGGCTCGAAGACGTCTCTCACGGCGCGCTCGTCGTCGATTTCCTCGTCCAGGCCCATGAGCTCCGCGTTCCGAGCGTGAGCTACCGAGGGCGATATGGCTCTGCTGCAGTAGACAAGAATCTCCTGAAGCAGCTGGGGCGCACCTACAGCGTGCGCCTGGATAAGCTCCAGGAAGTCGAATACAACCTGGCCTACGACCTCAACGGAATCGCGCTGAGCTCCAGCAGTTCCACGGACTATCGCTTTTACTGCGGCTACTACTACATCCTCGACAAGTTCCGCGGCAACGTTCACGACAACTGTGAGCCGCTGATGACCGACCGCGACAACAACTGGAACGATCTGGGGCTGGCCTACTACATCGGCAGAAAGCTCGAGCTCACGCCGTAGGGGCCAGGCTCCTCCAATGGCACCTGGTTAAAACCTTCTGTTGGTTAAGACCTTCTGCTGGGTGCCGAGGGGAGTCAGCGCTGTCGCTGGGCGGCGGCTCGCTCGCAGAGAACCCGGGGCGGGGACGCTCAAGCCGTCCCTCGCCGCTCGTGAATTGTTCCCGACAATTCACGCCCCGCCCCGGGTTCTCTGCGAGCGAGCCGCCGCCTTCACGTCTTCATAACCTTGACGTCCACACTTCGTTGCAACGCTGCTGTGCCTTTCAGCAGCCCCAGCAAGAACGCAAAACGGGACTCCGGTAGTCAGCTCAAAGCGAGTGCTGTCCGGAGGGAAGGCCTTCGAAGGGGTCCGGGTGGGGGCGTGAATTGTCGGGAACAATTCACGAGCGGCCAGGGATGGCTTGAGCGTCCCCCACCCGGACCCCTTCGAAGGCCTTCCCTCCGGACAGCGCTCGCTTGCGATGCGCGCCAACTCCGCTCCCCACAGGGGCCTCTTCGGGCAAGCCGCTGCCCGCGACGAAGCCAACTCCTCACGAAGCGCGCTCAACCAAGTGCCACTAGCCCAGGAACCGCAAGATCGCAGAAGCGATCTTGCGGACTCATTCCGGAAGCGGCCTGCCCTTCGTCTCGGGCGCGAACCAGATCAGCACCAGCCCGACGGCGTACACCAGGCTGATCACCGCGCACATCTGCGCATAGTCCTCGTTGAAGGCCGCAACGAGCTGCCCGCTGATCAGCGTACCGCCCGCTGCAAGAACGCGCCCCGCATTGAACGCGAAGCCCGACCCCGTCGCACGCAACCGTGTCGGAAACAGCTCCGGCAGATACAGGGGCAACCACCCGTAGAAGGAGGATGCCAGGCCGCCGACGATGAAGCTCCACAGCAGCATCTCGGCTCCGTACTCCATCGGCAGCCGGAAGAGAACGGCGCAAGCGCCGAGTGCAAGCAACGAGATGAGGAAGAAGGTGCGGCGACGGTTCGTCCACTGGGCAACCAGCGCAGTGGCGATCGTGAAGACGATCGCTCCCGACGCAATGCAGATCTGCAACTTCTCGCGCACGCCCTCCGCGCCGCCGGAGAGCTTGTCACCCCAGGACGGGATCCACTGGACCGATCCCCAGGTCCCCAGGAGTGGCACCGCTGCCAGCAGCGCCGCCAGGATCGTGAGTCGGGCGCGGCCCTGCTGAAAGATCTCCATCACGTTGACCCGGTTGCGACCCTCGGCAGCGGCCTGCTTCCAGCGCTCCGACTCCGGGACGAACAGCCTTATGAAAAGAGTGAGAAGCGCCGGTGCCGCGGCCAGCAGGAACAGCATTCGCCATGCGCCGTTCCTGAGCAGGGCCTCGGCCCACTGCACCGGCAGCACGGTCTGCAAGACACCGCCCATCCCAACGATGACGGATTGCAGCCCGAGCGACAGCACTCCGATGAGCAGGAAGCCGACGTTCGCGGCCGCGCCGATCAGGCCGGCGATCAGCGGCCTGTGACGATCCGCGAACAGCTCGGAGACCAGGGCCACACCGAGTGCCCACTCGCCGCCCATCCCGAGCGCTGCGACGAAGCGCAACCCGGCAATGTGCCAGGGCTCGGCCGCAAACGCGCACAATCCGGAGAAAACGGAGTACGCCAGCACGCTCCAGATCATCGCCCTCGCACGACCGATCCGATCGCCGAGCCAGCCGAAGACCACACCGCCGAGCGCCGCGCCGACGAGGAACAGCGCGATGATGCGCGCCATCCACGGACCGAACTCCGTCGCCGCTCCCGCTCCCATCAGGTCCATCATGGCCGGCCGTGCAACGAGCGGAAAGAGCCCCATCTCGAAACCATCGAACATCCAGCCGAGGATTGCTGCGGTCAGTGCCAGGCCTGGCCCCGAACGCGCGGCATTCGCTACTGGCTTCACGACAACGCTTCCAGCGAATCCCAGTTCGGCGAGCCCACCACGCCGAATCCATGAGCGGTGTTGACCTCGGCCAGATGCAGTGCGGCGTCAGCGATTCGCACGCGTGCGTTGCCGCGCGCATCGGTTTCATAAAGCGAGGGATATCGCATGAGAGCATCATCTCGTTCGGTGCCAGGCATGAAATCGAAGGCGCGGATGTAATGGTGTCCATTACGTTCGCTGTGTGTCATTCCGAGGGAGGCAGCCAGACACAGATCCTGCTGTAGTGAATGTACTGGCACGGCTGTGAGGTCTTCGCTGGAGAAAATGAGCTCTTGACGAGCGCTGGCCCGCGCCTTTCTCAGAAGCAGGTAGTGGGCGATGGAGCGGAACACTCCTTTGCCGAGCTTCGATGAGACGCCGGCGTAGCCGAGTTTCAGTGCCTGAGCGAGACTCGATTCGCTATCGTCGCTTTCATCGATGATCACCGGCTTGAATCGCGTAACCCTGGCAAGCTGTGATGCGGCCTCCGGGTCGAGGGCGCGCTCTCGCGTCACCGGCTGCTCGATCCACAGGGTCCGCGCCGCGAATGTCTCGAGCTGCGGGTCGTTGCGCAGACTGTCGATGAACGATCCGAAGGTTTCCAGGTCGGAAAACTGCTCGTTTCCATCGAGCGTGACGGAGTAGCTCCCCGCGCGGGAATCCAGCACCTGAGCGATCCGGCGAAGACGCATCAGCATCTCGCCCGTCTGCGCGCCGATCTTGATCTTGAAGAGCTGCGGGCGCTGTGCCTCGAGCACCTGCTCCAGCGTCTCGGGAAGCCCGTCGTTCAGCGGACTCTCCAGGTCGGCGTCGCACAGCGCGTCACCGAGCCCGACGGTGTGCCGTAACAGCATCTTCTCGCGCGGCCGCTCCGGAAGATGGACCGCGTCCTCCTGCGGGACGCCAAGGCCCTCGCGCAGCGACGAACAGAAGGGGCGGCGGAGAAAGCGGCAGGTTCCATCGACGACGGCCGCATCGATCATCGACGCGCCGAAGCCCGCCGCGAGCGGCGTCATACCCCGCTCCACGAGTTGCTGATGCAGGGCTGGAAAGGATTCCTGGTGCAGATCCCAAGGCGTTCCCAGCCCTCCCGCGGCGTAGGCATCGGCCGCCGCGCGAACAGACTGGAGCAGATCCGACTCCTTCACTTCGAGCGAACGCCCGGGACGCTTGTCGAACCACATGGGAGAGAGGATCGACGCCGACACGCCTTCGAAGCTGGCGCCGGATGCGGACGCGAGATCCAGCCGGACATACAGCACCGACACGTCGGTCAGGCTGGCCGCGCCGAATCGAAACGGGAATCTCAGCCGCATGCGACGGCGGTACAACCGCGCTTCATGCAGGCGCAGGCGAAAGCCCCCCTCCGCGGCCATCAGAATTTTCTCCGGAGCATGATGCGCAGCCGCCTGTCCTGGCCTGGAAACCCGACGAACTGCTCGTAGTAGTGATTGAAGATGTTGTCGGCTGACACGTTCAGCTGCATCGCGCCGAGCTTGAACGCGCCCCCCAGATCGAACGTCGAGAACGTCGGCATGCGGATGTCGCCCGTCGGGTTGGAGCGATCCAGAAAAGAGCCGACATAGCGAGCCGAAGCAAACAGTGTGACGTTTCGACCCACATCGCACATGAGGCTCGCGGATGCGGTCTGCTCCGGGCGGTTCCGCAAGACCTGCATGCCGTCGCGCACGTCGATGTCGAGTAGCGAGGCGCCGACGCGCGTTCGACAATCCCGCCCACGATCCAGCGTCAGTCCCGCTTCGATCCCGGAGATGACGATGGCGCCACGGTTGACGTTCAGGAACCGCGTACCATCGAAATCGACGAGCCCCTGGTAGTGGGTACGGAACACGCTCACCTCCGCGGTAGAGGCGGCCTCATCCAGTCGGTGGCTCACGGTCAGCTCGCGGCTGCGGCTGCGCTCCGGGCCGAGATCCGGGTTCGCTCCGATCGGAAAGCCCAGAGCGAAGAAGCTGGGTGCCTTGAAGCCTTCAGCGATGTTGGCCTTCAGCACCGTATCGCCATCCGGCAGCTCCCAGACAATTCCGAAGTTGGGCGTCGTCCTCGCGTCGACTCCTTCCACCGAGTCCCGCCTGAGCCCCACTTGTGCCGTCACACCACGCATGAGACGGACGTGGCCTTCGACGAACGCCGCATCGGTTTTTCTGCGCAAGTCGAACTGCAGTGCCTGCGCAAAGCCCAGCCCGAAGAAATCCCCGAGGCTCGCGACGCCGCCCACTTCCTGCTGATACTCGAATCCCGCTATGACACTGGCCGCGCTGCCGAAATCGCGAGCCACCGTCAGCGTCGTCACGCTGCGCCGAAAGCTCGTATCACTCGTGAACGCCGGTATGGGCTGGCGCAGCCCCGCGGTGACGGCCGCGTTCTCGGAACGCTCGCTGCGTTCGAACCATGACACCGAGGCGCCGAGGCGAAAATCGTTCAGGTCGGTTGCCGCGAATGTGAGGCCGTAGACCAGATCTTCGCTATCACGGTGCGTTGTGCTTCGATTCTCCGCCAGGCGCGGCCCCCCGCTGTCGTCGGCAAACGCTTCGCCCTGCCGTTCGATGCGGCGCGTGAACAGCTCGCCACTGAAGCGGGATCCGAGCGCGAAGCGCAGTGCGCCGTGGGCGGTGGTACTGCGAAGGAAAGAGTCCGAGCCGGATTCGCCATCCTCAGTGCGCGCGACCCCTGCGTCACCGCGAAGTGCCGCCCGCCCAAACGCCACGTCCGCGCCGAGCTTCCCGTACCCATTCGTGCCCAGCGCGACATGACCGCTGCCTGTCAGCCCTTCGCCCGGGCGGCGAGTGATCACATTGAGCACGCCCGCCAGCGCTTCACCGCCGTAGACGGCCGACGCCGGACCACGTAGCACTTCGAGGCGTTCGATCTGCTCAGTGTCGAGAGACGAGAGATCGTAGGCGCTACCGCGTGTGGTCGTCGGATCGTTGAGCTTCACGCCATCGAGCATGATCAGCAGATGGCTGTTCTCCGCTCCACGCAGATACAGCGAAGAGAACCCGCCTGCCCGGCCTGGCTGATCCACGTACGCTCCGGTCACGCGCCCCAGCAAATCCTCGATGCGAGCCGGGGCGGATGCGGCGATCTCCTCGTGATCGATGACCGTGACATTCTGCGCAAGACCGGTGGCAGTGCCGGGAAGCCTCGACCCCGTGACGACCACATTCCCGTCGTCGGGCAGTGGTGCATCCTGGGCCGCGACATTCTTCGAAAGCACGCCGCACCCGATCAGCGAAGCAAGTGCCACCCACGCGCCAACGCCAGTCGACGCCATCGGGACGCTCACGGATCGACGAACGACTGTGCGGGAGCTCTCATCGCCTCTCCCTCATCAGCGCGTCCAGCTGCACGTCAGTCCAGCCCTCACTGCGGCTTCCAATGTCGCGACGGACATGGGCGACGTCCTGAGGCTCAACCGCGCTTGCCTCATTGCCCAGCGACCTGCGCACGAACGTGAGGACATCAGCGATCTGCTCGTCGGTGAAGTGCGAAAACGGCGTCATCGGTGCAGGGAACCCGGGCGTCCCTTCCTTGCCATTGAGAAGGATGCGGATCGCAGGCTCCGCCGAGATGGCTGCCGCCCAGCGTCCACCTTTCAGAGCAGGAGCGACGCCGGCCAGACCCGAACCGTCAGCCTGATGGCACGAACCGCAAATCTTGTAGAGCTCCTTTCCGGCTTCGAATCGAGCCTGCTGCGCCGGCGTGAGCGGTGTGACTGGAGGGCGTTCGCGCTCCGCCTTCCTCCGCTCACGTACCGCAGCGAGCAGTTCCGTCGCACGTAGCCTGACGATCTCATCGGCCGCGCCGGCAACGAGCCTGTCCAGCGCTGCCTCGGGCAACTGGAAATCCTTGTCGCGTGTTGCTCCCCGCATCAACGCAAGTCGACCGATTTGCGGAAGACTCTTGTCGTTGATTGCCTCCACAAGCGCCTCTGTAGCCGCATCACCAGCCAGCGCGAGACGAGTGCCCAGGCTCTCCAGCAAGGGCCCGGTGCCGAACACAGCGCCGCCCTTGCCGGCCATGGCGGTGCGAAGCCGCTGTAGCACCTCGATCTCTTTTCCGCGCAGCGCCGTCAGCACTGCGTCCGCCAGCGCCGGGTGCTCTGCAGCTCGCGGCAGAAGGTTCCAGACGAAAGTCGTCGCTGCGTCCTCCTGACCGACCCCGCCGCTGATCGCCGCGCCATCGCGACCGGCCACGACACTAAGCACCGCCTGCGCGAGCACGAGAGGTTCTTCGCCAGCGGCGTGCTTCGACAACACCTCTACGAGTTCCCCTCCCTGCGCGGAGCGGAACAGCGGCTCCGAGGCCTGGATCGCCGCCATACGCACTCGCGCGTCGACATCGTTCAGGCCGCGCAACGCATCGGCCGGGGAGAACGCTCCCAATCCCTCCAGACTCCACAGCGCCGATACCCGGTCACGGGGATTGGCGGCTTGCGCGAACAGTCTGCGAAGCGCCGGCGCGCTATCGCTCCGCCGCGCCTCGACGATCTGGCGCTGTGCCGTATCGCGCGTCCAGCCGTTGGCATCGGTCAGCAGCTTGACGAGCTGGGAGGTGCCGGCACCTTCGAACTTCGGCAGCCGCGCACGCGGTCCACCGTCATGGACCACACGCCAGATGCGGCCCATTCCCCACAGAGGTGCCTCGAGTCGCCGCGACAGGATCTGCTGCCTGAGGTAGGTCGTCGTGTAGGAGTAACCCTCGAGCAGGCCCCGGTAGAAATCCGCGATGTAAAGCGCACCATCGGGGCCGTTGGACAGGAATACCGGACGGAAACGCTCGTCGGTGGAAGCGAGGAATTCCACTCCTTGATAGGCATTCATCGCGGTGATGCGCCCCTCCGATTCGGCGAGGAGGTTGCGCTTGATGAGATTGGCGGACGGCTCCGGCACGAAGGCGTTGCCCTCGAACCGCTTCGGAAAGTTGGCTCCCCGATAGATGAGCACGCCGGATGCTGCCGTGAACGCGGACAGGGTGCCGTCCTCCCGCAGCCAGCCCTCGCGATACGCGCGATTCACCGCCGTCGTCGGGCGAATCGGCCACGTCGACTGGTCCGCGGCGATCTGGACGTTGACGCCGTAGGGAGGCAGGCGGACATCGACCGGAGGCGCTGCGAAGCGCGACGGTATGAAGTCTCCGCGGAGCTGGTCGCTGTTGGAGTTGTAGAACAGCCGGCCGAAATCGTCTTGCGTGACGCCCCACTGCCCCAGCACGGGCATCGGCTCGATTCGCCACTGCCCGTTCTCGAAGCGGCGACGCGTGTGATCGTCGACCGTGTAGAGCCAGTTGTCACGCCCCCACATGAGCCCATTGGGGCTGCGGTGGGGCTCCTCGGGCGAGCCGAAATCCTCACGCAGCAACGTCTTCTCGTCCATGACGCCGTCGCCGTCGCGATCCCGCGTGCTGTAGAGATTGGGCGGGTCGCCGATGAGCACCTGATCGCCCACGAATCCAATGGCGCGCGGACCGTTCAGGTTGTCGGCGTAGACCGTGCGCCGGTCCATTCGACCGTCACCATCGACGTCTTCCAGGAACACGACACGCCCGACCGGGCGTGCTTCCGGCTGGCCGCTCCGCAGCTCTCTGGGCAGGGATTCGGCAAAAGCCGCGTTGTACGTGGAGAACTCGGCGACCCAGAGTCGTCCGCGCGCATCGAAGATCGCGACGACGGGATCGTGCACCAGCGGCTCGGCGGCAACGAGCTCGACGCGGAACCCCGCCGGCAGCACGAAAGTCGCCATCTCCTCCTGCGGTGAGAGCACCGGAGCCGGCGGAATCTCCAATGCGACATTCGGCGGCGGCTGATTCCGCTCGTCCCCGTCGCCCAGCTGCGCGAACGCCGCCGGCGCGACATACGCAAGAACGATGGCCCGCAATGCCATCCGGCGTGCTTTCATGGCAAGGCCGTTCATCGCAGGCGAATCGGCTTGCCGCCGGCTTCCTTGCTTCGCTGACTGGCCTCCATGAACTCGAACATCTCGAGCGTTTCGTCATTCGGAACGGGTGGCACGCCGGTCCTGAAGAAGGTGACCACATCGCGCATCAGCGGCGCGGCACTGTAGTCGAGGGGAGAGACCTCGGCGACCTGCTTATCCGGAGATTCCTTGCGAAAGACGACTGCGCCGAATGCGGAGTAGGGCCGCAACACCCGCAGGCTTCCCACTCGCCCGTCCTTCCACCGGCAGCTCACGACGTCCGCGTATGTGCTGGAGGAGGTAGTAACTTCCTCGCAACCGCGTCCCATGAGCGTGTACAACATTTCGACAGTGTGGATGCCGTACCACGACATCTCGAGTTGATGTCGGGAATCCAGAGGACCGGGACCCCACACGTACACTCCGCTGAGGAAGGGCGACCTCATTCCGATCACGGAGTAGCGAAGCGTCGACGTGCTGAACCATGGGACGCCAGCCTGCTTCGCGACCCGCGCAATCTCGCGTGCGTCCTTGACTGTCGAGGCGAGGGGCTTGTCAATGAACAACGGCTTGCCCGCCGCAACGATCTCGCGCACCTGACTCAGATGCACTCTGCCGTCCACGCTGGTGAGCAGGACGCCATCGACCTGCGTCAGCAGCTCGGCGAGAGAGTCGACGATCGTCACGCCGAATCTCGTCTGCAACTCCTTCGCAAGACCCTCGACCCGGGTCGCGCTGTCGGGCAGGTCCGGGCTTCCGCCCTTGAACGCAACGACGACACGCGCCCCGGGCACGTGCTGCGCGGACGAGGTGTCGTGAAGCGCCTCGGTGAAGGTGAGCACGTGCGAAGTGTCGGTGCCGACGATTCCCAGACGCAGATCCGCTGCCCATACCCCCTGCGGGACGCAGAACGCCACCGCAAGGACCGCAATATGAAGTCTCTCGAGACGCATCATCCACGCATGATGCGACGGAGCTCAGCGTGGATCGTAGGATGCCGATGCGGATTCTTAGGAGATCCGGCGTTTCTCCAGGACGTGTCGCCTCACTGACTTTGGGAGCGCTGCGGATTCGGATAGGTTGGCCCGCACCGATGCATGGGACCCCGTCCGGACCAGGTGATACATGGCCAGCGCTGCGAACAGACCCCCGATCCGCGACATCGCCGAGCTCGACGATGCCCTCAGCGAACCCACTGAAGCGACGATACGCGCGCTCGCAAGCGTGGAAGGCGACATCGTCGTGCTGGGTGTCGGCGGCAAGATGGGGCCGACGCTCGCGCGCATGGCGGTCAAGGCCTCCCAGCGAGCGGGCGTCTCGCGACGGGTGATCGGTGTCTCGAGATTCTCCGGCTCCCCCGATCTGCAGGAGAGGTTGCGTTGCTGGGGCGTCGAAACGGCACGGTGCGACCTGCTCGACCCCAAAGCGCTCGCCGAGCTGCCGGAAGCCGCGAACGTCGTGTACATGGCGGGCATGAAGTTCGGCTCGTCGGGCCAGCAGGCGATGACGTGGGCGATGAACACGTTCCTGCCCGGACTGGTGGCTGCCCGTTATCGTCAAAGCCGCATCGTGGCGTTCTCGACAGCCAACGTCTATGGACTTTCGGCAGTCGCCCGAGGGGGCTCCGTGGAGGACGACGAGGTCCACCCGGTGGGCGAATACGCGATGAGCTGCCTGGGGCGCGAGCGCATCCTCGAGCACTTCAGCCGGACGAATCGCACGCCGATGGCCATCGTGCGCCTCAATTACGCTACCGAGCTGCGATATGGCGTGCTCGTCGATATCGCACTGCAAGTCCGCGCTGGAAAGCCCCTGCCACTCTCAATGGGATATATGAACTGCATCTGGCAGGCAGACGCGAACGCGGCCAGCTTGCAGGCGCTCGAACGTGTCTCGACCCCTCCGCTGGTCTTCAACCTGTCGGGCCCCGAGGTCCTGAGCGTGCGACGCATCGCCGAGGAGCTCGGGAAACGATGGGGCATCCAGGTGAGTTTCCAGGGCTCGGAGTCGGCCGATGCCCTGCTCACGAACAACACGCGATGCTTCGAGCTCTTCGGCCGTCCGCCCACCGCAACGGCGCAGATGATCGACTGGATTGCCGAATGGGTAGCGCGTGGTGGAGCGAACTCCGGCAAGCCCACTCACTTCGAAGAACGCGCGGGTAACTACTAGTGCCCCTCACGCGATACGAATCCGTGCGCGCGCGCCTGGCGCAAGGGCTCGTCATTCCGGCGCATCCCCTGGCACTCGACTCGAATCGGAAGCTGGATGAGCGCCGTCAGCGTGCGCTCACCCGTTACTACTCGGCCGCGGGAGCAGGCGGCATCGCGGTGGCGGTCCACACCACGCAATTCGCGATCCGAAACGCGGACATCGGGCTGTTCGAGCCCGTATTGCAGCTTGCGGCAGAAGAGATGAATCGCGCGGATCGAGGGCGGGCGCAGCCGCTGGTTCGTATCGGAGGCCTTTGCGGAGACACACGGCAGGCGTCACGCGAAGCGCAGACTCTTGCCGAGCTCGGCTACGACGCCGGCCTGCTGAGCCTGGCGGCCATGCGCGGCCGTAGCGAGGCAGACGTGCTCGCACACTGCCGCAGCGTCGCGGAAGTGCTGCCCATCGTGGGCTTCTATCTTCAGACGGCGGTCAGTGGTCCGATCCTGTCGTATCGTTTCTGGCGCGAGTTCGCGGAAATCGGGAACGTCGTGGCGATCAAGATCGCGCCGTTCAACCGCTACCGGACGCTCGATGTCGTGCGAGCCGTGGCGGAGTCCGGCCGCAACATCGTGCTCTACACGGGCAACGACGACAACATCGTGATGGATCTGCTCACGCCGTTCGTCTTTCGGTCCAATGGACGCGAGCAACAGCTTCGAATCGCAGGCGGATTGCTTGGCCACTGGTCCGTCTGGACACGGCGTGCCGTAGACCTCCTCACGGAATGTCACACGGTCACGAGAACGACCGGGGATGTCCCTGCAAGTCTGCTGCGCCGGGCGGCCGAAACGGTCGATGCGAATGCCGTACTGTTCGACGCGGCCAACGACTTCTCCGGCTGCATTGCCGGCCTGCACGAGATTCTGCGGCGGCAGGGCCTGCTCGAGGGCATCTGGTGCCTGGACCCCCAGGAGACCCTGAGCGCCGGGCAGAAGGAAGAGATCGACCGCATCCATGAGGCCTACCCCTGGCTCAACGACGACGAGTTCGTGCTCGCGGGCCGCGATGCCTGGCTGACTCCGTAGCGCTCGACGGAAAATGAACGTCACCGTCTGACCGCAGCGAATGGTAGATCGCACGCAAGGAAGAGCGCGGCTCGCTGACCGGATCAAGTGATCATCGAAAACCGCGAACGGAGTGAATGCTTCCCGCGCGATGCATGCAGGCATCTTTCAGAGCGCCGGTCATCTCACATATCGACTGCAAATGACTGCTCCAAAGCGTTGATCCACACCGCGGCGAAGGCGCATTCTTCCGCGCGCGACACCTCGTCCCGCGCTTTTCGAATCATCTGATCGCGGGAGAGACGGTGATGTCGATGAAAGCGATGGAGATGCTATGGAGGTGCGCATAGCGCTTGCCGGGAAACATTTTCGTACAGGCCGGCAGTCATTGCCGACCTGTATACCCGCCTCGCCGGAACTTCCACGGCAATTGAAGGAACTCGCGCTAGCGAGTTGAAGGGCATGAGCCGCGAGCGAATAATCCGTCCCCGTTCGGTTACGGGTTGGAGGCATCGACGACATGGAGTGGTTCCAGCATGGCTAGGGACTCAGGCATTGAATGGACGCATCACACGTTCAACCCCTGGTGGGGTTGCGTGAAGATTTCGCCAGCGTGTGCACACTGCTATGCGGAAACCTGGGCCAGGCGCGTAGGGATGGAGTTGTGGGGCGGTGACGCCCCCAGGCGCTTCTTCACAGAGAACCACTGGCGAGAACCACTGCGATGGAACGCCGAAGCGGAACGCGCTCACCAGCGCGCCCGCGTCTTCTGTGCGTCCATGGCCGATGTGTTCGAGCCACGAAGCGACCTTGATCCCTGGCGCGAGAAACTGTGGGGTCTGATAGAAAACACTCCTCACCTGGACTGGCTCCTGCTCACCAAGCGGCCCGGAAACATCAAGCATGTGTACCCTTGGGCAAGGGCCCCAAGGGAGAACGTCTGGCTGGGAACCACAGCGGAGAACCAAAGGTGGGCAGATCGCCGAATCGAGCGGCTGCTCGGCGTTGAAGCTCGTGTACGCTTTCTGTCATGTGAACCATTGCTGTCGGCGATCGACCTCACTGCATGGCTGCAAGACCGTCAGATCAATTGGGTGATTGCAGGCGGCGAGAGCGGCGGACAAGCACGCCCCACGCACCCGAATTGGGTGCGTGGCATTCGGGACCAATGCCGCCGATACGACGTTCCCTTCCACTTCAAGCAGTGGGGCCATTGGAGCCCTGAAGCACACGGTATCGCCACCACCAGGATCATAGACCACCCAGACGAGGCTGGTCGGCTTGAACGCCTCTCCTGGAAGCCGAAGAAGCTTAGCGGACGCCAGCTGGACGGCCACACCTACGACGGCTACCCGCAGACAACTCCATAGGCTGTACGCAGACAGGGAGAGTGCATGCAGACCGCCGATCCGTACTCCGGTAGAGAACAAACCAGAGCCAAACACTTCATCCTGAAACGCTACCTCGAGGGGCTTGCCTTCAAGGTGCTGACTTTCTCGGACCTGACCTTCGTCGACGGATTCTGCGGTCCATGGAAAACCAGAACGGAAGATTTCCGCGACTCCTCCTTCATGATCGCGATCAACGTTCTAAAGGACGCCCAACGGAAGATCTGCGAGCGAGATGGCAAGCGGCGCACTATCCGACTCTTCTTTTCCGAGCTGGATCCCGATGCTTTCGCGCAGCTCACATCTGCCGCAGGACCGTTCAACCGTCCCGAAGAACGCTTCGAGATCCGCACCCACCATGGGAAATTCGAGGATGCCGTAGATCAGATTGATGAGTTTGTCGGCCGTTCGATGCCATTGATATTCCTAGATCCCACGGGATGGACAGGCTACCCACTGGAAAAGATCAAGCCGCTCTTTGCTCGACCGAAGTGCGAAGTGTTGATCAACTTCATGTATGAGTTCATCAATCGATTCGTCAACAGCGACGATCCGGACACGATCGGATCACTTGATCAGATTCTCGGTGGACCCGGCTGGCACGACCGACTCGACCCCAAGCTTTCGCGCGGCGCCGCGGCTCACGAGTTGTTCGAGCAAACGCTCAAGGAAGCAGGACGTTTTCGCTTCGTCGTCTCCACTCCGATCGACAAGGCGACTTCCGATAGACCGCATTTCTACATTACCTACGCGACGAAGAGTCTCGACGGGCTCAAGGAGTTTCGAGAAACGCAGCACCGCGCGATGCGCGAGCACGCCAGGAACCGGGCCCTCGCCAGGGAGCAGCTGCGCGACCTCATGTCGGGAACGCCGGATTTCTTCGCTGAGCACAAGGCTGACGTTGAAGAGCTTGCCGTCAGCGAGTTTGTGGACGCGCAAAAGACGACAGCCTCAGCCCATCTGCTCGATGTCCTGGCACGAGAATCCCCACTGAAGTTCACAAACGTCGTATTGCGCCTTATCCAGCGCTACGCGCTCCGCGAGACCAACGTGAAAGACATCTGCGTCTCTCTCGCTGAAGCCGGAAAAATCGATAATACGTGGGGTGGCGGCAATCGAAAGCCACAGGACATGCACGAAATAAGGCTCATGAAGCAGCGATAGAAGGCCGGGACCTTCGAAGCTCCAGCCGGCGAAGCGCGGCCTCAGCGGCAGAGCGTCTCCGTCAATCGCTCCATGAAGCGCTCGCAGGCGGCAATCTGCGCGAGCGCAATGAACTCGTCCGGCTTGTGAGCCTGATCGATGCTGCCCGGCCCGAGGATGATGGCCGGGATACCCGAGCGTTCGAAGAGGCCCGCTTCGGTGGCATACGCAACCTTGCGCAACGCCTGGCTCTCCGCGTCCCGCCGGGCAAGCTGTTGCGCAAGCCGAACCATCGCAGACCCGTCGGGATTCGCAAGTCCCGGAATTTCGGAGAGGGTCTGAATCTCGAAAGACGCGCGCGGGTCGACGCTGCGCATTTCGGCAAGCAAAGTCCCTGCGACGAATGCCCGGATGTCCTGCTCGATCGTATCCGGATCCACCCCCGGAAGGTGCCGGAGCTCGAACTCGAAATCGCACGCGCCCGGTACGATGTTGACCGCGGTACCACCCGAGACGACGCCGGTCTGCAGTGTGGTAAACGGAACATCGAACGCAGCGTCGCGTTTCTCGCTGTCGCGGAAACGATCCGCCATCTGACGCAGGTGGACGATGAGGCGAGCGGCGTACTCGATCGCGTTGACACCCTGGGGTGTCAGCGAGGAATGCGCTTCCCTGCCGCGCACGCTACACCGGTACGAGCGCTTGCCTTTGTTCGCCACTACCAGTTCCATGCCGGTCGGTTCTCCGACCACGCAGCCTCCGGGCCGAATCCCGGCTGCGGCCAGATCCTCCAACAGACCGCGTACGCCAAGACATCCGACTTCCTCGTCATACGAGAGCGCCAGGTAGACAGGCGCCTGCAACTGCGCCGCGAGGAACTTCGGTGTCATCGCAAGCGAGATCGCGATGAAGCTCTTCATGTCCGAAGTACCGCGCCCGACGATCCGGTCGCCCTGCACAGAGGCAACGAAAGGGTCGCTGTGCCAGTCCTGGCCATCGACGGGGACGACGTCAGTGTGTCCGGAAAGCACGATGCCCGGTTTCGGCCCTTCCCCCACCTGAGCGAACAGGTTTGCCTTGCGGCGATCAGCGTCGTACGTGAGCCGCGTCGCCACGCCGAAACCCTCGAGATAGTCACGAACCCATTCGATGAGACCGAGGTTCGATTCGCGCGAGGTCGTGTCGAAGGAAACGAGCCGCTCGATGAGGGGCAGGCTTTGCAAACTGGCAGACGATGCGGACTTCACTCCCCGGAGAGTCATGTCGGCTTTCCCACCTGTCAACTCGAGTGACCGCGCACGGGCGATAGTCCTAGAAAACTAACCTGCTTCCCTACATAGCCGCGCGGCGCCCACGAGCACGGCGGATATGATGGAACCCTCATCGACACAACGCGCCACCAATGCCTGAATACGAACCGTACCCGCAGCCATTGAAGGCAACCTCGTCGCCTCCTGACGAGCCCTGACTCTTGGCGGCGCTCTCCGGGGCTCTCGCGGCCACCTCGCACAAAGGCCGCTGGTACGTGCTGGTGATGATGACGGCCGTCTATGCGGTGAACATTGCGGACCGCTACGTCGTATCGACTCTGATCGAGCCCATCAAGGCCGAGCTCGCCCTTTCGGATGCATCCGTCGGCTTCCTGACGGGCGTGGCGCTCGCGATCTTCTACGTCTCGGCGGGAATTCCGCTGGGTGTGCTGGCGGATCGCACGAACCGGCGCAACATGATCGCGATCTCGCTGGCCGCGTGGTCTTTCATGACGATGCTGTGCGGGCTCGCCCAGAATTTCTGGCAGCTGCTGCTGGCGAGGATCGGCGTCGGGATCGGTGAGGCCGGCGGCACACCACCTTCGCAGTCCATCATCGCGGACCGCTATCCTGCGCGCATACGTGCCGCGGCCATGTCGATCTTTGCCGTCGGCGCAGCCATCGGCGCCACGCTCGGCAGCACGGGTGGTGGCTGGCTCAGCGATCACTACGGCTGGCGCATGGCGCTCTTCATCTTCGGTATCGCGGGGCTCCCCTTCGCCCTGCTCGTGTGGCTGACCGTAGCCGAGCCGAAGCGCGGTCAGCTCGATGCGCGGGGGCCCAGCGAGGAGATCGCAACGCTGTCCCAGACCCTGGCGTTCGTTCGCTCGCAGAAGGCACTGATGCACGTTCTGGCCGGTTCGGCGGTGATCACCTACTGGGGATGGGGCACGCTATGGTGGACACCATCGTTCCTCGTTCGCTCGCATGGGCTTTCCGTAGGCGAGGCGGGCGCGCTCCTCGGCCCGATGCACGGCGTCGGTGGCACGGCGATCATGCTGCTGAGCGCATGGATCATGCACCGCCTCGCGCACCAGGATCTTCGCTATCAGACCTGGTTCGTCGCGGCGACCACCTTGCTGGCGGTGACGCCGTCGCTACTGGCCTATTCGGCGAGCTCGCTGCAGCTTGCGACTCTCATGCTGTGGCTGTTCGTTCCGGTCATCTATCTCTATCTCGGCCCTACCGCCGCGCTGCTGCAGAACCTCGTTCCCTGCGCCATGAGGTCGCAGGTGTTCGCGATCTTCCTGTTCCTGTCGAACTTCGCCAACCTCGTCGTGGCACCGCAGCTCATCGGCATCGCCTCCGACCTGATCGGACCCCGGATCGACGATCCGCGCGAATCGCTCCGCTACGTACTGATGGTCAATGCCGTCACCGGGCTATGGGCGGCGTGGCATTACATGGCCGCCGCAAAGGAGCTGCGGCAGAACATCGCGCGAGCCGAAGGTCTGACAGCTCAGACCGCGTAGTGCCGTGCGACCTTGCGGATCGCTTCGGCCACGCTGCTGACGTATTCCTCAGTCATGCCTTCGTGGATCGTGACGCGGATGCCATCCTCGAGCATCGCCTCCGCTTCGGGAGTCTGCACCTTGCTGTAGTCCATGGTAGTGAGGCCGCTGTCGCGAACCGGCCATCGGCCACCGAAGAATGCGTGCTTCTGAAACACAGGATTGCGATGCACGGTGAGAGGAATGTATCCGGCGTTCACCGGCGCGCCCTCTGCCTTCAGTGCGCGCACCAGCTCATCCCGGCCGACGCGGAAACGGGCCGGCGTCATTCTGAAGTAATAGAAGTGATAGCCGCAGCGATCCTCGGGATGCACCTCGTGCGGCGTCACGCCGGCGATGCCGGAAATCTTCTGCGTCAGCAGATTGCCGGCGCGTGAACGTCGCGTCAGCAGGCTTTCGAGGCGTTCCATCTGTGCGGCCGCGACTGCGGCCTGCGGTTCACTCATGCGGTAGTTGGGCGCCAGGGCCTCGAACACCTGGTGCCGGAGCCGGTCGAAGCCCTTGTCACCGAACTGCTGCAGCAGCGGCCCGAAGCGCTCGTCGCTGGAGGCGACGATCCCGCCCTCTCCGCACGTGAGCTCCTTGGAGGCCTGCAGGGAGAAGCAGGCAATGTGTCCGATCGTGCCGACAGGCCGGCCCCGATACTTCGCCCCCCAGGCTTGAGCAGCATCCTCGATCAGTACGAGACGATGCCTGTCCGCTATCGCCTTCAGCGCATGCAGATCGCACGGATTGCTGCACAGGTGCACGGCGATGATGGCGCGGGTCTTCGGCGTGATGCGCTTCTCGACGTCGGCGGGGTCGAGATTGTGGGTGCGGGGATGCACGTCGGCGAACACGGGCACGCCTTGCTGAAAGATGATCCCGATGACCGAGCCCATATCCGTCACCGGCGACGTGATGACTTCATCGCCCGGCTGAATTCCCGCGGCGGCGACGGCGATATGCACCGCCGCTGTTCCCGAGGAGCAAGGCATCACGTACTTCAGGGGACACGCCTGCTGGAAGCGCTCGGTGAGCAGCCTCGTCTGCGGACCTTGCCAGTAGAAAAGAGAATCCTGCTGGAGCATGGCATTGAGGCGGTCACGTTCCGGCTCGCCCCAGCGCGCCGGACGCTTTTCTTCCAGCCGCACTGCCTTCTCACCTCCCTCTATCGCGAGGCGGGTCTGGTTGTCCGCCGCAGAAGTGGGCGTTGCGGCGGTGGCAACAGCACTGGTGAGAGAGACGGCCGAAGCGGCCGCGATGAATTCGCGACGCGACAGGGCGGCTGAAGGCGCCGTGTTGGGGCCCGGATTTCTCGAACGCATGATGCGACCTCTTCAGACCAGTTTGCGAGCGATGGGCCTGTGCCATCTCTTCGAAAAGAAAAGCTTGCCGTCATCGAACGATCGCATCTCACCCTCGAGCAGGAAGGTATCCCGCGTGGACGAGAAGCGAATGTCCGTCTCGACGCGAACGTCCCAATCGGAGCGGTAGAAGCCGACGACACGCTGCATTTCCAGCTTCGCGCTCTCTGGAGCGTGGTCCCGGATTTCCATCCGTCCGCTTGCGCTTCCGTACCCCTCCGTGCGGATGGCGTCGATGCGATAGCGGTAGTACGGCTCCTCCATCCTCATCACGAGGAGGTCCGACCCGTGCACGCGCTCGGTCGTCACCGATCGATTCCCGCCCCGGACGAGCGTCGTCATGCCACCGGAGGGTGGATTGAACCGGGGCCGGAACGGCGCCAGCGCTGCATCTGCGGCACGGTCTGGACGAACCGGCAACTCGATGAAGCTCGCTCCCGCATACAGGGTGAGCGTCACCGCTTCGGGTGAGGGCCAGATCATCGGCCAGTAAGTCGTCGACACGGCGACCCGCAAGCGGCTTCCGCGCTTGAAGGCATGCGCGATGTCCCCCATCGCGACACGAACCTGGTAGCGCTTCCCCGGCTCCAATGGCGTCGGGTGCTCATGGCCGTCGCGATGACACAGGTTCAGCACCTGGTACGTGACACGCCGGGAGATCCCGTCGGGCGTCACTTCGTTCAGACGGACCGCAACGAACGCAACCGGCCTGTCGACCGAGACTTCGAGGTGTACGACCGGCGCGCCCAGAATCTCGATCCTCTCCGTGAGCCGTGCCGAATCGAAAGCGAGCGACCGCGCATCGTCCTCGCGCTGATCCGTCGGAAACTCATCTGCGCTGAACAGATACCAGTAGGGCGCGCTCGTACCGATCGTCTGGAGTGGCGAGAGCGTCATCGCCTTCGGCCGCTGCGACGCCTGCCCCAATCCCGACTCATTCAAGTAGAAGCGCGCACCGCGAATGCGGGGCGAAGGCCATTGATCTTCGGCCACCCAGCGACCCGCTACGTCGCGAATGCCGCTGAACAGCGCATCTTCCTGCATCCACACGCGCAGCACGGGCTCGCGCATGATTCCGGTTTCGACGCCCTTGAGCCAGTGATCCCACCAGCGAAGGGCTTCATGAAGCCAGTCGATCTGGGGATTCGGATACCCCCCTGGAGCGCCGTGCCCCCACGGGCCGATGAGCCCTTTGCGCGGCGCCTCGAGGTTGGCAAGCATGCGGGGCACGGCTGCCTTGTAGGGATCGCCCCACCCCCCCACGGCATAGACGGCACACTCGATGGCTCCGTAGTCTTCGTTGATCGAGCCGTGCTTCCAGAACTCGTCGCGATGCGGGTGCGACAGCCAGTCCGCCATGTAGAACTGCGCGCTTTCGAGTCGCTGGCGCCACAGGTCGCGCCATTGCGGGCCGGCGATCGCCGGGTCCGGCGGACGCTGAATGTAGGTCTGCCACTGCGAGCCCCAGACGAACATCGCCTCGTTGATGGCGCCACCCGTGTAGTGCGCGTCGTCGGTATAGCGATCGTCGGTGGAGACGTGAGTGATGATCGCCTTGAGCGCGGGCGGACGTCGAGCCGCGATCTGCAGCGCGTTGAAGCCCGTCCACGAGCCGCCGAACATTCCGACTTTCCCCGTGCACCAGGGCTGAGCGGCGATCCAGGCGATGAGATCGACGCCGTCGTCCTGTTCCTGCTTCACGTACTCATCCTGGGCCAGGCCACCGGAATCGCCTGTGCCCCGGATGTCGGCCAGCATGACGGCGTAGCCATGCGAAGCATAGAACGCGAAGGCCCCGCCCGTTCCGCGTTCCCGCTTTCGATACGGCGTGAGCTCGAGCAGCCCCGGCACGGGGCGGCTCTCGGCGTCTTCGGGAATCCACAGGCGCGCCGCGAGACGTGTGCCATCCGACATCGGGATCCACACGTTCTCGATCTCCCGAACCGGACGCGGTCCCATCGTCGTCGGGGCCGCCTGTGCCAGGCTCGTGATTGGCGGGAAAGCGAGCGCGAGCAATCCGGCGGGAACGCCGCGAAGGACGTCCCGCCGGGTCACGACGGCAGGCGTGCTGTCCGGAGCGGAATCCAGATCAGCCGCCTCCGCCGAAGCGATAACGCAGGCCGAAGGTCACAGTACGCGGGGGCGCGTGACTGATCGTGAACGCAGGTGTTCCGTTGCGCGAGTAGTAGTAGTTTTCATCGGTGAGATTTTCGACGTTGCCGAACACCTCGAAGCCCTTCATCGGCCCTTCGGGGATGCTGTAGGACGCATTGAGGTCGATACGGGTGTAGCCGCTGTCGACGAGCTGGCCGTACTGCTCGATGATGCTCGGCGAGGAATCCACGAACGGATAGTCGTCCTTGTAGATCAGCGCACCGCCAACGCGAAGACCACGCACCGGGCCCCGGAGAAACTCGTAGGTCGTGTAGACACTCACTCTGTTCTTCGGAACCGAGTGAATGCGGAGGTCGAGATTCGTGTTCTGCGGAGCATCCTCGATGTCGGTCTCGGTATAACCGTAGGCGACGGCGACGTTCCATCCGGGGAGCACCTCTCCGAGCAGCTCTGCCTCGAGGCCGCGCACTGCCTGGGTTCCCTTCAGCTCATAGTGGAAAATCGAGAGGTCTCCCGGCGTAAGAACCAGCGCAGGAATGTTCGTGACCTTCTGATCGTAGGCTGCAATCGTCGCCGCGACGGCGCCGCCAAAGGCTTCGGCCTTGAGACCGATCTCGTAGGCTTTCATGTCCTGCGTCTGCGTGAACGGATCGCCGTTGATGTCGAAGACGGCAAAATTCGGTGCGAAGCCTTCGGCGTAGGTTCCATAGGCACGCATGTCGTTGATGCGGCCCCAGCCATCGGTGAGCTGGTAGGTGAGACCTAGCCGCTTCACCAGCTCGGAGTAGCTCTGCTCGACCGCGTCGTTCAGCGGCACGGTTCGCTGCTGGACGATGTCGGTGCTCTGGTACAACAATCCAGCCATCACTTCCAGACGCTCGATCGGGCTCACGAGGCCCTGCAAGCTGCCGCGCAGGTTCCGCTGGCCGTACTCCGATGCGTAGGTGACCGGCAATCCGCTGCGATCGATGAAAGGAATGGGTGAGCCATCCGCCAGCACACCGCTCCAGCTCGTGCGCATGTCGATGACGCCGACGCCGACGGAACGCAGGTAGAAATCGCGGTTACCCGAACGCGGCATCTCGTGGTACTCGACCGCGGCGAAGAACTTCGGCTTGCGCTCGAGGACGTCGATCTCGCCGCCGAGGCTCATATTGAACGTGTACTGCTCCTGAAACGACGTGGGATCGTATGTGTAGAGGGAGACTTCGTGATCCCCGATTCCCGGCCCGTACGGGTACATATAGCTATACACATCGTGCGTGCGCGCTCGCCCGCCAAGGAGCGTGAGCTTCCAGTTGTTCGCGAAGCGCTTCTCCACAGAGCCCATCACGAACTGCTGCGTCTGGTGCTGGAACGAGTTGAGCGGATCGCCGCAGTAGTAGTGCTCGGCATCCATTTCGGGCAGACGGAGCGCGCCGTCGCCTCCCACCACGAGCGTGCAGCCGTCCATCGGATCGATGTCACGCTCTTCGCGGTAGTAGTACAGCGAGGCGCGCCAGTCGGATGGCAGCTCGTAGGCCAGCGAGGCCATCATCATCCTGTCGCGGTTGGTGCGGTCGATGCCCTTCACGGGCGACCCGAACTCGGTATAGGCGCCGGCGGCACGCGCGGTCAGCCGCTCGTCGGTGCCGGGAATGGCTCCTGTGATGTCTGCCTCATAGCGCTTGCGATCGAAATCGCCGAAGTGTGCGGCAAACTGGCTCCCGAAGTCCCGACGCGGCGCCTTGAGGAGGCTGTTGACCTCACCGCCGAAGGCGGCCGTCACACCGTAGAGCACGGTGGCCGGTCCGCGCACGAATTCGATCCGCTCCAGCGCGAAGGAATCCGGGAAGCTGTTGCGGGTGCCGCCGATGCCGTTGATGCGCGAACGGCCGCCGAGGCCCAGGGACCGGCCACGCAGGAGCAGGTACTCCCTCGAGGCACCCGACCCGCCCTTCTCGACGCCGGGAACCATGTCCGCGGCATCGTAGGCCGTCCGCGAATTGGAGATCGACAGCATTTCCGGTGTCACGACGGAGATCGCCTGCGGCGTCTCGATCAGCCTCATGCTCAGCCCTGTGGCCGTGGTCTGTTCGTCGGGGAGGTATTTGCGTGCTTCGCCACGCACGACGACCTCCTCGACGCTTGCATCCTGCGGATTACCCTGGGCAGACGCATCCGCCTGCGCGAGCGCCTCGCGCGGCAACACCGCTGCCAGAGCGGTGGCCGCCAGCAGCAGCGGCAGGTATGCCGGAAGTGTTTGCCCGTGACTCACGCCCATCCCTGGCCCGAAATGCGGAAGACGCAGAGACCTTGCGCGAGACTTTGTCGACATTCAGCCACTCCCCCGGTCGTCTTCATGATTGCGCGATCATCTTGCCGGGGTTCGGAAAGCGTCAATGGTCGCGTGGGCGTCGCATCCTCCCGCCAACGTATTGCATCGGCTTGCCAAACTCAGGCAGAGACGGTCGTAGCGCTCGCCGCAACAGGATGGTGCACATCCTCGGCGGGCAGCGCGCTCCAGGACTCATCCGGACCCAGCAGGCATCGTGCGAGGATCTGCTGGAACTGCAGTGAAGTGATCTCCTGACCGCGGGTAAAGACCCCGCCACGGAAGGCGGCTGAGCTACGCCCGGCCTGCACCGACTCGCAGATGCCGATGTCCTCGTCGTTGACCGAAGCCCAGAACTTCATCATGTCGTCGAGCTGTTCGTTGTAACGCTCCGACGAGGCGGCCTCAGGATGGACGAACAGCTCCAGGCGCTCGGCGGTCGCGGTCGGCCCGTCGGGAAAGAGAATGATCGCGACGATGTAACCCGGAAAGTTGATGACCATCAGGTTCGACACCAGGTAGAGCGCCTCGCCCGTCGAGCGGTCTTTCGGGCCTCCCGGCAGGAGCGGCAGCTCCTGCGCGTATCGATTCGGGCGCTGGTACGAGAGCGAGCCCTGACCGACGTAGCGGTCGCCGCCGAGAATCTGGTAGTGCCGCTCCATCGGGTTCGCCGCGTTCAGCTCGGGATGCACCATCGGAAGGTGGTAGCTCTCCACGAAATTCTCCACGACGATCTTCCAGTTGGCACGGAAGCGTGGCCGTTGCGCCAGCGAACGCAGGGGCTGAAGGGCGGAGAAATCGGTGGTGGACCAGCGCTCGAACATCGGACCGATACGCGCTTCGAAGCTTTCCGCGGGCTCCCCGAGACACATGAAGACGAGCCCGCCCCGCTCCACCGCCGCGACCTCCCTCAGTCCCAGCGCTCCGCGGTCGACGCTGGGGTCGTCGTGACAGTCCGCGCCACCGGCATGTGGCGTCTTCAGGAGGCGGCCATTCGTGTCGTACGTCCAGCAGTGGTACGGGCAAACGATTGCCCGGGCGTGGCAGGGTTGCCTGACGATCCGGGCGCCACGATGGCTGCAGATGTTGTGAAATACACGAATGCCACCCTGTGCGTCTCGCCCGATGACGAGCGACTCGCCAAACACCTCGACGGGGGACCAGTCTCCTGTATGCGCGACGTCGCTGCTCAGCCCGACGCAGAACCACTGACGCCGGAAGAACCGCTCGACTTCGAGCGCGTAGATCTGCTCCGAGCAGAAGAACGATCCCGGCAGGCCGGCGGCTCCGCGCGCGGTCCGCGCCAGACTTTCCCATTCGAGCGCGGAGAGTGAGGCGGCGGTGCTCGACCTCGCCCCGGACATACTCGACATATTCGACAACCTCATCGGACGCAACGCGCGGCAGGCGCCGTGCGCGAGGACTGTCGATCGCGGTCGTGCACCAGTCAAGTGCCGGGACTGATCGGCATGCACCAAACCTAGGACATACTACTGATCGCCTACATCCTGCCGCTCGCCTGCATCGGTGTATCGGCATTGATCCGCCGGCCGCTTCGAGGCAGTCTTCGGCAACCATGCTGTCAAAATCGATCGCCTCGCCCACGCAGCCACCGAGCACCGACCAGGGTTTCTTCCGCACGCTGCTCGCCGGGCGCGGGCAATCCGTCAGGAGCGCCTTTGCGAGCCTGCGCGACTCACGGCGCGTCACGGCGAAGTGGGACTTCCCGGAGCGCGGGCTGTTCGGTGCCCGCGTCGAGCTGCACCCGGGCGAGGGTGAAGGCTTCTACGAGTTCCTGGACATCCGGGATTCGATCTTCGTCGTCACCGAGAACGTGCAGAGCACGCACCCACGCCTCGAGCTGCTGCCCGGCGACGGACTGTTGTCGTTTCACGTGCGACTGGCTGGCGTTCTCACGATTGCGGCAAACTCCACGACGTCTCTGCAGATCGTCGCGCCGACCATGCTCGTCTGGCATCAGCCTCCTGGCATCGACACCCAGGAATGGTGGCTGCCTGGGCGGGGTTTGTCCGTCACCATATTCTGCCGTCCCGAGTTCATCCGCTCCGCACTCGCGGCAGGCGATGCCGCGGGAGGGCACATCGAACGCTACCTCGTGGAGCACTGTTCGTCGATCAGCTACTGCCAGCTGCCCGTGACCGCGGAGATCATCGCCGCAGTGAGAAGCCTGGCGTCGTCATCCTACGACAGCCGTCTGCTTCTGCTGCACATGGAGGCGAAGGCACTCGAGCTGTATTGCCTCATCCTTTCCGCTTTCGATCGGCTCTGCCAGACCACCAACGAGCAGTACAGCAACAACGACCATCGCGCGATCCATCGTGCCCGGGAGATCCTGAGCTCACGCTTCCGTCCCATCCCGACGATTCAGGAAATCGCGCGGGAGGTGGGCGTCAACGAAACCAAGCTCAAGTCCGCCTTCAAGACCGTGTTCGGCAGGACGATGTTCGAGTACGGCCAGCTCTGCCGCATGGAGCACGCCATGAAGCTGCTGCGCGATCGGCACATGCCCATCGGGCTCGTCGCCGAGGCGGTCGGCTACTCGCACCAGACGAGTTTCGCGTCCGCGTTCAAGGACTACTTCGGCTACCAGCCGAAAGAGGTCCGCCGCATGCCAGGCACCGATCCACAAAACAGTGCGATCTAGAGGATTCGCACCACCGCGGACATTCCGCAACAACGCGGCATCGTACGCTCGCCACAGGATGTTTCAGCACGTCGTTTTTGGTCGAAACGGCGTCGCAACGGCGATGATGGCCCCGCCGATCCTCCCTGTACTCTTCCGCCCGACCGCAAGACCTTGCGCGAGAACAACGAGTCGACCTTCGCGTATGCAATCGATCGGGCGTGTTGCTTCTTCGGCCGCTGACCTTGCAAGCCTTTGCGCCGGTCCTGCGAGCGACGGAGATCCCAGGCAGTCTCTGGAACGTGCGTTCGAGCGGCTGCACAGTGACGCACGACGCCATGCGAAGTGGGGATTCCCCGAGCGCGGACTGTTCGCCCTCCGCATGGAGCTCGACGACAGCGAGGAATTCTGCGAGCTGCTGGCGATTCGCGACTCCGTCTTCGTGGTCACCGAGAACGTCAAGCGCCCGCGCGCGACCGCCGACCTGCTGCGAGTCGAGGGCCTGCTGTCCTTCCACGTGCGGCTCGCCGGATCGCTGCTCATCGAAGCCGGAACACAGGGTCCCGCGCAGATCGGCGCGCCATCGCTGCTGGTGTGGCATCAGCGCGCGGAGGGCGGCAGGAACGGGTGGTCGATGCCCGGCCGCAGCCTCTCCGTCACCATACTGTGCCGCCCGGCGTTCATTCGCGCCGCGCTGGCATTGAGCGAGCTCGCACCCGGCCGGCACGAGGCCGTAACGCCGGGCCGGCCGCACTACCGCCAGCTGCCGGCGACATCGGAGATCATCTCGGCGAGCCGCAACCTCACATCGTCCCCGTGCGACAGCCGCCTGCATCTCCTGCAACGCGAGGCAAAAGCTCTCGAGCTGTATTGCCATATCCTCTCGGCGTTCGACCGGCTATGCGAGCCCACGAACGAGCGGTACAGCGAGCGTGACCAGCTCCGGCTGCACCGGGCGCGTGAGATCCTCAGCTCGCGCTTCCATCCGGTCCCCACGATCAACGCCATTGCGCGCGAGGTGGGCATCAATGAGACCAAGCTCAAGCGGGGTTTCCGGGATGTCTTCGGCAAGACGGTCTTCGACTACGGGAGGCTGTGCCGAATGGAGCAGGCCATGCGTCTGTTGAGGGACAAGCATCTGCCGATCAGCCTCGTCGCCAGTGCGGTCGGGTATTCGCACCAGACCAGCTTTGCTTCGGCGTTCAAGAGTCACTTCGGCTATCAGCCGAAGGAGGTGCGGCGGCCATCACAGGTCACACGCGACGAGGGAAGTATCGAAAGGGAGTCCGCCTGCTGACAGAAGGCGCCACACCCGCAGGACGGCTGACGCTCGACGCCCTGCTCCTGCTCGCGCGAAGCTACGTACGGACTCCGGTCAGTCGTGAGGCCATGCTCTCATGCGCGCGTGAGCTGCTCGTCCGCGGCATCCCGCACGAAGCTCGCGCCGTGCTCGGCCGCCTTCTCGAGCAGGACACACACTGTCCGGATGCGATCGACCTGCTCGCCTGCTCCTGCGAGGCGAGCAGGGCCTGGCACCACGCGATCGAGGCCTGGGAACATCAGCTTTCACTGGATTCGCGGAATGCGCGGGCCCTCGGCAGGCTGGGCGCCCTGTATTCCATGCTGGGTAACTGGGAGCGGGCGCGAAGCGTCTACTCGCGCGCCGTTGCACTTCAGCCCGAGCAGCCCCTGCACCTCGTCGGCCTCGCCAGTGCGAATCTCGCGCTGGAGAATTTTACGGAGCTCGAGCGCACGAGAGACCAGCTTCTCGCGAGATTCCCGGAACACCCCCAAAGCCATCTCATCGACGGTCACAGTCACAAGATTGCCGGACGCACCGCGCGTGCCGTCGCGGCGTATCGAGCTGCGCTCGAAGCGGATCCTGGCATGACCGATGCCATGTTCAACCTCTCCGAGCTGTCTCCGCCGCCCCCGCAATCCGAGTTTGCCCGCAGACTCCAGGAATTGCGCCGTGGCGCGCTTCCGGCGCGGGATCGAGCGAACGTGTGCTTCGCGCTCGCGAAAGTTCTGGATGCGGCGGAATGCTACGACGACGCCTTCATGTGCTACCAGGATGGCAACCGCGCGGCACGAGAGATGATGGCTCAACGCGGTATCACCGATAACAGTGCCCTCATGATGGAAACCGAGGCGCGCACGCTGCGCCTGTACCCACAGGGCACAGGCCGCGCATCGATAGAACGGCTGCCGATCGACCTTCGAATGATCTTCATCGTCGGCCTGCCTCGAAGCGGAACCTCACTCGTCGAACAGATTCTCTCCTGCCACCCCGATGTGGCGGGCGGCGGCGAGCTTCCCTTCGCGCAGCAATGCGCGGCCGAGCTCGAGCGGCGACGCGCCCCGGCGCGACGGGACTCTCCCGTCGACGTTACCGATGCAGCGGACGCAGCCCTGTTGGAGGAAATGCGGGAGAAATACCTCGACGGGCTGTTCCAGCGCGGCCTCGATGCGAAGGTGGTCACGGACAAGCTGCCCGGAAACTTCGCCGTGCTCGGCTTCATCCGCTGCATTTTCCCGGATGCCGCAATCGTGCATTGCTCACGGGACCCGCTCGCGGTGTGCTGGTCGCTGTACACGGCCTACTTCGGCACGCACGAGCCCTACTACAATTCCTTCGAAGACCTCGCGGACTATCATCGCTTCTACCGGCGCCTGATGCGGCACTGGGAAACCGTGCTGGACCCGCCGGTCGTCGAGGTGCGCTATGAGGAACTGGTTTCGAACCTGGAGGCCGTGATTCCGCGGCTCCTGACGGCCTGCCGACTCTCGCCGGAACCCGCGTGCAGCGAGTTCCACCGCTCCGAACGACCTGTTTTCACTGCGAGCCAGCTCCAGGTGCGTCGCCCCCTCTACACTACTTCCGTTGCACGGTGGCGCCACTACGAGAAGCACATCGCTCCGTTGCGGAGCTTGCTGCAGAGGTCCATCGCGGAGGACTGCCGCGGCTGACGCCGGATGAGGCGGCTAAAGCCGACTACGGGAGGGGACACGGGACGGCGATTCATGAGGGGTCGGTGGGTGGCTCGAGAGCAGAGTCCGCGGCCACGCCAACGCCGGCGGATCCCCCTGCGCCGGATCAAATCTGGCCCTTGGCGCCGCAACCCGTCTCACCGCCTGTGCCGGACGGCAGCATGAGGCTGCTGCAAGGGAGAATTGGAACACCTCGCAGGATAATTGCCGTACGACGGAGTAGGCCACGCTGCAAGTACTTGATTTATTGGCGCTCCCAACCGGATTCGAACCGGTGTTACAGCCTTGAGAGGGCTATGTCCTGGGCCTCTAGACGATGGGAGCGCGGGGGCAGGGCCTGCCGCGGAGCGCGACATTATAGTGGGCCGCCTCGATTGCTCAAGCCGAAGTGAAGGCCGGGGTCGAGGCGGGGCAACTTGCCCGCCGGGGCGGTGTCGAATCCACGCTACCCCGGGGTCATCAGGAGGAAACAGCGATGCTCAAACCACTGCTTGCCGGCGCGTGCTTCGCGGCGCTCGTGGCGGGTTGCGCCGTCCAGCCTCAGGCGCACACCGAATCGGCGGCACAGAACGAATCGGCCGTCGCCGCGCTGTCCAGGAAGAAGGCCGAGCTCGATTGTGTGCGCTCCACGGGCACGCGCATCACGCTGAAGGACGATGAGTGCGCGAACGTGCCGGGCCGCACGTATTCGAAAGAGGACCTGGACCGCACCGGGGCGATCACACCCGCGGAAGCGCTGCGCCGGCTGGATCCATCGATCACCACCAGCGGCTGGTAGTAGTCCCGATCCAGCCTGCATCCCGGCCACCTGCCCTCATGGCAAACCTCCAGGCCATCCAGGCCGATATCACCCAGCTCGAGGTCGACGCCATCGTGAACGCCGCCAACTCGTCGCTGCTGGGGGGCGGCGGTGTCGACGGGGCCATCCACCGTGCCGCCGGCCCTCAGCTGCTCGACGCGTGCAGGAAGTTGGGCGGCTGCAGGACCGGGGACGCGCGCGTCACACCCGGCTTTCGCTTGAAAGCGCGCCATGTGATTCACACCGTTGGCCCGGTCTGGGGTGGCGGCAACGCGAACGAACCGGAGCTGCTCGCCTCCTGCGACCGCCGCTCGCTGGAGCTGGCCGCCGGGCATCGCGCCACGTCCGTGGCATTCCCATCCATCAGCACGGGCGTCTACGCCTTCCCACCGCACCTCGCAGCGCCTATCGCCATCGCGACCGTGCGCGCCTTCCCTTTCCTGGGCACCAGCATCGACGAAGTCTTCTTCTGCTGCTTCTCGCGCGTGGACCTCGAGCGCTACGACGCACTGCTGGGGGCGTAGCCCGACCTTGTCAGTCCGCGAGCGGCGCGAGCGGAACGTAGAGCCCGCCGCCGCAATAGCCCTGCACATCAGGCGTGTAGGCGTGCCAGTCCTCGATCGTGAGCAAGCCGATCCAGATGGCGCCCTCGGGCACGCCCGCAACCGATCGCCGCCCCACCGAAAGCCAGCGCAGCGGCCCGCTGCAGAAACCGTTGCGCCCTTCGTTGTCGTCGAAGAAAGAGTCCGCATTCGTCACGCGATAGACCTGTGCGCCAGCCAGCTCTTCCCCCGCGCCCGCCGGCATCACGCCCACCGCTTCAAGCGTCAGCTCACCATCGAAGGACGCGAACCGCGCACGCGTTTCGCTCAGCTGAAGATTGCCCCATGTCTGGCTGGCGCGGCTCGCGGGAACGTAGTCGCGCGCCATCGCTACCGGCGCATCATCATCGTCGGGTGTGTTTCCTGTGACGGGTGGCGTGGCCACGGCGCCCCCGCTCCCCGAGGGATGCGCCTCGCTCGCTGACGGCTCGTTCTTTCCTGAACAGGCCGCCAGGAGGCTCAGCACCACCGCGCAGCCCAGCGCGCGGAGACTCAATGTTCAGATTGCCTTGTACGAGAACTTCTGACCGCCGATGGACGCCTCGTACATGAGGCCGCCCTTCGCCACCGTGAATACCGCCATGCCTTTGTAAAAGGCGCCTGCGGTCGTCGCATCCTTCTTGCCGCCGCTGGCACCAGCGGAGCTGCCGGAGGTTCCGGTGCTCGCGGACGCCGCCGCGGTGATCGCAACGGCCTGCGCCGTTGCACCGAACTCGAAATTGCCCGACGTGAACTCTGTGAAGGCGCGCTCATCCTCGAAGAAGATGATCTGGCTGAACGCCTGGCCGCCCGCCTGGAAGCCGATGGTGATCTGCGTCATCTTCACATCGCCCACATGCTTGCCCTGCGCGTAGACGCGCCCGGAGCCATGCGCGCCCCCGACACCGAGGCCACCCTTGCCGATGGTGGGAAACACCGCATAGCCGTAGCTCTTCTTGAAGAACTCCCCGCTCTCGCCCGCATTCTTGAAGACCTTGATCGTGTCGTCGTACGCGTCCGCCGATGCCGTGCCGGCAAAGAACGTGAGCACGGCGGCCAGGAGGATCGTGCGACTCATCGCTTTCATGACCGCTTCCTCATCGTGACCGGCCACGCATAGCCGTGACTCATCTGTGCGCAAGGCGTATTCCCGCGAGCTGCGGCTTCGCCGGGAGCGGCTGCCGCGCCGCATTGGCCGAAGGTCCAATTGTTCTACAGCTCCGGCGAAGCTCGACGCGCTGCTAGCGCGCCGCGCTGTTCTCCTCCACCCACGCGGCATACGCCGGCAGCGCGCGGTCAACCGGCACTGCATAGATGGCCGGCAGATCGTATGAGTGCAACTCCCGGATCGCACACTCGATCGCGGCGTATTGCGCTTCGGTCGTCTTGAATAGAATCCGGAACTCCTTTTCGTTCTGGGTGGCGCCCTTCCAGTTGAAGAAGCTCTCGATCTCCGAGATCTGCGCGCAGGCGGCAAGCTTGCGCTCGACCATGGCGCGGGCGAGCGCGCGGGCTTCCTCTCTCTTGTCGGTGGTGGTGAACACGGCGATGGGCTTCATCACGAAACTCCTGCATCATCGACCGCGAGTATTTAGCACAGCCGGAGCTCACCGTGCGCCAGGCCAGCCATGTCCTCAGGGTCCGGACCAGTCGTCGTGGGCTGCTCGACATTACGGACAGCGTCCGCGCCTGGGCCGAGGGCCAGAACATCACCACGGGCCTGCTCACCCTCTTCTGCCGGCACACCTCCGCATCGCTGCTCATCCAGGAGAATGCAGCACCTGAAGTCCGGGCGGATCTGGAAGCGTTCTTCGAGACCCTCGCACCGGAGGACCCGGCGCGCTACGCGCACGACGATGAAGGGCCGGATGACATGCCGGCGCACCTGCGCACCGCGCTCACCCAGGTGCAGCTGTCGATCCCGCTGCTCGATTCGCGGCTCGTGCTCGGCACGTGGCAGGCCATCTATCTGTTCGAGCATCGGCGCCGGCCGCATGACCGACAGATCGTTCTGCACCTGCTCGGCGCCTAGCCCCTCCAGCTCGCAGGAAGGAGTACCCGGCGAGCTCATCGCCCGCCGGAAGCGTTTCGTGCTCCGCTGTCGTCGAGCTTCAGATCAACCCGGCGCGTTTCGCGGAGTGGTAGCGGTTCACCAGCTCGATGCCCAGCATCTCCGGCTCCGCATCGACCATCAGCGCGTCACGCGCCGCCAGCCGGTTGAAGGCATCGCGGCGAGACTGCTCGTAGAGGTGCGCCCCCGCAATCTCCAGCGCGGCTTCCCCCGAAGACAGCGGCTGCGACGCAAGCTCCCTCACTACGCCTTCGCGCAGGCTCGAAAGCATCACGAGATGGCGTGATCGCAGAAGGCGTAGCGCATGGCTCAACTCGCTGCTGTCCTCATCGCGGAAGTTGGTGATCACGATCACGAGGGATCGCTTCGCATGCCGGCGCAACAGATCCTGGGCGGCGGCAACGTAATCCGAGTGGGTGGGCGAAGGCTGCACGCCGTAGAGCTCGCCCATCAGTGCATTCAGCGCATGCGCCCCCTTGCGCGGGGCAAACGAGCGAGCCTCGCCGGGGGGAGTGCCGAAAGTCATCGCGCCCACGGCGTCGCCCTGCTTCAGGGCGACGTATGAAAGCAGCATCACCGCGTTCAACACCTGGTCGAAGTGTGATGTGCCTGGCCCGCCCTGCCGCTCATCTGCACGCATGCGGCGGCCGCAATCCACCAGCAGCAGCACGCACTGGTCGCGCTCGTCCTGGAACTCCCGAATGATCGGCTTGCCGACGCGCAGTGTCGCTTTCCAGTCGATGTGTCGAACGGGGTCGCCATGCTGATACTCGGAGAGCTGCTTGAAATCCGTCCCCTCGCCTCGCTGCTGATAGGTCTTGATACCGATCTCCTGCAGGCGGCGGTCGCCGGCGAGCCAGGCGTACCGTCCAACCTGCGCAAAGTCGGGGTACACACGGCGGATGTCCTCGGACCCGAGGCGCTCGATCAGCTCACACAGACCCCAGAGCGAACGAACGCGCACGTCCGCGGGGGCAAAGGTGATTTCGCCCCGACGGGATGGCGTCACGAAGTACGACACCTCGACCAGTCTGCCACCCGGGAGCGAAACATCGACAGGCATGCCCGCCACGAGGAGGGTCGGGTCCGCGTAGTCATGCAGCCTGCATTTCCAATGCGCTTCGCCTGCAGCCTCGATTTCGAGCGTCACCTCCCTCTGCACGCCGATTGCGAATGCCGAGGGCAACCGCCGGTGCATCTTCACGGAGGCACGTCGCCACGCACTGCGTGTTCTGACGTAGTCGACCGTCGCCGCTGCAGCCAGCATGGTCGCGCCGGCAACAGCGACGGCGCTGACGACGCCCCGTGGCACGCCTGCCAGAAGCGCCATCAATGCGCCGGCAGCACCAGCGCCGAGGGCAACCATCAACGCGCGGCCAGGGATGAGACGAATGCGCACGATTGCTATCTCATCGGTCTCACATGCGGGGCGCGGCGATGCTTTCGATGATGCCTCTCAGGAGCTCGTTCGGCTTGCGCCCTTCGAGCAGCGCATCCGGCGCCAGCGCTATGCGATGGCGCAAGGCAGGCAACGCAACGCGCTTGATGTCATCCGGCGTCACGTAGTTGCGGCCTTCCATCAACGCCATTGCACGACCCCCGCGAACCAGCGCGATGGCTCCACGGGAGCTGCTGCCCATCGCAAGGCCGGCGGTCTCTCGCGTTGCTCGCACGATGCGTACGGCATAGTCGATGACCTGCTCATCCACACGCTGGTGCGCGGCAACCTGCTGCAGGCCCAACACGGCGCGCTCGTTCAGCACCGGCTTCACTTCGGAGAGCGGCAGCTCGTCCCCCGCCTGGTTGGTGGTCGCCTTCACGACCACGGAGACTTCGTCCGCAAGCTGCGGATAGTCGATCTCGATCTTGAACAGGAAGCGGTCGAGCTGCGCTTCGGGCAGCGGATAGGTGCCCTCGCTTTCGACGGGGTTCTGCGTGGCGAGCACCATGAACGGCTTCGGCAGTGGCAGGGTCTGGCCTTCGAGCGTCACCTGGTACTCCTGCATCACTTCGAGCAGCGCGCTCTGCGTCTTCGACGGCGCGCGATTGATCTCGTCCGCGAGCAGGATGTGTGTGAACACCGGGCCGCGCACCACACGCAGCTCACGCGTGACCGGGTCCAGAACCGCATGCCCCGTGATATCCGAGGGCATCATGTCCGGCGTGAACTGCACACGCCCGCAGGGCAGAGCAAGGGCCTGAGCCAGCGCGCGCACCAGCAGGGTTTTCCCAAGACCCGGGACGCCCTCGATGAGCACGTGCCCGGACGCCACGAGCGACACGAGCACCTGCTCGATGACGGCGGACTGCCCGACCACCGCCCGGGCAACGGCGGCGCGCAGGCGTTCGAGCAGCTCAGCCGCGCGTGACAGGGTGTTCGATTCGATTTCCATGCATCGACCTTCTTTCGATCAGAATTCGGCGCCGTGCGGATTCGATGAGCGCCAGCGCATTGCGCAGGTCGTGCGTGCGGCGCGACCCGGAATAGTGGATGGCGGAGCGCAGCTCCTCCGCGGAAAGCCCGGTGAGCTTCTCGAGCACGGCGATCCGCTCTTCCGCGGGCAGGCTCGTGTAGCTCGCAACGCGCCGGAGCGCCGCCTCACCGAGAGCGCGAACCGCTGCGGCATGCAGCGCCTTGCCCTTGCCCACGCGCAGCACGAACTGCCCCGTTCCCCGGATCTGCTCCGCGAGCGAACGTCGCGCGCGTTCCGGCTCTGCAGTCAGCGGCCCAAAGCGCACACTGCCGCGCCACAACGCGAGCGCGATCAGCACCAGCGCCAGCGCCACCGCCGGTGCCCCGAACATCCACATCAGCGAGAGCAGCGATGAGTGCTCGTTTTCCGAAACGAAGCGAATCTCGCTCGCACGGCTCAGCTGCGTTGCCGCGGCGAAGAGCGCGGCGTGATCGCCCTCAAACAGCTGCCGCTCGAGAAACGGTGTTGCATTGATGACCGTTACCGTGCCCTTGCCGACATTGACGCGCACTGCCTGATGGCCCTGTTCGTCCCGCACACCCCAGGCCACGCGGCGCGTGGTGGTGAGCACATCCTGCGCAGGGAAGTCGCAGAGCTTCAGTTGCGCAGACCCGGATGGTGTGCTCGAAGTGCCGTCACCGAGCACGACCATGTTCTGGCAGCGTTCCCGCCGCGGGCGGCGCGCGCCACTCAAAGGGTTCTCGCCCTGGCCTGCCGACTGCTCGCGCAGATCGGTGTGCGCTATGCCACTCCACTCAGCGAAGGCTTCCTCACCGCCGACGAAGGATGTGTCGACGACGAGATGTCCGCCCGCCTCCACCCAACGCTCCAATCGCTCCCGGCGGCCCGCCACGAGATCCCAATGCCAGTACGACACGACGAGTGTGCTGCCTGTGGGCGGGGTGGCGAGATATCGCTCCCAGGACGTGCGGGCCCCCAGTTCTTCCGCCAGCCGTTGAGCCGCGTAGAAAGGATTGCGGGCGGCCTCGCCGCGAGGAGGAAGCGGCACCGTCGCCTCGTCCCAGTACGTGTTCCGCGCGACCCACACCGCCAACATACCCGCCGCGACGAGCAGGAGCAGCTTGATGATGAGCGACCGCGTCATGCGGGTTGCCCCGCTGCCGGATCATCGCTTGCATCACGTTCAGATGCCGCAGGGAGATCGAGCGCGGCTGAGAAACCATCGCACAGCTCATGGACAACGTCCGTTTCGACGTGCTCACCCCCGTAAACGGCGCGCTGCCACACACGCACGAGACGCTGCACATACGCGCTGCGCTCGGCGTCCAGGTGCGTCACGGCCAACGCAACGCAATCCCCTTCCGTGCTCGAATCGCGTATCGGAACGCGATGAACATGCGCGAGCCGCGACAGCAGCCCGCGATACAACAAGGCGAGCGCCGCGCGGTGCGCGCCGCGGCCCCACAAGGCGCGCACGGAAGCGGCGATATCCGGCGGCAGGCTTTCCGGCCGGATGTCGAGATCTCGAACGTGACTGGGCGGCGCGCCCGAAGCGCCCAGTGGCGACCCGGTCCGTTCGCGGATGAGCCGCACGATGTAGATACCCAGGAGCGCGGCGACGATGATCGTCGCCACCCACACTAGGTAGCGCGCGGAGTGACCGATCCACTGGAAGAGCGACATGAGCCACGTCGGGCCGCCCGATGGCGGCGCCGAGTCCCGATCGCGCGCCCATTTCAAAGTGCGGACCTTGCGTTCCGTGGCGAGGTTCGGATCGGCCTTCACCTGCGCCAGCGCGGATTCGACTTCGGCCTTCGTGGGAACGCGGCCGGAGCCGGCAGACGACTCCATGCCACCATCCTGCGCGGTGGACACGCTCATGGCCGCCACGGCAATGACGGCCAGCAGGAGGAGTTTCGCGCCGCTACTGCCCGAACGCACGACGTAACTCCTGCTCGATGTCCCACGCCTCCAGTTCAGCGCGACGATTGAGATACATGGCAAAGCCCGCAGCCGAATAGAACGGCTCGAGGAAGAGCACGACTGCGGCGTATGCCAACGGCAGGAGGAGTGCCATCGCGCCGGTGGCGCGATCTTCGATCAGATCCGCGAAGGGTATTTCTGTGCCGGCGGGTGCGAGCCAGAATGCCAGGGAAACGACGGCAACCGACAACATCGTCTCCGCCGCGCTGTACGCCGAGGTGACGAGCAACGCCTGCGTCGTCTGCATGCGCCGGAGCTGCGACACCCGTTTGCGCGCGTTGCCAAAGGGATGGCCTTCAAGCTGGTACACGGGTTGTGTGAACGCCCGCCATGGCGACAGGCGCCGCCACGTGAGAGTGGAAAGGAGCTGCCCCCAGAGCACGGAGCGCTGCGCCTGCCACAGATCGCTCAGCGTCGTCTCCTGGCCGAAGGCGGCACGCGAGAGCACGAACAGAATGGTGCGATCGAACCAGGGCTTGAGCCACCAGATGACGAGGGGCGGCAGCCATGCGGCGATCTCGAGCGTCGCCATCGACAATGCCACCGCGGGCAGCGCGACCGCGAGATAGCAGCGATACACGGAGCGTGCGGCACGCTGGCAGAGGCGGACGCCCAGGTCCGCGGCTTCCATGGGCGTGCGCGGGCGCAACCGCAGGGCGAGCGAATCAACTCGCACGGCGCCCCTGGAGCAGCAAGTATCCGAGCACGGCGATCCAGCACAGGGCCGCAACACTGTACTTCACAGGCAACGGCAACCATCTTGCCGAGGACCAGAATGCTTCCACGGCGGCAGCGATCAGCAGCATGGCGGTGACGCCGTACACGATGACTGCAGACTCCTTCGCGGCGACCACCAGCGCCTGAACACGACTGTGCCGGCCAGGCGCGAGCACCGCATGGCCGATCCTGAGGCCCGCCGCGCCGGCAAGCACGATGGCCGTGAGCTCGAACGACGCATGCGTCGCCACGAACGAGAAGAACGTGGACGACAACCCTCGCTCGACGAGGTAGCCCGCGATCGCGCCGGAGAACGCGCCGTTGTAGGCCAGGAAGAACAGGCTACCGAGCCCCGCGAACAGCCCGCCGGCAAAACACTGGAACGCGATGCTGATGTTGTTGCGGATGTAGAAGCCGAACATGGCCCAATCCGTGTCGGCCGTGCGCAGCCGGCCGATGGATTCGGCGGTCGAGTACATTTCCTCGTAGGAGGCCGCGGCCTGCTGGCCGACGACGGAGAGGATCAGCTCCGGCCGCTGCGAGACGAGCCAGCCGATGACGAGCATGGGCAGCACGAAGACAGCCGCGGACACCCAGACGTAAGCCGCGTGCGCACGCACGGTGCGCGGAAAATCCACCGCGAAGATCCGTTTCAGCCGGGAGACGCCGAGCTCGCGCCGCTGATAGATGACCTGGTGCGCTTCGGCGGTGATGCGCGTCAGACGATCCTGCAGATAGGCCGGATAGGAACGCGCCCGCGCCAGTGCGAGCTGCTCGCAGGCCCGCCGATACAGGGTGGCGACGCGCTCTCCATCCAGCGCGGCCGTGCGGACCGCCTTGCCGGTGCTTCGGTCGAAGACGATGTCGAGCAGCGCTTCGAGCTCCCGCCACTCCCCCTGATACAGCTGTTCGAACTGAAAAGGAGTCACGTCCGCCGACCGAGCAACCACAGGGCGACGCCCAGCACACGTCGCGTGACACCCGGGCCGGCCTGCCCCGCATCTCCCGAGGCCGGTGCGGCGAGCGCCGCAAGCTCATCCAGGCGCTCGCCGGTGAGCGTCGGCGCGCGGGCGGCCAGAGCGATGACCGCCGCCTGATCCCGCGGCGACAGCAGCAGCGCCGGCGTCACCGGCTCCACTTCTCGCAGCGTGATCTTCGGCGCCGGCCTCGGCTGGTGCACGACCAGCGTCGCGGCTGCGATGTCCCCGAGCCGCTTGCAGTCCTGACGAAGGAGCATGCTGACGATGGCAAAGCCATACCCCATGGGCAGCAGGTCCGCGAAGCGCAGCAGGTTGCGAGTCAGCGACGCTGCGGGCGTCACGGGGAGCCCGTTGTCCATGACCACCTTCAGCCCGAAGGCGCGCTTGCCCGGCGAAGCCCCGGAACGCGACAGCTCGAATATCACCGGATAGAACCAATCCAGCACGAACAGCAGGATGAGCCAGAACGCGACACCGAGGCCACCCATGACGGCGGCACCGGCGGCCACGACATAGATCACCGCGAGCCGTATCGCCCAGTCGACCAGGAAAGCATAGAAGCGCGGCGCGAGCCCCGCCGGCCGCAGCTCGAGCAGGATGCCTTCAGGCGTCTCGGCCGTGACGACCGTGTCGAGCGCTTGGTCTGCCACGCCGCCTCAGGCCCTGACGACGATCGTGTCGGCGAGCTTGTCGTGCAGACACTGGCGCTTCTCGCCAAAGATGAAGAGATGGTCGATGAGCACGTAGACCACCGGTGAGGCGATGATGAGGCCCAGGAGCCCGACGACGAACCCGGCCACGGCGCTCAACACGCTGTTGGCGACGTTGCGCAGCCAGAAGATGCGCGAGAGGGATGCCCTCGAGCCGTCGCTGCGGACCACCCTGATGCCGACCAGCTTCTTGCCGATGGTCTGGCCGTGACGGTAGACCAGCACGATGGTGATCCAGACCAGGGCGACGAACAGCACGAACGTGATGACGCCGCCCGTGCCCATGAGCGCTCCATAGAGCGCCATGGGGTCCTGCGTGGCGAGCATCTGAGACATTCCGCGCTGGAGGTCCCCGGTCAGGAGGGAGGGGCCGTAGAACACCGCCAGGCCGATGATGGCGTCCAGGACGGCGGCGCCGAGCCGGGCCCCGCGACCGGCGGGCTCCTGCGCCGCCTCGACAGCCCGCACGTCATCGACGGCCGCGCGTGGCGGAGCATACGGATTCGAAGCGTTCATGCCGGAGACCTCCCGTCCACCTCGTCGTTCTGCGGGCGGATTGTCTCTCATCTCGATCAATCTTGTCGCGCATCGGGGACGCTGCCCGGCACGCGTGCAGAGCCTCCCTCCTGGCGCCGTTCGGCAACACAAATCACGTCATCTGATCCGCTTTCCCATCCGTAAGCACGGCAGGGAGTGAAGGCGGGATGCGTCCCGGCAAGGCCGTTGCGGATGGCACCACACGCATGACCATCGCGCCCCTACGAAGATTTGTATCGGACTGCAGACAAGGTGTACTCATGCACACGCTCGGGATGGATGGACGACGACTGACAGGCCTGTGTGCGGCGATCCTGCTGCTCGCCGGATGCGACAATGGCGCGGGTCTCCTCGGCAACGCTCCGCCGGGCACCTCGCCCGGCACGGCCCCCGGCAACACGTTCGCGATCACGAGCTCGGGCAGGCTCGTGTCCTTCGACCGGGCTGCCCCGGCGCTCGCGACCGCGGTGAACGTCACAGGCCTCGCATCCGGCGAGACGCTGCTCGGCATCGACTTTCGTCCGGGCGGCACACCTGCGGGCGAGCTCTACGCGCTCACGAGCACGGGGCGTCTCTACACCATCGACACGGGCAGTGGTGTCGCCGCGCTGAAGTCCACACTTTCCGCGGACCCTGCGGACACCACGGACCCCTTCACCGCCTTGAGCGGCACGGAATACGGCGTGGACTTCAACCCGGTCGTGGATGGACTGCGCATCATCAGCGACACGGGCCTCAATCTGCGCGTGAACGTCGACACCGGCGCGACCCTCACAGACGGAACATTGAACACCGCAGGGACGACACGAGGCGGCGTAGTCGACGCGGCCTACACGAACAGTTTTGCGGCCGCGTGCCGCACCACCCTCTTCTTCATCGACGCGAACACGGATCGCCTGCTCACGACAGCGGACCCGAACGCAGGCACGTTGACGGATGTCGGCGCCCTTGGCGCGGATGCCAGCGCGATCGGCGGATACGAGATCGTGACGGCGCCCGATGGCTCGAGCTCCGCAATCGCCGCGTTCACCGTCGGCGGCACGCCCACGCTCTACAGCATCGATCTTTCCACCGGTGCCAGCACGGCCATCGGCGCTGTGACGGGACTCAACTCGAATGAGCAGCTTCGAGGCCTCGCCGTCGCACCACCGACGGGAACCCTCGTTCAGGCCATCGGGCAAGCCGTCGCCGTCACCGAAACCGGCAGGCTGATCTCCTTCAACACGGCCTCACCGCAAAAGCTGTGCACCTCCACGACGATCACGGGCCTTCAGGATGGTGAAGCTGTGCTCGGCGTCGACACGCGGCCCGCGGATGCAGCGCTGTATCTGCTGGGCAGCGCCGGCCGCCTGTACACCGTCGACCCTGCGACCGCGGCGGCTACGGTGAAATCGACACTCGTTGCCGACCCCACCGACATGACCGATCCCTTCACCGCGCTCGACGGGGCGGATTTCGGCGTGGACTTCAACCCTGTTCCGGACCGCCTGCGCGTCGTGAGCAACACGGGCCAGAATCTGCGCATCAATGCGGATACAGGGGAAACGACGACGGATTCACCGCTCACGCCCGCAGGCTCCACTGCAGTCGCAGCGGCTTATACGAGCTCCTTCGCAGGCGCGGGGTCGACCACCCTCTACGTGATCGATTCGTCGACGGACCAGCTGCTGATCCAGGGCCAGCCTTCCGGCAACCCGAACAACGGCGACCTGCAGGCTGTCGGCGCGCTCGGCATCGATCTGCGGTCCGTGGCATCGTTCGATATCTCGGGCGCGAACAACGGAGCCTTCGTCGCGGTGAACCTGTCTGGCGCCGCCACCTCCGAGCTGCATTCGCTGAATCTCGCGACCGGCGCGGCCACACGCGTCAATACCATTGGGGGAGGTGAGCGTGCGTGCGCGCTCGCACTGCTGGCGGTGCCAGTGGCGACGGTGTTCGGCACCACGACGGATGGCCGGCTCGTGAGCTTCAGACCCGGAACGCCGGGGGCGTTCGAGACCGACCTGCCCGTGTCCGGCCTGCAGGGCGGTGAAAGCATCATCGGAGTCGATTTCCGCCAGGCCAACGGCAAGCTGTATGCAGCGACGGACGCCGGCCGCGTGTACACGGTGAATCCAGTGACAGCCGCGGCGACGATCGCATCCACGCTGGCTGCCGACTCCGCGGACACGACGAACCCTTTCGTCTCACTGGGCGGAGGCACCTTCAGCGTGGACTTCAACCCGGTGGCCGATCGCCTGCGCATCGTCGGTGACGCGGGGCAGAACCTGCGCATCGATGTGGATTCCGGGCTCGTCACCACCGATGGCGTGCTGAACCCGGGCATACCGCAGATCGTTGCCGCGGCCTACACGCAAAGCTTTCCCGGCACCATGGCCACTCAGCTGCTGGACATCGATCTGGCGACGAATAGCCTGCTCGTCCAGAACCCGCCCAACGACGGCACGCTCGCGCCGGTGGGTGGCGTGCTCGACCCCGCTCTCACGTTCTCCACCATCGCAGGCTTCGATATCGGCGGCGGCGCGGACGGCCTGGCCGTCAGCGCGCTGCAGCCGACGGGCTCCGCGCAATCGGTGCTGTACCGGGTGAATCTCACGACTGGCGCTCTCACACCCGTTGGCGCCATCGGCCCCACGGGCACGCCACTGATTCGCGCACTGGCAATTCGCGTGCAGTAGTCACGCGAGACCGCTTTTTTTTCACGCCGCCTTGGCCAGCGCGCGCTCGGCCGCCAGCGCGCGCAGCTTCGCCGGTGCCGTTTCGACGAGGAAGAAGCACAGCACACCGCCTGCGATCGCGCAGGCCACCATCATGAGCACCGGCGTCGTGAGATCGAAGAGGTCCGCGAGCCGGCCCGAGAGCGCGGTGATACCGAACCCGCCGATCACTTCGCCGACGCACACGACGAGCCCCATCGCGGTAGCCGCATAGCGCCGCGAGATGGTTTCACCCGGAATCACGCCCATGAAGAGCGGGAAGGCGCCCGTCGCCGTCCAGCCGATGAACATGAGCAACCCGAGCACGACGAGCGAGCCCTGGAAGTACAGCGCCGCGAGCGGTGTGATGACCCCGGCGAGACAGAACGCGATCATGATGGGTTTGCGGCCGATGCGGTCGGATATCGCCGGTGCGCAGAAGCCCGAGACGGCGGAGGCAATGCCGAGCACCGTCATGAGATAGCCCATCGTGGGGGCCGGCAGGCCCCGGTAGTCCGTGAAGAATCTCGGCAGGAAGGTCCAGCCGATGATCATCCACGCCACCATGAACACGGATATGAGGCAGCACACCAGCACGTTGCGCACGCTCAGCATCTGCGTGAAGCTCATGCGCGCGCCTTCGGCGCCGGCGGTGGATACATCGAGCGCGTCCTGCGCTGCCCGCGAAGGCTCCCGCACCCAGAGCAGAACGATGGCCGCACAGATGAGCCCCGGAATGCCGGCGATGAAGAACGCGGAGCGCCACCCGAATGCATCCGCGATGGGCACGAGCACGAGCGGCGCCAGGCTCTGGCCCAGCAACGCCGCGAAGAAATTCTGCATGATGCCCGCATTGATGCCGCGGCGATGCTCCGAGGATTCCACCGCCATGATGGCGAGACACACCGGCAGGAACGGGCCTTCGACGAGCCCCATGATCATGCGCGAGATGAGCAGCACCGGATAATTCGGCGCCAGCCCCGAAAGGAACGAGCACGCGGAGAAGATGACGAGGAATGCCAGCAGGAACGGTTTGCGCACGCCGCGCGCGTCTGACCAGCGAGCGATGAGATAGGCCCCGAGCGCCCAGGTGATCGCGAGACCGGAGCCGAGAAAGCCCACCTGCGTATTGGTGAGCTGCAGATCCTCGTCTATGTAAGGGACGAGGATCGTCGCAGCGTTGCGGTCGAAGAAAGCCACGCCGAATGACAGGCCGAGGAGAACGAGCAAGCCATTCTCGTAGGTGAAGACGCCGCTCCGCTTCTGCATGATGCCCCCTCTCGAATATCGTGGGCCCGTCTTTGGCGGGCTTGCGGACATCATAGTTCAATCGCGCCACCCTTCGCCGCCACCGGCCACGCTGCCCGCTGCTTGCACGGCCGCGCTGCCGTCCACTACAGTGCGCCGCCTCGCTTGCCTCACTCCCGCTTTCAGGTTCCAGCCCAGCCATGCACGGATTCCGCCTCGCATCCCTTTGCGCCGCGGCCCTCGCTTCTGCGAGCGCTGCCGTCGCCCGGAACCTGCCGGCCACGCAGACGCCGTCCGCACACGCCGGCCATGAAACGCCTTCCTGTGACGTCTGCGCGGCATGGAACGTGGATCAGCCGCCCTTCCGTCTCTACGGCAACGCTTACTACGTGGGCGTACGGGGCCTGAGCGCCGTGCTGATCACGTCCGATGCGGGCCACGTGCTCATCGACGGCGCGCTGCCGGAATCTGCTTCGAAGGTTGCCGCGAACATCCGGGCGCTCGGCTTCCGGCCCGAGGAGGTCCGGCTCATTCTCAATTCGCACGTCCACTACGATCACGCCGGCGGCATCGCGGAGCTGCAGCGCCTCTCCAGCGCGCGCGTGGCCGCGAGCCGCGCGAGTGTCAAGGCGCTGGAGCAGGGCCGCTCCGGCACGGACGATCCGCAGTACGGCATCCTGCCGCCCATTCAGGCAATCACGAAAGTCTCCGTGTTCCAGGACGGCGACACGCTGCGCGTCGGGCAGATCGCGATCACGGCGCATCTCACGCCGGGCCACACGCCGGGAGGCACGAGCTGGACGTGGAAATCCTGCGAAGGCCAGCGCTGCCTCGACATGGTGTATGCGGACAGTCTCACCGCTGTATCCGCGCCCACGTTCAAGTTCAGCAGCAACACCACGTATCCCGGTGTCGTGAAGGATTTCGAGAAGAGCTTCGAGACGGTGGCCGCGCTTCCATGCGACATCCTCATCACCCCTCACCCTGAAGCCTCAGGGCTGTGGGAGCGCCTCGAGCGTCGCGAGAAAGGCGGCGCACCAGACGCACTCGTGGACCTGGAGGCGTGCAAGAACTACGTGAGCGCGGCACGACAGCGGCTCGTCAAACGGCTCGCGCAAGAACGCGCGGATTAGCCGTGGCCGCGCGCACGCGCGCATCAGGCTTGCGACGGCGTGACGACTTTCAGCCCCACGATGCCCGCGACGATGAGCGCCACACACGCGAGGCGCGCAACCGAGGCGGATTCGCCGAACAGCGCGATACCGACGATCACCGTGCCAACCGCGCCGACTCCAGTCCACACGGCGTAGGCTGTGCCAAGCGGCAGCGTGCGCATGGCGATGCCCAGCAGCGCAAGACTCACCACCATGGCAGCGACGGTCCAGACGGACGGCCAGAGGCGCGTGAAACCGTGGGTGTACTTGAGGCCAACGGCCCAACCCACCTCCAGAAGACCGGCGAGAAGCAGCACGAGCCAGGACATGTCACACACCTCCAGAGGCTGGTACGGGTCGTCCCGGTGGATCACGGTGGGCGTGGGGTCGTCCCCACGTCGGCAGCGGGCGCGGCGAATGCGCGCCCCGGCGAACTGGCGGGAATCCTAGCACTGCCAGTGCGTGACGGGCCCGGCCCGGGCTGTCCGCGATTGTCCTCGATGAGTTGCGGCGAGCGCATTTTGCGGCCGCGGGGCCTTCTCGCCTCCACCGCGCTCCCTTATGGTTGCGGCCCAGCCACGTAGCCGCAAAAGGAGCCGCATCATGGCCAGCCCGCCTCGCATCACGCTGTTCTATGCGCCGCATTCACGCGCCCTTGGTGCGCTCGCGCTGATGGAAGAGCTCGGCGTGCCGTTCGACCTGCACGTGCTGAACCTGAAGGCCGGCGAGCAGCGGGATCCGAAGTACCTCGCGATCAATCCGATGGGGAAAGTGCCGGCCGTTGTGCATGACGGCGCGCTCGTCACCGAGCAGCCCGCCGTGTACATCTACGTGGCGGATCTCTACCCGGAGCGGGGGCTCGCTCCGCCCATCGGCGATCCGCTGCGGGGGCCCTTCCTGCGCTGGATGGTGTATTACGGGTCGAGCTTCGAGCCTGCGGTAATCGATCGCTCACAGAAGGTGACGCCCCCGCCGCAGTCCGCCTGCCCGTACGGCACGTTCGACTCCATGTTCAACACGCTCGAGGGTCAGTTGTCCAAAGGGCCATATATCCTTGGCAACAAGTTCACCGCAGCGGATGTGTTGTGGGGCATCGGCCTTGCGTGGACCACGGGCTTCAAGCTCGTGCCGACCACTGCGACCATCCAGGCTTACGTGGATCGCGTGAATTCGCGCCCCGCGGTTGCCCGGGCAAGGGCGCGTGAGGCGGAGATTCTCGCGAGCTGGGGCGGCGAATAGAGGGAGCGCGGCCGCCGCGTCGGAGGGGTCTCTTCGTGGGAGTGCCCTCGGTGCCGCGGCTCGAAGGGAGACACTCGCATGACACTTCATGGCCTCGCGATATTCGCCCTGGTGTACGGGCTCGCGGTCGCCACCCCTGGCCCCGGCGTGGCAGCGGTCGTCGCGCGTTCACTCGCCCGCGGCCTCACCGGCGCGCCCGCCTTCATTGCCGGCTTCCTCATCGGCGATCTCGTGTGGCTCACCGTCGCCGCGACCGGCCTGGCTGCGCTGGCTCAGTCCGCCTACACGGTGTTCGTCATCGTGAAGTACGCAGGCATCGCCTACCTGCTCTATCTGGCGTACCGAATGTGGACCACCGCCGCGAAACCGGTGGATGAGAACGCGCCCGATCCATCGCAGTCCCCTGCCCGACTGTTTCTGGGAAGCCTCGCCCTGACTCTCGGCAATCCCAAGGCGATCGTGTTCTTCCTGGCGCTGCTTCCAACCGTGGTGAAACTCGAAACGCTCACCGTTGCGGGGTTCTTCGAGCTCGCCGCGTGCATCAGCGTGGTGCTGCCGGCCGTACTGGGCGCTTATGCGTTCGCCGCTGCCCGCGCGCGGAAGCTGTTGCGCAGCCCGCGAGCGATCAAGCTAGTGAACCGGGGCAGCGCCACCGCCATGGCGGGCGCCGCAATCGCCATCGTGCGTTCGAGCTGACGCCGGAAAGGCGAAAGGCCCCGCGCCGCGGGCGGCGTCGGGGCCCTGGTGACCTGCGGGCGATATCAGAACGGGTCGGTCTCGCCCGTCGAGAAGTTCGTGATCTTGCCGCTGCTCTCTGGCGTCAGGTTCTCGATGATCTTCACGAGCTTGCCCACTTCCTCGTCGAGGGGCTTCGCCATCGGGTTGCCCGACACGCCGGGCTTGCTCGCGACGAGCACCGGCTCCACCAGCGCCACGATGACGCCATCACCCTTCACCGCGTGATGCAGTTTCACCGAGTACATGTTGAGCGCCGCCTTGCTCGCACCGTAGTTCATGCCCATGGCGCTCGAGCCGCCCACGCGGCCGAAGGAGCCGATGAACGACGTGACGTTCACGATCTTCTTCTGCTTCGACGCTTTCACCTGCGGCATGAACGCCTGGATCATGCGCATGGGGCCGAGCGTGTTGACGTCGAAGTCATAGCGCGCGGCGTCGAAGTCGACCTTGTCGTAGGGGATGTTCACTTTCTCCAGGTCCGCGGCGAAGGTCGCCTCCACCGCCGCCGCGTTGTTGATGAGCACATCGAGCGGCTGATCCTCGTACCTGGCCGCCACGCTGCGAATCATCGCCGTGTCCGTCACATCGATGCGCTCGATGGCCACCGCCGGGTGCTTCGCGGCAAGCGCCTGCAGATCCTTCAGCGCCGGGTCGTCCGCGGGCCGGCGCGCCGTCGCGATGACGTTCCACCCCTTCTCCGCGAACTGCTTCGCGAGCTCGAAGCCGATGCCGCGATTGGCGCCGGTGATGAGCACCGTGGGCGCGCCGGGCTTCAGTGCCGCATGCGCCGCAATGGGGGCGAGGGCCAGGGCGAGAACGATGAGCAGCTTTCGAAATGTCATGAGTTCACCGTGACGACGATTTTTCCGAGTTGTTGATTGGATTCGAGATACCGGTGAGCCTCGACGATCTGCGCGAGCGGAAACGTCCTGGCGATGACCGGCTTCAGATGCCCTTCCGCGAGCCCCTGAAGAATGAGGCTTTGCGCGCGGGCATAACGGTGGGGCTTGCTCCAGATGAAGGAGGCTACCCAGCCGCGCACGCTCAGGCTCTTCAGCGCCGCGGGCCAGTGGGGGAAGGTCGTGGGCTGGCCGCTGAGGCCGCCGTAGATGATGAGGATGCCCTCCTCGCCCATGGCCAGCGCGAGCTTCTCGACCTCCGGACCGCCCACGGGGTCGAACACGAGGCGCGCTCCCTTGCCATGCGTGATGCGCATGACTTCAGCGACGAGGTCCGTCTCTTCCGTGGCGATGACGTGCTTTGCCCCCTGCTGCTTCAACGCCTCGGCCTTGGTGCTGCGGCGAGTGGCCGCGATCGGCACGGCGCCAGCCCAGTTGGCGAGCTGGATGGCGGCAAGCCCGACACTGCTGGAAGCCGCCCGGATGATCACGTGATCACCCACGGTGGCGTGGCCCGCTTCGATGATGGCCAGAGCCGTGAAGTACGGCATCCAGATGGACGCGGCTTCGACCACGGACAGCCCGGGAGGCATCGGCAGCAGGCTGCGCGCCGGCACGATCGCCTTTTCGCCGTAGACACCGTACTCGCCCAAGCGGAAGCTCGGCACTACGCACACGCGGTCGCCCGGCGAGATGCCCCGCACGCCGGGCCCCACCCCTTCCACGACGCCGACGCCTTCGTAGCCGATGAGGCTGGGCAGCGTGGGCTTCTGCGGATACGCCCCCAGCCGGAACATCGCTTCCGAACGATTGAGGCCGATCGCCTCCACCCGCAACCGGACCTCGCCCGGGCCCGGCTCGCCGACCTCGATCTCCTCGAGGCGCAGCACCTCGGGCCCGCCATGCTCGTGAAACCGAACGACTTTGCTCATGACTTCCCCCAGTGGGCGCGGACGTTAGAAGATCGCCCGCCGCCGCGGAAGCCCCCCGCGGGCTGCGACCGGCCCCAGGTCACACTCCCAGCGCCGGCGCTCGACTGACTCGCCCCGACCTGCTCGCCGGCCGATCGCCCTCCCGCGCCGCGCGGTGCCGTGATCACGCGCTCGGGCCGCCAGCTCTCTCTTCAGGGGTAGGCGTGCCGCCTTGAACTTCATATCATGCGATATAAAATCACGGCCTATAGTCACACGGTCTCCGATCTCCCTCCGTCGCGACAGGGATCTTCCCAACATGGAACAGCCCATCCGCAATTTCGGCTTCGTAGTGAAAGACGTCTCACGCCTCTGGGTGAAGCACTTCGAGCAGCGGGCCGCGCAGCTCGGAATGACGCTCACGCAGTGCAAGGTTCTGGTGTTCCTGTCCCGCAACGAAGGCAGCACCCAGACGCAGCTGGCGGAGCTCAGCGACACCGACCCCATGACGCTCGTGCGCGTGCTCGATCGCATGGGCCACGACGGGTGGATCGAGCGGCGCCCGGACCCGAACGACCGCCGCGCCCATCGCCTTTATCTCAAGCCCGCGTCGGATGCGGTCCTCGACGAGATCGCGCGCATCGCGGACAAGGTCCGCGGCGAGGCCCTCGCGGGGCTCTCCGCCACCGAGCGGGAGCAGTTGCTGACCCTGCTCGAGCGGGTTCGCGTCAATCTCGTGGCGCTCGTCCCGGCGACATCCGCCGGCGCGTCGCACAGTGCCTCGCCCTCGAATTCCCCCGAACCGGCACGCCGCTCGCGGCGGCCCGCGCGCACTGACGGCCGCGCGAAACAGAACCGCCGCAGGAAAGCGCCCCAATGAACGACTCGACACAGAACACTTCGAACGTGCCCACGCCGGCGCACACCGCGCCACCCACCGCGCCGCCCGCCAAGGGTGAACGGCTCAGAAAAGTGCGCCTGCCATTGATGATGGGTGGCTCGCTGCTCATCGTGCTCGTGGCCGCGTACTTCTACTTCGCGGGCGCACACGTCGAATCCACGGACGATGCATATGTGAACGCCGCGCGAGTGGCCATCAGCACGGATGTGCCGGGCCGCGTCATCGCCCTGCGCGTGCGCGACAACCAGCGCGTGAAGCGCGGCGAGGAGCTCTTCCGCCTCGATGACCGCCCCTACCAGATCAAGGTGAATGAGGCGCGGGCGAAGCTCAGCAACGCGGTCCTCCAGATCGAGTCGCTGAAGGCCACTCATCGGCAGCGATTGAGCGAGCTGCGCTCGGCCGAAGACACGCTCGCCTACGAAACGCGTGAGAACGATCGCCAGAAGCGCCTGCTGGCATCGGGCATTTCATCCCAGGCCCAGGTGGACCGCTCCCAGCACGCGCGTGACGCTGCCGCGCAGGCGGTGGCTTCCGCCAGACAGCAGATCGCGAGCGCGATTGCGAATCTCGGCGGCGATCCTGCCATCGACCCGAAGGATCATCCCTCCGTCAAGCAGGCGCAGGCCGAGCTCGACCGCGCGGAGCTGGATCTCTCCTACACCATCATCACGGCGCCGGATGACGGCGTCGTCACGCAGGTGGAGAAGTTGCACATCGGCGACTACGTGAACGCCGCGACCCCGGTATTCGCCCTCGTGGCCACGCACGACCTGTGGGTCGATGCCAACTTCAAGGAAGTGCAGCTCGCGCAGATGCGTGCGGGGCAGCCCGCCACCGTGGAGATCGACACCTACGGCGGCCGCACCTTCAAGGGTCACGTGGTGAGCTTCAGCCCCGGCACCGGGGCGCAGTTCGCCCTGCTGCCGGCGCAGAACGCGACGGGCAACTGGGTCAAGGTCGTGCAGCGTCTCGCCGTGCGCGTCGAGATCGACGACGCCGACACCGAGCGGCCGCTCTACGCGGGCCTCAGCGCCACGGTCAAGGTCGACACACGCGACAAGCAGGGCGCGCCCCTCGTCGATCAGAAGATCGCGCCGACCGAGACCGAGCCGGCCGCCGTCGCTCGCAGCAGCGCGAACTGATGAGCACGGCCGCTACAGCGGAGGGCCTCGCGGAACCGGCGCCGGCCCGGCCTCTCAATCGCGTGCTCATCACCGCAAGCGTGATGGCCGCGTCGATCATGCAGGCACTCGATACCACGATCGCCGTCATCGCCCTGCCTCACATGCAGGGCAGCCTCTCCGGCACACAGGACCAGATGGTGTGGGTGCTCACCTCCTACATCGTCGCGACCGCCATCACGACCCCGCTTGCCGGCTGGCTGGCCGGCCGCCTGGGGCGCAAGCGCGTGTTCTTCGCGTCCGTGGTGGGGTTCACCATTGCATCCGTGCTCTGCGGCATGGCGGATTCGCTGACCCAGATCGTGCTGTTCCGCACGCTGCAGGGCGCCTGCGGCGCGGGGTTGCTCCCGCTCTCGCAAGCCATCCTGCTGGACATCAATCCGAAGGAGAGACACGGCCGCGCGATGGCGATCTGGGGCATGGGCGTGGTGCTCGGGCCCATCCTCGGCCCCGTGCTCGGCGGCTGGCTCACGGAAGACTACAGCTGGCGCTGGGTGTTCTACGTGAACGTCCCAGTCGGCATCCTCGCGGGCATCGGCATTCTCGCCACGCTGCCCGAGACGAAGAAGAATCGCTCCCCATTCGACGCGTTCGGCTTCGTCTCGCTCAGCATCGGCATCGGCGCCCTGCAGCTCATGCTGGACCGCGGGGAACTGAAGGACTGGTTCTCCTCCACCGAGATCCGCATCGAGGCCCTCATCGCCGCGATCGGCCTGTGGCTCTTCATCACGCACACGGCCACCGCGGAGAACACCTTCATCAGCCGCGGGCTGTTCAAGGATCGCAGCTTCGTCATCGGCAACGTCTTCATCTTCATGGTGGGCGCGGTGCTCTTCGCGACGCTCGCCCTGATGCCGCCGATGCTCCAGGGGCTCATGGGCTATCCGGTGCTGATCGCGGGGCTCGTGACCGCGCCGCGCGGCATCGGCACCTGGGTGGCCATGCTTGTGGTGGGCCGGCTCGCCGGCAAGGTCGATGCCCGATGGCTGATCGCGATCGGATTCGGGCTCTCCGCGATCGCGCTCTGGCAGATGGCGGGGTTCTCGCCGCAGATCGATTCGCACCCGATCATCACGAGCGGCATGATCCAGGGCTTCGGCTCCGGGCTTGCGTACGTCGCGCTCACCATCGTGGCGTTCGCGACGCTGCCGGCGGCCCTGCGCAACGAAGGCGCCTCGTTCTTCAACCTCACGCGAAACATCGGCAGCAGCGTCGGCATTTCCGCGTTCCAGGCCTACGTGACTTCGGGCACGACCTCCGCCCACGCCAGGCTCACGGAACACATCACGCCCTACAACACGCTCGCAACGCAGCCCATGGTGTCTTCGCAGATGGATAGCGTGTCTGGCCTCGCCGCCCTCAATCAGCAGGTCAGCACACAGGCGAGCTGGATCGCATACCTCGATGCGTTTTATCTGATGATGATCGTGACCGTCATAGTGATCCCGCTGATCGCGTTCGCTCGCAGACCGACGCCGGCGCAAGGCGGTACGCAGGTAGCCGTAGAATGAAAATCACCACGTTGATCCTCACACTGCTGCTCACCGCGTGTGCAGCCGGCCCCAACTTTGTTCGCCCCACGCCCCCCGCAGCCGAGCACTACACCACGGAAGCCCTGCCGAACGTGGCTCTGCGCCCCACATCGAGCGCGGAAGGCGCGCTGCCGCGGGAATGGTGGACCGTCTTCAGGTCCCCGAAGCTGGACGACACGGTGCGCGTGGCGCTCGATGGCAATCGCGACCTGAAGGTCGCGCAGGCCAACCTGCGCCAGGCGTACGAGATCTACGGCGCGAGCAAGAGCGCGCGTTATCCGGAGGTGACCGCGACGGCCGCCAATGGCCGGAACCAGCTCGGTGCTGCCTTTCTCGGTGGGTTCCAGCTCCCGCCGTTCACCTACTACCTGGTGGGCATGAACGTGAGCTACCTGCTGGACGTCGCAGGCGGCGTGCGCCGGACCATCGAACAGGAACGCGCGCTGGCGGAAGTGCAGGAACACGAGCTGGATGCCGCGCATCTGGCGCTCACCGGCAACGTCGTTCTGCAAGCGCTCAACATCGCCTCCGCCCGTGCGCGCATTCGCGCGACCGAAGGCGTGCTCGCCGAGGACGCGCGGAACGTGGAGCTGGTGCGCCGGGCGCTCGATGAGGGCTCCGTGGCGCGAGTGGATCTGCTCAGCGCCCAAAGCCAGCTCGCGCAGGACCAGACGCTGCTTCCGCCGCTGCGCCAGGAGCTGAGCGTGGCGCGCCATGCGCTCGCGGTGCTCGTGGGCCAGGCACCCGGAAACTGGTCCGCGCCGGATTTCGAGCTCGAGGATTTCCTGCCGCCGGAAACGTTGCCGCTGAGTCTGCCTTCCGAAGTGGCGCGACTGCGGCCGGACATCCGCGCGAGCGAGGCGGAGCTGCACGCAGCCACAGCGGCTGTGGGTGTCGCCACCGCGAACCTCTATCCCCAGATTCAACTCACGGGCTCGGTGAGCCAGCAGGCGCTGACCACCAGCGCGCTCTTCGAACACAACAGCACCGCGTTCGATCTCGCCGCGAACCTGGCGGCCCCGCTGTTCGATGGTGGCCGGCGCCGCGCCGAGAAGCGCGCTTCCGAAGCGGCCATGCAGGGCGCGCTCGCGCGCTACGAGAAGACCGTGCTCGGCGCCTTCGAGCAGGTTGCGAACGTGCTGGCCGCGCTGGAACACGATACCCAGCAGGTCACCGCCCAGCAGAGCGCCCTGGACGTGGCGGAGCAGAACCTCGCGCTCACGAGGGACAGCTACAGCGCCGGCAACGTCGGTGTGCTGCAGATCCTGGACGCGGAGCGGCTCGTCCAGCGTGCACGGATCGGTATGGCGCGCGCCCGCGCCGAGCGCATGCAGGACACCGCGGAGCTCATCGTCGCGCTCGGCGGCAACAACACCCTCTCGGCGAACCAGTGACTGTCTGGCAAGCTCCTTGGCCGACTCGAGAGCGGTTGAGGGCGTGCCAGGCGCAGCCGTGAGCAGCAGGCCCCTGTCGGGGACCGCGGAGATCTCTATGCGGTCTCGGCCTCGAAGTCGGTCGCAGCCGGCAGACGCGCGAGGAGTGACGATAGCGCCTCAGGATCGAGCGGCTTCACGAGGTGGGAATCGAACCCCACCTCGCGTGAGCGACGGCGGTCCTCGTCCTGGCCCCAGCCGGTGAGTGCGATCAGCACCGTGGACTTGCCCCAGGGCTCGGCGCGGATGCGCCGGGCCACCTCGTACCCATCCAGCTTGGGCATGCCGATGTCCAGCAGCGCAATGTTCGGCCGGCATTTGGCGGCAACCACCAGCGCCTCCGCGCCGTCCCCGGCCGTGTGCACCTCGTGACCATCGCACTGGAGCAGCGTCGCGAGACTGTCCAGTGCGTCGCGATTGTCGTCTGCGAGCAGGATGCGGTGCCCGTGCCGGGCACCATCGTTGGGGGGTAGTGACATGACGCCACTCATGGCGGCCTCCCTCGCTGACTTCATGCGCAGCGGCAGTTGAATGAGGAACTCGCTTCCACGCCCCGACCCTTCGCTGTAGGCCGTGACGCTTCCGCCATGCATCTGGACGAGCTGGCGCACCAGCGCAAGCCCGATGCCAAGCCCGCCCTGGGCGCGATGTGCAGCGCCGTCCACTTGAGTGAAGAGCTGAAACAGCCGCGGCAGCAACTCGGTCGGAATACCGATGCCGGTGTCGCGGACACGAATCTCGACGTCCGTGCCTTTGCGGCGCGCAACCACGGTGATGCGGCCACCCGGGTCCGTGTACTTCGCCGCGTTGTTCAGCAGATTGCCGAGCACCTGGGTGAGGCGCGTGAGATCGCCCTCCACTTCCATGCCTTCGTCGACCACCTCGACGGCAAGGTCGTGGCGCTGCTCGGCGATGAGCGGCTGTATGGTCTCGATGGCGCGCGCAACGATCGTGGTGACCGCCACGGGCTCGCGGCTCAGATTGATGTTGCCGCGGGTGATGCGCGAGACGTCCAGCAGGTCATCCACGAGGCGCGTCAGGTGCTTCACCTGCCGCTCGATGACATCGCGCGACCAGTTGAGCTGCGGATCCGGCAAGGCACTGCGGCGCATGATCTCCACGGCGTTGCGGATCGGCGCGAGCGGATTTCGCAGCTCGTGCGCCAGCACGGCCAGGAACTCATCCTTGTGCCGGTCGGCTTCCTTCAGGGCGCTTTCTGCGCGCGCGCGCTCGGTGACCTCGCTCTGGAGCACGCGGTTCGTCTCTTCCAAATTCGTGTTCGCGCGCTTCAGGGTCTGGTTGAGGCTCTCGAGCTCGCGAGTCTTCTCGGCCTGCAGGTTCGTGTTCGCAAGCTCGAGATGCGTGTTCGCGTCGGCGAGGCTGCGATTGAGCTGCTGCAGCTCCCTTCTCTGCAGGTGCAGCTCCACCAGCACGGAAACCTTGCTGCGGAGAATCTCCGGCACCACGGGGATGTACACGTAGTCCACGGCACCGAGCTTGTAGCCCTTCAGCCGGTCGAGCTCGGTGACGTGCACGCCCGTCACGAAAATGATGGGCGTCTTCTCGAAGCGCGGGTGCTCATGGATCAGGCTCGCGGTCTCGAAGCCATCCATGCCGGGCATGCTGACATCGAGCAGCACCACGGCGAACTCGTCCTTCATCAGGCGCTCGAGCGCTTCGAGGCCCGAGCGCGCCTGCACCAGATTCTGGCCCAGGTCGCTCAGGATCGTCTCGTAGGACAACAGCCGTGCCGGCTGGTCATCGACCAGCAGGATGTTGACCTTGTCGCTGTCGGCCATGCGATGTGCCACCGCGCTCAACGATGCAACCACATGCGCACGAGCGACAGCAGCTGATCCGTATTCACGGGCTTCGCCACATAGTCGGACGCTCCAGCTTCGAGGCATTTCTCGCGGTCGCCCTTCATGGCCTTCGCCGTGAGCGCGATGATCGGCAGGTAGCGGAACTTCGGATTGGCGCGGATACGTCGCATGGTCTCGTAACCGTCCATCTCCGGCATCATGATGTCCATGAGAACGAGGGACAGATCATCGGTCCCCTCCACCAGGGAGATGGCGTCCTCTCCCGTCGTGGCGCTCATCACGTGCATGTTGTGACGCTCGAGCAGGCTGTTCAGCGCGAAGATGTTGCGGATGTCGTCATCCACCACCAGCACCTTGCGACCCTGCAGCGGCTCGTCGCTCTGGTGCAGGTTCTCGATCATCTGCTGCTTGGATGCAGGCATGTCCGCGATCACCCGGTGCAGGAACAGGGCCGTCTCGTCGAGCAGCCGCTCGGGCGAGCGCACCCCTTTCAGCACGATGCTCTTCGCCTTGCGGCGCAGCTCCCCCTGCTCGTTGTCGGTGAGCTCGCGCCCCGTGAACACGACGATTGGCGTGTCGCGCAGCTTCGGGTCCTGCTGGATCTCGGTCAGCAGGTCGAAGCCCGAGATATCCGGCAGGCGCAGGTCGAGCACCACGCAGTCGAAGGATTTCTCGCGCATCAGGCGCAGCGCTTCCGCGCCGGTGGTCGCGGCGGTGATGTCCACGTCGTCCTGGCCGATGAGCTCCGCGATGCTCATCTGTTCGGCCGGGTCGTCTTCCACCACCAGCAGCTGCCGCATGCGCGGCGCGGTGAACGACTTGATGCGGTCCAGGGCGTCCTCGAGCCCATCGGTGGTGAGCGGCTTGTTCATGAACGAGAACGCGCCACGCTCGAGGCCGTACTGGCGCTCCTCTTCCACCGTCAGGATCTGCACGGGGATGTGGCGAGTGTTCGGGTCCCGCTTCAACTGGTTCAGCACGGTCCAACCGAGCATGTCGGGCAGGAACACATCGAGTGAGATTGCCGTGGGCCTGAACTTGCGTGCCAGCATCAGTGCGTCAGTGCCGTTCCTGGCGACGATGCCCTTGAACCCCCTGTCACGCGCGAGGTTGATGAGCACCCTGGCGTAGTGCGGGTCGTCTTCGACGATCAGGAGGGACATCTCGCCCGGAGCGATCTCTTCCCGATCGTCCGGCACATCCTCGGTCCTCGCCGCCGGCAGCACGATCGGCTGGAACGGCGCCGGCGCCGCCTTGACGGGGGTCGCCTGCGAAGAAGTGGCCGGCTGCTTGCCGTACGCCGGGCCCATATAGGCGAGCGGCAGATACAGCGTGAACGTGCTGCCGCTGCCCGGCATGCTCGACAGGCGAATCTCGCCACCGAGCAGGTTCGCCAGCTCGCGGCTGATGGCGAGCCCGAGGCCCGTACCACCGTACTTGCGCGCGGTGCCCGCGTCGGCCTGCTGGAACGCCTCGAAGATGATCCGTTGCTTCTCGGGCGGAATACCGATGCCTGTATCGCTGACGGAGAACTCGACCACCGCCGGCGCCACGCTCAGCACCGGGTGATCCTTCGTCCAGCCGCTCTGGGCGATGCCCACGTGCAGCCGCACCCCACCATCGCTCGTGAACTTGAACGCATTCGACAGCAGGTTCTTCAGCACCTGCAGCAGGCGCTTGGAATCCGTGCTGATCGTGCGGCCCAGGTGCGAATCGAACTCCGTGGTGAACGAGAGCTTCCTCGACTCGGCCTCGTGCCGGAAGTTGCGCTCGATCGTCTCGCGCAGATGGGTGAACAGCAGATCCTCGGATTCGACGGTGACGGTTCCGGACTCGATCTTCGACAGGTCGAGGATGTCGCTGATGAGGTTCAGGAGGTCGGTGCCGGCGCCGTGGATCGTCTTCGCGAACTCCACCTGCCGGCCCGTCAGGTTCTTGTCCGCGTTCTCCGCGAGCTGCTGGCCGAGGATGAGGATGCTGTTGAGCGGCGTGCGCAGCTCGTGAGACATGTTCGCCAGGAACTCGGACTTGTAACGCGAGGTGAGCGCGAGCTCCGCGGCTTTCTCTTCGAGCGCGCGGCGCGCCAGCTCGATTTCCTCGTTCTTGCGCTCCACCTCCGCGTTCTGTTCAGCGAGCAGGCGCGCCTTGGTCGCCAGCTCTTCGTTCGTCTGCTGCAGCTCCTTCTGCTGCGTCTGCAGCTCCGTCGCGAGCTGCTGGGACTGCTTCAGCAATCCCTCGGTTCGCATGGTCGCTTCGATGGTGTTCAGCACGACGCCGATACTGCCGGTGAGCTGCTCGAGGAACGCCAGATGCGACGCCGTGAACTCGTAGAGCGACGCCAGCTCCACGACCGCTTTCACCTGGCCCTCGTACAGCACCGGCAGCGCGATGACGCTCCGCGGCCGCGCGCGAACGAAGCCGCTGCGCACGTGAATCGTCTCATCCGGAATGTTCGCCAGGAGCATGCGCTGCCGGTCCGCCGCGCACTGCCCCACCAGGCCCTCGCCCATGCGGTAGCAGCGCGCCTCGCCGTTTTCGTTCGGGTCCGCGTAGCTCGCGAGCTGCTTGAGCATCGGGATGCCGTTGGCGCTTTCCACGACGTACACGATGCCGTGCTGCGCATCGATGAGGGGGCACAGCTCGGAGAGCAGCATCTGGCCCACCGCGACGAGGTCGCGCTGGCCCTGCATCATGCGACTGAACTTGGCGAGGTTCGTCTTGAGCCAGTCCTGTTCGGTGTTGCGCTCCGTGGTGGCGCGCAGGTTCCCGATCATCGCGTTGATGTTGTCCTTGAGGTCCGACACTTCGCCGCGCGCGTCCACCTGAATCGAGCGCGTCAGGTCGCCCTTCGTCACCGCCGTCGCCACTTCCGCGATCGCTCGCACCTGCGTCGTGAGGTTCGCGGCGAGCAGGTTCACGTTGGCGGTGAGATCCTTCCACGTGCCCGCTGTGCCAGGCACGTGCGCCTGACCGCCCAGGCGCCCTTCCACGCCCACTTCGCGCGCCACCGAAGTCACCTGGTCCGCGAAGATGCCGAGCGTGTCGGTCATGCTATTGATGGTGTCCGCGAGCGCCGCGACCTCTCCCTTCGATTCCACGGTGAGTCGCTGGCGCAGGTCGCCGGTGGCCACCGCCGTCACCACTTTCACGATGCCGCGCACCTGGTTCGTGAGGTTGTTGGCCATCACGTTGACGTTGTCCGTCAGGTCCTTCCAGGTACCTGCGACGCCCGGTACTTCGGCCTGTCCACCGAGCTTGCCCTCCGTGCCCACTTCGCGGGCCACGCGCGTGACTTCGGCCGCGAAGCTGTTCAGCTGCTCGACCATCGTGTTGATGGTCTCCTTCAGCTGCAGGATCTCGCCCTTCACGTCCACCGTGATCTTGCGGGACAGGTCGCCACGCGCCACGGCAGTGGTCACCTCCGCGATGTTGCGCACCTGGCTCGTGAGGTTCGTCGCCATGGCGTTGACGGATTCGGTCAGATCCTTCCAGGTTCCCGCCACGCCCGGCACGACGGCCTGTCCGCCGAGCTTGCCTTCCGTGCCCACTTCGCGCGCCACGCGCGTCACTTCGGCCGCGAAACTGTTGAGCTGCTCGACCATCGTGTTGATGGTCTCCTTCAGCTGCAGGATCTCGCCCTTCACGTCCACCGTGATCTTGCGGGACAGGTCGCCGCGCGCGATGGCGGTGGACACTTCCGCGATGTTGCGCACCTGGCCGGTCAGGTTGCTCGCCATCGAGTTCACGTTGTCGGTGAGATCCTTCCACACACCGCTGACGTCCTTCACATCCGCCTGGCCACCGAGCTTGCCTTCGGTGCCCACTTCGCGCGCCACGCGCGTCACTTCGGCGGCGAATGCATTGAGCTGGTCCACCATCGTGTTGATGGTTTCCTTCAGCTGCAGGATCTCGCCGCGCACGTCCACCGTGATCTTGCGGGAGAGGTCCCCGCGCGCAATGGCGGTGGAGACCTCGGCGATGTTGCGCACCTGACCGGTCAGGTTGCTCGCCATCGAATTCACGTTGTCCGTGAGATCCTTCCACGTGCCGGCAACGCCCGGCACGTATGCCTGGCCGCCGAGCTTGCCTTCGGTGCCCACTTCGCGCGCCACGCGCGTCACTTCCGATGCGAAGGAGCGAAGCTGGTCCACCATCGTGTTGATGGTTTCCTTCAGCTGCAGGATCTCGCCGCGCACGTCCACCGTGATCTTGCGGGACAGGTCGCCGCGCGCGATGGCGGTCGACACCTCAGCGATGTTGCGCACCTGGCCCGTCAGGTTGCTCGCCATCGAGTTCACGTTGTCCGTGAGATCCTTCCACGTGCCGGCGACGCCCGGCACGATGGCCTGGCCGCCGAGCTTGCCTTCCGTGCCCACTTCGCGCGCCACGCGCGTCACTTCAGCCGCAAAGCCGTTCAACTGGTCGACCATCGTGTTGATGGTGTTCTTCAGCTCCAGGATCTCGCCGCGCACGTCCACCGTGATCTTGCGGGACAGGTCGCCGCGTGCCACCGCGGTGGTCACTTCCGCGATGTTGCGCACCTGGCTCGTGAGGTTGGACGCCATCGCGTTCACGGACTCGGTGAGGTCCTTCCACGTGCCTGCGACGCCCGGCACGATGGCCTGGCCACCGAGCTTGCCTTCGGTACCCACTTCGCGCGCCACGCGCGTCACTTCCGAAGCGAACGAGCGAAGCTGATCGACCATCGTGTTGATGGCTTCCTTCAGCTGCAGAATCTCGCCGCGCACGTCGACGGTGATCTTGCGGGACAGGTCGCCGCTCGCGATGGCCGTGGCCACCTCGGCGATGTTGCGCACCTGGCCGGTGAGATTGCCGGCCATCGAGTTCACGTTGTCGGTCAGGTCCTTCCACGTGCCCGCGGCGCCGGGCACCACGGCCTGGCCACCGAGCTTGCCTTCCGTGCCCACTTCGCGCGCCACGCGCGTCACTTCGGAAGTGAAGGCACTCATCTGCTCGATCATCGTGTTCACGATGGTCGCGGAGCGCAGGAACTCACCCTTCAGGGGGCGACCATCGACCTCGAGGCCCATCGCTTGTGACAGGTCGCCCTTCACGACGGCGGTGATCGTGCGCGTGACCTCGGTGGTGGGCCAGAGCAGGTCGTCGATGAGCGTGTTGACCGAAGCTTCCATCGCGCCCCAGGCCCCGGAACGTCGATCATTCGAAACGCGGTGGCGGGTCTTGCCGTCCTTGCCCACGACCTGGCCGGCGCGCTCGAGCTCGCGGGCCATACGCTCGTTGGCGATCACGATCTCGTTGAAGGTGTCGGCCACCTTGCCCGCAAGACCGGTCTGGTCGCTCGGCAGGCGCACGGAGAAGTCGCCATCGCGCACGGCTTGCAGGGCACGCAGGAGCTCGCGCATCGTGACATCCGAATCGGCGGCACCCGCTCCGGAGCCGGCGCCTCCCTTCCCCTCGGTCTGCGACCCGGTACGGCCCGGGTTCGCCCGCGGCTTGCGGCGGCGGCGGGCAGGCGCTTCAACATCCATCAGAACACTCCGGGGGAAATGGGGAACGCGCATGCGCGGGACACAGCCCGGCTGACGCTCGCAACAGGGGGCCGCCCCGCAGCCCGGTCAGGCGCGATGGGCGGTTCATGAGCAGTGCACCTGTTCCTGGAATCAGGTACCCGCAGGCTCGGCACGCCAGCGGTGCCCCCACGCATCTTATGTTCTTCAATCACGGTACGACTCGGGAGGATCCCGTGGTGTCCGTGCGACTGAAACCCCGACGAATCGATTCTTTTGTGGACTCCGTGAGGCCGGGCGACCCGCCCCCGCAGCCCAGCGGAAAATAGCAGATGCAGTCGACCGAGCAAGGTAAATCTACGTCTCGAGCGTCGCTGCCTGGCGACCGGTGGCGTTGGCGTTCGAGCCTGCGGCGGGGGGCGCCATGATCCGGCGAAGCCGCTGGCGGCAGCGATGCCCATTCACGGTTTCGAGAATCTGTATGGCCTTCACGCCACATGACGCCGCCCCCCATCGCGGAATATCCACGCAGATGTCCATCGAGCGAATCGAAGAAAGACCACGCCTGGGATGACGGTTATCGCCTGCGGCTGACGGGCAGCGCTGCAGCCCCGTGAGCCCCAGCCGCACATGGGCGCGGGGGGTCGCACGCTCCATGCCTGCCTGCCCGCGCGGATACGGGACCCGAAATGGGTCCAGGGCGCGGGGACGTGCGTGTAAGAGTTGCCAGTGCCTGCGTAAATAAGTCCATGCCCGCGTCGATGATGGGAGCGTTCGACACCGCGAGAACGTGTCCGCGAACCCCCTCGCCTCACGGGGCCGAGTTCTCGGCGCCGGGGGTTGTAGTGTATTTTCGGCGGCCGTCCCGACGGCCGGGGCGACGCGAAACGAGTCAGACGCACGATGAAACTCAGCACGGATCGAATTCTCACGACGCATGTCGGCAGCCTGCCCCGCGGCCCGGCCGTGGTGGAGCAACTGCTCATCAAGGAGCGCGGCGAGCAGCCGGATGCCACCCTCTACGACGACACCATGCGCGTCGCCGTGTCCGAAGTGGTGAAGCAGCAGGTTGCCACGGGCCTCGACGTGGTGAGCGACGGGGAAACCTCGAAGATCAGCTACGCCACGTACATGAAGGATCGCCTCTCCGGCTTCGGCGGCGACAACGAGCGCCAGATCGCGAAGGATCTGCAGCCGTTCGCGCAATTCCGCACGCGCATGGCGGTGTTTGCGGGCAAGCAGACGTTCAGGCGCCAGGGCTGCATCGGCCCCATCGAGGTCATCGAGCGCGAGACGCTGCGCAAGGACATCCAGAATCTCCGCGCCGCCGCCGACACCCACCGCCCGCACGAAGCGTTCATGAACTCCGCGTCACCCGGGGTCGTGTCGGCGTTCCAGCCAAACCAGTACTACCCCACGCACGAGGCATATGTCGAAGCCATCGGCGCGGCCATGCAGGAGGAATACGAGACCATCGTCGCTGCGGGGCTGCTCCTGCAGGTGGACTGCCCGGACCTCGCCATGGCGAGCCACACCGGCTTCCAGGATCTGGCCGAGAAGGATTTCCTGAAGCGCGCCGAGCACCAGGTGGAAGTGCTCAACCATGCCTTGCGCAACGTGCCCGCAAGCGCGCTGCGCATGCACGTGTGCTGGGGCAACTACGAAGGGCCGCACACGCACGACATCGCCCTGGAGAAGATCATGCGGATCGTGCTGAAGGCGAAGCCCTCAGCCATTCTCTTCGAAGCCTCCAACCCGCGGCATGCGCACGAATGGGCCGTGTGGCGGGACGCCAGGATTCCGGAAGACAAAGTGCTCGTCCCCGGCCTGCTCACGTCGACTTCGAACTACGTCGAGCACCCCGAGCTCATCGCGCAGCGCATCCGGCAGTTCGCGGACATCGTCGGCCGCGAACGCGTCATCGCGGGCACCGACTGCGGCTTCGGCACCTTCGCGGGCATCGGCAAGATGGACGCGGGCATCTCCTGGCTCAAACTCGGAGCGCTCGTCGAAGGCGCGCAGCTCGCTTCGGCCAGGCTCTGGAAACGCGGCTGAGTTACCGCGGCAACGTCACCCGGTACACCAGCAGCAGGCTGTCGTTGTCGAAACCGGAATCGCAGCGCTGCCCGCTCATCACGCAGTGGCGCGCGATGAAGTCGTTGTCGTTCCCCACGAACAGGAAATAGTCGTCGGGACGCGCCGGATCGAGCACCGGAACCAGGTCCATCGCCTCCCATTTCTCCGAGAGCGTCAGCGGCTGGTTCTTCGGCGGAATGTCGATGTTCAGCCCGAAGCGCGCGAGCTGGCCGGGGTCGAGCAGGTTGATCAGCTCGACCCACCGCGCCGGCCGGATGCCCGCCGCGAGCGCGGTATCGCCCGGTGAGCGCAGCACCGAAGTCGTGCTCGTCTCGTACTGCGTGCCCGCCAGATTGGTGGCGCCGTCGACATCCACGAGCAGCACGCTCTTGTAGACGATCGGCTCATCGTTGTCCGTGCCGAGGCCGTTGCTGTCGCGTGAGAGCATGAGAAAGCGGTGCCCGTCGAGCGCACGGATCTCGCTTTGCGCGGCAGTTCTGTTTGCCGGGCGGCCGTCGCCATCGCCGTTGTAGGCGGGCAGCTGCATGACGTAGTGTTCTGCCGGCCGGGAAGGCGTGGGCTGCTGGCTCACGTCGTAGACCATCACGCGCGTGTTGGTGCGGCCACTCGCGTCCCCTTTGCCGGCACCGGCCGCGGAGTCCTGCACCAGTGCGCTCTGCAGCGCGACGAACAGCCGCGTGCCATCCGGCGACAAGGACAGCCCTTCGAGCCCCTGGTTGTTCCGCCGGCCCGTGTCTGGCGCGACCAGCGAGTTGAAGTTGACCTTGCCGCGCGTGAGCGGCTCCACCGCGGCCGGCGGCTCGATCACGCCCTGCAATTCGCCGCTGGGGTTGAAGAAGAACACGCGCGCCGAGTACTCATCGCCGATGTAGAAGCTGCCGTCCGCCGTGAACTGCAGCGACTCGCAGTCGATGGAGATCTTCCCGGCGCCCAGCCCCGAGCGGGGCGACGGCAACAACACGCCCTTCTGGCGCACGGTGCCATCGCCGGGGTCCGCGCCCGTGAACGGTTTACCGTGAAAATCACGCAGCTCCATGCCGCCATCCGCAATGAGGGTGACCTGGCTCTGCGAGCGCGCGTCGGCCGGCAGTGGCTCACCGGTGTAGGGCACGAACCGCACCCGGAAACGATTCAGGCGCGCCGGATAGTCGAAGAACAGGCCGGCGGCCGGATCATTGCGGCCGCGGTCCGGCAGCGTCCACAGAACGCCTTCGTAGTGATCGCCCACCTGGCGCCAGCTGGAAGGGCTGAACGCGAACGATGAGAACGAGCCGAGCGTGTCACCCAGGAAGTCCACGGTGCTGGCTGAAAGCCGACCGCTGCCTACCAGCCCCTGGTTGATGAACGTGCGTCCACCGAGCGTAACGGACTGCGGCACGGCGACCGCAGCCCGGTGAGGTGTGAGGTAACGGGCCTGCTCGTCCGCGCCGCTCGCCAGCACGGGCCACAGCAGCGCGACCACCAGGCCGCCCTTCGCGAGCGCGCCCCAGATGAGACCGCGGGTGGTCACGAATCAGAATGCAATCGAGATCGAGCCGAAGACCTGACGCGGCGCGGACGTGTGGAACACGTAGATCGAGCCGTTCGGATCGGTCGGCGCGAACACGCTGTTGTCCAGGTTCGCCACGTACTCCTTGTCCGTCAGGTTGACCACGTTGAGCGAGACGCGCGCATTTCTGGCGATGCTCAAGAGCCCGCTGAAATCGTAGCCTGCGCCGAGGTCGAACGTGGTGAAGCCGCCGAAGCCCTGGTCGTTGGTGTAGGTGTAATAGCGCCGGCCCGTGTACTTGCCACGCAGAGTGGCATACCAATGGCCCATCGAATACGTCGCTTCGCTCGAGAAGAGCTGCTCGGGCGTGTCCACCTGGGTCTTGCCTGACGTCGGCTGCAGCACGCCGCCCTGCACGTAGTCGTCCGCATACTTCGAGCTGTTGAAGGAGACGGAGTTGTACCAGCTGAGCTCGCGCACTGGCGTCCAGAGCAGTGTCAGCTCCACGCCCTTGCTGTTGACCGCGCCAACGTTATAGAAGCGGTTGCCGCAGGTGGGGCCCACCGGCTGACGCGAGTCACAGGGGTTGTACTGCAACAGGCGGTTGTCGAACCGCGTGTGATAGATGGCGGCCGAAGCCTGGTAGGTCGGTTGCACGATGCGATAGCCCGCCTCGATGGAACGCGACTCCTCCGGCACGAGCGTGCCCTGGCTGTCCCATACCGCCTGGCTGACCGCCTGCGGGCCGAGCTTGAATCCGCCCTGGAACATCGCGATGTTCTTCGCGAACGACGCGAACACTTCCTGGTCGTCCGTCAGCTTGTAGCGCGCGCCGGCCTGCGGCAGGAAATCCTTCTTCGCGCCGAGATTGCCCGTGGCGAACTGGTTGTTGGAGGTCGGCGAGATCAGCGTCTTCGCGATACCCGGCAGCGCTTCGGCGGCCGAGCTGGCGTGGATCGCCTTGAAGCCGGCGTCGAGACTCAGCCGATCGTCGAGCAGCCGGATCGTGTCCCGCACATAGGCCTGCCGCGTGTTCCACACGGTTCGCTGCGCAAACACGCCCACATCCGGCTGTTCGGTCAGGAAGCTGCTGAGGTCACGCGGGCCGGTGACGTTCGTGTAGTTGTAGCGCGAAGCGCTGCTCTCGTTGTGCTCGTACCAGATTCCGCCTTCGAGGTGGTGATTGCCGACATCCCAGCCTGCGGAAAGCGTGCCGCCCGTGCGATTGATCGTGTACAGCGTGGCGCGGATGATCAGCGGCAGCTGCTCGGGTGTGCCGAAGTTCGACCAGCTCCCGCTGTTCCAGTTGTTGCCGGCGCCCTGGTCCTCGTGGTGATAGGTCTGCGCGCGCAGGGTCACCGTGTCCGTCAGGTTGAAGTCGCCGAGGAGATAGTAGAGATCGTCGTTGCGCAGGATCTGCCCGGCCGTGAAGGCGCCGTCGGCGTCCCGGTCGGGGCCGCTGTTGTCGCACAGCGCCGCATCGAAGCTGCCGGTGTTGCAGTAGGCGCGGCTCAACGCCCGGTCCCAGTCGGGCGCATAGCCGCCCCAGCTCCAGCCGAGGCCGCGCTCCATCGAGCTCTTCGAGACGTAGAAGTCGTTCGCCTGTGACTCGCGCGAGGTATCGATGAATGCCGCCACGCGGCCCCCGTCGAAGTCGTAGACCAGCTTGCTGTTGAACTGCTTGTTGGTGGAACGGTTGTACGCCTTCTGGTCGTTCCACAGATCGGAGATGGCGTACATGCCGGAGACGTACATCGAGAAGCCGTTGTACTCGCCCGAATCGAAACGCGCGAACGAGCGGCGATTCATGTCGCTGCCGAACGTCTGGCTCACCTGGGCACCGAGCCGCTTCGCGGGGTCGCGGGAAGTGTAGGTCAGGGCCCCACCGAGATTGCTGGTGGACGGCATGCCGATGCCGCCGATGCCCTGCGCCAGCTCGACGACCTGCAGATTCTCGCTGATCAGCGCGCGGCTGATCGAGAGCCCGTTGTAGTTGTTGTAGGCGCTGTCACCGAGCGGCATGCCGTCCAGCGTGTAGCCCAGGCGCGTGCCGTTGAAGCCGCGCAGGCTCAGGGACATGGACTGCTCGTTCGTGGCCAGCGCATCGACGGACTGCGCATTCACGCCCGGCAGCAGGTTCAGCACTTTCTGCGGGCTCGTGCCGGGCGGAAGAATATCCAGATTCCGGGTCGTGACCCGCTGCACCTGGCGCGATTCGCCGGTGCCGATGATGGAAATGGTTTCCAGCTCGTCGGCGGAGAACGTCGCGCTCGACTCCTGCGCGACGGAAGTGCTGGAGCTGTCCGCGCCGGCCGGGGCGGCGGCGGCATCCAGCGTGGCGATCAGGGAGAAGCCGCAGGCTGCGGCAAGGGCGGACTTTCTGAGCACGGGACTCTCTTTGAGAATTCTCTCGGGAATTCCTGTTTCTGATATGAGTGGCGGCCGCGGGCGGACATCGCGTCGCTTCGCCCGGCATCCCTGCCGACAAGCGCGCGATTGTTTCAGCAGTAGATGAAGGTTTTGTTTCAGAAGGACAGCGCGCCGCTGTCGTAGAGGATGAAGAGGCCGAGCGCGATGAGGACGACGGGCGCGAGCACCGGGCCCACGCGCCGGATCGGCGCGCCGAGCGCGCGATGGGTGACCAGCCAGTGCGACAGGGCGAGCCACAGAAGCGCCATGGCCGCGAAGACGGCCACTATGATGAGGATCGTGGCGACGGTGCTGGTGGCGAACACGGGCGTGTAGACACCGATGTTGTCGCCGCCGTCGGCGAATATCGCGCCGGCTATGGCGAGCACCTTGCCGACGCCGAGCGAATGGGTCTCCTGCTCCTCGTCTTGACCCCGCCACAGATCGAGCGCCTTCTTGACCCCGATGGCGATCGGCAGCAGCCCGAGCCAGCCGACGTATTCCGGCGCAAAAGCCAGGGAAACCAGGGAAGCCACCAGGCTGGTGAGCACGATGGCCGCGATGCCAAGGTAGTAGCCGAGCGCGATCTGGCGCCCGCGGGAATGACCGTCGGCGCGGAAGCTGAGGAGAATGAACATGTCGTCGATGTTCGTCGTGGCAAACAGCACCACGGCGAGGCCGACGAGTCCGAGCACATCCATCCCGGATTCCTCGACGCAGACGAAAAAGGGGGCGGATGATCCGCCCCCTTCTTCCGTGTCACGACAAGTGACGCAAACGCGCGGGGCGTTTACTCCTTGCGGGTACGCCAGCCCTCGGCATACGTCTCACGGACGACGCTGCTGAACGGAACCGGGGACACGCGGACGCGCACGTCGAGCTGCTTGTGCTTCTCGACCGTCACCTTCTTCGTGCCGCCGTTCGGCTCGCCCCACACGAGCGTGAGCACGTCGCCTTCCTTGACGTCCGGACTCACGACGCCCAGGGAGAGGCCACGGCGCTCGTTGTAGCTGTAGCCGCCGAACATGGAGTAACCGACCACCTTGTCGCCGATCTTCACCGCATCGAACGAGGAGGAGCCGTAGTTCGCGAGCGGCAGGTCGAGGAACTTGTAGTTGTCCTCGCCCGGCTGGAAGAGCGACGCGTAGATCTTCGCCATGTCCTCGCCGTTCCACTCGAAGGTCACCTTGCGGCGGTTCTTCGACGGATCGCCTTCGAACTTCTTCAGCGCGTCGGCGCCGATGAAGTCATGGTCGAACTTCACGAACGGGCCGTACCCGAGGTCGTACGGCGTCGTGTAGTAGTCCTCGATCTTGTCGGAGACGTAGGAGCCGGCGATGGAGCCCGTGGCTTCGTAGCCGTTGGCAGGCAGCCACTCGCGGTACTTCTTCATGCTGTCGCCCGAGTACACGGCCGGCAGCGGCGAGGGAATCCAGCCCGACTCGAGCGTGTTCGACGCGTAGGCGCGCGAACCGACCGGGACGATGCCGAACTCTTCACCTTCCTTGAGGATGGTGTCGCGGATGAAGTCGCGATCTTCGTACGGGCCCCAGATCTCGAGGCCCGGGGCGCCGGCCATGCCGTGACGCAGGGCACGCACCTTCTTGCCGCCGATGTTGATGTAATCCATGGTGAAGAACTTCACGTCCGGGATCGGGCCCTTGTTGAGCTTCGTGAAGATCTGGGCCGCGTTCGGCCCCTGGATCTGGTAGCGGTAGTGGCGGCGCACGACGGCGTTGCCGCGCGGGTGCGAGGGCGAACGGTCGTCACGGATGATGTCGACCTTGAAGCCGCCCGTCTCGGCATGGAACTGCAGCCAGTTCACCGTAGGAGCGCGGCCCACGAACAGCAGCTCGTTCTCGGCGAGGTAGAACAGGATGCCGTCACCGATGACGTAGCCGTCATAGGAGATCGGCACCATCTGCTTCGCCTTCTCGGGCGTGAAGTTCTTGAAGCTGTTGATCGTGGTGTAGGAGCAGAGCTTCAGCGCGTCCGGGCCCTTGATGGTGAGCTCGGCCATGTGGTGCGACTGGTCGAACAGCACGGCGCTGTCGCGCCAGGCCTTCTGCTCGTCGCGCCAGTTGTAGTACTCGGAGGGCACCACCGGATAAACGTAGGCGCCGATGCGGGAGTTGCGCAGCAGGTTCACCGGGTTGCCGGCGGCCTTCAATACGCTTTCCAGGTTATTCGCACTCATAACAGACCTCTTCTGAATAAACTTTTTTCGATGGGGTGAGGATTCGTGGTTCGACGTGGATGGCGTCAGCCTGTAATGGGAAAGCCTAGCCGGCCACGCCCTTCCTCAGGTACGCAGCATCCACGGTGTTTGAAAGCAGTACTGCAATGGTCATGGGCCCCAGGCCGCCCGGCACGGGAGTGATGTAGGCCGCACGTTCCGCCGCAGCGGCGTAGCCCACATCGCCCACCAGTTTTCCGTTCGGCATGCGGTTGATGCCCACATCGAATACCGCCGCTCCCGGCCGAATCCATTCACCCGGAACAAACTCTGGCTTGCCCACGCCGACCACGACGACTTCCGCACGCTCCACTTCCGCGCGCAGGTCTTTCGTTCCGGTGTGGCACACAGTGACCGTCGAACGCGCGAGCAGCAGCTCGAGCGCCATGGGACGGCCCACTATGTTCGAAGCACCCACCACCACGGCGCGCTTGCCGACGAGGTCGATGCCATAAGTCTTCGCGAGGACGATCACGCCATAGGGCGTGCACGGCCGCAGCCGCGGGCGCTTCTGCGCCAGCAGCCCGGTGTTGTAGGGGTGGAACCCGTCGGCATCCTTCGCGGGATCGATGGTGTCCATGATCTTGTCGGCGTCGAGGCCCTTCGGCAGCGGCATCTGGATGAGGATGCCGTCGACGCGTTCGTCTTCGTTCAGCTGCTTCACGAGCGCGAGCAGCTCCGCTTCGCTCGTGGTGGCGGGCAGGTCATGCGAGAAGGACTCGATGCCAATCTCGGCGCAGCCCTTGCGCTTGCTGCTCACGTAGACCTTCGAAGCCGGGTCCTCCCCGACCAGCACCACCGCAAGCCCCGGCTTGCGGCCGAATTTCTGCGCGAAGGCCGAAGCGCGCACGCCTGTCTGCTGGCGCAGCGCCGCGGCCGTTGCCTTGCCGTCCAGGATGACGGCCCCTTTTTCTTTCACAACTGACGACATTCACATTCCTAAACTTGCGCGCCCCTGCGCGCGGACCCCCGAAGCGGCGCCGCCGTTCGAGGACGGCGGCGCCCTTTCACCTTGCCCGGCAGCCTGACGGACACGCCTGCTGCGCGGGCCGCAAGAGTTGCGCCTCTTGCGGCCGGAGCGAAGCGCCGTGCCGCACGCCACTGAGCAGCCCGCCAGAATCGCGCCTTTTGCCGGCGGGAACGAAGCTACCCTCCGAAAAAGCGCCGTGCCGCGCAGGCCGCAGGCGACTTTTTTCCAATGAACTAGTAGCGGTAGTGATCCGCCTTGTACGGCCCGGCCCTGGACACGCCGATGTAGCTCGCCTGCTGCTCGGTGAGCTCGGTCAGCTGCGCGTTGAGCTTCTTCAGCTGCAGGCGCGCCACCTTCTCATCCAGGTGCTTGGGCAGCGTGTACACGCCGACCGGATACTTCGAGGTGTTCGTGAACAGCTCGATCTGCGCGATGGTCTGGTTCGCGAACGACGAGCTCATCACGTAGCTCGGGTGCCCCGTGCCGCAGCCCAGGTTCACGAGCCGGCCCTTGGCGAGCAGGATGATCCGCTTGCCGTCGGGGAAGATCACGTGATCCACCTGCGGCTTGATCTCTTCCCACTTCAGCTTCTCGAGCGCGGCGACGTCGATCTCGTTGTCGAAGTGGCCGATGTTGCAGACGATGGCCTGGTCTTTCATCTTCTTCATGTGATCGCCGGTGATCACATGGAAGTTGCCGGTGGCCGTGACGAAGATGTCCGCCTTGTCGGCGGCGTAGTCCATCGTCACCACGCGATAGCCTTCCATCGCGGCCTGCAGCGCGCAGATGGGATCGATCTCGGTGACCCACACCTGCGCGGAAAGAGCACGCAGCGCCTGCGCGGAGCCCTTACCCACGTCGCCATAACCGCACACCACGGCGATCTTGCCGGCCACCATCACATCCGTGGCGCGCTTGATGCCGTCCACCAGCGACTCGCGGCAACCATAGAGGTTGTCGAACTTCGACTTCGTCACCGAATCGTTGACGTTGATGCCGGGGAACATGAGCCGGCCTTCCTTGTGCATCTGATACAGGCGATGCACACCGGTGGTCGTCTCTTCCGTGACACCACGGATCTCCTTCGACACCTTCGAATACCAGCCGGGGCTCGCCGCCAGCTTCTTCTTGATGGCGGCGAAGAGGAAGGTCTCCTCCTCGCTCGTCGGGTTCGCGATGACGGCCGCGTCCTTCTCGGCCTTCACGCCCAGGTGCATGAGCAGCGTGGCGTCGCCACCGTCATCCAGGATCATGTTCGGACCCTTGTCCCCGAACTCGAAGATGCGGTGGGTGTACTCCCAATACTCTTCCAGCGACTCGCCCTTGTAGGCGAACACCGGCGTGCCGGTCTCCACGATGGCGGCGGCGGCATGATCCTGCGTCGAGAAGATGTTGCAGGAGGCCCAGCGCACATCGGCCCCGAGCGCCTTCAGCGTCTCGATGAGCACGGCGGTCTGGATCGTCATGTGCAGCGAGCCCGTGATGCGCGCGCCCTTCAACGGCTGGCTCTGCGCGTACTCCTCGCGAATGGCCATGAGCGCGGGCATCTCCGACTCGGCGATCGCAATTTCCCTGCGACCCCAGCCGGCGAGGCCCATATCAGCCACTTTGTAATCGGCAAACCCTGCGCTACGCGCATCCGGTTTCACATTGGCGTTCATACTTCAGTTCTCCGATAGCCAGAACGAGCGCCGTGTCGATGACATCCGCCACCCCTGAGCCTGGCAGACTGCGCGGGAACGCATGGCTCCCGCACATCTGTCGCAGCGCCCCTCAGGAGCACAACGGCGGCTGCACCCGTGTGCAGCCTGAATTCATCAAGCAGCCCGGACGCTCTTTCCCTCCGCGGCAAGCGCCTCGGCGCGATCGGTCTTCTCCCAGGTGAACTCGGGCTCCGTGCGGCCGAAGTGGCCGTACGCAGCAGACTTCCTGTAGATCGGGCGGGCGAGATCGAGCATCTCGCGCAGGCCGTACGGCGTGAGGTCGAAGTTGCCACGCACGATCTGCGTCAGCCGCTCACGTGACAGGCGGCTGGTGCCGAACGTCTCCACCATGATGGAGGTGGGCTCTGCAACGCCGATGGCATACGAGAGCTGCACTTCGCAGCGTTCGGCAAGGCCCGAGGCCACGATGTTCTTCGCCACGTAGCGCGCGGCATAGGCGGCCGAGCGGTCGACCTTGGACGGATCCTTGCCGGAGAAGGCCCCGCCGCCGTGGCGGGCATAACCGCCGTAGGTGTCGACGATGATCTTGCGCCCCGTCAGGCCGCAGTCTCCGACCGGGCCACCGACCACGAACCGGCCCGTCGGGTTGATGTGGTACTTGGTGCGCTTGTCGATCCACTTCGCCGGCAGCACGGGCTTCAGGATCTCTTCCATCACCGCCTCGCGCAGAGCCTTGGTGGAGATCTCGTCGCTGTGCTGGGTGGAGAGCACCACGGCTTCGAGGCCGACCGGCTTGTCGTCCTCGTAACGCAGGGTCACCTGGCTCTTGGCGTCCGGGCGCAGCCAGGCAAGCTTGCCCTTCTTGCGCACGTCCGCCTGCTTCTTGACCAGGCGGTGCGCCAGGGCGATGGGCGCAGGCATGAGCACATCCGTCTCGTTCGTGGCGTAGCCGAACATCAGGCCCTGATCCCCGGCGCCCTGCTTCTTCTCGTCCTTGCGGTCGACGCCCTGGGCGATGTCCGGCGACTGCTTGCCGATGATGTTGATGACCCCGACGCTCGCGCCGTCGTAGCCCATCTCCGAGGAGTCATAGCCGATATCGAGGATCGTCTTGCGGATGAGGGACTCGAACTCGACCTGGGCGGTCGTCGTGAGCTCCCCCGCCACGATGGCGACACCCGTCTTGACCAGCGTTTCCACGGCGATGCGGGCCCGCTTGTCCTGGGCCAGAACGGCATCGACCACGGCATCCGAGATCGCGTCCGCCATCTTGTCCGGGTGCCCCTCGGAGACGGATTCGGAGGTAAAAACGTAGTTATTGGACATGTTTGAGAATCCTGGTGCGAGTTCGGACCGGCAATTCTACTGGACCGCTGGCTCCCCGTGGCTTCCCGACGCGCACCCGTTACAGGGCTGCCCGTTTTGCCGCCGCGGCGCCGAAGCTGCGCTCCAGCCGTTCGGCGAATTCCGGCCGGGTGAAGCTGTGGTTCTGGGGGCCGCGGGTCTCGATCTTGATCGCCCCCATGAGCGAGGCGATCCGGCCCGTCGTCTCCCAGTCGAGCCCGTGAAGCAGGCCGTGGAGGATGCCGGCGCGATAGGCATCGCCGCATCCGGTGGGATCCACGACCGCTCTGGGGGTGGCGCAGGGGATGGTGATCGCGCCATCCCTGGTATGGATCGTGGAGCCTTGCGACCCATGTGTCACGATCAGTGCATCCACCTGCGTAACCACGTCCTTTTCGCTCCAGCCCGTCTTCTGCTGGAGCATCTGCCACTCATACTCGTTCACGGCCACCCAGGTGGCCTGCGAGACGAAGCGTTCCAGGTCTTCCCTGCCGAACATCGGCAGGCCCTGGCCAGGGTCGAAAATGAAAGGGATCTTCGCCGCGGCGAATTGTTCCGCGTGCTGGATCATTCCGTCACGGCCGTCCGGGGCGACGATGCCCACGCTGACGCCGCCCGCGTCCGTCACCTTGTTCTCGTGCGACAGCTGCATCGCACCCGGGTGGAACGCGGTGATCTGGTTGTCATCGAGGTCCGTGATGATGAAGGCTTGGGCGGTGTGCTCGGTCTCGATCACCTTCACGTGATCGGTGGGCACGCCCGTCCTGGCCATCCACTCCGCGTAGGAGCCGAAATCCCGCCCGGCGGTGGCCATCGGCAGGCCGGTATCGCCGAGCAGACGCAGGTTGAAGGAGATGTTGCCGGCACAGCCGCCGAACTCCCGGCGCATCTGCGGCACCAGAAACGACACGTTCAGCATGTGGATCTTGTCGGGCAGGATGTGCGCCTTGAACCGATCGGCGAACACCATGATCGAGTCGTACGCGATCGACCCGCAGATCAGGGCTGTCTTCATGAGCTGCGCTCAGGACTTACGGGGTTCGCGGACGAACCCCGTACGGATGGCGGCGCGCAGCGCCGAGAAGACCATTCACGCATTTTCTTCCCGCTCACCAGTCGATCGGCTTCAGTCAGGGTCAGGCATTCATCAGGCCCAGGCATTCATCAGGCCTAGGCATTCATCAGGAATTTGTCGCTGTCCGGCTCGAGCTCGAAGCTGCCGTCCATCACCGCGCGCATCCAGGTTGCCGTGGCAACCACGCCACCGAAAGCGTAGACGTGGGGCTTCACGATACGGGTGTTGGGATACGCCATGCAACCACGCAGGATGCCGACGATCATCTGATCCGGGCCCGTCTTCATGCGAGCGAGGTTCGTCATGGCGCTCATGTTCTTCATGAGCGAGCCGAGCGAGGCACCCACGCCACACGCCATCGCGAACTTGATGAGCTTCTGCAGCGGCGTGGGGCCCGCGATGCCCAGGTGCACGGGCAGCGTGATGCCCTCTTCCACGAGGTGCGCCGCCCACTTCACAAACGCATCCGGGTCGAAACCGAACTGCGTGGCGATGTGCACCCTGGAGCCGGTGCGCTCCGCAAACGCCTGCTTGTGCCGCAGGGCATGCATCAGCACCGTGGGGCCAACGTTGCGGTGGCCCTCCGGATGGCCGGCGACGCCGAAGGACATGATGCCCGCATCCACGGTCGCGCCCGTATCGATCACCTCGAGGGTGCTCGTGAACTTCACGGGCTTGTCGACATCTCCAGCCACGAACAGAACCTGTTCCACGCCGGCATCCTTGAGCTCTGTGAAAGCCGCACGCAGGGCGCGCTCGCTCTCGAGCCTTCGCGCAACGATGTGAGGTGAAGCCCGGAATCCAAGTGACTGAACCTTGGAAGCGACGCGCACGACGTCATCGAGGGTCGCCTTCGGTGTGTGTGCAACATAGATGGTCGTCCCCGCTGGCAGCTTGTTCACTAGAGCCGGCACGATTTCTTCGTCGTGCGTGGAGATTTCCGTGGACGCGCCGCGCGCGAACTCCACGATGCGGCTCTTGAAGGCCTCGCCGCTCACAGGCTCGTTTGTTGTATTCATCACGTTCGCATTCATCACGGAAACTCCGAAAGGAAGATCAGGCCTTGCGCCGGGTCACGGCGAAGGTTTCATCGTTGAACCAGAGGCCGCCGTACTTCTGCAGCACCGCCTGGGTCGCCTGCAGGTACGCGCCGTTCGTCACCACGGGCTCGAGGCGCTCGTCCTCGATCTGGTTCACGTAGATCGCGGCATTCCATGCCGCAAACAGGGTCGAGGTGCCGATGCGATCGGAGATTTCCGACGGCAGCGTGTGCATCTCGTAGCGGAAGATGGCCTTGTCGTCAGGCAACGCAGTGAGCTGGAAATCCCGCGCGTCGCGACCGAGCTCGGTCTTCAACGCCGCGAGCAGCGCGTGACGATCCACCTGGAACGGGTTCTCGCCGGGCCAGAGCTTCTGGATGATCTCGAGCGCCGGATCCTTGCCCGCGGACTGGATGGCGAGCAACCTTCCGCCCGGCGCGAGGCTGCGCGTGAGCGGCGCGAGCACTTTCGACGCCTTGAACTGCGCGGACATGCGCGCGCGCCACGGTTGCGAGGCCAGGATGAGATCGTAGCTCTCGAAGATGCGCCCGGGCTTCGGGATCACCGAATCCAGCAGGAACTTGTGATCCTCGCGATAGATCACGAGCACCGAGGGACGCATGTACACCGGGTTGCCGGATTTCGCGCTCGGCCGCGTCTGCCAGCCGTAGGCGAGCGTGGCGCCTAGCTCTTCGATCTGCTCCGCGTACTCGTGGGCCGAGTTGCCCGTGAGGCGCACTTCCTGCCAGTTGAGCGCGGCGGCGAGCTGCGTGTCCCGCGGCATGAGCCGGGGCGCTTCGCTGTAGTTGAGATTCGTGATGACGAGCACCGTCGCGGGATGCTCGTAGAAGCGGTCCGGCATCTTCTCGAGGCCGAGCCGCACGTCCTCGAGACTGATTTCCTTGGCGACCGCGAGCAGCGGCACCGTGGGGAACATGCGATGCGTGCTGCGCATGAGGCGCGAGAGCACGGTGGCATCGCCCATGCCGGCGTCGAAGATGCGCAACGCCGGCGGGCTCGGGCGGATGTGCGCCAGCTCCTGGGCTGCGCGGCGCGCCACCGCGGACTTCTCGTTGCACGTGTTCACGAACGACAGGTATTTCTGGCGATTGTCGTAAAAACGGAAGGGAGGCGAGCCAGCGGTGCTCGTACCGGAATCGTCCAGTTCGGCAGCGACATGCTTGGCAACGCTCATGCGTACCACCCCTTGATCCGGCGCCCCTTCGGAGGGTGCAGACGGTACCGAGGGCGGGGGGTGGGCAGAAATCGATTGTCGGGATAGGAGTTATTTGTGGGGCGAATAGCCGGGGGGCATGTTGTTATGACGCATCGGGTTGGGGGCGTTGGAGGCGAGCCTGGGCGGAGACGTGCGAGAGGCACCTGGCAGGGAACGGCCGTAAGACGCGTCCTGCGGGCCTCATCGAAATGCATCCCTGCATTTCGATGTCCCTGCCAGGTGCCTCTCGCACGTCACCGCCCAGGCTCGCTGACGCTCAGCGGCAAATGGGGTACGCAAAACGGCCGTTACGAAGAGGCTATTCAGCCCTTGGTGATGGAGAGTTTTCCGAAGGCGATGCCGAGGTCGAAGCCGCGGCCGGTGCCGGAGAGGGCGAGGGAGACTTCGCCCTTCGTCATGACCTGGCCCTTGGTGGATTTCACGGCGCCCGCGTGCGCCTCGGCGGAAATGTAGGAGCCCAGGATCTCATCGAGGCTCGCGATCGTGGAGAACTCGCCGTGGCCGTTCTCGATGGTGGACTTGCCGACCGTGAGGCCGCCGCCCTTGGCGTTCAGCTTCACGTTCATCGACTGGCCGTTGTCGCAGGTGACGGTGCCCGAGCCGCTGGAAGTCTTGTAGAAGGCCGACCAGCCTTTCATCGTGAACTTGAGCGTGCATTTGATCTGCGCCGCCGCCTGAGCGGGCGGGCTGCTGAGGAGTGCCGCAGCGCCCAGGGCGAGCGACAGGGCCAGCGTTGAAGCGACGGTCGAAGCGAACGCACCACGTACGAAGAGTCTGCGCACCGAAAACCTCCTGATAGTCACCCGCGCTCCCGGCGGACTTTGCCGCTTCGCCGCGAGCCGGTACAACCTTAGCCGCAAGACCCCGCGCTGACCACATCCTTGCGCCCGCGCCACGACGTGGCGCACCGAACCGCCCGCACCCCGTCCCGGCGCAGCCGTCGCAACGATCCAGAAATCAGACGCTGAGACCGGGGCCCGCGGGCGGGGCTTCCCCGGAAAACGCGCGCACGAGCACGCGGACGGGACGCCTAGTAAGGCTTCCCCTGCGCAAGAAGCGCCACACTGCCGAGCGCCACCTCGCCCAGCCCCGCCCCACCCTGGTTCTGATAGTGCTCGATGATCTGCTCGCGCATGCGCGGCTCCCAGTAGCGCCGCAGGTGCGCCGCCATCAGGGGAATCGCCTCCTGCCGGCCACCTTCGCCTTCGAAGAAGTCGGCGATCTGGTTCGCCATCTTGATCAACGCATCGATTTTCATGACAACCGTTCAGGGTGAGCGTAAACGACGTGGCTCGAGCGCCTGGCAAAGCCGACGAGCGTGACTCCGCTGCGCTCCGCCATGCGAATGGCCATCGCCGTGGGGGCGGAAACCGCCGCCACGAATGTGATTCCCGCCGCCGCGGCCTTCTGCACCATCTCGAAACTCGCGCGGCTCGTGATGAGGGCGTAGCCCGCCCCGACATCGGCGCCGGATCTCACGAGCGCGCCGATCACCTTGTCCAGGGCGTTGTGGCGACCGACGTCCTCGCGCACGAACTGGATGCCCTCGCCGGGCTTCACCCACGCGGCGGCATGGATGCTGCCCGTGCGGGCATTGACCGGCTGCATGGATTCGAGCTGCGTCAGCGCCGCATGCAGGTCTGCCGCGGACACGTTGACGCCCTGCTTCACTTGCACCGGCGGACGAATCGCCTCTTCGACAGTCTCCGCGCCGCACAGCCCACAGCCTGTGCGACCCGTGAGATTGCGTCGCCGGCGCAGCAGCTCCGAGAAGCGCTCACCCGCGATCCCAATGCGCACCTCGATGGATTCCGCGCCGCGCTCGACTTCGACGGACTGGATCTCTTCTGGGTCCCCCACCAGCCCTTCGCTGACGGTGAACCCGACGGCATAGTCTTCGAGATCTGCCGGCGTCGCCAGCATCACCACGTGCGGGACGCCGTGATACACGAGCGCAACGGGCACTTCCTCGGTGACATAGTCCGTGGTGTGCGCGGTCTCGCCGTTGACCCACCGCTCGACCGGCACTTCCGCGCTGCTTGCCTCCGCAACGATGCGGTTGCTGTCAGCGCGGATTCCGGTGTCTTGCGCAGCCATACGCGAATCGCGCGCGAGCGCAGGCCTCACGCGTGGGCGGGTTCGCCGCGCGTGTGCTGCTCGCCGTGGTGAACGGTCTCGCCAGTCTGCGAACGCTTCTGCCACGCATCGCGCTGGTTCACCTTCACGACCTGCACGGCCGTCACCTTGTACTCGGGGCAGTTCGTGGCCCAGTCGGAGTTATCCGTGGTGACGACGTTCGCGCCCGTCTCCGGGAAGTGGAACGTGGTGTAGACCACGCCCGGATGAATGCGCTCGGTCACGACGGCACGCAACACGATTTCGCCCGTGCGGCTGGTGATGCCGACCCAGTCGTTGTTCTCGATGCCGCGTGATTCCGCATCCGCCGGATGGATCTCGAGGATGTCCTCCGCGTGCCAGTGGCTGTTCATCGTGCGGCGCGTCTGCGCGCCCACGTTGTACTGCGTGAGGATGCGCCCGGTGGTGAGAATGAGCGGGAACTTGCGCGTCGTGCGCTCGCTGGTGGGCACGTATTCCGTGACGTAGAACTTGCCCTTGCCGCGCACGAAGTGATCGATGTGCATGGTGGGCGTGCCTTCCGGCGCGGCTTCGTTGCACGGCCACTGGATGCTGCCGAGCCGCTCGAGCTTCTCGTACGACACGCCGGTGAACGTGGGCGTGAGGCGCGCGATCTCGTCCATGATCTCGGAGGGGTGGTTGTAGTGCATGGGATAGCCCAGCGCGTTCGCGAGGCGCATGGTCACTTCCCAGTCCGCAAGGCCCGCGAGAGGCTCCTTCACCTTGCGCACGCGGGAGATGCGGCGCTCCGCATTGGTGAACGTGCCGTCCTTCTCGATGAACGAGGAGCCCGGCAGGAACACGTGCGCGTATCCCGCCGTCTCGTTCAGGAAGAGATCCTGCACCACCACGCATTCCATCTGCTCCATCGCGGAGGTGACGTGATGCGTGTTCGGGTCGGACTGCACGAAGTCCTCGCCCTGGATGTACATGCCCCTGAAGCTGCCATCGAGCGCGGCTTCGAACATGTTGGTGATGCGCAGGCCCGGCTCGGACTCGAGCGGCACGCCCCACGCACCCTCGAAGAGCTGGCGGGTGAGCGAATCGGAAACGTGGCGGTAGCCGCTGAACTCGTGCGGGAACGAGCCCATGTCGCACGAGCCCTGCACGTTGTTCTGGCCGCGCAGCGGGTTCACGCCCACGCCCTCGCGACCGAGATTGCCCGTGGCCATCGCGAGATTCGCGATGCCCATGACCATGGTCGTGCCCTGGCTGTGCTCGGTGACGCCGAGGCCGTAGTAGATGGCGCCGTTGCCGGCGTGCGCGTAGAGCCGGGCCGCGCCCCTCACCTGCTCCGCCGGCACGCCGGTGATGGCCTCGACGGCCTCCGGCGAGTTGCGCTCCTCGGAGACGAACGCTTTCCACTTCTCGTAGGAATCGCGTTCGCAGCGATCCGCAATGTACTGCTCTTTCGTGAGCCCTTCGGTGACGATGACGTGCGCGAGCGCGTTGATGACCGCGACGTTCGTGCTCGGGCGCAGGGCGAGATGGAAGTCCGCCTGGATGTGCGGGGACTTCACGATGTTGGTGGCGCGCGGGTCGATGACGATGAGCTTCGCGCCCTGGCGCAGGCGGCGCTTCATCTGCGAGCCGAACACCGGGTGGCCGTCCGTGGGGTTCGCGCCGATGACGATGATGCAGTCCGCCTTCATCACCGAATCGAATTCCTGCGTGCCGGCGGATTCGCCAAGCGTGTGCTTCAGGCCATACCCCGTGGGCGAGTGGCAGACGCGGGCGCAGGTGTCCACGTTGTTGTTGCCGAACGCGGCACGGATGAGCTTCTGGACGAGGAACGTTTCCTCGTTCGTGCAGCGCGAGGACGTGATGCCGCCCACCGAATACTTGCCATACTTCGCCTGGATGCGCTTGAACTCGCTCGCGGCGTAGTTGATGGCCTCATCCCACGTGGCTTCCTGCCAGGGATCGGTGATCTTCTTGCGGATCAGCGGCGTCGTCACGCGATCCGGGTGAGTGGTGTAGCCGTAGGCGAAGCGGCCCTTGATGCACGCGTGGCCGTGGTTCGCATCGCCGTTGCGGTTCGGCGCCATGCGGATGACTTCGACATCATCGCCGGTGCCCCGGGTTTCCGCCTTGAAGGAGCACCCCACGCCGCAGTACGCGCAGGTGGTCGCGGTCGCCTTGTCGGGCTGGCCGAGCGCCACGATCGACTTTTCGATGAGCGCGCCCGTGGGGCAGGATTCCACGCACGCGCCGCAGGACACGCACTCGGACTCCATGAACGACTCGTTCTGGCTCGCCGAGACCTTCGATTCGAAGCCGCGGCCCTGGATGGTGAGGGCGAGCGTGCCCTGCACTTCGTCGCACGCGCGCACACAGCGCGAGCAGACGATGCAAAGCTCGGGGTTGAAGCCGAAATACGGGTTGCTGGTGTCGTGCCGGGCTTCCGCAGGGCTCGACGGCCAGTGCGTGGCGCCGCCGGGCGCGTAGGAGCTTTCGGTGATGCCCACTTCCGCCGCCATGTCCTGCAACTCGCAGTGGTTGTTGGCGGGGCAGGTGTCGCAGTCCAGCGGATGGTCCGAGACATAAAGGTCGATGACACCGCGGCGAAGCTGCATGAGCTTCTCCGACTGCGTCCTGATCTTCATGCCGGGCGCCACCGTGGTGGTGCACGAGGCGGGGTAGCCCTTGCGGCCCTCGATTTCGACGAGGCACAGGCGGCAGGAGCCGAATGCCTTGAGCGTGTCCGTTGCGCAGAGCTTTGGAACGCTGACGCCAACAAGTGCGGCGGCCCGCATCACCGACGTGCCCTCCGGCACCGTGACCTGCGCGCCGTCGATCTCCACCGTCACCTGCGCAGGGGCCGCGCTGGCCGGGGTTCCAAGATCCTTGTAGTCGATGGCAAACATCTGGGCGTGTACCTCATTGGAAAAAAGTCGCCTGCGGCGCTTTTTTCGGACATCAGCGTCGTTTCCGGCGGCAAAAACGTGGTTTTTGCCGCCCTGCTCCGGCGCGTAGCTACGCCCGAAGAAGTCGCCTGCATCGACTCTTCAGACATCACCCGGCAGCAAAAGCGTCGGTTCTTGCCGCCTGCCTCGTCGCGTCGCCACGCCCGAACGCTCAGTGCCGGGCGCGGCTCCGAAAATCTTCGGCGAAGTGCTTCAGCGCGCTCGTGACCGGGAACGGCGTCATGCCGCCGAGGCCACACAGCGAGCCCTGCAACATCGTCTCACACAGCTCCTCCAGGAGCTGCAAATTACGCTCCGTGTCGACTCCGGCGATGATGCGGTCCATGACCTCTACCCCGCGGGTCGAGCCGATGCGACACGGCGTGCACTTGCCGCACGACTCGATGGCACAGAACTCCATCGCGTACCGCGCCATTTTCGCCATATCGATGGTGTCATCGAACACCACGATGCCGCCGTGACCGAGGAGCGCTCCGATGGCCGACAGGGACTCGTAGTCCACGGCCACATCGAACTGGCTGGCCGGGATATACGCGCCTAGCGGCCCCCCCACCTGCACCGTGCGGATGGCTCGGCCTGAGGCGGAACCGCCGCCGTACTCGTACAGCAGCTCCTTCAGCGTCAGGCCGAAGGCGCGCTCGACGAGGCCGCCCTGCTTGATGTTACCCGCAAGCTGGATGGGCAGCGTGCCCCGGGATTTGCCCGTGCCGAAGTCCCGATAGAACGCGGCGCCCTTCGAAAGAATGATGGGCACGCTCGCGAGCGTGATGACGTTGTTCACGATGGTGGGCTGGCCGAACAGACCCTTGATCGCCGGCAGCGGCGGGCGCACACGGATCTCACCGCGCTTGCCTTCCAGGCTCTCCAGCATCGAGGTCTCTTCGCCGCAGACGTAGGCGCCGGCGCCGAGCCGGACTTCCAGATCGAAGCGGCGGCCGCTGCCCATGACATCCGCGCCCAGGTAGCGCGCCTGGTAGGCCGCGGCGATGGCCTCTTTCAGCACCTGGTACGCGTGCGGGTACTCGCAGCGCAGATAGATGTAGCCCTGCGTGGCGCCCACCGCCAGGCCGGCGATGGTCAGACCTTCGACGAGCGTGAGGGGGTCCCCCTCCATCAGCATGCGATCGGCGAACGTGCCGGAGTCGCCCTCGTCGGCGTTGCAGGTGACATATTTCTGAGGCACCTGCTGATCCAGCACCGTTTTCCACTTGATGCCGGTGGGGAACGCGGCGCCGCCGCGCCCGCGCAGCCCGGAATCGAGCACGGCCTGCACGATGTCGGCCTGGCTCATCGAGAGCGCCTGGCGCAGCCCCTGATAGCCGCCGTGGGTGACGTAATCCGACACGCTGACGGGGTCGACGATGCCGACGCGCTGGAACGTGAGCCGTTGCTGGGACTTGAGGAACGGAAGCTCCCCGGTCACACCGAGGGCCAGCCTGTGCTCGCCGCCCGTGTGGAAGCCGGCATCGAAGAGCGAAGGCACATCCGCCGCCGTGACGGGGCCGTAGGCCACCCGCCCGGCCGCCGTGGCCACTTCGACCAGCGGCTCGAGCCAGAACATGCCGCGCGAGCCATTGCGGATGATGCGCAGATCGACGTCGCGGGCCGCCGCCTCCGCGGCGATGGCCTTCGCGACGGCTTCCGCGCCCAGTGATAGCGCGCCCGAATCGCGGGGCACGTAGACGTCGATACTCATGAATCCCGCTGCCACTCGGCCATCAGCTCGTCGAACCGGGCCGGCGTGACGCGGCCGAACAGGTCCTCATCGCGCATGAGCGCGGGCGAGCAGGCGCAGTTACCGAGGCAGTACACCGGCTCGAGTGTGAATCGGCCGTCGGCGGTCGTCTCGTGGAAATCGACGCCCAGGCTTTTCTTCACATGCTCCGTGAGCTGCTCGGCCCCCATCGACTGGCACGCCTCGGCCTGGCAGACGCGCACCGTGTGGCGCCCCGGCGCCGAGTGCCGGAAGTAGTGATAGAACGTGACGACGCCGTGCACTTCGGCACGGGAGAGGTTCAGTTCCTGGGCCAGGACGGGCACCGCAGCCGGCGGGATGAACCCGAGCTCGGTCTGGACGCCATGGAGGATTTCGAGGAGCGCGCCGGGGCGCGTGCGCAGGGTTGCGACCACGCGAAGAACGGCTTCTCGTTGAGCTGGAGCAAGGGCTTGCATGCTGGGCGTCGAAGTTTAGGCCGCGGCGGAGGCGGCGCAATCAGTTTTCCAGATTGGTGCTATTCGCGGTGAATATACGTGGGGTGACCCCTTCCGGGCGGCCAAAGTTGCGCCATTCGTGATCAGGCGCGGCCTTTCCTGTATCGGGGGAGACACACTTCGGGCGGCGCGCGACAGACTCGCGGCGGGGAAGCGGCCGGAGACGCATTCCCGCGAGCCTTGCCCAGTCGTCCGCGCCTGGAGCACATCCCTGCATTCCGACGTTCCCGCCGGGAGCCCTGCGACCAGGTCGCCGCATCGTGGCTACCGAAGTCGGAGCCCGCGAACCTCGGCGCCCGTCGCGCGCCGGGGCCCGGCGGAGTGTGGACGTCAGGGCCGCGATGGGGGGACGGTCGTGGCAAACTTCGCCCGGCCATGCAGCTCAACCGCTTCGATCTCAACCTGCTGATCGCGCTGGACGCCCTGATTCACGAGAAGAACGTGACCCGGGCGGCCGAGCGCGTCTTCGTCTCCCAGCCGGCCATGAGCGCCGCCCTGCAAAAGCTGCGCGACTACTTCAACGACCCGCTCCTGGTCCGCGTCGGCCGCGACATGGAGCTGACCCCCAGGGGGCTCTCCCTCGTGGAGCCGGTGCGCGAAGCGTTGCTGCGCATCCAGGTCACGCTCGGCACGCAGCCCACGTTCGACCCGGCGAAAGTGCGGCGCAGCTTCACCGTGATCTGCTCTGCAGACGCGCATCTGCGCGTGATGCCGGCGGCGCTCCGCCGCGTCGTCCAGGAGGCGCCCGGAGTCCAGTGCCACATCGAACAGTTCTCCGAGACGACGCTGTCGCGCCTCGAGTATGGCGACGCGGATCTATATCTCGGCATGAACATGCTGCCGGTGTTCGGCACACGTGAGTTTGCGGACTGGCTGCGCGTCGTGGATATCCGGCCGGTGCAGTGGGTGTGCGTGGTGCCGGCAGATCACCCCACGGCACGCGACGAGCTGACCGAGGAGCAGTTCCGCACCCTGCCCCACCTCATCGGCTGGCCGAACAGCCACAGCGTGCCGCTCGAGGAATTCACGCGGCGCCTGTTCAACGTGGACATCAACGTGCGCGCGACCGTGCAGAGCCTGGTGGAAATCCCGTTGCTGCTGCAGGGAACGGACATGATTGCGACGCTGCCGGAGCGCGTGGCCACCACGCTGAACGGCGTGGCGCCGGTGCGCATGTTCCCGCTGCCGCTGCGCATGCCCGAGACCCGCGAGGTACTGGTCTGGCACAAGCGCAACGAGCCCGACCCGGGCCATGCCTGGCTCCGGGAAATGCTCATGGAGATTGCGCGCGCGCCCTGACCAGTGGGCACGGCGCACGCAGCGGGCCGAAGGCCGGCGCGCTGCGCATCCGCCGGATCACGGCAGTCGAAGGCTCGCCTCGCGGAAGCGGGCCTAGCCTTCTCCCCACACCTCGCGCGCAATGTCCACGACGAGGCGCAGCTTCGCGGCCTGCTGCTCCACCGCGATGTCGTTGCCGTGCACGGTGCTCGAGAACCCGCACTGAGGCGAGAGCGCGAGCTGCTCGAGCGGCACGTACTTCGCCGCTTCGTCGATGCGGCGTTTCACGTCGTCCTTTTTCTCCAGCGCGCCGAGCTTCGTGGTGATGAGACCGAGCACCACGATCTTGCCCCTGGGCAGGAAGCGCAGGGGCTTGAAGTCCCCCGATCGCTCGTCGTCGTACTCGAGGAAGTAGGCATCCACATCCATCTCGGCCAGGAGCGCCTCCGCCACCGGCTCATAGCCGCCCTGTGCGGCCCAGGTGCTGCGGAAATTGCCGCGGCAGAGGTGCATGGCGAGCGTCATGCCCTCGGGCTTCTGGTCCACCACGCGATTGACGAACTGCGCGTACCGATGCGGCAGCTCATTCGGGTCATCCCCGCGGCTGCGCGCCGCCTCGCGCATCTGCGGGTCGCAGAGATACGCGAGGTTGGTGTCGTCCATCTGAACGTAGGTGCAGCCGGCAGACGCGAGCGAGCGCAGCTCTGCCCCGAAGGCGTCCGCCGTGTCCTGGTAGAACTGCTCGAGATCCGGATAGTGGGCCTCGCTGATGCCGGCCCGGCCGCCCCGGAAGTGCAGCATCGTGGGCGAAGGGATGGTCACCTTCGGCGTCCGCCGCGTCTGGCTCTTGAGGTACTGGAAATCGGCGAGCTGGATGTCCTTCACGTGCCGCACCTTGTCCACCACGGTCATGGTGGGGGGCGAGAGGTGCTCCTTGCCGTCGGCCCCGATGACGATGCGCGGCGACTCCGTTCGCACGCCACCGAGCTGGGCCAGGAAATCGATGTGGAAGTACTCGCGGCGGAACTCGCCATCGGTGATGGCCTTCAGGCCGACGCTCTCCTGGAACTTGACCACCTCGGCGATCGCCCTGTCCTCGATCGCGCGCAGCTCAGCCGCCTGGATCTGGCCGCTCGCGAACCGGGCACGGCCTTCCGCCAGATACGCCGGACGCAGGAAGCTGCCCACATGGTCGGCACGGGACGGCAGGATCCGGCGCAGCTCATCGGAGCTCCGTTTCAGACTCGCATTCATCTAGTAGTAAACCCTTGAAATGGCTACGGGGAACGAGCTTCGTCCTCAGGTCAGGATGCGCGCGTGATGTCGCAGATGATCGTCAATGAAGCTCGAAATGAAATAGTAGCCATGATCGTACCCGGGCTGACGCCGGAGTGTCAGGGCGTAGCCCACGGAACGAGCAGCCTCCTCGAGGCGCTGAGGTTGCAGCTGGGTGTCGAGAAACTGATCGCTGAGGCCCTGATCGACGAGGATCGGCGCTTTACGCGACGCATCCTGCACTTTCGCGAGCAGCTCGGTGGTGTCGTACGCGTCCCAGTGGGTGGTATCGCTGCCGAGGTAGTTCGTGAAGGCCTTCTGACCCCACGGGACCTGCTTCGGCGCCGAGATCGGAGCGAACGCGGAAATCGACCGGTACCGGTTGCCGGGGTTCTTGAGGCCGATGGTCAGGGCCCCGTGCCCACCCATCGAGTGCCCGAAGATGCCCTGCCGGCGCGGATCCACCGGAAAGTGCGCGTCGATGAGCGCGGGCAGCTCCGAGGTGACGTAGGAGTACATGTTGTAGTGCCTGGACCAGGGCTCGCGCGTCGCGTCCAGGTAGAAACCGGCACCGACCCCGAAATCCCAGGAGTCGCTGTCGCCCGGGAGCGGCACGCCACGCGGGCTCGTGTCCGGCGCCACCAGCATGAGGCCGAGCTCAGCGGCACGCCGCTGAGCCCCGGCCTTGATCATGAAGGTCTCTTCGGTGCAGGTGAGCCCCGCGAGGTAGTACACCACCGGTACCTTGCCGCGCTCGGCCTGCGGCGGCGTGAAGACCGAAAACTTCATCGTGCACGCGTTGACAGCCGATGCGTGCTTGTAGAACCCCACCGTGCCGCCAAAGCATCGGTGGGTGCTCACCGTGTCGAAGGGACGCTCCGTCATGCCGCCAGCACACCTTTCGCCTTCGCGGTATGCGTGGCGATGAGATCCATGAGGGGCGGCGAGAGGCAGTCATAGGGCTCGAGCCCCAGCTCCTTGAAGCGCGCGCGGATCGCGGGCATCTCGTCGGGCTTGGCGCCGCCGCCTTCGATGATGGAGGAGACGAACGCCGCGAACTCCGGTGCGGACCAGCCCTGCTCCTTCGACAGCTCCACGTGGACGAAATCGAGACCGTAGAAGGGATGGTCCTTCTTCTCGATGCGGCCATACATGTGCACGCCGCAGCCCGTGCAGGCATGGCGCTGGATCACGGCGGAGGGGTCGACGATCTTCAGCTTCTGCTCGTTCGCGGTGACCTTGACGTTGTCGCGCGAAATGACCGCGACCACGGAGACCTTGGCAGCCTCCGGCTTCCAGCACTTGGTGCAGCCGCAGGCGTGGTTGAACGCGACGTTGCCATTCAGGCTCACCGTGACAGGTTGCGATGTGCACTTGCAGGTGAGCGTGCCTCCCGCGAAATCCTTCGCGCCGGGCTTGATGCCGTTATCTATGGACGGATGCAATGAAACAGCGGCCATGGTAATTCCCCTCTTTGATTTGGAGAAAGCGGCCTGCGGCCCTTTCCCGGACAGTGCCTTCGTTCTCGGCCGCAAAAGGCGTGGCTCTTGCGGCCTGCCGAGTCGCACGGCGTCTTCGTTGCGGCGGTACGTGTCGCGAGCTGCATCGGCATCAGTACGTGACGACGGAACGGATCGACTCACCCTTGTGCATGAGGTCGAAGCCGTCGTTGATCTTTTCGAGCGGCATCACGTGCGTGATGAGATCGTCGATGTTGATCTTGCCGTCCATGTACCAGTCCACGATCTTCGGCACATCCGTGCGGCCGCGCGCGCCGCCGAAGGCCGTGCCTTTCCAGACGCGACCGGTGACGAGCTGGAAGGGGCGCGTCCTGATCTCCTGCCCCGCGCCCGCCACGCCGATGATGACCGACACGCCCCAGCCGCGGTGGCAGCATTCCAGCGCCTGGCGCATGAGGTCCACGTGACCCACGCACTCGAAGCTGTAGTCCGCGCCGCCGTCGGTGATCTTCACGAGCTCGGCCACCAGGTCGCCGCCGACTTCCTTCGGATTGACGAAGTGCGTCATGCCGAACTTTTCGGCGAGCGCCTTGCGCTTGGGGTTGATGTCCACGCCGATGATCTTGTTCGCGCCGACGAGACGCGCGCCCTGGATGACGTTCAGGCCGATGCCACCCAGGCCGAACACCACGACGTTCGCGCCCGGCTCCACCTTCGCCGTGTTGATGACGGCGCCGACGCCCGTCGTGACGCCGCAGCCGATGTAGCAAACCTTTTCGAACGGCGCGTCCTCACGGATCTTCGCCACCGCGATCTCCGGGAGCACGGTGTAGTTCGAGAACGTGGAGCAGCCCATGTAGTGGTACACCGGTTTGCCATCGAGCGAGAAGCGGCTCGTGCCGTCGGGCATCAGGCCCTTGCCCTGGGTCGCGCGGATGGCGGTGCACAGATTCGTCTTGCGTGAGAGGCAGGACTTGCACTGCCGGCATTCGGGTGTGTAGAGCGGAATGACGTGATCGCCCTTCCTGACCGACGTCACGCCCGGGCCCACGTCGACCACGATCCCTGCCCCTTCGTGCCCGAAGATGACGGGAAAGATTCCTTCCGGGTCCGCGCCCGAGCGCGTGAACTCATCCGTATGACAGATACCGGTCGCCTTCAGCTCGACGAGCACTTCACCGGCTTTCGGTCCGTCCAGATCGAGCGTCACGATTTCGAGCGGATCGCCTGCCTTGAAGGCGATCGCTGCCTTGGTTTTCATGATGTGTGGCCTTCCAGGTAAACGAGATGCCTCTCACCGCGCGAGACACGATCGGGCAACGTGCCGCTCGTGGGGTGTTGGATGTTGTCACTCTCATCGCGTCGGGACAATCCATGCGCGGAGAGTTCGCGTGCGTGGGCGCGGCCGGAGCGGCGCGTATCCGCATCGCTGTCCCGAAAGCGTGACACTTCGTGCCAGAAATCCCCTTATGCTCCACGCATGACCCGCACGTATGACGCACCACTGAAGGACATCCGGTCTGCAATTGATCGAGCCGCGGCGGTTTCCGGGCTCGACAGCATGCCGGACGCGCGTGAAGCGCTCGGCGACCTCACCGATTCCGTGCTCGAGAATGCGGCCCGCTTTGCGCGGGAGGTGCTCTCGCCGCTGAACCCCGTGGGCGATCGCACGCCCGCACGCTGCACCCCGGAAGGCGTCGTCACCTCGCCCGGCTTCGCAGACGCCTACTCGAGATTCCGCGATGACGGCTGGACTTCGCTCGGTGCGCCGGCTGATGACGGCGGTATGGGGTTGCCAACGCTGGTAGCCGTAGCAACAGGCGAGATGTGGGGCGCGGCAAACCTTGCCTTCGCGATGTGCCCCGAAGTGGCTGTCGGCGCGATCGATGCGCTCCGCCATCACGCGACCGCCAGCCTGCGCGAGGTTTATCTGCCGCGCGTGGTGAGCGGCGAATGGACGGCAGCCATGTCGCTGACGGAGCCGCAGGCCGGCTCGGATCTTTCCACGCTTCGCACGCGCGCCGAGCCGCAACCCGACGGCAGCTGGCGGCTGTTCGGCCGCAAGATCTACATCTCCTGGGGCGATCACGACTTCGCGGACAACATCGTGCACCTCGTGCTCGCGCGCACGCCGGACGCGCCGGAGGGCCTGAAAGGCATCTCACTCTTTCTCGTACCGAAGAAAGTGCCGGCGGCGGACGGTACGCTCACCCCGAACGACATCCGCGCCATTTCGCTCGAGCACAAGATGGGCATCCGCGCGAGCCCGACCTGCGCCATGGTGCTCGGCGAACGTGAAGGTGCGGCCGGCTGGCTCGTCGGCAAACAGCACGAGGGCCTCGCGTGCATGTTCACCATGATGAACGTCATGCGCATCGGGGTTGGTGTGCATTCACTCGGCATCGCCGAACGTGCCCTGCAGCTCGCGCGCGCGCATGCACACGAGCGCGTGCAGGGCCGTGGCGCGGGCGGCGCCCAGCGGCCCATCATCGAGCACGCGGACGTCCGCCGCATGCTCCTGACCATGAAAGCGCTGACCCAGGCCGCACGAGGGTTGGTGTATACCGCTGCGGCGACGCTCGACGTGTCACAGCTCTCCCCCGACGAAGCCAGGCGCCACGCGGCCGCCAACCGCGTCAGCCTGCTCACGCCAGTGGTGAAAGCGTGGATCTCGGATACCGCCGTCGAGGTCGCCTCGCTCGGCGTGCAGATCCACGGTGGCAGCGGGTACGTGGACGACGCGGAGATCTCGCAGATCTATCGCGATGCCCGCATCGGCCCCATCTTCGAAGGCACGAACTACATCCAGGCGCAGGACCTGCTCGGCCGCAAGATCATCCGCGACCACGGCTCGGCGCTGAACGCACTGCTCGAGGAGATCGACTCCGCCGCGTCCGCGCTCCCCGCAGACGACCCTCGACTCGCCGCCCTGGGATCGCAGCTCTCGCGGAACTGCACGAAGCTCCGTGAAGCCGCGGCAGCCATCACCCAGGCTTCAGCGACCGACGCAGAGCTCATCGGCTCCGTCGCGCATCACTTCCTGCAGTGGCTCGGCGTGCTGGCCGGCGGCTGGCAGTGGTCTCTCTTCGCGCACGCCGCGCTACGCGCCGACCCGAGCGCAGAAACTCAATCAGTGCTCGACACGGCCGCGTTCTACGCAGCCCATGTTCTTCCACGCGCTCTCACACACGAAGCCCTCGTCCGCGCCGGCTCCGCACCGATCACGCGGGCGACGGTAGCCTCGATCTGAGTTCGATCTGAACAAGCGTCCCGGAGAACAGGCGGCGCGAGGGCGCTCGCGGCACGTGTGAGGGACGTGGAAACGCAGGATGCGTTTTCACGCGGACGGCTAGTCGAGGCTCCGGTGGACCGGTCTTGCGGCCGGTCCCGAACACGTGCCGCGAGCGCCCTCGCGCCGCCTGTTCTCCGGGACTCTTCAGGAAGAGGTCGAAGCTCTCTGCAGCCCGCTTTGCCCGGCCCCGAGCTCCGCCGCCGGCTCGACCTCCTCCTCCTTGGGCACATCCGGCTTCAGCTTCAGCAACCCCAGCACCCCGGCCGCGATGAGCGACCCGAACGCCATGGCGAGAGCTACCGCGGGCAGCCCGACGCCGCCCTGGAAGAGATAACCCGCGATGATGGGCGCCAGCACCGAACCGCCGCGCCCGATGCCGATGCCGAAGCCCGTGCCCGACGCCCGCACGTGGGTCGGGAAGGCCTGCGCGAAGATCGCGTACATGCCCACGATGGCGCCGTTCGTGAAGAACCCCGCGCACGCGCAGATGAACGACAGCTTCTGCAGGTCCGCCGGCGTTCTGCCGAACACCGCGACCATGACCGTCGAGAGCACCATCGCACCCATGGTGAGGCCCTTCACGCCAAACTTCTGCGTGAGCACGCCCAGCGTCGCGCCACCCAATGCCCCACCGACGTTGGCCCACACCAGCACGCCGGCGGCGGACGACGCCGCGAAGCCCAGATCCACCACGATCTTCGGCACCCACTTCAGGACGAAGTAGAACGTCATGATGTGGAAGAAGTAGGCGATCGCCACGATGAGCGTCGTCGCGATGAGGTGAGGGGCGAAGATGTCCGTCACCGAGCGCTTGCGGGAATCCGCCGAGATGGTCGGGAGCGCGGTCACGGCCGCGTGCCCCATGCGGCGCAGCGTGCGATTGATCTTCTCGAGCGCGCCCACGGGCTGCTTGCGCGCAAGCCAGTGCACGGACTCCGGAATGAAGAACACCACGAGCGGAATGAACGCCGCGGTCACGGCGGACCCGAAATAGAACACCGACCGCCAATCCGACCCCTGCAAGAGCTGCGCGGCGATGACGCCGCCGACGACCGCACCGACCGGATAGCCGATGGCCATGAGCGACACGCTGAGGTGGCGCCGCTTGTGGTTCGAGAATTCAGCGGCGACCGCGTTGATGGCCGCCAGCAGGCCGCCGATGCCAAGACCCGTGACGATGCGCCAGAGGGACAGATCGATGATGCCCTTCACGGTGGTCGCCATGTACATGCCGACAGCCATGAGCGTCAGGCACCCGAGCATGGTGGGCCGGCGGCCGATCTTGTCCGCGAGGCCGCCGAGGAAGAGCGACCCGATGGCCATGCCGATGAGCTCCATCGACAGCACGATGCCGAGCGCCGCGCGGTCGATGCCCCACTCTGCCGCGATGCCGGGCGAGGCGAAGCTGATGGACAGCACGTCGAACCCGTCCAGCGCGTTGAGGCCGATGGTGATCGCCACGGCGACGATCTGCAGCACGCTCATCGGAGCGCTCGATAGGGTCTCGCGCGGATCAGTGTTCACAGTCTTGTGCCCCCAGCGTACGTCTTCTGTGAAAGTGGACGGGCGGCGAGGGTAGCACCCCGCACCCAGCGGTGGCGCAGGATGTTACATGCCCCGGGCCGCAGCGCGGCCGCTGCCGGCCACTGGGCGGCCCTCGCCCTCACCTTCAGCCGTTGCGGAACCGGTCGAACAGCTCTTCGGGCAGCGGCTTCGACTTGATGCCGCCCGGGCGTGCAGGGTCGTGTGCCACCCAGACGCGCGTCTCGAACCCTTCGACCGCGAGCGCCTCGCCCTTCATGAGCCGGTGATGCACCTTGAAGCTCGAGCGACCCCATTCCGGGAACGTGGTCTCGATGACCACGTCCTCGCCGAACCGGGACGGGATGCGGAAGCTCGCGCGCACGTCCACCACCGGGAAGCCGGCGATGTCGTACTTCTCCAGCAGCTTCGGCTTCACGTACCCGAGCGCCTCGAACATGCCGACCGTGGAGACGTCGAAGTACTCGAAGTACCGTGGAAAGTAGACGATGCCGGCGGGGTCGCAGTCGCCCCACTCGATGCGCACTTTGCGGGACACGGTGAGCATGGCGCTAGACCCGCTCGAGCAGCATGGCGATGCCCTGCCCGCCGCCGATGCACGCCGAGGCGATGCCGTAGCGCAACCCGGAGCGCTGCAGATCGCGGGCAAGGGTCACTGCCAGGCGCACGCCGGACGCCCCCAGTGGATGGCCGATGGCGATGGCCCCGCCATTCACGTTGAGCTTCGATTCGTCGATACCGAGCTCGCGCACGCAGGCGATGACCTGCGCACCGAACGCCTCGTTGATCTCGATACGGTCGATCTCCGCGAGCTTGAGGCCCGTCGCCGAGAGCAGCGTCCTGATGGACGCCACCGGCCCGATACCCATCACTTCCGCCGGCACGCCCACCGCGACGGCGGCGACCACGCGCGCCAGCGGCGTCGTCTTGTGGCGCTTGAGATAGTCCCCGGAGGCGATGAGCGCCGAGGCCGCGCCATCCACGATCGCGGAGCTGTTGCCGCCTGTCTGGACTCCGCCGAATGCCGGCCGGATGCGTGCCAGTGTCTCCAGCGTCGTGGGGCGCACGTGCGTGTCCCGCTCGACGAAGGGCTCCTTGCCATTGAGCTTGATGCCCCGCGGCCGCAGGCCCTTGACCTCGAAGGTTTCGTTCTTGACCGGGCAGATCTCCCCACCCAGGAATCCGCTCGCCTGCGCCTCCACGGCGCGCTCGAAGCTGCGGGCGGCGTAGGCATCCACTTCGGGACGGCGGATGTCGTAGCGGCGGGCGAGGTTTTCCGCAGTGCCGCCCATGTTGGTGTCCACCGCCGGGTCCTGCATCGCCTCCCAGAGGAAATCCTTGAATTCGACGGGCGTGCCGAGCCGGAAGCCCGAGCGATGTGTGTAGGCGGCGATCGGGTTGCGGCTCATCGACTCCGTTCCCACGCACAGCGCCAGGGACGCCCGGCCGAGCGCGAGCGTGTCGGCCGCCTGACTGATGATCTCGATGCCCGAGCCGCACACACGCTGCACGAGGTGGGCGGGCACTTCCGTGGGCACACCGGCGTAGAAGCCCACGTGCCGCGGCAATAGATAGGCGTCGAAACTGGTCTGTGCCATGCAGCTCGCGATGACCGTGCCGACATCCGCCGCCGAAGCGCCGGACCGTGCCAGCACCTCCCGCGCTGCCTTGATGCCGAGATCGATCGGCGAGACGGTGGCGAAGGCCTGCGTGTAGTCGACGAAGGGTGTGCGCACGCCGGCGAGCAGCCAGACGTCCTGCCAGCGGGAGACGAGAGCGCGAGAAGGATCAGTGGATGGCATCAGGGTTCGTACCTTGGGACGAGTAGTGGGTGGGCCCCTGTGGGCGGACCGCCACAGGCGCAGTCGACAGCCGTGGCGCTCCTTGCCTCGTGAGGCCCTGGCGTTATATTACGACACCTGTTCGTGAGGCCACTGCGCCTGTAGCGGATACGACACGAGGCGGTGTCCATCGAGGGTCTGGGAGGGGCGGCGAATGGCTCACCTTGAGACGTTTTCGACGGTCGGGCTCGATCCGCGACGCAAGATCGAATACTGGAACGACACGGCCTGCGCGTCCTTCACCCCCATCTCGTCGGACCCGGCGGACATCCGCAGCTTCATCGGTCACCTCGCACGCACGAAGATCGGCGAGATGAGCGTCGCCGAGGTGTACTCGGATGCGCAGATCGTTCGCCACTCGCGCTCGCACGTCGCCCGCTCGCGGCTCTCCATGTTCTTCATCCACATGCAGCTCGAAGGCGAGAGCATCAGCGTGCAGGACGGGCGCGAAGCGCGCTGCAGGCCGGGGGATTTCACGCTCTGTGATACGAACCGGCCCTACGAGATCCATTTCGACGCGCCGAACCGCATGTTCGTGCTCGGCATCCCGGATGGCCTGATCCGCCGCTACCTCGCCTCCCCGGAAAGCGTGGTCGCGATTCCGATGTCCGGCGCCGCCGGGTTGAGCGGCCTTCTCTCGAGCCTTCTGCGCGGCCTCTGGAAGCAGTGCCAGGCGGATCTCGACCCTGCCGCCGTGCCGCGTGTCACCAACGCCATTCTCGATCTCGTGGCAAGCGCCTACACGGCGCTTCCGCAAGCGCAATCGGATCGATCGTCGCTCGCCACGGCGCACCGCATCCGCATCATCAACTACATCGAGGCGCACCTCGGGGACCCGGACCTCACGCCGATGCGTGTGGCGGAGGCGTGCAAGATGACGCCGCGCTACCTGCATCACCTTTTCTCGCAAGAGTCGGAGACCGTGGCGCGCTACATCCTGCGTCGTCGCCTGGAGGAATGCTCGCGCGCGCTGACGGTGCCCTCGCAACGCGGCCGCACGGTAACAGCCATCGCGTTCGACTACGGCTTCAACAGCCCGACCCACTTCGGCCGCGTGTTTCGCGCGCGGTACGGCCTCACCCCGCGCGAGTATCGACGGCAGGAACCGCGCAGCCGTTCCCAGCTCTAGTGCCCGAGTCAGAAGTCCGTTGAATTTTTCCACGCGAAGCTGCGTGGCGTCTGCCGGAAGCGGCGGAGCGCTGTCGCACGCAGCGGCCCATCCGATCAAGGGTGCCGCCGGGCACCGGCCGTAAGACGCATCCCTGCGAGCCTCGTCGGAATGCATCCCTGCATTCCGACGTGCCCGCCGGCACCCTTGATCGGACGGGCCGCTGCCGAAACCCTGTCCCAAATAATCGGGTCCGCACTTCGGAGTAAGGCAGCAGTCTGCAAACAGAGCGTTCTTTGCAGGCGCGGAACACAGACGCCGGGATTGCCGGGATCGGCAAACACCACTACGGCCGATCGGCGGGGGCGGGCTCGCAGAAGGGACCCGGCGGGCACGTCGGAATGCAGGACGCATTCCGACGAGGCTCGCAGGGATGCGTCTTACGGCCGGTGCCCGCCGGGTCCCTTCTGCGAGCCCGCCCCCGCGCGCGACAACGCTGATCCCAGCCTCACCGCAACCTGGGAAACATTCAACGAATCAGTAACCCGGGACACCAGGCGGTGTTCACGTCAACCCGATTGCGCTAGGGCGAGGCTGGTTCCTCACGTAGCCTCCGCGGTTGCAGGCGCGCGCTGATGCGCGAGATGAGCGCGTAGAGGAACGGAATGAGGAACACGCCGAGCACCGTCGCGAACAGCATGCCGAACACGACCGCCGCGCCCAGAGAAACGCGCGACGCCGCGCCCGAGCCGCTCGCGAAGAGCAGCGGCAGCGTGCCGAAGATGAACGCGAACGAGGTCATGATGATCGGCCGGAAGCGCAGCTGCGCAGCCGCCATGGCAGCCTCGTCGGGTGACATGCCCTCCTCGTGCCGCATCTTCGCGAACTCCACGATGAGAATCGCATTCTTCGCCGCCAGCCCGATGAGCAGAACGATGCCGATCTGCGTGTAGATGTTGTTGCTGAGGCCCAGGAGCCAGGTGCCGAACAGCGCGCCGGCCATGGCGAAGGGCGTTCCGAGCAGCACGCTGAAGGGCAGCGACCAGCTTTCATAGAGCGCGGCGAGCAGCAGGAAGACGAAAACCAGCGCCAGGCCGTACGCCATCGTCTGCTGCCCCGCATTGCGCACTTCCTCGAAGGACTCGCCCGCCCAGTCGAATGAGAAGTCCGCGGGCAGGGTCTGCGCCGCCACCTCGACCAGCGCGTCGAGCGCCTCGCTCGAGCCGTAACCGGGCGCGGGCTGTCCCGTGATCTCGGCGGCCCGATAGAGATTGAAATGCTTGATGGCATTCGGGCCCGAGGTGTTCTCGATGCGCACGAGGGTGTCGAGCGGCACCATCTCGTCGGCGGAGCTGCGCACGAAGAACTCGCCGATGTTCCCCGGCTGGCGGCGGTACTGCCCGTCCGCCTGCGCATACACCTTGAAGACGCGGCCAAAGAGCGTGAAGTCGTTGACGTACGCGCCGCCCAGGAACGTCTGCAGGGCGGCGAACACGGAGCTGATCGGCACGTTTCGCTGGCGCGCCTGATCGCGATCCACCGTCGCGGAGATCTGCGGCACACCGGCTGAGTATGTCGAGAACGCGGTCGCGATCTCCGGCCGTTGCCGTGCCTGCGCGAGGAACGCTTGCAGCACCTCCTGAAGCTTCGCCGTCGTGTTGCCGCCGCGATCTTCCAGCTCGAACGTGAAGCCACCCGCGATCGAGAGGCCGGAGATCGGCGGCACCGGGAAGGCGAGTGCCGTCGCGCCTTCCACCTTGAACAGCATCGCGTTCACGCGCCGCAGGACCGTGTCGATGCGATGCTCGACCCCCGGCCGCTCGGACCAGGGTTTGAGGCTCACGAACAGTGTTGCGCCTTCGGACGAAGCACCTCCGGAGAGCAGGCTGTACCCGGTCACGGAATTGATGTAGCGCGCTTCCGGGAGCTGACGCAGCATGCCCTCGATCCTCCGCACCACGGCATCCGTGCGCGCGACGGACGCCGCGTCGGGAAGCTGCACGTTGACGATGAACACGCCCTTGTCCTCCACGGGGAGAAACGCCGTGGGGAGGCGCTTCAGCAATCCGCCGGCCAGCAGCGCGGCAGCGGCCAGAACCGCGATGCCAAGCACTGCGCGGCGCACGAACATGCGCGATACGCGCAGATAGCCGCGCGTAGTCTTTTCGAAGCCGCGATTGAACGGCCCGAACAGCCGGTACATCCATCCGCTTTTTGGCGCGCGCTTCAGCAGCAGCGAGCAGAGCGCCGGGGAGAGCGTCAGCGCATTCAGGGCCGACAGCAGCACGGCGATCACGATGGTGAGCGAAAACTGGCGATACAGCGCGCCCGTGATGCCCCCCATGAATGCCACGGGGATGAACACCGCCGAGAGAATCAGTGCAATGGCGATGACCGGCCCCGAGACTTCCTTCATGGCCTGGACGGTCGCCGCCCTGCGATCCATCCCCTCCTCCATGTGGTGCATCACCGCTTCGGTCACGACGATCGCGTCGTCGACGACGATGCCGATCGCGAGCACGAGGCCGAACATCGTGAGCACGTTGACGGAGAAACCCAGGAGCGGAAAGAACATGAACGTGCCGATCAGCGCCACTGGCACCGTCAGCAGCGGAATGAGCGTGGCGCGCCAGCTCTGCAGGAAGACGAACACCACGATGACGACCAGGAGCGTCGCCTCGAACAGCGTCTTCACGATCTCCTCGATGGATGCGGTGATCGGTGGCGTCGTGTCGTACGAGACGGCGTAGTCGACGCTGGAAGGGAAGCTCGGTTTCAGCGCATCGAGCGCGGCGACGACACCGCGTGCGGTCGCGAGCGCATCGGCGCCCGGGGACTGGTACACGGCCAGCAGCCCGACCGGATCGCCGTTCATCCGGGTGCGCACGTTGTAGCTCGCGGCGCCGAGCTCCGTGCGCGCCACATCCCGCAGGCGCACGAGCGCGCCGTTCGGATCAGCGCGCAGGATGATCTGTCCGAACTGATCCGCCGTGACGAGGCGGCCCGGCGCCTGCACCGTGTACTGGAAATCCGGCGGGTCGCGCTGGGGCGGCGCGCCGACGGACCCGGCGGGCGCGAGCACATTCTGATCCTGGACGGCCGAGAGGATGTCCGCCGCATCCACGCCGAGTTGCGCCATGCGATCGGGCCTCAGCCACAGGCGCATCGAATAGTCCGAGGCGCCCAGGAGCTGCGCATCACCCACGCCGTCCACACGCAGGATCTGGTCGCGCAATCGCAGAGTGATGAAGTTCGAGAGGAAGGTCTGGTCGTACTGCCCCGACCGCGCGAAGAGCGTGACGAGCAGCAGGATGGAGGCCTGCGCCTTCCTCACCGTCACGCCCTGCCGGATCACATCCTGCGGCAGCTGCGCCTGTGCCTGCGCAACGCGGTTCTGCACGAGCATGTTCGCGTTGTCGAGATCGGTTCCGGACTCGAAGTAGACCGAGATGCTGAGCGTGCCCTCGTTCGACGAGGTGGAGCTCATGTACAGCATGCCGTCGACGCCGTTGATGGCCTGCTCCAGCGGCTGCGTCACCGTCTCTTCGAGCACCTCCGCGCTGGCGCCCGGGTAGGTCGCCTGCACCTGTACCTGGGGAGGCGTGACGTTCGGGTACTCTTCGATGGCGAGCCCGCGCAGGCTGATCAGCCCCAGCAGGACGATGAGGATGGAGATCACCATCGCCAGCACGGGCCGGCGTACGAAGAGCTCCGCCATTGCGACCTCCCTTGCCGATCAGGGCGTGGACGGTTGCGCGGGCGCCGGGGACGGTGGGCTCGCAGAGTCGGCGGGCGCCTGGGCCAGCTTCACCTCTTCCGGGTTGACGACGGCGCCGGCGGACACACGTGTGAGGCCTTCGACGATCACGCGCTCGCCCGCCTCGAGGCCGGAGGTGATGGCCCAGTTGTCGGCGCTGCGTTCGCCCACCTGCACGGTTCGCATCTGCACGCGGTTGTCCGGCCCGACGACGGCGACACTCGTGATGCCCTGCTGTTCCTGCACAGCGCGCGCCGGAACGACGATGGCGCCCTTCAGCACACCGGGCGTGACGCGCACCTTTGCATACTGCCCTGTACGCAGGATGCCCTCGGGGTTCGCGAACTCCGCTTCGACGGTCAGCGTGCCGGTGGCGGGGTCGATGGCATTGTCAGCGGTCACGATCGCGCCCAGATGCGGGTAGATCGAGCCGTCTGCCAGGGTGAGCTGCAGGTTCTGCTCGCGCACTGTCTGGGGGTTCTGCGTTCCCTGCAGACTGGCGTTCACGTAGCGCAGGTAATCCGCTTCGCTGATCGAGAATCGCACTCGCACCCGCGTCAGGTCCGAGATCGTGGCGAGCGGCTTTTCCGTTCCCGCGCCGGTGCCCACGAGATCGCCAACGGAATACGGCGTGAGGCTGATGCGTCCTGATATCGGTGCACGCACGTCGGTGAAGGTGAGATCCACTTGCCGGGCCTTCACGACAGCGCGTTGCGCATCGAGCGCCGCGGCGGCCGCGCTCGCCTGCGACACGGACTGCTCCGCCTGCTGCCGCGCGATGACGCCGGTTTCCTTCAGCTCCGTGTAGCGCTTCGCATCACTCGCGGCCTGCTGGTATTGACTGCGGAGCTGCGCCTCGGCGGCTCGCGCCTGCGCGAGCTCCGCTTCGTAAGGTCGCTTGTCGAGCGTGAACAGCAGGTCGCCGGCCTTCACTTCGCTGCCCTGCTCGAAATTGATGCTCTGGAGATAGCCTTGAACGCGCGCGCGCACGTCCACGTCCTGCTTGCCGCGGGTCTGCCCGACGAACTCGCGGAAGATCGGCACGTCGCGCGGCTCGACGGTGATCACCTGGACAGGGGGTGGCGGTGGCGTGCCTGCGGCGCCCTGGGGCGCGGAGCCTCGCCCGCATGCAACGAGCTGCAGACAGGCGATTGCGGCCAGGACAATGCCTGGCACACGCACGCGCGAAGCGGCCGTGCGCCTGGTTACCGTCGCGAAGAGCCTCATGACCGCCTCCGCACTCGCACGAGCGCCCTGACCGGGAACTAGCCGCTTCGGATGATAGCCGAGCCGCCCCCCGACCCGCTTGATTGGACGAAAGGCCGGGGCGCGTAGCCCGGGGCGCGCAGCCCGAGCGCGCAGCGCGGACGCAGAGCGCGGGTGCGCAGCTCGCGGCACGCGGCCGCGACGCGACGCGAGTGCCCGCGCTACCGCCGAGCTTGCGGCAGCGCGGACCTGTGCGAAGGAATCAGGATTCGGTGATGAACTTGGTGACGAGACAGGCCTCGAGCCCTTCGATGCCTTCTTCCGATCCGTGGCCGCTTTCCTTCACGCCACCGAACGGCGATTCGGGCACCGAGATCTGATAGCTGTTGATGCCGATCATGCCGGCCTCGAGCTGTTCGCCGAGCAGGTTCACGGTTTTCGCGGAGCGCGTGAACGCGTACGCCGCAAGCCCGTAAGGCAGGCGATTGGCCTGCCGGATCACGCCATCGAAATCCGAGAACGGATTGATGATCGCGACGGGGCCGAACGGCTCCTCGTTCATGATGCGCGCATCGTTCGGCACATCCGACAGCACGGTCGGCGCGTAGAAGAACCCGTTCGGGCGCCCTTCCACCTTCAGCGGCGCGCCACCCGCGCCCACCTTGGCGCCGTGCGTCCGCGCATCACCGATGAACATTTCCATTGCGGCCGTGCGCCGTGGATTCGCCATGGGCCCCATCTGGCTCGTCTCCGCGAGACCATCACCCACGCGCACATTCTTCGCGCGGGCGGCGAACCCTTCCACGAAGCGCTCGTAGATGCTCTCGTGCACGTAATACCGCGTCGGCGACACGCACACCTGGCCGGCGTTGCGGTATTTCGCGCCCACCGACAGGTCGAGCACCTGGTCGACATCCACGTCGTCGAACACGAGCACGGGGCCGTGACCGCCGAGCTCCATGGTCGTGCGCTTCATGCCATCTGCCGCGAGCTTCATGAGCTGCTTGCCGACCGGCACGGAACCCGTGAAGGAGATGGCGCGGATGACAGGCGAGCTGATGAGGTGCGCCGACACGAACGCCGGCACGCCGAAGACGACGGAGAGCACGCCCTTCGGCAACCCCGCATCCACCAGTGCGCGCGCAACTTCCAGCGCCGAGCCCGGGGTTTCCTCAGCGGGCTTCAGAATGCACGTGCATCCGGCACCGAGCGCCGCGCCGATCTTGCGGGCCGGATTGCCGATCGGAAAGTTCCAGGGAGCAAAACCGGCGACGGGCCCGACAGGCTCCTTCACCACGGTCATGCGCACGCCAGGCGCGCGCTGCGGGAGAACGCGGCCGTATGCACGGCGACCCTCTTCCGCATACCACTCGAAGATCTCCGCGGAAATCTCCACTTCCCAGCGGGTTTCGGCGAGCGTCTTGCCTTCCTCCAGGGTGGCGATGCGGGCGATGCGCTCCTTGCGCTCGCGCATGATCTCCGCGGCCTTGCGCAGGATCTTGCCGCGCTCGTGCGGCGGCATCGCGCGCCACTTCGGGAAGTTCTGCTGGGCTGCCTCGAGCGCGCGGTCGAGATCTTCCGGGCTGGCGTGCGGCACTTCACCGAGGGTCTCGCCGGTGGCCGGGCTCACGACGGGCTGGCTCTTGCGGCCCTGCCCGGAAACCCACTCGCCCGCGAGGAACAGGCTGAGCTCGGTGTAGCCCTCCGTGCGGCTCGCCGGCACGTTCGCTGCTTTCTGACTGGTCGTCTGCGCTTGATTCGATTGCACTGAGAAGTCTCCAGATGAGTGCGTCAGCCCGCGAGGTGATGATCGGGCGGCCCCTCGGCTGGCCCGTCCGCCGCCTGCAGCAGCAACGCGTCGAAATCGTCTTCGGGGGTGAGATAGCGGCCCGACAGCGCATCATAGCGACCTGAAGCGAGCGCCACGCACATGCGTGCGCAGCGGGCCAGGCCCGCCGCGGCGTCCTCCTGCCTGAATCGCTTCAGCGCTTCGACCATCCCCGGCACCCAGCGCTGGGCGGTGGGGTCGTTGATGGTTTTCTCCGCCATGTCGGTGAACACGGTGCCGGGCTCGATGGCGAAGGCACTGATGCCGTACTGCTTCGTCTCCGCAGCCACCTGCGCTGTGAGACGGATTTCCGTCGCCTTGCCGACGCAATACGCGGAGAGGCCTGGCTCCACGCGCGTGCCGCCGAGGCTTGCAACGTTGATGATGCGGCCGGCGCGGGCATGAATCATTCCCGGCAGCACACCGCTCGTGTAGAGGAACGGCCCTCGCACGTGCACGGCGTGCGCGGCCCACCACTCGTCCGGGTCCACGGTGCCGATCGGGCCGAACGGGCCCGCCACGCCGGCGTTGTTCACGAGCAGCGTCGTCGGGCCGAAGTGCCGCTCCGCGGCGCTCACGACGCGCTCCACGTCCTTGCGATTCGTGACATCACCGGGCACGGCGAACGCCTTGCCGCCCGCCGCCTTGATCTCGAGGACGGTGCTGTCGATTTCGTTCGTCGAGCGCGCCGTGACCGTGACCGCGGCGCCTTCGGCCGCGAACGCTTTCGCAATCGCCTTACCGAAGCCGCGCCCGCCCCCGGTGACGAGTGCGACCTGCCCTGCAAGCTGATGAGTCACATGAGCCTCCACCACCGGCTCTCGCGGCCGGTGCGCTCGACGCGCCGACTTCGCGGAAGCCCGCGTCTCGCCATCGTGGCGGCAGCATGCCCGGTCGGCACGGCGTCGTCTCGTGGGAATCGGTGGGCCCGCGGGCGGAAGCGCCCCCTGCCCGTCTCGCGGTCAGGAGCGCACGACACGGGCGCGCAGCCGGCCGGCCCGGACCGCACCTGAATCGCCGGTCGTCGGGCCGCGGACGCAGGCACGACGAGCGACGAGCGATCGCTGCGCATCCGCAAGCCCGGCGCGCCGCGCGATCGATGCGACTGCCGCGCGTGAGATACTCGCGGCCGGAGGAATACACCGTGACAGAACACAGCAAGACCGGCACGGCCGGCTATCGAAGAATCGCGACAGAAGAGGCGTGGGCTCCGCCCGAGCTCATCAGGGAGTTCCAGCGCATCAGCGAGCAGAAGCTGCTCGACGATCCTGGATTCAACAGCCTCTGGGGGTTTTACGGGCACAGCAAGAGCGAGCGTCCGCGCATGCTCCTCGAGAAGATCCAGCGCATCGACGAGAGCCGTATCGCCGATATGGATGCAAGCGGCATCGACATGCAGCTGCTGTTGCTGACGGCACCGGGCGTGCAGGTGCTGGACACGGCCGACGCCGTGTCCATGGCGAAACTCAGCAACGACATGGCTGCAGATGCGGTGCGCAAGCATCCCACGCGCTTCGCCGCACTGGCTGCCGTGTCACCACAGGACCCCGCTGCCGGCGCGAAGGAGCTCGAACGCGCCGTGAAGACGCTGGGTCTGAAGGGGGCGGTCATCAACTCGCACACGAAGGGCGAGTTCCTCGACGACCCGAAGTTCTGGGAGATCTTCGCTGCCGCCGAGGCGCTGAACGTCCCCATCTACATTCATCCTTCGGGGCCGCCGAAGGCCATGGTCATGCCGTTCCTGGAGCGCGGGCTCGAAGGCGCCGTGTTCGGCTTCGGCGTGGAGGTGGCGCTGCACGTGCTGCGCATCATCGTGAGCGGCGCGCTCGACCGCTTCCCGAAGCTGAAGATCGTGATCGGCCACACCGGCGAGGGCCTGCCCTTCTGGCTCTACCGCCTGGACTACATGCACACCGCTTCAGTGAAGGCGCAGCGCTACGAGACGGTGAAGCCGCTCCAGAGGAAGCTGAGCGACTACATCCGCGAAAACGTCTACATCACGAACAGCGGCGTGGCGTGGGAGCCGTCGATCATGTTCTGCCACCAAGTGCTCGGCCCGGACCACGTGCTCTACGCGATGGACTATCCGTACCAGTTCGTGCCGGAAGAAGTGAAGATCTGCGACAGCTTGCCGATGAGCGATCTCGACAAGAAGAAGTTCTTCCAGCTGAACGCGGAAAAGCTCTTCAACCTCTGACGTCTGTGAATGCCGGCCCGGGCTGCCATGCGGCCGGGCCCGCGAACCGGTGCCCTGCGTCGGAACATCGGGCAGGGCTTCGAAGTGGAGCGCCATCGCGGTGCTCCACTCGAACGAAGTCGCGGGGATTCGCGCCCGGGCCTCAGACCCAGGCGTCGATGACGGCGGCGCGTCCTTCTTCGCGAACGGCGCGCACCGCACGGGCAATGGCCGCTTCGACCTCATCCACCCGCTTGATCACTTCGCCATGCGCGCCGCCCGCCGCGGCTGCGATGCCGGCATAGTCCGGCGTGGGCTCGAAGCTGATGCCGATGTCATCGCCCTCGCTCGCCAGCCCGTGCGGATGCACGCCGATGGCGGAAAGGCGCGGCGCGCGCCAGCCCTTGTTGTTGAAGATCACCTGCAGGAACGGCGTGCGATAGCGCTTCGCCATCCAGTGAACCGTCGAGGGGATGGTGAACATGTACGTGCCATCACCGCTCATCGTGCAGATGAACGCATCCGGCTTCGCGAGCTTCGCGCCGACAGCGGCGCCACCGTTCCAGCCGAGTGACCCGCCGCCGCTCGCCATGAGCGTGCCGGGCTTCGTGCGGCCGATGTGGTTCGCCACGTGGTGGAAGTTGGTGACGCCTTCGCTGAGAACGATGGCGTCCGGGCCGATGGCGCGGCCGACACAGGCCGAAAGGTATTCGGGCGTGATGATGTCGCCCTTCGGCTGCTCCGCGAGGCGCAGCTGCGCGTTGCGCTCACGATGCCGCTGCTCGTAGTGCGCGCGGCGCTCGCTGATCACCGAATCGTTCAGCTTCACGGTGTCCAGGTGCGCGTTGATCTGGGACAGCGCGATCTGCGCGTCCGCGCGGTACATCTCTTGCGCGCCGATGTACCACAGGGGCATCTGCTGCTTCAGCGGGTCCACGTCGATGTGGATGATCTTTGCGTCCTTCGACGGCCGGTTGATCTGGAAGATCCACGGCACATCGCTGTCGACCACGAAGATCACATCCGCTTCGGCGAGCGCCACGTTCTGGCGGTTTTCGTTCCACTGGCTTCCCTGGTAGAGCGGGTTGTCGTGCGGGAAGCTCAGGTGATTCGGCACGGACTCCAGCACGCCGATGCCGAGCCGGTGCGCAAGGCGCACCAGCTCCTCCGAGGCGGCGGGGTTGCGGCCGGCGTAGGACGTGACGATGAGCGGACGCTTCGCGCCCATGAGCGCGCTGGCGATCGCAGCCGGGGCGCCGGGCGGCAGGGCCACGGGCGCGATCGTCGGCCACTTCGCCGGATCGAGCGTCACCTGCGGGATCTCCTGCTCCATGATTTCCCGCGCGGCCATCAGATACACCGGCCCGCGCGGGTCGCTGTGCGCGAACTGCATGGCCCGGTGCACGATCTGCTTCACGTTCGCGCCCACACGGATTTCGTTGTCGTAGCGCATGTAGCCGCGCACGAGCCCACGCTGGTCGAACACGTCCTGCAGCCAATGGATGAACTCGTTGCGGCTGCCGCGCACTTCCCCATCCTGCGTGGCGGGGGAGCTGCCCGCGAACACGAGCACGGGCACGCGCCCCTTGGCGGCGTTGTGGACGGCGCCGGCGAGCGACTGCGTTCCACACTCCACGTGCACGATGACCGCCTGCGCCCGCCCGCTGACCTGCGCGTAGCCGTGCGCAGCGGTCATGGCGACCATCTCGTGCGGGGCGGTAATGATCCGGGGGAGCTTCTTACCGGCGCGACGGCCGGCGGCATAGGCTTCAACGATCGAGGTGTGGTCGCTACCGAGGTTGGCGAACACGTACTCGACACCCGTCTCGAGCAGCGCCTCGAGAAATGCGGTTCCGGTCGTGTATGACATAGGGGCGGCACTCTAGCGCAACTGCCGCGCCTGGAGAGCGGTGCGGTCCTGCTGCGCCGGATTCGCCGCCTGCGCCAGCCACGTGGTGAGCGTGAATGTCGCCGGGCGCACTCGCCGCCGCTCTCGCCCGGGGTTGCCGGGGCGCCGGTCCCCCTTTCCGCACCCGCCGTTCTCGTGTATTCCTGCGGCCGGCCTGGAAAGGGGGACCGCGCCATGACGAGCATTGCACCGGGTCAGCTGACGGGCGGAGAGCTGGTCGTCCGCACTCTGCTCGCCGCGAACGTCCGGCACGTCTTCGGGCTGCACGGCGCCCACCTGGAAACGATCTTCCAGTCCCTCGCCCGGCACCGCGTCCCCGTCATCGATACCCGTCACGAAGTGGCGGCCGGTCATGCGGCCGAGGGGTACGCGCGCGCGGCACGCACGCTCGGCGTGGCGATGGTGACGGCCGGGCCCGGGTTCACGAACGTCATCACGTCCATGGCGAATGCGTACCTGGACCGCACGCCCGTCCTGTACCTCAGCGGCTCAGCCGCGTTACGGGATGCGGAGTCGAACACGCTTCAGGCAGGCATCGAGCAGGTGGCGATCGCGCGCCCCATCACAAAGTGGGCCCACCAGATCACGACCGTTTCGCAGATTCCCCGGCTCGTGGCGCAGGCGGCGCGGCTCGCCACCTCGGCGCCGACGGGCCCGGTCCTGCTCGACCTGCCGATGGACGTGCTGACCGCAACCGTGGACGAGAGCACAGTGCGAATTCCGGCGAACGTGGTGCTCGATGCCCCTGCCGCGCCTGCAGCCTCCGCGGTGGAGGCCGCCTTGGCGCTGTTGCGAAACGCAAGGCGGCCCATCGTAATGGCGGGGCCCGGCGCCTGGCAGGCCGGCGCGGCCGAGGCGCTGCGCGCCTTCGTCGAGCGCGCGGGCATCCCGGTGTTCTCGGATTTTCAGGCGCTCGGCCTGCTGCCCGGCTCGCATCCGCTCTGGGGCGGCACCTATCACAAGCTGGCCGACCTCACGGCTGCGGATGCGCGTCCGGACGTGGTGCTCGCCTTGGGCGTGCGGTTCGGCCTCTTCACCCTGGGCGCCAGTGATCGGCTGGTGCCGGCGGGCGCGAAGATCATCCACGTGGAAACGGACGCGAAGGAGATCGGGCGCCTGCGTGATGCCGCGATCGCCATCGTCGCGGACAGCCGCGAAACACTGCGTGCATTCAACGAGCACTCAGGCACCGCGGCATGGCCGGATCTGGGCGCCTGGCAGAGAACCATTCAGAGCGCAAGGTCGGCGCGTCGGGAGAGACTCGGTGAGATGCTGAAACGCAGCGCGCCGCCGATCCATCCGTACCAGGCGGTTTCAGCCATCGCCGATGCCCTGCCGCGCGATGCCATCGTGATCGGCGATGGAGCGGAGTCCTATCACTGGCTGAACGAAGTGATCCACCAGGAGCATGCGGGCAGCTACATCACGCACGGCTTTCTCGGCGCGGTGGGCTTTGGCCTTGGCCTCTCACTCGGCGCGCAGGTCGCACACCCTCGCCGCCCCGTGCTGTGTCTGGTGGGCGATGGCGCCGTTGGCTTCACTATTGCGGAGCTCGACACCATGGTCCGGCACCGCCTGCCCATCGTCGTGGTGGTGATGAACAACCGGAGCTGGGGCGCCTCGCAGCACTTTCAGGAGATCGTCTCCGGTCGGGAGAACGTGCTCGGCACGCGGCTCGGCGATGCCCGCTACCACGATGTGGCGAAGGCGTTCGGCGCCAACGGCGTGCACGTCACGAAGCTGGAAGAGCTCGGCCCCGCCATCAAGAACGCCTTTGCGAGCGGCGAGTCCACCTGCATCAATGTGGAAATCGACGTGGCGCCGATTCCGCCCGAGGTCGAGCTCTTGATGGCCAGGCACGATTGAATCGCGCACCGACCATTCAGGAATTTCTCCGCGGCGGCGGCGCGCGAGGCTTGTCCGCCGCATCACCAGCGCTGGCATCATCCAGCAGCTTCACGGATGCGTCATCGAGCTCGAGCTCCAGCGCGCCCAGCAACTCGTGAAGTTGTGAAGCGCTGGTGGCGCTCGCAATGGGCGCGGTGACGCCGCGAGCCCGGAGCCACGCGAGGGAGACCTGAGCGGGCGTCGCACCCAGCTCACGCGCAACGGTATCGAGCGCGCCCAGTATGCGCAGACCGCGTTCGTTCAACATGTCCTTCACGCGATAGCCCCTGGCGCTGCTCGCAAGATCCTTCTCCGAGCGATATTTTCCCGTCAGAAAGCCGCTCGCCAGCGAGAAATAGCTGATGACGCCGATGTTCTCGGTCCTGCACAGGGCGGCGAGTGATTCCTCGAACTGTGCGCGGTCATACAGGTTGTACCAGGGCTGCAGGCTTTCGTAGCGGGGCAGATTCCTGGCGGCGCTCACCTGCAAAGATTCCGCGAGCCGGGCGGCCGTGAAATTCGAAGCGCCGATCGCCCTCACCTTGCCTGCCTTGATGAGCTCCTGGTACGCCTCGAGCGTCTCTTCGATCGGGGTGCCCGGATCATCCCGGTGGGACTGGTAGAGATCGATGTAGTCCGTGTTCAGCCGCTGCAGGGAGCGCTCCACGGCCTTCTGCATGTACTGGCGCGACAGGCCCTGCTCACCGGGCACCACTTCCACGCCCAGCTTCGTCGCGATGATGACCTTGTCGCGATTGCCCCGGGACTTCAGCCAGCGGCCGATCACTTCCTCGGATTCGCCGCCCTGGTGGCCCGGCACCCAGAGCGAGTACGCATCCGCCGTATCGATGAAGTTGAGCCCGCTCGCCACGAAGGCGTCGAGCACCTCGAACGACGCCCGCTCGTCCGCCGTCCAGCCGAAGACGTTGCCGCCCAGCGCGAACGGACCGATCGTGAGACCCGAGTTGCCCAGCGGCCGCTTCGCGACGCCCATGTCTTTCCGCCCTCGTGTGATTCGAAGGCCATCGTAGCCCCGGGTGGCAGGTGTGCTCAACGCCGCACTCCAGCGCGTCACGACTTCGGCGGAATCCTGGCCACGCGCCCGGCGTTCCTGTGGAAGATCTTCAGCGCGCGGTCACTCCCAGCCGGTCCTGGCGTCGTAGGGAGCCATGAAGCCCAGTGCCTCAATCTCATGGATCTTCCCCGCGCGAACCTTGAACACGTGCATCGCCGGCAGGTCGAACGGCTCGAAGTCATAGTCGACCTGCTCCACGCCCGGCACGCCGGCGATCTTCACGACTTTTTCCTTCATGGGATGGCGGAACTGCGACATGCCGAACACGAGGCCGTGCTCGACGTCCGCGATCCACACACGGCGCGGCTCGATGGCCTTGATGTAGCTCATCACGCCGGTGTCGAGCTGGTCCGCGCACTTCATCGAGCCCAGCGTGCCGCGCCCGGGTTTTTCCGGTGGCGGATTGCCGTTCGTCTGCATGCCGTTCTCGTGCCGCAAGCAGTCGTCCGCGAACGGCGCTGCCTTGCCGTTGCTCGTGACGATGGCCTCGTAGTAGGACGTGCCGATCTTCAGCATGTCTTCCCGTTTCGTCCGCTCCGCCGCCGGCACGGCCTGGCCGAACGCCGCACGTGGCGTTTTCAGGTTCGCCAGACCATTCTCCCGCAGCGTGTGAACCACGATCTGCTCGATCTCCGTGATCTGGCCGTCCGCCACTTTGAGCCGCAGCCCGACCTGGATCGGCTTGTCGCCCTCCTTCATCACGCCGATGAAACCAACCTGCTGCGCGACCGGATCCGGCACGTAGATCTTGAATGCGGTCGGTACTTCGGAGGCCGTCTTCCACAGACCCTCGCCGATCGTCGTCGGCTCGATGTTCTCCACGAACTTCGCACCGGGCGCTATCGGCGCGCGCGACGGATCATGTGCGACCACCGCGGCGAAATACGTATCCACGAGCTTGTTGAGGCAAGCGCTGTCGCAGCCCGCCGCGCTCGCCGCCTGGACGCCGGCAACGGCGCCCAGGGCGAATGAAGCAATTGCGAGATGTCTGATCGTGAGCTTCATGTCATCCACCTCAGAACGCCACGCGCACGCCGACCACAACACGCCGGCCCAGCACATCGAAGAGCGCCGCGTTGGTCGGCACCGAGCCCCCAAAGGCCGAGTAGTTCGCCGCAATCGGCGGATCGCGATCGAACAGGTTCGTGACGTTGCCGAAGAGATCGAGCGTCGTCTGCTCGTGCAGGTTGATCTGGTAGCCCAGCTGCAGATCCGTGTAGTACGCAGGGCTCACGTAGTCGTTGTCGATGGTGACGCCGCCCAGGTCCGGCCGGTTGTCGTTGAAACGACGCTTGCCGCTGCCGATATAGCGCTCCTGCAGGAATGCACTGAACGGCCCCTGGCGATAGGTCACACCGGCGACGAACTGCCATTCGGGGAACGACAGCGCGCCCGTTTCACCCGCGCGATCCTGCTTCGGCAGGCCGAAGTTGGTGATGGAGTTCTCGCCCAGCCAGTTGCCCAGCAGGCGCAGACCCAGCGAGCGGCCGCCACCGAGGCTCCGGTTGTAGTCGATCTCCAGGTCCGTTCCCATGACCGTCGCGGCATTGATGTTCAGGAAAACGTTGCTCAGGCCCGTGATCTGGTTCGATACCGGGTCACGTGTAATCTGGTTGCACAGCGCCGTGTTGCCCCCGAAGCAGCTGTCGACGATCTGCTGCGCGCTCAACTGCCCGATGCTTCCTTTCACATCGATCGAGTACCAGTCCACCGACAGCGACAGGCCCTGCACCTGTGGCGGCTGCAGAACGAGACCGAACGTCAGGGTGTCTGCCTTCTCGGGCGCAACGCTCGGATTGCCGCCGATGATCTGCGTGAAGTTCACCGTCGCCCCGTCGAACACCGGATCCCTGACCGTTGCGCCACCGCCCGAAGAGTCGAATCGCTCGGACATGTTGGCTGCGCGCACGTCACGTGAAACCGTGCCGCGCAGGCGAAGCGCATCGATCGCCTGCCAGTCCAGGCCGCCTTTCCAGGACCAGATCCCGCCGCTCCCCGAGTAATCCGCGAAACGCGCGGCCGCGCTGAAGTTGAGCTGCCGGGCGAGAAAGGCATCTCTCACGAGCGGGACGAGGATCTCGGAGAACGCCTCCTTCGTCGTGATGTCGCCGCTGAAGGTGGGCACGATCGAGAACTGCACGCCGCTGTTCACACCGGCGAACCCCGGCGGAATGCCGCGAAACCCGAGTGCCGGATTGTTGAGCGGCACGGCAACGTACGATGGGTTGTTCGTTGGATTGGACGGATCGTCGACCACCTGGCGCAGCTCGTCCTTGCGGTACGCCACGCCGACGGCGACGGACACGGGGCCCGGCCCCCAGTCCTTGATGATGTCGCCGTCGACAGAAAGCTCGAAGGCATTCTGGGTGTTCACCGTATTCGCCGTCTTCGTCCCGCCGGTGACGTATGCGATCGCCTCCGGCGACGCGCGACCGGAACCGAGCAGGTTGATCGGAATACAGCCGTAGCCGGGATTGAGCAGATTGACGTTGCAGGTGACGGAGCCGGTGCCCGGGTCCACGACGGCATCCATCGCCAGGAACAGGCGATCGGTGCGCGGGAAATTCACCGCACGCATTTCGCCTTCGTTGCGGCCGTACTGGTAGTACGAGTTGACGCGCCAGTTCCCCACCAGGCCCTTCAGCCCGACCGTGTACGAGTCCGTCTGATTGGTCTGGATCAGGCGCGAGACGCCGATATCCGCGGAGCTGCCCATGCGCGACAGGCCGAACGAGGGGATGCCGTTGTCCGTCATGATCTGCTGCAGGTTGGCCGGCAGATACGGGTTCCCGCTGTAGATGGTCCCTTGCCACGGGCCGTGCATGACGTCCGCGAAGCCGTTGCCGTCGACCTTGTTGCGGCCGAAGAGCACCTGGCCGAACGCTTCCCAGTTGTCGTTGAGCGAGTACTTGAGGTGCGCAAAGCCGTTGTAGCGCTCGACGTTCGGCACGATGCCCGCATCGGACGCGCGATCGCGCTCGATGTTGTCGCCGATGCCGCCGGACTGCGACTGCGAGTCCGTCAGATCGATCAGGCTGCCGGGCACGAACGGCGCGGCCGATCCGTCGCTCAGGAACATGAGGCGATGCAGCGGTGTTCCGGGCTGATTGATGAGACCCCCGAACGTGTAGAGCGTGCTGGTCACGTTCGGCAGGACCAGGTAGCGCGGCACCGTCGTATTGCCCGGCGACCAGGCCGGGTTCGTCACCGTGCCCCAGTCCTGCATCCAGTGGCGGCCGTCGTAGGTCTCGATGGCCTTCGAATCGAAGTAGTCGACCGAGGCGATCAGGTGGGCGCGGCTGCCGATCGGTGCGCCCCACGAGAGCGAGGCCTCCTTGTTGCCGTTGTCACTGCGGGTGGTCGTACCGCCCTGGACGTGTCCTTTGACGCCCGTGTAGTCCGTGTCGAGGATGAAGTTCGTGACGCCGGCGACCGCATCGGTGCCGTAGGCCGCGGACGCGCCGCCCGTCACCACTTCCACGCGCTTGATCATGGATTCGGGCAGCACGTTGATGTCCAGCGTGCCCTGCTTCGTCGACGGCACGACGCGGCGGCCATCCAGCAGCACGAGCGTGCGGTTCGCGCCCAGGCCGCGCATGTTCAGGATCGACTGGCCTGCGTTCGTGCCGATGAACACATCCGTACCCGGCGCGGAGTTGCCCATGAACTGCGGCATCTGGTCGAAGGCCTCGATCAGGTTGCCGGGCGCGGCCTGATCGAGCTGCGCGGCCGTGACCATCGTGACGGGCACCGGCGTGTTCATTCCCGTGTCGCGCAGGCGCGAGCCCGTGATCGTCACTTCATCGAGCGTGGCGGTGTCCGCCTCGCCGTCCTGCGCGTTCGCCTTGCCACTCGGGCCTGCAATGGCGGCCAGGCCGGCCATGAGCGTTGCGAAGAATCCCCTGCGGTGTTGCGGCTTCATTTCTCGGGTTGCCTCTGTCGTCTCTGCGTACACCCGCACCACGAGTTGCCGCCCTCCCGCTTCGATCGAAGCGGCGAGACCCGTGTCACGCAACAGGACCTCGACGCCTTCCATCACCGAGTAGGTGCCGGAAAGAGCGTTCGCCGAGACCCTGCTGACCTCTTCGTACGGGTAGAGGACAACCAGGTGCGCCTGCTGGGCGAACTCGTTCAATGCGAGATCCGCCCGCTGCGCCGGAATCTCGAAAGACTCGCGGCCAGCATCGGCCCATGCCACGGAGACGAAAACCAATGCAGCCGAGAGCAGCAGGCCGCGCACGGCTCGCTGTCGGTTGCGCCTCAGGTCCTCGCCCTTCGGCATTACCTGGTGTCTAAGACAGGTGGGTTCGAAAAAAGGACCATGTGAGAGGCCGCGACGATCACTGTCTTTCGGACAGGACGATGAGATCGCCCTGGCGGTGGGGCTCGATACCGAAGGTTTCCCGCAGGGCGAGCAGCAGCCCCTCCACATCCCCCGTGCGGAACACGCCGCCCACGCGACGCTGGCGGATCGAATCGTCTTCGATTCGGAACCGCACCGAGGTGTAGCGGCTGACATCGGCGATCACATCCTCCAGCGCTTCGCCCTGGTAGATCAACACGCCACGCTGCCAGGCCTGTGCGGCATCGAGCCGGGCGGCATCGACCCGCTGGATGTTCACGGAGACTGCGCCGATCTCGGCGAGCTGACCGGCCCGCACGAACAGCTCATCGCGCGGCGACTGCGCCCGGTCCATGACCTTGACCACGCCCTGCGTCACCGTGACGCGCACGCTGCGCCCCTCGTGCCGGCGGACGTTGAACACCGTCCCGACGGCCTGCACGGTGCGCTCCCCCGCCCTCACCCGGAATGGCCGGGAAGGATCGTGCGCCACGCTGAACGAGGCCTCTCCTTCCTCGAGGATGACGAGTCGCTGATCCTGCGAGAACCTCACCGTGAGCGCCGTGTTGGTGTTGAGAGAAATCGATGAGCCGTCCGCCAGCTTCGTGGTCAGGTGCTGACCGACGTCCGTGCGCAGGCTGCGCTCGGGCGATGCGGACTGCCGCGCCGGGGCGGGCAGTGACGGGGCTGTCCGGCTGACCACACCCTGTGCCGCCTGACCGGTCGCTGCGGGGCGAGCCAGCGCGAAGTAAAGACCCACCGCGAGCACCCCGACCGCAATGGCCGCGAGCCCGGCGCGGGCTACCTTGAAAAGGCTTGCGCGCGAGGGCTCCGTGCGAAGCGGCAGTATCTCGGCGAGCTCCGACAGCGCGTCGAACGCGTCCCACTGCTCCGCCATGCGGAGGAGCGCAGCACGATGAGCCGGGTCAGCGGCGAGCCAGACCTTCAGCTCACGCATCTGCTCATCGGACAGGCCCTCTTCCAGGCACACGATCCAGTGCGCCGCTTCTTCGCGTGCGCGGCGCGAATCCGGCAAATGAACGAGGTTGCTCATCGCGCCTTCCGCCGCAGGAGACGCCCGCGCCGTCGGGGCGATGCCGGCATTTCCGCCGCGGCCTGATGCGACTCCAGATACTCCGAGCACGCTACCATCGCCTTTGCGATGTGCTTCTGTACCGTGCTCTCGCTCAACCCCATGTAGTCCGCAACCTCCTTGCGACTCATTCCATACACTTTCTTCAGCACGAACGCCCGCCGACACTGCGCGGGCAACTCCCTCACGGCGCGGCACAGGAGCAGGAAGCGCTCCTGCACGTCGGGCGAATTTTCCGGCGTGTCCCGAAATAGCGGCACGGCCGCATCATCGAACGACTCCACGCCCGCCACGAGGCGATTGTCGGCGAGGTCGATGTGATTCAGGGCGAGGTTGCGCGCCGTCGCCAGCATGAACGAACGCGGGTGGCGCACGGCAGTGCGCGCCGATGCCTGATAGCAGCGAAGGAAAGTCTCCTGCACGATGTCCTCGATGTCGTCACGCTGCACGATGCGACTGATCGCCCGGGCAAGGCGGGTACGAACCCTGAGGAAAGTCTGCAGAAAACTGTCTTCGAAATCGGAATTTCCGATCGACATCCCCCCCCCCAAAAACGTCGACTGCGCCTCTCTATGTACACCGTCCGTGCTTCGCGCAGCAATCCGCGCTGTGGCAATCTCTGCAGGATGGCGGATAGCGCTTTTTTCGGGTCTCAGCTGTCTACAGGAGTTGGGATTCGCCTGTCGCAGGAATAGAGCCATGAGACGATCGACCACACGAAGCATCCGGGTTGCCGCCGCCTTGCTGGGCTGTGTCCTCAGCGCCGTCACGGGCACCGCCCTGGCCGAAACGGTGATGATCACCGGCGCCAATTCAGGCATCGGGCTCGAGTTCGCCCGCCAGTACGCCGCGAAGGGCTGGACGGTGATTGCCACCCAGCGCCGCTCCGAGGTGCCGCAGACGCTGGCGGATCTCATGAAGAAGCACCCGAACGTGCGGGTCGAATCACTCGACGTGACCGATCCCGGGCAGGCGGCCGCCCTCGCCCGAAAGCTCGCGGGCACGCCGATCGACGTGCTCATCAACAACGCGGGCGTCTACAACGATCGCGGCAACTGCAAGGCGGACGACGAGAGCTGCCCGGGCGACTGGAACACGCAGTCGTTCGGGAAGTTGCGCTACGCCCTCCTCGACACGATCCTGGCCGTGAACGTGAAGGGCCCGCTCATCGTCTCCGAGTCGTTCTACGAGAACGTCAAGGCGAGCAGGCTGAAGAAGATCGTCGCCATCAGCTCGAGCAACGGCACGCTCACCGGGGAGAAGACACCGCGGCCGGGCGCCATGTTCTATCGCACCAGCAAGGCGGCGCTGAACCGGTCCATGCAGATCGTGGCAGCCTCCGTGAAGGAGGACGGCGTGACGGTCATCATGCTCAATCCCGGGCCCACGCTCACCGAGCGCCAGTCGTATCTCAAGGACAATCCGATCATGCTGAAGACGTCCGCCACGGTGGCGAACATGATCAGCACGATCGACAAGACCACGCTCGAGCAGACCGGCAGCTTCCTGCGTTACGACGGGCAGCCCGAGCCATGGTGAGGCCGCTCACGCCTGCGCTCCGCAGGACCGTGGCGGTGGCTGTCATCGCGCTGCCGCTGGGGGGCTGCGCTTCGTTGCCGGTCACCACCTCGCACGCCGCGGATGAAGCCGCGATCACCGAGTTCAACAGGCGCTATCTCGGCGCCATCAACGATGGCGACATCGCGACCCTGAGCAGTCTCACGACGGCAGATCACATCATGATCGCCTCCGGCCGCCCGCCCACCGTCGGCAAGAAGGCGAACGACGAGGCGAACGGCCGGGCGTTCGAGAAGTTTGACATCGATGAAACCTGGACACCGCTGGAGACGGTGATTTCCGGGGATCTCGCGTACCAGCGAGGCACGTTCACCGTCAGCGCGACACCGAAAGCCGGCGGCGACACATCGCACTCGACCGGCAACTTCCTGCGCATCTACCGCAAGCAGCCCGACGGGTCGTGGCGCATGGTGCGCGACATGTTCAACAGCGACCAGCCAGCGCGACCGCCCGGTTCCAGCGGCTCTCCGGGCTCAGGCCAGTAACGCATCGTACGCAGCCGCCGTATCGATGAAATTGAGCCCGCTCGCCGCGGAGGCGTCGAGCACATCGGACGACGCCCGCTTGCCCGGCGCCGCGCTCCAGCGCGTCACGACTTCGGTGGAATCCTGAACACGCGCTCGGCGTTCCTGTGGAAGATCTTCGCCTTGTCTTCGTCGGAGATCGGGGCGTCGTCCAGCCACCGGGTCGCCTCGACGGTCTCCTGGTAGGGGTAGTCCACCGCCCACATGATGTTGTCCGCGCCGAGCACTTTCAGGCACAACTCGAGCGCGGGCACCCAGTTCACGCCGCTCGTGGTGATCATGAAGTTCTGCCTGAAGTACTCACCGGGTGTGAGCTTCAGCTTCGGGCGGTCGAAGCTGTAGTGGCTGTGCATCCAGTCCATGCGGTAGAGCGCATAGGGAATGTTCTCCCCCATGTGCCCAATCACGATCCGGAGCGTCGGGTACTTGTCGAACACGCCGCTCATCAGCAGCTTCACGGCGTGCAGCCCCACTTCCACGGCGTAGCCCCAGATGGCGTGCTCGAGCTGGTACTTGCGATACGGCCCGCGCATCGCCGGCGAAGGAGCGCGCGGATGAATGTAGACCGCCGCTTCGAGAGCGGCCGCCGCTTCGAGAATGGGCCAGTACGTCTGCTCGTCGAGATACTCGCCATTGGTGTGCGAGTTGATCATCACGCCGTTCAGTTTCAGCTTCGTGATCGCACGCTCCATCTCGCGCACGGCGCGCTTCGGGTCCTGCACGGGAACGGTCGCGAGCCCGGCGTAACGATCAGGGTGACGATGAATCGCCTCGGCAAGACGGTCATTGCCCACTTCGGCGATGCGCGCGGCTTCATCCGGCTCGAACTGCTGGACGCCCGTCGAAGTCATTGCGAGCAGGTGCATGTCCACGCCGGCTTCGTCCATGATCCGCAACCGCTCATCTTCCAGGTCGAGCAGGCGACGCGACACGACGCCGCCGTTCGTCTGCATGCCGGCGAGCCACACGTCAGGGTCGTACTGCGGCGTGCGTGCCATCAGCGCGCGCAGCGCTTCGAGCTGTTCCGGTGTGGCGAATGCCTCTTCGGTGGCGATGCGTCGATACTGGCCGGCCATTGCGCGTCCCCCTCGCGTCTTCGATCCGACCATGAGCGAATTCCCAGCGCTCGTCGAGAAGGCACCACCCCTCGCCCGCGACGTGGTCACGATGTGTCATCGCCGGGACGCCGCTGTCGCGCAGTCAGTGCGACACGAGCTTTTCTTTTGCTGCGTCCTGGTTGGCGCGTGAGATGACATAGGCACGCACGGCATCGATCTCGCCCTGGCTCAGTACCGATGCGAAGGACACCATGCCCTGCGATTTCAGGGCGCCGTCATGAACGATCTGGTTCCACAGCCGCGGGTTCCCGAGCGCCGCGGAGTACCGCAGGTCCGGAAGCACGCCGCCGCTCACGGCGCTGTCACCATGACAGGTGCCGCAGAAGCGGTGATAGCGCGCCTTGCCCTCCGCAACGACGGCGACGTTCGCCGTGTTCGCGGGCGGCTTCAGCACACGCGCCGGCTCCTGCACAGCGGCGGGCAGCTTCGATGCGCCGTTCAGCTTGAATGCCAGCACACGGGGTGAGTTGCCGCTGATGTGCGCATCACGCGCCAGCGGGCCGGCCGCGAGCCCGAACGCGCCGCCCCAGCCCACTTCGATCGCCACGTACTGCTCGCCATTCACTTCGTACGTCATTGGCGCCGCGAGCACGCCGGCCTGCGTCGGCGCCGTCCAGAGCTTCGCCCCGGTGTCGGCGCGATATGCGGAGATCTCGCCCTGCCCGGTGCCACCGAAGACGAGATTGCCGGCCGTAGCGAGCAACCCGCTGTTCCAGGCGTGCGGATACTCGACGCGCCAGACTTCCTTCTGGGTGACGGGGTCCCACGCGGCGATGTGACCCTTCGTGCTCGATTTGATCTGTGCCATCGCCTGCTCGTCCTCGACAGGCAAGGCGCCCGCACCGAAATCCACACCGACATTGAAGCTGAGCGGCGTCGGCTGGAAACCGTTGTCGGGAATGTAGACGAACGCCGCGTCATTGACCGGCACGTACACCAGCTTGTGCTGCGCGCTGAACGCCATGGGCTGCCAGCTGTGTGCGCCCATCGGCCCGGGGATGGAGACGAAAGGCTTGCCCGTGTTGCCGAAGCGCGCGTCGGGATTCTCCACCGGCCGGCCCGTCTCGGGATCGATGGAGCTCGCCCACGTGGTCGCCACCACAGGCTGCGCGGAGATGAGCTCACCGGTGGCGCGATCGAGCACGTAGAAGAAGCCGTTCTTCGGAACCTGCATGATCACCTTGCGCTCGGCGTCGCCGATCGTCAGGTCCGCAAGCATCAGGTGCTGGGTGGCGGTGAAATCCCAGGTTTCACCGGGCGTGGTCTGGTAGTGCCACACGTACTCGCCCGTATCGGGACGCAGCGCCACGATCGAAGACAGATACAGGTTGTCGCCCCCGCCGGGGCTGCGCAGCGTCTGATTCCAGGGGGAACCATTGCCCGTGCCGATGTAGAGCAGATCGAGCTCCGGATCGAACGCCATCGCGTCCCACACCGTGCCGCCGCCGCCGAGCTTCCACCACTCGCCCGTCCAGGTGGCCGCCGCCTTCTCCATCGCCGGGGACTCGAACCCCTTCGCGGGATCGCCCGGCACCGTGTAGAAGCGCCAGGCCATCCGGCCCGTCTCGGCGTCGTAGGCCGAAACGTAACCACGCACGCCCTGCTCCGCGCCGCCGTTGCCGATGATCACCTTTCCCTTCACCACACGGGGCGCGCCCGTGATGGTGTAGCGCTCGTTCCTGTCGATGGTGAGCGTCTCCCACACGGGCTTGCCGGTGGCCGCATCGAGCGCGACGAGCCGCCCATCGAGCGTGCCCACGTAGATCTTGCCGTTCCACGCGGCAACACCGCGATTGGCGACGTCGCAGCAGGCATTCACCGCCCACTCGCCCGGCACCTTCGGGTCATACGTCCACACCCGATCGCCCGTGGCTGCGTTCAGCGCGAACACCTTGCTCCAGGCACTCGTGACGTACATGACACCGTCGATGACGAGCGGCGTGGATTCCTGCACGCGATGCGCAGTATCGAGGTCGTAGAACCACGCGAGCTTCAGCTGCGAAACGTTGTCCGCGTTGATCTGCTCTAGCGGGCTGAATCGCTGCTCGTCGTAGGTGCGGCCGTAGCTCAGCCAGTTCGCGACGTCCCCATCAGCAGCCACGAGACGTGCGGCGTCCACGGCCGCGGGCCTCTTCGCGGCCGCTGCGGCCGCCTCCGCCGCCTTCTCCCCGTTCCCACGCCCGCAAGCAGCGAGCGCGAGCACAACACTCACGATCCATACGCGTGATGCATTCATTGACAACGAACCCCCCGGTTCTCGAATTCTGCGCGTCGCCTCTCAGATCGCCATGCACACGGACTTGAGCTCCGTGTAGAGATCGAGCACCGCGCGACCGTGTTCGCGCCCGAGCCCGGACTGCTTGAAGCCGCCGAACGGCATGTTCGGGTCGACGAAGTTGTGGCAGTTCACCCAGACCGTGCCGGCGCGAATCTTCGGCACGATACGATGCACGGTCTTCACGTCATTCGACCACACGCTCGCGGCGAGGCCGAACGGCGTGTCGTTGGCGAGTGCCGCGATCTCGTCGATGTCATCGAAGCGCTGCGCGACGAGCACCGGCCCGAAGATCTCCTCCTTCACGACCTTCATGTCCGGTTTCACGTTGACGAGCACGGTGGGCTTCACGAAGTAGCCCTCGTGCGCCGGCGCGTCACCGCCTGCCGTCACAGCAGCGCCCTCGGCGCGCCCGGAGTCGATGTACGCCAGCACCCGTTCCTGCTGTTCGCGCGACACGAGCGGCCCCATCTGCGTCTGCGGATCGAGCCCCGGCCCGAGCTTCATGGAGTTGGCAGCCGTGCTGACGCCTTCCACCACCCTGTCGAAGACGCTCTTGTGCGCGAAGAGCCGCGAGCCCGCCGTGCACACCTGGCCGGAGTTGAAGAAGATCGCGTTCGCGGCCCCGCCGATGACGGAGCCCAGATCCGCGTCAGGGAACACGATGACCGGTGACTTGCCGCCGAGCTCGAGCGACACGCGCTTCAGCGTATCCGTAGCCGCCTTGTTGATGATCTTGCCGACCGGTGTCGAGCCGGTGAACGCGACCTTGTCCACACCGGGATGCGCGACCATGGCCGCGCCCGTGGTCTCACCGTTGCCCGTGAGGATGTTCACCACGCCCGGCGGGAAACCCGCCTCCAGGATGAGCTCGCCGAGGCGCAACGCGGTGAGCGGCGTCTGCTCTGCCGGCTTCAGCACGCTCGTGCAGCCCGTGGCGAGCGCCGGCCCGAGCTTCCATGCGCACATGGCCAGCGGAAAGTTCCACGGAATGATCTGCGCCACGACACCGATGGGCTCGCGCGACGTGTAGGTGTGGAACTTCACCCCCGGCGGGCCATGGATCGAGGTCTGGAAGGTTGAGCCTTCGATCTTCGTGGCCCAGCCCGCCATGTATCGGAAGTAATCCCGCGTGCCGGGAATGTCGATGATGCTCGCCATGAACCGGGTCTTGCCGTTGTTCAGGCTTTCGAGCTCGGCGAGCTCGTCGGCATGCTTCTCGATGAGGTCGGACAGCCTCCACAGCAGCCGCTCGCGATCGCCCGGCAGCATGTCGGCCCATGGGCCCTTCTCGAACGCCGCGCGCGCGGCGGCCACGGCGCGATCCACGTCCGCGGCGTTGGCATCGGCGACCGTGGCGATCTCGCGGCCGGTCGCGGGGTCGACGACGGGAATGCGCGCCTGGGATTTCGATTCGACCCACTCACCCCCGATGAGCAGGCGCGGCGCGCGCTTCAGGAACCTGGCCACGGCGGCCGATGGCGCCGGCTGGGCGGCGATGACCGGTTGAGGAACAGCATTCACGAGGCACCTCCAGAAAAAAAATATCTGCCGCACCGGGGGCGGCGATGATCCGCGCGGGTCGGGGACTTTATCTGGCCCCAGTACATGCGCCTAGGGCTCGATCCTCAGGGACAGGACTCTCGACCCACAGTGAAGCGGGGAAGCATCCCGTGCTTCCGCGTCTTGCGAAGATGGCCCGAAGCACGACACGATCCCGTGTCCAGGCAGCGGCCGACCTGTCGACGCCCGGGGCGCACAACGTGCGCACACGCCTGCGCCGACGGTGACTGGCGAGCGGCGCCGAACCGGCTCATGATCCGAAGCACACGCAGAGGGGCCCGATGAAAACAGACGCCAGCCTTCGCCGTGATCACGGCGGCAGCGCCCGAGCTTCACGGTTGATGCGTCAACCATGAGCTCGTACGTAAGTTGGTTCGCCACGATTGGTCTCACGGACCGTCCCACCGTCGGCGGCAAGGGCGCAAGCCTCGGTGAGCTCGAGCGCGCGGGCATCCGCGTCCCGCCCGGGTTCGTCGTCACCACCGCCGGGTTCGAGCGATTGCTCGCGGCGCTGGAGCAGGACGAGCCGGTTCGCGAACGTATCGCGGCCCTGAGCCCCGACGATCTGGGCTCGGTGACGCGACTGTGCGCTGAAGTGCGCGAGCGCATCGAGACCGCCGAGCTTCCCGATGAGCTTCTCTCCGCAATCGCAACGGCGTATGCAGAGCTGTGCCGCGGAAGCAACGAGGCGCCCGTGGCCGTGCGCTCCAGCGCCACGAGCGAAGACAGCGCGGATGCGAGTTTTGCCGGGCTGCAGGACACGTACCTCTGGGTGCGTGGCGCGGAAGGCGTAGCCCGTTCGGTCCGATCCTGCTGGGCGAGTCTGTACAGCGTGGAGTCCGTCACCTATCGGCTGCGGCTGAAGCTGCCCGAAAGCAACGTCGCGATGGGCGTGGTCGTTCAGCGCATGGTGAACTCGCAGTGCTCGGGGGTCATGTTCACCCGCAGCCCGACGACGGGGGACCGCTCCGTCATTGCCATCGAAGGAAGCTGGGGGCTGGGGTCGAGCATCGTGAGCGGCGAAGTGACGCCCGACAAATACGTGGTCAGCAAGGTGACGGGGGAAATCGTGAATCGCACGGTGTCGCAGAAGCTGATGCAGCACCTGCCGGATCATTCCGGAAGCGGCGTCCGCCACGAGCCCGTGCCCGAAGACCAGCAGTCACAAGCGTGCCTCACGGACGATCAGATCGCCGAGCTCGTCCAGGTGGCCCGGCGTGTCGAGCGGCACTACGGCTGCGCGCAGGACATCGAATGGGCGATCGCGCACGGTGAGCCCGGCATCTACCTGCTGCAGAGCCGGCCCGAAACGGTGTGGGCCACTCGCGACAAGAACCCCGTCGCAGCGCCGAAAGCCAAGGCGTTCGATCACGTGCTCACCCTCCTGGGCGGACGGCAGCGCTGAACCATGAACCTGACGAATGACGACGTGCAGGAAATCCTGCGCCTGCTCGATGCCTCCACCTTCGACGAGCTGCAGCTCTCCACCGACCGGTTCAAGCTGACACTGCGCCGTTCATCCGCCGGCGGCTGGACGCAGGAGACCGAAACCGCGGCAGCGTCGCGCACACAACCTGGTGGTGCCGCGAACGGCGCCGCCACCCTCGCGCCGCAGGCGGCCGCCGCGGCATCGGCCGCCGCGGCATCACCGGCTGCTCCGGGCGCCGCGGCCGCATCCACCGTGGAAGGCATCGTCGACATCCATCCCCCGATCATCGGCACGTTCTACCGGGCACCGAAGCCGGGCGCAGCGCCCTTCGTCGAAGTGGGCTCCGTCGTCGAGAAGGACACGATCATCGGCATCGTCGAGACGATGAAGCTCATGAACTCCGTGCATGCCGGCGCGGCGGGCGTCGTCGCCGAGATCTGCGCCGCGAACGGCCAGCTCGTGGAGCAGCACCACGTCCTGATGCGCCTGCGCAAGCCGTGATCATCCGCCGACTGCTGATCGCGAACCGCGGCGAGATTGCCGTGCGGATCCTCCGCACCTGCCAGCGCCTCGGCGTCGAAACCGTGCTCACGGCGTCCGAAGCGGACCTGGGCTCCGTTCCGACGCGCCTGGCAGACAGGACCATTTGTATCGGCGCGGCCCCCTCTTCCGCCAGCTACCTCGATGCCGAGGCCGTCGTTTCGGCTGCGATCGAATCACGGTCGCAGGCGATCCACCCGGGCTACGGGTTTCTTTCCGAGAACGCCGTGCTGGCCCGGCGCTGCCGCGAGGCCGGCATCGTCTTCGTCGGCCCGACCGAGGAGCAGCTCGCCGCGGTGGGCGACAAGCTCGAAGCCCGTCGCCACGCCATCGCATCCGGGCTGCCGGTCGTGCCGGGCGGTCCCGTCAGTTCCGCCGCTGAAGCTCGCGTGCGGGCGCAGGAAACCGGCTGGCCCCTTCTCATCAAGGCGGTGGGCGGCGGCGGCGGGCGCGGCATGAAGCAGGTGCACGATCCGGCGAAGCTCGCCGAGGCGCTCGAGCTCGCCATGGCTGAAGCGAACACCGCGTTCGGCGACGCGCGCGTCTACGTGGAACGCTACGTGGCTGCAGGGCGGCACGTGGAAGTCCAGGTGCTGGGCGATGGCAAGGACGTCATCCATCTCGGCACCCGGGACTGTTCCATCCAGCGCCGCTACCAGAAGCTCATCGAAGAAGCCCCGGCGCCGCACCTCGAGCCCGGGCTGCGGGCCCGCATGCACGCTGCGGCCGTGGCATTCGGCAGGCATCTTGGTTACCGCGGTGCCGGCACGGTGGAGTTTCTCGTGGACACGCAACGCGAGGAGTTCTACTTCCTCGAGATGAACGCGCGCATCCAGGTGGAGCACCCGGTCACCGAAGCCATCACCGGCGTGGACCTCATCGCTGAGCAGATCGCCATTGCCGAGGGAAGGCCGCTGCGACTCGCGCAGGACCGCGTCACGTTCACGGGCCACGCCATCGAGTGCCGCATCAATGCGGAGGATGTCTCGAAGGACTTCCGCCCGAGCCCGGGCACGGTCACCTCGGCCGTGTTTCCGGCCGGTCCGGGCGTGCGCGTGGACACGCACATCGAGGCGGGTTCGCGCGTCCCGCCGTTCTACGACTCGCTGCTCGCCAAGATCATCTCGAGCGGCGCCGATCGCGCCGAGGCGCTCGCCGTTCTTCGATCCGCTCTCGAGAACTGTCGCATCGAAGGTGTGGCGACCAACGTGTCGATGCATGCGGATATCGTGGCGGACCCTGCCTTCCGCCGCGGGGGTGTCGACACCGCTTTCTTTACCGGCCGATCGTGAGCTCCTTTACCCATCGATCATGAGCGGGGGCGCCGCGCGACCGGGTGCGCAGGCGACCCGTTGCAGGTGTATCGGAATCGATCAGCCACGAGCCGGGCGCGCCGGCAACTCGCGAGCCCTCACGGCTCGCGCTGGACATAACGCGACCGCGCGCCCCGCGCGCCCTGCGTCGAGTTGCGCCAAGTTGCGGACCACGCCCGTTACTTGCCGAAGTGCCGGACATATCCTGCGGCCGTACCGTGCGTGGCTCACAGTCGGCGCGCACTTCATTCGCAGCATCTGCCGAAATGAGCGACGAAAACATCCTGCTCATCGAAGATTCCCGGCCCTCACCCGGCCCGGCCGCCCGTGCACTGGAAAAGATCCGGGCACGCCACTACACCGTCGTCCGCGCCAGCACCCTCGCTGAAGGCATCGAGCACATCGGCAAGGGCCGCTTCGCCGCGGTCCTGCTCGATCTGACGCTGCGCGACGCGATGGGGCTGCCCGCGTTCCTGCGATTCCAGAGCAAATCCGGAACGACACCCCTCGTGGTTCTCGTCGACCGCGCATACGAAGATCTGGGCATCGAAGCGACGCGCCGAGGGGCGCTCGACTACCTTCTGAAGGACGAGCTTGCCGCCTCGCTGCTCGACAAGGTTCTGCGGCTGGCGCTCGAACGCACACACACCGTGCTCGCGTTGCGCGCTTCCGAGGCTCGCTATCGAACCATGTTCGAGAGCACGGCCGCTGGTGTGTATCAGGCAACCATCGACGACCGCCTCATCACGATCAATCCGGCGTTCAGCAAGCTGCTCGGCTACGCGAACGAAGAGGACGTTCTGAAGCTCGACTTCGGCACGCAGATCTGCGCGAACTACGAAGACCACCTCAGGTGGCGGCACGAGCTCGAAGCCAGCGGGGAGATCCGCAGCCGCGAGATGGTGCTCCACAACCGGAATGGCGAGCGTATCGTGGTCATGCACAGCGCGCGGCTCGTTCGGGACAGCCGCGGCGCGCCTCTCTATTACGAAGGCACCATCGCGGATGTCACGGCGTCGCACAGCCAGGCACGTCAGTGGTCCTACGAAGCGAGCCACGATTCGCTCACCGGCTTGCTGAACCGCCGTGAGATGGAACGGCGGCTGCAGACCGCGCTCCAGAGCGCCGTCATCGACCGGAGCAGCCTCGCCGTCGTCATGATCGACCTGGACGACTTCAAGCAGATCAACGACCGCTTCGGCCACAACGCCGGTGACGACTTCCTGCGGCACGTAGCATCTGCGATGCGGCGTGCCCTGCGCGCGGGGGATCTCATCGCGCGCTACGGCGGCGACGAGTTCCTCGTGTTGCTCGAGCGCACCTCCGAAGAGAACGCCATGCACGTCGCGCAGGCATTGCTCGCATCGATCGAAGCCGATGACTTCCTGTGGACGGGGCAAGCTGTGCGCGCCAGCGCAAGTCTGGGCGTGGGAATGGGCTCCGGCAGCGACCCCACCTGGATCACGTTCCTCGAGCGTGCGGACATCGCCTGTTACGAAGCAAAAACCCAGGGCGGCCGCGCGGTGAAACTGTATCGCGGAGACGGCAGCATGCGGCGCCGCCCCGCCCTCGCCTCGTTCAAGTAACGAACCCGCGCGGGCGTCCCTTCCACGCGACCCGGATCCCCCGCGATCGCGCCGCCTGCGCCGGCGGGCCAGCGTTGCGTGATGCAGGTTTCTCGCAGGACTCAAGAGCGCCACGGCGCACAAGCGCAGCCGTGAGCAGCAGGCTCGTGTGGGGGACGTGGCCGTGCAGGATTACACGGCCACGAGCGCCCGACGGACCGGTCTTCCGCGCAGTCCCACACGAGCCTGCTGATCGCGGCTGCGCCTGCGACGACTCAAATCGCTCTTGAATCCTGCGAGGAGCCCGCAGCCCCACCAGCTGGAACCACCTTGCGGATCACCGCGGGCGCCCATGCTCCAGGCCGCAAATCGCGAGTATCATCACCCGCCTGCCGAGGGGGTTACGCATCGATGGCCAAGCCTGAACTGATCGCTTCCTACTGGACGCTCGCGGGAGGCGCACTGCCGCACACGGATCGCGAGTTCAGCACCTTCGAATTCAGGGAGCGCATCGCAGCCGCCGCGCGCGCGGGCTTCAAGGGCGTCGGCCTGTGGCACGCCGACATCGAGCACGTGCGGAAAAGCTACACGTTCGAGGAGATGAAGCGCATCCTGGACGACCACGGGATGCGGTACATCGAGATCGAGTTCCTCGCGGACTGGTTTCATCCGCCGGGCAGCCCGAAGCGCGTGGAGTCGGACAAACGCCGCGAGCTGCTGTTCGAGGCCGCGGAGGCGCTCGGCGGCCGGCACATCAAGGTCGGGGATTTCTTCAAGTCCGAGTGCCCCATGCCGCGGCTCATCGACGAGTTCGCCGCCCTGTGCCAGGACGCCGCCAGGCGCGGCATCACCATCGCCTACGAGCTCATGCCGTTCTCCGTGATCGATACGCTCGAGCAGACGCGGCAGCTCGTGGAAGGGGCGGCACAGAAGAATGGCGGCGTCATCTTCGACCTGTGGCACATCGTGAAGCTCGGCATCCCGTATGCGGACGTCATGCGCTTCAACGCGCAGTACTTCATCGGCCTCGAAATCAACGACGGCTACCTGAAGGCCCCCGCCGGCATGGACATGGTCACGGAGACCACGTCGCACCGTAAGCTCTGCGGCTACGGCGAGTTCGACATCAAGGGCTTCCTCGCGCTGCTGCCCACGTCGGCCTACACGGGGCCGGTCGGCATCGAGGTGCTCTCGCAGGAGCTTCGGTCCTGGCCGCTCGAGAAGACGGCCACCACCGCATTCGATACCACGCTCGCACAGTTCCCGGCCTGAGCGGCACACGCACCGCTTCCGCCCATCATTCGAGTCACCGGCTCATCACGCGGAGACCCACCGTGACCACTTCGACTCCCAACGCAACGCCGACGCCCGAACAGGCGCTCGCGCTCTACGAACGCATGCTGCTCATCCGCCGCATGGAAGAGAAACTCAGCACCGATTCGGCGGCCGGCGTGCTTCCGGGCGCCGTGCATCTGTACATCGGCCAGGAGGCGGTGGCGGCCGGCGTGTGCATGCAGCTCGCGGACACGGACTGGATCACGAGCACGCATCGCGGCCACGGCCACTTCCTGGGCAAGGGCGGTGACCCGAAGGCGATGATGGCCGAGATCTGGGGCAAGAAGACCGGGATCTGCAAGGGCATGGGCGGCTCCATGCACGTGGCGGATCTGAGCAAGGGCATCCTCGGCGCCAACGGCATCGTGGGGGGCGGCCTTGCCATCGCGCTGGGCGCGGCCTTCGGCTCCAGGCTGAGCGGTGACGGGCGCGTGGCGGTGTGTTTCTTCGGTGACGGCGCCGCGAACCAGGGCGTGTTCATGGAGGGACTCAACGTCAGCAGCCTGTGGGGCCTGCCGCTGGTCTACGTGTGCGAGCACAACCACTTCTGCGAATTCACGCGCGCGGAGCAGGTCACATCGGGCGACATCATCAATCGCGCGCGGGCGTTCGGCATCCACTCGCAGAAGGTCGATGGCAACGACGTCGAGGCGGTCTGGGCGGCCACGGCGGAAGCCGTCGCGCGGGCCCGCCGGGGCGAGGGCCCCTGCTTCATCGAAGCCGAGACGTATCGCATCAAGGGCCACATGGAGTTCGAAAAGGAGCTCCTCGCCGGCGGCAAGTACCGCGAGCTCGAGGAGATCGAGCAGTGGCGCGCACGCGATCCCATCGACCGCTATGGCGCGAAGCTCACGAAATCCGGCATCGCCACCGCCGCACAGCTCGAAAGTATTTCGGAGCGTGTCACGCGCCAGGTGGCCGACGCCGTGGCGTTCTCCCACGAAAGCGAGCCGGCGGATCCCGAGCTCGTGTTCGATCTCATGTTCGCCGGTCAACGGCCGTAAGGGGTTTCAAACATGGCACGCAGGCGCTACACCCAGGCCATCAACGACGCGCTCTTCGAAGAGATGGAGCGCGACCCGAAAGTCATCGTGTTCGGTGAGGACGTGGAGCTCGCCATCTTCGGCGACACGCGCGGCCTCCTCGACCGCTTCGGCAGGGACCGCATCCGGAACACGCCCATCTGCGAGGCGACGCTCACCGGCATGGCCGTGGGCGCCGCAGCGGCCGGCTACCGCGTGGTGCTGCACATGATGTTCTCGAACTTTCTCTACACGGGCTTCGATGCCATCGCGAACCAGATGGCGAAGCTTCGCCTCATGACCGGCGGGCAGCTGGAGCTGCCGATCACCATCATGTCCGGATACGGCGGCGGCCGCTCGAATGCGGCCCAGCATTCGGACACGCCCCATTCGCTGCTCATGAATCTCGGCGGCGTGAACGTGGTGACGCCCGCCACCCCTGCGGACGCCAAAGGTCTCCTGAAGGCCGCCATTCGTGGCCGCAACCCCACGTTCTTCATGGAAGCGAGCGGGCGCGGCGGCGACAGTGGTGAAATCCCTGAAGGCGATCACACGGTGCCCTTCGGCAAGGCCGCGATCGCGCGTGAAGGTGGCGATGTCACGCTCATCAGCATCGGCACCATGCTGAAGCCCACGCTGGCCGCGGCGAAGAAGCTCGAGGCCGAAGGCATCAGCGCCGAAGTGATCGACCCCCGCACGCTCGTGCCCTTCGACGAGGAGAGCGTCGTGAAATCCGTGCGCAAGACGGGCCGCGCCATCGTCATCGATGAAGCGCGGGACCGTTGCAGCGCCGCCAGCCACATCTCGGCGATCCTCGCGGACAAGGCGTTCTCTGCTCTCAAGGCCCCGGTGAAGCGTGTGACGGTGCCCGACGTCGCCATGCCTTATGCTCCCAACGCCGAGGCGCGCGTGTTCCCGAGCGAAGAGCGCATCGTGGAGACGGCGCTGGCCCTGGCTGGGGCGGCGCGCAACGCGGCCTGATCGATGCATCCGAGGTCAATCGCAAACGCATGAAGATCAATCTCAAGCTCGCCCGCGTCGGCATGAACATGGCCGAGGCGACCATCGCCAAGTGGCACAAGCAGCCCGGCGAGTCCTTCAAGACGGGGGAGGTGCTCTACGAGATCGAGACGGACAAGGTGACGCAGGAAGTCACGGCCACGTCTGACGGTACGCTTCTGCAGATCTTCGTGCCTGCTGGAGAGATTGCGGAAGTGGGGGCGGCGGTGTGCAGCGTGGAGACTGCGCTCGGCTGAACCGCGCTGAGGTTGTTGGAGCCGACGACGGAGGCGCGTTGGTCGGGGCGCCGGGCTGCGATCGATGAGGGGCTGGGAGGCACCGGCCGGAAGACGCCTCCCTGCGAGCCTCGTGAAAATGCGTCCTGCATTTTCACGTGCCTCCCAGCCCCTCATCGATCACAGCCCGGCTAGCGCGGGGTTCCGTGAGACGGTGGCCTCGATGTGCGGAGACGAGACTTCGGTGGCTCAGTCGTCTTTCACGTCAGGGTGGCGTGAGATTCTCAGCGCGTTTGTCCGCGGTGGCGAGCACCGAATCGCCGGCGCTGTTGCTCGCTGCGACGCGCGTACTGCCGAGCGCGCAGAGCATGGACCCGCCGACCACGACCAGGCCACCCGCCACACTCATCAGATTGAGCTGCTCCGGTCGGACCAGGCCGGGCGCGGTGTGCTCGAGGACCCACATCGCAACCATCGTGAAGAGCGGGGTGAGGGTCAGCGTGGCGCCGACGCGTGACGCTTCCCAATGGCGCAGGGCTTCGGCGAACGCGCCGTACGCAACAACTGTGTTCGCGCAGGAGAATGCGAGCATCCATGCCTGAAGCGCGCTGAGCTGGAGAATGCCCGCCGGGTGCGAGGCGGGCAGCAGCACCAGTGTGGAGCCGATGTAGAGCAGCAGAAGAATCTGCTGCGCCTGGAGCCGGCGCAGCATGTACTTCTGCGCGAGGCCGTAGATCGACCAGACGAACGAAGCCAGCACCAGCAGCGCCACGCCGAACCCCAGCCCGGAACGCAGGTGCAGAAGCTCCGGCAGCCGGCGGTTGAAGAAGAGTGGCAGTCCAACGAGGAGCAGCCCGAACCCCAGCCACTGCCGCGGAACGAAGCTCTCGTGGAAGACGGCGATGCCGCCCAGCATCAGGAGGATCGGTGAGAGCTGCGCGACAGTCTGGTTGACCGTCGGGGAGGCATGCTTCAGCGCCACCACGTACAGCACGAAGTTGCCGACGAGCGCCGCGAGCGCGATGCCGAGCATCGTCCATCCGCGCCGGTCGATGCCGCGCAGGTTCGGCATGCGCCCCATGAAAGCGAGGATGCCACCCAGCATGAGCGAGGCCGTGAGGAACCGGAACCACGTGAGCGTGTACGGATCGAGCGTGCTCAACGTGATCGTCAGCGCGATCGGCAGAAGACCCCACGACACCGCGGTGACAACGGCTAGAGTGAGGCCGAGCTTCCAGCGGCCACTGAGTTTGTGCACGGTCGGGAGGTAATTGGCGACAGGGGGATGAGTCGAGCCGCCATTCTATAGACACCTGGTTGCGGTGCCCAAGGCGTTCGCGACACGCGCCCTCGCCACCGCGACAAAGCGCGCGCGGCGCGGGACTTGTCAGCTGCCGCGGCCGGTGCCACGCTCGGCGCCGATTGGACGATTCGCCGGAGGATCCACGAAGATGGCCACGCGCGGTCTGCTCCAGCACCCTGCTTCAAGAGGCCGCGGGCCGCGTCCCGGCGCGCCGCTCGTGCCCCGCCGGGCACGCCACCCGACCTGGCTGAAATGGCTCTCGGCGCTCGCCGCCATCAACCTTCTGTCCTTCGTCCTGGTTGCCGCCTATCTGGGCGGTGATGCGCTCAACGGCTACACGTCGAACAGCCAGTACTTCCTCGACTGGAACGGCACCTACACCGAGGTGTCGAGATCGGTCTATCTCTACAGCAAGTGGCACGCGCTCAGCGTCATAGCCGTCACGGCCGCCGCAATCTTCGGCTGGTATGCGCACTACAGGGCGCGCGCCAGGCGGCGCCGCTGATCCGCACTCATCGCGTTGCGGCCCGACTCGAGCCGCTTCTCCTCAGAACGGAATGTGCTGCATGTACCCGCCATCGACGTGCAGGTTCTGGCCCACGGTGAACCCCGAACGGGGGCTCGCGAGAAACACCACGGCGTTGGCGATGTCTTCCGGCCGGCCGAGCCTGCCGATGACGCAGGTCTGCTCAGCCGCGGCATACGCCTGCGGCACGCGTTGCTTGATGCGATCCCACGGGCCGCCTTCGAAATAGATGGGGCCCGGCGAAACGAGGTTCAGGCGGATGCCGAACTTCGCCACATCCTTGCTGACCATCGCGCCGTACGAGATCACCGCTGCCTTCGCCGCGCCATAGGCATAAGCGCCCGGCGCGGGAATCGCCTTGGACATGATGCCCGAGATGCTGGCGATCATGACGATGGCGGGATTCTTCCCCTGCTTCAGGTGCGGCAGCGCTGTTTCGACGCCGCGCACTGCGCCGAGAATGTCCGTGTTGTACGCAAGGTCCCAGCCGCGGGGGCCCGGCGTCGATGGGGACGCCGTGACGTTGTGAACGAAGATGTCGAGCCCGCCGAGCCGGCTCACCGCGGAGTCGATCCACGCGGTGTACTTTTCAGCATCCGTCACATCGACCGCATCACCAAAAGCCTTCACGCCTTTCGCCGCGATGCTCTCCACGGCCTTGGGAACATCCGCGGCCGTGCGCGCACAGATGGCCACGTCCGCGCCCTCTTCCGCAAACTGCTGCGCGATGCGCAGACCGATGCCCCTGGTGGCACCCGTGACGATGACCTTGCGGCCCTTGAGCTCGAGATCCATGCCTGTTACCCCAAACTTCATGCCGACCCGTACCCGATCCCCACACGAGCCTGCTGGTCGCGGCTGCGCCTGCGACGACCTTCAATCGCTCTTGAATGATGCCCGGGATGATGCCCACTGCCCGCGCGTGTGCGTCTAAACCGGCTCGATCGTGCCGAGCACCTGCCCCTTCCGGATGATCGTCTCGGGCTGCACGAGGATCTTCAGTCGCCCGCTCGCGGGCGCGGTGAGCTCCAGTTGCGCCTTCTCGACGGTCAGCTCCGCGATGAGTTTGCCCTTCTCGACGACCGTGCCGTCGGGATACACCCACAGGAACAGAACGCCTTCGTCTTCGGTGTCCCACAGATCGTTGGGGACCACAATATCGGTCATGTCTTGCTCAGCCAGGCCCGATCGCGGGCGGTTTACTTACCGAGAGTCTTCTTCGCCGCCGCGACGATCTTGTCGGCGTCGGGCAGGCAGAAATCTTCCATCGGGCGCGAGAACGGCACGGGCACATCGGGATACGCCACGCGCACGGCCGGCGCCTTCAGCACTTTCGGGTCGCGCTCGGCCACGACGGCGAGCACTTCCGCGGTGACGCCGCAGTTCATGTAGTCCTCGTCCGCCACGACGAGGCGACCCGTCTTCGAGACGGACTCGAAGATGGCGTCCCGATCGAGCGGAACGATGGTGCGCAGATCGAGCACCTCCGCGGAGATGCCTTCGGCAGCGAGTTTCTCGGCCGCCTGCAGGGCTGCGTGCACCGTGATGCCGTAGCCGACGAGCGTGACGTCCTTGCCCTCTTTCCAGAGGCGCGCCTGGCCGAAGGGGATGGTGTATTCCTCTTCGGGCACGGTGGCAATGGCCGTCTTCAGCGCCGTGCCGAGCCAGCCGAGGCCCCAGATGCGCTTGTGCACCATCCAGATGGTGAGGTTGTCGTCCCGCAGGCTCGTGTGCATGAGGCCCTTCGCATCGTACGAATCCGCAGGCGTCGCGATGCGGATGCCGGGCACGTGGGCGAGCGTGGCGATGAGGCACTGCGAGTGCTGGGCAGCATCGTTGTAGCCGCCGCCGTAGCCGATCATCATGGTGAGCGGCATCTTGAACTGGCCGCCCGACATGTAATGCGTCTTGGCCGCGAAGTTGAAGATCTGGTTGAAGCACACGCCGATGAAATCCACGAACGCGATCTCGATGATGGGCCGCATGCCCGCCATCGCGGCCCCCGTGGCGATCCCGATGAACCCCGTCTCGGAAATCGGCGTATCGATCACGCGTTGCGCACCAAACTCCTCGGCCATGCCGACAGTGGTGCCGAACACGCCGCCCAGCTTCGCGATGTCCTCGCCGATGACGAAGATGTCCGGATTCCTGCGCATCTCGGCGATGACGGCCTCGCGGCCCGCGCGAGCCATGGTGAGTGAACGCCCTTGATCGGTGACAGGTGCTGCCATGGTATGCCTGCTATGAGTCGTGATTTTCTATTCGAACGATAGACGCGACAGTCGAAAACGATCCCAACGAGCGCCTTCCGGAAAGCGGCGCCGCCTCAACAGAATTCCCACCCGAACCACACGCCCCCAAAGCGGGGACTCGCTCGCAAGGGGGTTGGGAGGCACGTCGGAATGTATGGATACATTCCGACGAGGCTCGCAGGATGCGTCTTCCGGCCGGTGCCTCCCAACCCCCTTGCGAGCGAGTCCCCGCCTGCGACGCCCCTCTTCTCTCATGCAGAGCGTCTTCATGCAGCACACTTCCATTCAGGCACTTCCCGAAGCCCCTTCGCGCAACGCCCCCTACGCGTAAACCTTCTCGAGCGCCTCACCCGGCGCCGGATACTCACTCTCGCGCCCGAACTTCATCGCGCCATCCACTTCAGACTTCACGCGCGCCTCGAGCTCCGTCATCTGCGCCTCGGTGAGCACCTTCTCATCGAGCAGCCGCTTCCGATACGCCGGGACCGGATCCACCTGCGCCGCAACCTCTTCCTTCGACCGATACCCTGCGACATCCCCAATGAAGTGCCCGTGGAGACGCTCCGTCTGGATCTCGAGGATGCTCGGCCCTTCGCCCTTGCGCGCACGTTCGACGCAGCGAGCCGCCGCTTCGAAGATCTTGTCCGGATCGTTGCCGGCGACGAATTCGCCGTAGCAGTCATACGCGCCCGCCGCGCGCTTCCAGCTCGGCACGGCCGTGGAATCCTTCGGCGTCACGGATACGGCGTAGCCGTTGTCTTCGATGACGGCGATGAACGGCAGCTTCCAGAGGCTCGCCATGTTCATCACCTCGTGGAAGGCGCCCTGGTTCGCAGCGCCGTCGCCGTTATAGCTCACCGCGATACCGGGCTTGCCCTGCATCTTGCGCGCCATGGCCATGCCGGCACCGGGACCCATGCCCTCGGCGATGATGCCGCTGCAGAAGAAGTTCACGCTCTTGTCGTAGAGGTGCATGTGGCCGCCGCGGCCGCCCGAGAGGCCGGTCTTCCTGCCGAAGAGCTCGGCGGCCATGCGCTTGAGGTTGACGCCGCGCGCAATGGCGACGTGGTGTGGACGATGCCCTGCGCCCACCGCGTCATCCGGCCCCAGGTGCGCACAGACACCGACTGCGGTGGGCTCCTGACCGAACGACTGGTGCATCTCGCCCGGCAAGGGGCCCTTGCCCATGTTGAAAACGGGCTTCTTGCCTTCCCAGTACGCTTCGAAAACCTGCTCGTCGAGCTTGCGGCTCGTCAGCATCTTCTCGTACATCCAGATTCGCTGCTGCGCGGTGGGCTTCATGAGGTGTCTCGCGTGCGTGTACCGGGCCGGCCGGATTTCCGGGGGGACGTAGGATACGCTCCCCGCAACCCCCTATCGAGACGGCAGCACCGAAGGACCACACCATGCGCATGAAGACACTCGGCAACACCGGCCTGGTCGTTTCCGAGGTATGCCTCGGCACCATGACGTTCGGCGACGGCGAAGGCATCTGGGCCAGCATCGGCCAGCTGCAGCAGCCGCAGGTCGATGAGCTCGTCCGCGCCGCGCTCGACCGGGGCGTGAATTTCTTCGATACCGCCAACGTCTACCACGCCGGCCAGTCCGAGATCGTAACGGGGCAGGCCTTCCGCAACCTCGGCGTGCCGCGCGACCAGTACGTCCTCGCGACGAAGGTGCTCGGTCGCATGGGCCCGGGCGTGAATCAGCTCGGCTTGTCGCGCGTGCACATCCTGAACGCCGTGGACGCGAGCCTGAAGCGCCTCGATACCGATTACATCGACCTGTACCAGATTCACGGCGTCGACTCGCTCACGCCCCTCGAGGAAACGCTGGACGCGCTGGATGACTGCGTGCGGGCCGGCAAGGTGCGCTACATCGGCCTCAGCAACCTCCCGGCCTGGCAGATCGCCAAATCCCTGTGGATCTCCGACAAGCGTGGCCTTGCCCGCTTCGAGAGCGTGCAGTCGTACTATTCCATCGCCGGGCGCGACCTCGAGCGCGAGATCGTGCCGCTCGCCCGGGACCAGAAACTCGCGATCCTGCCCTGGAGCCCGCTCGCCGGCGGCCTCCTCTCCGGCAAGTTCTCACGCGACGCGAAAAGCCCCGAGGGCGCCCGACGGGCAACCTTCGACTTCCCGCCGGTGGACCTGGAGAAGGCCTTCCGCATCATCGACACGATGAAGCCCATTGCCGACGCCCGGGGCGTATCCGTGGCCCGCATCGCATTGGCCTGGTTGCTGCATCAACCCCACGTCACGTCGGTCATCATCGGCGCCAGGAACATCGCCCAGCTCGAAGACAACGTCGCCGCCACGGACGTGAGACTTTCCGCGGACGACCTCACCGCACTCGACAAGGTTTCGGCTCTGATCGCCGAGTACCCCGGCTGGATGGTCGAGCGCTTCTCGGAGCGCCGCTCGCTCGTGCAGAGCTGAGCCGATACCGCCGCCCCAAAGCGGGCAGGGATTCGAAGGGGGCCTGGCAGGCACATCGGAACGCAGGATGCGTTCCGATGCGGCTCGCAGGGATGCGTCTTCCGGCCGGTGCCTGCCAGGCCCCTTTCGAATCCCTGCCCGCCTCGCCGCGCACGATCCCCAACCGAAACGCGACGATGTGCGGGCCGCCCCGCCGACCGCCGACTCAAATCAGAATGGGTACTGCCGCGGTGAAAGCTGCACGGTGATCCACCGCAGCTCCGTAAACGCATCCACCCCCGCGCGCCCGCCAAAGCGCCCGTACCCCGAAGCCTTCACCCCGCCGAACGGCATCTGCGGCTCATCCGCCACCGTCGGCCCGTTGATGTGGCAGATCCCCGTCTCGATGCGCCTGGCGAGCTCGAGCCCCTTCGCAATGTCACGCGTGTGGAGCGCGGCGGAAAGCCCGTACTCCGTATCGTTCGCGAGCCGAATGGCCTCTTCCGCATCCTTCACCCGGGTGATCGAAACCTGCGGGCCGAACGACTCCTCACGGAACAGCTCCATGTCGGGCGTCACCCTGTCGACGACGACGCCCTTCATGACGGTGCCTTCCGCCTCGCCGCCGGTCAGCACCTTCGCGCCTTTCGACACGGCATCCTTCACGAGCTTCTGCACGCGCTCGACGGTGGGCTGGCCCACGACCGAGCCGAGCACCACATCGCCCTTGCGCGGGTCGCCACTCGGCAGCGCGGCAACGCGCCTGGCAAGCTTCGCGGCGAACTCGTCCGCCACCGTCTCGTCGATGATGACGCGCTCGGTGGACATGCAGATCTGACCCTGGTTCGCGAACGCGCCGAACACCGTGGCATTCACGGCCTGGTCGATATCCGCATCCGCGAGCACGATGAGCGGAGCCTTGCCCCCGAGCTCCAGCAGGCAGGGCTTCAGATACTTCGCGGAAAGGTTCGCAATGATCTTGCCCACGCGAGTGGAGCCAGTGAAGTTCACGCGCTTCACCGCCGGGTGGGAGATCAGCGCCTCCGTGACCTTCTCGGCATCCTTCGGCTCGTGCGTGATCACGTTGATGGCGCCATCCGCGAGGCCGGCATCGCGCAGCGTGGCGGCGATGAGGCGATGCGTGGCGGGGCACACCTCGGAAGCCTTGAGGATGACGGTGTTGCCGCACGCGAGCGGCATGGCGATGGCGCGCACGCCGAGGATGATGGGCGCGTTCCACGGGGCAATGCCCAGCACCACGCCGACGGGCTGACGCAGCGCCATGGCCATGCTGCCGGGAATGTCCGACGGCACGACTTCGCCCTGGATCTGCGTCGTCATCGCAGCCGCTTCACGCAGCATGCCGGCGGCGAGGTGGATGTTGAAATGCCCCCAGCCGGCGGTGGCGCCGGTTTCCGCCATGACGAGGGTGGCAAACTGCTGGGCGCGCTGTTCCAGCAGATCCGCCGCCTTGTTGAGCACGGCGCGCCGCGCACTCGGCCCGAGCGCGGACCACCTGGGGAACGCCGCGGCCGCGGCATCCGCCGCCGCCTTCGCATCCTCCACCGTGGCGGCCGCGGCTCGCGTGGCCTCCTCGCCGGAAATGGGATTGTGGCGGGCGAACGTGGCGGAGTTCTTCGCCTTCACGTCGCGACCGCCAATGATCAGTTGGGCTTCTTCCATCTTCTTCTCCCGGTCTCGGGCGCGGCGCGTGACTCTTGCGCGCCGTCCGGTTTCAGGTGAGTGAATAGTCGCGCTGAGTCTTCGCGTAGTGGATGAAGTAGTCGAGGGAGCCTGGGTTCGCGACCGCGTCGCGGTTCGCCGCCTTCTCGACCGGCACGCCGGAGAGGATGCGCCGCACGGGCACTTCGAGCTTCTTGCCGGTGAGCGTGACCGGGATCTCCTCGACGGCGAAGATGCGGTCCGGCACGTGCCGCGGGGAGTATTCCCGACGCAGCGTGGCGCGGATCTTCTCCACGGTCGGCTCATCCAGCGTGTGCCCGGGCCGCAGCTTCACGAACAGCGGCATGAAGAACTTCCCGCCCGGCAGGTCGAGATTGACGATGAGGGAATCCTCCACTTCCGGCAGGTTCGCCAGCGAGCGGTAGATCTCGGCAGTGCCGATGCGCACGCCATGGCGGTTGAGCGTCGCGTCCGAGCGGCCGAGTACGAAACACGCGCCGCGCTCGTTCACGCGGAAAAAATCCCCGTGCCGCCACACGCCGGGAAACTCAGCGAAATACGAATCGTGGTAGCGCCTGCCGTCCGGGTCGTTCCAGAAGAAGACGGGCATCGAGGGCATGGGCTCGGTGATCACGAGCTCCCCCACTTCGTTCACGACTTTCTCGCCGCGCTCGTTGAAGGCATACGCGGCGACCCCGAGCACCGGCTTCTGGATCTCCCCGGCACGCACCGGCTCGATGACCACGCCGCCGACGAAGCCCGAGCAGACGTCCGTACCCCCGCTGCCGGGGGCGACCCACAGATCCTGCTTCACGTTCTCGTAGAACCAGATCATGCATTCGGCGGTGACGGGGGAGCCCGCGAGCATCACGGAGTCGAGATGCGACAGGTCGAACCGGCGCCCGGGCTGAATGCCGGCCTTCTCGAGAATGGCCTGGTAGGTCGGGCTCGCGCCGAACAGGTTCGTGCGCGATTCCTCCACCATCTTCCACAGGATGTCGGGCTCCGGGTAGGCCGGGTTGCCGTCGTAGAGCACGGGCACCACGTCGGCGATGAGCGCGCTGACGAGGAAGTTCCACATCATCCAGCCGGTCGTCGTGAAGAAGAACAGCCGCTCGCGGGCGCGCAGGTCCCACATGAGGTGCAGTGCCTTCAGCTGCTCGAGCAGGATTCCGCCGTGACTGTGGCAGATGGCCTTGGGCAGCCCGGTCGTGCCGGAGGAAAAGAGGATCCACAGCGGCGCATCGAAGGGCATCTGCTCGAACTGGAACTCGCTCTTCGGCACCGGGGGCCCGGCGAGCAGATCCGCCCAGAACTGCGCGTTCGGGGCGATGAGCGTGCGGTCCGCCGGGTTCAGATACGGCAGGTAGACCACGTGCTCGAGCGAGGGCAGCTGGCCGATGATCTTCGTCACCTCCGCCTTGCGGTCGAACGCCTTGCCGCCGTACTGGTACCCGTCCACGCAGAACAGCACTTTGGGCGCGAGCTGCGTGAAGCGGTCGAGAACACCGCGCGTACCGAAGTCCGGCCCGCAGCTCGACCAGATGGCGCCGATGCTCGTCGTGGCGAGCATGGCGATCATCGCTTCGGGAATATTGGGCAGACAGGCTACGACCCGATCGCCCGGCTGCACGCCGAGCTTGCGCAGCTGCGTCGCGAGGATGCGCACCTTGCCCCCGATTTCTTCCCACGGAATGGCGGTGAGCGGCTGCCTTTCCGACAGGTGCAGCACGGCGGTTGCGCCGGGCCGCTCGTGCCTCAGCGCGTGCTCCGCGTAGTTGAGACGGGCACCCGGAAACCATTGCGCACCGGGCATCTTGCGCGATGCCAGCACGCGCTCGGGCGGCGCGGAGGCCTGAACCCCGAAGTAGTCCCAGATGGCCTGCCAGAACGCCTCCAGTTCCGTGATGGACCAGTTCCACAACGCGTCGTAGCTCGAGAGCTCGAGGTTCCGTTCCCGCGCGAGCCAGCGCATGAATGCCGTCAGGTGCGAGCGTTCCACACGCTCGGCGGACGGCGTCCAGAGGACATCACCTTCTTTGATCATGGAGAGCAGTCACCTCGGGTGATCGATAGCGGCGGGAACGATGCGCGCGGCTGATGTGGTCGACGAAGCCTCTACACGCGCTCGATGATCAGCGCAGCGCCCTGCCCCACGCCCACGCACATCGTGCAAAGCCCGTAGCGCCCTTTCGTATCCTGCAGCTGACGCGTTGCCGTCGTCACCAGGCGTGCACCACTCATGCCGAGCGGGTGGCCGAGCGCGATGGCGCCGCCGTTCGGGTTCACATGCGGCGCATCGTCCGCAATGCCGAGTGCGCGCAGCACTGCGAGCGCCTGGGAAGCGAAGGCCTCGTTGAGCTCGAGGGTATCCATCCGGCCGATGTCGAGGCCTGCGCGGGCCATCACCTTGCGCACCGCCGGCACCGGACCGATGCCCATGATGCGCGGCTCGACGCCGGCCGAGGCCGCCGCGACGATGCGTGCAAGCGGCGTCAGGCCGAATCGTGCAGCGGCCTCTTCCGTCGCGATGAGGAGCGCGCACGCACCATCGTTCACGCCCGAAGCGTTGCCGGCGGTTACCGAGCCATTGGGCCGAAAAGGTGTCGGCAGCCTTGCAAGCTGCTCGAGCGTGGTTTCGCGAGGGTGCTCGTCCCGCGTCACGACGACTGGAGCACCCTTCTTCTGCGCGATGGAGACCGGGATGAGCTCCTGCTCGAAGAAGCCGCGCGCGTAGGCGGCCGCGGTGCGCTGCTGGCTGCGCACCGCAAACCTGTCCTGGTCCTCGCGGCTCACGGCAAACTGGGCGGCGACGTTCTCGCCCGTCTCCGGCATCGAATCGACGCCATACCGGGCGCGCAGCAGCGGGTTGATGAATCGCCAGCCGATCGTCGTATCGAAGATTTCCGCTTGCCGGCTGAACGCCGCGTCCGCCTTGGGCATGACGAACGGCGCGCGGGACATGGATTCCACGCCGCCGGCGAGGATGACGTCCGCTTCGCCCGCCTTCAGCGTGCGTGCGGCGGCCGCAACGGCATCGAGACCGGACGCGCAGAGCCGATTTACCGTAATTGCGGGAACCGAGACCGGAAGCCCTGCCAGCAGCGCCGCCATCCGCGCGACGTTGCGGTTGTCCTCCCCCGCCTGGTTGGCACACCCGAGCACGACCTCGTCGATGGCCGCCGGATCGAGACCGGCATTGCGCGCGAGCAGCGCCGCAAGAGGCAGCGCCGCCAGGTCATCCGCGCGGACCGCTGCAAGCGCGCCGCCATAGCGGCCGATCGGCGTCCGCACGGCGTCGCAGATGAATGCTTCCGTCATCGAGTGCCCCGAAGAAAAGCCTCTGGGTTCGGTTATCGCACCGCGCGCGGCGGTGTGTCATCGGGTGACGCGTTGTGGCGTCCGTGGAACTTCCGCAAGGCGGAAAGTTCGGTTACCGTTCGCCCCCACCATGAACGCCCCCGTCTCCAGACAGGATAACGCACTCTTCCGCGCGGGCGACCCGGACTTCATGACCTCGCTCGCGCGCGGCCTGCACGTCATCCGGGCGTTCACGGGCTTCGACCGCCGCCTCACCATCGCGGACGTGAGCCGGGCCACGGGCCTCACGCGCGCCGTGGTGCGCCGTTGCCTCTACACGCTGCGCGAGCTTGGCTATGCGGGCACGGACGGGCGGGCGTTCTACCTGCACCCGAAGGTGCTGAACCTTGGCTATGCGTATCTCTCCACGGCGCCGATGCCCATCGCGGCGCAGCCGCTGCTCGAGGAAGTGAGCCGCACGCTCGATGAGTCGTCGTCGGTCGCCGTTCTCGAGGAAGGGTCGGTCGTCTTCGTCGCGCGGTCGGCGACCCGCCGCATCATGTCCGTGACGCTTCGGGTGGGCAGTCGCGTGCCAACATACTGCACGGCACTGGGGCGCGTGCTGCTTGCCCATCTCGAGCCGGAGCAGCTCACCACCCAGCTCGGCATCGCGGACTTCCGCGCCCACACGAAGCACACGGTTCCGTCCCGCAAGAAGCTGGACGACATCCTCTCCACCGTGCGCCGGCAGGGCTACGCGCTCAACGACCAGGAGCTCGAGATCGGCCTGCGCTCCATCGCCGTACCGGTGCGAAACGTCGTCGGCGAAGTGGTTGCCGCCATGAACGTCGGCGCGCAGGCCTCGCGTGTCTCCCTGCGCGAGATGGTGGATACCTTCCTCCCCGTGCTTCGTTCCGCCGCGGATCGCCTCGGCGGGCAGTTGCCGCCCACCCAATAGCTCTTCCGGTTCGGCAGGGCCGTGCTGACCGCGCGCCAGTACAGTCCGCGTGAACCGCACTGGCGTGTGTCTGCCACGCCTCCAGGAGCATTTCGTACTGTGCGAACACTCTCGGAGGCTGTCATGTTCGACCCGATTCCGTTCGCCACCTACTCCTTCGTCATGGCCATCACGCCCGGCCCCAACAACGTGATGCTGACGGCCTCCGGCGCCAACTTCGGCTTCCGCCGCACGTTGCCGACGCTCTTTGGTGTCGCGGCCGGGCACATGACCCAGATGGTGGCGGTCTGCCTGGGCCTGGGCGCGGTGTTCGCGCGCTGGCCGATGATCCAGACGACTCTGCAATGGGTCGGCGCCGCCTACCTCGTGTTCCTCGGCTGGAAGCTGCTCGCGAGCTCGGAGCTGAAGGAAGGCAAGGCCCCCGAGCCCGTGAGCTTCCTGCAGGCGGCGATGTTCCAGTTCGTGAATCCGAAGGCGTGGGTCATGTCGCTGACCGGCGCGGCGCTGTTCCTGCCACGGGACGTCCACATCCTCACGGCGTGCGCCTGGCTCGTCGGCCTCATGGCCGTGATCAACACGCCCTGCATCGGCGTCTGGGCGCTCTTCGGCAGCTCGCTGCGGGGCTTTCTCACGCTGCCCTCGCGCCGCCTGGCCTTCAACGCCTGCATGGCGCTTGCGCTGGCGGCCACGGGCGTCATCATGGTCCTCTGATGTTCGAGCTCACACGCCAGTCCGCCGTCCCGCTCGTCGATCAGATCGTCGAGCGCGTGACGAAGCTGGTGCGTCACGGCCAGCTGCCGGAAGGTGCTCGAATCCCCTCCATCCGCAAGCTCGCGAAGCTCGTGGGCGCAAGCCCGTTCACGGTAGTGGATGCGTACGACCGGCTCGTCGCGCGCGGCGTCATCGAGTCGCGCGCCGGCCGGGGGTTCTTCGTCACCCGGCGAACACGGCAGGCACCTGCGCTCGCCGTCATCGAGGCACTGCCGGACCCGGGCACGGACGCCATTGCGCTCGCACGCGCAGCGCTGGCGCCGCCCGGCGAGCTCATCGCGGCGGGCTCGGGTTTCCTGCCTGCCGCGTGGTGCGCGGAGGCGCTGCCTGCGAATGTGCTGACCCGGCTCACGCACACACGTCGCCCGCAAGCATGGCTGCCATGCCCGCCGCAGGGGCTCGGCGAGCTGCGCGAGCAGCTTGCCGCGCGGCTCGTGCAAAGAGGCATCGCGTGTGGCCCGGCGAACATCCTCACGACGTTCGGCACGTCGCAGGCGTTCGACCTGCTCGCACGCATTCTGCTGGCACCGGGCGATACCGTGCTCGTGGAGGACCCGGGCTATTTCGTGCTCTTCGAGCAGCTTCGCGCCCATCACGTGAAGCTCGTCCCGGTGCCGCGGCTCTCGAGCGGCCCGGATCTCGAGGCACTCGAAGCGGCATGCCGCACGCACCGGCCACGCGCTTTCTTCATGCAGACCGTTCTGCACAACCCCACGGGCTCCACGGCCGATCCCGCTGCGTGCCACAGGCTCCTGTCACTTGCGGAAACCTACGGCTTCGCCGTCATCGAGGACGACGTGTACGGCGACCTCTACGAGGGGCCCGGCGTGCGGCTCGCGCAGCTGGATGGGCTTCGGCACGTCATCTACCTCGGCAGTTTCACGAAAGTGGTCGGCCCGACGCTGCGGCTCGGCTTCGTCGCCGCGGAGCCGGCCATCATCGGCCGGCTGCTCGAGCGCAAGGTGCTATCGGTGCTTTCCGGGTCTGCGCTTCTGGAAAGCCTCGTGGCCGAAGTGCTCGACAGCGGCCGGTTCATGCGTCACGTGCAGATGGTGCGCGCGCGCCTGGCACGCATGCGGCGCGATGCCCAGGCGGCCCTCGAATCCGCGGGCATTCGCTTCGAAGACCTGCCGGGGGATGGCATCTTCCTCTGGGGCCGCGTGCCGGAGGACGTCGACATCGATGGGCTCGTGCGCAGCGCACGAGAACGATCCATTCTGCTCGCAAAGGGTGCGTTGTTCTCGCCGACGCGGACGTGCAACCAGCGCCTGCGCTTCAATGTCGCGTACAGCGCCGCGCCCGAGCTCGTGAGCTTCCTGTCGGGCTCGTTTCGCGCCGCCGCCTGATCCCGCCGTACGGTAGACTCGCCGGGCATGCTCAATCTGCCGCCCGCCACCCGCGCGATCCTCATCGCCAACATCGTCCTCTACATCCTGCCGCGCATCGTGGCGCCGGAGTCGTTCCCGCGTCTGGAGCTGTGGCCTCTGCAGACGCCGCTCTTCGCGCCGTACCAGATCGTCACGTATGCGTTCCTGCACGCGAGCTTCATGCACCTGTTCTTCAACATGTTCGCGCTCTACATGTTCGGTCGCACGCTCGAGGAATCCTGGGGCCCGCGCCGTTTCATCGTTTTCTACTTCGCGAGCGTCCTGGCTGCGGCCATCACACAGCTCATCGTCACGTCGATGACTGGTTCGTTCTATCCCACCGTCGGCGCATCGGGCGGCGTGTTCGGTCTGCTGCTGGCCTTCGCGCTCTACTTCCCGCGCCAGCGGATCATGCTGCTGTTCCCGCCCATTCCGATGCCTGCATGGCTCTTCGTCGCGGTCTACGGAGTGCTGGAGCTCGTGCTGGGTGTCACGAATACACAGGCCGGCGTCGCGCACTTCGCGCATCTGGGCGGCATGCTCGGCGGCGCCCTCGTGATCGCGTGGTGGCGGGGCACCCGCCCGGCGCGACTGCGCTGAGCCAGGCGTCCGGTCATCGGTCAGATTCCCGCGCGGGAGCCCTCCGCGTAACGGAGGCGCCAGCTTGAATTCGCGGTCACGTCCCGTTCAAAATCCCGCGCCCGGAAAGGGTGGGAACTTTTCATGGGCCGTCCTCTCTAGAGCGCCATCGCATGATCAAGACGGAACACCTCAGTAAACGCTACGAAGCTCTCACGGCGGTCGACGACGTGAGCTTCGAGGTCCGGCCCGGCGAAGTGCTCGGGTTTCTCGGGCCCAATGGCGCCGGCAAGACCACCACCATGCGCATGCTCGCGGGCTTCATCACGCCGAGCAGCGGCAAGGCCAGCATCTGCGGCCACGATGTCGAAGCCGACCCGCTCGCCGCCAAGGCCAGCCTCGGCTACCTGCCCGAAGGCGCCCCGAGCTACGGCGAGATGACGGTGTACCGTTTCCTCGAATTCATCGCAGACCTGCGCCGCCTCACGGGCGAGCAGCGCACGCGGCGCCTGGCATATGTCATCGGGAGGCTGCAGCTCGAGCGCGTGCTGGCGCAGACGATCGAGACGCTGTCGAAAGGCTTCCGCCGCCGCGTGGGCCTCGCGCAGGCGCTCATGCACGACCCGCCCGTGCTCATCCTCGACGAGCCGACGGACGGTCTCGACCCCAACCAGAAGCACGAAGTGCGCACGCTCATCAACGAAATGGCGCGCGACAAGATCATCGTCATCTCCACTCACATCCTCGAAGAGGTGGACGCCGTCTGCACGCGGGCCATCGTCATCGCGCGCGGCAAGGTCGTCGCGGATGACACTCCGCAGGGTCTCGCCAGCCGCTCCCGCTATCACAACGCGGTGTCGCTGAAGCTGGAGAACGCGGAGCAGCTCGCGGCCGCACGGTCCGCGGTGGCCGCGCTGCCTTCCGTTGCCGAAGTGGAAGTCAGCGAGCGTGAAGCACGCATCACGGCACTGCCGCGCGCGGGCGCATCCATTCTGGCATCGCTCGGCGAGCTGGCCAGCAGCCAGGGCCTGAAGCTCAAGGAGCTGCATCTGGAGTCGGGCCGGCTGGACGAGGTTTTCAGGACCATCACGGCCTGAGGGGGCTGCTTTGATCACCGTCATCATGCGACGCGAGCTGGGAAGCTACTTCGCCACGCCACTCGCATACGTCTTCATCCTCATCTTCATCGTGCTCGCGAGCCTCTTCACGTTCTACCTGGGCGGCTTCTACGAGCGCGGCCAGGCGGATCTCGCGCCGTTCTTCAACTTCCATCCCTGGCTCTACCTGTTCCTCATCCCGGCCATCTCGATGCGGCTCTGGGCGGAGGAGCGCAAGAGCGGCAGCATCGAGCTGCTCATGACGCAGCCCATCACGCTGTGGCAGGCCGTGCTCGGCAAGTTCTTCGCCGCCTGGATCTTCACCGCGATCGCACTCGCGCTCACCTTCCCCATCTGGATCACGGTCAATTTCCTCGGTGATCCGGACAACGGCGCCATCCTCTCGGCCTACATCGGCAGCCTGCTGCTCGCCGGCGGGTTCCTGGCCATCGGCTCGTGCATGTCGGCCCTGACGCGCAACCAGGTCGTCGCGTTCATCCTGAGCGTCGTCGTGTCGTTCGTGTTCCTGCTCGCGGGCTACCCGCTGGTGCTGGACGTGTTCCGCTCCTGGGCTCCGCAAGCGCTCGTGGATGCGATCGCCTCACTCTCGTTCCTGACGCACTACGAATCCATTTCCAAAGGCGTCATCGACATCCGCGACCTCCTCTACTACGCCATGCTGATGGGCTTCTTCCTGCTCGCCACGTCCATCGCACTCGACGTCCGCAAAGCCCAGTGATCGACATGAAACCCGACATGAGACCCACGCGCTCCGCACTCGGAGGCGGTGCGCTGATCGCGCTCGCGCTGCTCTTCATCGGCCTCACCATCGTCTTCGCGCACCTGTTCCGCGGCTGGCGCGTCGATCTCACGCAGAACAAGCTCTACACCACCGCGCCCGGCACCGAGCGGATCCTCAAAGGGCTCAAGGAGCCGGTGAATCTCTACTTCTTCTACAGCGAGAAGGCCGCCAGCGCGATGCCGGAGCTGCAGACCTACGGCACGCGCGTTCGCGAGCTGCTGCAGGAGCTCGCGGCGGAATCGAACGGCAACCTGCGCCTGTCCGTCATCGATCCGCAGCCCTTCTCGGAAGACGAGGATCGCGCGGAAGAGCTCGGCGTGCGCGGCGCCCCCATGGCGCAGGGCGGCCAGAACCTGTACTTCGGCCTCGCCGGCACCAACTCGACCGACGGCCGGCAGACCATCGAGTTCTTCGATCCGCGCAAGGAGCAGTTCCTCGAATACGACGTGGTGAAGCTCATCTACCAGCTCTCGAACCCGAAGAAGCCGGTGGTGGGCTGGATGTCGAGCCTGCCCATGGGCGGCGGGTTCGATCCGCAGTCGGGCCAGGAGCAACGGCCGCCCGTCGTGTATTCGCAGGCAGAGCAGCTCTTCACGGTGAAGCCCGTGAGCATGGCGGCCACCAGCATCGAGCCGGATGTCGACGTGCTCGTCATCGTGCACCCGAAGGGCCTCTCACCCGTCACGCAGTTCGCGGTGGACCAGTACGCGCTCCGGGGCGGCAAGATCCTGATGTTCGTGGATCCGGTGGCCGAAGGGGACACGGGCGGCGCTGATCCGTCGAACCCCATGGCCGCGATGACCGCGAACAAGTCGTCCGACCCGGGTGCGCTCCTCACGACCTGGGGCGTGGACTTCAAGCCGCGCGAAGTCGTGGGCGACCTGGAGCACGCGCTGCAGGTGGGCATGCGTCAGGGCGAGCCGCCCGTGCGCCACCTCGGCATCCTCGGCCTCGACAAGGCCACCTTCAACGCCAAGGACGTGATCTCCGCGGGTCTCTCCATGGTCAACGTGGCCACGGTGGGGTACCTCCGGCCGCACGAGGGCGCGCAGACGAAATTCGAGCCGCTCATCGAATCGAGCGCGGAGTCCGGGGTCATTCCGGTCGAACGTTTCGCGATGCTGTTCGACCCGGCGACGCTGCGCGATGGCTTCAAGCCCGCCGACCACCATTACGTGCTCGCCGCGCGCGTCACCGGCAACGTGAAGAGCGCGTTCCCGGAGGGCCCGCCCGACGGGGCCACCGTGCCCGAAGGCGGCGCGCTGACGGAATCCGCGAAGCCGCTGAACCTCGTCGTGTTCGCGGATACCGACCTGCTCATGGATTACCTCTGGGTGCGCGAGCAGAACTTCTTCGGGCAGCGCGTCGCCCAGGCGTGGGCGAGCAACGGCGATCTCATCGCGAATGCGCTCGACAACCTCGCAGGCAGCTCGGACCTCATCAGCGTCCGCGGCCGTGCCACATTCACGCGCCCGTTCGAACGCGTGGACGCCCTGCGCCGGGATGCGGAGGACCGGTTCCGCGCCACCGAGCAGCAGCTCGAGGAAGAGCTGCGCGCCACGGAAGAGAAACTCACCGCGCTCGAATCCCAGCGCAACGATCAGTCCTCGCTCATCCTGTCGCCCGAGCAGGAACGGGAGCTCCAGCGCTTCCAGGATGAGAAGCTCCGCATCCGCAAGCAGCTGCGCGACGTGCGGCTCGAGCTGGACCAGGACATCACGCGGCTCGGCAACACGCTGAAGATCGTGAACATCGTCGTCGTGCCGGCGCTGTTCGCGCTCATCGCCTTCGGCATCGTGATGTGGCGGCGGAAGAAGCGCGCCGCGTTCGTCCTTCCGAAACCGGAGGCCAAGGCATGAACGGGCGTCGCGTCGGCATCCTGCTCGTCGTTGCGGTGGCGGTGATCGGTGCCGGCATCTGGCTGTCGTCCAAGCGCAGCGTGAATCGCGCGCCCACCACGGGCCAGCCGGTGCTCGAGGGATTGAAGCCGGCGCTCAACGAGGTCACCGAGATCCAGCTCAGCAAGGGCGACGGCACGAAGGCGACGCTGCGCAAGCGCGAGAAGGACTGGCTCGTCGTCGAACGGGAGTACCCCGCGGATTCCGGCAAGGTGCGCAAGCTCCTCCTGGATCTCGGTGCGCTCTCCGTCATGGAGGAGAAAACGAGCGACCCCGCGAACTACGCGCTCCTGGGCGTGGAGGACGTGAATTCCGCGGCGGCGACGGGTACGCAGGTGCACCTCGTCACGCCGGCGAAGCCCTTCGGCCTCATCGTGGGCAAGCCGGGCGGCATGAAGGCCGTCTACGTGCGGCCCAGTGATGGCAGGCAGAGTCTGCTCGCCTCTCCCCCGCTCACGGTGGAAGCCGATGCGAAGCGCTGGCTCGATCACACGGTGGCGGATATCCCGGAGTCGCGCATCAAGGAAGTCGTGATCACGCCCGAGAGCGGCCCGGTCTACACCGTGACGCGCGAGAACACGGAACAGACGGATTTCACCGTCCCGAACCTGCCCAGGGGCCGGGCGCTGTCGAGCGCGGGTGCAGCCAACGCGGTGGCCGGGGACCTCGCCGCCTTCGCGCTGGATGACGTGCGCAAGGCGCCGGAAGGGGCGGCAGATCCGAGCCCGACGAAGGCCCAGCGCGCCGTGTTCCGCACGTTCGATGGTCTCGAAGTCGAGGTCGAGGGCCAGAAGGAAGGCGACCAGCACTGGGTGACGCTCACCCCCCGCTCCAGCGCCAGGGAGACCATGGAAGAGGCGCAGCGCATCGATGAGCGCGTGAAGGGCCGGCAGTTCGAGATTCCGGCCTACCGGTACGACGCGCTCTTCCGGCCTCTCGAGGAGCTGCTCGAGGAGCCTGCAGGCAAGAAGCCCGCCGGCGGCTCCTTGCCGATGAGCGGCCCTCAGAGCTGACGTCTTCCGGCGCGGGTCGCGCCAGACCACTACGCGAGCCGCGCCGCCCCGCCCTTCGCCGGGCCGGCGCCGGGCTCGTTATACTCCTCGCCCCCCCAAGACCAGGTACCTCACAGCCATGAGCATCGCAGTGCGCGAGATCGCGCGACCGGACCCCGCAGCAGTCGAAGCCCTGGGAACGTATGGTGTCGCCACCGTGCACGAGGCCCAGGGCCGAACCGGGCTCCTCGCCTCCCGCATGCGGCCCATCTATTCGGGGGTGTCGCTCGCCGGGCCTGCGGTAACGGTGCTCGCCCCTCCGGGGGACAACTGGATGATTCACGTCGCCGTGGAGCTCGTGAAGCCTGGAGACGTGCTGGTCGTGGCGCCGAGCTCCCCCTGCGAGGACGGCTACTTCGGCGACCTGCTGGCGACCTCGCTCCAGGCGCACGGGGTGAAGGCGCTCGTCATCGACGCCGGTGTGCGGGATGTCGCCACACTCACGCAGATGAAATTCCCGGTCTGGAGCAAGGCCATCTTCGCGCAGGGCACGGTCAAGGCGAGCCTCGGCTCCGTGAACGTGCCGGTGATGTGCGCCGGGCAGCGCATCGAGCCGGGTGACGTCGTCGTTGCGGACGACGATGGCGTGTGCATCGTGCCGCGTGCGGACGCCGTGAAAGTCGCGGAAGCCGCCAAGAAGCGCGTGGACAACGAAGAAGCGAAGCGCAAACGCCTGGCCGCCGGCGAGCTCGGGCTCGACATCTACCAGATGCGCGAGAAGCTCGCGGCCCTGGGCCTCAAGTACAAATAACCCGCGTCGCCGACGCCGATGCCTCGCTGCCCCGGCGCAGCGAGGCATGCGCGAGGGCGGCGCCTGCAGTCGCGCGGTGTGACGGCCGCGCGCATCCACGGGCGGAGGTCATGTGAGCACCCTTTCCGATCTGGAAATCCTCACCGTCGAGCGCGCGTGCGAGCGCCTCATCAACGAGTTCTTCGAGGCCGTCGACACCCGCAACGACGCCCACCTGCACCAGTTGTTCGCTCCGGATGCCACTTACGCTCGGCCCACGGAGCCGGACAACATCATCAGCGGGCGCGAGGCCATCGTGAAAGCGTTCGAATCACGGCCGGCCGGCCGCGTCACCCGGCACGTGTGCGCGAACATCCGCATCACGGTGGCCTCGGCGAGCCGCGCACAGGGGGTCAGCCGAGTGGTGCTCTGGATGGCGCCCACCGAAACGCCGGCGCATCCGCAGCTCGGCTTCAAGGCCGAGGCGCGCCAGCTCGTCGGCGAATTCGACGACGAGTTCGTGAATACCCGCGAGGGCTGGCGCTTCGCCTCACGACGCGGGCGTGTAATCCTTCACACCTAGGAGCCTGTCCGGGTCACAGGTGCCGTGGCGAGGGCGGCTCTCATGGGGCAGCTTGACGCGATCGTTTCGCGCGCATGGCCCCGCTCTGCCGACAACATCTGCTGGGGCCCGCGCTGGTGGCTGCGGGCCGCGCCACTGACGCTCCACGCAGCACGCCGGTCTGTCGTGCAGCGTGTTCCTTTGATTGCCAACACGGGAGAATCTTCATGCCTGCATTGAACGACCTCACCTCGCTGCCGCTGTTCAGCAACTCGCCGATACAGTGGCTCATCGCATGCGCGGTCGGTGCGGGCATGATGATGTTGCTGCTGACATCCAGACGCGTCGTGCGCAGCTATCACAAGCGGCTCCGTGAGACCGAGCGGCAGGAGCTCCTGGAAATTCCGCTGCAGGTGCTGAGCCGGACCACGCTTCCGTTCTTCGTCGTGCTCTCGCTGTTTCTCGCCCTGCGCACGCTCACGACCAGCCCGCAGTTGGATCGTGCGATCAATTCGGCCATCACGATCGCGCTCTTCTGGCAGACGGGGGTGTGGGCCGTTGCCGCAGTTTCGGCCTGGCTGGAACGCAAGAAGCGTGCGGCGCTGGCATCCGACCGCGCAATGGTGGGCTCGCTCGGCATCATCGGGTTCATCGGCACGGTGATCATCTGGGCGATGGTGGCCCTGCTGACGCTCGACAATCTCGGCATCAACATCACGGCGCTGGTCGCCGGGCTCGGCATCGGCGGCATCGCCGTGGCACTGGCCGTGCAGAACATCCTGGGCGACCTGTTCGCGTCCCTCTCCATCGCGCTCGACCGGCCTTTCGTGGTCGGGGACTTCCTCATCATCGATGACTTCCTGGGTTCCGTGGAACACATCGGCATCAAGAGCACGCGGCTGCGCAGCCTGAGCGGCGAGCAGATCGTGATGTCCAACGCGGATCTCCTGAAGAGCCGCGTGCGCAACTACGGGCGCATGGCCGAGCGGCGCGTGGTGTTCGCGAACAGCGTGAGCCTCGAAACGCCGATCGAGAGCGTCGAGCGCATTCCGGCGCTCATTCGCGACATCGTGGAGAGCCAGCCGAACACGCGCTTCGACCGCAGCCACTTCGCGAAGTACGGCGCGGGATCCATGGACTTCGAAACCGTGTACTACGTGCTCTCGCCGGACTACAACAAGTACATGGATACGCAGCAGGCCATCAACGTGCGCATCCATCGCGAGTTCGCGAAGCTTGGCGTGAAGTTCGGGTATCCGGCGCAGAAACTGTTCATCGCGCAGGCGGAAGACGCGGAGCGACGGGTCGCCTGACTGTGATGCGCGCCGGGCTCACAGCCACCACCACGGACCCGGGGCGCGCCGCTCGACCGGCGCGGTGATCCCGCGGCTCGTGCGGTGATCTCACACGGCCCGCAGCACGAGGCTGCGGGCCGTTCGCGAGGCCGCCCCGCGACTCAGCCGCGCGCGGCGGCCGCCCTGCGCTGATCCAGCTTCTTGCCGAGCAATGGGTAGGCGCGCCGCGCATTGCCTTCGTAGACGTTCAGGCGTTCGGCAGGCGTGAGATCGAGCGCTTCGATGTAGCGCTTCGTGTCGTCGTAGTAGTTGCCCGTCTCCGGGTCGATGCCGCGCACGGCGCCCACCATCTCCGAGCCGAAGAGGATGTTCTCGCGCGGCACGACCTTGAAGAGCAGATCGATGCCGGGCTGGTGGTAGACGCAGGTGTCGAAGAACACGTTGTTCTTCATCATGTCCGCCAGCCGCGGGCGCTTCAGGTCCTGCGCGAGCCCGCGATAGCGGCCCCAGTGGTACGGCACCGCGCCGCCGCCGTGCGGGATGATGAACTTCAGCGTCGGAAAGTCCTTGAAGACATCGCCGGTGATGAACTGCATGAACGCGGTGGTGTCCGCGTTGATGTAGTGCGCGCCGGTGGCGTGGAAATTGGGGTTGCAGGAAGAGCTGACGTGCACCATCGCGGGCACATCGAGCTCCACCATCTTCTCGTAGAGCGGGTACCAGTGCCGGTCCGTGAGCGGGGGCGCGGTCCAGTGACCGCCCGAGGGATCGGGGTTCAGATTGCAGCCGATGAAGCCGAGATCCTTGACGCAGCGCTCGAGCTCCGCGGCGCTGTTCGCCGGTGCGACGCCAGGCGACTGCGGCAGCTGGCAGACACCAACGAAGTTGTCCGGGTACAGATCCACCACGCGCTTGATGAGGTCGTTGCACGCCTGCGTCCAATGCTGGCTCGTGGTCTCGTTGCCGATGTGATGCGCCATCGCGGACGCACGGGGCGAGAAGATGGTGAGGTCCGTGCCACGCTCGCGCTGGAACTTGAGTTGCGCGCCCTCGAGACTCTCCCGGATCTGGTCGTCGCTGATCTTCAGATTCGCCTTCGCGGGGACGTTTGCCGGGTCCTTGAGGCCTGCGATCTGGCCGTCGCGGTACTTCTGCAGGTCGGCCGGTGCGGTGGTGTAGTGCCCGTGGCAGTCGATGATCATCGTCGTGGCTCGTCCCCGTGTCGAATCAAGGGGCCGGATGATACCTCCCGCGCAGGCAGGCTCGCAGCGATTGCGGGCGGTGATCGCACGGAGGAACGGGCGCCCCGGGCGAGGCAATCGACTATCCGCGCATTGGCTGGGCCCGGGACGGCCGGCCCGCTCGGCGATGCGCCGGTGCTTCAGACGAAGCGCGGGATCGGCCCCGGGTGCGGGGTCTTGCGGCTCGACAGGTCCAGGACGACGTTGTCGACGTAACACCAGCCCCAGCCTTCCGGCGGGTCGTAACCTTCGATGATCGGATGACCCGTCGAGTGGAAATGCTTCGTCGCGTGCCTGTTCGGCGAGTCGTCGCAGCAGCCCACGTGGCCGCAGGTGCGGCACAGGCGCAGGTGAACCCACCAGCCACCGGACTTGAGACATTCCTCGCAGCCGGCAGCGCTCGGCGTGACGTCGGCGATACTGTCCAGATGCCTGCATTTCATGAGGGCGCCCCGTCGGTGATTCAAAACGGCGATCGATGTGACTATGTCAGCGCGCACGCTCGCAGGAAAGCCTTGCATGGCCCTGACGCAGGTTGGGCGGCGCGTCGACGAGTGGGCGCGTCAACGCTTCGCATCAGGCTTCGAGTCGAGCTTCGACGCCAGCGGGTCCGAACATGGGATGTCCGATGTCTTCAGCCGCCCGCTGCAAGACAAGGCGCGGGGCGTTCGATATTGTCCCGGCTTCGGTCAACGACTCCAGCGAGCGATTCGATGCAAACAAGACCCCTGGGAAACACGGGTGAGCGCGTGTCTGCGCTCGGCTTCGGCTGCATGGGCCTGGTCGGCTGGTACGGCGAACGTGACGACGCCGAGGCGAAAGCCACCCTGCTCGCCGCCATCGACGGCGGCGTCACCCACCTCGACACGGCCGCGAGCTACCAGGTGGGCGAGAACGAGCGTTTCGTCGGCGCGGCCATCCGGGGCCGGCGCAAGGACGTGTTCCTCGCCACCAAGTGCGGCCTCGGCTGGCAGGGCGGGCAGCTCGTCATCGACAACAAGCCGGAGTCGATCGTCGCCTCCTGCAATGCGAGCCTCGAGCGGCTCGGCATCGACCAGATCGACCTCTTCTATCTTCACCGCATCGACCGCACCGTGCCGGTGGAAGACTCGGTGGGCGCGCTCGCGGGCCTCGTGAAGGCCGGCAAGATTCGCCATGCGGGCCTGTCCGAGTGCAGCGCGGAGACGCTGCGCAAGGCGCACGCCGTGCATCCCGTCGCCGCCGTTCAAATGGAGTACTCGGTGTGGTGGCGCGGCCCTGAACAGGCAATGCTCCCCATCTGCCGTGAGCTCGGCGTGAGCCTCGTGGCCTACAGCCCCCTCGGCCGTGGTTTCCTCGCCGGCAACTTCCGCACGCTCGCGGACTTGCCGCAGAACGACGCGCGCCGCAATCAGCCGCGTTTCCTCGACGAGAACGTCCAGCACAACCTCGCCATCGCAGACGCCGTGCGCGAGCTCGCCGAGCGCAAGAGCGCCACACCCGCCCAGATCGCCCTCGCCTGGGTGCTCGCGCAGGGGGAAGACATCCTCCCCATTCCGGGCACGAAGCGTCGCACGCGCCAGGCGGAAAACATGGGCGCGCTCGACGTGACGCTCTCCGCGGCTGACCTGTCGGACCTCAACTCCAGGGTAGCCGAGCTCACCGTGCGCGGAGACCGATACCCACCCGCGATGATGCAGGCTCTCGACGGCTGAAGTTCCTTGCGCGCGGGCTGGAAACGCTCGCGTAGGCGGAGTCTTGCGCGAAGAAGGCTCCCGGCGGGCACCGCCCGACCCCTCTTCGAGACAGCCCTCGCCTGCGCCAGCCCCGAATCGCGTCCATGCAGCTCTCGATCACCCACGCCAGACGAAAAAGGCGCCTCACGGCGCCTTTTTCAGCTCGAAAGACTTTGACTGCGCCAAGGGAGGCTCACGCCCCCCCGGCGTGCGTTCACTCGCTGAAGCGCTGCTCCAGCCGATCCAGCGTGCGCATGGCCGGCAAAATCTGCTGGACGCTCGCGTTCGGCTCGCGCTTCTCCCTGATGGCGGCGATGAACTCGCGATCCTGCAGCTCGATGCCGTTCATCGACACGTCCACTTTCGAGACGTCGATGGGGTTGTTCTTGCCGTCCACCAGCTCGTCGTAGCGCGCGATGTACGTGCCGTTGTCGCAGATGTAGCGGAAGAAGGTGCCGAGCGGGCCGTCGTTGTTGAACGAGAGCGAAAGCGTGCAGAGGGCGCCTGACGGCGTCTTCAGGCCGATGCTCATGTCCATGGCGATCTTGAGCTCGGGGTGGTGCGGGCCTTCGAGCGCGAACACTTTCGACGGATGCTCGCCGGTCTGGTACGCGAAGAGGTCCACCGTGTGGCAGGCGTGGTGCCACAGCAGGTGATCCGTCCAGCTGCGCGGCTTGCCGAGCGCGTTCATGTTCGTGCGGCGGAAGAAGTACGTCTGCACGTCCATCTGCAGCACCTTGAGCTCGCCGGCCTGGATGCGCCTGTGGATCCACTGGTGGCTCGGGTTGAAGCGGCGCGTGTGGCCGCCCATGGCGATGAGACCGGTTTCCTTCTGCGCCTTCGCGAGCGCTTCCGCGTCCACGAGACTGTCCGCGATCGGAATCTCGATCTGCACGTGCTTGCCCGCGCGCAAGCACTGGATGCCCTGCTTCGCGTGCATCTGCGTGGGCGTGGCGAGGATCGCCGCCTGCACGCCCGGCTGCGCGAGAGATTCCGCGAGATCCGTCGAGAAGTGCGGGATCTTGAAGCGCTGCGCCACTTCGCGCGTGGAGTCGATGCTGCCGCCCGCGAGCGAGACGACCTCGACGTCCTCGATGTTCTGCAGCGCTTCGAGATGCTTGATGCCGAAGGCGCCCTGCCCTGCAACGACGAGTTTGATGGTCATTTCCGGAAGCTCTTGTTCTCGAGGATCAGATGACCGAGCGCCGTGTTCGACGCCGGGACGTGATAGAACCGGTAGACCTCGCGCACGTCCTTCTCGAGCGCGCCGCGCGAGATGAGCCACATGACCATCTCGATGCCTTCGGAGCCGGCTTCACGCACGTACTCGATGAACGGGATCTTGCGGGCGACTTCCGCATCGGCGCACAGGCTGTCGAGGAAGCGCTTGTCCCACTCCGGATTGATGAGGCCCGCGCGCATGCCCTGCAGCTGGTGCGACATGCCGCCCGTGCCGAAGATGACGACGCGCAGATCTTCCGGCCACGACTCGACGGCGCGCTTCAGCGCCTTGCCGAGATTGAAGCAGCGGTTGCCGGTCGGCGGCGGGAACTGCACGACGTTCACCGGCAGCGGGATGATCTTGCAGGGCCATGCTTCGGGCTGCCCGAACATCAACGTGAGCGGCACGGTGAGGCCGTGGTCCACGTCCATCTCGTTGATGATGGTCATGTCGAACTCATCGAGGATCAGCGACTGCGCGATGTGGCTCGCGAGCACCGGATGACCGATGACCGTCGGCACCGGGCGCGGGCCCCAGCCCTCGTCCGCCGGCGGGAATTCCGCGGCACAGCCGAGCGCGAAGGTCGGGATGATGCTCGCATCGAACGCCGACGCATGGTCGTTGTAGACGAGGATGATGACGTCCGGCTTCAGGTCCGCGATCCACTTCTTGGAGAAGTCGAAGCCGTCGAACAGCGGCTTCCAGTACGGTTCCTGGGATTTCCTGTTGTCCCACGCCGCGCCGATGGCCGGCACGTGGGATACGTTCACACTGGCTACGATCTTGGCCACTTAACTCTTCCTGCCGAATGCCGGGCCACCCGTACGGGCCCACTCCGACTTGCTGCGGTTGTTCTCGATGGTGCGGCCACCCTTCAACATCATGTCCGCGTACTGCTCCTGCGTGAGGCCGGTCATGGTGGCCGCCACGAACTGGAACGACTTGCCGTCCGTCGAGAAGAGCTTCGACAGGTAATAGATGTTGCCGCCCAGATGAATCATGCGCTGCCAGTCGCGCTTCAGGATCGCCTCGCGCTGCTCATCCGACATCGGGAACCTGCGCAGGTACTTGTCCTCGTCGGCCTTGAACGCCTCGCGGTTCGCGGCCTTCATGAGCGACATGCAGAACTGGTTGACCCAGTAGCCCTGGCGCGCGCGCTGCGCGTCGAACAGGGTCGTGCCCGGAACGTCGTCGAAGCCCTCGATGGGCTCGCGCCGGGCGGTATCGTCAGTAGACATGGAATCGTTCCTCGCGCGCCTTGATCACGCGCCAAACTGGTAGAGACGATGCGGGTTGTCGACGAGGATCAGCTTCCGGGTCGCGGCATCGGGCGCGAACAGAGGCACGAGGTCCACGAGGTCCCCGTCATTCGGCATGTGCTTCGAGATGTTCGGGTGCGGCCAGTCCGTGCCCCAGAGCAGGCGTTCGGCGGCCACCTCGATGAGTGCCTGCGCGAACGGCGCGGCGTCGGTGAACGGCGGGCCGCTGCTCGAGATGCGCTCGGCGCCGCTGATCTTCACCCAGCACTTCTCGTTGTTCTTCGCAAGCTCCAGCAGCGCCTGGAACGGCGGCTGGTCGAGCCCGTTCTTCGTGGGCACGCGGCCCATGTGATCGATGATGAACGGGACCGGCAGGTGGTTGATGAAGTCCTTCGACGAAGGAATGTCCACCGCATCGAAGTGCAGATCCACGTGCCAGCCCAGGGGCTTCACGCGCGCGACCACGCGGTCGAACTCGCCCATGTCGGGGACCCCGCCCAGGTGCTTCACGAAATTGAAGCGCACGCCGCGGAAGCCCTGCTCGTGGAGCTTCTCGAAATCCCGGTCGGTGAACGTGTCATCGGCGTTCGCGACCCCGCGGTACCGGCCGCCGCTCTGCGCGATGGCGTCCACGATGACGGTGTTGTCGACGCCATGGCAGCTCGCGTTCACGAGCACCGCGCGCTCGAGCCCGAGCGTGGCCTGAAGCTCCTTGAAGCGCTCGAGCGGCGCATCGGGCGGCGTGTACGTGCGATCCGGCGCGTACGGATACCGGTCACCGGGGCCGAAGATGTGGCAGTGGGCGTCACAGGCACCGGGCGGAGCCCGGAACCGGGGTCGGCGCGTGTTCGGGTCGGGAGCCTTGCAGGTTGGAATCATCCGGATGTGTCGTCGCGATGGGAGGGGGTCAAAACGGTTTGGTATCGTACGGGTCCGGGCAGGGCGAGACAATTGCCGCACCCGACGACGTTCACTTTCCAGCTCGAGGACACAGCTCATGGCACAAGCGCAGGCCGCTGAAAGCACTCGCCTTCGAACCGACTTTTCCCTCCTCGTCGATGGCGAGCTCGTCACGACGCCTGAAACGCTCGACGTCGTGAACCCCGCGACCGACAGCGTTTTCGCGCGTTGCCCGGCCGCCGGGCGCGCGGAGCTCGAGCGGGCCGTGGCGGCCGCGCGGCGCGCCTTTCCGTCATGGAGCGAAAGCTCGTTCGATGATCGTACGAAACTCATCGAGCGCATGGCCGAGGTGCTGAAGGCGAACCAGGACGCGCTCGCGGAGCTCCTGACGCGCGAGCAGGGCAAGCCCCTCTCCCAGGCGCGTGACGAGATCGGGCGGGCCGCCGCCCAGGCGGTGGGCATGACGCGAATTCGCATCGATAGCAAGCTAATCATCGATGACGCCGACCGCCGCATCGAGCTGCGTTATGTCCCGCTGGGGGTCGCCGGCATCATCACGCCCTGGAACGCCCCCATCAACCTCGCGGCGGGCCCGCTCACCTCGGCGCTCTACACGGGCAACACGGTCGTGCTGAAGCCCTCCCCGTACACGCCGCTCAGCACCCTGAAGATCGGGGAGCTGCTGCGGGACGTATTCCCCCGCGGCGTCCTGAACGTGCTCGCGGGCGGTGATGAGCTCGGCGCCTGGATGAGCGGTCACCCCGGCATCGACAAGATCTCCTTCACCGGCTCGGTCGCCACGGGCAAGAAGGTCATGGCGAGCGCGGCGGGCACGCTCAAGCGTGTGACGCTCGAGCTGGGCGGCAACGATGCGGCCATCGTGCTCGACGACGTCGACCCGAGAACCGTCGCGTCGAAGCTCTTCTTCGCCGGGTTCGTGAACAGCGGCCAGGTCTGCATGGCCGTCAAGCGCATCTACGCGCACGAGAAGATCCACGACGAGCTGTGCGCGGCACTCGCGGAAGAGGCGCGCAAGTGGACGGTGGGCGACGGGCTCGATCCCGCCACGAAGCTCGGGCCTGTCCAGAACCGCATGCAGTACGAAAAGGTCGTCGGCCTTTTGGAAGAGACGAAGCGCGCCGGGGGGCAGTTCCTCGCAGGCGGGGACGTGCCGGACACCCGCGGCTATTTCGTGAACCCCGCCATCGTGACGGGCCTCGACGAGCAGAGCCGGCTCGTGCGCGAAGAACAGTTCGGCCCCGTCGTGCCGGTACTGAAGTTCAGCGACGTGGACGACGCGCTTCGCCGCGCGAACGCCACGCGCTACGGGCTCAGCGGCTCGGTCTGGAGCCGGGACCCGGAGCGTGCCGCGGCGATCGCCGCAAAGCTCGAAGTGGGCACGGCCTGGGTGAACCAGCACCGCGCCACCTCGCCCGATGTGCCGTTCGGTGGCGCCAAGGAATCCGGCATCGGCCGCACCTATTCGGATCTCGGCCTCAAGTCCTACATGGAGCCGCGGGTCATCAGCGTGCTGAAGCAGGCGATGTAACGCCCGTCCGCCGGGTCAGTAGGCGAACTTCCCGCGCGGCACGGGCGCGCCGCTGCTTCCGGCGACCCGGAGATTGGCAATGCGGATGCGGTCGAGATCGGTGGCGACGCGCTCCGGCCGCAGCGGCACGCTGAACACGGCGCGCAGGCTCGCATCCGGGGCGAGCAACGCGACAGATGACGTGTGATCCATGAAATAAGCGTCCGCTCGCGCGCCCCCGGACTTCGCATACTGCACGCGGAACTGCGCGGCAAACGCCGCAATGTCCGCGGCGGACCCTCCCACGCCACGGACGCCTTGCCCGAAGGCCGAGACGTACTGATCGAGACGCCCCGTCGTGTCCCGCTGCGGATCGATGGTGACGAAGAGGATGACCGGGTCGATGGGCGACCGCCTCGCCACGAGCTGCCGGCGCACTTCACGCAGCCCGGCAAGCGTCGTCGGGCAGACATCCGGGCAATGCGTGTAGCCGAACGTGACCAGGGTCCATCGCCCCGTGAGATCGCGCTTCGTGAACGCCCGTCCGCGATGGTCGACCAGGGAGAACTTCTGCAGCTCGATCGACGAAGGGAGGTAGAAGCCCGCGATCTCCGGCAGCTCCCCGGCAACTTGCCGCTCCGCTGCCGGGCTGCCGGAGCATACGAGCAGGAGCCAGGACGCACCGGCGATGGACGTCGAGACGAGATGTCGCATAGCCATCCCTCCCGCCGGGGGAAACGATGCCTTTCAGGATGGTTCGGGCGGCGGGGCCGGAATATTGGACCTTGGTGACATGCCCCGTTTTCGGGGCAGGCTCAGCGGGCCCGCGCGAGCAGCGTGATGCTGACCCCCGCCAGCAGCGCGGTGGGCAGCCACGCGAGCACCACGGGATTCAGCTCGAACACGAGTGTGCCGCTCTCGATGAGGCGCTGGAGCAGGAACAGGCCGACGCCCAGGATCATCCCGACGAGGGTGCGGGCGCCGGCTCCCGCGGAGCGCAACGAGCCCAGGACGAACGGAATGGCGAGCAGCACGGCGAACGCGATGGCCGCCGTCCTCGCGATGCGCGACCAGAACGCAAAGACGTAGGGCCGCGCGTCGAGGGCGTTGGCCTGCGAATACCGGATCAGGCGATACAGCGAGGCGATCTGCAGATCGTGCGGATTCGACACGGCGAGCCCGAGGAAATCTGCGCTGACGCGTGACTGGAGCAACCGCTCGCCCACCGGGCGGGTCAGCACGCGGCCGCTCGTGAACCGCGATTCCGCGTAGCCCCGCAGCATCCAGTCGTTGTTGGTGCCGGACGTGGCGCGCGCCGCATGGCCGATCGCCCGCAGCCGATGCTCGGGCGACAGCTCGAAGATCGTCATGCCGCCGAACTGCCGCTCGCCGGACTGCCGTGCCGCATTGATGATGACATTTCCGTCCCGCACCCAGGCGCCGCCGCCGCTGCCGAACGTGACGTCCGAGAACTTGCTGAATGCCTTGTTCTGGTTCGCCGCCTGCTGCAACTGGGGCGCCAGGAATTCCCCGACCGCGACCTCGAGGACGATGAGGATGCCGGCCGCGAACAACGCCGCGGCAGCGATCCGGAACGGCGAGAGGCCCGTCGCGCGAATCACCGTGATCTCGCTACCGCGCGCCAGACTGCCGAGCCCGACCAGGGAACCGATGAGCGCGGAGACCGGCAGCAGGTCGTAAGCCTGCTGCGGCAAATTCAGCAGCACGAATATGAACGCATCGAACGCGGTGTAGTCGCCGACGCCGATGTCGTCTTCCACCTGGCCGATGTAGAGGAACAACCCGCCGAGCACCATGAAGACGAGCATCACGAGCGCCACCGGCCCGAGGATGGACTTCACGATGTAGCGGTCGAGAATCTTCACGCGGGTACCGCCCGGTACCGCGCCCGTGCAATCCAGCGGGGGCCGCTGATGAGTGCCAGCGCCAGCAGCGCCACGACCACGTGCACCCACCAGAGCCCGAGCCAGTCGGGCACGGCGCCGCGCGCCGCCCACGCCTTCGCGGCGGTCATGAACTGCGTGTAGACGAAATAGATGAGGATGGCGACCGGCACCCGTGCAAACCGCCCTTCGCGCGGCCGGAGCCGGCTCATGGGCACCGCGAGCAGTGTGAGCACCACGCACATGACCGGCATGGCGAGGCGCCAGTGGAACTCGGCGCGCCTCTCCGGATCCGTGCTGTTCATCAGCACCCGCGTGGGCAGCGCCTCGAGAGTCGTCACTTCATCCGAGGGCTTCGGCACGTCCACCGGTATGGTGTTCTCCGCAAACCTCATGATGCGAAACTTCGGGCTGCCCGGAACGCCCTCGAACCGTTCGCCGTCGTAGAGGGTAATCGTGTGCGTCATGCCATCTGCACCAACGGCGTGCTTCGCGCGCTGCGCCAGCGCCACCTCGACATGGCCGTCGCGCTGCCGCTCGACGAAAACATTGAGGAGCGTGCCGTCCTCGGCCACGTCTTCGGCATACACGACCGCGTCACTGGTCCCGAAGGTGCGGAACCGCCCAGGTGCGATCGGCGCGAACTGCCCCTGCTGAAGCGCGGCACTCCGCAGCGACAAGGCGCGCTCGAGTGAATACGGCCCAAGGTACAGGGTCAGCCCGGCCAGGAGGGCGGTGACGAGCACGGTGAGCAGGGTGACCGGCAAATACAGCACCGAGGGCTTCACGCCGCAGGCGAATGCGGCCGCAAGCTCGCTGTCGTGATAAAGGCGCCCGAATGACAGTATCACTCCCAGCAGCATGCTGACGGGCAGAAGGACGCTGAGGTACTGCAGGGTGCTGAGCCAGATGAGCTCCAGGACGACGCCCTGCGGATATTGATTCTCGGCTGCGCGCTGGAGCACGCGCGCCATCTGGTGGGTGAGCAGGATGACCAGCAGAAGCGTCGTCACGCCAAGCCAGCTGGCAATGACTTCCCGCAGGATGTATCGATCTAGAATCCGCCGCAAAGCGTTGCTTCCGCCTCTCTTGAGCCTTCCGGCCGATGGCGCCCGTTTGGGTTACACTTGCCGCCCCCCGGGCCGGACAGGCTCCCAACGCGTCTCGCACGCTCGAGCGCCGCGGGTAAGTTAAATCAGACCGGTCCGCGCCTCAACGGTTCGTGCGATCGAACGCTGGCGTGCCGTCAGCGCAGGAGAAGAAGAATGCAGTTTGATGTCTGGACCAAGGGATTGGCATCGCTCGAGGCCGAGTGCCTCGTGGCCGGAGTTCACGAGGAAGGCGAGCTCACGGAAGAAGCCCAGTCCATCGATTCGGCGTGCGGCGGCCGGCTGGCGAAACTCGTTTCGCGCGGGGACTTCCCGGGGCGCAGCGCCGAGACACTGCTCGTCACCGATCTCGACGGGTTGAAGGCCTCCCGCGTGCTGCTCGTGGGCCTTGGCGCGAAGAAGAGCTACTCCCGCAAGACCTTCCGCAAAGCCATCGACAGCGCGGTTGCGGCGATTGCGCGCACCAGAATCGCCAGCGCGGCATTCGCCGTGAGCCGGCCATCGTTCAAGGAGCTCGACGACTACTACTTCGGCCGTGTCATCGCCGAATGCGTCGGCAACAAGCTCTATCGTGTGAACGACCTCAAGTCCGGCAAGAAGCCCAGGCAGCCTGCGCTGGGCGAAGTGATCGCGGGCCCGGTGCGCGGCGCAGGGGCCACAGCGGCCAGGCGCGGCCTGACGCACGGTGCGGCCATTGCGGCAGCCAGCAAAGTGCAGCGTGATCTTGCGAACCTGCCGGCCAACGTCTGCACGCCGACCTATCTGGCCGAGCAGGCGAAGGCGCTCGCGAAGGCGCAGTCCTCGGTGAAAGTCACAGTGCTCGACGAGGCAGGCATCCGCAAGGAAAAGATGGGCTGCATCCTCGCCGTCACGCAGGGCAGCGCCGAGCCGCCGCGCTTCATCATCATCGAATACAAGGGTCCGAAGGCGCCCAAGGCCCCCATCGTTCTCGTGGGCAAGGGCATCACCTTCGACACCGGCGGCATCTCGCTGAAGGACCCGGCGGGCATGGACGAGATGAAGTTCGACATGAGCGGCTCCGCCGCCGTCGTCGCGGCGCTCACGCTCGCCTCCACGCTGCGCCTGCCGCTGCACGTTGTAGGGCTCATCGCCGCCTGCGAGAACATGCCGGGCGGTCGCGCGGTGAAGCCCGGGGACATCGTCACGAGCGCTTCCGGCCAGACCGTGGAGATCCTGAACACCGACGCCGAAGGCCGTCTCGTGCTGTGTGACGCGCTCCACTATGCGCGCCGCTACGAGCCCGCCGCGGTGGTGGATATCGCCACGCTCACGGGCGCATGCGTGGTGGCGCTCGGGTCCCACCACGCCGGGTGCATGGCGAACGATGAGGGTCTCGCGCGTGAGCTGATCACGGCCGGGCAGCGCGCCGATGACCGCGCGTGGCAGCTCCCCCTCACCGAGGAATACGCGGACCAGCTCAAGAGCAACTTCGCGGACTTCGGCAACATCGGCGGCCGCGAAGGCGGCGCCATCACGGCCGCGGCGTTCCTTGGCAAGTTCACCGAGGGCCTGAAATGGGCCCACCTGGATGTTGCCGGTACGGCCTACCAGGGCGGCGCGAACAAGGGCAGCACGGGCCGCCCCACCCCGCTGCTCGCGGATTTCCTCATCCACCGCGCCGGGCGATAGCGAAGAGCGCCCCGCATGGCCGAACACCCGGCGCCGGTAGCCGCGGCCGCGGCAGACTCCAGCGTGACAGGGCCCGCCGGGCCCCTGCCGCGAGTGGATTTCTACGTCACGGAGGATCCCTCCCCGCGCACGCGGCTGCGCACCGCGTGCCGGGTCGTCGAAAAAGCCTATCTCGCCGGCCAGAAAGTGCTCGTCTGGCATACCCGGGCGGACGAGCTTCGCGAGTTCGACGAGCTCTTGTGGACGTTTGGCGACGGCACCTTCGTGCCTCACGAAGCGCTCGGCGCCAGCGGTTTCGAAGCTGCGCCGGTGCTGCTCACGGCGGGCATCGCGCCTGCGGCGCCGGTCGATGTCCTCGTGAACCTCGCGGCGGAAATCCCCCCGGGCGCCGCCACAGCGCAGCGAGTGGCCGAGTTCATCGATGGTGACCCCGGGCGCCGCCAGGCCGGCCGCGCACGCTTCCGGGCTTACAAGGAACGCGGCCTGCAACCCGCCACCCACAATTTGCGCGGCGATCAGTAGGCGGCTCCCCATCCCGCCGACGCTGCTCACGCTCCAGGCGAATCCAGGCAGGGGCGGAAGGAGCCTCTGGCTATAATCGCCCGCTCCCCAACTGTGAGCGGATGGATGGAAAAGGTCTACGCGCCGCACGACATCGAGCGGCGAATCTACGAGCGCTGGGAATCCCACGGCTGGTTTGCGCCGCGCGAGCCGCAGCCTCCCGGCACGGGCGCGTTCTCGATCGCCATTCCGCCGCCCAACGTCACGGGCACGCTCCACATGGGCCATGCGTTCCAGCACACGCTCATGGACATGCTCACCCGCTACCATCGCATGCGCGGCGACAGCACGCTCTGGCAGCCCGGCACGGATCACGCGGGCATCGCTACCCAGATGGTCGTGGAGCGGCAGCTCAACGCGCAGGGCATCAAGCGCACCGATCTCACGCGTGAGGAGTTCGTCGCCCGGGTGTGGAAGTGGAAGGAGCAGTCCGGTGGCACCATCTCCTCGCAGATGCGTCGCCTCGGCGACTCGGTGGACTGGACGCGTGACCGCTTCACCATGGACGAGGGGCTCTCGCAGGCGGTCATCGAAACCTTCGTGCGGCTGCATGACGAAGGGCTCATCTATCGCGGCAAGCGGCTCGTCAACTGGGACCCCGTCCTGCTCACGGCTCTTTCCGATCTCGAGGTGCAGAGCGAAGAGGAAGACGGAAGCCTCTGGCATCTGCGTTACCCGCTCGCGGGAGGCCCGGTGGACGGCCGGGACTGCATCGTGGTGGCCACCACGCGTCCGGAAACCATGCTCGGCGACACCGCGGTCGCAGTGAATCCGGACGACGAGCGCTACCAGAAGCTCATCGGCAAGCAGATTCGCCTGCCGCTCACGGGCCGGCTGATCCCCATCATCGCCGACAGCTACGTCGACCCGGCGTTCGGCTCGGGCTGCGTGAAGATCACGCCGGCGCACGACTTCAATGACTACGAGATCGGGCAGCGGCATTCGCTCGACTCCATCAATGTGTTCACGCCCCGCGCCGCCCTGAACGACAACGTGCCCGAACGCTTCCGCGGCCTGGACCGCTTCGAAGCACGCAAGCGCGTGGTGAAGGAGCTGGAGGCAGAAGGCCTGCTCGACCACATCGACAAACATCGCCTCGTGGTGCCACGGGGTGACCGCAGCGGCGCAGTGCTGGAGCCCTATCTCACCGACCAGTGGTACGTGAAGATCGCGCCGCTCGCGGCGCCCGCCATTGCCGCCGTCGAGGCGGGGCGCACGCGCTTCGTGCCCGAAAACTGGTCGAAGACCTACTTCGAATGGATGCGCAACATCAAGGACTGGTGCGTGAGCCGCCAGCTCTGGTGGGGCCATCGCATCCCCGCCTGGTACGACGAGCAGGGCAACGCCTACGTCGGGCGCAGCGAGGCAGAGGTGCGCGAGCGGCACGAGCTCGACGCCGGCCTCGCACTGAAACAGGACAGCGACGTTCTCGACACCTGGTTCTCGTCCGCCCTCTGGCCGTTCTCGACCCTCGGCTGGCCGGAACGCACGCCGGAGCTCGCCCGTTTCTATCCGACCTCCGTTCTCGTGACGGGCTTCGACATCATTTTCTTCTGGGTGGCGAGAATGATGATGTTCGGCCTCAAGTTCATGGGAGATGTGCCGTTCAGGGAGGTTTACATCACGGGCCTCATCCGCGACGAGAACGGCGACAAGATGTCGAAATCCAAAGGCAACGTCCTCGACCCGCTCGACATCGTCGATGGCATCGAGCTCGAACCGCTCGTGGCCAAGCGCACGAGCGGCCTCATGCAGCCGCAGATGGCCGCGGCCATCGAAGCCAATACGCGCAAGCAGTTTCCGAAAGGCATCGCGTCGCATGGGACGGATGCCCTGCGGTTCACCTTCGCGGCGCTCGCGTCGCCGAGCCGCGACATCCGCTTCGATCTGGCGCGGGTCGCCGGCTATCGCAACTTCTGCAACAAGCTGTGGAATGCCGCGCGCTTCGTGACGATGACGCTGGGCGAAGCCGCGCCCGCCTCCGGTCCCGTGGAGCTCTCCGTGGCGGATCGGTGGATCCGCTCGCGTTTCGGCCAGATGATCGCGCAGGTGGAAGCGGCGCTGAACGAGTACCGCTTCGATTACGCGGCAACGGCGCTCTACGAATTCACGTGGTACGAGTTCTGCGACTGGTACCTCGAGCTGACCAAACCCGTGCTGCAGTCCGAAACGGCCTCCGAGGAAGCCCGGCAGGGGACTCGCAAAACGCTGGCGGAGGTGCTCGAAGCCCTGCAACGTGCGCTGCACCCGCTCATGCCGTTCATCACGGAAGAGATCTGGCAGCGTGCGGCGCCGCTCGCCGGGCGCAGCGGCGAAACGGTGATGCTGCAGCCCTATCCCGAATCGAAAGAGTTCGCGCAGGATGCCGAAGCCGAGCGCGAGATCGAGTGGATCCGCAATTTCATCCTCGGCGTGCGGCAGATCCGCAGCGGCATGGATATCGCGCCCTCGCGCAAACTTCCCGTGCTGCTCCAGAACGCCTCGGCCGATGACCTGGCGCGCGCCGAACGTCACCGCCCTTACCTGGAACGCCTTGCGGGGCTCGAGAGCCTGAAGCCTCTCGCGGCCGGCGAGACGGCCCCCCAATCCGCGACCGCGCTCGTCGGCGAGCTGACGATTCTCGTGCCGATGGCCGGCCTCATCGACGCGGCGGCGGAAATCGAACGCCTGACCAAGCGGATCACGAAGGTGAAGGAAGACCTGCGCAAGACGACGGCCAAACTTTCGAACGAGAACTTCGTGCGCAACGCGCCGCCGGAAGTCGTCACGCAGGAGCGCGAGCGCACCGCAGAGTTCGAACGCACCATCACGAGCCTCGAGGCGCAGCTCGAACGCGTGCGCAGCCTGAAAGGCCCGCAGTGACGGCCGGCCCCGCCGCTCTGCACGCCGCGGTCGACGCTCTCGAGAAAATCATTCTCGGCAAGCCCGATCAGATCCGGTTATGCATGGCGTGCCTGCTGGCGCGCGGGCATCTGCTCATCGAAGACGTGCCGGGCGTCGGCAAGACGACGCTCGCACACGCGCTGGCGCACGTGCTCGGGCTTGCATGGCAGCGAGTGCAGTTCACGAGTGATCTGCTGCCGGCGGACATCATCGGCGTCTCCGTGTTCGACCGCGCCACGCAGCAGTTCGATTTCAGGAAGGGCCCCATCTTCACGCAGCTGCTGCTGGCGGATGAAGTGAACCGCGCGAGCCCGCGCACGCAGAGCGCGTTGCTCGAAGCAATGGAAGAACGGCAGGTGAGCGCGGACGTCACCACGTACCGCCTCCCCGACCCGTTTTTCGTCGTGGCCACCCAGAATCCGCACGAGCAGCTCGGCACGTTCGCCCTGCCGGAATCGCAGCTCGACCGCTTTCTCATGCGAGTCACGCTCGGCTACCCGGACGCGGCCCACGAACGCGAGCTGCTGCGCGATGGCCAGCGCCGCGACCTGTTGCCCGGCATTGCACCCGCGCTCAATCCGGAAGGCGTCGTGCAGCTGCAGAACGTGGTGCGCACGGTTCACATCTCGGACGCGCTGCTCGACTACACGCAGACGCTCATCGCGCGCACGCGCGATCGCGCCGATCTGAAACTCGGCCTCTCGCCGCGCGCAGGCCAGGGACTCATGCGGGCGGCGCAAGCCTGGGCCTTCATTGCCGGTCGTAACGCCGTGCTTCCGGAGGACGTCCAGGCCGTGTTGCCCGCAGTCGTGTCCCACCGGCTCGAGCGGCGGGACGTTGCCGCCGCGAGCAACGGGACGGCCATTGCGGCCGAGCTCATCCGCGCGGTGCCGGTGCCGCCTTGACGCGCCATGAAGCGCTTCCTGCGTAGGAAGATCGAAGCATGGGCCCGCCGCCGGCAGGGCCAGGACGTCCCACCGTTCACGCTGCACGCGCGGCGCATCTACATTCTTCCCACGCCCTTCGGCGCGGCATTCGGCACGATGCTGCTGGTCATGTTCGTTGCCGGCGTGAACTACGGCAACAGCATGGCGTTGTTCCTCACGTTCCTGCTAGCCGCCTTCATGCTGGTGTCGATGCATCAGTGCCATCGGAACCTGTTGCGCGTGTCGTTCGTCAGCGCGGCGGCGGCACCCGCGTTCGCGGGCACTCGTGGCAGGCTGCGCGTCACGCTGGCGAATGACGCGAAAGTCCCGCGCACAGGCATAGAAGTCAGCGCGCAGGGCGGCGCGGCGAGCGCGGACATCCATCCACACGAGCAGGTGCAGATCGATGTGCCCATTCCCGTGCCCCGCCGTGGCAGGGTTCGCATCGACCGGCTCCTCGTGCGCACCGCGCAGCCGTTCGGTCTTTTTCGCGCCTGGACATGGGTGCATCTGCCCATCGACATGATCGTGTATCCGCGTGCGCACGGCACGCTGCCCATGCCCGTGGAGAGCGGGCAGAAAGCTGGCGCCCGGGCGCTCGCGATCGCCGGCGCGGACGAGTGGATGGGACTGCGCCCGTTCAGGGAAGGAGACTCGCCCCGACAGGTGGCGTGGAAAGCGTACGCGCGCGGCGCCCCACTCCTCATCAAGGAGTACAGCGCGCTCGGCTCCGAGCTACGCACGTTCGACTATTCGAAGCTCTCCATCCCCGACACCGAGGCGCGCCTCGAGCAGCTCACGCGCTGGGTGGTGGATGCCGAGTCGCGCGGCGAGCGCTACGCCCTCGTGATCCCGGGGCACCGCTTCGAGCCGGAGGGTGGGCCTGAGCATCGGCATCAGTGCCTCACGGCGCTGGCCCTGCACGGCCAGGATGCGGCGAGGGCCGGCGATGAGCCGTAGCTCCCTCGTTGCGTTGAGCTGGACCGCGGCCGCGCTGACCGCTGGCATCCTGCTTCACATCGACCGCGTGCCCTTCTGGGCAAGCGCTTCCGCGCTCGTCTGCGTGGCCTGGCGCTTCGCTGCCGAGTTCCGGCTGGTGCGCCTCCCCAATCAATGGGCGAAGGTCGCCGTCGCGCTGTTGCTGATCACCGCCGTCGCCGTTCAGTTCCGCACTCTGAACGGGCTCGCGGCGGGCACGGCACTGCTGGTGGTGATGGCTTCCATCAAGCTGCTCGAAACGCATGCGGTGCGCGATCGCCAGGTCGTCGTCGGCGCGTCGCTGTTCCTGCTCCTTGCGGCATGTCTCGACCGGCAGACCCTGTTGCGCGCACCGCTGTACCTGCTGCACGTGTGGATCTGCTGCACGGCGCTTGCGAGCATCGGCCCGCGCGCGGGATCGCTCAACATGCGAGCCGCCGCGGTGCTTGCCGGCCGCACGCTGTTGCTCGCTGTGCCGCTGGCCGTTCTGCTCTTTCTGTTCTTCCCGCGCATGGGCGGCGGATTCTGGGTGCTGCCGCAATCCGAAGCCGCGGTGACCGGGCTCGGCGAAGAAATGAGCCCCGGCAGCATCTCGACGCTCGGCGAGTCGGACGACCCGGCGTTCCGTGTGCATTTCGACGGCGCGCCGCCGCCGCCGGAAGAGCTGTACTGGCGCGGCCCGGTGCTGCACGACTTCGACGGCTACACGTGGCGGCGCAGCCCGGGGCAGCTCTACGTGGCGCCGAAAGTCGAGTTTCTCGGCAAGCCCTACCGCTACACCGTGCGGCTCGAGCCCAGCTCGCGGAACTGGTGGTTCGCGCTCGACACCGTCACGCAATCCCCGCACCGGCGCGTCGTTCTCACGTACGACGGGCAGCTCCTCTCGCGGGACCCCGTCACTCGCGTGACCACCTACGACGCGGAGTCGTACACCCAGACGCGCTCAGACGGCCCGATACCAGTTCTGGCGCGCCGCTACGGCACTCGCCTTCCCGAGGGCCGCAATCGGCGTTCGGTGGCGCTCGCGAAAGAGATGCGCGCAGCGGTGTCGAGCGACGCGGAGTACGTAGGGGCCGTCCTCGCGCTGTTCAGGGGAGGCGGCTTCGAATACACGCTCACGCCTCCTCTGCTCGACCTGGATTCGGTGGACGACTTCCTTTTCAACACCCGACTCGGGTTCTGCGGGCACTACGCTTCCGCGTTCGTGACGCTGATGCGGGCTGCTGATGTTCCTTCGCGAGTGGTCACCGGTTATCACGGCGGCGAGTGGAACCCGATTCGCAAGTATTTCCTGGTCCGGCAATCCAGCGCGCACGCCTGGGCGGAAGTGTGGCTGGACGGGCGCGGCTGGACCCGCGTCGACCCCACGGCAGTCGTGGCGCCTGAACGCTTGCGCCGCGGCTTGCGCGATGTGCTGCCGGAAAGCCAGTCGGCGCAGGAACGCGTGATACGCAGCGTCCCCTGGATCGCGGACATGAGGATGCGCTGGGACGCGCTCAACGACTGGTGGAACGAACGCGTAGTCCGTTTCGACATGCGAACGCAGTTCGACCTGCTCCGCTGGCTTGGTGTCAAGGAGCCGGACTGGCGGCAGCTCGGCTGGATTCTCGCGGGCAGCCTCATTGCATGGCTGCTCGTCATCACCTGGCACGTCGGCCGGGCGCTGCGCGCCACGCCCAGCGACCGGCTGGCCCGCGCGTACATGCGCCTCTGCGCGAAGCTCGCGCGCGCCGGCGCGCCGCGCGCGGCGCACGAGGGGCCGCTCGACTACGCGGCGTCGGTTTCGAGCCGTCGACCGGATATCGCTGCGGCAGCCCGCGAGCTGCTCAACACATATGCGGATCTTCGCTATGGCAACGCGTTGGCCGACTCGGCCCGCGCTCCGGCCATCGCGTCATTCGAACGGGCCGTGTCGCGATTCCGTGCCTAGAACACCGTGACTGACTCACAGCTCGTGCTGGCCATCATCGTCGGCGCCGGTGTGCTCGCCATCACCGGATTGGTGTTGTGGCGGGTTGCGCAGTCGCGGCGCCGATCCGTGGAGTTCGCCAGACCGTTGCCGCAGGAATGGCGCGTCATCCTCGAGGAATCCGTGCCGCTGTATCGACGCATTCCGGCGCCGATACGCGCGCGGCTGGAGCCAGCAGTGCGCGCGTTCCTCGAAGACGTCCGCTTCGTGGGCTGCCAGGGGCTCGAAGTCACCGACGAGATGCGGCTCGTGATTGCGACGCAGGCCTGCCTTCTCGTCGTGGAGCGAGACCCCCGCGCGTATGAAATGCTTAGCAGCGTGCTGCTGTATCCCGACGAGTTCGTCGTCTCGGAAGCAGAAGTGGACGAAGCCGGCGTCGTCACGGAAGGTGAACGCGCTCTTTCCGGCCAGACGGTCGACACCGCACGCATCGTGCTTTCCTGGCGCGACGTTCGGGAAAGCGGTGCGGCAGGTGAGGCCTACAACGTCGTGCTGCACGAGTTCGCGCACTATCTCGACCACAGCGTCGATGGCGCGCTCACGGATTCCGGCGAGCGTCGCGAAGCTTTCGAAGCCTGGCACGACGTGCTTCACGATGAATACGAAGCGCTCTGTGATGCGATCGAGCGCGGCGAAGAGACACTGATCGACCCTTACGGCGCGGAGCACCCCGCCGAGTTCTTTGCCGTCGCCACCGAGACGTTCTTCGAGCTGCCCCAGGGCATGCGCGAGCATCACCCGGCTCTCTACGCGCAGCTCAATCGCTTCTACGGGCTGGACCCTGCATCCTGGTAACCCGCCAGCCTGCGCCACCCGCTCTGACGGGCGAGTGGCGCGCTGCTGCTAAACGCGCACAGGTGCGACGCGAACGCGCGTCAGGAACGCGGCCCCGATGATGAACAGCACCGAGACGGAAACGATGGCGAGCCGGGAATCCCCCGTCAGCAGCGCCACGACGCCCGTGAGAATCGGGCCGAGAATCGCCGCCGCCTTGCCCATGAGGTTGTAGAACCCGAAGAACTCGCCGGACTTGCCCGGCGGCACGAGGCGGCCGAACAGCGAGCGGGACAGCGACTGGATGCCCCCCTGCACGAGGCCGATGACGACCGCGAGCGCGTAGAACTCGACCTCGGTGTCCAGGAAGTACGCATAGCCCGCCGCGCCCATGTACACCGCGATGGCGATGAAAATGCCCGCGCGCGGCCCGATGCGCTTGCCGAGCCACCCGAACGCCAGCGCTGCCGGAAAGCCGACGAACTGCGTGACGAGGAGCGCCGTGATGAGGCTCGACTGCGCAAGGCCGAGCGACAGGCCGTAGTCCACCGCCATCTTGATGATGGTGTTCACACCATCGATGTAGAACCAGTACGCGAGCAGGAACCACAGCAGGGTTTTCTCACCCCGCAGATGGCGAAGCGTGCTCGCCAGCTCACGCAAGCCGGCGCCAATGGCAGGCCCGAACGGAAGCGCGTTGGCCGGCCGCGCCTCCTTCACGAACAGCATCACGGGCACAGTGAAGACGACCCACCAGATGCCCACGGTGACGAACGACCAGCGCACGCCTTCACTCGCATCCGCGATGCCGAACATCGCGGGCTTCGTGGCCATGAGCACGTTCACGACGAAGAGCAGGCCCCCGCCGAGGTACCCGAGTGAATAGCCGTAGGCGGAAACGACATCGAAGTCCTTCTCTTCCGCGACGTCCGGCAACAGCGAGTCGTAGAACTGGTTGCCGCCCCAGAACCCGAGCGACGCGGCAACGTAGAGAACGGACGCCGTCACCCAGTCGCCCCGGGCGACCCAGAACAGCGACACCGTCATGGCCGCGCCGAGCACGGTGAACAGCATCAGCAGCTTGAGGCGCGCCCCGCCCTTGTCCGCGATGGCGCCGATGAGCGGCGCCATCAGCGCGACGGCGAGACTCGCCACCCCATTCGCCACGCCGAGCCTGAACGTGCTCTCGGTGGCTTCCACTCCCACATTCCAGTACTGCTTGAAGTAGATCGGGAAGAAGCCGGCCATCACCGTCGTGGCGAACGCGGAATTCGCCCAGTCGCAGAGCGCCCACGAAACCACCGGCCGGCGTAGCAGCACACTGCGCACCCGCCCGCCTGACATCACCGCCGATGATTCCGCCATTGCTCTTCGATCCCGCCACGCCGCTCGCGCGGCGACATCCTACGCGCCCGGTGTGACAGCGTCAGTTGTGCGCGGATTCGCGCGTCTGGCTGAACCGCAGATCGGGCCAGCGCTCGAGCGTGAGTTGCAGGTTCACGCGAGTGGGGGCGAGGTAGACGAGGGCCCCCGCGTGATCCACCGCCAGGTTCTCGTAGGCCTTGTTGCGAAACTCCTCGAGCTTGCGCCCATCGCCCGACACCCAGCGCGCGGTGAACACGTTCACGTTGTCGAACACGCAGTTGACGCTGTATTCGTCCTCCAGCCGGAAGGCCACCACTTCGAACTGCAACTGCCCCACCGCACCGAGGATGAGGTCATTGTTTCGCAGCGGCTTGAAGAGCTGGGTGGCGCCCTCCTCGCACAGCTGGGACAGCCCCTTGGCGAGCGCCTTCATCTTCAGAGGGTCCTTCAGCACGGCGCGGCGGAAGAGCTCCGGCGCGAAGTTCGGGATGCCGGTGAAGTTGAGCTTCTCGCCCTCGGAGAACGTGTCGCCGATGTTGATGGTGCCGTGGTTGTGCAGGCCGATGATGTCACCGGCGAACGCCTCTTCGGCATGCGCGCGGTCCGCGGCCATGAAGGTGAGCGCATCCGCCACCCGCACTTCCTTGCCCTGCCTCACGTGGTAGAGGCGCATGCCGCGCTCGTACTTGCCCGAGCACAGCCGCATGAAGGCGATGCGGTCGCGATGGCCCGGGTCCATGTTGGCCTGGATCTTGAACACGAAGCCCGTGAGCTTCTCTTCCAGCGGATCCACCGCCCGCTCGCGCGTGGGGCGCGGCTTCGGGCCCGGAGCGTGCATGGTGAACGAGGCGAGGAGCTCTTCCACGCCGAAGTTGCTGATCGCCGAACCGAAGAACACCGGCGTCTGCTTCGCCGCACGGTAGGCTTCCGGATCGAACGCGTCCGTTGCGCCCTTCACGAGCTCGATCTCGTCTGCAAACGAGGCCGCGAGCTCGCCGAGGAACGCCTGCGCCTCCGGGCTCGCCAGCTGATCGATCGTCAGGTTCTCGCCCACGCGACCGCCCTTGCCCGCTTCGTAGGCGTAGATACGGTCCTCGATGAGGTGATAGATGCCCTTCAGGTCGCGCCCCATCCCGATGGGCCAGGTGATGGGCGCGGTGCGGATCTTCAGCACCCGCTCGATCTCGTCGAGCAGCTCGATGGGCGGTCGGCCCTCGCGATCGAGCTTGTTGATGAACGTCATGATGGGCGTGTCGCGCAGGCGCGTGACCTCCATCAGCTTGATGGTGCGTTCCTCCACGCCCTTCGCGCAGTCGATGACCATGAGCGCGGAGTCGACCGCAGTGAGCGTGCGATACGTGTCTTCGGAGAAGTCCTCGTGGCCGGGGGTGTCCAGCAGGTTGACGATGGACTCCCGATACGGGAACTGCATCACCGAGGACGTGACCGAGATTCCGCGCTGCTGCTCGAGGCGCATCCAGTCGGAGGTCGCGTGGCGCGCGGCCTTGCGGCCCTTCACCGTGCCGGCCATCTGGATGGCGCCTCCGAAGAGCAGGAGCTTCTCTGTCAGCGTGGTCTTGCCGGCGTCGGGATGCGAAATGATCGCAAAAGTTCTTCTTTTCCTTATTTCTCCGGTACTTAGATCATCAAGATTAGCCACTGAACCACCACGAGGGACACAATTGGGAACACAAAATCCAGAAAGTCGGTCTGAAGCGGCCCCAAAGCAGCCGGCCTGCGGCTCCCCCGAACAAGCCGGCAGCCGGTGGGCAGGCAGCCCTCCCGCCCACCTCGGCGTCTGTGCGTCGGAAACGACGGGACGCGGGACCGTACGGACGGGCCACATGGCCCCAGACGAAACAGTTTCATGATACCAAGCCACCTCCGGACCTTCCGGATAACTGCCCGGACCAGCTTCCGGCGGGGGGACGCTACCTGCCCCCCCACTCAGGACTTCCCTTCACCCGGCACTGAAAATCCCCCGAACGCTCCCAGGCAGCCTGCGCCGGCACGTTGAGAGCGCACATATGGGGAACCCCTCAAACTTACGCTAACCGCTGCTCATGCCCCCCTGCGGAGCTGCTGGCAGCGCGACGTGGGAAGAGTGGAAGGAGTCCATATGAGCGTCGTCGTTCACGCGCTCGATCATTACCGCAGATAGCGCTCGAACAGCGCCAGGGTTCTCTCGGTCAGATCACGGATGTTGGCGGCGCTGTATGGCCCGTGCCCCTCGCCCCAATATTTGACGTAGTCGACATCCTTGCGCAGGCGATGGAGTGCGACAAACATCTCATCGTACTGACTCGAGAATCCACCTTGATCCATGTCGGTGCCCACCAGTAACACCGGCACATCGATGTTGTGTGTATGGGCAATCGGACTGATGCGCCAATACAAGCCCGGGTCCTGCCAAGGAGTGACTCTCAAGCCAAACTGCTCGACGCCTTCGTAGCGCGTCGCCTCGCCGTACCACGGCATCAGGTTGGGGAAGAAATTCTCCGCCAGACCCACCGTGAAGTAGTGGCTGGCGATATTGGCAATACCGTTGATCGAAACCAGCGCCTTGAAGCGCCTGCTATGTCCCGCAATCCACAAACCGCTGTAGCCAGCGCCACTTTCACCGATCAGAGCCAGGCGATCGGGATCGACATACCCCGCGGCAATGGCCGCATCCAGCGCCCGATCGGTGGCCGCCACGATGCCTGAAAGCGGCCCTCCTTCGGGTGTCGCGATCTCGGGATTGGCCACGAAAAGAAGAGCATAGCCGTGCGATGCCAAGACGGTGTGATTGGTATAGCTCGCCCTTTGCAGATCGAGCGGAGCCGAGCAATCCGGAGTGCTTCCCGGGTAAACGTAGACCAGTGTGGGATAGCGATGTCCGGAGCGGTAATCGGCTGGAAGCGTGAGACAACTGCTCACGGTCTCACCATTGGGACCTGCGTGACTGACGCTGGCTGAAACAGGTTTGGCAACCCCTGCCAGAAATTGATTGATGCGTGTCACGGTGCGAGCTTGTCCGCCTGGCAATTGCATCTTGAGGTCTGAACCATCGGGATCGGCCTGGCGGTATGCGATGGCATGCGTCTTCTGATCTACGGCGATCAACTGCGCCTGCCCTTTCGGAAGCGCGATTTTCCGCACGACGCCTTTCAGCAGGTCGAATGCCAGCAGAGAGGGATGTCTGGAGTCATCAGACTGATACAGCGCAGAGGTGCCGAAAGGATCACGCGCGGACGTATCGGTGCCCACGCGACGCATGGGTCGGGGTATGACCCGTTCGCCCGGTGCAATCGGCGTGACACGACCGTCGCGATCCACTCGATGGACTTGCTTTTCCAGAACCAGGTACGCGCCGGAACGGGTCATCCCGGCCGCCCAGGCGGACACCTGCGCATGGTGCCGAGTCAGATTTCGCGGTGAGCTCGAAGCGAGCAGGTACCAGTCGAAGCGCCCGGGATCTTTGTTCATGTGTCGTCCGCTCACACCCCTGGAGGTGAAGCGCGGCGTGGGATCTGCAGGAGTGTTGGGGCGGGCCGGGACCGCGATGTCTTCCCCCATCCAGACGAAACGCAACGGCCGCCCGGCCGGACCGAACTCACGTTCGTTGACGAGATCGAGTCCCACGTGTGGCAATTCACGCAATCGCCGTGAGCGTGTGTCATAAGTGAAGAAGCGGCCCTCACGAGGTGAGCTGCCTTCTGCCCAGGCGAAAAAGCCGATGAGTGGTGAGTTTGGCGACCACTCCGCGGTTCCTTGGAATACGTCGAGACCGGGAGCGACGTCGATTCGCTGCTGGGTTTGCAGGTCGAATATCACCGGGCGGGTGCGGCCATGAAGCCAGGGTGGGCCGAGCGAGTCGGCAGGCATCTGCGATTTCACGAACTGCTGCAAACCGAACAGATAGCGGCCATCGGGCGAGAGCCGAAGATCGGAGAACATGCCGTCAGCCAACTTCGAGGTCTGGCCGCTTTGCGCATCGACCATGCGCAATGATCCGGGAAACGGTGGATTCTCGACATCAGCCGATCGACTCGTGTAGACCGTGAACGAAGGCTCGCGCCCTTTCCAGCTCTTATGCCATGCACGGTAGAACGCCTCGCCGCTGGCACGCTGCAGATACGGCGAATAGGGTCCAATGACTTGCGGATCGGCTGCGGCAAATACCAGCGTCCGAGGTCCCGTCCAGACGGGAGCGAGCTCATGGATCGAATCCTGATCGGGCGGCTCGGCAAGCAGTCGATTGATGCCGCTCTTTCGATCGAACAAACCCAACCTGAGCTCACCCTCCAGGGCTCGAAAGTAAGCCAGGTAACGACCATCCGGGGAAAAACCCAGCAGCTCATAGAGCGCCCCTGGCGTCGCTTCGAAGAGCGGCCTCGCATGTCCTGTGCCGTCCACCGGCACTGACATGAGGATGCCGAAAAAATGAGCCCAGAACGGAATGCTGTAGTCTGGCAGCTCCTCGTACGGTGGTTTCAGAACATAGACGAAAGCATCACCTCGAGGGCTGAAGGCGCCCGGCCCCAAGCTCTCGAGCTTCAACATCTCATCGATGTTGTAGGGCCGAAGGGTTCTGGGTTCGGCGTTCTGCGCTGCCATCGCAGGCAGCGCAAACGTGAGCATCGCGAACCCGATCCAGCTCAGGTTCATCTTCATGCTCCCGACTCAGAATCGCTTGCTCAATGCAATGGAATAGCGGCGCAGGCGCGGATCGCCGTAGGTCGAATAGCCGCCAGTGGTCGCGAGCGTCGCAAGAATCGGCGGGCTCTCATCGAACACGTTCTGTATGCCCAACGAAACCTCCGTTCCGGCGAGCACGCCCTTGAACGCCGCCTCTGCGAAGCGATAGCTGACGAGCAGATCGTGGTACATCTGACTACGGACGGTATCGGAACCTTGCTGCTGGATAGCCGTGGCGCGGGCAGCGGGAGTAGCGGTCGACACGTACACTTTGTAATCGTCGAAATACTGTGCGTTCCAATCCACCATCCAGGCGCTTCTGCTCCAGGTCAGGCCGAGATTTCCGCGCCACTCCAGCAGCCCCGATGTGAAGCCCACCGCATCGTCCACCGGCGCGATCGGCGAAGTTTTCCGCTTGAGATAGACCGCGTTCGTGCCGATGGCGTACCAGCGGAACTGGCCGAGACGCGCAGTATCGAGGGTGTAGTCGAGTTGGAAGTCGAAGGCCTCCAGTTGCGTGCCGGCGATATTGATGGCCGAGATGTTCATCGCAGTCACCGGGCCGCCGGTGTAGCCGAGCGCAACGTCCGCCTCGCTCAGCGGGCCACGCGTCACACGTCCCGGATAACGTTCCTCCAGATCGAGCAGTGTCTGCGCGGTCAGCGAGGTGATTTCGTTTGTTTTCTCGATGTGCGTGAAATCCAGCGAGAACCGCAATCCGGGCAACACTCGAGGCGTGAGGATGAAGCCCGTCGACCAGCTCCTGGAGTCCTCCGGGGCGATGCCGAGGTTTCCGCCAGCAACAGAGGTAAACGCACCCACCGACCCGGCAGTGCCGCCACGCTTGGGATCGAGCAGCCCACTGGCGTTGGGTGCCGTCACGGACGTAGGCGCGCTCGGAGCGATCTGCGTCAGTGAGGGCGGCAGGAAACCCGTACCGAACGACGCGCGCACCGTGAGGTCCGCGACCGGGATGTAAGAGAGTGCGAGCGTATAACGATTCGCCTGGGTGTCTTTGGTCGAGTGGGACAGCGCGGGGAACGGCCCCTGAAACGAAGCCACTGATGCCAGAATGGGGTTCGGAGCGTCAGATGCGTACTCGTCGCGCCGCACCGAGGCCTGGAAATCCAGAGCTCTTACCCAGGGTAACGCGTTCACGGCGGATACCAGCGGCGTGCGCACTTCGAGCGAGTAGGAATCGACCGTTTGCGAGCGTTCGGGATACCAGAAGTAGCTCATCGCAGCTGCGGCGCTCATGGAATATAAGAAACTCGCATCGGAGGTTTCCTTGCGACGCTCGGCCATCGCTGACAACGTGACCGGGCCACCGGGAATGCGGAGCACCGGCCCGGACGCGCGCAACGTGACGTCCGTCTGCCTGCCCTTCGCAGGTCCGGAGCCCGTTCTGGCCGCGGGAAGCAGATAGGGCGAATAGTCGAGCGGATACGCGTTCAGATCGCGCATGACGTCCAGCGCACCGCTGATCGCTGCGGCATCGGCGCCCGCAGTCACCAGGAAATTTCCGTAGGTGCTTTCCCAGCGTGACCGACTCCACGAATAGTCGGCCTCCGCAGTCCAGTTGCGCGGCAGATGCACGATCAGACCGGTCGTGATGTTCGTGCTCGCCAATTCGTTTCTGAAAGTGTTGTCGAGCCCAACGGCCGGAAAGCTCACCCGTATGGGCGAATCGAACGGATTGTTCGGCGCCGTGGCGTCCAGCGTCACCGCGCTGGTCACGATCGCCGGGAAGGGTCGAATCGATTCGGTGTCGGAGTGCGACACATCGACGAATCCCTCGAAGCGCGCGCTGAACTCGTGGCGCAGGTTGAGCGTGGCGGATCGGACCGTTGGATTGCTCAGCAGGTTGCTCCGCCCGCCATTGAAATCGTTCGGCAAATCCAGGTTGTAGCGGCCGGCGTTGGCCAACAGCGCCGCGCCATTGTCGGTGCGCGCGTATCCCACTGGAACGAACGTGTGGTTCGAGCCCAGCGACTGGCCGCTGTCCAACACCAGTGGCGCGTTGGTGCAGGTCGTGGAGGTCGCCGTGGCAGTACGACAGATGTTTGTCGTGTAGCCGGGCGGCGGAGCCGTCATGTTGGCAAGAGGAACGTTTGAGTTGTACAGGTCCCGGCCGCGCTGGGCGAAATCACGGTCGCCGCTCGTCATCGGATTGGCGTCGGAATGCGTGCCGGAGAAAACCAGATGCGTGCGCTTGCCGATGCTGAAGCCGCCGCTCATGTCAAAGCGGCGTTCGCTGACATCCGTGTCGAAGGCATTGCCGTAGGTCGCGCGCAGATCCACGCCGGCATAGTTGGTGCGCGTGATGATGTTGATGACACCACCGTTGGCGCCGCCGCCATAGATCCCGCCTGCGGTAGAAGGCAGGATCTCGATGCGCTCGATCGATGAGAGCGCAATGCCTTTGATGTCCGGCTGGCTGAAGTTGGCGCCGGGAACACCTGGCATGCGACGGCCGTTCAGCAGGATCAGCGTTTGCCCCGAGCCCATGCCGCGTAGATTGACGGTAGAGCTGAAACTGGAATTGTTGGCCTGAATCTGGCTCGGCAGCTGCTGCACCGAGTTCATCGGCAAACGGTTCTTGAAGAATTCTTCGAGATTCGGCGCGTTCGAGCGCTGGATCTCCTCACCCCTGAACACCACATACGGCTGCGGATCGTCTTCGGTGCGGGGGATATCCACGTTCAGCGAGCGCGCGCCTTTGACGAGGATTTCCGGGACGCCTTTCAGATCGAGCTCTTCCAGCTCGGGGGCAGCCTGAGACGCGTCAGCTTCATTGCGTCCCTTTCTGTTCCCGCGAGAAGGGCGAGCTTCGTCTGCCTGCGTCGACGGTATGGGGCGGGAGTCGGACACCTGCACTGTCTTGTGATCCAGCCATTGAAATGTCAGGCCCGTGCCTTCGAGCATGCGCGATAGTGTCTGCGAGATCGGCAGGCCGGCGGGTGCACCGCTGGTCCTCTTGCCCTTGATCAGCGCGCTGACGTAAACGATCTGTAACCCCGTTTGCCTGCGCAAATCCTCCAGCGCGGTTTCCAGCGCGCCCGCCGATATGGCTGCAGCGCGGGTGGACTGGAGCGACACAGCCTGATCCGCGGCGTTCGCGCTTGGGAACACTGCCGCCAACACCATGGAGGAGATCAGGAGACTGTGTATGCGCTGGTCACTCATGTGCGGCACCCCATCGTTATTCTGGTCTTGCTTGTGGGACTGCCGGCATGTCTCGATGGCCACCGGTTCCATGAACTTTATTTAGCGCTTGCGTGACCTCACGTAGATTGCATCCGGCGTACGTTCGACCTGGACACCTTCAAAGTTGCGCAGGAAGGCGATAAAGGGTTCGGGTTCGTAGGCATCGAACATCCCGGTGACGGGTGTATTGCGCAACGACTCATCCTCTATCCGGATCGGAACATCCAGATACCGTGCATATTCATCGGCCACTTCACCCAGAGGGCGGTCCCGGAAGCTGATCTCTCGACGCGTCCAGGCCGTCGCTTCCCGTACGTCCACCGCCTCAGATCGGGACGTGGATTCAGATTGGCTGAATTTGATCCTCTCGCCTGCGCCTAGTAGCGCCGGAGCCTGCGAGCTGCCCGCGGCGCCGCTCGATGCCACCGACACCCTGCCCTCGACCACGGTTACCTCGGTGCTGCCAGGCTTGCGATAGACATCGAACTGTGTGCCGACGGCTACGATGTCGACGTTTCCTGCGAGCACACGGAACGGCCGTTCGGGATCCTTTGCGACGCTGAAGAGTCCCTGACCGGATGTCAGCTCGATCAGCCGCTCCTTTCTCGTGAAGCGGATGCGAATCCGGGATTGGGAATTCACGTGCACTACCGAGCCGTCGTTCAGGCGCACGGTGCGCTGGTCTCCGTGCGGCACGATGATGTCCGAGAAGCCACGATGCCAGTACGCGGATAGACCGATCGCAGCCAGCAGCACCATCGCGGCGAGCGCGAATCTGAAAAGAACTCTTGGACGCGGCCGGGACGTCGCCGCCAGACCCAGAGAAACAAGGTTCGAAGCCTCGTCATGTCCGGTTTGCGCCGCTTGATAGTCAGGCTGCACATCCTGCAAGACCCGCGGCAACATCTGAGTCATCTGTAGATTTGTCAGATACTCCTTGATGTTCGTGGGGCTGGACTTGAGCCAGGCCAGGAACTCGGCCTTTTCCTGCGCTGTCAGATCGTCGCTGGCGTTACGCATCTGCCATTGCGTTGCGTGCCTCAGTGTCGCCCTGCGAAGGGCGTCGTCCGTGTTGTTGGCGCTCATGGTTTCCTCGCGTGATCGAATTGCTCGCGACACCGCATGACGGCGTTCGCGAGAGCTTTTTCCGCTGCGCTCTTGGATGCCCATCCCAATCGGCGCGCAATCTCGCGATATGACAGGTCGTCCCGGTAGCGCATGACCAATAGCGTCCGGTCGCGTTCCGACAGCCCCCGTACGGCGCTCTTCAACCGAGTCAGCTGCTTTTGCATGTCCAGGGAAGCTTCCGCGGTGAGCTCCACTTCCAGCTCGGGCTCGCTCTCGATGGCTTGTTCCAGGGACACTCGCACGCGACGCCTGGCGATACCGTCAAGGTACATCCGTTCCCGACGCAGGTTGTTGGCGACGGTGATGAGAAAGCCTTGAGGGTCGCGGATGGCGGAAAGGTCTTCGATTCGTAGCAGGCGCAGAAACACGTCCTGGCTGATGTCCTGGGCATCCACTCCCGGCCCCAGTCGGCGCCGGAGGAAGCCGATCACCTGGCCTGCATGGGCGGTGAAGAGTTCTTGTAGGCGCTTTCGGTCGGCCATACCGGTTCGGAGCTCGAGAATGATTTATCCAGGGCATAGGACGGCGAAAATGGGGATCCGGCCACCGGAGGTAGCAAATTTTTCTTCTCTTGACAGGCGTAGGGCGCCTGTCAGCGACAGGTATTCATGCAGCTTCGATGAGCACCGCGTCGTTCACCGTGGTATTTTCGTGGACGAAAAGACGGCCATTCAAGCACTTGATCGCAAAGATCCAGTCCTGCCGCTGTCTCCCGGTCACATCGAGCGGCACGGTCTCGCGTACTACCGGCACGGAACCCTCTTTGTACGCCGCCTTCAACACCAGGACCGGTGAGGTTCTGCACTGGCTTTTCTCATCTGCGCACAGCACGAGCGCGCTTTCAGGTGGGCTGAGGTACGAGCCGGCGATCTCGCGAACCCTCTCGATGAGGAACGGATCGTTGCAAATTTTGAAGGACTGCGTGCGATGCGGCTGCTCTCCAAAAGCGACAAGTAGCGCTGCGCTGTACTCTTGCTGATGCCGGTTGGCTCACCGGGTGTGCGCATACTCCAGTGCGTGCCGGCTTCATCTCAATCATGCAGTCCGGCAATGCGTGCGACTCGGAAGCGTCGTCGCCGAATGCTCACTGTCGGCTGTGTGACTTCCAGACGTTTGGCGGGCTGACGATCGGTAAGTCCCGACTCGATCATCAGGATGAAGACTTCCGCACACATTTCGGTGCTTGAAGATCGTGACTGCGGTTTGTCCGATCTTCGGACATCATGGGTCTGTCTCAGCGTCGTACAAGCTCCATGCACGAGAACCGGGTATATGTTCCCGACCCGGCATCATCCAAGAGTCGGCCCATGCCCAGGTACGCCCCACCCACCGAGGAAGGCTTCGCCAAGCGCCTCGCACGTTTGCGCAAAGCCGCAGGCTTCACCCAGGAGCAGCTCGCCGCGGAGCTTCACGTTTCATCGCTGCCGAGCAGAACCGGCGCGACCCTTCCTGAAGGTTCGCGCTACAGTTTCCCGCTCACCGTTTAACAGGAGTTCGTCCCATGAGTCCCCATGGCCGATGCTGCCATCCGGGCCGTCTTCGAGCTCGAGCCGGATGGCCCGACACGACCGACCACCTGGTCATTCACCGGGCGGGAAATCCGCGCTGAACGTAAGGTCGGCCCAGCGGATCATTTCGGCCTGACGAGCGGCCATGACCTCGCCGACCTGCTTGAAGCCCATCGAGCCCAGCAACACGCGGCGCGGGGGATTGTCAGCCTTGACCACGCGGATCATCGCCTCGGCAGCGCGTGCCGGATCGCCAGGTTGTCGTCCGTTGCGTTGCTCCAGCGCCCTGGTCATTGCGCCGGCGGTGGGCTGGTAGTCATCGATGCGGATCGACGCGTGCTCCATCGAGCGGCCGGCCCAGTCGGTGCGGAACGGCCCCGGCTCGATCGCGGTAACGCGAATGCCCAGGTGTGCGACCTCCTGTGCCAGGGCGTCAGTCAATCCTTCCAGCGCGTGCTTGCTGGCGTTGTAGACGCCCAGGCTGGGGAAAGTGATCAGGCCACCGGTCGAGGTCATGTTGAGGATGTGGCCCGAGCGGCGCTGGCGCATGCCCGGCAGCACGGCCTTGATCAATGCCAGCGCGCCGAAGAAGTTGACGTCGAACTGGCGGCGCGCCTGCGCCATGCTGAGCTCCTCGATGGCGCCTTCCAGGCCGTAGCCGGCGTTGTTCACCAGCACGTCGATGCCGCCGTAAGTGGCGACGATGTCATCGACGACACGCTTGATGGCGGGCTCGTCGGTTACGTCGAGCAGGACGCCGTGGGCAAGCTGCGGGTGCAGTGCCTGAAAGGCAGCGCGGTGTGACTCCTCGCGCAGAGTGCCGACGACGCGATCGCCGGCCGCGATTACCTTGAGCGCCAGCTCGCGGCCGAAGCCGCTGCTGACGCCGGTAATGAACCACGTCTTTGGGACGGACATGGTGCTCTCCTTTTGATGGGCTTGGTGGACGAGAGCAAATGTAGAGCGCGGTGAGTCGAGTGATAACGACTCAGATTCGCCAAGGGCTTTCAAGAGCTTCTTAACAGTCTTGCGGCACCATGTGTGCGACAGGACAGGAGCCACTGACCAGTGGACCGTGCGCTGGTCGATAACCGCATGCACGGGCGAATCGGCCAGTTCACGCATCAGGCGGCGAGCCGAAGCGCGGGCCTGGGCGGCGCCTTCATCCTGCGCCAGCATCACGCCGAAGCGGTGCACATTGAGGAGCTGGCCGACCTGGCGGCGATGAGCCCGGCACGTTCCATCGCCATTTCAAGGCGGTCACGTCGATGAGCCCGATCCAGTTCCAGAAGCAGATCCGTATGCTGCGCGCCCGGCAACTCCTGATCGCCGGAGCGCCAACCACATCCGACGTGGCATACCAGGTCGGCTACGAGAGTCCGCCACAGTTCAACCGAGACTACAGTCGGTTCTTCGGGGCTTCTCCCATGGGGGATGCACAACAGGTGAGGAAGCTGCTGCGCGCATAGGGTGGGATCGCTGGAGCGTTGTGCCTGCCTCGAACACGCCGAGGCGCTGGGAGAGCAGGCAGGACATTGCGTCACACGCGGCCTTGTTGGCGCAACAGCCGACCGATGCGCGAAATTCCGGCTTCGCCCAAACGCAACGCCTCAGCGCTGGTGTGTACGGAGTAGTAGCCGAGCACGAGCTCATGCGGGTGTTTCACCGCCGAGGCGACGACGAGCTCCGTCTCGCCTTCTGCCGTGAGGTCGATCGAGGCGACGGACTCCTCGAACACGGCGAGCTCGTCTTGAAGTCGAGTGCCGGCGGTCAGTAGAGCGCCGCGTGAGACATGCACCCAGGCTACCGTGTGCCCCGCCGGTGGCAGGTAGTGCCAGTGCTCGCCCGGCGCCAAGGAAACGTGGAGGTAGTTCATGCCGGGTGGCGCAAGCACAGGGCTGCTGACACCCTCCCACTCGCCCAGGATGAGCCGCGCGGGGCCAATGCGCGGTACAGCTTCGGGCGGCAGGTACTGGCTTCTTGCCGGATCGTTCTCTATTGCTGCCGGCAGCGCCACCCACAACTGATAGGCGCGCAGACGACCCGCGGCTTCCGGATACCCGTCGTGCCAGACACCACCGCCGGCATTCATCCATTCGACGCTGCCGGACGTCAGTGAGCCTGCGGCGCCCGTCGTATCCTCGTAACGGATGTCGCCGGACAGCAAGACCGTGACCGTGGCGATGCCCGAGTGCGGGTGCATCTTGAACATCGGGCCGCCGGACTGGATGAAATCGACATGGTCGAGGAAGACGAAGGGCTTGACGAGCTGGCCGACGTCGGAGGGACTGAAGACACGAACGATCGGGCCGTGGCGTTCCCCGCGGGTGCGCAGCACGATCTGCCGCGAAGCATGGGCCGCGTACTCGCGCTCCGGGGATTGCCTGGGCGTCGATCTCATCGCGCCGGCTGGCGAGGGTTGGGACATTGAGGGCGCTCCGGCGGTAGTGACGATGCGCGGAGGCTATTTGCCGGCGGTGTCCCGGAGAAGCCTATATGTTTCGATGAAATGCATCCGTAAAATAGATAGGTGCTCGACGCCTTCTCGATCGATCAGTTGCGTACCTTCATCGCCGCGGCGGAGGAAGGCAGCTTCTCAGCAGCGGGCCGCAAGCTCCGTCGTGCCCAGTCCGTCGTCAGCCACACCCTGGCAAACCTGGAGAACCAGGTCGGCGTGCCCCTGTTTGACCGCAGCGCCCGCTATCCGCAGCTGACTGATCACGGCAAGGCGTTGTTGATCGAGGCACGAGCGGTCGTCCAGCGCATGGACGCCTTCAAGGCCGCGGCTCGCCACCTTGCCGAGGGACTCGAGCCGGAGCTTGCTGTGGCGATCGACGTGATGTACCCGATGGACTCGCTCACCGAAGCCGTCGGTGGCTTCCGCGATGCCTTCGGAAGCATGCCACTGCGCCTCCGCGTCGAAGCGCTGGGCGCGGTTGTGCAACCCGTGCTGGATGGAGCCTGCAGGATCGGCATCATCGGCTCGCTGCCCCTGACGCCGGAACTGGGCCTGGAGGCGGAAAGACTGCTCGATGTCCCGATGACCACCGTCGTGGCACCGGGTCACCCGCTGGCTCGCCGTCGCGGGCGCATTGCGCAGAAGGAGCTTGGCCAGCATGTCCAGCTGGTGCTGACTGATCGCTCGACCCTCACCGACGGGCGCGACTTCAGCGTGCTATCGCCGCAGACCTGGCGGCTGGCGGATCTGGGCGCGAAGCACGCCTTCCTGCGCGCTGGATTCGGCTGGGGGCACATGCCGCTCGCGCTGGTGCGTGCGGATATCGAGGCGGGCAACCTGGTGAAGATCCTCCCGGAGAGCCTTCCTTCGTCTGCGGCCATCAGCATGTTTGCGGTCTACCGCAAGGATGCCCTGCCAGGTCCGGCAGGACGATGGTTCATCGATCGGCTGAAGCAGAACGCCTTCCGCAAGGCACGCGGGTGATGCGCCTGGGGTTGGCGCGCGTCGTTGCGATCCATCGTCCGAAACGATGGATTCCATCCAGATAAACAGGCTTCCTGGATGCAGGAGTGGCTCATAGGCTTGCCGGCCCGTCCACTTCCTCTTCTTCAGGAACTTCGCATGGCCAAAGTCCTCGTTCTCTACTATTCATCGTATGGCCACATCGAGCAGATGGCCGAAGCCGTCGCTCGAGGCGCGCGTGCCGCTGGCGCCGAGGTCGACATCAAGCGGGTTCCTGAAACCGCGCCGGAGGATGTCGCCAGGGCCGCCCACTTCAAACTCGATCAGGCCGCTCCTGTCGCCAGCATCGACGAGCTGGCCAACTACGATGCGATCATCGTCGGCACTGGAACGCGCTTCGGCAGGATGTCCTCGCAGCTTGCCAGTTTCCTGGACCAGGCCGGCGGGCTCTGGATGCGCGGCGCGCTGAACGGCAAAGTCGGCGGGGCCTTCGCATCGTCGGCTACCCAGCACGGCGGTCAGGAAACGACCCTGTTTTCGATCATTACCAACCTGCTGCATTTCGGCATGACCATCGTCGGCCTGCCCTACAGCTTCCAGGGCCAGATGACACTCGCTGAAGTGAGCGGCGGCAGCCCTTATGGCGCCACGACGATCTCAGGGGGTGACGGATCGCGGCAGCCGAGCGAAAACGAGCTTGCCGGCGCGCGCCACCAGGGCGAGTTGATCGCTCGGACCGCCAGGAAGCTCTTCGGCTGACGCTCCCGGGTCTCTTCGTCATTCACCGGGCGGAAAGTCAGCACCCAGCGAGACGAGGGAATGGCTGTTGCCGTTGGGCGCTTCGCTATGGGTCGGCATGATCGAAGATCGAGGCGTAGTACGCCTCGCCTTCCCGCAGATGCCCGTCGAACGCGAAGCCGCGTGCCAGCATGTCGTCCATGTCCGCCCGTGTGATCTTCATCACATAGCTCTTCTCGGTCGTTACCAAGCGGCAGGCGCCACGCGTTGCGGCGCCACTGAACCACTTGCCTGGGTCGGCATGACCGGATGGGTGAATCCGACCGTTCTCTTCGACCTGCCAACGACCATCGAGCAGTATCCAGATGTCGTCATCGCGGCCCGTGCCGTCTTCAGCGCAGGCAGCGACCACTGTGCTGGCGCGCGCTTCCCACTCACGGGAGTGGTCGATGGTCCAGCGCAATTGGCTCGTATCCAGGCGCGTGAACATGGGCGTGTGCCGAAGCAGATGCAGGTAGGTCACCGAGGGTTTCATCGTGGCGTTCTCCGGAGCGTCGTCATCCGCCGTGCCGAGCCAACTGCAGGCCGCAACCCACAAGCTGATCGTGCAGGTGGCAATGGCTGCGGCACGCGCATGAAGTTTCATGGAGTAGTGACTCATACATAGTGAGGTTGAAACCGATCCGCCGTGGCGCGCAGTGGCCTGCGGATGGGCTCACTATGAGCACTGGAGGTGAATGGATAATCACCCTAAAATCGCCATCGCTGTTCCAGACTGACGAACAATAAGGCGCATGGATAGACTGGATGCGATGCGACTTTTCACGCGAATCGTCGAGCGGCGCAGCTTCACCGTGGCTGCACAGGATCTGGACGTGCCGCGCTCTACGGTCACGACCGTCGTTCGGAACCTGGAGGCGCGACTCGGCGTGCGGCTGCTGCAGCGTACGACGCGGGTGGTCAGGCCCACGCTGGACGGCGAGGCCTACTACCGACGCTGTGTGGCCATCCTGGACGACATCGAGGATGCGGAAGGCGCCTTCAGCGGCGCACTGCCCAAGGGCCTGCTGCGCATCGAGGTCCAAGGTACGCTGGCCCGCCACTTCCTCATGCCCGGGCTGCCGGAATTTCTCGCCAGGTACCCGGACATCGAGCTCTCGATGAGCGAAAGCGATCGCTGGGTCGACCTCGTGCAGGAAGGCGTGGATTGCGCGCTGCGCTACGGCCGGCTGCGAGACAGTGATCTGGTGGCGCGGCAGGTGGCCATTCTGGATCGACTGACCTGCGCGACGCCCGGCTATCTGAAGAAGTTCGGCACACCGTCCGGCATCGACGACCTGGACGGCCATCGCGTCGTCGGCCTGCGTTCGCTGACCACGGGCACCATCACCCCGCTGGAATTTGGCGACGGCCCCGAGCAGCGCACGGTGTCTGTGGCCAGTACGCTGTGCGTAACCGGCACCGAAAGCTATCTCGCTGGCATCCGCCTCGGACTTGGGCTTGCGCAGGTGCCGCGCTTCCATGTCGAAGAGGACTTGAGGCGCGGCACGCTCGTGTCCATCCTCGAGGACGATCCGCCGCCGTCGGTTCCTGTTTCGCTGATCTATCCGCGGAGCCGGCAGCTCTCGCCGCGCGTGCGGGTGTTTCTGGACTGGGCGGCACGAGAGTTCGCGCAGAGAAGTGCCGCTGGGAATCTCGCGTCGGAGGCATAGAGCCTTGCCTGGGATCATGGACTGCAAACCTCGCAACTGGCTCCACGGCTCAAGCATGTACCCGTTTGAGCATGCGTGAGGGCACCATATGCGAGACCCATCCAGCGGCGGAGCCAATCATGCTCGCGGCGAAGAGCTGCACGAGATTCTCGATCGACGGTTCCAGATGGGCCGCGAACCACGCGACGAGGCCAAGGAAGTAGCCCAGCAGGTTGTTCAGGATCGGTAAGCCGCGCAGGGCAACGACAACGAGAGCGACAACGAAGACGATCACCGGCAGCGCCAGTCGCGGACCCGTGATCGGGGCCAGTTGCGGAATGCCCAAGGCTGCGATCATGCCGATGCTCATACCCGGCCCGACACACGCCAGATTCTCGAACGTGCTGCGCGTATTCAGGCCGCGTGTGAAGAACGCAATCCAACCGACGAACATGGCCCAGACAGGCAATGACAGCGCCATGCTTCCCGCGGCTGCGAGGGCGGCTGTGGCCGCCGCCACGACCGTGGTTGCAACGAAAGTCCGACGCGAAGGTGCGAGAGTAGACGATCAATGCGATGGTGTGCGAGTCAGTCGATCGCTGGCGGTGAGCGCCGCCAGCGATCGACTGAGCGGGTCATGCCTTCTTGGCCGGCTTCAGCAGGTCGGACAGGCCGACACGGTGGAGCATCTCGGCGCGCAGCCGGTCGAGCACGGTGAAACCGACGTCGGCGCCGTCCTGGGTCGGGTCGTAGTGCACACGGAACGGCCGCTCGCCGAACGGCATGTCGACGACCTCGACGATCTTCTCGGCGACCGGCGCGGGATCGGCGTCGTCGGGCACGATGGCGGCGAACGCCTTTTGCACCTGCTCGCCGAACCCGGCATAGGGGCCGGCCTCATATTCGGCAACACGTGCCTCATCGGCCGGGCGACCGGAATGGGCGAAGTGGTTCGTGCCTCTTGTGAAGGCGCCGGGAACGACGATCGTGGTCTCGATGCCCCAGCGGGCGAGCTCGCGAGCGTAGAGGACTGCGAGCGAATCCATGCCCGCCTTTGCCGCGAAATAAGGCGACAGATAAGGCGGCGTACCACCGGCCGAGCTGGAGCTGGATACCCAGACCAGCAGGCCCTCGCGGCGCGCGCGCATGTGCGGCAGCACCGCGCGGTTGACGCGCTGTGTGCCGAGCACGTTGACGTCGTACTGCTGGGCGAACTGCTCGGGTGTGAAGGCTTCCGCCGGACCGAACATCATGTGGCCCGCGTTGTGGACGACCACATCGAGCTGGCCGCTCTCGGCGATGCTCTTTTCGATCGCCTCGTTGACCGACGGCTCGGACTGCACGTCGAGCTCGATCGGGCGGATATCGCTGCCAGCGATCCCAGCCAGCGCAGCGGCATTCCCGGCATTGCGGCCGGCGATGTCGCGCATCGTGGCGTACACGGTGTGGCCGGCGCGACCCAGGGCCTCGGCGGTCAGACGGCCGAAGCCGCTGGAAGAGCCGGTGACGAGGATGATTTTCTTGTTCATGACAATGTCCCTTTCAAGCTTGTCCGCGCATCGAGGCGGACGATGTGAGTGGGTTGAGGTCGCGTTGGTCAGATGATCCCGCCGTTGGCGCGCAGGACCTGGCCGTTGATCCAGGCTCCATCCGGGCCGGCGAGGAAGGCGACGGCGTTGGCGATGTCCTCGGGCTGGCCGAGACGCTCCAGCGGGGCGAGCCTGGTCAGGTTGTCGATGACCGCCTGCGGCTTGCCGTCGAGGAACAGGGCTGTGGCCGTCGGTCCCGGCGCGATCGCGTTGACCGTGATATTGCGGCCGCGCAGCTCCCTGGACAGGATGTGGGTCATCGCCTCGACGCCCGCCTTGGTGGCGGCGTAGACGCCATAGGTCGGCTGGTAGAGACCCACCACGCTCGACGACAGGTTGATGATCCGGCCGCCGCCGCGCAGCCGCTGAGCCGCCAGCCGCATGGTGTTGCGCGGACCCTTGAGATTGATGGCGACCTGGCTGTCGAACAGCGCGTCATCACCGTCGGCGATCGTCGCCAGACGCATGATGCCGGCGTTGTTGACGAGGACGTCGACGCCGCCGAAGGCAGCCTCGGCCGCGTCCCACATGCGGGCGACGGCCTTCGGATCGCTGACATCGGCCCGGGCGGTCAGGGCCTTGCCTCCCGCCTTCTCGATGGTCGCGGCCAGTTCCTCGGCCTCGGCGACATTGCCGGCGTAGTTGATGACGACGGTGAATTCATCCCGGGCAAGGCGCCGGGCGATCGCCGCGCCAATGCCCCGTGAAGCGCCAGTGATGATGGCGACTCTGGTTGAAGTGGTGCTCACGTGTGTTCTCCTGTAGTTGCCGCGAAAGCAGCGGGTAGGTGAACTGTGAGGATCGAAGAGGAATAGATAATCAGCCTTGAGTCGCCATCACTGTTCCAGTCAATCGAACAATTGGCGCCAGGCGGCCGACCTCGACGCAATGCGGCTTCACGGGGAACGGGGGACACACCGCCAGGGGGGAAGATCCACAGCGAGCCATTGCCGGCGAGGACCTGCTGGTAGGTCAGGTCAGTCCATTCGAAGGCGATACCCGGCAGCAGCGTCGCCGCGGGCCACGCGCTCCACTGCCGCCCGCGCCGGTCGGACGAGTAGCCCGTGGCGGCAGTGCCCAGAACGTCCGCGTCGGCGGAATCACGCTATCCGATGAGGAGCCTCGACGGAAGTCGTGCCACGCAATGCCTTGACGTCTCGGGCCGGGGGCGCACCGAAAAGCCGCCGATATTCTCGATTGAACTGACTCGGGCTTTCATACCCAACGCGAAGTGCGGCCGTGCCTGCATCCGCGTGTTCGCTGAGCATGAGACGCCGTGCCTCATGCAGTCGAAGCTGCTTCTGGAACTGCAGCGGACTCATTGTGGTGAGCTCGCGAAAATGGTGGTGGAGCGTCGATACACCCATGCCGCTCTCCGCGGCGAGCTCCTCCACGCTGAGGCGCTTCGAGAAGTCACGCCTGAGTCGATCAATGGCCTTGGCAACCCGGTTGCTTTGCGTGCCGATCTGGACCATCTGACGAAGCCGCGCTCCCGCAGGGCCGACGAGGACGCGGTAGAGAATCTCGCGATGGATCAAGCGCTGCAGGACGGGGATGTCCCTGGGTTTTTCGAGCAGGCGAACGAGTCGGACCACAGCGTCCAGCAACTCGGCATCGACCGGGCCCGTTGCGATCCCTGTCTCAGTCGTCTGCGAGGAAAGTCCATGTACGTCGATGTCCGCGATCACCTGCTTGGCGACGCTGAGATCAAGCGCAATCTGGATCGCCGCATACGGAGCTGCAGCGCTGGCCTTGCGGACTTCGATGATGGTCGGCAGACCGACTGCCGTCAGGAGGAAGTGGTCTTCGTCATAGACATAGTCCTCCTCTCCAAGGCGTACCCGCTTGCTTCCCCGCGCGCTGATGCAGAGACTCGGCTCGAACAGGTACGACGTCGGTGGAATGGGAGACGTGGCGCGACCGACCGCCAGACCGGGAACCGGGGTTGCACCATCGTCATGAGTTTCACGGTAGCGGTCGATGACGCGCGCGATCTCCGCGCGGCGAGTGCGAATGGCTTGGGAACGCGCTCCCGCGCGATCGTTTCCTCGTCCTGGTCCGGTAGTCATGAGCTCACCATTACCCTCCGTCATCCCCGCAACAGCTGAGCGTAAAGCAGCTCTGGATCGGCCGACAGAGCACCCTTGATCTGCCGCGTCATGTCATCCGCCAGCACTTCCCGGTCGCCAGCCTCTATTGCATCGAGAGCGGCCTGGGCGAGGTTTGCAGGGGCGTTTTTCGGCATGTCGATGCCCTTCCTCATGTCTGCAGGCTCTGGTTCGTAGCGATGCCGGCGTCGTTGATCAGGATGGTCGTCTCGTCTGCAATCGCCGCGGCGGCCTCGAGCTGCCCGTAACATCGAGCTCGATGCGCTCGACGCCCTCGAGCTCGATGTCGGCGGGGTTGCGCGCCGTTGCACAGAATTTCCTGGCGCCCCGGCGCAGCAAAGCACGAACATACTCTGCTGCCAATGCCTCGGCTTGCGCCGGTGACGAGGGCTACGCTTCCTTCGATCTGCATGCTCGTCTCATTCGATGGTGATGCCAGTGGTCAGACCGGCAGGCCCGACGGCTCGCCATCCAGAATGATCGTCTTCGACTCGAGGAACGGCTGCAGCCCAGGGATCGAACCCTCACGACCGATGCCGGATTGCTTGAACCCGCCCCACCCGATGGAGAAGTCGCCGCGCGTGGCGTTGTGTCCGACCGTGCCTGAGCGGATCTGCCGAGCGATCTGATAGGCGCGATCGACATCGTGCGTATACACCGTGCCATTCAGGCCAAAGTCGGAATCGTTGGCGATCCGGATCGCCTCGGCGTCGCTGCCGGCAGGGATGACACAGATCACCGGGCCGAAGATTTCCTCGCGCGCGATCACCATGTTGTTGTCGACGTTGCCGAAGACCGCAGGCTCGATGAAATATCCGCGCTCGAGGTGACGAGGGCGCCCCCCGCCGGTTGCGAGTTTCGCGCCCTCCGCCTTTCCCTTGGCGATGTAGCCTTCGACGCGATCGCGCTGGCGGGCCATGGCAAGGGGTCCCACCTGCGTGGCGGGGTCGAACTGATCACCGACCTTCAGGTTGGAGAACACTCCGCTCATGGCTTCCACGAACGCATCGTGACGCGAGCGCGAGACGATGACGCGCGTGATTGCCCCGCAGGCCTGGCCGCTCAGATACAGCGCTGTTGCGGAGAGCGTCTGCGCCGCGGCTTCGAGGTCATAGTCGTCCAGGATGACGGCCGCATTCTTGCCACCCAACTCGAGCGACACGCGGGCGACCCGTTCGGCGAGGATGCCGGCGATCTTCTTGCCCGCGGCGGTCGAGCCGGTGAAAGTCACCTTGTCCACGCCAGGATTGCGCACGAGGAGCTCAGAAACCTCGCGATCTGCGGTGACGATGTTGACGACGCCTTCGGGCAGGCCGGCTTCCTTCACCGCCTCCGCGAAGAGCAGCGCCTCGCCGGGAGCTTCGGGAGACGCCTTCACGATCACGGTGCAGCCCGCGATCAGGGCCGGCGCGACCTTGAAGCAGAGCAAGGGCAGCGGCGCATTCCACGGAACGATCGCAGCCACGACCCCGACCGGCTCGCGCACGAGCAGACCGACATTGCCGCCGGCCTGCGGTGTGTGGCGCTCGACGAAGGGGAAGGTATCGCCGAGGCCCGCGTAGTACTCGAAGGTCTGCGCGCACATCGGAATGATGGCCTGCGACAGCGAATGGACCAATCCGGTCTGCGCACTCCAGAGCGTGGCGAACGCATCGTTGTGCTTCGACATCGCTTGCGCGATCCGACGCAAATAGACAGCGCGCTCAGCCGGGGACATGCGCGGCCACGGACCATGATCGAACGCCCGACGCGCCGCCAGCACCGCGCTATCCATGTCCGCCGCCTTCGCCTCGGCCACCGACATGTAGAGCTCTTCGGTGCCAGGCTGGATGACGTCGAGCTTGGCGCTGGAAGAAGGGGAAACCCAGTCGCCCCCGATGAAGAGCTCATGGGGATGGGGGATGTGTTGATTGATCCGCGTGGTGCTCATGGATGCTCCTGTTTGCGAGGCCATGGAAGGGGGCGTCGGTCCCTTGATGAGGCTTCCCGGTGCGGAGGCCTCTTCTGGCAGCAATGCTGTGATCGAGCCGGGTAGGAGCGTGAGTCTGATCCTGCCTGATTTTTGCCTGATTCTCTCGTGAGGGGGATTGCTGTGCAGCGTGGTCCGCAGCTCGATGCGGGTCAACGCGCTCTTTCTCTCGGCCGTCACCCGTCCGGACGCCAGCTCGGCGCACAGGAATCGAGCAGGGAGATCGTGGCTCGTGCCCATCTCGAGAATGGCCTTTCTGCCCGGTCCTCGTTCTGCCGCAAGACACCTCCCGGCTCGCTGTCACGCATTTGCCCGTTCCGCTCGCGGGGGATAGGACGGTGCCGGCCCGTTGACCCAGTGCATCCAATGAGCAGGCGCCCGGCTCACGGGCCTTCATGAAGCAGATCTGCAAAGGGCTTGTCGACTTCCCCCGCTTATCGATCGATGGCTTCCGCCCTAGATTCGTCCGCAACGAAGGCGCATGCCGCGCCGACATCCAGGAGAAGGAAATGCGTACTTGGTTTATCACTGGCGCGTCGCGTGGCTTTGGCGCGCTGATCGCGGAGAAGGCCCTGGCGGCGGGTGACGCTGTCGTCGCCACCGCGCGCAATCCGCAGCACCTGGCTGAACGCTTTGGTGAACATCCCAATCTGCTGGCCGTGCGTCTTGACGTCACTGCCGAGGAGCAGGCACAGCAGGCCGTTGCCGCTGCGATCAAGCGCTTCGGTCGCATCGATGTGCTCGTCAACAACGCCGGCTACGGCCTGCTCGGCGCGGTCGAGGAAGCTACCGCCGAAGAGGTCGAGAAGCTCTATGCCACCAATGTGTTCGGTCTGCTCAAGGTCACCCGCGCGGTAGTGCCGCGGATGCGTGCGCAGCGCTCAGGCCACGTCATCAACCTGTCGTCGATCGGCGGCTACGGTGCGATCCACGGCTGGGGTGTGTATTGCTCCACCAAGTTCGCGGTCGAGGGTCTGTCCGAGGCGCTGGCGGCCGAGCTGGCGCCGCTGGGCGTGAAGGTCACCGTAGTCGAGCCCGGCTTCTTCCGGACCGATTTTCTCGACGCGAGCTCGCTGGCAGTCAGCCCCAACGTCATCACCGACTACGCCGAAACGGTCGGTGCGATGCGCGATTTCGCCGTTGATGCCAACCACACGCAGTTGGGCAACCCCGAGAAGCTGGCCGAAGGCCTGGTGAAGCTGGTCGCCTCGCCGCATCCGCCGCTGCGGATGCAATTCGGCAGCGACACGGTGTCGCACGTCCAGGCCAAGAACGCCAAGGTCGCAGAGGAACTTGCGGCGTGGCGCGAGCTGGCGCTGAGCACCGACTTCGCCTGACGGAGCGCCGACCATGAGCCGTTTTCCGTCCCCCCATGAGGCGACTGCAGCGCCGCGCGGACATGGCCTGGCCCTGTTCGCGCTGGCGCTGGGCAGTTTCGCCATCGGCACCACCGAGTTCGCCAGCATGGGCATCCTGCAGTTGTTTTCCGAAACGCTGCACATCGATGTGCCGACGGCGACGCACGCGATCACCGCGTATGCAATGGGCGTCGTGATCGGCGCACCGCTGATCACGTTGACCGCGGCGCGCCTGAATCGGCGCACACTGCTGCTGGGCCTGATGGCGCTGTTCGTCGTCGGCAACCTGCTGTCCTCGCGGGCGAACAGCATCGACGCGCTGGTCGTGGCGCGCTTCGTCAGCGGGCTCGTCCAGGGTGCCTATTTCGGCGCCGGCGCGGTGGTGGCGACCCACATCGTTGGCCGCGAGCGGGCCGGCAAGGCGTTCTCGCTGGTGGTGTCGGGCCTGACCATCGCGATGATCTTCGGCTCGCCGCTGGCGACCTTCCTCGGCCAGCATCTGGGATGGCGCGACACCTACATCGCGGTCGCGGCGCTGGGCGCGCTGGCGTGGGTCGCGCTGTGGGCGTGGACGCCGCGCACCGACGCGCTGCGCGGCAACCCGGTGGCGCAGGAGTTCGCCGCGCTGGCAAGGCCGCGGGTATGGGTGATGATGACGGTGGCGGCCCTGGCGGTGGCCAGCATCTTCGCGGTCTACACCTTCATCGGCCCGTTCGTCACCGATGTCGCGCATCTGCCTGCGGCGCGGATTCCGCTGGCACTGGCGCTATTCGGCATCGGCATGGCCAGCGGCAATGTGATCGGTGGGTATCTGGCCGACCGCCATGCCAGCCTGGGACTCGTTGCGGGATTCGGACTGGCGCTGCTCGTGCTGGCCGCGCTCGCCTCCGGCGGTGCGCACGCGGGCGTGCTGATGGCGTCGATGTTCGGGGTCGGCCTGACTACGATGACCGCCATTCCTACCCTGCAGGTGCGGCTGACCCGCCTGGCTCCGGATGCACCAACGCTGATGGGCGCGATGAACATGGCCTCGCTCAACGTCGCCAATGCGATCGGTGCGTGGGCCGGTGGCGTGACGATAGCGGCGGGATTCGGTTTGCTGTCGGCAGTGTGGGCCGGCTTCGTACTGACGGCCGCGGGTCTGACCGTTTTCTGGATTGCGAGCACCGCGCCTCGTCTTTCTGCCGCGACATGATTCTCCGCCGAATCCCGATCTGGCGATCACAGCGTCTGCCGGCATCAGGAGAAACGGAGCGAGCTCGTCGGCCTGCGCTTCCAGGTCTTGCCCGGTAAGCGAATGTTCGCCGCTTCGACTTTCGTGGTGGGGTCCGGCCACTCGTAGAGATCGGCACACCCGGGCGCGAGATCCTTCACCTGGACGGGAAACCGAACCGGCGGTGCGTGCGTGATCCCGACGCTCCTCGCGCGTTTCGGACGGAGCATTCGCTATAATGCTAATCGTTCTTATTTACGTAGTCGGTGATCGATGAAAAGCCTGACGATGCTGGCGTGGGTGGCGCTGTTTCTCGGGGCGGGGGCCGCTCAGGCGCAATCAGCAGCCGATGAGGCGGACGCCAAACAGCTGTGGCAGCTGATCGACTACGTTGCGGTGGACTACAGCGGCGCGGTTGCCGAGGGGCAGGTGATCAGCGACGGCGAATACGCCGAAATGCTCGACTTCACCGAGAACGCCGAAAAGCAGGCGCAGCTGCTCCCACCCCGGCCGCAAAAAGAAGCCCTGTCCACCGCGATCGCGAATCTGCGTGCCGCCGTCGTCCGCAAGGCCGACGCCGCCGAAGTGGCTCAATTGGCGCAGCTTGCGAACGGATTGCTGATCGCCGCGTATCCGATTCCGGTCGCGCCGAAAACCCTGCCGGATCTCGCTCGTGGCCAGACGTTGTACACGTCAACGTGCGCGTCCTGCCACGGTGAAACAGGCAACGGTGATGGCCCACTCGCGGCCAACCTGGACCCTCCGCCGATCGCGTTCACCGACCAGGACCGGGCGCGAACGCGCAGCCTGATGGCGCTGTACCAGGTCGTATCCCAAGGCGTGAGCGGCACTTCCATGCCGAGCTATGCAGCCCTGCCCGAAGAGGATAGGTGGGCACTGGCTTTCTACGTCGGCACGCTGTCGCACGACGACGCATTGCGACGCCAGGGCCAGCAACTGTGGCAGACGGACGGCTCGGCGAAAGCGGAATTTCCGCACCTTGCCGCCCTCACCACGATCACGGAGGACGCCGCCGCGCAACGACTGTCGGCCGACACCGCGCGCGCCGTGATCGCCTACCTGCGCTCCGATCCTTCGGCCATCGAGGCCGCCAGGCCGAGGGGCCTGCAGCTCGCACGCGAGCGCCTGAACCAGAGTCTCACGGCGTTGCATGCGGGCGACCGGCCCGCCGCCACCCGGTTCGCGCTCTCCGCGTATCTGGACGGTTTCGAGCCGATCGAGCCGACCGTGGGCGCGCGTAACAAGTCCTTACTCATCGCGGTCGAAGACGCGATGTTGAGCTACCGCTCGGCCGTGGCCGCAGGCTCACCCGAACGGGCCGATCTCGTTGCGAAGCAGCTCGAAGAGCTCTTCGCCCAGGTCGAATCAGAGCTCGGGGCGGCCGCGGCCGACCCGATGACGACTTTCGTTGGCGCAATGACCATCCTGCTGCGCGAAGGTGTTGAAGCCCTCCTGATCGTGATCGGGATGATCGCGTTCCTGAAGAAGGCAAACCGCCCCGATGCGCTGCGCCCCGTTCACGCGGGGTGGGTCAGCGCCCTGGTCCTGGGCGGTCTCACCTGGGCGGTGGCCACCTATCTGGTCGCAATCAGTGGCGCGAGCAGAGAGGTCACCGAAGGGGTGGGCTCCGTGTTCGCCGCGGTCGTCCTCCTGAGCGTGGGCTTGTGGATGCATCAGAAGAGCGCGGCGGGCCGCTGGCAGGCCTATCTGAACGAAAAGCTGACGGCCGCCATGTCGCGGCGGTCGGCGTGGGCACTGTTCGCGCTGGCCTTCATCGCGGTGTATCGCGAAGTCTTCGAGACGGTGCTGTTCTATTCCGCCCTGGCGGCCGATGGCAATGGCGGCGCGCTGTTCGCGGGATTTGCGGTAGCCGCGGTCCTCCTGGGCGTCATCGGTTGGACGCTCCTTCGTACCAGCGCGCGCATGCCGATCGGCAAGTTCTTCTCGATCACCTCCGTGCTGGTGGCGATCCTGGCGGTGATCCTGATCGGCAAGGGCGTCGCCGGCCTCCAGGAGGCGGGCTGGATCGGCGTTCACCCGGTACCGGCCCCACGCATCGAGGTACTCGGCATCCTGCCAACGGCAGAGACCCTCGTGGCGCAGATCATCGTGCTGGTCATCGCCCTCGGCGGCTTCGGACTGAACATTCTGGGCGCGCGCAAGGCCGTGCCGGCCTGAGATCAGCGGCCCCTCAGAGACCGGGCGGCCTGCGTTCCCGCCAGACCAGGGCGGGGATCGCCTTGAGGTAGATGAGCTCGCCTGCCAGCTCGACCATGGTCTGCGTAATGACGGCAGCAGCAGCGAGACTGCGAAAGTCTTCGGGCAACGCCAGGGCCAGTGGCAGCACGACAAGGGAGTTCCGGGTCGACGAGCTGAACACCACCGCTCTCGCAGCTGGTGAGGGAAGCCTGAAGAGCCGGGCAGCAAGCGCGCCCAGCGCCGGTGCCAGAACCAGGAACGCAACATAGACGGGTAACACGGGGGCAAGATCGCCAGCGTCCGCTGCAACGACGGCGATCCGGGACCCGATGACGACCGTCAGAACCGCGGCCATCGCTGGCACAGGCATCCATGCCCACGCATCAGTCCATGAGCGGGCTGCGCGAGACCGGCCCGACAGCGCCTCTGTCAGCACTGCAAGCACGAGCGGCGCCACGATGAGGGCCAGGAACGCTTCGATGAACGGCGCCACGGAGACGGCCACACCCGAGTCACCACTGAGGATCAGCGCCAGGTAAGCCGGCAGCAAGGCGAACTGGAGCAGCAACAGGATCGGCGTCGCGGACAGCACCAACCTGGAGTCGCCTTTGCCGAGGTGCGTGAAGACGACCACGTAGTCGATGCAGGGCGTCAGCAGCACCAGCAACGCACCCACCCTGATCGCCCGGTGTTCCGAGAGGGGCAGCGTCAGTGTCCAGACCAGGATCGGTATGAACACGAAGTTGGCGAGCAGCAAGGCGCCGAGGAAGCGCCGGTTGGCGAGCGCCGCACGCAAGCTGAGGAACGGAATCTGCAGGAACATCGCGTACATGAGCACGGCGATGGCTGGAGTGATCAGTGCCCCGGAGAGACCGGCGAAAGTGGGCGACAGCAACCCGGCAATGGCCGCGACCGCGATGGCAACGAAATAGATCGAAACCTGGTTTCGCTCCAGTGATTCCCTGGTCAAGCGCATCACTCTCGGAGCACTCGAGGACCCGCACACTTCACGCTCGGCACGAGCAGCCGCCCTTTCTCGATGCGCTCGGGGCTCGATGCGCTCGGGGTTTGAGTCGACAGCATCCGCAGCGGACGACGTGCAGTCTTCAACCCGCGGGCAGCCGCACTCGAGACCAGCCTCGAGTGCGTTTCTTCATCCGTCGCGCTTACTGAGCGAGCACTTCGAAGTGGGCTCGAATATCTACGGAGGGCTCCTTTGAAGCAAGTGCTTTCCCGCAGCATCGGGCCACGACGTCACCGGCACTCGCAGAGCCCTCCCTTCACCTGCTACCTCGCCTGGCTCACCGTCCCGGCCGGCTTGGGTTGTTCCGGCAATGCGTTGAGCCCAGCGAAGTTGTAGAGCACGGTCGCCACGGACTTCTCCGCGCCCGCCATGCCGTACACCTTGCCGGCACCTTCGATCACGTAGTACTCGTTCGCCGCGTGCGCGTTGCCGCCATGGCCGGCCATGCCGCCGGTGATCGGAACATCGATGGGATCGCCCGCGAAGAGATAGGCGGGCCAGTAACCGCCCATGATCGTCTCGTCCGCGCTCAAGGGTGCGTGCGCGATCTGGAAGAGATCGAGCATGCCGCCCACGGCGCGGCCGATCGGCGTATCGGAAGACATCTTGGCCCACGGCACGTCCCCGATCACGCGGATGTCCACGTCGGAGTAGCCGTGCTTGTCGAGGTGCCTGCGCAGCTTCGCGACGATGTCCGGCCCCGTCATGTTCGGGATGTACCGGAAATTGTGCTTCGAGGTGATCTTGTTCGGCAGGATCGCCCCGGAGCCGCCGGCGAACATGTTGCCGCCCCAGATGCCGTCGATGTTCATCGACGTCCCATAGCCCGACATCTTCAGCACCTGGTACGGGTCATCCGAGATGAAGCGGGCGACGCCGAGGTTGTCCGCCGCTTTCTGCAGATCGTAGCCGCTGGAGAACGCCTTCAGAGTGGCCTCGCCGGCCGCGCCCAGCGGCTCCATGTTGTCGTAGAAGCCATCGATGAGAACCTTGTTGCCGGTTTCATCCACGAGGGTCGAGAGCATCTTGATGTGGCGCCAGGCCGGGGCATCCACGGAGCGCTTGTAGCCGCCGTGAATGTCGCTGTAGGTGGGCCCGCGGCCCCACTTCTCGCCGCTCGTCGTCAGCTCCACGAACACGCAGCCTTCCGAGCCGCCGAGCATGTAGCCGCCGCCGCTGAAGGACTGGAAGCCGAACGTGTACATCGCATCCACGTCCTTGAAGAGCTCGGGATGGTCCTTCACGAACTTGCGATAGCCCATCGACATGCGCTCTTCGTCGCCCTCGGCCACCACGATGAGATTCACGGGCAGCTTGCCGGCCACGGCCTTGATGGACATGAGCGCGTTCCACATGGCCATCTGCGGGCCCTTGGAGTTCGTGGCGCCCCGGCCGATCAGCACCTTCTTGAACGGCGCCTGCTCGACGAGGCGGCCCTCGAACGGCGGGGCCTTCCAGAGGTCCGGCTGGGTGATCGGCA